>Ga0208316_1000002_pt1 | contig 768209 bp, 741 predicted proteins | sample MalvireepMed_231_FD_184240 | JGI IMG/M metagenome (GOLD analysis project Ga0208316, IMG submission 184240) | Marine viral communities from the Global Malaspina Expedition - Malaspina viral metaG DeepMed_231 (SPAdes) (version 2) | ecosystem: Environmental > Aquatic > Marine > Oceanic | place...
CGGCGGGACGGCCGGTCTGCTGTAGCGGGAGGAGGTTTGGGGTCAGGGCGCGGTGGGTCATGGGCGTCACTTCAGGGATAAATCGGCCACGCTACTATTCTGAATTGAAGTACAACTTGGGTCCGTTGACGCTTCACAGACACATGACAGGCATCCCGACACGTCCCAGACTTTAAGTTTTCACAGCTTCTCGCTGTCCACTTTAAGTGAGCAGCGAGTTTTGGTCAAAAGATAAAGTGGACTTTATGGCTATTATTTATACCAATGTGAACTTGGGGTATGAACCATGCCCAGAAAGAACAAATCGCCGCGGCGATCAGAGCCGCAAGACGCTCTCGAGGGCTCACCCAGGAAGTGTTGGCTGAACGAATTGGCCGAACATCAGCAAGCCTGAGCAATCTGGAACGTGCTCAAGCAGTCCCCTCCTTGGATACCATATTGTTGCTCGCGCAAGCCTTGGATGTCCCAATCAGTTCATTTTTGGAAACAGCCGCCTCCACCCGAAAATCACGTACACGGATAAGAGACGAGAATGAGATTATTGATCTGGTACGCTCATTATCGTCAGATCAATTGAAAATCGCGAAAGCGCAAATCGAGGCACTTAGGTCTTTGAAGCGCTAACCTCTTCATCATCGTCCGCGCAGGTAGACTAATGTCCGCTTTATCCCGGAAGCAGACGTTAGCGGGGTGGCTGCAACTTCCTACAAGCAGACGTGATGACATTAAGCGCAAATCACAGAAGTGGACATGCTCAAGAAATCCGAAAGCAAATAATCAAATAGCGACCAAGCTTCGAGAATGATAAGACATTCAGCGCCTACGTAAGCGTGTTTCTAAGAGCAAAGCATGAAAAGCATCGTCGCTGTAAATACAGTCATTCCGACAATAGACAATCATATTGAGTTTCATTCCGATGAATCGCTAATCGATTATGATATCATTCTGTTTGATCCAAACTACCCCACCTGGTTTTTGGAACGTATTTGGTTTTCCGGGGGTGGCTCCACAATTAACGTAGATTCTGGTGGGCGCCTCTTGTCCTACATAAAGCACTGGAAGCGAGAAATTCAGTCCGCGTTGACTGCCGGAAAAACAGTTGTTGTGATTCTAGATTCGCTTGTCGAAGATTCGGTTGCGATTGGATCCCGGAGTCCTCGAAAAAACGAAAGGCTTTACTCTTCCGTTCCGGTTTCAAACTATGATGTTCTTCCCGCACCTTTGCGAGCAAGAAACGCAAAGGGCCGACGCTGCAATCTAAAGGACAACCGCTTCGAAAATATCTATCGATGCCTGGAGGAGTATCTTGAATATCGTGTAATAGTCGATGCAACACTTCAGGAAATCGTATTCACCACAAGAGACGACAACGGAGCTTTAGGAGGGATCCTAGATCTCGCCGAATTGGACGGACATTTAGTTTTGCTGCCTTTCTTCGATCCGCCCTACGAAACAGAGGAGGATGAAGACCAGAACGAATACTATACAGAGAAAGCCCTTCAATTTTCTCACTCATTTGTTGCTTCGCTTATTGAGTTGGACCGAACATTACGCACCAACTCAACGGAAACGCCGAAGCCCGAATGGATCGAACAAATCGAGTTGCCTAAACTGGTGGAGAAGCTAGACGCAGATGCAATGTCAATCCAGAACGAAATCTCAAAGCTGAAAGAAATCAAGTCTTCGATTGCGCAACAAAGAGCCGAGCTCTCTGCCTATCAAGATCTGCTTTTCGAAACTGGTGCCCGTCTGGAAGATGCGATTTCGAAGAGCCTTGGGTTGCTAGGCTTCGAGGTAGAAAACTTTCGAGAAGGCGATTTGGAGATCGACCACGTTTTCAACGGTCTATCGGGTATTAGGTTGATCGGTGAAGCGGAAGGCAAAGACAAAACAGCCGTTAGTATCTCGAAGTTTCGTCAGCTCGAATCCAATGTTCTAGAAGACTTTGACCGCGATGAAATCGACGAGCCAGCCAAGCCAGTGTTGTTTGGAAATGGTTTTAGACTCGAAGCACCGGAATCCAGAAAAATACAGTTCACCGACAAATGTCTAAAAAACGCAAAGCGGTCTGGTGCCGCTTTGGTTCAGACGACCGATTTGTATGAGGCTGTCATTTATATTTTGAACAACGAGCAAGATGAGGAATTTCGGATTGAGTGCCAGGCGGCAATAGAAAACGCCGACGGCGAACTGGTCGTGTTTCCGAAACGATCATAATGGCATTAGGCGCGAAAGCTTATGACCGCTTTTGCTCGCGCAGCTGACTTGCCGAGTGTCTTTGATTGGTCGGGATTACGTCTCTTGTTTTGAACAACGTTGATGTCGTCTTGCCCTAGAAAGCATTGGTCAGTGATCGAGCCAGGATACGAGCTAAACTTAAGCCTTGCTTACTCCCAACGAGATTTGCATGTGCCGGCATCGTACAGCTTTGAGGCGGCAATACTTTCAAGACAGTATTTAAGTTCGTCGAAGTTCCCATATTGATATTTTTCACCATCGAAGTCGACGTAAACTTGACGCACGCCTTCGATGTTTGTGCCTGTATAAGCCCCAGAAAGCCGATACATTCCAAATCTTGAGTATTTTTTGTCAATCGACATAGCCCAACTGTGCTCTTCCCAAGCACCCATTGCTTCGTACTCGGCTCTATCCGTTCCACATGTATAATCGCTTACAAATCCACTAAACACTTTGATCATTTCATCGCCCACAAACGAATAAATTACATATCCGTCTGAACAAACGCTTTGATACCACGACGTCAAAGGAACCACGAAACCAAGTCGATCTGTTCCGATCTCCCATATATCCATGTTCTTCTGAATGAACTGACTAGAGTCGTGTCCAGCGCGCGAAAATTGCCCAAACTTTCGCGCTTCGTGTTCCAGTTTCCACGTTGTTCCAACGTCTTCAAAGACAAACAAACTGAGCTCTGTTCCACAGGGTTGAAAACTGCACGGTGGTGCAGCCGTCACCAATACTCGGATATCCTTGTTTCGCAGTTTTGCGAAAAACGTTTTGATGATTGCTTCGTCGCCGGTTTCTGTTGTCGGGTCGGGCCATACCAATTGAAACGCATTTTGCTCAGACCAACTTCCCTCAAACCCAGGTCGATCATCTTCTTGGAGCGCGGGTTTGATAGATAGCTTTGAGACATTTTCGTTTACACCCATTAGAGCGGTTCGAGTTTCTTCCACTTGCCGCTCCACTGATTCAATAGCAGTTTGCGTGCTTTTGGACTCAGATCGGTCAATCCCGAATGCATAAACAGAAAACGCGAACCCCAACGCTCCAAGCACAGCAAATAATCCTGTGGCAAACGGATGCTTGCCGCAAAACTCGATAAACTTCACTAAGCCCACTTAAGCACCTCAAATTTCTTCAAAAATCTGCACAGAGTTCGAGTAATAAACGTTGGCGAAATCGTGTGTAAAGGACCCGAGCTTTGCAACACGCCCTGTCATATGGATCTTACGGAGTTTACCACACGGCTTTTGTGGTGTTCTCCCTGTTTCATCTCATATTCGTACGGATCAGTTTAGAAGATCAGTGCCACATCGACCCCGTGAACCTCAGCGATCTCCGAGTTTGGGAGCATTGCTTTTGCTGATGCACCGATCGTCAGCTGGGTCTACTTTCAGATTGAAGACAGAAACTGGTCTTAGAGAGAAACCCACTCAATCGGCAGCGAAATTTCTACATGGTCGGTTTGAGGGCGACTTAAGCGGCTGAGCTCATGTCTGCTTTTGCGCCCAAACCGGACATAAAGAATTTCCGAGATTCGGAAGCCGATATTCTCGCTAGGCAACTCCAACACCTGCCCCAAGTGCCCTTGCCAACGCTATTACAAATAAAGCGATCCATTTGAGTAAAACGAAAACCATCTTGGCTGGGCGCGTTAACTAGACTCGAAGTCAGTTGTGTTGAGATTGGGCATTGATCACCGGAAAACCGCAGTCACATAGAATAGATTGCCCATTACATTTTGCAGTACAAACGCAAATTATTGTACGCCGCGCTTGTGCAAGACGATAGCTCCGGGTTCACGGTCCGCAAGGCTCGTAGAAAAGCGAAATAATCCCAGGCGGGGTCGTGATCGTCTACGGCAAGCGAGAGCTTTGTGAAGTAAGATCGCAACCAGACATATTGGTCTTCTGGGTCGACAGCAGAGCTGAGCAATAAAAACAGATAGGCTGCAAAACGCGGCGCCATAGGACTATTGGGGTTCGAAAAAGCCTTCCACACGCTTATCCCGATAAGCTGCGCAAGCTCTAAATCTTGGATTTGAACGGCCAATCGCGATAGCTCGAACCAGGCATAGAAATTGGCTTCTGTGCTGGGGAAACCTTCATACTGAATAGAGATGCTGTTCAAAGCAGATTGGATCTCGGTGACCAGCTCATCCGGCAGACGGTAGCGTGGGATTGTATTGGTGAGGGCAATGAGGTTTTCAAAGTCGAAGGGGCGTTTGGTTACTTGCTGAAGCGTTTCTTTCAACATCGCGTCTGGCATCAGTTCGCTTGGCTGCGTGCCGCCTTCGAGAACGCCCGGACAGAAAAACTGGATATAGAGCTGTTTTCCGAAAACGGCTTCGACTTCGGGTTGCTTGACCAAAGCGACGAGGTCTTCCGCCAGTGCAGCGTCCCAGAATTGGTTTATCGTGCAGAAAAAGCGGGCGAGGTGATCGGCGAAGAAAGACGAAGCGGTGCATTCTTTCATGCTCCATCGCGGTAGGTGTTTTTGCTCAACGGTGAGCGCGCATGTACAATACTCAACCGTTTGCTCGTTCATCCAATCGGCGAGACCGGCGATGGTCGCCTCATCATTGAGCGTTGCCATAATGAGATTGGTTTGGGACCAGGCGAAGAGACGCTTCTGATTGGCTTGACCAATGTCGAAACATCGCTTCATCGAGATGTGGCCGTAGACGCCGCGAAAGATGGATGCGAAATGGCCATACCATTTGGCCGGATCGTCCTTCCACGCGAGGTGGCGTTCTAAAGCGTCTTTTGCCATCCCGCGAAAGGCGTGTTCACCTGCCGCCCTTGCGGTCACATAGTCCAAAAAGGCAATTGAGAGGCCCGGAGAATGCTGGCTCTGGACCCAGAAGAGGAGCTTCTGAACATCCTCAAGTTCCAAGGCCAGCGATTGGATCATCGCATACGAGATCTCGCGCGCCGCGCTTCGGAGCAACCATCGTTTGGCAACGTCAAGGGGTGAGAGGTCTGGAACGCTTTCGGACTCCGTCGTGATCGGTTTATCCGCAAGTAAGTCTGCGTCATCTAGCTCTGCCCCCATCAGCAATTCCTGGATGTATTGCGGGTTGGTCGGCACCAAATCGTCCCATGAGACTAGGTTGGAATTGATGGCGTGTTTGAGGTTGGATTGGACGCGGGTCAGACTGGTTTGGCACGCTTCGTCGAAGTCCAGCAATTCCTCTTCCGCAAATGGGCGTGATTTCAACAGCGTCTCAAAGCGTTTGTACGGCGCTTTTGGAAGAACGCCTTTACTGCGCGCGCGAAACCCATTGAGGCGGCGCCTGGTATTGGTGGACAGGTAGCGCTGATCCCAAAGCTTAATGGTTTTCTTGGCGCGTTGCAGTTCAACCTCATGCTTCGAGGTCAGAGTCATTTGCCAGACTTGATCATCCCTGTCTGTAATCGCGACTTTCTTGATGTCGGTATCGTAGAGGCGCTGTATCGCTGCGTTGAATATCGCGGCGTCGAATGTTTCGTCTGAGAGTGTCAGGATATTTTCAGTTGGAATGTCGATTGCCGACAGGCGTTTGTCGCTCAACACTGCGGCGCGAATTCGCTTCGGAAGGAGCGCAATAAATCTGATCTGCTCCTTGTTCTTGAGTTGAGGGGGCTTAGACGTCATCTGCGGCGAGCCTGATTGTGAATTCGATAACTCTATCTGCAACCTGTGGCTCGCCATGGGTCAAAGGGTCGAGAATGCCGGTTTCCACCCATTGATTAAATGCTTCCGTGCGTTCGAGGCTCAGCCCGCCCGGACGGATGGAGCGACGCCAATGATCCAGCGCTCGCAGCTCGATAACACGCTCTGCCGGGAATTTCTGCGCGGCGAGCATGTTTCTGGAATCGTACAAATCGATCAACCAGTTGGCGCACACCCCGACCCGGTCCGCATCCAAGGCACTGCGCCAAAGCTGTTCGATGGTTTCATCGACCGCCTGTCTAATAGTTTCGGGGATGAAGGTCTCAAGCGGAATTTGGAGCCAGTCGAGGGCTGCAGTCTTTAGAACATATTCTCTAATCGTCCGAAGCTCCTTAGTTTCGACTAAAACGCCATCTTCCACGCTGGCCTCGGTCACGAATAGCAAGAGATCACGCGCTTCGAGCGGCACAAAACCATAAAAGCCCGACCATATTCTTGCCATCACTTCTTGGCGTTCGTCATCGCTGAGAAATTCTGTGTCTTGAAAATCATGGATGAGTTCGAAGGTCGATATGATTGCGGCGCGATTTCCGCGTCGATCAGACACATGCTCATTTCGGTTGATCGTGCGATCATCGCTGATGAGTTCATCATACAGCGCGCACACACCGACCGTTTGAATGAGCGTATCGCTTGTTTCGTCAGACGGTTCGCCATCGGGGAGTGGCAGGAATTGAAGCCGGTTGTCTTTTGCGTGATTGCGCAGAAGGCGGCGGGCGGCGTCGAGCTTTTTGATCATGCCGGCCGTGATATCATCGTGTTCGATCAGCTCGCTATACTCGGAGATTGCTTCAGGAATGAGGTGGATATCAAACCCTTCTGATTTCAGGGTGCTGAGGAGATCGAACTTTGCCAAAAAATCGCAAGCCAGAGTGTCTAGTATCAAAGTGACCGGGGTCTCCAGCCGCTGGCCGCTGGCTGTATCTCCTTGTGCTTCCAGAAATACAGAAATGGTTTGAGCTTGCTGCGCGCTGATTACGCCATTGGCGCGGAGATATTCAACCATTGGGCGGCAGCCGACATGGTTGTTTTGATAAGGTTCGATATCGGCTTTTTGCGCGCCTAGGGTTGTCACCTTGGTGATCGTGCCTGGATAGACATAGAGGGATCTGTTACCTTCGTTTGACATTTGCTGGGCGATGGAAAGGCATTTCGCGATCTTAAAGCCAACCTCGTTGATCAGTTCGGCTGGGATTGTGGGTGTGGACGTGTCACGGTGCAAGACGCCGTCACCTACGAGACGAAGCATACGGCGTGCTTTTTTGACCAATGAAGGTTGATGGAAACGCAGTTTTTCCGAGCCCTCCAATAGCTCATGAAAGCAGCTGTGGGGCACGACAATCGTGTCGTAGAGCTGGAACGTGTAATCGAGCAAACCGCAGTCAATTTGCAGCCAGAGGCTCTCCATCGACAGGCAGCCGATTTTGGCATCGCGTGAATGGGCCTTGATCTTGCGTCCAAACCGCGCCGGAATGACTTGGGCTTGCCGGGCGTCTGTTTGGTGCCGGTTGCGTTCGGCCGTCAACCAAATCATGTCCATGGACGTCCGGTTCAGCGCCTTGGCGGCGATCCCAAGTGGTAGCTGCGCGCTGAAGACCAGGTTTGAAATGTGTCCGCTTCTGTCTTGCCAGTCTTGCTGAAGCGCTACCACGTCGGAGAGCTTACGCGCTTCGATTGGACCGTCGTCCCCACTCAGTTCTTGCGCGCGTCGAAACCATTCGGCGACGCGGTCTTGGTCTTCATGGCCGAGCTTCACGCTGAGCGTGTAGGCTGCTAGATATTCATGGGCGTTGAGTACGTCCTTTTTCATCGCGAGTTCGACCAGCTGCGAAGCGAGTGTTGGATTTTGTGCGATTACGATGTTCGCTAGCTGCAATAGGCTGAGCGCATCATAATCATCATGTGTTCGGCGTTCGACCTCACGCGCAAACACCTCTAACTCTTCCCAGTCTCCGCTAAACACCAACGCGTTGATTTCGACCGGGATCGCATCAGACCGTCCGTTCTCATTGCGCAGTCTCAAACTGAGCGCATGGGCCTCGCGAAAATGCCCCAGATTGAACAGCACGTGCGCGATGAGCACATCTAAGCGCGCGTCTTGCCAGGCGCGAAAATGCTCATGAGCGCGGAGCAGAGCGCTAAGTGTCGAGAGATCACCTAATCGGTCGAGCGTCGAGATGTATCGATGCGCATCTTCGGCCGATTTGGTCATCTCAAACAGGTCTTTGGCGTACGGCTCGAGCCGGTGGAAGTCATGATTCGCGTCTAGCACTGCGACCAGATCATGCAGCGTGTTATATGATCGATGATCCTTGTATCGCTCAATCAACTCGCCGGTGACATCCGTGCCATCAAGCGAGGCCATGACGCGCTTTAATTCAGCAACCGCCTCTGGGTGGCTTTTTTCAAGTTCTTCGATTTTGAGGGCGGCTTCATTGAAGCGCTTCGCATTGATCAAAATGTCGAATTCAATGCCCGTCAGCGTATCGATGCCAAAGAAGTTTTGCAGTTTGGGTTTGTGTTCCAAAAACCGATCGACGCGCTTATTGACATCCGGCTCGGCGGAAATCAGAGCGAGGAGGCCGAGCGTGGCATCTACATCTGGTTCTGTGCTTATTGCCATTTGTCGGCGCAGCATCAGTTCGGCCTGCTCCATAGTGATGGTTTTGGCGAGCAAGAGCCCAAGGTCTGCAAACTTGTAAGCGGTCGCACTCTCGGTCAACTGATGTGAGAGTTGTTCTTGCCAATGCTCTCGACCCTCATGATCAACCCGTAAGCCGAGCCAGATTGCAATTTTGAGCATGCTGTCAGCGGTAGCATTGAAATTGTCTTGGCGCGCTTGTTCATATCCATTTTTGAGCGCATCCAGTGCGCGCATGTAGCCCGCCTTCGCACCGGCGTTTCCAGCAAGCGGAAACTGTGCGGGGTTCATGATGGCTGGAATGCGCAGATTGTCACGCAAATCCTCTCGCACATGTTTTGCCATGAGTGAGATAGCCGCGACCAATGCCAGGATCGGCCAGTCGCAAAAGCTTTTGGGGTCGATGGTTCGGGCGCATTCGTAGGCGGTGTCCCATTCACGGCCCGATTGCAAATCTATGATGCATCGGGTTTGGGCGTCTTGTGGCAGGTCTTCGAAAGACTTGCCGATCAGATCGAGCCAACTCAGCGCGTCTTTTACCGACGTGGTGATCGTTTTGTTGTTGAATGCAGCGCCGAGTGCCGCTTTTACATCAATTGCCATGAGCGATGGAATTGGATCGTCAGGGGTCTTGGACAGAGCTGAGGCGATCTGCACCTCCACCGTCTGGGGCAGGTTGAGCTCTGCAAAGGCAAGAACCTCTTGGGCAATGGCGTGTGTCTTTTTATCTGCGAGCAACAGGCGAACACATGAGCCGAGCGCCGCCGAACGCAAATGCGTGGTGCCCAATGAGAGATTACCCGCGGGCATCATTTGTTGCGCAAATCTGACGGGATCGACGCGTTTTGGGAATTCGCCTGCGAACCGGTACTTTTGGAGGATCGCGTGTTGGGTTTCGATCTCGGGATCGATGAGGTGGGTCGGGGCTGCTCCCTGGATGTCATCCATTCTCTGGTGCAACCGTGCGACGCCAAAATCGACCAATCGAACAACCTTGTTTTCCAGCGTTGCGGCGAGGGATCTTAGATGAAGACCGGCTTCAGCTTCAGACAGCTGGAAAAAGTCAACGAGTTGTTCAGGCCCAATTTCTCTTGTGCGCCGCCATTGTTCGATGAGGGCGGAATGGAAAAGGTCGACAGAGGGCGGCGTGCCTTCGTTAAGCAGCGCGCGCACCTTCTCGATATCAGAGCCTGTCGCAACTTGCGTGTCTACATCACTATATCGAAAGATCGCGTACGGTTCAGGAAGCTGAACAGAAGCGGGGAGCGCCTGATTCCAGTCCTGCAAACCCTGCTTCAGTTGAGTTTCAAATTCAGCCGGTCGGATCGCTTTGAGGATTTTGGCCAAAAGCGTGTTCGCGGTCGTTCCGAACAACCATCCTGCTATGATAGATTCGAACATAACTTTCAGCCAACTTGTACAATCTTAGATTTTACTTTGAATCAAAAGCTGATCCTAGCCTTCATTCGTTTCAGCTTTTAAGTCGCGACCGGCAATTCAAGTCCGACTTTTTAAACGCGCCCAGAGGGCCCTCATAAACGACACAGGATTGGAGTGGTGTTTCACTGGACGGCGCTTCTGGAACGGCCCATTGGCGGCATCTCCCTCGATGACGGTGAAGGCGATGAGGTCGTCATCTTCATCGGCTCGGTGTTCGAGGTCTGTTTTCCTAATCGAGAGCCCTTTTGCCAAGGCCTGTAGAAGGGGTTTGGTACCCGCTGCGGATCATCCCATCCGTGGTGTTTGGCAAAGTCTTCATAATAGATCTCGCCAGCGAGGAAGCGCCGTAATCTGCGGGCGGAGAGCTTTATCGTCATTTCAGGACCTTTCGTGATCCATTGCCATGGGCTTGTTGGGTCCAGCCCGTGTCCTGCTTTCAGGCACAGACGCGCAGCCTGGTAGGGTTCATTGGTAATTTGGTTTGGGAGCGTCTGTAAAACGGACTCCAGTATCTGCGTGACGGCAGCGATCGACTCATCAGAAACGCGCGCGCTGCGGCAGGGCTCATGTGCTGCGATGAGTTTAACGCGCAATTTGGCGCTATCGTTGTGAGTGGATAGGAAAGGCGAGCGCTCGACACCCACGAGCAATACAGAATCAATCACGCGGTTTTCGTTGAGGAACTCTGTAGCGATTTCGATTGCCGTGTAAGTGGACGGGTGAGCGCTGAACGCATGCCAATCACGAAAGAGCGCGCAGTCGCCGTCGCAGGCGATTACCAGGCGAAGCGTAGCTCGCGGCGCGGATATGAGTTGATCGACCTTGTTCCGCAGTGCGTTCGCAAGCGGGTTGCGTCGAAGCGAAGCGGCGACGGTATAACTGAGATGTCCTCCGCCTGCGTATCGATGTGTCGACCTTTATCTGAGACCGTGGTGACGTCTGCATACATCCGGACATCAGCGCCATAGTGCGACAAATGTAAGTCAGAAAGATCTGGCTTGCGGCCCTATGCAGCGCACGTTCATGTTCAAAATCTGAGATTTGGCCAAACGCATCAAGAAAGGCGACTTCCCACATGGTCGCCAGCCGATGCGCGTTTGCGGTGTTCAATCGATCAACGAGTGGGTCTATAGTTTCGAATCCAAAGCGATCATGTAACCGATCGATCATGAGTTGAATGTGTCGTCGTGAGAATACAAACATCGCGGGAGGGTTTTGAGAGTTTCTTCCGATTGATCACTGACACGCTTCAGGCGCGAAAAGTATTGGGCATCGACATTATCTCCGCTTGAGACGCGCTGCGCACGCGCTGAATCGGCGTGCCCGTACGAACCACTCATGAGTTTTTGTTCTTTTCTTAATGTCCGCTGATGCGCCCGTTTCAGCCATCGACCTTGCGCGAGCCCAAGCTGCTCAGCTGATGTCTACGATCCGGCGTCGCACGAGACGTGCGTATCTGGCTGGCTTCCGCGAGGAGCGTGTCTCTCAAGACGACGTCTTCGGCGTTCAAGCCTTCTTCGTCCAGATCGACGACATGGCGGGAGATGAGCAGATTGCAGCCCGCTTCGTTGAAGACATGCGCACTCGGTCCTCACCCTCTGTAGACAGGGAGAGGATCTGGATTGTCCTCGGACACGGGTCAGATCCTGCCGATACAGCCTGATCCCCGATAAGGCTTCTCACGGACAGGTTTCCCTGCGGGGGATGTGAAGATTTGGCTGGCCCCGGTCTTCGGGGGCGGAGCCAGGCGCTCCGGTCCTTCTTGGGTGCCGAAACGCTCACTTGGCGCGCTGCACGCCTTATTCCGTCGGCGCAGCCTTGTACAGATCCTCGTCTATTTCCTTCTCCCATTTGGCGACGACGGTCGCCACACTCAGATCGCCCGTGATGTTCACAACGGTCCGGGTCATGTCCAGGATACGGTCGAACGGAAGGATGAAGCCGACCACCAGCGCTGTCTGCTCGGGGCTCATGCCGATTGTGTCGAGTACGGCGGCCAGGAGGAACAGGGAGGCAGACGGGACCGAAGCGGTCCCGACCGAGACCAGGGTCGTGGTCAGTCCAATCAGGAGATAATCACTCAATTCGAGCGGAATGCCGAAGGCCTGCGCTGCAAAGATCGTGACCACACACACATATAGCGCAGTGCCATCCATATTGATGGTGGCCCCGAGCGGCAGCACAGAGGATGCGACCGCAGGCTGAATGCCGAGATTGTGCTCGGCCACGGACAGGGATGCCGGCAAGGTTGCCGAACTCGATGAGGTCGAGAAGGCGACGAGCTGAGCTTCCCTGACCCCGCGCAGGAAGGGCAAGACGGGAAGACGCGCGAGCAGTTTGACCAGGACGGCCTGGGTCAGGACGATTTGCAGGACGCAACCGAGCACAACGACCAGCGCAAGGAAGAACAGATAGACGAATGTCTTCGGGCCATTCGTGCCCATGACGACCGCAATCAGCGCAAACACGCCAAACGGCGCAAACTCCATCACGAGCCCGGTAATCTTGAGCATCAGGTCCGAACCGGACTGAAAGGCATCGGCAAGCGGCGTTCCCCGGTCCCCGATCAGGAGCAGGCCGGTCCCGGTCAGCAAGGCAAAGAAGATGATCGCCAGCAAGTCGGCTTGCGCAAAGGCCGCGAACGGATTGACCGGCACAATGGCCAGCAATCGGTCCTTCAGGGCAATCGGCGCCTGCAACTCAATCGGCGTTGCCCCCCTCAGATCAATCCCCGTGCCAGGCTCCACGATAACGGCCAGAACCAGACCGATCATGATCGCCGCAATTGTGGTGACCAGGTAGAGAAGGATGGCGCGCCCGCCGATTGAGCCGAGTCGGCGGGGATCATGCATCGAGACCACGCCGGACACCAGGGTCACAAAGACGAGCGGGACGATCAGCATCTTGATCAGCCGAATGAACAAGTCTCCGACCCAGGCAATCCCCTCGATGGACTCGCCGACAATGCCGCCAAGGGCGGCCCCGAGTACCAGGGCCAGCAGAATTCGCTTCCACAGCACGATTCCGACCCAGAATGACAAGGCTTTGCTCATGAACGAGCTCCCAATGAGAATGAATATCGCTTGTGAACGCGCTGGATGAAATCCGACCGGAACAGGACCAGAGCCCTGTCTCCGGCTGGGGGCCATGACCCCTGGATGTCTAGTCGCAAGTTCCTGGCAGCGGGACATGCTTCAGACCGCGACCGGGCGCCGTGCCCGTCGGTTCGCCATCGCGCACGGCGAAGTCACCATTCACGAGCACATCCACGACCCCGACTGACAGGATTTCCGGCTCCAGGAAGGTGGCACGCGGCGCATAGTCTTCGGGACTGAACACGACAATGTCTGCAAAATATCCTGCCTTCAGATATCCGCGGTCCACCAGTCCCAACGCGTCTGCGGCCAGTCCTGTGCTGGAATGCACGAAGTGGGCGGTCGTGATCGTGCCTTCCTGTTTGACATATTTGGCGTATTTGGTGGCATAGCTTGCATATTTGCGAGGATGGCCAGCCGACGCGTCTGACGAGGTCATCACCCAGTCTTCTTGCATGAAGCGTTTGACATCCTCTTCGCTCTGATTGAACGAGGCAACGCCTGCCCCGCCCATTTCCAGAACCTTCACGGCCGCATCAATAGGATCAAGCGCCCATTCATCGCTCAGATCCTGAAGGGTTTTGCCGATCAAATCCTGCTGCACGCGATTGGACAGGAGAAGAGAGTCCGCCCCGCCCCGGCGCCTGAGATTCTCGGCCATGGCCTCACGGATCTTCGGCCCCTGCTCAGCATCCTGAAGTCGTTCCAGCATCGCCTCTTCCCCGCCCACCTGCGCCCAGCGCGGCAACAAGGCGGCAGAGAAACTGGTGCCGGACGCGATCCACGGATATTGATCGGCTGTCACCGCAAGTCCTGACGCCCGGGCAGATTCAACAAGCCCGATGACCTCCTGGCTCTCGCCATGCACATCGACTCCCAGGGCCTTGATATGAGCAATATGGACGGGCATGCCCGTCGCATGGCCGATGTCGATGAGTTCCTGGACAGCGCCCTGCAGACCCACCGTATAGGAAGACTCGTCGCGCAGATGGGAGTCGTAAAGGCCGCCCCGAACCGCGGCCTCCTTGGCCAGCGCGATGACTTCGTCCTGGGCGGAATAGCTTTGCGGCGAGTAGAACAGGCCCGTCGAGAACCCGAACGCTCCTTCACACATGCCCTGGCCGACCATGTGTTTCATCGACTCGAGCTCGTCAGTATCCGGCGCCTTGTCCGAATATCCCAGCACCATGCTTCGGACGGCCCCGAAGCCGACATAGGCGGCGACATTGGGACCGATGCCTTTCTTGTCCGCATTTGAAAGCGTCTGGTCGATCGCTGGATGTCCGGACCCATCGACGCCGACAAATACGGTCGTGACGCCCTGCATGAGCGCGGGAAGGATCAGGCTTTTCTCCGGATCCTGCGACCATGGCACAATGTCCCTGTCATAATGCGTATGCGGATCGATAAAGCCCGGGGCGACAATCTGCCCCGTGACATCCAGCGATGTGAGGGCCGTGTATCCCGCCGCTTCGGCATCTCCGACAAAGACGATCCGGTCCTGGCTGATCGCGACATCGGTGACCACCGGATCGCTCAGGCTGCCATCATATACGGTGCCATTCAGGAGCAGGATATCCGCTTTCTGGACAGGCACCTCGACAGATTGTTCGACCGGTGCAGCGCACCCGACACACAAAGCCACCGGGATCGCATAGGTCGCCCCCCAGGAGCGGCACGTTCTCAAGCGTGAAAGTCTCTGCATTTTCTTTCCTTTCATATGTGTGGCCTTTGTCATCGAGACAATCAGCTAGACAGGTTGCACTATAGCGCCCGAGCCCCAGAACCCGGCGCGCGGTGGGATCAAATGGCCCTTTCTTATGGAAATGCCTCCCACGCGATCATCCTTCAGCCAGACAGGACCATCCAGATCGACAAAGTCGGCCTGCGCGGCAATCTGGAGTGCTGGCGCGATGGAAAGCGAACTGCTGATCATGCAGCCGACCATGACACCAAACCCCGTGTTTCGTGCCGCCTCAAGCAGGCTGAACGCTTCGGTCAGGCCACCTGTCTTGTCCAGTTTGATGTTCACAATGTCATAGAGGCCCTCAAGCCGGTCCAGATCGTCGGCTGTGTGGCAGGATTCGTCTGCGCAAACCGGAACACGCCGGACCAGGCCAGCCAGGGCTCCATCCTCAGAACTCGGCAGGGGTTGCTCGACAAAGGCGACTTCCAGGTCTTCCAGCAGGGGCTGCAAGTCCTGCAGCATGCCAATATCCCAGCTTTCATTCGGGTCGACGATCATGCAGGGCAGCGGCGCAGCGCGCCGCACAGCGCAAAGGCTCTCCTCCACCTGCTGGGCTGCGACCTTCACCTTGATCACCGGCACATTCGCCAGCTTGGCCGCTTCGCGTTCCATCGCAGCCGGCGTGTCGACCCCGATCGTCAGCGCCGTTGCAACAGGCTGCGGGGCAGACAACAGGTCGACGTCCAGGCCTTGTCTGACATTCAGGTCCCAAAGCGCGCAGTCCACGGCATTGCGGGCCGCGCCCGGGGGCAGCAATGACTGCAACCCGGCCCGGTCCAGTCCTGTCTGAACGGCAGACCGGATGTCTTCAATCTGGTCGACGACGCTGTCGAGCGTTTCCCCATACCGGGTATAGGGAACAGATTCTCCGCGTCCCGTGACACCATCGACCTGGAGCTCGACTTCCACGATTTCGGCAACGGTCCGGATCCCTCTGGATATCCGGAACGGCACAGCCAGGGGAAATCTTTCTACACGTATTCGCATGTCTCGAAGCATTCCAGCAGCCTATCTGTAATCTTGTCCACACCCATGGCGACCGGGTCCTGGCAGGGCAGTCCCAGTTCGGCCTCAACTTGCTCGCACACACGGTGCGCCTCGTCCCGGTCCACATTGGACGTGTTCAGCGCGACGCCGACGGGTTTCACGTCAAGATTGGTCAGACGGGCAGCCTGGAGGTTCGTCTCAAGACATGTCCTGAGATCCGGAAGCGACCTGCCGGGAAGGCCGCGCATATGGGATCGGCCGACTTCATGGCAAAGGACGAGGGCGTCCGGTTGAGAGCCATGCAACAGTCCCATAGAGACGCCTGCATAGGATGGATGGAACAGCGAGCCCTGCCCCTCGATCAGGTCCCATCCCGCATCTTCCCTCGCGGGAGAAATCCATTCGGCTGCACCGGAAATAAAGTCGGCAATAACAGCGTCGACGGGCACTCCCGATTGGGCGATGAAAATTCCGGTCTGACCCGTGGCACGGAAATTGGCGTTCACCCCCCGCTTAAGGAGTGCGCGCTCGAGGGCCAATGTTGTATACATCTTGCCGACGGAGCAGTCCGTACCTACCGTAAGCAGACGACGCCCTGCGCGCGGGCGACCGTTTCCGACAGGTAGGTTTGCAGGGGGCTCGCGTACATCGAAAACCTGCTTGCCAGTTTCCGCAAGCGCCTCTCGAACACTTGCATGCGATGACAGTCGCTCATGCAGCCCGGACGCTACATTCAATCCAGCCTTCAAAGCCTCGACAACGTGAGACACTGTCTCCGCTCCAAGCACACCGCCTGCATTGGCGACCCCAATGATCAACGTTTTCGCCCCCTGTGCGTAAGCTTGCGAAAACGACAAATGATCCAGACCAACCGAAAGTGTACATCTCTCGCCCCGGAACTCGCCAATACAGAGTTCTGGACGCCAGGCTGCCACCCCACGGGACGTTTTGACAGACAACGGTTCCGTCGAATTGCCAAGATAGAGTAAATAGGGAGATGGAATCATGGAACACTCGCTAGACTGAAGTGATTGTGGTCAACTCCGTCCATGATCACGGTTCTACCCTCTCAGGAAAAGGTCAAAGGTAGAGGTCTGATATAACCTTCATCTATGCCTCGACGCGGATGCTTTTTCTGGCAGCCTTGATGGTCGCCTGAAGCACTGAAATGAATTTCTTCGCCGAACTGGAAAGGGGCCGGTCTTCCAGGTGGACACAATGGATATCGAAGGTCGGGCGATGCTCCAGCATTCGGAAGTCCATGTCCTCTGACAGGCTCGCCCGCGCCGTAAACTCATCGACCACAGCGACGCCCGCCCCTCTCTTGGCCAGTGAAGCCGCGATGTAATACGTCTGGACAGAGATACTGGCCGAGGCCCCATGCCCGCCTGCAATGTCATTCGTGAACAGCGTTCCGATCGCACCGGTACCGGACAGACGAATGAGATTGTGCCGCTTCAGCATATCGAGCGGCACGACGTCCGGAGGATCTGGGAGATCCACCTTTCGGAACAACAATACCAACTCGCCTGACCCCACCTTCGAGGAAGCAAGCCGGGGATGGTGTGGCGCATCATGCGCAAGCGCCAGATCGCTGTTTCTTTCATACAATGAACGCAGCACATCCCCATTGTGGAGAGTCTGGATCTCGAACGCGACTGTGGGGTTGTCAGAATGAAACCTGGCAACCGCGCTTGGGGCAATCTCAAGTCCAAGAGATGGCAGGACCGCCAGACGCAGGCTTCCGCCCGCACCAAGTCTTAGATTCTTGGCGGTTTCCTGCAAGGATTCGACCCGCGCGTAGAGTTCCCGGGCCTCCTGAAACAGGACATGGGCCTCATCAGTTGGCACCAGACGCCCTTTTACTATGCGGAACAGAACAAACCCTATGCGACTCTCGGCATGACGGAGTACTTTGCTCACGGATGGCTGCGAAACATTCAAGGCCCTGGCAGCGCCGCTGACCGAGCCTGTCTGATACACGGCATTGAAAACTTCCACATGCCGCAAGCTCATTATTTGTCGGGCATTCGCCACACTGTACCTCCCGGAGAAACATGATCAGATCCGTCCCAGAATTCCCTCCCTCAAGAACAACCCATGACTTTAGGCTATGGGTGAACAAAGCCTCGGAAATGTTGCATCCATTGACGGAGAGGGGCTTCTGGTTAGCGTAGAACCGACTAGCACAAGCAAAAAACAATATACAGCTGGTCTTGAGAAAATACTACGGGGTCCTCGGGGAGGATTACTACAATATTCGTCGCTTGGTTGCGACCTTTGACTTCATTTTCGAATGATGAGCGTCTTCATTATTTGATATTCGAAGCATCTCAAAGGATGCCGCCTGCGTCACTTCATCCAAGGGACAGGTCTGTCCCGAGTCCAGATCGGGCAGATCCATGCCCAAATTTGAGGCAATCGCCTCACCCAGATGTAACCAAGGGGGTCACATGTCATCTTTTCCACGACCGTGCCTGACAGCGCAGCACATATGTCACAACGCGCGTCGCCTATGCCTGACGGCAAGCGTATCGGCATCCGCCATCATCTTGTCCCTCGGGCTTGGGGGCATTGCGACTGCCCAAACCACAGCTGTCGCGCAGGACCCCGCCCGCCTCTCGGCGCCTGAGCCTGCCGGCGACAGCGAAAGGACCTTCGAGGCGGTCACCGTGACGGGGTCGCGCATCGCCCGCAGCGGATATGAATCCCCGACCCCTCTGACCGTACTCGGCCAGGATGAAATTGATGCACGCGCTCCTGCCAACGTGGCTGACTTCGTCAACGAAATTCCATCCGTGGTCGGAAGTGCAACGCCCGCAACCTCAAACCTCTCAATCAGTTCCGGGACGGCTGGGGTCAACAGCATCAATCTGAGAGGGCTTGGAGAGAACCGAACCCTGGTCCTGCTCGATGGACAACGCTCCGTTGGCTCCATCATCACGGGTGCAGTGGACGTGAACACCTTCCCTCAGGGATTGATCAAGAATGTCGAGATTGTCACGGGTGGCGCCTCAGCCGCCTATGGTTCTGACGCCGTGTCCGGCGTCATCAACTTCATTCTGGACAAGGAATATGAGGGGTTCAAAGGCTCAATTGAGGGCGGCGAGACCACTTATGGAGATGACACAAGCTATCGCGTGAACCTGACAGCAGGCAAATCCTTCGGCAAGGGCCGCGGTCATGCCATCTTCAATGCGGAATATACCGACCGTGAAGGCATTTACGGCATCCCGCGTGACTGGAACAATCAGGGCAATTACATTGTCAACAATCCCGATTATGTCTCCGGCAACGGGCTCCCCGAACGCCTGCTCGTCAGTGGCGCCGGACTGGCCCTGGCCACGCCGGGCGGCCTGATCGTCGATACTGACCTGCGGGGCACCTATTTCGGTGTGGGCGGCAGCGTGAACCAGCTCGCCTATGGTGAAACCGACGGCTCCTGGATGATCGGCGGGGACTGGCAGTACACGCAGACAAACAACAAGCAATCCCTTCACGCCGATGAACGCCGCAAGGGCCTGTTTGGCCGGGTAAGCTGGGAGCTGACCGACTCGGTCGAGATCTATGCCCAGGCCTCCCACAACACGCACGCTTCGCTTGGCTGGACCGGCGTCCAGGCCAATCAGGGCAATGTGGTGATCCAGTCGGACAATGCCTTCCTGCCAGACTCCGTGCGCACGGAACTCGACGCCCTGGGTGTGACCTCGTTCCGGCTGGGCACGACGAATGCTGATCTGCCACTGCGCAAGACCGACAATGAACGCGAGGTGACCCGCTATGTCGTGGGCGCCGATGGCGACTTCGATTTCCTTGAACGGAACTGGAACTGGGACGCATATTTCCAGCGCGGCGAAACAGATACGACCGTGACCGCCCGGGACATTACCAATAATTCCCGACTGTCCATGGCGCAGGATGCGGTCGTCGATCCGGGCACGGGAGACATTGTCTGTCGGTCGACCCTGACCGATCCGGGCAATGGCTGTATCCCCTTCAACCGAATGGGCATTGGCGTGAACACGCAGGCCGCTGTCGATTACATAGTCGGCAATCCCTATCGTGAGGACCATTTCACGCAGGACGTGTTCGCAGCAAACATTTCCGGCGATCTTATGGATATCTGGGCCGGAACCGTCTCGGTCGCGACGGGCATCGAGCATCGCCGGGAAGAAGTCTCCGGCTATGTCCCCGATGAGTACCAATCCGGCTGGTTTGTCGGAAACTACAAACCCAATTTCGGCAGCTATGATGTGACGGAAGCCTATGTCGAAGCGCTGGTTCCGCTCGCTGAAGGCCTCAATTTCAACGGCGCTGTTCGGGGAACCGACTATAGTACGTCCGGTCTCGTGACAACTTGGAAGGCCGGCCTCACCTACGAGCCTGTTCCAGACCTGCTCTTCCGGGTCACCCGGTCCCGGGACATTCGTGCGCCCAATCTCGCCGAGCTCTTCCAGGCTGGCTCCACCCGCACGAACAATCTGATCGACCCCTTCAATGGCAATCAGGTCGTGCAGTTCCGCGAAACGGCAACGGGCAATCTCGCGCTCGATCCGGAAGAAGCGGATCAGTGGAATCTGGGCGTTGTCATGCGCCCCCGGTTCATCCCCGGTCTGAGCATTTCGGCTGACTATTATACAATTGATATCAATGGCTCTATTGGCTCGGTTGATGCCCAGACCATTGTCGACCGCTGTTATGATGGGGCTCAGGAATACTGCGCGGCAATCATTCGGGGCGTGTCGGCCGGCGGCGCGGATGTTATAGAATCCATCAGTGTCAGTCCGTTCAATTTCGCCACGGTACAGGCGCGGGGGATAGATCTGGAAGCCACATATAATCTTCCCTTGAACAGTCTTGTAGATGCCTGGGAGGGCGACCTGACCTTCCGCATCATGGGAACGCACTATCTGGAGAACTACGTCAATAACGGGATCGATACCCCAACAGATTCAGTTGGGCAGAATATCGGCGATGGCCCTCCGGATTGGCTCTATCGCATGAGCATGACCTATGATGCCGACCCTTGGCGGATCCAGTTGACCGGTCGCGCAATCAGTGAGGGCGTATACAACAATGCCTATATTGTCTGCACCACATCATGCCCGATATCGACCTCGGACTATCGCACCATCAACAGCAATCAGATTGATGGCGCCTTCTATGTCGACCTGTCCATGAACTATCAGATGCAGATTGCGGGCGCAGACCTGAACCCCTTCTTCCAGGTGACAAATCTCCTGAACGAAGATCCGGCCACGGTTGCATATGGACCCGGCGGAAGCGCGTATGGCAATCCGTCCACCAATCAGGGACTTTACGACTATCTTGGCAGGACTTTCCGTGTCGGAGTCCGGTTCGCCTTCAACTAAGACTGAATTCAGAGCAGCCCGGGAAGCCGGGCTGCCCTTCCCGAAATTCATGGCCAGGTGAGGCATGTCACACGGGGTGCATATTGCGACCCGCAAAAGGATCGTCTTGCGGATCCAGGTCCGGTTTTACGTCCAGAGCGGATTTGCTCACTTCCGGTGCATATATTTATTTCCCGGCCCGGTAAGTCAGGCGGAATGTGAAATACTCATCCAGGGTCGTCGCCTGAATATGATGACGATCCCCGGAAAGTTTCAGGCTGCCGCCACCACATTGCGCCAGATCCCTGATGAAGCGCCCGGCCTGCTCATCCACTGGCAAACCGGTCTGGGCAGCAAGCTCACCTATAAAGAATTGAAGCATGGCAAACTGGGTCGCCTGGCGTTCCCGACTGAGGGCGACAGTCTCTCCATTGAGCACCACCGAGAGGGTCTCACCGCTTCGGAAATGCGGAGACAGAAAGACAAAATGGACAATCCGGTTGTCCTGATAGCCGACTTCCAGCCATGCGCCGTCAAACGAATACAAGGCGCATGCGTCGAAGGGACAGACCGCGACAGCTTGGGCATCCAGCCTGGCGTTTCTCAAGAATGTATCGAACTTGCTGCGGCTGAGTCCATCACCCGCTGCCAACCCGTCACGCCATGATATGTAGACGGATTCCAGATCTGCCCGATCAATTGGCGCGCGCGCATTGCCGATCAGCCAGAACAAGGTATTGTCCAATGCGGAGGGAGCCGTGAGCCCGACCGCTGCCGGACCGACTTTCAGGTCCTGGAAAATCGCCCGCCGACTGAGCGCATGCGGGTGTGTGATCTCGAATTCCGCTGCAATGCGTTGCGATAAATTCTCGACCTCTTTGCGAGACAGGAGCGGAGGCCGCGCCGGCGCAATGTCCAGGATGTCTTCGAAATCGAAGAAGCCTTCCACGCCGCCATCGCCACACACCCTGTTGGGAACATAATCTATCTGAATAGCATGAGCATACGGAAAGACGCCGCGCAAATTGTCGAGGCGCTTCGCCAGGGTGAAATCTGAAAAGAACCGGCGCGCAAACTCCTGGTAAAGAACAAATTCCTCGCGCGCCCCTTCAAGCTCGAGGTCCCGCCCGGTTCTGATCGCGGCATTGATCTTGTGAGCTGCAAATTCATCGGCATACCGCTCTTCCTGAAGAGCAGATCCCAGCCGGTCGTCATCAAATGCCCCATCGATGAATGCGCTGACCCCACCCCGGTTGATATGATACAGTTCGTGAGACAGGGGTCCGTACAAATATCCTGCGAGCGGCAAGGACACGCCAGCCTGCATGGGGAAGTCTCGCGGGCCTTTGCTTGTCCCGGCTTCAAGAAATTTTATCGGACCGACAAGATGGGAGTTATACTCTCTCATCAGGACCGCAGCTTCCGGATTTGTGAAGATCGTCGCCATCTTCACGAAGATCTCTTCGCGAAAATCAGGGTCGGTCAATTCACGATGGACACGGACGAGTTCTTCGCCCTCACCCGATAGCGCCCCATTGATCCAGGCTTGGGTGTTTGCAAGCTGCCGAATGCGCATCTGCTCCATAAAGAAACGCAGGAGGCCCTCATCTTGCGCGTTGTCATACATCTCGATGTCCGATGACATCCGGGCATTTCCTGCGACTGTCGAATTCAGTAGCAGAAGATCGATGAAACGCCTGTCGACAAGGACGAAACGGCCTGACACCGATAGGAAATTACCCTTCGCAGCCTGGGCAAGCGGCGCGTCGCTTCGCGTTGTATCAATGACCAGAAGGCCGATTTCCCCGGGCTGCGGCATTTCATTCACCCGAAACCGGGAAAAGTCGCCGTCGATAGACGCAAGCGCTGCAACAGCTTCTTCGACAAGAGCGGTATAGTGCGCATCAACCGCCGGTGTTTGGATCAAGGATTGAGCCTGCGCGGCATACTCATCCGAGAACCGATCGGGCGCAGTCGAATAGCGGTATACAAAAAAGGCCGCCGCGCAGGCGATCAAGGCGAGGACGGGTATCCAGCGCGGCACGTCATGCCCGCCTGTAGATGAGAGATGTCACATTCTCCCAGAAATACCCGTTCTGGAAACACAGGAGGAAAACAATCGTTTCCGACTCGATTTTTGCGATATCCGGATAGAACCCGCTCACAATCAGCGGCGCCAATATACACGAGCCAATGACAGCATGTCGGTCGCGCAGGGCTTCAGACCAGGAGATATCCGGCTTTCCAAGCAGCCGGGGTATGGTGAGCGACCCGAATACGCCAAGCGCTGTGCCACTGATAATCAACAGAAGAAAGGCAATACCGCGCAAAATGGGGCTGATGTCCATGAACCCGTCTATGCTCGTATCGATACCGAGAAACAGAAAGCGCGCGACAGTGGGAATGGCGATCACAAAAAAGAGCGCAAGCAATAGCCGGATCATCTCTCAATCTCCCCCACCAAGAGTCGAAAATTACTCAACAAAAATAGGCGACCCTATGTCAACCGAAACCGGGCTTGAGAATTTGGCCTCAGGCCAGACCTGTTTTGGTTTACAGGGAATTTTTAGCCAACCCATTCTCTTTGTGTCACGCACCGGCTTTCAGGAGAATATCGCCAATATGTCTCACATTTTTGCTGCCGTTCGGGCGGAACGCCGTGGCATCGTCAGACTCTTGTTCCTCTGTCTGGTTTCACCCCGATATCCGACACGAGCTGAGAGAGATAGGAGAGTTTCTGGAAGTCGGCAGGGGTGTCGCAAGACTTGGTTAACCTTGATCTTCAAGATGCGGGGCTTGCAGTGATGCTCCGGCGGACTGCACGTCTTCCTGAACCTGTCTTCTGCAAGGATTGACTGTCTATGCCTGCCGTGAAACTGCCTGACTTGCCTGTTTCCTTCCCTCTGGCGCAGATCATTGCGCGCGATCTCGGTGTGCGCGCGGCGCAGGTCGAGGCCACCATTGCCCTGATCGAGGAGGGGGCGACCATTCCCTTCATCGCCCGCTACCGCAAGGAACGTACGGGCGGCCTGGATGATACCCAATTGCGGACACTGGCCGAACGGTTTGCCTATCTAACCGAGTTGCAGGCGCGGCGCGAGACCATTCTGGCGTCTGTTTCCGAACAGGGAAAGCTGACGCCGCCCCTGGAACGCGCTTTGTGGGCGGCCGAGACCAAGGTCGAGCTGGAAGATCTGTATCGCCCCTACAAGCCGAGGCGCCGGACCCGGGCGATGATCGCCCGCGAACAGGGGCTTGAGCCCCTGGCGGACAAGCTGCTGGCCGGCGCAGGCGATCCGGAAACCCTCGCGGCTGCCTTCATGGACTCCGCGACAGGGGTCGCAACCGTGGCAGCGGCGCTGGAAGGCGCACGCGACATCCTCATAGAACGGATGGCCGAGACGCCGAGCCTGGCGCGCCATGCCCGCGAGACAATCTGGACCGCAGGCGAACTGAGCTCGCGCCTCGTCAAGGGCAAGCAGGCTGAGAAATTCCGGGACTATGCCGAGTTTGCCGAACCCCTCGAGAAAATGCCCTCCCACCGCGCGCTCGCCATGCTGCGCGGGGAAAAGGAGGGCGTACTGAGAGTGAGCGTCGGGATCCAGGCGCGCAAGGCGGATACGCCGCGCCAGGCCATCTCCCGCATCTGTCAGGAATTCGGCCTTCATGCGTCCGGCCGTGCGGGGGATCGCTGGATGCAGGAAACGGCGGAAAAAGCCTGGTCGACCAAGCTCGCAAAATCCGGCGCGTCTGACTCCCTGGGACGGCTGAAGGCCCGCGCCGAGGCCGAGGCGATCCAGGTCTTTTCCGGCAATCTGAAGGATTTGCTCCTGGCGGCGCCCGCCGGGAAGAAGACCGTCATGGGCATCGATCCGGGCATCCGCACCGGGTGCAAGATTGCCGTCGTTGATGCGACCGGGAAGCTGCTCGACACCGCCACCATCTACCCGCATGCACCCCGTAATGACCGCGCGGGCGCCCTGGCCGTGATGGCACGGCTCGCCGCAAAGCATGGGGTCGACCTTGTCGGGGTTGGAAACGGCACGGCGGGCCGGGAAACCGATGCGCTCGTGGCCGAACTGGGCAAGACGGCCCCTGATCTCAAGCTTGCAAGCCTCATGGTGTCGGAAGCTGGCGCCTCGGTCTATTCGGCTTCACAACTGGCGGCCGAGGAATTTCCGGGCCTCGATGTCAGCCTGCGCGGCGCGGTCTCGATTGCCCGGCGCCTGCAGGACCCGCTCGCGGAACTCGTCAAGATCGAACCCAAGGCCATCGGGGTGGGCCAGTACCAGCATGATGTCGACCAGGCCGCCCTGGCCCGCTCCCTGGACGCAGTCGTCGAGGATTGCGTGAATGCGGTGGGTGTGGACGTCAACACGGCCTCTGCCCCCCTGCTCACCCATGTCTCCGGCCTCAACGCGACCCTGGCCAGCAATATCGTGGCCTTCCGTGACCAGAATGGGCCCTTCCAGACCCGCAAGCAGCTCATGAAAGTTGCCCGCATGGGTGCCAGGAGCTTCGAGCAATCGGCCGGCTTCTTGCGGATTGTGGATGGCAAGGACCCGCTCGACGGCTCCGCCGTCCACCCGGAATCCTACCCCCTTGTGGAAAAGATTGCGAAGGCGACCGGGCAAACGGTCAAATCCCTGATTGGCAACACGGCCGTCCTGTCGCGGCTCAAGCCGGAGGATTTTGCCGATGAGATCTTCGGGGTCCCGACCGTGCGGGACGTCATCGCCGAGCTCGAAAAGCCTGGCCGCGATCCAAGGCCGGATTTCCGCACCGCCAGTTTCAAGAATGGCGTCAATGAGATCACCGACCTCGATCCTGGCATGAGGCTGGAAGGCGTGGTGACGAATGTCACCGCCTTCGGCGCTTTTGTGGATATCGGGGTCCATCAGGATGGTCTGGTCCACATTTCCCAGCTGTCGGATCGTTTCGTCGACTCCCCGCGCGATGTGGTCAAGGCGGGCGACGTGGTAAGTGTGCGGGTCCTGGAAGTGGATCTGAAACAGAAGCGGATCAGCCTCAGCATGAAATCCCCCGCCGAACCGGAGGCAGGGCCATCTTCCAAAAGGAGCCCACCTGCAAAGGCCCGGAAATCCGTCAAACCGGCTGCCCTGCCGCAGACGAGCAGCCCCTTCGACGTGCTGAAAACCCTCAAACCTTGACGACAGGTCAGCGTGACCAAGCCGCTCCCCCTACGGACCGAGCTGATTTAAGGGTCATCCCAGGGAGGCCTGTACGGTTTCCAGAATAACGTAGCGGGGATCAGCTAGGGGCGCGGACCTCCAGGGCAGCATTCGGCAAGGGCCGCTGCAGGCGGAGGCTCTCCTCTCCGCCGCCGAGCCATTCCAGACAGTCTTTCGGATTATGCAGTATGGCAGGCATGGCCTTTTCGTGTACGGGGCGCACCACATCATTCGCCTCGGTCGTGAGGAAAGCGTAAAGCTCCCAGTTGCGCGCTTCTTTTGAGCGGCGTGACTTGCCAGGCTGTTCAGCCAGGCGCTCGCCTTGCCAGGGCCGCCAGATGCCGGCGAAGAAGGCGACCGGTGTGTCGGTTACAGTGAACCAGGTCGAGTCCCGCACAGGTTCGGCAAAGGCGGTAAATGGTACGAGACAGCGATATTCCGGCTCCATCAGCCAGTCCCGGTTCACGTCCCGCCACCAGCGGCTGCCCAGATTGCGGATATTGGTGATGGGCTGGCGCTGGTTCGGGATCGGCGGGAAACCCCAACGCAACATTGCCAGCTCACATCCACCGGATGTGTGATTTCGGATGATCGGCGCATCCTGGTCGGGATAGATATTCTCCTGGGGGATGAGATTGTCGGTCGCGGGGGTGGTCACCAGCTCGCGCTCCAGCAGGCGCATGAAGGCGCGCATCTCTGCGACGGAGCCCCATTGGGCATATCTGTTACACATGAAAACAGTGAAATTCGTCTTGGAACGAATAGCAAGCGCTTGACGCATGTTCCTGTTTCGTTCTTTTTGTCGTGTTTTCCAGCAGGGAGACATGAAGATGCGAAAGCCCGAGACCATTGAGAGCCTGTATCTGGATTTTGACGGCTTCTTTGCCTCGGTCATGCAGCAGGCCATGCCCGCCCTGCGGGGCCGGCCGGTGGGCGTCATCCCGTTCGAGAGCGATGCGGCCGACAGCACGGTCGTGATTGCCTGTTCCAAGGAAGCCAAGGCGATGGGGTGCCAGAATGTCATGCCCGTGCCGGAGGCGCGCCAAATCTGTCCGGAGATCGTCCTGGTCACGCAGCGCCCGGACCTGTTTCGCCGGGCGCATAACACGTTGCTGAACGAGATTGCCTGCGAAATCCCGATCGAGACGGTCAAATCCATTGATGAGCTTTGCTGCCGGCTGGATCCGGGAGACAGGCGCGCGCCAGAAGACCTGGCAGCCCGGCTGAAGCAACGCATCTCTGACAATGTTGGCCCCTATATCACCTGCTCGATCGGCTTTGCCGCGAACCGGCTTCTGGCCAAGACCGCCTGCAAGATGGACAAGCCGGATGGCACGACGATCTGGCATCCAGGCGACATGCCCGGGCCCTTGCTCAAGGTCCCGCTGGAAGACATTTCCGGGATCGGCGCGCGCTTGCAGGTCCGGCTGGAGCGCGCCGGTATCACCAGCATGCAGGACTTGCTGGCCACGCAGCCCAAGCAGCTCCGTAATCTCTGGGGGAACGTCAATGGCGAGCGCATGTGGTACGCGCTGCAGGGCTATGACGTGAAAGCCGTGCCGACCTCGCGCGGCATGTATGGGCATGGCCGTGTCCTGTCGCCCGGATGGCGAACGCCGGACAAGGCAGAAGCCTGTTCGCGTCTCCTGCTGATGAAAGCAGCGCGCCGGATGCGCCGGGATGGCTATTATGCGCGGCGCCTCTATCTGTGGCTCGACATAAGGGGGGGCGGCTGGTTCGGGGAGCATACGCTGCCAAGCGTCCATGATGATCATGCCTGCCTGACTGCGCTGAAAAAGATCTGGGCGCGCGCCCAGCAACAGATTGCCCGGCGGCCAAACATCATCCGCGTCGGTGTGACCTTGCTGGACCTGGTCCCCGCCAGAAACCGCCAGCTCGACCTCCTCACCGATGATGATCACGACTGCCAGCGTTGGGAGACGCTGACGCATGCGATTGACGGGCTGAATTCGCGGTTTGGAAAACGCGTCGTCACGCTGGGGGACTGGACCCCGCCGCCGGGCGGATTTACCGGCGGAAAGATTGCCTTCACGCGCATTCCCAGTGCGGAGGATTTCTGGTGAGTTGGCTGACCGATCTGACCCTTCGGGATCTGGATGAAGGCCAGGCACTTGAAGCGACCTGCCTGCGCTGCCTGCATACCTGGCTACAAAGTGCGACGCATTTGCTGCTCAAGGTGGACCACCGGGATGTCTATCTCGATGAAGTCGCCAGGCACCTTGCCTGTCCGCGCCCCGGATGCCGGCATGTCGGGGTCAGGCTGGCGCTCGTGCGCAATGATGATACGAGCGGCTTTGTCGGCGGGATGCCATGAAGCCCCCCTGGCGGGCACGCCTCAGAGACGTGTCGTTTTCAAGGAGATAGCGCAATCATTCCCTTTTAGGTTTACATTGGATTCTATCTTGCAAGAACCTCTGCAAGGAGGGTTGGCCATGTCGATATGTCCCGATGCGCCACACATGGATCCGGAATCCTATGCCTATACGCTTACCCTGTCGCGCAGCCGCTGGGCCTGGGAATTCCTGCGGCGCAATCCGGACTTCCTGGCCGATGCCGCCCGGGAGCCGCCCGGCTCGGTCTCCATCCGCACAGCCTGTCCCCGGACCCTTCTTGTCAAACCGCGCACCGACCAGGTGGCGGCCGACCGCTGGGGACTCGCCTTCTTCCCCGATCCCGCCGCTACTGGCTATGACGCCCTCGCCTTCTGGTCAGGCACGCGCTTTCCGCGCCAGGTCCAGCTCCAGGTCTCACCGGCCATGCCGGGCGAAATGTGTGAGATCCAGGACAAGACCCGCGCGCTCTGCGACATTGTTCATCTTGTGGATTCAGCCGGCCGCGAACATTTGCTCGTGAAGGGCAATGGCCATGTCGTCCAGGTGAGATGCACAGGCCTCTCCCTGCTCACCACTGATCCGGTCCGGCTTGGCTTCCTCATTCACGGCGTGGAGACCTTCCAGCAGCGCGTCAGCCTGCTGGCAGACGCCCAGCGCGTCTATGGCATGCCGCCTCAGACCCAGCCCGCCTGGACCCGTTCCCGGCTTGCCCTGCGCAATGCGCTCATCGCCTGGGACTGCCAGATGGCCGGCCTGTCGCTGCGCGCAACAGCTTCTGTGATCTATGGCGAATTCCGCAGCCGGGAAGCATGGGCCGGCCCGAGCCGGGCGATGAAGGACGAGATGCGTCGGGCCCGCAAACGTGCCCTTAGGCTTGTCCATGGCGGATATCGCCAATTGCTGGCGCGTGCGCCCTCAGGCCGTCGCACACTCTGACCAGGTATGAGGACATGCGGGAAGGCCCGGATCTTTCCCCCGGCCCGCTGGCGCGGGGCGATTCCGGCAGATTGGGCAGACTGTAGGGAACAGGGCATGCGACGGGCCCGGCTTCGTCTCCGGTCTCCGGCCCTCCCCTCCGGGATGGCCGGAGCTGCGGGGGCTCGCCGGCCGGGGGCCGCACACCGCGCTTCCCACTGGCCTTGCGGCCAGGGGGGTCACGGGTGCGTGGCCTCATCCGGTATCAGGAAGCCCGAATCTCCTGCATCCGCCATTTGCCATACACATTGGCTGCCTGGCGCTCAAACCCGATCTCCCGGCAAAATGCCTCTGCAATGTCAGCCCCATCCTCCACGATCAGGTCGATTGTCGGCGCGCCGCGGGCTGCAAGCCAGAGGCCTGCCTCTTCCATTATCTCCCGGCCATGCCCCCGCAGCCGATGCGCAGGGTCGACCGCAAGATACCGGGCCCAGCCATGATCCCCATGGAGCCCGGCCATGACACTTGCAACCAGAAGGGACCCGACATGGCCAACCAGCAGCGTGCGATGCCGATCATTCAGGGCCAATTCAATATCCTGCTCCGCGCGGGTAGCAGCCAAATCCGGCGCGCAGGCCTCCCAGAGCCTGGTCAGCCGGGTCCGGTCTGATGGGCGAATGTCTCGGACATAGAGGGTCATCACCTGACAGGTCTGGGTGATTCCCGCGGCTTTGACCAGCCTGAGGGGCGTGGAGCGTGGGTCTGGGCCAGACGCCCCCCTACGCCTCACCGGTACCCGCTCAGACGGAGGTGGGCGGACGACCGGTCTGCCCGGACCCGCCGGTGGCGCAAGGCGACGGGGCTGGAGATCGTCGGGAAGGGTTTTGAGCGTCCTACCTTCCCCCCTTGCCCAACCGGCTAATGGGTCCGGCCTGCCGGCCTTCTCGCCGCCCACCCCCGTCTGATGCGGGAGGGACATTTGGGCGGGGAGACGAGACTGACCCCATGACCCTACCTGATCCCTCACCCACTATCGCAGCTGACACGGCTGCTCATCCTGAGACAGGTCCCCGTATCTATGTGGCCTGCCTTGCCGCCTACAATAATGGCTGCCTGCACGGGCGCTGGATAGAAGCCACAACGCCGGAAGACGTGATGACCGAGGTTCGCGCCATGTTGGCGGCCTCACCGCTGCCAGGCGCGGAGGAATGGGCAATCCATGATTATGAGGGCTTCGAAGGTGCGCACCTCTCAGAGTATGCGAGCTTCGAGACCGTCTGCAATCTGGCCGGTTTCATTGCCGAACATGGCAGGCTTGGCGCGCTGGTCCACCGCCACTTTGGCGATGATCTGGAGCAGGCTGAAGCGGCCTTCGACGATTATGCGGGCACCTATGCGAGCCGGGCAGACTTCGCTGAGGAATTGCACCGCGACACCGGCACCCAAATCCCCGCAGCCCTCGAATACTATATCGACTGGTCAGCGCTCGCTCGCGATATGGAGCTGAATGGCGACATCATGGTGTTCGAGACCGGGTTCGAAGACGTTCACGTCTTCTGGACGCGGTGAGCGCCATGGCGAGATTTCAGGCAAGACCGCGCGAAGATGGCCTTGGCCCCTATCGCTGGGCACATGTCGTGAAGACCCCGCAAGGGTTCGCGCAGGGCACGATTTACCACCAGTCCGGTGATGACCTCAGCGAAGCAGACGCGCGCGAGCTGCGCGCACTCTGCGACCGGATGGGTTTCGAGCTTCGGAGGGCGTCATGAGCTTTACCGAACACTTCGATACCTATGCCTGTGAAGGCGATGCGATCAGCTGCGAGGCCGAGGGCTTTACCCTCACGGCCCGGATTGTCGCCGATGATTGTCCCGATGCGCCCGACCAGCGGCAGTATGGATTCTGGCCATCTCTCTATAAGGATGCGCCGGGCTTCATTGGTGAGGCGGATCAGGAATCGGTCCGGGGGACCGATTCCCCGCCGGAACGCAATGGCTTCCGGCAACGCTTCGCCGAGGCACAGGCCAAGGCCGAGGCCGTGATGGAGGCATGGCGCAAAGGCGAGTGGTTCTATTTCGGGATCGTGCTTTGTGTGACGCGCGACGGGATCGAACTGGACGACCACGCCGCCAGCCTTTGGGGCGTCGAGTGTAATTATCCGGGGGCAGATAATAGCTACCTAACCAGTGTTGCGAACGAGCTCCTGCCGGAGGTGCTGGACGCAGGCCGCGCCGCTGCCGCGCGCCTCGCCGCGACCGTGACAGGATGGGCCGCGACATGAGTGCGTCCCGCTCCCTTGCCGAAATCCTCGGGCCACGACCCCGCATGACGCTGGTCATCGCCGACGCCCAGGTCGCAGAAATCTGGATCGAGGGCCGCGAACCCGAAATCACGATCCATGATTATGACTGGGGCGAAACCGACCCTGATGCGAGCCACGACAGTGACGGCCTTCCCTACTCGAAAATCAATTGGAGACAGCCCGTGCGGAAGCTCGGCCTCTCCCTCTACCCGCCAGAAAAGGAGATTTCTCATGGCACAGACTGACCTGAAACATATCCCGCTCGACCAGCTGCGGATTTCCAAACTCAACATGCGGCATGGGCGCAGGAAACCGGATGTGTCCGACATATTGCCATCCATTCGCGAAAGCGGCTTGCGCCAGACCCTGCTGGTCCGGCGCGAAGGCAAATATTATGGAGTGATCGCCGGACGCCGCCGCTTCTTCGCGCTCAAGGCCATCGCCAGGGAGACCGGGAACACCCCACTCGTTCCCTGCGCGATCATGACCGAGACAGATGCAGCATCTGCCCTTGCAGCGTCCGTCATCGAGAATGTCGGACGCCTGCCGGTGACCGAGATGGAACAGTATGAAGCGTTCCGGCGGCTGCATGATGAGGGCAAGGCGGTGGAGGATATCGGGGCGTTCTTTGGAGTGACTGAGCTTCTGGTGCGGCGTGTGCTCGCGCTCGCCTCGCTCGCCGGGCCGATCCGGAAACTCTACGCCGAGGACGAGCTTGACCGTGAAACGATCCGCGCGCTGACGCTTGCGACGCCCGACCAGCAGACCGAATGGCTTCGACTGTTCGAGAGCGAAACAGACCGCGCGCCTATGGGGCGATCCTGCAAGGCATGGATCACGGGCGGGACCACGATCACGACCGACAAGGCGCTGTTCGACCTTGATGCCTATGAGGGACAGGTGACCGCCGACCTGTTCGGTGAGCATGGCGTATTCGCTGACGCGGACCAGTTCTGGCAGGCCCAATCCGCCGCGATTGCGGAGCGGATCGAGGCCTATAAGGAAGACGGCTGGAGCGATGTGATCTGCCTCGAACGCGGGGCGTATTTCCATCGCTGGGACCATGTCCAGTGCGCCAAGCAGGATGGCGGCAAGGTCTTCATCGAAATCCGGCATGACGGCACGACGACCTTCCATGAGGGGCAGATCAGCTCAGTCGAGGCCCGCAAGCGTGAGCGCGCTGCGAAGGGAGAAAGTGATGCTGTTGCCGCCGCCATCCGCCCTGAAATGTCCGGCCCGCTTGCGGAATATATCCTGCTGCACCGCCATGCCGCCGCACAGGCGAGCCTTGCGGCTTCGCCCGCAATTGCCCTCCGCCTGATGGTCGCGCATGCGATGGCTGGGAGTGCGCTGTGGGATGTCCGGCCTTTCGAACTTCGCGCCCGCAAGGATGAGACACAGGCGAGCGTGGAAGGCTCGACGTCGGTTGCTGCACTGGCCGAGACGGCGGCGCAGGCGGATGCCCTGTTCAAGGCCCTTAGCGTCAATCCCGCGCTTCGCCGAAATGGCGACGACTACCGCTTGTCCGAGATTTTCTCCGCACTGCTGGCGATGTCGGACGAGGAAGTGTTGCAGGTGCTGGCGAGTGTCATGGCCCGCACACTTGAGGCCGGGAATGGCATTGTCGAAGCCGTCCTGCACGTCTGCGGCACCGACTTGTCGGCGGCTTGGACGCCGGACGAGGTGTTCTTCGACCTCACCAAGGACAAGCGTGCCATCAATGCGATGATTGCAGATATTGCCACTTCATCGCTCGCAGACTCCTGCCGGACAGATACGGGCAAGGCACAGAAGCAGGTGCTGGCGAACCGGATCAACGGAGAAGGCTGCGAGGCCAATCCAGACTGGCGGCCAGGCTGGATGCACGTGCCGCCAACGCGTCTTGTCGAAGGGGCCGGGTCACCTCCTGCCGATGCGTGGAGACGGGTCGCGGGAGTGTTCGAAGCGAAGGCAGTAGCCACGCCCGACGAGACGCCTGAGACTCAACAGGACGCTGCCTGAACATCCGTCTCCTGTTCAACAGCATAGGGGGCCGTCCGGTGTCTGGCATCGGACGGCTTTCCTCATTTTCGGGTATGCAGTGCGGCACTGATACTTGGGCCCATGCGAAATGCCTTCAGAAAAATCGCGCGTCTTTAGGTCTCGAATGACACTATCGGGACGCTTGCAGGGGGGTCAGATTTCTTGTCCGGAAGGCATGCCCCTGCCCCCTTGCTGCCGTCTTTGCCTTCATGACCTGGACGGGGTGACCCGGCCCTGAAACCGGTCAGGCGAAGAATTTTCCCCGGCGCATTCGCGCCTTCCTCGCGCAGCAAAATTCCCCGCCCGTCCGGTGCTCCGCTGCGCTGCGCCCACTAGCGGTTCACGCCCGGCTCAGCCCGTCCGGGCGGTCCGGCGTCGACGGGGACAAGGGGTCCCCGGAGACTTAGCCAAGGAACGAAAAGGAGACCCCCATGGCAAACGCACTCGGCTATGTCAGCGAAACCAAGTCCGGCTTCGAAGGCAGCCTCGCAATGATGAACCTCTCTGCCGCAATCCGCATCGAGAAAAATGCGGACAAGACCGAAGAGGGCCAGCCGGACTACCGCATCTATGCCGGTGAAACCTCGACCGAAATCGGCGGCGGCTGGATGCGCAAGGCGAAAGCATCGGGACGCGAATATGTCTCGCTGACCCTGGCAGACCCGCAGATCGGACCCCGCCGGATCTTTGCAAACCTCGCCCCGGTCAAGGGCCGCAAAGGCCGTCACGTGATCCTCTGGAACCCGCGCGACTAATGGCAGGATGACGCTTCCCCTGGCTGCTCCGGACCCTCAGCTCCGGGGCAGCTTTCTCTTGTGGGCGGACGGGGCTACCCCGCTCCGGGACGGCCGGGCGCGCTAAGGCCTGCCCGGGCCTCTGAGGGTGTCGCGTGCCTGACGCGCGGGTTCGACACTTTTACGCGGCGCGAATTCTGTCAGACCGTGTGGCCTGACATCGCGCGGCAAGACAGGAGAGGTGCAGCCATGTCCGATGACCCCACTCGCCCCCAGGACCTGCGGCCGAATCCCACGCAGCCTGCTCCCACGGACTGGCTGAACACGGATGAAACGGCCGGTCAATTGGGGCTCAAGCCAAAGACGCTGATCAATATGCGCTCGCTCGGAACCGGGCCGGTCTATCACAAGATCGGCGCCAAGGTCTGGTACCGGGGCAAGGACATCATTGCCTACACCAATAGCCGCCGCTTCATGGGAACTGGTCTGCGCGATGAGTCCTAGATCAGCGCTCCTCGCCATGGGCTGCGGGCTCGGTCTGCTCACTGCCGCCCGCCTGATCGATTGGCCGGTTTTGGTCTGGAACCGGACGGAGAGCGTGCCCAAGGGGCTCTATTTTGTGGCCCGGACGGTGGATATTTCGAAGGCCGATCTGGTCGCGTTCGAGCCGTCTCATGAGACAAGACACTGGCTCGAGGAGGACGGACTTGTTGGCCCGGGCTGGCCCTTGCTGAAGCAGGTCGCAGGCCTTAATGGCGACGAGATTTGCCGGTGCGGGACACGGATTTTCATCAACGGTTTCGCCTCGGCTGACGCGCACGAACTGAAGGCGTCCGGCAGCGCCCTGCCCGTCTGGCAGGGCTGCCGGACGCTTCAAGCGGATGAGGTCTTCCTGCTCAATCCCCATCCCCGTTCGGTGGATGGACGCTATTTCGGCCCGCAGGATCGCGGACGTATCCTGGGCGTGGCCCGGCCGGTCTGGACCCATGGCAAACGGCCGCCAGGGCAGCAGGCGAGCCTCAAGGCGGTGGAGCGCGGATCAGGAAGGGCCTTTGTGTCCCGGAGGGCAAGATTAAGGGAGTGTCACCCAGCGACACTTAACCTATTGTCTGCACATCCTTTTTTGTGTGACCCGGCGCCGGAAGCCGGGTGCACGGATTTGCTATCCGCGGCGCGCGTCGAACCGTGAACGACGATTTCGACTTCGTTCCCCGCCTTGGGAAGATCAGGTCGCAGGGCAAGGCAAAGACCCAGCTGAAGCGGCTCAAACGCGTCGTCGCGAAGGGGCGGCTTGGCAGCCGTGGCCGCAAATCCCTGGCACCGGGCGTCGTGCGTCATGCAGGGCGCGGAAAAGTACAGGCCGCCCTTGCCCGGCACTGGTCCAATCAGCGGGCCCGGCGCGTAATCGTGAAGGTGCATATTGCGCGGGCGGGTCCAACCGGCGTGGCGGGTTTTGGAAAACATGTCGCCTACATCCGCCGGGAAGGTGCCGGGCGCGAGGGCGAGCGCGGAAAACTCTATGATCGGAGTGTCGATGCGGCTGATGCAAAAGCGTTTGATGAACGGGCTGACGAGGACCGGCGGCAGTTCCGGCTGATCGTCTCGCCGGAAGACGCCGATCAGATGAAGGATCTGACGCGGTTTACGCGGGAGTTCATGAGCCAGGTCGAGAAGGATCTTGGCCGTCGGCTCGACTGGGTCGCCGCCAATCATCACGACACGGGCCAGCCGCATGTCCATATCGTGATCCGGGGTGGGAGTACGCGGAATGGCGAGCTGTTGATCGACCGAAAATACATTACGCAGGGATTTCGGGCGCGGGCGCAGGAGCTGGTGACGCGCGAGCTTGGTCAAAGGCGGCTACGGGAGATGGCGGCGGCAAGGTCGAACGAGGCCGAACGGGAGGCGCTAACGGCGATCGATCATGACATCGCTCGTAGGCTGAGTGATGGACGTTACGCGTCGAAGAGTGAACAGGGCGGATTGTCGAGGTTCGATGGCGCGGTCGTTAATCGCCGACTTCGGTTCCTCCAGACGCTCGATCTTGCGAAGCGACAGGAGGATGGTCGCTGGGCGATGCAGGAAGGTTGGCAGGATACGCTGCGGGCACTTGGACGGCGTGGGGACATTATTCGATCGCTCGCCAACCTTAAGGGCCGGGAAATCGATGCGTCACTTCTCCATGCCCTGCCCCGTGATTTGAACTCCGCTGGCGAAATCATGGGAAGGCTTGCCGCCACTCTACCGGGTGATGAATTGCGGAACGGAACGACGACACTGATTGAAAGCCTCGATGGTCGGGTCTGGTCCATCGAGATGACCGAGCAGGAAGCAGTTCAATTGCCGAAGCCTGGCGGAATTGTTTCGGTTGGGAGGAAATCAATCGAGCCGAAGCCGGCGGACCAGACAATAGCAGCGATCGCGGAGCGTAATGGCGGGGTGTATTCGGACGAATTGCATGAAGCCGCTGATCCATCAAGTTCGCCCGCATTCCGGCTCGCGCACAAACGGCGGCTGGAGGCGCTGAGGCGGCTTGGAGTCGTCGATAGGAATGCTGATGGCACCTGGACCGTCCCAAGCAACTTCGAGGAGCGCGCCCTAAACGCCGATGCCAGAAGGCAGAGCCTCGCAATCAATGTTCGGTCCTGGCTGCCTCTTGAAAAGCTGACCGAGCGGCATGCCGAAACATGGCTTGATCGGATTTCTTCTGCAGATCTGGACGGCACCTCAGGGCTGTTGGCTCAGGAACTCCGGTCAGGGATGGCGACTCGCAAATCTTGGTTGCGTCAGCAGGGATATGCGCTCGACCAAGTTGGTCGACTAACAGGCGAGATAGCGGCACACCTGCGAAGCATGGAACTTGAAGCGGCAGTAGCCATGAAGGCGAAAGAACTGTCAGCACGTTATATCGCGCTTGAACAAGTGACGAAGTTTTCCGGCAAATATGCGCAAGGTACCGACCTCGCTCAGGGGCGCTTTGCAATAATTGTTTCAGATGATCACTTCACCTTGGTGCCTGCATCGGGGTGGCATATGAAGTTCTACGGTCATCACGTATCGCTTCTACGGTCTGGACACCGCATAGATTGGAATCTCACGAACTATCGGTCAGTTGCTCGCTAATGCGGCAGCAGGACTCGACCAAAATGCGCAAAGTGCTGGTCAGTCGTCTGAGAAACTGTCGCGCAGAGGACAATACTTCATGGTGTTACAGCACTTCACGCCGTTTGCGATCAGATCTTGAATGAACTTCTTCTCCCGCCTCCTTCGTTCATGCTCCAATATGACCAACCGCTCAATTATTGATCGGTTTGGACATTCCGCACGCAGGATGTTCTTGTGCTGCCTTTGGCAACCATCAGTACAAAGTTGAACTTCACACGACTTTTTTCGAAGTGGGTGGTGCTTTCTCTTGCATCCTCGTGGGCAAGGTTCGCGCACATTCACAAGCCGGGACTTGTCTTTCGTCAACCGCGGGAGAGTTCCAGCCAGCCAGCCAGAATGTCGGAAGATCGAATAGCGAATTTCCTCAAGCCAGCCGTCAGGCAGGGTGAGAGACTCCATAGCCAACTGTACCTCAGCGGCATCCCCGTGGCAGAGTCCTCCATCAACGGGCCAAAGGCGGCGCTTTGAAGCGTAATCCTGCCGCGCGAGGAACCATCTAAGTGCGCCCCACCATTCATTGGCTTGGCCATGATCGTCAATTTGGGCCGTTGAATTCAGAAAAAGGCAAAACGACGAATCTGGATTTATATGCCTTTCTACACAACAAGCAGGCAACAAGGATTGTTGGGGGTCTTCGCGAACTTGAATGTGTTTGACGGCAACAAGTTCTATTTTCAAAGCATATGCACGTGTTGGAGCACCATCAATGCCGCATGGCTGACACTTCGTTTGGATAGCCTCGGGCTCGACGGTCGATATGCAACTCCATGCTGGATTGTTTGCAGCAAGGTATTCAAGGCTATTCATCTGCGAGTGCAGTGAGCTCGCGGCGGTTCTGTCCTGGCCGGTGTGTGTGACCGCACATATGCTGGTGCCGCAGGTTCTGCACTAAAGTCAGAAAGTGCCGTAGCAACTTCAGCATAAGAAATATCGGTTGCGACGCCATCATCTCCAAACAGATCACGCAACTTCGCGGGAAGGTGTCGCATGGCAGTTGGCCCAAACTTGCTTTGGTTCCTTTCCTCGCAATCGGATTGCATCTGTTCGGACAGAGTTGTCGCAACACTGGATGCAATTCTTACTGAGCGGATGCCTCGAATTCCTATACGGGTAACAGGTGTTTGGCCAACTTCCATTCCGATATTGAGTCCAAGCTGATCGACGCATTTCAACTCTTGCTGACAGAGCGAAAATGATGAGTGCAGCCCACCCGCACATTTTGCCCCACTCTCGACGGTAGCGCGCATGTCTGTATCTAGCTTCGTCCCTTCAGCTAGTATGCCGTGAATGCAATCACCAATGAACCTGACCTTCCGGCCTCTGAAATCGTGCTCGAACACGTTTTGCAGCTCTGCTCGAATGACAAACAGGGCCTTCACTGCGTCAGCAATCTCTCCAGCAGCTATGCAGCTGTCGATGTATGCCGTGTACCCTGAAATATCTGCATAAGTCGAAAGTAGCGCCATTCGGATGGAGTTGCTTGGCGACAAATCTTCAAACTTGATGTCACTCAGCGGCGGTTCTTTGTGGTGGAACGAAAACCTTGGGTCAGTGAAATCCATCGCTTCGCTTTTGCGGATTTCATCCTGCCATTCCGTTAGAATAGAACGAGGTAGACCTTCATCCGTGGTGAGCCTACTGCGTGAAACTTCCTGGAAATAATCTTCATTGAGTTGGTCGGAAAATACCAGTTCACCCATAGGAGTGAGGCTCAGCATAGCACGCACTCGGTCTGACAGGTAAATTCCAGGCTGGTCGCCATCGGCAAGCTTTGCGGCATGGTTTGCAGCACTTCCCAGAAAGAGCGGCTCCTGCTCAAGCGCCGTGCCATTGTTGATTGCGACGCAGCGTCCAATATCGACGCCAATTCTAAAGCGCGCTGTCAGGTTACTATTCGCAAGTGCCTTGTTCGCTTCATCAGCTACAGACCGAAAGTCTCGAATGAACTCGAATGCCTCGTCGAGTGTCTCCCGAGTGACGCCCGTGCCGGACCGATCAAGGACAACCGCGTGCATCCTTGATCCGTGGAAGTCTATGCGTTGAGCGGGCGACCGCTCAGTCACACGATCACAGGCGCTGTAGTAAAGGTGAAGAAACCGTAGAGCTCGTTCATGACTGGCTTCTGTTTCGCGTCCTTCAGACAATCGGTACTCATCATAGTTTGTGATCTTGATGTAAATCTGAACTGTGTCGACCGTGACCGCCGTACCTTTAGGTAGGTCAAACAGCGGTTGAGTAGTTCTGCCGCCATCCTCCATGAGTTTCTGCCTGCGGCGTTGATACTGAGGAAAATATTCGTCAGCAAACCGCCGAACTTCGACAGTCGGAGCATCATCTATTAGCGCCCGTATACGCGCGCGGGCCGCTTGTTCGTTCCAGGACATAGCCGATCACCTCTTCGCATTCTGCTGTGGCAATCTGCCATCAGCCCCAACTTCTATAGATATTGCTATTAAATAGGATCATGCTATTTTATGTCAATAGCTTCGAATCGCTTCTGAAGCCAATATTTGTGGGGTATCCAGGTTGTGACCGACAAAGATCCAAAAGCTGCCGTTAGGCGCCGCTTTATGTTCATTGAATTCAATTTGTTATGGGAACGAAGCATCGGCCGAAGGCGGCTACAGGAGCAGTTCGAGATCTCTCCACAGCAGGCGACCAAAGACCTAAGCGGATACGCAGATGCTTGCCCAGGCAACATGATCTACGACACTCGGCTGAAGACGTACGTACCTTCTCCAAGATTTCGTCCCCAATTTATCGAAGGCGACGCTTCGGAATATTTACTTCAGCTCGAAATGTTGATCTTGGGCTACCGGGAACGCGATGAAGTTTGGATTGATACAGTGCCCACTGCGGACGCGGTTAGAATATCGTCACGACCAATCAAACGGGACATACTGCGCTCAGTCTTGGACTCGATTCAAAGTAGAAGGCCTATCGCCGCCCGTTATGTGTCGTTGAGTTCGGGGGCAGAAGCAGAGCGCCATTTGCAGCCACACGCAATGGCGACTGACGGCCATCGATGGCACATGCGCGCATTCGATATCGACAAAGAACGCTACTCAGATTTTGTGCTTTCTCGAGTGGAAACCATACGTACGCTTAATCATCACCATCATCCGGCCAACGCGCCTAGAGATGAAGCGTGGAATACCTTTGTTCCGGTCATCCTAACAGTAGACGAAGAGCTCGAGGAACGTCAGCGGAACCGCCTCGAATATGAGTACAATATGATCAATGGCGAACTATGCTTGGAAGTTCGTCAAGCGATGCTCTTTTACTATTTACGAAACTACGGTTTCAATCCTCGCCCAAAGTCAGGAAGGGCGATAACTAACCTGAGCAGTTACAGGCTCAAACTAAAGAACATTGATGAGGTGACGGCGTGCTTGAACCGACGAAGCTCTTGAAAATCATCAGCATGAAGTCAAAAGCTGAGAACCCTACAGAGCTCGACAAAATCCAGCACGAGAGCCGGATTAGGCGTGTATTGGCGAGCAATCGATTGGTGTCTGGTGACTCTGAACGCGTCGAAAACCTGTTTGATGAAGGGTCCTTCCAGCACTTTAGAAAAGGTAGCGAAATTATCACCCAAGGCTGCACCGACAATCACGTCTACTTTCTGATTGCCGGAAAGGTAGATGTACTGATTAATGGATCGGTTCGAGACGAAAAAGCGGCCCCAGATACTGTCGGAGAATTAGCAGCTCATAAGCCATTCAATCCCCGTACCGCCAGTGTGCGCGCGGCCACCGACTTGGAAGTGCTTCGTGTCGAATGCAAGCAATTCGCATCTTTGGTCGATTGCGATTCAGAGATGGAACGCAGACTAGGCGACCTTACAGGTGAGATGCTTCATGCGCGCCTAGCAGATAATGTTGAGCCAAAAGGCAAGTTGTCCACCGATTGGGTGACTATGTCGGTCTTGGTCGGAGCTGGCAGTTGGCTCATTCTAGCTGTGATACTAAAAACTCAATTTGGTTTTTCGTTCGGCGTGTCAGCGCTTATCGGAGCTATCTTTGGAGCGATGGCCAGCATATTTCTATTGATGAATAATCCCAAGTTCTTTTACCGATCAATGTTTCGCCTCACTCTATTGGCCGGGTTGGGGTACGCTACTTTTGGCGGAATCGTAGTTGCTGGTGGCACCAGGTTAGAAATCCTTCCAGGCACATCAGGTGACCTCGGTAGCTACATCATCACTCTGATTTTTGTCTTTCTGATCTGTATGCTCTGCGTTTGGAAAGATAAATCATCTTAGCTTGTGCCCACCTCACCGTTCTGGTGAGTCGAGAAAAGCGGATCGCCCAGCTCCTCGAATGTGATCGGAAAGCTGAGTTCATCCTAAATGAAGAGTTTTTGTTCCCTCTTCATCCCGCGAAATCCATCGGTTCGAATCGGCGAGAGAGAGTAGCTTTTCAGCCTGTCGAACGAGATTTTAATTCATCACTCCCACCAAGTTCCTCCTTGGCCAGTTTCTGCTGACGCTTTTGCTGATCACCTGTTCGGTGTGGGTGGCGACGCAGTGGGTGGCTGGTGTTCTGGACCATCAGCCTCGTTTAGGTGGGCCGTGGTTCGAGCTTGCTGGTCAGCCTGTCTACAAGCCCTGGCGGCTGTTCCAGTGGTGGTATGCCTATGATGCTTACGCTCCAGACGTGTTTGCGCGTGCGGGTTTGATTGCCTCGTTGGGCGGCATCGCCGGGATTGTGATGGCGATCATCGCGTCGCTCTGGCGGGCAAGACGTGAGAAGAATGCGACGACCTATGGCTCTGCGCGCTGGTCTTCGGTGCGGGATGTCCGGCGATCTGGTCTGCTTGGTACGTCAGGTGTGGTGCTGGGACGCTTCAAGGGTCGCTATCTCCGTCACACCGGCGCCGAGCATGTCATGGCCTTCGCGCCGACACGGTCAGGCAAGGGTGTGGGGTTGGTGATCCCTACCCTTCTTTCCTGGACCGGCAATGCGATCATTCATGACATTAAGGGAGAGAACTGGGCGCTGACTTCGAAGTGGCGATCGAGCTTCTCTCGCTGTGTCCGTTTCGATCCGACGGATTTGTCGAGTTCGCGGTTCAACCCGTTGCTTGAAATGCGGCTTGGCGCGCATGAGGTCCGGGATGCGCAGAATGTGGCCGACATACTCGTCGATCCTGATGGCTCTCTGGAACGGCGCAGCCATTGGGACAAGACGGCGCATTCGCTGCTGGTTGGCGCCATCCTCCATGTTCTCTACGCCGAAGATGACAAGTCACTCGCGGGCGTGGCCACACTGCTCTCTGATCCGGTCCGACCGATTGATGACACGCTGGGGCGCATGCTTGAAGCGAACCATCTGGGAAGCCGTGACCGGCCTTTGACGCATCCGGTTGTAGCGGAAGCGGCACGTGAGCTTCTGAACAAGTCAGAGAATGAAAAATCGTCGGTCGTCTCGACGGCGATCTCATTCCTCGGGCTCTACCGCGACCCAGTCGTCCAGCGCGCGACATCAGGTTCAGACTGGCGGATCGAGGATCTGTTTCGGGGTGAGAAGCCCGCGTCGTTGTATCTGGTGGTTCCGCCGTCTGACCTGTCACGGACGAAGCCGTTGGTGCGGTTGATCCTAAATCAGATTGCCCGGCGGCTGTGTGAAGAGCTGCCCGACGGGCAAGACCGCCGGCAGACGCTGCTTATGCTTGATGAGTTTCCGGCACTGGGGCGGCTTGATTTCTTCGAAAGTTCGCTCGCCTTCATGGCGGGCTACGGAATCCGCGCCTTCCTGATTGCGCAATCGCTCAACCAAGTTGAGAAGGCCTATGGTCAGAACAATTCGATCCTCGACAATTGCCATGTCCGGATCGCGTTCGCGACGAATGACGAGCGCACGGCCAAGCGCATCTCCGACATGCTCGGCACCACAACGGAGCAGCGAAACCAGAAGAACTATACGGGACATCGGCTCGCGCCCTGGCTCAGCCATGTCATGGTCTCGCAACAGGAAACCCAGCGCCCCCTTCTGACGCCTGGTGAGGTGATGCAGATGCCGGCCGATGAGGCGCTGATCTTCCTGGCGAGCCATCCACCGATCCGTGCGAAGAAACTCCGCTACTATGAAGATCGCAACTTCACGGATCGGGTCGGAGCGTTGCCGGTCAACCCAGCGGGTGCAGACGCAATGCGGTTCGGTGGATATCATCGATCTGGACCATCCCCCTCGGACGGTAATTCAGATGGCTTGGCGCGATCGGTTGGCCCTGACATCGGCGATGAGGATGAGGTCGCGCAGGATATTGCGAGTGAGGCACAGTGCGCGCCGCAACAGCGTAGCGGCATTCAGGACCAGATCGCGCGCTACTATCTTCAAGTCCAGGAAAATGGCGGACGGGAGCTTTAGGACATGGCGCGCAATCCCAGGCTTCATATCCGCGTGTCCGAGACGAACCATCGCAAGGTGAAGAAGTTCTCTGCCGAGCACGGTGTCCACGTCGGCACGCTGATCGACGAAGCTCTGACCCTGCTGTTCACACCGCCTGTAGACCGGCCCGATGCCGCAATCATCCAGCGGCTGGATCGAATCGAAGACCAGATCGAGAAGCTGGAGACCAGAACAGCTTTCCAGACTGACCTTTTGATCGAATTCATCTTCGAATGGCTGCGGCAGCGACCAGGCAAGAGTCCCTTCGATACGCCGGCTGATACAGCGCGCGCCCGGGCGGAACTGGAAGCGTTGACCCGACGGGTGGTTGACCGTTCGAACCCGCATATCTGGAACTAGATCTAATCAGAAATCACATACAAGTTCGGGATAGGAAATGGACGGGTTTAAATAACCCACGTCCATGTTGAGCCATAAATTGGATGATCGTTCATTTGCGACCACTTGTAGGAGGACCACATAGGTCTGTTGTCTTTGCTGCTGAACTTGGCAGAGTCGTGCGCCCAGTCGAATGCCTCTTTTGTGATCCAAGTACGTTCGGATAGATTGATGTCAGTTAGTTTCGCCGCATAATTTGCAGCACGACCGACCCACACGAGATCGTTGTGACCGCGCACACCAGTACGCGCCGCCCGTATTGGACTTGTATCAATGCCCACGACCTGCTTGACCAAATATGAGGTGGAGTATTGTCTCTTAAGTGCGGGATTCACAATCTTCTGTACTGCAAAGTTTATTTTTAGCCCCGCTTTCAACGCCGGAGTGGTCTGGCTTTTGCCGATGAAGATGCCCATTACTCTATCGCCATCATAAGAGACAATTTCGCCACCTTCTCCTCGAATAATTGTAGCTGCACAGTGTAGGTAGGCCTTGTAGATTTCGGCGGCAAACGTCCAGTCTCGACCATCTACGAGTTTTGTTGATCCGCTGAGGTCAGCATAAATAATCGTTGCGCGCTCAAACTCAACGGCATTGTTGCCAAGCTGCAAGTCCTCTGGATCTGGCACGACACGACCAGTTCGCGTTTCCCATGCCTCGCGGAATATCGTGGCAACTGCTGCTTCCAAATCGGAGTGAGATGCTGCCATGTAGCTACCCGTTATTGGCCCCAAGCGCGTTCATGTGATCGCGCAGCCGGTTGCAGGCCGGCCCCAAAGAAGCTGCAGCGTCCTCAATTCTTTCGAAGTGGTACGGAATTGTGGTGATACCTGCGAGATCGCTAGGAAGCTTTACCTTCTCCTCTCGAGGTTCCATCAATATAGCTCGGGCTCGACCAAGCCTACCCATGAACAGCCCAAGCTCAAAAATTACATTGTCTCTCGGTGTGGGCCAATCCGCGCCACGAACCTTGGTTAAGTCATCAGCATGAGCAATCGCGATTGCGAAGTCCGATCTGTCGACCTCATCTTCGAGGCTCTGCAGCGAATAGCTGGCAACCTTGAAGACGCCGTCTGTCCAAATAACAACGTGGAAGGGATCATGCTCGAAAGCATTTTGAACTGCACGTGCGATAGGCAGCGACTCGACCGAGCAAATAATAAACAGCCTGACTCGCTCTCGAAATGTTCCCACAAGCGCATTGCGCTGAAGCAGGCGGCGCGCCAGTTCGCGCGCAATATCTCGATAGATGCTCGGGTGCTCAACCGCTAGTTCATGAAAAACTGGTTCAGGCAACTGAAGTGCAACAACTTCAGTCGTCGCAACAACAGTAGCCGAGCGCTGCTGCGTAGGTTCAATTGCCGACATCTCGCCGACATGGTCACCAGGCCCTCTTCTGGCGACGGTCCTGCCGTTGATCAAGATTTCGCAGGTACCAGCGACAATAAGAAATACATCGTTATCGTCGCCGCCTTGATTGATCAGGGCAGAGCCCTCTTTCACGGAGATTGGTGTCGCTGCCTTTAGTAGTGCATCTGCTAGGCCTACATTTCCTTGAACGAGTTTTGCGGCCATGACCGCACTGCGAAGTGTTCGCTCCCCCTCCGGACCAGTAAATCTGTCAATGAGCGCCAACTAGTGTTCTCCTAACTGTACTTGGACGGCGGGAGGAAGCAAATCGGGTTCACCCCAAAGAGATCATCTACCCCCAAACCGTGCTTGGAAACCCTATGACTTCAATCATAAGGACATTTCTCGCCGTCGTATCTGCGGGAGTTGTAGTACGCGTAAAATGCTTCCCCTAGCAATTTCCATCAATCACTGCGTACGCCGGATCGTGCGCTACTTTCTCACTTGGGCTTTCGCCTGATTCACCTCCGGATAGATCGTCAGTTTTCGATTTCCTGTGAATTGCCCCTCTGCGTCCTCGGACTTCCCGCGGGCGCCTTTTGTGTCCTCCGGCCCCAACTGTGCGGCGGCATTTGATGCCCTGATGCTGGTCCCATCACTGATGAGGACCACTTGCCGCCATGTCTGCCCTGCCCAAGCCCAGCGAAACCGAGACCCGCCGCATGGCGATGCTCCGCACGGCTTTTGACGGTCCGGTGGGGGCGGCGCTGGCGGCGCCCGACACAATCGAGATCCTCGCTAATCCGGACGGCTCGGTCTGGGTGGAGAAAGCTGGCTTCGGCTTGCGGCGCGCAGCGGAAACGCTGGGCCACGCTGAACGCGAGCGGATCATCCGGCTGGTCGCGTCCTCTGTCGGGGAAGCCTGCGACCGGGCCTCTCCTATTGTTTCTGCCGAACTGCCAGGCTCTGGCGAACGGTTCGAAGGCATTCTGCCGCCGGTGTCTGAAGCGCCCTGCTTTGCGATCCGCAAACCGGCAGGCCAGCCCATCGCGCTCGATACCTATGTCGAAACAGGCGCGCTGACGCCAGCGCTCTGTGTGGGGCTTCGGCAGGCGCTGGAGGACCGGCTCAATATCGTCGTGGCGGGCGGGACATCATCCGGCAAGACGACCTTTGCCAATGCCTTGTTGTCCGAACCGGCCCTGGCGGATGACCGGATCGTCATCCTGGAGGACACGCGGGAGCTTCGCTGTTCCGCCGAGGATGTGACGCAGCTCAGGACGCATCGGTCCGGCATCACGCTCCGTGATCTCGTCCGCTCGACCATGCGGCTGCGCCCAGACCGGATCATTGTCAGCGAGGTGCGCGGCGGCGAAGCGCTCGACCTCCTCAAGGCCTGGAATACAGGCCATCCGGGTGGGATCACCACGCTGCATGCGAATTCCGCCTCTGGGGCACTCACCCGGCTCGAACAGTTGGTCGAGGAAGCGACGACCGCCCTTCCCCACGCCCTGATCGGCGAAGCGGTTGATGTCATCGTCTTCATGTCCCGCGCGAGCGGCGCCCGCCGCGTCGAGCAGGCGCTCCGGATCACCGGCTTTGACGGCACCGAATACCGGACCGAGCCGCTCGCCGCCCCTTTTCTCAACATCGTCAATTAAGGAGACCGACCGATGTTCTACGATCAGATCAAGGCCCTCAACCGTTCGCTTCAGGCCGGCGTACTGCTGGCGTCGGTGAGCGTGCTTTCGCTGCCGGCACATGCCGCGGGCACAGGCATGCCTTGGGAAGGCCCGCTCGACCAGATCCTGCAATCGATCGAAGGCCCAGTCGCGCGGATTGTCGCGGTGATCATCATCACGCTGACCGGCCTGACGCTCGCTTTCGGGGAGACCTCCGGCGGGTTCCGCAAGCTGATCCAGATCGTGTTCGGCCTGTCCATCGCCTTTGCGGCCACGTCCTTCTTCCTGACCTTCTTCAGCTTCGGCGGCGGCGCGGTGCTCTGATGGTGACGACTGGTCTGACCCCCGGCAGACGAAACGCTCCAGTGGAGCGTTTCGAAGGAGGAACGCAATGAGCGTTAGCGATTGCCAAGGCTACGAGATCCCCCTCCACCGCTCGCTCGCCGAACCCATCCTGATGGCAGGCGCGCCGCGCTCGGCCGCCATCGCCATCGGGACGATCGCGGCAGCTCTGGCTCTGGGTCTCCGGCTATGGATTCCGGGCCTCATGGTCTGGGGGGTGGGACACTCGCTCGCCGTTCTCCTGGCACGGTCCGACCCCGACTTTCTGGCCGCCGCCATCCGCTCGGCGCGGCACAAGGAACATCTTTCATGCTGAACCTTGCCGAATATGCGAAGAAGCCGAAGCGCCTGTCTGACTATCTCCCCTGGGCGTGTCTCGTCGCGCCGGGCGTCGTCCTCAACAAGGATGGGGCCTTTCAGACAAGCTTCCGCTATCGCGGCCCTGACCTTGAAAGCACGACGGAAGCCGAACTCGTCGCCGTGACCGCACGGGTGAACAATGTCCTCCGCCGGTTCGGGTCAGGCTGGGCACTCTTCTTCGAGGCCATACGGTCAGAAGCGGGGCTGTTGCAGGAGAGTTCTTTTGCGTGTGCAGCTGCCTGGCTGATCGAGCAGGAACGGCGCGCCGCCGCCGAAGAGACCGGCGCCCGGTACGAGAGCTACTACTATCTTACCCTGCTATGGCTGCCCCCAACCGATGCAACAGGACGGGCCGAGAAGGCGCTGATCGAACGGCCCGAGAAGCGCGACGGCGAGGACTGGCGCCAGCGGCTCGAACATTTCCAGACGCGCGCCGCGCAGACACTCGATTTGCTTTCGACGGCCCTGGATGAGATCCATCCGCTCTCGGATGAAGAGACGCTGACCTATCTCCATGCCTGCATCTCGTCGAAGCGGCATGCTGTGTCCGTGCCGGAATTGCCGGTGTTTCTCGATGCGGTACTCGCGGATGAGAGTTTCGCAGGTGGGCTGGAGCCACGCATTGGCGAAGCGCACCTCGCGATGCTGACTTTGCTTGGCTTTCCGCCCTCGACCCTGCCGGGGATGCTGGATGAGCTCAACCGGCTGGGATTCTCTTATCGTTGGACGACCCGCTATATCGCGATGGACAAGGCGGAGGCCGAGAAGCTTCTCGCGAAGAAGCGCCGGCACTGGTTTGCGAAGCGCAAATCCGTCGGCGCGGTGCTGCGCGAAACGCTGTTCAACGAACAGGCCGCGCTTCTCGACAATGACGCCGACAACAAGGCTGCGGACGCCGATGCGGCGCTGCAGGAGCTCGGCTCAGACCTTGTCTCCTATGGCTATGTCACGACCACGCTGACGCTGATGGGCACGTCGCGCGAGGAGGTCGAGGAGCGCACCCGCGCCGTCGAGCGGGTGATCAATGGGCGCGGGTTCACGACGATCCGGGAGACGCTGAACGCCGTTGAAGCCTGGCTCGGTTCCCTGCCAGGCCATGTTTACGCCAATGTCCGCCAGCCGATATTGCATACGCTGAACCTTGCCCATCTCATTCCGTTCTCATCAGTCTGGGCGGGCAATGCGTGGAATGCGCATCTAGCAGATCGCGCGCTGATCGAGGCCCAGACAGAAGGCACGACGCCGTTCCGGCTGAATTTGCATGTCGGCGATGTCGGCCACACGCTAATCATCGGCCCGACGGGTTCTGGCAAGTCGGTCCTCCTGTCGTTGCTGGCGGCACAATGGCAGCGCTATGAGGACGCGCAGGTTTTCATCTTCGACAAGGGACGGTCCGCACGTGCGGTGACGCTGGCGATGAGCGGCACATGGATTCCGCTGGCTGGCGAGGAGCGTCCGGCGCTCCAGCCGCTCCGGGACATTGATTCAGAGCGCGGCGCCAGCTTTGCGGCTGACTGGCTGCTGGGTCTCCTCGAGTCGGAAGGCGTGCGTGTCACGCCGGATTTGAAAAGTGTGCTGTGGGGCGCCATCCGGTCATTGGCGTCAGCGCCAGAGGCGGAACGCACGCTGACCGGGCTAAGTTTTATTCTTCAGTCTGATACGCTGAAAGCTGCACTCATGCCTTACACGCTGGAAGGCGCCAATGGGCGCCTGCTCGATAGCGATAGCGAAACGCTCGATCTTGCCTCGGTCGCCTGTTTCGAGATGGACGAGCTGATGCAGACCCCCTCTGCCATTGCCCCGGTCATCTTGCATCTTTTCCACCGTCTGGAAGAGCGGTTCGATGGCCGGCCAACCCTGCTTGTTCTCGATGAGGCCTGGCTGTTCCTCGACCATCCGGTCTTCGCGGCGCGGCTGCGCGACTGGCTGAAAACGCTTCGGAAGAAGAATGTGGCGGTTGTGTTTGCGACCCAATCGCTGGCCGACATCGAAGGCGCGTCGATTGCGCCTACCCTGATCGAATCTTGCCCGACGCGCATCTTCCTGCCGAATGAACGGGCGCTCGAACCGACCGCCCAGGCGATCTATCGCAAATTCGGGCTCAATGACCGTCAGATCGATATTCTCGCAAAATCCATTCCGAAGCGGGACTATTACTATACCTCGCCCCTTGGCTGCCGGCTCTTCGAGCTTGGCCTTGGCGACGTCGCACTCGCCTTCTGCGGGGCTGGATCTCCCGCCGATCAGAAGCTCATGAATGGGCTTCTGGAAGCCGACATTGAATCGGGCTTTGCCCGTGGCTGGCTGGAGCTGAAACAGCTCGGCTGGGCCGCGGACCTGCTGGCTGAGCAGCCAGACTCACCCCTCCCCCAAATCGCCGCTGAATAGGAGCCTCCGAACATGAAAGCCCTCCTCTCTTCCATCGCACTTGCCGCGATGCCGCTGCCGGGCCTGATGGCGCCGCCTGCGTCTGCCCAACTCTTCGGTGGCGGCATTGTCTACGACCCGGCAAATCACGCTGAAAACATCCTCCAGGCGGTGCGGGCCCTGCAGCAGATCGACAATCAGATCCGTCAGATCACCCATGAAATCGACATGATCGAGAAGATGGCGCGGGACCTCGAAACACTGCCCGTCGAAATCGCCCGCGCGATCATCGCCGACCGCATCCGCCGAATTGGCGAACTGATGGAGGAGGCTGACGGCATCGGATATGGCGTTGAAGAGGTCGAGCGCGAATACGAAGACCTCTATCCGGAATCTTATGGCAAGACCCCGCCGGCTCCTGTCGTCCTGGTCGAGGATGCACGTATCCGCTGGCAGCAGTCCCGGTCTGCCCACAAGCACACACTCCTGATGGTCGCAGAGACGGTGCGGGACAATGAGCCCGACGCCGAGGCACTGACCGGTCTTGTCGAGGAGAGCCAGACGGCGGTCGGCAATCTTCAGGCGCTTCAGGCCGGCAATCAGATCGAGGCGATGTCCGCCCAGCAGCTCATGCAGATGGAAGCCATGATGGCGGCTCACTATCGCGCCGAAGCGCTCGACCGGGCGCGCGAGCTTGAAGAGGCCGAGCGCGGCCGGGCCCGCCTGCAATCCTTTCTCGGGGACTGAACCGCCATGGAAGAGATGGGCGTCATCGACCGGTTCCTGGAAACGTTTATCGCCTATGTAGACTCTGGCTTTGGCCTGCTGGCGGGCGATGTTGCCTATCTTACGACCACGCTCATTGTGATCGACATCACGCTGGCAGGCTTGTTCTGGGCGCTGTCCCAGAACGCAGATGTGATCGCGAGCCTGTTGAGGAAAGTGCTCTATGTTGGCTTCTTCGCCTATATTCTCGGCAATTTTTCAATCCTCGCAAATATCCTGTTTGCAAGCTTTGCCGGTCTCGGCGTCAAGGCGGGCGCCTCGACCTTGACCGCAGAGGATCTGATGCGGCCCGGCTATATCGCCGGTGTCGGATTCGAGGCCGCGTTTCCGCTTCTTGCAGAAATCGGCGACATGCTGGGGCCGATCAGCTTTTTTCACAATCTGGTGCCAATCACGGTCATGCTGCTGGCCTGGCTTGTGATCCTGATCGCTTTTTTCATCCTGGCCGTTCAGCTTTTTGTCACCATCCTGGAATTCAAGCTGACCACGCTGGCAGGCTTTGTGCTCGTGCCCTTCGCGCTCTGGAACAAGACCAGCTTTCTGGCAGAACGCGTGCTGGGCAATGTCATTGCATCCGGTATCAAACTGATGGTTCTCGCCATCGTGATTGGGATCGGGTCAACATTGTTCACCTCGATCACCGAGGCCTTTGGCGGGCCGGGCGATGTGACGCTGGCTGAAGTCATGGGCACGGTGCTCGCCTCCATCGTCTTTCTCTGGATGGGCGTGTTTGCCCCCGGCATTGCCTCTGGCCTCGTGACCGGCGCGCCGCAGCTTGGCGCCGGCTCAGTGGTCGGCACGACCGCGGCTGTTGGCGCAGGCACGGTACTGGCGACGACCGGTACGGTTGCGGCGGGAGGCGCAACGCTCGGCGGCGTGTCCGGCGCTGTGAAGGCCGGCGCATCCACGACCGGCGGCGCCCGCACTTCCTACGATCTTGGCCGCATGGCGTCCGGTCACTCTGGATGGCGCGGGGCGGCAGCCGGCATGGCCGGCGTCGCGCAGGCTGGCGGCGATACGCTGCGCCGGATGGCGGGACGGCCATTGGCCTCTGTCGGCGATGCCCATCGGCGCGGTAGCGAGGCGGCTTTTGCCGCAACGGGCGGAACCATGGCGGCAGCGTCTGGGGATGCGTCTGCGCCCGGCTCTGAAAAGCCGGCCTGGGCAAGGCGCCTTCGTACAGAGCAACGCCTTCAGCATGCCGGCGCCATCACACTTCATGCCCTGAAGGACGGTGATCGCGGCATGTCCGGCGACAATCCGAAACTCGAGGACAAAGAGGACTGACCCACATGGCCTTCTGGCGCAATTCACCCCATTACGGACTAAGCCCCCACCCCGAAACGCCATATCAGAAGGCGGGCCAGGTCTGGGACGAGCGGATTGGTTCGGCCCGCGTTCAGGCCAAGAACTGGCGGCTGATGGCACTGGGACTGCTCGGGCTTCTGGCGGCGTCCTCTGCTGCCCTTGTCTGGCGCAGCCTGCAGTCGACGGTCACCCCCTATGTGGTCGAGGTTGACGATACAGGGGCCGTCAAGGCGGTCGGGCCTGCGCTTGCGCGCTATGAGCCGACTGACGCGCAGATCGCGCATCACCTTGCAAACTTCATTTCCGATGTCCGCAGCCTGTCGATCGATCCGGTCATTGTCCGCCAGAACTGGCTCGCCGCCTATGACTATGTCACCGACAAGGCAGCGATCACACTCAGCGACTATGCCCGCGACAACGATCCCTTTGCCGAGATCGGACGGCGCTCGCGCAGTGTCGATGTGGTGAGTGTCGTGCGGGTGTCGGACGAGTCCTTCCAGGCCCGATGGCTCGAGAAGACTTATGAGAATGGCGCGCTCACCGGGGTCAAACGCTTCACCGGGCTTTTCACCATTGTGAACTCCCCGCCCCGCGATGCCGAAACGCTCCGCGCCAATCCTCTCGGCCTTTACATCCACAGCTTCAATTGGGGCGAAGACCTTGTCATAGGAGACACGAAATGATCCGCATAATGAGCCTTGCATCTGTCCTCGCCCTGACGACGGCCTGCGCGAGCGTGCCGCCCGAGCCCATTATCGAGGATACGCCCTTTGTCGAAGCGGTCTTCGTCGAAGACATGCCAGAGCGGCCTGTCGAGATTGTCGAGACGCCGACGGTCCTGCCGCTCCCAGGCCAAATGAAACCGGTCGACGGTACGAAACGCACAGTGACGCGGGTTTATACCTCGCCGACGGAGACCATCCGCAAGGGCACGACCGAGGCCCGGATTGAACCTTCCGTCGATGGCTATGTGAACGCGATCCAAATCTATCCCTATACCGAAGGGGCACTCTACCGGCTCTACGCAGCGCCGGGCCAGGTCTCGGACATTGCGTTGCAGCCAGGCGAAACGCTGGTATCTGTCTCGGCGGGCGATACGGTGCGCTGGATTGTCGGGGATACGTCCTCCGGGTCCGGCGGTACGGCCCGCGCGCATGTGCTGGTGAAGCCTATCGCGGCAGGCCTTTCGACCAATCTGATGATCGCGACGGACCGGCGGACCTATCATCTCGAACTCGAAAGCGTCGACGGCACCTATATGGCGGCCCTGTCCTGGCGCTATCCGGCGGATGAGCTGGCAGAGCTCCTCTCGCGTAACAAAGCGGCAGCAGTCAAGGAAAGTGCGTCTATCGCGCCAGGGATCTTGCTTGAATCTCTAAATTTTGATTATCTGATTGAAGGGGACCGACCGGACTGGCGGCCGATCCGTGTTTTTGATGATGGCCGGCAGGTCTTCATTCAAATGCCTGATCAGCTGCCAGCCACGGACGCCCCGCCACTCTTCATTCTCGGGGCGTCGGGCGATGCCGAACTCGTCAATTATCGCCTGCGCGGCAATTACTACATCGTCGATCATCTCTTCCGCGCCGCCGAGCTACGCATCGGGGAGAAGGACCAGACCGTCGTTCGAATCCGCAAGCGCCTGCAGCGCTCCGGCCTTGCGAGCCTGTTCGGAGCAGAGGGATGAGCGAGCCGGCCCCCTTCCCAAAACAGGCCGGCGAGCTGAAGCTGCGCGCACGGCCCAGGCCGGTGACGCGGATCAACCGCAAGGTCCTGATGGCGGGCGCCTGCCTTGGTGTGCTGGGCCTGTTTGCCGCTGCATCCATCGCGCTTGATCCGCCCAAGGCGGTCGATCCGGCCGACCGCCATGAACTCTACAATACGGCGACCAAGCGCGCGCCGGATGGCCTCTCAGACCTGCCGAACTCCTACCTCAACTGGCAACCGGCTGGTGATACGCCGAAGCTCGGCGCGCCCATGGCAGGTGACCTTGGGGGCACCATGGTGTCGGAAGAGGAAGAATGGGGCCTTGAGCCAGACTGGGATGTCGCGCCCTCGGATGACTTCCGGCCATCTGCAGAAGATGAAGCGATACGCGCGCAGCGGCTTGCCGACGCCAAAATGGCCGATGCGGCCGGCAAGGCGGGCGTGTTCTTCGATGTCGGCAATCTGCAGTCACTGGCTGGGTCAGCGTCTGCACCGGGAGGCCTGCCGAACAGTCGCGGCTCAGAACTGCTGGCGCTTGCCGCCCAGGGCGCGCGTGCGCCGGGCATTGCGGGCTCGCCCGACCAGAACCTCCAGGCAGAGAAGATCGCGTTCGCGGAGGAGACGCGGGATGGCGACATCTACAACCCGCATGATGTCGAGACCCCGGTCTCGCCCTATCAGGTGATGGCGGGCACGCTGATCCCGGCCTCTCTTGTGACGGGACTGAATTCTGACCTGCCGGGTAATGTCATCGCGCAGGTGACCCAGCCGGTCTATGATACGGTGATCGGCGCGCATCTGCTGATCCCGCAGGGCGCGCGCCTGATCGGGCGCTACCAGTCGGAAGTCTCTTTCGGCCAGGAGCGCGCGCTCCTGATCTGGGACCGGATCATCCTGCCGGATGGCAGTTCGCTGCAGATTTCCGAACCGGCGGCGGATGCACAGGGCTATGCCGGCGTCTCGGACAGGACCGACCATCACTGGGACCGCGTCTTTGCGGCCGCCGGGCTCGCGACGCTGCTCGGCATCGGTTCCGAACTTGGCTCGGACGATGATGATGTCGAACGAGCGATCCGGCGCGGGTTCGGCGACAGTGTGTCCGAGGCTGGCCAGCGTGTCGTTGATCGCAATCTCGGCATCCAGCCGACGATCCGTATCCGGCCGGGCTGGCCAGTCCGGGTGATCGTGACACGCGATCTCGTACTGCGGCCTTACTCTGAGGGAGGCCGGTGATGAGCCTCCGCATCGGACAACTCCCGGACCGGACTCCGGTGAAACTCACCGTGTCCGTCGATCCCGCTCTTGCTTCCGCACTTACCGACTATGCGGCGATCTATGCCGAGACCTATGGCGCGGAAGAGAAACCCGAAACCCTGGTGCCTGCGATGCTGGACATGTTTCTCAGCTCGGATGCCGGGTTCAAGCGGGCCCGCAAGGCCCTTCATGCCAGAGCCAGCAAAGGAGAATAGCCATGGCGACAATCGGCACCTTCAGCCAGAAGGATGGCAAATGGACCGGCACGATCCGGACCATGACGATCAATGTGAAAGCCCAGATGGTCCCGGTGACCGACAAGGCGGAAGCCGGTCCGGACTACCGGATCTTCGCCGGCGGCGCAGAACTCGGCGCAGCCTGGCGCGAGGAGAGCAAGGATGGCGAGACGCCTTATCTCGCCGTCAAGCTTGACGATCCGGGATTCGACAAGCCCCTGCGGGCTGCGTTCTTCGAAAAGGAAGAAGATGGCAGCGGCGTACTGGTCTGGAACCGGCAGAAACTGAACTGAGCCGAGAGAGGCAGTCGTGGATCAGGATTGGACATGATCGAACTGAACCGGATTGAACGGGCCATTCAGACGGTCGCGCTCCTGATCCAGGAAACAGGCGAGATCTATTGGCCCATCCTCGAACGCCTCGAGTTAGAGCGGGATCTGCGTCAGTCCCGCCAGATCCGGTTGTCCAATTATCTCGCATCGAGCCAGAAGACCTTGCCTCTTAGAGGGCGAGGTCTTTCACGACCCGGCCCAAATGTTCAAGGGACGCGCCCTTCCCATAGCGTTCGCGATCCAGGCGATGGCCGAACAGGTCCCGGCGGATACGGTCATCTACGCCAGCTGCGATCATGCGATCTTCGAACGCATGACGGATAGAATAGAAAGAATGCTCCGGTGTTTCCAGGAGGGCATTCTCTCTCAGGAATTTGTTGACGGCCCCAGACAGGGTGGCACTGCTTTTGCGGTAGCGCGGAAACCCGTTCGGGAAGGCTCTGAATGCCTTCAGGGACACACCGGCAAGCGGTATGATCCTGCGGGAATAATGGGTCTTGAGCTGCCGTCCCGCCGGTTCGATGGAGATATGCGGCACATCGTGGTCCAGCCGGATCGTGTCTGACGTCAAGGCTGCGCCTTCGGAGGGCCTGTATCCTGTATTGATCATGCCGAGCAGCAAGGCTCTGGCCTCCCCATTCAGGCCGTCCAGCGCATGCGGGGCCAGCAATCTCTCCTGAATCCATTTTGTACTAAACGGAGGACGTGTGCGCTTCTCACCTTCCCGGAAGGATAATTCCCCGAGCGGCAACGTAATCCCGAGCCGCTTCATCCTGTTCACTGTTTTAAGGATATCACCGAGATGGATCAGATCCTTGTTTGCGGTATTGGGTGTAACCTCACCTGCCTCGATCCGCTCGAGCCAGTGCTGCCTGAAATCCAGCATGTCATCACGTGTGATTGCCGCGACCGGCTTGTTACCGATCACTGACACGAAATTGCGCACTGCCTTGATGCGCGGGTTTCGCCAGCGCCTGATCTGGTCCTCACTCTTGCCGATCAGCTTTTCCCGGGCCAGGGTCCAGTACTGGTCGAGCGCTGCATCAAGCGTCAGGTCCGGTTTCTCCACACCTCCCAGCAAGGAGGCCGCTTCGACCGCATCCGGCACGCCGCCTCTGCCTTGAATGGCTTCGACACGCTCGACCAGTTCCTTGAGCGGCAATTGCGAGACCCTGTCCGCCTGCAGATAGCGATATCCCCGCAGGCTGGCGAGTTCCTGAACAGCGGCATAGCGTTCGTCAGCATCGCTTGACCTGCCTGCCAGGCGCGCCTCCCACGCCTCGATGAGCTGTTCCCAGGCATGGATTGCCTTGCTCTGGGCAAGGCTTTCGGAATCTGTATGCAAGCTGATCCAGACGGTGCGTCTTGTCTCAACGCTCTGATACCGGCGGGGAACACGCCGACGCAGCTGGTAAGTCGTCCCACGCTTGAATACGGGCATGTCCGAATCCCTTTTGTGCAGCAAATTGTGCAGCAAAATGTGCAGCAAATCAAGATTCCCCGGAGCGCGAATAATCCGAAATACCGAATAGTTTCAGTATATTCAGGGATGTATCGGGAGCTTGAGGGAAGCGGGGTGGCGGAGAGGAAGGGATTCGAACCCTCGATACGCGTTAACGTATACGCCCTTAGCAGGGGCGCGCCTTCAGCCACTCGGCCACCTCTCCAGCGCGGAATATGGGGTCTAGAGAAACCCCATCCTGATCGCAAGCCCCTGAATTCGGTGGAGCCGTCAAAATCTCCACGAAAGCACGGCCAAACTCAATTGCACGCGCAACTGCTACATATGTGGCGTTACGTATGGTCGGCCCATCCCTCTGTGCTAATCTCCCCTCTAATTCTTGCCAGAGACCCCGATAATGATGACCGACTATTTCAAACCCGTCCCGTTCGACCTGTTCAAATCCGATAAAAAAGCGTTCGGAGATGCGCTCTGCCGCTCCTTTCGAGAGACAGGGTTCGCAGTGGTGTCCGGCCATACAGTCGATCAGGGCGTGATTGACCGCAATCTGGATGCGACCCAGGCTTTCTTTGCTCTGCCGGACGCGGAAAAGCTGAAATATGACGGACGCCAAGGGGGTGGCCAGCGCGGCTATACGGCCTTTGGGACGGAAAACGCCAAGGGCAACGCTCATGCCGATCTCAAGGAATTTTGGCATACCGGTCGCGCCCTACCGGAGGACAGCCCCTATCGCGCAACGATGGCCGACACACCCAGCGTTCCCGAAGTGCCTGCTTTTGACGAAGCCACAACCGCACTTTTTGATGCACTGGATCAAATGGGCCGGGAAATTCTGGAAGGTGTCGCCTTGCATCTTGGGCTCGCCGAGGATTGGTTCGACGACAAGGTCAATTTCGGCAACTCGATCCTGCGTCTGCTCCACTACCCCCCGCAGCAAACTCCTCCACCCGCAGGCACGGTCCGCGCCGGCGCGCATGAGGACATTAATGTCATCACGCTTTTATTGGGTGCTGAGGAGGCCGGCCTCCAGGTCTTGCACAGTTCAGGCGAATGGCTGGACGTTAATCCGCCCGCTGGCGCGCTGGTCATCAATTGCGGAGACATGCTACAGCGCCTGACGGGCGGTGTACTGCCGTCCACAACGCACCGCGTGCTTAACCCATCTGCCGAGCGCGCAAAATTCCCGCGCTACTCGACGCCCTTCTTTTTGCACTTCAATCAGGATTACCTGATCGAAGCGCTACCTGGCTGCGTCGCTGAAGGCGGCAAAGCCGAAGCCCCGATCACGGCTCAGGATTATCTCATGGAACGGCTCCGCGAGATCGGCCTCGTAAAAGCCTGACGTATACCTAATGCCCCGCTGCACTAAACGGTCACAGACATCGAACACTCTTTTGGACGGGAAAATGTTAGCGTTGACATAAATAGCCACTCCCCCAATGATTGCGCTAACGAAACGCGGTCGACGCGACACTTATGGGGAGGGAATTATGACCGATGCTTACACGGGCACAAAGCGCCGGCTTGCGATTGGCGCCTTGGCGACCACCTTGTTGGCGACCGCTTGCGCCACGCCTGTGCAAGCGCCTACCGCACCCGCTGACACCGTCGTTTCTGACATTTCCGAGGCCAGAGCCTGCACGCCGAATGTGAGTCTGACGAGTGCATCACAGCGCGTACGTTCGTTGGTGGCCCAGATGACCATTGATGAAAAACTCGGTCAATTAAACCAGGCCGCAGGTGGCCGCAGCAAGTCGCTGAATTCAAAGCTCACCCCTGAAGAACTCGGCAAAGTCCGGAATGGCGAGATTGGCTCCTATCTTCATGTTGCGGGCGCTGAGCCGCTGGGTGAGCTCCAAAAGGTCGCCATTGAAGAAAGCCGTCTGGGCATCCCGCTCCTCTTTGCGATGGACGTAGTTCACGGCTACCGAACGATTTTTCCGGTACCACTGGCAATGGCGGCATCATGGGATCCAGACGTCTGGCGGGAAGCCGCCGTCATCTCCGCTGACGAGGCGTCGTCAGCGGGCCTTCACTGGACGTTCGCCCCGATGGTTGACATTGCGCGTGACCCGCGATGGGGCAGAATCGTCGAGAGTGCTGGTGCGGACTCATATTTGGGGTCTCGTATGGCAGTCGCGCAGGTCGAGGGCTATCAGGGCGAAAGCCTGGCAGCCCCAAACACCATTCTCGCTGCGACGAAACACTTCGGCGCATATGGTGCCCCAACTGGCGGCCGCGACTATGGGTCTGCTGACATCAGCGATCAAAGCCTGTTCGAAACCTATCTGCCTCCCTTCTACGCCGCCACGAAGGCTGGCACCGGCTCCATGATGACGGCGTTCAATGATGTCGCCGGGGTTCCGTCCACAGCCAATGAATATCTCATCGATGATGTATTGCGGGGCGAGTGGGGCTTTGACGGCATGATCGTGTCCGACTGGAATGCAGTCGCTGAATTGATGAATCACGGCGTGGCCGAATCTGAAGAACAGGCGGGAGTGCTTGCCCTGCGCGCGGGCGTCGACATGGACATGACCAGCATGGTCCTGCCAACCAGGATCAAGACCGCTGTGCAGTCAGATGAATGCCTGACACATGATCTCGACGCGGCAGTTGCCCGTATACTGACGACAAAAGAGCGATTGGGCCTGTTTGACGAACCGATGGACTATCACGATGCAGAACGGGAAAAGACAACTCTGCTGAGCCATGAATTCCGACGCACAGCACGCGAAGCCGCGGTGAAATCAACGGTGCTCTTGAAGAATGAAAACCAGGTTCTGCCACTCTCTAAATCCCCTCAGAAAATCGCCGTTATCGGTGCCTTGGCGGAAGACAAGCTGACTCAGCTCGGCTCTTGGCGTGCACAAGGCAAGGTCGAGGATGTCGTCTCATTGCTTGAGGGCCTGCAGCAAAACGCTCCTGACGGCACCACCATTACATATGCAGCCGGCACGCATCCTTCAAATGACGCGGATTCTTCTATTGAGGCTGCTGTGGAGATTGCGTCGGCCGCCGATCATATTCTCTTGGTGATCGGGGAGGATTTCGACCTGTCCGGGGAAGCGCGCAGCCGCTCAGATATTGCCCTTCCCCAGAACCAGTCCGCCCTCGCCGCGGCGATGTTTGAGATCGGCAAACCCGTTACGATCATATTGGTGACGGGACGGCCGCTCGCAATGGAACAGGAAGTTGGAGCCGCTGATGCCGTGCTCAACACATGGATGCTGGGCATTGAAGCCGGAAACGCGCTGTCTGACGTGATATGGGGTGATGTCTCCCCTGCGGGTCGCCTACCTATCGAATTTCCGCGACGCACCGGTGCGGTGCCGCACACCTATTCCGAATATCCCGGTGGGCGCCCCGCTGACCCGGACCTGTCGAAAGACACGAACCGGTTCATCGATATTCCGATCACGCCGCTTTTCCCCTTCGGTCATGGACTGACCTATTCCAGCTTCGAATATGGTGACCTGATCGCAATAACCGATGCAGATGAATTCACCTTGAGCATCAAGGTCACAAATTCCGGAGACGTCGATTCTGATGAGGTGATTCAGCTGTATATGCGTGATCCGCTCGCCACGATTGCCCGACCGAAACGAGAACTGCGCGGATTCAAGCGAGTCCATATCCCGGCTGGTGAATCCCGCACAGTGAGCTTCACCCTGACCCCCGACCAGATGGCGTACTACACGGCACGGGACGGCTGGATCGTAGAACCCGGTAAGATCGAATTCATGGTGGGTGCATCCGCTGACGACATTCGGGCGCGCGCGGAGGTCATCATTGATCAGGCTTACCACACGAACGTTCCAGCCAGCGCAATTGCCACAAGGACACATGTAGAATGAAACAAACGCGACGTGTCTTCATGGGGTCTGCCGCCGCAGCCACCCTGATTTCGGCTTGCGCCACCACTCCGATCGGAAAGGCGTCCAATCCCGATCTCGAGATCTTCGATGCGGAAGCCCATTCCCTGTTGGATATTTTCGCAAGACTGGAGGTTTTGGCCTCCGGTTATACATGGAGTGAAGGGCCGGTCTGGGATCGCGCACGCAACTGCCTGTATTTTACCGATGTACCGGAGAACATTGCGTGGAAATGGTCAGAAGCCAGCGGCGCGACGGAATTCCTGGCCCCTTCGGGCGTTGCACGTGAGCAGGCGACGGGTTTCCGCGAACCGGGCGCCAATGGATTGGCTATTTCTCACGATGGCTCACTTCTCATCTGCAACCATGGTCGTCGCGCGGTCGAACGAATGGACTTCGAAACCGGGCATCGTGAGATCATTGCCGCCACGTTCAATGGCAAGAAGTTCAACAGCCCAAACGATGTTGTCGAAGGGCCTGACGGAAGCCTGTTCTTCACCGATCCGCCCTATGGGCTGGAGGGCATGAATGACTCTCCCCTGAAGGAGCAAGATGCCAACGGCGTGTACCGTCTGTCACCAGATGGAGAAATCACCCGCCTTATCGATACAATGACTTTCCCGAATGGCATCGTGCTGTCACCAGACAGCCAGACACTCTATGTTAGCCAATCGGATCCCGACCAGCCGGTCATCCTGCGCATGGCACCTGATGGTTCTTCCAGTTCGGTGCTTTTTGACGCCAAGCCGTTCATGTCCGACACGGCTCCGGGCCTGCCGGACGGGATGGCTGTGACGCGTTCGGGTCACATCTTTGCAACGGGCCCGGGCGGCGTGTTCCTTCTGGCCTCGGACGGCAAACCCCTTGCCCGGATCAACACCGGCAAGGCAACTGCCAATTGCTGCTTCGGCGACGCAGACGGCCGCACACTTTACATGACCGCACATGACACACTCATGCGCATCAGAACGACATCAATTGGCCTCGCATGGAGCTGACCGAAGCGCTCCTCGTCTACCGCCCCCTGCTGGCAACCGGGTTTGGTATTGCGGCACTGCTTGCGCTGATATTGCGTGCGCGGATGAATGCCTTCGCGGCCCTGCTACTGGTCAGCATATTCAGTGCCCTGGCTGCGGGCATGGCCCCAGAACAAGCCTTCGATACATTGGCAAAAGGCCTGGGCGGCACGCTGGGGTTCATTGCCACAGTCATCGGGCTTGGCGCGTTGTTCGGCGCGATCCTGCAGGCCTCTGGGGCGCTCGATGCCCTGGCTTCAAAACTCTCTACCTCATCCAGCTTCAAAACGAACCAATGGAAGATCGCCGGCATTGGCTTGTTGGCGTCCACACCTGTCTTTTTCGATGTTGCCCTCATCATACTCGCACCCCTGATCCTCACCATGGCTCATGACCGGCTGAAACCCGCCATGTCTCTTGGTCTCCCGCTCATGGCAGGGCTCGCGGTCGGCCACGCTTTCCTACCGCCCACGCCGGGACCGATCGCCATCGCGGAGCTGATAGGCGCGGACCTCGGCTGGGTTATCCTCTTCGGCGCAATAACAGGCTGCGTCGCGCTGGCCGTATCCGGTCCGCTCTTCGCGGCGTTTTTGGAGCAGCGCAACCGCATGCCAATCGGCAATCCGGCCTTCGAACTGGACGAAACCAGCAATCATACAACCCGGCCCATCCCACAGCCCGAACGGGCCATATTCCTGATTACGCTGCCACTCGTCCTGATTCTGTTGGGCACGCTTGCGGGAATATTGCCGGACGGCCCCATCAAATATGTGCTTGAAATCATCGGGCATCCATTTAGCGCGCTCCTGATTGCATGCGGCGCATCCTGGCTGCTGCTTTATCCAAAGACCGTCCAGAGCCGGAAATTGATGTCGGACGCGATGGCCCGCGCATTCGAGCCTACAGGCGCAGTCATCCTCGTCACTGGCGCGGGCGGCGCGTTCAAGCAGGTTCTTGTGGACACAGGCGCTGGCGAGCAGATCGCAAATGCCGCGCTTGGTCTGGGGTTTGGTCCGCTTCTGGCGGGCTATGTACTCGCCGTCATCCTGAGGCTCGCCCAAGGCAGCTCCACGGTTGCCATGATAACGTCAGCCGGCCTGACCGCGCCCATTGTGGCGATGGCCGATCTCTCCGCCCCGCAGCTAGGTATTGTGGCCATCGCGATTGCCGCGGGCGCAACAACCGGCAGCCATGTGAATGATAGTGGCTTTTGGCTCGTTGGACGGATCTTCGGCATCACGCCAGGTGAGACACTGCGTACATGGACCGTCTCTACCACGCTGATCAGCGTGGTAGGATTTTTGATGTGCCTGATCCTGTACGCAGCACTCGCGTTGTTCTGATCAGATCAGGCCCGCAAGCGGCGAACTTGGATCCGCATACATCTTTTTTGGCATCCGCCCGGCCAGATAGGACTCTCGACCGGCGATCACCGCATGTTTCATGGCATTGGCCATCCGGATCGGATCCTTCGCGGCGGCAATGGCCGTATTCATCAGCACGCCATCACAGCCCAGTTCCATGGCAATCGCGGCGTCCGAGGCCGTTCCGACACCCGCATCGACAATCACCGGCACTCGTGTCTGTTCGACGATAAGCCGGATATTGACCGGATTCATAATTCCGAGGCCTGACCCAATCAAGCTACCGAGCGGCATGATCGCGCAGCAACCTGCGTCTTCCAGCATCTTCGCGTAGACCGGATCATCGGAACAATAAACCATGACCTCAAACCCATCGGCGATCAGGGCTTTGGCTGCCTCAAGCGTCTCCGGCATGTTCGGATAGAGCGTCTTCTGGTCAGCCAGCACTTCCAGCTTCACCAAATTCCAGCCACCGGCCTCGCGCGCCAGGCGCAGCGTGCGAACGGCTTCATCCGCCGTGTAACATCCGGCTGTATTTGGCAGATAAGTAAATTCGTCTGGTTTCACAAAGTCTGTCAGCCGCTCTTCGTTCGGGTCCGACAAGTTCACGCGCCGCAAAGCCACGGTGACGATCTCCGCGCCAGCAGCCCGCGCTGCATCCGCGTTCTGTTGATAAGTCTGATACTTGCCCGTGCCCACGATCAGGCGGGAATTATAGGATTTGCCGGCGATGATAAGGGGATCTGTCAAAATTCTAACCTGTCTGGTCTGCAAGAGCTGGATGGCGCAAATAGCTGAGATCGCAAGCGATCAGCCACCACCCACGAACTGAACCACTTCTATCTTGTCGCCGTCCTCAATCACAGTGCTGGCATGCTCTGACTTCGGCACGATTTCGAGATTTCGCTCAATCGCAATGCCGCGCTGATCCCTGCCGGACTCGCCTGCCAGTTGAAGCACCAACATGGCCAGCGTCAGGCCAGGTTCGACTTCGCGAGATACGCCATTGACTGTAATCAACATTCGGGTTTTCTCCGTTCACCAGCCCCCTTGCCTTGCCCGGCGTTACAGCGCAAGACGGAAGACTATGACCAAGCCCGTATATGTCCTTGGAGGCCCAAACCTCAACCTTCTCGGCTCACGCGAGCCCGAGATTTACGGGCACGAGACCCTCGCTGACATCCATGCACGTCTCGAAGCGCTGGCAGATGGAACACCGCTGGAGCTTCGCCAGACGAATCATGAAGGCGAATTGGTGGGCTGGATTCAGGAGGCATCTGAAAAGGGCGCCGCCATCATTCTGAATGCTGCAGCCTACACGCATACATCCATTGCTCTTCACGACGCGCTGAAAGCGTGCAAAATCCCTGTAATTGAAGTTCATTTGTCGAATCCTGCGGCGCGCGAAGCGTTCCGCCAGGTGAATTACGTATCCCCCGCTGTGAAGGCCACGATTGCAGGCCTTGGCGCCTATGGTTATGAGCTGGCGCTAATGGCGGCAAAGACCCTCACGGGCAAATAAGAGACCTGACATCCCATGAGCACAACGAAGAACAAGCTGGATACCGGACTTGTCCGGGAACTCGCAGCCATTCTGCGGGAAGCAGACCTTGGCGAAGTTGAAGTTGAACATGAAGGCCTACGCATCCGCGTCAGCAAACCTGCTGCGCCGGTTGTGCAGGCCGCTATGGCCGCGCCAGTCGCTGCACCGGCTGCCGCTGCTCCGTCAGCAGCTGCTCCTGTCGCCACCACAGACGCTCCACCTCAGACATCTGACAACGCCATCAAGTCTCCGATGGTCGGCACGGTATACCTGTCGCCTGAACCCGGTGCGAAGCAATTCGTCGGCGTTGGCGACAAGGTGAAAAAGGGCGACACGATCTTGCTCGTCGAAGCCATGAAGACTTTCAATCCAGTCGAAGCCGACAAGGCCGGTACCGTCAAAGAAATCTACGTCACTGATGCCCAGCCAGTTGAATATGGCGAAGCTCTCATTCTGATCGAGTAATATGGCTGACCAACCCGTTATCAAGAAGGTTCTCATCGCAAACCGCGGCGAGATCGCGCTGAGGATTCACCGCGCCTGCAAGGAAATGGGACTGTCCACCGTGGTCGTCCATTCCGAAGCAGACAGCGACGCCATGGCTGTGCGCCTCGCGGACGAGAGTGTCTGCATCGGGCCTGCGCCATCGTCCGAAAGCTATCTGAAGAAGTCGCAGATCCTTGCCGCTGCCGAGATCACCGGCGCGGACGCGATCCACCCGGGATACGGCTTTCTGTCGGAGAACGCCCAATTCGCCGAAATGGTCGAAGCACATGGGCTCGCGTTCATTGGTCCTACGGCCGAGCATATCCGCATCATGGGCGACAAGATCGCTGCCAAGGCCGCAATGATAGAAGCGGGCGTGCCGTGCGTACCCGGTTCAGAAGGCGCCTTGTCGTCTATTGCCGAAGCCAAGAAGGCCGCCAAGAAAATCGGCTTTCCGGTCCTCGTAAAAGCATCTGCTGGCGGCGGCGGCCGAGGCATGAAGCTCGCCAAGACTGAAGCAGACCTCGAAAATGCCGTTCGAACCGCCAAGACCGAAGCCAAGGCTGCATTCGGTGATGATGCGGTGTATCTTGAGAAATATCTTCAGGGCCCGCGTCACATCGAAGTCCAGATCATCGCTGACACGCATGGCAATGTAGCCCATCTCTGGGAGCGCGATTGTTCGCTGCAGCGACGTAACCAGAAAGTCTTCGAGGAAGCGCCCTCGCCTGCTCTGAATCAGGCCCAGCGTGAAGAGATCGGCGGCATCTGCGCCCGTGCGATGGAAAAACTTGGTTATCGCGGCGCCGGTACGGTCGAGTTCCTCTATGAAGACGGTAAATTCTACTTCATCGAAATGAACACGCGGCTCCAGGTCGAGCACCCTGTCACAGAAATGATCACAGGCATTGACCTGGTGCGCGAACAAATCCGCATTGCCGAAGGGAAGGAACTCTCATTCCGGCAGGAAGATGTCATGCTGGTCGGTCACGCCATCGAGTGCCGGATCAATGCCGAGCACCCAAAGACGTTCGTGCCTTCCCCGGGCCTGATCACAGACTTCCACGCACCCGGCGGACCTGATGTCAGACTCGATAGTGCGGCCTATTCGGGCTACCGCATTCCTCCTCACTACGACTCGCTGATCGGCAAATTGATCGTGCACGGGCGAACCCGCCGTGAATGTATCATGCGCCTTCGCCGCGCCTTGCAGGAAATGGTCATTGGCGGGGTCTTCACGACGCTGGATCTGCACCGCGAACTCGTCGAGAATGAGGATGTACTCGAAGGTGAATACAATATTCACTGGCTCGAAAAGTTTCTTGAAAATCAAACTGATACAAAAAAGTGAGCATTTTTCACCTTTCGCGTTCCACAAGGATCGACAAAGGGTAGACATCACATAAGCCGCTGGTTCATATAATTCCATGTCACAGCGGTTTAGTTCATCCGATCTGCTTGCTTGCTATCGTCGGGGGATTTTCCCCATGGGCGATGCCCGAAATGACCCGAACTTGTTTCTGGTCGACCCTGATATGCGAGGGATCATTCCGCTTGGTGATTTCCACGTGCCCAAGCGCCTGCTCCGAAAGGTCAAGCAGGATCCGTTTCGCGTGACCATTGATCAGGCCTTTACGCGTGTAATGGAATTGTGCGCTGAGAGTGCAAAGGGGCGCGAAAGCACCTGGATCAACTCGCCCATTCTGAATCTGTACAGCTCGCTCCACCGCGAGGGCCACGCCCATTCCATCGAATGCTGGGACGGCGATAATTTGGTCGGCGGCCTTTATGGGGTGGCACTTGGCGGCGCCTTCTTTGGAGAAAGCATGTTCTCACGCGCGACGGACGCGTCAAAGATTGCGCTGGTCCATCTGGTGGCGCATCTTCTCGAAGACGGTTTCGTCTTGCTCGACGCGCAGTTCCATAATCCCCACTTGGAGCAATTCGGGCTTATCGAAATACCCCGTCAGGATTTCAAGAAACTCTTGAAAGACGCCCTCACTGTAGAGGCCAAATTCTATTCGAATTCCGCATCCTCTTCGGACGGACGTGGTGCGAGCTTCACAGGCTCCGGCGCAGCGCAGCGTATTACCCAGATATCATAGACAGGATGTTCAAGCGCGCTGAGTCCTGGCGATGAAGCATACATCCAGCCCGAAAAGAGTTCTGGATTATCTTCGCTGACGGTTTCGACATCCTCCGCATCGACAGCAGCTTCCATCGTCTCAACAGCCACAGGCTGCGTCGAGGCGATCTTGAGAAATGCTGCGCTTTCCGGCGCTTCCTCCGGCGGGGTCTGGTAACAGACCTGCAGTTCGACCTTCAGGGATCCGAAGACAACCGGCTCACCGACTTTCACGTCAATATCCGTGGAGCGGCCGGTAATCTTGTCGAGCGCGCGCAACGTAGCCGTATCCTTCTGGACGAAGGTGGCCGCGTGTCCGGCGCCCCCAACGAGGGCGGCCAATGCAAGTGCAGAGACCATGATACGCATTATTGGTAATCCTCATCCGGATACGCATCGTCTGCTGTGGCATCTGGGCTGGCCGCCGGGTCGGACGCACCATCACCACCGCTGCCTGAAGCAAAGGACGCAAACAGGGTCAGCAGGTCGACGCTGCCACGCGTATACTTGATCTCACCAGACCCATCCTGGGGGATATTGTCGAAGCTGCCACCTGGTTCCAGAGCCACATAAGCTCCGCCGAGAAGACCGTCAGTCGACACCCGGGCATCCGTATCGTCCGGCAGGGCCCATTTTTCGTCCAGGCTGAGCGTTACAACCGCCTCAAACCGCTCCGGATCACCCACGATGCTTTTGACGATGCCAGCCTTCACACCGGCGATACGCACATCGGAACCGCGCGAAATGCCCGATACATTGTTGAAACGCGCCTCAAGCTCGTACTGATCACCTTGCGACTGGGTTTCTCCACCGCGGTCGATCGCGAACCAGAGGAAGATACCAGCCACCGCGACCACGGCGGCGCCAATCAGGGTTTCGAAGAGTGATTCACGCATCGGGGTTCCATGCCTCATAGTCGCCTGATGCCTTCTGGCGTGCCATGTCAGTCGACAGGCTGCCCTTCGGCTTGGTGGCGTAAGGAGTGCCCGTCATATTGGGCTTGTGGTCCGTTTCCCATTCACGACGCGTAAGCGGCGACTTGGTGGGCGGATCTTCGACAGTATGATGCAGCCAGCCATGCCAGTCCGCAGGCACCTTGGATGGCTCGGCCAGGCCCTTGTACATCACATAACGACGCTTGCGCCCTTCGAGTGACGGCTTGCGCTCCTCGAAATAGCGGTTGCCGTATTCGTCGGTCCCGACATAGCCAGAGCGCCGCTTGATATCAAAAGCCGCTCCGATCGTATTGCCGCTCCACCAGGTAAAAATCTGTTTCAGCATCGTGAGGATGTCCTGACCTGTCTTGTTGGCCGTAATATGGCGTTATCCGGGCAGTTAATCCATACGGCAGCCGCAGGCAATGCGACGCACGTTTTTATGATCTGACCGCTAATTTTGCTGCCGGAATGGTTGATACCCCTGAGCGGAACCGTCACGCTCGAATATGTGATTCGCTGGTGATTCGCGGGAGGGTTTAATGAAAACTGCAGAGATTGCGTCCATTGTGGAGGCCGCCGAGACCGACGGCCTGCTTTCTCCGGAGATGGAGTTCGGAACCGCCTTCCGCGCCGCGGGAAAACGGCGGCGGCCGATTACTGAAGAATCTCTGAGAAATGTTGCGTCCGCCTATGCGTCTGCTGGTTTGCTCGGCGCGTCCCAGATTGCCACCGCCGAAATGCTGGAACGTTTGGGCAATGCACCACGCAATGCAGAATTGGCGGAGGCCGTGGCATCAGGCCTACCGCAAGACATACTTGAAGAAGCGCTGCGTCAGCCAGACGGTTTTGCACGCACGGCGGAGGCCTTGAGAATCGCCGCTGCCAATAACCAGCCTCCCCCCGCAGCAGTCTTCAGCGCAGAATCGACCGATCCGGAATTCGACACTCTGCTATTAAGTGCCCTCAAAGAAGGCGCTGAAATCCTTCTTGCTCAGGATGACCTCGCTCCGGCACGTACCGCTTGTCGGTTGCTGGATGTCTCGCTGGCAGTCAGCCCCGATGGACTCGAAACAGATTTGTTGAGCTCTGTGGCGGAAGCAGCTGGCAAAAGCGTCGGAGACGGCCTGCTCCTGATACAGGGTCTCGGCGCAGCCGTGCTTTCGCTTGGCCTCTCCTATGATAGCGACGACGGACGTTCGGTAGCGGCTGCGATATGTGCCCTTGTAAAGGCCCATGCAGCCGGCTCATCGCTAGCCGCAGGCCATGCCAGCGTACTCGGTCTCGAGGCACGCAGAGCAACGTCCCGGAAATCCTGTACGGTTGCCATTCTGCCCATCACAGACCTCGCCGATTTGATGCCTGAATGCGAAAGCGAGGGCGCTGGGCCTGTGCGCACCGTACTGGCCTATTCCGATGACGGCCCGACCCTGGCGCGATGCGCTCGGCTGGCGATATCACGTACCGCGCCAGAATCTCTCCCAACAATATTGGACCGGGTGGCCAATTGTGGAGGTGAAGACCTGGAAGCCGCCCTTGGGGCAGACCGTTTGCGAGACCGCGGCTTCTCCGAAGCTGCCCTCGACCGGGTTACACGCGCGCTCAGCGACGGACTACCCCTGAACGCCGCCTTCTCCCGATGGGTATTGGGTGACGAGATCATCAGCGAAGATCTGAAACTGGCCCCAGAGAATTTCGATTCGGATGGTCTCGCACTTCTCTCCGCGATGGGGTTCTCCAGAAAAGATATTTCAAATGCTGAAGCTGCCGTTGACGGTACGGTCGAAGATGTTGCCACCCAGGCCTTTCGCCAATGCGGGCTGGACCTTTCTGTTGGTGCAGAAGCTGAACTGGCTTTCGCGATGGCGTGTTCCGAAGCGCTTGGCGGGCAGACGACCGTCCGGGTGAATGGGCGAGACGGTCTGGATTTGGCCGACAAGGCTATCGAGGCAGGCCTGTCCGCCCTGTTGATCGGCATACGGGCATCGGCAAACGAAGAAGTGGCCGAGCGCATGGACCATATTCTCAGCCTCGCCGACGAGCTGGCGGCAGAGGCCGAGATTCCACACGAATCCCCTCAAAGTTCGGCTCTCACGGGTCACGGTCCAAATGCCCGTACCCGACTCCCTGATCGCCGAAAAGGCTATATCCAGAAGGCATCAGTCGGCGGTCACAAGGTCTACCTCCATACGGGCGAGTTTGATGATGGCGCGCTCGGGGAGATCTTCCTTGATATGCATAAAGAAGGCGCCGCTTTCCGGAGCCTGATGAACAATTTTGCGATCGCCACCTCTATCGGTCTGCAATACGGTGTGCCGCTGGAGGAATTCGTCGACGCCTTCGTGTTTACCCGGTTCGAGCCGGCTGGTGCCGTCACCGGCAATGATCGCATCACCAAAGCGACCTCCATTCTAGACTACATCTTCCGCGAACTCGCCGTGTCCTACCTCGGCCGGGACGACCTCGCCGAAGCCGATGTCACCCATGACGGCCTCGGTCGGGGCGCTGGGGACGGAACCCGCGAAACTGCAGAGTTTACGGAAGAAGCCGCCCAGTTGATCTCACGTGGCTTCTCACGCGGGCAATTGCCGGACAATATCGTCATCCTGGACAAGAAACGCGAAGAAAAGCTTTCCGGTGAGGAGGGCGACGATGAGACGTTGAACGCGCCAGCCTACCTCACCGACGCTTGCCCGAATTGTGGCAGCTTCACACTGTTCCAGATCAGCGAGGACGGGGATGCCGAGTGCGATACGTGTGGGCAGGAATTACAGGATACGAGCGAAGTTCCGTCCTGATTACTTCAAGATGATCAATAGAAACCGGCGGTTCTTTCTCCGAATTTCGGTTAATCGCTGTTTTCCAAGGCATGGCGGAATTGCAACACTTCCCGTGTTTTAGGCAGTCCTTACTGTTTGTTCAGTTTGGGGTAACAAAATCAGGCGTTATCCATGTTCCATGATCCGCTTGGTACATGCACTTCTTACCGCATCCGCCATGTCCTTTGTCGCCTTGTCGGCACAGGCACAGAGCCAACCCGTGGCCTGGTCCCCTGGTTATGCAGGCGCCTGCGGGGAGTGTGACCTATCCGGCAAGAATTTGACTGGCTGGTCCCTCGCTGGCGGAAACTATTCCAGCGCGAACATGGAATACGCTTTCATGCGCGGTGTTCAGGCTGGCAATGCCAATTTTGAGAACGCTAATGCGACCAGCGCTGACATGCGGGGCGCCATTCTTACCTCTGCTCAATTCGCTGGAGCCATTCTGTCTGATGCACGCCTTCAGGGTATTCAGGCATCTGGAGCTGATTTTCGGAGCGCAAATGTTCGCGGCGCGAATCTTCAAACCGCCTTGCTTGTTGGAGCCAATTTTGCTTCGGCAGACCTGACGGGATCCCGGATGGAATCGGCAGACCTGTCAGGTGCCAATCTCACCGGGTCCTGGCTAAACGAAACGATTCTGGCTGGCGCCGTCTTCAACGGCTCAAACATGACCGGTTCCCAACTGCGGAACGCGGCTGTGCATGGCGCCTCATTCAAGGACGTCCGCTTCATTGACGCCGACCTGTCCGGCCTGAAAGGCGCTGAAACCGCAGACTTCGAGGGCGCGTGCGTCTCGCTCAGTTCCACCCTTCCAGCGACCCTTACCCTGCCGCTCTGCGGCACAGCAGTCGCGCCTGCGGCCTTTGCCAGCAAATAGACTTGCAAACGCAAGTCAATGAAAAGGGTGGAGCGCTTGGCCCTCCGCCCTTTGTAAATTGGGATGCGGCGTAATGCTTACGACTTCATCTGCGGCGCAAGGCGAATGTGAAGCTCTTTGAGCTGCTTTTCGTCCACAGGGCTCGGGGCCTGCATCATCAGGTCACGCGCCTGCTGGTTCATCGGGAACAGCGTAACGTCGCGGATATTCTCGGCATCAGCGAGCAGCATGACGATCCGGTCAACGCCCGGCGCAATGCCACCATGTGGTGGCGCGCCGTAGCGGAATGCGTTCAGCATGCCGCCAAACTCCGCTTCCACAACGTCAGGGCCATAGCCTGCCAGCTCGAACGCTTTCAGCATCAGTTCCGGGCTGTGGTTCCGGATCGCACCAGAGGACAGTTCCACACCGTTACAGACGATGTCGTACTGATAAGCCTTCAGGTCCAGTTGCTTCTCTTCAGTATCAGCAGCCAACAACGCATCCATTCCGCCTTGAGGCATGGAGAACGGGTTGTGGCTGAAATCGACCTTCTTGTTGTCTTCGTCATATTCGTACATCGGGAAGTCGACGATCCAGCAGAGGCGGAACACCCCATCCTCGATCAGGCCCAGCTCTTCGCCAACCTTTGTCCGCGCGGCGCCTGCGAGCTTGTAGGCGTCGCTTTTCTTGCCGGCCGAGAAGAAGATGCCGTCGCCAGCCCCCAGACCGAGCTTCTCAAGAAGCGCCGCGAGATGGGCAGGTTCGAAATTCTTCAGCACAGGATCCTGGCTGTCGACACCGCCGCCATCGGCCTCTTTGAGACGCGCATAGCCAAGTCCTGGTGCCTGCATTTCCTTCTTCGCCCACTTGTCGAGTTCGTCGAAGAATTTGCGGGATTTCTCCGCAGCCGCCTTGGGTGCTGGGATCGCGATCACGCGACCACCCCCGCCGATGATCTTCGCGAAGATGCCAAACCCAGTCTTGCTGTCATCCTCGAAGAATTCGGACACATCCGCCAGTTCGATCGGGTTGCGCAGGTCCGGCTTGTCGGAGCCGTATTTCGCCATGGCTTCGGCATAGGGGATGCGCGGGAACACTCCATCCGGAACTTTTCGGCCCTTGCCTTCCCAGTTTGCGAACTCCTCGAACACACCCGCCATGACGGGCTCGATCGCATTGAACACGTCCTCCTGCGTGACGAAGCTCATCTCGATATCAAGTTGATAGAACTCGCCCGGTGAGCGGTCTGCGCGCGCGTCTTCATCGCGGAAACAAGGCGCAATCTGGAAGTAGCGGTCGAACCCCGACACCATCAGCAATTGTTTGAACTGCTGCGGCGCCTGCGGCAGCGCGTAGAACTCGCCCGGATGGATACGACTCGGCACGAGGAAGTCGCGCGCGCCTTCAGGGCTCGACGCCGTCAGGATCGGCGTCTGGTATTCCGTGAAGCCCTGTTCGAGCATGCGGCGGCGCAGGCTGGCGATCACCTGACTGCGCAGGATCATGTTCTTGTGCAGCGTCTCGCGGCGCAGATCGAGATAGCGATGCGTCAGGCGGATCTCTTCCGGATAGTCCGGTTCACCAAACACAGGCAGCGGCAGCTCGGCGGCTTCCGACTGGACGGTAACTTCGCCCGCCACGACCTCGATCTCACCCGTGGCCAGATTCGGGTTCACGAGGCCCTCATCGCGGGCCACGACCTTGCCTTCCAGCGTGATCACGCTCTCCGCACGCAGGCGCTCAACCGTGCCGAAACCAGGTGAGCCCGGATTGAACACGATCTGCGTCAGGCCGTAATGATCGCGCAGGTCGATGAACATCACCCCGCCATGATCGCGGCGACGGTGAAGCCAGCCAGACAGTTTTACGGTTTCACCGACATGGGACTTGCGAAGTTCCCCACAGGTGTGGGAGCGATAGGCGTGCATCGGAAACTTTCTCCGGAAATACGGTCCAACAGAAATAAAAGCGCGAAAGGCATTCAAGCTCTCGCAATTGTCAAGGCGATGCGATACGCAAGCGCGCGATGACTGACAACACCCTGACTCCCATTACTGAGCAGTCCGCACTGGAAGATCTGTGCGGAAAGCTCGCTGAATCCGACTTTATTTGCGTCGATACCGAGTTTCATCGGGAGACGACCTACTGGCCGGAACTCTGCCTCGTCCAAGCCTCCGCCCCCGGCGTAGAAGGCCTGATCGACCCATTGGCCGAGGATTTGGACATCGGTCCCTTCCTCGATCTGATCGCCGCAGACAACCGGGTAAAAGTGTTTCACGCCGCCCGTCAGGACCTCGAAATATTCAACCGTCTGATCGGCCACCCACCCGGCCCGATTTTCGATACCCAGGTCGCCGCGATGGCGCTCGGCCTTGGCGATTCGATTTCATACGACAATCTCGTTCAGCGCGTGCTGAAGCGCCAGATTGACAAATCGAGCCAGTTCACAGACTGGACCCGACGTCCACTCAGCCAGAAACAACTGGTCTACGCCCTTGGCGACGTAACGCATTTGCGGGACGCCTATCTCAAAATGCGCGATGAGCTGGAACAGCTTGGACGCCTGGGATGGGTGCGCGAGGAAATGGCAGATCTGGAAGATCCCGCCAAATACGATACCGACCCCGCCAAGGCATGGCAGCGACTCAAATTGCGAAAGCCGAAGAAAGACTATGCAGCCATTGTCGTGGCCGTTGCCGCCTGGCGCGAAACCATGGCGCAAGAACTGGACAAACCACGCCGCCGGATCCTGAAGGACGACGCGATTCAGGAAATCGCCAGCCAGAAACCGCGCTCCGAGGGCGATTTCGGCCAGCTCCGCGCAGTGCCAAATGGGTTCATTCGGTCGAAATTCGGCAATGGCCTGCTTGAGGCAGCAATCGATGCCATCGACAATCCAGACAAGTACGCGCCCGAGCTTGGCCCGCGGGTCCAGAACGCCCAGATCCCCGCTGGTGCGCCCGAACTGCTCAAAGTGCTCCTCAAGCATGTCAGCGAGGAGAATGACGTCGTGCCCCGCCTGATCGCAAATGCGGCCGATATCGACCGGATCGCTCGCGGTGAGACCGGTGACGAAATTGCCGCCATGTCAGGCTGGCGTTATGACATGTTCGGGAAACGCGCACAGGCCCTGCTGAACGGGAAACTGGCCGTATCTTTCGAGGGCGGTCAAGTCAGACTGTTCGACGTCTAGGGCTGCTCAGCCTCAACTAATAATGACATCCGATTTCAAACGCAGCTGGCTCGCCGTTTGCGAAAGCCTGCGCTCGACCGTATCCGAAACCATCGCCTCATCGGCTTTCGACACTTTCAACTGAAGCGTATCATGCGTGCGAACCAGTCTGGCCCGCTGAAGGATCGGCCCTGACCGACCCGAGAACACAGCCCCCAGTCGCATCGCACTCCCGATCTGGCGGGCGCGCTCATCCTGCTCCGGCGTCGTGAGCGCGACATACTCATCCGGTCTCTTGAAGTCTTTCTGGTAGCGGCATCCAATGGCATAGGCGATCAGAGCGCGTTCGCCGTGCGAGACGCCGACGTAGGGCGCCCTGAGCGCTTGATCATAGGCCATGATGGATCGGTGATCCGGATGGAACCGCCCGGCACTGTCAGCCATCATGCAGGCGGCTTTCTCGATTCTTATGTCTGCTGCAGGCGATCCGAACAAGTCCGGCTCGGGTGCCAGGGCCGGCGCGATGAAGTCATGCAGCGCTTCGCCGAACAGGATCTGGTTCTTGTCCAGCCGCGCGAACGCGATCGCGCCATCCATCAGCGGATCGTGCAAAGGCGCGCCCAGCGCATCCCGCAGCACGCCTTCCCGCAAGCCTGCCGAGGAAATGGTCACGCCCTCCAACCGACTGTTGCCAAGAATTTCCTGAAGCAGAATCGCCGCAACCGGCAAATGCTTGGCGCGGCGTTTGTCGACGTTTTCCAGCATCGCCCGCGCCGTCGAACTGGTCACGCTGTCGAAGCAGAGCTTTGCTGCCTTGTCGACCTGGGATTTCGACATCTGATAGCCCTGCAGCACTTTGAGCGAATAGTCCTCGATCTGCATGTTCAGCTTTGCCACGGTCCGCCATGCGCCGCCCACCGCATAGAAGCGCCCCGTCGATTTTGCCAGCACATCAGACGTCTTGAGCTCCGCCCGTATGGTACGGCGCAGCGCCTTCAGATCAATATCCCCCTCGACCAGAGAAAGCGGGCCAAGCATCAGGCTCTCCCCGTCTGCGGCCTTGCCGCCGATTTGCTTGAACTCAAGACTAGATCCGCCAAGATCGCCGATCATGCCGAGTGGCGCATGGAAGCTCGCCTCTACGCCAACGGCCGACAAGCGTGCCTCATCCTCTCCCGACAGAACCACCACGCGCCGTCCCAGCGCCTTGGACGCCAGGCTGATGAACTCCGGACCATTCTCGGCTGACCGCACGGCTGCAGTTGCCACAGCCGTGTAATGCCTCAAGTGCAAGGCTTTCAGGATCGCGCGATACCGACCAAGAGCCTTCAACGCCGATTCAACACCAGTTGGCGAAAGCTGCCCCGTCTGCATCAAGCCCTGACCCAATCCGGCCATGACTTTCTCATTGAAGGTCGGAAGGATTGAAGCGCCCAGAACATCGTAGATCACCAGACGTACCGAGTTTGACCCGATATCGATAATTGCCGCACGTTCTGATTTGGGAAACATCAAACCTAAACGCCTTCGCGAGGTTTCAGACGTGGCGGCAGGCTGACTTCGAGCGCGCTCCCGCGTCCAGACAGGCTGGGATTGTCCATGAAATATGTGTGGGCCGAGAAAGTCTCTGTATCGGGACGCAATTCCATTCGCTCATAGACGCCGTCTTCTCCCATGATCCAACTTTGTTGTTCGTCATTCAGATTGGCGACCATGATCTGGTTCAGCACCTGACGGTGAACGGTTGGATTTTCAACCGGCACCAATGCCTCGACACGCCGGTTCAGATTTCGCGGCATCCAGTCCGCAGACGAGATAAACACTTTGGCCTTGGGCGATGGCAGAACCTCCCCATTGGCAAAACAGACAATTCGGGAATGTTCCAGGAATCGACCCACAATGCTCTTTACAGAGATATTATCAGACAAGCCCGGAACGCCGGGACGCAGGCAACAGATGCCGCGCACAACCAGAATGATCGGCACGCCCGCCTGGCTGGCCGAATAGAGCGCATCAATCACTTCGCCATCGACCAGCGAATTCATCTTCGCCCAGACGCCGCAGGGTTCGCCCCGGCGCGCCGCGTCTGCCTCTGCCTCAATCATCCCGATGAGTTTCTCTTTCATGTCGAGTGGCGACATGGAAACCTTTTCCATCACAGGACCGACAGAGGGTGGCTCGCGATAGGCCGTCACAAAGTTGAAGAGCCGATTGGCGTCACGACCCAGCGCCGCATCCGCCGTGAATAGCGACAAGTCTGTGTAGATCCGCGCATTGATCGGATGGTAGTTGCCCGTCCCGTAATGCGTATATGTGCGCAGCTCATCACTTTCGCGGCGCACCACAAGCGACACTTTCGCGTGGGTCTTGTACTCGATGAAACCGTAGACAACCTGAACACCCGCGCGCTCAAGGTCGCGTGCAAGTCGCAAATTGGCTTCTTCATCAAAGCGCGCCTTGATCTCGACCAATGCGGTAACATTTTTTCCGGCCTCTGCCGCTTCCACCAGGGCTGCGACAATCGGTGAATTCGCCGTTGTTCGGTAGAGCGTCTGCTTGATCGCAACGACTTGCGGATCGGCTGCGGCCTGCCGGATGAACTGGACTACAACATCAAACGTCTCGAATGGATGATGAACCAGAATGTCCTTTGCACGGATCGCCGCAAAACAGTCACCCCCCATCTCGCGAATACGCTCGGGGTAGCGCGGCTCATAGGACGGGAACTGCAGGTCTGGCCGATCACTGACAATCAGTTCCGATAGCTGTGCCATTCCAAGAATGCCATCATAGAGAACGATGTCGGCTTCTTCAGCGCCGATCTCATGCGTGATCAGTCGGCGCAGGTCTTCCGGCGCACTGGATTGCATTCGGATACGAACGATCCGGCCCCTGCGACGTTGCTTCAGCAACACTTCGAATTCGCGGATCAGATCTTCGGCTTCTTCCTCGATCTCGATGTCGCTGTCACGGATCACACGGAACAGGCAGCGGTCTTTCTCCTCAAACCCGGGAAAGAGTTCATCGATGAACATGCCGATGACATCTTCCAGCGCAATGAAGCGCAAATTGCCCTTGGTGCCTTTGGGCAGGCGAATGAAACGCCGCACAAAGGCCGGCAATGGAATGATGCCTACATGGGCATCTCCATTCCCCTTGGCGACCAGATTGATCGCAATCGAAAAGCCCAGATTCGGAATGAACGGGAACGGATGCGCGGGATCGACTGCGAGTGGTGTCAGGACCGGGAAGATGTTTGACCGGAAATACTTGTCCAGCTCAACCCGGTCTTTCTTGTTCAGTTCCTTCACGCCCAGCACATGAACGCCTTCGGCATTGAGTTCCTGCTTGAGGCTGCGCCAGCGCACTTGCTGTTCGGCGATCAGGTTCAGGGAAGCCTCTTCAATCCGTTCCACCTGCTCGGCTGGGGTCAAGCCATCCTGACTGGCTTTGACAACCCCGGCCCGCACCTGTTCGCGCAGGCCCGCATAGCGCACCATTTCGAACTCATCGAGGTTGCTCGCCGATATCGACAGGAACCTCAGGCGCTCAAGAAGGGGATGGTCGGTGTTCGACGCTTCTTCCAGCACACGCTGGTTGAACTCCAGCCAAGACAATTCCCGGTTCAGGAACCGCTCCGGCGAATTCATCATCTGCTTCTGGGTTCCAGACTGTCCATCGGCCATGATGCCAAACTCCGCAATTCCATTCAATTCTACAGCATGGACCTCTGATCGGGGTCGGCCCAGCCCAATTCTTCGACGACTTCCCGGGCCAATGGCACCGACGGTGCCCGGCCCGCTTCGGTCACCTTATCATTCAATTTCTCTATAAATATTTCGATAGCCTCATAAGAAAGTTCCAGTCGGGGTACCAGATACTTAATGACCTCAGGCTCAAGCTTCAGGAAATAGCGCTCGGCAGCGGATTCCAGCCGCGCCTTGAGCATTTTTTCGTCAGGCTCCCCAATCTCGATCACCGGCAGTGCCATGAGGCGGGATTTCAAGTCGGCTGACTGGGTTTGCCATTGGCTCGGATGGTGCTTTGAAGTCAGCAGGACATGCCCGCCTTCAGCCGTTGCCGAATTGATCAGTGTCAACAAATTCTCGGATTTCTTGACGCGGTCGGCATCGTCCACCGCGACAAATCCCGACGCCAGCGCCGCCAGGCCGCGTGATTTCAGACGGGAAAACTCCTTGGCGACATGATAGCTGCCTTCAAATTCCTGACACCAGGCGCGCGCCAGAACAGACAATCCGCAGCGCGGCGGCCCCAACAGGCAAATGACAGGAAACGGCCAACTCTGCGGCGCGCCGAGCACCGCCAAAGCGCTCTCATTGGCTTCCGTCACCAGAAGCGCATCAAGCGTGGGTTCTTTTGCAGGAAAGCCGAGGCTGAGCTGGCTCGGCTTGTAGGGCCTGTTCGGGTTCGCCGGGTTCACGGTTCCCCCGACGACGACACCGCGGACCGGACAATCCAGCCATAATCATTCTCGGACAGGGAAACCCCGCGCTGCAGCAGGTCGTTCTGCAGGCGCGGTGGATCGCCCGCATAGGAAAAGGCAACCATTGCCCCGTCACGCGCAATCGCGTCAATGCGGAATTCCGAGATCAGAGGCGACCGGGCCAGCGCACCGCGCAACGTGTTCCACTCGATCAGAGATGTGTAGCGCACACTCGCCGTGGCCGGAGTCCGCTCGCCGCTGCGGATCACCGAGGTACGCTTCCAGTTTTCATCGAGCAGTCCGAGCATCGCATCGACTGCTCCGTCCAGCGTTTGGGCGAAAGGCGTCGTGCCCACAAGTTCAGTGCCCGCTGCCGTCACGGTCGACACCGTGACGCGCCATACGCCATCGCGGCCAGACAGGTCCGCCAGAATACCTCGGCGCGCGCCCATGGCAGACGCCTCCGGTGACAGTTCCATCCAGCTGCTGAAGGCGCTGTATCCGGGGCTGTTCGAGGTCACATAAGGCGACAGCGTCTCATCGCGGCCTGTTCCGAGCGCTTCGCGCCAGGCAGCCTCCAGCCCGGCCGATGACGCCAACGGGATCAACAGGCCTTTGGGGCCTTGCGTGTCAACATAAGGCACCGAGAGCGATTCCAGATGCGCCCGCACCATGCGCGGATTATAGACCATCGCCAGCGTGCCCTTGTAGCGACCGTTCCCGGCCGTCTCTTCCTGCACATCGACGGCCGCTGACAAGCGGTTCGCGAGTGCGGCATCGATTGGGATGCCCCCGGCAGACACACGGTCATCGGCCAATGTGATCCGGTCGATCAGTACCCGGGCCCCCTTGATCCGGGCTGCAGCCATGGCACGCTCACGCGCCTCGATCAGCGTGCCGGCAGATTCGTCCACTTCGATATCTGAAACCGTGTAGACATCCCGCGTATCAGCGGAGGCGCCCAGCCCGAGGGCAACCAGGGCGAAAAGGGACGCAATAAGGATACGAATCATGGTCAACGGCCTCCGTTTAGACCTCTTGTAGCAAGCCAGAGCTGGGGCTGGAACCGCAAGCGGCACTGGCAGAGACGTTTTCCCCATGCTAACGCGCGAGTCATCATGAGCGATACATCCAAAACTCCCCTTTCCTACCGTGATGCCGGTGTCGACATTGAGGCAGGAGAAAGGCTGGTTGAGGCCATTGGCCCGCTGGCAAAGGCCACCGCACGCGCAGGCGTCATGGGCGGGCTCGGCGGCTTCGGCGCGCTGTTCGACCTGAAAGCCTCCGGCTATGAGGATCCTGTCCTAGTTTCTGGCACAGACGGCGTCGGCACCAAGCTGATGCTGGCTTTCGAAACCGGCATCCACAACACGGTCGGCATCGACCTCGTCGCCATGTGCGCCAATGACGTGCTCGCCCAAGGGGCCGAGCCGCTGTTTTTTCTGGATTATTTCGCAACTGGCAAGCTCGAAGCCGGCATCGCCGAAGCGGTCGTCGCGGGCATCGCCGAAGGCTGCCGCCAGTCCGGCTGCGCCCTTGTCGGCGGCGAAACCGCTGAAATGCCCGGCATGTACCCGCCCGGCCATTACGACCTCGCAGGCTTCGTCGTCGGCGCCGTCGACCGCGCCAAGGTCCTTCCCCGCATGGGCGACATGGCCGCAGGCGACGTGCTGATCGGCATCGCCTCGTCCGGCCCGCATTCAAATGGCTATTCCCTGATCCGCCGCATCGTCGAGCGTGAAGGCCTCTCCTACGAGGCCGCCTCGCCTTTCTCCGACGGCACGCTCGGCGAAGCCCTGCTGACCCCGACCCGGCTTTATTCCGCAGCCGCCCTGCCGCTGATCAAGGGCAGCCTGATCAATGGCCTTGCCCACATCACCGGCGGCGGCCTGACGGAAAACACGCCGCGCATGTGCCCCGATCATCTCGTACCCCGTATTGATAGAGACAGCTGGACGCCCGGCCCGGTCTTCCAGTGGCTTCAGGAAGCCGGCGGCGTCGAGCTGGATGAGATGCATCGCACCTTCAATATGGGCATCGGCATGGTCTTCTCCGTCGAGCCGGACATGGCCGAGATCGTGATGAACCAGCTGCGCCTGATGGGCGAGACCCCGGTCGTGCTCGGAGACCTCGCCCCCGCATGACCCGCCTGAAACTGGCCATCCTGATTTCCGGGCGCGGCTCCAATATGGAAGCCATCCTGGAGGCGGCGCGGGACCCGGCCTATCCGGCCCAGCCCGTCCTCGTCCTGTCCAACCGGCCGGACGCCAAAGGGCTGGAAACGGCAGCCGCCGCCGGCATTGCGACCGCCGCCATAGATCACAAGACCTATGGCAAGGACCGCGAAGCCTTTGAGCGCGCGATGCACGAACAGCTCACAGAGGCAGGCGTCGAGATCATTGCACTAGCCGGGTTCATGCGGGTGCTGACACCCTGGTTCGTCAACACATGGGAAGGCCGGATGGTCAACATCCACCCCTCGCTGCTGCCAAAGTACAAAGGCCTCGACACCCATCAGCGCGCGCTGGATGCGGGCGATACCGAAGCCGGCTGCACTGTCCACTGGGTCAGTCCCGGTGTCGATGATGGCGAAATCATCCAGCAGGCGAGCCTGCCCATCCTGCCGGGCGACACAGCCGACAGCCTCGCCGCCCGCCTCCTGCCAGTTGAGCACCGGCTCTACCCGGAAGCGCTGACCAAGGCCTGCGCCGAAATTCAGACACGGGCCTGAGAGCACAGAGGACTCACATGTTGCTCATCCTGACCGCCAGCATCTTTTTCCTGTGCCTCATCGCAGAAAGCATCACGTCCTGGATTTTCATCAAGGGCAGCAAGAAGCGCCACCCGGTTCTCTGGGAGCACGCCGAGCATCCGACCCTGATGGGGAACGGCGACCTGATGTCGGCCTATCCGCTGATCAGGTATCTCTGGACACGGTCGTATTCCGAAGTGCCGGATCGCGGCGCGGTGGCCTTTGCTGAAAAACTGCGCCTGCCGACGACGCTCAGCTATGCGGCCGCTTGGCTCAGTATCATCCCGATGCTAATCGCGCTGTACACCTTTCCGCAGAACTAGGTCCGCTAGCGGCTTGCCAGGTGGAAACGCGTACGCCTCTCCCCCCCCTAAACGTCCTTAGTTTCCCTTTGGCGCGGGGCTCCGCCGCCACCAATCCGACCGCCCCGAGCACGCTGCTACCTTCACAGCACGATGCCATCCTTCTCCCTCTTCCAGCCCATGCAGGGCCTGCCCCTGCATCTCTGGCTCCTCTGGCCGCTGATCTTCTGGCGCATCCAGCGCCTGAGGGCATGGTTCCAGCAGGCCGGCAGGCCCGGCTCGCAAATGCTCTGGGTCGTTACGCCGACGGGACAAGTCGTCATCGCTCAGCTATCGGATGATCTCTCCGGACGCACACCTGCGCGTTCCGGTTTCGATTTCCAGCCCTCGCGCAGATTCCGCGAGGCCGTCCACGGCGAGCCCGTCATTCTCACCCCCGATCCGTGTCCCCGGCGGATGCCGGGGCCTCCTGCAGCAAGAGATCCCGGCTTTCGCCAGGAATGCAGGCTCTATCACCTGCCGCGCCCCGACACATGACCCTGCCAGCCTTGAAACTGATCTGGTAACCCCCGGAAGGCGCCGCCTGTCCGGCCGCTTGTGCTGCGCGCAAGAAAAAGGGCCCAACCTTCCGGCGGGCCCTTTGCAAATCTCACCTGCCCGAAGGCGTCGCCTTAGCCAGCGATGTCGGCTTCGGAGAAGAATTGCGCGATCTCGATCGCGGCATTCTCTTCGGAGTCCGAACCGTGCACGGTGTTTTCGCCGATGGATTTGGCGAACAGTTTGCGGATCGTGCCGTCAGCGGCTTCGGCCGGGTTCGTGGCGCCCATGACTTCACGGTAGGCGGCAACAGCGTTCTCGCCTTCGAGGACCTGAACGACGACCGGGCCGGAAGTCATGAATTCAACCAGTTCGCCGAAGAAAGGACGCTCACTGTGAACGCCATAGAAGCGCTCGGCCTGGGCCTGCGTCATCTGGATGCGGCGCTGGCCGATGATGCGGAGACCGGCTTTCTCGATGACGGCGTTGACGGCGCCGGTCAGGTTACGCTCGGTGGCGTCCGGCTTGATGATGGAAAAAGTGCGCTGAACAGCCATGATGACATCCTGCTTGAAAGGGAAAAAAGGGTTCTGGCGCGGCCTATAGCGGGGCGGGCCCAGCGGGGCAAGCATCGATGGCCGCTATTGCGCAGGCGGCCCGAGGGGCATAGGGGCTGGGGCCTGAATTTCGACAAGGATCCGACCCATGAGCGCGCTGCCTCCCTGCCCCAATTGCAATTCCGAATACACGTATGAAGACGGCGCGCTGCTGATCTGCCCGGAATGCGCCCATGAATGGAGCGCAGACACGACAACTGCAACGGACGCACCAGTCATCAAGGACTCGAACGGCAACCCGCTCGCAGACGGCGACACCGTCACGGTCATCAAGGACCTCAAGATCAAGGGCTCGTCCTCAGTCGTCAAACGCGGCACCAAGGTCAAGAATATCCGTCTCGTCGACGGCGATCACGATATCGACTGCCGCATCGACGGCATTGGCCAGATGGGCCTTAAATCGGAATTTGTGAAAAAGGCCTGACGCCTATTTCCCCGCTTCCTGCCAGCCGCCACTCGGCGTTTGCTGGAAATATCGGGTCACCAGCCCGGCATCCTTGGCCGCCTTGAACTGCTGGCGGGCCAGATTGCGCGTGTCCGTGTCGCCATCATCGAACATGACCATGCAGCGCGTATAGGGCGCATCGACAGGCGCCTCCGTCCCGTCCATCAGGAACAACGCATCGGCCTTGTTCAAATTCTCCGGCTTGCCGGCCAGCAGGATCGGCTGGCGCGCAGGATCAAGCCCCGGCGCCTCGGCCTGGCCATGCGGCAGGAAAGTCTTCTCGTCGAAAGTCCAGAGGCTCGCATCCAGCGCCGCCCGGCGCTCGACACTCGGGCTGACCGCCAGAACGCGCCAACCAACATCAAGGCATTTCTGCATCAGCGGCGCCGCAGCCTGCTCCAGCGTGGTGCGGGAGAGATGGTAAAACCACCATTCAGGCTTCGGCGCCTCTGACATCACCTAGTTCTCGTAATTGTCCGCGATCCAGCGGTCGAGCAGGCGCGGGCCGAAGCCGGACGCCCAGCTCACATCGAACGCGGCCTTCTCACCCTCAACCCAGGCGACGCCCGCAATATCGAGGTGCGCCCATTTCACGCCCTCTTTCACGAAGCGCTTCAGGAATTGCGCCGCCGTGATCGAGCCAGCGGCCCGGCCACCAATATTGCGCATGTCGGCGAATTTCGACTTCAGCAGCGAGTCATATTCTGGCCCGAGCGGCAGGCGCCAGACGCGCTCCCCTTCGGTCTGGCCAGCCTTGGAGAGTTCATTCGCCAGATCGTCGCTCTCAGTGAAGAGGCCGGCATGGTGATGGCCGAGCGAGATCACGATCGCGCCAGTCAGCGTGGCAAGATCCACCATCGCCTTCGGCTTGAAATGCTCCTGCGCATACCAAAGCACATCACACAGAACGAGCCGACCTTCCGCGTCAGTGTTCTGGACTTCGATGGTCTGTCCGGAAGCCGACTTGAGAATGTCGCCCGGTCGGATCGCGTCGCCATCCGGCATATTCTCAACCAGACCCACGAGACCGATCACATTGACCTTGGCCTTGCGCTCGGCCAGCGCGCGGATTGCACCGGTCACAGCCGCTGCGCCGCCCATATCCCCGCGCATGTCTTCCATGCCCGGTCCGGGCTTCAACGAGATGCCGCCCGTGTCGAAGCACACGCCCTTGCCGATCAGGATCACCGGGTCTTCGCCTTCGGCGCCGCCCATCCATTTCATCACGCCGAGCTGGCTTTCCTTGACGCTGCCCTGACCGACGCCAAGCATGGAATTCATGCCGAGTTTGGCAAGCTCCGCTTCGCCGAGCACTTCGACCTGAACACCATACTGGCCCAGCTCGCGGCACTTCTCTGCAAAGCTGGCCGGATAGAGATCGTTCGGTGGCATGTTGACCAGATCGCGCGCGAGCTTGGTGCCTTCGGCGCCCGCATTCAACGGCACGAATGCCGCTTCTGCCGCAGGCACATCGGAGACCACCAGTGTCACGCTTTCAAGGCTTGGCTTCTGGTCATCTTTCAGCTTGGTGAAATATGTATCGAATCGATAGCTGGCGAGCTTCGCACCGAGCGCAATGCGCGCAGCATCTTCTGCAGAACCAGCATGGATCGCGAGAGATTTGAAACCGCTGCTGGAATGGGATTTGTGAAGATTGGCACCGAGGCCTTCGAGAACGCGCGCATCGCGCTTGTCCTTCTTGCCTGCACCGATCAGCACCGCACGGCGAGCATCGCTGCCCTTGGGCAGAACGATAAAGGCCTGCTGGTCCTTCTTGCCACTGAACCGGCTGCCGTCCATGGCTTCTGACAACAGACCGCCCGTGGTTTCGTTCAGCGCGGCCGCAGCTTCGGGAAGATCCCCGTCTTCATCGACCAGAAAGGCGATGATGTCGGCCTTGGCACTTTCAGCAAATGTGATTTTCATGTGTGGATTCTCCATTTGCAGCGGAAACTAAACGTCGACGCGCGTTGCGCAACTCGTTAGCTAGGGAAATATCACCCCTTTCTGAAGGATTCTGCGAAAAGCCTGCTAATCGCCTTATGACCAAAGTCCAGACATACCTGTTTTTCGAAGTCCTGAAGGCTGTGGTCATCATCATTGGCGGGCTCGCCATGCTGGCCTTGCTGGCCCAAGGGCTTTCACGCACCGATTTGATTCTGGAAAACCGCCAGTCTGCGATCACCTATTTCTATATTGTCATGCTCGGCGCACCGCAGATCATAGCGCTTCTGACCCCGCTCGCCCTGTTCGTGGCAACGGTCTGGTCGCTGAACCGCATACACAAGGATAGCGAGATCGTTGTCGCGCAGGCCGCCGGCATGACCCGCTGGCAGATCGCTTCACCGATAATGCGGCTCGCCGTGCTTTGTCTCGTCGCACACCTGACCGTGAACCTCTGGGTCCAGCCCGCCGCTCAACGTGCCATGCGCGAAACCGTGGCGACAGCGCGCGCCGATCTGGCTGCCGCCTTGATCCGGCCCGGTCAGTTTACCTCCAATGGGGACCGGCTGACCTTCTATGCGCGCGAACAGGCCGGCGGCGAACTGCGTGGCGTGCTGATCTCCGACATGACCGATCCGGAGAACCCCACTGACATTCTCGCGCGCAGCGCCGCGCTGATTGAAGTCGAAGGCAGCCCAACACTCCTGCTGCGGGATGCGACCAGCCAACAGCTCGACGCAAACAACCAGCTATCGATCCTGGAATTCGACCAATACTTGTTCGATCTGACTGACTTCATGAAAGAGGACTCAGACCTCGTCCTGAAGGCATCGGACAAATATCTCTATGAATTGTTCTTCGTGGACCGAACCAATTATTTCGAACTCAAGGAAATAGACTCCCTGCTGGCGGAAGCGCACAGTCGCCTGACCACACCCCTGCTGAACATCGTCATGACGCTGCTGGCGATCTTTGCAGTGCTCGGCGGGGATTTCAGCCGCAAGGGCTACAGCAAGCGGATTGGCTGGGCGACCGGTGGTGCCATCGGCGTTCTGATTGTGCAGTTGGTATTGCAATCGGCCGCCGCGAATGATCCGGCGCTCAATGTGCTGCAATGGCTCGTCCCGCTCGGCATCATTGCAATCCTCAGCTATATCTATTTTGCGAGAGGGCGCCACCTCGGCAAGGTCGATCGCCCACCACTTGAGTTATTCCGGAACCCGACCGGAGCCACCAGCTGATGCCTCTATTTTCCAAGATACAGAGATACATCCTGAAGGAATGCCTCATGGGACTGGCCCTTGTGCTGGGCATCCTCCTGCTGGCCATTCTCATGATCGATGTGGTCGAGCAACTGCGCACAGTGGGCGGCGATGTACGCCTCAGCATTCTTGGCGCGCTCAACCTGTCCCTGATGAAACTGCCGCAAATTGTCGAACAAACCTTGCCCTTTGCGCTGCTGATCGCCTCCATGATGGCCTTCACCCGGCTCAATCGCCGGTCGGAATTGTCCATCATCCGCGCCAGCGGCATTTCGGCGTGGCGCTTCCTGACCCCGGTCATGGTCCTCGGCGTGGTCCTCGGCCTGTTCACAATGATGGTGCTCAATCCGTTTGCGGCGAAACTGACCGAGTCCTTTGAGCAGACGCGCGACCGCCTGCTCAATGAAGGCCGTCCGACCCTTTCGGTTTCCGATACAGGCATCTGGTTGCGCCAGGGTGACGAAACCAACCAGATTGTCATTCACGCCAAGCGCGTCGCCGAAGGCGGGGTGAATCTTCAGGATGTGAAGATGATCCAGGAAGAGCGCCTCTACGCAGATGGGCGACCGACCAATGACTATGCCTTTGCCCGCCGGATCGACGCGGATAGTGCGATTCTGCGCAATGGCTTCTGGCAGCTTGAAGGCGTAATCGAAAATGTTCCGAACGCTCCACCCGAGTTCAAGGAAAATCTCGCCATCCCCACGACACTGGACGCGGTCACGCTGCTCGACAAATTTGCATCTCCCAACACGATTGGCTTCTGGCAATTGCCGCATTTCGTTCGCCAGACCCAAGCCGCCGGCCTGGACGCTTCGCGCTACAAGATGCGCTTCAACGCGCTCATGGCCCTGCCGGCCCTGTTTGTGGCGATGGCGCTGATCGGCGCCGTTGTGTGCCTGCGCCTGCAGCGAATGGGTGGAAATTCACAGCTTCTGGCCATCGGGTCGCTCGCAGCGGTCGGGCTGTATTTCTTCACTCAATTCTCTTCCAGCCTCGGGGCAACAGGTGCGGCGCCCCCCGTGATCGCAGCATGGAGCCCGCCACTCTTTGTGCTGTTCTGCACGCTCACCTTCATCGCCTATCGGGAAGACGGCTAATCACAACCCGGCCTTGACAGGGCCTGTCTCCCGACCCCATCTCTCGCCGCCTTAAAGAGGTAAGCGCATGAAACTTGTCGTCGTCGAGTCGCCCGCAAAGGCGAAAACCATCAACAAGTATCTCGGCAAGGACTATAAGGTCCTGGCGTCCTACGGGCATATCCGTGACCTTCCCTCCAAGAATGGTTCGGTCGATCCGGACGATGATTTTGCGATGGTGTGGGAGGCAGATTCCAAATCGTCCAAGCGCATCTCCGAGATCGCAGCGGCGTTGAAAGAAGCCGATACGCTGATCCTCGCGACCGACCCCGATCGCGAAGGCGAAGCCATCAGCTGGCACCTCGTGGAAGCCTTGCGCAAGCGCCGCGCCCTGAAGAAGGACACGCCAGTCGAGCGTGTCGTCTTCAACGCGATCACCAAGAGTGCAGTCACGACCGCAATGGAACATCCCCGCCAGATTGATGGCGAACTGGTCGATGCCTATCTGGCGCGCCGCGCACTCGACTATCTGGTCGGCTTCAACCTGTCGCCGGTCCTGTGGCGCAAATTGCCGGGTAGCCGGTCGGCTGGCCGCGTCCAGTCTGTGGCACTGCGCATCGTTTGCGACCGCGAGAACGAGATCGAGATGTTCCGGCCGCAAGAGTACTGGAATGTGGCGGCTAACCTGCGCGCACCAGACGGCACCGACTTTGAAGCGCGCCTCTACAGTCTCGACGGCGAAACGCTGAAAAAGTTCACGCTGGGCAACAAGGGCGACGCCGACAAGGCGCTGGAAATTGTCCAGATCGGCGGCTATTCCGTCACCTCGGTTGAGGCCAAGCCGGTCAAGCGCAATCCGCCCCCACCCTTCATCACGTCCACGCTGCAGCAGGAGGCCTCCCGCAAGATCGGCTTCAACGCCAAGCGGACGATGCAGGCTGCCCAGAAGCTCTACGAAGAAGGTCGCATCACATATATGCGTACCGATGGCGTAAACATGGCCGAGGAAGCCTATGCGGCAGCCCGGTCCATGATCCAGTCGAACTATGGCGCGCGTTACCTGCCGGAAAAGACCCGCCGCTATTCTTCGAAGGCCAAGAACGCCCAGGAGGCGCACGAAGCCATTCGGCCGACCAATTTCGACCTTCGCCCGGAAGATTATCATGGCGATGGCGACCTGAAGAAACTCTACACGCTCATCTGGCGACGCGCGGTCGCCTCGCAAATGGAGACCGCCCGCTTTGAGCGCACCACCATCGACATGACCTCCAAGGACAAGCGCGCGGTCCTGCGCTCGACCGGTCAGGTCCTGGTGTTTGATGGCTATATCAAGCTCTACACCGAAGGTCGCGATGAAGGCGATGATGGCGACGATGACGAAAATCGCCTGCCCAAGATGGAAGAAGGCCAGCATGCGGACCTGCTGAAGGCCGAGGCCAGCCAGCACTTCACCACACCGCCACCACGTTTCACGGAAGCCTCGCTGGTCAAGAAGCTTGAAGAGCTCGGCATCGGCCGCCCGTCTACATATGCGTCGACCCTCTCCACGCTGGAAGATCGCGACTATGTCCGTATCGAGAAGAAACAGCTGATCCCCGAGGACAAGGGACGCCTCGTGACGGCGTTCCTTGAGAACTTCTTCCGGCGCTATGTGGAATATGATTTCACCGCCGGGCTCGAAGAGAAGCTGGACATCATTTCTGATGGCAAGCTCGACTGGAAAGCCTTTCTGAAGGAATTCTGGCAGCAATTCGCCGCCGATATCGACGAGACGAAAGACCTTCGTGTCTCAGCGGTTCTGGACGTTCTCAACGAGGAACTCGGAGCCTATGTGTTCCCGCGCCAGGATGCGGACGGCAATCCGATCGAGAACCCGCGCCAGTGCCCGCTTTGCAAGGAAGGCGAGCTTTCGATGAAGCTGGGCCGCTTTGGCGCTTTCGTCGGCTGTTCACGCCATCCTGAGTGCAAGTTCACTCGCCAGTTCAGCGCAGATGGCGACGCCGCCGCAGCGATCAATCCAGACGGCAACGAGTTGGGTCTTCATCCCGATACCGGCGAGATGATCTATCTGAAGACCGGTCGGTTCGGTCCCTATGTCGAAATGGCGAATGGCGAGAAGCCAAAGCGTGCTTCGCTGACCAAGGCCGAAAAGGAAAACCCGCAGGACATCACGCTCGACCGCGCCGTCGAACTCCTGATGCTGCCCCGGGAAGTCGGCAAACACCCGGAAGACAACGAACCGATCCTGGCGAATTTCGGTCGCTTCGGCCCCTATGTTCAGCATGGCAAGACCTATGCGAACCTCAAGGATCCGAACGATGTCTTCACCATCGGCCTGAACCACGCCGTTACACTGATCGCCGACAAACGCGCCAAACAGGGAGCCCGTGGCGGAGCCGCCGCTCTGAAAACTCTCGGCGATCATCCGGATGGCGGCGCAATCGAAGTCTTCGAAGGCCGCTATGGGCCATATGTGAAGCATGGCAAGACCAATGCGACCCTGCCCAAGGACGTGACGCCGGATGTGGTCACACTGGAACAGGCCATCGAACTGATCAACGCCAAGGCATCCAAGGGCGGCAAGAAGACTCCCGCCAAGAAAAAAGCCCCTGCCAAGAAGAAGGCGCCGGCGAAGAAGAAAGCACCCGCCAAGAAGTAAACAGTCTGTCAGGAAAGAACCATGCCTCACAAAAGGCCTACTACCTTAACAGGAGCGGCGGGCGAGTACTTGGTCGTAGCGGAATTGCTAAAGCGCGGTTTTATAGCCTCACTTGTCCCAGATGGCGTACCTAACTGCGATGTCGTTGTCACAGATATTTCTGGAAGCCGTCTCGCTGCGGTTCAAGTAAAGACCCGTTGGAACATTGGGGCCGATGGCGGTTGGCACATGAGTAAAAAACACGAGTCGATAGTTGGCGAGCGATTGTATTATTGTTTCGTAGACTTAGGAGATCAGCCAGAAAGTGTGCCGAACATATTCATTGTCCCTGCAGAAGTTGTGGCAGACGTCCTAAAGCGATCACATCGGCAGTGGCTAATTACGCCGGGCGCACGTGGTCAGCAGCGTAAAGACACTGACTTCAGACGACTACGCCCAGATTACTCTTCTACATTACCTGATGACGTAGATTTCCATGCTGGATGGATGAATAAATATCATAATGCTTGGGAACTATTGAGCTTAGAGGACTAAGCTCTAACTTGCCGTCGCAGTTAGCACATGAATAACTGTTCTCGTCGTGCGCAATGCAGGTTCGCGCCATGTCCACCATTGAGAAATTCGCCTTTCTCGGAGCGGTAACGCTCGCATCAGTCCTGATCGCACAGGAACTGGACAAGGCTGTTATGCCTTCCGATACGGCCCTCAATGTCATTGAGGTCGTCGAAACGGAACCGTCCGCGCCCGAGCCGGTCATTCCGCAGACCATCCTGTCGCTGGCGCCCAGCCCGGCAGGATTTCTCGACAGGCTGACGGCCTGCAAGGGGCTGTCGCCCAGCTTCGGTTCCAATGTCGACAGCGACCTCGTCGTGACCGACTACAAACCCTTTGTGCTAGCGGAAGGCACGGTGCGGCTGGCCACCGCCCCCGTCGGCAGCGGATGCCTGTCATCGGTGTTCGGGCCAAGGAATGGCGGCCTGCACAAGGGCCTCGACTATTACAGCAAGGAGGCGGTGCCCGTCTTCGCGGCTGCAGACGGGGAAATACGCCGGCGGCGCTATCGCAGTGACTATGGCAATATGATCGTTCTGGATCATGGCCGCGGTGTCTTCACACGCTATGCCCATCTCGAAACCTTCGCAGACCCGGACGAAGGCGAACGCGTCAGTGCCGGGCAATATCTCGGCATGATGGGCAACACGGCGGGCTACCAAATCCCGCGCCACCTTCACTATGAAGTGCTGACCGGGAAATGGGGTGCGCAAGCCGGATCCTTCGCCCTGACACCCGTAGACGTGATGTCCCTGCCGGAAGCTGAAAAACCGTAATGCACTCAAGAGAAACGGAAATAGGCCCGCAATAATGCGAGCCTATTGTCTATTTCGTATCGCCATATCCGGGCTTTGGAACCCGTTCACGAACAGTAGTTGCCGGCCTGCGGGTTGTCTCCCTCAGCGGGATAAATTGGCCGTTCTTTGCGTCACGACCGCGAAGTGTCGTTTTACTTTTCTTACTCATAAGGAAGTCCTCAACTTACGTTACACCATCCCTAATAAATCAACATATGCGATATTTGACGTAGGGTCAATAACTAGATGTTCCATCTATCAGTGCGGATTCAGAAGATTGCGGTATTCGCAGGCACGATAATCCACTTATAACATTGACCCGCGCATTTTTCTGCGAGTCCCCCTATATGGGCGGTATGAGTTTCCCAGATAAGAAAACAGTGCTCGATTTCATTCGAGACAATCCGAACGCAACGACCAAACAGGACATTGCTCGCGGCCTGCACGTAAAAGGCCGCGAGCGCGCCGTGCTGCGCGAAATCCTGAAGGAGTTGGAGGCCGATGGCACGCTGGAACGGACAGGCAAACGCGCCTGGTCCCAAGCGGATCGCCCCCCTTCGACCGGCGTTGTCCAATTCACCCATACCGACGAAAATGGCGATCTGATCGGCAAGGCGCTTGGCGACAATGGTCCGTTTGGGCCGGACATCATCTATTCCGGCCTGTCCGGTAAGCAGAAGGGTGAGGCCACCGAGCCCGGCGAAGGCGACCGCGCCCTGTGCAAGATCACCCAGGTCGATGGCGACTGGCAGGCCCGGGCCCTGACCGTGCTGGAAAAACAGCTGACCAATTCGCTCGTTGGCATGTATTCGCAAGGCCCCCGCGGCGGCAAGGTTACCCCGGCCAATCGCAAGGAGCGCCGCGAATTCCTGATTCAGGAAGCTGACCGCAATGGTGCCGAGGATGGCGATCTCGTGGTCACAACGCCCAAGCCACAGGGCCGCCGGCAATATGGTCCCAATCTCGGCGTGATCCGCGAAGTGATCGGCCATATCAGCGATCCCCGCTCAGCCAGCCTGCTGGCCATTCACGCCCATGGCATCCCGGTCGACTTCCCTGAAGCGGCGCTGGAACAGGCCCGCAATCCAAAACCCGCTGCGGCGGAGCGTGAGGACCTGACAAAAACCCCGCTCATCACCATCGACCCGCATGATGCGCGCGACCATGATGACGCAGTATTCGCCGAACAGCTGGATGATGGCTGGCGCGTGATCGTCGCCATCGCCGACGTGGCGGCGTTCGTCACGCCAGACTCGCCGCTCGATCGCGAAGCGCTGAAGCGCGGCAACTCGACCTATTTCCCGGACCGCGTGGTCCCGATGCTGCCGTTTGAACTGTCAGCGGATGAATGCTCCCTGCGCGAGGGCGAGCTGCGCCGCTGCATGGCGGTAGAGATGATCTTCGACAAGTCGGGCTCCAAGCGCTCGCACCGTTTCATTCGCGGCATGATGAAGTCAGCAGCCAAGCTCTCCTATGAGGAGGCTCAGGCGGCGATTGACGGCAAGCCGGGCGGCAAGGCTGGCGACATGCTGGAAACCGTCCTGAAGCCGCTCTGGGGCGCCTATGCAGCGCTTTCCAAGGCACGGGACGATCGCTCTCCGCTGGATCTCGACCTGCCCGAGCGTCGCATCGTGTTTTCCGAGGATGGCGAAATCGAAGGCATCATTACCAAGGAACGTCTCGACGCCCACCGCCTGATTGAGGAATTCATGATCCAGGCGAACGTGGCAGCCGCTGAAACCCTGGAAAAGCAGAAAAGCCCGCTGATCTATCGTGTCCACGACACGCCCACAGATGCGAAGATCGCCGCCTTCGCCGAATTCCTGCAGACCATCGACATGAAATGGAATATCGGCCAGCGCCCGCAGACCGAGAATTTCAACCGTCTGCTTGGCGATATCCGCGATGGCGATTACGACCAGATGGTCACCCAGATGGTGCTACGCACACAGGCTCAGGCGATCTATTCGGAAGAGAATCTGGGCCATTTCGGCCTGAACCTTATCCGCTACGCGCACTTTACTTCACCGATCCGGCGCTATGCTGACTTGATCGTGCACCGCGCGCTGATCGCCTCGCTCGGGCTCGGCCCGGACGGCCTGTCCAAGGACATGTCGGTACGGCTGGAGGAGATGGCTCAGCACATCTCAGATACCGAGCGCCGTTCCATGGCCGCTGAACGCGAGGCCACCGACCGCTACCTTGCCATTTTCCTTGCTGATCGAGTTGGTAGTGAATTTGAGGGACGCATCACGGGCGTCACTGGCGCAGGGCTATTCATCGCGCTGGCTGGCTCAGGTGCAGACGGGTTCGTCCCGATTTCATCTATCTCCGATGATTATTGGGTGCATGATGACACCGCAATGCAGATTTATGCGCGGGGATCAGGCAAAACCTATGGTCTCGGTCAGATCGTTCGGGTGAAGCTGAAAGAGGTTACCCCTCTTCAAGGTGGCCTCCTGCTCGAAATGCTATCCGACCCGATGCCAGCCCCGGAAGGGCGCCGGGAGGCACGCGAGCGCCATGATACAGGCCGCGGTCGTCCCCCGCGCAGAAAGACCGGCCCCGGCAAGCCAACGGGTAAGCGCCCCGGCAAAGGGAAGTTCAACAAGAAGACGCTGCCCAAGCACAAGCGCAAGAGCCGGAAATAGTTTGGACATGAATTCGAATCCGCACTCAGATACGCTGATGGGCTCCGCATTTGACAAGGAAGATGATGGCGATGTCATCGAGACTCGCAAACGCAGTCCCCGCCCGAAAGACGCCGCCACACTCATACTGGTCCGCCGGGACGCCGCCGAACCTCGCGTCCTGATGGGTAAGCGCTCGGCGCGTCATGCCTTCATGCCAGACAAATACGTCTTCCCCGGTGGCCGTGTGGACCCACAGGATGGCAAGGCCGTCTCCTATTGCGAACTGGACGCCCAGCAGGAACGTCTCCTGCGCATCCAGACGCGCCGCAAGCCGCGCGCCTTCGCCCTGACAGCCATACGCGAAACATTCGAGGAAACCGGCCTCTTGGTGGCGCGCGACGCCGAGATGCCAGACAGGCACCCAATCGGCTGGAAACCTTTTCATGAACTCGACGCAGCACCTCACCTGTCCCCACTGACCTTCATCGGCCGAGCCATCACGCCGCCCTATCGACCGAAGCGATTCGACGCGCGATTCTTCATGGCGAACGCCGAAGATGCTCTGATTGATGAGCGTCCGCCTGTCGACGGCGCGGAATTGTCTGACCTGCAATGGGTCACACTGAAAGACGCACTGGCGCTCGATTTGCCTAATGTCACCCGGTTCATGCTGGGGGAAATCGAGGAAAGACTGGCCAAGCCGTCGCTGAATCGGGGCCCGCCCTTCCTGCGCTGGACCCGCAGCGGACATTCGACCGACCGCCTCTAGCAGCAATGGCGCTTGACTTCCGACGCGCACATCTCCATTAAGCCGCTTTCCAGTTTCAGACGCTAACACAAGCGAGCATTCGTCATGGCCAAACCAGCCACCATCAAGATCCGCCTCAATTCGACGGCCGACACCGGTTTCTTCTACGTGACGAAGAAAAACCCACGCAACATGACCGAAAAAATGGTCAAGCGTAAGTACGACCCGGTCGCGAAGAAGCACGTCGAATTCAAGGAAGGCAAGATCAAGTAAGATCCTTGTTTTTCATGCATTGTTCGAAAAGCCCGCTCCACAAGAGCGGGTTTTTTGTTGCCTATTCTTCCGGCACGCCATGATGCAAGTCTCGTGTCTTGCGGATACCGGGGAACAGGACTGACCAAGCCGCAGCCACGCCGACGGCCGCATAGCCGCCCGCTACGACCGTGAAGACCGCGCCCCATTTGGCGGCCATGAATCCGGCCCGCGCCTCGCCCAGTTCATTGGACGCGCCCAGGAAAATCGAGTTCACGGCATTGACCCGCCCGCGCACTTGGTCAGGTGTCCAGAGCTGCAGGAGAACTTCGCGGATATAGACCGACACCATGTCGAAGGCTCCAACGAAGATCAGCGCGACGATGGATAGCCAGACGACATTCGAATACCCGAACACGACGGTGGAAATCCCGAAGAGCGCGACAGACACGAATAGTATCAGGCCGGCTTGATCCTTGATCGGAAACGCCGTGATGATCGCCAGCATGATGAGTGCGCCAATTCCGGGCGCCGCGCGCAACAAGCCAAGCCCCTCTTCACCAATTTCCAATATGTCCCGCGCATAGATCGGCAGCAACGCCACGGCGCCGCCCAGCAACACAGCGAACAAATCCAGAGAGATCGCGCCCAGCACAACTTTCTGATTGAACACATATTTGAACCCGCCCAACAGCACGTTGAGTGTCGTTGGCTCGCGCTCGATACGCTGGGGAGGTTTCGGGATCGAGAAAATCAGGATGGCCGATATGGCAAACAGGCTGACAGCCGTTCCATACGCAAACCCCGCCCCGACACCATATAGCAAGCCACCTGCCACAGGCCCGAGGATCGACGCCGCCTGCCAGGATGATGCAAGCCAGCCCACAGCATTGGCGAAGTCTTCACGCGGCACCAAATTGACCGCAAGACTCGACGAAGCAGGCGTATAGAATGCGCGTGCGACGCCAAAGACAGTGAGGGTCGCGAGAACGATCAGAGGGTCAAATCGTCCCGTCAGCGCGAGCGCCAAAATCACCCCGGCGCATACCAGTTCGACGCTGACTGACGCTCCCATGACATTCCGGCGACCGAGCCGGTCCGATGCGACGCCTGTCACCACGACCAACAACAGGGCTGGCAGGAACTGGACAAGGCCGATCCAACCGAGAAGCGCCGCGTTCTGGGTAACATCATACATCTGCCACGCCACGGCGACAGAAACGACCTGCGCCGCAAGCGATGTCATGAAGCGAGACAGGAAGTATCTGCGATAGGAAGAATGGCGAAACGCCGAGAACCGGTCATTCATGAGCAGCGCCTTGCGACGGGCGGCGGCTCAAGTCAATCAGGCAGCAAGACTTTCGACTCTGTTCCGGCCAGCAGACTTGGCTTGATAGAGCGCCGTATCCGCGCGCTTGGTCAGATCAGCAATCGTATCATGAGCGCCGTTAATGGTGGACACGCCAGCGCTGAGCGTAATGGAAATTTCGCGCGCACCACTGTTCACAATGAATGGCTCAGCCGCGACAGATCGGCGGATTCGCTCGGCTGCTGCGCAAGCGAGATCACCCGGCGTATCTGGCATAATGACCATGAATTCTTCGCCACCCGGGCGACAGACCACATCCATGACGCGGCTATTGACCTTCAGGCGCTTGGCCACTTCCTGCAGGACTTCATCTCCGACATCATGGCCATATGTATCGTTCACTGCTTTGAAATGGTCGATGTCGGCCATAACCACCGATACGGGTCGTCCGCCCATCTGGGAGCGCTGGATCAATTGTTCCAATTGGTTGTTCATGTACCGACGATTGTAGAGGCCGGTGAGCTGATCGATGACCGACAATTCAAGACCACGATCCACGCGGTCTCTCAATGCCTCGATATAGCGGGTTCGCCGTGCCTGCGTCCGGACACGAGCCAGCAATTCCTGCTTGTCGACGGGTGCAAAAATGACATCGCTTGCACCCAGATCAAGACCTTTTCCAGCCCTCGGCCGATCATCCGGATCGCAAATCAACAGAATTGAAATCGCGCGTGTCGCTTCATTCATCTTGAAGTGCGCACAGAGTTTCAGGGCGTCATAACGATCACTGAGCATAGACAGGACGAGAATATCCACGCCAAGCTCATTCAACCCTTTCATGCCGCCCGCCTCCAGCAGTGTAATGGCCGTATGACCACCAGACCGCAGGGTTTCAGCGACGCGCGACGATGATCTGGGATTGTCATCCACCACGAAGAGGCGTGCTGGCTGGTCTTTGACATTGAGACTTTCGTCGCCATCAATGCCCGCTCGCAGGCCGCTGGCCTGACGTTGGCGAAGCTCTGACGCAACAGCATTGTATCGGGTGATGGCCCCCATACGCGCCATCAAGGCAAAGTCATCAACCGGCTTGGTCAGGAAGTCTTCCGCCCCGACGTCCAGGCCCCGGACGCGATCCTCGGCATCATTCAGGGCCGTAACCATAACGACGGGTATATGCGCAGTGGCAGGGTTTTCCTTCAGGCGGCGGCAAACTTCATACCCGTCCATACCGGGCATCATCACGTCCAGAAGGATAATGTCAGGCTCGCTACGCTCCACCATGCTGAGCGCCTCGATCCCGTTTTCAGCCAGCATGACTGTATAATATTGAGCCTCCAGCTTGGCTTGCAGGAGGCGTCGGTTCGCTTCGATGTCATCTACGACGAGGACGCGTGCTGTCACGCTGCCTCCTTCGGCATCAATGCCTCAACCGCCTTGATGAACGTTGCAATCTGGATGGGCTTGGAAAGGTACCCCTCACAGCCAGCTTCACGAACCCGCTGCTCATCCGCGCGCATGGCAAATGCCGTGACGGCCAGAACCGGAATGTGCGCGACCTTGTCATCGTCCTTGAGCCATCGCGTGATGTCGAGACCTGAAACTTCCGGCAGCTGGATATCCATGATGATGAGGTCCGGCAGTTCCTGGCGTGCAATCTCGACAGCCTTGGCACCATCGCGACATTGGAAGGTTTCAAAACCGAAAGCATCCAACAAGTCACAGAAAAGGCGCATGTTGAGTTCGTTATCCTCAACAACCAGAACTTTCCTGGTGTGCGACTTCGTCATGATTGAGTTGGTGCCTCTGATTCGGGACGATTCTAAGAGCTCTTTTGCCAGCTACACCCGAAATCGTTAACACTGGTTTACGTGTTTGCGTCCCATTGATTGCCGCGGGCGCCGGAACATGGCATGAACACGGGGCCATGTACACGCTCTGCAGAGACTGTTTTCACCTTTCAGACGACGACAGCGACGCCTGCCCTCGCTGCGGGCGACATCGTGTAATCCGCAATAAACACATCACAACGCTGGCCATCGCTCATCTCGATTGCGACGCCTTCTTTGCAGCCATCGAAAAACGCGACGATCCCTCCCTGAAAGACCGACCAGTCATTGTGGGCGGCGGAAAAAGGGGAGTCGTATCTACGTGTTGTTATATCGCCCGTCTCTATGGCGTCCGCTCGGCCATGCCGATGTTCAAGGCGCTCAAGGCCTGCCCGGACGCCGTCGTGATCAAGCCGAATGGCGAAAAGTACCGGCTCGCCGCCCACCAGATGCGCGAAAAGATGCAGGCGCTGACGCCCATGATTCAGCCCGTCTCGGTCGATGAGGCCTATCTGGACCTCAGCGGCACGGGCACCCTTCACAAGGCGCCGCCGGCCGTGTCCCTCGCCCGGCTTGCCGTAGAGATTGAGCGCGATATCGGGATCACTGTCTCGATAGGCCTGTCGACCAACAAATTCCTGGCCAAGACCGCAAGCGAACTGGACAAGCCGAGAGGATTTGCTGTCATCGGCGCAGACGAAGCCGAAGCCTTACTCGCTCCGAGACCCATTGGATTCATTCATGGCGTGGGCCCGAAACTGGCCCAGAAACTGACCCGGGATGGGTACGATACGATCGAAGACCTCCAAAGAACGGAGTTGAAGCAGTTGATCGGGCGCTATGGCGAGACCGGAATGTGGCTGAAGAATCGGGCGCATGGCATCGACAACCGGCCGGTCCGGAATGATGAGGAGCGCAAGTCGGTCAGTTCCGAGACCACGTTCAATGACGACATGTCAGACCCGGCCTGGTTGGAAGACCAGCTCTGGCGCCTCTGCGTAAAAACGGCAGACCGTGCCAAGGCCACGGGCCTTGTCGGCAATGTCATCACGCTCAAACTCAAGACCGCTGAGTTCCGGACCCTTACGCGGCGCATGTCCCTGTCAGAGCCCACCCAGCTGGCCCAGACCCTGTTTCGGAATGCCAAAGTGTTGCTGGCCAAGGAAACCAATGGCCGGACACGCTTTCGTCTCATCGGAGTTGGTATTTCCGACCTGTCAGAGCATCGCTCGGACGCTGTCGACCTGCTCGACCCTCTCGTCGCGAAGCGCGCGGCGGCAGAGCGCGCGTCGGACCTGGCCCGGCAGAAGTTCGGCGCCGAAGCCGTGATCACAGGCCGGTCAGCGCGGGTGAAGAACGCGCCCCGGTGAACGGCGTTTGCGCCTCGCCCCTTGGCGGTCTAGTGAAAACGCAACACCATTTTCAAGGAGCGCGCCATGTCGACCCCCGAAACCCGTCTCGATGAACTCGGCATCGAACTGCCGGAACCCATGAAACCGGTCGCCACATATGTCCCCTATGTCATCAGCGGCAACATGCTGTTCGTGTCCGGTCAGGTCAGCGCGTCCGCTGACGGCCTCATCAAGGGACGCCTCGGCGAGAACATGGAACTCTCCGCAGGTCAGCAGGCCGCCCGCTTCTGTGGGATCAACCTGATCGCCCAGTGCAAAGTTGCCATTGGCGACCTGTCCCGTATCAAGCGCGTGGTAAAACTCGGCGGCTTTGTGAACGTCGCGCCCGGCTTCACCGACATCCCGCAAGTCATCAATGGATGTTCAGATCTTATGGTCGACGTATTCGGCGAGGCCGGCCGTCATGCCCGATCGGCTGTGTCATGTCCCGAACTGCCTCTGGGCGTCGCCGTGGAAGTCGATGGCATCTTCGAGATTGCCGACTAGATGGCACAGGCATTCACGCTCACGGACTTCGCCTACGCACATAGAGGCCTGTGGTCCGGACGCAAAACACCTGAGAATACGATGGCGGCCTTTGACGCGGCGGCACAGTACGGGCTCGGCATGGAGTTCGATATCCGCCCCGATTTGGATGGAAACCTTGTCGTTTTCCATGATGACACACTGGACCGCCTTGCCGGGCGCCCTGACCGTGTAGAGGATCTTGCGTCGGACGACCTGCAGGACATAATGATCGCCGGAATCCATGGCTTGCCGACCTTCGAACGCCTGCTTGCAAGCTGGCCACACAAGCTGCCCCTGCTGACAGAAATGAAGCTGGACGGACGCACGGACCCGGCAGATCTCGGCCGCCGAACCGGTGCGTTGCTTCAGAACTATGCAGGACGCGCAGCGGCGATGAGCTTTTCGGAAGAGGCGGTACGGGCCCTCCCATCGGACGTGATGCGCGGTCAGCTCATTGGACCGTCCCACAAGATTGGCACATCCGAGTTCGAAACAATTCTTCAACGCGCATTGTCAGACGGCATTGACTACGTTGCCATCAACATCGCGGACGTCGATGGCATCCGCAAACGCGTACCGGAAGACCTCCCGATTGTGTGCTGGACGGTACGGACGCTGGATGAGGTTCGGCTGGCCGTTCATGAAAATGTGGCCATCATCTTCGAACATCTCGCTCCGGGACTGGTCTCGGCCTACGCCTTGCCCTAGATTCAGAGCATGGATGACACCGCGCTGAAATTGAGTTTTGCCTCAGCCATGGCGGAGGTCGATCCGGAGGAATGGAACGCGGTCGCCAATCCAGCCGGCGTGCGCTTCGATCCCTTTCTGAAATGGGAATTCCTGGACGCGATGGAAACGTCTGGCGCGGCCACTCCAAATACGGGCTGGATGCCGCGTCATGTATTGATCCGCGACGCAACTGGCCGACTCAAGGCCGCGATGCCGCTCTATGGCAAAACCCACTCACGCGGCGAATTCGTCTTCGACCAATCCTGGGCCGACGCCTATGAGCGCGCAGGCGGAGCCTATTATCCCAAACTGCTTGGGGCCGTGCCCTTCACGCCGGTAACCGGTCGTCGCCTGCTTGTGCGTCCGGGCCCCGATGAAATACGCCTGCAGACGGCGCTCCTGTCCGGCGCGATCCAACTGGCCGAGCAGAACGAGCTATCTTCATTGCACATCAATTTCGCTTCACCGGCAGAAGCCACAATGCTGTCGGAGACGGGCCTGCTGTTGCGCACCGACCAGCAATTCCACTGGCAGAACCGCGACTATGGCTCGTTCGATGATTTCCTTGCCGACCTCTCCTCGTCCAAGCGAAAGAATCTTCGGAAGGAACGCGCAAAGGCGCAGGAAGGATTGGACTTTGTCCACCTGCGGGGCGACGACATTACCGAAGCTCATCTCGATGCGTTCTACATATTCTACATGGACACGGGCACGCGCAAATGGGGCTCGCCCTATCTGACCCGAGACACTTTCTCACTCTTGCGAGAACGGATGGCCGACGATCTCCTCTTTATCTTCGCCATGTCAGACGGAGCGCCGATTGCCGGTGCCATGAATCTAATCGGCTCCGACACACTCTATGGCCGCTACTGGGGGTGTACCGAGCACAGATCAATGCTGCACTTCGAGACCTGCTACTATCAGGCCATCGACTACGCCATCGAGCGCAAGCTGGCTTTCGTCGAAGCAGGTGCACAGGGCGGACACAAGCTGGCCCGTGGCTATACGCCCGTCACCACCCATTCCACCCACTGGATAGCCCATCCCGGCCTTCGCCACGCCATAGCCGACTATCTGGAGCGCGAACGCGAAGCGGTAGAATCCGACATGGGCTATCTCACCGAACGAACACCCTTTAAGAAGGGCGAATGAGCGAGTCTGCCGTCCTCAGGAACTATGGCCGGGTCGAAGAGGCTCTCATCGTCTGTGCAGCGTTGCAGTATGCAGGGTTCGACGCCTCTATCGACAACTACAATCATGCGACCGTGAACTGGCTGTTGGTTCCGGCCCTTGGGGGAATCCCTGTCCGGCTTCCGACATCGCAACTGGAAGACGCGAAGGCATATCTCCGGGAAATGGTCGAAACCGCGGAGGACCGTCTCGTAGAAGCGACGGGGGAAGCCCCGGATCCGGTACGCAGAAAATATTGGCGCGCCTGGGCTGTGGCCGCCTTGTTCATGCTCGACTGGCTCTCGTTATTTGTCCTGTGGCGCTTCCTGAGAGCCACATATCTGAAACTACGGCATCCCTCCCCACACAAACTAGAAAGTTCGTCCTCGTCATGACTCTTCACGCTGCCTATGATCCCGACAATATCTTCGCCAAGATCCTGCGCGGTGAAATGCCCGCCGTCAAAGTCTATGAGGATGACGCTGCACTCGCTTTCATGGACGTGTTTCCCCAGAGCGAAGGTCACACGCTCGTCGTGCCGAAGGGCGTGGAAGCGCGCAACCTGCTCGACATGCCGGCCGACAAGCTCGGCCCCTATATGGAGGCTGTGCAGAAAGTGGCGCAGGCTGTCGAAGCTGCCTTGACGCCCGATGGCTTGGTCGTGACCCAGTTCAATGGCGCCCCCGCCGGACAAACTGTCTACCATTTGCACTTTCACATCATTCCGCGCTGGAAGGATGTGGCGCTCGGGCGGCATGGCTCGGGCGAAATGGCAGATACAGCTAAACTCGGCGTGCTGGCCGATCGCATCAAGTCCAAGCTCTAGGGGTTAGAGCCCCAGCTTCGCTTTCAGGATATCGTTGACGGCTTTCGGATTGGCCTTGCCACCGGAAGCCTTCATCACCTGGCCCACGAACCAGCCCATCGTCTTGGGCTTTTCCTTGATCTGCGCGACCTGGTCCGGATTGGCAGCCATGATGTCGTCGACGATCTTCTCGATCGCGCCGGTATCGGTTACCTGTTTAAGGCCGTGCTTTTCGACAATGTCAGAAGCTTCGCCTTCGCCTTCGATCATCCGGGCAAAGACGTCCTTCGCGATCTTTCCACTGATCGTGTCATTGGCGATCAGTTCGATCAGGCCGCCGAGGCTGGAGGCAGATACGGGGCTGTCGGCCAGCTCAATGTCCTGCTTGTTGAGATAGCCGAACAATTCCTGCGTCACCCAGTTCGCCGCAAGTTTCGGATCGCGGCCTTTGGCAACGTCCTCGAAGAAGCTGGCTTTTTCGGCGTCGGCGCTGAGGACACCCGCATCATAGCGTGACAGCCCATAATCGGTTTCAAAGCGGGCGCGCTTCTCGTCTGGCAGTTCCGGCAGGGTCGCACGGATTTCCTCGATCCAGGCCTGCTCGACTTCCAGCGGCAACAGATCCGGGTCCGGGAAATAGCGGTAATCATGCGCGTCTTCCTTGGAACGCATGGAGCGCGTCTCGACCTTCACTGGATCGAACAGGCGCGTTTCCTGGTCGATGGAGCCGCCATCCTCAAGGATCTCGATCTGGCGGCGCGCTTCATACTCAATGGCCTGCTGGATGAAGCGGAACGAGTTCATGTTCTTGAGTTCGCAGCGCGTGCCGAGATGGCTGAAATCACCCGTTTCACGGAATTTCTCATACTGGCCCGGACGGCAGACCGACACGTTCACGTCGGCGCGGAGATTGCCCTTCTCCATGTCGCCATCACAGGTGCCGAGCGCGATCACGATGGCGCGCAGCTTCTTCACATAGGCGGCCGCTTCGGCAGGTGTGCGGATGTCCGGCATGGACACGATTTCCATCAGCGCGACGCCGGACCGGTTAAGGTCCACATAGGTCGAGCTCGGGTCCATGTCGTGAATCGACTTGCCAGCATCCTGTTCCAGATGGAGCCGCTCAATGCGGCACGGGAAAGCATAGGCATCGCCGCCATGCGCGGGCTCGACATCCACCTCGATTTCGCCTTCACCGACAATCGGGTGCGCGAACTGGCTGATCTGATAGCCCTGCGGCAGGTCGGGATAGAAATAATTCTTCCGGTCGAAGCGGGAATAGGTGTTGATCTGCGCCTTCAGGCCGAGGCCGGTACGGATAGCCTGCTCGACGCAATACTTGTTGATCACGGGCAGCATGCCGGGCATTGCCGCATCGACCAGCGACACATTGCAGTTGGGGTCCGCACCAAACGCCGTGGACGCGCCAGAAAACAGCTTCGCATTGGACGAGACCTGAGCATGGACTTCGAGGCCCATGACCAGTTCCCAATCGCCGGTTTCGCCCTTGATGACATATGGTGTGCGCGCGGACATAGTGTTCCCTGCTGGCAGTATGATTTGGCGCTGTTCTAGCCGCCGGAGCGGCGCACTGTCGAGCCGTCAATACCATTCGATAGGCGCCAACCCTTCCAATTTTCGGGATATGGGCGAATAATTCCGCTCGTGGAGGAAAAAGGGAGTGCCGGAATGATTTTCAAGATGATGATGGATGCCTCGGGCGAGGATGAAAAGCCGGTGGTTCGCGGCTTTCTCAAACATCTTGTCTTGGGATTCGCCGGCGGCGTGGCTGTGGGCTCCATCCTGCTGGGCGGCATGTTGCTATCTCTCCAGGATATGGACCTCGACATGCCCCTGTTATGGATTTTCGCGATGATACTGCAATGCGGCCCCGTAGGCGGCCTGATCGGGGTTGGCATCTACTTGTCGCGGGTCACACAGCGGGATTCTGATGAGGATGATGACGACAAACCAGGTCCCGGCGGTAACGCGCCGGAAGAAGTAGAATTTGACCAGGTTGTCATTCGGCCAAACAGCAAGTCCGGCGGAGCACTCAAGCCATCCAAGGCTTGAGGCCTAATCAAGCTTGCCTGACTCTTTTGCCCGCCGCACCCGCTCGGCACGCGCGGCCATGCGGTCCTTGATGGGGGCCGATTGGGCAACACGGACAGGACCTTCGCTTTCGGCCGCTGGTTCAGGTTCTGGGGTGTCTTCCAGCTTACCTTCCTCGACCAGTTTCTTGCGCCGTGCGGCAACCCGTGCTTCGCGCGCCGTCTGCGCCGCGCTCTTGCCGCCAAACAGGCCGGACAGCTTTGACTTTCCGGCACCGCCCGGCTGGGGGTGGTCCTCTAGTCGCCGCTTTCTGCGTGCGATGATTCGGGAAATTCGAAACGAGACGTAGCCAGCCACGAGGAATGCCACGAGCAGCATGGACCGCATTTCCGGGGCAAACAGGCTGTAGCCATATTGCGCCATCATCGCCGCCATCAGGGCGAGGCAGAAGACAAGCAGGACAGCAAAGAGAAGGAGGAAACGGGTGATGTTCATGCCCCCGAACCTACCACCACTTCTCCGCCTTGGCCACGAAACCTGCTGCGCGTTCCAGTTCGCCGCCGACGCGGAAACAGGCCGTCTCGTCGAGCGCCTTGCCGATTACCTGTAGACCGAGGGGCAGGGCGCTTGAGGACAGGCCAGCGGGCACGGAGATGCCCGGCAGGCCGGCAAGGTTGGCCGTCACCGTGAACACGTCATTGAGATACATCTCGACCGGATCGCCGCTTTTCTCGCCAAATGCAAAGGCCGGGCTCGGACAAGTCGGCGTCAGTACGGCATCACAGCTCTCGAACGCCTCAATAAAATCATTGAGGATCTTGGTGCGAACTTTCTGGGCACGCAGGTAATAGGCATCGTAATAGCCGGACGAAAGAACATAAGTGCCAATCATCAGGCGGCGCTGGACTTCAGCTCCAAAACCGCCAGCCCGCGTGTCTTCATAGGTCGCGGTCAGGTTCTCCCCGGCTACGCGCGCGCCATAACGCATACCATCATATCGAGCGAGGTTTGAGGATGCCTCAGCAGGCGCAACGATATAATAGGCTGGCAGCGCATACTTCGTGTGCGGCAGACTGATATCGACGATTTCGGCGCCTGCAGCTTTCAGCCAGGCAATGCCTTGCCCCCAGAGCTTGTCGATCTCGTCGGACATGCCCTCCATCCGGTATTCTTTCGGAATACCGATCCGCATGCCCTTTACGCCCTTGGACACATCGCTGCGCCAGTCTGGCGTTTCGACGCTCAATGAGGTCGAATCCTTGGGGTCGTGACTGCACATGGCTTCCAGCAGGATGGCGCTATCCTCGACCGTCTTGGAGATCGGGCCAGCCTGATCGAGCGAAGAGGCAAACGCGACCATGCCATAGCGGCTGGCGCGGCCATAGGTTGGCTTGATGCCGACCGTACCTGTGAAGGCGGCTGGCTGGCGGATAGACCCGCCCGTGTCGGAAGCTGTCGCCGCGAGACAAAGGTCTGCTGCAACGGATGCTGCCGACCCACCTGACGAGCCGCCGGGTGTCAGGCCTTGATCGTCGCCCTTGCGGCGCCACGGGTTGATGACATTCCCAAACCGCGAGGTCTCGTTGGAGGAACCCATGGCGAATTCGTCCATGTTGAGCTTGCCCAGCATGACTGCGCCTTCATCCCAGAGGTTCTGGGTGACGGTGGATTCATAGGTTGGGGTGAACTCACCCAGGATGTTGCTGCACGCCGTCGTGCGCACACCCTTGGTGCAATACAGATCCTTGATCCCCAGCGGGGCGCCTTCCAGCTTGCCGCCCTCGCCCTTGGCCAGTCTCGCATCGGACGCGTCCGCCATGGCGAGCGCCTTTTCCGGCGTTTCGACCACATAGGCATTCAGCGTCCGCGCGCCTTCAATCGCGTCGACGAATTGCTGGGTGATCTCGCGCGAAGAAAACTCCTTGGCTTTCAAGCCATCAAGCGCTGCGGCGAGGGTAAGTTTGGTCAGTTCGGTCATCGGACATCCTGAGAAGAAATCTGCCCGCCTGCTATGACGGCTTGGCACAAAAGTTCAAGCCTTCGTGAGCCTTCTTGTCAGTTGCGCGAGACTGGCGCAGGCTCGGTTTCAATGCCAAATACAACGGAGACCCATCATGCGTACCCTCATGCTCAGCCTTGCTGCCCCCGTGATCCTGGCGGCCTGCGCCACTTCAGAGACACAAGAGGACCGTCCACGCGGCGTCGAACGCTATGCCGACGATCCACGACTGGGCGAAGAGGTGAGCAGCATCTGCTTTGCATCCACCATTGATGGTTTTGGCGAAACAACACGGGACACAGTTGTGGTGCGTGACGGGCGCGACCATTTCCTGATTGAAGTGTTTGGCGCGTGTACGCCGCTGGATGATGCAATGCGGATCGGAATGGACGCGACCGGCAGCTGCTTGCGAAAGCACGACGCGCTAATCGTGTCCGACTCCATTTCTGATTTCGCAGAGACCACACCCTTTTCCAAGCAAAGATGCCTGGTGAATGGAATCTATGCATGGGACCCAGAGGCAAAGGCGGAAGAATCCGAAGAAGAATCTGACGAGGAAGACGCTGAATCCTGATGGCGGCGGCTTCGGCATGTGGTAATCATGCCTATGGAAAAAACCGGATACGCCTCACCCGTTGAGGTTCGCCAATCTCCCTTTCACGGTCGCGGCCTGTTCGCGGCCGTTTCCTTTGAAGCGGGCGACCTGATCGCAACCTATCCCCTCCTGGTCCTCAGCCAGGAAGACACCGCCGCCATTCGCGGTACTCAGGTCCATCATTATGTCTTCCATGTGGATGAAAATGAACAAGGAAAAATGCGCGCTGCGGTCGCATTCGGCCTGATCTCGATGTGCAATCACAGTGTCGAAGCCAATGCGAATTTTACCGTCGACCCGGCTGCACAAACTGTGACGCTAAGTGCCCGCACCCCCATCCTTGCCGATGCAGAAATCCTGATCGACTACGAAGAATTCGCTGACCAGATTATCTGATTGCTACCAGCGGCCAGACATCCGATTCCAGCGCCACAGAAGGTGGGCGGTCACATGATACAGGCTGCGGGATACCAGATTCAGCCCAGGCAGATTGCCCAGCCAGGCCAACCATCCATAGCCGGGCGTCCGCTGCCATATCTCAGCGACCGCTGGCCATCCTTTAACCGCGCGACCATCCGGCAAGACAACATGCAGTTTCAGGCGAACGTCGTTAAGGGAAATGCCCCGATCGCGAAAACGATCAGGTGTTTGAGAAACATCTACATAATCGACAAGGTCTGAACCTGTTCGGGTTCGCCGTTCGAAATGGCAAATTCCCTCCCGACAGACAGGACACACACTGTTGTAGAGAACTGTCAGCCGTTCCATAAGCGCGTTGTACAGCACTTATGGCACGATGGCACTGCGGCGGGTGGCTTATTCCACGGCCTTGGGCACAACGAAGAAACCATCTTCGGTGCGCGGTGCGTTTGCCAGAACCTGATCCTGGATATCGCCATCTGCGACGACATCTTCACGCATGGGCAGCGTCGTCTCAACCACGGAGGTCATCGGCTCCACGCCGTCAATATCGACCTCGTTCAACTGGTCGATCCAGCTGAGGATGCCATTCAATTCCCCAACCAGTTCCCCGACATGCTGTTCGCTGACGGCAATGCGCGACAGGCGGGCAACCTTGCGGACATCATCCTTGGTAACAGACATGAGCGAACTCCAACGCGTGAAAATGAACCGCCCGAATACGCCATAGGCAACACGGCATCAAGGCGCTATGTGGGCTATTCATGCCCATAACTGATCCTGACCATTTCCCGAAAACCGGCGCCCTGATCGGCATTGATCCCGGGACGAAGACGCTCGGTATCGCGTCGGCGGACGGCCTGCGGATGCTGGCGAGCCCGGTCGAGACCATTCCACGCGGCAAGAAGCTGGCTCCTGTCCTTGATCGCTTGTTCCACCTCTATGATGATCGAGTGGCTGTCGGCATTGTCATGGGACTTCCGCTTAACATGGACGGGTCCGAAGGCCCACGCGCACAATCTGTCCGCGCGCTGGCCTGGCACATCATGAAACGCCGCGACGTGCCAATCCTGTTTCAGGATGAACGGCTCTCAACAGTAGAAGCCGAAAATGCGATGATCGAGGCTGACCTTTCTAGGAAACGACGCGCCGAACGAATCGATGCCTCAGCTGCTGCGGTAATCCTGAATGACGCCCTTCAAAGACTGGCTCGAACCTGATGTCAGGGTTTCTCTACGCCCTCCTGCCCGTCATCGCGATCGTCACGCTCGGACATGTCCTGTCTGTCCGCAATTGGATTCCGACCGATAGCTGGCGCGCCATCGAACGCCTTTCCTATGTGGTGCTCTTCCCGGCGCTCATCCTTCGCACCTTGGCCAATGCACCATTCGAAGAAGCGCCCTGGGGACTCGCTGCCGCGCTGATCTTCGCGCAGTTTGCCCTCGGTGGCATAGGATGGCTCGCCCGCTTCCTGCCCAATATGCCTGGCCCGGCCGTCGGCTCTGTCATCCAATCCAATGTTCGCTGGAATACGATGATCGGCCTGTCTATCGGCAGCCTCCTGTTCGGTGAGGAGGGCCTCGCGCTCGTCACCATCGCCGCGGCCGTGATGATTCCCACCGCCAACATTCTATCAGTCTACGCGCTGATCGCACACGCGGATACTCCGCACGGACCAAAACCCAATCCGTTTATGGCATTGTTCAAGAATCCGATCGTCATCGCGTGCATTGGAGGATTGGCACTGGCGGGCGCTAGCGTCACGCTGCCCCGTCTGCTCGATGACAGCCTCCGCATCCTGGGTGACGCGGCCCTTGCCCTCGGCCTGCTCTCTGCTGGCGCGGGCGTCGATCTGTCCGCCCTGAAGCGCGCCGGCTCCCGCACACTTACATGGTCGCTCGTCAGGCTGCTGGGCCTGCCAGCCTTCGCGGTAGGCTTCTGCCTCCTGCTCGGCGTAACCGGTACGCCGCTTGTCATCGCACTGATCTGCGCCGCGACCCCGACAGCGACCAGCTCATATATCCTCGCCAAGGAACTGGGGGGCGATGCGGCACTCTCGGCCAATCTGATCGCCGTTGAAACAGTGCTCGCCATGGTCACGATCCCCACGCTGTATCTGCTTCTCACGCTCTGAACCTCTTGCCCCAACTCCGAAACGCGCCTAAACCGCCAAAAATCGAAAGGGCCTCCATGAGCAAGGCGGCATATCACTACTCCTTCGACCACGAGCATTTGCTGGGCATTGATGGCCTTCACCCGCTCGATCTCACTCATATTCTCGATCTGGCAAACGACTATGCCGAAGCGACACGGACGGGCCAGCGGGCAGATCCGGTCTTGTCTGGAAAGACAGTCGTGAACCTGTTCTTTGAAAATTCCACTCGGACGATGAGCAGTTTCGAGATTGCCGCCCGCCGATTGGGCGCCGACGTCGTATCGATGCCAGTAGCACAGTCTTCCGTGAAGAAGGGTGAGACACTGATCGACACAGCAATGACCCTGAACGCCATGAAACCGGACGTGTTGGTGGTCAGGCACTCGGCCTCGGGCGGCGCAAAGCTGCTCTCCCGCAAGGTCGATTGCGCCGTGATCAATGCCGGGGACGGCACGCATGAACACCCGACTCAGGGCCTGCTCGACACGCTGACCATCCGCCGCAACAAGGGCCGGATCGAAGGGCTCAAAGTCGTCATCTGCGGCGACATTGTCCATTCGCGCGTCGCGCGCTCTACGACGATGGCGCTGCACCTGCTGGGCGCCGAAGTACACCTGTGCGCACCGCGAACACTCATGCCATCGGGCACGGAAACCTGGGGTGCCGCCTCAGCCACATCCGACTTCGACAGAGCCCTTCAAGGCGCAGACGTCGTGATGATGCTGCGCCTCCAACTCGAGCGCATGGATGGCGCGTACTTGCCAAGCCGCCGCGAATACTTCCGCTATTTCGGCCTGACACAGGAACGGCTTGCGCTAGCAAAGGACGACGCGATTGTCATGCATCCCGGCCCGATGAATCGCGGCATCGAGATCGAAAGTGCCATTGCTGATGGTGAGCGCTCGGTGATTACAGAACAGGTGGAAATGGGCGTCGCTGTGCGAGAGGCCGTGCTCCATTTGCTGGCAGGAGGCCGCCCATGAGCCTGTCCATCTTCAACGCGCGCCTATTGGATCCGGCATCCGGACTGGATGAAATCGGCGGCATCCTGATCGAGGATGGTTTCATTACCGCAATTTCGCCAGGCGCTACGGGCGCCGTTGGCAATGCAAATGAAGTCATCGACGCAGGCGGACTTTGTCTCGCACCGGGCCTAATTGATCTGCGTGTGAAAACGGGTGAGCCAGGCGACGAGCAAAAGGAGACGCTCGCAACAGCATCTCGAGCCGCCGTTGCGGGCGGTGTGACCAGTCTCGTCGTCATGCCGGACACCAAGCCAGTCGTGGATGACGTCGCACTGGTCCGTTATATTTCAGATCGTGCCAAAGTCAGCGCGAAAGCCCGCATATACGCCGCCGGCGCACTCACCGTAGGCTTGGAAGGTCACGCCATGGCCGAGATAGGCATGATGGCGGATGCTGGCGCGGTCCTTTTCACCAATGGTGATGCGCCCATCTCAAATCCCTCCATACTCAAACGCGCGATGACTTATGCGGCCAGTCGCGGTGCCATCGTCATGTCTCGCCCGGATGATAGCGCGTTGAAGGGTTCTGGCGTGATGAATGCCGGGGCCTTCGCCGCCCGCAAGGGTCTCGCCGGAATTCCAAAAGAAGCTGAGTGGATCGGCGCGGCGCGCGACCTGATGCTTGCGGAAGCAACTGGCTGCACCCTGATCCTTGATCAAGTATCCACCCCCCGCACACTGGAACTGGTCTCAGATTCCCGCGCCCGGGGCGCCAACGTCTTCACGACCATCGCCGCACATTCGCTTTTCTTCAACGAGATCGACGTTGGCGACTACCTGACTTATTGCAAGGTCAATCCGCCCTTCAGGGACGAGGACACACGTCAGGCCATGATTGCTGCGTTGAAGGCGGGCGAAATCGATTCCGTGGTGTCCGCACACGACCCGCAACCCCCGGAAGAAAAGCGCCTGCCATTTGGTGAGGCGAGCTTTGGCGCGGCAGGCCTCGAGACCACGCTTTCGGCACTACTCAGCCTTGTTCATGATGGCCCGCTCACCCTGCTTGAAGCGCTCGCGCCGATTACCTCCAAGCCGGCGGACATGATCGGGTTACCTGAAGGGCGACTGGCTGAAGGGGCGCCTGCAGATGTCATTCTGTTTGATCCAAACAAGCCCTGGCTCTGTGAACGTGAACACCTTCTTTCCAGATCAACCAATTCGCCTTTTGATGGACGGCGCCTGCAAGGCCGTGTGCTGCGGACATTCGTGGGTGGAGCGCAGGTTTTTGCGCGATAGCCCAGACTGGCCTTGCCCACCGCCGGTTCCATTCGTAGAATTTTCAATTGGGAATTGAGGAGATCGACATGACAGCTGAGCTGGCATTCCCCTTGGCCGCACTTTGCGGCTATCTCGCCGGTTCGATCCCGTTTGGCTTGCTCATCACCCGCGCTGCAGGTCTTGGCGATATCCGATCCATTGGCTCCGGCAATATCGGAGCAACAAACGTGTTGCGTACGGGCCGCAAAGACCTCGCGCTTGCGACGCTGCTTCTCGATAGTCTGAAGGCAGGCCTACTGGCGCTAGCATTTGGAATGCTGGCCAGCAGGGAAGTCGGCTTCGTGGCCGGCGCATTCGCCTTTGTCGGCCATTGCTACCCCATATGGCTCGGATTCAAGGGTGGTAAGGGGGTCGCGACCTATGCGGGACTGCTGCCATTCGTGTCCCTGCCCGGTTTCTATATCGCCGCACCGGTTTGGCTCGGCCTGTTTGCAATTACCCGCATTTCTTCTCTCGCCGCGTTGACCGCTGCGACATTGGTGCCGCCCGGCGCATGGCTGCTGGGCGAACGGAACATGTTCATCATTGGCGGGCTCGCGCTGTTGTCGCTCTTCGTGTTCTGGACTCACCGCGCCAATCTAAGCCGCCTATTGAAGGGTGAGGAGCCCAAGTTCGGCTCCAAGAAAACGGTAGACCCGACCACATGAGTCCGGCGCGCGCGCTCAATGATGCAGAACGCCTGGATTGGGTGAGGCTCGCGCGCACCCCGAATATCGGCCCGGTCACTTTCTTCCAGCTGATACGCAAGTTCAAATCAGCGGGCGCAGCGTTGGACGGTCTACCGGAGTTGACCCGGAAGAGCCGCAGACGCCGTGAACTCGTCCCCCCGGATGTCTCCGATATCAAGCATGAGCTGGACCGGACCCGGAAGTATGGCGCACACATAATCGCAAGCTGCGAACCCGCTTATCCGCCCTTGCTTAAGGCACTCGATCCCCCGCCGCCCGTCCTGACAGCGCTCGGCAAACTCGATCTGGCCGCCAAACCCACAGTGGCCATCGTCGGCGCGCGGAATGCATCCGCCGCCGGACGAAAGCTCGCCCGCGATATGGCTTCCGCGCTTGGCGGCGCCGGGTATGCTACGGTTTCCGGTCTCGCCTTGGGCATAGATGGCGAGGCACATGCCGCCAGCCTGGGCACTGGCACCATTGCTGTGCTGGGCGGTGCGGTGGACCATGTCTACCCGCCCCAGCATGACCGACTCTATGCCGAAATCGCGGCGCAAGGGCTCATCGTATCTGAAAGTCCGTTCGGATATCGCGCCACAGCAAAGGATTTTCCGCGACGCAACCGCATCATCACCGGCTTGTCGCGAGGGGTGGTCGTTGTGGAGGCCGCCGAAAGGTCTGGCTCCCTGATTTCGGCCCGAATGGGGGCAGAACAAGGCCGTGACGTCATGGCGGTGCCCGGCTCACCGCTAGATCCCAGATCAGCCGGGACAAACCATTTGATCCGGCAAGGCGCGACACTCGTGCGTCATGCCGACGACGTTCTGGAAGTTTTGGAAAGTCTTTCCTTTTCAGGCGTGTCCGCGCCCAGAGAGTTGTTCGAAGGATCGCCAGAGCATGATTTGCCAACCGACTTGATTGAGCGAATCCAGCAAGCTTTGTCGCCCCACCCCATGCCCCTCGATGAAATCGCAAGAGCAGCCGGGGCTACACCGGCCCAATGCGCCGCAGCCTTGATGGAACTGGAGATTGCTGGTGAGGCAATCACCCTTCCCGGTGGTCTGGCATCCCGCGCGGTTTGAACCGAGCTGTGCTGTCAGTGCATCGGCAGAAACATGAAAAATCAGCCGGAATGGTCTCATGGCTGGACGATTCCCGCCTTCCTCTCTAAGCCTCCAAAAGGAAATGAGTGTAGGCGGAACGCGGCGCGCGTTCGGTTCGACGCCCGAAAACAGCTGTAAGGGTACGCGTTTTGGCAAAATGGCATCATGTTGCAGCTGCACTTGGACTGGCAGCTTCTCTTCCTTGGTACGCCATCGCCCAGGAAAACACGGGCGCTCCGCAACCAGCCGAGCAGGATGAGCGGGTCGTTCTCGAAGCCGACTATGTTTACGAAGTTCGAGATGAGAACAAACTTGTTGCCGAGGGCAATGTTGAGGCGCTGTATCAGGGCCGCATCCTGCGCGCTGACAAGATCGTCTACGACCGCACGACCGAGAAAGTCCGGGCCAGTGGCAATGTCATTATCATCGATGAAACCGGCAGCCAGCAATTTGCAGACGAAATCGAGGTCAATTCCAACCTGGAAGACGGCTATGCAATCGGCTTTTCAGCGCGGCTGGATCAGGGCGCAACGGTCGCCGCCAATTCTGCGATCCGGCAGTCAAATGGCGTGAACGCGCTGGACCAGGTGGTGTATACCGCTTGCCCGGTCTGCGAAGAGGACAAGACACCAACTTGGTCCGTCCGCGCCCGCCGGGCTGTCCTTGACCAGGAAAGCCAGATGATCTCGTATCGCGATGCCGTGATCGAAGTCGCCGGCATTCCCGTGTTTTATTTTCCGTTTCTGGCTCACCCCGATCCGTCATCTGACCGACGGTCGGGTCTCTTGATCCCCTCTGCTGGTAACTCGTCCAAACTCGGCTGGTTCTACCAACAGCCCTATTACTGGGCCATTTCGGATTCGTCCGAGCTGACGATCTCGCCCATGGTCACTCAAAATGTGAACCCCATGCTGGAACTAGATTACCGCAAGAAATTCTATTCTGGCGCGATCAACATCAATACGAGTTTTACCAGCGAACAGAATTTCGACAGTGACGGCGAACTTTTCGGAGAAGAAAAACTACGCGGACACGTTTATGGAAGCGGTCTGTTTGCTATCAACAACCAATGGAAATGGGGCTTTGGTGTCGAGCATCAGACAGATGACCTCTATGATCGCCGATACGATCTGGACGGGCAAGATGAACAGCGCGGCCTCTATGCCAGCCAGCCCCGCCGCCTCCTGACGCAATTGTTCGCCATCGGCCAGGGCGACGACTATTACACTGACGTCGCCCTGTTGAAGTTCCAGGGACTGCGCGAGAACGACGACGATGGCGAATTGCCCACCGCCCTACCTGTGTTCTATGGCGAGAAGTATTGGGACCTTGGCAATATGGGCTTTGCCAGCGTCAACGCGTCAAGTGCCATCCTTAGTCGGGATTTGGGGGAAGACAGTCATCGGGTCAGCGTTGGCGCGGACTGGACCGATCTCAACATCTTGCCGGGCGGCTTCACATTCGAGCAATTTGCCGAAGTTCGTGCCGATTATTACGGTTTGGACGAAGACGTTTCCGGTGAGGAAAGCGTCTCCCGCGCCGTTGGCAATATCGGGGGCAAGCTGGCTTATCCCATGATCCGGCCCGGGAAAGTCATTGATATCATGGTCGAACCCGCAGTCATGGCGGCGTGGGGCCTTTCCAACGTCAATGATGACGCCATCCCGAACGAAGACAGCCTGCTTTACGAGGCCGACGAAGCCTCGCTGTTCGATGCCAACGGCTTTGGTGCCTTCGATCTCTATGAAGGGGATGGAAAACTCGCGGCGGGGATCACTACTCGCGCGGTTTGGAAAAGCGGTCCCAGCCTCAGCGCAACGGTCGGTAAACGATGGCGGTCCAGACCAGATAATGCGTTTGATCCGGTGAGCAATCTTGATGGGACATCATCGGATTGGATCATCGCTACGACGGCAGATCTGGGCGAATTGTTACGTGTGGATGCACGAGCTCGCCTGGATGAAGACGGGTTCAGCCTGAATAGGATCGACGCGAAATTATCTTCATCTTACAAACGGTTCCGCGCTATTGCGCAGTACTACAAAGTTGACGAGCGGATCGCAATCGTGGGCGGTGGAGACGAAGGCGTATTGCTACGCGGCGACATCAAGGTCACCAGCCAGTACTCGGTCTTCTTCGGTCAATTGAGAGATATCCAATCCAATTTGAATGCTCGGCAGGAATACGGCATCGCCTTCGAAGACGAGTGCTCGCGGTTTGAACTGGTCTATATGCGGTCGGAATTACAGGATCGTACGCTGGGACCGGAAGAAAACATCCAGATTCGATTCTCGCTCAAGACCATCGGCGACTTCGGCTCCAGCGAGTTCGATTGATTCGGGGTATGAGGGCGCGATATTGCCCGATGTCATATCCTAAATTTCCGTAAGAATTCAGGGATGACTGCCCTGATGCGTTGCGCGCGATTGCAGGACTTGTATGGTCCGGCAGTATAATTGCCACGGGGCCCGGCTGGGCACTCAATGGAGGCCATTCATGGTTCGTCAGATTTTCGCAGCTGTCCTTCTTGCAGCCATGCCTGTTGGCCTTGTTGCAGCAGCGCAGGAAGCAAGCGCACCAGAACGGCTGGCGCTGGAAGGTGTCGCCGCCATCGTAAATGACCAACCTATTTCCTATTCAGATGTTCGCCAGCGCGCACGACTACTGCTGCTCAGCCTCGGTGGTCAGCAGCCGTCCCAGGAACAGATTCAGCAGATCACAGGTCAGGCTCTTGAACAGCTGATCGATGAGCGCCTCCAGCTGGAGAAGGCCGCCGAATTCGAAATGGAAATTGCGCCGGAAGAGATCAACGGGGCCGTAGACGACATGGCGCGCCAGTCCGGCGCAACGGGTGATCAGCTGAAGCAACAATTGCTGGCCGCTGGCGTGAACCCCACCAGTCTTGAAGAGCAGATGCGTGCCGAGATCGCCTGGAGCCGCGTGATGAGCGGATTGTACGGCTCACGTATCCGCATTTCGGACAACCAGGTGGAAGACCAGCTTAACCGCGTGCGCAGCTCCCTGCAGCAGACCCAGTACCGTGTTTCCGAAATCTTCCTCTACGCACCGGATCCGGAAACCAAGGATCAAGCCCTGCAAGCCTCCAGTTCGATTATCGAGCAGTTGAATCAAGGCGCCGATTTCCGCATTGCGGCGCAGCGTATCTCTTCTGCGCCAACTTCGGCCACAGGGGGAGATATGGGGTGGATCACAATAGGTGACCTTGACCCTGTGCTCGCACAAGCCGTCGAAGACTCAGCTGGACCCGGCATCGTCGGTCCGCTCGCAGTCGAAAATGGAATTTACATTCTGAATATTGCCAGCAAACGTGAGCCAGCCAAACTGACAACCAAGGTCGACCTTATTCGCCTGCAAGTGACAGACGGCGATGAAGCCGTCCTCACAGAAGCCATGGAAGCCATCTCCAGCTGTGATGATGTTCAAAGCGTTTCCAATTCGAAATCGAACTTGCGGCATGCTGACCTGACAGACATAAACGTCGACGAGCTAGGCACTGAGGGCAAGGACCTCGTGCTTGCAGCAGACGTTGGCCAGCCCACAGAAATCTTTGCCGCCGGTAGCGGCCTTGCAGTCATGTACGTCTGCCGCCGTGAGGATGGTGCCGAAGCCCTGCCATCGCGCGATGACCTCAAGAGCCGCCTGAAAGATCAGGAACTCAGCATGATTTCGGAGCGAGAGCTGCGCGACATGCGCCGCGAAGCGACGATTATCTATCGCTAGGCCTTGCATGGCCGGCTGTTTGGGTGAAGACCCCCTGAGTGACCGATAAAAGCCGAACTCCACTCGCATTGACAATGGGCGACCCTGCGGGTGTAGGCCCGCCGATCACAGTGTCGGCGTGGAACGCGCTAAAGCATGATCCGTCTTGCTGTTTCTTCGTGATTGGCGCGCCACGTTTGTATGCTCGGGACATTCCGGTGCAGGAAATTTCCAGCCCGGCAGACGCACAAGAGATATTCGCTCATGCGCTACCCGTCATTCCGTTGGAAGGGGTACCGGACATCCAGCCTGGACAGGCAGACGACCGCGCCGCCGCATCCATCATCAAATCCATCGAACTGGCCACCACCTTGTGCCTTGATCGCTCTGCAGACGGCATGGTCACCAATCCAATCAACAAGGCGCTGCTCTATGGGACGGGCTTTCGTCATCCGGGCCATACAGAATTCGTGGCCGCGCTGTGCGCGGAAGGCTCTCAGACTTCGTACCTACCGGTCATGCTGTTGACCGGAGGTGGTCTGCGCGTCGCACTCGCAACCATTCATGTCGCTCTGAAAGATGTGTTCAGTCATCTGAACACCAAAGACCTCGCCACACTTGGAGAAATTGTGGCGGAGTCAATGCGTGCGGACTTCGGCATTGCCTCGCCCCGCCTCGCCTTCACCGGATTGAACCCACACGCTGGCGAGAACGGTACGATAGGGCGCGAGGAAGTCGATATCATCAATCCTGCAGCCAGCGCCCTGCGCGCCGCCGGCATCGACATGTCAGACGCGCGGTCAGCTGACACAGTGTTCACCGAATCTCTGGACGGACGGTTCGATGCCATCATCGCCATGACCCACGATCAAGGGCTCATTCCGGTCAAGACGCTGGACATGTGGGGCGGCGTCAACACGACGATTGGCCTGCCCATTGTACGCACCAGCCCCGATCACGGCACCGGCTATGATGCCGCCGCGAATGACACAGCTCGGCCTGACAGCCTGATCGCCGCAATCCGCCAGGCCCGAATGATCGCTGATAACCGAAAGAAAATTTCATGAGCCGTGACGAGACGCCTCCAGGCCTGACACAGGCAACTGCGCGCAAGGCGCTAGGTCAGCATTTCCTTTTCGATCCGGACATTTTGAAGCGAACGGCACTGGCCGCAGGACCGATAGAAGGCCGGACAGTCATCGAGGTTGGCCCAGGTCCGGGCGGGCTCACGCGCGCCTTGCTGGACAATGGCGCCGCCAAGGTCATCGCCGTGGAGGCTGATGAGCGATTTGCCCAGGCAATACAATCATGGCCAGAAGCCAAAAGCGGTCGTCTCCACGTAATCCTGAAAGACGCACGCAAAGTTCGCTGGGAAGAAATGCTGGCAGAACTTGGCGGCACCACACCAGCCATGATGATCTCCAATCTTCCTTACAATGTTGGCACACCATTGCTCGTAGCCTGGCTGAAGTCAGGCCCCTGGCGTGGCGAGATGGCCCTGATGTTCCAAAAGGAAGTGGCTGAGCGCGTGTGCGCCAAACCGAATACGGATCAATATGGTCGCCTCGCCGTCCTGACCCATGCGGTTACCGATCCCCATATTGCCTTCACGCTGCCGCCGGGTGCGTTCCGACCCCCGCCGAAAGTGGACAGCGCCGTAGCCGTTCTGCACCCGTTGCCGCCGGAAAAAGTCTTTCCCCATCTCGACAAGCTGGAAGAAGTGGCCGGTGCGGCGTTCGGACAGAGGCGGAAGATGCTGCGAGCGGGCCTGAAACCGCTTGCCAAGCGTCATGGGCTCAAAGCGGTGGAATGGCTCCAAAGCCTCGACATTGACCCGACGGCCCGTGCCGAGACGCTCAGCCAGGACGAATTCCGGCGGATGGCCGCCTCCCTCGTCAAATAGAAAACGGCGCCCCGGTTTCCCGGAGCGCCGCGCTTTAGACAATCTGTAACCAACTAGTCGCGTTCAAGATCGAACCGATCGGCTTCCATGATTTTCGTCCAGGCCGCGACGAAATCGTGCACGAACTTCTCTTTCGCATCATCCTGGGCGTAAGTCTCCGACAGGGCCCGCAGTTGTGAGTTCGAACCGAAGACGAGATCAACTCGCGTGCCGGTCCATTTCACTTCTCCGGTATTGCGATCACGTCCTTCGAAGACATCCTGCTTCTCAGTGGCTGCTTTCCAAGCGACGCCCATGTCCATCAGGTTCACAAAGAAGTCGTTCGACAGCGTGCCGGGGCGATCCGTGAAGACGCCATGCTTGGAATCAGCATAATTGGCGCCGAGTACACGCAGGCCGCCGACGAGAACCGTCATTTCTGGTGCAGTCAGAGTCAGCAACTGCGCCCGATCCAGTAGCAATTCTTCAGTCGGAACCGAGAATTCGACCTGAAGATAGTTGCGGAAGCCGTCGGCTTTCGGCTCGAGGAAGGCATAGGATTCAACATCCGTTTGCTCCTGCGAAGCATCCATACGGCCCGGCGTGAACGGTACCGAAACATTGATGCCCGCATCCTTGGCGGCCTTCTCCACGGCAGCAGAACCACCGAGCACGATCAGGTCGGCCATCGACACCTTCTTTTTGCCTGTCTGGGCGTAATTGAAAGCGCGCTGAACACTTTCGAGCAGACCGAGAACCTTGGCAAGCTTTTCAGGTTCGTTGACTTCCCAGTTCTTTGCCGGGTCCAGGCGGATACGGGCGCCATTCGCACCGCCCCGCTTGTCGGAGCCGCGGAACGTGGAAGCTGCGCCCCATGCCGTCGAGACCAGTTCGGACACAGACAAGCCCGAAGACAAGATCTTCTCTTTGAGATCAGCAATGTCACTGGCGTTCACCAGTTCATGGTCAACTGCCGGAATTGGGTCCTGCCAGAGCAATTCTTCGCTTGGAACTTCCTCACCAAGGTACCGAACGGCTGGCCCCATATCGCGATGGGTCAGCTTGTACCAGGCGCGGGCGAACGCGTCTGCAAACTGATCCGGATTTTCGTGGAACCTGCGAGAGATCTTCTCGTATTCCGGATCCATCCGCATGGCCATGTCGGCCGTGGTCATGATGGTGATCTGCTTCTCGGACGGATTGTGAGCCTTTGGCGCCATGTGCGCCTCGTCTACATCCTTTGGCTGCCATTGGAACGCGCCAGCGGGGCTCTTCACAAGTTCCCACTCATAGCCGAACAGCATATCAAAATAGCCATTGTCCCATTTGATCGGGTTTGGCGTCCATGCGCCTTCGATGCCGCTGGTGATCGTGTCATCGCCATGGCCAATACCGAATTTGCTCTGCCAACCAAGCCCTTGTTCGGCGATGTCGCCGCCTTCAGGCTCTGCACCGACCATCGCCGCGTCACCCGCACCGTGGCACTTGCCAAATGTGTGACCGCCAGCAGTCAGCGCAACAGTTTCTTCGTCGTTCATGGCCATCCGGGCAAACGTTTCACGGATGTCCTTTGCCGAAGCCAACGGATCAGGATTGCCGTCCGGGCCTTCGGGGTTCACGTAGATGAGGCCCATTTGAACGGCTGCGAGCGGGTTCTCGAGCACACGCTCGCCGCTATAGCGGCTGCCGGGCTTATCGCTGGTGGCCAACCACTCTTCTTCCGTGCCCCAATAGATATCTTTCTCCGGCTCGAAAATGTCTTCGCGGCCGCCGCCAAATCCAAACGTTTTACCGCCCATGGATTCAATGGCGCAATTGCCCGCAAGGATCATGAGATCGGCCCAGGAAATCTTGTTGCCGTACTTCTTCTTGATCGGCCACAGCAAACGGCGGGCCTTGTCGAGATTGGCATTGTCCGGCCAGCTGTTCAGCGGCGCAAAGCGCTGCGACCCGGAAGTCGATCCACCCCGGCCGTCACCTGTGCGATATGTACCGGCGCTGTGCCAGGCCATACGGATGAAGAACGGACCATAATGGCCGTAGTCCGCAGGCCACCAATCCTGGGAATCCGTCATCAGCGCGAAAATGTCCTGTTTGATCGCCTTCAGGTCGAGTTTCTTGAATTCCTTGGAATACTTGAACGTCTCGCCAAGTGGATTACCGACCGGCGGGTTCTGGTGAAGGATGCTGAGGTCTAGCTGGTTGGGCCACCAGTCGCGGTTTACGCGCCCTCGCAGCGAATGCATTACGGGGCACTTGCCCTCTGGAGCTGCGTCATTTCCGTCCATATTCATCTCCCTGGATTGGTCTGGCCTGAGAGCAGTCCCTCCCGGAACAACCCTCCTGATTTCACGGTCGCCGAGAGAACATCAGCGCGGAGTAGGCGCAGTCCTTTGACGACAGTCTTGAGGCTACGCAATGATTTTGAATAGAACCAATCAATAGAAGCCTATTCCGGTATCGATATTTTCTATGCATTGAATTAGTGGTACAAAAACAAAGGCCCCGGCACTCTCGCACCGGGGCCTTCCATAAAAAATTCATTCAACTAGTGGCCTGCGAGGACCGCGAGCATGAGCAAGGCCACGATATTTGTGATCTTGATCATCGGATTCACGGCCGGACCGGCAGTATCCTTGTAGGGATCGCCAACCGTGTCTCCGGTTACAGCGGCCTTGTGAGCTTCTGAGCCCTTTCCGCCGTGATGACCATCCTCGATATACTTCTTCGCATTGTCCCAGGCACCGCCTCCGGACGTCATCGAGATGGCCACGAACAGGCCTGTCACAATCACACCAAGGAGCATCGCCCCAACCGCCGCGAGGGCCGCGCCTTTGCCGGCAATCGCAAAGATCACGCCGAACAGGACAATCGGTGACAACACTGGCAGGAGTGACGGGACGATCATTTCCCGGATAGCGGCCTTCGTCAGAAGATCGACCGCCCGGCCATAATCAGGCTTCACTTCGCCTTTCATGATGCCCGGCATTTCGCGGAACTGTCGACGAACTTCCTCAACCACCGCTTGCGCAGCGCGTCCGACGGCCATCATGGACAGGCCTCCGAACAGGAATGGCAACAGACCACCGAACAGGAGGCCGACCACCACATATGGGTTCGCAATCGAGAAATCAGCCGTTGCATTGTAGAAGAAGTCCCCTTCCACGGCGCGTGCCGAGAAGTATTTGAGATCTTCCGCATAGGCCGCGAACAGAACGAGTGCGCCGAGCCCGGCCGAACCAATGGCATAGCCCTTGGTCACAGCCTTCGTGGTGTTACCAACCGCATCGAGTGCGTCCGTTGTCTCGCGAACTTCCGACGGAAGCTCCGCCATCTCGGCGATGCCGCCCGCATTGTCCGTAACGGGTCCAAAAGCGTCGAGCGCCACGATAATCCCGGCAAGCGCCAGCATGGTCGTGGTGGCAATCGCAATGCCGTAGAGGCCTGCGAGGTTGAACGTCAGGATGATGCCCGCAATGATCACGATGGCCGGAAGGGCAGTCGATTCCAGCGACACAGCGAGGCCCTGGATCACGTTCGTCCCATGACCAGACTCTGATGCCCGCGCGATGGAGCGTACCGGACGATATTTGGTTTCGGTATAGTAAGCCGTGATCACGACGATCAGTCCCGTCACCACGAGGCCGACCACGCCGCAACCAAACAGCATCCAACCGGACACGTCATTGGCGAGGCCAAGCCGTTCGCCGGCATCGTCGAGCACGCCGAAACCATTCGGCAAGACCGTTGCGATTGCGATTGCGAGGCCGCCAATGGACAGCACGCCCGTCACGATCAGGCCTTTGTAGAGCGCCCACATGACATCCGTCTTGCCGGGTGCGAGGTTCACGAAATAGGTGCCGACAATCGATGTGACGATACAGACGGCGGCAATCGCCAACGGCAGCATCATGATTTCGACGATGTATGTTGCGCCAGAGAAATAGATTGCACCGAGCACCATCGTCGCCACCAGCGTGACCGCATAGGTCTCGAACAGGTCGGCCGCCATGCCGGCACAGTCGCCGACATTGTCTCCCACATTGTCTGCAATCGTCGCAGCGTTGCGTGGATCATCTTCCGGAATGCCGGCTTCGACCTTGCCGACCATATCACCGCCGACGTCCGCGCCCTTGGTGAAGATACCACCACCAAGACGCGCAAAGATCGAGATCAGCGACGCGCCAAAACCGAGGGCCACGAGCGAGTCGATGACGAGACGTTTCTCGCTTTCAACGCCCAGATTCAGTCCAACGACCATGGTGAGCAAGCCGTAATAGACAACGATGCCCAGAAGAGCGAGGCCAACCACCAGCATGCCCGTGATGGCACCTGACTTGAAGGCCAACTTCAGACCTGCGTTGAGGCCAGACTTGGCCGCTTCAGTTGTGCGCACGTTTGCCTGCACCGACACTTTCATGCCGATGAACCCGGCCGCGCCGGAAAGCGCTGCGCCGACGATGAAGCCGAGCGGCACCTGCCAGTTTCGGAACAGAATAAGTAACAGAACGACGACAACGACGCCGACGATCGCAATTGTACGATACTGGCGCCCAAGATAGGCATTTGCGCCTTCCTGGATCGCTTGAGCAATTTCGCGCATACGCGCATCACCAGCCGGGGCCTTCATGATCGAATTGATCTGGAGCCAGCCATAAAGGACTGACAAGACCCCCGCCGCGAGAGCGAGATAATACCACATGGATTACGTTTCCTTCCCTTAAAACAGAACTTCGACGCCAGGTTATTCCTGATCATGCACTGTTTAGTATAGGTGACCAGCCTGCCCGGCCCTCGGGAAATAGGCAATATGCCTCCCGTCAGGGGCGAGTCAGCCCAGTCCCACTTCAGCCATGCTCAAAGCCGAGAGTTTCCGGGAGGTTAATGGGCGAATTTCGCAGGGTGACGGAAAGTCCTCCTTCGGGTCGGGTTTCGCCGATAAGCGTAATAACTACGCCAGATCTGCCCGCATCCGCCAGGATTTCATCGCGCCGCGTTTTTTCTGAGGTGAAGAGCAGTTGATAGTCGTCTCCCCATGTCGACAGGCGGATCATTTCGTCCAATTCGGTTGCATTCCCCGCAAAAGGCACGGTCTCAAGTGCTATCAGAATGCCAATGTCGGACGCGCCGGCGAGACTCGTGGCATCCCCCAACAGTCCGTCGGAAACATCCATCGCCGCCGTCGCGAACTGCGCAACAAGATGCGCGGCGGCAAGCGGTTGGACCTGCGGCACCCGATACGCCTCAACCTCGGCGCTTTCATCCGCCCCTTTCTGGATCGCGTCAAAGCCCAGATACGCCGCACCGACACGACCTGTGACCCAGACATCTTCGCCGGGCCCAGCGCCCATCCGCCGAACAGGTGTTTCACCAAGACAAGTCCCGGTCATGGTGAGTGACAGGAAAAGACCACCCGGGCTGCGCACGGTATCTCCGCCGATCAGGTGGATATCGAATGCATCCAGTTCTGCCCCAAGAGCAGATGCGAATTCAGCAAGGTCGGATTCCGGTCGTTCCTTGGGCCATCCGAGCGTGAGCAAAGCTTCAGAGGGCAAGGCTCCGGCGGCGTAGACATCAGACACGTTCACGCGCACAAGCTTTTGGGCAACGGACGCCACCGGATCAGACACGAGAAAATGCACGCCCTCGACCAACGCATCAACCGTGATGACCGTCGGAGACTTGCTGTCGGCCAACTGCGCAAGATCGTCCCGCAAGCCAGCTGCCCCGCCCGCTCTGGCGAGCGGCGCAAAATATTTGGCGATCCAGTCTTTCTCAGCCATTGGGTCAGCGCCCCATGCGCCTCACGGCGCTACAACCCTTCGCGGCCGATGGCGTAGAAACGCTCCTTGCGCTGGGTGCGCAGTTCGGACGGGCTCAGGCCTTCCAGTTCCTGCAAGGCCTCATCAAGCGCTTTTGCGGCAGCAGCCATCGCCCGTTTCGGGTCACGATGTGCGCCGCCGACTGGCTCCTTGACGACACCGTCGATGACTTTGGTTTTCAACAGGTCCGGCGCTGTGATTTTCATGGCGTCAGCCGCATCCTTCGCCTTGGCAGCGTCGCGATAAAGGATCGAAGCGCAGCCTTCCGGAGAGATCACCGAATAGATGGCGTGCTCCATCATCAGGACCTTGTTCGCCGCCGCGATACCGATCGCGCCGCCCGACATGCCCTCGCCGATGATCAGCGTGACGAACGGCACGCCCAGTGACAGGCCGCGCTGTGTGCCGCGCGCAATGGCTTCAGCCTGCCCACGCTCTTCGCCGCCCTTGCCGGGATATGCCCCCGACGTGTCCGGAAAGCTCAGGACAGGCAAATTGAACTTCTCGGCCATGTCCATCAAGCGCACCGCCTTGCGATAGCCTTCAGGGTGGGCCATGCCGAAATTGTGCTTCAGGCGCTTCTCGATCGTGCGGCCCTTCTCATGGCCGATAATGACCACGGGACGCCCCTTGAAGCGTGCCAGTCCGCCCATAATGGCTTCATCATTCCCAAACACACGGTCGCCCGCGAGTTCCTCGAAATCGTCGAAGATGTTCTCGATGAAGTCAGACAAATGCGGCCGGTCTGGATGGCGGGCCACAAGAGTCTTCCGCCATGCGCTGAGATCGGAATACATGTCCTTCAGCTGCTTGCTCGATTTGGCCTTCAGCTTTTTCAGCTCGTCGGTGATCGATGGACCTTCCTTGCTAGAAGCAAGCGCTTCCAGTTCGGAGATCTTCGCGTCCAGCTCCGCAATGGGCTTTTCGAATTCAAGATAGGTCGTTGTCATGGTGCGCAAGTTAGCAATGACGGGCTGACTCGCCTAGCCGGGAATTCACTAAAGTGCGCCTTGCACCTTTACCACGGCCGGCAGGATCAAAACGCCGAGCAGGACGGGAAAAACGAATATAATCAATGGCAAAGTCAGCTTTGCCGGCAGCGCCATGGCCTTTTCCTCCGCCATCAGGATGCGACGCTTGCGCATATCTGCCGAGAAAACTCGCAAAGTCTGGCCCAGACTGGTGCCCATTTCCTCTGCCTGACGGAGCATCGTGGCCAGAGAACTCGCTTCTTCGATGCTCATGCGATCAGCAAAAGCGCGCCAGGCATTCTTGCGCGCCTTGCCCGCGCGTAGCTCCAGCGACAGCTTTTTCATGTGCCCGGCAATGATCGGATGCCGCAATTCCAACTCTTCGCCGACCCTCTGAACCGAGGCATCAAGACTTAGACCGGCTTCTACACAGGCAACCATCAGGTCCATCATGTCGGGAAAGCCAGCCGAGCATTGCTGCTGGCGCGCTTTGGTACGGCGCGAAACGAGCATGTCAGGCGCGAGCAAGCCCGCAATGATCAGGCCAATGCTGAGCATGATCAGGTGTTGCTTCGAAAAGCCACCGAGATGAGGCAAAGCCACCAGCAGAGCGAGCTGAGGCAACACGACGCAAGCAATTCTGGCTATGTAATATCGCCCCACCGCCGACGGGTTAGTAAACCCCGCGAGCAGCAATTTGGCGCGCACCTCGCTGACCGCGTCCTCGTTCGAAGGGGTCGCGCGATTGGCAAGCCCGATGACCGCCCGACCTATCCGTGTATCGTTCCGGCTCTCTTCCTGCACCGCAGGACGTGACTCGCGTCGCTCCAACCGACGCTCAAGATCTTCCTTGGCCTTCCAGCTTCTCACGAAGGCCATAATCGCAGGCACGGCGAGGAAGCCGGCAATGGCCAGCATAATGATGGGCAGAAGAGCAGATGCGGAGAAGGGCATGGGTTTGCTTGGGGCCTACATCTTGAAATTGATCATCTTGCGCATGACAAAATTGCCAATCGCCATCCATACAAACAGGATCGGGAACACCACCCGCACTAGCGGCTCATCGATCACTTCGCCGTAAAATTCCGGGCGCAGCACGTGGATGCCAGACATCACGATGAAGGGTGCCGAGGTAAGGATCATCGCCGAGGCCCGGCCCTCTGACGAAGCTGCCTTCACTTTCAGACGCATGGTCTGACGCTCACGGATGGTTGTCGTGTTCGCTTTCAGGAGCTCACAAAGGTTGCCACCAGTCTTTTCCTGCAGGCGTACCGTGGCGACGAACAGCTCGACGTCAGGGTCGCCCGCCCGCTCGGCCATGCGCTGGACCGCATTGGTCAGCGACATGCCGTATGACACTTCATCCGCCGCCATGCCGAACTCTGTTCCAATCGGATCAGGCATCTCGCGGGCCACCAACGACACGGCTGTCGCAACCGGGTGCCCCGCCTCCAGACTGCGGCAAACTATCTGGAGTGCGTCGGGCAATTGTTCCGACATTTTCTTCATGCGCCGCCCAGCAACCATTTTGAGCCAGACGATGGGTCCGAGCACAAGAATGAGCGCGGCAATGCCGACAGCCGGTCCGGGCCCGCCAACAAAACGCCAATAGGCTAGCCCCGCGACCAGGCCTGCCCCAGCTGACATCCCGAACCAGCGCAATGGCTGAAACTTCAGGCCAGACCTGACCACCAGCTGATTGAACCAGCGCAACGGCATGGCAAGATTGCCATTCTTGTCGAGGCCACGACTTTTGCGCAGCTCGACCATGGCTTCACTCGTCGTTTCAAACCGTTCCTTGAACTGAAGACGCTTGTTGACCACGCGGCGGGTTTGGGCTTCCGTCACCAGCCCCATAACCGACTGGATCGCCAGAAATACCGCGCCGATCGCCATGATCACAGGGATCAAGACAGTCAGGCTGATATTGGTGATGTCAGGCATCCACGACAAGAAGCTCGTCTCCTAGAATCGCGTAGAGGGGTCAAACATGCCTTCCGGCATGGGAACGCCGCGACGTTCCATCTCATCGAGGAATTTCGGACGTAGACCGGTCGCGGCGAAGTGCCCCTCGACCTTGCCCTCATCGGTTGTGCCAGTGCGTTCAAAGCGAAAGATTTCCTGCAATTGAACGACTGAGCCTTCCATGCCCGTCACTTCGGAGATTGATACGACTTTTCGCGAGCCATCTGACAGGCGCGTGGCCTGGACGATAAAATTGACGGCCGAAGCAATCTGTCCACGGATCGCCGTCTCGGATATTTTCATACCACCCATCATCACCATCTGCTCCAGACGGGTCAGTGCATCGCGCGGATTGTTAGCGTGGATCGTCGCCATAGAGCCTTCGTGGCCCGTATTCATGGCTTGCAGCATGTCGAACGCTTCTTCTGAGCGAACCTCGCCCAGGATCACGCGGTCAGGCCGCATGCGCAGCGCGTTCTTCACCAGTTCGCGCTGACGGATTTCGCCCTTGCCTTCAATATTGGGCGGGCGGGTTTCCATGCGCGCAACATGAGGCTGTTGCAGCTGGAGTTCGGCAGCGTCCTCAATCGTGATGAGGCGTTCATCTTCATTGATAGCGGCTGATAGCGCGTTGAGCAGGGTTGTCTTCCCCGACCCGGTGCCCCCGGAGATAACGGTAGAGGCCCGGCATTTCACCGCCCCGAGGATGAACTTTGCAACAGGCTCAGGAATTGCGCCAAAGCCAACCAACTTCTCCATTGTCAGTGGCGATTTGGAGAATTTCCGGATGGAGACAAGCGGCCCATCAATGGCAATTGGCAAGACAGCGGCATTGACACGGCTGCCATCCAGAAGGCGTGCATCAACCAAGGGCTGGCTCTCATCGACACGTCGGCCCACAGCCGCCACAATCCGCTGCACAATGCGAAGCAAATGGTCATTGTCCGCAAACCGGACCGGTGCCAGTTGGAGCTTGCCGTGCCGCTCGACATAGACCTGGTCAAAACCATTGATCAGGATGTCGGCAATCGAGTCGTCCTTCAGTAGCGGCTCGATGGGCCCAAGCCCCGTCATCTCGTCCATCACAGCATCGGCAAAGCTTGCCTCTTCTGTGGCCGAAAGCGCCATCTCTTCCTTCTTGATGATCTCCGAAACGATCCCCCGCACACGGCGCCGCATGGTTTCATCATCCAGCTTGTCGAGAACGGACAAATCCAGTTCGTCGATCAGCTTGGCATGGATACGCAATTTGGCATCGAGCTGGTCAAAAGCCTTGGTGTCGGCAGGAGCGGGCGGCGCGGGCTTCGGCGCAGTTGGCTCAGCCACTTCAGGCGCGTTGACCGGTTCAGGCTTGGCGGCGGCGTTCGAAAATCCAAAACGGCTCATTTCGCTTTCCTCTTACCGGCAACTTGTTGAACGGGCTGCCTCGCGGCGTCGGGCATCATCTTGTCGACCAATGTCGAGACATCTGCGACGAGCGCGCTTTTCGGTTTCACGTCACCAATCGGCTTTCCGAGATTTACCGCCGTGCGGGCAGCATCCCAGTCCGACGTGATCGTTGCATCAATCTGACGGTCGATGGCCTTTTCGGCCTTGTCGACGGCAAACTCGGCACGGAACTTCTTTTTCGGGAACATACGGTTCAGTACGAGCTTGGCCTTGCGATCGGGCCCACGCAGCATATCAACTTCGCGCGCCATATCCGCAGCAGCGTGCAGGCTTGGCACGGTCAGCTCACTGATAATGATCGCCTCATCAACCGCGCCCAGTATGGGCTTGGTCCACGGCATCATGTGACGAGGCATGTCCACCAGAACAAATGGGAATTCGGCGCAGGCAACGTCCAGCAATCTGAGGATCGCCGCTTCCGTGGCCAATGCATCTGCGTCCGGATTGCGCGGCGCCGAAATTGTCGAAACACCATCCTCGTGTTGCCAGCACCATGCGGCCAGCAAGCGCGCATCAAGGCGCTCCGGCGCAGCGGACAAGGCTGCAAGGTCGAGCTTTGGCACTGCTTCCAGAAACGAACTGACCATGCCGTCAGACACATTCAGATCAACAAGGCATACCTTGCCGGGTCCGACTTTCTCGCAGATGGCAAACGCGCTCTCAATAGCCAGAGTTGAGACACCCGCGCCACCGACAGCGCCCCGGAACGCCCAGCATACGGCGGACGCTGGTCCGTCACCGCCACTCTCTGCGGCTTCTGCAGCGGCGCGGATGCGTTCCACGGACTCCAGGATTTCATCCGCACCGGCGCTGACCGGAAGGATGTCCGACGCCTCAATTTTCATTAAGGCTCTAACGATGTGAACTGGCAGATTGTCTGACACCATCAAGACGGCACTGTCCGGTTTTTCGACCGCCAGCCCCAGCACAACCTGTTCCGCGCCTGTTTGTCCTTGTTCCAACAGGATCAGTGCACCACCGAACTTTTCGACAATGTTCGCGGGGTCCAGTGAAGAAAGGTCAATAACATTCCGGCAGATCGACTTGAGCTGCATCAGCCGTTCAGGCCCCGCCAATGCGGCGATCGCAGGGATCATCGCCGGGGCGGATGCCGGGGGGGCTCCATCAGACAGTTTTCGCGCTACGCCTGACATCAGCTGCCTCCCGACGCGCTGACCGAGGAATCCCGCAAGTCTTTGGTTTTGCCTTCATTGAGGGCCTTCACGGCATTGGCTGCACGCAGGCCAGACGTGGACTCGACGGCCTTGGAGTTGCTCAGATTGACGTCACGAACCGATTGCTCACGTATGTTGCTGGCATTGGCTTCACCCAGCAGAAATTTGTCCTGATTGTCATAGCTTGCACATCCGACGAGGAACACGCTCACCATCATGGCACTCATAATACGGCGCTTGAAAGTCATGTTCAGTCTCCTTCGCCGACCAGCGGCGCATGAGTGGTTTGGTTCATGAGGAAGAATTCTTCTTCCGTCGGTTCAGCAAATGCGTCGAGCGGAGTCCGAAGCATGGAAGGGTGTGGAGTAGGTTGAACCAGACGCGGAATGATGATGATCACCAATTCGCTTTCCTGACGCTGGTAGCGTTTAGAAGAGAACAAGGCGCCCAATACCGGCACATTTCCAAGCCACGGTGTCTGCCGAACATCATTGGAATAATCATTCTGCAACAGGCCCGCGATGGCAAAGGCCTGTCCGTCATGTAGCTCTACCGTTGTATCGGCGCGACGGACGGAAATACCGGGGATCTCGATGTCCTGCGCTCGGATACCATTGTTCCGGTCAAGCTGGGACACTTCCGGACGCACCCGCAAGTTCACAAGCCCACCACCCAATACGGTCGGAGTGAAATCGAGGCTCACCCCAAACTTCTTGAACTCGACCGATACTTGGCCATTCTCGCTCGAGACCGGAATGGGGAACTCGCCCCCGGCCAGGAAGCTCGCCGTGTCGCCTGACAGGGCCACCAGATTGGGCTCAGCCAGCGTACGCACGATTCCCTTCTCTTCAAGGGCGCGCAGTTCGACATCAATATTCTCTCCACCGACATTGGTGAACAGGGCAACCGTCTTGGCGGCCAGTCCGGACACGGTCGATGGCTCCGTGAACGCAACCGCGTCGCGCCCATCCATGGAGTTTCCAAATCCGATTTCCTTCACCGCACTACGGCTGGCTTCGAGAAAACGCACCTCCAGCAGGACTTGCTGACTCTGGCCAACAGACAATCCATTGGCCACACCACCCGGAACATAGCGCTCGGCCACTTGCACCGCCATCTCCGCGGCTGCCGCCGTGGTCAGCTTGCCATCCAGGAACACGCCATCATGTACGGGGTATACTTCAATACGCTCGCCTGGCAGCAGATTTCCCAAATCGGCGCGAAGTTCATCAAGGCTCAGCTCAACTTCGACATCAATCAATTCAGAGATCTCGCCCTCTGCATTGTAAATGAGCACGGTGGTTGAGCCGGGCACTTTGCCACGCAGGAAGAAGGACCGGTTGGAGGTTGCCATCGCTTCGGCGATATCAGGGTCGGCGACGACGAGCGTCGAAAATCCCTGATCGGACTCGATGACGGTCGAGCGTCCCTTTTCGAGCACGAGCACCTTGGCATCAGGGCCGGTCGTGCGCTCGGTCCAGGCATGCGCCGGCGCAATTGCGACGATGCCAACAACCAGGAAAAGCAGGATATAAGTCAGTTTAGGCATCAGTTCGCCTCCTCGGTCAGCGGCTTCGGCTGCGCGACAGGCGCGGTCACACTTGTTTCACGATCCCCATTTATGATGCGCACGGTCGCAGTCGTTGCGCGCTTGGGCGCAGCACGACGAACAATAGGGACCTTTTTAGGCTCCGCCTTTACCAGCGTGATGACATCAGCGTCTTCTTCGCGTCCGATCAATGCCAGTCCCAGCGCGCCTTGCATGCTGACCGCACCCAAGCGGAGTGCACCTTCTGGCGTCACTTCCAGCGTTACCGTGCTGGAGGGACGTGCGCCCTCAAGATTCGATTCAAATGTCTGATCGACCGCCAGCACTTTCACTCGCTTGAGCACAGGCCGCGCTATCAGGTCTGATGTGACCCGTAGGGCATCGCTGCCAAACGAGTTTGCAGACTGGCCAGGTTCGCGCTGGATGAACTCGTTCACATCGACCCGGTCACCGGGCAGGACGAATCCAGCAACTCCAGTATCACTCCGTACCGTGATGGCCACGGCACGCATGCCGGGCTCGATAGCAGATGCCAGGGTAAGCAGGTTTCCGGCCGCGTCGAGCTTTTCCAGCATGATTGGTTCGCCAGGCAGGATCAGGCCACGTGCATAAAGGATTTCCGACAGTTCCTCCGTCGAGGCCAGAACGCCCTCAGGAACAGAGTCACTTGGCCATTTGATGGCTTTCACATTGCTGGCCGAGACCTCCTCACCTGCTTCGATCGCCGCAGATGCAACGAGAACAGACGACATCTGGACCGCAGGTGCGGCAATCTGGGCTGTCGCGTCATTGGAATTTGACGTCATGTAATAGCGGCCAAGAAACACAGCTGCGATTCCCAGTACCGCAGAAAGACCAAGACTGATCAGGGGTGCGAGTTTCATTCTGAATGCCCTCTCCCGCGCAAAATACGCAATCATCAGCATTCATGATTAATCTTCAGGCGATAAGGTCTCTTGAAGACTTGTAGGGAAATCTAAATCACGAACAGAACCGCGCATTAACCATGCCGCAACTGTTTCGCGGTCAGTTCTTAAAATTCAGCACACGCATGTTAATCTGCTAGGCCGATTTAGCCTCTCAAGACAGTGGAGAACATGTCTGCGTCGACGTTCCCGCCCGTGATAAGCACGCCGACCCGCTGTCCGTGCATCTCGGATGGCAAGCCCTGCACTGCGGCCGCCAGCGCGGCTGCCCCGCCCGGTTCGGCAACGACCTTCAAGTATCGGAAGGCCAAGCGCATCGCCTCACGCACCTCGTCATCCGACACGACCAGCCCACCACTCAACAAGCGCTTGCCGAGGGCAAAGGTGATCTGGCCGGGCATGGGCGTCAGAATGGCATCGCAGATCGACCGCGTTCCGGGCAGATTGCTGCGCAGTTCGCCCGCTGCTAGCGACTGCGCCCAATCATCATGTCCTTCTGGCTCAGCCGTCCAAATACTTGTTTGCGGCGACAGTTCGGCCATCGCGATCGCCACGCCCGTGATGAGTCCACCGCCGCCAGCACAACAGATCAGATGATCCAATGGCGCACCGAATACTTCCATCTGGTGCGCAAATTCGAGCCCCGCGGTGCCTTGCCCGGCCACGATGTCTTTGTCGTCAAAACTCGGCACGACGACCGCGCCGCGGTCTTCGGCGATCCGGGTCGCGATCTCCTCACGACTTTCGGTCTCCCGGTCATAGAAGTGAACCACGCCGCCATCTGCCTCGACGCCTGCCACCTTTATCCGGGGCGCATCAGATGGCATGACAATTATCGCGGGCATACCCAGCAAACGCGCGGCCCGCGCAACGCCCTGCGCATGATTGCCAGAGGAAAAAGCGACCACACCCGCTGCGCGTTGCGCCGCCGGGATTTGTGACAGGCGATTCATCGCGCCGCGTATCTTGAAGCTGCCGGTCACCTGTAGGCATTCAGCCTTGATGAACAGTGATCCGCCAGCCAGGGCGTCCAGCGCTTCATGTGTAAGAATCGGCGTCTCACGCGCAACACCGCGCACACGTTCAGCGGCGGCAAGCACATCTTCGAAATCCGGTAGCGCGTCAGCAGCAGTCATGCCGGTGGCCTAAACCGAACCGGCATGCCCTGCAATGCAATAGGATCGACTAGAGTTTGTCGAGCATTGCCTTGGCAAGTGCCTTGGCGTCTTCGCCTATCTCTTCATTGGCAAGCGCATAACCCAGAACAGCTTCGAAATAGCCAAGCTTCGAGCCACAATCATAATCCTGCCCTTCATACTCGTAGGCATAGAAGGACTGGACTTCCATCAGGCGCGCCATGGCGTCCGTCAGCTGGATCTCGCCGCCGGCGCCCTTGCCCTGGCTTTCGAGCAGGCCAAACACTTCGGGCTGGAGAATATAACGACCCGTGATCTTGAGGTTCGATGGCGCGTCGGCGACGGGGGGTTTCTCCACCATGCCCGTCATCTCGATCAGGCGTCCGTCGCGATCATTCCCTTTCGGAGCAATGACGCCATAAGATGACACGCGATCCATCGGCACCTGGTCTACGGCAACGATATTCCCGCCGACCTTGTCATAGGCTTCCACCATCTGCGCGAGACAGGAGGGGCTGCCCTTGACCAGAACATCCGGCAGCAACACGGCGAACGGCTCGTGGCCGACGATATCTCGCGCACACCAGACGGCATGGCCAAGTCCCAGAGGCGATTGCTGGCGCACAAAGCTGGCGGAACCCGCTGGCAAAGTGGTCTGCTTGACCTGTTCCAGAATGGCCTTCTTGCCCTTGGCTTCGAGCGCGACTTCAAGCTCGTAAGGGATGTCAAAATAGTCTTCGATCGAACCCTTGTTGCGCCCGGTCACGAAAACGATGTGCTCAATTCCGGCTTCCAGCGCTTCATCAACGACATATTGAATGGCCGGCCGGTCGACGACGGGCAGCATTTCTTTCGGGATAGCCTTCGTCGCGGGCAGGACTCGCGTGCCAAATCCGGCCACAGGAAGAACAGCTTTTCTAACGCGCATGAACAGGAAGCTCCTTGGAATTCAACATCGGGACCGCGAAAGGCCACCTATGCGGGTTTCTAAGCAGACTTGGACTTAAATCGCGTTAACTCAGAGCAATAAAATGGCCGTAAGTCTAAATCCAGCCAAGGCTGTACAAGCTTAACGCACCAACGCTGCACGCGAGTGACAAAACGAGCACTGTGGCCATGGACCGTTTGGCGGAGGGTGCACGTGTCCCACGCATTTCGGCTTCGAGCAGGCTTTGCAAACGACGCGCAGGAGATAGCGTAGGCGGATAACGCGGCTCAGATAGGCTGGCGTCCTGCATATTCGCTGCCGCCAGGTCTGTGGATTTCGCGGCTTCCTGGGCGGTAGATTCGTCTTGAATCGCTGGCTTGCTTTTCGGAAGGGCCATCTGAATTCTCCGGTATCTTCCAGAGAGTGTGCCAGATGAGAGCTAACCGATAGCTAACAAAATCGGATGTACTGAAGTCAGTCCGGAACCGGTCCGAAGAAAACGCCACCGTCTGGCGCTTCATAGCCATTTGAGCAGCGCGACGTGCCATCAGAACCGCGGTCATCCAGCACGACGAAAGTCTTTAGACGGGATTCTCCGAATTCGCGCGCTTGCGATATCGACTCGCCGCCATCGCTGCGCACTGTCGTCGCCGGTGCGAGGCTTCCCGAAATCATCACGGCGACACCGGTGGACAAAATTTCTTTGAGCATGTTTCGGCCTTTTGGGGGTTACCCGAAATTTACCAACGATAAGGGAGGGAGCGCCGCCTATATTCGTCTGACCGGAAAACTTCAAGAGTTAAAGCGGGGTCAACGTATGACCGCCATCCACAACCAGTGTGGCGCCCGTCATGTAGCCGCCCTGCTCCGACGCCAACAGCAGAAGCGGACCAGACAATTCGTCATAGTTTCCGAACCGACGCATCGGGACGCGCTTTGCCATTCTCTGACCCGCTTCCGATTCGAGGAACTCATCATTTATTGCTGTCTTGAAGTATCCAGGCGCAATCGCGTTAACGCGGATCCCATGCCGAGATGCCTCAAGTGCCATCGTGCGAGTCAGATGATCCACCGCAGCTTTCGACGCTGAATAGGCAGAGATCATGTTTGACGGCCTGAGCGCCGTAATTGACGCAATATTTATGATCGCGCCGCCACAGCCCGCATCGATCATGGCCTTGGTAGCGTATTTGGCAACTCGCCAGACACCGGTGAGATTGGTCTCGATGACAGTGTCCCAATCCTTTTCGGGCATGTCCCAGAACCACCCCTCACGCGACATACCGGAATTGTTGACGAGAACATCGCACGGACGACCAAGCGCTTCGCGAATCTCTGCAAACGCTCCCGTCACGCTGTCGTCGGAAGTGACGTCCATCTGTACAGGCAGCGCCTTTCCACCGCGCTTCTCAATGCTTTCTGCAACTTCTTCCAATCGGTCCAGGCGGCGCGCCGCGAGCACGACATAGGCCCCGGCATCGGCCATAACATGGGCGAAATGCTGGCCCAAACCGCTTGATGCTCCTGTGACCAATGCCGTCTTATTAGTTAAACTGAACAATCTCATGCCCTCCAATTAGAAAATTCGTGTTGCGCGCCGCAATATTTTTCCTCTATCCCAGCGATATGAAAATATCTGTTCTGAGGGAGCGACGAGCTGGTGAGACCCGTGTGGCGGCTACACCAGAAACCGTCAAGAAGTTGGTGGCCTCCGGCCACTCGGTAACAATTGAGTCCGGAGCGGGCACTGTCGCAGGCTTTCCTGACGACAGCTTTTCTGAGGCGGGGGCCACCCTTGCACCAGACGCGGCCGCGGCAACCAAGGGGGCCGACATTGTCTTCAAGGTGCGCGCACCGGAAGACGGCGAATTTAGCGCCCTGCCCGACGGCGTCGCGCTCATCGCCTTGATGGACCCCAGCAACCTGGATGCGACGCCGCTCAATGGGAAAAAGATCGCGGCTCTTTCCATGGAATTCACCCCCCGCATCACGCGCGCACAAAGCATGGACGCCCTGTCGTCCCAATCAAACCTTTCCGGCTATCGCTCAGTCATTGAAGGTGCGCAGATCTACGGCCGCGCCATGCCGATGATGATGACCGCTGCCGGCACGATCGCCCCGGCCAAGGTCTTTATCATGGGAGTAGGCGTCGCTGGCCTTCAGGCCATTGCCACGGCGCGCCGCCTCGGCGCGGTCGTCACCGCAACCGATGTGCGTCCCGCTGCCAAGGAACAGGTCGCCTCGCTCGGCGCGAAATTCATCGCGGTCGAGGATGAAGAGTTCAAGGCGGCTGAGACCGCTGGCGGTTATGCCAAGCAGATGTCGCCGGAATACCAGGCCAAGCAGGCCGAACTGACGGCCAGCCACATCACCAAGCAGGACATTGTGATCACGACCGCCCTGATTCCCGGCCGCGCCGCGCCGGTCCTCGTCACCGAGGAGATGGTGAAAACGATGAAGCCGGGCTCGGTCATTGTCGACATGGCGGTTAGCCAGGGCGGCAACTGCCCGCTCTCCAAACCTGATGAGATCGTGGACGTGAACGGCGTGAAAGTGGCCGGGTTTTCGAACCTGCCCGCGCGCCTGCCCGCAGACGCCTCGTCCCTGTTTGCCAAGAACCTCCTCGCTTTCCTCCCGCTGGTCACAGCCGAGGATGGCAGCCTCAATCTCGACACCGATGACGAAATCGTCACCGCCATGCTGCTCACGCGCAATGGCGAGACGGTGAACGAAAGGATCCAATCATGAAGCGCGCACTCCTGACGCTTTCTGCGGCCAGCTTTGCGCTGCCCGCCTTCGCAGATGCCGGTGGCATCGACTCGACCGTCTTCCTCGCTGCCATCTTCGCGCTGGCCTGCTTCGTTGGCTACTATGTCGTCTGGTCGGTCACCCCGGCCCTGCACACGCCTTTGATGGCTGTGACGAATGCCATTTCGTCCGTGATCATCGTTGGTGCGCTCGTCGCAGCCGCCACGATGGGGCTCACCTCCGACAATTGGGTCTCCAAGATTCTCGGCACGGTCGCCGTGATCCTTGCCAGCGTAAACATCTTCGGCGGCTTCCTCGTCACCCAGCGTATGCTCGCTATGTACAAGAAGAAGGGAGACTAAGACATGGACTCCTTCCAAACCACTTGGGCGCCGCTGCTGTATCTCGTCGCTGGCATTCTCTTCATTCTGGCCCTGCGCGGTCTCTCCAGCCCGGCGACCAGCCGCGCTGGCAACCGCAATGGCATGATCGGCATGGCCATCGCCGTCGGCACCACGCTGGCGCTGGTCTGGTCACAGCTTGACCTGCAGACCTGGGGCCTGATCCTCGGCGGCGTCGCCATCGGCGGCACGATTGGCGCGATCATCGCCCGCAAGATCCCGATGACAGACATGCCGCAGCTCGTCGCCGCCTTCCACAGCCTCGTCGGCCTCGCCGCCGTGCTCGTGGCGGCTGCCGCGCTCTACTCTCCGGTCAGTTTCGGCATTGCCGGCATCGCTGGCATCAAGGCAGCGTCCCTGATCGAACTCGGCCTCGGCTCCGCCATCGGTGCGCTGACCTTTACCGGCTCGCTGATTGCGTTCGCCAAGCTCAATGGCAACATGTCCGGCTCGCCGATCATGCTGCCCGCCCGTCACCTGCTGAACATCGCCCTAGCTGTCGGCATCGTGGTCCTGATGGTCATCCTGATCCAGTCAAACGGTTCGGCACAATGGGCTTTCTGGGGCGTCACGGTGCTTGCCCTGATCCTCGGCATTACGCTGATCATCCCGATTGGCGGCGCGGACATGCCGGTCGTCGTCTCGATGCTGAACTCCTATTCTGGCTGGGCTGCAGCGGCGCTCGGCTTCACGCTGGGCAATTTCGCGCTGATCATCACCGGCGCGCTCGTCGGCTCGTCGGGCGCGATCCTGTCCTATATCATGTGCAAAGGCATGAACCGGAGCTTTATCTCGGTCATCCTCGGCGGCTTTGGCGGCGACGATGCGGCCACCGGTGGCGCAGGCGCGGATGCAGACCGTCCGTTCAAGCGCGGCTCGGCCGAAGACGCGGCGTTCATCATGAAGAACGCCTCCAAGGTCATCATCGTGCCCGGTTACGGCATGGCCGTCGCCCAGGCCCAGCACGCTCTCAAAGAGATGTGCGACAAGCTGAAGGAAGAAGGCGTTGAAGTGAAATACGCCATCCACCCCGTCGCGGGCCGGATGCCGGGGCACATGAACGTCCTGCTCGCCGAAGCGCAGGTGCCGTATGATGAAGTCTTCGAACTGGAAGATATCAACTCGGATTTTCGCAATTCCGAAGTTGCCTTCGTGATCGGTGCCAACGACGTCACCAACCCGGCCGCGAAGACCGACAAGACCAGCCCGATCTATGGTATGCCCGTTCTCGATGTCGAGAATGCGGGAACGGTCCTGTTCATCAAACGCTCGATGGGCTCCGGCTATGCCGGCATTCAGAACGAACTCTTCTTCCGCGACAACACGATGATGCTGCTCGCCGACGCGAAGAAGATGGTCGAGGACATTGTGAAGAACCTCTAGGCGCTTCGCAGCGACGCAAACCGACGCGTTGCCGCCTCATCCAATACACACATCTGATCGGCCGCCTTCTTCTTGAGGGCGGCCGATTTGCTTGTCACAGTGCCATCTTCCAGAGCCCAGTCCGGCGCAATCTCCGCCAGCGGCTCCAGCACGAACCGGCGCTCCGCCATGCGTGGATGCGGGATGGCCAGCGTCTCGGTGTCGAGCGTCACGCCCTGCATCAGCAACACGTCCACATCCATCTCACGCGGACCCCAGCGCAAACGTTCCTGTCGCCCCAATTCGGCTTCCATGGCCTTGCAGGCATGCAGCAATTGCAGCGGTCCAAGACCTGTCTCGATCAGCACGCAAAGATTCAGGAAATCCGGCTGGTCCGTAACACCCCAAGGCGCGCTGCTGTAGAGATTGGAGACAGAAGCAAGTTCAATACCCGGCATTGCGGCCAGCAAGTCCACCGCCTGCGCCAGCGCCGCCTCGCGGTCGCCCAGATTGGTGCCGAGGCCGAGCGCAGCCTCAGCCATTGCGGCTGCGTGTGATCGACACGCCGACATGGTCCACCAGATGCCGGATCGGCGCCGACGGCTTGCGGACCGTAACGGTCACTTCCTCGACAATGACCCACTTGGCCAGGATCGCATCGGCGATGCGTTCGGCGAAGGTTTCGATCAGATTGAACACAGTCTTCCCGGACAGGTCTTCGGCAAGGTCACAGACCTCCCCATAATGGACCGTCTCTTCCATCTGGTCGGTCGATGTCGCCGGCTGGCCGAGGCGGCAGTCGATGTCGATGAAGAATTTCTGTCCGAGGGATTTCTCCGCCTTGTGGACCCCATGGAAGCCATGAAGGCAAAGATTTGAAACAAAGATGCGGTCGGTCAAATGGCGCTCCCAATGGCTTGAAACATGTCGAGCGCCTCGCGGTGCGCGGCGACATCATGGACACGAAGAATCGTTGCGCCCCGGTAGACGCTGTCGAGCCCGGCGGCAAGCGTCCCGACAAGACGATCCTCCACGGGCTTGCCCGTCATGCGTCCGATAAAGGACTTCCGGGAGACTCCGACCAGGACCGGACATTGGGTATCGACGAGCACATCGAGGTGCGCGATCACGCCGAAATTCTGATCATACGTCTTGGAAAAGCCGACGCCCGGATCGAGCAGGATGTGTGCGCGGGGAATGCCGGCGCGGTCGGCCATGTCGAAGGCGCGCCCGAAGAACGCTGCCATGTCCTCGCGGAGGTCTATGTCGCCATCCGTTTTACCGCGATTGTACGTGATGCAGACAAGGCTTTCAGTCTGGGCCACGGCGTCGGCCATGCCCTCATCCTTGGTCATGCCCCAGACATCATTCACAAGCACCGCGCCCGCTTCGGCAGCGCGCCGAGCGATCTCGGCCTTGTAGGTGTCGATGGAGAGCGGCAAGGCGTCCGGCCCGGCAAGGCGTGTAATGGGCTCACGCACGCGGGCCCATTCGTCTTCGAAGCTCACCGGATCACCTCCGGGCCGTGTCGACTCACCGCCAATGTCGAGAATGTCTGCGCCGTCCTCGGCCATTTGCCGGGCATGCGCTTGCGCAGCGAACAGGGTGTCATGCGCGCCCCCATCGGAAAAAGAGTCAGGGGTCACATTCAAGATGCCCATGATCAACGGCGTCGGGGCCGCGAGCCGCTCCAGCAGCCGGTCTCGAACCGCTATCCGCGCGAGCCTGTCCATAAACGCATCCTTTCCGCTTGGCAGCGTTAACGCCTCAGCAGGGCAGGAACAACGGTTTCGCTGCCACTATCCCCCACGGCTTCCAGATTTTACTGAGGCTTTTCAAAGGCCCCAAAGTCCTGAATCCGACCGGGTCGCCAGATGTATACACTCCACCTGTCGGCATCCTGCGATGAAAGTGCCGACGAAGGTCCGGAGCGCGAAGAGGATTGTCGTCTCTTCTTGGCACTCCCGGCGGATGGACGGAGCCTCGCGTGCACTCGGGGTCATTTCATTCCATCCAACTCACTAAAAAGGCCCCAGCGTCCGGAGCTTTGCTCCCTCCGCCAGGACCCGATGGAAAAACCGGACGGGTTTTACCCTAGTCCGGCTCTTTTTGCTGTTTTACTGTTTGGTCTCCACCCCCGGATCGTTCTGGGAATAGGCGTCTTCGAGTTCGTGCGTGTCCGGGGACTGTTTCAACGCGCCCGCCTTTGTGTCTTCGGCCCCTGTATCAGCATTAAGCGTCTCGGGTGCATTTGGATGACGCCCATCACGCGGCATCAGAACCGGGTTCTTGCCCTCATCTAGGCGTTGGGCACGTTCTGCGGCGGTACCGGGTGCGTCTGGGCGGTCCTTCTGACCGTCATCCCGCAAGAATCCGTGCTCGCCGTCCTGCGGCTGGTCGTCCGTGCTGCGGTAGCCAGCCTGATTCGTATCCTCGCGGCCGGGGGTCTCGCCATCACCTCGCTGCTGGCTGAGGTCGTTCTGGCGCTGGGTATCGATATCTGTTTCTTGCTTGTTCATGATGAGTCTCCTTTCGAAAAACCAACGGGCGACAAGCGCGAGATGTTCCGAGGAGAAGTGGCCGGCGGGGTTAAATCGGGATAACTGGAAAGGCGCAGATATCTCAGCTACACCTCAATCATTCTATTCCGATTTTCGCTTCACAGGATCGAAAATTTTTGACTTCGTCAAAAAAGGAAAAGAATGGTGTGCCCTACAGGGTTCGAACCTGTGACCTACTGATTAAAAGTCAGTTGCTCTACCAGCTGAGCTAAGGGCACGCCGGAACGCGCGATTTAGGCGACCAGAACCGAGCGGTCAACCGCCTCTTGCATTGTATGGCTTGAAGTCGCCACAATTTTCGCATCACCCTCGCCGCATGAGACGTATATTCCCCCTTTTCCTTACACTTGCAGCAGTTGGCGCATGCGCCAGCCAACCTGCCCCGACAACACAAAAAACCGCATCGAACGGCAACCTGACCGAAAATGTCAGCGACGCGGCAGGCAGCGCCTACACGCAGACCCGCTCGGGCCTGTCGGATGCTGCTCTGTCGCCATTGGAAGACTTCAACCTGCGCCGAGAAGAAATCCCTCCCATTCTCAAAGGGGTACAGAGCCCCTACGAGCTTCCAGAGAAAATGAGTTGCGAGGAAATCGAACAGCGATTGGCCGACCTTGATGCCGTGCTTGGCCCTGACTGGGATACGCCGGTTCCGGATGAACGCCTTCGCACCGAGAAACTGGCTGATTCAGCCGCCGATGCGACGCTTGGCGCAATCGCCTCCGAAGCCCGCGGCCTGATTCCGTTCCGGGGCATCGTCCGTAAAGCTACAGGCGCGGAAAGCCACGAGAAGAAGTATAATCTGGCCTACAAGATCGGTGCGCAACGACGGGCATATCTGAAAGGCATGGGCCTCGCCATGGATTGCCCCCTGCCCGCTCGTCCGGATTTCGCCGCAGAGCGCGACCCAACGGCGGTCACTTTCAAGGGCGATGCGCCGACTGTGCCGAATTCAGGCGCGTATGACGCCTATCAACAAAAGCAACTCGACAATCTTACCCCTGTTGGTCCTTCGGAGCCGACCTCGTCGACGCCCACGCCGTCTGAAGTCGATGACGCAGGGCTTCAAACCGTCCCTCCGCAATACTGAGTCGTATCTCGGCCATGAGCGCCTGGAAGAAAGCCGTATTGTGCCAGCTGAGCAGCATGGGCCCGAGATACTCACCCGCCTTGAAAAGGTGGTGATAATAGGCGCGTGAATAGTCCTGACTGGCCTTGCAGTTTACTGCCTCGTCGAGCGGTGAAGTGTCTTCTGCGAACCGCGCATTCTTGACGTTCACCGGCCCGTCCCAGGTCCAGGCCTGACCGTGGCGACCGGACCGCGTGGGCAGGACGCAGTCGAACATATCGATGCCACGCGCGACGCTTTCCACCAGATCGATCGGCTTGCCGACGCCCATCACATAGCGTGGCAAATGGCCCGGCAGGTGCGGCACCGTCATGTCGATGGTGGCGCACATCTGGTCATGCCCCTCACCCACAGCGAGCCCGCCCAATGCGATGCCGCCAAAGCCTTGCGAGACGACGCCTTTGGCGGACTTCTCGCGAAGGTCTGCGAAGTTTGATCCCTGCACGATGCCGAACAGGGTCTGGCCCTCGCGGTCGCCAAAGGCGTCCAGGCTCCGCTGACCCCAGTCGAGCGACAGGTCGAGGCTCCGCTCGGCCTCCGCGTGCGTGCAGGGATAATCGGTGCATTCGTCGAGCTGCATGGAAATATCGGCGCCAAGCAGATCCGCCTGAATTTCGATGCTGCGCGCGGGCGTCAGCCTATGCGTGGAGCCATCAATGTGGCTCTGGAAGGTCACACCATCGGCATCCATCTTGCGCAATTGCGCGAGCGACCAGACCTGAAAGCCGCCACTGTCGGTCAGCATCGGGCCGTCCCAGTGCGCAAAGCTATGCAGGCCGCCGAGACGCTTCACGCGCTCTGCGCCGGGTCGCAGCATCAGATGATAGGTGTTACCGAGGATGATATCCGCCCCGGCCTCCTTTACCTGGTCCATATAGAGCGCCTTGACCGTGCCGGCCGTGCCCACAGGCATGAAGGCGGGCGTGCGGATTTCGCCGCGCGGTGTCTTGAGCGTGCCCGTACGGGCCTTGCCCTCGGTCGCCTTGATCTCGAATGGAAATGTCGTCATAGGCCGAGGCCTATAAAGTCAATGCAGGCCTCTGCCTAGGCGTGGCTACAGCCGGTAGATGCGCCGCGCGGTTTCCGTGAACAGCGCGCGTTGCTCCACTTCGGAATATTTGGCGGCAATCTTCTTCAAGCCATTCCACAGGACCGGGTAGCTGATGGACCAGCGATCCACCGGGAAGTTGCTCTCGAACATGCAGCGGGCTGCACCGAAACAGTCGATCATGTGATCGTAATAGCGCTGTTGGGCCAGCACGAATTCGTCCGAGGTCGGCGGCGTTTCGCGCTCATGCCAGCCCCAGCCATTGTCTGGCATGGCAAGCCCACCCAGTTTGGCCACCACGTTCGGGCAATGGGACAGGTCGGCCATGTCGTCCTGCCACTGCTCGAATATCTCTTCGCGCTTGTCGGCATAGGGGCCGATACCGATGGGCGTCCCGAAATGGTCGAGCACCATGGTCGTATTCGGCACCGCCTTCACCAGGTCGAGATAGTCCCGGTTCTGGTGGTGATAATGCCATGTGTCATAGGACAGGTCGTGCTCGCCCAGCAATTGCACGCCCCGGCGAAAATCTTCATCCGCATAGAGACGCTCAGGCGCCCGGCCTGGAATGCGCAACGTAGCGCCGCTCGTATCACGTGAGCCCGCATGACGGATGCCACGGAACAGGCCGTTGGCAGCGTCCCTGTGAGCGTCGAGCACGTCCTCCAGATGCGGCCCCCGAAGGTCGGCATGCCCGACGATCCCTGCGATATAGGGACCGCCCTTCGCCTTCATTTCGGCTGCAGCGGCGACCACGAACTCGGTCTCGCCGACGGGTTTGAGATGATCCGGTCCATCCTCGCGATAGGCCGCACCGCACTCCATGAACACGGTCTGGACAACATTGTGCCCGCTGGTCAGGTCAGCGAGGAATTCCGGCACATTGTAGTACATGTCCGCCTGGGGCCAGAGATGGTGGTGCGGATCGATGATCTCGCGATCAGGATCGATAATGTCTTCCTTAACCTGCGCTAGCCAGTCGCTATTGTTGAACACCATCTGCGCTTCCTCCTGTTTTTAGGAGGAGTGTGAGCCCCTGAAACGCGAAAAGCCAGCCCCCGAGGCCGGCCTTTCATAAAATCCATTTCCCAACAGATCAGAATTCGATTTCGGCGCCGACCAGCTCTGGTAGCTGCATGATGATCAGCAAATCGCGCATCTCCTGACGGGCGGCAACATGGCTCATGGTGAAGGAGATATTGGAGCCCTTCTCCGTGAGATCCAGCAGGGTCAGGCCGGCCGGGAACAGTTCGCGATAAATCACGCGCTCAGAGAGGCCTGGCGCAAGGCGGAAACCGATCCGCTTGGACAGGTTGGTCAGCGCTTCGCCGACGCGCTCCTTGTTACGTGCCGCCAGAGGCGACATGCGGTTGCGCATCACGATCCAGTCAATCGGACGGCGCGACGTCTGGGCCTTCTTCTTGCGACAGGACCAGACCATTTCTGAGTAGAAGCTCGGGCGCAATACTTCGAGCGTCTGCGGGTTCACATCACCCAACAGGTCGAAATCGACAAAACTGTCATTCAGCGGCGTGATCAGCGTGTCTGCATTCACATGCGCAAGACGCGAGAGATAGGTGTCACCGCCAGGACCATCGATGATGATGAAATCGCAGGCTTTCTTGAGGCGCGCCACGCTGCTGAGAAAACGCTGAGTCTCCTCGGATTCAGCCTTGTCGAGATCGCGCTCTGTCGAAGCATCCACGCGCACGATCTCCGGCATCGGAAGTTTCGCACCGGTGGACTGCATCCAGCGGAGACGGTTTTCGAGATATCGGGTGAGGCTGCGCTGGCGCACATCAAGATCGATAACCCCAACCTTCTTGCCCATCCGCATCAGAGCGACGGACAAGTGCATGGAGACCGTCGACTTGCCCGCTCCACCCTTTTCATTGCCCACGACAATAACGCGGGCCTCGCGCTGCTGCGCTGACAGGTCCGGGCCGCTAACCGTTTCAAGCGGGGCGAATCCATCAGCGGGCATTACGGGCGACTCCTTCAGAGGTATTTCAGTTCGTTAGGGCTCAGGCGACGTGAGACATCTCGGCGCCAGCAGACTTGCTGCTGGAAACCACGTCCATGAAGAGATCAGCGTCTTCAGCCGGTACGTCACCATAATGCGCAGCCATCGGCTCCCCATCGAACAGGACATCGTCCGACGTGATTGGACCAAAGGCAGCCTGCAAGGGCAGCTCGGCGCTGACGGGGGCATGTGCCGCAATGTCAGTGAGCAATGCGCGAAGGCTGGAAAGCGTATTTGAGACACGTCCGAAGTCGCGGGAATAAAGCGTTGCCGCTTCGGTTACCGGGCTACCGTCGCGATCAAACATCCATTCGTCGACCGCATTCGGGTTCAGATATTCGCGGATCGGCTCTGGAACAGCCGTTTCAGCGAGTCTGGACTTGCCTGCTGCCAGTCGGAGACCGATAGAAAGCGCGAAGGTTTTTAGCGGAGCGAGAATGCGATGTGTCATGAGTTTGAAATTCCTCCGAATGGGTTAACAACGCGTTTACGAAATCCTTTGGCGGGACGTTTTAAACAATCCTCATACGGGAAGTTTTCATAGTGAATTCCATGACAGGTAAGTTAACGGAGGCCGTCCACTCGCGAGCCGAGCTGCAACAACAGATTCGAGCATGGCGCCAAGCCGGTGAAACTATTGGATTTGTTCCCACAATGGGCGCCCTTCACGGGGGGCACCTTTCCCTTGTGCAGAAGGCACGCACCAAAGTGACAAAAGTGGTCGCGAGCATCTTCGTAAACCCCACACAATTCGCACCCGGCGAGGATTTCGACACATATCCGCGCGACGAATCGGCCGATCGGGCCAAACTCGATTCGGCGGGATGCGATCTCGTCTACCTGCCTACGGTCGAGGAAATGTATCCGGAGGGCACCCGCACCAATGTCCGCGTCGAGCAGATGTCAGACCTGCTGGACGGGATCTACCGTCCGCACTTCTTCTATGGCGTCGCGACCGTGGTGGCTCGCCTCTTCCTGCACGTCCAGCCGGATGTCGCCGTGTTCGGGGAGAAGGATTACCAGCAGCTCCAGATCATCCGGCGCATGGTGAAAGACCTCGGCTTTCCAATCGAAATTCTTGGTGGCGAAACCACGCGGGATGGTGATGGGCTCGCGCAATCTTCGCGCAATCTCTACCTCTCGCCCGAACAGCGCCGCGCAGCCGGGGCGATGCAGGCCGCTTTGCACCGGGCCTCGGTCCGCCTGTCGCTGGGCGCGACGCCGTCAGACGTGCTGGAAGAAGCCCGGCGCCTGATCATGGCGTCCGGATTCACGGAGATGAACTATGTCAGCCTCGTCGACCCAGCCTCCCTGGAAGACCTGCCCGACGCGCCCCTGTCATCTGGCACGGTTGCGCGGCTGCTCGGCGCGGCATGGCTCGGAAAGACGCGCCTGATCGACAATATCAGCGTGACGCGGTGAACTCTTTCAGCGCGTTCAGGACCGCCTGATTGTCGTCGGTCGAGCCGACTGTAATCCGCAATCGTTCCGGCAGGCCGTAGCCCCCAACAGCGCGGACAAGGATGTTGCGCGCCTTGAGGAAGTCGTTCGCCGCCGCAGCGCGCTCTGAGGAGCCGAACTCCGGCAGCACGAAGTTCGCGTCGCTGTGCGGGGTCGGAAGGCCCATTGCATTCAAGGCTGCGGTCATGCGGGCGCGCCAGTCGGTATTATGGTCCCGGCTTTTCGTCAGGAAGTCGGTATCCTGAATGCTGGCCATGCCGGCTGCCACAGCGAGACCATTCACGTTGAAGGGGCCGCGAATACGCTGATAGGTCTCAGCGATCTCGGCAGGCATGTACCCCCAGCCAAGACGCAAGGCCGCAAGCCCATGAATCTTGGAGAAGGTCCGCATCATCACCGTATTGGCTTTCCGGTCCACGAGGTCCCGAATTTGCGCTTCATATTCCGGGCCGACATATTCGGCATAGGCACCGTCGACGACGAACAAGACATGCGGCAGGCTGTCCTGCAGCTGTTCCAGCGCCTCGACGGGCAGCATCGTGCCAGTCGGATTGTTCGGATTCGCGAGGAACAGGATTTTCGTCCGCTCCGAGACCGCGCCAAGGATGGCGTTGACGCCCGCGGTCAGATCGGTTTCCGGGACAGTCACTGGCGTTGCGCCGTGCGACAATGCCGAAACGCGATACATGGAAAAGGCGTGCTCGGTGAACAGGATTTCGTCGCCCGGTCCGGCATAGCTCTGGGTCAACAAGTGAATGATCTCGTCAGACCCCGCGGAAACCATCACACGGCTTGAATCGGCAATGCCGACCGCCTCGGCAATCGTCTCCCGCAGGGCACGATATTCCGGATCAGGGTAGACGTGCACATCGCCCGCCACCGCCTTCATCGCCTCAATGGCTTTCGGGCTGGGGCCGAACGGATTCTCGTTGGAGGCCAGCATGATGACGGAGCCACTCGCGCCAGCGAGCTTGCCGCCGGGCACATAGGGCTTGGTCTGGGCGATATGCGGAAGAGGCGTAATCTTGGTCATCGCCGCGCGACTTACACGAAAGCGGCTGACTGGGAAACTCGCGATTTGCGCGTCATGCGCGTGGCGCGGCAGTGGATTCCCGTAGCATCAACTTGTATTCGAGCAACTTGTGGCGGGGCGCATCGCCGGTAGGGGCAGCCTCTTCCAGCAACATGCTGACGGCCTCTGCAGCAAGTTCGCGACTTGGCTGGTAAATTGTCGTCAAGGACGGACTGATTGTCGTGGCCAGCGGCGTATCGTCGAAACCCACGACGGAAAGGTTGGCTGGTACATTCACCTGGCGGCGATACGCTGTCGCGAGCACACCGGCAGCCATGTCGTCATTACTCGCAAATATCGCGGTCGGACGGTCAGGCAATGACAAGAGTTTCTCAGAGCATGAGACGCCGGAGTCAAACGCGAAATCACCATCCTCGATTAGATCAGGATCGAGGGAGATGCCCTCTTCTTCCAGTGCCTGCCGGTAACCGGCAAAACGCCGGACAGCCTGCGCATGAGAATCGGCCCCCTTGATAAAGCCGATCCGCCGATGGCCGAGTCCGATCAGATACTCCGTCATCTCTCGCGCAGCCGCAGCATCGTCGATGGCGACATCCTGACCATGTTCGACGTCTTCTGCGGGCGCAATTCGAACGAATGGAATACCGCGATTTTCGAGTTCAGAGATAAGGTTTTTATCGTCCGACAATGGCGGCGTCAGGATCGCTCCGGCCAGTTTGGTTTCAGCCCTCAGCGCAAGCAGCGATGTATGATTGTCGCTGCAATCCTCGGTGATAAGGCTGTAACCATAGGCTTGGCAGCGTTGCAGGGCGCCCAACTGCACTTCACCAATATAGTTGCGTGATGGGTTCGCATAGAAAAGGCAAATGATGTGACTATGGCGAGCCCGCAGATTGCGCGCATTGTGATTGGTCCGATAGTTCAGCGTCTTGACGGCTTCGAGCACCTTCAAACGGGTCTCTTCGCGCACATTGGTCTCGCCATTCAGCACGCGACTGACCGTCTTGAAGGACACGCCTGCTTCGCGGGCAACATCAATGATGGTGGCAGGCCGGACATGTCCGGAAGTCCTATGCGCTTTTAGCCCGTCAGTCATCGCGGCTCCTCGGTTAGAACCCTTGGGAGCAAGCCAATCGCGCAGCAGAAATCCGCCGCCAGCTAGTTTGTCCGCTCATAGGGGTATGGCGGACAAACCTAGCTTCTTTTTCCCTACAGTGACAAGGCCTTGCCCGCGTTCATTACGCCCGGCAAGGCCTGCCGCTGTTCAGTTTATTTCAGGCTGCGGTTCACGAGGTTTTCCAGCATTTCCTGACGTCCGCTTGTATGGGACGGATTTACACCCGACTCGACGGCCTTGTTGGCGATGCTTTCGAGGCTCGCGCCTTCTGACAGCATCATCTTGCCGAGGTCGGAATTCTCCCAGCCAGCATAACGTTCCGTCTTGAGCTTGGCGATCTCGCCCTTTTCAAGGATGTCGGCCGCCGACAAAAGCGCACGGGCCAGCGCGTCGACGCCGCCGACATGGGCGTGGAACAGGTCATCGACCGTGCTTGACTGACGGCGCACCTTGGCATCGAAGTTGAAGCCGCCGGTGTCGAGGCCGCCGGATGGCAGTAATTCGATCAGCGCCAGCGTAATGTCGCGGATGTCGAGATTGAACTGGTCGGTATCCCAGCCATTCTGGTAGTTGCCGCAATTGATATCGATCGAGCCCATGATGCCGAGCGAGACAGCCGTGGCGATCTCATGGGCGAAACTGTGGCCTGCCAGTGTGGCGTGGTTCGGCTCAATATTGACCTGGACTTCATCTTCAAGGCCGAAGCGCTTCAGGAAGCCATAGACGGTCGCGGAGTCGAAATCATACTGGTGATACATCGGCTCGTGCGGCTTCGGCTCGATCAAGATTTTTCCTTCGAAGCCGATCTTGTGCTTGTGATCGACGACCATTGCGAGGAAGCGACCGAAATTGCCGAGTTCGCGGTCGAGATCAGTATTCAGCAGGGTGTCATAGCCTTCGCGGCCACCCCAGAGCACATAATTCTCGCCGCCAAGCGCCTGCGTCACCTCCATACAGTCGCGGATCTGGCGGACCGCAACCGCGGCGACTTCGGGGTTCGGATTGGTCAGGCCACCGGCGCCGAAGCGCGGATTGCTGAACAGGTTGGCGGTGCCCCAGAGCAGCTTGATGCCGGTCGCTTCCTGATAGGCTGCGAGACGGTCGGCTTGGCGCTTGAGATTGTTCGACAGATCGTCCGGTGTCGGAGAGTCCTCAGTGACATCCACGTCGTGGAAGCAATAGTAAGGCAGGCCGAGCTTGCTGAAGAATTCGAAAGCTGCGGCCATCTTCGCGTCAGCTGCGGCGCGGTCATTGGCGGCACCGTGCCAAGGACGGTTAAACGTGCCACCGCCAAAGACGTCAAAGCCATCCCAGCAGAAGGTATGCCAATAGCAAACAGCCATGCGCAGATGGTCTTCCATCCGCTTGCCCATGACCATTTGGTCCTTGTTGTAATAACGATAAGCCAGCGGGTTGTCGCTGTCTGGTCCTTCAAACTTGATTGGGTCGATGCCCTTGAAGACGGGTTCGCCGCCTACATTGATCTGTCCATCAGCCATGTCTTTATTCTCCTCAGAAGGCATCTTTCAGCATACGGTACAGTGTACCGAATTTCTCGTATTTCGGGGCCAGCCGGTCGCGGTCGCTTTCTTTTGGCTCAACAATCTGCAGCACTTCGGGTGCTTCGAACATTTCCTCGACTGAACCGCCCATGCTGGCGTAGCGAGCCAGGCGCGCAGCGCCATAGGCCGGGCCAGTGGCCGCGCCGTCGCGGTAAACCATGGGGCGGTCCAGCACAGCAGACAGGATACGCCCCCAATAAGTGGATTGTGCGCCGCCGCCGATAACTGAGATCGAATGTACGTCCACACCCGATTCCACAAGGGCGCGGAAACCATCCGCCATACCGAAGGCGACCCCCTCAAGCACGGCCTGGCCGATCTGCGCAGACCCGGAATCATGGGTCAGACCGAACAGGACACCCGACGCATGGGGATTGTTGTGAGGTGTGCGCTCGCCAGACAGATAGGGGAGGAATTGCTCAGACCCGGCTAGGCCTGCCTCTGTCTGGGCGAGCTTCACAAGCTCTCCCGCGTCGGATGTCCCGGTCAGTTTGACGGCCCAGTCGAGGCAGCTCGCTGCACTCAACATGACCGACATCAGGTGCCACCGATCCGGCAAAGCATGACAGAATGCATGCGCCGCAGAATCGGGATTTGAGCGGAACGTATTCCCCGCCACGAAAATCACGCCGGATGTACCGAGCGACAGCAGCGCTTCACCCTCATCGATCACGCCAACACCCGCCGCACCGGCCGCATTGTCGCCGCCGCCAGCAACCACCGGCACGCGGTCCATGCCCCATGCTTCAGCCGCTTCCTGGCGAAGCACACCGGTCACTTCATGGCCTTCATAGAGCTTTGGCATATGGTCGATCGTGAGACCGCAAGCGGCAAGCAATTCCTCTGACCAGGTCCGCGCCTCGACATCCATCCAGAGCGTGCCCGAGGAATCCGACATGTCGGAGGCGAGATCGCCAGTCATCCGAAGGCGGACATAATCCTTGGGAAGGAGTACCTTGTGCACTTTCTCGAATGCACCTGGCTCATGCCGGCGCACCCATTCGAGTTTCGGCGCGGTAAAACCAGGCATGACAAGATTACCGCCCTTGGACACAAAGGCTGGTGTACTCTTTTGAAGGTCGCGGCACTCTTCAAAGCTGCGCCCGTCGTTCCAGAGGATCGCCGGCCGAATCGGAGCAAGAGATTCATCCAGAAGCGTCGCACCGTGCATCTGTCCGGACAGGCCGACAGCCTTCACCCGATGACGGCGGTTCACGTCCAGCTTGGCGACGGCCATGTTCGTGGCGGTCCACCAATCGGATGGATTTTGTTCGGACCAGAGGGGTTTGGGGCGCGAAATCGGGAGCTCCGCCTGGCTGACTTCAACCTGGCGTCCTGCCTCATCAATCAGCGCCGCCTTCACGCTGGATGTGCCTATGTCGATCCCTAGAAACACGTTTCGAATGTCCTCCCTGGCAGCCCGTCTGAGTGCGGCTGTCCACTAAATGATACCGCTATCATTTCACCTTTGCCATCGCAAGAGCGGAATATCAACTTGCCGAAACGCGGCAGATCCGCCTCTGCCGCAACGTCAAGGTCCGGCAAAAAGACCGATCCAGCTTTTCATGTTAGCGTTAGCATGCTTTGTAGCCAACACTTGCGGATAAGGGAGATCGGGGTTTGGCCGATTCAACTGCGCTGTCGCGCCTCATACTCGAAACCAAAGCCATGAAGTTGACCTTGCTGCCCGACCTTGGCGGCAGTGTGGGCGGCTTGACCTACATGGCCCAGGACATTCTGCGTCCATTTGCGCGCACTGCGGATGAAAGCCCGCTACAGACTGCGGGCTTCCCCCTTTTTCCGTTCTCGGGCCGAATTTCCGAAGGCCGTTTTGCGTGGAATGACCGTGATGTGTCTCTCGCGCCGAACTTCCTTCCAGAACCGCACGCCATTCACGGCCAGGCCTGGCACGCGGCCTGGCAGGTTGCAGAGCATGGCAGCAATCATGCACGACTGGTGTTTGACTACAGGCCCGAAGATTGGCCGTGGGCCTATCGCGCGGAGCAGGACTTCAGGCTGCGGGATGACGGTCTGGACCTGATGCTTCGCCTGACCAATCACGGGGACGACTCCATGCCCGCGGGGCTTGGCTGGCACCCCTATTTTCCCCGTCTGGATGCGCGCGTGAAAGTACCGGTCGACCGGGTCTGGATGTCGGATGAGGGCATGATCCCCGACAGGCTGGTTATGCCAGCCGCTGGTGCCGATCTGTCAGACTGGCGTATCGTTGATGAGCTCGACCTCGACAATGCCTTCACCGTCTCAGACCGGATAAGTTGTATCGAATGGCCAAGCCGGAACCTGCGCGTAGAAATGGTCTCTGACGCAGAGCTTGGTCACATGGTGATCTACACGCCGAAGCAACAGGAGTTCTTCTGCGTTGAACCCGTAAGCCACGCTCCCGACTCGGTGAACAGCCAGCATCCGGCCGAACTGACAGGGCTGCATAGCCTCGAGCCCGGTGAAACGCTGTCGGCTCAGATAAGCCTGACCATTCGCGAGATCTAAGGCGTCTGGCTTCAGACTTTGATGACCGAATCCCGCTCAATGATCGCAACATCCAGAATCGGATTCAGCTCGCCCAGCTCGGCTTCGTGGTCCGAAATAAACGCAGCAAGTAAATCGACGGACTGATAGCCCATTTCCGCAATTGGCTGGCGCACAGTAGTCAGCTGCGGCCAAATCGCGCTGGCGATGGGCGTGTCATCATATCCGACCACGGAAATGTCTTCCGGCACGCGCTTACCGTGACGGAAAGCCGACGCGATCACGCCGGCGGCCATGTCATCATTGCTGGCAAAGATGGCCGTAGGCTGGTCGGCGAGATCCAGCATCCTGTCGGCCGCCTCCATGCCGCTGCGATACGTAAACCGACCGCGCCGGACGAGATTTGGATCAATGTCGAGGCCATGTTCCTTCATCGCCAGCTGGAACCCGCTATAGCGGCGATGCGACGATATCTGGTCTTCGGCGCCAATCACAAAGCCGATCCGAGTATGGCCACGTGCGATCAGATATTCCGTCATGCGCTTGGCTGCGGCTTCGTCGTCGATCGCGAGGCTTGTTCCGGATTTCGGCGGAGTTTTCGGGGCAATAAGGACGCAAGGAATGCCCGCCTCCTCCAGCCTGGATAGCAGGAGGTCATCTTCGCTGAGCGGGGGAACGACGAGAATGCCGTCCAGACCGGCGCCGCTGACGCGGCCCACAAGCTCATCTACATCGGAAGGGTCTTGGTATGAGGAGAAATCCTCGAGCACGAGGTGGTGCCCCGCTTCCCGGCAGCGGTTCATCGCACCGATGAGCAGTTCACTGAGATAGGAGTTGCTGGGGTTGTTGAAAATCATTCCGATGAACAGGGAGCTCCCACCCGCAAGGCTACGTGCGAGTAAGTTCGGTCGGTACTTCAGTTCGCGGATGGCATCTTCAACACGCGCCCTGGTAGTTTCACGCACGACATCCCGGCGATTGAGCACACGCGAGACCGTCATCTGTGAAACGCCAGCGAGTTCGGCGACCTCCTTGATGGTCGCGTGCTGGCGACGTCCCGACTTTGTAATTTTTTCGGACATACTTGTTCTTCTTATCCCGTGAGCAGGGTTTCCGTCCTGCTTTTCATTCTATGTCTTGCGCCGACTTAACACCCAAACCTCAAGCCTTTATGTAATTTTTTCAAGACGATTCAGCCAGATGGGGTAATGTGGCGCAGTTCACGCACGGGTTGGCGCAGCCTTGAGCGCGGCCGCGACAGCGTCACGCATCAGCTTGGGGCGATAGCTGGAATCGTAAAGAGTCGGTCGCTTCTCTATCCCGTCTTCGCGCGGTTTGAATCCCTGCAACCAGCTGTGACTATCCGCCAGACCCCACATCAACAGATCCTTGGTCTCCCGATAGCTGAACATCATGTCGAGATAGTCCCGCGTAAACGCGGCAATCTCCTGGTCGCGCTGAACAATGCCAGGAGCCATCATCGAGTCATTCACATCGAACTCGGTGAGGTAGATGTCCAACCCCATACCGATGGCCTCTTCCACGAAGTCCCGCCAGATTTTTTGCTGGGTCGGCGTAAAGGCCGAAGGCGGCGCATCATTGGAATGACTTTGAATGCCAAGTGCATCAATGGGTGCGCCGTTGCGTTTCAAACGCTCGAGCATGCGCAGCACGCCTGTGCGATGTTTTTCGTGGCTGGGCTCCCAGCTCATATAGTCGTTGTACGCCAGCGTTGCGTCCGGCGCTGCTGCGCGTGCCTTGCGGAACGCGAACTCCAATACGTCCGGCCCCATGACTCGGGTAAAAGAGGTTTCACGGATATCGCCGGTTTCCGGGTCAATAGTCTCGTTCACGACATCCCAGGAATAGATGAAATCAGCATCCCGCGACGCCACCGCTGTGATGTAACCGCCCAGGACGGCCTCCGCTTCCGAGGCGTTCGCAAAATCTGAGTCATTGATCCAGTCCGGGAGCCATTGCGGATGCTGCCACAGCAGAGTGTGGCCCCGCATACCGAGATTGTTCGCTTTCGCAAACGCCACCAGCGTATCGCCCGGCGTCCAGTTCATGGCATCCGGGGTTGGCTGAATCGTGTACATCTTGTGTTCGTTTTCGGCTACGATGACGGCGCAATCTCGCAAGACAATATCGAGATAAGCCGGATCGGAGACCTCGCGCACATCCATGGCCGTGCCGAAACGGATGCCCTTTGCGGCAGCCAAATCCTTCAACGGCTCGGAACCCGTCCCAAGTTGCACGGCTGGCCCGCCTGCCGACGTGCACGCTGCACCCGTTGCCGACGCCATCAGAGCGAGCGCATGGCGTCTTGTAAATTTGGACATCGAATTCCTCCCGGTTGATTTCGGCTCTTGGCGGCCTTGGCATAGCGATAATGATAACGCTATCATATCGTGAATTGAAACCGGGTCCATACCGGTAGAACGACAGAGGGAGTCGGAAGCGTGATTATTCAAATGCGACATTGGAAGGCGTTTGCCAGTTTCGGGGTGATCGCGATCGCAGCATCGTGCGGCAGTGTCAGTGCGCCTGCGCCGCTGGAAACCTCGGAAGCCCGCTTCTCCTATCTGACATATAGCGGCACTGACCCGATCTTTGATCTGCCCGTCTCCGACAGTCAGGCTCGGAATCCGATCCTGGCCGGATACTATCCAGACCCCAGCATCGTGAAAGTCGACGCCGACTACTACCTCGTGAACTCATCCTTTACCCACTATCCGGGTATCCCGATCTTCCACAGCCGAGACCTGATCAACTGGACCCAGATCGGAAATGTGATCGACCGGCCGGACATGCTCGACTTTTCCGGGCTGACCGTGTCGCGAGGTGTGTTTGCGCCGACCATCGAATTCCATGGCGGCGTCTTCTACGTGATCAATACCTGCGTGGATTGCGGCGGCAATTTCGTCGTGACGGCTACCGACCCTGCCGGGCCATGGTCCGACCCGATCTGGCTACCCCATATTGGCGGGATCGACCCGTCGCTTTTCTTTGACGAGGACGGCAAGGTCTACATCCTGAACAATGACGCCCCTGAGGGCGAACCCCTCTATGAGGGGCATCGCGCGGTCTGGATCCGCGAAGTTGATGCACAAACGTTCGAACCGGTTTCGGATGCGGTCGTAGCGGTGAATGGCGGCGTGGACTTGTCCGAACAACCCGTCTGGATTGAGGGGCCGCATCTCTACAAGGTTGATGGCAAGTACCTGCTTAGCGCTGCTGAAGGCGGAACAGGCCCGCAGCACTCGCAGGTGATCCTCATCGCGAAGTCCCCCTTGGGGCCGTTTACGCCCCATCCCGATAACCCGATCCTGACGCAACGCGACCTACCGGAAGACCGGGCCGAACCGATCACTTCGGTTGGCCATGCTGACTTCACCCAAGATTCTGAGGGCAATTGGTGGGCCGTATTCCTTGGCACGCGCCCCTATCAAGGCAACGAATACAATACCGGCCGCGAAACTTTCCTCATGCCGGTGTCATGGGACAATGGTATCCCACGCATCACCAAGCCCGGCGACGTCATCCCGCACGTCATTGATCGTCCCGCCCTGCCGGCGCAGCCGAAGGCTCCTTTGCCGCTGACTGGCAACTTCACCTATACGGATGAGTTTGAGGAAGACGTACTTCCGCTGCACTGGCTGACGGTCAGAATACCTGCCCAGAAAGCGTATCGACTGGAAAATGGCGAACTCGTTCTGGAAGCGCGCGCAGACGGAGTCGGCAGCCCTGGACAGCCTTCCTTTCTCGCGCGGCGGCAGCAACACACAAATGCTGAAGCCTATACTGAGGTCTCTTTCGTGCCGGGAGATAATGACGACGAAGCGGGAATTGCCGCTTTCCAGAATGATGCGGCCTATTATGCGCTCGGCTTGTCGATGAGTGAAGACGGGAAAGCGATTGTGCGGCTGCGCAAGCGCGCTGGTGACGCGACAGACAAGGACGGTGAGATCGTCGCAGAGGTCCCTGCAGCCGCGCCTTTGGGGGCCTCCCTCAAACTGCGGATCGTATCACGGGGCCCTGAGATCGACTTCTATCAGGCTGCCCGCGGCGACGACTGGGAGCCCGTGGCACTCGGCGAAGACAGCACAATTCTGAGCACGGAAAAGGCTGGTGGGTTTGTCGGTACGCTTCTCGGTGTTTATGCCCAGTCCGCCGGAGACTGATCATTAAAAATGAAAATGGCGGCCTTCGAACGAAGGCCGCCATTTGATTTCAGACCTATCTTTCAGGCTGGCGCTATTCAGAGCAACCTTGATCACGCTCGGAAGGTTCGAAGCGGATGTCCGCCACTGCCACTGTCCCAGCATCCATCGTTCCGATAACCGCCGGGATCTGCACGGCAGTAAGGTCAGTCAGACCGAGACAGGCCGCAGGCGCTCGGTATTCCGCCCAGTCGGAACCTGTGACGGTGATCTGCTCAACGGCTTCGCAATTGCCATTCTGGTCGCAAGAGCCACTGACGGATATGACGTGCTCCCCGCCATCCGGCACCTTGGCTGCGATTACGATGTCCAGCGCGGCGTCGCCAGCCGCATTCAGATTGACCGGATTGGCAAAGGAACCAATAGACAGGACGCCAGTCGGATCCGACCATGAAAGCACCAGTCCATCCTCCTGAATTTCGTAGTCCGTCCGACTGATCGAAAGGCCCGCCAGTTCGGTAAGCCCCGGCTGCAGCGTCGTGTAAGCCCCCTCAAACGCGAGGAGCGCGCCCCAGCGGTCTCCTGGGCGTCCGCGCCTGAACAAGGTCCGCGGATCCGCATTGCCCATGAGGTCTTCGGACAGACCCGGATCTTCACTCAGCTCTCCAAGCTCGGTTGCGTCAGAGGCATAGCTGAGGCCGTACCCGTAAGCGAATAGCGGCTCATAAGGTGTGTCTTCCGAATTGAGACGTGACGGCTGGGCTGTCGCCGGCCATGAGAAGGAGAGACGTCCCGTAAAGTCGAAGTCTGGTTCCGTCTGGAATAGCACATCGGCAATCCCGGCACCTTCGGAGCCCGGGAGCCAAGCTGCTACGAACGCATCGGAGTCATTGAGTTCGGGATTTACCCAAAGCGGCCGACCCGACAGGAAAACCGACACGACCGGCACGCCCTTGTCCTGGAAGGCTTCGAGCTTGCTTGTGTCAAAACCATTCGGCACAAAATCCATCGTCCGAATATCGCCGATGCCTTCAGCGTATGGATTTTCTCCGTACACAGCAATTACAACATCCGCATCTACATTGGACTCTCCTGTGGGGTCGAAGATCAGCGTTCCGCCGCCCGGCAGCAGCGCATCCTCAATACCTTCCAGAATGGACTGTCCATTGGGGAAGTGGCCATTGTCATAACCACCGCCCTGCCAGGACAAGGTCCAGCCACCAGCGGCCTTGGTGATACTGTCTGCGCCATCACCGATCACGAGAATGGTTTGCTCCGTGCTGAGCGGAAGGAGATTGTCATTGTTCTTCAGCAAAACGAGCGATTCCCGCACGGCGCGGCGGGCGATCTCTCGGGCCTCGGGCGTTGCCATCAGGCTCTCGTCGTTCGCTCCAGGGCGTTCGCTTGGCGCAGGCTTGTCGAAAATGCCATAGGCGAGCTTCACACGCAGGATACGGCGCACGGCATCGTCGAGACGCTCCATCGGGATGTTGCCATCCTTGGCGTGCTGGAGCGTACTTTCATAGAGCCCCTTCCAGCTGTCCGGTGCCATGTACATATCGAGCCCAGCATTCAACGACTGTGGACAGTCGGTATTCGTACAACCCGGCACCTGGCCGTGACCATTCCAGTCACCGACAACAAAACCAGTGAAACCGAGGCGGTCTTTCAGCACTTCGGTCAGCATGACGTGGCTGCCATGCATCTTGACACCCTGCCAGCTGGAGAATGACGACATGACGGTCTGCACACCGGCTTCAAGCGCGGTGAAATAGCCTTGGGCGTGAATGTCGATGAGTTCCTGTTCGGTGGCGAGCGTCTCGCCCTGATCGATGCCATCTTGTGTACCGCCGTCGCCGACATAGTGTTTGGCACTGGAAATGACACGGCCCTCGCCGAGAAAGTCCTCATCATCCGGACGGCCCTGCAATCCGTAGACAATCCGTTCGGCATATTCGCGGACAATTTCAGGGCTTTCTGAATAGCCCTCATAGGTGCGGCCCCAGCGGTCATCGCGCGGAGTGGCGATGGTCGGGGCAAATGTCCAATCATGGCCGGAGACAATGAGTTCCTCGGCGGTAATGCGGGCAATGTCTTCGATCAGGTCCGGATCATTGGCAGCGCCAAGACCAATATTGTGCGGGAAGATGGTCGCACCAAACAGGTTCGCATGGCCATGCACGGCATCGATGCCCCAGATGACGGGGATGGCGATTTCAACACCTTCTGGATCGACCGAGGCGTGCCAATAAGCGTCAGCATCCGCGAGCCACGCGTCCATGGACGCGAACGGTTCGTCACCGGGCGCCGAGCTGCCACCACTGAGAACGGACCCAAGGCGATAGGCCTTTACTTCTTCGGGGGTCACACTGTCGCTGTCCGCCTGGATGACCTGACCGACTTTCTGCTCCAGAGTCATCTTCGCCATGATCTCGTCAATGCGCGCTTCGATGACAGGGTCGAGATCCGGCACAGTGATTTCGGGCCAAAGTTCTGGTGTTGCGACGAGATCCTGCTCAGTCATGAGCGCGGTCTGCACGGGCTCTGCAGCTACCATGGTTTCGATGGCATCGGCATCGGTCGGCGTATGGCTACACGCAGCAATGAGCGCCACACTAGCCACGCCGCCGAGCAGCGAAATGATTGACGATTTCCGGACAGCCTTGGCCATCGCGACCTCCCTTATTCAGTTTTTAAAAAAATGCCCTCGCCGACAGATCGGCGAGGGCGGAATGTATATGCCGGGCCTAACCCTGCATTTCCTCGAGTTCGAGACCTTTGGTTTCCCTGACCGCCTTGAAGACGAAGAAGACGGAAATCAGCGCACACACAGCGTAGAAACCGTAAGCACCCGCCAGACCGATACCAGCCGTTGCCAGCATGATCGGAAAGGTCATCGTGATCGCGAAGTTGGCGATCCATTGCGCAAAGCCGGAGATGGCGAGACCTGCGCCGCGAACCTGGTTCGGGAACATCTCACCAAGGGCGACCCACATGACAGGGCCCCATGACGCGTTAAAGAACACAACATAGGCATTCGCGGCGAGCAGAGCGATCAAGCCAAAGCTGCCGGGCAGACTGACTGCCCCATCAATCGTGACCGCTTGTGAGAAGCAGAATGCCACGATGGCAAGTGTGACCGTCATACCGACCGAGCCGATCCACAATAGTGGTTTGCGACCGATCCGGTCGATCAGCAGCAGCGCAATGATCACGGCAATAATCGAGACCGCACCGGAAATGATGTTGATCAGCAAGGCGTCGCTTTCGGAGAAGCCAACCGCCTGCCAGAGCACGGCGCCATAATAGAAGACGACATTGATACCAACAAGTTGCTGGAACACGGCAAGACCGATACCGACCCAGACAATGGGTTTGAAACCGAATTGACCAAGCGCGTCCTTGAGGGACGGCTTGTGATCATTGGCAAGCGACTGCTCGATCTCGTCGACCTTGCGGTGAGCGGCCTTGGCACCAGAGAGACGCGAGAGCACCGAACGCGCCTTGTCTGTAGAACCTTGTGCCACGAGGTAGCGCGGGCTTTCCGGAATGAACAGAAGAGCCACGAGGAAGAATGTAGCCGGCAGCAATTCCATCCAGAACATCCAGCGCCACGCTTCAAAGCCGAGCAGCCATTCATTCATGGCAGACCCGCCAGTTGCTTGCGCGATCAGATAATTGGACACGAATGCCAGAAAAAGCCCGCTGATGATGGCGACCTGCTGGATCGACGTGAGGCGGCCGCGATATTTGGCCGGAGCAACCTCGGAAATATAAGCTGGTGACATGACGCTTGCCGCGCCGACCGCAAGACCACCAATGATGCGATAGACGACAAATTCCGCCGACGAGCCCGCTACACCGGAGCCCCATGCGGAGATTATGAAACAAACCGCAGCAACGATCATCATTGTGCGACGACCGAACGCATCCGACAATGTGCCTGCCAGTGCCGCGCCAACTGCACAGCCAAGCAGCATGGAGGCAACGTTGAAACCTGTGCCCATTTCTTGCGAGTTGAAGGCAACACGGAGACCATCAACAGTTCCGTTGATGACGCCTGAGTCAAAACCAAAAAGAAATCCGCCGATCGTGGCGACGGCGGTGATCAGCAGAACCTGGCCAAAACTGCCCTGTCCTGTATCCATATTTACAGTCGATGATGCGTCGCTCATACCGCGCGCCCTCCCTTGTTTCGCGGCAGGCAACCCCCTGCCCGCTTTTTACTTATACCGAAGTCTAGCCTCGAATGTTATCGCCAACAAGAAGTCTATCAAAATTGAGTTGTCAACGTTGACAAGTGTTTCTGCTGCAACGGCTCCTACGAGTCGGGGCGACGACGATGCGCCAGTTGCGCATCATCGCAGGCTGAGGTCCAGCACGAATGGAGAAGGGAATTGCCGCCTATTTGGCGGTGGCGCAGCTCTGATTATATGAGGCAATGTCCTGATTGAACTGGCGTGCAACGGCTTGCAGCCCACGCTCTTTTGCCATCAGCTCCTTCCTGGCAGTCTGATAGGCAGACTTGGTCTCATCAGCTGTCGCAGCGTGCGCAGGCGAGGCCAAGCGATGGATTTCAGCGTCTTCCCAAACCTCACCCAACTCTTCCACACGGATCGCCAATTCATCACGTATGGCCCGCAGCGTTTCGATCTCCGCCTTCTTCGGCGCCATGGTTGCCGCCATGGCATTGCACCGCTTCACGTCCGCAGTCGTCATCGCCTGAGCGACGGCTGTTTGTGCAGCAATGACAAGCATGAAACTGGCGACAATGGATTTCATCATGAAACGGGACCTCTTGCTAAGTTCACGCTTTTTATGGCGGAAAGTCACTGAAGCAAAGCTGAACGCTGTTGCCCCCGAACCGCCTCATTTGAACGATCTCAGTCGCGCACCTGGCCTTCACGGGCACGACCGATAATGACAGCATCCATGATGCGGAATATGGCCGCAAAATCAGTCAGCAATTCCCGCACGCGATCCACACTATCGAGGGGTTTGAACATGCTGCCAGGCTCAAACAGGTTCCCTCCCTCCAGTGTGATGAACATCTCTCCACCATCAAAACACGCCTTCAGCCGACCGCCGTGGAATGCCTTTTCCAAGTCGACAAGATTTTGCATGAGGTCCGGCGTCAGGAGGTAGCGGCTCTCCACCTGATCGGTGGTGTAGACCTCAAATATCTTTTCAAACACCGGGTCTTCCAGCATGGCACGGGACATGCCCTTTCCCCCGCCAAATCGGTTGAAGAAGCCCGAATCACGCGTGATCAGCGTGCGGCCATAGAAGCGCTTGGAAAACTCGAAGCGCAGGCATTGGCCCTTGAAGACCGTTCTCCAGCGGGTTTGCGTATTGCCTTTGGAATCGGTCGACGTACTGCGCTCTTCGAGATGCGCCTCGAACAATTCGAAATCCACGCCTTTGCGCCGTCCCGTCAGCCGATCCTCATAATTGGCGCGGTCCCAGCTGGGCACGATTCCAACATCATGATGCTTGTAGATAGAGTCGACAGAGCCGGGCTCCGCCAAGAATTGCAGACCAAGCTTTCGCACAACGGGCAGGACAATCAGATCCTTGGCTTCCTTGCCAAGTCGACGCACATCACGGCCTCCCCAGTACAGATAGCCCACACCGACCACCACAGCGATGATTGCTGCGAAGGGATGCCGAACAAGAAACACGCCAGCAAGCGCACCGAGAACAGCAACCGCGATCCCCACATAGCGGGCTTGTCGCGCCTTCGCGACGGCGACTTGTCGTTCGGCCTCACGAGTCAAAAGTGCTGGCCTGATCTCATCCTGGAACAGGCGGGGAAACTCCCGGAATTCCTCTGGAAGATCACCCAATGCCTTTACAACATCCGGATCGACAGGAGGTTGTGACGGGAGTGGATCGGTCGATGGCATATCCTGACTCATCTGGGGCGGCCTCTCATAAACAGACCGCCCCAGTTAAGCTTGGATTCCGTGACAGGTAAAACCTGTATCAGATATCGGCGTAGACGTGCCGCTCACCCGCGAAGCCCGGATGGGTCGTCGCGCCCTTGTGTGCAGGGCCGACCAGCGTGGCAAATTTTTGCAGCGCACCGGAGCCATAGGCCGTAATACGCGGCTTCCACTGACGTTTGCGGTCTTCCAGCTCAGCAGGCGTCAGGCGGACATCAATCGTGCCTTTTTCGGCATCGATCGTGATGATGTCGCCATCCTTCAGCAGGCCGATGGGGCCGCCTTCCTGCGCTTCCGGTCCGACATGGCCAATGCAGAAGCCACGCGTTGCGCCGGAGAAGCGACCATCAGTAATCAGGGCCACCTTGTCACCCATGCCCTGACCGTAGATCGCGGCAGTGGTCGACAGCATCTCCCGCATACCGGGGCCACCCTTGGGGCCTTCGTATCGGATGACGAGAACTTCGCCTTCCTTGTAGTCGCGGTTGGACACGGCTTCGAAACAGGCTTCCTCGCCATCAAAGACGCGCGCCGGCCCGGAGAATTGCAGCGTGTGCAGTCCGGCCACTTTCACGATGGCGCCATCGGGGGCGAGCGATCCCCACAGGCCAACGACACCGCCGGTTGGCGAGATCGGATCGGTTGCCGGATAGATGACCTTCTGATTCGGGTCCCACTCGATGTCTTCGAGGTATTCTGCCCAGGTCTGTCCGGTGACGGTCAGGCAGTCGCCATTGATCAGGCCGGATTCGTGCAGCGTCTTCATCAGCATGGGCACGCCGCCTGCTTCGCCGAAATCCTTGGCAACATAGTCGCCACCGGGTTTGAGGTTCGCGATGTAAGGCGTCCTCTGGAAGATCTTCGCGACGTCTTCGAGATCGAACTGAACGCCGCACTCATGCGCCATGGCTGGCAGATGAAGCGCCGCATTGGTCGAGCCGCCGGTCGCGGCGACGACGATGGCCGCATTCTCGAAGGCTTCCCGCGTGCAGATGTCGCGCGGGCGCAGATTCTTCTCGACCAGTTGCATCACCACTTCACCACTGGCCACGGCATAGCCGTCACGGTCGGTGTAAGGCGCTGGCAGCGCCGAGGAGAGCGGCAAGGCGAGGCCGATGGCCTCAGAGACGCAGGCCATCGTGTTCGCCGTGAACTGGCCGCCGCACGCCCCGTCGCCAGGACAGGCGACCTTTTCCAGCGCGTGAAGTTTCTCGTCGGTCATGGAATTCGATCCAGCGGCGTGCGCCCCGACGGCTTCAAACACGTCGAGCACGGTGACGTCCCGGCCCTCATAGGAGCCCGGCAGGATCGAGCCGCCATAAAGGAAGACGCTGGGCACGTTGAGGCGCAGCATGGCCATCATCATGCCCGGCAGGGATTTGTCACAGCCGGCAATGCCGACCAGCGCATCATAGGAATGGCCACGCATGGACAGTTCGACCGAGTCCGCAATCGTGTCGCGGCTGACCAGCGAGGACCGCATGCCCTCATGGCCCATCGCGATGCCGTCCGTAACGGTGATGGTGCAGAATTCGCGCGGAGTGCCGTCGCCCTTCTTGACGCCTTCGGAAGCCGCATGCGCCTGGCGCATCAGGGCTGTGTTGCACGGCGCCGCCTCGTTCCAACAGGACGCAACGCCAACGAGGGGCTTCTGGATGTCCTTGGTCGACAGGCCCATGGCGTAGAGATAGCTGCGATGCGGCGCGCGCTCCGGCCCTTGCGTAACGTGGCGGGAGGGCATTTTCGATTTGTCCCAAGTCTTGCTCATGACGGTCCTATCCTGTGTGTTCTGCAATGCCCCTAGCGCGCAATCCTGTTGCGGAAAAGGGACTATTCGCCGCCATAGATGGCAGTTCTTGCCCCTGAAGCATCCACGACCCCACGATACATGCCTTCGGAGTTGAAGACGAAGGCATATCCACCGTCACCATCGAGGACGATCACGCCACCATCGCCGCCGAGTTCTGCGACTTCTGCGAGCGCGGATTCAGCGGCCGCTTCAATCCCGTCGCCCGCTAGTTTCACCCGGTCGCAAATGGTCTTTGCCACGCCCACGCGGATGAAATATTCGCCGTGTCCAGTTGCAGACACGGCGCAAACGCCGTTCTCGGCATAGGTCGCTGCGCCAATCAGCGGCGAGTCCCCAATCCGGCCCGCTGCCTTGGCTGTCATGCCGCCGGTCGTCGTCGCCGCGGCAAGATTGCCGTCCTGATCGATCGCAACCGCGCCGACGGTGCCATGACGGTCGGCGGCTGTCCGAACGCGCTCTTCGAGCACGCGCTCCAGAGACTGCCTGCGCCGGTCCGTGTCGAAATAGGAATTGTCGACCATATCGAGGCCCTGCGCTTCAGCAAAAGCGTCGGCCCCTGATCCGGCGAACATGACATGTTCGGACTTGTCCATCACGGCGCGCGCCGCCTTGATCGGGTTCCTTACGCGGGTGACGCCAGCGACGGCGCCGGCATTGCGGTTCCGGCCATCCATGATCGACGCGTCGAGTTCGTGCGTGCCTGCGGCAGTAAAGACCGCGCCATAGCCGGAATTGAACAGCGGATCGTTTTCCATCGGGATGACCGCCGCCTCGACAGCGTCCAGCGCGCTACCACCGTTTCGGAGCACGGCTGCGCCAGCTTCCAACGCAGTCTCCAGCGCGGCGGTATAGGCCGCTTCCTTTTCCGGGCTCATGCCTTCGCGGGTGATCACGCCTGCACCGCCATGGATCACCAGCCGCCACTCGGTCATGGTGGGCCCAGGGTCCGAGGTCGCAGCGCATGCGCCGAGGAAGACCGCCGCAGCGATCACCAGTTTGCGGAAATTCATGAGAGCAACTCCTGTTCATGCTGAAACAGGATGCCCGCATAGGTCAGAGACCTTCAAGCCCCTTGCGGGCAGCTTTCAGCTTTTCCCTGCGCGCGGACCAGTCACGGATCCGCTCACGATTCTCTTCAACAATCTCTGGCGGGGCGCGCGAAACGAATTTCTCGTTTGAAAGCTTGCCCTCGGTGGATTTGATGTCCTTGTCGAGTTGGGCCAGCTCCTTGTCGAGCCGATTGCGGGCCTCGTCGATGTCGACAATGTCGGCCACCGAAAGCGCAGACATGGTCTCGCCGATGACCGCAGTCACCGCACCTTCGGGGGTCGCATCCGTCATCGAGATGTCTTCAAGGCGCGCAAGGCGCTTCAGGACGTCCTCATGGCTCATCGCGCGGTTTTCGATTTCCGCGCCGGCATTGACCAGGGTCAGCGGCAGCTTGGAGCCCGCCGGAACGCCCAGATCGTTCCGGAGCGAGCGCAGCTCGGTAATCATGTCGATCACCCAATTGATCTCTTCCGCGGCAGCCTCATCCGTGAACGGCTCAGTCGATGGCCAAGACTGGTGCATCAGGAAGCCCTTGGCCTCAGCGCGGCCCTCAGCGCGGCGTTCCCACAACTCTTCCGTCACGAACGGCATGAAGGGGTGGAGCAGCTTCAGCGATTCATCCAGCACATAGCCGCAGACCATGCGGGTTTCCTGCTTGGCGGCATCATCCATGCCCGCCAGCAGCGGCTTGATGAGTTCGAGATACCAGTCGCAGAGCGTGTTCCAGATGAATTTGTAGAGCGCGCCCGCAGCTTCGTTGAATTTGTAGTCCTCTATGCCCTTGCTGACTTCTGCCGCGCATTGGGAGAGTTCGGACAGGATCCAGCGGTTCACCGGGCTTTCGACCCTCGCATAGTCGATCTCGCCGGGCGCGCCGCACTCATTCATCTCGGCAAAGCGGGCCGCATTCCAGAGCTTGGTGGCGAAGTTGCGGTTGCCTTCGACGGCCTGTTTGGAGAGACGGATGTTGCGCCCCTGCCCGGCCATGCGGCCCATCGTGAAGCGCAGTGCGTCGGCGCCGTACTCGTCGACCAGTTCCAGCGGGTCCATGGCATTGCCCTTGGACTTGGACATCTTCTGGCCCTTCTCGTCGAGCACGAGGGCGTGGATGTAGACGTCCTTGAACGGAACTTCCCCCATGAATTCGAGGCTCATCATCATCATCCGGGCGACCCAGAAGAAGATGATGTCGAACGCGGTAACAAGCGTCGCGGTCGGGAAGAAGGTGTCGAGATCGACCGTCTTGTCCGGCCAGCCCTGTGTGGAAAACGGCCAGAGGGCGGAAGAGAACCAGGTGTCGAGAACGTCTTCATCCTGAACAAGCTTCTTGCCTTTGCCGGCTTGCGCTTGAGCTTCCGCTTCGGTGGACGCAACGTAGGCATTTCCATCTTCGTCATACCAGGCCGGAATCCGGTGTCCCCACCAGAGTTGGCGGGAGACGCACCAGGGCTGGATGTTCTCCATCCAGTTATAATAGGTCTTCTCCCAGTTCTCGGGGATGAACTTTGTCTTGCCATCTTTCACAGCGGCGATGGCAGACTGGGCCATTGTCTTGGCATCGACATACCACTGGTCCGTCATCCACGGTTCGATGACGACATTAGACCGGTCGCCGAAGGGCTGTTCGATCTTGAGGTTCTCGATATCCTGTAGCAGCTCCGCGTCCTCGAAAGCCGAGACAACTTTCCGGCGTGCGTCAAAGCGATCCAAGCCGCGATACTCAGCCGGAATGCCGGCCGTGTCAGCCTCTTCGCCGTCCACGATATGCGCGGTCGCATTCAGAATGTTCAGCGGTGTGTGGCCCGCGCGCTTGCCGACTTCGAAGTCATTGAAATCATGCGCGGGGGTTATCTTCACGGCGCCAGAGCCCTTGTCCGGGTCGGCATACTCATCCGCGATGATCGGTATACGGCGGCCGACAATCGGCAGTTCGACAAACTTGCCAATCAGGCCTGCATAGCGCGGGTCTTCCGGGTGCACAGCCACGCCGGTATCGCCGAGCATGGTTTCCGGGCGGGACGTGGCGACGACGATATAGTCGCGCATCTCCGTTTCCACGGTATTGCCGTCTTCATCCTTGATCGGATGCATATAGGTGACGCCGTCCGCGAGCGGATAGCGCAGATGCCAGTAATGGCCGGGCACTTCGCGCTGATCGACTTCAAGATCGGAAATCGCGGTCTGGAAATGCGGGTCCCAGTTCACGAGCCGCTTGTCGCGATAGATCAGGCCCTTCCTGTACAGCTCGACGAAGACCTTGGTCACCGCGCGCATCATGTTGTTGTCGGGATCGTTGCGGTCGCCCATCGTGAAGGCTTCCTTCGACCAGTCGCACGACGCGCCAAGGCGCTTCAGCTGACCGACAATCGCGCCGCCGGATTCCTCTTTCCATTCCCAGACGCGATCAACAAAGGCCTCGCGGCCCATGTCCCGGCGAGTGATATTGTCACCGGACTGGGCCATCTGGCGTTCGACCACCATCTGCGTTGCGATGCCGGCATGGTCGGTGCCCGGCTGCCACAGCACATTCTTGCCGCGCATGCGCTCGAACCGGATCAGGACATCCTGCAACGTATTGTTCAAGGCGTGCCCCATGTGCAGAACGCCGGTGACATTCGGCGGCGGGATGACGATGGAATAAGCTTGTGCAGACGTGTCGCCGGAGGGTTTGAAGCATCCGTTTTCTTCCCAGGCCTTGTACAGGCGGGGTTCGGCTTCGGCGGGGTCAAATCTTTGGTCGAGCATCGTTTCAGGCGTATTCCATCTAAAAGAAAAGGCGCGCCAGTGACGGCGCGCCCTTCCCTATAACGTATTTGTCAGGAGAGGCTAGCGCGCCATGCGTGCGATGCGCTGTACTTCGGCCTCCACCTTTTCCTCGACGATCTTTGCCAGGTTGGCATCGAGCCAGTCCTTCATCATCGGCTTGAGCATCTCGCGCACGAGGCCCTCGATCGTATTGTCGCCGCCCATGTCCATTTTGGAAATGAGTTTGCCGAGTGCACCAGCGGCCACATCGGCAGTCTGGTCGTCGGTCAGGATGGTTTGCTGATAACGTGCGGTAGCCGCCATGTCTTCCTCCACGGATACGGATGCAGCCACCGGTTCGGGGGCAGCGGGTTCAGGTTCAAGCTCTGGTTCGGGCTCCGGAGCGACTTCTTCAACGAGCGCTTCGGGAAACACTTCTTCTACGACTTCCTCAGCCTCTTCGGCCTTGGGGGCCGCCACGACAGCGCGCGCCGCGCCAAGCATTTCTTCGAAGCTTGGCGGCTCGCTGACTTCGTCGGCGCTGGAGTCGAATTGCTCGAATTCTACTTCAAAGGCGTCTTCGTCAGCCACGACCTCTTCGGCAGAAGCCTCGTCCGCTGCCGGTTCGTCCTCGAACATGACGTCATCAATATCGTGCAGATCATCCTCATCGAATGAGGCTTCAGCCTCGACAGGCGCGAAAGTCTCTTCGGCGTGCGCCGATTCTTCCGCCTGTGGAGCCGTGTCATCATCTGAGATGATCTTACGAATCGACGCGAGGATTTCCTCCATCGTCGGTTCTTTGTGTGCTTCATTGGCCATGGCCAGCCCCTTGATATTTGGTGCAGTGCGAATCCCTATGCATTAACCGCTACGGGGATTGTGTTAACAACCGTTTATCGTCGTTAACGCGAGTCTCAGCCCGCGCCATCCAGAACCAGCATGTTCGGAGACAATTGTCCGGTCGCGCGCAGGAGATTGTGAGCGGCGACATAGGAGTCCCGCTCGGCCTGCACGAGGGCAAGCCGGGCTTCGAACAATTGCTGTTCCTGGTCCAACACATCCAGCGTGGTGCGAATGCCCACGGCCAGCTCTTCCGTGGCGCCGTCATAGGCGATCTGGGCTGCGTCGACCTGACGTTCGGAGGCTGAGATGGAGCGCAAGGAAGCTTCATAAGCGAACCAGGATTGTGCGATTTGAGCGCGAATGCTGCGCTGAAGCGTATCGATCTGGCGCTGCGCCTGAGCGCGCTGCAGCTTGGCCGATTTCACCTGGCTTTTGATCAGGCCGCCTGAAAGCAGCGGGATGGTGCCTTGGGCCACAGCTGAGACGCTCGAATCCCGCTGAGTGAAGTCATTATAGGTTTCCTGGCGCGCCGCAGTGCCCACGATGCTGATCTGAGGCTTGTACTGACCGCGGGCAACGTCAATTGCCTCGCGAGCCGCACGTTCAGCATGGCGGGCGGCGATCAGGTCCGGGTTCGTGTCGAGCGCGATCTGAACTGCTTCGTCCAGCGAGGCCGGAAGGGGCGGCAGCGGTGGCGGCGGCGCGAGATCGTCCGGCGCAAGACCGGTGAGGAACTGATAATTTGCAATATCTGCTTCGAGAACTGCTTCGGCGCCGGCCAGAGCGGCGCGCGCGCCTTCGAGGCGAGCTTGAGACAACGAAACATCGGTCCGCGTCACCACGCCTACGTCGAACCGGTCAGACGCCGCACGAACCTGCTCACCGGTCACTTCGACATTGTTTTCGCGAATCGAAACGGTTTCGAGGTCGCTGCGCACATCGACATAGGCCGTTATGACCTGAAGGATGAGATCCTGGACGGCGGCATCATATTGCGATTCAGCGGCGTCCACGCCGGCCTTTGCCTGACGGATGCCGGCATTGATACGTCCTCCGGTATAAATGGGTTTGGCAGCCTGAATCTGGGCGCTGGCAATCGGACGGTCGCCATTCGTGCCGGAGAGCGACGCAAAAGCTGCGTTTGAATCTGTGTACTGGTAGCCAGCGCTCCCAGTCAGATCGACCGTGGTACGCCCCTGTGAGCGGGCCTGCTCCACACTCTCACGAGCAATATCTGTCTCAACTCGTTGAGATTGCAGCCCCGGATTGGTTGCGAGCGCTGCATTGATGGCGTCGGCGAGTGTGTCTGCTTGTGCTGCGGTCATCCCGGTCAGGCCGAGGGCAAAAAGGCTGACAGAGAGGGATCGGTGGAAATTCATGCGGCGCTCCTTGAGACCCAGACCGACTGAGCCCCTTATATGCTTGATCCCTAATATAAGGGCTCTGACGGCATTAGTGAACACTGTTCACTTTTCTGGAGTCTTAACAAATTGTCGCGGCCTGTCGCTTGTCAGAAGACAAATGACTTCTTGCGGTCGAATGCAGGGAATTTTGGTGGAAAAGCATCGAATCCTTCGCGGGCCGATACTGTGTCGCCTGCGCGCGTGTAAACCTTGCCGCGTCCAAGCCCTTCCCGCTCGAGCGTCACGACGGCCAGTCGACCGCCCTCAGCCAACTGCGAAGTCCAGGCTTCTGGAAGTGTTTCGACCATGCCGCAGACATAGATAACGTCGAAAGGCGCCTGGTCAGGCAATCCTGCAGCGAGATCACCTTCGACGGCAACCGCCTGATCGATCCCAAGCGCTGCAAAGCGCTCTGACATGGCGTCCACGCGCGCATCGGTATCGTCGAGCGCGATAACGGTTTCGGCCAAATGACTGATAAGCGCCACCTCGTAGCCAGAGCCAGCACCAATCACGAGCACAATGTCGGATGGTTTGATGTCGGCCAGCTTGACCAATTTTCCCGTATCGCGCGGCGTCCAGAGGGCACGGCCCACGGACGTCTCGATTTCCAGTTCAGAATAGGCAACCGATTTGCGCGATGTCGGCACAAAGGCTTCGCGAGGCGTTTTCAGGAAAGCCGAGACGATATGCGGGTCAGAGACATCATTCGGGCGCACTTGCGTGTCGACCATGATCTCACGGGCTTTGTCGTAGTTCATCTCGATTCCCTCTCGGGCTTTGTTATAGCGCGGTTTCCCTGCCCTTTAACATGGGTTTTCGGGGGCGCAATGCGCGATAAACGCACGCCGCATGAAAAGGACAGATTGCAAGCTAGGAAGTTCGTTGCTAAGTGACGCGCCTTCTGGGACGGCTCTGTGGCGGAGTGGTTACGCAGCGGATTGCAAATCCGTGTACGCCGGTTCGATTCCGGCCGGAGCCTCCAGACTTTCAAATGACCACTCCTATCCGCCACACGCCTGACCAGCGCGCCCCAGCAGGTGTGCCAGCACCCCGACGCCCATGATTTCGGAGTCGTAAACGCGATCCGGCAAATTTTCCCTCACACATTTGCAAACCGTTTACAGCCCGTTAACCAATTTGAGGGATTGTGTACCTGTCTTCTCTTGGAGACACCCACCATCACCCAACGCCTCGGCGGGAGCTTGTCTCCCGCCTTTTTTTTTGCGGAATCTGCAAGTTTTTATGACTTCGCAGCATGTGGGGGCTTGAACGGGTATTCGGGTCTGCTATTCACCCGTCTCCGGCTGTTCCGCGATAGCTCAGTTGGTAGAGCAGGCGACTGTTAATCGCCCGGTCGTAGGTTCGAGTCCTACTCGCGGAGCCACTACACCCTTATAAGCTCTTGTTATTGTTGTATTTTTACGGTGATTGAGCGCACTCACCCACCATAAAACCCACCAACGATTTTAAACGCCGGACGCTGCGAAGGAACAAACTGCATCATACTAGGTGTCAGCCTTTGCGCGGCTGTTCAAAAAAGAAGCGCGCTCGTCAGGCGACGCTTGAACGCGTCTTCGTTCTCCAAATCAGCGGGAAGGACGGAGAAAACCGGTCCAACACTATCACGCAAATGCGCTGCGATAGAAGCATCCTCGTATTGCGCCTCTACAAACAGGGACGTCGTTCGCACTTCTCCGGTTATTGTGGAAGAAACCTCTATCATGATGTCGGGGCGGACAGGACCGCCTGATGTTTCTAGAGCAAATAGCGGCATCTCCAACGAAATGCGCAAATCAGACCTTCGCTTCGCCAGCGACCATCGTATGGAATTCAAGGATTTCACAAGCGATCTGCCGAGCGTCGTCATTACCGGCATGAATTGGGTCGCACTATAAATCGGCTGCGCATACGCCCGCAGCGCGGCTAGACCGCCCTGCCCGGCACGATCCCCAATCACCGCTAGGATCAGGAAGGGGCCATCATCCACCAAGCCAATGCCCGGCGCGGTTACGACCCCGCCTTCAAGCTGAATATCCGCCCCTTCCGCGCCATGTATCGTTTCCTGTGAGGCAGACCGGGCAAACAGCGCCAGAAACCCTTGCAGTGGTGCCTCGTTGCTTGACGCTCTTTGGACCTGGCGGATCTGCGCGAACAACCGATTGCTGGTATACGCTTCCGGATGCGTCCCCAGAACCCGGGCAAGAGGAACACCTTTCGAAACCAGGACGTTCTCAGCGGCCGCGCGCAATCGCGAGAATTCCGCGGAGATGGACGGCGGCGCAGATGATTGTACCGGCGGCAGGTGATTAAGACGGGCCAATCTCATGAGACGCCAAAGCTGGCGCGCAAGCGGCGGCGGTGTGTATTGGCGTACTGAAGTGATCGACCTTAGTTGATCTCTGCCACCTGCAACCTTCCTGGCAGCCTCGTGATCTATGACCGAAAAGAACCCATCCGGTGGCCTGGCTGATGACGGTGCCCCTCGGACGCGACCTAATCCCGGTTCGGGGCGTTCCCTGAAAAACGGGCAGCTCACGGCGTGGAGCGGTCGTTTCGGCCCGACCAGTCGGCGTAAGTAATAAGTCTTGGCCGATGTTAGGTAGGCGGGTGCAATAAGCGGATAGATGTTTTCATCTGCGCGGCAATCGCACGCAAACCACTGATGGCTCTCTCGCGCGCTGCGGACTGCTTCAATGGCGCGCGTCATCTCCTCGTCGCTTGCTATTCCGGCATAGGCAGACCGAAGGGCGTTCGCCGTCTCTGCGGAGATCTCAAGATCGCCAGAAACGAGCGATCCGATATCGCGATCGATCAGACGCATGACCCATGGGCCGCGCGGAAGGAAAAATAAAGTTTCATCTTTTGATCGGCAAGCAACGTGCGCGCCAAATCCTAAGTGGCAGACCTATTTCACCTTGAATCTCGGCTCGTCTTCGTCGTCCGCGTTCTGGTCGGCAACGCGCACACGACCATCTGCGCGCATTTGGAAACATTCAAGTCCAGCCGCATCCTCAACGGTGAGGTCGTAGGTTTCGGCGATATGCCTCAAAAACTGGAGTGCGACCACGACGCCATGATAAACAGTCGGCAGTTGATATCGCTTGGTCAGCTCGGTCACCATGGGATCGGCGAGAACATGTTTCTGCATACTGGTCGCCCAATCAGCGAGCCCATCAACCCGGTTGGCGCTGTCCTGAGCTTGCACGAAATAGTCGATGGCGGCGATCTGGTCCTCAGTCAGCCAAACTTCGATTGGGCGCAGGCCCTTTTGACGCAGATGCTGTCGGCGTTCTTTAGCATGGGTTTTCGCCCGTCTGATTTCTGGCCGTTCTTCGGACATGAGGCACACCAATAGGTCGTGTTCTGCAATGGAATTTCGCCATCACCGCGCATTAACTAAACGCAATAAATGAAAGCGTCCATGCAATCATACTAAAAACTGTATCAGAATATGACATCTTATTGGAGCGCGCCGCGCAGATATCTTACCCCCTACGAAACGCCCCCATGACGGAAGAGACGAAAACCTTCGCGGTAAACACGGCCTCAAGTGCTTGGTTCACCAACCGGCCGCCCATAACCAATGGCGGGCAGCGCCTCGACCCAAGCCTCGACCTCTTCGCTCTTCCAGCGCGTCGCATTCGCACTGAGCGCGATGGGCGCCGGGAATTCACCGGATTTGACCCTTCGCCACAAAGTGGTGCGGCTTTTATATCCGGTCATCACCAGAACTTCTTTCGCGGTCAGTAACTTTACTTGCCCAGTCATCACTCATTCTCCTTGTTTGGACGGGCTCAGTGTGACGCCATGGACAAGGATGTGTCGCGCTAAAACGGAGGTAATTCGGGGGTAATGGTCTATAAACACAGGGTACTGGCAACATTCATAAGATCGCTGGCTCGATCGCTTCCAATAGTTTGTTGAGCGGCGCATATCGACCCTGATCGATTTGGCGAACTTGTTCTTTGCTGACGCCCTGCTGCTCAGCAACATGACTGCGGCGCAGTTCGGCTTTCGGGAAAGCCCGGCGATCCACAGCGCGCAAACTTGCGATTATTTCAAACCAACGCCGGACCCGGGTCTCATCATTGTTGCTTGGATCTAGTGTTTTCAAACAGGCCGCTTCAATGGCTCCTAACGCCATGTCGCTGGCTTCGGTAATGATCCAGACGCCATTGACCGTTTCCTGTGTGCGCAGCTCTGCCATGCCGTCCAGGTCCAGCACCTGTTGAACGGCGCTCATCTCTGCGCGTGTGGACGTGCTGCGCACCTCAGGCTCTTGAACCGCGCACGCCATTGTCTTGGCCTCTACCGCTTTGGGTAAAACAATCTGTCCTCTTTCGCTGGTGCATGCTTGGTGCCCAGAGGAGACGAATTCATCCGAACCATGAGCATGCGGGTCGCTGGCGAGCTCTGGATTTCCGGATACGTATCGTAAAGCCAATGCTGCGATCCCAAGACAGATCGCATAGCCCATAAGCACTGCCCCGCCGCCCGCGCCTATGCCATATAACAGTCCGAGCGCGCCGGCGCTTGCACTCATAATAAGCGAAAGGATGAGGATGCAGCGGATATTCATGCTAGCATTCCGACTAGGCCAATCCCTGCTAGATTGAAGAGGCCATGAGCGATGAGGGCGATCGCAAAGACGAGCCAGACGCCCGCGCCGCGTCGCTGCCGGGCCGCCGTCCAAAAGGTCAGCGCGATATGGAGCGCGGCTCCACTGGTCAAGGCGACAAGCAATAGTATGATCGCCAATTGATCGCCGACTTCAGCCCGTGCCGCAGGAAAGAGTGAGAGATCATACAAGAGCTCTCCAATGACGAACACCGCGGCCAAGGATAGAACAACCCGTCGCCGCCGTCCGCGATCCCCCAAATAGAAGAGATAGCTCGACCGGATGGCTTCCTCACAGAAGGCCGGCACCAAAGCGCTTGCGAGAAATCCGGTCGGCATCAGCTTATCCCCCCTTTCGCCGCTTTCAGCTTTAGGGTTCCGATCACGCCCCAGACAATGGCTGCGGGGAGCGCGATCAGCATGCCTGGAAGAGACACGACGAAAGACAAAGCGCCAGTGATTGGGGTCAACCAGGATGGAACACGGTCAGCCAACCTCCCTTCAGTGAGGAAATCCTGACGCGATGGGACAAGATGAAAAACGCTGAACGCCATCAGAGCCGGCAGGACATAATCATCGGTCATCGTCCAGCTCAGCCAGATCAGAGCCATCAGGGTCGCGAGAATTAGGGTCTGCATGAGCGTGACGAGCCGTAAATCCTCGACTTTGGGCGGGCTTTCACTGTCCATGAAATAGAGCCCATATGTTCGGGCAATGGTTCTTGAACTCACTTCAGTGAGCGAGACTGAGAATCTCTCACGCAGCCAATCTGATCCGTGAACATGGCGAAACGGCCAGCGCGCCACATAGGCCGTCATGGCAGCGATCGCGGCCAAAGGGCGATCTGGCGGATGCGAGGTGTCGGTCATAAGGGGCTCCTTTGCGTGAGCGTTGCGGGAAGGCATGGCGAAGACAGGCGTGGGGAACGGGTCATGAGGCGTCCCCGCTCGAAGCGCTGCGAAGGACGAGCACGCGCGCGACATAGTCCTGTGTTTCAGGATAGCTCGGCACGCAGCGGCATCGATCGACCGCAGGCTCGCCGGCATTATAGGCGGCGAGCGCGAGGCGTTCATCGCCGCGATATTTGCTCAGCAGAACACGTAAGTGCCTGGCGGCGCAGTCAATGTTCTGGACGCGGTGGAAGCGATTTGTGACCCCGCACCAATTGGCGACGACGGGCATCAGCTGACCAAGCCCGATCGCGCCGTCTTCTGAAACCGCGCCTGGATCATAGGCGCTTTCCTGAGCGACGAGCGCGCGCAATAGATCAGCATCAACGCCATGCAAGTCAGCAGCGCGCTGAATAAGCGTGAGCACCGATGGCAATCGTTCTGGCAATGCTGCTGGCTGCGCGCTGGGCCGGGACAATGGCGCAAGGTCAGCAGAGGCGAACGCCCCCTCCACCCACCACGGCCTGATCGGTTCAGCGAATGCCTGAGCGGCGCTCATCCAGAGAGCGAGAGTGATCAAAAGCACTTTCAATCTCCCACCTCCCGATCAGGCTGCAGGTCCGGGGTGACTTCGTCTTCAAGTTCGAGTTCGTGATCGCGGTCGAGATCGGCGGGCCGCTCCTCCGACATGGGCGTCTCAGACGCGCCGCCGCCGGGTGTGCCCTCCGCTCTATCTTCGCGGACACGAGCGCCCATGTCCGGCTCTGCCGGTGATTCGTCGAAATCGGGGTTGGCGTGTTGGCGCGCCGCGTCCATTTCGGTCCGGGCCCGGTCGATAAAGTGTTCGACTTCGAGATGATCCATAGCCGTATGGGCGCTCATCTGGATGCCGGGATTGTGCGCCACGGCGTCCATCGCGCGCTCAAGGCTGTCCGTGATGATACTGAGCGCTTCTTTGGCGCGCGATCCAATGACGTAGAGATTGGCGAAAGAGGTCATGATGGACTGGCTATGAAAGCCCGCCAAAACGCGGAGCGCGCTGAGGCCCTGAGCGGCATAGACGGTGCGCGAATAATCATGATCGATCATCATGGCGGTGGTGGACCCGGCTTGCAGACGCAGCGTCCGGGTCTCTCCAGCGGTGTCCTCGCCCGGCTCGGACACCCGCCCGGTGACTTCCAGGCCGCGCCCGTCTTCGCCAGTGATCGTCAAATCGGTCAGCCCGTCAGCGAGATTGCGGGGATCGCCGGGAAGAATTCGGATACGGTCACCGATTGCGAACGCGGCGCTGGTTTCACGAAAGACTTCAAATCGAGGCAGCTTTGAACGGCCATCCGACAGGGACAGCGTATGAGGCTCGCCCTTCGTATCGCGCAAAGCCAGCTGGTTCGCGTCCCGGTCGACCTGGTCCACGCTGAAGCGGGCGCCAGGCCGCGCCCCGATACGTCTCACCATTTGGGAAAAGACAAGCACATCCCCGCTGGAATAGTTTCCGGCGCGGTCTTTTTCAGCCTGCCCCATGGGTTTGGGCCTTAAGACCTGCCGGTCTTTGTCCTCGCCAATGATTTCGCCTTCTTGCTTGAGCGTTTGGCGAACTTCATCATGAAAGAGCGCCCGCAATTCATGGGTTGGAAACACGACGAGGGTTTCGGCGCGCTCTTGTGGCGACAGCGCCTGCCATTTCCCGGCAACGCTGGCCGCGATGGCTTGAAGCTGCTCCGCGCGGCTGTCTTTATCCCTTGCCCGCTCAAGTCCGAGATCTGTAATCGCATCGGCTTTTGTCCAAGCTGCGACCGCTTTGGAAAGCCGTGTCGTCACATCACGCGGTCCGCCGATTGGCTTATAGGTATTCGGCGCGCCCGAAACGGGCTTCGCCCCAACCAACTGTTCAATCGCCTCGCGAAGATCTGGATTTGTCTGGCGAACAATGTCGGACAGGGTGACGGTAAAGCCATGGCTCAGCTTAGAAATAAGATCGGGCACATTGCCTGCGGGAATGGCGGGTAATTGATCGCGGTCGCCTTGGGCCACAAAGCCGCGCACGCCTAACTTATCAGCGATCGCCATGGCGGCTTCCATGTCGGCGTTCCCGGCAAAGGACGCTTCATCAAACAGCAAGACCGTGTTTTCCCAATCGGCCTTGTCTTCGCCTGTCGGAAGCACGCCGGTATGAAAGTAGCGGGTGAAGCGCGACAGGAAGGAGGCTGTGGTGCGCGCTTCAATCCCCTGCGCGCGGACTTCGTCACGGGCGGATTTGGTATTGGCGACGCCGTAGAGGCGCACATGGCCAGTCGCCTTTGTATTACTTTTCAGGATGCTTTGCGCCGCCCGCAGCGCGGTTGTCTTGCCCGTGCCAGCAACGCCTTGGACCGAGACGAACCGATCTTTGGAGGACAAGATCGCGGTGACCAGCTGGCGCTGCCCATCTGTCAGCTTGTGGGCATCCGCCTCATAGGCATGGATGGCCCGTTGAGCGGGGTCTGGCGCAAGCACCGGAACCGACTGGCCTTTGCCCCTTTCAGTATGTTCGTGAATCCTTTGCTCGCGTTCCAGCTCGAGACCGGTTGCGGTGTAGAGGGATTTACGATCCCGCCCGACGACAAGCAGGCCTTCGGAAACAAAGTCTCGCGCCGCACCTAGAACTTGCGTCTCAGTCACGCCGGGCAAGTCTTCATTCAGGCCCGAGATCAAAGTCGGCAAGACCACATCGTGCAAAGTGAAAGCGGCCTGGCGTTCAGAAACCCTACGGATTTGATAAGCGAGTTCATGGCGCGCCGCGAGGCGTGTGGCAGGATAGTCTTCGGGGGGCCGAAAAACATCGGGGCGCGGTCTGCTATCTGAGAGCTGAGGCGCCGGATAGCCGGTCCGGGCGTATTTGTCGGTGCTGCGCGACTGATCGCTCAGCTGCGCCCAGATCTCGGTGATCGCGGCGCCTGCGAGCCGCACCAAGCGCTTCGCAAAGCCCGGCGCGTCGCCCGGTGGCGTTGATGACGGCTCTCCGGGCGTTTTGCCCGACTGCTCCGCGAGCGTCTTGGCGACAAAACCCAGCAAGGCGCCATCGACGCGGGCGGCCATGGCGTCTTTCAAAGAGAGATGCGTATCTGGCACCAGAGCACGGATTTGATCCGGCCCAAATCCTTTGGCCTCGGCAACGGCTTTGGCATGGGTGAGAAGATCAGCTGTATCGGGCGATTTGGCCTCGCGTGTCGCCCGCACCACAGCGACCTCCCCCTGGCGCGTCGCAACGCCGAGCCGATCGATTTCCGAGCGAACTTCGTCGCGGCGGGTCGACAGGGCCTCGCTGACCGCGCCTAGGCCCTCGGGCGCGTTCTCCAACACGGCCATGCCTTTATCATCAAGTCCAACCTGATACCCGTCGCGCCGCGCCGTATGCGCAAAATTGGCATGCACATATTGGCCAATCAGTTTGGCGTGCTTGTAGGCGTGCTGGAGATCGACCGCGCGCAGCTTGCCCCGCTTGGTCACCCCGATGGCGGACGCCACCATATGGACATGGATGGACGGCTCATTGTTGCGATTGGCATCATGCAGGAACGCTCCTCCAATTAGTCTCGCGCCGACCACATCGCGCGTGACGCCTTTCACGGTCTCTCGATAGGTGGCGAACCGTTCGACATAATCAAAGGCGCGCTTTGCGGCGGTCTGCCAATGGGCGGCAAGACGTTTGTCCTCACCGAGCGTGATCAGAACTGACGCCCATTTTGGCGCTGAAATGGTCATGTCCCAGCCTTTGCGCACGCCGGATAGCACACGGACAGGATCGCTGCCCGGCTTTGGCACCTCGCCATTCATCAACTGTGTGAACGCTGCCGGATCGACCGGCCCTTTCAAACCGATCGCCGCCGCGCCTTGCCCGACCCAATTTGAAGGCGCTTCGCCGCCGAGATAGTAATTGGCCTGGGTGCCATAATAGCCCCCGGCATCATCTCCTTTGACCTGAACGATATTGAACATGCCGATAGCCTTCTCAGAGATCCGGCTCATCAGGCTCAAGCGCGATGTCGATCTGATCGCGCCCCACACTGTCTCGCATATGACGCGCCGCCATCAGCTCGCGTTCACGCTCCAACCTTGCTTCATGGGCTTGGCGTCGCTTCTCTTCAGCCGCTTCATCCTCTTCCAGAATGGATTGAAGGATTTGCGGATCATCCGACAGGGTCAGCGTTTCACCAGCTTCTTGCGCCATGCCGCCGCTCGCAGCTGCGTCGCCCTCGTGTTGCTCCTCAGAGGCGTCCTCAGGGGTCCCGCGCGCGCCCTGTTGAGACAGGCACGCTTCAGGGCCTGAAGCGCTTCCCGCCCGTCTCAGGCGATGTAGACGGCGTTGATGGGCGGCGTCATGGGAAAGCAATGCGGCGGCAGCAGGATCGAGTGGTGCCTGGGCGTCCGACTCTGAGGGTTGCGGCCCGGATGGTCCCTCATCTAACGGAGCCGGACCGACCTCGCTGCCATGCTCGGGGCCCGGGTCTTCTGGCAGCGAAGGGAGCACCAAAGTGCCATCCGATGCCACATCCACACCACCTGGCGGCGTGACCGGCGACGGCGGGGTTTTGCGCAAGAGGAAACCCGGTGCGCAGGGGTCGCCCTGAAAGGGCGCGATCGTGATCGAGGCCACTGGAAAGGCTTCCGGATAGGACAGGAAGCCGTGCAGGTCGGGGAGCTTAAAGATTTGTTCTGGCAGCACGATATGGGTGAGCTCGGTCCGAGAATGCACGCCGATGGCGTCACGGACATCATTGGGGCCATAGGTCATCGATTGTTCGGCGCGCAGGGTTTCGGCCTGACCAATCCAATCTGCACAGTCGCGGGCATTGTGATAATTGCCGGTGCCATAGATCACTTTGGTTCGGCAGAGCCCGGTAATCGCTTGAGTGAGGTCGGCGCCATAACGATCCCGCACCAGAGCCGGGTCCTGCACACCAAGCACGAAGGCGCCGCCATATTGACGCGCTTCCTGAAGGCCCTCGACCAGCGAAGGGATCGCGTGCAACGCGGCGAACTCGTCCAAAATGAACCAGATCGTCCGGCCGGGTTTTCGTTCCTGGCTGAGCAGTGATTTGATCGCGGTATCAAACCAGAGCGTGATCAGACCGCGCATGGCTTTCATCTGATCGGACCGGGCCGAGAGGAAGAGACAATTCTCGGCATGATCATCGCCAATCCATTCGCGGATTGAGAAGGGGTTTTTGTTGGCCACCGGCAAAAGCGTCAGGGGCCGGATGCTGGGCGCGAGTACGGCCATAATGTTGCCGCTGGTCTTGCCAAGATCGCCTGAGATCGAGCGCGCCGCGAGTGTGCCGGCGAAGAAGGCGTTGAGCTGGCGTTGATTGGCCTTGAGCAAAAAGTCGATCACTGTGCGCGTCTCCGTCACGCCTTTCGCCTTGAACTTAGCGAGCGCGGTGGCGAGGACTGAGCGGGCGCTTTCTGGCCAGAACCGGTCTTGCGATTTGTCGTCGGGAATAATGGCATGGGCCATCGTGTCGAAATCGGTATCAACCTCTGCTTCGGCAATCATGGACCAGGGCGCGCAGCGGGCATCCAGCGGGTTTAGAATCCGGTCGTCAGAGCGCTCATTGTAGAAGCGTTCAATGAAGGCGCCGGTCTTGTCAAAGATGATGGCGCGGTCACTATTCGCCCGGATCTGCGCCATTAAGTCGAAAAGGAATTGGCTCTTTCCGGTGCCCGTCGTGCCAGCGACCATGACATGGCGGTGATGTGCCCCGAGCGGCATTGCTACCCCGGCGAGACGATAGGGTTTGTTGCCTGCAAAAAACGGCTTGGTGGCGAGTTTGGCATTCGATCGCGAGACCAGGTGATCCAAGTCCTTGGCGCTGACCACTTCCGCGCCGCGTGTGCGACGTTCCTTGATCAAATCTTGGCCAAACTTTTTGAACCAGATGAAAAGGAAAATCATCGCCGTCACGGCAAGGCCGAGCGACACCCAGAACGCGTCCGTGGCGGCGCTCGCCACCCGTCGCCAGCCGGCGCTGACAGACGGGTCGGCGAGGCACCATTTCAGTTCGATATTGATGCGGCTGCCATCGGGTTTGGGACAGGAGAAAATCTGGTCCGGATTGGCATTCATGGCTTCCAGGATTTTGATATGGGTGAAGCTCAGAAAGCTATTCCGGTCGACGCCATCTGTCGTCCAGAGCACCCAGGCGGTGAACACCACAAAGCCAAGCCCAAGCGAGACCAAGAGCATGATCTTGACCAGATGGATGGTCTCGCGGACTTGTAGATTGATGGTCTGGCCGCCGCGCACAAACCGGTCCATCGGCGTGCGCATCCAATTGTTGGTCGTGTCATGTCTCGGGGAGTGACGGTTACTCATCGGATCAACGCCTCGCCTTGTGCTCAATCGCGCGCAACCTGGCAAAGTGCTCGGCCTCGCCGATCCGCTCCGCTTCGACGTCGGAGAGCATCATACGAACGAGTTCATCCAAGATGAGCAGCCGATCGACGACGAGATCTAAAGTCTCCTCGACCGAACCCTTATGGATCGCCTCGTCGAGGATCCGGCGAGCCACCACAGACGGTGACAGACCTTGCTGGGCGGCATAGCGCGCCAGCACCGAATAGGTCTTCGCCGAGGCGCGAAACATGATGCGATTGGCGTTCCCCGCCGGGATTTCCTGGACCGCCATTACATAGACCGCCCACTGTTTTTATTAAGTTTTTTATTGCTATGCAAAGTCGTCGACAGACCGTCGACACTGCCCAAAACGTCTAATGTTTTGATTTCGCAACAAAAACAGGCCCGAAAGGGCACTGTGTCTTGTGCATTCCTCCAGACACCGCGACGGCGGCAACCCACTCGGCGCTGCAAAACAACGCACTGAGTCGAGGGTTTTTCAAAGCGTTTCAAAGATATTGGAAAGGTAATTGTCTGGGTCATCTACAGTTCTCCTCAAAGGTGAGAACCGGATGGAAAGCCCGCGACGTCAGCCCCCTTAAGATGCCGACGGGGCCGGATTTGTCAACTCTATAGTCAGGGCGCACCCGGCGAGCGACCGAAAAAGAAAAGCGCGGCGCAGCCCTGATCGGGCCACGCCGCGCCTAGTCTGCGAGGGTGATTTCAGCTCGCCAATCCGCATCGTTTGACGGGCAATCCCATCTTGCGTGCGGTCTCTACGGCATGCCGTGTGAAGGCCGATTTTTCACTGAAGACCAAGACCCCTTTGGGGGCTTCAGACAGCATGCGCTCGTTGCGCCGGAAGTAGCGGTCAGAGGCATGACCTTCGAGTTTATAGATCACCACATCCACGCCGTTTGCCTTAGCCCAGGACATGGCGCAGGCATCCGCGCCGGTCTTCTGACCGGTCAGCAAAAGCGCCATACGCCCATGCTTGTTTTTGACCTTGTCGAGCACGGTAGCAACCTTGGTATAGTCACTGTCATTTCGGTCCCCGAACAGGGCGATTTTCGCGCCCTCAATGACCCGGCCTTCGGCGGCCAAGATCTTCCGAGACCGGGAGAAATCCCGGGCGTCAATCATGGCCGATGTGATGATCTTTGAGGACGGCCTGGACCCGTGCATGGGACGCCATAATGTGGCGCATCTCGCCTCGTAGGTTGAGGCCCCCGCATCGCGCATCACCGACACCGCCTCCACCGCGTTTTGCAGCGCGCGAAGTCGGTCTGTTTTGCGTTCCAGTTCGACGCTCATGACTTCTGAATAGTCCTGCGCCGCGGCCGCCTCTTTCATGTCAAGCTCGGCCCGATCGGCCTGCTTTTCCAGACCTTCAATCGTGCGGTGAAGCACGTCTGTCCAGCCTTTCAAAATCCGCTCCAGCGACCCAGCCAGCGGGCCGTCTTCGAGCGCATCTGCAAGTTCGCCATAGGCGGCGCTGACAATATGGATCAGCGCCTCATCGGGCGGGATCGCCCCGGCGAAGTCTTCTATGCCTGGCGGGTTTTGCATCGCTGCCAGCACGCCGACCAGGACATCATTTTGCGTTTCCATTGGACATCTCCTTTTAGTTGGAAAACACCCCGTCTTCGGATTTCGAAAACAGTGGACACCCCTCACCCAAGTGCGCAGACAGCCGGGTCAAGGACGCGCCAAAGGCGCGCTTCGCTGTGGGGGAAACGATTTTTGGGAGCCTCCGCCGATCGCGCCGCCAGGCCCTGTTATCTCCTGCAGGCGCGTATCCTAAGTCCGCGCTGATCAGGCTGATCGGAGGATCACAAAAATGGTGGGGCCCCGCAGTCCTTGAGGCGGCGCTGCTGCACCTTGGTAGACTACCACCACAGTTGAGAGAGAGACCATCCGATGGGCCCGCGCCCGGGACTTGGGCCGCATGGCCCAGCCCGGTTAACAGCGCGGAAGCAGCCCGTCGGATTCAGTTGAAAAAAGCCGCGTCTGCGGCTTGTCAGTGTCACTCACAATCCTTGTGCGTGGCCTTCACAGGCTTTGCCGGTCTGCGCCACGCGCCCGCGCCAGCCGAGGCAAAGCCGAGGGCATGATCGTTACCCGCAGGGACAAGACCCGCGCAGGCGGGGCTTGGGGCGCGTCAGCGCCTAGAGCACGGCCCGGAGCGAAGCGCAGGGAGGCGTCCAGCCCATGATGGAGATGCACGAGGCAACCACGCTATGAATGAACCGCAGCGCTCATCACCAATTTGGCACCCCGCTAAGACCAACCTACCCTCAGCTCAAAAAGCGGGCGAACCCGTCAGACCATGTGCACGAGCCGGGCGGGCTACCGTTTGGTTATACGCGCGGTTCGTGTTTAACTGAGTGGGCCAGTCTCAAGGCGCTCATGCCAGATCAGCGCAGCCTGATCGAGGCGGTCCATGTCGCCCTCTTTCAAGAGATCGATCACATGCCTGAGGCCGTCTTCATCCGGAACCGGCTGGATCAGGAACAGCCAGGCGAGATTGTGATAACCCTTGCAAATCTCATTGATCACATGGGCCATGCCGGGGATGGCGGCGCGCCGGTCCATAAGCGTATCGACGGGAATACGAAACTGATGGGCTGAATTGCGCAAGGCGAGCAATTTGCCTTCCCCGATCCATTGCAAGATCACCGTCTGCGGCAGGCAGAGCAAGATGGCGGCATCCTTGATGTCCAGGAGCGTAAGGCCTGGATAGATATCCGCCCAATCGCCTGTTTTGATCAGACGGGCGGCTTTCTCCTCCAAAGGGCCCATCTGTTCAATGCCCATCACTTGCCCCGCCTCCGTGTCTACATGCGCCCATTCGTAGACCTGACATGCCCGCCGCGTCGACTTAACTCCGGTTCAGTATCGCAAAAAGGCTCAATGCCTAGATGATAGAGATCGCAAAAGATGAAGACGCCCATTCAGCCATGAAAAACTCATATCCACTCCACGCAAAGAGCAGACCAAAAGCACCGGTGACACCTCGGTATCTGAGCGGCTAATCAGTTTTGTAATGCTCGTCCAAGCGCGCTAAAATGCGCAAGCGCTCAGCCGCATTTCCGCGCGCTGCGCGGGCTCTGAAGCGCACTTCGGTATCGGCTTCAGCGATCACCCGAGCGGTGAGTTCTTCAAGCAATTTATTTAGACTGACGCCTTTGGCGGCGGCGAGGTCTTTCAGACGCTCATGTTGGGTGTCAGGCAGACGTAATGTAATTGTGCTCATGATTGGCTCCTAGTCTCCAGATAGCCGCCCGCGGTGACGACATTTAGGCCTTCAAAGACGAGGTCTGCGCGGGCGAAATCCTTTGTGTTCGCCGTTATGATGGCTTCGGCGTTTGCAGCGACGGCAAGTTCGATCAAATGATTGTCTCCTTCATCAGGCAGGTTTGGGCGCCACAAATAGTATATGCTCCGCCATTCAGAAACGCTGAGCAAGGCATCAAGAAGCGTGTCGATATCGCCTCGCGTGGCCGGGGCTGACGCAAAAAGTCGGTCTCGCGAGAGGACGTCTTCATATTCCCGCAAAAGCGCATTGCCAAACACAGGAACAATCTGACGCTCCAATGCAAGGCGTAATACCGCTCGCGGCGCGCCGCGAGCATTCATCCGCGCAGGCACGAAGATATTCGCATCAATGACAACGCGATCCATAAAAATCGACGGCATATACGACGGCAATCATCAAACAAAAGTTCCATGCGAGCAGCCGCCCGCGAAAGCGGGCGGCTGCCTTAGGGTGTTAGGGACTAGAACGGAATTTCGTCGTAATAGTCCGACGTCGAACTTGCGGCCTCGTTGGTTTCGGTACCGGACGTGGAATCATCGCCGGGCAGATCTTCGGATCCGTAGGATGAACCCGCGCCCACCTTGTCGAGCAGGTCGATCCGATCGGCGACGATTTCGACGCCGAACCGTTCAATGCCGTCCTGATCGGTCCAGCGGGTGTTTTGCACCCGCCCCATGATTTGAAGGAAAGACCCCTTCTTCACATAAGGCTGAACGAGTTTTTCGACATAGGCCTCGCCCCAACAGATCACAGAGAACCATTCGGTATATTCTACGATCTCCCCGCTTTCCTTCTGGAATTTGCGGGTTGTGGCGATCCGGAACCGGGCGCGTGTGGCTTTCTGTTCCGGAGCGATACTGATTTGCGGATCTGCGCCGACATAGCCGTCGACGACGAAGACATTAATATCACCAGACATGGGTGATCTCCTCTTGAGTTGAATTGGGTTGAAAAGCGGGATGCAGCGATCTCACGCCGCATCCTGGTCGGTTGAGCTGCGCGTCATTGGCGCGGGCCGCTCCAGCAGTCTCAGATCGTCAATAACGACTTCAGTGCTGTAACGGGTGACCTTGTTCTGATCTTCCCAGCTACGGGTCTGCAGCCGGCCACGGATGCGCAGCCGCTTGCCCTTAGAGCAAAAGGGCTGGATCACCCGCGTGATCAGCTTTTCATTGAAAGTGACGAGATCGAAGCCTTCGACCTCCTCCACCCAATCCTCGCCTTTGCGATAGCCCCGCGTTTGCAGCACCCGCAAATTGGCGACAGGGGTTCCTGCGAGGGTGGACCGGATATCCGGGTCCCGCGCCAAGCGCCCTGAGAGGATGAATTCTTGAGACATGGTGTCTTCTCCTAGTGTTGTGGCCGGAAGGGACTGTTCCCCGCCGATCCACTTCCAAAAGGCGAAGCCCTTTCCTGTTGGATGGTGCCGCCATCATTTAAACCGGCGGCGGCTCCGAACGCTTGAAGGCGGGCCTGACGGCGATGATTGCGAATACCAGGTGACCTGTCAGATGGAACGCGGCGACCATCGGGTCGCAGGAGCGCTCACGCGTCAGCGTGAAGCTCGGGTCTTTCCCCTCCCCCACGCTCCGGCGGGCATCCCCATCACTCAGAGAGGCGATTTTCATCAGCGACTGCGTGTTTTTCTCTGCCGGCTCTGGACCGTTTCTGAGCCCTTATTATCCGTTGCCATCTCTTTTCTTTCGCCAACAAAATCGCTCGGTCTTACTTGCTTCTACCACGCAAAAGCACAAAGAGTGAACATTTTTCACCACCAAGTCTTGCATGAGAAGGTATGTGAAACCACATCATATTGCGGCATACGTAAGGGAAACTGCTGATGGCGATTTCGAGTTCAGTCTCTGGTTCTCCAGAATCTGCTGCAACAGATATTGAGCCACCTTGCGTAACGCCAACTCGTGCCATTTCACACCGCACCAGCACCATTCTCTTCGTTCGCGCCGGCGGTCGTTGCCAGCGCCGGGGCTGCAATGCACGTCTATTTGAACATCACCTCTCCAAACAACCTGGCAACTTTGCTGACCGTGCGCACATTGTCGCCTTCTCTGAAGGCGGTCCCAGAGGAAATGACGGTCCAAGACCTCCTGATATAAATGAAGTCGATAACCTCATGGCCTTGTGCAAGGCCTGTCACAAGGAGATCGATGATCACCCTGAATGGTTTTCTCGGCACGATCTGAGAGCGATGAAAGACGAACACGAACGCCGTGTCGACGCCGCGCTTGATGCATCACCAGATCTTGCTTCCCACATCATTTCGTTCGCTGCGCCGATTCGTGGATTCCGGATCGCAATTCCCCGGCAGGATATGTTTTCGGCTATTCTTCCGCGTCATGCGTTTGATGGCTTGCAGACCTCAATCGATCTTGGGGCATTGACCGGATTGGATGAGCAAGAAGATTTGCTATCTATCGCCTGCCGACGCATCGATCGGGCGGTCTCTTCCGCTTACGGCACCGCCGGTCCTGTAGAAGCGGCGGGACATGTCTCACTCTTCGCGATCGGCCCAATTCCCTTGCTCACCTTTCTGGGAGCGCAGCTCGGAGATAAAGTAGCGGTAGACTTATATCAGCGCCACCGCGACACTGAGGATTGGCGCTGGAAGCCAGACACTGCATTCGATCCGATTGGCTACTGTCTGGAATATCTGGAAGATCGAGGCGAAGATGCGCCTGTGGCCATTCTGCTCTCCCTGAGTGGCAAGATCGATATGGGGACGCTACCGGCCGAAATCTCTGAAACTCACACAATCTATGAGATATCCCTGAAGGATGTGGACCCCACGCCCACCTTCCTCAACTGCGCGCGGGACCTCATCGCGTTTCGAACCTTTTGGCACGAGACGCAGTCCAAGATCGCCGCCCGGCATGGCGATGACCAACCCATCTCCATTTTCCCGGCGGTCCCAGCGCCCATTGCTGTATCGATCGGCAAAGATCGTCTGCCGAAAGCCCGCGCGCCACTTCGCCTTTATGACAATGACACCGCCAAAGGCGGATTCACATTCCAGATGGAGATAGACTAAATGAGCAGGACGTCAGACCTACAAGCCTTATTGGAGGCGCAGCATATTTCGCCAGACAGCCGCGAAATGGCTGAGCTTCAGAATCACCGAGCGGGTGTCGAAGCGGCTATTCGCGCGGCATTCCACGGAGCCAGTATTTCGATCCAATATGGTGGATCTAAGAAGAAAGGCACGATGATCAAAGAGAGCTATGATCTCGACATCATCGTGTATGCTTATCATGACGAAACCCGCTTAGGCGAGAATCTTTCCGACATTTACAACAATGTCGCTACGGCGTTGTCGCCGGACTATTTCGTTCATCCCAAGACAAGTGCGCTACGTCTCTATGCCAAAGCCGATGGCGCGCGGGGCGACCGTTTGCACATCGATGTGGTTCCTGGGCGATATGTGGATGAGAGTCGAGGCGACGCCTATCTGCATCAGAATAGCGGCCAGAAATCGCGTCTGAAAACCAATCTCCAAACCCATGTCGATCATATCAAGACTAGCGGCGTTATCGGTACGTTGAAACTCGGCAAGCTCGCGCGTGTGCGCTACGATCTCGATATCAAACAGTTTGCGCTCGATCTCGTCCTTATCGAACTCTTGAAAGGCAAAACCGCAGAATCTCTAGATCAACAGTTTACCCATGTGCTCCAGATCATCGCTGACCGGTCGACCCCAATCACGATTGAAGATCCCGCCAACCCTGCTGGAAATGATCTGTCAGGATTGTTGGACACACAAGTGTGGTCAGAGCTCAGAAATGTCGCGACCACCATGTTGAACCAGGCCGACTCGGGCGGATGGGGGCTTGCTTTTGGCGAAGCCGAAAATCTCGGTCCCGCAAGTGCGGCTATCATAACCCGAGCGGCAGAGACCGTTGATGCGCCGACAAAACCTTGGGCGAGATAATCGCCCCCGGCGATGGTGGAAGATACGCCCGAGCGCCCTCGACGACATTACCACCGCTTTAAGCGCTCAGCCCTTGCTGAGGCTGACAGAGGTCGATGGCAAATTAATACTAAAGGGCATGTTCGGTGTAAAAAGCGAGGGACAGACCGTCGATAGTTTCCCGGTTCGCATCCACTTTCCCGGCAACTATCCACACGGGTTGCCGATCGTAGAAGTTTTGGGTGAGCGCATTCCAACTTCGCCAGATCGACACATAAACTCCGATCGTTCTGCGTGTCTGTATGTTCCCGAAGAGTGGCTTGCCCACCGGCCTGATGATCGTTTCCTCACCTTTCTTAGAATTCCCGTGCGAAACTTTTTCCTCGGGCAGCTCTATTACGAAACGCACAAACGGTTTCCACCGACTGGAGAGCGCCAGCATTATGGCGCGGGTCTGATTGATGCATATTCAGATATCCTGGGTGTTCCTGCCAAGATCAACGAGATTCATTATTGGCTCCGTATCCTGGCCAGCAATCGCTCAAAAGGTCATTGGAAATGCCCTTGTGGATCTGGAAAAATCGTTCGGCAGTGCTGTAGACAGCTTGTTTTCGACAAGCAGCAAAACACCCCTGTTTGGCTGGCGAAACGTATGAAACGTGAAATATTAAAAGAGCTTGAGCACCGAAGGCAAAAACGCACTCGTCGGCGGGTTGATGACCAGAAGCGCGACGTCAGAGAGGCTGCGTAGAATATGAGGGTTGAACGAAGAGGAAAAATTGAGCCGCTTACGCCGCGTTGGATATTATTCCTGCGCGAGGCCATGGGCGGCGTCGACTTGGACGCCATTCAATCCTCCGAGGTTCTGCGCGCGGACTTTGCCTGTCTGTCTGGCTTGATCGCACTGGAGATCAAATCCCTTGAAGAAGACGGGACCGAGCGCATGGACAACCTGACGGATGAACTTCGTCAGCGTCCCGATTGGCCGGAATTCCTTGGAAGCGCACCGGTTCAAGCCATGACCCGTCATATGGATGACCCAGAAGCGGTGAACGCAAAATTCGTAAACCGGATCGGCCGAGCGATCGTGAACCATCTAAAAAAGGCCAACAAACAATTGGGGGCGCATCAGGACAATTTCCCGCGCAAGAACCTTGTCCGACTGATGCTGCTCATCAACGAAGATCATGAACTGTATGAACCCGCGCTCATTGCGCACATCGTACAGCGCGCATTGAAGCGGACAAAGGATGGACGCCCGCTATACCCCAATATTGATACGGTAATTTTCACAAGTGAACGACATGCGACGGTCAAGAATGGCCAAGTCGTCTTTCCGCTCATCGCGGTTGAGGGTTCTGGACTCGAAACAGACATTTGGAAAAGAACGATTGTCGATCATTTGTTCGAGCGCTGGGCGAACTGGACACATACGCCAACCTACAAAGGCAATCCTAAAGACGTAGCCTTCACCACCCTGGATCACGTTCCCGAAAAGATGGCGCGCCAAGATTTGTGGCGACTTCAATATCGCCGCCGCCCATACATGGCGCATATAAGTGATGAAGACCTGAGAGACCGCTTCGATGAAGCAATGGCGACGTCGATGCTCACCATGCACAAGCATGCGCCTGTCAAACCCTCAATCGCGGTAAGAGACCAAGCGATCATTTTGTTCACCCATGTGATGATGGAAATGAGCGAACGGGGCATAACCGCCCCGAAATTTGCACTCGAATCTAAACGATTGGTCGCCGCCGCAGGGCGGCTTAACATGCCGCCCCCGGTTGTGACTTGGTTTGAAAGCATGGACAGACGTTGAAGACTTCTGTCTTTGCAAAAATAGGCCAAGGTAAGCGCATCGGCTTGCTATGCCTTACCGCACCAACTCTCCTTCCAGCATTTTGGCATGCGCCCACTCAGCTGCCGCCTGGCTCGCAAACAGATGATAGCAGCCCGCCACGAGCACGCACCACGCCCCGACATCGCCCGGCTCAAGCCCAGCGCGGCGGACGTCTTCAGACGTTAATCGGAAAGGATCAGAGACGCTCATGCTGCCACCTCTTTCCCCTGAGTCGCAATTTTCGGCGAGATCAAGCCTTTGCCCACTGAGAAGGCCAGAATGTAAGTGACCGCTTTGTCGGCATGCGACGCAGCGCTCAAAAGCGCGTTCGGATGGGACCGAATCGTTTCGGCCCAATGGCCAATATAGGCAGCGTGAGAATGCAGGTGTTCAGGCTTCAGCGCAAAGCGCGCGCAGAGCAACACTGATCCAAGCTCAGCAACGAGCTCTTCAATGGCATACCCTTCATCGCCCCAGCGTTTAGATTCGAAATTCCGATCCAGGCGTTTTTCATGGCCTGTCGCATGAATTTGCTCATGCGCTTTGGTCGTCAGATACGTCTCGGGGCTCTCAAACGCCTCTGGCATGGGCAGCTGGATGAAGTCACTGCTCGGCTGATAGAAGGCCCGGTCGCCGCCATGGCGAAGCTCAACCGGAAACGCGTCGAGCACCTTATCAACTGGCGCGTTGTCGACCTGGTCTTTTCTGACCGGATAAAAGGCGTCAGGAAGCCCGTCGCATTGGTCGGCGCAGAACACCGGATAGCATTTAAGATATCTCAGAACCCGCGCGTCCTCATCGTCGTCGCTGTCTTCAACGATGCGCGTCTTGTAAAGTATGGCTGGCATAGATCGCTCGCCTTTGCGCACTTGACCGCCCGCGCGCTTGGCTTGGGCGTAAGTCAGCCAAAAGGGCGAGGCATATCCTCCAGCCGCGCCCGCCATTAAGAGCGTGATGGCATTCATACCGCCAAAGGGCTGTCCATCGGCGCGAAGCGGCAAATGCACCTCTCCGCAGCTTCTTGCGTCCCAGGGTTTTCGCCATGGACGAACGCCTGTTTCCAACGCCGCCACGATTTGATCGACAATCCGGTCGATCGGTTTCTCACCGGCCATTTTGGCCTCCATGTTTTAAATAGTTTCAGGGTTGAGGAGAGCGATCGAGCGCCCTTAAAAAATGCGCGGCCGCTAGGACATTTGCCCCGGCGGCCGCCAGTCAGGAGGAGACGCCCGTCTGGGCTCAGGTGCCGGCGTCGCCGAGGCGCACAATGGGGTGTACCCAGGCCTGCTCTGCCGTCATGTCTTCGACTTGGCTGACGAGGCTCATCTTCTTCTGGCTCTCATCAAGCACGCTGCCGAGATCGGCCGCGATATCGACTAGAGCACCCTTAGTGAACCCGGTCAGGGTCACAGTGTCGGGCGTCCAGTGCTTGGACGCCTCCGCGCCAATCTTGGCCGCGACGGCGCCGGCAAAGCCGAGATCAGGGCTCCCGACATAAGCCTGCCGCGGCTCGGTCAGGTCGACGCATTGGGCGACCAGGACGGCGAGGCAGGCCAGTCTGTCGGTATCCTTGAGCCCAAGGAGATGTTCGATCAGATCTTTGCCGTCTGGAGGCGTCACCAATCGATCTACTTCTTCTGTGGTAGCTGCCCAGCTCGTATCCTCTTTGACCACGTCATTCCCGATCCCGGTGCTAAACACCGTTGGTGAGATCTTAAGCGGACTTGCGCCCTGACAGGTGTCACGCAGACGGCCCGAAAGCTGGGCAATGAGAAGCGCGATTGCGACATCGGGACGAGCTGCAAGATCCTTGGCGAAGACCCGCGTGCGGATTTCGCTGAGGCGCTGTTTAAGCGCGCCGGACGGATTGAGGTGACGCTTGCCGATGTCGTCTTGCATACGAACTGCTTCGTCGGCCTTTTTGGCATCAACATCCTCAGCAGCATCCAAATCAGTACCGGATCCGGTGCCGGCGGTTTCAGTCTCCACGTCAGGCAGCTTATAGGTCACCACCGGCATGGACCCAAACGCGATGCGCGCGGTCATGCGGGCGCGAATGTCGCCTGAAATGGCGCTCAGCAGAAACGTATGAAGCGCTTCGAGCGCCGCGATGACAGCGGACCGGCTTTCCAAAGTACCGGTGTCGACATGGTCTCGCCATGCTTCATAAACCGCGCTTTCGAGCGTTTCCCATGTCGTATCGAAATCGACTTCACCTGGCTCATCGCCCAGTTCAACGAGATCTTCGAGATCGACGCAGTCTGCGGGATCGTCGGTCTCCACCACAACTTCAACATCGGCGAGGCCCCTGCCCGCAATGGCTTTGAAAAGCGGCTCAACCGCGTCGGCGAACGCTGTTTTCACGGCTTCGCCGGTTATCCAGAACGTATAGTCATCGAAAAGATCGCCCTCGATCTTCCCGCCAGCCTTGGTGTAGGCGGTCTCGGTTATGAATTGGGGGAGATGCTCATCAGAGCGACGCTTTTCAGCTTTGAGAAGATTGCGAAGCTGCCAGTTTTGAAGTTCGCCCGCCAAAGCCTGCTCGATAAACCCAGCGCGCCGGTCCAAATCCGTAATCTGACACAGGGTCTTCGCCATATCGAAACTGACCTCTCGGTTTTCCAAAGCGGTGAGGAAGTCGGCCGGCAAGGCGCCAAGCGCCTGGTATTGGCGGACGGTTCGGGCTTCGACGCCTAAAACGCCAGCGATTCGGTCCGGGCTCTTGATGGATTTGGAGAGCGCGGAGACGGCTTTGAAGATCTCCACGGGCGTCATGGCCCGCCGTTGGATGTTTGCCACCAGACCCGCCGCCATATGTTTCTGGGTGACATGCATGACGGCGATCGATTGATCACTGGACAGGCGACCATCGTTTTCCAGCCGCTTGAGAGCGAGAAAACGCCGGCGGCCATCAATGACCTCGAAGCCGCCGCCGCGTTTGATCACGATCAGGGGTTGGACCAGCCCGATCGCAGCGATCGATGTGGCGAGCGCTGCAACGTCTTCATCTTCAGCCACGTCTGCACGAGGATTATCTTTGCCAATTGAAAGCTGGCTGAGCGGAAGGGATAGCGCCTTATGCTCGGGCGCTGCGAGGGTTTGAGTATCGGCCATGGGGGCCTCCTTCTGGTTTTAAAGTATCGCCTGGCCGCACCGGCCAAGCCCCCAAAAGGCGGAGCCCTTTCCTGTTAGCGCGATGTCTTTGAGATCGCTTTTCCGACAATCCATGCGGCTATGGCGCATCCGGCAGGCGGTCATCATCGTTCCAATCGGCGCCTGGTCTTGTCGGCGCGCGCAGCTCGCAGCGAACGCCTCGTCCACGATTGAGAGCGGCGCAGGCTTGCGCGGCTTTAAGCCCCGGAGCGTCATGATCATGGGCAATTACGAGCCGGTCTATGCCGGGCGGCGCCTGGAACACAGCGAGATTTCCGGTGTTCAGGAGCGCCCAGGCGGGCATCTGGAACCTTCGCGCTGCTGAGGCCGTGCTCTCCAAGCCCTCTCCGACCAGAAGTTGATTGGTCGGCTTTGCCAGATGGATTGCGAAACCTTTCTGCCGACCGAAGACAAGCCGTCGCTTCGTGAGCGTTCTACCCTCAAAGAAGAACGTCGCTTGAACGCCTTCAAACCCGCCACGTGCATTCGAGATCCGAGCGATAAGACAAGGATGCATGGCAGAGCCCGGTTTCATCGACATGGGCCACCTCGGCAGGAACCCAAGGCTTGGGTTAGAACTGAGACTGTCCAGTCCACGTTGTTTCAAATAGCGCTCTGCAAGCGCACCCCGTGCAGGCCGGCGCGACACCCAGGCCCGCCGGGCATGGTTGGTACTTTCGGGGCGGACGTTTTTGTGGGCTGTTTGCGGATCATGGCGCTTTACGCCAAACGAGCGACGGTCGCTGTTTCCGACGAAATCGCCTTCGCCGGCAATACCGTCTCTTAAAAAGGCGGCCTTTACATCTCGCCAATCGGTATCGGAAAAGCAGTGGATCAAGAGTTTTCCATCTGCATTCAGACGAAGTGAAACGGATCGATCACGTTTAGAATGACCTGGCGCGGGTATCGCGCCGCTCTGACGGTCGCAGGCCAACCGGCCTCCATACCGGGACACTATGATTTGTATGAGGCTCATGGACGGGGCTCCTGTACGCTGCCGGCTCGCCCGGCGGGCGTCGCCCTTTCCTGTTCGATTGCCTGAACGTGCAATCGACCTTTTGATAGCTCTGAAAACCGGACGGGGCGGGCCCGCATTTGCTAGAGCAAGCGTGCCGATAGGCTCACCCCTTAAGAGTTGAAATTCTTAAGGGGGACATGATGTCCGCGCGTACTATGGCTGCGGCTGCTATTCTCGCCGCAAGTCTGTGATAAGGGGATCTCGCCATGAAACTAAAACACATGTTCGCACTCAGCTTTCCAGCTTTACTCCTTTTCGGGGCCGCCGCTTGTACCAACAGCCCTAACCCAGTTGAAGAGAAGGCACCTGCCGCCAGCGAGGTGGTGAGCGACACGCTGTCCGTCGTCAGGTAATTTGAGACTTCAGGCTGCCTGACTTAAGGAGGGTCTGGCGCATCTGGTTTGAGTTAAGCAGCGGATTGGGCGTGCTGCAAGCGCCGTAGTTTCATCGTCCTCCTTTTGATTTTCTCACGTTCGAGCAGGATGGTCTGGCCGCGGCCCGTATAGACATCTGCCGGAGTGAGATTGTTCAGGCTCTCGTGATAGCGCTGATGGTTGTAGTAACCGACGAACGCATCGATCTGCGCTTCAAGGTCTCCGGGCAGGAAGTAGTTTTCCAACAGGATGCGGTTCTTCAGCGTCTGATGCCAGCGCTCGATCTTTCCTTGCGTCTGGGGATGATACGGCGCGCCGCGCGTATGCTGCATGCCTTTGTCGGCAAGATACTCAGCCAGATCGCCAGAGATGTAAGACGGTCCGTTGTCTGAGAGTAGTCTCGGGCGATGAACCACATTCACTTCATCGAGTTCGGAAGCTTCAAGCGCCAGGTTCAGCGTGTCCTGCACATCGCTCGCCGCCATGCCCGAGCAGAGCTTCCAGGCGATGATGTAACGGGAGAAGTCGTCCAACACGGTGGAGAGGTAGAACCATCCCCAGCCGATCACTTTCAGATAGGTGAAGTCGGTCTGCCAGAGCTGGTTGGGCGCGGTGGTTTTCTCCCTGAACTCATCGGCCGCTTTCATCACGATGAAGGCCGGGCTGGTAATCAGGTCGTGCGCCCTCAAAAGCCTGTAAACACTGGCTTCCGAGACGAAGTAGCGCTTCTCGTCCGTGAACGTCACGGCCAGTTCGCGGGGAGAAAGGTCCGGCCGGTCGAGCGCCATTTCCAGCACCTGCTGACGCACCTCATTCGGGATGCGGTTCCAGACCCGGCCAGAGCCGCCGCGCCGATCCTCAAGCCCGGCTTCACCGAACCGCCGGTAAAGGTCATACCAGCGATAGAAGGTCGGACGTGACACGCCGATCTGTTCCAGCGTTCTTTTCACGGGCTGATGCGATTGCTCCACCAGCCGGATGATCTCCAGCTTCTCGGACGCGGGGTATCTCATTCGATATCCTCCCCATCCCCGATCACGCTTTTTTTGAGGATGCGGTTTTCCAGCGTCAGGTCGGCAACGACCTCCTTCAGATCGCGCATCTCACGCTTCAGGCCACTCACCTCGCCGGATGTCGCCTGCCGCTCCGTGTCGCCCGACAAGCGCTTCTTGCCAGCTTCGAGAAACTCCTTCGACCAGGTGTAGTACAGCCCCTGAGCGATCCCCTCACGCCGACACAGTTCGGCAATCGAATACTCGCCGCGCAGGCCTTCCAGTACGATGCGGATCTTCTCTTCGGCGGAGAATTTACGCCGGGTCTTGCGGCGGATTTCCTTCACATGTTTTTCGGCCGATCCCTCCGGCCCGGATTTCTGTCTCATCTTCGTCCCCTTGGCGGGCTACGATGTGCCAGAAATCCTCCTTAAGCAATTTTCCCGATCTGTCTCATGGTCGCTGACGGGGGACACTGAACAGGCGGATCCAGGCGGACAGTTGCTCGGCGGAGCCAGTTTTGAATAAATTCTAAAACGCCTTCGTGAATCTGATTTTTTTCAGCGCGTGTTATGCTTGTATCCGGGCGTGCAATCGGCACAGAGCGGCATGCGCCGACGCCCCCCTCAAAGGTGAAGTGCTTGTCGGGGGCATAGGTCGTCGCGATCTGATTTTGCGATCGCTGCATCGTGAGTTTCACCATTTATCTAGCCTCCAAACTCGTCGTCTAATTCTGATCCGTCACCGCGTTGCCGACGCAGAAACTTCATCGCCTCTTCGATGTCTTGCTGATAATCGGGGTCGTTGCGCATCGCTGGACGAGACGCTGCAGGCGTGATGAGCCCAGCATCTTCCACATCACGCAGGGACATCATTGGGCGACGTACTTCTGTCGTACTGTTCCAGAATTCATGGAGCTTTCCGCCGAGTTCGGCTGCATCACCTGTAAACATATCGTACATGGCGTGCGCCTCCCTTGTGACCAGCGTTCGGTAGTAAGCCGTATTGGCTGGTAGTCCGATATGAGCCGGCCCCCGCCCTTCCACGCCAATAGCGCCAAGTACGAAGTCGACGAAATTCGGAAGCAGTTTCTTGCGACGTTCTACAGGATCCAAATAGGCGTGAATGTGATCCAGGCGCCAGAATTGCGGTGCCTTTGTCTTGTCCGGCGCGTTCGCAAAAAGCCGCGGCTCAATAACGCCCATGAGCCAAGCCTGGAACAGGCTTGGCATAACGCGTTTGACGGCATGCGCTGCCCACCGATCTATCGCAGGCGGCGAAATCATCCGCTCCAGGAAACGATGAAAGGCTGTATGGGTTTCGACCACATATCGGTCGCGGCGTGATTGTGGGGTCGGCACAAGAAGGCTGAATCCAACATGGGTACGCCCGACCCGAGAGGATGCCTGAATGTATTCTGCGATATTGCTTGGAATGCCGGCAAAAATCATCGCATTGAACCGGTCAACATCGACGCCGTGAGAAATTGCAGATGTCGCAACAATGTTTCGCAGGCTCTCTCCCAGCGGAACAAAGTCTCCACTCGCGGTGCGGCTGCGCTCGGCCGCGCGCATGACGCGCTCTATCCCTTCCATATCGACACCGCCAGAGATCAAGTCGAGCTTCAGCTCATCGGCTGGCAAAGCATCATACTGATGGGTCTCGCGTGAGACGGCCTGGAGCGCGTCAAGGACGACATCTCCGCCCTTTTTATTGGTGACATAAGTCAGTGCAACCCGATGCAGATCAACAAGGCTCGCGATTAGATCAAATCGCGCCTGGTTTCGCTGTTCCGTTAAAAGCTGGCGCCGCTGCGACGAAACCGGGTCGGCCTGCGTCAGCCCCCTAATCAAGAGGTCGACAGCGGCAACCTGTGTGCTCGTATCACCTTCGTTCCAAAGGTCTGTGAGCAGCCCGGTGAGCGTCGCGTGCAATGCTGCGAGGATATTCACACTGGTAATCGTGTGGGTCCCGCCATTGGTCATGAATGAGACGTATACCCGCGACCAGGGCGCAAACGTCTCAATATCTTTCGTCGTCTCCAGCTGCGCACGGCGATCTGTCGCTTTTGGCGCTTTGGGCTGTGAATAGAAGGACGCATAAAGATCAGGTCCTGGATACGGAAACTGGCGGCACGCGCGTTGATAGAGCATCTTGGTTTGCCGGGCCGGGTCCGACACTGTCGCGGTTGCGGCAATCACTTTGGGCATCCGAGGCAGGCCGCGCGCTCCATCTGCGCTGGATCGCCGTACCACCATATTCCCGAGCAGATCGCTATTGTGTTTGAAGACTTGTTCCAATGTGGTTTCGAACAGCCCCGCAAAAGCTCCGAGACTTTCTTCGAGAAGATGCGCCTCGTCCTGAATAATCAGCGCAGGCAAAGGGTCGAAGAAGAGTTGGTCGCCATCCTCATACAATGGCTGAAGGCTGCGGCGGCCTGTTGGAGGATTGTGGCTCTTGATGTCTCGCGGCGCTGATATCCTGTCCTGTCCGTTTATCGCCCATCGCCCGAGGCCAAACATTCCGAACACGCTCGAAATTGTGCTGTGATATTGTCCAATCAAAGCGAGCTTATCGATCGTCCCAAGGACAACAGCCGGCGCACGGGCATAGATGTCCTCATCCACGAGAAGAAAGGGCAGCGGTTCAAAGCCCTGGTCGGCGGTTTGAGTATTCCACTGACAGGTTTTGTTCAAACACAAGAGCGCAAGTCGATAGCGCTGATCTCCGCCCTCCGAGCGAACTCGGCGCAGCTCCGTCGGTTCGCTGCAGAACGGGCAAGTGGGCACCTTATTCAGCGCTCGGCGAACAGATTTATAGTCAGCCTCTTCAGCGCTTCCGGCAATTAGCGGCGACGCATTATCAAAGGGAACAGCCGTCAATCTCTCATCCATCAACCCATTCGGCGTATTACTTTTTCCAACCCAAAAACCCAATTGAAAAGGCGCACCTGGCACATTGTGAGATCGCCTCACCAATTCTGCATGAACAAGCAGTCTGAAGAGACGCCGGGCTTGTTGTACCGTGAGCAGACGAAGCGGATAACGCACCAGAGCGCTCACGCCGAACGTCTTTCCGCGCAACCTGTCCATGAACAAGAGGAAGGTTAGAGCCCCAAAGAATGCCTCTGATTTGCCGCCACCCGTCGCGAAATAAAGCAATGATGCGGTATCCTCGTCACGATCAGGGTCAAACCAGTCAGCATATGAATTTAGTCTTGAGGCAAAAGCAGGTAGCTGGGTCAGGATGAAGGCCATTTGGAAGAGCCGCCAGCTCTCAAATTTGACGTTGCCCTCTTCATCCTTGCCGGCCTCACGAAAACTCTCATTCGTCATCAACCAGGCCTTGTAAGGCACAGCCTTCTCGCATTCGCGATCATCCAAAAACGCTTGCCGAGCCTCAACCAGGATATCAATTCCTCGCTGGATATCTTTTTGCTCGGAGCGATAGGCCTCTATGTCGCGTTCAAAATTGCGCAACTCGTTTGCTTGATCGCTTGCCGATGTCACGCCTTCGGTCGGATCGGTATTTGCCGAAACATATTCAATCCAAGTGCCATATTCCTCAGTCAAGCCGGCGAGTTGCGCAGGATCGAAACCAGGGTCTGAAAGTGTGGCATAGTCGCGTGGAATGGCAGAATTTGAGCGCGGAACTTGCCGAGGCAGCACATAGCGCGGCGCCCAGCTTGTGCGCAAAAATAATTTATCACCCTGGCTCGCAGCAGAGACGCCGCAATTCACACCGATCGCTGGCTGGCTCATATATCGCTGATAGCGGTAACTCGGCTTCACCCGGTCAAGCGGCATCATGATCAAGGCCTGCGACGCCAAAGCGACTTTTAACTCAATTTGGAAACAGGCGGGTTCGATCAGCGCCTGCTGACTGCCAGCCGCGCGTTTGCCGCAATGCTCCAAAGAAACTCGAACGAGGCTTTGATTATCGTGCCGACGGTCAAAACTGGCGCTGACCAGGAGGCGCAAGTCAAACGGATCCGGCAAGAGCTGACGCGCATCCACGCTTTGGTGTCTCGCAGTTTCGAGGAACGCTTCCCAGCTTTCACGATCGACGCAATTTGAAGGTGCGATCCGCACATCACGATAAGCGCGCTTTCGTCCTTCGTCTGTGTCCAGCCACGCCTGAACGCTTGTCTTTATTCGCTGTTCAATCTCATTGGAGATAACATCACTTTGCAATGAGAGATCGTCTGACAAATTGATGGCCCAGGGCCCGAGTGAAACAGGCACGCGTATCCAGACTTCCGGCGGGCGTTGGCGCTCGGCGAGCGCGTCGGACAAGTTTGGCACAGCGCGCGCATAAATGCGGTCGGACTGATCGCTGCTGCTGTTGCTGTCCTCCTCATCCTCAGGGTCTGCGTTGATATCGTCTTGTTCAACATCTTCTGTGGCCCGTTCAGGCGCAAGTTCCTCGAGATTTGCGCTCGGTGCCGGAAGGCCAAGCCGAGAACAAGCAGCAGCATATGCGGCCTGTTTGTCCGCGAGGTAGTCTTCGTAGGATCCGCGGCTGCGCCCATTGCTGTCACGTTTTGCCATGTGTTCACGCACGGCGGCCCGCAGCTCACGTTGAATTTCAGGTGTGGGCTGAAAAACAGGCACCAGACCATAGCCTGGAGTCTGGATCTCATCCCACTCAGGTAGCGCCCGCACATAAACCGCAATCGAGGCGGACACTTCAATCTCGTCTGCCTCTGAGCGCGATACCGTAAAGTCGAGTCCATGCGTGTTGATCCGGATATCACTGGTCTCATCATCCTGACCGGTCGGGTCGAAACCTGGCGCCAAAAAGCCAGACACAAAATGTCGACTTGGTTTGCGGCCAAAAACCATGGCACCGGTCGGTCCAAAACCACTGACCCGTTCAAAAGTCAGATTGATCAAACTATCGCATACAGCTTCTTTCAGCGTTTCGAGATCCCCATGGGCGGCATCATTCAAGACAACCGGCTTCATTGTACATCCTCCTGGGCCAACGCGACCTCGGCGATTTCTGTAAAATATTCAGACGACAGATCATGTATGAACTCGATCAGCTCGCCAGCTGCTGGATTGTCCCGGCGCAATGCATCTGGATCGACAAGTGCAGCAGTATAGAGCCGCCGCATCTGGAACCCTGAGCGGATGCGCGTGCTTCGGGTCGCTAGAATGCCGTAATGCCAATAAACATCCCCAAGCGCTTTATCGACCTTGAGCACGTTCATAAGGGCCGCAAAATGGGTGTATGTTCGCGGCGCTTGCGGGATCCGTAGCTCAACAGGGATATCACCCTGCCGGTCAATATCGATCCACCGCTCGACGCTGGAGACGGTCGGTTGATCGCTGGCCGTTTGCCCAAATTCGGGGTGTAGGCGCTCTGCCTTTTGCCGCAAGCTTGCGCCGGGTAGCTGCGCGGCGCGCTGGCGCACAAGTTCATGATAGTCAGACAAAAGCGGTACAGCAGCGGCCCGAAACGATTTAGCTGACGCAATCGCATCGATAAAAGCTGGGCGCGGGACCAGGACTTCCCGGCCAGCCGTAACAGATTTTCCAAGCAGAAACTCGAACGTATCGAGCGACGCTCTTTTGCGCGCAACAAGCTGAGTTTCTGGTGTCACCCGAATGTCTTCGCCCTCGACGCTCATCAGTCGCAGAACCTCTGAACCACCAGAATAAGAGCGTCCGGTGAGGTCGGTTACGACACCTGCCGCACGAACGGAGTCGCCAAGATCAAATTGCGGAAGTGACGCGACATTCCGGTCAAGCGCGGAACGAACCCGCGTGATCATATGGGATATGCGAGCATGAGGCGGCGCGGTCTTTGGCGCAAGCTTGAGAACCGCAGCGCCATAGTCGGCCAGAAACTTCCCGCTGGATGCATCACAGAGAAGTTCCACTTTTTTCGGGCACTGGTCGCCGGCAAATACAGCAAGGCAAACCTGCGGGGGCGGCGAGAGAAGGAGGAGATGCCCAAATGGCCGCGTCGAGGCCGCCGCGACAGCTATTTCCGCGGCAGCTCTTTGCGGTGCGCTAATGTCGAACTTCTGACCCAACTTCTCCAGAACGGGTTCCAGCGAAGGGTCGTTTTCGATCCAGGTCTCCAATGCGCGGGCCGCAGCTCTGCTTTGGGCAATCACCAAGGTCCGTGTCGCGCGTTTGGGAAGCGCACGGAGCCGGTTCATTAAGTCTTTGCCGATGGTTTCGCGCGCGCTTCGAGACAAGCCACGAGCAAGTTCACCAGCCCGCTCCGCAAGCGCTTCAACCGCCGCTTCGTATCGATCCGCCTGCGGCGCAGCCGATCTTAGATCAGCCAAAGCGCCAGTGATATTGTATGCTTCAAGAATTCGGCGCTCAGCGCCTGTGTCCCCGGTCGCGGTGAATAATGCGCCAAGTTCGGACTGTGAATACGGCGCGTTCGCCATCGCGCGCAGTTTAGACAAACAAACGCTGATCGCTCGTGCGACCTTCCCATCTGCGATCTTAATTGTGTCGGTTCTCAGTTTGAGCGCGTCAGCGGCAAATTTCGCCAGATCACTCGCGAACACGTCGACAACCAGCTCAGGTGCCTCAACTGTCGCGAGTGCATCATTATTGACCGGCCCATCCTCGATTAGTCCCAAGGCGGTCTGGTGATTGAACCGAACGGGTAAAGGTTTTGTACGACGACCCTTTTTGGCTTGGGGCGAAAGCTCGTAGCGCGCAAACTGCGCGACGAATGGATCATCGGTGACGGCAATCACGGGCAGATCTGTGTCGCCATGGCGCAATCTAGCAACTGCATTGACCACATTTGCTCGCCAGGTTTCTCCGAGTCTCGCTCGGGCTGGATACTGTAAATCAATCAAAAGAACGTCCGGCTTGCGCTTGGATGGCGCGCTATAAGCGATCCAACTCCCCGGGGCGCTCGCGCCGTGCAAAGTCGAGATCAGCCATGGTGTCAAAGCTTGATCAACGGCCTCAATCCGTTGCCAGTCTTCCGCTCCTCCTTTGCCCATCAGGAGGCGCGACAGCCTGCGGCATCTGTCAAGAAATGTCTGCTCCGGCCCGACCAGCTGACCATTGGGCTTGATTGAGCGTCTTGCAATGATTTCGTGGAGTGTTGGATGGCCGCGGTCGCGTGTGCGTTCAACAACCGCCTGACCTCGCTTGAACTGCTCTAAAGCATTCGGCCGTAATTCACTCATCAATGAGAGAATGGCGTGGTAGCGCGCCCTTATATAGTCGTCATCTTTTTCGGTCTGCCGGAGCGATTTAAAGGTTGCATCCAGCCAAGGCCGATTGGTTTCAAGCAGCCATTCCCGATCAACAAGCAGACTCTTTTGATTACCGCCTGTCCGTGCACTGGCGGGATAGAACAAGGTTGTCAGACCTGCAAACCTGTCTGGACCCTCAGCCAATTCGCACAATACCGACAGCCCATGAAGGGCTGCCACACCTGGCAACCGGTTCGGCCAATTGAATATGACAGTCGACTGGCGATCTCGAACCGCACTGCGAAACTGCTCCACCGCTTCTGAGATATCAGGTTCAAGCGTTGCAGACTGCAAACTCGCCGGGCGGACAAATCTCAATCCGTCAGCCCGAAAGAAGGCTTGGGGCGGACGATCTTCAAGCGGATCTTTGGACACCCGGCGAGCATTGGCATTAAGCCGCTTTTGCAGGGCTTCGAGCTGAGCCTTTTTCCGATCGGCGTCAGAATGGTCACCGGGGGCTGGCTTTGAATGCCTTCTTCGCCGTGCCATTACTTATACGCCTTCTCGAGGGCGGCCTCAAACCTTGCAAGGTCGGGCGTCTTAAAGATGGTCGTTGAAAGGCGAGCCAGATCGGGCAGCGCCAACGTGCGCAACGCCGTCACGTTGACGCTGTTAGACGATAGCAGAGACCGCAACCTCTTGTCCACAGCACCTGACGAAAGCACTCTCAAAAGCGATTGCAAATCGACAGCTTGATCTTGCCCCTCAAGGGGGGAAACGACAACAACGTGGTTCTCACCATAAAAACCGCCATAGGTATCGATCCATGACCGATCGACGATTCCAGCGCGGATACGCCGAGCCTGATCTCCGCTCGTTGTTCTTTGGAGCACGATTGAGGGTTTGACGATTGGCGGGGTTGCGCGTTTCGTGGAAACGAATGTGATTTTTCCTTCTCCGGGCGGCGAACGGCGCGAAGCTGGCGCAACTGTAGCACCGGGTTTGATAACGTGTCCCCATACGAGCGGAACGGCATGTTTTCGTTTGCGTCGGATCCCCTCGCTCAATCCAGTATCTCGATTGTGCACGATAGAACCGCATGTCACGGCATAGCCATACGATTCCAGTGTGACGTGTCGCGCAATACCGGCTACGGTCGGACGCGGCAGCCAGGGGTCGGGCGCGCCAGGCGAAATTTCATAGTCCTCAGAAGCAACCCAGTTGAGATCGCGCCCAACCGCTCGCGCGGACGCGCAATGGCTTTGAGGCGCGCTGGTCTTGCGGCAAACAAGCAAACAAACATCTTGAGAAACGTCGCGAAAAAATTCTTTGCGTTGCGCGATCGTATCAATTGCAAGAACTTCGGCATGTGAAGAAATGTGCGCCCGAAGAGACGAGAAATACATGCCCGTGATAAAGCTCGTCGGGATCAATAAGGCCATTGTTCCGCCGTCCCGGAGCAATTGCAAACTCCGCAAAATGAACAAGGCATAGAGATTTGCGTAGTTCGCGAGCGTCGACTTTGCCCAGGCGGGCATCCGTCGTCTTTGGTGTGGTGACAAGACGCGGTAAGGTGGATTGCCGATAACACAGTCAAAGCTTGCTTCTGCGCCAAGCTTCAAGCCGTCTCCAGTTTCAACCATCGGTGTGGCATCAATGCCGACAACACTGCGCGCCGCCGCACGGGCGAAGTCCGCCAATCCAGGATCGATCTCAACACCAAAAACAGTATCAAGAATGCTGTCCGGGGCGGCGCCCTTAGTCAGCTTACGGTGTGCGATCGGCCCAATAAAAGATGCTCCGCCTGCCGCTGGATCAATAAACCGGTCACTTTGGAAATCGACACCAAACTTTTCAACGCGGTCTAAAACATACTCGCTAAGCCGCGGCGGCGTGAAAAACATTGCGAGCCGTTTCCGGCGCGCGGGTGGCTGAGCCAATGCGTAAACAAGCGAAGCAGAATAAATCCGCTCCAGAGTGCTCAATGGCTCGCAATAGCGCCGTATCGTGTCATTTTTCGCCTGTTCTGATGCCAGCAGCTGTTCGCAATATGTCGCCCATGCCAGATTTCTATCGGTCAGATTGAGGCGTCCCGGCTTGTCCGACCGGATCGTCTCAGCGCCAGACGTCAGGGACTCGGCGAGAAACAGTGCTTCAGTCAGTTTCAATGATGCCCTCCCTTGTGTCTTCGTGAAGACCCGGCCCGTCTCTATTACGCCGCCGCCGGTTCGTCCCCCTACTGCATGATCAACGCCCCGATGTTTCTTTGCATGAGTCGCATCCATTTTGCATAAAGCCTGACAAGCCAACGCACAATCTAAGCGCGAACTTATTTGCGGTTAGACTGAAAAATTATCTTCGCGCTGCCGTTCAAAACCCGACAGTATTATCGGTTTACTTGCCGCGTGTATTTCTGAGCTTAAAGACGAGCGCCGATGAAAGCGCTGGCCGGGCGCTCAGTTCGGCTCGAGGAAGATAAACGGCGCTGGCTCTTTCAGCGCCCAAGGATCTTCGTCATGACCGGCGATATCGTCCCAGTTTAATTCGCCGGTTTCGCAGCCTTGATGAACTGGGAAATCGAGACGCTCGCCTGGTGTGTCGGGCAGCATCATTCGGATCTCAAACTGTTCATACGCATAATCTGGGAATGTTCCGCCCGACCAGGTCACGGAACCAACGACGTCTGTCACTTCAAACCCATGTAACAGGATCGGTTTATCCAAAGTGACCATCGATACTTCGACAGTCCACCCTGATATGGCCCTTGGGGTCACGCGGGTGACCCCTTCCGGAATGATAACAGTAACGCGATTGGTCGGCTCGCCGTCACAGCCGTGCATCACGCGCAATTGAGCCGTATGAAACGCACCCGCCGCAGCTTCGGTCTCGTTGAAAACCACATGGGCTTGCGCCGAACTGGCGATGGATAATGCGGCGATCCCCAATTTGAAAAAGTGCTTCACAAAAAGCTCCTTAAGCTGATTATACCGCGCCGGGTCCAGTCAGAGTTGTCGCAGCAGCAATGACCAAGAGAATACCCGCAAAAACAAGAATGTCAGCGCCAAGCGAGCGCTTGAGACTCGCCACGCCGCTTGGCGCATCGTTCTTCAATAGATGCGTGATCCGCAATTTATTCCAGGCGCCAATCGCAAGCGCCAGAGTGGCGAGCAGAAGCTTTGCAAGCAGCAGCTGCCCATACGAACTGGAAAGTATCGCTTCAAGGGATCCAGCCAGTCGGAGGGCCAACCATATACCAGAAACGAATAGGAACGGGACACACCAGAGCGCAATTTTGCTGAAACGCTCCATTCGCGCATGCACGAGATCGGCATCTAAACTGGCATGGGGCCAAAGCGTAAACGGCGCGACGATCCAGAAACCAGCTATCAGCGCATGTACGCCAGCAAACCATGGTGCCAGGCCCGGCGTATCAAGCCCTTGGGTGTGTCCGCCGAGCCCAAAACCGGCGGCGATAAGGAGGGCGGCAGGTAGCCTAAGATATTTCAGAGGCGCCAAGCTTGACGCCGCGATCAGGCCCCCGCCAGCCAAGAACGCCATCGCCTGGGAGCGATTGGCGGGCCAGATCCAGCTAAAGGTGTCCGGCGAGAAGGCTGCACTCAAACCGCCCGCCAGTTGTGCATTCAAAAGAGCGAGCCGGAGAGAGACGGCGATGATCAGGCCAAGGCCAAGGATGACCAACCATCGCCGAGGCGTGACGATTGCCGCAGCGCTATGTAGCGCCGCGCCAAGACCCATAAGCGCGGTGAGATAAAGTCCGAACTTCGAAAACAAGACCAGAAGCGTCAGCATTCAAGACGCTTAGCCGGTGATGGTGAACGATACTTCACCTTTCATGACGTGCCCATCTTTAGCCACCGCCCGCCACTTCAAAACGTATGCGTCTGCCACGAGGGGCGGCAATGCGACGGAAAAATCCTTTTGCATGCCCCGGGGGGGATCAAAGCTGATTGCCACCGCTTCACCGGCCAGGGTTTCAAGCTCGAGCCCGGCGAGACCAACGGCGCTACCAAAACTGAATTCAAATGCCGACGGCGCGCCCGATAGAGTCGCGCCATTTTCAATATTGGCCGCTTGTATCGTTGTGTGAGCCAGAGCCGGCGCGGCGAAGAGAATTGCTGCGATCGCTGCCATTGCGAACATTTTTCTGCCAAGCTTCATGTTGGTGCTAGTCCTTTTATCGGTTCCATCCAATATCTGCATACGCCGGTCACGCGTCGTACCCTCAACAAAAAGCTATATCAGACCCGCGATTAGAGTCATTGACGGAGTCTCAGCGTGCTCTTGACGCGGCACGCGCTTTAATCATTATACCCCCAAGAGGTATTTCAATGAAACCAGATACGCGCACAAATGTCACACGCCGCCTTTCCCGGATCGAAGGACAGGTTCGCGGCGTTGCTAAAATGGTCAATGAAGATCGCTATTGCGTCGACATTGTCCGTCAGGTCCAGGCGATCAAGGCCGCGCTGACCAGTCTTGAGACGGTGATGCTGGACGATCACCTGGAAAACTGCGTCGAGAGCGCATTGAAAGGCAACAGCCTCAAGGCAAGGCGAGAAAAGGTCGAAGAACTAGTCGCCGTATTGGGTGGACGTCGAAAATAGCAGCGCCGTTAGATCACATGCCCGTATGGGGTATTTGTTTCTTTAGACAATTCGGGTATAGGCGAAGCAATGATGTCATTTGCCCGCCTTCTCTCTGTCTTTGCGATAATCGCAATGATCAGTGCGCCGGCAATGGCCTGCTGTTTGACAGGCCATGATGACGCCGCGCATGTAGAAATCGGCGCTCATCACGACAGCGCGGCGATGTCCGACACTGATGCCTGCCATGATCATATGGCTGGAATGCAGGTCGATCAGACGCCTACCGCTCCTTCGGACCCTGATTGTACGGGATGTTTTGATTGCGAAACCACGCTTGCGAGCGCTGATGACGCGCTTCAGCCCACATCTTTTAGCGCGGCTCAGAGCGCCGATCTGGTGACCATGCTCACGGCTCGGTTTTCGGGATTTGACACACCGCGCCTCGTTCTGACAACTGGTCCGCCCCTATTGGACCTTGTCGCCAAACCAACACTTGTTGAACTCAAGCAAATCCTCCTGATCTGATTGACGTGAACACGCCTTGCCGCACGGTCGCTGACCGAGTGCGGCTTTTTCGTTGTTCGCTCGCCTCCTTTGATTGGAGATCAGGATGTATAAACCCCCTATCTATTCCCTACGGCCTGCACTGACTGCGCTTCTACTGGCCACACTCGGTCCCTCAGCCATCGCCCAAAGCATGGACGAACTCGAAGCGCGGCTATTTGATCATCCTGCTCTGGACGCCATGCGCTATGGTTCAGATGCTGCGCGCGAACGCGCCCAAGCCGCGACAGGCCTGCCTGATCCAGTGGTCTCGCTTGGGATCAATAACTTCCCAATCTTTGATCCCTCTTTCGATACATTTTTGCCGACAAATAAGGCGATCGGCATTCGCCAGCAGATTCCAAACAGGGCGGGCCGAGAGGCCCGATCCGCAGAGGCTCTGCGCCGGGCCGTCCAGAATGATGCCGCGACAGATATGCGATTCGCTGAGTTGCGCGCTGCATTGCAGATTGCGCTGATCGAGAAACGGCGGATTGAAGCTCAACGTATCCTGGCGGAAGAACGTGATGCCAAATATGCGGAACTCGAAGAGATCGTCCAAACAGAGATCGATTCTGGGCGACCGGTTGTTTTTCGGCTGGCTGAGATTGATGTCGAAAGGGCTGAGGTTGCCCGAACCCTGGCCGAGCTGGAGGGGCAGCTAAGCCAGGTCGACGCTCAGCTGATCGACCTCGTGGGTTTGGTCCCGGCAACGCCTGCTCCGGCGCTCACGGTCCTGGACTGGAACGGAGACGCTCAAGCCTTCCACCTTGTCCGCGTCTCCGACAAGGCGATCGATGTCGCCGACGCGGGCGTTGACCAGGCGGAAGCTGACTACAAGCCCAATTGGGGTGTGCAGCTGACTTATCAGCAACGCGATCAAGGCAGCGGCGCACCGGGGTCGACCTTTGCAGGTGACGATTGGGTGTCCGGGGCGGTAACATTCACGATCCCGCTCTGGGCCGAAAGCCGGCAGGCTCCTGCGCTACGCGCGGCAAAGGCCGACCGAGAGGCGGCTCGCGCGCGCTACATGGCCGCCGCAAGAACGGCCTCTGCGCAATATGCCGCTTTCGATGCAACGCGTCGCGCGGCTGATGAGAGTATTGCAGTTTTCCGACAGAAAATTGACGCGATCGCCGACCAGGTCGCCGCGCAACTGACCACATATGAGTCCGGCATTGGCGACTACTCTCCAATCATTGATGGCGAAATCGCCACCATCGCCCTTCGCGCGCAGATCGCGCTTGAACAATCCCGCCGCGACAATGCGATCGCGCGGATGAACGCTCTATTGGTGACCCGATGAAACAGACACTTCTCTTTGGCGCATCCGCGCTCGGTCTCCTGCTCTCCGCCTGCAGCGGCGAGCAGGCGCTTCCCATCAGCCAAACCGCAATGGCGCAAGCCGACAGCCAGCCCGGACAGGCGCAGCAATATACCTGCCCGATGCACCCCCATTACATCTCAACCGACCCCGACGGCTCATGTCCAATTTGCGGCATGGATCTCGTCCCTGTTGCAAGCGACGGCGCCGCGACCGGCGATGGCTCCATCGTCGTCGCTCCGGAAATGATCCAAACAATGGGCGTTCGGGTGGCGGTGGCGGAAACGGCGTCCTTCGGACAAACCGTGCGCGCGTTTGGGACCGTGGAAGCGGATGAACGGCTGGAAGCTGTATCTGCGTCCCGTCTCGAAGGTTGGATTGAAAATCTCACCGTTCGCGCTGAAGGCGATACGGTTCGCCCTGGCGCCTTGCTCTACCGCGTTTACAGCCCAGAACTCATCGCTGCCCAAAAAGACTATGTCGCCTCGCTAGTCATCGGAAATGAAAACCGGATCGCAGCGGTTCGTCAGCGTCTGCGATCCATCGGCATGCAGAATGCCGCGATTAGCCGTCTTTCCGAAACCCGCGAAGTGCTTGAGCGTGTCCCTGTCTATGCCGAAGCTGGCGGCACAGTCGATAAGCTTCAGGTGCGCGAAGGCGATTACGTTAAGCCCGGTACGCCAATTCTGCAGCTTCAGTCCTATGCTGATGTCTGGGTCATTGCGTCCATTCCCGAGCAGGATTTGGCATTCATCGATACGGGCATGCCCGTCTCGCTCGACTTTCCGAGCGCGCCTGATGCGGCGGCAACGGGCCGGGTGGATTATATTTATCCAACCATTAACTCGCAAACGCGAACCGGCGATGTCCGTATCGAGATCGATAATTCACAAGGCTATCTGCGCCCGGGCGCATATGCTGACATCCGGTTCGACCTTGGCGGCGAGACGCGCCTGGCGGTCCCGACCGAAGCGATCTTGCGTGATAGCCGCGGAGCCCATGTCATTATGGCCCTCGGCGATGGCAGGTTTGCCGGGCGCGCCGTACGCACCGGCGTCTCAGCAAATGGCCTCACCGAAATTCTGTCGGGATTGGTTCCAGGGGAACAAGTCGTCGCCAGCGGACAGTTCATGCTCGATAGCGAAGTCAATTTACGCGAAGGATTTTCCAAACTTCAAGCGCCGCCCGCTTTTGCCGCCGGGCCGGATACGCCGCTCTCACAGCTTCCGGTGGATGCCACCACGCTCGCAGAGATCGATCACTTTACTGACATGGCGCTCTATTTTCACGAAGCGCTGACCGATCGCTACAAGATCGATCCCTACTTCGTGGATCCGGCCCTCGGGCTGGGTGAAACACTGCGTACACGATTTGCTGACACCAAGCTGGTCGGCATTCTGGAGCCGGCAGAAACAGCTCTGCGGGCCGCGAAAGCCGCCCGTGAAGGCGATGCGCTAGCCGCAACGCTGGCAGACTTGATGACGGCGCTTGAACCTTGGTTGCTGGAAGGCGCGCCCGTTCACTATCAAACAGCTGGCCTGGTGCTTTACCGCGAGACCGACACAGATCGCCTCTGGGTGCAGGAAGGCGGCGCGGCCCGCAATCCGTACGGAAACGGCGCTGCCGAGACCGTTGATTGGCCCGACCCCATGGCGGGGATTGAAGTGCCCGACACCGAGCGCGGCCCTATCGATCCGCATGCTGGTCATCGGTAGGAGCACGCCATGTCAGACCCCCACATTGACGATCTTGCCGGACGTGATCCCTCCAAATCTGGGATCGCGAAGCTCATTTCTTGGTCGATTTCAAATCAGCTGATCGTGCTGACACTGGCCGCGGCGCTGGCCATCTCTGGCTGGCTGGCGCTCGATCGGACGCCGCTCGACGCGGTCCCTGATTTAACCGATACCCAAATTATCATCCGAACAGACTTTCCAGGCCAAAGCCCGCAAATCGTTGAAGACCTGGTCACCTACCCACTCTCAACCAACATGCTCGGTCTTCCAAAAACAAAGGATGTGCGCGGCGCATCCATGTTTGGCACCAGCTTTGTCTATGTCATTTTCGAAGATGATGTGGATCTGTATTGGGCCCGCTCACGGGTCGTCGAAGCGCTTTCGCGGCTTGGCTCAGAGCTTCCGCCAGGCGCGGTGCCGCAAATAGGTCCGGACGCCACGGGCGTTGGCTGGGTCTATCAATACGCACTGGTCGACAAGACCGGTGGCACCGATCTGGCGCAGCTGCGATCCTTGCAGGACTGGTTTCTGAAACTGGAGCTGGCAGGAGTTGAAGGTGTATCCGAGGTCGCCTCGGTTGGCGGATTTGTGCGGGAATATCAGGTCCTGATCGACCCCAACCGGCTACGCGCCTACGATGTGCCGCTTCGCCGTATCAGTGAGGCTGTCAAAGCCGCCTCCAGCGAAGTCGGCGGACGCGTTCTGGAGCAAGGCGAAAGCGAGTTCGTCATTCGCTCATCGGGCTATGTTGATGACAAGGCCGATCTTGGAAATGTGGTTGTTTATGCCCTCGACGGAACGCCGGTTCTTCTGTCTGACGTCGCCCGCATCATAGAAGGTCCGGCGCTCCGGCGCGGTATTGTCGAGCTGAACGGCGAAGGTGAAACAGTTGCCGGTATCGTCATCATGAGAGATGGCGAGAACGCCTTACAGGTTATTGAGCGCGTCAAAACCAAGCTTGCGGATCTTCAACGCGGCCTCCCGGATGGGGTGGAGATCGTCACGGTCTATGACCGCGCGCCCCTGATCGAAGGAGCGGTGGAATATCTTCAACACAAATTGATTGAAGAAGGGATCGCGGTCGCGCTCGTAATCCTCATTTTCCTCCTGCATGTGCGCTCGTCTTTTGTCGCGATCATCACTTTGCCACTCGGTGTCCTGGGCGCATTCCTGATCATGTCCTTTCAGGGCGTGACCGCAAACATCATGTCCCTTGGCGGCATTGCAATTGCGATCGGCGCGATGGTGGATGCCTCGATTGTCCTGGTTGAGAATGCGAGCCGAAAGCTCTCAGAACTCGATGAAAAGCCAGATGCCAAATTGCATCGCCAAACCGTGATCGCAGCGGCCCAGGAAGTCGGCCCGGGGATCTTCTTCTCGCTCTTGATTATCACAGTGTCTTTCTTGCCCGTCTTCGCCCTGACCGGTGAGAGCTTCCGGCTGTTTTCCCCCCTGGCCTTCACCAAGACCTATGCGATGGCGTTCGCCGCGATCCTGTCCGTTACGCTGGTGCCCGTTCTGATGCTTTATCTGATGCGCGGGCGAATGCGCCGCGAACAGGAGAATCCGGTCAACGCCTTTTTTGTTTGGGTTTACAAACCGATTATTCACGCCGCGCTTCGCTTCAAATGGATCACGGTTGCATTAGCGCTCGCCCTCACCGCAAGTGTCATCGTTCCGATCCAGCGTCTCGGCTCGGAATTCATGCCGGCGCTTTATGAGGGCGAACTGTTATACATGCCAACGACGCTGCCTGGGGTATCGTCCACCAAGATGCGCGAAATCCTCGGACAGACGAACCGGGTAATGATGACCGTGCCGGAAGTGGAGCGTGTGTTCGGGAAAGCGGGCCGCGCCGACACAGCCACCGACCCTGCCCCGCTGACGATGATTGAGACCTGGATCAAGCTTAAGCCCAAGGATCAATGGCGTTCCGGCATGACCGCTGATCGGATCATTGAAGAGCTAAACTCAAAACTGCAAATGCCGGGTTTGGTGAATTCCTGGGGGTATCCGATCAAGATCCGAATGGACATGGTCTCGACCGGCGTGCGGACCCCTATTGGCGTGAAAGTGACCGGTGACAATCTTGTCGAAATCGAGCGGATCGCGCGCGATATCGAGACTGCCATTGCCGACGTTCCGGGCACGCGATCTGCGTTCGCAGACCGGGTTCTTGGCGGCAAGTATCTTGAAATCATGCCCGATCGCGGCGAACTCGCTCGGCGCAATATCGATATGGGCGTTTTCCAATCTGTTGTGCAAACGGCCCTTGGCGGTATGCGCCTCGCCGAAAGCGTCGAGGGCCGGGAGCGATATGACATCATGCTCCGATATGATCGCCCGTTCCGCGAATCCAGCGAAGACCTGGAAGATATCCTCGTTCCGACCCCTACCGGCGCGCACATTCCACTCGGCGAGCTTGCGAGCATTACCTTTACGGAGGGACCTCCCATGATCCGTTCTGAGAATGCTCGTCTGACGGGCTGGGTTTTTGTCGATATTGCGGGCCGTGATATTGGCGGGTATGTCGCTGAGGCGCAAAGAACCGTCGCAGACGGTGTCGATCTACCGCCTGGTTATGCCGTATCGTTTTCTGGGCAATATGAGCAGATGCAAGAGGCAGGCGCGCGTCTTCGCGTCGCCATTCCGGCTGCGATTGCACTCATCTTCCTTCTGCTCATGCTGCATTTTGGGCGGCTCGATCGCACCGCCATCATCATGCTGTCACTGCCATTCGGCCTGATTGGAGGGCTCTGGGCCGTGTGGCTCGCAGGTTACAATCTGTCAGTGGCCGTTGCTGTTGGCTTCATCGCACTTGGTGGCATCGCCGTCGAAACCGCTGTGGTCATGCTCCTCTACATTGATGCTCAGGTGCGTGAAACGCAGCCGAAGACCAGGGCAGAATTATTCGATGCGGTCAGCGCAGGCGCCGCCATGCGTGTGCGGCCAAAACTGATGACGGTGACCACTATTTTTGCCGGTCTTGCGCCGATCTTCATTACCGAGGGACTGGGGTCCGACGTGATGCGGCGGATCGCTTTGCCCATGCTGGGCGGCATGACCTCTACCCTTTTGCTGACCCTGATCGTGATCCCTGCGGTCTACTATATCTGGGTCGGACGCAGCCTTTCCGCGCGCGCCGGAAACGCTTCCAAAGAAGCGCGCGCCATTCCCGTCTTACCTGAAGGAGACCAAGCCTAATGAAACTCTATACCTTACTTACAGTTAGCGCCGCAGCGCTGACCCTCGCCGCATGCGGTCAAACCGACAATGACGCGCCGGCATCCGATACAGCTTCCCAAACAGAGCCCCCAATGGAGATGGAGATGGCCGACGGCGAGATGATGGATCATTCCGACCACGACATGGGATCGAGCGATACTGGTCACGCCACCGGCGTCATCAAATCCGTTGGTGCCCAGGGCGACTTTTTGACGATCGATCATGGCCCGATTGATGGCATCGGCATGGGCGCCATGACCATGGGTTTCGACATCGCGGGTGATGTCGACCTTTCCGGATTCGAAGACGGCGACACCGTCAGCTTTATGGTCAAGAAAGGCCGTGACGGCTCTTACAGGATCACCGCAATCTGTGACACCGGCGCGGCGGGCGATGAATGTCTCGCAGGCATGATGGACCATTCCGGTCACGAGTAACACGACTGGGCGGCGCCCGTGAAAGCGCCGCCCTTACGGGAGGGTTGGACATGGCGGTTCTGAGATGGGCAGTGCGTATTCACAAATGGGTGGCGCTGATTGTCGGACTGCAGATCGTGCTTTGGGTCGCCGGAGGCGTCGTCATGAGCGTCATCCCAATCGAGCAGGTCCGGGGTGAACATAATATTGCGACGCAAACAGCCAAGAGTGTTTCACCAGCCGATATAATAACTCTGCAGAATGCGGCGCAGGCCGCTCAGATTAATCAAGTCGCCGAAGCTTCAACAGGAACTGTGCTGGGTGAGCCGGTTTGGCATCTGAAAAGCCCGGACGGTATTTCCTTTACAATTGACGCCAGGACCGGCGCTGTTATTTCACCGGCGAGCGAGTTGTTGGCAACTCAAATCGCTCAGGCGGATTATTCTGGAAATGCAACACTTAGCGACGTAACCCTTCTGACCGACCCGCCATCGGAATACGGTAGACCGGGCCCAGTTTGGCAAGTCGTATTTGCCGACCGTGACAATACCACTCTATATGTTGATCCGGCACGTGCAGAGGTTCGCGCGCGCCGCTCATCTACCTGGCGCTTCTACGACTTCTTTTGGAAGCTTCACATCATGGACTATGACGACGGAGATGATTTCAATCATCCTCTTCTGATCACAGCTGCGGGCGCCGCCATGTTTGTAGCTCTCTCGGGGCTCATTCTGCTGATTATCAAAATGCGACGTTCATTACTCGCCTGGAGCCGGCAGCGTAAGTCTTCGCCATGATCGGACGCGCTTAGACGGCCTCCTCTGACAGGGCGGTTCCATTGGTTGCATCAAGTTCGCACCAAATTCCCAACAGGCTGGTATGGAACTAACCCCCTGACATCGTGCTGAACTCTATAGCAAACACCTGAGGTGACATCCGGTTCCTGCCTGATCCAGGCGAAGACTCCATTGACGTGTCATGGAGCAAGACTATATACCCATACAGGGTATAGGTTACCGGAGATATGATATGAACAGCCTAGCAAAGCCAGGCAACGATACCGGGCAAGAGTCTGCACAACTCTTTCGTATGGTGACTGAAGATCATGTCTGTCCCTACGGATTGAAGGCTAAAGCCTTGCTGGAGCGCAAGGGTTATGCGGTACAGGACCATCACCTGAAAAACCGGGATGAAACAGACGCATTCAAAGCGAAGCATGATGTTCAAACAACACCGCAAACGTTCATCGGCGGGGACCGGATCGGTGGTTACGACGATTTGAAGGCTCATTTCGGAAAGCCAGTTAAAAAGGCTGGTCAGTTAACTTACACGCCAATTATCGCGATCTTCGCCGTTGCGGCATTGATGGCGCTTGCAATTAGCTGGGCGTCATCTGGAACACTGCTCAGCATACGCGCCATTGAGCTCTTTATTGCTGTCAGCATGTGTATTCTGGGCGTTCAGAAACTGCGCGACCTATCAAGCTTCTCAAGCCAATTTCTCGGTTACGACCTCTTGGCCCAACGTTACGTGCGATATGCATACGTCTACCCGTTCGCTGAAACGGGCGCGGGCATCTTAATGATCGCAGGCGCGTTGACCTGGATCGCAGCACCAACCGCTCTGTTCATCGGTCTTATCGGTGCCGTTTCAGTCTATAAAGCGGTCTATATAGACAAGCGCGACTTGAAATGCGCCTGCGTCGGCGGCGACAGCAACGTGCCGCTTGGCTTTGTGTCCTTGACCGAAAATTTGATGATGGTGGCCATGGCCGTCTGGATGGGTACAAAGGCATTCGCGCTCTAACCACGGCGATTGCCAGAGACTTAAGAGCGGTCTGTTCGCACAAATCACGGCGTGGGATTATCGGAGGTAAGCCAGTTTTCCCAGCAGTCGGCCTTCCTACGCTTTGACACGGGCGCAGGATGAGAGTCGACTGATGGCCTTAGGGCCCCAATGAAAGCGTCAAAACAGATAGGCTGCAACCTAATTAAGTCGAAAATTAATTAGACTGCAGCCTATTGATCGAATGATAACTATTAGGCTATAGTCTATCTTTTCCATTGACCTTGATAGACTGCAGCCTATGAAAAAACACCTTACACGCGCGCGCGACGCACTTGATGGACGCCTGTCACCGATGCGTCCAACGGATCGTTTTACTGTTCCGCCGAAAGGTTGGATACGCGCGATCCGAGACGCACTCGGCATGTCTGGTGCACAGCTTGCTGCAAAGCTAGGGATGAAGCCACCAAGCGTTGTTGCGCTTGAACAATCTGAAGCGGCGGCCACGATCCGCCTGGAGACGTTGCAAAAGGCGGCAGCAGCGCTCGATTGCGAACTGGTTTATGCCTTGGTACCCCGAAAACCATTGGAAGAAATCGTCCAAGATCGCGCGAGGATGATCGCGCTTCGAGAACTCGGCGGGATTGCCCATTCGATGGGACTTGAAGACCAGGCGGTCCCAGATGAGCTTGAAGAGCGCATCAATCGCTTTATCGAGCAGTCGCTGCGCGATCGAGACCTTTGGGACGAGTGATGAGTGACTTGTTCCAGGAACCCGATGATGCAACACCCTTAGTGCCCGCCGAGCGGGATGGGCTAAAGCTGACATGGATTACCACCCGAGCTGATCTAAACGCTGCGGAACAAGACAATATCGATGCTGGAGCGGCATGGGCTTTTCGCAGTCGAAGGGCCAACATATTGACCGTTGCCTTTTCGATCGCGCTTCACCGACAGATGTTTGGACAAGTTTGGGATTGGGCAGGCCACTATCGCACGACCGAGCGAAACATCGGTATTGCGCCATACAGAATTGGCACTGAGACCGCGCAACTCTTTGATGATGCAGCATTCTGGGTCGCAAACGAGACTTATGAGCCTGACGAACTTGCGGTGCGCCTGCACCACCGCTTAGTCTTTGTACATCCTTTTCCGAATGGAAACGGACGACATGCGCGCATGATGGCGGACCTCCTCATCCGTCGTCTTGGCGCACCGCCCTTCTCTTGGGGCAGTAATAGAGATGACGGCGTCATCCACGACATTGGCGACCTTCGCAAGCGATATGTCTCAGCGCTGCGAGCGGCAGACGGCAATGATTATGAACCATTGATTGCCTTTGCACGATCGTAAGTCGTAGTCGCGTTGAAACCTTGCTGCGGTCGACGATACGGTTAAAATGAGGTACCTTAGAACAATGTCAGATTATGATCCCTCAGAACTCCAAAATCCGTTCACTAGTTCCGCGCGTCCTGGAGACTTTGAGCGGGCTTCGGAAGGCGAGAATTACGGTGAGGTACAAGCTTCTCTGAAGCACTTACTTATTGCTTTTGTTCTAGGTCTCGTCGGAGTATTTATCGTATTCGGGCCACTCACTTAACTGAATCATCTCACAGACCTAAGCCTCCGATCTTCTTCAGCTTTTTCTGCTTCGACGCGAACCAATTCTTCAAAACGCTCATCTCCCATGACGGCGCGTGCATTCTCTTCACCGCCAGCCCACTCAACGTACGACTCGAGCCCATATCGTTGAACATGCGCTTCCCCATTGGTGATGGCCGTTTGGTGAGCGACGTCATCTCCTGATCCTCTGACATACTCTTGAACCTCACGTTGTTGCCCGATCATATCTGTGAAGCGTCCGTCAACGGCTGCGGATGTCGGCGTCTCAACGGGCGTTGTTCGTTCGTCAAAACGAATATTGCGATCGAAAGCAGCGCTCTCGAATGCAGCACTCTGAGCCGCTTCGCCAGAGAACGATCCGATCGGCGCGTACGCGCGGCCCTCAGGCTGGGAAAAGCCGTTCGGAGCGCCAAATGACTCTGGCCTCAAACGGCTCTCGAAGAAACCGGATTGAACGGCTCGCTGTTCAGCGCGTCCCATGTCGGAAGATGACAGGTCAACCCAATACTCCTGAGCCTCCCGTGTCGAAACGGTTCGACCATTCAAATTTGAGAGATGGCTAACCAGAAATGTCTCAAACGCTGCGACCTCGTTCGCATTGATGGATCCGCCGCGTCCCATTCGATCATCGGCGCTCGCAGTGTAAGTCGATGCTTCTGTGTAATAGGCCTCCGCCTGCTGCCTTGCTTCTTCGCCGCGCCTAAAGTCAGCCGAGGTCTCGCGTGCGAGTGACAAACCTTCCTGGTGTTGTTGTCGTTCCATCACGCTCTCAGCATCGCGCACGAACCCACTCAACTCGTCGCGATACTGCTGCCCTTCATCATATGAGGAGCTGTCGGTCGAACTTCGGTCTGAATTAAGAGACCCAGATTCGCTAACGCGATAGCCTTGGTCAGCGCGGTTTTCTCCGCGCTTATAAGAATTTCCGTCTGTCCCCAAGCCACCAGAAACTGGAAGTCGGCCACCTTGGCTACGGCCGTTTTTGGGCCTTGGAGAGCTATTGCTTCCACCTCCACTTGGCGTACCCACACGCAGTCCCACATTGATGTTCGCTTGCTCACCCTCAGCGATTGAAGCAGTACGGCCTTGGAATTCATCCAAGCTCAGGGTCATCGAGCGCCCAGCTCTGAGTGCATCGAGACGGCTATCCTGGTAACTACCATAATCGGCAGCACTTTGGGTTAGAGCAGCCCCCCGCTCGGACAGCACCTGGGCGTCTTGACTGTCCATACGAGACAACATGTCGGTGAGGCGCGACAGATCTGTTTCTGTTTCTCCGTAGAATTTGGATGCGCTCTCACGGCGTGTGTCGCCCTCGGAGCGATAGACCGAGCGCCCGATAGACGTCATCGCATTGGAATCGAGCGAGGTCGCGAAACCAGATTGATACCGGCTATGGCCTGCCGTCTCATCAACGAGCGACACGCCGCCAGATGTACGCGTCCAGTTGCGCCCTTCGGGATCTCTGTAGCTGGCATGTCCGACATCATATGAGGGACTAAGGCGGATCTGCCCGGCAGTTGCATTGCCAGCTGATGATGTCATCAAAGTCTGATTGCCAATATTCGCGTTGCCGAACCCAAGATTTCCCGTTGCGGCTTCAGCAGCCGCCGTCTGAGACGCGCTTTTGACCGGGGCCAGAAAGCTTTCGTGCAAACGCCCAACTCCAACCGCGATTCCCGGCCCCGCCGCAGCAAGAAACGGGATCATTGTGATGAGCAATCCGCCAATACCAGATAAATCAGCCGCAGTGGCTGACATGCCAAGCGAGGTTTGGATCGTTTGGCCAAGCGTGCCTGGCATTTGCGCCGAGGCATTGATGGCGTCGTAGCCTTGGCGCGTGATGATGTAATGAATGACTGCGAAGAGCGGTCCCCACATTTGCAAGTACAGAAAGCCCGCAAAGTATTTCTGCATGAAGCTGAACCCGATGTTCGGGAGCAAGAAGAAAGGTGCAATGATCGGGAAGATTGCGATCACGATCACGGTGATCGCGATATAGAGAAAGTTGACGAACTTCTCGGCGATCGCGCCAAGCACGGTATAATTCCATTTGGCTTGCTGCTCAGCGCGCGCGGCGGCATAGGCTTCGACCGCCGCCGATGCATCTGCCCGCGCCGAATAGTCCACCACCGCATCCATCGTCGAGTTCACAAGGATCGCTTGCTGGGCGATTTGCTGAGCTGATTGTGAGACGCCAACAAATTGCTGATAGATGATTGGAAGCGAGGAGAGCATAACCGCTCTTGCCTCGGCATTGGTCAGATGCGGCTTGGAAAGCTGCGCCTGACGGTCGATTGTGTTGTCGGCCGCGGCGGCAAGTCCGGCAGAAATGCCGGTCCAGGCATTCGCGCAGGTTTCGACCGTGACGGTGCCGTCGGCCAGTTCATAGCGTGTGAAGAGCGCCGGCGATGCAGACGTCGCCAGCACGGGGACAAGATCGGTTGCGGTGACAAGATCATCGATCGCGGTCAAGCCGGCGTTGATGTCCGGGAAGACGCAGTCGCGGGTATAACCGGTGAGGTTGCGCGAGAACCAGGTGTCGACCGCGCGCCAGTTGTTCAGGGACGACTGAACCTGCAAGGCATATCCAAAGCCGTGCGTTGAATAGGCCATATCGGCCGGTTCGGCGAACAAAGTCTCGAACGCACCTGTGAGCGTGCTGCCAATGGTCGTCGTGATCGACGCCGGTACCGCAAGTCCTATGGGCACATTGTTAACGGTGGCGACAGGGGTTCCGGAGACCCGATCCGTCACGGTTACATTCACAGTTGGGACAAGCAGCACCAGATAGATGACGGTCGATTTCACCAGAAAGTCGAAACCGGCCTTGAAGTTCATGCTGACCGCGACTTGCCAGGCCGCGAGCGCAAGGCCGATGATCAGGACAACGCGGATCAATGACGCAAACGCGCCTGAGCCGGTAAAAGCGGCAACGGCATTTAGAACATCGACGATGAATTCGCCGCCTCCGGTGACAATAACTTCCATCAGCCGGCTCCCTTAAGAAGCTCAAGCTCCAGTTCGATCCGGATTGTCAGCAGTCGAAGGGCGCGCGCCTCTCCGGCGCCTAGCGAGATGTCCTTCAAGCGATCCCTTAAGAGACGTGCGCGCGACAACCTATGTTGCGGATTTTCGGTCTGGTCCATAACAAGAAACTCAGAGAGCACCGAGGCAGCGGTCTCTAAATGGCGCTGGCCGAACACGCCTTTCGAGACCATCATTTCGCCGAAGGAGACCACGACGCAGAGATGGCCATCGATTAGGGCGAGACGCTCCGACCAATCCTCGGTACGGGCGCAGATCGCGTCCCACAAAGCTTTGGTATAGGCGTCTATCCGGCACTCACAGGCGCGGCCCCGAATAGCGGCAGAATCAATGCACGCATTGAGACGATGCTCGCGCGCCGCACGCTCCTGCTGAGATAGATGTTCAAGGCTGAGGATCATCGTGATTGCACCGCGTCGGCAAATCGCAGCGAGCCTTGCATATCGACTGAAAGCCGCCCGGCAATGATGCGTTCCAGGGTTTGGGTTTGTTCCATGACCGCCAACCATCCCCCGACTTCTGTGGCGGCAACGGCCCGGCGGGCACGGAGCTTGGTGCGCAGCTCTGAGATCGTGGATTGGACCTGCTCGCTATCATAGACGCTGATGCGTCCTTCGGCTTTCAGCGCCTCTTCAATCGCGTCCAATCCTCGTTCGAGATATTCCACGACAAGGACGCCGGCAATCACGTCAGCATATGCTGCAAGCGGATTGCCCGCCTGATTGTTGTATTGGGTATGCACGACCAGCATTTTGTAGACGGGCATGGGCGCGAGATTGACGAAGTCGATCTCTTCGGGGGTGAGCGCCGATCGCGTCCGCGCCTTCTCGGTGATGCTGGCGAGCAGGAGATCGACCCGCGTGCGGAAGCCTTCGCTCGCTGGAATGGTGATGTCTGTCCGCGCGGGACGCAGGCATTGATCGATCTCATCACAGCGATAAAGCGTGAGCGTCCCGCCATCGAGGAGCGCACTGAACGCATCAGTCGTCATTGGTATCGGCGGAAAAGGCGGCACGGTTGTTCCAGCATCATCGGCATAGATGATTTTCATGCCAACCATGGACATGAGGAATTCTGCATATTCGCGGTTGGTGGAAAGCCGGGCGTCTTTCAGCGCCAGCCAGACCCGATTGGTGTTCTCTTCGTTCTGGCGAGAGAAAGCTTCGCCGGCACCATCAATGACGCCCTGCTTGTCAGCATCCATGCCGCATTTCTGGCGGGCATCCGCGCCGTCTTCATAGGTGCCTGAGGCAAGACCTGCGATCCGGCAGAGATAATCAGATTTGCCCTGGGCGCGGTCATGGACTTCGCCCAGCAGGCTTTGCGCCGCCTCGCAGCTATCCATATTCCAGGAATTGATCGTATTGGCCCTCTCTTCGAGATCAGCAAGAATACCGCCAAGCTCGGGGCTGACCGCATCGATCCCGGCTTTGAAGATCAGGCCAGCGCTATCAGCGGCGACGGCTTTTAGAAAATCGATGAATTCATCGGCATCGATGAAGGAAAATCCACCTGCGAAGAGGTCAATGCCGCCGCAGCCGGCGCGATAGGACGGAAATTGAATATCAATCGGGTCGAGCGTTTTGCGCGGGGTGCGCAGATAGATCTGGCCAAGCGTATAATATCCGCCGCTTTGCAGATCATGTGAGCTTGGGCCCGAGACATTTCCATAGCCGTTCAAGTCTTCCCAGAACTCGGTCATGTCTTGGCCGAGCTGCGCCGATGCGGGCGCGCCAAGCGCCCATGCGACGCCAAGGGCTGCGATCCATTTAGTCCAGGTCATGGGCTTCTACTCCATATTCTTCGCCCGGCGGCATCGTGGTGAGGGCGCGGATGCGATATTCCAGCTCTGAGATGGTCAGCAGGCCATAGCCGACCGGGATCACCTCGCCGGATTCTGCGTCATACAAGGCGACGGCGGGCGTCACATCGGCAAGCCCCATCCGGGCACGCTGACCAGTATCGACCTGGTAGCCGTCAAATCCGGAGAGCGGCCTGCCATCGACCGAAACGGGCAGGATGGTCAGCCCATAGCGGTCGGCAAACCCGCCCAGGATTTGTTCATAGACCGCGCAAAAGTCACACGTCCCCGCGCCAAAATAGAAGATGCCATACCGGTCTTTAATGGCTTCAATGCTCGCGGTTTCAGCGGCGCGTTCAATATCGCGTTCTGCCTGCCGCCCGAGCTGACTGGTGGGCCAATCAACAGATTCGTCCAGGTCCGGATTGGACCAGACAACCCGTTTCCATTGGGCGGTCATATAGGCGGCATTGTCGACCCAGCGTTTTTGCAGCCGCATATAGCGCTCGACATTGGCTGGCGTCGGATCGAGGACCATGGCGGCCTTCGCCTCATCGAATATAGCGCGCTCAGTCTCAAGACGTTCGCTGGCGCTCGGCGCGGGCACGGTTTGCAGCTCGACCGGCGCCTCTGGGACGGGCTCAAGCGCGGCTTTGTCCGGATCGCAATAAAAGTGATAGCCAAGATCACGATCGCAATAGGTTTGGGGACCGCCATCCGGCTCGGCCAATACGGGCAACGACAGCATGACAAAGAGAGGTATCAAGATGAGCGATCTAATTGCCATAGTTTCGAAGCCTTTCCTGCATGGCCGCAGAAGCATCCACTGGATCGGGCAAGGTGAGGCTGGCTTCCAGGTCCTCGTAGAATTCTGAAAGATCCATCGCACCGATATCGAGCGAGGCGAATTCATCGACGGTAAAGCCAGAACAGTCCGGGCTTTTGACATCGCCATAAGCGCGCCCAAGCTGCGCCCGGCCTTGTTCGGTGAGGATGCGTGAGAGGCGCGAGCCATGACAGCAATAGCTCCGCTTCTTTTTCAGGCAGACGCCAAAGAAGGTTTTCTCATCGCAATAGGTCCCGACATAGGTGCATTCATGCAGGCCTTGGCTTTGGGCCAGCCTTTGCTCGTCGGCATTGCACTGATTGAGGCCAAGATCATTGAGGATGCCTTCATCCTTGCAGCAATTGAACGCGCCAAAGACCGCCTTGCCGCATTGCAGGTTCTCACCGTCGAAAATGGTCAGCGAATCCCCGTCCAATTGTTCCGCGCCTTCGAACACCGCCGCAAAAGCGGCCGTCGCCTCTTCAAACTGATCAGACGGTTCAGGCTCAATCGCCGGGAAACAATCGCCCGTGATGCAATAAACATTTTGGGCACAGAGCGAGACCGTTCCGGTTTGGATCTGGCTCGCTGGGCAGGCATATTCATGATGCTCGGAGATGCAGGCTCCTGATGGATCATTGGACAAACAGGTCGTCTGAACAAGATCGCAGCCAGGATCGGGCGGTGCACATGTATTGAAAACGTCGCCGCCCATCACTTCGCACGCGGCCTGCATGCGGACGCGCCAACATTCGCCGCCGACGGGCAGATAACGCCCTTCACTGCGCCCAAATGCGGTCCAATGGGTCAAGCCGCATTGCGCCTTCGTCTGCCCCCGGCACGGCGTCCAGGACCCCGTCGTGAAAGCGGCGGTTAAATCGGGATGATAATCGATGTAAGACGCATAATCGGCAGCCCCGTTCGGGGCGCCATAGCCGCTCACCTCGGGACCGGCGATGCAGGTTTCGGTGAGACTGGTGCATTCCGGACGCGCGGCAAAACTTGCGCAGGTCAGAGGCTGCAATTCAAATCCGAGTTGCCGTGTCTCGACCCGCACCGGAATGCTGGTCGAAATCTGGCGGTCACAGGCAATCTCCCATTGGGTCACTGGGATTCGCCTGATGATTGTTGTTGCTGAGACTTGCGTACAGCCCTGGACATTCACAAGCCAGTCGCGCTGCCCCCGATCAAGCGTGGTATAGATCCATTGGGTGTCAACGCGCGGGCGGCCTGTATAGTCGCAGGTCTGATCTTCCATCCGGCTGGTGCCAGAGACCTCGCAGCCATAGCTTGTCGAGCTTTCGCCATAGACCGCGCTATCGGTGCAGGCGCCATATTGGCCAGCAAGTCCCAGATCACTTCCAACCACAGCGAGCGGATCGGCTTCAACGGCAAGCCCGGCGCTCAAGATGCTCCGCGCCTCGGCCTCATTCATATAGTTCGGGCTGACAGCGCGGGTATAAGCCACGCCTGCGCCAGAATCACTCGACAGCGCTGTGCTTCCTGCCGTCTGCAGGGCGCTCTCATTGCCATAGAAAGACATTTCAGGTGGCGCATCACTATAAGACGGCAAGGCTTCGACCGCAGTCGGATCGATCAGTTCCTGGCCGCCTTCAGGGAAGACGTCGCGCACAGAGTCCTGGCCTTCTTTATAGGCGTCCTGGGCGAGGCTTGGCACGGCCAACAGACCGATCCAGCCTGCAAGAAGGCATACGGCGCGGATCATGGCACCGCCGCCAAACGCGCCAAAGCTGCGCGGGCATGCGCCGGGGCGACCGCCCCTTGCTCGCCGAGAAGTCGAAGCGCGGCCTCGACGGAGATATTGCCCGAGACCGTATCGGCCTCCAGCTGCCGGCAGGCAAAGCCGTCACAGACCGGCTCGCCAGTCAGCACGGCATAGGTCGGCACTTGCGTTACGCCGAGCGCCTGAAAATAGCGCGGATCCACACTGATACCGACCTGATCGCCTTCTTCAAACAGAGCGCGAATGCGGGTCGCAAAGCTCGCATACCCGCCGCCATAAAAGCCGCGCACGACAACTACGCCGCCCGCCTCCTTCGTCTCGCGAATGATTGAGGTCAGCGCCGCGTCCGGCATGGAGAGGCTGACAAAACTGACAAAAAGCGGGGCCTCACCGGACTCCCGGCGCGCGCCCCGCGCGACATCTCCGGCCGCCGCCGCAAGGGCCCCAGCATCTATACTGCCGTCCGCGTCAAAGAAAGACCCTTGCCCTCCAGCGCCTTGCGCCGCCAATCGATCGCCGACGCGCTCGTTCAAAGCCTTTGCCTCAGCGCTAAATCGTTCGGCTTCCATCAGGATCGCGTCAATATCCACGTCTGTGCCGTCCGGGCGCTCGGCCACGAAATCCCGCGCGAGCTGTTCAGCCTCGCGGCGGATATCGCCGAGTTCTTCCTCGCGAGACTGGGGCTGCGCAATCAGGCCAAGGCCGAGCACGATCATTAGAAGCGCGGTTAGACGTGGGGCGTTGAAGATATGCATCATGATCAGCCGGCGCAGCAATTGCGCTTCCCCCAGTATAAATAGCCAAAGTCTTCTCCGATCACGGGGCCCCATTTCAGCGATTGCCAGACCATAGTGGACCGCCCGACCGGAATGCAGGCGCGCAGCGAGCCGCGGGTCACCGGGACCGGCACTGTTGTCTGAACGCGCCACTGCGATTTGCGCCAGACGGGCGCGTATTGGTCCTGACAGAGCACAGCTGCATCCGAGCCCGCCGCGCGCGGTGTCAGACCAAGCCGGTAATTATGATAGAGGAGCCGGTTCGCGGCGAGCACCGAGCCCATAGGCTGGCCGGTCTGGACCGGTATGTTCTGGGTCAGCGGATAGACATTGCCCTGACAACCCGAACACCAGAACAGCTCATCAATGGGTTTGCCCGCTGTGGCGGCGACGCAATCAGCCGAGCAGGCCAAGAGCGCGACCGGATTAGCGAAGGCAGCGGCTTCCGGGTTCATAATCATGGAGAGGCCATCATCATGCCAGAAGGGATCAAGCTCTGAGAGCCAGGCAATATCCCATTGCGGGCCACGCACGCAGGCCGCATCAGTGATCAGCTCCAGCATGCTGAAGAGCGGATAGATGTACCAATGGGCTTCCCAGACGCCTTCTTCGCCAACGCCCTGATCGCGCTCGGCGCGGCCATGGCCGCGCGGCAAGACGCCCGGCATGACAAAGCCGCCCAGGTTTGGAAAGCAATAAGGCTGCATGGTCACATCGGCTAATCGGGAGGGCTCCCACCATCCAATCGACAGGCCGACCCGCAGGAAAAGTGGCGGCGGCGCCGGACACGTACATAAGGGACTTGAAGGGTTCTCCGTATCTGGCCTTGAAGACGGCACGACCGGGATGGAGCCGACCGTGATCGGGAACATGCAATCCCAGCAGACATCTGTGATCGGATTGATCATCCGGCCTGAGCAAATCGCTTCAGACACCTCGCCAAGGGCGCTGGAGCCGCCCTCCTGGGCATGCGCCGGGCTCAAGAATAATGCGAGGCTGGCCGCTAGAATGGCGGCGAGACGTGAGATCAGCGGTGTCATGGCGCCACCTCTTCGACCCGAAGCATTCTGCCCTCCTGACGGATCCGCGCGGGCACAGATGTGACCCCGAACTTGGCGGTGATGAGCCCGCGCTGATCGAAATAGACTGGCTGCTGGATCTCTTGCTCCAGCTCGAACGGCGCGCCACTCACCAGAATAAGCTTCGCGCCCCAAATGGAGGCGTCCGCTTGGGCGAGCGCCCAGTCCACTTGTTCGCGGTCATCGCCATCGACCAAAAGCAAAGGTGTACGCATGGCCACAGCATCGAGCGGATTGACGCTTTGGCCTGCCGCGATGATGAGGCGGCCTTCGGTATCGGTGATGTCTTCCGGCGCGGTCCAGGACGGGTCATAGGTCCAGGATCGTGGTTCTACGGTGCGGGTGATCCCCGGCACCGGATCGGGTCTGATGATCTTGGCTTTGGCGCGGTCGACAAATTCGTGTTCGAGCCGGTCCAATTCGCCGCTGGCGCGCATCTCTCCAAGACGGCGCTGGATCTGGTGCAGCAGGTCTTCTTCTGTAATCTCGAAGGTCTCGCCATAGACGCCGAGATCTTCCGCACTCGCGCTCCAGCTAAAGGAGAGGGCGAGCGCGGCCAATAATGCGGCCCTGCCCAACATAACCAATCTCCTTATATCTTGAATCGAAACTGTCCGGGCTCGGCGACCAGACGAAGAACAACCCCTCTGGCACGGTGCCGGGATCGACTGGCGTGACATTGGGATTTGCGCCGGTCAGCGCCTTATTGGGTCCCAGCCGCTCGCCATTGATCGCAACGTCCACCCCTTCATGGGTCACCATGTCCCCGCCGACGCCGCGCACGATTTTTACAAAAGCGATATCCTCTGGATAATAAGGGTTCGGGCCCGGCGTGAACGCCACCATATCGCCCTTGCCGGGCAACACGCCTTTCTCGACAATAAACGCCCAATGCGGCAGTGACTGGGTTTGATTGATCAGAATGTAATGGGTCTGGCTCCAGGCATAGATGGCCTTCAGCACCCCGAGCGCGAGAATGACCGCGCAGACGATCAGCCATTTGCGCAAGGGGGGCCGCGAGCGCTGCGCAGAGGTGGAAACGGCGGTCATTCTTCACCCTCCATGTCTGCGATCAGGGCGTCGCCAAAGCTTTCCGGGCGTGCGGTCGCTTCAGGAGCGTTCACCCCCAAAGCGACCGATTGAGCGCCCGTGCTTCGTGAGACCGGGTCAGAGGACCGTTCTCGCGCGCCCAAACTTGCTCGGACCGTCTCTGTGAGGTCCGGGATATCACCTGCCAGCACCGCTTCTTTCACGACAACGATGTAGCCTTGCGCCTCAAGCGCCTGAAGCGAGGTTTCAATCTCGGTCGCGACTGTGTCGATCCAGACTGATGCGCTCGTCTCGCTCGCATTTTGTGCGAGCAACCAATCGCGCTCTTCTTCAATCAGTGTCTTCACCGAGACCGAGACGAGCTTGGGTTGAGCGCTCCATGTCCGAAGCGACGCGGCTAAAGCGATCACAGCCAGGCAAAGCGCGACGCCTGCCGTTATTTCCGCGAGCGAGACAGACCGGCTCATGACACCCGCTCCCGCTCGGCGGCGCGCATCGCGAAGAAGGCCGGCAGTCTTAAGAGGCAGACAATGACAAATAGTCCGAACAGAGCGAGCCATAAGCCGTCCAGAAGCGCGTCACGGTTCTCGCGCCAGATTACGTGGTCGATGAAGTTCTCGATGGTCATCAGGCCATCGCGAAGATCAAAACCGCGATAGAGGAGCGGGATGGCGACAAGTGCACCGAGCGCGACGAGAGCATTCTCGAACGCCCACGCGGCCGACTTCATGGCAAGACGGAACCGTTTATGCGTGAGCCATCTCAAGCGGGAAAGACTTGCTTGTTTCATGCGATGTCTCCTTTGCTCGCGATCAGTGTGACGGCGTCAGCGATCGGCACATTCATTTCCGCCAGACGTTTGAATTCGGCGAAGACTTCTGGGTCGGATGAATAGGCAACAAGGCTGCTGGCATCGAGCGCCAGGCGCCCAAGGCAGCGAAACCCGCCCGCGCCTCGGATGAGCGCTTCGGAAAACGCGCCTTTCACGGTTTTGAGGGATTTGATCGCCGCCTCAAGACCGGGATCGAGTTCCACCAGGCTCGCGGCGCGCAATTGTTCGACCGCGTCATCCTTCATGCGCATGAAGATGGTCCAGTCAGAGTTCTGGAAAGCGAGCTTGGCACCTTCAGACTTGTTGACGTCTTCAATCGACTGGGTCGCGGTAATGAGGGCGGCATTATACTTCCGACAGCGCCGGGCAAAGCCTTCGATAAATCCGGCAGCTTCGCCATCACCAAGAATTTGCCAGGCTTCATCCATCATAAGGACTTTGCGCTGGGACCGATTGGTGCGCATGGTCGCGTCGACCAACAAAAGTAGGCAGTAAATGACGAGGCGGCGCAGCTGTTTGTCGGTGCCAAGTTCGGAGAGCTCATAGACGGTGAAAGGATTGTCGATGCGGATGCTTGCGGGCCGCGCAAAGAAGTCGCCATAGGCCCCGTCTGAGCGAAACGGCGCCAAGGCTTGCGCCATATCCGCGCCGCGCTCTCCATGGGATTTGAGGCGCTCAACCACATGGTCAGGTGAGCCGGCGCCGCGATGATCGGCCCAGACGCTTTCAACGACCTCCATCATCAGACCGCGCTCAGCGGGATCGGGTTTCTCTCCCTGAAAGGCTGCTTCCAGCATGAAGCCGGTAATGCCGACTTTGGCGTCGCGCTCGCCGTCGGAATCCAGCCCATCGCCGAACAGGCTGAACGGGTTGAGCGAGACCTTTTTCTCCGTTGAAAACGTCACGCATTTGCCGCCCTGTAGCCGCGCGGACTGAGCAAAAGAATAACCATCATCCAGCACGACCACGACATCGCCAGTGGCGGCATGGGCGCTCGCGAGTTCCTGCAGCAAAACAGACTTGCCAGAGCCTGACGCGCCGAAGATGCCGACATTGTGGTTGCCTTCCCCGACATTCTGGAAGGGCGACCACATCCAGGGCTGGCCGCGGCGGCCAACCATGAGCAGAACCGGTTGATCAGAGCCGCGCGGCTCGCCATGCAGCGGGGCCAGCGCGATTGCGGTCTGGGCCACCATGCGCCGGGTCAGTTGCAGTGTCTTGAGATCTTTGATCGCGCCGTCCCCGCCATTCATCGGCATACAGGCGGCGAGGAGCGGTCTCTGGATGCGGCTGCCTTTGGCGATGTCGAGGCCGAGATTCTTATAGATCGAGCGCACCGACCGGTCGGCTTTCTCAATGTCTTCAGCTGGCGCGAGCACGCCGACGGTATGGGCGGCGCGCACAAGCCGATCGCCGGATTGAAGCTCGCTCACCACATCGCGCCAATCCTGGGCTTTTTCTCCGAGCGATGGATCGATTTTCGCCATCGGGCCTTCAGCAGAGCGGACCGAAGAGGCAAGCTTGGTCGACGCATAGGAATTCGTAAGATCTGCGCCGCCAAAGCTGAGGGTCATGCAGGAGAGCACTGAGCCGGAATGGCGCAGCGTGTCCGTGGTCGGATGGCCGATCAGGAGCGGCGCGGTCCAGCTGGAAATTAGCTGCGGATAGGCGCGGATCTGAAACATGCGCCATTCAAAAGCATCGCGCTCAACTTCCAGGGATCTCGGATTAAGCGTCTCGGTTTTAACGCCGAGCCCGCTGGATCCGACGGCATATTCGGTATCATCGCGAACGCATTGAACATCCAACATGCGTTTCTCATCGAAGCGCGCTTCAGTGCCCCATGCGCCGCGTCTTGGATTGAGCACATCATCCATGAGGGCGACGAGGCCTGAGCCATCGAGGCGGCCATGCGCCACGCGCGCGGTCCCGAGCGTGCCCTCCAGTTTATCGCGCAAAGCCTGAAGCTCGAACACATCCGCGGCGCTTGGTTTGCCGGGAAAGGACAGCGCCACGAAGGCGCGCCATTCGCGCACCAGAAAAGGCGATGCATTGGTGAGGCTCGTCCAGGCGGCTTTTTCAAGTAGCTCAGCGCGCGCGTCGGCAATTGCGCCGTAAACACCGCCGCGGGCCCGGCGCGGGGCCGCCCAGTCTTCAATGATGGGCGCAATACGTGGGGAAGACCAATTGATGAACTGAACCACGCCCCGCGTCATTGAGTCTTCGGTCGCCCACTCTTTTAAGAGCGAGATGAAGCTGTCATCGCCATTTGCGACCGGGGCGAGTTCAACAATCCACCCGGTCGAGGCGCGATTGTGAAAGAGCATGGTTTCTGGATCATACATGCGGTAAGGCAACATCGCGCTCAGCCGGTCGCGATGTTCCAACTCCCGGAAGCTCTCAACAAACCCGTCCGCCCCGAGAAGCCCGCCGCCGATCCGTCCGAGCCAGGCTGAAGCGCGTTCCAGAACACCGCCAATCTTGGCCTTATCGGGCGCGTAGCCTTCTTCGCGCGCAGCGGCGTCTGCGTGATGGTGATCATACGCCATCAGTCGAGCACCCAGTCGGCAGGTTCAACTTCGAGCCAGATGATTTTGCGTTCATGGAAAACGCCGCGAGCATCAACAAAGGCCGAAATCACCACAGGTAGAATTTTTGCAGCTTTTCGCCGTGGGCCGGTCTCGGCAGCCTCGACGAAGGCTGGTATTGGGTCGCTTGTGATCTCTTCCTTCGACGGCGAGACCCGGCGCGTGGCTTCACTCACAGCAGATGCGGTGATGACGGTGGTTGTTTCAGCCCCGCCCTTTAGCGCGGTCGGCACCCCGCGGAAGGGGTCCACAAGTTCGGTCACCCGCTCGTCAGGCGGTATCTCGACGCCGTTATGGCTGACTATGGTCCGAGTTACCCGTCCAGCGGTCAATGACGCAGCGCTGATCCCAGTTTCCTTGAACTCTGAAACATCAGAGTTTGCGTCTAAAGCCTTGACGTCGCTGAGCGCAGAGACGTTCAGAGCGTCGCTTAAGCGCTCACCGCCCGTATCAACGGATGCGGTTAGCAGCGGTGCGGGCTCTGGGGCCGGCTCGTCGGATAAGCCGGTTTCTATCACATCGCCAAGCCTGTCGCGCAGAACGGCAAACTGCGCGCTGGCGGCAGCTTCTGGAAAGGCGGATAAAAAGGGATCATCTTCCCGGGCACTGTTGGCGTCCGATCTGCCCGACATCACCGCATCAATGCTGAAGGCGCTTGGACCGCCGAGCACGGCGCTGGCGGCAAGCGCCTGCTCGTCTGCAAAGCTCGTCTCAAGGAAGGGGCGCCCCTGCTCAATCTCGCTTTCGAAAAAGTCCCGGTCCAAGGGGCGCACATCTTGTAAGAGCTCCGGCGTTGCCGAGAGCGGCAGCGTCTCGATTGGATATCCTGATACGGGGCCGGCCTCTGCCGGATCGCCGCCAAGTTCGGTGATGGTGATCTGATCGATCGTATCGGTGCGGGCGCAGACCCCGTCCTGGCGCTGACAGCTCCAGTCCTGAAACCATGTTGTTTCTGATGAGAGGACACCGCCAAAACTTGAGCAGCCTCCAAGAGAGAAGAGCGTTAAGACAATTAAAGACAGACGCATGGGTTTGGCTCCTTGGAAGGCTCAGCTCATCAAATTTGCCGTGCTTGAAACGGCGACGGCGGATGAGAGCGTTTGAGAGAGGGCGAAGGCGACCGCGGCGCTTAAGGCTGCGAGGTAGACACCGATGCTGTGCTGGCGGGTTGCAAAAGCGCGGATGGCAGCGACGGCGAGGCTTCCGGCAATCAGCGCAGCGGCGGCGAGGTATATCGTGTCGAAGCCAGCGCTCCGGTGCATGAAAGCAAGGCTCGCTGCGAGCGTTCCAATCACCATCATGATCAGATTGTATGTATAGGCAGAGCCCGGTTCACGGTCGCGGCTGACCGCAAACCCCGTCATCGAGCCGCCCATACAGGCCCCTGCGGCCAAGAGTTCGAGACTTCCAAGCATTATTCAGCTCCTTTCAGCCAGGCATCGAGTTCTTCCGGCGGCAACATGCCGTAGCGAATGGCGCCGTCGTCTCGGATAAGAATTGGCGTGCCCGACAGGCCGAGCTGGCGCGCCGCGCGTTCGTTGCGCGCAACGGCCATGGCGCGTTCGCATGAGGCTCCGGGCTGGAGCGCACGCATATAGGCTTGATAGAGCGCGGTTTCGGGATCACGCGCACAATAGACCGCTTCTGGGATGGCGCGCCCGCCCACCGTGCCGACCAGATAGACGTCGGCCTGGACATCGCCGAGCGCAATTACGGCGTCCGCGAGCTGCGCGCAGTAAGGGCAGCCAGGATCGGCGAGAACCGAAAGATGACGTGGCCCCTCGCCTGTTACAATTGCATCTTCCGGCCGAAAGGCCTGGCCGAGGCCGCCGGGTAAAGCCTGCGGCGGCCGGCTTGCAACCGAAGCGGTGCGAACCGACGCTTGCCCGCCATCCAGAGCATCAAGGCGGTCATCGGTCAGCGAACGTCCAAGCTGTAAGTCAAAGACCCGTCCAATCACCATGATGCGCGCATCGGGCGTGGTGTAGAAGACCGATTTTCCCGCCACCACTTCGCAAAGCGGCGCGGCCAGCGCGCAATCGACGGTCTGGATCGCCGTGTTTGGAAACGCCGCGCGAATGACAGCTTCGTCGCCATGTGCCGACATGCTGAAAGCCGCGAGACTGAGAGATAAGAGCGCGCGCCGGATCATGGCTGACCTCCCGCATCATGGACATCGCGCACCGTTGATCCTGAGACAAAGACAAGCTCAACGGCGACACCGGCGGGAAGCTCAATGACGCTGTCATAATCTTCTGCCTGCTCGATCAGGAAATCGGCGATCCTGTCGGACGCTGATGACAGCCCGCCCCCGACACCGCCGCGGATCAGTTCTTCCGGGCTGAGGCTTCGGTCTTCTGTGCCTGTATAAGGCGTGTAGGCGAGCTGCGTATTCGCGCCAAGCGCGTCGCCAAAACCGCCCACAAAGGAGGCGAGCAGCGCCTGTTTGATGAAGGCGCCCTCGCGGCGAATAACCCGGCCGCGCACACCGACTTTGCCAAATTGCGCGACATAACCTTCGACTGCGGTCTCAACGACCTCTCCGCTCTCGCGCAGACATGTCATTTTCTGAAGACGGATAAGAACGCGTTCAGAGGAGAGATCCGGCGTTGCCGCACCATTCACCTGGCATCCTGTGAGATTGGTCTCCAGCGGGGCGCCATCTTCCAGGACAGATTTAGCGGGCCCCGTGATGCGGAGAAGGACGGGGAGCGGATCGCTTGTGTCTTCCGATCCGGCGGGCATATCGACCGTAACCAGGAAAGTCGCTGGCGCATAAGCATTGGTCGGCACCCAGTCGGCAACATCGCCGCGGGTGAGACCAAGCGTCGTTTCCATTGGAGGGCGCGCAAACGCCTCCATCTGCGTTGCGACAGCTGATCGATACGCAATCGGTTCAGCGGCGAGGTCGCCGTCGCTCGGCTCAAACCTTTCGATCTGAACCGAGCGGCGGCGCCGGATTTGAGGAGCAGCGGGTGCTGACGCCGCGAGCTCCCCATCCGGTGTGGCAGTGGCTGGAGAAACGGGTGGGCGCGCGACGCTCAAACGGCGTGTCAGATCATCATTCGAGCGTTGAAGGCGCAGCATCTCAGCCCGAAGGTCTTCGATTTCGCGGGCGGTTTCGGGCGTGATGCCTGCGTCAGGTTGAGCGACCTGGCTGCTAATGGCTGCCAATTGCTCTTCTACGAATTTGAGCCGGGCTTCGCCGCCGGTCACCCATTGCGCTTCTGCATCGCGTGGATCGACGGACGACAATCTTGTCTTGCTGGCCGCTTCGCGGGCCCTGTCTTCCGGGTTGGACGGGGCCATCAGCACATAAGCGAGGCCGCCTGCGAACAATATCCCGATCAGGCCGAATGCGAGGAAACGTTGGCGATTGGCGAACCTTTTATTCGCGTGAATATCAGTGTCTGAAAATTCGCTCATGGCTGACCTCCTTTAACGACGAGGAAGATTTGAGCGGTTTGTCGGCGCGCTACAGGGTCTTGATCGCCGGTTGCAGCGACCACGTTGAACACGGCGAGACGCCCATAATTGATGCGTGTTGGCGCGGTGGCTTCATTGCGAACGGTGACGGCGTAGCCGGTGGCGCCATTCCCGGCCCATTCAATTACGCCGCGTTGCGAAAAGCCCTGGGCTGAAAGCGGGCCTTCAAGCCAATCGAGCCGGCGATAGCGCCTTGTTTCAAAGCCAGTCACCCGCGCACCTGAATACATGGCTCGGATCAAAACCGATGACAGATCGACAACAGGGGTTTCGACGGGCCCGATAGAAGCCGTGGAGCCCATCGAAAGGTTTGCAGCGAGGACATTTTCGCCCCGCTCAAGCGAGGGATCATTATTTTGAGGCGCTGCGATCTCCACCTGCAAGGTAGGCACATCACGCACGCCCATCATGACCTGATAGGTTTGCCCGCCTTCTGTGGTGACGAAAAAGGACAGGTTTCCCAGGGCGTTCTCGCCGATGACAACGTAAAGATCGCCGGTCGCCATATCTTTGGTGGCTGAGAAGTCACCTTCAGGATCGCCTTCCGCGATCTTTTGGACGGATGCGGCGCGGTCATCCTCGAACGCGATCCGGGTCATACCCGTCCGCGACGCGTCGAGCGTAACGACGCCATTCGGCGCTGGCTCGATCACCTGTTGCGCATTTGCAGACAGTATAATGGCCGGTATGACGGCTGCGGCGAGCAATAATCTATTGAGCATCGGTCATCGCCTCGGCGCGAACACGGGCGCCAAGCCCTTCTTGTGGTGTGATTTCTTTGATGTCCTGGAGGTAAAGCGAGTAGCCTTCTTGGAAGAACTGCATGGCGAGCGTCATTTGTCGCTGATCGACAAGCTTCATCCCGACAAAGGTTCTGAGTTCTCCGGTGACCTCGACATAGAGGGTCTTTGGATCCTCATAGACATCGCGCGGATACCAGGCGCGTGATGAGGATCCATCCTGCCAGCGTTCCACGGTTTCCTGCAGACCTGCCGAAATCCGTCCTCTTGCCGAGGGGTGGGTCACCGACAGGATGCGCTCTTCGAAATACTCAGCCGTTTCTGGCGTGATGTTCTCAAAGAAGTAACTGATTGTGATCGCGGTTTCGCGCAGATAATCGCGGCGGACTTTGCCAGCCTCAACCGTCATCGGGTGATTGGTCAGCGGCACCAGAATGATCTGGTCTTTCTTAGCTGTCACCGACAAGGACAGAATGACAATCGCGACAAGCGCAACGAGCAACAGGACAAAGGCGACGTTTCGCTGTCGGCCAACCGTGCCGAGTTGAACAAGGGCGTTATCGGGCGTCATGTCCGTCACCCCGCCAAGATGCGTTCATGGGACGGCGGAATTGCTTTCCAGCGCATCACCGTGTCGGGCAGGATCCAATAGAGCCAATGCAGAAGCTTGGCAGAGTTCTCTCCGCCTTTAAACTTGCGCATGCCCACAACGACCAGTGCAGCTGTCGGCATGGCGATCCAGATTTCAGAGAACATGATCAGAGCGCCAGCGACCCCGACAAAGGCGAGAAACTCGTCAACGGTGAACACCAGAATCTTTTCTGGAAGATCGAGCCATCGGGGGACTTTGTAAGTTCGCTCACTCATCGAGGGCTCCATGCGATAAAGAAGTTGGGTTGAAACGGCCCCGGCTTGAGGGAGAGGCTGCCAGCGGCGAAGTCGGAGGCTTCAAGACGCCAGATGGACCGGGACCGTTTCATTTCTCAGGACGCCTCAAGAGGTAGAGACGCCGCATCTACAGTTTGGATTTGCGCTTCGATTTGCGCGGGCGCGTCTGGAAGCTCGGCCGCGACAGCGGTGAGGACAATCGGCCCGCCAATGCCAACCAAGAGCCCGATACCTGCTGGCACAAGGATTGTTCCAATCGACATACGCGCGATTGCGCCGGCGGCGGCATAACCAAGCGCGATAAGCGTGATGATCCGCCCACCCGAACCAGCCAGCCAATCGCCAAGCTGGGTTTCGGCGGCTGCGAATGTCGTGTCGCCGCCCGCCATAGCGACCCCGGCCAGCACGGTGCCCGCAAGCGCTGCTGCGCCTAGCGCACCGACAGCGCCGAGCCCTCGACTAAAAGAAAACTTAAGAATAGAACCAAACGCCATTTGCGTAACTCCAGGTTTAAGGAAGACGCGGTCTTCACGAAGCCTGGAAATTAACGGGTGCTATTCATCATTCGTCAATATTGGCCAATTTTCGGCAAATATTCTGCAAGTGTTTCGAAAAATTGATTTCAGAATGAATTATTCTCAGAATGAATATTTCATTCCTGGCGTGATTTATAAATTATGGGTGACGATATTAAAACTGCGTCAAACGGGGCCGAAAAAGAGCAACTGCGACAGCTTGTCGCGATTTGTCATCCTCAAATACAGTCTGTTTTTCGCCTAAGCGGAGAATAATATAGCCTAAATAAATCGATTCATTTCAAAGACAAGTTGCGTAACTAGTTATGGTCAGCTAGCGTTCACTTGAGGTGGAAGCTGTAGAGTGCCTATGGCGGAAAAGGAGACGGAGACAGAAGAAAGGGGGGACAAGAATGTCCATCCAACTTGCTCCTAGGGAGCTCGTGCACGTTACGAGCATTGACGACACCCAGAGAAAACTGGGACGTCTTATACGTATAAACAGAAGAGCCTTGGAACTAACTCAAACAGGGCTTGGTGCTCGTGTGGGGCTAAATCAGTCGCAAATCTGCAAGTTTGAGCAGAACGGAGCAACAAGTTTCGAGATTTTCTTGAAAGCGTCTCGAGGTTTGGATCTGCCAGCCTGGGTCCTCTTGAAGGTCGCTGAAGACCCCAACGCGTTCGAAGAGGTCTGCAGCGTCAAATCAAAGTTTCGATCTGCCTTCTGAAGCCCAACACTTGTGGCCCACAATTAGTCAGAACGACTAGATTTGGCCCTTTTTTGCCATAGGCGAGGGTCGATATGGGCGACTTAAAACGCCCTAAAACGGTCGCTGCGCCTTCATTTGATCAGAAGCAAAATAGCGGTTTGAGAGATGTGACCTGACCCCTGATTTTCGGGCCATTTAAGGTTGGAATTTTCCATTTATGATCCCGTCAGGGAGAAGGAAGATTCGATGCGAAAATCTAAATTCACAGACGCGCAGATCGCGTTCATTTTACGTCAGGCTGAGGAGGGAACGCCCATTGCAGAAGTCTGTCGCAAAGCCGGGATTGCCGAGGCGACGTTTTACAACTGGCGCAAAAAGTATGGTGGTCTGATGCCGTCGGAGATGAAGCGGTTGAAGCAACTGGACGAAGAGAACGCACGGCTCAAGCGGCTTGTAGCAGACCTGTCATTGGACAAGGCGATGCTTCAGGATGTTATCAAACGAAAGCTCTAAGGCCTGGTCGTAAACGCGAATTGGTGAAAGACATGATGTCTGTTTGGCGGGTCAGTGAACGCCGCGCGTGCCGGGTCATGCAGGCGCATCGCTCTACCCAGCAGTACAAAACCATTCGCAGCGATCAGGCCGATTTGAAAAGGCGGATCAAAGAGATTGCCGAAACCCGTGTTCGCTACGGTTATCGGCGCATCCATGTCATGCTGAAGCGCGAAGGCTGGCCTGTAAATGCAAAGCGGATCTATCGCCTCTATCACGAGATGGGCCTGCAACTACGGAACAAAACACCGAAGCGACGGGTCAAGGCAAAGCTCCGAGACGATCGGAAAGATGCGACAGCGGTCAATGAGACCTGGGCCATGGACTTTGTTCACGATCAACTCGTCACGGGTCGCAAACTCAGGATTCTGACCGTCGTGGATACGTTCTCACGGTTCTCTCCCGTGGTCGATCCACGGTTCAGTTATAAAGGAGAAGATGTCGTGCAGACACTTGAACATGCCTGCAAACTGTTCGGTTATCCCAAATCTATCAGGGCCGACAATGGTCCCGAGTTCATTTCTCGAGACCTCGACCTCTGGGCTTATCAGAACGATGTCATTCTGGATTTCTCACGACCTGGCAAACCGACAGACAATGCCTTCATCGAGTCATTCAATGGCAAGTTCAGAGCGGAGTGTCTGAACGCGCACTGGTTCATGGGGCTCGAAGATGCCCGCTCAAAACTGGAAGCTTGGCGTAGAGACTATAACGAGGTAAGACCACACAGCGCGATCGGCTACAAAGTCCCGAAAGCGCTCATGAAACGCGAGAAGGCCGAACAGCCAGCTTGCGCCTGAAGCCCGGAAAATCCTCCAACCGGGTGGCCCAGAGATGGGGAGCAGGTCAATCTGAAGCCAGACTAACTCAAATAATGGACCACTTTTTGGGGAGCAGACCAGCAACTTTCTGGAGTTTGGGTTACACAAACTCAAACACGCAGCATTCTCTGAAGTGCATGCATCCAATATGTCCAAGCTCAGTGAAAGGCCGGGAACGGACGATCACTATTTCGGGTAACCGCACGGCCAATAATGGCGCCCAAGACCAGTTCCCAGCTGCAAATCGTTTATCCGGGTGGCACAAATCCAAGCCGCCGCATAAGAACGATGATTGACTATATAACTGAGCAAATGAATTGCCGAGCGATTCACCGTACCGCTCGAACTCTGGGTGCGTTCACCTCACTTTTCAAGAATGCAAGCCACTGATCCATACCTTGGTTGGACTTGGCTGACAGCAACAGAACTTTTGCGTCAGGGTTCACCGCCTTGATATTCGCAAGGCAGGCCTCTTCATCAAAATCAACATGCGGTGCCAAATCCATTTTGTTCACGATCACAAGGTCCGATGCTCGAAACATGTGAGGGTATTTCAACGGCTTGTCTTCTCCTTCAGTCGTCGAGATTATCGCAACCTTCATGTGTTCTCCAAGATCGAACATCGCGGGACAGACTAGATTGCCAACATTCTCAATAAACAAGATCGAACCTGCCGCGGGGTTGAGAGTTTTTACGGCACTAGAGATCATGTCCGCTTCTAAATGACATCCCGCACCCGTATTGATCTGGAGCGCCTTTGCGCCAGCTTCTCGAATGCGGTTTGCGTCATTGGCCGTCATTTGGTCGCCCTCTATAACAGCAATATCCAACTCATCATTTATGGCTGAAATTGTCGCTTCGAGGAGTGTGGTTTTACCTGCACCCGGAGAACTCACAAGATTGAGCGCCAAGACTCCTCGCCCCTCAAACCATCCTCTATTTTGCAGAGCGATCTGATCGTTCTTTTGGAGTACCGCCGTTTCAAGGCTGATAATTTCACCGCCAGGGCCATGCACATGCGGCTTGTCATCCCCTTCATGATGATGGTGATCATGGTCACCATCATGGGCATGATGATCATGCGGTGCTGCGCTCTGGGTTTCATCTAAAATCGACCCCGGACGCACGATCTGCGTTTCGCCGGTTTCAGGGTCCGTTATTGTGACAGCATTTTCCGTATCGCTACATCCGCATGTTCCGCACATTACGCAGCCTCCTCTGTTTCAAACTCTTTTATTAAAAATGTATCGCCCTCAGCGGAGACAATCTCTAGTGTCGCATTTTCAACAACCGTACCTTCGGCCACGATACCAAAACAAAACTCCAGGGCCCGAGACTCTACACACGCTTGGGGGCCTACAGACAGACAAATCCTTTTAACCTGACGGCCTTTGGCATGTTCCGTCACAATGGCGACAATGTTCTTTGTCAGCCCTAACTCATGCATTAGACTACTCCCCAAGCGAGCGGGCCGGTCTCAACCAAAATATAAGTTCCCATGGCAATGGCTAACCCGGCAGCGGCGGTATTTAATCCGGCATGCATCCATCCCATGCCTTTATCCACCCATTTCAATGGCCAAGCGACGACATATGTCAGTGCCGCCATACCCAAGATAGATCCCAGTCCAAAACTTAGGACGTAAAACACCGCTGTGGACACGTTTTGTGTTGCGGCCACCGCTAAAGCCAAAAGACCTGCTGATCCGGCCGCACCATGAATAAGGCCAATGAACAAGGCCTTGACTGGAAACCCTTCAGGATGATCGTGGACGTGCGGGTCAAGATTGTGCGTCTCCTTCGAGTCTGCATGCGAATGGACATGCATATGTTTCGCGCCATCCTCATGTTGATGACCGTGAAAATGTAACTTCTTTTTGCGAAACCGCCGAAAGACATCCACGCCCAGCACTATCAGCATGACCCCTACCCCAAACTCCAATGCGGCGCTCATGCGTTCCGTCAACTTCAAACCAAGCAAGATGACACTTGTGCAAATCGCAAACAGCGTAATGGTGTGGCCAAGCCCCCAAACTGCACCTCGGAAAGCCAAGGATCGTTTGGACTTCTTCGTGTCGGTCATCATCGTGCCTATGGCCGCCAGATGATCCGCTTCGAGCGCATGGCTCATTCCTATGAGAAACCCGAGAAGTAGAAAACCTATCACGTCGACCCTCCTAGCAAATTCTTGGCAGTTGCGCGCCGACGAGCATGTCAACAATGCGCCCACCGCCAAATATGGTCGTCATTTCCACACGCCCTGGTGTGCCTGATGTGGCTCTTCCTATAATTGCCGCATCCTTACCTGCCGGAAGGTTTCGCATCACGTTCAACGCGACCTCCGCATCTTCTTCAGGAACAAAAACGACCAGAGTGCCTTCATTAGCCAGATAAAGAGGATCTAGGCCTAGAATCTCGCACACGCCTTTGACCTCTTTTCGAATGGGAAATTGCGTTTCTTCGATAACAATATGCGTGCCTGATGCTTCCGCAATCTCATTCAAGGCGGAGGCCAATCCTCCTCTTGTTGCGTCTCGGGCGCAGCGTGTGCTTGGGACGGCTTTTGTGACAGCCTCCATGAGACCAGCCAATGATTGACAATCAGATGTAATGTTTGTCTTCAAGGCGAGGTCACCGCGCGCTGCCATTATGGCTGCGCCATGATCGCCCAAATAACCGTTTACGATTGCGACATCGCCAGGCTCAACCGCGCCAGCGTGAAGGAGCACGCCAGGAGGGATAACGCCAATACCTGCTGTCGTAATGAAGACCTTGTCAGCGCTACCGCGTTCCACAACTTTCGTATCCCCGGTCACAATCTTTACACCGATTGAATCAGCCGTTTCTTTCATCGTCGCAACAAGGCGTCTGAGCAAAGTTACTTCAGTACCTTCTTCGATAATAAATCCCGCCGATAGCCAAAGCGGGCGTGCGCCACCAACAGCAAGATCATTCACAGTTCCGCAGATAGCCAGTTTTCCAATGTCACCGCCAGGAAACTCAAGAGGGTCGACAACAAACCCATCAGTTGTGAAGGCGAGTTTCGCGCCGGCTTCAGATAGCGCGGCTTCACTAAGGCGGGCCTGGTCTTCGTGGCTTTCAGGTTCGAAGACGGATGTAAAAACATCATCGATTAAATCCCTCATTGCGCGACCACCCCCGCCATGAGCCATGGTGACATATTCAGCGCGCAGCGTTCGCCGTTTTGTCGGTGCAGATGTCGCAGGTGCTGCCATTACTCTGCGCTCTCCACTTGTGTGCGCACTCCACCGTATTGATAATAAGCTGCGCAAGCACCTTCTGAGGACACCATAAGGGCACCAAGAGGCATGTCAGGCGTACACCCAGTGCCAAATTGCGGGCATTGTTGAGGCTTCATCCTGCCGGTCATCACAGCACCGCATTCGCATCCCTCTGGCTCTTCATATTTAGTCCGCGGACGGCCATACCCGATTTCAAATTTTCGTTCAGCGTCGAAAGCAGCATATTTTTCGCGCATCTTCAGGCCAGACTTGTCAATTTCGCCAAGGCCGCGCCATTCGAAAGTTTCGCGGCGTTCATAGACGTCAGCGCATGCGGCAATGGAAACAGCGTTTCCATTATCCGGTACAATGCGCGCATACTGGTTTTCAACATCGGCCCGGCCGTCACGGACTTGCTCCAAAACCATCAGGACGGATTGGAGCAAATCGAGCGGTTCGAATCCCGCGACAACAATTGGCTTTTTATAATCGCGGGCAATAAACCGATAAGGCTCAATACCGATCACCATTGAGACATGCCCCGGCCCGACAAAGCCATCGAGTTCCATATAGGGGTCTTCCAAGAGCGCCTTTATGGGTTCTGGTACGGTAATGTGATTGCAAAACAGGGAAAAATTAGTGAGCTCTTCTGCTGCTGCCTGTTGCGCGCAAAGCGCGGTTGATGGCGTGGTTGTTTCAAACCCCAACGCAAAGAAAACAACCTCTTTGTCAGGATTGCGCCGTGCAAGTTCCAAAGCGTCGAGCGGAGAATAGACCGTGCGAATGTCCGCGCCTTCGGCTTTGGCCTGCAACATTGATTTTTTGGTTCCCGGGACGCGCATCGCATCGCCAAAAGTCGTAAAAATGACATTTTGGCGCTCAGCCAATTCTAAGCAGTCGTCGACGCGCGACATTGGCAGAACACAAACAGGACAACCGGGTCCGTGAATAAACTCCAAAGCCGGCGGGGTTAGCTTATCCAGTCCATACCTGAAAATCGCATGCGTATGTCCCCCGCAAACTTCCATAATGCGGATTGGCTTTTCGGGTGTTGCACCGATTTCGCCTACGACGCGTTCGATCGCCGCCAGCGCGCCCTTTGCTGCAACGGGATCACGAAATTCGCTTGCGTATTTCATCCGTTCTTTTCCATGGCTAATTGTGAGCGGCGCATGGCTTCGATTTCTTCTTGAGCCTCCCCCAACATCAACAAGACCTCCATCGTCTTGGCTGCTTCCTCTTCATCAATGCGGCTCATCGCAAAGCCCACATGCACAAGGGCCCATTCACCGATCAGAGCATCAATATTGCCATCTTCTGGCATGATACAGGCAAGATTGACCTCTCGCTGAACACCTGAAACATCGATCATACCTAGCTTCTTGGTCGCATCAGAAATCGAAATTATTTGTCCGGGAATACCAAGGCACATAAATATTCTCCTATTGAGGACTGGGTTGAAGTGAGGCAGCGGCGATAACCGCTTGACCAAGGGATAGACCGCCATCATTGGCGGGAATTTGTGAGTGGCTTAAAACACGATAGCCTAGGAACTGGAGTTGATCGTGAACGAGCTGAAACAGCGTTCTGTTCTGGAAGCAGCCCCCACTTAGCGCGATGGTTTCAAATTTTCGATCCGAGCCTGAGAGCTTCGCCACCATTTGCACAATGACACTTGCAAGGCCTCTGTGAAAACGCGCGGAAATTGTCCCAATCGGTGTTCCAACGACCAAGTCTCCAAGCATGGCGCGCCAGGCCCCCAAAGGTTCAATATAGGGCATCCTTGTTTCCTGATGCAGCGGAATAGAAAATGGATATTTCAAACTGTCCGGCTCATTTAAGGCAGCGGGGTCTATCGACGCTTCAAATAGCATGGCGGCATGCCCCTCATAGGACTGCTCATCCCTCAAGAGCCCCGTAATAGCGGCAGCAGCATCAAATAATCGTCCGCATGAGGAGGCAAGTGGCGACTGTGTGCCGCTAGCCATCATCCCATCAAGGGTCTCTCTTGGGGCCTCGTTCAAGTATTTGAAAATATCGAGGTCGGCAAAATTCATTGCAAACTCAGCCCAACCCATTTCTGCGCGAATATGGGCATAAGCATTCCGCCACGGTTGGCGAACGGCCTGTTCTCCGCCGGGAAGTGCGACGGGTTTGAATTGCCCCAGCCTTTCATATGAACGGTAGTCACAAGCCATGAATTCCCCACCCCAAACGGTTCCGTCAGGCCCCCACCCTGTTCCGTCCAACGCAACGCCCAAAACCCGGCCTGCATCCAGTGGCCAATTGTTCTCGGCCATACAGGATGCGATATGGGCATGGTGGTGCTGGATTTCGATCAACGGAATCTCGCGCTCACGCGACAAGCCCCGTCCGGCCTCTGAAGATGCGAAGGCAGGATGTGCATCAACTGCGATCGCATTGGGCTTGTGATCGAATAAGTTCTGATAAAGAGACAAGTTCCGAACAGCCTCGTCTCGGGCAGCCGGATGCTCCATATCCCCCAAATGCTGGCTTAATATCGTTTGACCATTTTTGACCAGACAGAACGTATTTTTGTAGTCCCCCCCCATGGCCAATAGGTCGTCCACATCGACAAAGCCGTCAGGCAGATCCAATGATTGAGGGGCATAGCCTCTGGCACGTCTGATCACGCGTTCACGTCCAGCTACGACACTGGCGACACTGTCATCCACGCGGTTGATAATATCCCGGTCATGCAGACAGGCAAAATCTGCAATCTGTGCCAAGTCTTTCCGGGTTTGTTCATTGGTTATGCATTGCGGGGCGCCTGATTTGTTTCCCGATGTCATCACGATTGGGCGCTTCATGCGCCGCAACATTAAGTGATGTAAAGGCGTATAAGGGAGCATAAACCCGAGGCGGTTTAGCCCTGGGGCAACGACCTCAGGAAGGGTGCCCGGTTTGGCTTTCAACAGCACGATTGGAGCCGCAACACTCTTGAGTACCGCTTCCTCAGCCTCGCTAACCTCGCAATATTGGCGAATGATATCGACCGTCTTTGCCATAAGAGCGAAGGCTTTATCTTTGCGGCCTTTCTTGGCCCGAAGGCTCGCTACCACGTCAGCCTTTGTCGCGTCGCAAGCTAGATGAACACCGCCAATGCCTTTGATGGCCACAATATGACCCATCATCAACATTCCGCCCGTGGCATCAACGTCATCCATCATGGAGAAGGCTTCGCAATTGACTACACCTCCCCCTAGTTTTTCAATCCAGGCTTTCGGGCCACAAACGTGACACGCCACTGGCTGAGCGTGCATGCGGCGATCTTTCGGATTGTCGTATTCTTGCTGGCAATCGGCGCACATAGAGAATGCCCGCATGCTTGTTTTTTCGCGGTCATAAGGGGCGCCATCAATGATCGAGAACCGTGGGCCGCAATTTGTGCAATTGGTAAAGGGATATCGATAGCGACGCTCAAACGCGTCAAAGCTTTCAGTATTGCAGTCCGTACAGCTTGCTGCATCCGGCGTGATCGAGACGCGCATGTCTCCGCCTATTGTGGCGATAATCTCAAAACCGTTGGGAGCATTGTCGCTTATCTGTTCTCTGGTCAGCCGATCAATTTTAGCCAGTGGCGGTAATGCTTCAGGCAGTGAGGTGACAAACTGGTCAATGCTGTCTCCCCAGAGGTGGATCAAAACACCATTTGCGGTATTGCACACGTCACCGCGCAAACCGAGATCCGTTGCCAGTTTCCAGACCGTTGGCCGGAAACCGACGCCTTGAACCTGACCGCGAATAAGAATGGCCTCTCCTTTTATGGGGATGGCATCAACCGCGTGTGCTCCATCGCTCATCATGGCTCAATCCGCCACAATAAAATCCGGTTGTTTCCGCTATCGGAGACGACGGCCATCCCGTCATGGCAGGTCAAACCATAAGGCCAACAAACACTATCGCGCCTGGCGACACCCCAGCCATTATCGCCTTTTGATGCAAAATCAGGTTGTGCCATCAATCGATTGGCGTCTGAGTTCATCGCGCAATCTTGCCAACCCAGAAGTCTCGAATTTGCTGTATCAGCGACCAAAAGCTGATCGCCATTGACGGTGATCGCATAAGGCATATTCAAAGCCTTTGCGTCAGGATAATATGCTTTTTGATTGTGGTCGCATTCTGAGAAGTCTGACTGCCCTAATACGAGATCACACGCTTGGCCGTTTTGTGTCGGAAACCCAGTCCAAAGCATGACTCGATTGTTCCCTGCATCCGTGACCGCGAAATGGCCATTCCAGAAAGCGGTCGCATGTGGCCAGCGCATGCCAGCGGGACCGACCTCTTGACCCGCATTTTCATGTCGCTCATCAAAAGTCGCCTGACCTATGACCAAATCGGCAGGTTGCCCTGTCACTTCAGGATCATTCCAGACCAGAACGCGCCGGTTCCCGCTATCACTAACCACGAGCCGGCCATCAATTTCCGCGACCCCATAAGGCCAGTGCATCGAATTCGCCTGAGGTTGATCCTTGCCGAAATTGGCAAGGACATCATTCGCATTGATCTGTCCCAATATAATATCGGCAGGTTGATTGTCATCGACTGGCACGGTTTTCCAAAGCAAGACCCGGTGGTTCCAAGCGTCAGCAACAGCAAGCCCCTTCCCCCATGGGCTGACCCCCGTTGGCACGTTTAAAGTTGAGGCGTTCGCAGCGCCCTTGGCATTGCGTCCTTCGGAAACGAAGTCAGGTTGACCGATCAATAAATCAGCTGGCTGGTTATCGACCTTTGGACCAGTTTTCCATCCCAGCAAGCGATGATGGCCGGTATCAGCGACCCATAAGGAGCCGTCCGGAAGCAGGCAGGCGCCACGAGGGCCAAACAGGACAGACGGACTGGGTGCATTTGATACTGCAAATTCAGTCTCGACCCATCCCAATACAATCTCGGGCCCGTCCTTATTGAGCAAACTTGCCCCGGTCGTCACCGAGCCTGGTGCTTTTACCGATGGGGAAAGAGAGATCTTCGCTGTGCTCATCTCGTCAGTCGCACTTCAACAATATTTCGTGTCACACGAACGCCATGCGGCTGTAATTGAACTTCAGGAGCTGTCAGGCATTCTCCGCTTTCGAGCGAATACTGAAATCCGTGGAATGGACACGTAATCAAACCCTCGTCGATAACGCCGTCATCCAGACGAAACCCCATATGAGCGCACGAATTATTGAAACAGGTTATCTTATCGCCGAAGCGCGAGAGCAGAACGGACTGGTCGTCAATATCGAGTGTTTGCGTCGTCCCATCTGGCAGATCTTTTAGATTGACGGTTTCGGTCCAGCCATCTTTCTGGAATGAGGCAAAAGGAGATACAAATTGAACACCTTCTCCACCGCCCATGCCTTTGACTTGCTGAATTTCAGTCGCTTCGGGCACATGGGTTTGTATGGCCGTCTTTACACCGGAGTAGAATGTCAGCGCCGAGGCCGGACATCCATCACAAGCACCCAGAAACCGAACCACAACCTTAGGGAGTTCAACTTTTACCAGTTCGACATCACCGCCATGACTGGCAAGCATCGGGCGAATGGTCTCAAGAGCCGCTTCAACCCTCTCAAACAAAGAGGCTCTCAATATTCCATGTCGTCGCAAGACCGTATAAACGATTTCGTCCGATGCAGCAGCCTTCAATGCAGGTCCAAATTCCGGCACCTCAGTCAGTAATTTGATCAGACGCTTAAATGCCTCGGCGTTCAAGGCATCAATCGCTTCCCCTCTGGCATGTGCAGCATTGCGTTGCTCTTCAGGCCAAGTATCAGCCAATTGCTCAAGTGCTGCAATGTCACTCAACAGAGATGGCAGATCTTTTTCAACTGATTCTTCGGGGGACGTCGCCATTTACGATTACCTGTATTTGAGGTCTTTATAGAGAATTGGCAGAGTAAACCCGCTAACAGCGCCACCAACGACTGCCGCGATCACCACCGAAACAAATTGCCCCAATCCTACGAGGATCACCGCCCCTAACAGGGTGGCCAGAATACCGCGCAAGAACACCTGAGTGTAATTTGCAAACAGGCGACCGGTTACAAACAGTTTGACCGAGTCCATGACCATAGAAAACATGCTAAACCCCTGCCAAAATCGTAAGTGCAAATATGCCGATAATCACAGCGGCGGCGCCACCGACCAAGCCATATAGACCGCCCATGCTAGCAGCCATTTCTGCGCCGAGGGCATCCTTACCAATGATCCAGCCCGACATAGCACCTCCCGCTAAAGAGGCAGCAATGCCTCCGAGTATCGCTATTATTAGTAGTGTTGACATTTAATCCTCTTTGTTCTGATGTTTATTGATTGATTTTGTGTACGTTTGAGAGTGGCTGCGAACTACCAAACATCTCGGTTTCCAATTCTTCCAAAGCGCCGCTGACAGCTTCGACTTTGTGAATGTCCCCCAGCTTGTTAAAGACAGAACGAGCTTCACGATAAAGACGAATTGCCTCCTTCAAGTTTTCCGGATTGCCTGCCTCTGGATTTTCAGGGTCATCTGGCAAGTTCGCGATGCAGTTCGCCTTGTTAGAAATCGTGTTTGCGTACTCGGCAGGCGTATCTTCCAAAGTTCTTACACGCAGCGCTTCATCATAGGCCTCAATTGCCCGAAAACCGTTTTCGACCCTATGACTTGAAGAGACATACTGGAGCGCATTACCAAGATTGTTCTGCAGCATCGCATATTCACTTGGGTTGTCGACAATAGTTACGACCTTCAACCCCTCTTCAAAAGCTTGCACGGCAAGAGCCTCCCGCATTTTTGAACGCTCATCCGAAAACGGAATTGACATAAAGGCTGTCGCGAGATTGTTCTGCAGAATGGCAAATTCTGCGGGATGCTTTTGTGCATTGAAGGTGCGCAAAGAACGTTGATAGGCGGAAATGGAATCGGTGATTGGCGCCCGGTTGTAGGAAGCCAAATTTTGCAAAATGAGGCCCAAATTCATTTCGGCTTCGGCAACTTCTTCTGACGTCCCCTGAATCCGCAAAGCCTCCAAAGCGCTGTTCATGGAATCACGAGCGCCTTCAAGATAACCGGGGTCATTCGATGGAACGGACATTTGGGCGGTTGCCATTCTAGCCTTGATCCGAGCCGAAAGAAGACCTTCGGTTTCAGGGCATAAATGCACCGCGTCATCGTAAAGCTTTATTGCCTCAATCAAGTCATCAAGTGATTTAGGCTTTTGCTGCATGCCCATGGCGATTTCCATCAGCATTTCGGCTTTTTCGGCGTCACTCGCACTTGCCGAGGCGACAGCCTCTCGGGCCGCTTTGGCTTCTTCTTGTGATCGGCTCACCATTCTTCGCGTTTCCCTAGAAGCCTTGTACTGGCTTCATATTTTTTGTTTTTTGATAATAGGCATCACTTTGAAGGTTTGTCTACGTAATACTCACAATGAAAACTTAGTTTGCACTTATGATGAAGGAATGGTGCAAATCAAAGCGGCCTGAGATGGGTCCCACTCGGCTGTCACGTCATCGCAAACCCACTCCGCTAGGCCGTTTGCGGCAAAAACGTCTTGCGCTGCAACAACGCGGTCTCCTTGAGCATTTCTGATTTTCAGGAGGCTACCCCCAGCCCTTACATGCTGAACCGGCATAATGAGCAATTGGTCTTCACGGATGATCGCAATTATAGCCTCGATCCCCTGAAAGTAGGTTTCATAAACACCGACAGGAACATAGACAGAGCCGCGCCTTATAGAAATTGTCGCACTCATCCGGTTTAATCCCTCTCCGTGCGGTTTTGAACTGTGAGATCCAGAACGCGCCGGCGTGCTCGGCGCGTCAGGATAAAAGACAAAGTGATTATGACGGGCACTGATAGTGTAACTAAGAGGCTATCGCTTATGGTAAAATCTGGTAGCCCTTTTAAGACATAGCTCACAAGCCCGATGCCATAGTAAGAAATAGCAGCCACAGACAGCCCCTCAACCGCTTGCGACAAGTGAACTTGTTGGCGTGTTCTGTGCTCCATCGAAGAAAGTAGCTTTTGATTTTGAGCTTGAGACATCTGGTCAAGCTGAGTACGGGCCAACTCCATCGCCGATCGTACTGTCAAGGAAGTCTGCTCCAAACGTCGATCGAAAGCCTGTATTGTTCCCATAGCCGGCGCAAGCCTATGCTCAATGAAGCCCCCCAAGGTCTGGCGTTGGCCAATAGGCACCTCACCCAAACTATCAAGACGTGAACGCACAATGTTGTAATAAGCATTCGAAGCCGCAATACGGTAACGTGTCTTGGATTGAAGACTCCCCACTTCAGCGAGAATGATCGCCAAGCTATCTATCGCCCCCCCAAGATCTTCACGAGTGACAATAGAGAGGTCCAAAACAGCAGCCTCCGCACGCCCCTCAAGCTCTCTCAGAGAGTCTGAAGCCATCCGAACGACTGGCAAAGCAAGTAGGGAAATCGATCGATAGATCTCGAGATCAATTAGGCGCTTAACCAATCGCCCGCGTCCAAACCCATCATCAAATCCACCGGTCACATAGTAAGGCACCAACCCATCACTATTTCGGAATGAGGTTGTAACCACGACCCCATCAAAAAATGTCCCACCGCCGAACAATCTTTGCTCCGGAAACTGAGTTGCCATATCTACATTTGATTTCTGCGATAGGGTAATCTTGATACCGGATAGCTGCCTTGCTGGTGCGCTGCGGATCAAGTCTAGTATTTCAGAAGCTGGAGCGGTTTGGCCGACATAAGTTATCGATACAAACTCCGTGTGCCTCTCAAATCTTATTATGCCATCATTACGTTGAATGATCTGATGACGTTCTGCTGGATTAAACTCTTCTGACCACGTTCCTGAGCTACCCTCGATTTCCTGGAGAGCCCAGCACCAAACCTGAGCTTCTGAAAAATCGATGTCCAGTGGTGGTCGTGAGTGAAATTCGGCGTCTATGGCCGCTCGGTCCTGATGCTGTTGAAAGATCCCAGAACTCAATTACTGCCCCCCCAGCCTCTATGCATCCTTCTGCACCGAAATCTCAGGCCATTTTAGCTCCGGCATGCAAGCCAGCTTGTGAACCTGCTTGATCACTTCTTTGGCCGCGTGGGCAACTTTTTCTGTCAGCCCAATGTGCATTTGCAGTGATTGCGCCTCGATGAGAAAGACTTTCACATGCTTTGGGAACTCATCCTCGTAAATACGCTTCCCGGCATAAAGAGCATGATCCCAGCGAAAATCATGCAAGTTCAGACTTTGCTCTTTAGGCGCTGCGAGCACCTCCCCTGGAACCTCATATATGGCCCCCGGATTACCTTCCGGCGCGCGAGCATCCACGACAATCAAATGCGTGGAACCTCGGGCATGATACATAACCCCCATACCATCTGTACCGGCGTCATAGAGCTGCACATATTCGGGCAACTCAACATCGCGCAGAACATTGATAACGGTTGCTCCAACGCCGTCGTCACAACGATTGGGGTTTCCGCAGCCAATAATCGCCAGTTTTAAATTCGCCATAGTCGGCAAGACCATTCCGGTTCCACAGGAAGCATCAGCTCGGGCAGATCGCAAAATTTGTTATGGGTCTGATAGTACATGCAAGTTTCACATGGCTGTTCAATATCGTGCGCTTCAATCGTATAGTCCGTGAACCCGGAAATGATCAGTTTCTTATCCAGATCATCGCCAGCTTCGTTTTGCAGTCGCGTGATAAACTCGTTGACCATTTCGGACGTTTCCGCACGCGGAAAGACCTCAGTCTTAAGGCCTGCCTTTAGCTTCCCAGCTATGACACTTCTTAGAGCAGTATTACATCCAGGTTTCATATTGTCGTCCATCGGCACGCTCAAATGCGCCAAAGCCGGCACCACCATTCCGGCTCGGCAGGCAGATTAAGTTCTGGAAGATCACACCAACGTCTGTGAACGAGATAGTACATGCATTCCTGACATCTCATCTCATCCTCGCCATGTGGCGAAAGCTTCCAACCGCTTACATCCAATTTGGCGCGCAATTGGTTTGCGTCCATGGCGCGCAACTCATCCAGGAGAGCAGAAAACTCTCTATCGGTCTCAGGAAACGGCTCTAACTGAGTTGTGAGCCCGTCTTTGAAAGCATCCTCAATCATTTTGATGAGGGTGTCATGATCAGCATTTGCAGGTGCAACGCCGTACTTATCCTTGTATTCCTCTGCAGATGTTTTTGTGGTCATGATTTTTTCTTCAGATATGTTTTAGACCCTAAATGGAAAGTCTGGAGCGAAGATCAAAATCAACCTTCGCTCCAGAGATGTCACCAGGTAGGCCTAAGCTGTTCGGAAACGCGCCAATTCTTCACCGGTTTTGGCGTCATGCGCATGCACCGTACACACAAGACAACTGTCATAAGAGCGGCAAACATGGCCCACCTCGACAGGGTCAGTTGGATCAGCAATTGGCGTTCCAATCAAAGCCTCTTCGATCGGGCCGCGTTCCCCTGCTGTGGAGCGTGGGCCAACATTCCAAGTTGTCGGCGCAATGATCTGATAGTTTTTTATTTTACCTTCTTTGATTTCGACCCAATGGCAAAGCGCACCGCGAATAGCCTCTGTTGCACCCCAACCGCGACCGTCCTTTTCCGTTGGCTTAATATACCAAGGATCAGTCAATTTGAACTCGCGCAAGCAACGCTCCGCTTCCCGATAAAGCTTGCAAAGCTCATGCATGCGGGCAAAGTGACGGAGCAAAGCAGATGGGCCGCCCATCTTGCGGTACATATCCAAAATCAATGGATCGGTATGTTGCCAAGCCTCGCCATGAGATCCGCCAGCTACGAGTTGACGGGCAAGTGGTCCAGCTTCCAGACGGCCATTTTCTTCATGGCTCACAGCTGTGCCCCAAGAGTATTTACCGTCAATATCAATATCGTTTTTCTGGATCGGATTGGTGGTCCTGTCAAATGGATGCACCATATCGCTGCCCTCATCATACCAAGCATGCAAGGTATCTTCGCGGGCAAATTTTTGATCCATAATTTTATGGGTATCTGTCGCACCGTCATACACACCAGACTTCATGATAAGGGCAGCATTTCTGCCTTCAATCGTTGGCTTTTGATATTTGTCTTCGTGCGGAAGATATCCCCAAGTTACAAACTTGTTGTGACCCCGACCGTAATTCTGAAGACCGATGTCCATCCCCATTCGCCAGTAGAGACCTAGGTCTGAATTGGCATGCTCAGGCTTCTCGTCGAGCCACGCAATGAAGTCATCATAGGATTTGATCTCCTCATAACGCTCCATGGAACACCCGAACCAAAGTGTTTCGATCCAATTTTTGCGGAAGTGTTCCAGGATCGCGATAGAGCGTGTGACGTCGGTAAGTGTTGGCGCACACATAACCCCGCCCGGAACCATGAATGAGGAATGCGGCCACTGCCCACCCAAGAGAGCATAGATTTCAACCGGGCGCCCTGAAATGGTGACACCAGCTTCATAAGACGTGCCTGTGAATGGTGAGTATCTTTTGACCGCTTCTTCGAAATACTGACTCTTGGAATAATTCTTATTGGTAAAATCAATCATGAAGAGGCCATAGTGATGGCGCGGCAATGATTGCAGCGATTCAACAATCTGTCCCAGATTACGAGCCAGAATAGCGTTTCGCGGAACCTCTGTTCCCCATGCCGTATCGAGCGCCCACGCTGCGCAGGTCAAATGTGACGCGCCGCAAATACCGCAGGCACGTGGTGTGACCACAAGACCCGCTTGGGGATCTTTGTCTTTTAGAATGACCTCAAAGCCGCGGAAAAGCTCCGCATGCGTCCAAGCATTGGTAACAACGCCGTCTTCAATATCGACGCGAACATCAAGATCGCCTTCAACACGGCCAACGGGTGAAATATCGAGTGTTTGAACTTGTGACATAATAATAACTCCTGATGTCGCTTATACGACGAAAATATCTTCTTCAGCCCAAGCTGGTGAAGCTCCCTTCGCGGCGGCCGTTAGCTTCATATAACCCTTCTTGTTCACGCCGGTGGGCATGTCCTTTGGTACGCCCATAACCGTTTGTGTCTTGAAGACCGTACCGGGTGCCAAATCGAAGAACGGAAACTCAGGTTCGGTACAGCCCAGGCACGGCATACCAGCACGTGTCTTGGAAGACTGACGGTTCCAGAGAATTCTATTACATGGACTATGTGTCATCGGTCCCCGACACCCAAGATCATAGAATAAGCAACCCTTGCGCTGACCGAAGGCCGTCGTCGAGACCTTGTAAGCAAAGTGCATGTTTCTCGTGCACCCCGTCTGCGTAAAGCTTGAGAAGAAGGTCTTAGGCCGTTGGAATTCGTCCAAGGTTAAGTCCCCTGCTCGTCCTGATGCAACGGCCACGAGGATTTGTGTAACCCAATCAGGGTGCGCCGGGCAGCCTGGAATATTGATGACAGGAAGGCCAGCTTTCGAAACGTAATCTTTGCCAAGCAATCCGCCATCATGATCTCTTTTCAAGAATTGAAGCCCGGTGCTTTCACTTGGGTTTGGCGCCATGGCAGGAATGCCGCCATAAGTCGCGCAATCGCCAATCGCTACAACAAATTGTGCCACGTCGCATAATTCTTTGACCCAGTCTTTCATTGGGCGACCGCCAAAACGGTTCCAATTGCCAGTACCGTCTGGCGCGTTCACGATTGATCCTTCGAACACAAAGATGTCCAATTGGATTTCGCCTGAGACACATTTCTTCAAAATGTCCTGAACCTGATCGCCAAGTTCCAGTCCCAATGAGGGTTGCCAAAGAATATTGATGCCAAAGTCTGTAACCAAGTCACAGGCGCTCGGCTCCTCAGCATTGAGAAATGACATTGTATTGCCGGAACACGCTCCGCCTTGAAGCCAGAGAAGATTTGCCATGATGAGTCCCTTTTCAGCAAGTTTATCTTGACGAAGATCACGGTCTCCTCGCTGATTGCGCAGTACACTCAGCTATAGATTGCGAACCTCTTGATTCCATATGAGGAAACCAGACACGCCTTGTAAAGCCTTATTTTCACGCAATTTTTTTCGATTTAGTGCAGAGAAACTTTCTTTGTCATGGTGCAAATCAAGTTTCAGCGCGTGCAAAATTGCAAGTCAACAGACTAGCCGTTCCGGTTTCCGCAGACTGGGCACTCAACCTCAGCCCTTAGGCCATACCAGACCCCCTCGCATGGCGTGCACCAATGCCCGACGGCATGACTGGGTTTGTTTGATAGCGCCGACAGTAAAGAGGTATGGCCTAGCTCTTTGGCTGGCTGGTTTCGATTCGAGCCTGGCAATCTTGAGAATGGAAAACGTGTGACATTCGTCTCTGTTGGCATATTCGCACCTGTGTCTTGCGGAATCGTCTCGCGATCAAATCAACCTTGGCTCAACTCATAACGCTTGATCTTATTTGCAATTCCCACCCGCGATACGCCGAGTTGTTCTGCAGCCCGTTTTTGGTTCCAACGATGACGCTCAAGCGCTTTGGAGACCACATGCTTTTCTAATTTCTCTACCATTTCCTTGAGAGTTGCGCCATCGACCTCAAAGTCCTCCGTGGTGGATTTATCAATATTGATACTGGCAATGTTTGGAGAAAGATGCCGGGTGAGGATATAGCTATCCGTGCCTGCGATCGTGACAGCCCTTTGGATCTCCATTTGAAGCTCGCGCACATTTCCAGGATAATTGTGGAGACTAAGTCGCTTCAGCGCGTCCATTGCAATGCCCAACAAATGTCGACCAGACACTTCTGACGCACGCTCCAAGAAATGAGTCGAAAGAGCCGGAACATCTTCTAGGCGCTGCCTTAAAGGTGGGATGTTAAGCTCAATCCCTTTGAGACGATAATATAGATCTCGCCGAAAAGTGCCTTTGACAACCAATTCCTCAAGTGGCCGATTACTCGCAGCGATGACCCGCACATTGGAATAGAGCGTTTCATCCGACCCGAGCGGCTTGACCTCCCCTTCCTGCAAAAATCGCAGCAAGCTGACCTGGAACGCAGGAGATACTTCAGAAATTTCATCCAGGAAGACGGTCCCGCCATCAGCAGCGCGGAAAAGGCCCAAACGCGGCGTCAATGCGCCCGAATAGGCCCCCGCCACATGGCCAAACAATTCAGAATGCAAAACATCATCGGGAAACCCTCCACAATTTTGGACATGCATAGGAGAGTTTTTACGATCAGAATTGTAGTGCACCGCGCGCGCCATTAGTTCTTTGCCGGTGCCCGTTTCGCCCTGTATCAAGATTGGAATTTCTGTCGCTGCGGCTTGTCGAGCCAAGGCGCACAGCTCATCCATTTTGGGGCTGACATAGATAAGTTTTTCAAATCTGGACCAAGGGCTCTTTATATCCTCAGATTTTGTTGGCTTGAAGATATGGTCATCTATCGACAGTTTTAGCTCTCGAGATAAAAGCCTATGACGACGCGAAAGCTCACTTATCTCAAGCGCGCGTTTAACGACGATCTTGAGTTGTTGTGCCTGAACAGGCTTTACCAGATACATAAATGTTGCGGCTCGAGATGCCAGATCGACCGCCTCGGCGGATATCTCCCCATCCGTAATCAAGATACGCGCAGTAGCTGGAGCCCTCACTCTCAAACGCGTTAAAATATTATCAGATGAGTCTTCAAGACTGTCATCGTCACAAATCAATAAATCACACTCAACGTCACTCATTGCGCTTTGTGCTTCCCGCTCGTTTTCGAACGTAATCAAGCGACAATCATTCTCGGCAACTAAGACTGAATGTGCAGCCTTGGTCAGCTGCTCATCAGACGTCAATAGGATAATCGTGTTGTACTGCGACAAATAAACTTCCTTATCATTGTGCAAACTATGTTTGTATCATTGATTTTACAGCACTCGTCAATGGTGACTGTCCATTCGCGGCAACGAGAAATGGACATCCGGCGCCGGCACCTCAGGCGGGGATACAACTGGTAAGGTCCAGCTCCGGTTCGCCCGCTAGGCCCTTCAGGATGAGGCCGGTAACACCCGGTATCACCTTACCTACACTGAGATATCGGACCCGCCACAATAGGTCGTCATTGCGGCTTTTCGATCGCCGGGGGCGCGACCAGCAGACTCGACAGCTCCCATACGGAGGCATCGATTATCTGCTCCGTCGCTACAATCACAACAGTGAGCGTTAGTTTGAGTATGTTCCCCTCATTTCGAAGTAGTTCCGATTAACACCCGTATACGGCTGATGGGGTATTCGTCCCAAATTACTTCTTGCGCCCACCAAGTACTGCGACGAGCTCTTCGACTTTCTCACGACGTTCAGCCACATCGTCGCTGCTCAGGGCATGGTCGACGCACGTGTCCAGATGATCTTGGAGCGTGAGATTTTCGAGCGCCGACAGAGCGGCCTTGATCGCCTGCAGCTGCCGCACAACATCGATGCAATAGCGGTTATCATCAATCATCTTCGAGACACCGCGCACCTGACCTTCGATACGAGCAAGGCGTTTGAGCGCGGCCGACTTTGTTTCTAACTTCATTTCGTATACCCCAGCAGCGTATGTCGCCAGACGTGGAAAGCGGCTCGGCTAAACCCTCAAAACACGAACGCTTTGAGCGGTATCCAAATCCCCATCGCCATCATGACTAGGTTCTCTGTCAAAGACACGAAGCCGAGCGGCACATTGGAGTCGCCGCCAACGCACGCGCATTTTAGGTCGCGCTTGTCGACATAAACAGCCTTGTAAACTGAGATCGCGCCAATCGTACCAATAAACAGCGCGATGGGCGCGCCAATCAAGGCCGCAGCTCCGCCGCCAATCATCAGGACGCCAGCAACCACCTCGGCGAAGGGATAGACATAACCGTACCCAACCTTGCGCTGCGCCAGGAGGTCATAGTTCAAGAACATGGTTGAGAAGCGCTCAACGTCCTGAAGCTTCTGAAGCGCCAAAGCCGTCATCGCGAAAGCGGCAAAGAGTTCAACGGTGCGGACCGCGAGCACATCACCAAGCAGTCCCCAAGACACAGCGAGAGCCATAAGGGCGCTGATCGCGAAGATCATCAAAACGGGGGTGTACGTCTTTTTGTCACTACTTTTCTCATACGACGTCAAACGCTCGCGCAACGCTTCGTACCCGCCGATGCGCTCGCCTCCGATAAAGGCTTGCGGCGTCGTTTTGACATCATGCTTTTGTTTGAAAGCATCGGTTTCTTCGCGCGTCGTTAAATGATGGTCTTCAACGTCAAAGCCCTGTCGCTCGAGCAGCCATTTCGATTTAAGTCCATAAGGGCAGAGATGCTGATCCATCACCATACGATAGAGCGCCGCCGTTTTCTGCGAGACTTGCGGCGCCTCTGCACCATTGGTCGCGTCTAATGATGACATCCTGAGACTCCAAATATACCCTATGGGGGTATATTGATAAGAGCGCACCTTCCGTCAACCGCTCTAAGCGATGAAGATCTGCCCAAGAGGTCAACGGGCTATTCAGCGGGCTACGCCAATCCTGCCGGAATGGGGCAAATCGAGCCGTATTTGGTCCTATTTTTCGAACCACCTCTATTCACGAAGCAGCAATGGCGTTCTTCGAACCTCACTCCTCGACGACTAATCGAACATTCCCAAGCTCTGTCTCAAACGCGCGGCCATCGCCAGACCAGGTCTCGAAGCCCTCATGTGCTGAGACGTTGTGATAGCCTTGTGCGTCAAGCGCCTTCTTCACGAGCGCGGCACGGCTGCCGGTTCGGCAATAGAGTATGATCTCAACATCTGCATCTCTGACTGTATCGGCGACTATGAATTCCGCTTTGCCGCGGGGCAGCCACTGCGCTCCAGGAATATGCCCCAGCTCGAACTCGGACTCGGTACGAACATCATAGAGGAGCACGTCCGGATTCGCGGCCAAGCGCGCAGCGACGTAGTCATTATCAACAAATTCAATGCCTGCCTGAGCCGCCTCAACCACATCTTCCATCGTCATCAAATCGTCCGCCTGTGCAGCGAACGGCAACCCAGCACATAAAACCACAAGGGCCATCATTCTCATCATCAGTATCTCCAATCTCAATCACTAAATTTAAGCCCGTCCGGCACCAGATGAGCAATCTTCATCAATTCGTCCCGCCGGTAGGCCATGGACCCACCGTCTCCATAGGCTGGTCGATCTGTCTTATGCCCCATCAGCGTGCAGCGTAATCCATAATCCAATCCAGCTTCGAGCATTCGTTTCTCGAAAGCGTGTCGGAACGAGTAGATTACGTGGTCTGTTGTTGGAAACAGCCCCCTTTGCCGAAACGCCTTCATCAGATTGGCGGATACGAGTTCGCCGCGATCACGGTAATGCTCGAAACCTTCCGGAGCTGCTCGCATCGCTTCAAGCGCGACGCCGACCAGTGGAATATCGCGTATGGATGTCTCGGTTTTGATTTCACGGTTCTGCCGAGGGCGGATGCGAATAAAAGGGACGTTGGCTTTTAGCTTTATGTCTTCTGGCAGGAGATTGCAGATTTCACTGGTTCTGCAACCTGTTTCGATCAGCACATAAATGATGCACCGTAGCTCCCATCGCAGATCATCAAAGATGCCGGGCGCGAGAATTTTGCTGCGAACCCAGTCATCCTCGAACGGTGGCACGTCGACCCGAGATTCGCCCTTGAAGAACATTTTCCGAAAAGGATTGAGCCGCTCTTCGTCGCCCTTGTGGGAGAAGTAGGCCTCGTGCAGCGTTCGCATATTGCCAATATGCCGATTGGCCGTGTTCGGCTTGGCCGGTTTCTCACCTTCCTCGCGTGGGATCATCCGCTCCATCCACCAGTTGCGGTAAGACAGTGCATCGTCACGTGAGATCGCAGCTATGGGCAGATCGCCGATCACATCAATGAAGTAATTGATTGAGGTCCGCTTGGTCTTTTCCCAGGAGTATTTCTGTTTGGGCGACTTGTTGTACTGCTCGTCGAAAGCGATTTCATCGAGATAGAGCTGGAAGGCTTCAGACACGGTTGTCTTGTCGTCTTCAGCGACAGGTGCAGGCACTGCGCCGAGCAAGGCTTCAGCGTCCTGCATACTTGGTGGGTGCGCTGGAGAGGTGCCCCATTCGAGCAACTGTATGCGTTGCATCAAGTCAGCCAACTCAGCAGAAGCGCCTAAGGTTTCAGCGGGTGCATAGGCAAACCCTCTCGCCATGGCCCGGGCATTCGCTGACTCGTAGCGTTTTGCTGCCGCGGCCTTAGCCGTATCATTCGCGCTGTCTCCTTCCACCTCTGCCAAGAGAAGCGAGGTCCAATAAGCATCATCTGCTTCGACGAGTGCGTCACGTCTCATGCGCGCCACTTTCAAGACTTCAGTATCAAGCCCGACACGCACAAAGGTTCGAGGATCGACATGTTTGAATTTGGCCGGGACCCGCCGATGGTAGTGCCAGCGTTCGCCTCTAAGAAGCAGGAACTGGTCGGAATGCCTGAGAACTGTCATCCTCAAACTGTATCACAATTTGGTTCCAATTTGTATCACAATTTGAGTCAATAACCGGACTCGAGTGGCGAAAACACGTGATGCACGCAACATTTCTACAATGTTTTCAAGGAGTTAATTGTTTGAAAAAATTGAAGAAATGGCGCGAGTGACGGGGCTCCTGTACGCTGCCGGCTCGCCCGGCGGGCGTCGCCCTTCCCTGTTCGACTGCCTGACACTGCTATCGACCTTTTGATAGCTCTGATAAACCGGACGGGGCGGGCCCGCATTTGCTAGAGCAAGCGCGCCGATCGGCTCACCAGGTAAGAGTTGGAATTCTTAAGGGGGACATGATGTCCGCGCGTATTATGGTTGCGGCTGCTATTCTCGCCGCAAGTCTGTGATACGGGGATCTCGACATGAAATTAAAACACATGTTCGCACTCAGCTTTCCAGCTTTACTCCTTCTCGGGGCCGCCTCTTGTACCAACAGCCCTAACCCAGTTGAAGAGAAGGCACCTGCCGCCAACGAGGTGGTGAGCGACACGCCTCATGTTGCGCGCGCTTTTGGCTCTGTGCTGCAGCGCGATCTCGATACGCGCATTCTGGAAATTACACATAGCCCGGTACCAGAAGCAGACTGGCCCATCATGCAAATGGAATTCTACGTCTCGAACGAGATTGAGTTAGCGGATTATCGGGCGGGCGACGCCGTTGAATTCATTTTCAATTTCGCGGCCGAGCAAACGCCTGTCATTATCGCCATGCGGCGAACGAGCGCTCAGGAACTAATAGGCGCGTTGTGGCCCGAGGCGTTCCCGGAAGACGACGCAGAAGCAGAATCAAACTGACTGAACACCCAAGTACGCAACGACAAGCTCAATCTCAAAAAACCTAACGCGACTGAGTGGGTGGAGGCGCGATAGAAGGCTAACATTCGTTTCCTGTGGGCGACAATCAATGTCGACACCAAGTGTTTTGAGGGGACGGCATAGTCTAGCCGTATCCCTGTAAGTGCGTGTCCAGAATCTTTATGCGCATTTGAAATTCTGGAACAAACCAACAAGAGCTGGTCTAGGTATCAGTCAGGAGAATGACGATGTATAATAGACGACGATTTTTAAAAACGACGATCGGAGCTGGCGCACTTGCCAGCGCCTCTGGCTTAGTGCCTGCCTGGGCGCGCCCTGCCAGCGATGGCAATCTCGGCATCCCATCGCTTACAGGCAACCAATTCGATCTCAGCATCGACAAGTTCCCGATACGCATAGATGGCCGCGCCACTGAAGCCATTGGCGTAAATGGCAGTGTTCCTGCGCCGCTTATTCGCTTTCGTGAGGGTGACGATATCGTCTTAAATGTGACAAACGCCTTAGAGGAAGACACGTCGATACATTGGCACGGGCTTCTGGTGCCTTTTGAAATGGATGGTGTTCCGGGCGTAGCCTTTCCGGGTATTAAGCCAGGTGAAACCTTTCAATACAAATTCGCAATGCCTCAAAATGGTACCTATTGGTATCACTCGCATAGTGGATTGCAGGAGCAATTGGGGCATTTCGGGCCGATCATCGTTGATCCGGCTGGCTCTGATCCGGTCGTTTATGACCGAGAATATGTTTTGATGCTGAGCGATTTTACGTTCGAAAACCCCTACAGGCTATTTTCCAAGTTGAAGGCTAATAGCGGATCCTTCAATTTCCAGAAAAGAACAGCCGCAGATTTCATGCGCGATGCCGACGAAAAAGGCTTGGCGGAAACTTTTCGCGACCGAGCGAATTGGGGCAAAATGCGCATGTCACCGACTGACTGGTCAGACATAACCGGCGCGCAATACACCTATCTTATCAACGGCCATTCAAGTGCTGACAACTGGAACGCCGTTTTCAAAGAGGGCGAGCGCATTCGGTTAAGAATCATCAACGCAGCTGCGATGACAATTTTCAATTTCCGTATCCCCGGCCTACCAATGACGGTGGTCGCCGCTGATGGACTGAACGTGCAGCCTGTTGAGACTGATGAGTTCCAAATCGGTGTCGCAGAGACTTATGATGTCATCGTGACGCCTGAACAAATCAAAGCCTATGCCCTGGTTGCCGAGGCGATTGATCGTTCGGGAATGGCGGTTGCGACGTTGGGCCCTAAACCAGGGATGAAAGCGCAGGCTCCCGCGCTACGCGAACCCGTTCCGCTCACCATGAAAGACATGGGCATGGGTGATATGAGCGCTATGGGCGGCATGCAAATGGACAATGGGTCCAAGGCGGACATGAGCAACATGGCCGGAATGGACGCTCCCACAATGCCTGGAATGGATCATTCCATGATGGAGGGTATGAACGGCAATGATATGATGGAAGGCCGCGACGCGATTCCGCTCATTGCTCCAGATTTGAAAACCGGTCCGTCCATAGCAAAATTGGCCATGGCACCAACCAGCAGACTAGATGAGCCTGGGCAAGGTCTGAATGATGTTGCGCACAGAACATTGACCTATTCACAACTGCGAAGTCTTGAGCCAAATCCCGATCAACGCGCACCAGCACGTGAGATTGAACTTCATCTGACTTCAAATATGGAACGATATATGTGGTCTTTCGACGGGTTGACCTGGTCAGAAGTCGACGGTCCCATCATTTTTAACGAGGGCGAACGCCTTCGATTGACGCTCGTCAATGACACGATGATGCCACACCCCATCCATTTACACGGCATGTTTTTCGATGTCGTAAATGGCGGTGGAAGCCATAAGCCCCGTAAGCACACAATCACCGTGAAACCCGGCGAAAAGCTCTCAGTCGATATCAGCGCCGAGCATGTGGGCGACTGGGCATTTCACTGTCACCTCCTTTATCACATGGAGGCCGGAATGTTTCGGGTCGTATCGGTGATGCCAAACAAGTCGAAGACTGAGGCCAATATGATGACCATGCCTATGGCTCTGGAGCATCCCCAAATGAAGCAGCCGTCGATGGACATGAACGATCACGGTTCAATGAAGATGCAGGATCAAGAACAATGACTCACATAAACAAGCGTTGGTCGCAATTGACCTTATGTTGCTTTGCCGCGTTGGCCGTTCCATTTTCCGCTTTGGCTCAAACATCAGGCATGACTTCCGAGAGCACCGAGGAAACCACCGTCGAAAAACCTGCCCCCGTAGCGGGTCAGCAGGCAGATGCATATTACTCAGAAGACGAGATGGAGAAATCGCGAGAAGAATTGAAGAAAATGCTCGGCAACCGTAAAACGGGGTCCATTCTATTCAATCAGTTTGAGGCGCAATCGGTAAATGGCAGCGAAGATTTGTATTGGAACGGACAGGCCTAGTATGGCGGTGATATAAATAAGATCTGGTTTAAGTCCGAAGGCTTGGTTTCACTGAATTCCGGAAAAGTGGATGACGCTGAATTACAGGCGCTTTGGTCTCGAGCTATTTCGCCATATTTCAACCTTCAAACCGGTATCCGCCATGACTTTAAACCGAAGGGGCTGGACCATGCTGTGTTTGGTGTCCAAGGACTTGCCCCTTATTGGTTTGAGGTCGATGTTTCTAGTTATCTGAGCACAAAGGGTGACGTTACCGCGCGGGCGGAGATTGAGTATGATTATCGGCTTACGCAGCGGCTTATTCTGCAGCCACGCATTGAAGCCAACTTTTCAGCGCAAGACATCGCCGAACGAGACCTTGGGTCGGGCCTGACGGACGTAAACGCCGGACTGAGAATGCGCTACGAAATCAAGCGGCAATTTGCACCTTATCTGGGTGTAGAATGGCAAGGTAAGTTCGGAGGAACGCGGGATATTTCGAAGCTCGCCGGAAACAGCGGCGACCAAACCGTATTCCTTGTCGGCATACGGTCTTGGTATTAGGGGTCAGACATGGCCGCATCACATAACCCTGAATACTCTTTGAAAACTCGCTTGGTTCATATGCTCATCGCTATCGCTGTGATCGTTCAGCTGGCCACGAGCCTGGTTATGAAGGCCCACCCTCAAGATGGGACTGAAGATGTTTTTTTTGAAGTCCACGAATATTCTGGACTGATTTCCTTTGCTGTCATCTGCGCGTTTTGGGTGATTATTTTATTCCGACAACGCGGGACCACGCTTGCAGAATTGTTCCCGTGGTTTTCGACCCGGCACCGGAAAGAGCTGATCGAAGCAGTCAAGGCTCGTTTCAGGAACACAGACAAAACCGGTCGCTTATCATTTTATGACGGCGACCCGTTCGCGAAAGCCGTGCATGGATTGGGTATCGCCATCATTTCGGTCATGGCAATGACAGGGGTGACCTATTTTGTAGCTCTGAAGCTCGGCGCAGACGAAGGCATTCTCGCATCTGGCGCAATGTTAATCCATGAGCCAGTATCGAAACTGGCTTGGGCGTATCTCGTCGCACATGCCGGCATCGCTGTTTTTCATGCGTTACTGAAGGAACGACCGCTGAGCGTGATGTGGAACATTTCCCCTTGGGCTCAGAAAAAGTAATTAATTTGGTTGAAAGTGCCCGACAATCATCCAGCTTCCAATTGCAACAAAGCCGGAGCCTGCAAGCAGTTTAAGTGGAAGTTCTGACAGATAACGCTCCAGTGCTGCTCCAAGCAAAACCGCAATGCCTGTCGAAGCAATGAGCGCGGCTGAGGCTGCGGCAAACACAAACCATCTATTCTGCTGTCCATCCGATGCGAACAAGACCGTGGCAAGCTGTGTCTTGTCTCCGAGTTCGGCCAGGAAAACAGTGGCAAAAATTGAAAAGAAAATACCCATGATTGACATTCACATTTGATTAGAGAGCTGGTTCTTCAACTCTAGGCACATCCGTTTGAAACCGTTCGTTTTTTAGGATGAGTTTGTACAAAGGGACACAAATTATTGCGAGCGCGAGCACGCCCAAACTCTCCCCGGTCAGGATAATTATTCCATTTGCATGGAGCGCGCTCAGAAGCCCCCAAATCATAACCAAACACATGACCCCGAGGGTTTGCGCGAGAAAAAAAGTCCCAATTGCTGCTTTTACGTAATCCATTGTTTTTAATCCGTATTTATTCCGATCAGTGTTGAATGCCCCAGAGCGCGCCTATGAACAGCCCTTTTGCGCGCGGCAATGCCCCAATCACCAGAATAATGATGAGGCCGGCCAAGAGTGGATAGCTAATCCACGGCGATAGGTTTGCACCTGCGATCGTCATAGTCAGTATAATGAGGACGGGACCCAAGGCGAGTACGGTGAGCCAGGTCGGTCCATCATCCGCTCGAACTGAACCTATGGGCGCATGACAAATCTCGCACCGCTCATATGGCTTGAGGTAGGTACGATATAGCCTTCCTCGCCCGCACGCAGGACAGAAACATCTGAGCCCCCGGAGAATGGATGTTCGCATTTGGACATTCCAGACTAATTTCAAAAAGTGGCGGGTCGCTGGTTCAATAACGACCCGCCGGTGATGGGCATCCCAGTTACTCGACATGCGATCTTTCTATCGCAAACAAGGTTCGGAAAGGGGCACTAGGCTGCCACACTCGCGCGCGCTGCGACCGCGATATCGCGCAGAACGCTAATTTCGAGTTCATCATGTTCATGAATTTTCGCGAGAACATCGCGAATGCTGAGTGTTGCAACTGGTACACCACAATCGGTTACAACAAGGTGGCGTATGCCATACCGCCCCATGAGGCGAAGCGCATCGGCTAGTTTTTCATCAATTGCGCAAGTGATGACTTTCTCTGTCATCCATTCATACACTTCGATGCCGGACAGATCGCCCTTGCTATGGGCCAGCGCCCGCATGATGTCGAAATCGGTCAGAATACCGACAAGATCTTCAGTGCCATTGAGGACCACGATCGCGTTAACGTTGTGATTAACCAGGTCACGGGCGACGTCGAGTAATTCATCCGTTGGCGCGCAATAGAGAAGTTCGGCCGCGGGATCTCCAAGAAGGTGAAGGACAGACATTTGGGTTACTCCTTTAGAGCAGAGGTACGCTACAAAGCGTGGTTTGAAGCTCCGCGCAGGTATCTGGGCGGAGGGGAAAAACGGATATTGCGGTCGCGCTGAGTCTTTGCAGATTGCTTTTCAGCTTGTTCAAGCCGCGGTTCAAAGACGAGATTTCCTGCTCGCTCAAACTGTGCAGTAGATCGTCTTTTAGCTCTTGCGCGGTCGCATCTAGCGATAGGACGAGGGCATTTGCGGCGGGCGTTAAGTCGAGAGTATAGGCACGGCGGTCATCGAGTGCGGGGGAGCGCACAATGAAATCCCGTTCTTCCAAACGGTCGATAAGTCGCCCGACGGCCGCCGCGCCCAGTTCCAGTTCCGACGCTAACTCTGACTGTGTCAGTCCTGGATTTTTTTTGATGACCCCAAGAGCCAACCATTTAATCCTTGTGAGATTATGGGGAGCGACGCGCCGGTCTGGACTGCTTCAGAAAAACTGGCCCATAGTTTGAGAGAGGATCGGCTCCAAAATGGAGTTGAACCATGGGCAAGAGAGCCAAGCCTGAAGAGATTATTGCAAAGCTGCGCGAGGTGGAGGTGCGCCTCAGCCAGGGCGAGACCATCGCGCAGGCGGTGCGCGCGATCGGTGTAACCGAGCAGACATTCTACCGCTGGCGCAAAGAATATGGCGGCCTTCGTGTTGGCCAGGCCAAGCGGATGAAGGAGATCGAGAAGGAGAATGCCCGGCTACGTCGTGCGGTCTCCGATCTAACGCTCGACAATCAAATCCTGAAGGAGGTCGTCCGGGGAAAGTACTAAGCCCTTCACGTAAACGCGTTGCGGTCGATCATGTGGTGGAAGAGCTCGGTGTTTCTGTGCGCCGCGCCTGCCGCGTGGTGGGCCAGCATCGCTCGACGCAGAGACGCGAGAAGACGCCCCGGCATGATGAAGGTGCGCTGACAGCGGCCATCATATCCCTGGCGGAGAGGTTCGGCCGATATGGCTATCGCCGGATCACAGCCTTGCTTCGTGAAGCAGGTTGGTCCGTCAGCACGGGCCGCGTCTATCGCATCTGGCGACGTGAAGGGCTGAAAGTCCCACAGAAACAACCCAAGCGCGGGCGGCTTTGGTTGAACGATGGATCATGCGTGCGGCTCAGGCCCGCCCACAAAGGCCATGTCTGGTCTTATGACTTCGTTCAGGACCGCACGCATGACGGCAAGGTCTTCCGCATGCTCTGCGTCATAGATGAATTTACGAGAGAGTGTCTGGCGATCCGCGTCGAACGAAGACTGAACTCACGCGATGTCCTGGACACACTTGGCGAGCTGTTCCTGGAGCACGGCCCACCGGAGCATATCCGGTCAGACAATGGGCCAGAGTTTATCGCCACCGCTTTGCGTGAATGGCTGCAGGCACTGGATGTCAGGACGCTCTATATCGAGCCGGGGTCGCCTTGGGAGAACGGATACTGCGAGAGCTTCAACTCGAAGCTTCGAGACGAACTCCTTGCCCGTGAAATCTTCTACGACCTGCGCGAGGCGCAGGTCCTGATCGAGAACTGGAGGCTGTTCTACAACACCGCAAGACCGCACTCATCGCTGGGCTATAAACCGCCCGCACCGAGAACCATCTTGCCCGCGACCTTCATGCCGCCTTATAGGTTGGAGGCGGCATGAACGCCGCTACAAACCAACCGTCGATCCCAACATTACGGTTGGGCCAGTCAGATCAGGCAGGCCACGTTGGGGTTTCCCTTCGTTTCACTCTCAATAGACGCAGTTTTTGTTTCATCCGCCAGTCCAACAGGCCTGGGCTTAAACTCAATCTGCTGTAGCCGGCCCTGATGAAGCGCGATGACCTTATCGGCCGCTGCTAATGTCTCAGGTCGATGAGCTGCAATGATGCGGGTGATCGATAGTTTTTTGAGCTCTTCATTGATGCGCCGCTCCGTTTGCACATCAAGCGCGCTCGTGCCCTCGTCCATGACGAGAAGGCGGGGCTCGCGATAGAGCGCACGGGCCAACATCACACGTTGTTGTTGGCCACCTGAGAGGGTTGTACCCATATCGCCGACCAAGGAGCGATAACCCATCGGCATGGCTTCAATGTCCTCGTGAATGGCGGCGATGCGCGCAACTTCCAGGATACGGTCTCTGTCCGGTCTTTCATCGAAGAGGCAGATATTTTCTTCAATCGATCCAGCCAGCAATGTATCGTCCTGCATGACCACGCCCATTTGCTGGCGCAGGCTCGATAACCCCCATTTGCTACCTTCAAGACCGTCATAGAAAATCTTGCCATGACTCGGCTGATAGAGGCCAAGGATCAGGCGGAGCAGGGTTGACTTGCCTTCGCCGGAGGGGGCCGCGAGCGCAATGAAGTCTCCGGGTTCAATCTCCAGGTTCGCGCCTTTCAAAATATCAGGCTCAAACTGTGCGTAGCGAAAGTGGAGGTTTTGGATTGTGATCCGTCCGTCCAGCTGTTTACCCGTCGACGGTTTTTGCAGCCCGTCCTCTTTCTTGGCGAGCGCGATGTCTGAGACGCGTTCCAGATGCACATCGAGCAGCTTGAAGTTCACATAGGTCTCAAGCAGCGCCATGAGCTTCTGTTCGAACTGCCCCTTATAGGCAACGAAGGCTGTGATCATGCCGATCGTCATTGCCCCGCCAATCGCACTGCTGGCAGCCAGGTAAATGACGAGAATATTGGAAAGCCCCATCAGGGTCTGACTGATCGCGCCATAGCCAATGTTCACGTTACCCATCCGAATTTGGGCGTTTAGCGTATCGGCCGCGAGATTGCGCCAAAGGCCTTCGCGTTCATTCTCTATTCCAGAAACTTTAACCGTCTGCATGGCGCGGAGCGTTTCAAGGAACTTGGTGTTCTCCTTCGCGTCCGCGACGAGGAAATCACCGGATAAACGCTTGGACAGCGACAAGAATGCAAAGCGAAGGGCGGCATAAACGACCACAAAGCCGACGACGACGAAGCCTAGCATCGCGTTGTAGAGAAAAATAATGATTCCTAGAAAAATGGCCAGGAAACCATCTATCAAAGCCGCAATGGCACCATTGGCAATGAAGTCTCGGATGGGTCCGAGCGATTGAAAACGCTGCTGAATGTCTCCGACATGTCGCCTGTGGAAGTAGGTCAGTGGGAGCCTTGCCATATGGTGGAACAAGCTCGCCTCCATATCAAAGGCGAGAATGTTCGAGAGGAACTGGAAGACGAGCCCGCGTATAATTGTGGTGATCGCTTCGAATAGCTTTAGGAGGGCAAAGCCGGTCGCAATAGCCATCAGCAGCGAGAAGTCGCCTTTCAGGATCGCCTCATCAATCACGAGCTGCATGTAGTATGGCGCTAGCAGGACAAAGACTTGCAGGAACACGGAGAGCGCCAGTCCTTGGACGACAGCTTTCCATGCCGTGCCGTCTAGTTTGACGAGACTGATAAGTTTGACGGGGTTGCGCTCGCGTTTGCGCTGGAACCCGGATGATGGCGTCAGTTCAAGTGCGACGCCCGTAAAGTGTTTGCTGGCCTCTTCAAGTGTCATGGTAACTTTGCCAGCGGCAGGGTCGTAGATGGTGAACTTGTTGCCACTCACGCCGCTGAACACGACGAAGTGGTTCATGTTCCAGTGCAGGATCGCGGGAACACGCAGTCCTTTGAGCTCTTCGGGTTCACAGCGCACGGCCCGCGCGCCCATATCCATCTGCGCCGAGATTTCGATAATGTCCTTAAGCGTCGCGCCCTTAAGAGAAATCGGGAACTTGGATCGCAGAGTAGGAAGGTCCATCTTGTGGCCATGAGCGCCTGCAATCATCCCGACACATGCAAGGCCACATTCGGCGGCCTCTGCTTGGCGGAGTAGAGGCATTTTTCGGACGCCAGAGAGATTGAGCACCGACATTCTAACGCTCAACCCTAGATGGAATGGCGGTTTTTCGGCTACAAGTGTCGTATTGCCAAGACGCGCAAAATCGCGCATAGGTAACGCAGGTCACAAATGCATCTCCACATGCAGTGATCACCGTCCCGGGACTGCTTCACCAGTCCCGGGACAATTTCATTTTCGGGACACAAAAGAAGACGCAGTAAATGTCAAAGTCAACATAGACTTTGTTCACAGTCTTCAAGACCTGTGGATGCATCACCCTTCGACCACATCGAAAAACCAGCCATGTCGCGATGCTTATGTCCGCTCTACGCCGAAAGCAGTCGTTAGTTGGGCGGCTCAAAATCGCCCCAAGTAGGACACTGGTGGAGATCACATCGATGACCGCAAATGGCGAATTTCAGTCGTTCTAATCGGAGTCCCCCCTAGTTCGAACCGCCTCGCAAATATTCTCCCCAGTCCGCCATCATTGGCCTTCGCTTTTCGACCTGCGACATGCGTTTGTAAGCGAGTTCAGTGTCGGAGCCCTGCTTGTGCGCGATCGCAATTTCGGCAAGTTCACCGGGATAGTCTGTAAGCTCAGCGACCCAGTCTCTAAAAGTAGATCGCAGACCATGGGGTACAGCCCTTTTCCCCGTCTGCTGATCCAGGAAACCTGAGCGACCAAGATTCACTTCATCGTTATGAATCTCCCGCATGATCTTTGAGATAGTGCTGTCACTCATGGGCCCGCCGTTCACTCCAGGAAAAACATAATCGCTAAAGCGGATATCTTCGGCATCACGCAGCAGCTTCATCATCGGGGCCGTGAGCGGGACGGTATGATGTCGTGTCTTCAGCTTGGTCCCCTCGCGGTTTGGTGGAATTGTCCAGACCTCAGCATCGAAGTCGATTTCTTTCCACGTCAGAAACCGCACATCCCCTGACCGCACCGCCGTGAGGCAAAGAAATTCCAACGCGCGCGCAGATATGGGCTCTTTCTGTCGGAGCAGCGAGAACCAAGTCGGGGCTTGAACAAAAGGAATTGCTGGCCTGTGTTGCGTGACCTTATCGCGACCAAGCGGATTCAAAATGGGCTTGAGATCAGCCCATTTTGCGGGGCTATCATCTGTCCGGTACCCCTTTGCCTTCAGCCAAACAAATATCTTATCGAGCCTGATGCGAAGCTTCTTCGCCATTTCGCGCTTTTCAATCCAAAGAGGCTTCATCACCTCGGCGACTTGTAAGGAGGTGATTGTGTTGACGTCTCGTTTTCCAAGCGAAGGTGTAATGTGGGTGTTCAGCGAGCTACGCCAGGCTTTTCGTTCCTTCTCTTTGACATCTTGGAGCTCTAACTCAGAAAACAGGTCGACGGCATAGGCAAAATTGATCCTACGTTCTTCGACAGCCTTTTTACTGGCGATCGGATCGATCCCCTCAGCGATAAGCTTTTTCCAGGCTTTTGCTTTTTCACGCGCCTCTGCGAGCGTGACGAATCTTGCTGAGCCCAATCCAAAATGACGTCGACGTCCGTTTAGCATCGCGCGAAACAGCCAAGACCGGGAGCCAGTTTCATAAATCACGAGGTATAAACCGTCGACAACGCCGACTGGGTGCATGGTCTTTCTGCCCACCCCATTGTGTTGTAAAGATTGGACGGCCTTGGCTGAAAGTGGGGTAACGATCTTCGGCATCTGAGTTCGACTCCGCAATGTGGAGCCAGTCTCGCCCCACCAACCTACCCACCAAAAGGAATTTGATTAAGGGGGTATATGATGGAACACGAGAGTACAAGAAAATTCTTCGAACACTCTGATTAAATTGCAATTTTCGTCGAAATGGAACAGCGTGAAATACGGTGAAATCGGCCAAAATTTCCTACTCGCGGAGCCACCTTCCCTTCCCGAAAAATCCTGTACGTGACGTAGCCCATCCACGGGTCGCAGACTTCCAAGTCTTCTTCTACAAATGCTACACACCCGAAAGGGAGTTCATGTATGGTGGAAAAAGATGGAACGCGGCCGATTGGCGGAACGATCGTCCTTTGGATCGTTGCAACCGGGTTTTGCGTGATCGCCCCCTTCATCACCTACTCGGTTCTCAAACCTGTCGGCCTGACCATCGCAGCACAGAACTGGGAGGCGCGTCCGGCCGTCATCCTGTCCAGCCATGTCCAGAATCGAAACCGGCAATATCGACTGCGAACCGAGTATAGCTATGTCTGGGACAACGAGACTCATGTCTCTCGTCGTACCTTCTTTGATCAAACCTTGGGCGTTCGGAAATCCTATTATCACCGGCTCAATCGCCAACTGAGTCGGCACATGTCTCGGAATGAGCCCCTATCCGTTTGGATTAATCCGAAAAGCCCCTCCAAGGCCGTCATCTATCGCCATATTCGCTGGGACAAGCTTGGGGCGGGGATCCTGTTTCTGAGCCTTTGGGCGCTGATCACATTCATATTGGTTCGCTCTGCCTTGGCCGAACTCAATCACGGACCGTCTTCTGAAGACTGAATTCTCCGCCTGGTCAGGACCGATCAGCCGATCAGACGTTCCCAGAGCCGGATGACGAGATAGCAGCTGCCAACAAGACCCAGCGCCGCAAGAATCAGCACAAATCCATCGCGCGCGGTTAGCGCCAGCCCGAACAGGAGCACCGTCAAACCTGGCAGGACCGGCCCGAAAGGAATGAGGCCGAGCGGAAACGAGACGAGCGCCGCCGCGATACAAATCAACGCCACGAGCTGCACAAAAGGCGGGTCGGTCAGGAATGCGAGTCGCGGTTTCAGGAATCGGTCGACCTGGCAAACATAAGGATGCGCCTGTTCCACGCCCAGGATCAGCGCCGATCGCGGAAACTCGAAATCCAGAATGCGCCGCGGTACCCATGGATATTTCAGGCCCAGGACGATTTGACCCGCGATTATGAGAATGATCAGGGCGACGAGCCAGTTTGCGCCCGGAATGATGGTCAACGGGCTGATCGACACAAAACCCAGAAGCAGTAATAGCGGTCCGTAAGAACGTCGACCGACCGCATCAAGCATGGCCCCAACGGTGACCTTCTCTCCCGATGTCTGCTCCCGCAGGCTGTCCAGTAGCGATCCGAGATTGTTGACTTGCGTCATCAGCACTCCACGACGTTGACGGCTAATCCGCCCTGACTGGTTTCCTTGTATTTTGTGGACATGTCGAGCCCGGTCTGCCGCATTGTTTCAATGACCTGATCCAGGGAGACATGCGAATGCCCGGTTGAATGCAAGGCGAGCCGCGCCGCATTGACGGCTTTCACCGCTCCGATGGCATTGCGTTCGATGCAGGGTATCTGGACAAGCCCGCCGACGGGATCGCAGGTCAGGCCCAGATTGTGCTCCATGCCGATCTCGGCAGCATTGGCCACCTGTTGCGGGTTTGCTCCCCAGACCGCCGCGAGCCCTCCCGCCGCCATCGAACACGCCACACCGACTTCACCCTGGCATCCCATTTCCGCGCCCGAAATCGAGGCGCGCTGTTTGTAGAGAATGCCAATCGCGCCCGCGGTAAGCAGGAATTTACGCGTACGGTCACGTGCATCGTCTGTATCACTGCAATAATGGCGGATCACGGAAGGGATAATACCAGCGGCGCCATTTGTTGGCGCGGTGACCACCTGGCCCCCCGACGCGTTTTCCTCATTCACCGCCATGGCATACACATTGAGCCAGTCAAACAATTGCTCGCGCTCGTTTGAGCCATGATCATTCGCGAGCTTCGCCCAGAGCGATGCAGCGCGACGTTTGAGATTTAGCTTGCCCGGTAGGGTTCCCGTCTGTGACAGGCCCCGCTCAATGCATTTCGCCATAACGTCAGAGATACGGTCGAGCGCTTCAAACGTTTCAGACCGAGGCCGCAGGGAATCCTCGTTGGCCAGGACGAGATGTTCGATCGTGAGGTCGTTCTGCGAACACATCGTGATTAGCTCAGCGGCAGACGAATAAGGGTAAGGCACGTCGACTTGAGTCTGGATGAGATCGTCTTCAAGCGGCTTTTCAAGTTGGCGCTGGGAGGCAATGAATCCCCCGCCTGTTGAATACCACGTCTCGTCGGACAAAATTTCACCCGATGCGTCGAACGCCCTTAACCGCATGCCGTTGGGATGCAGGCTCGGGATAATTCCATATGCGAATACGATATCCTTATCCGGATCAAACGTGATCTGGTGCGTTCCGGCCAAGGAGAGATTGTGGCTGGAGTTGATCTCAGAGACGGCCGCATCTGCCGCGTCCGGATCCAAAGTCTCTGGTGCAAACCCGGCGAGCCCAAGTAGAACCGCCTTCGGCGTAGCATGCCCCTCCCCCGTCAGCGCCAAGGAGCCCTGTAGCTCCACCTCGATCCGCTGAACTTGTGAGAGATTGCCCGCCTTCGCAAGTTCGTCAGAGAAACGCGCCGCAATCCGGATGGGCCCAACTGTGTGGGAACTGGAGGGGCCAATCCCCACGCGAAATAGGTCGAGAACTGAAAGCATAGGGATCCGAATATTGTTTCAAATGAAACATCTGAATGCCCGCTTCCCAGCGAGCTGACAAGCCGTGCGCCACTCAGCCCAGCGTGACGTCGTGCCCATACAGCCAGTCATTCCGCGAATGGATAAAGCCCTTCATCATGCGGCCGGCCATCCACATGGGACCGTATGTGGATAATTGGGTTATTGGATTACTGCGATGGAAAAGGCTCGCATTCTCTCTCGCGCCCGCCTGAACCTTGCTGGTGCGCGGTTTGCGGCAGGCCTCATAGGCCTTGAGAGCGTCTGGCAGGTCTGCCGCGGACGAAACTTCCCTTGCAAGCACATAGGCATCTTCAATGGCCATCACGGCGCCCTGCGCAAGGAAAGGCAACATCGGATGACAGGCATCCCCCATCAATACTGCGCGCCCGTCGGACCAGCGCGGTAGCTCGTCGCGGTCAAACAGCGCCCAGCGATGCAGCACCGGCGCGTGTTCGATGATGCCGGTGACGGATGAGTGCCATCCCTTGAAATCAGCGAGCGCATCCTCTCGCGATCCTTCAGCGGTCCATGATTCCAGATGCTTCGCCTTGCGCTCCACCACGCCAACGAAATTGGCGAGACTGCCGCCTCTCAGCAGATAGGTGACCGCATGTCTGCGAGACCCGGTCCAGACTGTGGCCGTTGGAGGCGGGATTTCGGTCAGGTCCGATACAGCGGACATGGCCCGCCAAGCCGTCATGCCAGTATATCGGGGCGCTTCAGTGCCGAGCATCTGAGTCCGGACGACAGAATGAATACCATCTGCGCCGACAAGAAGCTCGCCCTCGACAGTTTCGCCGGTGTCCAATGTCGCACGAACGCTAGTCTCATCCTTCTGATAGGAAACAACTTTTTGGCCAAGACTGACTGCTTCCGGACGGCGTGCGACCAGTGCATCGTAGAGAGCCTGGATCAGGTCAGCCCGGTGGACATGGAGATAGTCAGCGCCCCAGCGATTGATCGCCGACTTGCGGAGCGGGATGTCGAACAGCCGACGACCGCTGCGGCCCATCCGCATTTCCAGAGCCTTGGGACGGAACGCATCCTTGAGAATGCGGGCGGATACTCCCAGCTGATTGAGCACCTGCATGCCATTGGGGCTGAGTTGGATACCCGCGCCGACTTCATCCAGCACGCTGGACTGTTCGAAAACGAAAACCTCGTGTCCAAAATGATCGAGCGCCAGAGCGGCGGTCAGGCCCCCAATGCCTCCGCCTGCTATCAGGACGCGCATTCGGACACCTCACACATCATCCGGCCGCAATCATCGCGCCCGTGAAGGGTCTTGCTTGCCGCCGATCAGAACGAATCGCCGGTCACAATATTTGCACTCGACGAAATCCTCGTCGCCCATTTCGTACCAAACGCGCGGATGTCCGAGGGCGCCGCCGCCGCCATTGCACGAGACCCTATGGCTCGTCACCATTGAGATTTCCGGCGGGTCGAACACATCGCGTTTCGTGGACATGACTTGTAATTCCATCTGCAATTTCGTTGGCATGGTTGTTACCGGTGCCACATGGTCCTACCTAGATTGCACCGCCCATCGGCGCAAGATCGAATGGACAGAGTGAAAAGGCCCCCACATGTCGTCCAGCAAACCTGCCCCTGACTTCGCCATTGAAGTCAAAGACCTCAACAAAATCTATCGCGCATCTGGCAAGATGCCCGAAAAGCATGCGCTAAAGGGCCTGAATCTGGAGATTCCGCGTGGCTCTATCTTCGGACTGCTTGGTCCGAACGGTGCGGGAAAATCGACCTTTATCAACATTCTGGCTGGCCTTGTGAACAAGACGTCGGGTTCGGCGAGCATTTGGGGGCTGGATATCGACAAATATCCACGCCAGAGTCGGGCAGCCATCGGAGTGGTCAATCAGGAAATCGTTGCCGATCCCTTCTTCACGCCTTTGGAAATGCTTGAATTGATGGCTGGTTTTTACGGCGTGCCGAAATCGGAGCGCCGCAGCCTTGAAATCCTCACAGCCGTCGGGCTCGATGACAAGAAGGATGCCTATGTGCGCCAATTGTCGGGCGGCATGAAACGTCGCCTGATGGTGGCCAAGGCCCTCGTCCACAATCCCCCCGTCCTGATTCTCGACGAGCCAACAGCGGGTGTCGATGTGGAACTGCGCAGGTCTCTGTGGACCTATGTGCGGGAACTTCACGACAAAGGCACGACAATCATCCTGACGACTCATTATCTGGAAGAGGCCGAGGAGCTGTGTGATTCAATCGCCATCGTGAACCATGGTGAAATTGTTGCTTGCGAGCCGACCCCACAACTACTTTCCCGCCTCGACTACAAGACGCTGGTGATTACGCCGAAGGAACCGCTTGCGACCGTACCCGCTGCCCTGTCGGATATGGATGCAGTGTTGCGCCCCGATGGCGATCTCGCCATTACGTTCCGGTCAAGCGAAACCGGTATCGGCAGGTTGCTGGAGACTGTACGCTCAAACGGAATCGGAATTGGCGACCTGGTTACAGAAGCACCTGACCTTGAAGACGTCTTCATCGCCCTGACCACGCAAGCTGCATAAAAAAAACGCCGACATCGCTGCCGGCGTTTCTTCAATATCTACTTAGCAAGACGTTTTAGACGCTTTGCTTGATCCAGTCAGAGATGGCCTGTTTGCTCATCGCGCCCAAGTGCGTCGCGGCAACTTTGCCATCCTTGAAGATCATGAGAGTCGGCATACCCCGGACTCCATACTTCGAAGGCGCGATTGGGTTCTCGTCCACGTCGATCTTGGCGACCTTGATCTGGCCTGCCAGCTCTTCGGACACCGCATCAATGTGCGGCGACATCTGCTTACATGGGCCGCACCACTCAGCCCAGAAGTCCACAACCACCGGCAAATCGGAATCGCCGATCAGGCCGTCAAATTCATCGTCGGTAACATTCACCGCAGCCATAGCGTGGCTCCTTCATGCTTTCTGTTTCACTTGGAACATACATAGGAACTCTATTGGGAAGTCAAACCGGGCTCTGCGCACCCTTTAGAGCTTCTAATAGCATCTCCTCAGGCAAGAACATCAGGCGTGGACCGTCAGTCCAGCAAAGCGCCGTGCGCACCGTCCGTCCGGGATAGGCCCGCCTCAGAACAGCCCAATAAGCCGCCATCTGGGCACGATACGTTTCTGCTACACCGTCCGGACTGTCAGGCGCAGGCTGATCGGTCTTGAAATCGACAATCAGCACTTCGTCATCCGTCACCACCAGCCGGTCGACCCGGCCATTGATGATCAGCCCGTCCGGCAGCTCAGGCGCCGAACCGACAATCGCAGCCTCCGCGCGCCCGCCGGGCCGGAACAGACGCTGCATGTCTGGCGCTTCCAGAATGCCAAAGACCGCAACGTTCATTTCGTGGCGATCAGAATCTGTGAGGTCGGAAAGGCGGGACAGGTACCTATCCGCGGCCGCCTGGCGCGCGGCAGGGTCCAGCGCCGGCAAGTATTCCAGCAAGGAATGAATGATTCTACCGCGGCGCAGGCGCGCCTGCCGCGTCTGGCTGAAAGGCGCAAGGACCGGTGTCTTGCGGCCAAGCAGGCTGGACGGCGCGCCGAACCTGCGCTGGCGTTCGGCCTGACGGGGTGGCGTAAACACCCAGTCTGGCAGCGCTGAATGCGCTTTGGATTCTTCGAATACATCCCGGTCTTTCGGAGGCACCCGTCCAAACCTGCGGATGCCATCCTCATCAGCCTCTTCAGCAAACCGGCTCATGGCCGCGCCACACAATGCGTACCAGCTCCGGTCATGATACCCGGGCGGGCGCGCACCATGCCAATGACCGGCAATGATCAACCGGTCCTGCGCGCGGGTCAGCGCAACATAGAGAAGCCGGCGAAACTCTTCTTCGGATTTTGCGTTCGCAACAGCACGTTCATGCTCTGCAGCGGGGATGTCGCTGTCCTTGCGGGGAGACCAGATCGGCACGTCGCTGACGGTGAACATGGACGATGAAACAGACTTCGGCCCAGCGGTCGTATCGGGCAGCACGACGACCGGAGCCTGAAGCCCCTTGGCACCATGCACCGTCATCACCCTGATCTTTCCTTCAGGCGCGGCGAGATCTCGCTTGATCTCGACAAGCTTCGACTCCATCTCTGCAACGAAGGCCTGCAGTGAAGACGGCTCCGTCGCATCAAAGCCTTGAGCGCGGGAAAGCAGTGCCTCGACAGGATCATGAGCCGGCGCACCAAGCCGTGCATTGATCTTGTCCCAACCCGTCAAATCGTCCGCCCCCGGCACACCCAGCACCCGCGAGAGAAATTCGTATGGCGGCTCATGGCGACGCTCCAGCAGGCCTGACAAAAATCTTTCGGCAGCCTGCACATCGGGATCGTCACTCGCCCGAACGCGCGACCAGAGCGTCTCGCCCTTTCTGCGCTTGCTCGCAAGCCGGAACAGATACCGATCATCGTCCACCAGTCCGACGAAAGGCCCGCGCAGGATTTCCGCCAGTGTCAGATCACGCTCTGGCAGGAGCGCAAACCGCATCAAGTTCAGACAATCCTGTACTGCAATATGGTCGGTGAGCCTCAACCGGTCGGCCCCAGCAACCGGGAGACCTTCGGACTTGAGCGCTGAAATCATTGCATCGAAGAGGCCACCCGTCCGGCTACGCACCAAGATCAGAATATCCTCAGGCTTCATGGCCCGGCGCTGCCAGTCCCGTGTCGGCAATTCCTCCCATACGGTCTCGCCCCGATCCACCATGGCTTTCAACTGTTTTGCAAGCCGGCTTGCAAGCTGCGCCTTTGGAGAACTTGAACGCAGCGCATTTACGGGTCGTGACCACGCATCAGCGTCTTCGTCCTCGTCACGCTCATCCACCGGCCAGAGCTCTACCAAGCCGGGCTGGTTCGCGCGATGAGCCGTATGTGTCACCTCATCCGCCGTCAGCGGAGGTTGTGCGCCAGATGCAATGTCGACCGGCGGGGCCGAGTTCCAGACCGCGTCGACGAAGTCGAGAATTTCCGGCGATGACCGGAACGACATTTCCATGGTTTGGGACAGGGCCGCCGGATCCTTCTGGATATAGGCCTGCTCCTGCGCACGAAGCTGGGCAGGCTCTGCGCCCTGGAAGGAATAGATAGACTGTTTCTCATCCCCCACCACGAACAAGGTACGCGGGTCCTGTTGGCGTTCGGCGCCGATGCCCGCGGTGAATTCTTCCGTCAACGCATTGATCAGCTGCCATTGTTCTGGGCTGGTATCCTGTGCTTCATCGAGCAGTATGTGACCGATTCCTCCGTCCAGTTTGTAAAGTACCCAGTCGGACATGCCGGTCCGGGTGAGCAAGTCACGTGTCTTGCGGATAAGGTCGTCGAAATCGAGCGCGCCGCGACGACGCTTCTCTTCCTGGTATGCGACCAGCGCATCCAGCCCGACTTCCAACAGAGCGGAGGTGCGCTCTACGGTCTCGGCCAGCTTCAACTTCGCCGCGAGCGCCTCAACGCGCGCCACTTCTGACCCAGTTTCATCCTTGGTCGCGAACAGCGCGACCACATTGGCATCCTTACCCGCCTCTGCATTGTAAAGGGATTTGTATGCGTTGCCCTGAGCGCCGAAGAAGGCACCCTTGTAACAGCCCCACCGGCGGCCCGGGTCTTCTTCGTAAAGCGCCGCCTCTACGGCATTGGCCGTACGGGTATCATCACGCTTACCAGAGGCGCGAAGACTGATGAGGGCCTCTCGCAGTGCACCAACTGGCATCTGCGAGCCCATTTCCAGCTCGAGAATTTCTGCAGGGCTCGCCTGAGGTGCGTTCAGCCCCTCAATGAGAGCAGCACGCATCGCAGCCTGATTGAATGCATGCGTTTCAGCGAAATCAAGATAGACGCTCATCTGGAACCGCATGGCATTCAACGCAACGTCCGCACCATCATGCCCCCCCTCCAGCGCCAATACGTTCAAAGCTTCAGGAGCCACCTCACTTGCGTTCAGCACCGCTTGCGCACGAACGGATTGCCAAATTGCCTGAGCCTCATCTTCTTCAATCTCTGCGAAGCCGGGTAGCACGCCGGCCTCCAACGGGAAGCGTCGCAGGATGCGCGCACAGAACGCATGAATCGTTTCGATCCGAAGGCCGCCCGGTGTTTCAAGCGCGCGAGCGAAGAGTGCGCGGGCCGCTCTCAGGTCATCTGTCTTGTAGGCATCTTTCGGTCGCCCCTCCAGGCGGGACAATTCCTCGCGCAACTTGTCGTCGCGCATGATCGACCATTTGCCGAGCGTTCGAAACAGACGCGACAACATCTCGTTTGCGGCGGCCTTTGTGTAAGTTATGCAAAGGATCGAATCCGGAGCAGCGCCCACGCGCCCATCTTCGCGGCGCAGCAACAGGCGAGCGACGCGATCAATCAGGACTTTTGTCTTGCCGCTGCCCGCATTGGCCATAACGAAAACCGGACGTGCCGGATCGGCCGAAACGAGCTGGGCAGTGTTCGCACGACGGTAGTCTTCCGTATCCGGCGGAGTAATGGGCATCTTCACGTCAGGCATCCCCGCCCTCCCCGTCTTCGGTATCACCTGCCCACTCGGCACGGCGGGCCAGGAGATTGTAGCCATTGTCGTATTTCACGAATTTCACCCGCGGCGCAGACAGGAATTTCGAGCTGGGTTCGCGATAGGCCTCAATCAGGCGCAACAGGCCATCTTCAGCCATGGTTGCCATGTCGGCGGGCTCTGTCGGGAGGTTGTGCTTGCCCCCCAGGCTGAATGCATCGGGCTTCGCCTTGAAGGCCACATAGTGCAACTGGTCAACCCGTGCCGCTGGCACCCCGTCATAGCCACCCTTCTGGGCGATGAGGGCCTGCAAAGGCATTTGCTGGCTAAGCCCTGTGGCCACTTCCTTGTCGCGCGGCGGACTGCCCGTCTTGAAGTCCACAATGACAAGATCGCCCCGGGCCGTTTGCTCTATCCGGTCAGCGGTCGCCGACAAAGTGAACGGCTGACCGGCGACGCTGTACTCAATGGAACCCTTGACTTCCTGCTTCAACTTGCCGCCCGACGTATCTCGCTGACTACGCCAGACCATGAACCAATCTACTGTACGCCGCCACACGGCCTCACGCGCCGCCCATGCGTCGCCAGGTTCGCCCACACGCAGCAATTCCTGCCTGAGCAGGCCCATCAAGTGTTCGGCCGTCTTCGGATTTCCGTCTTCCTCGAACAGCTCTAGCGCCCTATGAATTGCGGTCCCACGCGGCGCAGGGCCGAGTTCATCATTCAGCGCATCGATTGAGGAGAGGCCCAGCACCTGTTCAGCCCAGAGCGCATATGGATCGCGCTGCAACAGGTCGACGCGTGTGGCGGACAAGCGCGCGGGCCAGCCTTCTGGGCGCGCGGATGGAGTCGGCTCGGCGCTAAAGTCAGAAAATGTATTGACCCGATTCAGCTTTAGACCTTCCACCAGTTCGATCGGATCAAACGCCGTGGGGGCGAAATGATCTGTAGCCTGATTTTCCAGCGCGCCTTCTGCGAGCGTCTTGAGCCGCCAGACCCAGCGCGACGCGACTGCCGGCGCATCATTTCGCCGTGAGGCGTAAACCAGAGTGACATCCGGCGCGCAGGCAAGCTGGGCAAAGTCGTGCGCGGCAAGTCCCATGCGCTCTTCAGGATCACCCAGGCCGAGGCGCGCACGGAAATGCCGGGGCAGGAACGCGTCCGGCGCCGGGCGCTTTGGCCAAACGTCCTCATTAAGTCCAGCAAGGATCACCCGATCCGCAGACTGAAGTCGCGCTTCCAGCGGCCCCCAGATTGAGAGTTGCGGATGCTCGGCTTCACCAAAACTGACGGTCATCTGGGACGCCTGCGCATTGACGAGATCGGCGAGCGCGGCCGGTCGCATCGGTCCCAGGGATTCAGAGACCTCGCGCACGAATTCAAGCAAGCGGCTCGTGGCTGCGCCGTCTTCCCCAGCCCAAGGCATCGGCGTCTGGCTGACCGATTCCGCCAAGGCTGCGATACGTTGAATTGCGTCGTCGCCGGTTACTTCTTCAATCTGGCTAAGGTCCGCATCGGCATGCTCGAACCGGGCAATCAGGGATTCCACAAGCGTGATCCCCCTAATCTGATCATCTGGCCCGAATTGCGGATAAGGCTCGATCATATCTCGAGTGCGAATGCTCTCGACCAGTTCCTGAAGGGATTTCCATCGTCGCGGACCTCTCAGGAAATGAAGCTCAAAGTCGGCGAGATCATCGACTGGCGCGGCCAGTTCATGCGTTAGAACCGCCACGATCAGGACCGGGTCGCCCGGATCGACCGCCCATTTCGCGCAGAGCCCCACGAAGCTACCGGCCGCCGTGCGTCCAACCGGAATACCGGCCGACGGCGGCACACTGATGTCCCAACGCTTCAGCAGGGCGGAAACCCGGCGCGCCAAACCAGCATCCGGCGTCACGAGGGCTGCTGTGCGGTCCTTGGCTTCCAATGTCTCGCGCATCATCAGGGCGATGGCACTTGCTTCAGCAGACTCGTCCGCAGCCTCTACGAGCGACAGGCCCTCCAGCGCGTCTCTTGCAAAACTTGGTACATCGGTGCCAGCTGTTGCGGAAAGTTGGTCGAGGGTATCTCGCCAGTCTGCTGTGGCATCGGCGGGCGCGAGCGCCTCCATGATCATGCGACGGCGCGCGTCGCGCTTGGGGCCAATCTCGATGCCAGGCCATTCAGCCACAGCCCCCGGCTCAATTTCGAGCGCGACCAATGTATTGAGCAACGTATTTTGCGGATGTCCGACCTCGGAAAGAATACCGGCACGATGCTCTTCCGAGGCGGCAGAATCGAGCCCGGGCAAAACGATAAGCCCCATCGGCAATTGCAGCGCGGCTTTCATCAACACGCGCCCGGCAGGCGTCGCCCCGGTCGAGCCGGCAATGATGACCGGTGCCTCGGGTGGATGCGCCAGCCAAGCCTCTGCGGTCGCTTCCGCAGCCAGCAATCTCCGTTGAAGGGGGTCGGTGACGCCCTGCTCTTCAAGCCATTTCGGCCAGGCATCGGTTATGATTTCGAGGAATTTGGCCGAGTTCTCCCAATGCTGGGCAAGGTCGGCGTCTTTCGCCAGATCTGCCAGCCCACTCCAGTCAGCCCCGGGGCTGAGATGAGCCTGGTCCAGCAATCGCGCCAGCTCGTTCGCGGCTGCAAGCGCCGACGATGGCGGAACATCCATGCCGGAACTCTCGCGATAATAGGCCTGCACAAGAGAGGCCAATGTTCCGAGCCGCTTGGCAGGCGCCAGTGCTGGGGGCAAATCGGTTACTGAAAACTCGGCGACAGGCGGGGCCTCGTCGCTTTCGAGATCGCCCATCGCCCGGATGTCTGGCGACAGGATCGGGGTTTCGTTCGCGGCGAGGAAAAGGGCGGCAGACAATTCCCGCGCAGACCGGCGGTTTGGAACATAAATGGTGGCGTCCGCCAACGCATCCGGGATGTTTTGCAAATCCACCGCGCGAGCCAGCTCCGCTGCGAGGCATTTCAGGAAGTTTTCGCCCGGCGGGATGGACCAGACTTTTGGCGCGCCTACGCCAAACAGGGCAGGATCACGCGCCATGGCAGCGCAACCACATTTCGGCATCTTTCAGGGCGTCCGGATCGCCCACATGCAGCCAGAAATCATCCAGTGGCAGACCATGCAGCCGTCCGGATTCGACAAGCGGCCCCCAAATTCGCCAAGCAACCGAGAAGCGCTCCACGGCGAGGCCTGAGAATGCTTGCGGTTTGAGGATGCGTACTCCCGCATAGGCCCATGGGGCAGACGGGTTTTCGCCCCGTCGCTTGAGGCTGCCATCCTCGGCACGGAGAAAGTCTCCGGCGCCCCCATACCCCAGGCTGCGCTGCGTATCCGCGAGAAGGAGGATCTCGTCCATCTGCGCTGGGTCAAATGCGCTGGCCAGATCGAGGAAAGGTCTCGGATCACCCTTACCCCAGAACGCATCTGTATTGACCACGAAGACGGGATCATCGCCAAGCATCGGCGCGGCTTTCACCAGCGCGCCGCCTGTTTCAAGCACTTCGCCACGTTCGTCCGACACAATCAGGTCCACACCCTTGATGCCCGAAACATGATCCTCGACCTGATCGGCGAGCCAATGGACATTGACGACGATCCGCTGAACGCCCGCTTCGATCAGTGGGTCGATCATCCGGTCCATCAGACGCTTGCCACCAACCTCTATCAGGGGCTTCGGACATGTGTCCGTCAGCGGCCGCATCCGGGTACCGAGCCCGGCAGCCAGCACCATCGCCGTATGCGGAATATTTGATGACATCAGCTTTCCTTGAACACGAAGGGGGTCGTCTCCCGCACGAAGGCCGCCATGGGCTCCAGTGCGGGGTGGGACAGATTGCGGGCCAGCAGTTTCAGTTGGCGCGGTTGGAATGTGCCATACCGGGCCTTGCCATCACGATGCTGCAACCGGGAGAACACACCAGCGATACGCAGCGCGTTGAGAGCCCCAATCACGGCGAGCCGCTCGTCAAAGGCCTCGCGCGTCTTGCCGGTCTGGTCGAGATAGTGCCGGATCGCGGCTTCGGACGCCTCATGCGAAACGTCCCGTCGCGCGTCCTGGGTCAGCATGGCCATATCCCACGCATCCCAGCCCTTCACCGCGTCCTGAAAATCGAGCAGCGCGATGCGGTCGTCGCCCAACCAGAGCAGGTTTTCTGCATGATAGTCACGCAGAGTGAACACTCGCGGGAACGACATTGCCTGTTCGATCAGGGCATCACGTTCGGACTCCCACCTAACGCGGGCAAGTCCAGTCAGCGCACCGCCACCCGCCTCCACTGGCAACCAGTCCGCATACAGGTCAGCATTCGAGGACAATGCGAGGTGGTCAAAATCGAGAATCGGCCATTGCTCGGACCCATAGATCACAGCCTCGGGGATCGGTTGCTGATGAAGTTTTGCCAACATGCCAGCGGCCAGCATGTAGGCGGGCACTTCCAAAGCTGGATCCTGCTCGATCTGCCGAGCCAATTCCCTACCGTCGCCGTAATCCTGCAGAATAGCCAACCCGGCTTCAGTATCATGCGCAAATATCTCCGGCGCCTCAAAACCGAGTAATCTGAGATGGTGCGCAATCAGGACGAAGGCGTCGACACGAGAGGCCGCCAAACGCGTCTGTGCATTCCAGCCCATCGCGTTGCGCGTGGCATCATCGGCATCCGGTGGGCATGGGTCGGCTTCGATGCGTGGGGCATCCATCAGCATCGCCGCCGAACCATCAGCGCGCACCATCCGAACATACCGGCGCGTGGATGCGTCTTGTCCCAATGGCTTGAGGTCTGCACCACCCCATCCATGACGCGCAAGAAAATCGGCGATCAGCGCGTCGCGGGAATTAGAATTGAAATTCATTGCAGCGCGCCCGCCAATCTTCGCCATGGGGTTCCAGGGATACGAGCCGATGTTCGCCTTCAAAGTCAAAGACGATATCCAGCCGCCACGCAGGAAGGTGCTTTCCCGCTTTCTCCGGCCACTCGACAATCGCTACGCCTTCCGGCGTCTCGTCCCACCCAATCTCAGCCATCTCGTCAGGCGATCCCAGCCGATAGAGGTCAAAATGCCAGACGGGAAAATCCGGAGCCTCGTAGGCTTGGACCAGAGTATATGTCGGGCTCGGCACTTCCTGAATGTCCGGTATGAGCGCCCGGACCAGCCCTCGCGTAAATGTCGTCTTCCCGACACCCAGTCCGCCATGCAAGGCAATCACGTCGCCCGGTTTCAGCAAGGGGGCGATCGCATTGCCGAATGCGAGCGTGTGAGCCTCATTGTCGAGTCGGTAGGTCAATTTCATCATCATGTGCATATAAAAGACTGACCTCACACACCATCGTTTCCTGACCAAATTGCGGCAAAACGCGTGGTGACATGCCTTGCAGTAGCAGGCAGACTGGCCTAGAACATTAAAAATGACGCAGGCGTCACGAATTGACCCTACGTAGACCGGGAATAGCACATTGGATTTGACAGACGCAAAACGCATTGTGGTGCTTGGGGCTGGGCAAGCTGCGGCGCAAGCAATTCAATCCCTGCGTATGGGTGGCTATACGGGCGAATTGACATTGGTCGGTGAAGAACCGGCACTGCCCTACCAGCGCCCACCATTGTCAAAAGCCTATATGAAGGGGGAGTTCGCCGAGGAGCGCCTCTACTTCAAACCAGCCGCCTGGTACGAAGACAACAATGTGGAATTGATCCTTTCGACACGTGCAACCAGCATCGACCGGGCGGAACGCAGAGTGGATCTCGAACATGGTGGCCACCTCGAATATGACGCGCTGATCATCGCGACGGGTTCGCGCCCTCGCGCCCTGCCGATCGACGGTGCAGAGCTTGAGCATGTCTACGCGCTGCGCGGTCTTGCCGATGTCGAGCGGATCCGGCCGCAAATGGTGGCCGGACGCTCCATGGTGATTATCGGAGCTGGTTATATCGGTCTTGAAGCAGCGGCCGTCGCCCAGCAAATGGGTCTGAAAACGACCGTTCTGGAAATGGCACCACGTGTTCTAGCCAGAGTTACAAGCCCGGTCATGAGCGAGTTCTATGAGGCTGAGCATCGCCGCCAGGGCGTTGAGATTCGCACAGAGACGAGCCTGTCGAAGCTTGAAGGGAATGATGGCGCGGTGACCGCTGCCGTGCTCACCGATGGGACCAAACTCGATGCGGACATTGTTCTGGTCGGCATCGGTATCCTGCCAAACGAAGCACTCGCCAAAGATTCCGGAATTGCCTGCAATAACGGCATTCTTGTTGATCGCGATGCGCGCACATCCGACCCACGAATCTTTGCCGCAGGCGATTGCGCCAGTCGGCCGCTGGTGCATTTTGGTCGCTCTGGCCGGCTTGAAAGCGTCCACAATGCCATCGAGCAGGGCAAGCTCGCTGCCGCCGCCATTCTTGGCAAACCGCGACCGAATGAAGATTGCCCTTGGTTCTGGTCAGACCAGTACGACCTCAAGCTCCAGATCGCCGGGCTCGGCGCCGGGTATGACGAGATCGTCGTGAGGGGTTCACCGGAGGATCGAAAGTTTGCGGCCTTCTACCTGAAGAACGGAACGCTCATCGCAGTGGATGCGATCAACAGTCCGCCCGAATTCCTCGCATCCAAGAAGCTCATCATGTCAGGCGCCAAGCTTTCGGCTGACATTCTTGCAGACACATCAATAACAATGAAAGAGATTGCCACTAACGCAGTGGCAGCTTGAAGGAGAGAAACCCGCACATGGCGAAAATTACCTATATCGACCACGACGGCACCGAGCGCGTTGTGGAGGCCCAGAACGGCGAGACCGTGATGGAAGCTGCTATCAAGAACTCCATTCCGGGCATTGATGCCGATTGCGGCGGCGCCTGCGCGTGTGCCACATGCCATGTATATGTCGACCAGGCCTTCATGGACAAAGTTGGAGAGCAGGAAGAAATGGAAAAATCCATGCTGGATTTCGCTGAAAATGTTCAGGAAAATTCCCGCCTGTCTTGCCAGATCACCGTTTCGGAAGATCTGGATGGCTTGAAAGTCACGACACCGGAGAGCCAGCACTAGGCTGCGCCCTATCGAAAACATTGAGCGTCCCGGTGATATGCCGGGGCGCTTTTTTGTTCGCATACCCCGGCGTCAAGAGTTGGTTCCTTTCCAGAACTGACTAAATTGGCGCTCTGTAGTCAGGGAGAGACTGATGGATTTCACCACCCTCATGCGCAGCGGCAAACAGACCGGCGACCATGCCATGTCTTTTCATGTGCCGGAGACCTGGATGCAAGGCCGCACAACCTATGGGGGGCTGACTGCGGCGCTGTGCCTGCAGGCCGCGATGCCGACCTCTGGCGGGCGTCAGATCCGGTCTGCGCAAGTGGCATTTGTCGGGCCTGTGTCGGGTGACGTCGAATGCACCGCCACCCTGCTGCGCGAAGGCAAGAATACCGTCTTTACGAGCGTGCGCATGATGGGCGAAGCAGGCGTTGCTGCCGAGGCGATCTTTGCCTTTGGGGCACACCGTGAGTCATCCCTCAATTTTGCAAACCTTCCTGCGCCTGAAGTTACCTCCCCGGACGAGACCGCATCTTTCTTCGGAGAGTCGCCGAGGCGCCCTGCCTTCACCCGCAACTTCAACATGCGGCTGGCGAATGGAAGCCCCCCGATGTCGGGTGCGCCAGACGCAGACATGTCTCTCTGGATGCGGCACAAGGATGGCTCGGTTCCGCCGGACGCGGTTTCCGTCCTGGCACTCGCAGACGCACCACCGCCTGCGGCAATGTCGATGCTGACAGGACAGGCCCGTATCAGCTCCATGACATGGATGGCAGAATTCCTGACAGATGACATTCGGACGAACGAGGGGTGGTTCCTGGCCCGGCATGTCGCCGATACGTCAAAGGATGGCTATAACAGCCAAGCCATGACGTTGTGGAATACATCAGGCCAACCGATCATGATCGGCCGACAGACCATCGCCGTGTTCGCCTGAACTAGTTTTCAGGCTCCGGCTCTTCAGTATCATTCACGATCGGCCCCGGCTCGAGCACTTTCATGAGTGATGCTGGCACCTGGCCTGCTGGACAGGCTTCCTGAAGGACATAAGCATTTCCGACACCCGGTGCACCGGCATAGACCGGAGCGGTGATCGTCTGAGAGCGGAAAATCCAGCTCAGGAAAAACATTGCGAACACGGCTGCGCCAACTGCGGCAATCGTGCCCCATCCCATGCCCAATGGATCTGAAGTGGCAGGCGCCGCTGAGCTTGTTGGGCGTTGGCCTGGACCGGAACTTGCGACATGCGGTTTGACGGAAGCCTTTGCCAAGGCGGCTGCGCTGGCCGTCTCGGCCGCTGGCGCAGGCTTGATACCCATCGCCTTCTCACGCTTCTTCTTTGCATCAATAGCAAGCGGGTCGTCCGGATGAGCCGTGAGCCAGTCTTCCCGCGCTTCTTCATCCTTCGAGCCATACCCCATCCACTCTCGAAGGTCGGAGCGCCCATCGCGCTGGCCGAGCTCTTCGATCAGTTTGTAAAAGCCTTCAGGAGTCTTGCGCGACGTCATGCCCTCAATCGAGAAACGTTTGTCGCTTTTGAACGGCTCGTAAGGGATCGTCTTGTCGACGCTGACCTGGGCCAACATGCCAGGCCGCGAATGCCCGACAGAAGCCGCCGCACGCACCCAGTCGCTCTTCACTGCATGTTCGGACCACATGACAAGCATATGCTTGGAATTGCCCGCATTGCGTGCATCCTTGGCATCGAACGTATTGTCCACCTGCTTTTGATCGAACCAGACCTTGAACTTCAGCGAACGCAGCCGACGTGCGACCAACTTCGCCATGTCGCGATCTTCGATCGCCGATACCAGGAAAACATCGTACGCCATATGCGCGCTACCTCTTGAAGTAATGAGCCAAGCATACCCATAGACCCTTAATATTCCACCCAATTCCGCTATCAGGCGATATTTCCGTCTGTTTTTCGGCTGTGAATACGGCTATTTGCGCGGCGAACCAGTTACTCAGGAGACCGGTATGGGCTTCAAATGCGGCATCGTAGGCCTTCCCAATGTGGGCAAGTCCACACTCTTCAATGCGCTCACTCAGACGGCCACAGCGCAAGCGGCCAACTATCCATTCTGCACGATTGAGCCAAATGTTGGCGAAGTCGCCGTACCAGAGCCCAGGCTGGAGAAGCTCGCCGAAGTCGGTGGCTCGAAGGAGATCATCCCGGCGCGCATGAACTTCGTGGACATTGCGGGTCTCGTAGAGGGCGCCTCCCAAGGTGAAGGCCTTGGCAACAAATTCCTCGCCAATATCCGTGAGACAGACGCGATCATCTATGTCCTTCGCTGTTTTGAGAATGACGATATCACGCATGTCAGCGGGAAGGTCGACCCGATTGCCGACTTCGAAGTCGTCGAGACCGAACTCATGCTGGCTGACATGGAAAGCCTTGAAAAGCGCAAGGCCGGCGTCGTGAAAAAGGCCAATTCCGGTGACAAGGAAGCCAAGGCTCAGGTCGCTTTGATTGATCTCGCACTTGCCGAGCTGAACGAAGGTCGCCCAGCCCGACGCGCTGTTGTCTCGAAAGACGACACAAAAGCGTGGAACATGCTGCAGCTCTTGACCTCAAAACCGGTTCTGTTCGTCGCGAACGTTGATGAGGACAGTGCCGCAACAGGTAACGAATATTCCAGTCGTGTCGAGGCCCGCGCGACTGAAGAAGGCGCTGCGTGCGTTGTGATTTCAGCTCAAATTGAAGCCGAGCTCGCCCTGTTGGATGAGCCGGACCGCAGCGAATATCTTGAGACGCTCGGACTGGAAGAGCCGGGCCTGACCCGTCTGATCCATACCGGATACGACCTTCTCGACCTGCAGACCTATTTCACGGTCGGACCGAAGGAATCCCGCGCATGGACCATCCGGAAAGGTTGGAGTGCTCCCAAGGCTGCCGGGGTTATCCATGGTGACTTTGAGAAAGGCTTTATCCGCGCCGAAACCGTTGCCTACGAGGACTATGTCGAGCATGGCGGCGAAGCAGGCGCGAAAGAAGCCGGCAAGATGCGGTCAGAAGGCAAGGATTACATAGTCCAGGATGGCGATGTGATGCTGTTTCGCTTCAACGTCTAGGCTATTTTGCCGACAACGCAGCGCGCCTTTTCCCGCGCTCGCTTCCAGACAAGCTGGCCCAATCCGGACGGACGTACAGGAAATTGAGCGGCGTGCCGCGAATGAGGGCGTGGAAGGCAAGCGGTAGCGCAACAGCGAATGTCAGGGTCAAGGCGGACGCCAGCCCCACATCGCCGAAGGGCGCTCCGATTGCAGGCAGCACCAGTCGCTCCATCGCAACGAGCGGAAACGCGTAGGTCAGGTAGATGACGATCGAGTGCCGACCGCAATATCTGAGAAAGTCTGCTGCGCGGAACCGGGTCAGCAGCGCTGACACGACGCAGACGGCAGTCGCGCCGGCAATGCCCAGAATGAAACTGGCAACCACTTCTTCATGCAAGGCGAGGCTGACTGCCCACCAATTCAGAATGCCCCAAGCCAGCAAACCAAGGGCTCCGATCCAGGGCGCTTTGGCCGCCCTTCCGGCAAATCGGAAGATTTGTGGTGCAAACGCGTACCCCATGAAGAAATAAACATACCGGTTTGCGAACCGGTCGATCACGCCCCATCCCGTATCAATCAGCACAAGTTGGTAGAGAGACTGGAGGACGAAGGCGCCTGCAAACACGATCCAGACCGGCACGTTTCGCAGCAAGCGCGTAACCACATAGAAGATCGCCAACATGTGCACGAACCAAAGCGAGTTCGAGGGTTCGACGAAGCTGTAGAACCATAGCTTCAGGACATAACCAGGATGGGACACCAACGCATCGAACTCCAGAACGGGAAGCTGGAGCGTGAGCCAGAGCACGTAGAAATATATGAAATGCACGACTTTCCGGTCGAGATAGTCGGCGAGCGGCGCATGAATCGACCGGCTCAGGAACAGACCCGCCACCAAAAAGAAGTCCGGAATTCGGAAGGGCCGTGCAAAATCGATGATGGGATGCATCCATCCTTGCTCATCGAACAGATATTCGACGCCATTTACCGCGTGCATCATTACCACCAGAATGATGCAGATGCCCTTCGCGTAATCTACCCAATCTACCCGTTGCGCAGGTGGTGCGGCGATAGGATGCGTCGAAACCATTCAATGCAACTCCAATGGCGACATCGTTTCAGCGTCGGGATGAAGAAACCACCGACAAGGTGGGATGATCATTACAATAGGCTTTGATGCAAGCAGTGAACCAATCGAATGTCTGGTCCACGCGGGTGACTGCATCGCGTTGGCGCGACAAAACGCTGGCCTTGCCATGGGGCAACCAGAAATACGGATTGGCCTCCCATATGATGATGTGCCCCTCTGGACGGATGCTGTAGTCGACCGCGGCAAAGTCCAGCCCGAGCGCCCTGACCGCCTGAACGAGTTCCTGCGCCTCTTCCAAAGGCGCGGAGAAATATGCCTTGTCTGCAGTAATCAGGTCAGCTCGCAAACGCTCATGATAGCCAAAATATCTTGCCAGACGCCGCAGTCGGCTCGCCTCCCGCTGGAACAGACTGTTGGACAGGCCAACGATTCTCTCGGTCGAAAAGAACAGGTGAGATGCCAGAACACGGTCACCACACACGAACGCTCGGGCCTTGTGGTGATAGCGCGCAAAGAGATCGGAGCGGGGCCTGCCAACGTCACGGTATTCCTGACGGATGTCATACAGCTTCAGAACAACTGCTGGCAGTAAACCCTCGCTGTCCAGCGCCTTTGCGTCCTCAGCCTTGAACAGGGTCGCAACCTGTCTTTGTGCATGCTCCTGATCACTTCGGACGATACAGGGAAATCCGATTTGCTCGATCGCGCCCGCCATCTCCTCTAATGTAGATGCCGACGCTGCGGCGGCGCATGGTACGCCTGCGTCAGCCCAGATATGCGCCTGCATGGATTTGGTCGTGTTGCTGAGCGCGTCTGGATGGTTGAGGATACGAATCCCTCGATCAACCGCCTCTTCGGCAATGGCCAAAGCATCAACATAACAGGCCGGGTACTTCTGCATCAGAGGATCGCCCAGCCAGAAGATGACCAGCCCCACACCCTCAAAGTTGGCGGACCCGGAACCTGTGCGATGGATCCGGATATCCTTGAGCAAGGGATGAGACTTCGCTGCCAGCCGTTTCAGGAAAACATCGCCTGTCGGCACTTTGCGGCCGCGACCCGCGCCATGCGTAATGAAGAGAATCTTGCTGTTGTCGGAGGCGTACATACGCACCTTGGTCTCGAATCCTGACAGTCGCACAATCGCCGCGACACACAGACTCTACGACGCAAAAGGTATGCCAAGATAGAGAAACAAGCACAGGATGCATGCGCCAAGTGTGGCGAGACTGTGTGGCTCTTGGCGCCACCGAACCTTGCCCGCCGACTTGGTTGTGACGACCGGATTTTTCAGGCTGCGCAGAACATGCGGAAGCAGGTCGGAAAGCCGCGCGACTGGCGCCGAACCTCCTGGAAAAAGCTGACATGAGAAATTTGCCGAGCCTGTACAATCGCCTCCGATGCTGCCTAGAACCCCGCCACACGATTTAAGTAAACGGGCATTCTTCATCATGCAGACACCTACAGATACGGATGCATCCCATTCTGAAGCGCAATTTGAAGCTCAGATTCGCGCAGCAATCGACGGCAAAACCAAACCAGTTGGCGCGCTGGGGGGGATCGAAACGCTTGCTGTTCAGATCGCGCAGATCCAGAAATCCCTGACGCCTCGCGCGGACACATGCAGGCTCACCATCTTTGCAGCTGACCATGGCATGGCAACAGCGGGTGTCTCGGCATTCCCGCAGGATGTGACCCGCCAGATGGTGCTCAACTTTCTTTCCGAGGGCGCAGCCGCCAATGTCTTCGCCCGTTCTGTTGGCGCGAGCGTCCGCGTGGTTGACGCTGGAGTAGCTGGACAGCTGATCGATCACCCAGGCCTGATCCCACGTCGGATCGCAGCACGCACGGCCAACGCCATTGAGCGGCCCGCCATGACACCTTCCGAGCGCGCTGCTGCGCTGTCTTCCGGGTCAGCGCTGGGTCATGAAGGCGACGAAACGGTTGCGTGTTTTGGCGAGATGGGCATCGGCAACACATCCTCGGCAAGCCTCGTGGCGGCCAAAATACTCGGAGTGCCAGTTGCCGACCTGACTGGACGGGGCACAGGTCTCGACGATGATGGTCTTCGCCGCAAATGCGAACTGTTGGAAAAAGCTGCAAACCGGACGAACGATAAACTGGAAGCTGGTCTGGCGCTCCAGGAGTATGGCGGCTTCGAGATTGCCATGATGGCCGGCGCCATGATCGGGGCGGCAGCGAGCGGCAAGATTGTCATCGTGGACGGCTTCATTGCGACAGTCGCCGCATTGGCCGCTGAAGCGATTTCACCCGATTGCCGGAAGAACATGATCTTTGCGCACCAATCCGCCGAGACCGGACATGGGCGTGTACTGGCCGCGCTAAAGGCCAGGCCTTTGCTGCATCTGGACATGCGCCTGGGCGAGGGTACGGGCGCATTACTCGCCTTTCCGCTTGTGAAGGCAGCCGCAGCGATGCTGCGTGAGATGGCGAGCTTCGAGAGCGCCGGAGTGAGTGGCCCGGCATGAATGGCGAACGCGCCAAACTCGTACTCGCTGTGCAATTTCTGACTCGGCTACCGCTCAGAACAGACAAGATGTTCACACCGGAGCGCATGGCGCAAGCGCCGAGATATTTCCCCCTTGTCGGCATACTTGTGGGACTCGTGAGTGCGGGCGTCTTCTGGATCGCCGCGCAGGTCCTGCCGGACTTCATGGCGGCGTTGCTGGCGGTCAGCGCAGGCCTGCTGCTGACAGGTGCGTTCCATGAGGATGGCTTGGCCGACACGTTTGACGGCATTGGCGGCGGACATACACCTGTTCGTGCAATGGAAATCATGAAGGATAGTCGGCTCGGCACATATGGGGCCGCTGCGCTGTTCCTCGCACTCGCAATCAAGGTGGGTGCGCTGTCGGCGATACCCCCAATCTGGGTCTGCGCTGCCCTGCCCGTTGCGCATTGCGTCTCTCGGTTCTCAGCTGTGTGTGTGATCGCGACCAGCCGGTATGTGCGGGAGGTGCGGGAGGAAGGTACGGGAAAGCCTGTGGCAACGGGTATATCTGCGTCCAGCTTGATAATTGCCGGTTTCACAGCATTGGGTGCTGTTGCAGTCGGTGCTGTCCTGTTTCCTTTCGTCTCACTCCTGTCCGGTATTGTTTCATTGTGTTTCGCGCATGTTCTAATGCGCCTGTTCTTTGAGCCCAAACTGGGGGGCTATACGGGCGACACGCTCGGCGCGGTACAGCAAGCAAGCGAGATCGGATTCTATCTGGGGCTCCTCGCATGGCTCTGACCCTCCTTCGGCATACAACGCCTGATGTCGCACCCGGCACCTGTTATGGTCGAACTGACCTGGCGCTCGCGACCTCTTTTGCGGACGAGGCCAGCATCGTTCTGGCCGGACTGCCACGGATAGACCGCATCGTATCGAGCCCGCTGACCCGGTGCGCTGAACTTGCCGAATTCGTCGGAGAACGGAGTGGGCTGAACATCATCCGGGATGAACGACTGGCCGAGATGGATTTCGGCACATGGGAGATGAAGCCCTGGAGCGAATTGCCGAGAGATGAACTCAATGCCTGGGCGTCGGACTTCCTCCATGCAAGGCCTCATGAGGGGGAAAGCGTTGCCATGCTGACCGCCCGCACTCAGAACGCCATAGCCGAACTCAACCACCCCAGCCGCCACACTCTGATCGTGACCCATGCCGGCGTCATCAAGGCAGCCTTTGCCGCGCTCGGCGGCCACCATCACTATCAGAGCTCGGTCGCCTATGGCGGCCTCATCACACTGCTGGAACACTCAGGAAACGCGACATGACCGACGAAACTTCCCATACTGAAAAGATGAAGGCGCTGCAGGCAGAGCAACGCAAGAAGACCGACGCGGCCGCCGTGCCTGACCGCGGGCTGGTGCTGGTTCACACGGGAAATGGCAAGGGCAAGTCGAGCTCGGCCTTCGGCGTCATTGCCCGTGCCCTCGGCTGGGGCCATCGCGTGGGGGTCGTCCAGTTCATCAAGGGCAAATGGATTACCGGTGAACGACAATTCTTCGACAAGTTCCCCGATCAACTCGAATGGCACACAATGGGTGAAGGCTTCACTTGGGACACACAGGACAAGGCTCGCGACATCGCCGCCGCCGAGGCAGCGTTCGATCGTGCGAAAACCATGATGGCAAATGGCTCCTACAATCTTGTTGTGCTGGATGAGATCAACATCGCCATGCGCTATGACTATCTCTCAACCGACGCTGTTCTCGAGGGACTGAAAGCGCGCGACAGCCAGACCAGCGTCATCCTGACGGGGCGCGATGCCAAACCGGAACTTTGCGACTATGCCGATCTTGTCAGCGAGATGGTCGAGGTGAAGCACCCCTTCAAAGCGGGGCTCAAAGCCAAGCGTGGCGTCGACTTCTGACCATTTTGCCGCGCGTCCTGTAATAGCGGCAGTATTGACAGGTCGCGAGGCTTGCAACATTACCACGTTCAGATGGTGCTTTCTGCAAGGAAAGCTAAGAGGGAAGCCGATGTGAATTCGGCGCTGTACCCGCAACTGTGAGCCGGGAGTTGAAGGCCATACAGCCACTGGAGCAATCGCTCTGGGAAGGCGGCCTGAGATGACGATCGGTGAGCCAGGAGACCTGCCATCGCGTCGTTCGTCCGGAGGCCGGGAATAGTTCTCAGCGGGCGGGAAGGCTTCAAGCCTATCCTTTGTAACGACATCCGAACCCCTGGGCCTGGCCGTCCGCACCAATCACAAGGTGAGGCCAGATTGTCGTTATGAACTGCATCCACCATTCGGGCGGCTGGGATGCGAGGAAAAGATATGTTCTACAAAACCGCCCTGCTGGGGGCTGTTGCGTTCGGCTTTACCGTCTCGGCGACCGCCCAGACTGCAAGCATCGAAGAAACCAAACTCGATACGATCATCGTCAATGGATCACGCCTTGACCAGACGATGACCGAAATTGGCTCAAGTGTCTCCGTCATCACGCGGGACGACCTGGAAGAGTTGGGCGTCGACTTTGCCCTGGACGCTATTGCAACCGCGCCCGGTGTCACGGTCAACCAGAACGGCGCCTTTGGCGGCAACGCCAGCGTGCGTATACGCGGTGCTTCCAATGACCAGACATTGGTGCTGATCGACGGCGTACCCGTAAACGATCCGACCGGCACCGGTGGCGGCTACAACTTCGCTTATCTGGACACAGACACCATTGAGCGTATCGAAGTGCTGAAAGGCCCGCAATCGACGCTCTGGGGGAGTGATGCCATTGGCGGCGTCGTGTCCATCACGACCAAGCGCCCCACAGAAGGCTTGTCAGGCACGGTGTTCGGCGAATACGGCTCCTTCAATACATTGCGCGGCGGCGCGTCGATCAGCAATGCGAATGAAATCGGTGATTTCCGGCTCGCGGCTACCGGACTGACCACGGATGGTATTTCCAAAGCGGATGAGGCGAATGGTAACTCCGAAGACGACGGCTACGACTCACAGACGGTCTCGGCGAAAGGCGGTTTGAACCTGCCTGCCAGTGTTCGTCTCGAAACCAGCCTGATGTGGAGCGACGCAGAGTCTGAATATGACAGCTATGCGTTCGGTGCGCAGGGCAGCGTGGCGGATGGTGATGAGGTCACGAATTCGGAGACGCTGTCTGGAAACATCACCCTGAAAGCGCCACTGTTCGATGGCCGACTCGAGAACCTTGTTCAGATTGGCTATGCCGATATTGAACGCGAAAATACGTCAAACGGTGTCCAGAGTTATTTCACCGAAGGTGACCGCGTGCTGTTTCGCTATCAGGGCACATTCGCCATCAACGACACAAATACATTGGCCTTTGGAACGGAGCGCGAAGAGACAAGTGCCAATGAGCAAGAGTCCTCGATTGACAGTTTGTTTGCGCTCTACGAATTCAAACCCGTGGACAATTTGACACTGACAGGCGGAATTCGGGTCGACGATCACGAGACTTTCGGCTCTGAAACAACGGGTCGCGTGGCAGCAGCCTGGACCGCAACAGATCAGCTCACCTTCAAGGCAAGCTGGGGTCAGGGCTTCAAGGCACCCAGCATCTTTCAGTCGACCTATATCTGCACCTTCTGTGGACTGACCGCCCCCAATACCAACCTCAAGGCTGAAACCTCCGAGGCTTATGACATTGGTGTGCAATGGCAGTCTGCTGACGAGCGCATCGTCCTTGGTGCAACCCTATTCGATCAGGAAACCGAAAACATGATCGATTTCTCTTACACGGCTGGCTACGACAATATCGCCCTTGTGGACTCGCAGGGGGTCGAGTTGACTGGCGCTTATGCGGTCAATAACTGGCTGGGTATCGCGGCGAGTTATACGTTCATTGACTCAGAAGATGGCAACGGAAACGCATTGGCCCGCCTCCCGGAAAGCACCGGGAACATCTCAGCTTCTTTTGATCCGGACGGCCCCTTCTCTGGCGCAGTGCTCGTTCGCTATAATGGCGAAGAAGCCAATACAGACGGATCCAAACTCGACAGCTGGACACGAGTCGACCTGACCGGCAGCTATGATCTCAATGAAACAGTCGAAATCTATGGCCGGATCGAGAACCTGCTTGATGAGGAGTACCAGCAGATCCTGGGATATGGCACACCCGGACTGTCCGGATCTGTCGGCGTGCGGCTCCGCTACTAGGACATCTCCATGTCGAGGCTGATAATCCCAATTCTTGCGCTTCTTCTGTCTGCTTGCGGACAGGCCGGCAAGAATGTGCTCACAAAGCCTGAGCGCCCTGCCCGGATTGTCAGCCTCGACTATTGCGCCGACCAGTATGTTTTGAAGCTTGTCGACCGGGAACGCATCCTGGCCTTGTCGCCGGATGCGGGTCGGGAATTTTCCTATATGCGGAACACCGCCGACGGCATCGCGACCGTCAGGCCAAACGCCGAGAATGTACTGATCCTCAAGCCCGACCTTGTTGTGCGGTCCTATGGCGGCGGACCGAATGCCGCCGCGTTCTTCGAGAAGGCAGGCGTGCCTGTGGTGGAAGTTGGTTGGACGCCTGACATTCCTTCCGTGATGAAAAACACGCAACGCATCGCCAACGAGTTGGGAGAGCCTGAACGGGGTGCGGTCGTGAACACTGAGATGCAACACCGCCTTGCGCGGTTGAGAAAGCGCGAGACTGGCCAGACCGCATTGTACATGACGCCCGCAGGTGTAACGACCGGACCGGGCTCGCTGATTCATGAAATGATCGTGGCGGGGGGCCTGACCAATATGGAAACAGAACATGGCTGGCGATCCATCCCGTTGGAAACGCTTGCCTATGAGAAACCTGATGTCGTAGCGGCTGCCTTCTTCGGATCGCGCACCAATCATCCGGACGCGTGGAGTCCGATGAAGCACCCTGTCGCAAAGGCGCAGCTTACCCAGAGCGAAGTCGTATCGCTTGAAGGCGCGTGGACCTCGTGTAGCGGCTGGTTCTTGATGGATGCCGTCGAGGCGTTGGCCGGAAAGGGCGGACAATGACGCGTGAAACCCTGCTCATGCCGACTTTGATCGCCGCAAGTGTATTGGCAATTCTCTCGGCATGCTTCCTCGGATCAACCGCCTTGCCCGCCGACCGGTTGCTGGCAGCCCTCTTCGGGGGAGCGGAAGCGGGCGACCGCCTGGTCGTTTGGCAGATACGGCTGCCGCGGGCGATCGCGGCTTATATCGTCGGGGCCGCGCTGGGCATCAGCGGCGCTGCCTTGCAGGGCTTGCTGAGGAACCCTCTGGCAGAACCGGGAGTTCTCGGGGTTTCAGCCTCGGCCTCGCTTATGGCTACGTTCGCGCTCTATTACGGGATCGCCTCGATCACCCCCTGGGCCGTACCGATTGCTGCGATCATCGGTGCGCTGACGGCAACAGGCCTCATCACCATCGCCGCATTACGCACACAGTCTGTTGTCACGCTCATCCTGATCGGTGTTGGCCTGTCGAGCTTTGCTGGCGCGGCCATGAGCCTGTTGATGAACCTGGCACCGAACCCGTTTTCACTATCTGACATGATCAACTGGATGCTGGGCTCAGTTGCCAATCGCAGCTTTGACGAAATTACGCTGGCGGCGCCCTTCATCCTTGCGGGCGGCGCAACTCTGTTTGCTACGCGGCGCGGTCTGTCTGCATTAACTCTCGGCGAAGAGGCAGCAGCAGGGATTGGCCTCAATCTGCGGCGCCAGCAGATATTCACCGTGGTTGGCGCGGGTCTGGCAACCGGTGGCGCGGTGGCGCTGGCTGGAGCAATTGGCTTTGTCGGCATTGTTGCGCCTCATATCATTCGTCCCTTCGTCGGGCATGACCCAGCGCGCTCGCTTGTGCCGTCTGCGCTGTTCTCCGGATTGATCCTGGTCGTCGCTGACATTTTCGTTCGCCTGATGCCGACGTCAGCGGAGCTTAAACTCGGCGTTGTCGCGGCGCTCATCGGTGCACCCGCTTTTGTCTGGATCGCGATGCAAAGGCGGACCGGAAATGACTGATCTCGTCGTCGAAAACATCTCGGTTCTCGCAAGGGAGAGTGTGCTGGTAGACGATGCCAGCTTCCGCCTCGGCTGTGGCGAGTTCGTCGCGCTGCTTGGTCCGAATGGTGCGGGCAAGACGAGCCTGATCCGCGCCGGTCTGGGCCTGCAATCGGCGAGTGCGGGGCTCAGCTTGCTTGGCGGTAAACCGGTTGATGCTCTCTCACCGACGCAGCGCGCCCGGCAAATAGCCTACCTTCCCCAGACCCGGCCGCTTGCCTGGCCGAATAGTGTCCGCGACGTCGTATCCCTTGGGCGGTTCAGCCACGGAGCGCCGTTGGGCCGCTTGAAAGGATTAGACGCCGAAGCCGTTGACCGCGCGCTTCAGGCCTGCGGACTTCTGGAACTGGCGGGGCGCCGAACGGATACGCTTTCAGGCGGGGAGCTGGCCCGCGTCCATTGTGCGCGCGCGTTTGCCGCCGAAGCGCCTTTGCTCATCGCGGATGAGCCCATAGCTGCGCTGGACCCCCGTCAGCAATTTCGGATTCTCGACCTGATCCGCACCTATGTGGACCAAGGTGGCGGCGCACTGGTCGTGCTCCATGATATTCAGCTCGCTGCGCGCTACGCCTCTCGCATGATCTGGATGAAGGATGGGCGTATTGAAGCGGATGGCCCTCCGTCCGAAACACTGACAGCCGAGCGAATGAGAGACATTTATGGCGTTGCGGCACGGGTCGAGGGGTTGAACATTCATATTGACGGTGCCGCATGACCGCCCGCGCACTGATGTTGCAAGGCACTGGCTCGGATGTCGGCAAGTCTGTCCTGACGGCGGCCCTTTGCCGGATCGCGCGGCGCCGAGGCCTGAGTGTTGCCCCCTTCAAACCTCAGAACATGTCCAACAATGCCGCCGCCTGTCCAACGGGGGGTGAAATTGGCCGCGCTCAGGCGCTGCAGGCGCGTGCGGCAGGCCTGGATCCCCATGTTGACATGAATCCGGTGCTGCTGAAGCCCCAGACAGACCGCACCGCGCAGCTCGTCGTGCATGGCAAGGCTACTCATGCCATGGAAGCCGCAGACTATATGGCCAATCGCGACCAGTTGATGGGCGCAGTCATGGAGAGCTTTGGCCGACTTACCAATGCGTACGACCTGGTCATTGTCGAGGGCGCCGGCAGCCCGGCGGAAATAAATCTGCGCGACCGGGACATAGCAAATATGGGGTTTGCCCGACGCGCGGGCGTTCCCGTTTGTCTGGTTGGCGACATCGAAAAAGGTGGTGTCATTGCCAGTCTTGTTGGAACACGGAATGTAATTGAGAAGAAAGACAGTGCGATGATCCGCGCCTTTCTGGTGAACAAGTTCCGGGGCGATTTGAAACTGTTTGATGAAGGCGTGACGGAAATCGAAATCCGCGCCAGGTGGCCGTGCCTCGGCGTGATACCCTGGTTGCCCGCCGCTTCGAAACTGCCTGCCGAAGACGCGCTCGTCCTGGACACGCCGCTCACACCCTCTGGAAAGGCTTTGAAAATCGCGGCACCCATACTGTCGCGGATTGCAAATTTCGACGATGCCGACCCCCTCAAGCTTGAGGAGAACGTCAAATTCAGTTGGATTTCTCCGGGCCAGGCCATTCCGCGCAACACGGATGTTGTTATCCTGTTTGGCACGAAATCAACACTCGGTGATCTCGCTTTCCTGCGCGCACAGGGTTGGGACCACGACATCATCGCGCACGCACGTGCGGGAGGCCGGGTGCTCGGTATTTGTGGAGGATACCAGATGCTTGGCAATCGGGTCTCTGACCCTTTCGGCGTCGATGGTGACCCGGGCGAGGCAGCCGGCCTTGGATTGCTCGATGTCGATACGATCATGACCCGGCACAAGGAAGTGAAACCTGTTAGCAGAGCCGTGACGGCCCTGGGACCGACTACATCCGGTTATGTCATTCATGCTGGTCGCACGTCAGGCCCTGATGCGAACCGGCCATTCATAAATTTTGGTGCGGAGCAGGATGGCGCGCGCAGCGCAAATGGCCGGATCGAAGGAACATATCTGCACGGAGCATTCGCAGGCAATGAGTTTCGCCGCGCGTGGCTGGAACAGGCCGGACATTTTCGCGGGGCAAATCTCGACTATGGTGCGGCGGTGGACACCGCTCTGGACGAATTGGCCGATGGCGTCGAGCAAGCCGTGGATGTTGATGCGCTGCTGAAGCTTGCGGAGGAGCCTGGTTGGCGCCGGAAAACTTGATGGGGTTCGCGCCGTTGATACTGTGCGCATGGGGGTTGGAGGTTACAATTGGCTGGCCTCAACAACTGTTTCGCCGAATTGGTCACCCCGTGACATGGCTGGGCGGAGTAATCGGCACCGCGGACCAGATGCTCAACCGCCCGGATTGGTCGCACGGGGTTCGTTACCTGATCGGCGGATTTGCAAGTGCGGTTCTCGTATTGAGTGTCGCCACTCTGGCGCACGCCATTTCGAGCCTGTTGCCTCCAACGCTTGTCGGAACTGTTCTTGAAGCAGCCATCGCCTCAAGCCTCATCGCGTCCCGTAGCCTTCATTCGCACGTGGCTGACGTGGCGAAACCGCTAACGACCGGAGATATCAGTGGAGCACGCCAGGCGGTTTCATTGATCGTGGGCCGGGACCCTGCGCAACTGGAGGAAGATGGCATCGCGCGCGCAGCGCTGGAAAGCCTGGCCGAAAACATGTCTGACGGCGTGATTGCTCCGGTATTCTGGGGGCTTGTATTCGGATTGCCGGGAATTGCTGCGTACAAAGCCATCAACACACTCGATTCGATGATCGGGCATCGCAGTGACCGGCACTATGCGTTCGGTGGTTTTGCCGCAAGACTGGATGACGCGGCAAACTTCCTTCCGGCGCGCCTGACGGGCTTGCTCCTCGCCTTCACCTCCCTGAAGGGACAAGCGTGGAGAGTGATGCTGAGAGACGCAAGACGACACCGTTCTCCCAATGCTGGATGGCCTGAAGCTGCAATGGCCGGCGCGCTTGGCATTCGGCTGTCGGGACCGCGCGCATATGAAGGACGCACCACCAGTCAGCCCTGGCTAAATGTTGGTGCGAGAGATCCGGCGCGGGGTGATGTGTTGAGGGGACTGGCGCTGTATCGCCGTTCATGCGCGGTGGCATTCGCATTGGTGGCATTGGTCGTTTTCGGAGCGTACATGTTATGAGGCACGATCTCGTTCACGGTGGCTCCCTCGACAAGATGCGCGCCGCATTTCCAAATGCGTCAGGGCCATGGATAGATCTATCGACCGGAATCAATCCGTGGCCCTATCCCGTACCGGATGTTTCGCCAGATACGCTGAATACCCTGCCGACCCGCGACGCATATCAACAATGCCGAGCCGCCATGGCATCGGTCATTGGCGTGCCCGCTGACACATTGGCGCTCGCGCCTGGAAGTGAATTGCTGATCCGGATGTTGCCGCAGATCATTTCTCCGAAACGTGTCGCGGTTCTGACCCCCACTTATGGGGATCATGCGCAAGTTTGGCGTACCGCAGGATGTGACGTCTTAGAGACCACTTCCCCCCTGTCTTTATCCAGTGACGTAGACGCCGTCGCCATCTGCAACCCAAACAATCCTGATGGGCGTCTCTTCCAGCCGGATGAACTGGAGGCAGCTCTTGCGAAGCTGGCAGAGCGGGGCGGATGGCTGATCGTGGACGAGGCGTATACTGACCTTGCACCAGAACTCAGCCTCGCCCGACATGCCGGGGCACCCGGCTTGATTGTGTTGCGGTCCTTTGGAAAATTCTACGGGCTCGCTGGCCTGCGCCTTGGCGCAATCATCGCTTCTGAAGATATACTGCGACCGATATCAAACCTTCTCGGTGTTTGGCCCGTATCCGGATTGGCGCTCGACATTGGCAAGCGCGCCTATCAAGACACTTCCTGGCAAGTCAGCACACGAGCGCGGCTTGACGATGCCCGAAGACGTCTGGACGAGATATTGGTGGGCACGGGAATCAAGGAGATTCACGGAACCAATCTTTTTCGGTTTGTTGAGTGCGAAGATGCTCATCTGATCTGGAGACGACTCGCCGAGCGCGGCATTTACGTGCGTCGCTTTTCCTGGTCGAACCAGCATCTGCGTTTTGGCCTCATCGCGAACGAAGCTGCAGAGACGCGATTGCGGGAAGCGCTCAGCCTTTCAGTCTGAGCGGAAGGCCGGCAGCGACAAAATCTACCTGATCGCAAACAGCAGCAACATTCTGGTTCAGCCGCCCCTGTGCATCCCGAAAAGCCCGTCCCAAAGATGTCTCCGGCACCAACCCCAGGCCAATTTCATTAGAGACGAGTGCAATCTGCACCTGTGACGACTGGAGCGCAGTACAAAGCGCCATAGTTTCCTGCTCTATATCTCGATTGTGGTGGAATAGATTGGAGAGCCAGAGCGTCAGGCAATCTATGAGTACGGACTCACCCGGATTGATCTCCCCCTGAATCACGGACACCAGATCAAGCGGCGCTTCAATTGTTCGCCAGCCTTCACCGCGATCGGCCTGATGCCGTTTGATCCTGTCGGTCATTTCGGCATCGAGTGCCTCGGCGGTTGCCACGAACAAGCGGTGCGGCGAGGCGGTCTCTGCGAGAGCCTGCGCGCGGGCGCTTTTACCGGATCGTGCGCCCCCCAGAATGAGGAATTTCGTCATCGGCTCAATAAGCAGAATTGCATCGGCTTGGCCAAATTATTCGTCTCGGTTCATGTGCGCTCAGTCGGCGGCTGGATCAGGCGGGTGTATCGTCGTCGTTATCCAGAATGCGATAGGCAGGTCCCTGCATGTCGTCAAACTGACCCGAGCGGATCGACCATACAAACGCGCCCAACCCCAGCAGGCCAAGTGCCAGAGCAACTGGAATAAGATAGATGATGATGGTCATAGACCTTTAGTTCTCGATTTGCAGCCGCATTGCGTTGAGGGTTACAATAATTGAGGACAGCGACATGGCAATGGCGGCGATCAGAGGTGTTACGTGCCCGGTCACCGCAATCGGAACGGCGACAACATTGTAGGCAGCGGCCAGCGCGAAATTCTGCCGCATGACCGACCGTGTTTTTCTCGCTACGCGCAAAACGACCGGAATGGCTTCGAGCCCCCCACTATATACGGCGTCGCTCGCTGACTGGGTGATGTCGATCGCGGCTCCCGGTGCCAAAGATGCGTGGGCCAGGGACAAAGCGCCGGCATCGTTCAGCCCGTCCCCCACCATCAGGACGCGGCGGCCATCGGCGCGGAGACTCTCCAGACGGGCGACCTTTTCCTGCGGTGTGGCTTCTCCGGTCCAGTCGCTGATCCCGAGGGCCCCGGCCAGCGAGGCAACGGCGCTATTCTGGTCTCCCGACACTATCTCCAACTCGATGCCCTGGTCCCGAAGCGTCTCAAGCGCCTCAGCAGCACCCGGCTGTACATCATCAACGAAGCGAAATTGGACCGCTGGAGTGTCGCCCTGGTCGAGCCACAAGGATGGGCCGTGCAGAGCGCCTTTCGCTGCCGCACCTGTCCAGCCGGCCGAGCCCAGCCGCCAAACCTGACCATCCACTTCCGCCTCAAGACCGCGCCCGGCAATTTCATGTACACCTTCCAGCACAGTTCCCGGCCCCGCCATGGCCACGAGGGCGCGCGAAAGCGGATGATGGCTGACACGGGCCATGCTGGCGGCATCTGCAAGCATGGCCGCAGCCTCAGTCGACGCAAGTGGCACCGGGCAGCCATTCTGCTGAATGCCTTCTAGTTTCGGCGTACCGAGAGTAAGTGTCCCGGTCTTGTCAAAGACGATATGATCCACTTCGGCAAGACGCTCAAAGGCATCCCCGGACCGTAGATAGACGCCCTTGCGAAACAGTCGCCCCGCCGCCACGACTTGAGCCACTGGCGCCGCGAGGGCGAGCGCACACGGGCAGGTAATGATGAGGGTCGCTACGGCGATCATCAGCGCCTCTGGCAGTGACGCGCCAAGCAGCAACCAACCGACACAGGCGAGCACCGCTGTCGTATGAACGAACGGCACGTAGATGGAAACGGCACGGTCGGCGATCCGGCGATAGGCAGACCGGCGCTGCTCACCAGCCTCCAGCATTTCGCCAATTTGTGACAGCAACGACTCTTCAGCGACCTTCAACGCCTCACCACGAAGGGGTCCGGTCACGTTGATCGCGCCCGCATGAAGCGTCATTCCCGGAGAGAATGTACGGGGAAGAGATTCTCCCGTCACGAGGCTCTCATCGACATCGCTAATGCCTGTGAGAATACGCATATCCACCATTGCGCGCTCTCCTGGCGCGAGCAGGATGCGATCCCCTGCCGCGATGTCGCTGGCCGCAACAGAGACGGCGCTTCCATTGTCGTTCAGGCGGGTGACAGCACTCGTCTGCATTGCCGCCAGGGCATTCGCTGCCGCATGCGCCTGCCGACGGAGACGCGCATCCAGGAACCGTCCGATCAACAGGAAGAAGCACAACATCACGACGGCGTCGAAATAGGCGTGTTCACCGCCGCGTATCGTTTCAAAAACGCTAACCCCAAACGCGAGGCTCAGCGCCAGTGAGATTGGGACATCCATGTTCGCATGCCCCTTGCTGAGCGCGGCCCATGCCGAGCGAAAGAAGTGGCGCCCGGAAAACAGGAGGACTGGAAGAGCAATTATCCCGGAGAGCGCATGCAGCGTTTTGCGTGTCGCCTCGCCCATCTCGCCATGTCCGGCCCAGACAGACACCGACAGCAACATGATGTTGGCGGCCGCAAAGCCTGCGACGCCCATCGAGATGAGGAGGGAGCGTTCTTCGCGCGCCTTGTCGGCTGCGCCGGTATCGGCTGCCTGCGCCGAAACACCATAACCGAGATCGGATATCGTCTGGGCAATCCGGTCAGCGGCAAGCGGGCCGGTCCACCGCACCCGCATCTGTCCGTTCGAAAGGTTCAACCGTGCCTGCGTCACACCCGGCAGGGCCGAGACGGATTTTTCAATCTTGCTGAGGCAGCCACCGCACTTCGCCCCCCGCACAAGGAGATCGATCGCGCGCTCGTCTCCGACAATCCGAACAAAGCCCGAATATCCCCTTTTGGTATCTCGCGTGGCTGCAGGTGCAAGACCAGAGGGGCATCCGGGTACGGAGGGAATCGCTGTCGTCACGGCACAATCACGATCCGCTTGTTCGCACGGAACACCACCTCGTCTCCCTCAACATCAAAGACCTTGAACTGAGCGTCCCATCTACCAGCCGGTAAATCGGCAACACTCGTGACATAGTCACCTGAACCATGAGACTCGAGCACTACGACCTCGTCGTGCGTCGTACTGCCGGGATGGCGCAACTCGACAGATACCAAACGCGCCGAAATGGGCTCGCCAGCGGAGTCAGCCAGATTGAACACAAGATTTTCGTCATACAGGCCAGCCGCAGCGCTCCATCCGAGCAGGTCTTGCGAGGCCTTCGCGTCCAGCGTGCTGTTATAGTCCAAACCCTGCAGGTAGGACTTCTTCACATCCTCACCCGGAAAGCTGGTAATCGCATGATAGAGGAAAATACCGTTCACCGTGAACATGAGACCGAAGAAGCCCAGCATGATCCAGAACACATGCCATCCGGTCAATTTTCCACTCTTGGAACTCGGGTCAGCGCTCAGCGCATGGTCTGTCATTGTTCATCTCCTCTGAACGAAGATATGTTTACATCGGTCTCACCCGTGGCCGCGTCGCGCACCGTGAACATCACTTGTCGGCGAGGAACGGTCGCATCTGCCACTACGAGGATGCGGTAGCGATCCACCCCAAATGCCTCCACAGGCAATTCGAGCGTGTCGCTGCCTTCATGCTCCATACCGATCACCTTGAACGCCCCCCCTTCCAATCCACTGACATCAAGCAGCATTGTACGGGGTTCACTTGTCTTGTTCACGAGCTTGAGTGTGTAACCGTTCTGAATACGTCCGTCCGAAAGGGTGACAAAGGGGGGCGAGCGATCCTTGAGTATGTTTGCTTCAATGGTCGACTTGGTGGCAAGCCCCCACGCCATCAGACTCCCGATGGCAAGCATGACAACAGCATAGACGACAGTACGTGCTCGAATCAGTTTGTGCTTGGGCGGGATCAGCCCTTCATTTCGCGCAGCCACGGCAATCTGTGTATCATAGGCAATAAGACCCTTGGGCCGATCTACCTTCGCCATGATCTCGTCGCACGCATCGATGCATAGTGCGCAATGGATGCATTCGAGTTGCTCACCATCCCGGATATCGATGCCCATCGGACAAACCTGAACACATTGATTGCAATCAATGCAATCGCCACGGTCGTCCCAGCTCTCGGATTTACGCTTCGGACCTCGGGGTTCACCGCGGTCATAGCGATAGGTCACATTGAGGGCCTGCTCATCTGTCAAAGCGCCCTGAATGCGCGGCCAAGGGCACATATAAGTGCACACCTGTTCGCGCATCGTCCCTGCCAGGAAATAAGTTGTCAATGTGAGGATTCCGGCGAACCAATAGGCGGTCAGGGGCGCATCACCGGTAAACCAGCCAGCAGCGACAGTCGGTGCGTCATGCCAGTAGAGAATGAAAGCGCCACCGGTCCAGAATGCGATAACAAGCCAGACAGCATGTTTGCCCAGTTTTCTCGCGATCTTGTTTGCCGTCCAAGGTGCTTTGTCGAGACGCATGCGGGCCGCACGGTCACCCTCAAAGGCGCGCTCGACCCATATGTAGAGATCGGTCCAAACGGTTTGTGGGCATGTGTATCCGCACCAGACCCGACCAAGCAGGGAGGTCACAAGAAACAACAATAGGGAGGCGAGTATCAGCCCGCCAGCCATGTAGTGGATGTCCTGCGGCCAGAGTTCGATAAAGAAAAAGTAGAATTTTTCGCTGGAGAAGTCTGCCAACACAGCCTGATCTGGAATGCCTTCACCGCGATTCCATCTTACCCATGGCAAGCCATAGTAAACACCCAGAGTGGCGGCCATCACAATCCATTTGATCGTCCGGAACTTGCCATGCGCGAGCTTGGGGTAGATCTGCTTGCGCTTGGCGTAGAGGTCTTCATGCCGCGGTGGCTCCCCGCCCGATTGGGCAGGGAGTTCCGAAGCGTGGTCGATCAAGGTTGTGCTGGCCATACTGGCTCCTACTCGCCGCCGCCGAGCGAATGTACGTAAACGGCAATCGCCTTGATAGTTGCGTCATCCAATCGGTCGTCCCAAGCTGGCATGTGGGAATTGCGGGCATTGTAGATAGTGGCTTCGATGTCCGCCTCGCGATCACCATACAGCCACTCTGCATCCGTCAAATTTGGTGCCCCTTGGGTGCGATCCCCGGTCCCGTCCGCCCCATGACAAGTAGCGCATTGCTGCTGAAAGATTGGTGCGGCCCGCAATACAGCTTCCGGATCATCACTGCGCCCTGACAGATCAAGAACGTACTGCGCAAGATCATCCACTTCGCTGCGCTTCAGCAGGCCATCTCGTCCAAATGCCGGCATCGCGGAAAAGCGGGTTCCATCATCGGTATCGTGACGGATACCGTGTCGGATCGTGTATTCGATACCGTCCAGGGAACCATCCCAAAGCCAAATGTCATCTGCCAGCGCCGGATACCCAATGGCGCCGCGCCCACCTGCCCCATGGCAAGTTGCGCAATTGTCGCCGAAGGCACTTTCGCCCATGGCGAGCGCAAATTGCTGCAGGGTGCGGTCCGTCTCGATTGTCTCAAGGCCGGCATCGAGAAGGACGACGGATTGCGCATCCCGCGCTGTCTTGAGTTCCGTGACGGCCTTGGCGACCTCGGCCCGGTCCGAATGACCGCGCAGGCCCTTCGTATTGGTGCCAAGCCCCGGCAGGGCGGGAATGGCAGGCATCAGGATCATGTAGACGATCGCCCACGCGATCGACATGTACCAGACATACAGCCACCAGCGCGGCAGCGGATTGTTCAGTTCCTTGATCCCGTCCCAGGAATGTCCGGTCGTCTCAACGCCGGAATACTGGTCGATGTCCTTGGTTTCATCAGTCATTTGACGGCCCCTTGTCTTCAAGCGGAGAATTGGCGGCGCGGTCGAAAGTGTCCTGGTTGCTGGGCCACAGAGCGTAGACAAGGGCCCCGGCAAACATCAAGACGAAATAGACCAGGCCACCGGTCTGGGCGAAACTTGAGAGTGCTTCATACATGCGGGTTGCCTCCTAGCGCCGGTTGCTGAGGTCATCAGCTTCATAGGTCGAGAAGTCGACGAGCGTGCCGGTCATCTGGAGATAGGCCACAATGGCATCCATCTCCGTGACGCGCCCAGGATCACCATCATAGTCGCGAAACTCAACGGAGCCCTCGCGCCCGGATGCGCCATCATATTGCTCAAGTAAGCTATCAAGGTGATCATATCCTTTTTCGTCTGGATCGGCCTGGGCGTAGAGATGGCCCTCGGCATTCTCGATCATTTCATCCGTATAGGGTACGCCAAGCATGCGCTCCGTACGCAGGCGCTCCGCGATACGGTCGAAGTTCAGCTTCTTGTCCGCCAGGAAGGCGTAAGGCGGCATGACGCTTTCCGGCACCAGAGCCCGTGGGTCCTTGAGGTGGTCGACCTGCCATTCCGCAGAATACTTGCCGCCGACACGGGCCAGGTCTGGTCCCGTGCGCTTGGAACCCCACTGGAACGGATGGTCGTACATGCTTTCCGCCGCCAGAGAGTAGTGGCCGTAACGTTCGACCTCGTCGCGCAGGGGCCGCACCATCTGACTGTGGCAGACATAGCAGCCCTCACGGACATAGATATCCCGGCCCATAAGTTCGAGCGGGGTGTAGGGACGCATGCCGTCAACCTTCTCGATGGTGTTGTCCATATAGGCGAGGGGCGCCATCTGGATCAGGCCACCAATCGATACAACGACAAGGATGCCGACGGTGAGCAGAAGCGAGTGCCGCTCCAGCAATCCATGTTTGTTCATGATGCTCATGGAGTCGCTCCTATTCAGCCGGAACCAGCGTCGTGCGTGGTTCGGGAGTTGCGTATGGGTCGGGCTTGGCCTCGACCGGCTCGGCAGCGCCATGGCCAAGTGCGGTACGCACAAGGTTGTAGGCCATGATCAAGGCACCGCTGAAGTAAAGGCTGCCGCCCAGCGCACGGATCATGTAGCTGATGTGCTTGGCTTCGACGGTTTCCACGAAGCTGTATTCGAGGAAGCCATACTCGTTATAGGCACGCCACATCAGGCCTTCCATGATTCCGGCAAACCACATGGAGATCATGTAGAACAGGATGCCGATCGTGGAGATCCAGAAGTGCCATTCGACAAGAGACTTCGAGAACAGAGCCTTCTTCTTGTAGAGCCACGGCACGAGGCAATAGAGCGCCCCGAAGCTGATATACCCAACCCAGCCGAGCGCCCCGGAGTGAACATGCCCGATTCCCCATTCCGTATAGTGACTGAGTGAGTTGACGGCACGCACTGACATAAGCGGACCTTCGAACGTCGCCATGCCGTAGAACGCCAACGACACGACCATCATGCGAACCACTGGATCCGTGCGCAGCTTATCCCAGGCACCAGACAGGGTCATGACGCCGTTGATCATGCCGCCCCAGCTGGGCATCCAGAGCATGATCGAGAAGGTCATCCCAAGCGTTTGCGCCCATTGGGGCAGCGCCGTGTAATGGAGGTGATGCGGCCCCGCCCAGATATAGATGAAGATAAGGCTCCAGAAGTGAACAATGGACAGCCGGTAGGAATAGACTGGTCGATTCACTCGCTTCGGAATGAAATAATACATGATGGCGAGGAAGCCTGTGGTCAGGAAAAAGCCGACCGCATTGTGACCGTACCACCATTGCGTCATCGCATCCTGAACACCCGAAAATACCTGCACTGACTTTGTGCCCGTCAATGAGACGGGAATGGACAAGTTGTTTACGATGTGAAGCATCGCGATGGTCACGATAAAGGAAAGGTAGAACCAGTTCGCCACATAGATATGCGGCTCTTTGCGCTTCCACAGCGTACCGAGGAACACGAGCAAGTAAGCAACCCACACAATCGTCAGCCACAGATCTACGTACCATTCAGGCTCTGCATACTCTTTCGACTGGGTCACCCCCATCAGGTAGCCAGTCGCCGCAAGCACAACGAATATCTGGTAGCCCCAAAAAACAAACCAGGGCCACATACCGCCCGCTATGCGCGTGCGGCAGGTGCGCTGGACGACATAAAAGCTTGTCGCTAGCAGCACGTTTCCACCAAAGGCGAAGATCACCGCGCTGGTATGCAACGGCCGCAATCGCCCAAAATTCGTCCATCCCAGTTCAGGGAAGTAGAAGATGTTCGGGAAGGTCAGTTGAAGCGCGATAATGACGCCAACCAATAGTCCCGCAATACCCCAGAACATGGACGCGAACACACCATATTTTACCAGCGTGTCTTCATAGCGCGACTCATCGAATGGATTGCGGTCGAGCAAATTGCCAGCCCACAAACCCGTGCCCACCAGAAACGCCGTGGCCAGCGCGATGAACGTCATCGCCTGGATGCCCATGGCGTGATCAATCGTGCGTCCTGCGATGATCAGGGCGAGCACCCCGAAGATCGCAACCAGCGCGGAGACACTTGCGATACTCCCCCCGCTGGCATTCGATGAATTGGTTCGTGATGTCATCATTCTGTTTAGCCCCTTCCGCAGAGCGTTGCGGTTGCGTCGTATGGGGCCTGATTACGGTGATCGCTTTGCGGCGCGTATAGGGGCTTTCCCGTATGGGACAGTTCGTCCGCTTCTCTTAAACGAGGGCGGAAATTGGAGGGTCTTGCCTGTGAAACGAATTCATTCTTATGCCATCGCCGCCGCGCTGGTGTTTGCGGGCATCACCAAGATGGTCTTGCAGGCTTCTGCGCAATCCACGCTCATCCTGCCGACCTGTCTTGGAAAGTCTGTGACTATTCCGATTGAAAGCGCCGGCGCACAACTGACGCATTGCTGGGGATGCTACGTGCTTCTGCTCGGGCTGTTGGCTTTCGGTGCGCTCCTGTTGAACGACCTGCGGCATTCACGTCTCCGCACGAGGTCTGTTCTTTCCTAAATGCCCAGCCGCACCTACAGTGCTGGGATCATGCCGAATCCCCTGTCTGACCTCTGGCGCTTGGAGAATACCGACTTTCAGGATTCGGATTCGCTCCAGTCGATTCTGAGATCCATCCTGCTGTCGGTCCCAGATGCCATGATCGTGATTGATGACACGGGAATCATCATGGCGTTCAGCCGGGCGGCCGAAAACTTGTTCGGCTACAAGTCGGAAGATGTCGTTGGGACGAATATCAAATGCCTGATGACCCAATCTGACCAGACGCATCACGACCAATATATCCGCAACTACCTAACCACCGGAGAGCGCCAGATCATTGGTATCGGTCGGATCGTTGAAGCGCGCCTCGCAAATGGCGATTCCATACCGGTGGAATTGAAGATTGGCGAAGCCAGTATCGGCGACCGCAAGCTGTTTACGGGGTTCATCCGTGATATCACCGAGAAACAGGCCAACATGCATCGTATCGGGGAGCTCCAGGCGGAACTCGGAAACTTCTCGCGGCTGAGCGCGGTCGGGACGATGGCCTCCGCCATGGCTCACGAACTCAATCAGCCGCTCACAGCCGTCGCAAACTATCTCGAAGCCGCACGTGACCTGCTGGATGAACCGAGCGAGAATGACCTGGCCATGGTTCAGGAAGCGGTGTCCGCCGCTGCAGAACAATCAATCCGGGCTGGCCAGATTGTTCGCCGGTTGCGCGATTACGTCTCACGCGGGGAACTCGATCTCAGGCCCGCTCCCCTGAAGGGTGTGATTGACGACGCTGCGGCCATCGCCAAGGTCGGCATCGAAGGCCCCCTCGCCCGAGTAATTCTTCGAATGGAAGATCCCGGGATCATTGTCATGGCGGACAGGCTCCAGTTGCGACAGGTGTTCGCCAATCTCATCAGGAATGCCATTGAGGCGCTTTCGGGAACAGAAACACCTCAGATCTGGATCTATACGCAGTCTTCCGGCGAGGAAGTGACGATCGAGGTCAAGGACAATGGCCCGGGGCTTTCAGAGGAGTTGCTCCATTCCCCATTTGATGCTTTTCAAACAACCAAAGCCAGTGGCATGGGGCTTGGCTTGTCGATTTGCCAAACCATAATCGAGGCGCATGGCAGCACGATTGCGGTTTCGTCCGAACCTGGCGCTGGAGCATCGTTTACGTTTACTTTAAGAGTAGCCACGAACGTGGCAGGGTGAGCATGCGATGACGAAGACCATTTTCCTCGTAGATGACGATGATGCCATCCGGCATTCCGCCAGCTTCATGCTGCGGCATGCCGGCTACACGGTGAAGACCTATCCGGATGGCGTGAGCTTCCTGGACGCATATGAGCCGAACGACTCCGCCTGCATACTTCTGGATGTTCGCATGCCTGTGATGGATGGCCTGACTGTACAGCAGGCCTTGTCCGAACGCGGCAACAAGATGCCCATCATTGTGCTCACCGGGCATGGAGATGTATCGGTCGCCGTTCAGGCCATGAAGAATGGCGCCATCGAATTCCTGGAAAAACCTTATGAGAAAAAGGCTCTGCTTGAAGCCATCGAAACCGGTTTCAGCCGCATTTCCGACGACGAGGCCCAACAAGGGCTCAAGAATGAGGCGGTTGCGAAACTAACCCGACTAACGACCCGAGAATCCGAAGTGCTCGATTGCCTGGTTGAGGGCATGACCAACAAGGCCATCGCCGACGAATTGTCGATCTCCCCCCGAACGGTGGAAATTCACCGTGCAAACCTGATGGAAAAACTTGAAGCCGACAGTTTGTCTGCAGCGCTGCGCGTTGCATTCATGGCGGAACGAGGCCGCAAAGAGGCGCGCTAAGTAGGTCTACTTAGAGACGTCATACTCCTGCGATCATAGATGTGTGACTCCGAAACTATCGAGACCACGCCTAAATGAATCAGTCCGTTTCACAGCCAGACCTGCTGAGGGTTGCACTTGTCGAGGATGATGAGGAGGTTCGCTACTCCCTCATGATGCTCCTGCGATCACGCGGGTTTGCCGTAGATTCCTATCGCAACGGCATGGAAATCCTGATGAACCAACCAAGTCTGCAAGTCGATTGCCTTTTGATCGATTACAAACTACCTCGGTTTGACGGTGTGGATCTTCTCGAGAAAATGAGGCTGGCTGGCGACACGACACCCGCAATCCTGATCACTGGCTTTTACTCCACAACGCTCAAGGAGCGCGCGCTCAAGGCTGGATATGCCGCTGTTGTCGAAAAGTCTTCCGCTCCTCAGGAAATCCTGGACCGATTGTCAGAGGCGACAAAGCAACTCCATTAGGTTCGTCTCGTCTTCTGCAGGAATTACTGGTCGTAGAATTTGCACAATGTCTCTATGACTGCCGTGCCAACACCTCCGGTCGAACGGTAGAATATCGCCTGACCGTCCCGTCGCGACGCAACCAGCCCCTCGGCCTTCAATTTCGACAAATGTTGCGACACGGCTGATAGCGATTGGTTCACTGCCTCGGCAATCTGGTTTACCGGCATTTCACCGTCAAACAACTCGCAGAGAATGCGCAGACGGGTCTCATTGGCCATCGCCCGCAGTGTCGCGCAAACTTCGGATACTTGATCCGACAGCGCATCAACTGAATCAGGATCGGGACGTGGATCGGCAGGCTCGCTCATGCCGTCTGACCTTCTGTGACAAGATCGTCATCGCCATCAGAAACCGCTGGCGCCACCCAATCTGGGCCCTTCAGCGCCACATAGATCGCCGGAATCACGAGCACCGTCAGAGCCGTTGAAGAGGCAAGCCCGAAAAGGAGCGAAATTGCGAGTCCCTGAAAGATCGGATCTGTCAGAATCACTGCCGCACCAATCATCGCCGCCAGCGCCGTCAACAGGATTGGCTTGAAGCGGATCGCGCCCGCATCCAGTAGAACTTCTTTCAATGGCTTGTCCGCAAATTGGCCATGCCGAACGAAATCGACCAGCAAGATCGAGTTTCGAACAATAATTCCGGCAAGGGCTATAAAGCCAATCATGGAGGTCGCCGTAAAGGCCGCGCCGAACAGCCAATGCCCGATCATGATGCCGATCAGAGTGAGCGGCACAGGTGTCAGGATAACGAGGGGTGTCCGGAACGTGCCAAACTGGGCGACCACCAAAATGTATATGGCGACCAGAGCCACCCCAAACGCCACACCCATGTCACGGAAAGTGACATAGGTGATTTCCCACTCGCCGTCCCAAAGCAGGGAGGGCTTTGATTCATCAGATGGCTGACCATAGAGACGGATGGCAGGCTGCTCCAGCCCCGCACTTTTCCAATCATACGATTCCACCTGATCCTGAATTGCCAACATCCCATAGATCGGCGCTTCGAACCGGCCAGCAAGCTCGCCCATGACCATGTCAGCGAAGTAGCCATCTCTCCGGAAAATCGTCGATGACCCCGCTTCCATCCGGGCGTCCACGAGCGTGCCCAGTTCGACAGCTTGCGCGCCCGACTGTATGGGAACTGGCAAACTGGCCGTGCGCTCGGACCAGACCTGCGCAGATTTCGGTAGGCGGATCGATACGGAGAGTGGGTCACGTCCTTCGCCGCGGGGTGCCACGCCAACGATCTGGCCTGAATAGATCAACGCCAGCGAATCCAGTATATCCTGCTCAGCGACGCCCTGATCAGCCGCAATCGTCTCATTCACGGAAAGGACGAGACGCGGTTGCGGTCCTCCGAAGGAATTGTCCACATCGACAATGTACTCCGTGTCTCGGAACAATTGCTCAATCACATCGGCCGTCTTGCGCCGCGTTTCGGCATCCGGGCCGTATATCTCGGCCAGCAGTGTCGAAAGGACTGGCGGACCGGGCGGCACTTCCACCACTTTCACACTCGCCCCTTCGGGCAATGGCACGACATGCAACTGGTCCCGCAAAGCAAGAGCGATGTCATGGCTGGACCGGTCTCGATGACTCTTTTCCAGAAGATTGACCTGCAAATCCCCTAGTTCCGGTGCGGCGCGCAGGAAGTAGTGACGCACCAACCCATTGAAATTGAACGGCGCTGCTGTGCCAGCATAAGCCTGAACGGATTCAACTTCCTCTACATCGTACATCGTCGCGGCGAGGGCAAACAGGGTGCGTTCGGTCTCTTCCAATGTCGTGCCTTCCGGCATGTCCAGCACGATCTGAATTTCCGATTTGTTGTCAAAGGGCAGCAGCTTGACGGTAACAGCCTTGGTGGCAAATAAAGTAAGCGATGCGAGCGTCGCAACGCCGACAAGCCCCAAGAATATCCAGGCATTTTTCCGGCTCGCGACAATCGGTCCCGCAACAGATCGGTAGAAGCGACCCAAACGGGTCTCCTCATGCTCTGAGTGCCCACTGACAGGCGCCTTCCCGGCAATCTTCATCAGCAACCAAGGCGCGATTCCCACCGCGACGAAGAAAGAGAACAGCATGGCGGCCGATGCGTTTGCGGGAATAGGCGCCATGTAAGGGCCCATGAGCCCCGAGACGAACATCATGGGCAAGAGGGCCGCAATAACGGTCAGTGTGGCAACAATGGTAGGATTTCCTACTTCCGATACCGCATCGATGGCGGCCTGAGCGCGTGGGCGACCGTCCTTCATCGCCCAATGCCGGGAGATATTTTCGATCATGACGATCGCATCATCAACCAGAATGCCGATCGAGAAGATCAGCGCAAACAGGCTGACTCGATTGATCGTGTATCCCATCATCAGTGCCGCAAACAAGGTCAGCAGGATTGTGGTCGGGATGACAATGAGTGTCACCAAGGCTTCACGCCAACCAATGGAAAACGCGATCAGCACCACAATCGAAACGGTCGCCAGCCCCAGATGGAAGAGCAACTCATTCGCCTTGTGGTTTGCCGTTTCGCCATAATTGCGGGTCACAGCAATATGGACCCCTTCGGGTATCATTTCACGTTTCAATAGTTCAAGACGCTCGAGGATCTGATCCGCAACCACCACCGCGTTGGCGCCTGGCCGTTTCGCCAGGGAAAGCGTAACGGCAGGAAGTGATTCGAATTCCGCACGCTCAGCATTCCGCTCCAGCGTCCAGGCTCGTGCCTCTGTCTCGATGCCGGCCACACGGACCCGCGCGACGTCGGAAAGATAAACCATGCGACCATCAGGAGCTTGAATTTCCAGCCGTTCGAGATCGCCCACAGCGGCGATCCGGTCGCCAGCCTGAATGATGATTGAGTCGCCAGAGCCGCGAGCCGTGCCAATGGGACGCGCCTGAACGGCCTGTGCCGTCACATCGACCAACGCCTGAAGAGAGACGCCATAAGAAGACAGCGCCTCGATGTCGGGTTCAACGCGAAGCTCGAGACTACGTCCCCCAATAACGTTAGTCAGGCCGACATCCTCCACCTTCAGGAGTTCTTTCAGAACCTCATCGGCGAGCATGCGCAGGCTGGTATCGTTCCAGACATTTCCGGTCCACGTTTCCGGGGACAGCGTCAATGTAACGATGGGAACATCGTCAATGCCGCGCCCGACAACTTGCGGCATCTGAACTTCAGGTGGGATGCGGTCGATATTGGCGCGAATCTTTTCGTGAATTCTCAGAATTGCGTCATCGGCATCAGTACCGACCATGAACCGCGCCGTGACGATAGCGCCGTCATCGCGGCTCTGACTGTAGACATGTTCGACGTCGGGAATCGCCTTGATGATTTCTTCCAGCGGCTCAGTGACCTGCTCGACCGTATCAGCCGCTCGCAGCCCGGGCGACTGAACCAGAATGTCCACCATCGGCACTGATATCTGCGGCTCTTCCTCGCGCGGTATAGTCAACAGGGCGATCAGACCAACAGCCAGCGCTGCCAGAAGGACCAGAGGCGTTAGCGGTGAACGGATCGTGGCTCGGGTGATGGAGCCGGAAACATCGGCCTTCATGAGTTCTCCGCTCCCGGCAATGTGACCACATCGCCCGGTCTCAGTCCGGAGAGCACCTCAAAGACCCCATTGGAAACCAATGGCTCCGCCAGCACGACGGGGGCCTCAAAGAAGCGATCACCCACCTTTACGCGCACAAAGTCTACTCCATAGCGCGTGGTGACGTATTCCTGTGGCAGAATGATCGCGCGGCGATCACCCACCGGGGCGAGCACATCGGCCCGTTCGCCCACCAGCGCATTCAATCCGCCATCCACAACTGCGTCCGCGACCACTGCACCGTCTCGCAGCGCTGGATAAATCTTCTCAATGCGTGCTGTGCGCACGTCATTGTCGCGCGCGGGCAGGCGTAACGAAACTTCTCCGCCTTCAGCCAGAAAGTTCAAATGCCGCTCCGGCAAGGACAATCGCACCAGCCCGTCGAGCGTCGCGAGGTTGGCAACGACCTGCCCCGGAGATACCACACTGCCTTCAACCACGAGTACATCTGTCACTCGTGAGTCAACTGGCGCGCGGACATACCCTTCCGCCCGACGGGCGATCAGACTGCGGCGTTCTTCCTCTGCGGAGGCTCGATTGGCCTTCACAACATCCAGAGCGGCCTTTTCCTGCTCGAACCGGGCTTTGGGATAAAATCCATCTGCTAACAGTTTGCTCGCGCGGGCGAGGTCTTCTTCCTGTTGTGTCATTTGCGCCGTCAATCCATCGACGCGAGATTGGAGTGCATTGATTTGCGGCGCTATCGTGTCGTCAGCCACGAAGGCGAGCACCTCACCAGCCTTGACCGTTTGGCCCTCATCGATGCTCAACTGTGTGATGACACCCTGAAGGCGAGACCGCGCCATAGCTGTATCACTCGCCTCAATACGCCCCACAACCGGACGAAAATCCGTGATGATGGACTCCTGAATGGTCAGTGTCTGCGCGGTGGCAGTCATGCTCAGCGCCAAGCCAACAATGAGACCACCGATATGTCGGGCGATCATCTCAATAGTCTCCCTTGTCAACGATCGCACCCGTCGACGGGTCCAGCCGAATGCAGGGCTGCCCTGCCGACGTCCAGGCCGCGATGCCTCCCGCCAGATGAGCCGCGTCTGCGCCTGTTTCCTTCATGAAAGTGTTGAGCGCCATTCTGGACCGTTTGCCAGATCCACACTGAAACACGATCCGCCTGCTTCCATCCGCAGGAATCGCTTTGGGTTCAAACGTGGATAAGGGGTGCAGCAATGCACCATGAATGCGTTGGTTTGCGAATTCTGCAGGCTCGCGGACGTCGACCAATACGATCTTGCCAGCCTTGAGGTCTGTAAAGACACTTTGCGGTGTCAGGTCATATTTATCAGCCATGATTTTTTCCTCTGCCAAGCCACCGGTCGCATTCGCGCAGTCGGTCTTTGATTTAGCTCAATGCCATCGTGACCTATATAGGTAATATTGCGTATTTGCGAAAGTGCTAATATACAACATGTTTCCGGCAAGGAGGATTGGTTATGGCGAACATTGTAATTCTCGGCGCGGGCCTAGGCGGATTGATCGCCGCCTACGAAATCAAAAAGACCCTCGGGCGGGACCATCAGGTTTCGATCATCAGCGAAACGGACTACTACCAGTTCCAACCTTCCAATCCCTGGGTGATGGTAGGCTGGCGGGATCGCAAGGACATCACGGTCGACTTGGCAAAACCCCTCCGCAAGCGAAACGTCAACTTGATTGTCGGCAGGGCAGAAAAAGTTGATCCCGCGAACAAATGCGTGCGTATGCCGGATGGGTCGCAGGTAGAATACGACTATCTGGTCATAGCCACGGGCCCCGAACTCGCCTTCGATGATGTCGAAGGCCTGGGCCCGAACGGCCACACTCAATCGGTCTGCCACATCGACCATGCCGAAGCAGGAGCCTCGGCCTTTGAGGCGTTTTGCAAGAATCCGGGCCCAATCGTGATTGGAGCGGCACAAGGGGCTTCCTGTTTCGGGCCAGCCTATGAAACCGCGATGATCATTGAGACCGAACTGCGCAAACGCAAGATTCGCGATCAAGTGCCGATCACCTTTATCACCCCCGAACCCTATATCGGTCACCTCGGCCTCGATGGTGTGGGCGATACCAAAGGTCTGCTCGAAAGCGAGATGCGCAATCGCCATATCAAATGGATAACCAACGCCAGAGTTCTTGGCGCCGAAGCCGACATGGTACGTGTTGAGGAGTTGAACGAAGATGGCTCTGTCAAGCAAACGCATGAACTGCCGACCCGGTACACTATGCTCATGCCACCTTTCAGGGGGGTCGAAGCCGTGCGTGATGTCGAGGGCTTGGTGAACCCCAAGGGTTTCGTGATTACGGACGACTTCCAGCGTAATCCAGAATGGCCGGATATCTTTGGTATCGGCGTCTGCATCGCGATTCCGCCCATGGGGAAAACGCCCGTGCCAGTTGGCGTACCCAAAACAGGCTTCATGATCGAATCCATGGTGGAAGCAACCGCCCGCAACATCGCGCAGCTTATCGAAGGAACCCAGCCAACACACAAGGCGAGCTGGAATGCGATCTGTCTCGCTGACTTCGGCGATGGCGGCGTGGCGTTCGTTGCGCAGCCCCAGATCCCCCCTCGCAATGTTAACTGGTCGGCTTCCGGAGGATGGGTACACTTGGCCAAGGCGGGATTCGAAAAGTATTTCCTACACAAGCTGCGTACAGGCCAGTCTGAAACCTTCTATGAAAATGCAGCGTTGGGTCTGCTGAAGACTCATAAATTGAAAGACCATTCCTGATGCCTGATCACCAGCATATTGTTTGCACCAAATGTGGCGCCGTAAATCGTGCGCCCATAGGGAGTAGCTTGGCGAGAGGCCATTGTGGATCGTGCAAGGGTGACCTTGCGAGCGATGCTCCCGTCGAGATCAACACGAAGATTCTCAACCGACTCATGTCCCGTGACGAAGGCAGTTTTCTCCTGGATGTATGGGCCCCTTGGTGTGGACCGTGTCGGATGATGGCGCCTTCATTTGCTGAGGCCGCAAAGCACTTTGATGGCAATCTTCGCTTCTTCAAACTCAACACGGAAGCCCATCCGGAAGGTGGAGCCGCTTTGAATGTTCGCGGCATTCCTGCCCTCCTGTTGTTCCAGGACGGCAGCGTGATTGATCAGCGGTCTGGTGTAATGACTGCGCCCACAATCATCCAGTGGGTGAATAGCCTGAATATTCTGAAAACCAGCGCCTGACAGTATCTGACGAAAGGAAACAGATATGAATCTTGATCGTGCCGTACTCGCCTTTGCCGGATTGGTCGTTCTGATCAGCCTCGCATTGGGATACTGGGTATCCCCCTATTGGTTCCTGCTGACTGCTTTTGCGGGGCTTAACATGTTTCAGGCCGCCTTTACCGGTTTTTGTCCGGCTGCACTGGTCTTCAAGGCTATCGGCATACGGAGCGGCAACGCCTTCAAATAACGTCTGAGAGATTTGAGTTCGACCTTGGGTCAACAGCACATCACAAGGGCGACGTCCGCCGCCAGCTATCGCACTAAGCTTGATGGCTCATCGCTTGTCGCAAACTGAAGGCCAACATGGAAGCCGTCTGCCGAAGGATCTCGCCTTCATCAATCGACGGTTCGTCAAACACCATCTCGACTACTGCATACCCGATCTCAACACTCAGCCTCGCTGATGGCAGGATACGTCCATGATCAAGATCAGGTCGTGTTTTGATTATCCGTTCCGCCAACAATCGCGCAACATGTCGGTGAGACTCAACCCTGACACCCGCCAATACAGGCGTGGCATGCATGGACCGCATAATCCACGCGCCTGCTTTGGTCTGTCGAGTTACCCGTATTGTCTCGAAGAGTAGCGTTTCGATTTCGGCCTCAAGATTGCTCAAGTCACCTGCGTCGAGGCTCCAATTCTCCATCAAAATATTCTGCTGAGCCATCAGTCGCTCGCCCAGTTCTTTCAGGACCGAATATTTGTTCGGGAAGTAGCGGTACAATGCCGGCGGCGTGAGTTCAGCTCGTCTACAGATCATGTTTGTCGAGAGCTTCTCGAACCCGACCTCCTCAATCAAGTCAGCCGCGGCGATCAAAATCTGCTCAAGCGTGTCTCGACTTCGCTGCTGGTTAGGCGCGGATCGTCTTGTGGTGTTGGGTTCGATTTTCGTTGTCATCACTCAAACGTACTTCATTGACAGTTCAAGGGCGGCTGCCTATCGATAGTCATCGCTACCATTTTTGGGAGGTTGGCGCAATGGGAGTATCCAGACGGATAGTGGTTCAAGCTGGCCTTGGACTCACGGCAGTATCTGCCGTTCCAATAGTTCAACACGTAGCGTGGGGCACGAGAGACTATGTCCGCGAAGACTACGCTCCAGATTATCCTGAGCCACCTATTGGCGAAGAGAGTTGGAGGAACTGGTCAGGCGCGCAAACTGCTACGCCCAAACAGTTTCGGTCTCCAGCGTCAGCTGCCGAACTTTCAGAAATCATCCGAACTACGCCAGGACACATCCGCCCAAGAGGCAGCGGCCATTCTTTTTCGGGGCTCGTACCCAGTGAAGGAGTTATTCTGGATGTTGGGCAGCTCGCCGGCTTGAAGGCCTATGACCCTGTAACTCAGCGCGCGACCTTTGGCGCTGGAACCGTTCTGTTTCAGGCAGCATCCCAATTGAATGAGATTGATCGGGCCTTTCCAAACCTTCCCGACATTGTCGACCAAACACTCGCGGGATCCTTCTCGACCGCCACCCACGGCACAGGCCAAACCCTGACCGCACTTCATGACTACATCCACTCCTTCAAACTGGTAACTGCCGACGGCAGTCTGTTGGACGTCACGGCCGATTCCAACCCCGATCTGTTTTCTGCGGGCAAAGTCTCTCTCGGTGCGCTGGGCGTGATCAGCGAGTACACGGTTGAGACCATCCCCTCCTTCAATCTGAGGCGTATCGTCAGTGCAGAACCCATAGATGCCGTACTCGATGACGCTTTTTCCCGTGCCAGCTCATATCGAAATTTCGAATTCTATTATCTTCCAGGTACGGGACTCGCTGCCAGTATCACTCACGATCTGCATCGCGGAGAGACGACCGGTCTGGAACCTTCCAACGATGACGATGAAATGTTGGAGGGCCTTAAACAGTTACGGAATGAATTCGGGTGGTGGCCCTGGCTCCGTAAACGCATTGCGCAATCTGCTCTTCCCAGCGGCACGATTGAAGATGTCAGTGATGCCTCCCTCCAGCTCCTGGCCACGACCCGCCCGATAAAGTTCAACGAAATGGAGTATCACCTCCCTGGGGACGATGGTCTCAAGGCCTTGAGGCAGATCATCAAAATGATGGATCAGCGAAAGCACGTCTTCTTTCCCATGGAGGTCCGGTTTACCGCTCCCGACGATGCCTGGCTTAGCCCGTTCCTTGGTGGCCCCCGAATATCCATCGCGATCCATGCGGCAGTCGACGAAGCCTATGATTATTTCTTCAGCGAGTTCGAACCAGTTTTCAAAATGTATGGCGGCCGCCCCCATTGGGGCAAACACCACAGCCTGCAACGCAAAGATTTGGAAGCTCTCTATCCGGACTTTACCAAGTTCGCAGACTTGCGCCGTTCGCTCGATCCGACTGGAAAATTCCTGAACCCCCATCTCGCCGATGTGTTTGGAGTTCCCTTCAATGCCTGAACTTAGCAGAAGGACACTCTTGATCGGAGGAACAGCTTTAGCAGGAGTAGCAACTCTCATGTCGAAACCCAGTGACAAGAGCGGACCAAGAGATCCTTATTTCTTGCAAATGCAAAAAGCTCTCACCGATGCAGGGATCGCAACACCGACCCTGGTGATCGATCGCGCACGGCTCAACGCCAATATTGATACGCTGAAACACCACCTGCCCCAGGGCATGGGATATCGTATTGTCGCCAAGTCCCTGCCATCGCTTCGATTGATTGACCATATTCGCAAGCGAACCGACACGGATCGGTTGATGACATTCAATTTACCCATGCTGCTGGCACTGAGCACGGAAATGCCCGAAGCCAGCCAGTTGCTTGGCAAGCCCCTGCCCGTTCAGGCTGCGCGCCAATATTTTCACAAACTACCGCCCGAGCGTTCTGATGCGGCAGGCTGCGTCCAATGGCTCATAGATACTCCGAAGCGACTTGAGCAGTACCAGGATCTCGCAAAGGATGTTGGTCGCACCCTGAATATTAATCTGGAACTGGATGTGGGACTCCACAGGGGCGGCTTCGAACCAGGTTCGGAGTTGGGGGCCGTGTTGCACGAAATAGAACTGGATCCGAATTTGGAATTTGCGGGTTTCATGGGTTACGAACCGCATATTCCCAGCCTGCCCACAAGCTTGGGCTGGCGCGACAAGGCGCTCGCAGGAGCTTGGCGTTCATACAGGGCGGCGCTTGATCAAGCCGCTGAGGTGTTTGGCAAGGAAGCCATAGAGCATATCACCCGAAACGCAGCAGGCAGTCCGACCTATCGCTACTACGAGGACACTTCGATTGCGAATGAAGTCTCTGCAGGGTCGTGCCTGATGAAGCCAACGCATTTTGACACTGAATTGTTGGAGCCCCATACGCCCGCGAGCTTCATTGCAACACCGGTCATCAAATCTGTCGCCAGAACACGAATGCCCGGCCTCGAGTTCGCCGACAACACCAAACGGGCGTGGGATCCGAACTACAGCAAGACCATATTCATTTATGGAGGCCACTGGCTCGCCGACCCGGTTGATCCCCCCGGCCTGGAATACAATTCGACGTTCGGACGCTCCTCCAACCAGGAAATGCTGAATGGTGGGCCGGAGCTGCAAATCGCGCCAGACGAGTTCGTATTTCTTCGTCCGCACCAGAGCGAAGCAGTCTTCCTGCAATTCGGGGATATCGCCGTTTACGAAGACGGAGAAATTGTGGACTCCTGGCCCGTCTTTGAGGCTTCAGCTTAGACTGTTTCATCAGTATCTTCAGCCAGGAGCGCGAGACTGCTCCGCAACGCCTCGTCCGCTTCGGCCAGACCGTTGCGGGGCATCATGGCAACTTCCAGAGATCGGGTACGCAGGGCGACCTGGATCACGCCGCGTCTGTCGAGATCTTTGAAGCGGGTCGGGACACGCCGGACATAGTGACACCAACCGCTGCGATCCTTCAGAAATCTTGATCCAAGTGAGAAATGCTTCATCGCCGTTTGTTGTGCAACGAGTTTGCATTTTGCGGGGCAAATTGTAGTGCACGATCAGCGAAAACGCCTGGAGCGCCTGAGCTTTCCCAAGTATTTTCAATGATTTCAAAGGAGGTGTCAGGCGTCACCCTGAAAGAAATGGCGCGAGTGACGTGCCACAATCCATATTTTTTATCCAATATTTTCAAACACTTATGCGCCTGAAGATCGATTCTTGGTCCTCGTTTTGATCCAATTTTGGTCCACAGTTTTGTGGACCGCTTGGGTTCGACGCTGGTTCATCGCGTCGAACTCGTGGCTAGCATTTTCATGCTCCGGTGTGAATCCCAAATCTGAAAATTATCCGCTCAATGCAACGCCTCGCATATACCCCTTATGGGTATATGATGCGGCATCAAATTTGGAGCGAAGTAGTGCTTTCACTGTTTTGCTTTCGCCAAACCGAAAGCCAGGGCCAAGACAATGGAACGATATTCTACTGCAACCGTTGGATACCCATACCCTGTATGAGAAGGAACGAACCATGGAAATGAAAAACACTTACTGGCGTTTCGCCGCCATGATCGGCGCATCCACGCTCGTCATGCTCGGACTGATGTATCTGAACACATACGCTTTCGAGCATGTTCGCTGGAGCGAGACGCGCTTCTATATCGCATTTCTAATGGGCGGCGCGATGGCCATCATCATGCTGAGCTTCATGCTAAACATGTATAAGAACAAAACAATCAACTGGTCGATCTATGGCGGTGCGCTGATCGTCTTTCTGCTCGCGCTCTGGCTGGTGCGCAGCCAAGTCACAGTCGGCGACCGTTCTTATATGAAAGCCATGATCCCACACCACTCCATCGCGATCATGACAAGCGAACGCGCCGGTATCGAGGATGTTCGCGTTCGAAAACTCGCCGACGAAATCATCAAGGCGCAGCGCCGGGAAATCAAGGAAATGGATTGGCTGATCGCTGACATCGCCAAAAACGGTCCGGCCGGGACTCAAGCCGAGGCAGCGTCTCGGCCCGTGCCGGAGTTTGAAGGAACGCTTCTTCCCGAAGAAACGTCCGGATCAGCAGCGAGCGAGAACAGTTAATGTTGGACCAAACTAAAAAGACCGCCGTGCTCTACCGCATGGTCATGGAAGACCATCTCTGCCCCTACGGCCTCAAATCGAAATGGCTACTGGAGCGTGAAGGTTACGAAGTCGAAGATCACCATCTGACCACGCGCGAGGAAACTGATGCGTTCAAGGCGGAACATGGTGTCGAAACAACACCCCAAACCTTCATCCAGGGTGAGCGGGTTGGCGGCTATGACAGGCTGCGCGCGCGCTTCACTGATTATGATCCGGACTCAGATAAAAAGACTTATACGCCCGTCCTGATGATCTTTGCCGTCGGCGCACTGCTCGCGCTCGCCGTCATGTGGTTCTTTCAAGAAACTGTGGTTTCGATCAGAACAATCGAATTGTTCGCAGCTTTCGCAATGTCGCTCTTGGCCCTGCAAAAATTAAAAGATGTCGAGAGCTTCTCGACGATGTTCCTGAACTATGACCTTCTGGCGCAGCGCCGTGTTGGATACGCCTATGTCTACCCCTTCGCGGAAGCGGCAGCGGGTGTGCTGATGGTCGCAGGCGGCGTTCTCGGGCTTATCGGGTCGCCGATCGCTCTTTTTATTGGCACCATTGGCGCGGTATCAGTCTACAAGGCGGTTTATGTCGATAAACGGGAACTGAAATGCGCCTGTGTGGGCGGCGACTCCAACGTTCCCCTCGGTTTTGTCTCATTGACGGAAAACCTCGTCATGATGGCGATGGGCCTGTGGATGCCAATCAAGGCGCTTCTCTTAGGGTGAACGAGAAAACGGTGCCGGTTGAACAAGCGACCACGGGTCTTCGATTTATGTGGCAATGTCGTTGCGGTTGAAGTTCACCTTATTGCGGGATTGGCAAATTAAAAAATTTATCGGAGTCTCTAGCTTTTGGTAACCTGATTGCCATATTAATATACCCAGTAGAGGGTATATAGCAATGAAATCTGACACCAAAGACGCAGCTCTAAAACGCCTCGCCCGGATTGAAGGTCAGGTACGCGGCGTCTCAAAGATGATCGACCAGGATCGCTACTGTATTGATGTCGTTCGACAGATTCAGGCGATCAAGGCTGCGCTCAGCGGACTCGAAAAGGTCGTGCTGGACGATCACCTGGAGACGTGCGTCGAGGACGCGCTGACCAGCAATGATGTCGACGCACGCCGCGAGAAGGTCGAAGAGCTCGTCGCGGTCTTGGGCGGCCGCAAGAAGTAATTCTGGACGATACCCCTTAGGGAGTATATATTTGTTAGGACTTATTAGAGTATTCTGAACATCTGATGCGACAAGTAACACGCCTTCTGATCCTGATCTCGGTCGCTTTTCTCGCGGCCCGGCCGGTCATGGCGTGTTGTCTGACGGGTCATGCTGATCAGGCAGCCACGGAAGTTCAGACTGAAACCCCGTCCTGTCACGGGGAGACACCGGCATCGCAACACGCGAACGCTGATACAGCCAATAGCGATCGCGACCCCTCCGATTGCCCTGGCTGTTTTGATTGCGACGCGGCGATCATGCAGGCCCATGCAGTCGATGACGGCGCTCTGCTGACGCAGATCACTTCTGAGATTCCACTTGTTACGCTTGCGTCCCGCTTTGCCGGGTTCGAACACAAGCCCGTCGTGTTTAAGACCGGGCCGCCAGGTGATCCGCCGCCCCTTCACCATACTCCCATTACTCTCAAACAGCGCCTGTTGATCTGATCGGGCAGCGCCCGCGTTTGCACGCGGTTCTTGCTGTTTTCTGTTCAATCAACCCGGTGCTTCTCCATGCCCACTACATTCAAAATCTGGCTTGCGTCCGCGCTTCTCGCCTGTGCTCTGCCCGGCTCGTTGGCTTTTGCGCAGCCCACCGAAGGTTTGGCCTTCGAGGAACTGGAAGCCCGCCTTTCTGATCATCCCTCTCTAACTGCGCTCACCTATCAGGCTGAGGCGTCGCGTGAGCGTGGAACCGCCGCGACAGCCTTGCCGGACCCCGTTGTTTCCGTCGGCGTCAACAACTTCCCAATCTTTGACCCATCCTTCTCCGACTTTCTACCGACCAACAAAGCCGTCGGCGTAAGACAGGATTTTCCCAATCGCACTGGCCGACAAGCTCGTGCCGGTGAAGCGCGGGCAATGGCCGAACAGACGGACCGCATCCGCGCTGCCCAGCTTGCAACACTGCGCGGTGAACTGATTGCGCTGCTCTATGAGAAGCAACGCATCGAACGGCAGAGGGATTTCGCGCGTCAACGCAATGAAAAATATAACGAGCTGACTGGCGTCGTCGAAACCGAGATCGATGCGGGGCGTCCTGCGGTCTTCCGCCTTGCCGAAATTGAAGCTGAACGCGCAGGCGTTGCTCGCGTGCTTGTCGATCTTGATCGCCAGGATGCGGAGATCAATGCGCGTCTGATTGATCTTGTGGGTGTCGTTCCTGCGACTCCGGCGCCGCCTGTGGCGCCTGTCGATTGGTCGGGAAACGCCATGGCGTTTCTGGCCGTCCGTGTCGCTGATGCAGGTATTGCTGTAGCGGATTATTCCGTAGACGGCGCGAAGGCGAACTGGCGACCGAATTGGGGGGCGCAGCTCACCTATCAGCAGCGCGACTCCGGCGCGAATTTCGGGGGCGACGATTGGGTTTCCGGTATGGTGACGTTCACGGTCCCGCTTTGGGCAGAGCGCAGCCAGGAACCGCGACTGCGCGCGGCCAGAGCCGACCGGGCAAGCGCTGAGATGCGCTATCAGGCCACCGCCAGAAGCGCTGCTGCGCGCTATGCCGCTGAAGCCGCAGCCTGGCGTGCGGCCAAAGACAATATCACTGTACTTCAGCGCAACATCGCCGCCGTCGAAGACGAGATTTTGTCCCAAATGACAGTCTACGAGTCCGGGGTCGGCGACTACGCCCCGATCATCGACGGCGAACTCGCCATTCTCAAACTCCGCGCAGACATCGCTACAGAAGAGGCTCGCCGGGCCGCTGCGATCGCGCGCATGAACGCGCTTCTGGTGACACCATGAAACACTCAATGCTTCTTCTCACCTCGGCGGCAGCAACGCTTCTCGCGGCTTGCAGTGACAGTCCGGGCATCCGCACGACTGAAACACCGGCTGAAGGTCAGGCTGCTGCAGCCTCGGCGGAGGCCGCGCAGTACACCTGTCCCATGCACCCGCACTACATCTCTACTGACCCGAATGGATCCTGCCCGATTTGCGGCATGGATCTGGTCCCCGTCAGTGCAGATGCTGGCGCGGCGCAAGGCGACGGTTCTATCGCTGTTGTGCCGGAAATGATCCAGACCATGGGGATACGGACTGCCCAGGCCGAGGTCACAGATTTCGGGCAGTCACTGCGCGCCTTTGGCGTTGTTGAAACGAATGAGCGGCTGGAGAATGTCGCCGCTTCGCGTCTTGAGGGCTGGATCGAAAGCCTGACGGTCCGCGCAGAAGGCGATAGCGTGCGTCCCGGCGCGCTGCTCTACCGGGTCTACAGCCCAGACCTGATCGCAGCGCAGAAAGACTATCTGAACTCACTGAAGATCGGCAATGACAACCGCATCGCCGCCGTGCGCCAGCGCCTGCGCTCGCTCGGCATGCAAACGGCTGCGATTGAGCGGCTGACGCAGAACCGGGAGGTCATCGAACGCGTGCCTGTCTACGCCGAAGCCGGAGGCACTGTTGCAGAGCTTCAAGTGCGCGAAGGCGACTATGTAAACCCGGGAACGCCGATCCTGCGCCTGCAGTCTTATTCCGGCGTGTGGGTTATGGCTTCCATTCCCGAAACAGAATTGCCGCTGATCGACACCGGAATGCCGGTGCGTCTCGATTTCCCGAGCGCCCCGGAAGCGCCTGCCGAAGGCCAAGTAGACTACATCTATCCAACCATCGACCCGGCCACGCGCACGGCGCAGGTCCGCATCGAAGTCGATAACGCAGCCGGATATCTGCGCCCCGGTGCCTATGCCGATATCACCATGGACCTTGGCGGTGGCCCACGCCTGTCGGTGCCGAGTGAAGCGATCCTTCGTGACAGCCGAGGCGCGCACGTCATCATCGCAAAGGGCGACGGCCGGTTCGCCGGGCGCGCCGTGCGCACAGGCGTTAGCGCTGGGGGACGCACCGAAATCATCACCGGTCTTGTGCCGGGCGAACAGGTCGTCGCCAGCGGGCAATTCATGCTCGACAGCGAAGTGAATCTGCGTGAGGGCTTCTCGAAACTGCAGGCTCCGCCGACGATCATTGCCGGACCGGACACGCCGCTCTCGCAACTGCCTGTCGATGCGAGCACGCTGGCCGAGATCGATCACTTTACCGACATGGCGCTCTACTTCCACGAAGCGCTGACGGATCAATATCGGGTAGACCCCTATTTCGTGGACCCGGCGCTCGGGCTCGGAGAAACACTCCGCACCCGGTTCGCCGGTACGAAACTCGTCCCCATTCTGGAAGATGCAGAAGCTGCGCTGCGCGCCGCCAAGGATGCGCGTGAAGGCGAGGCGCTCGCGGCTGAGCTCGCCCGGCTGATGGAGGCGCTTGAGCCCTGGCTGCTCGAAGGCGCGCCCGTGCATTACCGCGATGCGGGCCTCACTCTGTTCCAGGAAACCGAAACGGGCCGTCTCTGGGTGCAGCAAGGCGGCTCGCCGCGCAATCCATATGGCGATGCTCAGGCGGACGTCATCGCCTGGCCTGATCCGATGGCCGGAATGGAATCCGGCAGCGCCGAACGCCAACCCGTCGATCCCCATGCGGGACACCGGTAGGAGGCGGCAATGACTGAAGATCCCAAACACGACCTCTCCGGAAAAGACCCGTCAAAATCATGGGTCGCAGAACTCATAAGCTGGTCGATCACGAACCAACTTATTGTTCTGGTGCTGGCTGGCGCCCTCGCTGTCGCAGGCTGGCTGGCGGTTGAACGCACGCCGCTCGACGCCGTGCCTGATCTTACCGATACGCAGATTATCATCCGAACCGATTTTCCGGGCCAGAGCCCGCAAATCGTTGAAGACCTCGTTACATATCCGCTCTCGACAAACCTGCTTGGTCTTCCGCGCACAAAGGATGTGCGCGGGTCTTCGATGTTTGGAACAAGTTTCGTCTACGTCATTTTCGAAGACGATGTAGATCTCTATTGGGCGCGCTCACGGGTGCTGGAAGCGCTGTCCCGGCTTGGCTCCGAACTCCCCGAAGGCGCAACACCCCAGATCGGACCTGATGCGACAGGCGTCGGCTGGGTCTATCAGTATGCCCTGGTCGACAAGACTGGCAACACAGACCTCGCCGAACTTCGCTCTTTGCAGGATTGGTTCCTGTCGCTGGAACTTGCAGGCGTCGATGGCGTCGCCGAAGTCGCCTCTGTCGGCGGGTTCGTCCGCGAGTATCAGATTTTCATCGACCCGAACCGTCTGCGCAGTTTCAATATCTCGATTGCGCGCATTGGCGATGCCGTCCGCGCCGCCTCAAGCGAGGTGGGAGGGCGCGTCATCGAACAGGCCGAAAGCGAATTCGTTATCCGCTCGTCAGGCTATGTTGATGAGCGATCCGACCTCGAAGAAATTGTGATTTATGCTGCTGACGGAACCCCCGTCTTGCTGCGCGATATCGCCCGCATCGTTGAAGGCCCTGCGCTACGACGCGGCATTGTGGAACTGAACGGCGAAGGCGAAACGGTCGCCGGGATCGTCATCATGCGCGATGGCGAGAATGCGCTGCAGGTGATTGAGCGCGTAAAGACAAAACTGTCGGAATTACAACGCGGTCTTCCGGATGGGGTAGAGATCGTCACCGTCTATGATCGCGCCCCGCTAATCGAAGGATCGGTCAAGTATCTCCAGCATAAGCTCGTCGAGGAAGGCATCGCCGTCGCGCTCGTCATTCTCATTTTCCTCCTGCATGTGCGTTCGTCGCTTGTCGCAATCATCACCCTGCCGCTCGGCGTCCTCGGCGCCTTCATGATCATGTCTTTCCAGGGCGTCACGGCAAACATTATGAGCCTCGGCGGGATCGCGATCGCCATAGGCGCAATGGTCGACGCCTCGATCGTCCTTGTGGAAAACGCAAGCCGAAAACTCTCGGAGTTTGACGACAAGCCAAGCCCCGCCGCCCGCCGCGCAGCGCTGCTGGACGCGGCGCAAGAAGTCGGCCCCGGTATTTTCTTCTCCCTGCTGATCATTACGGTCTCGTTCCTTCCCGTCTTCGCGCTGACGGGGGAAAGCTATCGCCTGTTCTCACCACTCGCCTTCACCAAGACCTATGCCATGGCCTTCGCCGCGATCCTCTCCGTTACGCTGGTGCCGGTGTTGATGCTCTATCTGATGCGGGGCAAGTTCCGGCGCGAAGAAGCCAATCCCCTCAACGCCTTTTTCGTCTGGGCCTACAAGCCGATCCTGCACGCAGCACTGCGCTTCAAATGGCTGACGGTTGCGCTTGCGATGATCCTGACCGCCAGCGTGATCATTCCTATGCAGCGCATCGGGTCCGAATTCATGCCCGCGCTCTACGAGGGCGAGCTTCTCTACATGCCGACCACGCTGCCGGGTGTGTCGGCCACAAAGATGCGCGAAATCCTCGGTCAGACCAATCGCGTGATGATGACTGTGCCGGAAGTCGAGCGCGTATTCGGCAAGGCCGGGCGCGCCGATACGGCGACAGACCCGGCACCGCTCACCATGATCGAAACTTGGGTCAGGCTGAAGCCGAAAGAAGAATGGCGCGCGGGCGTCACCATCGACGACATTACCGCCGAACTGGATCAACGCCTGCAAATGCCTGGCCTCGTCAACTCTTGGGGCTATCCGATCAAGATTCGGATGGACATGGTCTCGACCGGCGTGCGCACGCCCATTGGTATTAAGGTGACGGGCGACAGCCTGACTGAAATCGAGCAGATCGCCCGCGATGTCGAATTCGTAGTTGCAGATATTCCGGGAACACGATCCGCCTTCGCCGACAGGGTGCTTGGCGGCAAGTATCTCGAAATCACACCCGACCGCAGCGAGCTGGCCCGCCGGAATATCGACATGGGGACATTCCAGGCGGTCGTTCAGACCGCCCTCGGCGGCATGCGCCTCTCTCAGTCCGTCGAGGGCCGCGAACGCTACGACATCATCCTGCGCTATGACCGCCCATTCAGAGAGAACGCAGACGACCTGACAAACATTCTCGTGCCAACTCCGACAGGCGCACACATTCCGCTCGGCGAGCTCGCAAGCATCGCCTATACCGAAGGCCCGCCCATGATCCGCTCGGAGAATGCGCGGCTCACCGGCTGGGTCTTCGTCGATATCGAGGGCCGAGACATGGGCGGCTATGTCGCCGAGGCGCGCGCCGCTGTTGCAGGCGCAGTCGATCTGCCGCCTGGCTATGCGGTGGAATTTGCAGGGCAGTATGAACAACTAGAAGAAGCCAGTGCCCGGCTGCAGATCGCCATTCCGGCGGCTATCGCGTTGATCTTCCTTTTGCTGATGCTGCATTTCGGGCGGTTGGACCGCACACTGATCATCATGGCGAGCCTGCCGTTCGGCCTGATTGGCGGGCTCTGGGCCGTCTGGCTCGCAGGTTACAATCTCTCTGTTGCTGTCGCCGTTGGCTTCATCGCCCTTGGCGGGATCGCGGTGGAAACCGCCGTCATCATGCTGCTCTATATCGACAGCGAAGTGCGCAAAGCACAGCCACAGACCCATGAAGAACTTTTCTCTGCGATCAGCAAGGGCGCAGCCATGCGTGTGCGCCCGAAGCTGATGACCGTCACGACGATCTTCGCGGGACTCGCCCCGATTTTCCTGACCGACGGACTCGGTTCGGATGTCATGCGTCGTATCGCTCTGCCGATGATTGGCGGGATGGCCTCGACGCTCGTCCTTACCCTGATTGTCATTCCGGCCATCTATTACATCCGGACCGGATTCCAGCTTTCCGCGCGCGCCGGAAGCAAACCCAAAGCCGCGCAAACACCTTTACCTGAACCAGAAGGAGAACCGATATGAAACCTCTAACACTGATGACCGCGAGCCTGCTCGCCCTTGGTCTTGCGGCTTGCGGCGGCGCTGAAGAGTCTGCCGCGCCGACAGCAGATACAGCCAAAGAACCTGCAGCAATGGCTGATCATGATGGCATGGATCATGGCGATCATGACATGGGCGAAAAGATGGACGGCATTGGGCATGCAACCGGTACGATTCGCTCTGTCGGCAGTCAGGGAAACTTTCTGACCATTGAGCATGGCCCCTTCGACGGCGGTATTCAAATGGACGCTATGACCATGGGCTTCGATATTATGGGCGATATCGACCTCTCGGGCTTCTCCGAGGGCGATGAGGTGGCGTTCATGGTCAAACAGGGCCGAGACGGCTCCCATCGGATCATGGCGATCTGCAACACGGGCGCGGACGGTGCTGACTGTCTCGATGGCATGATGGATCACTAAAACGCAGCGGGAGGGCTGATGATGGGCGTACTCAAATGGAGTGTTCGTATACATAAATGGGTCGCCCTGATTGTCGGCATCCAGATCATGCTCTGGATCGCTGGCGGTCTTGTTATGAGCGCCATTCCGATTGAACAGGTGCGCGGCGAACACAAGATTGCCGCCACCGAATCGCTCGCCGCCAGTCCGGCTGACTTGCTGGCACTGGAACAGGTGACTGACCAGCATGAAATCGGCGCCATCTCGGAAGCGGTGCTGGGCCAGGTGCTCGGCGCACCTGTCTGGCGTCTAAAATCTGCCGACGGCGAGACGTTTGTCATCGACGCCTCGTCCGGTGATCGTCTCGATCCTGTCAGCGAAACACTCGCGCGGCGGATTGCCGAAACGGACTACTCAGGAACAGGATCGCTCGTGTCTGTCCTGAGTGTCGCTAATCCGCCTTCCGAATATGGCCGCCCCGGTCCAGTCTGGCGCGCTGTGTTCGATGATAGCGACGCTACGACCCTTTACATTGATCCGGCCACAGCGGACGTGCGCGCCCGCCGCTCATCGACCTGGCGCTTTTATGACTTCTTCTGGAAGCTGCATGTCATGGACTATGATGATGGCGCAGATTTCAATCATCCGCTCCTGATCACAGCAGCGGGGGCGGCCATCTTTGTCGCAATGTCCGGACTTGTCCTGCTCATCATCAAAATGCGCCGCAGCCTGATCGCATGGCGGCGCAGGCGCGCGGCATGAAACGACCGCTTATCCTCGGCTCAGCAGTGATCGGCCTGACTCTGCCGGTCCACTTTCTCGTGCCGGAACCGCTCTCGGTCGAGATCGCTGCGATCACGCTGGCCCTGATCGCAGGCGCCTATATCGGATTCGCCGCGGCCGATGGTTCACTGAAAGCCCTGATCGTCGAGCTTGCTGGCGCCAGCGTCTTCGGTCTTGCCGCGCTCGCGGGTCTCGTCTGGAACCCGCTCGCCATTCCGGTCGGCATCATGGCGCACGGTCTGTGGGACTTTGCGCATCACAATAATCGGTTCGGCGCGAGCATACCGCAATGGTATATTCCTTTTTGTGTCTGGATCGATTTCGCTGTCGGCGGCGTGTTACTGGCGCTCTATCTCCTCTAGTCGCAGATCCTTTGCTGCCGATTCCGAATGCTCGCGCGACGCGCCCAGCTTGCGGGCGACCTGGTCCAGAAAGTAGTCCAGCCGTTTCCGGCCTAGCGCATGAGCAATATCGCGCTCGCCTTCCGGGATAGGTCCTGTGCGTGTCAGCCAGTAATAAACATAATGCGACAGCGTCTCATAGGTGAAAGCAAGATCGCGCTCCATATCGGCCTGCCGCTGATCATAAGCGTCCATACGGATCAAAAGTCTTTCCTCCAGAACAGAGCGGGCCTCCGGGTCGAACCAGGCGCGAAGCGCATCCTCTACGATGGCTGTCTTGGTCACGCCGGGCTTGGCGGCGGCTTCGCAGAGCTGCGCATAGAGCTTGGTCGAGATGCGAATATTGACGCGTGGTTTTGCCATGACATCAGAACTCTGGAAGCACGTCCGGGTCGCCGCGATCGGCCGCGACGGCCCGGCGCACCATATCCAGATTACGGTCTTCCGATGGATCGGCTGCGTCTTCCAAATCAGGCGCGTCACCAATCGCGGGTTCGATTGCTGCTTCTTCCGCCTGCGGCGCACGATCAGGTTCGCGTGTTCGCTTCAGAGCAAGCCCGTGGGCGGTTTCATCTTCGGCTGAAGAGGAGTTGCTAGTCGGCGGCGCGAGCACCATCCCAGTCCAGGGGCCGGTAGTGTTTTCAGCCTCCCAGGCGACGTTTGTCGGCGGCAAAACCCGTCGCGTGAAGTTCCCGTCTTCGAAATAGCGCAGCTTCTTTGCAAGCGCGGGCGGCGCCCCGGACACCATGACGATTTCATCTGATGCAGCGAGTTGCATCACCTCGCCAGGCGTTACCAGCGCCCGCTGGGTTTCCTGCCGGGAGACCATCATATGCGACAGCCACGGCGCGAGCCGATGGCCAGTATAGTTCTTCTGAGCGCGCAGTTCTGTCGTCGTGCCAAGAGCGTCAGACACCCGTTTTGCGGTGCGCTCATCATTGGTCGCAAACGCAATGCGAACATGGCAGTTATCGAGGATCGAATTGTTCGGGCCGTACGCCTTTTCGATCTGATTGAGAGACTGTGCGATCAGATAGGCGCGAATGCCATAGCCCGCCATGAAGGCGAGCGCGCTTTCAAAGAAATCGAGCCGCCCAAGCGCCGGAAATTCGTCGAGCATCAAGAGCAGCTTTCGGCGGTTCTGTTCGGGAAGGTCTTCGGTCAGTCTGCGTCCGATCTGGTTCAAGATGAGCCGGATTAGCGGCTTGGTCCGTGACAGGTCGGATGGCGGCACCACCAGATAAAGCGAAAGCGGCTGATCGCCGCTGACCAGATCCTCAATGCGCCAGTCCGACCGACCTGTCTCCTCGGCGATCACCGGGTCTCGGTAGAGTGACAGGAAACTCATAGCGGTCGAGAGCACACCGGAGCGCTCATTCTCGGACTTGTTTAGAAGCTCGCGCGCCGCCTGCGCCACGATGGGGTGAACACCACGCTCCCCAAGGTGAGGCGTCGTCATCATGGCGCGTAAGGTGAGGGCAAAGGATCGCTTGGGATCGGACAGAAAGCGCGCGCATCCGGAAAGCGTCTTGTCTGTCTCTGCATAAAGAACATGCAGGATCACACCGACCAGTAAGGCATGGCCGGTTTTTTCCCAATGATTGCGGCGTTCCAGCGAGCCTTCCGGATCAACAAGAATGTCCGCGATATTCTGGACGTCGCGCACCTCATGCTCGCCGCGCCGCACCGCCATAAGCGGATTGTATCGTGGTGAGCGGCGGTCAGTCGGATCAAAGCGCACGCAGCGGGAAAACCCCGACCGCCAGCCGGATGTCAGTTCCCAGTTTTCCCCCTTGATGTCGTGAATAACGGCGCTGCCGGTCCAGGATAGAAGCGTCGGTACGACAAGGCCAACGCCTTTGCCAGAGCGTGTCGGCGCGAACGCCATGACATGCTCCGGCCCGTTATGGCGCAAGTAGCGTTTTTGCCAACGCCCCAGAAAGACGCCTCTATCGGAAAACAGTCCCGCGCGTTTGAGGTCAGACCCGTTGGCCCAACGGGCTGATCCGTAAGTCGTGACATGGCGTTCATGGCGACTGCGCAGAACCGAGCCGATAATCGCCGCAAGAAATCCGAGGGCGGAGCCAGAAACCGCAATCAGCCCGCCGCGCGCGAAGACTTCCGGCGCATAGGCTTCATAAGCATACCACCACTGAAAGAGCCGCCAGGGTTTGTAGACTGGCGTCTCTCCCACCATGAACCAGGGCGCACCGAGGGCCGTCTGATACCCGAGGGCTTCGGCGGTCATCTGCGCCGCCAGCCAGACCGCACCGATGATGAGCGCAAAGACCACCATGATCTGGCCAATGAGTATCTTGGTGCCGGTCATGTGTGCCGTCTCCTTTACGGGCAAAGTCAATCGCTTCAAAGATGGCCGCTGGCCGACAGAGCGCGCCAGCCGCAAAGCAGGCCAGTGCGGCCAAAGCCATGCAACCGCGTGCAAAACTCAACGCGACAATCCTTTCGAGCGCCCTCTGCCAAGGGTCCAGCCAATACCGCGTGAGGTTCGCTCCACCATAAGCTCGCGGCCCATCTGTCGCCCCAGCGCGGTGCGCCAGGGGACAAGCGCCAACTGTTTGTCATTGCCGATGATCGCCATGCGGCCTGAAGCGAGATCGACATGCTCTTCCAACAAGCCTTTGAACCGATCCCCGTTCGCCAGATCGACCACTGTCCGGTTCGACCGCTCGGCGATTGCCTCCGACTGTTGTTTCAATTCCATCGCCCGCAAGCGAGTACGCTGCTCATCTGAAAGGGTTGCCTGCCCTGCCTGCAGAACGTCTTGCTCTCGCAGCCATGCCTGCCGCCGCATCTGAAGTTTCCGGAGCGCGATGCACCGTTCCGCATCGGTTTCTGAAAGCCCGTCGATCCATGTCTCGCCCATACGTTCAATCTGTGCCTCTGCAGACAACCAGGACAGCACGGTCAGCTTCACCCCGCCGGACCGATGCGCTTCATAATCTGCAGCGCGTTTGAGGAAGGTCTCATCAATCCGCCATTCGCCGCTGGCGAGCCGTTCACCGATCCCCGCCCGCCGCAACGCTTCGAGGCGGCGCTTCAATGACAGATGGTAGCCAGGTTTCGATCCGGGGTCATGGCGGGCGTGCAAGTCCTCCGACCAGACGCCACCCGTCTCATCGGCGACTCTGGCGATGGCCGTGTCTGAAGCCCGCGCCAGCGCGCTCGCGCGCGACAGCTCAACAACCGCGCCGCGCGACGGGCGGGAAGCCGGATCAATGGCGCCAGCAGGCACATGCCATATCCCGCCGTCAAAATCCTCGACGAGCATGTAGCGTGTGTCGCGAAGTTCGTCCTCTGTGCCATAAGCTTTCACGACGCCCTGAATCGGCGGTGCGTCGGCGTCCCGGTCCTGCACGAACCGGAAATCTTTATCGCGCTCGCCGAACTCGGCGGCCAATGTGCGGATGATGTCACCGCGCCGTCCCCGGCGTTTCAACTGCGCCTGCCAGCCTTCTTTCAGTTTCCAGGACTGCTCGTTGACAGGCTCAGCCAGTCCATGCGTTTCGAGGTGGCGGGCGCGCGTGATCAGAAGCGAGCGTTCAAAGCGCTCGCCGCTTGAGGCTGCATCACCCGGCTCGAACAGGTTCCCCTTGAGACGTTTTTCGATCTCGCGATCCAGCCCCGTCCATCTGTCCTGACCGACCTGTTTCTGCCGCGTCTCTGCAATCTCCAGCGTGCGCCTTGGGCCGAGCCGCTGTGTGACCAGTTCTTCGGCCGCTTCGCGCAGGCCATGGGTGAGATAGTCGCGCGCGATTACAACCTCCTTCATCCGGGCATCGCGGCCCCGCACGACAATATGGGTGTGCGGATGGCCTGTATTGTGGTGATCGACAGCGATCCAGTCGAGGCGGCGACCGACATCGCCTTCCATCCTCGCCATCAGGTCGCGCGTCGCCTGTTTGAGCTCGCCCATGCGCGCGCTATCTTCCGGTGACACGATGATGCGGAATTGGTGGCGGTCGCTTTCACTGCGCTCCAGAAAGTCTCGCGGAGATATGCCTTCATTGTCCCGGTCATAGAGAACGCCCCCTTCGCCCTCACGATCCACGCCGTCCCGCTGCAGATAGCCGATATGGGCGCGGTAGAGTCCGGGGCCTGCGCGTCCGGCTCTGGCAATATGGACTTTGACTACGACGCGCCGCCGATGCAGGCGGGACAGATGCCGACCAGCGGACACCCGCGTTCGCGCTGCGCCGCCGCTGCCGTAGCGCGCGCCCGTGAACGCCGCTTTCCGAGACGACTTTGAAAGCCGCTTGCCTGTCTTCACCAGCTGGCGGCGAAGGCGCTTTCCAGCTGGGCCGCCCCGATCGCGTATGCGCCCGAGTCGCGGTGTGAACGGTGTCTCGTCGCTCATTTCAGCGGGCTTTTTCCGTGCACCACGGAAATTCCAGTAAAAACAGCACGCTCCGCAAAATCCATGCACCGCAAGGCTGTGCAAAGGGCGCCAAAAAACAGATGTGCAGACAAGGCGTTAGATGGCATGTGGTGCCATAGCTTTAATCTTGCCCTACCGGGTTCGCTTTCGATCCGCCTGCCTATGCTTGTATCGCTTTGCATCCGCTTGCAGCCTGTCAGTCCCTGACCCTGAATACGGGGATGGCGACGCCATCGAGATCTTGTTGTTTTACGGGGCCGAAATACCGGCCATCGAGCGACGCCGGATGCGGCGTCAGCAGGAATACTTCATCGCTTTTAAGCCGGACACAGCCGTCCCAGACGGGCAGGCTTCGGCCTGCTGAATCAACAGAAAGCGCGATTGCCACTGTCTCATTGTTTATAAAAACATCGCGTCCAGCCCGGCAGATTTCATCACCGGGAACTCCGGCGATCTGTTTCAAGAGCGGCCAGTCCTTGCCGACATAACCACGCCCTTGAGCCCATTTCGCTTCAGCGCTCTGGCTGGAGACGACGACCCATCGGCCAAGGGTGAAGGGCGCGTCGCTCAGCCAGTAGAGCCCTGTCGGAGCGCTCGCTGTCCGGTTCCAGATCAAGCGATCTGCGGGGTCGAAAACCAGACCGAAAAAGACAAGACCAGCGCTAAATCCTGTCATCCAAAGCGTGCGCTTTTTCATTCCGGCTTCTGCAGTCGTTCGGATGTGGACGCATAGGAATTGCGCTCCGACCAGCGGATGAGATCGGGCTTCGGATAAAACACCCGCGCGCCATGTTTGCGGTAAATCGGCCCGCGCCCCTCGCAGCGATAATGGTCAAGGGTTGAGCGTTTCAGCCTCAGAAATTCTGCCGCTTCCTCGACACTCAAAAGCTCCGGCCAGCCATCGTTTCGGCGATCATTTCGTCTGTTTTTCGTCATTGTACACAGTGTCCATTCATCGCTTTTGAGACGAAAGGATTGGCGAGGCTTGCGTGTTTTTGCAGAGGGAAAATGGATCACATGAATTTTTCCCCGGCGTTTTAACCAAAGAAAAAGCATAGAAAAGCCGCCCCGGAGACAGTCTCCGGGGCGGCGTCCTGGGTGTTGTTTCGGCGTCTAGCCCTGCGGGTTCCAGAGGATGACGTGCCGGCCATCCTTGTCTTTCACCGGGGCGAGGTTCGCATAGATTTTGCGCGGGCCGATCATCGGGTCTGCGAGGGTGAGCGAGACATATTCGCGGCCTGAAGACTTCGCGGTGCGGACCCATCCGCCGCCGATATCGGAGCCTTTCTCTCCGGCATAGACCCGGAAGTCGGGCTGTTTGTCGGCGGTTTTTTCGTCATTTTTGACGATGCGGATCGGCGTGTTGAGGCTCATCATCGCAAGCGCGCCTTCAAAGCCTGTGTCTGTTTCGCTGACATATCCAAGTGCGTTAGCCATTTTCATATCTCCTTTTGGCTTCGTGTCGCGGGAGCCCCGATGGCTCCGTTGACGCCGACCTAAAGGGACAGCGGGCGGCGGGTCTGAACCGCGAAGCGGGCGAAACACCGTGGAGCACCGCCCGGCGGCTGAAATTTGTTTCGCAGTGAATGCGCGCCAGCGCAGAGGAAATTTCTGGCGATGGGCGGTTTCACGGCCCGCAGGCGGTCGTCCAGGTCAGGCAAGGAAACGGGGCCGAACGGGCGTCCTTGCAGAGTGCCGGAAGGTGGATGGAACTGGCGTGGCTGGCGTCACTGTTCGCGCAAACAGGGCAGCTCGCAAGGAAACATCCATGTTAAGTCTCATGTTCCCATCCGCGTCACCAACAGAAAAAGACCGCCCGACAGGACTGCCGGACGGTCTCAAACCATGCCGCTGACGGGAGGCTTGTCAGGCGGCGATGGCTGTCTCCGTGTCCGAGGTTTCGGGCGACTCTGTATCGTCACTGTCCTCGAACAGACCCTTCACAATCTCCCACGCTTCGGCGGGCGGACAGGGCGCGCCGTCAAGATAACCACTTGGCGCTTGGCGCATCCAGCGGGGCCGCCAGTCAGGGTCTGCCTCGCATCCATGCCCGGCGATCCGGTTGCGGATGACGGATTTCTGCGCCTTTCCGGTGTCGGTCAGGACAGACCGGGCCGTGGATGACGAAGCGATCTCGGCGACCATTTCATTGATGACGCGCTTGTCGCGCAGCAAGTAAAAGAACGCCTCATCGGGCGACCACAGCGCGGCAAAATCCGTGTCCGTCACATGTGCGGCGGCTTCGACGGCGGGCGAACCTGCCTGCAGGGTTTCGCCCATTGCGACGGCGAGAACATGCAGCACCTCTTCATCACTGAGCGCCAGAAGCCGGGCGAAGGTCTCGCAAGGGTCGGCGCGAAAAGCATTCTCCGCCACCAGCGAACCGTCTTGGTCATCCTGCCCAATCAGCGCCTTGGCCTTGGCGCGGTGCGCGGCGAACTTCACTTCGCCTGCCGAAGCCGCGAGGCTTTCCGCGGTCGCTTCCTTCCGTGTGCGCTGCTGCTCAACGTCCAGCCGCCAGTTATCCGAGCGGGTGACAAGATGGGCGACGGCGAGGCGCAGCGCGACGCCGGGCGCATCGCACAGACTCGCCCTGACGGCGGCGTGACGGTGCAGCGCGACATATTCCGCCAAGGGACCGGACATTTCCGGTTTTGGGGCGGGCTTGCCGTTCTCGCCATCGCCGCCCCGGCCAAGGATACGCTCGATTTTCTCGATGTCCTTTAATGGCAGATAGCCTTCATGGGCCGTGACAGAGCCGTCATGGCGGGTCTCGATATAGACCTTGCCGCCGTCTTTCCGGCTGCGCTTGCCATGCTCCCATGTCAGGAAGTGCGCGCCCCGTTCCAGCACGACGGTTTCGGCCCAGCCCTCATTCCGGTAGCGTTCGGCCATGTCGGCGATGGCCTCATTCTGGCAAGTCCAGAACAGGTCAGCGTCCCCGAAAATGGCAGTCTCGCCGAACAGGTCGGTCAGCACGGTCCCGTCATAGGCTTCCAAATCGAACAGCGCCTTGTCGGTGGTGATGCGGCCGCCGCCTGTGAGCCAGTCTTTCAACTGCTCGCCGCGCGGGGCGTATTCGTCTTCCGCGTTCAACAGGGTCAGCCAGTCTTCCTGCTGCTCTTTTGTGGCGAGCGTCAGGGCGTAAAGCGTCCGCTTGTCGATGATTTCGGCCCTGTAGAGCGCCTTGATATCATCGGTGAGCGCCGTCAGCGCCAGCACCCGGCGCACCATGAGTTCGGTGACGCCGAAGCGCTCTGCAATCACCGTGACGGTCTCGCCTTTTGAAGCAAGCCGGGCGAAGACGTCATATTGCTGAAACTCGTCGGCTGGAAGGTGGGTGGTGTTCTCGACAAGGGTCGCTTCCAGCGCGGCAATGTCATCGCCGGATTGCATAACGAGACAGGGCGCTTTCTGCGCCTTGCCTGTCTCCTTGGCGAGGCGTTTGAGGGCGAAGAAACGGCGGCGTCCGGCGACGATTGCATATGTCTTGCCTTCCTTGCGCACCAGCATGGTCTGCAAGACGCCGCGTGACTTTATCGACGGATAAATGTCAGAAATGTCCGGTGCCTTGCGCCCGTGGCGCATATTAAGCCGGGACACTTTCAGGTCTGTCAGGGGGATATGTTTTAACTGCATGGCGTTGCCTCCTTCATGGTGTGCAGTTTTGAGGGATGCCCCGCACGTCAGCGCACGGGGCGGTTTTCAAGCCAGAGGCGGTAGGCGCGACGCGCCGCCCCCTCGCTCTCGAAAATGTGGAAACAGCCGCAGACCAGCACGGCCCATGCGCCAACGTCCCGAACGTCAAGCGATGCGAGGGCGGCATCGAGTCGGCTGATGCGGAAGGGTGGATTCGTTCGGCAGACAAAATGTCCCCCGGACCTTTTGTTTATCTGCCTCACCATGCCGCCGCCTCCAATGCCGCGGCGGCGCTATCCGGTTCCGGCTGCGCAAAGGCGAGAATGTAGTCAGCGGCTTTCGAGGCGAGCGAGGCGGCGCGGAAAATGGCGCGCTTGTCCTCGCGCAAGACCTCCAGCCATGAGGCGATATAATCCGTATGCCGCACGGTCGGGGCGATGGACTGGTCCGCGCAGATGAATGCGCTGGCGAGTTCGGCGACCAGTTCCTCGCGGGCATAGTCCTTGGTGCCGAACGCGCCTTTCAGGTCACGGGCGAGGCGTTTCGGGTGCCCGGTCCAGTGGCCAAGCTCATGAAAGCAGGTGCGGTAATAATTGATCTGGTCAAAGAAAGCAGGCTGCGGCGGAACCTGAATGAAATCCCTGGACGGAACATAATAGGCGCGGTCGCCGCCAATCCTGAAATCCGCGCCCGTCGCTGTAATCAGCGCTTCGGCGCGGGGGATAATCTCGCGCTCCGGCAAGTCGGGCGCGTTGGCGGTCAGGTCTTCGGGCAGGCCGTCGCACTGGTCTGCATTGAACACGGTATAGCGTTTGAGAAACGGCACCGTGCCCGGCGACTCGCCCGTCTCGCGCACACGTTCCCGTTCGGCTTTCGGGGTGAAGCGGTCGGCATAAACAACCGTCGTGCCGCGCTCGCCTTTGCGAACACACCCGCCAAGTGACAGCGCCTGTTTGAAGGTCAGCCATGTCTGACAGGAACGGCTTTGCTCAATCGCCGCGCCCCATAAAAGCAGAATATTGATTCCGGAATAGCGCCTGCCCGTCGCGCCATTCTCGGGCAAGCCAAGCGGAGTAGCCCCCTCCACCCCGCCCCAAGGCTGCACCCAAGGCGCGCGCCCCTGTTCCAGTTCCGCGATGATGTTATCCGTGACCTCTGAATACAGGTCTTTCCGCGTGTTTCGTTGTCTGCGGCGCTGCGCCATCTCTGCCTCCTCTGACCCCCGCTTTTTTCCCGCAAGGCGGGGGCGGTGAGAGGCCGCTGGCCAGATGGCGTCAGGCGTGAGCGGAAGGGGTCAGGTAGGAGGCCGCAGGCACATAGACGATCTTCAAGACGCCGCCCCCCTTCCGGGAGCGCCGCCATCTGGCATGCGCGCCTCCGCCCCCGCCTGAGAGGGAAAAAAGAAGCAAACATGCCGGCGCGCCAGCGCCGACCGAATCCTTCACAACACTGCTTAAAAACTGCGCCAGGGATGAAAGCCCGAAGGGCCGGGACGGCGCGCAGCGATGGCCTGGTTCACGCCAGCCCGGCCGGCGAAGGCCGGGGCGCCCTTTCCTTGGTCGAACAGCCGAACACCGCCCTTAGAAAAAACGCCGCGTTCGCTGCTTATAGGCGCGATACTCATCCCCATACTGGCGTTCCAGCCAGGGCTCTTCTATCCTCGGAGCGAGCCAGTACATCGCTGCCCATAAAGACAGCAGAAACGTTACGCGCAAATCGTTCAAGATGATCGCCCAGCCCAGCAGACCAAGCCAGGTCACGACATAGATCGGGTTCCGGCTGAAACGAAACCAGCCATCTGTCACCAGCCCCCGCGCTTCGCCGAAGGCATTGCGCCAGCCCATCTGGATTGAGATCCAGAAGGCAAGGCCAATACCCGTGACCGCCAGCACGCCGCCGACACCTTGCCGGGCCATGGCCCCCGCATCCTCCGCCGGCTCAAAAACGAGGATGGAGAGCGCAACAAGCGGGTATAGAAACAAACGAAAAAAGGCCCAGAACGTCCGGTATTGCCAGCTCCGTTTTTCCGGAGGCGGAAAAAACTGAAAATCGCGTCGGAACAGCGATACCGCACACAGCGAAAAGATCGCTGCCGCTCCGGACACTGACAATCCGAACGCCAGCCATTCCATCCATAGGGGTGTATTGAACACAGGCGCGCCTCCTAAATCCAGCGCCGCGTGCGGATACGGTAGGCGTCAAACGCTTCACCGAATCTCGCCTGCAGCGCGCGCTCTTCCGGTTTGATCTGAAACTCAGTCATCAGCCAGACAAAGAGAATTGGAGCTACGAAAGCGGACAAATTGCCCATCAGAAACGCGCCGCCCGTCAGAATGGCCGCCATGGCCAAATACATCGGATTGCGGCTGATGCGGTAAAGCCCTGTGGTGACCAGCGTGGCAGCCTCTTCAGGGGCGAGCGGATTGACGGTTGTGCGGGCGCGGATGAATGCGCCGAGCGCGAGCGCCAGAATGGCCATGCCAGCAGCGATGAAAAGCAACGCCGCCGCAGAACGCCACACGCCTTCGAACGCCAGAAAAGGCGTGACAGAGGACAGTCCCCAGCCGATCGCACCGCAGATCAGGACCTGAACAAGAGGTGGAATGCGCAGGCTCATGAGGACGATTCGACCGGAGTCGCATGCGACGCGCCGGTTGTGTTCAGTTCCCGCAGGGCCTGCAGCGTGATGGCGCTCGCCGATTTCAGGAACAGGCCCGCCAGAAGGGCGGCGACAAGCAGGTCCGGCCAGGCCGTTCCGGTCAGCGCGACAACCCCGCCAGCGGCGATCACGCCGACATTGCCGATGGCGTCATTGCGCGAGCAGAGCCAGACCGAACGCACATTGCTGTCGCCGTCGCGCCAGCGCAGCAGTATCAGCACGCTCGCGACATTGGCGGACAGTGCCAGAAAGCCGACCACTCCCATGGTTGCGGCTTCCGGCGGCGCGCCGTTCATGACCCTCAACACGGTCATGCCGAGGACGGCGATCGCGATCGCTGCGAGCGAGGCGCCTTTGATCAGCGATGCAAGCGCCCGCGTCCTCAGGCTCGCCCCGATAACGAAGAGGCTGAGCGCGTAGGTCGCCGTATCGCCTGCGAAGTCGAGTGCGTCGGCTTTGAGGGCCTGAGAGCCCGACATTATCCCCGCCGTCATTTCAACAAAGAACATGACCGCATTGATGGCGATGACGGCCATCAGAGCCCGCTTATAAGCAGGCGAAACCCCATCAAATGTTTTGTCCTCACAGCAACCCGACATCTTCTAATCCTATTCCCCATTGACGATTCTCGAAGAAACCCTACAGTCTACAGCGACTATAGAGGCAAGACTTTTCTTTGGAGCCCGGAATGACGCAGATGACCATTGGTCGTTTATCGAAAGCGGCGGGCGTGAAAGTGACAACCATACGCTATTATGAATCGATTGATTTGATGGGCGAGCCGGACCGAAGTTCGAGCGGCCAACGGCTATATGGCGATGAGGCCGTGCAGCGTTTGTCGTTCATACGGCATGCCCGTGATCTTGGTTTTCCGATGGAGGCCGTTCGTGAAATGATTGATCTGCAAACTCAGCCGGATCAGGATTGCACGGCCGTGGACGCGATAGCCCGTGAACAGCTTGCAGATGTGCGCAAACGCCTGACGCAGCTTGAAGCGCTTGAGGCGGAGCTCAAACGGATGATTACGTGCTGCGAGGGCGGCCGGGTTGACACGTGTCGGATCATTTCAACGCTCAATGATCATAGCGAATGCATCGCAGATGCGCATGAGCGGCTTTCGACCTTTTGAGCAAACCGCTTGACCCTACAGTGACTGTAGATGGTAATTCTCTTCCATTATTGAAAGCAACTCCCGATAAATTTGGATGGGCGAGACTGAATGGAACAACGACAAAGCATACGTGTAGTCTCTCAATTGAGAGCATTGTCATGAGCAAAACATCTACCTCCCCAACAGCAGGCTCCGACACTTCGCTCCCGTTTCGTTACCGGGTATCAGGAATGGATTGCGCGCGAGATGCTGCCGAAATCGAACGGGCGGCTCAATCGGCTGGTGTCGCCCCAAAAGCCGTCAAAGTTTCGGCTGCGACACATATTATGGCACTATGGGTTTCAGAGTCCCAACTTCCAGAAATCGAACTTGGCGTCGCCAAAACCGGTTACGGCTTCGAGAGAATTGCGCCAGGCGATGATGGCCCCGCCGCCTCACAAACCCAAAAGAATCCGGAGTATTTACGCGCCCTTTGGATCGTAATTTTCCTGAACGTTGGTTATGGAATTGTGGAAATGATCGCGGGTTTTTTCGCCGGTTCACAGGCGTTAAAAGCTGATGCGTTAGATTTTGTCGGTGATGGTCTCATTACATTCCTCGGCGTGCTCGCAATCGGCTGGAGTCTTGCCTGGCGCGCTCGTTCAGCCATGATTCAAGGCGTATTCCTGGCTTTGCTTGGCTTCGGCGTACTCGCGAATACGGTGTGGCGTCTTCTTAATCAAACGATACCTGACGCTGCCCTGATGGGCATGTTCGGGCTCATCGCGCTCGTCATAAATGTCATCGCCGTCTTACCGCTACTCCCTCACCGAAAAGGCGACGCTAATGTCCGCGCGGTTTGGTTGTTTTCACGTAATGACGCCATCGGGAACGCGGCCGTAATTGTGGCAGCAGGTTTGGTCGCCTGGCTCGGTCACGGTTGGCCCGATCTCGTGGTTGCAGTCGGGATCGCCGGGCTATTCCTGCATTCTGCATGGGCAATAATTCGCGATGCACGCAACGACCTCAGAGCCGCAATATGACCATTCAGAAGATTGGATTCATCATTGGTCTGGGCGTTCTGGCGATAGATCAACTCACTAAAGCACTTATCCTCAATATTGATGCCCTGGATAACGGTGTGACGGTCCTTCCATTCTTCAACATTGTGCGGCTCAAGAACAATGGTATCAGCTTTGGTCTTCTAGGCAGCCTGCCTCCCTGGCTCCTTACTCTAGCCGCTCTATCGATCGTCGCGGTTTTATTCTATTGGTTATGGCGCACCGCTGATCGCCAGATCGCAACCGCACTCGGGCTGATTACAGGTGGAGCACTCGGAAACATAGTCGATCGCGTGCGACATGGAGCGGTGACCGATTTTTTAGATTTTCACATCAATAACTACCACTGGCCCGCGTTCAACTTCGCCGATAGCGCGATTGTCTGCGGTGTCGGCTTACTGTTGATCTCTGAGTTACTCACGAAGCCACGACGGACGGATAATGCTGAACAAAAATAGCGGCTGATTAATCTGGCCCATGCTTAATAGTTGTCGATGTAAGAATTCGCTTGCCCCTACAGCCACTGTAGGGGCTATAAAACCGACATGATCAAATTCGATTCACTTCGCGTTGGCCTCGCAATGGCCGCCTCAGCGCTCGTAGCAAGCTGCGCCAGCTTTGCCGATCCGCTCACTGAGACGCTACAACCGCTCGGGGCCTGGGCCAGCGGGACCGACGGTGACGCCTGTGAAACCGCTCCGATTACTTATTTTTCATCGGATGGGGTCGTGCTTGTCCTCCTCAGCGCCAAAGGGCCGGTCCATGCGATTGGCAGTTGGGACCGCAACGGCGACGTGCTGGCCATGACGCATAATGACTTTCCGCTCGATCCCAGCGGGCAATCAAAACCCGCTGTTGAACTCAGTATTATGACATTGGACGCTGATAGATTTGTCACCCGAAATGCCAAGGGCGATATTCGGGAACGCATTAAATGCAGCGAGATTGCGATAAAGACGGGTCATGACACTGAGCCGCACTAAATAAATGAATAGATTTAATGATTTTGACAATGAAATAGGATAGTCGTTGAGCGAATGAAAATTGTAACCGTCATATGCACCGTCAGGTTTTGGCTTGCGCTCATGTTGAGCGTGACCCTTGGTATGGGTGCAACGGCGGCCGATATTCATCCTGTGGACGCTGAAGAGATTGCCTGTATGACCGCAGACGCTGAAGCGCATCATGCCGCCGAAATCGGTGACACTGAAAATGATGATAGTGAGCAGCGTCCGGCCCACAAACATCATACTCATAGCTGCGGGCCATGCCATTTGCATATGGTGGGTATGAACAGCCTGACCTTCTCTTACGCTTTATCAGCTACATCGGGGCTTCGCCCCGGCGCAGACCAGCACGTTCCGCGCGCTGGTCCTCACGGTCTTTATCGTCCTCCGCGTGCCTAACCTGACTCTCTGAATCCGCGCCTTTTGCGCGTGGGTTTGATGTCGATTCAGGTTATCACAAGGAAGAATATCCCATGCCAAAATTCAAACAGGGCGCACTCTGCGTCCTGATCGCGGCTGCCTTTGCAGGCACAGCGGTCGCGGCCCCGTGCAACGGGCCAACAGGCAGCGCGCCGACCATCGTGCCCGATGCGCCGCTAACCCTCACTATGGCGCTCATGCAAATCCGTCATGCGTCCCCGGATGTCCGCCGGGCCGCACTGGAGACGCGCGCCAGCGCAGCCGAAGCCGATCAGGCTGGGCGCCGTCTTAATCCGTCAATCGGACTGGAAATTGAAAACTTCTCAGGCACCGGACCGCTCAACGGGTTTGACCAAACCGAAACCACGCTCGCCATTGAGCAGACATTCCAGCTTGGAGGTAAAAGAGCCAAGCGCGAGCGTGCCGCGCGGGCGCGGGCAGCGCTCGCCGACGCTGAATGCCGCGTCATATTAAGAGAGACCGAGCTAGAAGCAGCGCTGCTCTATCATGACCTGATCGCCGCGACAGAACTCGCAGCGCTGGCACGGGAGTCGGCGGATCTCGCCGTGTCTTTGGCTGAAACCGTTGCGAAACGTGTTGAGGCCGGCGCGGCCGCCCGGCCGGAGCGCTCGCGCGCCGAGGCAGATGCGGCTGCACTCAAAGCCGCCGCACTTGCCGCAGACGCTGAAATTGATCAACGCCGCTATGAACTCGCCGCGCTTTGGGGAAGCTCAACGCCGGTTTTTGCGCCCCCGCGCGCCATATTGTCTGATGAAAGTGAAATACTCTCAAAGACGCGCGGGCTTGACGAGCACCCGGCGCTCGCCGCGGCTAAAGCTGGAGCAACAGCCCGCGACGCTGAGCAGGACGCCGCCCGCGCGGCCGGTATTCCTGATGTCACGGTTAGTGCGGGCGTTCGCCAATTTGAAGAGACCGGCGACAATGCGCTCCTGGTCGGGGTCACCGTGCCGATTCCGCTTTTTGACCGTAACCGCGACGCCGCTCGCGCAGCGGGTTATCGCGCCGATGCCGAACGTATCAGCGCCGTCGCCGTTGAGGCCAGATTGCGGTCGCAGCAACAGGCCGCCGCCGCGCGGGTGCGCGCCGCCGAGGCCCGGCTGACGCTACTCGAACAGGAGGCGCTACCTGCGGCCCGTTCCGCCTACGACGCATCTGTTGAAGGCTACGCGGCAGGCCGGTTTGACCTCACATCAACGCTCGATACCCGTAAAGGGCTGATCGAGGCAGGCGTCAGCGTAATTGACGCGCGGCGTACCCTTAATGCGGACCTCATGCGTCTCAAAAGCCTGATCGGTGCCGCCCCGTTTAATGGAGACTTCCAATGAAACAGACACATATTTTGCCAACGACCATGATGGTTCTGGCCGTGATTTTGGCGGGATGCGGCAATGCAACCCCGGATACAAATCGGGTCGCTAGCGAAACCTCCGCCGCGACCGCTGATCACGATGATCACGATGATCATGCCGAAGAAAAAGCGGATCACGATGACCATGGCGAGACCGATCAAGATGATGAGCATGACGATCATGCGGAAAGTGACGGCGAGCCTGACGGCCATGATGATCATAGTGAATCCGAAGGCGACGTTGTAAAACTAACCCCGGACGCGGCCACTGAGGCCGGTATTGAAACAGCAATTGTTGCAGAGGGGGCGATTGCGCAATCTCTCAGCCTTCCGGCCGAAATCCGCTTTGACGCTGATCGTGTTGCCAATGTCTCGCCCAAGGTCAGCGGCGTAATTGGCAAACTCTATGCGAGCGAAGGGGATCACGTGGCACGCGGCGATACGCTGGCGCTGATCAAGAGCCGTGAACTCGCAGGTCTGAAAGCCACTTGGCTCACGGCGGAAACGCGCAAAGCTCTGGCCAGTCAGGCGCTGGCCCGCGAGGAAAAACTGTTTGCGGACAAGATCACCTCGGAAGCCGATTTGCAAGCCGCGCGGGCGGAATTTGAAGCTGCGAAAGCCGATAGTGACGCGGCTGAAAATGAGCTCCATGCCGCAGGTGTCAGTCATGCCGCACTGGAGCGCATTTCCACGGCGGCTGACGGCGATAATGCCAATGCCTATCTGACAGCGCCGATTGCCGGAACGGTGGTGCGCCGCACGGTCATGCTGGGCGAAACGGTCTCAGCCGGGGATGCCGGCGCTGATCCGCTGTTCACCCTTGTCGACGATAGTGTCGTCTGGGCGGATATTGCCGTTTACAAACAGGACATCGCCCGCATTCGCGTCGGCGCTCCTGTCGCGCTAAAAACCGACAGCGGTGAAATCCTTGCGCAGTCCACAATTGCCTTTGTCTTGCCGGTCATCAGCGAAACGTCACGCACCGCGACGGCCCGCGTGATCGTTGACAACCCGGATGGCACACTGCGACCTGGTCAGTATGTCACGGCCGATCTCAGTGTTGGCACATCTGAGCAGGTTTTGCGCGTACCGGAAGCAGCCATTCAATTGGTTGAAGACAGACCTTCCGTGTTCGTCCCTGTCGAGGGCGGCTATGCACCGCGCGCAGTGATGACAGGCACCAAATCCGGCGGGTTTGTGGAAATCCGCTCCGGCCTAATGGCGGGTGAGGCAGTCGTGACAGACGGTGCCTTCACCCTCAAAGCTCAACTCGAAAAAGACGCCTTTGGCGATGGCCACGGCCACTAGGACATTTGATATGATAAATTTAATGCACCGTATCGCCGGAGGGCGGCTGCTCGCCGCCATCGCGGCGCTCGCCATGACCCTTGGCGGATTATTCGCGTTCAAGGCGCTACCCGTTGACGCCTTTCCCGATGTGACGCCCTCACTCGTTCAGGTCTTCACAGAAACCGAAGGCCTCGCCCCAGAAGAGGTGGAGCGCTACGTGACCTATCCAATCGAGACCGCCATGTCCGGCTTGCCAAAGCTAGACCATATGCGCTCGGTCTCAAACTTTGGACTGTCCGTCGTTAACATCTATTTTGAAGACGGCACGGATGTCTATTTTGCGCGCCAGGTTGTTGGTGAACGCCTCGCCGAAGCGCGCGGCAATATCCCCGATGGCTTTGGTGACCCGCAAATGGGGCCGATTTCAACAGGTCTAGGGATTATTCTCTATTTCCGTCTCGAAGATGAGACCGGCGCGCGCGATCTTGTAGAAATGCGCGAAATCCAGGACTGGATCATCAAATACCAGCTTCAGACTGTGCCCGGCGTCACCGAAGTGCTGTCACTTGGCGGTTATGAAAAGCAGTATCAGGTCAGGCTCGATCCGGACGCGCTATTGGCTTACGACATCCAGATTGGTGATGTGATGACCGCCCTTGAGCGCGGCAACAAGACCGAAGGCGCACAATTTCTCGAAATCGGGGCCGAGCAATATACGGTCCGCGGCGTCGGACTGGCGCGATCGGTTGAAGATCTTGCGGAAATTGTCGTCAATGTCGATGATGGCCGCCCCGTGCGGGTACGCGACCTCGGTGAAATCATTGTCGGCGGCGGGGTACGCCAGGGCCTGGCCACCGCCAATGGCGAAGGTGAAGTGGTCGCGGGACTGGTGCTCAAACTCTATGGCGCCAATACGTCCGATGTGATTGCGCGCGTTCAGACACGCTTTGAGGAAATCAACAAAAACCTGCCGGAAGGCGTCAACGCCGTGCCCTATTATGATCAGGGAACACTGGTCAACAAAGCTGCCGCCACGGTGACAACGGCGCTGTGGCAGGGCGCGCTACTCGTCGCACTGGTCGTTTTCGTCTTTCTGGGCGGCTGGCGTCCAAGCCTGGTTGTTGTCCTTTCTATTCCATTTTCCGTGGGCTTTGCCTTCATCGCGATGCAATGGCTCGGCATCAGTGCCAACCTCATGTCGCTGGGCGGCGTGGCCATTGCCATTGGCATGATGGTGGATGGGGCTATCGTCATCGCAGAAAATGTCGACCGGGGATTCCGGGAAAGCGATCCGTCTGTCGATCAGAGAGATGTTGTGGCGCGCTCGGCTGCGGAAGTTATTGCGCCGCTGATTGCCGCTGTTGCGGTGGTGATCGTCGTCTTTCTGCCGCTTTTCTCGCTGCAAGGCGTGGAAGGTAAAACCTTCCGGCCTCTGGCAGCCTCCGCGGCGCTCGCCATGACGGGGTCATTGTTCTACGCCGCGCTGATTGCGCCATCGCTCGCAAATGGGGTCATGCGTCGGAGCAAAAAGCCGCGTGAGGACCGTCCGGGATGGATTGCCCGCACGGTCAGCCAAGCCGCCGGATTCTTCGTTCGCCAGCGTTTGGCGGCGATTGCTCTGGCCGCCATCCTCCTCGTAGCGGGCGGACTGGCCGGATCGCGCCTCGGGTCTGAATTTACTCCTTCGCTTGAAGAAGGTGATGTTCTGCTCCGCATGACCATGGCACCATCTATCTCTTTGACAGAAGCGGCGGAAACGACCACCCGCGTTGAGAAAAGGCTTCTGACGGCCTTTCCGGAAATCAAGTCTATCGTGACCCGAATCGGTCGCGGTGAGGTCGGGGCCCACGCCGACCCGACCAATAGTGCGGAAGCTTTTGTTGAACTCAATCCGAGGTCGGAGTGGCGCAAAGGCTTGTCGCCGGAGGACTTGCGCACAGCGATATCGGAAAATCTCGAAGGTGTGCCCGGTATTGTCGTCAATATCGGTCAACCTATCGCGATGTCTGTTGATGAGCTTTTGACCGGGACGCGCGCAGAACTTGCCGTGAAAATTTTCGGGCCGGACAGTGATGTCCTGTTGAAAAAGTCACAAGAGCTACAGGCCATCTTGCAACAGGTCGATGGGGCAGCTGAAGTTCAGGCTGACCAGATTACAGGGGCGCCACAACTCGTGGTGCGTGTCGATCGCGCGGCCCTCGGGCGGTATGGTCTCGATGTTGAGGACGCGCTTGACGCCTTGCGGACCTCGGTCGGCGGCGCAGAAGCCGGCGCTCTGTTTGAAGGCGTTCGGCAATTCCCGATCGTCGTGCGGTTTCATGAAGAGAGCCGCGATACAGCCGAAGCCATCCGCCGTTTGGTGCTGGAATCGCCGACCGGCGCACGTGTCACGCTGGAAAGCGTGGCCACTATCGAGACCGTGATTGGTCCGCGCCAGATCACGCGAGAGGATGGCGAGCGCTTTATCACTGTCCAATCCAATGTGCGGGGCCGTGACATCGGGTCTTTTGTAACGGAGGCGCAAGCTCTGACGGACGCCAATCTTGACCTGCCTGCAGGCTACCGCGTTGTCTGGGGCGGTCAGTTTGAATTGCAGCAACAGGCCAATGCTCGGTTCGCAGTTGTGATACCAATCACGCTCGGCATTGTATTGCTGATCCTGCTACTGACATTCGGACGGCTTAAATCGGCAATTCTCATACTGCTGAACATCCCCCTGGCGTTAACCGGAGGCGCGCTCGCACTCTGGATTACAGGCCTGCCTGTCTCGGTTCCCGCGACGGTTGGTTTCATCGCGTTGTTTGGTATCGCACTTGGCAACGGGATGGTCCTGGTGAGCTTCATGGATGATTTCGCCCGCGCCGGGCGGGACCGGGATGCGCTCGCAATCGATGCGGCTGGGATGCGCGCCAGACCCGTTCTGATGACGGCGATGACAACCGCTTTGGGACTTGCGCCCTTGCTGTTTGCGACTGGCGTCGGCGCCGAAGTACAGCGGCCTCTGGCAACTGTCGTCACAGGCGGGCTTGTCTCTTCAACTCTGCTGACGCTGCTCGTGATACCGGCATTGCATCGGTGGTTCTCGCCAAAACCTGACTCGCATCATTCGCTACTGGAAACACGGCACAACCCCGAAACTGTGCCAGCGGAATAAATCACTCCGCCTTGGCGGTGTAATCCGCCAAGGCGTCACTTTTTTGGAGACGCTTATGTCACCCCCGAAACACTCAAATCATGATCATGACACTGACAGTCATGGTCATGACCATGGCGATGTCATTAGCCGTATAGTGGGCCCGCGCGCGGAAATCATCTTTGCCGGGCTAGCTGGACTTTGCCTGCTGGCAGGCTGGCTCGGACCCAAACTTGGGTTTCTACCGGACCCCATCGGATTTGGCTTCCTGCTCGCGGCTTACTTTTTCGGCGGTTATTTCGCGCTGCGTGAGGCCATGGGTAAAATACTCAAAGGCCAGTTTCAGATCGACTTTCTGATGCTGGTGGCTGCTACGGGCGCCGCCATTCTCGGCGAATGGGCGGAAGGTGCTTTTCTTCTCTTCCTGTTTGCCATTGGCCATGCCCTTGAAAACTATGCCATGGCCCGGGCGCGCAATGCGATTTCGGCTTTGTCGGATCTCACTCCGGATGAGGCGCTTGTCCGTAGGGGTGAGACGACAGAAACCATTGCGATTGACGAGTTAGTTGTCGGCGATGTCGTTGTGGTGCGTTCCAATGAGCGCTTGCCAGCCGACGGATTTGTGGTCAGCGGACAAAGCGCCGTCAATCAGGCGCCCATTACAGGCGAAAGCGCGCCCGTAGACAAAAGACCCGTGGCTGACCGCGAAAAGGCAGCTGCTAATCCTGACGCGCTGAAGGCCGAAAGCCGCGTGTTCGCGGGGTCAATCAATGGGTCCGGCAGTCTTGATATAGAAGTGACCAAATTGTCGGGCGAGACGACGCTGGCCCGCGTTGTCACCATGGTGAGCGAGGCTGAAACACGCCAGTCACCGACCCAGAGTTTTACCAAAAAGTTCGAGCGCATATTTGTGCCGTGCGTCATTGTTCTGGCGGTTGTTACGTCGCTGGCCTTCCTTGTTTTGGACGAGACGGCTTCCGAAAGCTTCTACCGAGCCATGGCTGTATTGGTGGCGGCAAGCCCCTGCGCGCTGGCCATTGCAACCCCAAGCGCCATTCTCTCCGGCGTGGCCCGCGCCGCGCGCGGCGGCGTGTTGATCAAGGGCGGCGCGCCGCTTGAGGCGCTCGGACGGCTCGACGCCATCGCCTTTGACAAAACAGGCACACTGACGGAGGGCGAGCCGCGCCTAGTGGATATTGTGCCTTTCGGCGATGTCGATGAAGACACTTTGCTCAGGGTTAGCGCCGCTGTTGAAACGCTGAGTGATCATCCGCTGGCCGAGGCCGTGGTGCGCGATGCGAAAACGCGCCTCGGATCAATCCCCGACAGCGCAACCGATTTTACAAGCATAACCGGTCGCGGTGTTTCCGCCATGTATGATGGCCAGATTGTGCATATCGGCAAATCGGCCTTGTTTGATGAGGTGGACGGCAAGCCAGTGCCCGAGGACTTGGCAGAGCGCGTCAATTCGCTGTCGGCCGATGGCCGCACAACGATGATTGTGCGCCATGGTGAGCGCTATCTGGGCGTAATCGGTCTGATGGACACGCCGCGCGAAGCCGCGAAAACCGTCATAGCGCGGCTGCGCGACATCGGCGTGACCCGCATGATGATGATTTCGGGCGATAATCAGAATGTGGCAGATGCTGTCGCGCGAGACGTTGGGCTGGACGAGGCCTTCGGCGATCTCATGCCCGATGACAAAGTCACCAAGATCAAATCGCTCAAGCAAGGCCGCGGTGTCGCTATGGTTGGGGACGGCGTCAATGATGCGCCTGCCATGGCTAATGCGACTGTCGGTATTGCCATGGGAGCGGCGGGCTCAGACGTTGCGCTTGAGACCGCTGACATTGCCCTCATGGCTGATGATCTTGAAACGCTGCCATTTGCAGTCGGATTGAGCCGGGCAACCAGTCGCACTATCCGGCAAAATCTCTGGGTCAGCCTCGGCATCGTCGCGTTTCTTATTCCCGCGACGCTTTTCGGTCTCGGGATCGGGCCCGCTGTCCTCATTCACGAAGGTTCAACTTTGATCGTCGTGTTCAACGCTTTGCGACTACTTGCGTTCCAGGATCGCGAACATTGATGAAACTGAGGATCTTCTGGTGCCGAATTCAATCAAACGCCCGGGTGCCGCCAGCGCGGCTCAGTGTTTCTGACTAAAACTGAAAAGCAATCATTCACAAAAGGAGTCTACGTATGTCGATGAATAGTTTGCGGAGCTTGTTCATTACGGGGACCTTAGCCGCCTCGCTCGCGGGACGCGCGTCGGCCCCAAAAGCTTTCCAACCATTAGATGTCATCGAAGCTGAAGCGGTTCGTGCCGAGTGCGGACTGATCCCACCGGCTTCCAGGCTCAAGAGCGGCGGAGACTTCAGGCGACGGGCATATCAGACCTGCAAGAGCGACGTTCTAAGAGAGCTTGCCCGCAATGAGTGAAGACTTCACTCATGCGGCACGCTGATTAAACCCCAGCTGTGCGCCGAGAAGTTCAACCAGATAGCCGCCATCCCGCAGCCCCTCCGCCTTTTTGATAATGTAGCGGATGGCGTCCCGCATGGTGCCGGTTTCATCGCTCCACTCGGCATCGACGGCCGCTTTGCCGTTGAGAACAATGGCGATTTCGCGCCGTGACATGCCAAGCTCAAGACAATCGAGGGCGACCAAACCGTCACGCAGGATTTGCGTGGTTTTGGTCCAGAGCGGCGCCTCGGGCACGCTGCCTTCCTCGATCAGGGCAAGTGCGGCTTTCTGCGCTTTCAGTTTGCGCTCATAGGCTTTGAGATCAGAGATGGTCAGTTTCATCCGAACAGGTTCGAGCCCCAGAATCGAAACGCCGGTGCAGCGCACCTGCACGACGCAGCCCTTGCCGCGGATCAGAAGAAATTCGCGGGCCTGCAAATCGGTAATGTGGGTGATTTGGCAAATTGGAACCGTGCTGTCCCAGATATCACAGCTTTCGCCCGGCGCCCGTGGTGAGCAGTTCACTTCCACCTGATCGGGAAACACATGCTTGTTCCAGACCGCATCGGCTTCAAACCCATTAAGGTCTGGATCGGGCATGAACATAAGGCCCCAGCGGTGAGCGAGGCGCTGCGGGTTGCGGGGCTTCAAGAGACGAACATCGGCGCAAGGCGCTTTCATTTCAGATACATCGTCGTCCGACCGCGCCTCTGCATCGCGTCTGAGGTCGGGATTGCGCCTTGCATATTCCCATGCCCAGCGATCAGGCGACAGGCGCGAAAGGTAATCGTAGCGCGCCAGGACGCCTTCCGAACTCAAGGTAAAAGTCTTCATCATCAGCTCCCTTCACAGGGGAATTCAGCAAGATGAGTGCCAACCTGAAATTGAAGACTGAATTCATACGCGCAGATTACTTAATGCATGAACAGCATCTTACGGGAATAATTTGAGCATCTGATCACTATTCAAACTCTCCTCATGAGGGATTTTTACAGTCGCAACCTGTAGCAATAGTTACAGGTTCGCGTTTGCATTCATCTGCAGCAGGTCGCGGGGCGTTGCTGGATATGGCCCGCAGTCCCACTCCCCGAAAATCGCATGGGCTGTCAGGCTTTGGTCACTCGGAAACGTGAGTGACAGGAGCCTTATGAAATGGACAAGCCCGCGCACCAAAGCGAAACAGAAGACCGTCGCAGCGCAATGCTGCGCACCGCGTTCTGTTCTGTGGTGCGCGAAGCGCTGGAAGCGCCAGATACGATCGAAATCATGGCCAATCCTGATGGATCGGTCTGGATCGAGAAGGCTGGCATCGGCCTCATCATCTCTGAACACACTCTCCCGTCTTCCGACCGCGAGCGCGTCATCCGGCTCGTGGCCTCTGGGGTGGGAGTAGCCGCAAACCGCACCTCCCCGATTATCTCTGCTGAACTCCCCGGCAGCGGCGAGCGGTTTGAAGGGCTTCTCCCACCCGTCTCAACCGCGCCATGTTTCTCCATCCGCAAGCCTGCGACCACACCGTTTGAACTCGGCGACTATGTCACCCAGGGCGCGCTGGCGCCTGCGCTGGCCCAAGCGCTCAAGGACGCGATTGCAACGCATGCGAACATTCTGATCGCCGGCGGCACGTCCTCTGGCAAGACGACATTTACCAATGCCTTGCTGGCAGAGCCCTCACTACATGACGACCGCATCGTCATCCTTGAAGACACGCGGGAGCTGCGCTGCGCCGCACCCAATGTCGTCCAGCTCAGAACCCATCGCGGCAGCACCAGCCTGCAGGACCTTGTCCGCTCGACCCTGCGCCTGCGCCCCGACCGGATCATTATCGGCGAAGTGCGCGGGGCTGAAGCGCTCGACCTGCTCAAAGCCTGGAACACCGGCCATCCCGGCGGGATCACCACGCTGCATGCGAACTCCGCCCACGGCGCGCTAGCGCGGCTTGAACAGCTGACACTGGAAGCCACACCGCGCGCGCCCTTCGACCTCATCGCAGAGGCGATTGACGTCGTCGTGTTCATGAACCGCGCGGGCGGCCAGCGCCGCGTTGAAGAGGCGCTCCGCGTCACCGGCTTTGACGGCGAGGGCTACCAGACCCAGCCGCTCGTCTCCCGCTCTTTGTCCCTCGTCCAACATGGAGAAACACTATGACCCTCTACACCCACCTTCAGACCGTAAACCGAACGGTTCAGGTCGCGGCCTGTATCGGCCTCGGCCTGATGATCGCCGGTCCCGCCCATGCGGCAGGCTCCGGCATGCCCTGGGAAGGTCCGCTCGATCAGATCCTGCAATCTATTGAAGGGCCCGTCGCGCGGATCGTCGCGGTGATCATCATTACGCTGACCGGTCTGACCTTGGCTTTCGGAGAGACCAGCGGCGGGATGCGAAAGCTGATCCAGATTGTGTTCGGTCTTTCGATCGCCTTCGCCGCCACCAGCTTCTTCCTGACTTTCTTCAGCTTTGGCGGCGGAGCGCTGGTCTAGTGGCGGAAGGCTATGAAATCCCCCTCCATCGCTCGCTGACCGAGCCGATCCTGATGGCGGGCGCACCGCGCACGGCCGCCATCGCCATCGGGACGCTCGCTGCCGCGGTCGGCCTTGGGCTCCAGCTCTGGATACCGGGCCTCGTGCTCTGGACCGTCGGGCATTCAGCGGCCGTGTTCATGGCGCGGTCTGATCCGGATTTCATGGCCGTTGCGAGCCGTTCGACGCGCCACAAGGAGCATCTGACATGCTGAACTTGCGTGAATATGCCGACACACCAACGCTTCTCGCCGACTATCTACCATGGGCCTGTCTCGTTGCGCCGGGCGTCGTCCTCAACAAGGACGGCAGCTTCCAGACGACATTCAAATATCGTGGCCCTGACCTTGAAAGTTCGACCGAGGAAGAACTCGTCTCGGTTATGGCCCGGGTCAACAATGTCCTGCGCCGGTTTGGCTCAGGCTGGGCGCTCTTCTTCGAGGCGCAGCGCCACGAGGTGCATGACTATCCGGAGGCGGAGTTTCCAGATGCGCTGTCCTGGCTCATCGATCAGGAACGCGCGCTGCAAGCCGAAGAAAGCGGCGCCCGGTTCGAGAGTGCCTACTATCTAAACCTCCTCTGGCTACCGCCTGCCGATGCGACGGGCCGCGCCGAGAAGGCGCTGATCCAGCGCGCTGAGACCGAAGATGCCGCGACCTGGCGGCACCGGCTGGAGACGTTCCAGCAGCACGCGGACCGCGTCTTCGATCTCCTTTCCACCTGCCTCGCCGAGATTGGTAAGCTAACTGACGATGAGACGCTGACCTATCTCCACTCGACCATCTCGATCAAGCGCCATCCTGTTGTGACGCCTGAGCTGCCGGTCTTCCTCGACGCCGTGCTCGCCGATGAGCCCTTCGCTGGCGGGCTGGAGCCGATGATCGGTGACGCGCATTTGCGCACGCTGACCATTCTCGGTTTTCCGGCCTCGACCCTGCCGGGCATCCTTGATGAGCTGAACCGGCAGGGTTTTGCCTATCGCTGGGCAACGCGCTTCATCGCCATGGACAAGGCCGAAGCTGAAAAAGTGCTCGGAAAGAAGCGCCGCCACTGGTTCGCCAAACGCAAATCGATCGGCGCGGTCCTGCGCGAGACCCTGTTCAATGAACAGGCGGCCCTCGTAGACAATGACGCCGACAATAAGGCGGGTGATGCCGACGCCGCGCTACAGGAACTCGGCTCCGACCTTGTCTCCTATGGCTATGTGACCACAACGATCACTGTCGCCGATCCCGACCGGCGCGTGGTGGACGAACATATCCGCGTGGCCGAGCGCATCGTGAATGGCCGCGGCTTCACCGCAATCCGCGAGACCCTGAACGCCGTCGATGCCTGGCTCGGGAGCTTGCCCGGTCATCCGTATGCCAATGTCCGTCAGCCCATCCTGCACACGCTGAACCTGGCCCATATGGTGCCGCTGTCTGCGGTCTGGGCGGGCGAAGACGCCAATCGACACCTACAAGCCCCTGCGCTCATCCAGGCACAGACCGACGGCACAACACCGTTCCGCCTAAATCTCCACATTGGCGATGTTGGTCATACGCTTGTCGTCGGTCCCACCGGCGCGGGCAAGTCCGTGCTCCTGTCCCTGCTCGCCCTGCAATGGAAGCGCTACACAAACGCCCAGGTCTTCATCTTCGACAAGGGCCGGTCCGCGCGCGCTGCAACGCTTTGCATGGGCGGCGCGCATATCGACCTTGGCAGTTCGAACGCCCCAAGCCTCCAGCCCCTGAAGGACATCGACACCGAACATGGCGCGAGTTTCGCCGCTGACTGGCTGACAGGTCTCTGCACAAATGAAGGCGTCAGCATGACGCCGGACCTGAAAGCCCGGCTCTGGGAAGCGATCCAGTCTCTCAGCTCAGCGCCTGAAAACGAACGCACGCTGACAGGCCTCAGCCTGATGCTGCAGGACGACACGCTCAAATCGGCGCTCCACCCGTTCACGCTGGAAGGCCCGCATGGCCGCCTTCTCGATGCCGATCAGGAGAGCCTCGCCCTCGCCGATACAGTCTGTTTCGAGATGGAAGAGCTGATGCACGCGAAAGGCGCGGTCGCCCCCGTCATCACTTACCTGTTCCACCGACTTGAAGCCCGGTTCACCGGCAAACCAACGCTGCTCATCCTAGATGAAGCCTGGCTGTTCCTCGATGATCCGATGTTCGCGGCGCGCATTCGCGAATGGCTCAAAACCCTGCGCAAGAAGAACGTGTCTGTCGTGTTCGCAACACAAAGCCTGGCCGACATCGCGAACTCAAGCATCGCGCCTGCACTCGTCGAGTCCTGTCCGACACGGATCTTCCTCCCGAATGAACGCGCGCAGGAACCGCAATCGAAAGAGACCTATGAGCGCTTCGGACTCAATACCCGCCAGATCGAACTGATCTCAAGAGCCACGCCGAAGCGCGACTATTATTACCAGTCACCCCTCGGCGCGCGCGTCTTTGATCTGGGACTTGGACCCATCGCCCTCTCGGTTTGCGGGGCGTCCTCGCCGGAAAATCAGGCCCGCATGGACCGCATCTGGGCCGAGACGGAAGGCGACGGCTTTGCTGCCTGCTGGCTGATCGAGAAAGGCCTGCCCTGGGCGGCTGAGCTGCTCACCCGCTGGCCCGGCCATGCGCCTGAAGCCGCCGATCCGATCCAATCAGTCCACGCCATCGCCGCCGAATAGGAGCCCCCGATGAAACGCTTCCTTGCCTCCGCCCTCATTTGCGCCGCGCCGCTCTCCATCCTCATCGCCCCGCCAGCCGCCGCCCAATGGACGGTCTATGACCCGGCCAATCACATCCAGAACATCTACCAGGCGATCCGGTCGCTTCAGGAAGTGAACCAGCAAATCCAGCAGCTCACCCATGAAATCGAGATGCTGGAGAACATGGCGCGCGATCTGGAGGCGCTGCCCGATAGTATCGTCGACGACATATTGCGCCGCATGCGCCGCATCGAGGAGCTGATGCGCGAGGCCGAAGGCATCGGCTACCGCGTCGAGGAAATCGAGCGCGAGTATGAAGAGGTGTACCCTGAAGACTATGGCAGTGAACCGCCGCGCCAGGCCGTCCTCGTCGAAGAGGCCCGCGCCCGCTGGCGTCAGTCCCGCACGGCTTACCGGGACAGTCTGACCGTCACGGCGCAGGTCGTCTCCACAGCGCGGGCTGACAGTGACAGTCTCGGCCGGCTGATCGCCGACAGCCAGTCCGCCGTCGGCAATCTCCAGGTCGCGCAGGCGGGAAACCAGATCGAGGCCCTGCAGACTGAGCAGCTGATGCAGATGGAAGCCATGATGGCCGCCCATTACCGCGCCGAGGCGCTGGAACGCGCGCGCCAGCTGGCCGAGGCCGAACGCGGCCGCGCCCGCACCCGGGCCTTCCTCGCAGAGTAGCGCCCCATGGACGTGATCGACACATTTCTCGCGACCTTTATCGCCTACATTGACAGCGGGTTCGGCCTGCTGGCGGGCGATGTCGCATACCTGTCGACCACGCTCATCGCTATCGACATTACGCTGGCAGGCCTGTTCTGGGCGCTCTCCCAGAACACGGACGTGATCGCCGGGCTCCTCAAGAAGGTGCTCTATGTCGGCTTCTTCGCCTTCATCATTGGCAATTTCTCTCTTCTCGCAGGGATCGTCTTTGACAGTTTCGCGGAGCTTGGCGTGACCGCTGGCGGCGGGACCATGACCGCCGATGATCTCCTGCGCCCCGGCTTCATCGCCAGTGTCGGTCTCGACGCCGGTCAGCCGCTCTTGGAAGAGATCAGCGACATGCTGGGGCCAATCTCCTTCTTCCATAACTTCATCATGATCGCGGTGATGTTCATCGCCTGGGCGATCATCATGGTCGCCTTCTTCGTGCTGGCCGTGCAGCTCTTCATCACGATCCTGGAGTTCAAGCTGACGACGCTCGCCGGGTTCGTGCTCGTGCCGTTTGCGCTCTGGAACAAGACGACGTTCCTGGCTGAACGCGTCCTCGGCAATGTCATCACCTCGGGCATCAAGCTGATGGTGCTTGCCGTCATTATTGGCATCGGCTCGACGCTCTTCTCATCCGTGACCGATGCGTTCCGTACCGGCGATGATGTGACGCTCGCGCAAGTCATGGGCACGGTGCTCGCCGCGATCGTCTTCTTCTGGATGGGCATCTTTGCGCCCGGCATCGCCTCCGGCCTGATCACCGGTGCGCCGCAACTCGGCGCGGGTTCCGCCGCAGGCGCGGCCGCCGGTGTCACAGCCGGAACCTATGTCGCCGGGATGGGCGGCCGCGCTGCCGTCGGCGCCGTCGCGGGCGGGGCGTCCTCCGCCGTCAAGGCCGGCGCCAGCATGGCCGGCGCGGCGCGCACTTCTTATACGCTGGGATCGGTCGCCTCTGGCGCATCCGGCGCAGCGGGCGTCGCCGCAGGCCTTGCCGGTGTCGCCCGTGCAGGCGGCGACGCTATGCGTCGCACAGCATCGCGCCCGGCTCAAGCCCTCAGAGACGCCTACCAACGCGGCAGTCAGGGCGCCTGGCGCGCCACCGGCGGGTCTGAGGCCGCGTCCATGCAAAACTCTGCCTCCGGATCATCATCAAGCCAAAGCCCCGGCTGGGCGCGGCGCATGCAGGCGAGCCAGCGCATGGGACAGGCAGGCCAGATGGCCGCGCACTCCCTGCGCGACGGTGATCGCGGCGCTTCGGGCGCAAACCCCACCCTCAGAGACAAGGACGACTAGACGATGGCTTTCAGGCGATCCTCCTCCAGCTATGGACCAAGCCCGTTTCCCGAAACGCCTTACCAGAAGGCGGGCCAGATCTGGGAGTTCGCAGCCGGTTTGCCGCAGGCAAAACAATCCATCCGGGGGATGGATTGTAGGCGAAGAACGCCGCGGCAGCGGCCCGCAGGCTCCCGCTTCAACCCAACAAGACAGGAGGTCTGAGCCATGGCGTTCAAGCGTTCATCTTCAAGCTACGGCCGCAGCCCGTTCCCCGAGACGCCATATCAGAAGGCCGGACAGGTCTGGGATGAAAGAATAGGCTCCGCCCGCGTGCAGGCGAAGAACTGGCGGCTCATGGCGCTCGGCTGTCTCGGGCTCTGCTTCGTCACCTCCGGCGCGCTGGTCTGGCGCTCGATGCAATCCACCGTCACGCCCTATGTGGTCGAAGTCGATGAGACGGGTGCGGCCCGCGCTGTGGCTCCGGCCACGACAAGCTACACGCCGACCGATGCCCAGATCGCCCATCACCTTGCGAACTTCATAGAACATGTCCGGGGGCTTTCCGTTGACCCTGTCGTCGTCCGCGAGAACTGGCTGCGCGCCTATGACTTCGTGACCGACCGCGCCGCCACCACGCTCAACGAATACGCCTCCGCCAATGATCCTTTCGCCGATGTCGGGCGCAAATCCCGCACCGTGGACGTGGTCAGCGTGGTTCGCGTCTCGGAGGACAGCTTCCAGGCCCGCTGGATCGAGAAGACCTATGAGAATGGTGCGCTCGTCAGCGCCCAAAGGTTCACCGGCAATTTCACAATCATCACCCAGCCGCCGACGGATGCAGAGACCCTGCGCGCCAATCCGCTCGGCCTTTATGTCCATGCCCTGAACTGGGGTCAGGACCTCGTTACAGGAGAATGATCCCCATGCTTCGTATTCTGCTTGCCACTTCGGCCCTCGCACTTACCACGGCCTGCGCCACGACCGAGCTTGAACCTATCGATGCGAGCGCCTTTGTCGCGGCCAAGCCCGTCGAGGATAGGACCGACTATCCGGTGGAGATCGTCGAAACCGCCGTCGCGCTGCCGCTGCCCGGCCAGATGATGCCCATCGGCGCGCGTGTCACCACCAATGCCGATGGCAGCGTGACGCGGACCTACACAAGGACGATATCGCGTCCCTCAGTGTCACCGGCTGAAGCCATCAGACAGGGCCGCACCGGCGCGCTTATCGAACCTTCGGTCGATGGCTATGTGAACGCGATCCAGGTCTATCCCTATACAGAAGGCGCGCTCTACCGGCTCTATGCCAGCCCCGGACAGGTTTCGGACATTGCCCTGCAGCCGGGCGAGGAACTGGTCTCGGTCTCGGCAGGCGACACGGTCCGCTGGGTCGTGGGCGATACGATCTCCGGCTCTGGAAACACTTCCCGCGCGCATGTGCTGGTCAAACCGATTTCCTCCGGCATTCGCACCAATCTGATGATCGCCACGGACCGGCGCACCTATCATCTGGAACTTGAAAGCACGGGCGGCGGCTATATGGCCGCTCTGTCCTGGCGCTACCCCGCGGATGAACTCGCAGGCCTCACTGCCCGCAATGAGCGCGCGATCGCACGGGACGCGGGAAGCATTGAGCGCGGCCTGACGCTGGAAGGCCTGAACTTCGACTATCGCCTCTCCGGCGACAGTCCGGACTGGAAGCCTGTCCGCGTCTTTGATGATGGCCGTCAGGTCTTCATCCAGATGCCGGAGGACATCGCCACAACCGACATGCCGCCGCTTTTCGTGCTCGGCACGGACGGTGATGCGGAACTGGTGAACTACCGTGTGCGCGGCAATTATTATGTCGTGGACCGGCTGTTCCGTGCGGCCGAGTTGCGCCTCGGCGAGCGGAACCAGACCGTGGTGCGAATCTCACGCAACGAGCGGCGCTCGCCGCTGGCTGGCCTGTTCGGGAACTGAGCCGATGTCCGAGCCCATTCCCTTCGACGAACATGCCGAGCGGCTGAAGATCCGCTCCAGCCCGAAGCCGGTGACGCGGATCAATCGCAAAGTATTGATGGTCGGCGCAGGCCTCGGCGTGCTCGCCCTGTTCGCAGCCATGAGCGTTGCCCTCAAACCGCCAACCGCTACCGATCCGGATGCCCGTCGCGAGCTCTACAACACGACGAACACGCGCAAGCCCGAAGGTCTCTCAACGCTTCCGACCAGCTATAGCGACATCACATCCGTCGAGGACCGCGTCACGCGTCTTGGCCCACCGCTTTCGGGCGATCTCGGCGCGACCATGCTGCGCGCCGAACGCGAGCTCGGTATCGAACCGGAATATGTGACCCGGTTCGAGGATGACTTTCGCCCGAACCCAGCCGACGAGGCCGAACGTGCAAGGCGCATGCGCGAGGCCGCCCTTGCCGATGAAGCCGCCCGCGCACCGGTCTTTTTCCGACTCGATTCTCAGAGCGGCACGGCAAGCACCACCGACACCCGTCCTGCTTATCGAGACCCCGCGCTTGATCTGGGTTCTGAGCTTCTGGCGCTCGCCGCTCTGCCGCAAGGCGCACGGTCCGCTTTCGGACAGCCTATCGATACAAATCTCCAGTCCCGCAAGCTCGCCTTTACGAGCGAAGGACCAGCAAGCGACATCTACAATCCACACGGCGTGGAAGACCCTGCCTCGCCGTATCAGGTCATGGCTGGCACGCTCATTCCGGCTTCAATGGTCACGGGCATCAACTCAGACCTGCCGGGCACGATCGTCGCGCAGCTCACCCAGCCCGTCTATGACACCGTCACCGGCCAATACCTCCTCATCCCGCAGGGCTCGCGCCTGATCGGGCGCTACCAGTCGGAAGTCTCTTTCGGGCAGGACCGCGCACTCGTGACCTGGGACCGGATCATCTTCCCGGACGGGTCGTCGATTGTGATTTCCGCGCCAGGCGCTGATGCGCAAGGCTTTGCGGGTCTCTCGGATCGAACCGATCATCATTGGGACCGCGTGTTCATCGCAGCAGGCCTCGCCACCATTCTCGGCGTCGGCGCAGAACTCGGTGCAGACGGTGACGGCGATCTCGAACGCGCGATCCGACGCGGCACGACCGACACCGTCAACCAGGCCGGCCAGCGCGTCGTCGAACGCAACCTTGGCATTCAGCCGACGGTCCGTGTGCGGCCGGGCTGGCCCGTGCGCGTGGTCGTCACCCGCGACCTCATCCTCAGACCCCATCCACAAGGAACAAGCAGATGACCCTACGCCTTGGACAGTTACCCGATCGCACCCCGGTGCGTATGAGCCTCTCGGTCGATCCCGACCTCGCCAGCGCCCTCAGCGACTATGCCGAAATCTACCGGCAAACCTATGGCGCGGAGGAAAAGCCCGAAGCGCTCATCCCCGCCATGATCGAAAGCTTCCTGGCGTCAGATGCCGGGTTCAAACGGGCGCGCCGCGCCCTTCATTCCAACGCCAGCAAAGGAGACTAACCCATGGCGCAGATCGGCACGTTCACCCTGAAAGATGGCAGCTATACCGGCACCATCCGCACCATGACCATCAACGTCAAAGCACAGCTTGTCCCGAACAGTGACAAGGCATCAGATGGCGCACCCGACTTCCGGCTCTATGCCGGCGGGGCCGAACTCGGTGCGGCCTGGCGTCAGGAAAGCAAGGACGGCGAAACCCCGTACCTCGCCGTCAAGCTCGACGATCCAAGCTTTGCCAGCCCCGTGCGCGCCGCCTTCTTCGAGAATGAAAAGGACGGCACCGGCGTCATGGTCTGGAACCGGACGAAGACCAACTAGCAAAGGGTCTGGCGCCCCAATGAGCCTCAGCCTGCATGATCTTGAAAAAGGCCGCCGCATTGCGGCGCTCGTCGTGCGCCATTGCGGTGAGAAGTATTTTCCCCTGTTCGACCGGTTCGACCGGGAAGTCCGCGAGCGGGCCTCGGCGGCCGACCGGATCGAGGACGCCATCGGCGCGAACATGCCCGCTCGGCCGAGAAAGCGAGGGCGCTCTTGATTTCCTCAGAAAGAACCGCTATATATCCCTTCAGTGGAAAGGATCGCTCAATGTCCCAAACAGCAGCCATCGACGCACAGGAACGGGCACGGGTGATGACCATGGCCGTGGTCCGGGCCGCTGAAAAGCTTGGTCTTTCCGGGAAGGACATGGCCCTGATTTTGGGGGTTTCGGAACCGACCGTGTCGCGGATGCGCAAGGATGAGTTCCGGCTGGAGGAAGGCACCAAGCCGTTTGAACTGGGAGCGCTGTTCGTTCGCCTGTTCCGGTCGCTTGATGCGATCACCGGCGGCGACGGCAAGGTGGCCAACGCCTGGCTACGCAATGAAAACCGGGCGCTTGGCGGTCGTCCACTCGATCAGATCAAGACGATTACAGGACTGACCCATGGCCTTGCCTATCTGGATTCCAGACGCGCTCCGCTCTGAGCGGCAAGGCGTATCCCGCGTTTTCTGGCGCTGCGTGGAGGCGCAACACATCGTCTCCACGCTTCAGCTTGTTGATACGCTGGATGAGCAGCGTCTTCTCGAAGACATGCTCGAAGAAACAAAGCCGCCTGTACCCCCCGACTGCGCAGGGCTCCACTATCTCTACATGACGCCGTTCCGCTACGGCCTCTATCCGAACGGCTCGCGGTTCCGCCGCGCCGGACCGACGCCCGGCGTCTATTATGTGTCCGAAGAACCGGCGACAGCGATCATCGAAACCGCGTTTCATTTGCTGCTCTTCTACGCAGACTCTCCGGGCACGCCATTTCCGGCGCAGCCGAGCGAGCACACCACATTCGACGTGCCGGTCCGCACCGACGCAGCCATAGATCTCATGTCAAAGCCATTTAGCGACGCTGCCAACCTCTGGACGCATCCAAACGACTACGAAGCGTGCCAGCAACTCGAAGAAGCTGCGCGTGCGGAGAGTATCGGGCTGATCCGCTATGCGTCAGTGCGCGATCCCGAGCACCGGCCAAATGCGGCTATTCTCTCCTGCGCCGCCTTCGCCGCCGCAACCCCGACACAAAACCAGACCTGGCGGCTATGGTTCAACAAGACAGGCGTGCACACGATATGTGAGTTTCGGGGAGAAAGATTTGGTATTCCAGCGCTTGCATGGGAAACCGACGAAAGACTCAAGCGACTGTTTTCTGCAGATACCACGCAGAAAACTCCATAAAATTGAATTACATAAATAGTCGGATCCCACTGAATCGAATGCTCCATGGAAAAAACACAGAATGAGCGCACTGTCCTCTTCGTCACAAAAGCGACGCCAGAGGATAATGAATTCACAGAGTGGCTCGCCCCGCGCCTTGAGGCTGCAGGATACCAGGTTTTCGCCGACATTCTGAATCTCGAAGGAGGTGAACGCTGGCGAAAAACATTGACCCGTACTTTGCAGGACCGGGCGGTAAAGCAATTGCTGATTTGCGCCGGAGATGGCTTGCATAAAAACGGCGTGCAGGAAGAAATTGGCATTGCAGCCGACGTCTCCCGCACGACCGGTGATGAAAAATTCACGATACCGCTTCGCGTTAGGAGCTTCCGCAAAGTCTTCGGCATGGGAGAACTACAATATCTGAACTTCGAAGATAGCTATGCGGATGGTCTCGCTGATCTGTTAGAGACGCTCGAAAAGCAGAACGTCCCAAAACTCAATGAACCTTTGATTCAGCCGCAATGGGAGCAGCACCGAAGGCGAAATGAGATCAGACTGGAAAACCGCGCCGAAACCCTGACCAGCAATTGGGTCGCGATCGAAAACGCGCCAGACGAGATCGCTTATGTCGCGCCGACTGGACCTTGCGATCGCGACAAGCTGAAAAGGCGCGCGAACAGCTTCGCTTTTCCCACTTATCCTCACTTATCTGGTTTCATCACCTTCGCTTCCCCCTTGGAAATGGCCGAGCATTTCGAGGGGTTCGGACCGATCAAGACGATTGCTACGAGTCGCCTTTCATCTTTCATGGAAAAGGGGTGGTCGGAACTCGACATAAAGAGTCGTGAAGCCAAAAATATTTTAGTCGCGCTATTCCGTCAGGCCTGGGAGCGACGTCTCTCTTCGATCGGGTTTCAAGAATATGGGTGGGCGAGCGGTCTCGGGCATCATGCCGCCCCCGCGCAGATTCGCATCAACGAACGCGTGGCATGGGGGCCAAAGGAAGGCAAGCGTAGGTCGGTTCTGCGGAACGTCGCAAAGGGGCGGGTTTGGTCCTACGGCGTGAGCGCAATTCCCAATCTCTATCCCTTCCCCCATTTCCGGCTCAAGGCTCGGGTTCTGTTTTCGGATATCAAGGAAAACGCTAAAGGAGATGAGGACCGTCAGGGCAGCATCATCGACGATAAGGAGAGGCAGCACCGTCATCGGCGCAGCGACTGCAAGGGCTGGAGGAACAAGTCCTGGCACGGTCGCATGATGGCGTTTCTGGAGCTTGTGGCGGGAGGCGATTCCTATATCTCACTTCCCATCGGCGCGGGCGGCAATCTCGTCCTCAACGTAATGCCTATACAGATGATTTCACCGGTGACGACACCGATCGTCCATGACGACGAGGACGCCGAAGAAACTGATCCCTCGACTCTGGCTGGCGATTTTGACCCCGAGGATGGGGATACCTCCGATGAAGAGGAGGCGCAGAAATGAAATTTGACGTCGTTACGCCGAGACTTATTCACCTCCCGGAACCAGCTCTCTCATTCGGTTTCGGTCAATCGACGGACCATCCCAAAGACGGGCTATATCTCTACGGACCCCACAAAGCGGATGATCGCAACAAGGTCATCACCATAGGCGTCATCGGCACAACAGAGGGACTGGAATATTTCCGGCGCTGGGGGCGCAGCGTGCTCGGCGATGTGCTTGTGCCGCCCCCAAAAAAGACGGACAAGGAACATCGTCTCCATCTCAGCAATTTTCCGGGGATGCCTGCGGCCTTTGGTGTTAGCTTCGACCCCCGAGACTTCATTGAATACGTGGTCGACGGCGACAAGATTGAGACAACCACAGCCCTGCAAAACCACCATGAAGCGGTCGCCCAGACAGTTGAAGTTTTTCTCGAACGCGTTCGCCATCATGACGAAAACGAAGAAAGACGTCCCGACGTCTGGGCGTTTGTCCTGCCAGAAATTATCTATACGCGTTGCACACGCCAGGCTCGGCGCAGCGGCGTGACTCTATCTCCTGGCGAATATGTGAAGCGTCAGAAGCAGCGCAGCAACTTGCCGCTTCTGGAAGATGTAATCGATCTTACGAAAGAAGACATCTTCGATGACGTTCCGGACTTCCATCGTCAGGCAAAAGCCAAGCTTCTGAAGCTGGGCTACACTTCGCAGCTCGTGCGGGAAACAACGCTTGCGCCGGAAGCATTCACAAATGCCCACGGCTATCCTATCCGCGGTGTCCAGGATGCAGCCACAATTGCCTGGAATCTGGCTACTGGTCTCTACTACAAAACGCAGGCCGAACCGCCGTGGAAGATCGCTAATATGCGCGATGGCGTCTGCTATGTTGGGCTCGTCTTCAAGAACCTCCCAAATGACAGGAACAATCATGCATGCTGCGCGGCACAGATGTTTTTGTCAGAAGGCGACGGGATCGTCTTCCGTGGAGCAAATGGCCCTTGGCAAACGGAAAACGGCGAGTTCCACTTGAAGAGCACCGCCGCCCGGGATCTCATCGGCAAAGTCCTTGAGACGTATGAGGAGAAATTCGGCGCACCCCCAAAGGAACTCTTCATCCACGGGCGCGCTGGATTTTCGAGCGAAGAATGGCGCGCCTTTGAGGCAGCCGCCCCCAAGGAAACGAATATCGTCGGTGTTCGAATTAAGACGACGACCGGCCAGGTGAAGCTGTTCCGGGACGGAAAGTATCCAACCTTGCGCGGCACGGCCATGATCCTCGATCAGAATAACGCCTTCCTCTGGACATCCGGCTACGCACCGAGATTGGACACATACATTGGTCCAGAAACGCCAAACCCTCTGAACGTGACTGTACTAAAGTCATCCGGCGAAAGACCGGATATTGAAACGGTGCTGTCCGACATCTTGGCGTTGACGAAAATCAACTACAACGCCTGCAACTACTCGGACGGCCTGCCCGTCACCATCCGATTCGCGAATAAAGTCGGTGACGTTCTGATTATGGGTAGCGCGAGAGGCGGCGGAAAGCAGCCGTTCAAATTCTATATCTGACGGAGAACATGAATGGTCTATGTAAATGGAACCGCACATATCCGTCACGCTCAGAGCGGTCAGGTCTATGAGATTGATGCCGACATGCTCGACTTCGAAAGCGTCTCCAGTGAAGAACGCAGCACGGGACCGGAAACAGCCTATTCGGCAGTCGTTGAACATCCGGAGCTTGGGCAGCTCACCTGGTCGATTTGGGAATATCCAATAGGCGCAAAAAATTATCGCGAGACCGATGTCGGCCCGCATGAATTGCTGAACAACCTTGAGTTTGGACTGGAACACGAACCGCCAGACCCGGACGAAGACGGCGACGAAAGAATAGACGAAGAAGACCGACAGGCGCAGATAGACGCGCTGGTTGAATGGTTCTTTGAGCGTTATGAAGATCCGGCCCAGCGGCTACCCTATATCAGCGCCGAAGGCGGCTACCAATGGATTTATGGCGGCCCTTACGATGCACGCGAGGAACTGGCTGAGAACTTCCCAGACTTGCCCGACGACGTCATCGAAGCTGCTGTCGATGAAATCGAATCTGACGGATTGACGGATTGGGCACCCGTCGCAAGTGCCGAGGACTATGATCAGTATGAGGACAACGAGCCGGATGATTTAGAAGTTTCCGCAATCGCGCGCGACCTTGAAGATTTAATTCAAGGCCTTCCAGAGGCCGTTGCTGAGCCAGCGTTTGAGGTCGGCGGTGATGGCCTGATCCATATGGCGATCCCTCCTGATGCGACGACGCCGGATGCGAACAACCCTTTGCTCGATGAGTTACGTGAGGCAACGCAGGATTTACTACACGAACTCAATGGAACGAATGCGCATACGGATCTTCTGAATGCCGTGCAGCGCTATCACGCTACCATCAGCGCTGATTCGATTTCTATTTCGCAGGTTTATTCTCGCGGCATACGGCTGGCGAACGTCGGTGAGGCAACCGAAAAAGCGATCGCGCGGGACTATCTTCCGTCATTCCCGTTGAGTGTTGAGGCGCATCTGTCCTCTGTGCTGGACCTGAACCGCGCTTACATTATGGCCCACCCGGAAGGACGCAGGATCGCCGAGAATTCTGCCGCCTATCAACGGACGCCATCAGATACAGAAGCAATGCGAAGGGCCGCGGATGATTTTGCCGATGCCGTTGCCAGTGCACGAAGCCTGTTTGCCGATGACGTCCGCGAACTCGTTGTACAGGCATCGTCGCAGATAGGGCACGGCCCCCAGCCAGGCCGGTCGAATCAGAACGCCGCACACACGTTCGGCAACCTGACTCGGTTCATTCTAAAGCAAGTTGGGACCGCAGCCTTGTTCACAGGCGCCGCTCTCGGCGGCGCGGCAATCACGGGAAGTATTCCGGGCGGGGCGTTGGCTGCAACCGGAACCGAGTACATCAATTTATGTTGGAGCTTTTTGGTCGCAAACGCATCCGCCCTTCACGCGATTGCCGCCTCCTTTGGCGCAGACTTGTCCTGGATGTCGTCTGCTGCGCACATTCTCGAGCGACACAAAGCGCAAAAGCCTGACTCATGATTTTGCGGAGCCGCCGACTGCCCAGAGTACATTTTCGCGATCAAACAACTCCATCACCCGAGGATCAAACGGGTGGATGATCTTGAGCAGTTCGTCACGCCGATACTCAAGCGAGCCACCGTCGCCATAGACGGGTCTTGTCGTCTTGTGGCCCATGAGCAGGCATCGCAGGCCGTAGTCGATATTGGCTTCCTGCATGCGTTTCTCGAAGGCGTGGCGGAATGAGTAGATCTTGTGGTCGGGCGACTCCAGCAGGCCGCGATTGCGGAAGTTCTTCATCATGTTGGCGGAGAAAAGCTCGCCCTTGTCGTAGTAGTGGGCAAAGGCTTTCGGCGCCGCGCGCTTTGCCGCTTCGAGTGCGATGCCGACCAGCGGAATGTCCCTCTCGGAGGTGTCGGTCTTCACTTCGCGGTCCGTCCGTGCGCGGATGGAGATGTAGGGCACCGGCTCATCAATGTGAAAATCTTCAACGCGTAGGTTGATGATCTCACTCGGTCGGCATCCTGTCTCGATCAGCATCAGCGTAATGAGCTGCAGTTCCGGCCGCCATTTACGGGTAGCACCCGGCGCAAGAATCTTCTCCCGCACCCAGTTGGATGAGAATGGCGGCACTTCGGTTCTCGCCTTCGCCTTGAAGTGCATATTGCGGAAGGGGTTCGGACGTTCCTCTTCGCCAATGTGCTTGAAGTAATCGGCATAGAGCGAACGGATATTGCCGATGTGACGGTTAGCGGTGTTAGGCGCGACCGGCTTTGCGTTCTGATCCTTGGGTCTGACCTGTTTGGCCCAGTGCTTCTGGTAATTGAGCGCGAGGTCACGGGTGATCTCCTCAAGGGCAATGTCACCGGCAAAGTCGATAAAATACTGAACTGAGGTTCGCTTAGTTTTCTCCCACGATGCGCGTTGGTTCGGCGATTTGTACAGCTGCGCGTTGTACGCGATCTCGTTCACATAGACTTCGAAAGCCTCGGACACGCTGACAGTCGGTTTCGGCGCGCCGCCAAGCAGCGCTTCGGCGTCCCGCACTTTGGGGATTTCGGCGGGCCCTGCGTTCTGATGAACCGCAAGCAGCCGTGCCAGCGCCTCTTCAAGCGGCGCAACAGTCGCGAGATGGTCGATGGGCTGATAGGTGAAGCCGCTCGCCAGCGCCTTGACGGTCGCCATGCGATAGCGGCGACGAACGGCCTCCGAAGTTTCCCGACTGGATGAGGGCCCGACCTCTTCGGCGATCTTCAACGATGCCCAGTAATGGTCATCGGCTTCGGCCAGCAAGTCGCGCTTGTAGCGAGCCTGGTCGATTGAAGTGGTCCCCAGCGATTCCTTGATCCGCTTGCGCGAATCAAGGTGCGCGAACTTACTCGGCACACGGCGGTTATACCACCAGACGCGGCCTCGCTGTTCGAGGTAGGAATTGTCGTCGACGCGCTTCATGACGCCGACCATTGGTCCACAATCTGGTCCCATTTTGGTCCACAGATTCCGGCCATTTTATGCAAAGCGAAGCAAACGAGATCAAAAATATCGTTTAACTTCAATGCTTTACACGGAAACCATTTCGAGAGAAATGGCGCGAGTGACGGGGCTCGAACCCGCGACCTCCGGCGTGACAGGCCGGCACTCTAACCAGCTGAGCTACACCCGCGCATTTCCTTGCCGAAACTCGGCGAAGCGCTTCTCTATTAAACCCGGCATGGCGGGTCAAGCGGGGAACTTCACGCAAATTTGCACTTTTCTGTATAAAGCTGTCATTCCCAAGCCATATTCCCATATCAGGTTAGACTCCCAGTCCTGAGGTTATTCCATGAAGCGCGTTCTCCTAATTGTTTCCGGCATCGCGGCACTGCTGATTATCGCAGCCTTTTCAGTGCCCTTCTTCATTCCGAAATCGGTTTACAAGAACCAGATTGAGAATGCGGCGACCAACGCGTTGCAACGTGACGTGACGCTCGCAGGCGATGTGAAAATATCCGTGTTTCCGCGCATCTCGGCCTCGGTCGAACGGGTGAGCGTTGCCAATCCCGACGGATTTGCCACACCGAACATGATTGAGGCAGGTGCGTTGCGCGGCTCGGTCAAATGGATGCCGCTGCTGTCGCGGCGCGTGGATGTGCAGGAAATCGCTTTCGTGGATGCAGATGTGTTCCTTCAGCGCAAAGCCGATGGGAATACGAACTGGGAATTCGCCTCTTCAAAAGAAGCATCGCCACCACCTGAAGGGACAAATGGTTCATTCGATGCGGGAATCGAATCGGCAATCCTCAAGAACGCTTCGCTCATCTTTCAGGACGACCAATCTGGCGAAACATACAAATTGTCCGAACTTGACCTGGAAGCATCTCTGCGAGGCATGGACCAGCCTCTCAGTGCGACAGCCAGCGGCCGGTTTCAGGAGCAAGCCTTCACCATTGACATCTGGCTGGATGCGCCCGAAGCGCTCACCCGTAATCTGCCCGCTCAGGCCCGGCTGGATCTGGCATCCGACCTGGCAAATATCAAATATGATGGCAGCGTCCAACTTGGTGACGCGCCGAGTTTGAACGGCACGTTCGAAACCGTGGTGGCAGATCTGGCCGCGCTCACACAGCAATTCGAGTTGGATGTGCCGGCACGGTCAGCCTTGGGTCGTCTACAAGTCGCGGGCAAGGCATCCGGCGCGCTCGACTCACCATCTCTTACAGAACTCAAATTGACCCATGACAGTGACTTGTTGAGCGCGTCATATGAGGGATCCGTTTCGCTCAATGGTGATGGGACTGTTGCCGGCACCCTCTCCATCGCCAGCGACAGAATGCGTGACTTGCTGAGCGCTGCGGCAATTGAACTGGCTCCGGGTGATACACTCCAGACCTTCGCCGTCTCCGGTACGGCAAACGGCACATTCAAGTCCGTCATGGTCAACAATTTGAACCTGTCGCTAGATGCATTGAGGGGCACCGGACAGGCGGGGATTGATGTGTCGGCGACAACACCGCGCATGATCGGCGATCTCAGCGTACCCGCTCTCGACCTCACACCCTTTATGGGAGAGCCGGATCCGGAAAAGACCAATCAAGGAATTCAGCCTTGGAGTGATGAAACACTCGAATTGTCCGGGCTGAAATCCGTGAACGCAAACCTCAGTCTTGAGGTCGGATCACTCACCATTGGTGATGTCGAATTGACCGATGCAGTCATGGACGTCGATCTGACCGATGGATTGTTGACAGCAGATTTGTCGCAATTCAAAGCCTTCAGCGGACTTTGGTTGGGCAAGCTGACCGTGGATGCCCGACCTGCCACACCGAAAGTCGGCTTCGACATGCAGGGCCAGAATGTTGCCATCGCAAATCTGCTCGGAACGTTGGCCGGATTCGACAGCCTCACAGGAACAGGACAATTCAAGGTTTCTGCGCAGTCGTCTGGTACATCCATTGACGCAATCATGCAGGCAATTGACGGAGAGGTCTCGACGAGCCTTTCGGATGGTGTGGTCAAAGGCTTGAATGTTGCAGCCTTGGTACGAAGCGCCTCCTCTCTGAAGCAGGCCATAGCGACAGGCTCGATTCAGGAACTCAATTTTGGCGAAGCTTTATCGCAGAATGCCGAAACCGATTTTTCAAGCTTCAACACTGTGTTGAAAGTCAATGACGGCGTTGCGAATGTGGATGTGATGAAACTGCTGAGTCCCATTCTGGGCGTAGATGGGACTGGGCAGATCAATCTGGCGGGACAGTCCATGGACCTGCGCCTTGCGACCAGTGTGGACAAATCGGCCCAAGGTCAGGGCAGCGTGGTGCAATTGAACGGCATTCCAGTCCCGATCCGTATATCGGGCGCGTGGACGAATCCGAAAGTCACACCAGATCTGAGCGGCGTAAGTTCTGCGCTCAAGGCAGAGTTGGGCTCCCGCGTGTTGGAAGAGCTTGGTGTCTCCAACTCAGCAGGCTCCGGCAGCACCGAAGATGTTATCGGCGGACTCCTTGGCATCAAGAAGCCTGACCCAGAAGCCCCGACGGACGACGCGCCTGCCGAGACATCTGCTGAAGATGTAGCGATCAAAGCGCTCGGCGGCTTGTTGAACAATCGCAAGAAAAAAGAGGCCGACACTTCAAACGAAAACTGAAATCCAGGGATCAGGCTTGGGCGGACTTCGCCGCTGGAAACTGGATAGTATTATCGGCTGCGGTCGCGACATCCGACTCCCGCTTGGGTGATGCAAAATCGGCAGGTAGAAGGTCGATAATATGGTGAAGTTTGTCGAGCGGCTTGGCCCGGCTGATGAAGAAACCCTGCAATTCCTGGCATCCAATGTCACGCAGGAACTCTGCTTGAAAATGCGTCTCGACACCCTCCGCTGTGCACCGCATGCCCAGTGAGTGCGCCAGTGCGATGGTGGCTTGCGTGATAGAACGGCTGTCTGATCGGCTTTCAATGTCTCGCACGAAGCTCTTGTCGATCTTGATCTTATCGAACGGAAAGCTCCGCAAATAAGACAGAGAAGAATAGCCTGTGCCGAAATCATCAAGCGCAATGCCGACGCCGATCTCCTTCAGTTTGTGAAGGCGCTTGAGCGTGAAATTTGTGTCCGACATCAGGACCGTTTCCGTGATCTCAAGCTCGAGCCGTCGCGGATCGATCTTGTTGGCGGCAATCGCATTCACGATGGTCGTCATCAAATTGGATGAGTGTATTTGCAACGGCGAGATATTCACCGAAACTTTGACATGATTGGGCAGACGACGCGCCTCTGCCAAAGCCGCCCGAATGACCCAGTCTCCGATCCGGGTAATCAGACCATTGTCTTCTGCGTGCTCAATGAAGTCGCCGGGATAAACCAGGCCCCGCTCAGGGTGGTTCCATCGCAGCAAGGCTTCGCATCCCACCACATCATGTGTGTGAGCATCAACTTGAGGCTGGAAATGAAGTTCGAACTCGCTGTGCTCCAGCGCGGAATGCAAATCGGCCTCGACTTGCAAATGGGCTCGCGCGCGTTCGTCGAGCGCGGGTGTGAACATGCACCAAGTGGACTTTCCGAGCTTCTTGGCCTGATAGAGCGCCAAGTCAGCATGCTTCAGCATGGTGCGGGCATCTTTCGTGTACGGATCGAACATCCTGACACCTACCGAGGCGGAGCAATTGGCGGTCGACCCCCACAGGTCATAGGGTTCGCTCAGGCGTTCGGTTATCTCGTCGAAAAAGAGTTCGAGGTCGCCCATCGTCGGACGCTGAACGATCATGGCGAACTCGTCACCACTGATCCGCGCCACCATGTCATGATCGCCGCTCAATTCGTTCAGGCGACCGGAGACATGCTGCAAGAGCTCATCACCCGCCGGATGGCCCAGCGTATCGTTCACCCATTTGAAATTATCCAGATCGAGCCAAACCAACGCTCTTTGGACTGTTTCAACATCCGGTTTGCGGAGCGCCTTTTCCAGTCGTTCCTGCATGTTCATCCGGTTTGGCAGACCCGTCAGCCCGTCATAATGCGCCATAAAGGCAATACGATCTTCTATTTCCTTGGACTGGGTGATGTCCGATGCCACCCCGCGGAAGCCTCGGAACTTGCCATCATTGAAGATTGGCTTTCCGGTAAGGGACAACCAGCGTTCGGTCTCTGAACCTTTGAGCCTCATGGCGATATCGCGAAAGCCCTGGCGGCGCATGAGGCTGGTATTGAGCACTCTGGTAGAATCGTCCGCCTCGAACTGATCGACCAACAGATTGCCAAGCGTTAGGTAACCATTGTCATGCTCAGCGCCCTCAAACACGAGAGGAATGTCTACGAGCACGCCTCTGGCGTCAGTTTGCCAGAGCCAATCGGACGTACTTTCCTCAAAATCCCTCAACAGCAACCCAATCAGATGCGACTGCTCTCTGACCGCCGTTTCGTTGATGCTTTTGAGCACGAACTGGCGATGCGACCAGCGAATGGCTAGGATGAGTATCGCGACATAAGCCAACGTCAAAATAGATGTATACTGATATTTTGGATTTTGCTGAAACTGCATTTCCGCAACCAGTCCCAGTCCGATCGGAACAATAAAGGCAAAGGCTGCCTTGGGCAGACGCGACATCAGGAGCGCACCGGTGAACATGACTCCAGCCAGAACGACGCCCACAATCATCTGGCCATAGCTATCCGTGACATTCATCACAATGATAGGTACCGACGCCCACAGAAGTCCGGCAATCGCCGCAACAAACGTATATTCCCTCATCACCTTGCGCGCGATCGCAAGATCGCTGGGCCGGTAGGTTCGAACCTTGTTCGTAACAAAAGCCGCTGCGCATATGGCGGCGATACAGACGAGCCATACAGACAAGGCAAAGTCCGCTGGCGTCTCCTTGAAGGACAGCCAGACAACCGACGCATTGATGAGGTTGGCCAGAACCAGAGGAATCGTGATCGTGCCCACGATTTCCAGCTGGCTTTCTCGCCAGGCCGCCTCATGCTTTCGTTCGTCGTCCGAGTCCCTAACGATCTCGGACAGCGGCCCATCGCCGCTATCCTTCATAGCCAACAGTTTCATGCGTCCACCCCGGAATTCATCCGACTTCTCGGAATCACCATTGTCAGCATGTCTAAGCGACGGAGGTGAAAATCAGTGTAGTGTGACGTCGAAAATTCTCTGAAACCGGTAACGATGCGTAAGTCATCAATCTTTGGTTGGATAAATATTCAAGGATTTCAACACGGTTCTGGCTCGCCGCTGTATCAGATCACGTTCACGATCCGGCATTTTTATCGCATTTTTCATGAGCAATGACATGCGGGGATTACCCTGCAATCGTTGGGAATGGCGGATCAGGAAGTCCCAATAAAGCGTATTGAAGGGACACGAGTCCTCATCGGTCCGGGTTTTGGAATTGTAACGACACCCGGCGCAATAATCTGACATCTTGTTTATATAGTTTGCACTGGCAGCGTAAGGCTTTGACGCAATCATACCCCCGTCTGCAAAGAGCGCCATTCCATGCGTATTCGGCAGCTCCACCCATTCGTACGCGTCGGCATAAACACTCATGTACCAATCATTGACGTGGTCCGGATGGATGCCCGCGAGAAGCGCAAAATTTCCCGTGATCATAAGGCGTTGAATATGATGGGCATAAGCATGCCGAATGGTCTGCCCCAGCGCATCGGCCAGACAGGCCATATCGGTTTCGCCGGTCCAGTAGAAATCGGGAAGCGCGTTCTGCGCATTCAGAAAGTTGCTCTTTGCGTACTTAGGGCCGCTCCACCAGTAGAGCCCCCGCACGTATTCGCGCCAGCCAAGGATTTGCCGAATGAAGCCTTCCACAGCATTGAGCGGCGCACGGCCGGATTTCCATTCCGCCTCAGCGCGTTCACACAAATCCAACGGATCCAACAAACCGACATTCAGATAAATCGAGAGGATTGAATGCCACATCCACGGCTCATCCTTTGCCATGGCATCCTGGTAGTCTCCAAAGCCAGGCAGGATCTCCGCCATGAAAGCATCACGAGCGGCCTCGGCATCGTGACGTGTGACTCCGAACACGAAGGGTTCCAAATCTCCGAAATTGTCTGGAAACCTGTGCGTGATCATATCGAGCACGTCTTGCGTAACCTGATCTGGCTGGCAGAACCATCGTTGAGGAGTAACCGCGGATTTCGGCAACCGCTTGCGGTTGTCCTGATCATAATTCCACTTGCCGCCAGCGGGGCTGTCTCCCTCCATGAGCAGGCCTGTCTTCTGTCTCATCTCGCGATAGAAATACTCCATCCGCAACTGCTTGCGATGGGCAGCCCAGGTCGAGAATTCACTCAGTGTCGCGATGAACCGCGTGTCGTCGCGAAGTTCCACCTCTACATCGAAGATGTTGGCCCACACCTCCATATCGCTCAACAGGCGCCATTCGCCGGGTTTCGTGATGATCAAGGTGTCGATGCCGGGATCGGCATCCAACGCACGCGCCACTTCACCGCGCAATGAGCCTTCATTTTCAGGATCCGTTAATTTGACATAGCGCACCGCAACACCCGTTGCTTCCAACTCCTCAGCGAAGTGGCGCATGGCAGAGAATACAAATGCGAGCTTCTTCTTGTGGTGGCCCACATAGGTCGCCTCTTCCATGACTTCGGCCATCAAGACAGTATCTGTGGACGGATTGAAATCAGAAAGAGATGACAGGTCGGGCGTTAGCTGATCGCCAAGAATGAGTGTCAGAGCCGACATTCGGTAGCGAAATCAGTATGGCTTCGCCAAAACGTATTCAATGTCCTGACCACGCGCTTCGAAAGCCAACTTCATCCAACGTCCGGCTTGGTCATACCAAAGCATAACATCAATATCAGAATCCATCAGATACCGCGTGGTCTCGATCTCTTTACCCGCTACACGTATGGTCTCATTCCCTTGTTCAGATACGGTGACCTCCAATATTTCTCCATTGCCGGTCGACAGCAGCTTTGAGGAATTCGTGGCGGCAAAGTTCCAATGACTTGTAGGCACGATTGAGCCTGCAACAACACCGTCATACTCTGTGCCTTCGACCTCCAACCCATCACCGCTGCGCGCTGCCTTCACCGACCCTTCATCGCCATCATCGTCAACCTGACCGGTGAGAGACACAAGTTGTCCATCCTCCCACACTTCAGTGGCGTCGAGCTCATACTTGAAAACGGTGATAGGCCCCAGACCGGCTTTGAGGTTCACGTCAGTCGTTGCAGTCAGACGTCCCTGGCTATCCTGCCCAAACTTGACGGAGTGGGAGCCGAATGGCTTGCCCTTGCGCAGCACATCAAACTCGATCACGTCGCCCGGGCTTGGTGCCCAACTCGCATCCGACGTCTTTCCGCTTGCGGGTGCGCTAAACAGCGCGGCCGATACCAGAATGGCTCCCAGAAAACGCTTCATTGGAAAATACTCCAGAACCTGTTGGGCCGATGGGCAACAAAGCAGATACAACTTTCGTCTCCCACAGCAGCGGGCTTGTGACGCATGCCGGGTTCACCGAGCACAAGGTCACCGCGAGAATATGTGCCATATCCATCTGTAAAACGCCCGGACAGGACAACGGTTGCCTCAAGGCCACCATGACCATGCATCGGCGCGCTTTGACCGGGCTCCAGTTTCATGAACTTTGTCCCCGGCGTGCCTGCAGATGCATATTGAACGCCGGAGAAACCGCGCCGCCAGCTCAAATCGCCAGATGATTGGAACAGGACCTGATCAGCTAAGAGACCTGACCATCGGGCGCGACCAGTTCTCGAACTCTGCTGGGCCGGGTCGGCAAGTATCGGGTCAGATCGTTCCAGCATCACACCGCCGATCATTGACCAGAGATGCGCGGTCTCAGCCCCCCTCTCACTCAGTGAAATGTGCAGGTCCCCCGCCACAGCAAAGGACTCCGGATGGTTCCCGGCGGCATGGTCCATCATGAAAGCAATATAGGTGTCGGTGTGGGTCAAGCAGGCGGTCCTGTCTCGGTTGGTCTATTCATGCTTCTTACGCAGACCGGCACGAATTGGATCACACGGGCCCTGTGGGACTCACAACGGTTGTGAAAACCTCTGCGCCGCACTAGCTTCGTCCCAAAGAAAATTGACCAGAATCGGACCTAATCTGATGAAGTTTCATCGCTCGGTGATCGACCTTATCGGCAACACCCCCCTGCTTCGCCTGAACCAGGCATCTGACGAAACCGGCTGCGAAATTCTCGGCAAATGCGAATTCCTCAATCCGGGGCAGTCTGTGAAAGACCGACCGGCACTGGGCATTGTTCGCGACGCTGAAGCGGCTGGAGAGCTGAAACCCGGTGGCACCATCGTCGAAGGAACGGCTGGAAACACCGGCATCGGGCTCGCATTGGTCGGCGCAGCACTCGGCTACCGCGTGGTCATCGTGATGCCACGCACACAAAGCCAGGAGAAAAAGGATGCAATCCGCCTACTCGGCGCAGAACTGATCGAGGTCGATGCGGTCCCCTACAAGAACCCAAACAACTACCAGCACTTCTCGAAGCGCCTGGCCGAAGACCTTGCCAAGTCGGAACCAAACGGCGCGATCTGGGCAAACCAGTTCGACAATATCTCGAACCGCAAGGCCCACTACGACACCACTGGTCAGGAAATCTGGACCCAAACCGATGGCAAGCTTGACGCTTTCATCTGCGCGGTCGGATCTGGCGGCACGCTCGGCGGTGTATCGCTCGCACTAAAGGAAAAGAACAAGGATATTCAGATCGGTGTCGCAGATCCCGGCGGGGCTGCGATGTATGAATACTACAAGAACGGTGAGTTGAAATCCGAAGGCACCTCAATCACTGAAGGCATCGGACAAGGTCGCATCACAGCCAATCTTGAAGGTATTGAAGTGGATCGCGCTTATCGCTGTACGGATGAGGAAGCGCTCAACATCCTTTTCGGCCTCGTTCAGAATGAAGGTCTGTGTCTTGGCGGCTCCGCGGGAATAAATGTCGCCGGGGCCGTTCAGATGGCGAAGGATCTGGGGCCCGGGCACACAATCGTCACGGTGCTCTGCGACTATGGCAACCGATACCAGTCGAAACTCTACAATCCCGATTTCCTGAGATCGAAGGATCTGCCGGTTCCCGCATGGATGGAGGCTTGAATTATGGAATCCGGAGACCCGCTTGTCACAGCCGAATGGCTGAAAGAACATATCTCTGCGCCAGACGTCCGGGTCGTGGACGCAACCTGGTTCCCTCCCTTCCTCAATCCCGAGAAGACGGGGCGCCAGGCATGGGCTGAAGGGCACATCCCGGGGGCCGTCTATTTCGACATCGACGCCATCAAGGCAGGCGGAACCGATCTGCCGCACATGCTGCCCGATCCCGTCATGTTCTCGTCGCGTGCGCGCAAGCTCGGCCTGGGAGACGGCAACCGGATCATCGTCTATGACCAGTTCAACTTCTTCGCCTCGGCTCGCGTATGGTGGATGTTGCGCGTAATGGGCCAACGCGACGTAAAAGTACTTGATGGTGGGCTCAAGGCCTGGACGGATGCTGGTGGCGAGACCGAGGACCTGCCACCGGTGGCCGTCGAACGCCATTTCACAGCGCGCGTCCGGACCGATCTGCTGAAGGATTCAGACCAAATGCTTGCAGCATCTGCGAACAGCTCCCACAACATCATAGACTCCCGCTCGGCCGAGCGTTTCTCCGGCGAGGCTCCCGAACCGAGAGAGGGGCTTCCCTCCGGTCACATCCCTGGCAGCATTTGCCTGCCCTCCGGCGAACTCCGCACGGAAGACGGCAGGATGAAATCCGCCGAGGAACTTGGCAAACTGTTTCCAAATCCCCTCGCGCCCACAATCGCGACCTGCGGGTCTGGCGTGTCTGCCGCTGTCACGGCACTCGCGCTGGCCCGACTCGGTAATTGGGACGTCGCGGTCTATGATGGATCGTGGGCGGAATGGGCGTCTGACGCATCCCGTCCCGTCGCCACTGGCACAGCATGACAAAGGACACTGCGACACGTCTCATCCATACGCGTGGCCGCCGGTTGGCCCAGAAGACAGTCAATCCGCCAATCGAGCGGGCGTCCACACTCCTGTTTGATACATCCTCAGACCTCTATGGCGCGAAGCCCGGCTACGGCCGTATGGGCCTGGCGGTTCATCGTGAACTTGAAGACGCACTTTGCGTACTTGAGAATGCGACCTTCGCAAAACTGACCTCGAACGGATTACAGGCCTGCGCGCTTGCCATCGGCAGCCAGGTAAAAGCCGGGGATCACATCCTTTTCACCGACTCCGCCTATGGCCCCACCGCGCGCTATCTTGATCGTCGATTGGAAAAAATGGGGGTAGAGGCGACGCGCTTCGATCCGCGATGTGGCGCAACCATTTCTAACCTGATCAAACCCAACACGCGCGTAATTTACCTGGAATCTCCGGGCTCACTCACTTTCGAGATCAGCGATACGCCTGCCATCGTGGACGTGGCGCAGCAGCGAGGTATTCGCACCATTCTCGATAATACATGGGGCGCTGGAATTCTGCACAAGCCACTGGACCTCGGCGTGGACATCTCTGTCCAGGCGTTGACAAAATATGCGGTTGGCCATGCGGACGTGTTTGGCGGCGCTGTCATGAGCCGCGACAAGCGCGTGGCGCAAGACATTATCGACTGCGGAGATGATTGGGGCATCAGCCTGGGCCCGGACGATGCTTACACGGCCTTGCGCGGCTTGCGCAGCCTGAAGACGCGCATGGATGCGCACGAGGCCGCTGGTCTCAGGATCGCGAATTGGTTGTCTGAACGCCCGGAAGTCTCTCAAGTCCTGCACCCGGCACTCGAACAGCATCCGGACCATGTCATCTGGAAGCGCGACTTCACTGGCTCAAACGGCCTGTTTTCCGTCATTCTCAACACGGTCAGCCCAGAAGGCCTGAAACGCTTCTTTGACGCATTGGAATTGTTTTCGATGGGCTTTTCCTGGGGTGGCTTTGAAAGCCTGATCATCCCGTGCGACCCGCAACTGAAACGATCAAAAGGCCACTGGATTGACCAAAAGGTCGGCCCTCTGCTCCGCATACATGTCGGTTTGGAGACCGTAGATGACCTGATTGCCGATCTCCGGGCAGGGTTTGAGGCTATGGGGGAATAAGAGCGTGGAATTGGGGGCTCGCAAAATCGGATTGATGCTGGGCCCTGCCCTGGCCGCGCTCATGTTGCTGTTCGGCCCACCGGAAGGCCTCAGCCATGCGGCCTGGGGCACGGGAGCCCTGATGGTGCTTATGGCGGTCTGGTGGGCCACCGAGGCCATTCCCATACCTGCCACCTCTCTGTTGCCGCTCTTTGTTCTGCCGCTCGTTGGAGCGGGCTCACCAGCCCAGACGGGCAGTGATTATGCCAACCATATTGTCATCCTGTTGCTCGGCGGCTTCATCGTTGCCCTCGGCATTGAACGCTGGAACCTGCACCAGCGGATTGCACTCAACGTCATCAGCCGGGTGGGCACGTCGCCCGGCGCTATTGTCTTCGGCTTCATGCTCGCAACGGCCGTCCTGTCGATGTGGATATCCAATACGGCCTCGACATTGATGATGGTCCCCATCGCCATCTCAGCCAGCGCTGTGCTTGGGAATGTTTCGAAACACTTCACCACGGCACTCCTGCTCGGTGTTTGCTACGCAGCTTCCATCGGTGGGGTCGCCACCCCGATCGGCACGCCGACCAATCTGATTGCAATCAGCTGGTTGCAGACCGAAGCGGGTGCTCATATCGGGTTCGCACAATGGATGGCCTTTGGCCTGCCGGCCATGGCGCTATTATTGCCGGTCGCATGGTGGAATGTCACACGCGGTATGCCGGTCCGCTCCGAAAATGCAGAAGCTGTGTCAGCTCACGTCAAATCCCAGCTTATCGGCATTGGCAAAATGACCGTCCAAGAAACCCGCGTCGCAATCGTTTTCGGGATCACAGCCACCCTATGGCTGCTCAGACTGCCACTTCAGCTATTCCTCGAAGCGTCTGGAATAGAGTTGCTCGCGAATTATGGTGGCGCGGAAGTCGACATGATGATCGCGATCTTCGGCGGGGTACTCATGTTTCTGGTCCCGGCGGGCGGCGGTGAAGATCGTGGCCTGCTCAACTGGCAGGAAGCTGAACAAATCCCGTGGGGCGTGTTGCTCCTGTTTGGTGGCGGCATCGCAATGGGCAAGGCCATTTCGCGCACCGGACTGTCGGAATGGATCGGCGAGAATCTGCGTGTTCTGGACGTGCTCCCGCCGCTAATCTTCATCGTTATTGTGGTTGCTCTGGTCATCTTCCTGACGGAAGTCACCTCAAACGTGGCCACAATGACCACGCTTGCACCCGTACTGGGTTCGCTCGCTGTTGCGCTCGGCACAGCTCCGGAAAGCCTGCTCGGCCCGGCCGCCGTGGCAGCGTCCTGTGCCTTCATGCTGCCGGTTGCCACCGCACCAAACGCCATCGTCTATGGCACGGGCCACATCACCATCCAGCAGATGATCCGCAAGGGCTTCTACATCAATCTGGCAGGTATCGTGATCATCGCTGCGGTAGGCTACTGGATCGCTCCGCTGGTCCTGTAGAGGAATCCAGCGACACGCGCCGAATTCCTCCTACACCCGACAAGCCTGCGTCCCTCAATCCCAGCCCCGTCTGCAGCAAGGCATACAGGGGCAAGCTGAACGCCACCTGAACTTAGGTTAACTCAGGCAGCTGGTGGCTCGCTGACCTGGACCATCAGTTTGCCTAGATTCTTGCCTTCGAAGAGACGCGACAAGCTGGCTGGTGCATTTTCCAGACCATCGACAATGTCCGCCTCGAACTTGATCTTGCCGGCCATCAACCATTGCGCCATCTGCTGAATGCCTTCCGGAAACCGCGGGAAGTAATCGATCACGATGAACCCTTTCAGCAAAGTCCGGCGCATCAACAGGTTCGAGAAATTGTACGGCCCCGGCACGGGGTCAGTTGCATTATAGGTGCTGATCAGTCCGCATAGCGGCATGCGCGAGAAATCATTCAGACGCGCAATCACTTCATCCATGATTTTGCCGCCCACATTCTCGAAATTGACGTCGATTCCCTTCGGACAGTGCTTGTCGAGCGCTGCCCCAACGTCTTCCGTCTTGTAGTTTATCGCAGCATCGAAGCCGGCCACCTCGGTCAGCCATTTGCATTTCTCGTCACTGCCCGCGATGCCAACAACCCGGCAGCCCTGGATCTTTGCAATCTGTCCCACCATGGAGCCGACTGCGCCGGCCGCCGCAGAGACGACCACCGTCTCGCCAGCCTTTGGCTTCGCAATATCCATCAGTCCGAAATAGGCCGTCATGCCAGTAGCGCCGAGCGGCCCCATATAGGCGGTCAGCGGCACACCTGGCAGGCGCGGCAGTGCGTTCAGCGAACTTCCGGGCAGATTCGAATAGAGCGACCAGGTGCCGAGACCCGTGTTTACGATGTCTCCTTCCTTCAGCCCGTCAAAACGGCTTTCGGTGACCACGGCCAGACCGCCGCCACGCATGGCATCCCCGATGCCGACGGGCGGCAGATAACCATCCACATCGCTCATCCAGATGCGATTGGTCGGGTCGAGGGACAGGTAAATCAGGCGGGTTCGCACTTCACCATCTTCCAACGGCACAAGCGGAGACTCGACCAGTTCGAGGTCTCCCTCCTTCAGGTCACCTACAGGCCGCTGACGCAAAACCCAGCTCTTGTTCATCTCAGTCATTTTTATCCTCCCATGTCTTGACCGGGAGGCTAGGTCGAATTCCGGCTAGCGCAAGACTCCGCGTCGCGTCATCCGCCACGCATATGCAAGCAACAAGGCACCAATCAGGATGATGACTGCCGCAAACGCGGGATTTGAAGCTCCTTCCGGAACATCTTTCAGCGACATCCCATGAACCATGGATGCGAGCGCGGCCAGCAGCGATATCAAGAACGCCCAAACGGCAAACCGGCTGCGCAACAGGAGCAGAATGGATCCGATCAACGCGCCCCAGACGCCGAATGCCCAGATGACATACTGCCAGACTGGAAACGAATAGAAAAAGGCTCGCTGCTCTTCCGTGAAGTTCGACATATACGGCGCCCAATGGGTCACTGTGGCGGTGTAATCAAACGCGCCAAATCCGTTCCACAGTACCGCAAGAATACCCACGACCCAGAGATGCCAAGGCGTACCGGCGGCTTGTGGTTCCAGTGTTTCACTCATGCTTCCCTCCCAGAATTGTACGCGCAAGTTTACGCTGCGACGGCGCATTCGGCAAATCCCTATAGGTGAGGGTGCAATACCCCCTTCCGGATGGGTGACGTCGCGCATGACACGGGCTACACATTCGGCCAGCAAAGGATTCCCGAACCATGGCCACTGCCCCCGTCAACAAGGACAGCCACCTCTACCTGGTAGATGCCAGCGCATACATTTTTCGCGCTTTCCACGCCCTTCCCCCGCTGACCCGGGCCAGCGATGATTTGCCAATCGGCGCCGTGAGCGGGTTCTGCAACATGTTGTTCAAGCTGCTGGAAGATCTGAAGGGCGACGAGCGGCCCACCCATTTCGCCTGCATCTTCGACAAATCCTCCATCACGTTTCGCAATGAACTGTACGACCAGTACAAAGCGAACCGCTCGGAACCCCCGGAAGAACTGCGCCCCCAATTCCCGCTCGTGCGCCGCGCCGCCGAAGCCTTCGCGGCCCATGCCATCGAGAAGGAAGGATTCGAAGCCGACGATCTGATCGCCACCTATGCGCGTCAGGCCGAGGCGAAAGGCGCGCGCGTCACCATCGTCTCATCTGACAAGGACTTGATGCAACTTGTTTCCGATACCGTCCTCATGCTCGACACGATGAAGAACAAGACAATGGGTCGTGAACAGGTCTTTGAGAAGTTCGGCGTCGGCCCGGAAAAGGTCGTCGACATCCAGTCACTTGCCGGAGACAGCGTCGACAATGTCCCCGGGGCCCCCGGAATCGGCGTGAAAACTGCGGCTCAGCTGCTGGATGAATATGGCGACCTCGACACGTTGCTCGCCCGCGCTGAAGAAATCAAACAGCCAAAACGCCGCCAGACCCTGATCGACAATGCCGATCTCATCCGCATATCCAAGCAATTGGTGACGCTCAAAGACGACGTGCCGCTCGACGTACCGCTCGAAGACCTCGCCGTGCAGGATCCGGACCCAGACACGCTGATCAATTTCCTGGAAGAAATGGAATTCCGCACCATCACGCGGCGCGTGCGGGAAATGATGGAACTCGAAGGTACCTTGGAGTCCGCCCAGCCCGCAGAAGATCCGATCGACCGCAGCAAATACATCTGCATCCGCGATTTCGAAGAGTTGGAAGAGTGGATCACACGCGCCACCAAACAGGGCTATGTTGCAGTTGACACCGAGACCGACAGCCTCGATTCCATCGCGGCCAACCTTGTCGGCGTATCCTTGGCGCTCGCACCGAATGAAGCCTGCTACATCCCGCTCGCGCATGTCGATCCAGACAATGCGGACGACGGAGACATGTTTGGCGCAGATCCGCCACGGCAGATCCGCATGCAGGATGCACTGCGCGCTCTGAAACCGATGCTCGAAGATCCGGCGATCCTGAAGATCGGGCAGAATATCAAGTACGACCTCTCGGTCTTCGCCACGCACAACATCAATGTCGCGCCGATTGATGACACGATGTTGCTGTCTTACGTATTGAATGCAGGCAAGCACAATCACGGCATGGACACGCTGTCGGAGCGATACCTGCAGCACAACACTATTCCGTTCAAGGAGATTGCCGGAACGGGCAAGTCGCAGGTGACGTTCGATCGGATCGCGCTGGACAAGGCGACAGAATACGCCGCCGAGGATGCCGACATCACCCTGCGCCTGTGGCAGGTTTTCAAGCCCCAGCTGCGCACGGAAAAGGTCATGACGGTTTACGAAACGCTGGAACGCCCGCTCGCCCCCGTCCTCGCCCGTATGGAGCAGGAGGGGATCAAGGTCGACCGCGATCACCTCTCGCGCCTGTCATCCGATTTTTCCCAACGCATGGCTGCGCTTGAGGCCGAAGCGTATGAACAGGCTGGCCGCGAATTCAATATCGGCAGCCCGAAACAGCTCGGGGAAATCCTGTTCGACGAGATGGGTCTTGAGGGCGGCAAGAAGACCAAGACTGGCGCATGGCAGACGGACGCCGACGTGCTCGAAGGACTCGCTGCAGAAGGCCATGGCCTGCCTCGCACGATCGTCGACTGGCGAACCCTCTCCAAGCTCCGGTCGACCTATACCGAAGCACTGCAAGCGGCGATCAATCCCGACACAGGGCGCGTGCATACCAGTTACTCGATGGCGGTTGCCCAAACTGGTCGCCTGTCCTCCACAGATCCGAACCTTCAAAACATTCCCGTTCGCACCGAGGAGGGCCGCAAGATCCGCGAAGCCTTTGTCGCCGAAAAGGGCAATGTTCTGGTCAGCGCGGACTACAGCCAGATCGAGTTACGTATCCTGGCGCATATAGCCGATATTGATGCGCTGAAGGACGCCTTCAAGGAAGGCCTCGACATCCATGCCATGACGGCCAGCGAAATGTTTGGTGTGCCTATCGAAGGCATGGACCCCATGGTCCGCCGTCAGGCAAAGGCGATCAATTTTGGTATCATATACGGCATTTCCGGCTTCGGCCTCGCACGCCAGCTGGGCATTCCCCAGAGCGAAGCCAGCGAGTACATAAAAACCTATTTCAAACGCTTCCCCGGAATCCGCGCATACATGGACGAGACCAAAGCTTTCGCCAAGGAGCATGGATACGTTACCACCGCCTACGGACGGAAAATCAATCTCTCTGGCATCAAGTCCAAAGGACCACAGCGCTCCTTTGCTGAGCGCCAGGCCATCAACGCGCCCATTCAGGGATCCGCTGCCGACATCATCAAACGCGCCATGATCCGCATGCCAGATGTACTGGCCAAAGCAGGCCTGTCTGCGCGTATGCTGCTTCAGGTACATGATGAACTCGTCTTTGAATGCCCGGAGGCCGAGGCCGACAAATTGATCGAAACCGTGAAGACCACCATGCAGGGAGCCGCCGGACCGTCACTTCAGCTATCTGTACCCTTGGTTGTCGACGCGCGCGCCGCCAGCAACTGGGCCGAGGCGCACTAAAGAACATAAACAAGTTTTCACACTTAGGGCCTCTCCTCTATGTTAGCGTTCCCGTCAGACGGGAAGCAAAACATGGTTCGCAGCATCGTAGTCGGAATGATCGCAGCATGCATGGGGGGCGCAGCGACAGCGGAGGTGGATTTATCCAAACTCCGGGCTCAGATTGAGCGCGCAGTGGAAAGTGAGGACTTGTCCGCAATAACCACAGTGTTCGGACCTGAAGTCCGGATCATGCCGGAATACCAGAAGACAATGACCGGACCGGACCATGCGGCCCTGTACTACGAGACGCTGTTTGACGGCATCGACATCAATTTGTTTGACAGAACCCTCACCGAGACAATTCCGATCGACATGCTAAAAGTGGACATCGGCGCGTTCACTCTGAACTATACTGCAGCGCAGTCCGCTGAGGCGAAGGAAGTATCCGGGCACTACTTCGATATCTGGGAAGAAAGTGCGGCTGGCGATTATGTGCTGATCGCACAAGCTTGGAATTTCGACAGCGTGTACACGGAAATCCGGGAAACCACGATGTTCGACACTCTGCCTGGCATACATCTGGCCTTCACGCCATCAGTCCCAGTCGATTCCGGCGCGGCGTTCGATCACCTCGCCGTCAACCTGTACAATGATGCTGCGATGATAAGACAGCAATCCGACATTCTTTACCATGTCTACTCAGAAGATGCCGTTATATACCCACATGACAGTGGACCGAGAGTTGGGCAGGAGGCCATCAAGGAATTCCTTGAAGACTATACGTCTGGCTGGCCCAGTTTTGACTATATAAAAACGGCGTCACACAGAATAGAAGGCACCGCACCTTACGCAATGTCACTGATATCCTACAATCTGCGCTGGGACTCATTGGATAATTCCGGCGTCTCCATCGGCAAGGGCATCCGCATCATGAAACGAAACGAGGATGGATCATTGCGAACCTACAGGGTTATATCAATGCACGACCAATAAAGTTGCGTCGCCGCCCCGGCGCGGATGAGCAACCGGGACGGCGAACAGGTCAGACCTCTGTCAGAATATCCGGATATGGAAGGCGGGACTTCGGGAGCGAGGCGTTATAGTCCTGCTCAGGATCGTGATATCCGAGCGGCACAACAACGAGCGAGGAGAAGCCCCTCTCGCGCAGGCCGAACTCGGCGTCGAGCACTGCCGTTTCAATGCCTTCCATCGGCGTGGAGTCTATACCCAAGGTGGCTGCGCCCAACATGAACTGGCCAATATTCAGATAGACCTGCTTATCCATCCAGTGCTGGACATCCTTCAAGTCCTGCTTATGGAGGTTCACGAACATTGACCGGCCACCGTGCATGGCGGGCTTGTGCGTGTCTTTGTCCACATCGAAGCGACCGTCTTTGTCTTCCTGTTCCAGCACATGCTGGAGATAGTCTTCATCCACGGCAAGGCGGCTGGCAAACACCACGACATGCGAAGCGTTCAGGATCGAGGGGCGGTTGAAGGGGTACTTCTCTGTTGCCTTGGCAACGCGCGCCTTGCCTTCCGGTGTTGAGGCGAGAATGAAATGCCAAGGCTGGATATTCGTGCTTGATGGACTGAACCGCAACAGCTCTTTCAGCTTTTTCACATTCTCGTCAGAGATACGACGTTTGGGGTCATAGGCCTTCGTCGTGTAACGGGCCTTGGCGTAGTGAGTGATATCATGTTTCATGGGAGGGTCCTTTGATACTTGGAAAAATGGAAAGTTTCGGGAGGGGGATTGATCAGCTCTTTGCAGAGACGATTTCGAATTCGCCTTCGGACCGGACATAGAAAAGGCAATCCGCGTCCGCGCCGCAGGCGAGATTATCGCTTGGGTTGGCCTCAAGGCCGACATAGCTACCCGGCGCAAGGGGCGCCGATTCCGCCTTGCCCTTCAGGTGCACTTCTGGCGCGCCAGAAATCGCCACAACCCGCAGGTCACTTTGGTTACTGCGCAGGCGGGCGGCCTGCCCAGCCGGCAGTTTGACCAGTGCGCCTTGTGCGCCATTGTTTTCCGGGGAGTTCCAAAGAAACGAAATTTTTGCGCCGCCGTCCCGGTCGATCCAGGTAATGTCTGAGGCATCAAGCCAAACGAGATTGGTGTGATCAAGGTTCACCGGTCGTTCGCCCGAATCGAAGGACTCATCCGTAGGTTTTACGAGATATGGACCGTCATCAATCTCGACATAGGCCATGTTGAACGCATCAACGGCCGACGTGACATGGGCCTCACCCGCCGGCTGGGTCCAGAATGAGCCGGCCGGCAGCCACATATCGGCCGCTCCCGGATCGTCATTGTGGATCACCCCTTCAATCACGACCCCGCGATATGTCACGTTGTGAATGTGGGGCGGAGACGAGAAACCTTCCTTGAACTGAACGAGGAAACCGGATTCACCGGCGGAGGTGCGATCCCCCCAAAGCGTTCCGGCCCGTGGACTTGCATCGCCCCGCGCCGGGTTGAGCGGGCCCCATTCAACCGCTGAGACCGGGACGATATCCGCCCCTGACACACCGCGAGAAATATCCGGCGCGCTGGCGCATCCAGCGCCAGCAGATACGAACAGTAGCGCGCCCAACGCGCCAAAGGGGATTTTGCGTAAGGTTTCAGTCAGGGACATGGCCATTCTTGGGTCTCTCGAAGGGTGATTGGGAAGCAGGTTGCGGTACGGGATGTGGACTCAATTGGTTGACGCCCCCCGATTTATTTATACAAACAAATTTCACAAGTACGCACAATTTTGGCCTATACGTACAGAAAGTATACTGTAGAACATGACACGCTTCGAAAAGTATGACTGCTCCGGCGGCTGCCCCGTGGAAGCTGCATTGGAAGTGATTGGCGGCAAGTGGAAAGGCGTCACGCTGTTTCACCTGCTGGACGGCGTGAAACGGTTTAACGATTTGCAACGTGATGTCGGCAACGTTACCCAACGCATGCTGACCAAGCAGCTACGCGAGCTTGAAGATGCCGGCCTCGTCAATCGTGAGGTCTATCCAGTGGTCCCGCCAAAGGTGGAGTACAGCCTAACCAAAAAGGGCGAAACCCTGCGTCCGATCCTCAACGCACTGAAAGACTGGGGCGAGACACATGTCATGACCAGCTAAGCATTCAAAGGCTGGCCATTTAAGTACGAGCAATTTGAAGCACTCCACCCCTCGTATAGTTTGAAGCAATTTGAAATTGCAATCCTGCATTCCTGACCTTAGCCTTGAGACGATTCACTAAAGAAGAAGGCCGGGAATGCATCCAATACTATTCAAGCTCTTAGTATGTTTTGTGCTTTCATTTGCTTGCAGCGCGAATGTTTTCGCTGACTATCCAGCTGCATATGTTGGAAAAGCGGAATTGCGCGACATTGCCGTCTCTCCGGACGGCACAGCGCTCGTTCTTTTGAAGACGGGCCACCAGGATGATATCGTCCAGAAGTTCGGGTGGGACGAGATCATGGTTGAGGACAGCGCCACCGGCGACACTCGATTAGAGATCAAGCAGACCTACACGTATTACAGTAAATCCGTGAACTGGCTATATGATTGGGTATCATGGCCATTCGATGACACTATTCTGTCGAGCGCCGTCGAGTTCACCGTTTCCGGAGACAAGTTCAAATCACGCTCAGTATTTCTGACCATCAACCCAGAAACGGGTGAAAAGAAAGTCCTCGCAGCCAGCAGAAAGAGAAACCTCGACAAGGAGCTCGATTCACCAAAGCTCATTGCGAGCGATGCAGAACGTCGCGAAGTCACTCTGGCCATACACAAAAAAGCATCTGTTGAGCTTGTTTCCATCAATGTGGACACAGGCAGGCAGCGTTTGCTGGATACAGCGAATTCGCGAACCCTGACGTGGCTTCTGGATGACTCGATGCGTCCCGTAATGCGGATAGAAAAAAGCAAATCCGGCGGACTTCACCAATACTATTCAAGCCAGGATGGCGGTCGGAACTGGACACTGAGATTTCAACACGATCCTCTCAATGAAGGATTCTATCCGGTTTCCTATTCCTCGAAGAACAACAAATTTATCGTCGTGTCCCGGCCCGCAGACGCAGAGCATGCCGGCCTCTACGAATTCGATCTCCACACTGGTCAATTCGGCAAACAACTCTTCAGCGATTCCGAGTACGATCTCAGCTCCGCGCGCAAAAGACGCGGGTCTGATGACCTGCTCTACTCCGCACTCTGGAAGGACAAGCTCGAAAAGCACTGGTTCACACCAGAAGATGCCAAACTGGGACGAGCAATCGACTCTGCGCTACCTGATGAAGCCAACTGGTCCGTATTCGACATGAGTCTGCATGGGCAGGCTTGGGTGATATATGTCAGCTCCCCAATCAATCCGGGAGCATATTATGTTTTGCGCAATGACCTGAAAAGACTTCGCAAGATTTCAGACGCGCGGCCTCATATCGATCTCAGTACGACATCAATGCCGCGACGGGTTGATTACCAGACTGCTGAAGGCCTTGCATTGCGGGGATATTTCACACCCTCCACACGTTCACCAGGTCACGCTCCGCTAATCGTCATGCCTCACGGCGGTCCTGTGTCTCGAGACGTGATGGATTGGGACGGATGGGCCCAGTATTTTGCGCATCGCGGATACGCAGTCTTTCAACCCCAGTTTCGCGGCTCTGGTGGCTTCGGCCAAACATTTGAGCGTCTGGGGCACGGCGAGTGGGGTAGAGCGATGCAACAAGACATTGCGGACGGAGTACACGCCCTCGAACAAGCCGGGCTGGTGAGTCCAGACCAGCCAAGAAGCATCGTGGGCGCGTCCTATGGCGGCTACGCTGCACTGGCAGCCGCAACCATGACTCCCGATGCCTACCAATGCGCGATAAGTTATGCAGGGGTGAGTGATCTTCCGCGCATGCTACGTCAGTACGACCCCTCAGACGCAGTGGACGCTTTCGTTCGGAATATCTGGACACAACGCATGAACAATGGACGCGATGATGAGACCGAATTGTGGCATCGGTCTCCAATATCCTACATTGAATATCTCAAGGCACCCGTGTTCCTGATTCATGGGACGGAAGACGAAATCGTTCACATGGATCAGACCACTGCGTTCTATGATGCTGCGGTACAGGCTGGGAAACAGGCTCAAATACTCTTGCTGGATCATACCGGCCACCAGATTTACAGCGATGATACAAACACAGATTTGCTCGTCGCGATGAACGCCTTTCTGGTGCAATGCATGCCGCCCGCACCAAAAACGCCGACAACCAATGGAGCCAATCTCCCTTAAAATGCCGTAATGTGAGCCTTCGCTCGCCTTGATCCCTTGATTTCATTGCAATTGCATTGAAGGAGGGCTTTTGCCGTGACGCGAACCATGTTTGAACACCGTAGTGCAAGACGACCGGATCCCGTTCACGGATATGGGTTGGTTGAGAAGGATAGAGCGATGACGACATTGGCGCTGGTGGATGATGACGAGAATATCGTTGCGTCCCTGAAGATCTTCTTCGAGGCCGAGGGCTATGATGTGCGCACCTACCATGATGGTGAGACGGCTCTCCCGGCATTAACGGAGACGCCGCCCGACATCGCTATACTGGACGTGAAAATGCCCCGTATGGACGGTATGGAATTGCTGCGTCGCCTGCGCCAGACCTCCGAATTGCCAGTCATCTTCCTGACGTCAAAAGACGAGGAAATCGACGAAGTGATCGGCTTCAATATTGGCGCCGACGATTTCGTGCGCAAACCCTGCTCCAATCGCCTGCTGGCGGAACGCGTCAAGGCCGTGCTCCGGCGTGCCCGCGGCGGCGTGGCCGGATCTGAAGAAGGTGACCAGAAGCCAATCGTGCGTGGCAAGTTGACGCTTGATCCGAACCGTCACGCCTGTACGTGGGATGGACATCCGGTCCGCCTGACCGTCACCGAATTTCTGATCCTGCAAGCGCTCGCCCAGCGCCCTGGCTATGTCAAAAGCCGCGACCAACTGATGGACGCCGCCTATGATGATCAGATCTACGTCGACGATCGCACCATCGACAGCCACATCAAGCGGCTTCGCAAGAAGTTCCGCGAAGTGACCGACGAATTCGATGCGATCGAGACCCTGTATGGCGTCGGCTACCGCTACACTGAATAGGCGCGGCACTTCGGAGATCTATATCGGCGGGGCGGGCGATACCCGCACCCGTCTCGTGGCCGCTTATGCGGAAGCGCGGCAACGTGACTTTGCGCATGAGGCCCATCATGATGCGCACTATTTTCCGCATTACGCGTTGCGGCGTATTCTCAATCTGGCCCGTCAGCACGCCGATGCCGGCCGCACGTTGATACTGGTCGGGCATAGTTGGGGCGGCGATACAGCGCTTCGTGTATTGAAGGCGCTCCAACCGCGCCGGGTAGATTTGCTTGTCTGCGTTGATCCAGTTCCCAAATCCCGGCTGAATCCCCCTCCGACTCCACGCAACGCCCGTCGGATCATCCATGTTGATGCAAGGCCAAGTCATCCGAATCGATCGGACCAGGTGAAGGAGATGGGGCAATGGTTCGGCGGCACGCTGCACCGAAGATTGTCGTCCGCCGACACGCGCATCGTCGCCGATCTGAATCATTTCGCCTTCGCCCAAATGATGTCGGCGCCCGGTGAAGACGGCCTGTCCGCTGCCCACCATATCAACGAACTGGACAGTCCTAAGCGATCCCGAGGCGCCAGCTCCAATTCGGCAAGCTCAGGACAAGTAAAATGAATCCCAGCCCGATCAGGAAGCTCAACGGCGAATACACACGTCGGTTGAGGGTTAGAAAAGGCGATTCAGGCGACGAGCGCTCGAACGCTGGCAGGACGCCGATGATACCCCGCCCAAGAAACACCGTCCCTGCTCCCAGTCCTGCCAGGACCAACACGCCTTTTTGGATGACAGACGGCAACGGCAGAGAAAAGTACCCGCCCAGCCAAGCTGCCAGGACGGCGGCCGCAAACAGGCAAAGCGCTACCATGAAGCAGGAAAATGCTGACGGCATCTTGGTTATACCCCGACGGCCCACGACCGCGCGGGCAAGTGCCTGCTCATTTGCACACGGGAAATTGCTGCCAAACGCCCACAGCAGGTGCAGACAGCCGAGAACGAACAACACAGCCACCAGAATAGGTGAAATGAACGATGCAATCATGCGGACACTCCTGCGGCAATGCGGGGCAGTAAAATGCGCCGCCCACTTGCCGTTCCCTCCATCATTCAATAGCCAGACACGAGACTAACACAAGCAATAGGATAACTTCATGGCAGACCCGGAAAATACGCTTCTCCTCGAAACCTCCAAAGGCTCGGTAAAAATCGACCTGCGTCCCGACCTGGCCCCCGGCCATGTCGAACGCATCAAGGAACTGGCCCGCGAAGGCTTTTACGACGGCATCGTCTTTCACCGCGTGATTGATGGATTCATGGCACAAGTCGGTTGTCCACAAGGCACCGGCATGGGCGGTTCTTCCAAGCCGGACCTGAAGGCAGAATTCAATGCCGAACCCCATGTCCGCGGCACATGTTCCATGGCCCGCACATCGGCCCCGAACTCGGCAAACAGCCAATTCTTCATCTGCTTTGACGATGCCAGCTTCCTGAACCGCCAATATACGGTCTGGGGTCAGGTCAGCGAGGGTATGGACGTAATCGACCAATTGGCCAAGGGAGAACCACCGCGGCACCCTGACAAGATTGTCAGCATGAAAGTGGCTGCCGACGCCTGATCTCAGGCAGGCAGAATCTCGTATGACGGACAGGAAAATCAGGCGAAAGGCGATTGCGCGCCACGGGTCGAAGATCTTCGGCTCACGCATCGCGCGTCTGATTTTCGCGTCCAATCTTGCGGGACTGGCCATCCTCATTATTGGCGCGATGGTTCTTAACGAAATGCGTGCCGGTTTTGTTGTCTCCAAGAAGCAGGACCTTGTTGCGCAAGCTCAGATTTTTACCAGCTTGCTTGGCGACGATGCAACCACGCCTGCCCCCAAGCTCGATGATGAAGCCGCGCGCCAGACGATCGTGCGCCTTAACCTGCCCGAACGGGTGCGCGCACGTATCTATTCACCCGATGGCGAACTTGTTGGCGACAGCTTCTATCTTTCAGAGCGGGTCGACATTGACGCCCTGCCGCCGCTACAGGAGCCCAGCAGTTTTGCCAGGCTAGGTGCCAATCTGTCGGAATGGGCAAGCCGTACGCTCGGCCCGATCATGCCCCGGCGCAGTTCTGATGCGCTCGTCGCTCAGAGCTTTGAGGAAGAATTCGAGATCGCCGTGCGCGGTCAGGAAGCGGCCAGTCAGCGCTTTTCAGACCGGGGCCAGCGGATCATTTCCGTTTCCATGCCGATCCAGCGTGTGTCTGCTGTCGTGGGAGTCCTGACACTGGAATCGAATGATATTGATGAGATCATTCGCTCCGAACGCGCTGCACTCATCCCCTTCATCGGGGTCGCAGTTCTTGTCGCTTTCGTCACATCGGTCCTGCTGACTCTTGGTATTGCCCGCCCACTGCGCCGTCTATCGGTTGCAGCAGACCGTATCCGGGCCGGCGCATCCGATCGGATCGACATTCCGGCCCTGACCAATCGCAAGGACGAGATCGGCAACCTGGCCGCCTCCATGCAAAGCATGACCGAAGCATTGCTCGAACGGATTGAAGCAAATGAACAATTCGCTGCTGACGTGGCCCATGAGCTGAAGAACCCCCTCACCTCTATACGCTCGGCCGTCGAAACCGCTGACCGGGTGCAGGATGATCCGGTCGCGCTCGAACGCCTGCGGCAAGTCATCGCCCAGGATGTGAAGCGACTGGACCGTCTGATTACAGATATTTCAAACGCATCCCGTATCGAAGCGGAAATGACGCGGGTGCCGACGGAGCAAATGGACATTGCCGGATTCGTCCACGATGTCGTGCAGACCTATGAAGCCTTCAGCCGCGAGGAGCGATCAGTATCGGTTCATTTCCGAGATGATACGATGGGTGCACGCCTGCTTGTCCGCGGGCGTGATGGCCCGCTCGGCCAAGTTGTTCGCAATCTGGTAGACAATGCGCGCTCTTTCTCGCCCCCTGGCGCAGAGGTCAATGTGATTGTCGACCAATCGAATGATGGCCCGCAAACCATCGCGCGGATCATGATCGAGGATAGCGGCCCGGGTATACCTGAAGACAAACTGGAAAAGATCTTCAGCCGCTTCTATACGGACCGCCCGGCTGGAACAGCTTTTGGCAACAATTCCGGCCTGGGACTTTCAATCGTACAACAGATCGTCACGACCCATCGCGGCAAGGTCTGGGCTGAAAACCGCGCAGAAGGGGGCGCGCGGTTCATTGTTGATCTTCCCGCGATCTAGGTCGTTACCGGTTCTTTCGGTTATCGATCAGATCATCGACAACTTCCGGTTCTGCCAATGTCGATGTGTCGCCAAGATTTGAATACTCGTTCTCGGCAATCTTGCGCAGGATGCGGCGCATGATCTTGCCAGACCGTGTCTTGGGCAGACCGGGCGCGATCTGGATAAGGTCTGGGCTCGCAATCGGACCGATTTCCTGGCGGACATGCTGGATCAGATTCTTGACCAGCGCATCATCCACTTCGACGCCCTGACGCAATGTGACATAGGCATATATGCCCTGCCCCTTCACATCATGCGGATAGCCAACCACAGCGGCCTCTGCGACAGCATCATGGCTGACCAGTGCGCTTTCGACTTCAGCGGTACCCATGCGATGACCGGAGACATTGATCACGTCATCAACGCGGCCGGTGATCCAGTAGAAGCCATCCTCGTCGCGGCGGCAGCCATCGCCGGTAAAATACGTGCCGGGATAGGCCGTAAAATACGTGTCGATGAATCGCTGATGATCGCCGTAGACCGTTCTCATTTGTCCCGGCCAACTATCCGTGATCAGCAGATTGCCGTCGGCCGCGCCTTCCAATTCGTTACCGTCCGCGTCCACCAGCACTGGCTTCACGCCAAAGAAAGGATGACTGCCGGCGCCCGGCTTCATTTCGGTCGTGCCCGGCAACGGAACAATCATGGTACCGCCTGTCTCGGTCTGCCACCAAGTGTCGACGATCGGACACCGCGCTTCACCTACGACGTGGAAATACCATTCCCATGCTTCCGGATTGATCGGTTCGCCAACTGTGCCCAGCAAACGGATCGACTTGCGCGATGTCTTGTTCACTGGCTCTTCGCCTTCGCGCATCAGTGCGCGAATAGCGGTTGGCGCGGTGTAGAAGATGGTAACGTTCTGCTCGTCGCACACCTGCCAGAACCGCGAAGCATCCGGATAGGTCGGCACACCTTCAAAGACGAGACTTGTTGCGCCATTTGCCAGAGGTCCGTACACGATATATGTGTGCCCGGTTACCCAACCCACATCTGCCGAACACCAGAACACGTCATCTTCCTTGAGGTCAAATACATACTCGTGCGTCATTGACGCCCAGACAAGATAACCGCCAGTGGTGTGCATCACGCCTTTAGGCTGCCCCGTCGAGCCAGACGTGTAGAGGATGAAAAGAGGATCTTCGGCATTCATCGGTTCGGGCGGGCAGTCGGCGGAGATACCCTCGGCAGCCTCGTGCAGCCAATAGTCCCGCCCCGCCTCCATGTTGACCTCAGCGCCTGTGCGCTTCACGACCAACATCTTCTCAACCACACCTCCGGCAATCTCGGCGGCCTTGTCGGCGTTTACCTTCAACGGCACACGGCGACCACCCCGCACGCCTTCATCGGCTGTGATGAGGAATTTCGAGTCGCAATCGGTAATTCGCCCTGACAATGCCTCGGGGCTGAAGCCCCCGAACACGATGGAATGTACTGCGCCAATTCGCGTGCATGCCAGCATCGCATATGTGGCTTCGAGAATCATCGGCATGTAGATCGTGACGCGATCGCCCTTTTTTACACCCATCTTCTTCAGCACGTTTGCGAACTTGCAGACCGCGGCGTGCAACTGGCGATAGGTCATCTTGTGGGTGTTGCCGGGCTCGTCGCCTTCCCAGATCAACGCGACCTTGTCACCACGCGTTTCCAAGTGGCGGTCCAGGCAGTTTGCCGACACATTAAGGACACCATCAGAATACCATTTCACATGTAGATCGCCGGTCTCCCAGGAGACATCCCTTACGACCGTGTAGGGTTTGATCCAGTCGAGCCGCTTGCCGTGCTCCCCCCAGAAAGCCTCCGGGTCTGAGATCGACGCGGCATACATCTCTCGATAGGTTTCCGGGCTCAGGTTCGCCTTTGCTGCAAACTCCGCCGGCACTGGATAGGTTTTCGCTGCGTCGCTCATGAAAGGCTCTCCGTCTGGCATGTTTTCTGTTCTCACCTCAGAATGCATACTTTGTCGAGAAGGTGAACCGGGTGATCGAGCCATCAACTCCACTTTCGACCTCGCGGAGGCCGTGCATCAATTCGGTCCCCAGTGTCACATTCGGCGCAACGTCCCAGAGAATGGCCCCGAACACCGACTGGACAGACGATGTCACCGTGTCAGCCAGATAGTCCGGATTGTCGATGAACAGGCCGGAATAGCCGCCGCTAAACCGCGCCGTTTCCCCGAAAGCGTGGCGCCAGCCAATCAGCCCGCCAAATGAGGGCACCGCTTCCAACTCCCCGTTCGGGTCGAGGGCCGTCGAGCGGCTGGCGGCCAGCCCGACATAGCGGCCGATCCCGTCGCCTCCGACCAGGTTGAAGCGGATGTCATCGGTGTCCCCAACATTCAAGCGGCCCGAGACGCTGAGGCCATATCCGAAGGTTTCGTCTTCGACCGTGCCGAAATCGGCCCGCAGCTGGCGCGCGATGCCAGCGATCGAGACATTGCCGAATTCACCGCTCATATTGTAGCGGGCCACGACGTCCGGGATGAGATTCTCGTCCCGCGATCCCGAATTCAGGGTTGTCGTGTTCGGATTCTCGACGGCAAACATCCAGTTGCCATGCGTGTAACGTATCTGCGGCTGGCGCACGAACACCATGCCGTCCGACAGGATAAGGAAGCTTGCGCTTTCCGGAATGGCTGACGTGTTCTGGAAGGTCGACCATTCCTGCCCGACCAGCCAGTTGCCATATTTCATGAAGGCCCGACGCAAACGTGGCGAGTAGGAGTTCGAGACCAGTTCATTGCCCTGCCCCGATCCGAGGAAATCCATCTCGATATGCGCGCTCAGCGTCTTGTCGCCCACAGGCCGGGATGCGGCCAGGAAGAAACGAGTGGATTCAGCAGTAAAGTCCGTGGACGTTGTTCCGTTCCCACCGATGGGTGTCGCACCGGGAATGTAAAAGTCGCGCGCGATGGAACTGCCGGAGATGGCGCCATCGCTCAGCGAGGTGACATGCACGTCCGCATCCACAAAGCCGCCGAACTTCAGCGTCGTGTCACCGACCCTGAATCCATCTGTCGGAGGAGGAGGCGCGGCCTCCGGATGGGCGGCGACCGGCTGTACGCGGACGATTTCTTCATGCCCGGCGCGCGTCGCGGCCAGTTCGGATTTGAGTTCGGAAACCATGGCCTCGAGCGCTGCGATCCGCGACTCAAGATCATCCGCTTCCGCAGCGGCGCCGAGACTTGACGTCAGAGCTGCCGAAGACAACAGCAGGGCCTTGAAAGTACGAGACATGCATTCCTCCCTCATATTGATTATGAGAAGGAGTATCCGTTGCTTGTGCTCGGGCCGCCATTAGCCATTGGTGCTACGACAAAAGTCGTAGTGCGCTGCGGCGCGATCCATGACATACTACACAGGTTCTGATTAAGTCCACAGACCGCAAAAGCGGCACGGATTCGGGGAGGAATATCGTGGTACAGGCACCGCGCGTGCTGATCGTGGACGACCATCCATTGTTTCGTGACGCGCTGGAAACCGCACTGGAATGCGCCTATCCCGCTGGCGCCGCCGCCTCGCATGCGTCCAGTCTTTCAGATGCCCTGGCCCGCCTGCAGGCCGATGACGTGGATTTGGTGCTGCTTGATCTCAATCTCGGCGACTCGGCAGAGTTCGAGGGCCTTACCCGGCTGCGGGCCGCCAGGCCGGACTGCCCCGTTGTTGTTGTATCCGCCACGGAAACGCCAGAAGCCTTTGAAACGGCCCGTATGCTCGGTGCGGCCGGATACCTCCCCAAGAGCATGTCCCTGGACGACCTGTCGGCGGCGCTCGCCACGACGCTGGATGGGGGGCAATGGTTTCCGGAATGTGTCGGAAAGTCCCTGCCAGCCAATTGTGCCGCCGAACGCATTGCCAGCCTCACCCCGGCCCAGAGACGCGTGCTCGCCCGATTGTCCGATGGCCTGCTCAACAAGCAGATCGCCTATGAAATGGATATTTCCGTGGCGACGGTGAAGGCGCACATGACAGCGATCTTCCGGAAGCTCGGGGCGAATAATCGCACACAGGCCTTGCTGATCTATCAGGACGCCACATCGCTGACCGATTGAGCCGCGCTTTCCGTCCGTCCGGCAGTGGCACAGTCTTTCAGAAATTTGCGGATGTCCGCCGGATTGCTCGGCTTGTGAAGGATGGCAATGCCGACTGTCCTGGCGGATGACGATTCGGCGGTGGACGTGGCTGCGGTCAGCAATAAAACATTGCCGGCATGGGCGAGCCGCTTGCGTAGTCCCAGGAGCAGATCCAGTCCATTCTGCTCGTCGCCGAGATTGAGGTCTGCAATCACTGCGTCAAATTGCGCTGACTGCATGGCAGCCAGCGCCTCTTCAGGTGTCCGGACACAGGTCGCCTGACACTCCCAGCCTTTCAGCAACCGGCTCATGCCGTCAACAATGGCAGGCTCGTCATCCACGAACAGGACGCGCAGGCCGACCATATCCCGGTCAGCCGGCTCAACCGGCGCCGACTGCATCCGGCGCGGGCGTCTATGCAATTCAGCCATTGGCACGGTCACCGAGAAAACACTGCCGCGACCCGGTGTCGACTGCACATCAATGGACGCCCCCATCAGACCTGCCAGACGGCGCACGACAGACAGGCCAAGCCCTGCTCCCCGAATGCCGGTATTGTCGGAATCCTCATACCGACGAAACTCCTCGAAGATCCGTTCCAGACGGTCTGCCGGTATGCCAGGCCCGGTATCGTGAACTTCGATCCTTACCGCATCCCCGCGTCGGCGTGCCCCGACAAGGACTCCGCCCGACTGTGTATATCGCCGGGCATTCGAGATGAGATTGCGCAGAATGCTCTTGAGAAAATCCGGATCGGCAAGCACTGCCAGCTGTGTGGGTGCCAGCCGCACGGAAAGCCCCGCCGCCTGCGCCATCGGAAGCGCCTCGTCGACCAGGTCTTCCATCAACGGGCCCAAGGGAAGGCGTACGGGGACTGCCTCGACCTGGCTATGGTCCAGACGGGATATGTCGAGCAATCCCTTGAGTAATTCATCTGCAGACTGAATGGATCGGTCCGCGCGTGCCGCCAAATCACATTCTGTGTCACTGGCCATGAGCGATCCAAGATACAGCCGCGCGGCGTTCAGCGGCTGCAACAGGTCATGACTCGCCGCAGCCAGGAAGCGCGTCTTGGACGCATTCGCGCCTTCCGCCTCTTTCCGGGCAAGGGTGAGATCTTCTGCCATTTGCTCAAGCTCACGGGTTCGCGTCTTGACCCGGCTTTCCAGCAACTCGTTTGCCTCAACCAGGGCGCGTTCACGCAGCTTGTCGTCGGTAATGTCAGCAAAAGTGGTGACATACCCGCCGCCCGGCATGGGGTTGCCGCTGATGCGCAGGTAGCGCCCGTCCGGATTTCGTCTTTCATAGGTATACGGACTGCCGGATCGCATATGTCCGACGCGCCGGCGCGCCTCCTCGACAGGATCCCCATCGATCCAGCCAGTGTGGATGTTGTGCTCGATCAGTTCAGCCACGGGAACACCGACGCCCACCTTGTCCGCCGGATAATCGAACAGGTCCACATAGGCCGTATTCCAGGCTACCAATCTTTGATCGGAATCCACGACGCTGATCCCCTGCGGGACATTCTCGAGCATGGATTGCAGCATGTGGCGTTCAAACCGGGCCGCCTGCGTCTTGTGATCCAGCATGGACAGAACATCCGGCAGGGCCACATCGCTGCCACCGATCGCCGAGGAAAGGACGACCCGTGCCGAAGATGAACCGAGTGCGCTGGCGAGCAGTTTCTCGGTGCGCTGGACCAGTCTCCAGTCCGCAGGCGCATCTCCGGTTGCGACAATACCTGTTTCAGTCTCGAACTGGTCAAAGGCATGGTCCACCGCTTCCGGCGTGAGAAAGCGGGAAGCGAGTGTCTTCAGGCCATTGGGCGACACCTGGAAGGCGTGGCTCTCGACCGCGCCTTCCGCGATCTCGACCACTTCATCGCCGCTGACAAAGGCGGATGCCTGAACCCGGTCCCTCAACCGTTCCCGTGATCGTATCGATACGATTGCGAACAGGAACAGATTGGTGCCAAGGCTCCACAGGACGCCATGGGTCAGACTGTCATCGATCCGCAATCCGAACAGAGCATGCGGGTCCAGAACCCTCGGCACAAGCGCGGCCATCGCATCATACCCGAAAATGGCGGGCAGGAAGAGCGTGTAGGCCCACAACCCCATCCCCGCGACCAGACCTGCGAGGACACCGGACCGACGCCCACCTCGCCAAGTGACCGCCCCGATCAGCGCCGGAGAAAATTGCGCTGCCGCGGCAAAGGACAGGAGGCCGATCTGGGCCAGCGCACCTGTCCCCGCCACGCGGTAATAGGCATAGGCGAGAAGCAGCACGACCACGATCACGATGCGGCGGGCCGACACGATCCTTGATCCGGCATCTCCGCTAAGGCTGGCAAATCGTCCGGACTGCATGATGGCCGGCACGACCAGATCATTCGTGACCATGGTGGACAGGGCGACAGTGGAGATGATGACCATGCCGGTCGCAGCTGAAAAGCCGCCCAGAAAGACGAGGGTCGCCAGCAGGCCATTGCCTTGTTCGAGAGGCAGATCCAGGACGAACATATCCGGCTGCGCTGCCGCGCCGAAGAGGCTCAGACCAGCCATCGCGATGGGCACCACGACCAGACTCGTGAGCAACATGTAGAGTGGGAACACCCATCTGGCCGTATCAAGATCCTTCTGCCCCTGACGCTCGATCATGGCGACATGGAATTGGCGCGGCAGGCAGACAATGGCCGCCGTCGACAGAAGCGTCATGGTCAGGAATCGTTCCGACACGGAAAAGCGGTCAAAGGGCTGTGTGGCCAATTCACGATCCGGCAAGCCCCCCTGCACCAGAAGGAACACCGACAGGATCGCAACAGCCACCAGTGCGGCGAGCTTGAGCACGGCCTCCAACGCCAGCACGCGCATCAGGCCGGAATTGTGCCGCGTGGCGTCCGACTGTCGCGTGCCGAACAGGATGGCAAAAATCGCCAGCACAATAGCGGTCAGCAGAACTGTTTCATTGGTCGGTGTGTTGATCGCGCCGTCTGCGCCATATGCCAGTGCCTGAAAGCTCATGCCGATGGATTTCAGCTGCAGTGCGATATAGGGCAGACTTCCTGCGACGGCGGCCAGCGTTGCAGCGGCAGCAACCGCGCGGCTCTTGCCATACCTGGCCGACAGGAAATCAGACAAGGAAGAGATGCCCTCTCGCTGTGTGACATCGCCGATCCGGCGCACGATGCCGGGAAATGCCACGAAGACGAGCGTCGGGCCAAGATAGATGGTCAGATAGTCCCACCCGCTTTGCGCCGCAGTGCCAACCGCGCCGAAATAGGTCCAGGAGGTACAGTAGACGGCCAATGCCAGCGCATAGACGAGCGGATGCTGGACAAAGCCCGGCCGCGTGGCTTGCCGGTCGCCCTGCCAGGCGATCAGGAACAATCCAAGCATGTAGAGCGTCGTTGCGCCCAGGATCAGCCAGACTGGCATGAACACCTCTCTATGCGTCTTCCCCCAGCATACACGTACTGACGCCCCGGCAAATGCGCCCTTTGTCTAAAGCCTCTGCTGCAGGCATGAAAAAGCGGGCGGCCCGGAGAGGGAGGCCGCCCGCAGCAATCACCGGGAAGTGGCGCGCTACTCTGCCGGGATCGGCGCCATGTCCTGATCGGCGATGCCATGCGGCGAGCGCTGTCCGGGGACCCGGATGTCCTCGACCAGGTCCTGGATGTCCTGCGGAGGCGGGGCCGTGACAAGGGCGACCACGATCCCCACAGCCAGGGACAGGAACATGAACAGGAAGCCGATGCCTTCAGGCGACACACCGGACCACCAGTTCGCCGGATCCGTGTCGACGAACTTGAAGTAGTAGATGTAGCTGAAGGTCGAGACGAGCCCCGTCAGCATGGACGCAATCGCGCCTTCCCGGTTCATCCGCTTCCAGAAGATGCCCAGAACGATGACCGGGAACAGGGACGCTGCCGCCAGTCCGAAAGCGAAGGCCACCACCTGCGCCACGAAGCCCAGCTTGGCCGTGTTCATCCCCATGATTCCAGCCAGGATCACGGCTCCGGCGGCCGAGACCCGCGCCACTCGCAACTCGTCCCTGTCCGACATGCCGGTAAAGAAGGTACGTCGGCACAGATCGTGTGAGATCGATGACGATATGACCATGAGCAAGCCTGCCGCCGTGGACAGGGCCGCGGCAAGCCCGCCTGCCACCACGAGCCCGATCACCCAGGCCGGCAGATTGGCAATGGACGGATTGGCCATCACGAAGATGTCTCGATCCAGCTTGGTGACCTCATTTTCGTCCCCGGCGCGGTACTGGATGATGCCATCGCCATTCTTGTCCTCGACGCCGAGCAGGCCCGTCTTTTCCCAGTCCTTGAACCATTTCGGGGTCGGCTTGCCGCCGGCCGCAAGGATCGCCGCCGCTTCGGCGTCATAGTCGGCATCATCCGCGATATAGGTCGACTCGTTCACTGTATCGATGAAGTTCAGACGGGCGAATGAAGCCACCGCAGGTGCGGTCGTATAGAGCAGTGCGATGAAGACCAGCGCCCACCCCGCCGACACACGGGCCGCGCCCGGGCTTGATACGGTGAAGAAGCGGATGATCACGTGCGGCAGGCCGGCGGTGCCGAACATTAGCGCGCCGGTGATCGCAAAGACATCGATCATCGACTTGTTGGTCTGGGTGTATTCGAGGAAACCCAGATCCTGCACCACCGTGTTCAGCTTTTCGAGCATCGCCACATCCTCGCCGCGCACATTCGAGATGAACCCCAGCTGCGGGATCGGATTGCCCGTGATGATCAGGGAGATGAAGATCGCCGGAACCGTATAGGCAAAGATCAGCACGCAATATTGCGCCACCTGGGTGTAGGTGATGCCTTTCATGCCGCCCAGAACCGCATAAACGAACACAATCGCCATGCCGACCATGATGCCCGTATTGAACTCGACCCCCAGGAAGCCGGAAAAGGCCACGCCGACGCCCTTCATCTGGCCGGCAATATAGGTGAACGAGACGAACAGGGCACACATCACGGCGATCAATCGGGCCGTGGTCGAATAATACCGGTCCCCCACGAAATCCGGCACAGTGAACTTGCCGAACTCTCGCAGGAACGGCGCCAGCAAAAGCGCCAGAAGCACATAGCCGCCGGTCCAGCCCATAAGGTAGACCGAACCGCCATAGCCTAGGAAGGCGATCAGGCCCGCCATCGACAGGAAGGAGGCTGCCGACATCCAGTCGGCCGCCGTTGCCATGCCATTGACAGTGGGGTGAACATCATGGCCGGCCACATAGAAATCATCCGTAGACGAAGCCCGAGCCCACACGGCGATCGCGATATAGGTGCCGAACGTGCCGACAACCCAGAAATATGTCCAGAAGTCCTGTCCCATCGTCTCAGGCCTCCACGCCGTATTTCTTCTCGAGACGGTTCATGGCGCGGCAGTAGTAGAAGATCAGTCCGACGAAGACATAGATCGATCCATTCTGCGCAAACCAGAAACCGAGTGGCGCACCGCCAATCGAGAGATTGTCCAGCAGGTCGCGGAACAGGATGCCCGCCCCGTATGACACTACAAACCAGATGACGAGCAGGCTGAGGGTCAGGCGGATGACATCCCGCCAATACCCTTTCGCATCAATTTCCTTGCTTGGTTCCGACACTTTTTCCTCCCTGACATTTTTATCTGTGCGGGGTTCCGCAGCTTGCAGGCTGCCGGAAGCGGACGGAATGGAAAAGATAAACTTTGGTCTAAGACGATGATCCGGGTCATCCGGTCCTGCGCCATCAATCCTCTGAGGATGGCTGCCGCACTTTGCCGGTTGCATGAGTATGGCGCCATTCCGCGACCCCTCCCAGCATCAGCCAGGCCGACAGGACAAGTCCACCCGCGAGATAGACTTCACGAAAGCCCAGCCCCGGCTGGAGTATGGCCACGGCCAGCCGAACGGCGAAGACGAGCCCTAGCAGTATGCCGAGCGCCAGCATGATATGATGTTTCACGGGCAGAATCCTCCAGAACGGAGCATACACGCGCCACGCACTTCGGACAGGGGGGACTTTGGTCTAAGGGGGCTGCCGCCGTGCCCTTGCCATTCCGGACGGTATGGGCTATCCGCGCGCCTTCAGAAACGGCGGCGCAAGGCCGTTCGTGTCAGCTTCTTACCTCATCCCAAGATGGAGAGGCGGAGTCGAGGGCGAAAGGAAACCCCATGTCGAAATCCAAGATTAGTTTCAATGTCGAACTGCGTGAGCGCGTAGGCACCGGCGGATCCCGCGCAGCACGTCGTGAAGGCCTCGTGCCCGGCGTTCTTTATGGTGGTGGTGAAGACCCCGTCGCGATCTCCCTGAAGCGCAACGAAGTGCTCAAGGCCATCGAAACCGGTCACTTCCTGTCGTCGACTGCAACACTCGTTCACAAGGGCGAGCAGCAGATGGTGATCCCACAGGCGATCCAGATGCACCCGGTCTCCGATCAGCCCATGCACGTCGATCTGTTCCGCGTCAGCCGCGATCAGAAGATCAAGGTCGAAGTCCAGGTTCACTTCATCGGCGAAGAAGTTTCCCCTGGCCTCAAGAAGGGCGGCACGCTCAACGTGGTGCGTCACACGGTCGAACTTCTGGTTCCAGCCGGCAACATTCCGGAATCCCTGGAAGCAGACGTTTCCGAGTTGGAAGTCGGCGACAATGTGAAAATCTCCGACATCAAGTTGCCGGGCGATGCAGAGCCAACCATCACCGACCGCGACTTCACGATCGCCACAATCGCTGGCCGTACGGCAACCACCGAAACCACGACGGAAGAAGGTGAAGAGGCCGAAGGCGAAGAGCCAGCAGCCGAAGCTGACGCAGAGTCGGAAGACTGATCGGTACATTATGGTCTCGTGTGTCCAGCCTTTTGGGGCTGGGCACACAGCCAAACCCTGCTAATTCGGAAGAGGGAGGCCAAGTCGTGCTCATTCTTTCCGGTCAGGGTAATCCAGGCGAAAAATATGCGAAGAACCGGCACAATGCCGGTTTTCTTGTCTTGGACGAGATCCACGCCGCCCATGGATTCCAACCCTGGCGCTCCAAATTCGAAAGCGAGATTGCGGAGGGCTTTATTGGCCCCGGCCGCATCAAGACCCTGCTGGTGAAGCCGCAGACTTTCTACAATGAGACCGGGCGTGCGCTCTCCAAAGTGGCTCAGTTCTACAAGCTCTCTCCGGAAGATATCGTTGTCCTGCATGACGAGATCGACCTTGCGCCTGGCCGCGTCCGCCTGAAACAGGGTGGCGGTCATTCCGGCAATAATGGCGTTCGCTCGATGATTGCCCACCTCGGCGAGAACGTGCGCCGCGTGCGAATTGGTGTCGGCCACCCCGGCGACAAGTCGCGGGTCATGCCTTACGTATTGTCCGATTTCTCAAAAGCCGATCATGACTGGTTCGATCCGCTGGTCAGGGCGATTTCCGACGCGCTGCCTTTCCTCGCCGACGGCAATGATGAACGCTTCCAAACCGAAGTGATGCGTCTTGCCCCAGCGCCAAAGCACGATCCCAAACAGAACCGATAGCGCCGTCGGTTAGTCGTCGAGTTTGGCCAGTACCGACTTTTCAGCGGCTTCTGCCATGGCAACAGCGCCGACCGTGCCATGCGCGGGAACAGGGCTGCGCCCCAAACCGAGGCAGGCTGCGTAGAAACCCTCATCAGCGGCTCCCAGAGGGTCCGGCAGATCCGCAGCGATCTCTACCCTCACATCATATGGCGTCGTATTGACCAGTTGCCGTGTCAGGAAGTCGATGGAGATCTCGCCCGACGGATAGACAACGTGCATGGAACGCTGGCGCGCTTCCGCTGCCCGGCTGGCCATCAGACGCGCCACGCCACCGCTCGCATAGGTGAACTGGGCGTTTGCTTCGTCGATATGGTCGGAATGAACCCGCTTGCCACTCGCCATGACGCCGGTGAACTCATTCCCCATCATCATCGCGGCAAGGTCCAGATCGTGGATCATGAGATCCCAGATGACCGAGACATCGCCTGCACGATTGTCTGGCGCCGGCGGTCCGGCGCGGACGGATTCGATCAGCAGGGGTGTCTCTTCGATCGCCAGCACGCCCATTGCCCGCGCGACAAACCGCTCCTGATGCCCCACCTGCAGGATACGGCCGCGGGCCGCGGCCTCATCAGCGAGATCACGCGCAGCCTTGCCGGTCAGCGCCAGCGGTTTCTCGACGAGCACATGGCAGTGCGCCTCAATGGCCTGCCGCGCCAGCTTTTCATGCCAGATAGCCGGAACCGCAATGACGATTGCATCACACGCATCCAGAAATGCCTCGTAATTGTCGAAACCCTTGGCGCCGAACTGGCTGGCGATCCGCGTCGCGCGCTCAAGATCGATGTCGTAAACACCGACAAGCTCGGTTCGGGCAGACGCAGCGGCCTTCTGGGCGTGATAGTTTCCAAAAACTCCGGCGCCCGCGACGCCGACTTTTAGTGTGGTCATAACAGATTAGCCCTCTTCCCACCTTAAAGACACTGCATCGCCAAGTGCTGCAAGTCTTGGGCTCAGGCCTCGCTCACACAGAGAATTACAGAATCTTTCCGTCGCCCCCTTCACACGTCCGGTATGCCGGTCCACTTACGCCTCTACAAAATAGAGGAAGGAAACATCATGACTGCACTCACATCCACCGAATGGTCCCTTGCCGCCCGCCCGGTTGGCATGCCGAAATTGTCAGATTTCCAGATGAAAACCATCGACATCACCCCACCCGGCGCTGGCGAAATCCAGGTCAAGAATGAGTGGATGTCGGTCGACCCTTATATGCGCGGCCGTATGCAGGACCGCGAAAGCTATGTTCCGCCGTTCCAGATCGGTGAAACCATGCAAGGCGGCGCTGTGGGCCGCGTGACGGTTTCTAATCACCCAGACTACAAGGAAGGCGATCTCGTTTCCTCCATGGCAGGCTGGCGCACCGCGTGGGTTGGCAAGCCGGAAATGGCCATGGCTCAGAAGCTGCCCGAAGTCGGCCTGCCGGAAAGCGCGTTTCTTGGCGTCGCTGGCATGCCGGGCCTGACAGCTTATGCCGGTCTGCTACGGGTTGCCGAACTGAAAGAAGGCGACACGGTCTTTGTGTCCGGCGCGGCCGGTGCAGTCGGCTCAACCGTGGTCCAGATTGCCAAGATCAAAGGCTGCACTGTGATTGGTTCGGCTGGCGGCAAAGAGAAATGCGACGTCGTCAAATCGCTCGGCGCGGATCATGTCATCGACTACAAGGCCGCTGGCGGCTTCGACGGTCTTGTCAAAGCGCTGCGCGAAGTAGCCCCCAAAGGTATTGATGTCTATTTCGACAATGTCGGCGGCGATCACCTGACCGCTGCCATCGAAGTTGCTCGCCCAATGGCGCGTTTCGCCGAATGCGGCATGATTGCCCAATACAATGAGACTGGCCAACCAACCGGCCCGCACAACGTCATCCAGATCGTCGGCAAACAGCTGAAGATCCAGGGCTTCATTGTATCTACGCATGCCGATATGCAGCCGGCCTTTTTCCAGGACATGGCGAAGTGGGTTCCGTCCGGTCAGATGAAATACGAAGAGACCATCAAAGAAGGTATCGAAAAGGCACCCGAAGCATTCATCGGCCTGTTTGAGGGCGCCAATACCGGCAAGATGCTGGTCAAGCTGGGGTAGTTATGTCGCGTCTGTTTGATGCCTATATCATGGTGGACTGGAGTGCCGCGTCCAAACCTGTGACGGGCAAGAACTCCATCTGGATCGGGATTCTCGCAAAGGATGCCCGGCTCAAGCTGCAGTACCAGTCCGTCAACATCGATACGCGCCTCAAGGCGCGGACTTTCCTTGATGGCATCATCGCAAAGCTGACAGGGCGCGGAGACCGCGTCCTGATCGGTTTTGACTTCTCGCTGGGCTATCCGGCAGGTACCGCGGCTGCATTGGGCCTGGACACATCGACCAAGGCACCTTGGCAGGCCATGCATGCGCACTTGGCGTCCAAGATGAAGGACAAGGCCGACAATTCCAATCCGCGCTACGCAATTGCGGCCGGCATGAACTATGCGATCACGAAGGGGCCTTTCCCTTTCTGGGGGGCTCCCGCACGCGATGTGGTCTCGACACTCTCCGACAAGAAGCCGGAATTCAGCGGTCAAATCCTGTCTGAGTACCGTATCGTGGAAACCCATCTGAGAGACTCAAAGCGTGGACAGCCGAAATCGGTCTGGCAGTTGGCTTATACGGGTAGCGTGGGCAGCCAGTCGCTGACCGGAATTCCCCATGTGCACGCGCTCAGGCAGTCACTACCCTCCTCACGCATCTGGCCATTCGAATTCGAGGATGGCGAGATGACCGAGGAGACGCTTGAAGGCATTCAGGTCGTTATTGCCGAAGTCTACCCGTCACTCATTCCCTCAAAGCCTGAAAAGGGGGAAACGCCAGATGCTGCACAAGTCCGCCAGATCGCCCATTACTATTCGGAAATGGACGAAAAAGGCCGGTTGAATGGGCGAATTTCCACAAATAGTTCTCTTGACGAGGGAAAAATATCGCAAATTCAGTCAGAAGAGGGCTGGATTCTCGGCGCATAGCCCGTCTTTATTGGGCTTTCGTCATATTCACGCCTTACGAATCGTGGGTATGTCGCTGCAACGGCGGGGGATCGCCGTTTAACATTAGAGGAGAACCCCTATGAATAAGGGCGAACTTACAAAAGCTGTCGCAGGTGAATCCGGTCTGTCGCAAAGCGACGCCGGCAAGGCTGTAGACGCTGTTTTCGACGCAATTGCTGGTGCCGTGAAAGACCGTCAGCAAGTGGCGATCGCAGGCTTCGGCACATTCTCGGCCAAAACCCGGAATGCTCGCACGGGCCGCAACCCAGCCACCGGCGAAGAAATCAAGATCCCGGAAAAGACATCGGCTGCTTTCAAGCCGGCTTCGGCTCTGAAAGACCTCTAGGGTTCCTCAGGACTGATAGGTCCTGACCATGGAATTCAAGCGGCGCGTCGGCTCGGCTGGCGCGCCGTTTTCCATTCCAGCAACACGGTTTGCAGTATCCCAGCCGTAAACACGCCGACAAACACCCCCTCCATCATGCCGCGTGCACCCCGGCCTTCGACAATGCCGAGCCAGTAGCAGGCTGGCAGCATCACCAGGAAGAACGAGCCGATATGGATAAGGCTTGGCGACCAGACGATCTCCTGCGCCCTGAGCGCGAATGAGGCTGTCGCCTGCAGCCCGTCAAAAACCGTTACAAATGACACCATCACGAGCAGGGCAGCGATGCCGGATGCGAGATGAACACCGTTGATCACGGCATCATCCTTCACGAGGAAGCCGGCCAACGAATTATTGAAAACGATCAGAATCACACCAAGCGCCACCCCCATCACAAGTGTGGCTGCCACGCCAAGACGCCCTGCATCCCGCATCTCCGTCAGGTTTCGTCGGCCATAGGCCTCCGCCACGCGGACGCTGGTGGCGGTCGCAATGCCCAGATAGAACATGAAGCAAAGCCCCATGATCTGAATTGCATAGCCATAGACAGAGTTGGCAGCGAGGCTGATCCATGTCGCGATCACATAGGTCAGGTTAAACCCGCCCCACTCGGCAACATTGCTGATGGCGGTGCCCGTGCCGACCGACAGCTGCCGTTTGGCCTCGTTTTCGGGACTGGTTGGTGACTTTCTGAAGGCGGGAGTCAGCAAGATCACGGCAACGAGCAACAGGATCGTGATCAATAGGCGAGAGCCTGTGGTCGCCCACGCCACACCTGCCGCACCCATGGGCTCGAACCCCCAAAATCCGCCGACCAATGCGAGGTCAATGATAACGTTGAGTAATACACCGAAATACATCACGGCCGAGACCAGCAAGGGCCGGCGCAGCGCTTCCAGATAGTAGCCGCAAACCGTGGAGATCATGAAGCCTACCATCCCGTAGGACAGGATGCGGGTTACGCCCGCCACGGATTCAGCGACCGTATGAGGGTCGACCGATGCCGCAACCTCGGTCGGAGGAGCAATATCGACAAAGAGCCATGTGAACAGCGCGCTGGCCGAAAAATAGACGACCGCCATCAACAGGATGCCAAGCCAGACGCTGGTCCACAGGCCGCGCCGGAAGATGCGGCCGCTTTCCTTCTCACGTCCAATACCGAGCAGTTCAGAGGTCAGCACCTGCACACCCAACAGAATGCCGAGTCCCAACCCGAGCGAAACGCCCATCGGCAGCCACGAGTTCAGAATATATGGCAGCTCACCGGGCGCATATTGCCCAAGCACAACGGCATCCGTCACAGCCATCAGCATTTGCGACATGCGCGTGAAGGCTATCGGTACCGATAGCCGCAACAGGTCTGCAATGTCGGCTGGCCGCGCCCAGGCAGGCCAGCCCAGGCGGTGCGTGCGCATGGAACTGTCTTTCTATCCCGCTTTGAGCTCGGCGGTGCCGGAGGCCCCGACGGACTGCAGCTTCTCTGCGATCATGAAAGCCAGTTCAAGGGCCTGTTCGCCATTCAGGCGAGGATCGCAATGAGTGTGGTATCGAGACGACAGATCTTCTTCTGAAATCGCCTGAGCACCGCCGATGCATTCGGTCACGTCCTGGCCAGTCATTTCAAAATGTACGCCACCCGGATAGCAGCCTTCCGACGACAGCACGTCCACGAACTGGCGCACTTCCGACAGGATGCGATCCACGGGACGCGTCTTGAAGCCACTATCGGTCTTCAGCGTGTTTCCGTGCATCGGATCACATGACCAGACCACGGTCCGGCCACTTTTCTTCACGGCGCGCGCCAGTGGCGGCAGGCCTTGCGCCACACCGTCCGATCCGAAACGAGAGATCAGAGTGATCCGGCCCGGCTCGTCATTCGGGTTCAGCGTCTCGATCAGGCGCAGCAACTCGTCCGTTTCCAGTCCGGGTCCGCATTTGATGCCGATCGGATTCCGCACGCCCTTGCAGAAATTGACATGAGCGTGGTCTATCTGGCGCGTACGATGGCCAATCCACAGCATGTGAGCTGACGTATCGTACCATTCGCCGGATGTGGAATCGATGCGTGTCATCGCTTCTTCGTAGCCGAGCAATAGTGCTTCATGACTGGTATAGAATTCGACCTGAGACATTTGCGGAACGCTATCGGGCGTCACACCACAAGCTTTCATGAAGTCCAGTGACTTCGAAATCTGGTCCGCCAATTGCTCATACCGCTCGCCCTGCGGGCTACGGTCAACAAAGCCGAGCATCCAGCGGTGGACGTTGGCGAGGTTCGCATAGCCGCCCTGGCTGAAGGCGCGCAGCAGGTTCAGCGTGGCCGCTGACTGGGAGTAGGCTTGAGTCAGACGCTCGGGATCTGGAATGCGGCTCTCGGTCGTGAAGTCCATGCCATTGATATTGTCACCGCGATAAGAAGGCAGCGTCACCCCATCAATCGTCTCGATGGGCGACGACCGCGGCTTGCCGAACTGGCCAGCAATTCGGCCAACTTTGACCACTGGCTTCGATGCCGCAAAGGTCAGCACGACCGCCATCTGCAGGATCACGCGGAACGTGTCGCGAATATTGTCGGGATGGAACTCCTTGAAGCTCTCGGCGCAATCGCCGCCCTGCAGTAGAAATGCCTCTCCGGCCGCCACTTCGCCAAGGCGCTGCTTCAATCGACGAGCCTCGCCAGCAAAGACCAGCGGCGGAAAGCCTTTCAGCTTCTCCTCGACTGCAGCAAGCGCGGCAGAATCCGGATAGTCTTCCGGAATGTGCTTTGCTGGCAGTTGGCGCCAATCTGAGGGGGTCCAGGTCATCTCGGTTACTCCAATTATGAGCCGCATTAATCACATGGCAGGCACACGCTCAAGTTTCACTATAATTTCACAGCAGATTGGTGGAGGAATCATGATTTGGCCTTTTAGTAATTGCATAGGCCTTTTGTCGCTCGGAGAACCTCAAATCTAGTCATGTCGCACGTCTATATCAGCCACTCCGCCAAGGATTTCGATGCGCTTCTGGAGCTGCACGAAGCCCTCCGCACGGCGGCCATTCCTGACTGGTATGTGCCGAACGATGGGGCTTCCCGCGACATGGCAAACCAGTCGATTGACGACGCGTTTGCCATGATTGTTCTCGTGTCGGCATCCTCCGTCCGGTCCAAGGCCGTGCGCCAGGATGTCGAACGCGCCAAGGCACGCGGCCTCAAACTGATCCCGTATCAGATCGACAAGGCCCGCCTGAATGGCTTCTTCAAGCATGAAGTCCTGCCGCACCTTCGCCTGTCATCGACAACGCCAGACGGCATCAAGCAACTCGTGAACGAGACGCGGCAAGCCTACAAGAGCAAATGCCCCGTGCTGGCGGTGATGAACTTGAAGGGCGGCGTCGGCAAGACGACGATATCCAGCCAGGTCTTCGGCGCATGGCAAGGCGCGCTTGGTGGGCGCATCCTGCTGGTTGATCTCGATCCGCAATACAATCTCACTCAGACCTTTTTTGAAATGGATGTCGCAGATGCCAGCGCTGCCGCAGACAAGTCGGTCATCTCCCTGTTCGAGAAGTCGCGCCTGCATGCGCGGGATGCGACCAGTCCGGCAGAATCCTGGCTCACCCTCTCCACCGACCCGTTCGCGCCAGTTCCGAAAGAAAAACTCATCCACGAATTGATGGGCGAAGGCAGTCCGGGCGGGCGGCTCGACCTGATCTCCGGCCAGTTCGAAATATCAAAGTACGCCTTCGCATCAGACCCGGCCTCGCTCGCACTGATCAAGGAACACTTCCTTCAGTCCATTGAGCGCTATCGCAGCGATTATGATCTGATCGTGTTCGATACCAATCCCAACGCCACCTTCCTGACGCGATGCGCATTGGAGGCAGCCGACCGCGTGCTCGCCCCCATGCATGCCGACATCTACTCCCTGCGCGGTGTGCGCCTTCTGAACCAGGTCATCCGGGAACAGATTGCCCCCGAACACCGCCCGGACCTGTCTGTGCTGTTCAATGCGGTTGGCCGGTCGGAGCAATCCACCTTTGAAGCTGATGCTCGCAACGGCGCATACAATTCCAAAGCAGGCTTTGACCTGGCGGGGTCCTTGCTACGCTCAGCACTGCCCCGCTCTGGTCATTTGCAGGTCAAGGCGCCGCGTGAAGGCGAGCCCGCCTGGAAACAATTGGTCATCCATGCCGGTCGCGGCGGCGGGCTGAAACCCATCCGGGAGAGCCTCAAAACCGTCGCGTTGGAACTGAAATCGCTCGTTGAAGCTTGATGGCGGATGACACTCAGGACGTGTGCCCCTAGTATCAGCTCTGGTGGATATAGGGGACACGCACAATGTCGATGCTCAGATCGTTCTCGGCCTTGCTCGTTTGCCTTTTACTTGTGAGCCATGCGCGGGCTGACGAAAAACGCATTGCCCTGCTGATCGGAAACCAGGACTACCCGGCAGAAGTCGGCGCTCTGACCAACACGCACAAGGATGTGCGCACAATGGAAGAAGCGCTGGCCGCGGTTGGGTTCGAGACCCTGCCCCGGTTTGATCTTGACGAAGACGGGATGGAAGATGCGTTCGACAAGTTCGAGGCCCGCATCGGAGAAGAAGCCGATGCTGGCCATGAAGTGATCGCGTTCTTCTACTATTCCGGGCACGGCGCGGCCGCCTACGATGATCGCGAAGCGCGCAACTACCTGATCCCCGCCAAGGAAACCATCACCGCGGCAAGCCACATATTCCGCAAGGGGGTCGAACTCGAAGAAGTCCTCGCCAGCCTTCAGGCCTCCAGGGCAAAAGCGGTCTTCGTCGTGTCCGATGCCTGCCGCAACGAGCTGAAATTCGCCTTTTCGAAATCCATTGCCGACAAAGGCATGACGCGCGTATCGCAACGTCCCGGAATGCTGGTTGCCTTCGCCACAGCAGCAGGAGAGACCACGCCGGATGACGGCCTGTTCGCCGATACGCTGGCAGAGGAAATTCGCCGCCCCGGACAGGACGCAGTCGTTGCGTTCTATCAGGCACTCGCTGAAGTTTCCGACAAGCGCAAATCTTCCAGCCGCCCTTTCATGGCGCCGGGAAAACTGCCACGTGGGCTTTGCTTTGCGGGCTGCACGGCCGGCCCCGCCGCGCCCGCTCAGCCTGAAGAGCCGACGCGCAAGGCGGAATACTGGTTTGAGCAGGAAGACGAATTCTCTTTCCTGCAGGAGAATGTCGTCCTGAAGGCAACCGTCAATGGCCTAGAATACACAGTTCACGAATTTGGCTACGGCGCCCCAACGGTGGAATTACTCAAGGATTTCAATGCGGACGGCACGCTGGACGCCATCGTGTCCGTGCATGGCGGCGGCAATTGCTGTCCGGCTGAATACTTCTTCGTCGCCGACATGGGCAGCGGCCACTTCCTCGTCAGCAAGATTGAGGACATCTATGCTTGGGATCCACCGACCGCAGAACTCCATGAAGGGCGCTGGGTTGCCAAGTTCATTTCTTCCAATGAAGGCATGAACACGGACGATTTCAAACAGGATGTTCACCTGTACGCCCTGAAGGCTGACACGCCGGAGCTTGTCCTCAAGACGTTCAAGCGCGAGGTCACCGCGCTCGTCGAGCTTCGGTCCAGCATGTTCGGCTTGGACACTGATGACGCCGCGGCTACCCAGTCGATCTCATTCGACATGGACGATGATGGCACAGCCGATACTTTGACCTGCGGATTTTGGTCCCGCTGGGGCAGGCTCAGCGATTGCAAGGTGACGCTCGCGAAAGAACCTGCACCCATCCCGGTTGATACCGCCTGCAAGCGCCTCGGTATCGTGAATGCCCGACAGAACGGACTATCGCTGCTCGTCTGTGATTCCGACAATGTCCATGCCTTCAATGCCGCCTCCAACGCCTATCTCCCCGTGGAGAATTAGGCGCCGGAGCACTGACCGGAGCGTCGGCTAGGTCGCCTGCACGTCCGGTATCCATTTCTGGCGCATGGTTACCAACTCCTCGGCGGAAGAGGGGTGCAGCGCGCAGGTCCGGTCGAAGTCCGGCTTTGTGGCGCCCATCTTCACGGCGATACCAACCATTTGGATCATTTCAGCGGCATCATCGCCAACAATATGAACACCCAGGACTTTTTCGTCGGATGCGCGCACAACCAGCTTCATCAGGATGCGTGTTTGGTCACCGTTCAGCGCATTCTTCATCGGCTTGAACCTGGTCTTGTAGATATCGATTTCGCCGAACTCTTTTCGAGCATCGGCCTCGGTCATTCCAACCGTGCCGACTTCTGGCTGAGTGAATACGGCCGTCGGAATGTCACTGTGATCAAAATGCCAAGGCTTGTCGTAGAATTCCGTCTCCGCAAATGCGTGGCCCTCGCGAATGGCCACAGGCGTCAACGCGACACGGTCGGTCACATCACCAACAGCCCATACCGTATCGACATCTGTCTTCGACCACTCATTGACCGGAATGGCACCCTTCTCATTTAATTCGACGCCGGCATTTTCACAACCTAGGCCTTCCGTGTTCGGACGGCGCCCAACGCCCATCATGATAACGTCGCAGTCGAGCGTATGGCCATTGGTCATGGTCAGGTGCAAGGGCAGATCCGCCCCGTCCCGCTTCTCGATTTTCTCAAACACCGTCCCGGTGATGACCTGCACGCCAGCTTCCTTCAGACCCTCATGCACTTCGGTGCGTACATCGGCATCAAAACCGCGCAGCACTTCCTCGCCGCGATAGACCAGGCAGGTCGGCACGCCGAGACCGGCAAACACGTGTGCGAACTCTACCGCAATGTATCCGCCCCCTGCGATAACGAGATGCTTCGGAAGTTCTTCCAGATGGAAAATCTCGTCAGAGGTAATTGTATGCTCAACGCCCGGCAGTTCTTCCGGAGAGGGTCGCCACGGACGCCCGCCAACGGCCACCAGAATTTTCTTTGCCGTCACGGTCTTTCCGCTGTGCTTCAGGCGTAGCGTATTCTTGTCCACGAACTCGGCCCGATCTTCGAAAATCTCGACGCCAGCATTTTTCAGATTACGGAAATAGATGCCGGATAAACGGTCGACTTCAGCATGCATTGCCGTTGCGAACGCCGAATGATCGTAGCTGACCTCCCCCGTAGACCAGCCATAGCCAGCCGCTTTCTTGATGTCTTTGCCGTACTTGCTGGCGTAAACCATAAACTTCTTCGGTACGCACCCGCGGATCACGCATGTGCCGCCCATGCGATACTCTTCCGCCAGTCCAACCTTGGCACCAGACAATGCTGCCAGACGCGCCGCACGGACACCGCCCGACCCTCCGCCGATTACGAATAAGTCAAAGTCATGTGTCGCGTCGGTCATGGGAGGGTCCTTGAATCTTTACAGGTTTCGACCACCCATATGAGGCGGGATCAGGAGAATTCAAACACCGTAGCGCCATTCTCATTGCCGATGATGACAGTCCGCGCGAGACCAATGAACAGGCCATGCTCCACAACGCCCGGCACATTGGACAATCGCGCCGCCAACGCCTCAGCGTCTGGGATGCGCTCGCAATGACAGTCCAGGATATGGTTGCCGCCATCAGTGACCACGAGTTCACCATTGGTCAGCGACCGCAGCTGCACGCGTGGGCGGTCAATACCGGAAGCCGCCAACACGTCGTAAACAAGCTTCGCAGTGATTGTGTATCCGAACGGCGTAACTTCCACCGGCAGAGGAAACTTCCCGAGCCGTTCGACCTGTTTCGACGGGTCCGCGATCACCACCATGTGATCGCTGGCATTGGCGATAATCTTCTCGCGCAGCAAAGCGGCGCCGCCGCCCTTGATCAATTGCCCCTGCGGATCGACCTCATCCGCGCCGTCTACAGTCAAATGAATGCGCTCGACCTGTTCGAAGGGGATCAGCGGAACACCAAGGCTGCTGGCAAGACGGCGTGTCTGTTCGCTTGTCTCGATACACCGGACCACAAGTCCGTCAGCCACTTCCTCAGCCAACATCTCGACAAAATACTTCGCCGTCGAACCGGTGCCGAGGCCGATGGTCATGCCGTCCTCGACATATTCCATCGCCGCCATCGCGGCATTCTCTTTCTCGTGCTCGTTCGCCATCAGCCTTCAGCCCTTTTGCTTGTCTGCCTTTTCCGATGCCTTCCGGCTCCGGAATTCAATCGCCCAATCCTTGATTTCCGTCTGACGGGCGCGCCCCAATGCCAGGGCATCGGCAGAAACGTCGTCCGTAACGACACTGCCAGAGCCAACGACCGCTCCGCGCCCAATCCTGACCGGTGCCACGAGCGCACTGTTGGAACCGATAAACGCGCCATCTTCAATGCGGACCTGATACTTCAGGAAGCCATCATAATTGCAGAAGATCGTGCCCGCGCCGATATTCACATCCGCACCAACTTGGCCATCACCCAGATAGGAAAGATGACTCGCCTTGGCCCCTTCTCCCATCGTTGTACTCTTCACCTCAACGAAGTTTCCGATGAAGGCGTCCTTCTCCAGAACCGTACCGGGGCGAAGCCGGGCATAGGGACCGACGGAACAACCCGGCCCAACCTGCGCACCTTCCAGATGGCTGAAGGCCCGGATCACCGCACCAGACTGCACGATGACACCGGGTCCGAACACAACATTCGGCTCCACGGTCACATCGGCCTCAAGCAAAGTATCGTGGGAAAACCAGACCGTTTCCGGCGCAATCAGAGATACCCCATCCGCCATAGCTTGCATGCGGCGGCGATTTTGGAAAATGGATTCCGCCTCGGCAAGGTCAGCCTTGGAATCACACCCGATCAGATCGTCCTCATCGCAGCGCACGGCCTTGCAGGTCATGTCCTCGGCCCGCGCCAATGCGACAAGATCAGTCAGATAGTATTCGCCCTTGGCATTATCGTTCGTCACCTTCTGCAAAAGGCTGAACATGGTGACCGCATCGCCCCCCATGACGCCGGAATTGCAGAGCGTTACATCCAGTTGCTCGGGGGTCGCCTCACGCGCTTCGACGATTGCTTCGAGGTCTCCATGACCGGAGGTGATGAGGCGGCCATACAGACCGGGCTCGGCCGCATCAAAGCCCAACACCCCAATCGCCGCGCCGCCGCTCAGACTGTCGAACAGGCTCCCGATCGCAGAGGCCGGCACGAGCGGGCTGTCGCCATACAGGACAACAAGGTCGCCTTCGAAACCCGCAAGCGCTTCCTCGGCGCACCGCACAGCATGACCAGTTCCCATAGGCGGATCCTGATAGGCAAGAGAATCGGCTCCCAGCAACGCGCCAACATGATCGATCAGAATCGTTTGCGATGGGTGTGCAACAACAACGATCCGGTCGCATCCGGCGTCTCTGGCAAGCGCTATTGACCAGTCGATCATCGGCCTGCCAGCCACCTTGTGCATCACCTTGGGCAGATCGGACTTCATCCGCGTGCCCTTGCCAGCCGCAAGAATGACCGCTGCACGTTCTCTGGCCGGTTTTTCCACAGGTTCTGCCCTCTCGCTTTCCCTAGTCCTTTCGCCTAGACCAAAGGCCGATTCAAGGCGAGACCGAAAAGGAATTGCGGCGCATATGTCAAAACCCTTCGACGGATGGACAATAGTCTTCGACCTGGATGGTACGCTTGTGAACACGGCGCCCGATCTGCTGGAAGCGCTGAACCATGTGCTGACCAATGCCGATCTCACGCCGGTCACTTTGGACACAATCGCCACGATGATCGGTCACGGTGCCCGCGCGATGATCGTAAAAGGCCTGCTGGCGCACGGCATCACGCCGTCCGATTCGGACCTGGATGTCTTTCTTGAGCAGTTTCTGGACTATTACGCCGCAAACATCGCAGACCACTCGCATGCCTTTGATGGCGTAGTTGAAGCGATGACCACCCTGTCCGCCGGTGGCGCAACGCTGGCTGTCTGCACGAACAAGAAACAGGCCCTTACCGACCAGTTGCTGGCGGAACTGGACCTTACCCGTTACTTCGCCGCGATTGTGGGAGCAGACAGCGTACCCAACCGGAAACCGGATGGAGACCATATCCTGCGCACGATCGAGGCCGCCGGCGGTTCGCCCGAACGCGCTTTGATGATCGGAGACTCCCGCACAGATGAAAGGGCAGCCCGGAATGCCGGACTGCCCTTCATTTTCGTCCCATTCGGGTACGAAGAGGAATCACCACAACAGCTTAAACCTGACATCGTGCTGGAGCACTATTCCAGGTTGGTCTCAGTTGTGGATGGATTTGTCAGCTAAGCCGAAAGTTCACGCTGTTCGCGTGGACGGTAGCTAGGACGGGCGGAGCCCGTTTCATTTGCAATACGGCGACGCGGCATGCCGTTCACCATGTTGCTGCGTACATCAGTGCGTGCAGACCGCATGGCAGGAACAAAGCCAGCATCGATCAGGTCGACATCAACTTCATAGCCACGCTCTGCCCAATAGGCACTAATTTTCTCACGAAGGCGCTTTGCGCCGTCTTCGTCACACCAGTCTTTCATTTTTCTCTCTCTCCAGGCTGTACTGTTATTAGGGCCTTAGGCCCCCGCCTGTCCTTCTTATATGTTTATGCAGTCCGTTCGTCGGGCTGTCTTGTGTGACCGGAACATGACCATTTTTTGTGGTTTTCTCAAGGCTAATTTCGAATGAAACTAGTGTAAGGTTCTCCGATGAACATCCGTTCATAATGAACGCCTGTTCATATTCATGTTATCGCAAACAAAAATCTGCTCGCAATCAGAAAAAATCTAAAGAACTACCAAATCCTTGTAACCAGATCATGGTACAGCGACGCATTTCTACCCTTAGCGCGAGAAGTCGTCCCCCCAAGGGTGCATGCGCAAACGATTGCAATGCATGCGAGGAATGTGTTTATGCATAGCTATAATCAGTCATTTTGCGCGACTCAGCGCCAGCAGACATCCGGACTTGACCTCGACTCAGGCCCAGATTACGCCATCTGCTTCGCTGAATTGGGTGATTAGCTCAGTGGTAGAGCACTGCCTTCACACGGCAGGGGTCAGTGGTTCGAACCCACTATCGCCCACCATTCGCCCCGTTGCGCCCTGCTTCAACCTGTCATTCACTTATCCCGCGCATCTAATTCATGGTGAGCGCGCCGAAGCGCAGTATAAGGCGGTGCGATGAAATCCCTGTTCCGATCCAAGGTTATGACCTCCATACTCGGCGTTTTGATTTGGGGCTGGATGTCCCTGATTGCGCGTTCCGTCCGGTGGAAGGTCGAAGGGGAAGAGTCAGCGCGCAGCTTGTGGACCAACTATAACGGTGTCGTCCTTACGGGCTGGCATTCTCGTATCCTCCTCCTGCCCAGTGGCTGGATCCGCAACATGAAGCATTGGCCCGGCCAGATACAGAACGGCGCGATGTTGGTTTCATTGTCCCCCGATGGGGAGGCCGTCACCCGCGCGATCGCCCATCTTGGGCTTCACCCCATTCGGGGCTCAGCCGGGAACAAGAAAAAGGCAAAGAAGGACAAGGGTGGCATCCGCGCGATTGCCGAAGCAGTCCGTTTGCTCAAATCGGGTACTGTGGTCTGTATCACGCCCGATGGCCCCCGCGGTCCGGCGGAAATCGTCAGCCCCGGTGCGGTCATGATTGCCCAGCGCGCGGGCGTGCCAATACTGCCCTACGCGCTCTCGGTGAAACCGGCCTCGCGCCTGTCGACCTGGGACCGCCTGATTATTCCCTATCCGTTCGCACGAGGTGCCATTGTATATGGCGAACCAATCCTCGTATCACGCGACAGCGATCCTCAGCAGATTCAGGCCGAATTGCAGAAACGGCTTGATGAGGCGACCCGGAGAGCCGACATGCTGGCGGGCTATCCTGCTGAGACGCAATCGGATTCAGACAAGACATGACAGCCGCGATCCATCTTTACCGGACCCTGACGCAGGCCGCCTCGCCTTTTTTGGGCGGCTTAATGAAACGTCGTGCCCGCGCCGGCAAGGAAGACTATGGCCGCATCAATGAGCGGCTCGCGCGCAACATGCCCCGCCGCATGCCGGGCGGCACGCTCGTCTGGCTACACGGTGCCAGTGTCGGTGAGAGCCAACTCCTGCTCGAACTGGGCCAGCGACTGCTCGAAAAGCGCCCGGACCTGCTGCTCCTCTTCACCAGCCAGACCCAGACATCGGCGCGCCTGCTCGGCCCCGCCCTGCCCGACCGTGCCATCCATCTCATGGCACCACTCGATACACCGGCGATTGCGCGCCGCTTCATCCAGCACTGGCAACCTGATCTTTGCATTTTTGGCGAAGGCGAATTCTGGCCCAACCTGATCCTCGAAGCGGAAAAGTCCGGCGCGAAACGCGCACTGGTGAACGGACGCATGACGGATTCGTCTGCCGAAGGCTGGCAGAAGCTCAGCCGAGCCTTCCAACGCCTGGTCGGTCGGTTTGATGTCGTCCTTGCCGCCGACACCGACACGGCCCGACGTTTGGAAACCCTGCTCGATCAGCCAGTCCAGTCCACCGGCAACATGAAGTCTGCCCTCCCGCCGCCTTCGGCCAGTGACGTGGAGATACGTCGCCTGCGCGAGAACTTCCTTGGCGACCGGCGTTGTATCCTGGCCGCATCGACGCATGACGGCGAGGAAGCGATTTTCCTCGATGCCCTCAAAGGCAATGACGACACCGCGCTGATCATTGCCCCGCGCCATCCGGACCGCGGCGACGCCATCGAAAGCCTGCTCAAGACTCGCGGCCTGCCGCTGGCGCGCCGGTCCCGCGGCGAGACGCCCACACCCCGTACCCGAATCCTGCTCGCTGATACTATGGGAGAAATGGGCCTCTGGTATCGCCTGGCAGATGCCGTCTTTCTTGGCGGCGGGCACACGGAAGGCGTCGGCGGACACAATCCGCTGGAACCTGTTCGCCTCGGTCGCCCTGTCGTGACGGGTCCCGATGTGTTCAACTTCGCCACAATGATGGATGATCTGGAAAAGCGCGGTCTAATCCGGCGGCTGAAGACGCCCAAGGCCATAGGCAAGGCACTGCTGACAATGGAACCGCCAGCTGCCGAAGCGCTCGCCGCCCTGAATGAAGCGGCTGATGCGCCCATGACGGTGACTTTGAAAGCCCTGTTGCCGCTTCTTCCCGAACCAGGCCTGCTACAATGAAGGCGCCGTACTTCTGGTCGGCCGGGCTCGATCCGAAATCTCGGGAAGCTGCGCCCCTGACTCGCGCTCTGCTCAGCCCTCTTGCCGCTCTTTATACATGGGGCATCCGCCGCAAGCTGGCCAAGGCCACCCCGGCGCGCACATCAATCCCCGTCATTTGCGTCGGCAACCTGACGACCGGCGGCGTCGGCAAGACGCCCATCGTGCAGGCTATCCGCCATCATATCGAGCTGAAAGGCATTCACGCGTCCAGCCTGTCACGCGGCTATGGTGGCTCCGAAATCAGTCCACAGAAGATCTATCCAACCTGGCACACCGCAGACATGTGCGGCGATGAGCCTCTTCTGCTGTCCCAGACCGGCGAAAGCTGGATCGGCAAGGACAGGTTCGCCGGGGTCCAACTGATGGCCTTTTATGGCACCAAGGTCGCCATCATGGATGACGGCCATCAGAATCCCGGCATCGTGAAGGACCTGTCGTTCGTCGTGATTGATGCGGCTGCCCCTTTCGGCAATGGCTACGTCCTGCCCAAAGGCCCATTACGGGAACCTGTTGAGGATGGACTCGCCCGCGCCGATGCGGTGATCCTGATGGGGGATGGCGATGTCCCTCAACACGTGCAGCAGAGCGGCCTGCCCGTGCTGCGCGCCAGAATTGTCCCGTCGGGGCCAGCGCCGTCTGGCCCGCTGGTGGCATTCGCGGGCATCGGACGTCCGCAGAAATTCTTTGAGAGCCTGAAAGATCATGGCGGCGATATCAGCGAAGCGGTCGGCTATCCGGATCATCACGACTATTCCCCGAAGGAACTCGGCTTCCTCCACAAGCTCGCAAAATCCCGCGGCGCGCGCCTGATCACGACCAGCAAGGACTATGTCCGCATCCATCCTGATGATCGTGGCGGCATCCTGCAATTCCCGGTCACCGCAGAGTTTGATGACATCCGCCAACTTGACGCGCTGCTCAACCCGCTCCTCTATCCAGATGATTCATGACCCAGACCGCCCCGAAATATATTCGCCCAAAAGATATCGACAATCGAGCGACGTTTTGGCAGCGCGTTCAGTGGCGGCTGGAAACCATTGGCTGGGATCTACTCTATTGGGGGCCGATGAAGCTGCTCGGCCCAGATCGTGCCTCCAATTTTGGTGGCTGGCTGATGAAGAAGATCGGCCCGCGCCTTTCCCAGCACAAGACAGTGAAGCGCAATCTCCGGCTCGCTTTTCCGGATTGGACAGATGTACAGATCGAGCAGACCGCACTCGATGCATGGGAGAGTGCCGGCCGCGTCGCAGGCGAGCTGCCGCACCTGCCATCCATCGATCCGTACACGTCTGGAAGAGTAGACATTGTCGGTCTTGACGTGCTGGATCGCCTGAAGGCCAGCGACAAGGGTGCGGTCTTCATTTCCGGCCACTTTGCCAATTGGGAAATCATGCCCGCCACGATCACCCAGCGCCTGCCGGACGCGGTGATGACCTATCGCGCCTTGAACAACCCCCATATTGATCGACGCATCTCGGATCTCCGCGCGGCCTATGGCACCCAGATCAACGCACCCAAGGGCGTCGGCACCCGCGAATTGATGCGTGCTCTGGCCAAGGGCCAAACCATCGCGCTGATGAACGACCAGAAATTCAATGAGGGCGTCGCCGTCCCCTTCTTCGGGCATGACGCCATGACCGCGCCGGGGCCGACACGGCTTGCCATGAAATACGGTGTGCCGATCGTGCCCGTCTCGACCGTGCGCACAGGCCCAGCCCGGTTCCGGATCACCTTCCATGAACCCTTCATGCCGGAAACGACCGGGGACGAGACCGCAGACATCCAGCGCAGCGTCCAGCGTATTACGGATTTCATTGAAGAACAGGTCCGCGCAAATCCGGACCAATGGTTCTGGCAGCATCGCCGCTGGCCCAAGGAGGCCTGGAAGGCCGCCGGCATCACCTGATCCGAGCTAGCGCTCCGGTTCGCTCCAATCGGCAGGCCCCACATGCCGACGCCGCAGACGGATCGCGAGTCCCAGAGAAACACCTACGCCGATCGCGATTGTCAGATCAGCCACCACGGTCAGCACAAGCGTGATCAGCAACAGTGCGACATTCGCTTTCTCGTCCGACATATAAGCTCGCCATTTGTGCGGCTCACTCATGTTCCATGCCGTCAACATCAACAGTCCCGCCAGTGCGGGCATCGCCAGATAACCCGCCAGGGGCGCCGCAAACAAAACGGCCATCAGGATTGTGAACGCGTGAACGATACCAGCGACAGGCGTCTTTCCGCCCGCCCGCACATTCGTCGCCGTGCGCGCAATCGCGCCCGTCGCAGGCAGGCCACCGAACAATGCAGATCCCATGTTCGCTGCCCCCTGTGCCATCACTTCGGCATTGCGTCGGTACTGCCCGCCCGTCATCCGGTCCGCCACCATAGCGGACAGAAGGGATTCCACACCCGCCAGGAAGGCAATCACAAAAGCTGATGGCAGGAGTTCCGTCACACGGTCCAGACTGAGCTCGGGCAGTTTCGGCATCGGCAACTGGCTCGGCAATGCCCCGAACCGGCTGCCAATTGTATCGACTGGCAGGTGAAACAAATACACGACCGCTGATGTCAGCCCCACGGCCACGATCAGGCCCGGGAATTTCGGTGCAACCCGCCTCAACCCGACAATCAAAACCATTGTCACAGCCCCGATTCCCACGGATGCCCAATTTACCGTCCCGCGCGCCGCCCAGAGCACTTCCAGTTTGCTGAAGAATTCCGCCGGCAGGTCGGAAGTTGTCAGGCCGAACAAATCATTCAGCTGACTCGCCGCAATGATAATGGCGATACCGATGGTGAAACCGTTCACGACCGCTTCCGGAACGAAACTGATCAGGTTGCCTGCCCTCATCAGTCCGGCGACAATCAGAATGATCCCTGCCATGAACGTCGCCAGAACGAGTCCGTCATAACCGTGCGCAACGATTACGCCGAAAACGACGACGATGAATGCGCCCGTCGGCCCGCCGATCTGAACCCGGCTGCCGCCCAGGAATGAAATCAGGAACCCCGCGATGATTGCCGTGACAAGACCCGCCGCCGGGTCGGCTCCTGACGCAATGGCAATCGCCAGGCTAAGCGGGATGGCGACGAGCGCCACTGTCACACCTGCAAACAGGTCCGCCACAAAGAGCGGTCCCGAATAGGTCTGGATCGTTGTCAGAATCTTCGGCTTCATTCGTGCCCGGCCATGCCATGCCACCCCGTTACCCATACAAGTACGCCTACACCCGCGCCACGCGCATCGAAAAGGGCCGAATTTGTCGCGATGGATAGATTTTCGATCTGTCAAATCGCCTTCGAAAATTCTTACGAAAGTCCGAAGAAAGAGTGTTGGGCTTCAATGAAGTGTGGAACGGAGTTTAAGGGACACTGGGATACGGTTGCCGCTGAAACTGGTTTTCTTTGCCAGTAAACCATTGCGAGTCTCAGGGGCTTGAACGAATGACCGGATTCTCACTTCCTTCAACGATTCCAGACGGACGTGAGGAAACATCCCGGCAGGCAATCAACTCTGCATTGACAGCCATTCGCCAACACCTAGGAATGCCGATCGCCTATATATCGGAATTCGTCGATGGTGAGTCCGTGTTTAGATATGTAGACGCACCGGGCCTCGAAAACCTGATCAAGCCGGGAGACAGTAGAGACCTGACGGATGTCTATTGCCTTCACATACTGGAAGGTCGCCTACCCGAACTTATTCCGGATACCTCCAAAAACCCCCTGGCCCTGGCCATGCCGATCACGCGCGAAATTCCGATTGGGGCGCATATGAGCATTCCGATCCGGCTTGTGGACGGCACACCATACGGCATGTTCTGTTGCCTCAGCCCGGAAGCGAACACGAGTCTCAACGATCGCGATCTGGAAACCATGCGCTTGTTCGCAAACCTAGCCGCACAACAGATCGACAAGGATTACGAGGAACGCCGCATCCTGGAGGAGAAGCGCGAGCGTATCCTCGAGACCCTGAATACAAGCGCATTCGCCATTGCCTACCAGCCAATTGTTGACCTCGGCCAGATGCACCCCAGCGGGTATGAAGCCCTCTGTCGCTTCTCGGCTGAACCTTATCGGTCACCGGATGTCTGGTTTGACGAGGCGGCTGCCGTCGGCTTGTCCGTGGAACTGGAACTGGCTTCAATCCGGCAGGCGGTGGAAAAGATCCGCGAGATCGCGCCCGACCAATACATTTCCGTCAATGCCTCACCTTCCACAGTGATCAGCGATCAATTCGCGAGCACCTTCCTGAATTTGCCGCTCGACCGCATCCTGCTGGAGATTACCGAGCACGCCGTCATCGACGACTATGAGAGCTTCACCAAGGTGCTGCGCCCATTACGCCATGCAGGCCTGCGGCTCGCCGTGGATGATGCTGGCGCCGGTCACTCCTCGCTGCGCCACATTGTCCAGCTCAATCCGGACTATGTGAAGGTCGACATGAGCCTGACCCGGAATGTGGATTCAGACTTGGCCCGTCGCGCACTGATCGGCGCATTGCTGTTTTATACGCGAGAAACGTCGGCTCACATCATTGCCGAAGGTATCGAGACCGAGGCAGAGCTGAATACACTGAAACTGTTGGGCGTTCGCAGGGGCCAGGGCTATCTGCTTGGCCGCCCGGAGCAGGATATCGCCAAGACGATCAATTTGTTCAGCAAGGCATCCTGACAGCATTCAGACCCTGTGCATTCCGCAAAATCGTTCTAGATTGAGCTGACAACCCCGGAGCACGCGCCTCATGAATATCGGTGAAATCATTTCAGTCGTCACCCTTCTGTTTGGGGCCGTTCTCGGCCTGTCCGCCATGTTTTCCCCGGCTTGGGCCAGCCGCATTGTCCGCCTTGTCGAGGATCCGGACCCGCTCCGCCCCGGTGGCTATTCGGAATTTCGCGCCACTTATGGCGGCCTGTTCCTGTTCGCACATCTGATGACGGCCATTCTGGTTGTGAATCTGTCGACGGGTTCCGAAGACATCCTGACGACGCTCGTTGTCCTGCCGCTCGCTGCAGGGTGGGTTGGCGCTGGCACCGGTCGCCTGATGTCCCTGGTCTTCGACCGAGCCAAGAACCGGGAGCCCGGTCTGATCCCGATCTGGATTCCGATGGAGATCATACTGGGCCTTGCTATTGCGGCGCCCTTCCTTCACTTCCTGCTCTAAAGCAACAGAAAGAATATCCCATGACGGAGCGTCGAGAGACGGGCCGCCCGCGCCGGAAACCTTCCAGCCCGAGCAAGCAGCGCCCAGCCCCAAAATCCAAGCGTCCAGCCGAAGAGAAAGACTGGAGCGAAGGCGAACGGATCGCCAAATACCTTGCGCGCGCGGGCGTCGCCTCGCGCCGCGAGGTCGAACGCATGATCGAGGATGGCAAGATCACGGTCGATGGCGTCAAGCTGACCTCTCCTGCCTTCAAGGTCACAGGCCGCGAACTGATCCGCGTGGGCCGCAAGACCATTCAGGCCCCTGATGCGACGCGCGTCTGGCGATATCACAAACCGGCTGGCCTCATCACCACCACTGTTGACCCGGAGGGTCGGCGCACGGTCTTTGACGAGTTGCCCAAATCCCTGCCACGCGTGGTCACCGTCGGCCGGCTAGACCTGAACACCGAAGGCCTTCTGCTACTGACCAATGATGGCGCGCTTGCCCGCGCCCTGGAGCTGCCGAAGAACGAGCTTGAACGCACCTATCGTGTGCGGGCCAAGGGCACTGTGACCGACTACAAGATTGCCGAGCTGGCCGAAGGCATCACGGTCGATGGCGTCGACTACAAGCCGATCACCGCCGTTTTCGACCGGGAAACCGGCGCAAACAGCTGGCTAACCGTCACCCTCTCGGAAGGCAAGAAACGCGAAGTCCGTCGTGCGCTGGAAGCGGTGAACCTCATGGTGAACCGCCTGATCCGTGTGCAATACGGCCCGTTCCTGCTGGACGATCTTCGCCCGGGCGCGGTCGAGGAAGTGCCGACAGACCTGCTACAACAAGCCATCGGCCACTTGATGACGAATGAGCACGCTGCCCGGCCTGCCGAGCCGGCTCGCACCTCCAAAAAGCCTGCCCCTAAGTCACGCCTTGGCAGCAGGTCACCTTCAGGTAAGCTGACTTCCAGGAAACGCACAAAGCCTCGCTGAGACGGCCATTGATAGGTCTCCGGCGGCAAAGCCATACGGAGGTCCCTCATGCCACTTCAGAACGTTACCGAGACCTATCAGGTCGATACCGCGCCGCGGCCACCGAAGAACAACCCTGTCTTCGATCTCGCGCCGCCAGTCGACCTGACGGACCCGACCGTCTTCTCTTCCCGCGGCGGCTACACTCATGAAGCCTTCGCGGAAATGCGCGAGAAGGCCCCGGTCATGTGGCACCCCGAACAGGTCGGCGCCGGTTTCTGGGCGGTGACTTCCTATGATCTCGTCAAGAAAGTCGAACTCGACCCGGTTATCTATTCCTCGCAGCGCGGTGGCATCCTGATGACCTATGGTCAGGAAGACACGCCCCGCCATCCGCTGCTACACTCATCCAGCCTGAACAGCCTGATCAATCTCGACCGTCCCTACCATACGACACTCCGTATGGAACATATGCAGTTCTTCCGGCCCGGATTCGTGGCGGAGTTGCGCAAACGTGTTGATGTACAGGTCAACCTCCTGCTCGACGCGATGGAGAAACAGGGCCCTGTGGTCGACATGGTGGAGCTGTTCTCCGCCGAATTGCCGCTATTCACGCTGTGCGAAATCCTTGGCGTACCACCAGAGGACCGGCCGAAACTTGTCCACTGGATGCACTTCCTGGAAAATTCGCAATACCAGGCCCAGCAGGAAGGTCTCGGCAATGTCACGCCCGAACAGATCATGGCCTTCATGTCGGAGATTCAGGCCATGTTCGATTATGGTCGACATATGCTGGCCAAGCGCCGTGCCGATCCGCAGAACGATCTTCTGTCCGCGATCGCCAATGTCGAGATCGACGGCGAGCCACTGAGCCCCGAATTCCTTGATGGTTCCTGGCTCCTGATCGTCTTTGCTGGCAATGACACGACCCGCAACTCGCTGTCGGGCACAATGCGCCTTCTGACCGAATTCGCCGACCAGAAGGAAAAGCTGATCGCGAACGAGGATCTGTTTCCCAATTTCGTCCATGAATCGATCCGCATGGTCAGTCCCGTCACTTATATGCGCCGCACAGCAACAGCGGAGGCGGACCTTGGCGGCCAGACCATCGCCGAGGGCGATAAAGTGGTCATGTACTATGCCGCGGCCAATCGAGACCCGTCCAAGTTTCCCGAACCGAACCGTTTCGACATCACCCGCGCCAATGCGAAGGAACATCTGGCGTTCGGCCATGGCCCGCATGTCTGCCTGGGCCAGCGCGTTGCCAACATGCAGCTGGACTCAGCCTATCGCAACATCCTCTCACGCTTCCCGAACATAAAGTGGACTGGCGAACAAACCCTCGCGCCCAGCAATTTCGTGCACGCCATTTCAAGCCTCATGGTGGACCTCGGCACATGAGCGAGCCGCTGGTCCTTCGTCAGGACAAAGACGGCCTTGCGACTCTTACCTTGAATCGGCCCGACAAACTCAATTCACTCACGGTCGGCATGTTCCGCGAACTTCGCCATCATGTGCTCGACCTCGAGGCGGATGACAGTGTGAATTGCGTTATCCTGCGCGGGGCGGGCAAATGCTTCTCTGCCGGGCATGATCTTGGCGACATTGCCGAAGGAGAAAAAGTCCCGTCACCGGGGTGGCACTCTGAAACGCTCCGCCTGATGGAGCGCCTGCCCAAGCCGGTCATCGCGGCCGTCCACGGCCACTGCTATACAGGTGCGTTGGAAGTTGCCCTCGCGGCTGATTTCATCATCGCCGCGGAAAGCGCACGTTTCGGAGACACACATGCCAAATGGGCGCTTACCCCGATCTGGGGCATGAGCCAGCGCCTGCCACGCCGTGTAGGGATTGCCACGGCAAAACGCCTGATGTTCACCGCCGACATGATCAGTGCTGATGAGGCCTTCCGCATCGGCCTCGTCGAGCAAGTTGTAGCAGACGCCGACTTCGACAGCGCCTGTCAGGACTTGGCGGATCGCATACTCGCCAACTCGCCATTCTCCCATGCGGCAAACAAGCGTCTGCTGGAGGCGACCGACGCGCGAGACTTGGATAGTGGCCTGCAATGGGAGATACTCAATTGCGAAGGGGTTGGGCCTGACATGCAGGACCGAATCGCGGCCTTTACGGGCAAGAGCAAGAAAGCGAAGACATGAGTGATTTCCTGATCCGCCGTGATGATTTGCGCGACACGCGCTGGACCCCAGCCGACCTGCCTGCCCTGGCCGACGGCGCTGCCCGTCTCAAGGTCGATACGTTTGCCCTGACGGCCAACAATGTCACCTACGCCACTTTTGGCGACCAGATGCAGTATTGGAACTTCTTCCCCGCCGCAGATGCAAGCTTTGGCCGTGTGCCCGTCTGGGGGTTCGCGACCGTGGTTGAATCCAAGGCTGAACATGTGAATGAGGGTGACCGCCTGTACGGATATCTCCCCATCTCCGAACATTTTGATGTTGAGCCGGTCAGCGTCGGCAAACATGGTTTCATGGATGGCGCCGCCCACCGCCAGGGCCTCGCGCCCATCTACAACACATACATCAACACTGCGGGCGACCCTTCCTACGATGCCGCGCTCGAAGACCAGCAAATGCTTTTCCGTCCACTCTTCACGACGGGTTGGATGATTGATGACTGCCTGATGGAAACCGGGGACCCGGTTCCGGAAACCGTTGTGATCTCCTCGGCCTCGTCCAAGACCGCCATGGCGCTGGCTCACTGCCTGAAGGTTCGCGGCGGTGTCGACACGGTTGCGCTGACCTCGCCAGGCAACAAGGACTTTCTGGAGAAGACCGGCCTGTACGGGCGTGTCCGCACCTATGATGACGCCGACCGCCTGCATGCGCGCGGCCTGACAGCCTTTGTCGATTTCCTCGGACGCCCCACACTGACGGCAGATGTCCATAATGCCCTGAAAGACCGGCTAGTTCGCAGTCTCGTCATCGGCGTGACCGATTGGGAAGGCGACCGTTCGCCCATCGCGCTGCCAGATCCTCAGCCGGAATTCTTCTTCGTGCCGACTTATGCCGCTGAACGCGCAGCCACGCTCGGCGGCGCTGAGATCAATCGTCGGCTCGGCTCTGCCTTGAAGAGTTTCTACACGGCTTCGAAGGGCTTCGTCACGCCGCGCCACGCCAAAGGTGCAGACGCAATCACGAAAGCATGGACGCAGACCATCGACGCCCAGGTCAGCCCCTCCGAAGGACTGATCCTCTCAATCTCCTGATCGCAAAAACAAAAGCCCCCGCTGCGGCCAAACAGCGGGGGCAGGTCGCACACCTGGAGCGCTCTAGCGTCGCTCCGAGACCTTGAATTCCATGCGTCGGTTCTTTGCCCAAGCCTCGTAGGTTTCCGCCCTGTCCAGCGGACGGGACTCCCCATACCCCATCGCCGTCAACGCTTCAGCCTCGACGCCGTGCTCGATCATATAGTCACGCACTGCTTCTGACCTCTGTTGGGAGATCACTTCATTATATTGATTGGAGCCGCGAGAATCCGTATGGCCGCCAATCTCGATGGCATACGCATCGCACAGCAACGCCACCCCGGTCAGCGCATCCAGCAATCGTTCGCTGGTCGGCGAGATGATGGCCAGATTGCTCTGGAACATGATGGTGCGGTCATCCATCGTGGCATTGAACGCAGATTGGCACCGCCCGGCATTGGCTTCGCCATCAGACAATGCCGCCAGCGCCTCGCCCACGCCCCGCTCGCCTTCTTCAACCGAGATGCCATCCACGACGAGGGTCACATCTGAGGCGACTTCGGCATTGTCCTCGAGGGCCGCCTGCCCGACCAGAAAGCCCTGCTCCTTGGCGGCCGGATCCGGCGCAAGGCCAGTCAGAACGGCAACCGGCCCACTGACATGCAGGCCCATCCACGGGAACCCGGCATCCGGGAATGTACGCTCTAGCGCGCCCACCCAGCCAACACTTGCTGGCCGCGTCTCGGTGGCGGCGGGTTGTGATGCCGGGGGTGTACTGGAGACAACAAACGCCGTCCCGTCCCAGAAATAGTCGCCTTCAGCGAGTTGAACACACTGAGGTCCGCTTTCGGCGGCCACTGCTTTCGGCGCATCTGCCGATTCCCCTCCACACGCCGTGACGCTGAACAGCGCAGCCCCGGCAATCGCGCGGGCAAGGAAAAGATCTCGTTTCATGCAACTCACTCTAAATATCGCGGGGCTTGCGCCGCTTCCTCATCAATCGCCAAGTCTCTGGCGATTGATTGGGAAAGTCAAAACGCTTCGCGGCTGAGGCGAAGTTCGGACCGGTCATTGCGCCTGCTTGTAGACCGTTCCGCCTTTCATCACGAAATCAACATCCTGCAATTCAGTAATGTCTTTCAGGGGGTCTCCCATGACCGCAATGATGTCGGCATGCTTGCCCGCCGTGATCGTGCCGACGACATCGGACATCTCCACATGTTCTGACGCAATCACAGTCGCTGCGCGGATGGCCTCTTCTGGCGTGAACCCCGCCTCCACCATCAGCGCGAATTCCTGCGCATTATCGCCATGCTTGGACACGCCCGTATCCGTGCCGAACGCCACCTTGACCCCGCCTTCATGCGCGCGACGCAACATATCCAGCATCAACGGCCCGACAATTGCGGCCTTTTCCCGGCTCGGTGCCGGCAGCCACGGCTCATTGACCCAGCCCGTCACCGTCGCTCCGGCCAGCACCGTCGGAACCAGAACAGCGTCATGCTCCTTGAACAGGGCGATCGTTTCATCGTCGGTATAGGTGCCGTGCTCAATGGAATCGATGCCAGCCTTCAACGCCGACACGATGCCGCCCTTGCCATGCGCATGCCCGGTTACCTTCCGGCCCATCGAATGCGCCGTCTCGACAATCGCGACCAGTTCATCATCCGTAAACTGCTGTTCTAGTCCGGCCCGCGTATTTGACAGCACTCCGCCGGTCGCGGTGATCTTGATGACGTCTGCGCCTTCCTTGATCTGCTGGCGCACCGCCCGGCGGCAATCATCCGCGCCATTGCAGATATTCTTGCCGGTGAACATCGCCATGACTTCCGGAGAATAACCATTGATGTCGCCATGCCCGCCGGTCACGCTGATCGCCTGGCCTGCGGCCCGAATACGCGGCCCCGGTACGTTGCTATTCGCAATTGCGTCGCGCAGGCCGAAGATCGCCGCGTTCGAGGCCCCGACATCCTGAACCGTTGTGAAGCCGCTCAACAATGTCTTGTAGGCAAAGCCCGCGCCATCGAAAGCTGCATCCACATCCGTGTCCTCGAACGCCTTGATCCGCTCATTCGGCCCATTCTCGCCGGTGATGTGCACATGGCTGTCGATCAGGCCGGGCAGGACATAAGCCTCCTTGAGATCTATCAGGTCCGCCCCCCGCGGCGCGCGCTTGTAGCCCGCTTCAATCGAGACGATCTCGCCATCTTCCACCGTAATCGTCTGGCGGGTCAGGTAACCTTCGCCCGGCTCGGCCAGCACATGCCCGGCATGAATCAGGGTTGTCTCGGCCAGTGCTGCGCCGGTCATCACGGTTGCCAGCACCGCGCTCGCAGCCAGTTTGCTCATCATCGAAGTCATCAGGTCAGCCCTCCCTCAAGGTGTCAGGATCATTTTCATCGCACCATTCTCGCGTGCGTCAAACATACGATACGCCTCTGCCCCTTCCGACAGCGGCATATGGTGGGTAATGGTGCGCTCCGGGGCCAGCTTGCCCGCCTGCACCAGCGGAATCAATTCCGGCCAATGTTCAGGCACCGAGCAAGTGCCGGTCCGAAAGGTCAAATTCTTGATAAAGGCCAGCGCCATCGGGAATTTGAAATCCATCGTTTGGTTCACACCGATGCAGGAAACTGTGCCCGCTGCCTTGGCGAGTTTCAGCGACAGATGGATCGCCGGGTCCGCGCCGACACATTCCACGACGCTGTCACACATCCGGCCTCTGGTCTGTTCCTCGATCACGGCCTTGGCTTCACTCGCATCGAGCGCAATCGCGCCCATCGCCTCTGCCATGGCGCGCCGCTCCGCAACCAGATCGACCGCATAGACTTTCGCCGCGCCCATCAGGAATGCGCCTTCCACGGCCATCAGGCCAATCGGACCGCACCCGACCACGGCAACAGTCGCACCGGGATGAATGTCCGCGCCCTTCAGCCCATGCCAGGCCGTTGGCAAATTGTCCGTCAACAGAACGGCCTGGTCATCACTGATCCCGTCCGGAATGCGCGCCAGGCCAAAATCCGCGACCGGTACCATCGCATATTCGGCCTGCACGCCCTGCAGGCCGGGGCCGAGCCCATAGCAACGCCCGCCATGCGTGTCGCATTCATTCATATTGCCCGACATGCAAGGCACGCACGCGCCACAGCCCACAGCGGCCGAGATCATGACCCGGTCGCCTGTCCTGAATCGCGACACGCCGCTGCCCGTCTCGACAATCTCGCCCACGGCTTCGTGCCCGACACAATAGCCAGTCTCCTCGCTGAAACCGTGGCCCTGATAGATATGAAGGTCCGACCCGCATATCCCGCAGGCGGTCATCTTGACGATGGCGCTACGCGTATCTTCCGGTTTCAATTCGGGCGCCTCGCCATAAGCGATGTCGCGCGTGCCCTGATACAGCAATCCCTTCATGCGATCCTCCTCAGGCCGGCAGCCGGTCGGCGGGATAGTGCGGATAGCTCGCTTTCATCACGCCATGATTCAGCAGCATCTCGGCGACCTGCTTTTCGCCCGCCGCATCGAAGAAGCGTGTGCGGATCCAGTAATTCTCGACCCGTCGGCTTTCCGACAGTGCCACGACCTCGCGACGCAACAGATAGGTCTCTCCCACCAGAAGCGGCCCATCAACCATGCGAATTTCCAGATCGGCAAACAGACCAATCGCAGGTTGCTTGACCGGGAATTTGGAATTCCGGTTGGAGTAGTTTCCCAGCACACTGACCATTTCCAGGGGCACAATCGGTTTGCCCCACGGCCCCGCAGCGCCATCAGAGTATACATTCATCGGCTCTGTGATGACCTTCAACTTGTCAGCCAGTGAGAAGGGATAGAGATTTCCCATATGCTGATCAGGGCCCATCGTAACCGTCTCGTCGGCTGCGCCGGTCATGCCCACTTTCATATCGGCGAGGATCACGAGGTCTCCCGCCGGGCGCAGCTTTGCCATGCGCACTTCGAGCAATGTCTCACCATGATCCGGCCCAATCGACGCGCTGGCCTCCAGCACCGGCGTACCATCCTCCTTGAACGCCCGGCACATTGTCCGCGTCGCCCCCGGCGCTGGGCGATCGACTTCGACACGCACCTTCTCACCCTCGAACACCATGTTCAGGAAATGACTGGAGAAACAGCCGCGCTCGAACCAGGCATCGCCCCAGATTTCGGCAAGGTATGGCACGAATTGCGAGAAATGCGTCGGCCCTTCAATCGGCCCGGCCTTGATGCCGAGGCGCTCCGCTTCGCTGTCATCATGAAGGCTCTTGTGCCCATCATAAGATTGCTCTTGCAGCATCTGAGCGGGCGCGCGCGGTGGCCCCTTGATTGTCTCTGTCATGTTTCCTCCGTCCTTCATCGTCTTCTATCTGGGGTGTTCCGGCAAGGTTTATCGCGGCGGCAACAGGCCTGTCTGGCTGGCCGTTGTCAGCAAGGTGCCGTCTTCTCCGAACTGGTACAGCACGCCATGAGCGACGCCGGCAGCAAAACCCGACATACGCGTCACATTCAGCACCCAGTCTGTCTTCGGAAGCGCGTGGATGCGCACTGTGTTGTCGAGGCTTCGCCCGCCTCGCGTGCGGGTATGTGCGCCAAGGAAAAAGTCTGAGATCAGCGACAGTCGCGCGGCATCCGCGGGTCCGGTATCCTTCACCCGCACCCAGACCATTTCCTCCGCTGTCGCATCATCCTGATGCGCAGACCGGCGCTCGATCCGCCCGGCGAGATTGTCGTCGCGCGAGAAGGGAATCTCGTGACTTTCCGCACATTCCGCTGGCGGCGGCACAGGGGGCATGTTCAAAAACTGCCGCCCCTCGCTGTCATCCCATCCGCCCAAGGCGGCTGAAACGTGCAAGACCGAGCGACCGTCTTCCGTCAAATCGGCAACCGCTTGCACAACGGTCCTTCCCTCGGCCAGCTTGCGCACCGTGATGTCGATGCGCGAGTTCAGCGTCGCGCCGCCCGCAAACTGTGCCGTTGCCCATAGCAGAGGGCGCCCGATCGCAGTCTCCAATGCATGCACGCCTGCGGCCATGGACACGCCGCCCATCAGGAATTGCCGGTCTGGCGGTCCCGCGCAGGCGCTCTGGCGCGCGACGAATTCAAACCGGTTGGGGTCCTCTGTCGATTGGGTTGGTATCCAGAAGGTCGGGCGTGGGCCCTCACTGTCAGCCATCTGCATCCTCCTCAGCATGTGTTTTCGACCGTTTTGGATCCAGCCGCACAGCAATCAATGCCAACACCAACAAGGTAGCTGACAAGCAAAGCGCCATCATCGCCGTGCCCGGCCAACCCCAGATTTCATAAACAGATGTGCCCGCCCAGCTGCCTAGCCCGCCTCCGATGAACATCAGCACAATATATGCGGTCATCAGGCGTGTGCGCACTTCCGGCGGCTGATTCAGGAACGTCATCCGCCCGGTCACATCAATCAGTGGCCCGACCACATTCATCAGCATCAATGGCACCAGCAACATCCACAGGCTGTGGCCGAACACGCCGAGCAGGCAGACGCCGGAAAACTGCACCAGCGCCACGAATGCTCTCAGCCGTCGGGGCCCGATCCGGTCGGCCCAACCACCAAAGAACGGCGTGGTGAACACATTGATCAGGGCAAGCGCCGCCAGATAGCCGACCGTATCAGCACCATAGCCCATTTCAGGACTGGTCAGGTAGAGGCCGAGCCCGAGCCACACCGCCAGGAAGACACCGAAGCCGAGCCCCTGCATCGCACCAGACAGCAGAACTTCCGGGTGTCGCCGCACAACCGGGAACACAGACATGACAAGTCCGACATAGCTTTGCTTTTCCTGCGCATCGCCGCGCCCCTGTCGCTCATCCATGATCTGCGGCAGCAACAGCGTCACCCCGCCCATCAATGCTGCAGCAACATAGTATACCGACCGCCAGCCATAATGCTCACCCAGCCAGCCGCCGCCCACGCGCGCAACGAGAATGCCGGAGATGACGCCCGTGGTCAGCATCGCCATGGTCTGGCCCAGCCGTTCGGGCGGCACGCGCTTCGACGCATAGGCCGGCAGCAAATAGGGCGTGATCGTTGAAAATCCGAGAAATGTCGAACCTGCAATGAACAGCCGGAAATCGGTCGCGAATGCCATGGCCAGCATGCCCGCGAACTGGCCTGCGGCAAACACGGTCGCCAGCCGCTTGTTGCTGAACCGGTCCCCCAGCGGCAGCAACAGGAAAATGCCGAGCGCCAGCGCAATCTGGTTGAACGCAGGCACCAACCCAATTTCCGACGGCGACGCGCCAAAATCGTCCGCCACCAGAGCGATGATCGGATGGATGTAATAGGCGTTGGCCGTCACCACCGCGCAGGCCAGCGTCAACAGCCAGATGTCACGTCGGCTCAGATACCGGTAATCAGACCCGCTGCCCGGCAGGCCGGGCGGGACGGAACTCACCCCGGCATCCCGGCCCGGCGCGCATACTCGGCCGCAAACTGCGCCAGCGGCACCACCCGCGCGGCGTTCGACTCGGCATTGGCACTGTTGGCCGTGCCATCGCGGACGCGCCCAATGATGCCCTGCAGGATTCCCGCAAGCCGGAAGCCATTATAGGCGAAGTAATAGTCGAGCTCCGGCAGGCCATCGCGGCCCGTATGCTTGCAATACATGTCGACATATTCGTCCATGCTCGGAATGCCCCAGGCCTCGAGGTCATCAATCGCCATGATCGATCCGCGCGAGGAATCCCCCGGTGGCATCACCCAGTTCATGAGGTGATAGGAGAAGTCCGCGAGCGGGTCGCCCAGCGTGCAAAGCTCCCAATCCAGCACCGCGATCACTCTTGGCTCGGTCGGATGCAGCACCATATTGTCGAGACGGTAGTCGCCATGCACGATCGTGGTCTTGTCGCCCGGTGGAATATTCTTGGGCAGCCATTCGATCAGTTGTTCCATTTCCGGGATATGCTGGGTTTCGGATGCCTTGTACTGTTTCGTCCAGCGATGGATCTGGCGGGCCACATAGTCGCCCTCCTTGCCAAAGCCTTCCAGGCCTGCGGCGCGCCAGTCGACATTGTGGAGATCGGCAAACGTCTTCACCTTTGCCTCATAGATGGCGCGACGTTCAGCAGGCTCATATTCCGGCAGCGTGCCATCCCACAGAATGCGGCCCTCGACCATGTCCATGACGTAAAACATCGTGCCCACGACGCTCTCATCGGTGCACAGGCCATAAGGCCGGGCGACGGGATATCCCAGCGGGTAAAGCGCGGAAATCACGCGGAATTCACGGTCCACGGCGTGCGCACTCGGCAACAGCTTGCCCGGCGGCTTGCGGCGCATGACATATTTCTTGTTGGGCGTGACCAACTGGTAGGTCGGGTTGGACTGTCCGCCCTTGAACTGGCGCACTTCCAGAGGGCCCTGATAACCCTCGACATTGGCCTCCATCCACGCGGCGAGCTTCGCCTCATCGAATTTGTGCGACTCGACCACAGGCTTGGTGCCCGTGAACAATTCTGCAGCGGTTTCTCCCTCGGCCATTTTCTGCCCTCTTTTCTACAAGTTTTGCTGTCACACCATACTCACGGCTTACGCGACGCCAAGGCCTTCCGCGACGTCCGCATTGGCCAGCTCACACGAAAGGTTCGCACTGTGCGAAAATTGGAAACACTCGTCACCGCCCTCGCCTTGCTCAGTTTTGCCATGCTCACCCTCGTGGCGGTCATGATTATCATCCTCGCCCGCGAAATCGTATTTGTCTTCCGGCGTCTTCGCGGCGTCTTTCATCCGCCCCCCCGTCCAGCCAATCGACACCTCGTTCACACGCTCGAAAGCCCGATAGCCCATGCGCCGCTTGCTGATCCTGCTTTATCTCTGTTTCCTTCCGCTCCCGTCGCACGCCGCCGAGATTGATCCCGATCGCATGATCCGACCGGAATTGCTGGGCGAGGCCATACAGGCGATGAGCCGGCATTCCGACCGAACCAATCCGAGCCGACTGGTCATCGTCGATTACGGCCTGCATTCTGCGCAGAAACGCCTCTTCGTGGTCGATCTCGAAACCGGCCTCGTCAACGCCTATCGCACCACGCATGGCCGGGGTTCCGACAAGGATCATGATGGCTTCCTTGATGCCTTCTCTGATGTGCCCGGCTCCTCGGCGAGTCCGCAAGGCGCCTATCTCACGGCCGAGGAATATTACGGCAAGCATGGCCGCTCGCTGCGTCTCGATGGCCTCGACAAGACCAATGCCAATGCCCGTCGTCGCGCCATCGTCATCCATTCTGCCGCCTATGCCGAACCTGCGATGATCGACAACTATGGCAAGCTGGGGCGCTCGAATGGCTGCATCGCCTTTTCGCGCACCGACCTCGACACCTTCATGACCCTCGTCCCGCAAGGCACGCTGATATATGTCGGGCGTTAAGCCTCCCCGGAAAATACTTGTCACCCCCCATTCCCGGCCTAAAGTGCGCGGCTGGGGGACGAAAACATGCTGGCGGACGACATGTCTGATCATCTTGGGACAAATTGTGCGAGGCCGGACGCCTCGTGAAACTTCCATCCGTCCTGTCCCGTCTGCGACGCAAGCAAGCGCGTGTTGATACACCGCCTCTACCGCCCGCCGCGACTTCCCCGACAGTACCACCCTCCGCGCCGCGCCCCACGCCGCTGGAGCGGCTCAATCGCTGGCTGACCCTTGCCGCGAATGTCGGCGTCCTGCTGGGCCTTGTCGTCCTGATCGTGGAAGTTCGCCAGAACGCGGCTCTGACGCGCGCGGCGATGGACCAGCAGAAGAATGATTTGCTGGCCCAGATCGAGTTCAACATCGCCAGGCCGGAGATGTCGGTCATCTGGGTCAAGGCGATCCGTACGCCGGAAGCCTTGAGCGACACCGAGAACCAGACGGTTGGCAGCGTCCTCGTCGCGATCATGCTGCAATGGGACCAGATGTTCATGATGCGCGATGCCGGGCTGATCTCGGACGAGCGCGTGCGCCAGCATATCGCGAACACCGCCCCCTTCTATTTCGGATCGCGGTTCGCCAAACACTGGTGGGCACTGCAGGCGCCCGGCTGGGAAGGCACGGCCATGCAAAGGGACGCCGGCCCGATCATCGCCGCCCTCGATGAGGATTTCCTCGTCGGGTACCTGGACGCACTGAAAGTGCCGGCAGAAGCGGCGGCCGACGAAACAGATGAGGGGGCGCAGGAATGACGCTGGAACAGCTCTATTTCGTTGCCGGGATTATCTCTTCGGTTGCGGTGATTGCGTCGCTGATCTTCGTCGGTTTCCAGCTCAGACACTCTGCCGACCAACAGCGCATCGCGGCAGCGGTTGGCTATTATGACATCTTCCGCGACCATATGAAGATCCTCAGCGAAGCCGGGATGGTCGACCTGTTCCTGCGGGGGCTGGACACGGATCCACAGGAATTTGAGGCCGCTGAAAGGACGCGGCTCAACGTGTTCTACACAATGGTCACACGCGGCTATCAGGTGATGCATTACCAGGCCCGCAAGAAGGTCTTCGAGGAAGACTTCTGGCTGCATTCGCAAAACCATTTTCGCGACCATCTGGCTTCCAAATATTATCAGGGCTTCTGGAAGGCGCGCCGCCATCACTTCCCGCCCGGCTTCCGCGAGCTTGTCGACGGGCTGATCAAGGCCGGGCCGACCGCCCCATTGCTGGAGATGGAGCCATGACGCTCGAACAGATCGCCCTTATTGCACAGATCATTGGCGTGGCCGTTGTGGCTGGAACGCTTATTTACCTTGCATTGCAGGTGCATCAGGGGGCGCAGCAGATGCGCTCTGAAAGCCGGCAGGCCCAGCTCACCTATGACCAGACCGGCGTCTACAAATTCGTCGATTTCCCGGAACTTGGCCGCATCTTCTCGCAGGTCGAAACACCGAGCTTCGAGGAGAAGACCAAGCTGTTTTTCTGGATGATCGGCCAGATGCGGGCGCGCGAGTATGAATGGCTGCAATACCAGAACGGCGCGATCACGAAAGAATCGTGGGAGACGTATCAGGGCGTCATCTATTTCGTCCTTGGCACGCCGCGCGGACGGGCCCTGTGGCAGCTCTGCCGGGGCTATTTCAATGCGGGGTTCGCGGACATGGTCGACGGCATGGTGAATGATACGCCGCCGATTGATCTCTGGGACCAGCTGCAGGCTGTGGAGTAGACGGGCATGATCCTCCGCCGCTTGACTAAGCATGTAAAAGACCAGAACTGGTTCGCGGTGGGGCTGGATTTCGTCATTGTGGTGACGGGTGTGTTCATCGGCCTGCAGGCGTCGAACTGGAACGACGATCGCGAAACGCGCCAGCGCGCGGCCGTGTTCAGCGAGCGCCTGACGCAGGACCTGCGCTATGAAGCTTGGGCCTATGAATACCTGATCGCCTACAATCGGGACGTCCGCGCCGGAGCGAAGGCTGCGATCGACGCACTGTCGGGCACGGGGCCCTTGTCTGATGAGCAATTCCTGGTCAGCGCCTATCGCGCGACCCAGTACAAATACATGGACCGGAACCGTGCGACGTTTGACGAGCTGATCTCGACTGGCGATATCGGGCTGATCGCAAGTGATAAGCTTCGAGCGACGGCCGTCTCTATCTACACGACGACGCTGATCGATGTGATTGCCGACGAGGGGCGTGAGGCACCCATAAGGACACTGTTCCGGCGCCGCGTGCCTGCCGATGTCCAGCAGGCGCTGCTTGAAAAGTGCGGCGACCGGTTCGCACCGACTGGCAACTATGATGCGATCATCGGCTCGCTGGCCTATCCATGCGAGCTGGGGCTTGCGCCGGATGCCATCGCCGCTGCCGCCACGCTGTTACGCACTGACGCAGGAATTGTGGAAGCGCTGCAGATCCGCTTCGCCGACCTGGAAACCGCGATCACCGATCTCGAAACCGTCAATGCGGACACCCTTAAAAGTCTCCGCACCATCGCAGGCAGAAACCCATGATCCTCCGCCGCCTGACCAAACATGTCAAAGATCAGAACTGGTTCGCGGTGGCGCTCGATTTCCTCATCGTCGTGGTCGGGGTATTCATCGGTATTCAGGTCGCAAACTGGAATGATGCGCGCGCAGACAGGGGACAGGCGGCTGATTTGATGACCCGGATAGTGTCTGAGGCCACCACAGCGCGCAGCGAAATGTCGCGTTACATAGAGGTCCATCAGGGGATCAGCGATGACGCTGCCCGGTTCGCCCTGGCGCTCAGGGACAAAGACTCCTGCATGGCCATGGGGAACGAACTGACGATCCTGATTATCAGTATCGCGGATTTTCCGCCGCCACGGTTTTCCCTGGCAAACGCTGAGCAAGCGCTGAATACAGGCAGTCTGTCGCTTATCCGGTCGACCAGTATCCGCGCCAATATTCAGACCATGACGGATGAAATGGGTTTCGTCGATCGCCAGTGGCAACGCTATATCCGCGTAAAGCAGGATGCCAATCGGGAAGCGCAAAGAGTGGCCGGGGTTTCGTTGACCGGGCGCAGCGAAATCGTGGTGGTCCCCATGGGTGGCTACGATCCCGGCAGCTATGAATTGCTGACCCCCGGAAAGATTTGCGGGAATACCGAAATCATCGGTCTCGCCGCCAATGTGGCCGTCTTGCAGGCCATCTATGTTGACTATCTGGCACAGGTTGAGAGGGCACTCGACGACTATCTCGCGACTCTCAGTGAGGAGACCAGCACATGATCCTCCGCCGCCTGACAGACGCCCTGCGCAAGCAGGACTGGTTCACCGTGGTGATCGAGACGCTGATCGTGGTGCTGGGTGTCTTCCTCGGCCTGCAGGTCAATAACTGGAATGAGGCGCGTGCGGCAGAATCGCGCCGGGCCGAGATTATCAGGGCGCTGGCCACCGACCTAAGAGACGCCATCTACGTTCAGGAGCAATTGCAAGTTCGCGTGATCGACACAGGGCTTACCGTCTGGCACGCGGCCTACGAACGCGGCGAGCAGCCGGTCCCCTTCTATTTCCGGATTGACGGATCGGACAAGGCCCCCCTCACATGGACAGTGCTACAACAAATGGACATCGCAGGCCTGTTTGATCCGGTCATGCTCTTTGATTTGAACTTCTACTACTCCGAGCTGGACGGCGTAGGGGAAAAATACGTTCGTTATGTAACCTTCGTCGAGACAGAGATCCTGCCCTATGAAAAATCTGACTCAATGCATTTTTATACACCAGACGGAAAATCACTGCGGCCAACATACCAGGCGAACATGGACCGGTTGCGTGAGTATCGGGGCGAGGTCCGGCGCCTTTCAAGCTGGTCTGCCTGTTTGACAGAAAGGCTTGAGTCCGGAAAGGAATTCTCCGCAAGCTGTTTGAGAACCGATCAATCGATACCTGAAGGTTCGCTGCTGAATCAACCCCTGAATCCGGAGATCATCCCATGATCCTCCGCCGCCTGACCACCGCGCTGCGCAAGCAGGACTGGTTCACCGTGGTGATCGAGACGCTGATCGTTGTGCTGGGTGTCTTCCTCGGCCTGCAGGTCAATAACTGGAATGAGGCCCGCGGCGAGCGGTCCATGGAGCGCCAGTACATCTTGCGTCTGCATAGCGACATGCAGCGAAGCGCTGAAGCCATCCGGAGTTCGGGCTCGTTCCTGGCACGTCAGGTCGAGAATGAAGGTGTTCTTCTGTCCAGCCTCGCCACTTGCGAAATAGCCGAAACAGATCGGCAGGCGGTGGTCGCGGCGCTCGGTTCGCTGGGAAAGTACAATTTTGCGGTTGTCGACAGGGAGCTGGTGGACCAGCTGCGGGCATCCGGCCAGTTCGAAGTGATCTCAAACCCCGACGTCCGTGAGGCCATAAATCTGATGTCTCAGGAATCCGACGGCCAGCTACGCGTCGAACCCCAATGGCTCGAACACGCCGCGCCGTGGACCAGTTATGCGCGGCGCTTCTACTATTTTGACAGTCCGGAAGGCGTCGATTCCGGGCGTTGGGAACGTTGGGAGAATCTGGAATTCGAGCTGGAACGTGCCTGTCAGGACTTCGAATTTCTTTCAGCCGTGGGCAATACACGGGAAGCCACGCGCAACCTCTACCACTGGAACAACGCCGTCCTTGACCGTGTCGACGAGGCCGAACAGGCGCTCGCGCAAGAAATCGGCGCGCGCGGATGGGACACAGCCAAATGATCCTCCAGCGCCTCTCCACCGCACTCCGTAAGCAGGACTGGTTCACCGTTGTGATCGAGACGCTGATCGTCATGTTCGGTGTCTTCCTCGGCCTGCAGGTCAATAACTGGAACCAGGCGCGGTTCGAGCGGGCAGATACGCAAAATGTTCTGGAAAGGCTGGAGCGTGATTTCGAAGTGCAGCTCACGCTCACCAATCGCGGTATTGGCCAGCAAGTCCTGGTGCTCGAAGCAACCAGCCGACTCATCACGGGCATTCGTACAGGCGACCTCGATGAGCAGACGCTAAACGAAGACCTCGCGCTCGTGGACTCTGTGTCGGCGTTCCCCGGACCTTCGGCGGCCTTTCAGGAGCTTGTCTCTACCGGGCGCATGAACCTGATCGCGAATGGCGACTTGCGAGACGAGCTCTATGAGTTCGACAGCTCGATCACGTTTGGTCGCCAAATTTTCAGTGGCTCGTTCACCGTGCCAGTCGATGAGCTGGCACGTGTCCTCTCCAGGGCGAAAACACTGGTTGCACCGGGCACCCCATCCGAGACTTTCGCCCAGATCGGAGCAGTTGAAACAGTCGATCACACGGTCCTGCTAGAGGATCCCGAGATCCATATTGCGTTGCAGAACGCATATCTTGTCCAGGACAATTATCACCTATTCCTGATCAGGTACCGTAACCAGATCAAAGACATCCTTGAGCTCCTCGCGGAAGAGCGGGAGCGGGCCTCATGATCCTGCGCCGCCTCACGACCGCGCTGCGCAAGCAGGACTGGTTCACGGTCGTCATCGAAACGCTGATCGTCGTGCTGGGTGTCTTCCTCGGTCTGCAGGTGAACAACTGGAACGTGGTGCGCGGCAACCGGGTCGCCGAGGCCGATTTCATGGAACGCCTGCACCCTGATATTGTCAGAGTTGAGCAATCGTCAGAGCGCGTTCGTGCGCGCAGGGTGTCTGTCGTTGATGATCTTCGCTCAGCGACCGAAGTCATTTTTGACGTTGTTGAGCGAGACCGGCTGACTCAAGCCGAATGCATGGCGATCGCCACATCTCATTACTACAATATCAATGTCCTCAGTTTGCCCTCGGTCACGGAGCTGACAAATGCCGGGCGGCTTTCCATTATCGGGGTCCGGGCGCTACGCGCAGCACTTGTTGACTATGAGCAACGCGTTGAAGCGCTTCTAGCCTATATCGAGAAAGATCACGCCCTGGCGAATAATTTGCTGATGCTCAGACCAGAGCTTGTAAAGGTTCAACCGGTCTTTGACGCCGAGCTGGGCGAAATGCAGACACGACCCGACTGCGATTTGGAAGCTATGAGAGAGGATCGAGCCTTTCTGAATGCGGTGGCCGAAAACCTTGACGCCTATGACGCTTACCTGCGCGACGGTTTGCTGCCATGGGACGCCCAGCTCGCTGAGATTCATCGCCTGATCGACACCGCACTTGAGATAACACATGAGGCGGCGCAATAGACGCCAGCGCCGATGAATTGGCCGAAGGCGTTCGCGCGCTGCGAAGCATTCCGGATAGTCTCAAGGCGCTGAAGCTTCGCAATGCGCAAGTCGACGGCCGAGTAACTGACCTTGTGACCACCGTTGAAACATTTGGCATGAACGAAATATTTGCCAGGGACATCGCCCCCTGACCCCGCGCCGGGGTGCTTGAGGGCTCTCCTCCAACATTACCCAAACTTCACGCTTCACGAAGGCGTGAGCCGCTTGGACCCGGCCAGCCTGCTACCTATATCTGGTTGGAGAGAGAGGTTTGCGTTCGCTGCGTTTGTCCCCCTCCCCCCAGAGTAATGCAGCGAACCGCCCGTCATGCCATTTACAGTTCTCCCCCTACTGGTGGCATGGCGGGCATACTCTCTGATCTCTCCCGCCCGCAGATGCCCGCAATCTGCCCGGGATCGCCCGCATCATCCGATAGCGCACCCACGCCCTTGCTTTCACGGTAGTCTCTAGTAGACCGCCGCGCATGCTTACCATTTCAAATCTCGATTTTCAGGTCGAAGCCCGGCCCCTGTTTGAATCTGCCACGGCGCAGATCTCGGCCGGCTGGAAAGTCGGCCTTGTGGGCCGCAACGGCACGGGCAAATCCACCCTGCTGCGCCTGATCCGCGAGGATGTGGAAAACCCGCGCAATGACAGCGCCATCCGCCTGAATACCGGCGCCCGGCTCGGCTGGGTTGCGCAGGAGGTCGCCGCCACTGACGAGACCATTCTCGACGTCGTGCTGGCCGCCGACACAGAGCGCCACGCCCTGATGCAGGAATCCGAGACCGCGACCGACCCGGACCGCATCGGCGAAATCCATGAGCGCCTGCTCGACATTGACGCCTGGACCGCCGAAGCGCGCGCCGCCGAAGTGCTGAACGGCCTCGGCTTCACCACTGAAGACCTTGGCCGCGCCACGAAAGAATTCTCCGGCGGCTGGCGTATGCGCGCGGCGATTGCCGGTGTCCTGTTCTCCCAGCCGGATTTCCTGCTGCTCGATGAGCCGACCAACTATCTCGACCTTGAAGGCGCGGCCTGGCTCGAAACCTATATCAAGAAATATCCGTACACCGTCCTGATCGTGTCGCACGACCGCGAGCTGCTGAACCGCTGTGTCACGCACACAATGGCGCTGGAGCACCGCAAGCTCTCAATCACGCCGGGCGGCTATGATGACTGGCTGAAACTGCGCGCGGCCAAGCTCGCCCAGCTGGAATCCCAGAAAGCCAAACAGGACAAGGACCGCGAACATCTGCAGGCCTTCGTGGACAGGTTCCGCGCCAAGGCCTCCAAGGCCCGCCAGGCCCAGTCGCGCATCAAGATGCTGGAAAAGATGCAGGACATCTCCATCCCGGTGGGTGACCGCACGACGCCATTCCACTTTGCCCCGCCAAAGGACAAGCTCGCCCCACCCATGCTGGAGCTGCGCAATGCCACCCTCGGCTATGGCGAGGACGCAGTCATCCTCGACAAGGTCAACCTTCGTCTGGACCCGGACGACCGCATCGCGATTGTCGGCGCAAACGGACAAGGCAAGACGACGCTGGTCAAATCCATCGGCGAACGCCTCTCGCTGATTGGCGGCGACCGGGTCGTGCCCAAGGCGGTCCGTATCGGTTACTTCTCGCAGGACCAGCTCGACGAACTCTCCGAAGGTGACAGCGTGCTGATGCACGTCCAGCGCATCATGCCGCCCGGCACACCGCCAGCGCGAGTCCGTGCAGCTGCCGCGGCGATGGGCTTCAGCCACGAGAAAGTGGAAACCAATGTCGAGAAGCTGTCGGGTGGCGAAAAGGTGCGCCTCCTGCTCGGACTGATGTCATCGGCCGCGCCGCACATCCTGATCCTCGACGAGCCGACGTCCCACCTCGACATCGACAGCCGCGAAGCGCTGATCTACGCACTGAACGAATTCCCCGGCGCGGTCCTGCTCATCACCCACGATGTCTACCTTGCCGAGGCCACGGCCGACCGGCTCTGGCTGGTCAACAATGGCCGCGCCGCGCCCTATGATGGCGACCTTGCCGACTATCGCGCCCTCGTCATGAAGGCCGACCGCGACGACACCAAGGGGGCCAAGCCTGCCAAACAGGACAAGCCGGCTGCTCCGAAGGAGATCACTCCCGAAGAGAAGAAACGCCTCAGCGCCCTCAAGAAAACAGCCCGCGACGCCGAAGACCGGCTCGAAAAGGCGAACACCGCCATTGCGAAGATCGACGCCAAGCTCGCCAGCGGCACACCTCCTGCGGACGAACTGGAAAAGCTCCTGAAAGACCGCGCAAAGCATGCCAGCGCAGCCGAAACCGCTGAATCCGAATGGATGGACGCTGCGGAAGCGCTTGAATTGGCGAGCTCATAAGGGACGGCCTCCTGAGTACGCGACCTGCAACAGCCGCATCAGTACCAGATATGACCGGCACGCAAAATGCGCCGCCCTCTGACTATTTTTATTTGATTACGGATCGTCTTTTGCTTGCCTCGGACGTTAACCAACATTAACCTGTTGTCATGGTGGCGGTGGGGCCACTGACGAGCGCGCAGGCGCTCTTTCGTCTTGGAGACAGATAATGAACATCAAGGGACTACTTTTGTCAGCAGCGCTGACGGCTTTCGCGACTCCGGCACTGGCGCAATTGAACGCATACGAAGATTATACGATCAGCGATACCGTGTGGGAGATCGCGACAATCAAGGTCGATTCCAATATGGGGGACTATTACCTCGAAGGCATCAAATCCACATGGGTTGAATCCAATGACGTGGCCAAATCACTCGGCCATATTGAAGACTACACCATTATGGTCAGCGCCATGCCGGACAGTGGACACTTCAACATCCTCCTCGGCGTGAAGTATGCGAGCATGGCAGATATCGGCCCTTCCAGGGAAAAATATGATGCGTTCATGGCGGCCTGGGGTGAAGCCAATCAGGATAGTTCACGCGAGACATCGAAGACATATCCCGAACTCCGCAAGATTACGGGTCAATATCTGATGCATGAACTCACCATGCTGGACTCCAGGAGCGAGTAAATCCTGGTCTGAGGCCCGCTTGTCTTTCGGCAGCCGGGCCTCACCTGTCACAAAATCCGTCCCTGTCTCGTCTGACTCCTGAAACAGGGAGTTATGAACATGTGGAGACTGTGCCTGATCGCCATTGCGGCGTTTCATTTTGCCAATGGACTGGTGATGTGGTTTGCGCCGCATTTCTGGTACGAAGCCGTCCCCGGCGTTGCGATGATGGGGCCATTCAACCTCCACTTTATCCGCGACATCGCGCTGGTCTTCGGCATGAGCGCCGGGGCGCTCGCCTATGGCGCCTATGCGCGCAACGCGGCCGCCGCCATCATCGGCGCGACATGGCCGGCCCTGCATGCGCTCTTCCATATCTGGATCTGGATCAGCCGCGGCTTTCCGCTGGATCATGTCGCTTCCTCCAATCTCACCGCCATCCAGCTGCCGGCCTGGCTCGCCCTCGCCGCCGCGCTCAATTTTGCCCGCAAGGAGGCCGCCCGATGATCCGCAAACTCTTCCATGCTCAGGCGCGCAAGATGCAGCGCGCTTTCAACTATGACACCAGCTATATGCACGAGATCATCGACATCTCGCCCGGCGCGGCCTGGGGCCTGTCGCGCCTGCCCGCCTTCTACAAATATCGCGGCACGCCCGCCGGACAAATCCCGTGGACTGGCGCCCTGCTCGCCTCCACACTCGACGGCGATTGCGGACCTTGCGCCCAACTGGTCGTCGACATGTCGCTGGCGGGCGGGGCAGATGCTGACGCCCTGCAGGCCTGCGCCGAAGGCCGCCCGCTGGAGGCTGGCGCGATGGGGCTCGGCTACCGTTTTGCCGAGGCGGCCATATCTGGTGATCCGACGGCGGATGACCTACGCGGCGAGATCATCTCCGAATTCGGCGAGAAATGCGCCCTCTCCTGTGCCTTTGCCGCCGCCTCCGGCCGCATCTATCCCGTACTCAAGCGCGGCATGGGCCACGGTAAGGCCTGCCAGAGACTGGACTTTGCCGGTAAAGAAGTGATCCTCCCCGTATGAGCGCCGACACCGCCATCTTCGAGGCCGAACGCCCCGGCCTGACTGCCCTGTGCTATCGCATGCTGGGCGAGCGGGCCGGCGCCGAAGACGCCGTGCAGGACACATGGCTGCGCTGGCAGCGGACAGACCGCACGCGCATCGAGAACCCTCGCGCCTGGCTGCGCCGCGCTGCCGCCCGCATCGCCATTGACGCGCTGCGCTCGGCTCGCGCACGCCGGGAAACCTATCCCGGCCCGTGGCTACCCGAACCCATTGTCGAATCTCCCTCGCTTGGCGTCGAGGAGAAATTCGCCCTCGCCCAGGAATGCGAGCTCGCCTTGCTGTGGGCGATGGAGCGATTGTCGGAAACCGAGCGCGCCGCCTTCATCCTGCGTGAAGCCTTCGACGCCGGCTATGACGAAATTGCCGCCGTCACAGGCAAGTCCGAAGCCGCCTGCCGCCAACTGGTCAGCCGCGCCCACAAACGCCTGCAGGAGAGCGGCCCGCGCTTTGACGCCGCCCCGCCTGAAGTCGCGGACCTCCTCAAGCGCTTCATGGCCGCCGCCGCTGCACAGGACCATGCCGCCGTGCTTGGCCTGCTCGCCCCAGAGGCCATCGCCTACACCGATGGCGGCCGCAAGGCCCGCGCCGCACTACGTCCGCTGCGCGGACCGGCTGACATTGTTCAGGTATTGATGGCCGTGATGATGAAGGATGCCAAGTCTGACGCTACATGGACCATGGAGCCCGCTCTCGCCAATGGCGCCCCGGCACTCCTCCGTAGACTGAACGGAAAGGTCGATCTCGTCCTCACCCTCGCCCCGGACACAACCGGCCGCATCGCCTGGCTCTACGCCATGCGCAACCCGGATAAACTGCCCGCTAATTGAGGCCGAGCGCCGAGATGTTCACGCCTTGCGCGGCGAGGCCGCCCAGTACGTTTTCCTGTGTGCGCTCCAGATTATGATTGCGGGCGCTGTCGCGCAGGGCCGTCAGATCCGCTTTATTCAGCCAGACTCCGGCTCGGATCAGGGCCTCAGGCGAGTGCAGGCAGGATATGTCCGCCAGCGGATCACAGGCATAAAGCACCAGGTCCGCCGCGCAGCCTTCAAGCGCGCAGCCGTCCAGACCTTTGCGTCCCAACACCTGAGCGGGCGCATCCGTCGCCGCCTTCAGCGCGTCAAACGGCGTCAGCCCCGCCGCCACCATCAGCTCCAATTCCTCGACCAGCGACAGGCCCGGCACATTGGTGAAGATCCCGGCATCGCTGCCTGCGACCAGCGTGACGCCCGCCGCGTGCAGCCATCTGGTCATGCGCAGGTGAAACGCATCCTGCTCTGCGGTGGGCCCTGCCGGTGCGCCTGACCAGTATTCGTACATGTCCGTTTCAGTGGCCTGCACCAACGGATTCAACAGGTCCGTCTCCGGACGGGTCAGCGCCGCGCCTTGCGTGTCTGCCACACGCCAGAGATTGTGAAAGGCCAGCAGCGTCGGCGTGACCGGCACGCCAGCCTCGGCGATCTGACCGGCCAGCGCCTGCGCGGCAACCGCATCTTCCCGATCGCTCAACCCGTGCCAGACAAGCGACTCCACATGCTCGATCGTCTCGAACCCATCATTCAGCACCTCATCGAACGCAATGTCGAACGGCGCTTCAAATGGCACGCCCGGCCCGCGCACGCCTTCCGGCGTATGGCCCGTCACGATCACCCCCCGCGCCTCTGCCTCTTGCAGCACCGCGTCATAGGCCTCGCGGGTCAAATTCGAATACACTTTCAACCGCGTGAAGCCCTGCTCGGCCTGCCACGCCACCGCCGCGCGCGCCTCCTCCTCGGTCTCGACCAATTGGTGGTTCACCTGCGCATTCGGGCCGGCGCTGTTGAGGATCGGCCCGGTGGTGACCAGGTGCGGCCCAAGCACACTCCCCGCCTCAATCTGTTCGGCCAAGGTCAGGTGAAAGGGCAGGCCCGACATGTTGCGTACCCGCGTCACGCCCCAGGAGAGATACGCGCCCAGCTCCGCCTCATCCCAGATATGGACATGCATGTCCGTCAGGCCGGGGATCATGGTTAGCCCGCTGGCATCCTGCTCAGTGGCCGCAATCAGGCCCTCCCGCGTATCCGCCACGGCGATAATCGCGCCCTCATCCACCAGCACAAATACATCTTCGCGTACGTCTGGCACCTCGCCCGAAAAGTCGACCACTCTTACATGCGAGATCAGCAGATCGCCTTCGAGCGTCGGGGTGGCGGGCTGGGTGGCACAGGCCGTCAACAGTGCGCCAAACACCAAGCTTGCCCGGCCTGCCCATTTGCGCGCGTTTGATCGGAACACCTCGGACACAGATTTGCGCATGATCCGGGCTCCAATCTCCTACTTCAGGGCGCGCCAGCCAATGTCGCGGCGGCAGAAGCCTTCCGGCCAGTCGATGGCATCGACGCCAGCATAGGCCCGTGTGACAGCTTCCTGCAAATCGTCACCGCTCGCCGTCACGGCCAGCACGCGCCCGCCATTGGCCACCAGTGCGCCGCCCTCGTCCATGTCCGTGCCCGCCTGGAACACGGTCACGCCGGGCAAGTCATTGGCAGACTTCACGCCGCGAATGACAGAGCCTTTGGCATAGCTGCCGGGATAGCCTTCCGTGGCCAGAACAATCGTCGCCGTCGGTTCGAACCGGTCCAGCTCCAGCAGCGCCTCGAACGCTTCTTCATTGCCCTCAAGGCCGCCCGTCGCCGCACCAAGGATCGCCGGCACGATATCGCCCGCGAGGCCCTTCATCAGAACCTGGCATTCGGGGTCACCGAAGCGCGCATTGAACTCAACCACTTTCGGCCCGTCCGTTGTCACCATGATGCCGACATAGAGCACACCCTGATACGGCATGCCGTCCGCCTTCATGCCTTTCAGCATGGGCTGGACGATCTCGGCCTTCACGCGGGCAAGGATCTCATCCGTAACGACCGGCGCCGGCGCATAGGCGCCCATGCCGCCTGTATTCGGCCCGGTATCGCCATCGCCCGCGCGCTTGTGATCCTGTGCGGCGGGCAGATAGATCGCCCCCGTGCCGTCGGTGATGACGAAAATGCTGGCTTCCTCGCCATGCATGAATTCCTCGATCACCAGCGTGGCGGAGGCATCGCCGAACTTGCCCGACAGCATCTCGTCGATCTCGGCATCGGCCTGGTCCAGCGTCTCGGCAATCACGACGCCCTTGCCGGCGGCGAGGCCATCGGCCTTCAGCACATAAGGCGCTTCCAGCGTCCGCAGATAGGATTTCGCCAGCACCGGATCGGTGAACTCGCCATAGGCCGCGGTCGGCACGCCATATTGCACCATGCGCGCCTTGGAGAAGGCTTTCGAGCTTTCCAGCTGCGCCGCCTGCTGGCTCGGCCCGAACACGTCAAAGCCGCGCGCCCGCAAAATGTCCGACAGGCCCTCGGCCAGCGGCGCTTCCGGCCCGATCACGATCAGGTCGGGCTCAACCTGCAGGGTCAGCTGCACCAGTTTCTGAATGTCGGTGACGGCCACGTCAAAACACGGGCCTTCCTCATCCATGCCGGGGTTGCCCGGAGTCGAATGCACCATGTCCACCAATGGCGACTGCGCCATTTTCCACGCCAGGGCATGTTCACGCCCGCCCGATCCGATCAGAAGTATGTTCATGACTGCGCTCAATGCGCAGGTTGGCGGCGGGAATCAAGCCCTCAGCGGCGGCCAGCGCTCAGGCGGACCGCCATCTGCGCCGCTGCTGACGGCGCACTACGGGGTCGCGGCGTGTGCGGATGCCGCGGCTCAAGCGGATCAGCGCCTCCAGGCGACGCCAGAACCGGACCCGCTCCAAAACCGGATTGGTCCAATCCGTCAACGTACAGAAATTCACATTCTTCAACGCCCGATGGTGCGCGGCATGGTGCAAAGGTGACTGAACCACGCCGGCGCGCTGCAGGCGGCGTACCCAGCCCGGCAACTCGCTCGGGCGCGCATGGGCGGCCGCGTGCACTTCATTCGAAACAAATATGCCAAGTGCGAGTGCGGCCGTGAACGCAATTGGCGCGCCGATCAGCAGGGCAGCAATTCCAACCGCCACAGCAAAGCCAAACATGCGCCCGCTGCGCGCCAAGACGCCTTTGGAGAGGAAGCCCCGTGGCTTGCGATGGTGCCGGATCGTGTCGCGAACAATCGATCCCACCAATGGCCAACGCGGTGAGCCGTACCGATCCTGCGCCCAATGGATCACGCCGCTGCCAAGATCGGCGACCAGCCAGCCCGCGACGAACTGTGCGGCTGTCCATGCAATCACTATCAGCCATCCGGCCAGCCCCTCCCACGGCGCAAGCGACATCACTGTGTTCAATGTATCAGGAAAATACAAAACAGCGCTCCAAGTTTGTGATCACTCACTTTTCTCGCAAGAAATGGCCCGGCCTTCAAGCGGGAAACGATGAATTCCCTTGGGGCAAGCAGAGGAGCGGCACGCCCCTATCCCCGTCACAAAGCTGGACGGCTTCCAAATTTCGGCATCTTTTCAATGATATAGATATTTGAGATCGCTCTATCGGCCGACCCACTTCGTCGTACTGCCGAAGAGGCGACGCTAAAGGCATGAAATCGCCATTTCCCCTCGCCGTTCACAGCCTCACCCGTTTCTGGTGGGATGCCGCCGATTATCTCGCCTCAGTGGCCCAGAAGCGGCTGGGACTCTGGCCGGTGCCCGCCAAACCCTTCCTGCCGCGCGCAGAGTTTGAGGAACTGGCCGGGCGCGTAAGCTTCCTCGAAGCCATCCTGAGACGCCTGTTCTGCCTTGCGGCGCTTGAACTCGGCCCCCTGCCGCCCCCCACCGCGACGGTCCGGGTAGAGCCGGATACCGCAAAGCCCACCTCCCGCGCCGGCACCGCTCATGCCTCTGAACCGGCACGCCCTTCCACCCGTCGCGCCATTCCCCGCTTCCGCCTCATCGAAGCGACGAAAGCTACCCCTGCCACACCGCCAAGAGCCCGGTTTCGTACCGGTCCCCGCATCCGGTTCCTTGACGAAGAGACGCCCGTAGACTTGCGGGATTATCCTGCAAGCCCAACTGACATTTTACCGGCCGGAAAGCTCGTGCGACGCTTGCTGGCTGTTAACCACGCGCTGGATCACGCGGCCGACTACGTCGCCAGAATGCGCCAGATAATGGTGTCAGCAGGCCCGGTGCTGAAGCGTGCTGTGCCGCCCGTCTTCAAGACGCGAAAACTGAGGCATTTACAACAGGATAGCGCCTGCCAATTGCACGCGGCCACTTGGGATTTCCTGTCGCCGGACACGTCGTGAAATTTGCTGAAAACATGAGCTTTCCCGCGCGGTGCCACAAGGCATTCGCGGCGCTGGTCGTGGTTAAGCAAACCTTTCCGTCAGCGGAGAAATCCTGACCCCTGATTTTACCGAGAAGTTATCCAGTTCTGGCAATGTGCAAACCAGAACCTTTGGGCCAGGTGCGGCCAAAACCGGGGTGGGTAATGATGACGAACACGAATTTGATCAAGAGGACCGTCGAAACAATTCGCCGGTTCAAGGACGAAACACAGGGCAACATCGCGATCATTTTTGCGCTGATGACCATTCCGCTCTTCCTTCTCATGGGCTTTGCGATTGACCTGCAACAGGTCAACACCGCAAAAAACCGCGTCCAGTTCATTCTGGACAGCGCGGTTATCGCGGGTGCCCGCGAAATGCAGGAAGGCAAGAACGACACCGAAATCAAGACGTATATCGAGAACTATTTCAAATCGGCAATGAAGGCCCAGGGCAAAGGCACCGATTGTGCCGAACCCGTTGCGTCCATTGCCAGCGAGTCGCAGGATCTTTCGGTGAAGGTGCGCTGTGCACAGCCGACATCGATCATGCAGATGACGGGCACGAAGGAATTGAACTTCTCCGTCACCTCCGCTTCGACCTATGGTATCGGTAAAGTCGACATCGCTTTCGTATTCGACATCTCCGGATCGATGGGCGGCAGCAAGATGTCCGCTCTGAAAAGCGCGGCCGACACGGCGATCAATGTGCTTGTGCCTGCAGACGATGACGGCACGACCGGCGAAGTCCGCATCGGAATGGCCTCCTATTCCTCCATGGTGGACGCAGGCGAGGACTATTTCTTCAAGGCAACCGGACAATTGCCAATTCGCACATACACCTTCTCGTACGATGAAACCTACGAGTCTGGCGGCGACTGGGAAGAAGTCTGCAAATGGAAAAAGAAAAGAGGAAGATGGTATTGGACCTGTGACGACGAGTGGGTGCCTAACTACGCCACCCGTACAGTCACCGAAACCAAGACGATCAACAATACTTGCGTCAAGGAACGTGTGGGTGACGAGCAATTCACCGACGAAGACCCAGGTCCATTCCAGTGGATCGAAGCCGCCGAAGCGTATGGCAGCGTCAACTGGAGAGGCGATGTCAGCTGGTACACAGAATCCTGCAACCCGATCGGTCCACTGCCCATGACCAGCAATCGCGACAAGCTGTTCGATTATATTGATGGCCTTAACGCCAGCGGCGGTACGGCGGGTCACCTCGGCATCGCCTGGGGCTGGTATCTGATTGCACCGGATTGGGATGTCGTCTGGCCCGCCGGCTCTGACCCATATCCCTATGATGAGCCGGATTCGGCCAAGGCCATGATCATCATGACCGATGGTGAGTTCAACCAGGAATACGACACGTCCAACGGTGACTCCTTCGACCAGGCTGAAACGATGTGTGACGCCATCAAGGATCAGGGCATCAAAGTCTACACCGTCGCCTTCCAGGCCCCGCCTTCGGGTCAGGCCATCCTCAATTATTGCGCGTCGGGCGACGACTTCGCGTTTACCCCGGAAAGCTCCGAGGAACTGACCGAAGCCTATACCAAGATCGCCCAGTCCATTTCGGACCTGCGCATCCGGTATTGATCTCTCACTCTGGCAGCGGTGCGGGCGCATCGCTGCCAGTTTCTTCATCCAGATTTTTTTTGCTTACAATATAATGTAATGACCCGAGGATCACAAGGGCACGCCCTTCCTGGGCGGGCGGCTCGGCCGCCTGATCTGGGTTATGGACAAATGCCTCTGATTCACAGTAAAAAAGATGTTGATAACAGCGCATTGTGCGTTGGACATTTTTTTTCGGGAGCCCCGTCATGAAGCGGGATCGTCTGTCTAGCGCTCCCTCTCCGGTTGCGCCTGCCCCTGCCCCTGCCCCTGCTTTGTCAGCAGCGGAGAGCTCTTGGCTTAGCGCCATTATCACATCGTCATCCGATGCGATCATTTCAAAAAACCTGGACGGTATCATTGCCAGCTGGAACCCGGCCGCCGAACGCGTGTTCGGTTACACACCTCAGGAGATCATAGGCCAGTCGATCCGCGTATTGATCCCGGAAGATCGCCAGAGTGAAGAGGATGAAATCCTCGCTACAATCCAGGCCGGCCGCACCGTGGCGGATTTCGAGACAATCCGTCTTCACAAGGACGGCAGCGCAATCCCCATCATGGTCACGGTCTCTCCCGTTCATGATAAAAGCGGCACGATTGTTGGCGCCTCGAAAATCGTGCGTGACATCTCTCGCGAGCACGAAAATCAAGAACGCCTCCGCCAGAGCGAAGCCCAGTTCAAGGCGCTCGCAGACAACATCCCTCAGCTGGCTTGGATGTCGGACCCTGAAGGTCAAATCTTCTGGTACAACAAGCGCTGGTATGAATATACCGGGGCCGACGAAGAAACGACTCGCGGACATGGCTGGCGCTCCGTGCACCATCCCGAACATGAAGCGCGCGCCACCGAACATTTCTTGAATTCGCTGAAGACCGGACAAGTCTGGGAAGACACATTTCCCCTGCGCGGCAAGAATGGAAAATTCCGCTGGTTCCTGTCTCGCGCGCTGCCCATCCACGACAAGGATGGCCAGATTGAGATGTGGTTCGGCACCAATACTGACGTGACCGAACAGAAACAACGCGAGGAGCAGATCCAGCTTCTACTGGGCGAGGTAAACCACCGCGCCAAGAACATGCTGACCCTTGTTCAGGCGATTGCGCGCCAGACCATGGCCAGCGGCGACAATTTCATGGATCGCTTTGCTGAGCGTATGCGCTCGCTGGCCTCCAGTCAGGACTTGCTGGTCAGTTCCGGCTGGCGCGGCGCGCGGGTCGAAGACATCATGAATTCCCAGCTCGCGCACCTGGAAGACTTCATCGGCACCCGGATCAAACTGGAAGGCCCGCATGTGCGTCTGACTTCCGCAGCGGCGCAGTCGCTCGGCATGGCTCTCCACGAGCTTGCCACCAATGCTGGCAAGTATGGCGCCTTGTCCAATGATACCGGCCAAGTCGATATTCGTTGGAACATCCGTCAGGAAGACGGTACGAACCGATTTGAAATCAGCTGGACGGAAAGCGGCGGCCCACCCGTCATTGCCCCCGACCGGCGCGGCTTCGGCTCAACGGTCATCGAGCGGATGACGCGCATCGCCTTTGGATATCCAGTCAAGCTAGACTTTGCGCCTGAAGGCTTGCACTGGCACCTCATCAGCGTTGATGACCGAGTTTTCGAAGCCGACTTCGTGGCAGAAGTGAAAGACTCGTCTGTAGACCTGTCCCGTTCTCCCCGTTCGCCTGCGATGGCTCAATCATCCACTGCCGGACGACGCGTACTCGTCGTCGAAGATGAAGCAATCATCGCCATCGACATGGCAGCCGCCCTGGAAGATGCCGGTTTCTGCGTGGTCGGTCCGGTGGGATCTGTTTACGAGGCGATGAAACTCCTGGACGAGCAAGTGTGCGATTGCGCCGTTCTGGACATCAACCTTGCAGGCGAAACCTCAGCGCCCCTGGCAAGTCGCCTGCTCACAAGCGAAATTCCTTTTGTGACCGTGTCTGGCAACACACAAGAATCGATAACTGAAGAATTCAGTCAGTCACCTTTCCTGTCAAAACCAATTGTGACGAGCAAGCTGTTGTCGAAACTGTCGACAATCCTGCGCGAGCCTGACCACGTGGTCAGTTAAGAAAAATCACACCACGAAAGAATCAAATTCCGTTTTCAGCAGAGGCGCTTCAACGGTTATCTGAAGGCCATCCTCCGTGATCGTGCGAGTTGAAACCAATTTTGGAAACATATCGAACAACCGCGTTCCGAAGCCCACCCGTTTCGGGGGCTGAATGCCGGGGACGCCGGTTTCGGTCCACGTAACATACAACGTATCGCCCTTCAGGGTCCACTCTACGGTCAGATGCCCGGTCGGCGTGCTGAAGCAACCGAACTTTCGCGCATTCGCCGCCAGTTCGTGCACGATCAGTGCCGCGTCCTTGCTGCCTTTCACCGACAGGATCGTATCGCTGCCTTTCAGCGTGTAGCGCTCGCTGCCCCGGCCCAGCATCCCGTCGAGTTCCTCGATCATGATCTTGCGCAGGCTGAGACCCGTCCAGTCATTTCGGGTGAGATTGGAATAGACCCGGCTCATGGAGACAAGCCGCTCATTGAAGTCATCGACAAATGTGTCGACGCTTTCAGCACTCTCTCCTGAAATACGGGAGGTCGCCATGATGACCGAAAACATGTTCCGGATCCGATGAGCCAGTTCATTTTGCATGAAGTCATTCTGGCGCTGCAACTCCATTTGGGCGGTAATGTCCTCGGCCCGCTGGATCATGTGGGTCACGACACCATCATCATTCCGGTAGGGGTCCTGAACGGCCTGCCACATTCTGGTTTGAACCGTGCCATCCGGCTGTTTCAAGTCGTAGGGCTGTGCTTCCAAACGGGTCTGCACGCCCTCAAACACCCGACGAAACTTCGCCTCAACGGGATCTTGACGTTCTTCGACATCCGGGAAAATCTCAAAGATGTATTTCTGCCGAATACTTGCCCATTCCGTATTGGTCGCAGTCAAATATGCCTTGTTCGCATACACAAAGCACAGGTCCCGATCGAGCACCATCAACGGAACCGTCCACCTGTCAGCGACCTCACGGAAACTCAAATCTCCGGTGATTTCCTGCGTCTGGGAATCCTGATCCATGACATCCTCACTGGACTGCGTAGAAGGTCTGCACCCTCGCGCACTTCCGTTAACCTTGAATGACCAAATAGGGCCAATGTCAGCGCACTTGCCCTTGCCGCTGCGAGGTTTATGACTGTCGGAATGCCTTCTGAATCGCCCCCCTCCAATGATGTCGCCCTGTCCGTATCTGATCTCGCCGCAAGCCTGAAACGGACGGTAGAGACCAATTACGATCATGTCGTCGTGCGCGGTGAGCTCGGCCGGGTCACAATTGCGCGTTCCGGCCACATGTATTGTGACCTGAAGGATGAACGGGCAGTCCTGAACACTGTAATGTGGAAAGGCCAAGTGAGCCGCCTGCCCTTCAAGCCCGAAGAAGGACTTGAAGTCATCGCTACTGGCCGACTCTCCATTTATGAGGGGCGCTCAAATTACCAGATGATCGCCGCCTCCATGCGCCCGGCTGGCGCGGGGGCGCTGATGGCGCTGCTGGAGGAGCGAAAGAAGAAATTCGCTGCCGAAGGCCTGTTTGCCCCGGAACACAAGAAGCCTTTGCCCTATCTGCCTCGCACAATCGGCGTGGTCACCAGCCCGACCGGCGCAGTCATCCGGGATATTCTGCACCGCATCGGGGACCGCTTCCCGGTTCGCGTCATCGTCTGGCCGGCGCTGGTTCAGGGCGACAACGCCGCAGGCCAGATCACGGCAGGTATCCAGGGCTTCAACGCCATGACTGGCGCCGACCGACCCGACGTGCTGATCGTTGCGCGCGGCGGGGGCTCGATCGAGGACCTCTGGCCGTTCAACGAGGAAAATGTCGTCCGCGCGGCCTTCAACAGTGAGATCCCGCTGATCTCTGCCGTCGGTCACGAGACCGACACGACCCTGATCGACTATGTATCTGATGCACGCGCGCCCACTCCGACCGGCGCGGCAGAAATCGCGGTACCGGTTCGCTCCGAGCTGCTGCTGACAACCGGCGAACAGGGTGAACGCCTCAAGCGCGCCTTGGCCCGCCGCACCGGGCAGGCCAGGGACAAGCTGGCTGCGGCACGCCTACCCCGACCAGAAGCCTTGCTTCAACCCAAACGCCAACGCCTGGACTATGCCAGCGCCAGCTTGCCCAAGGCCGCGCTCGCCCTCGTCCAGACGGCCCGCCTTCGGCTGTCTCGGCTCGCGATTAGTCCGGCCAGCCTGAAATCGGACATACGCGCGTCGAAACAGCGCCTGCGCGACACAGCTGTTCGCGCCCGCCCGGCACTGGCCCGTTTGATCGAAACCCGCCGCACCGCCCTCGCCTCTCAGGGAAAGTTGCTTGAGACCCTATCGTATCAGTCCACACTGAAGCGCGGTTACACTATTGTGCGCGACACGAACGGAAACCTGATCCGTTCGGCCAGTTCTGCTGCGGCGAGCGACGCTTTCAAGATCAGCTTTGGCGATGGTGACGTAATCGCCCACCCGGATGGATCCAGCCCCCCAACGGCAGCAAAGCCTGCCAAAGCGAAGCCCAAGGGCGATCAAGGCTCCCTGTTCTAGCTTTCCGGCGCTGAATGCCTCCTCACAACTTCCGCGGTGATTCCCTCACTGCGCTGCCAGATTGTTAAGCAAACGTGCACGGTGTGACAAAATGGCTTCACTTGATCGCCTGCGCCATAGTTGGAAATTGTTCATCCGTATACCTCTTGCACGTATCAACAATCTAACTTTCCAGAAGTTTTCGTGACAATCTCGTTGAATTTATCGCGCTCCGCGCGAACGCCTGTTCTGCAGTATTTGCTGTAGCAAAACTTTCATTTGAGCCCATTCACCCTGCTGAGTACCCAGCGCGCGACAGCGCACGGGGCGCCTTTACAATGGGTTCAATCATGAAACATGCATACCTTTCCGCGACGGCCGTGGCCGCGCTCAGCCTTTCCGGGCAATTGTCCGCTCACGCACAGGAATCGGGAGCCGAACAGACTCGCCACCTACAGGTCGTCACCGTCACCACACAAAAGCAGCAGCAATCCTTGATTGATGTGCCAATTAACGTATCGGTCGCCGACCAGGACTTGATCGACCTGCTGGCCGCAGACGACTTCGAAGATCTCGGAAACTTTGTTCCGGGCTTGCAGGTTCAGGCCCAGAGCCTCAACGCGCCAAGCTATTCCCTGCGCGGCGTCGTCTCAGATGGCGGCACGCCTCGCGTTGCCATGTTCCAGAACGGTGTTGCCATCGGTAATGTGTCGTTCGCCACCAACCTTGCCATCTACGACATGGAACGGGTCGAAATCGTCAAAGGCCCACAAGCGACCCTGTTCGGCCAGGGCGCCCTGGTCGGCGGTGTGAACTTCATCCAGAACCGCGCCTCTCTTGACGGAAATTCCGGCAAGGTCAGCCTCGAAGGTGGCGATTACAGCTCGGTGCGCGCGGAAGGCCACTACAACTACGTGCTCAGCGACACACTGGCACTGCGCGTAGCTGGACAGGTCAAGAATATGGACGGCTATGTGCCGAACACAGCCAACTCACCCGACCTGATGGGGCAGGACACGCTGGCCCTGCGCTCCGCATTGCACTGGGAGCCGACCGAAAAGCTCCGCGCCGACCTGTTCGTCAACTATCAGGATGACGACTCCACCGGCACGCAGTTCACCTCCGGCTTCTTTGAGGTAAACGGAAAAGTCGACCCGTTCGGCGCCACTGCCATGAACGTCAATGACGATCAGGTCCGCGGCAAGCTCGGCAACGACCGCGAGCTGTTTTATGTCACCGCCAATGTGGAATACGATCTCAATGATGCCTGGTCGCTGACCTCGCTCACTGACTATCGCAACCTGTTCTCGAACGAAGCCTGGGATTCCGACGGCGCCGCCTTCAATCTTCTGCAATTCTACCAGGGGCGCCAAGCGAATACGTTCAGCCAGGAACTGCGCCTGAACTATGATGATGGTGGCAAACTGTCCGCCTTCTTCGGTGGCAATTACTTTACGGTCAGCGGCAAGGACGAATTGATCTTCTCAACCGACGAAGCCTATGCGCAGTCCCTGTTTGCGCCGTCTCTCGCTGCCGCTGTGGCCCCCGGCGCGTCTGTCGAGCAACTGGGTGCGCAGCTGGCCTTTCTTGGCCTGCCCGGCGGTGAAAACCTCGGCAGCTTTGATACGCCGCTTCAGTATTCCATGCTCGCCTTCCTGCTGGGGGGCAGCATTGTTCCGCTCTATGACGAACACCTCGAGCAACAGGTCGCGACCTATGGACGTGACACGTATGATCTCTTCGGCGACGTGACCTATCAATTGACCGACCGGCTCGAAGTCACCGGTGGTCTTCGCTATACGCAAGAGGAATTGTCGGCCAGCACGCGCGCAGCGATCCTGAAGTCCAACCCATATCTTGGTGGCCTGAACGGCGTGACGATGGGCCCGAGCATGCTGCTCAGCGCAGCGACGTTGAATAACGAAGCCTTCGGGTCCGCTGATACGGATGGCGCTTTCACCTGGCGCCTGAACGCGGCCTACCGTGTCTCTGAAAACGTGAACGCCTGGGTTGCCTATGGTCGTGGCCGACGCCCGGAAGTGCTGTCGGCCTCTGGCGCGGACTATAATGTCATCGACGCGGAAACGCTAGACAATATCGAGGCTGGCTTCTTTGGTCGCTTCTGGGACAACCGCTTCCAGATGACCAGCTCGGTCTATTATGGTGAGTACAAGGACTTCCAGACCACACGCTTCGACCCGATCCAGGGTATCTTCATCACCGAGAATTCGGGCAATGCCACCCAGTATGGCCTCGAATTCGATGGTCAGGCCCTGGTCACCGACAATATCCGCCTGCTCGGCACCTATGCCTACACGCATTCGGAATATGACGACGAAGATGACAATGGAAACCCGCTGCAGTTTGCCGGCAACAGCTTCCGCATCAGCCCGGAGCACAGCTTCTCCCTCGCAGCCGACATCACCATCCCGGCTGGCGAGCGCGGCGACTTCTCGATCGTACCGAGCTATGTCTGGAAGGATCATCACTATTTCGAAGATGACAATGGCTATGACTATGCAGCTGATGGTGCGGGCGGCTTTGCTCGTGTGCGTGAATCCTATCCCAACGGAACCTTTGTGGAAGAAGAGCAGGACGCCTATGGCGTCGCCAATCTCCGTCTCGGTTTTGACAGCGCAGATGACGCATGGGGCGTCTATGTTCTCGGCGAGAACATCTTCGATGAGGAATACCTGATCGACGTTGGCAATACCGGCGGTGCGTTCGGCCTGCACACGATCATCCGTGGCAAGCCGCAAATGTTGAAAGCTGGCGCCTACATCAAGTTCTAGGCGATTGACCCACCGGGGCGGACCCGTGTTCGCCCCGGATTTCCCACACAGGAATCATTCCATGAGAAAATACCTGATCCTTGCCAGCCTGTTTCTGGCCGCCTGCAACCAGGCGGCAGATACGATCGCACCTGCCGAATCTCCGGCGGAGACAGACACAAATGGCGCCGCAGAGACCGAAGCGTCCGCTGCTTACAAGACGCTCGACGGTACGCCGCCGATCATTATTGCGCATCGCGGGGCCAGCGGCATCTATCCCGAACACACGCTGAAAGCCTATCAAACGGCCATTGATCAGGGAGCTGACTTCATAGAGCCGGACCTGGTGATGACAAAGGACGGCGTGCTTGTTGCCAATCATGATGGGTATCTGTCTGACACGACGAATGTCTCCGAGCATGCGGAGTTTGCCGATCGCAAAACCGTTCGCAAGACACCGATGGGGGATCTTGATGACTGGTGGTCGGATGATTTCACACTGGCAGAACTGAAAACGCTGAAAGCCATCCAGCGCGTTGAAGGCCGCTCGCATGAGCATGACGGCCAGTATGACATCGCGACCTTTGACGAAATCATTGATCTGGTTCTCGAAAATGCTGAAGCAGGCCGTCCGGTTGGCCTGCACATCGAAGCCAAATGGCCCGCGAACTTCTCCGCTGCCGGGCTCGACATGGTCGACCCAATCCTCAACACGATCAGGGAACGCGGCCTGGTCGAAGCAGGCATTCCGATCTTCATACAATGCTTCGAGCCGACCTTCCTCGCCCAAGTCGCTGCCAAGAGTGACCTGCCTTTGATCCAGAACCTTGTCGGCCCGCCCTATGCCGCACTGCTGGGCCTCGACATGAAGCTGGAAGATATCCCCACAATGGGCGTCGGCGCTCACAAGGCGATGATTCTCACGCCGGAGGGCGGCACGACCGATTATGTCGCCCGTGCCCATGAACTCGGTAAAATCGTGCACGTCTACACCGTCCGCGACGATGAACCCGCTGAAGGCTTCGACTCTGCGGAACAGGAACTGAAAGTCCTGATCGAGGCGGGTGTCGACGGCATCTGGACTGACTATCCCGAGACAGCAATCAATGTTCGCGACGAGGCTGAGTAGTCGCTGAAGAAACAAGCACGGCAGAAGCCGGGCCTACTCCCTGACGGGGCTGGCGATCCAGAAGGGTCGTCAGCCTCCGCCTACGGATAAGTACGCACTTGCCAGGTTCCGCAAGATTCGGTATCCCGCCCGCATGCACAAGACCGCGACACGCTTCCAACAGCAGATTCTGCTTTCCAAGCTGGCGCGTGCTTGTGCCTGGCGAATGCCCTGCTGACGACCTATCGTTACAGAGTGATCGACCGACAAGCCCCGCCACCCGGCGGGGCTTTCGTTTGGGTCCCGCCAGACTTTGAAGGAACTGGACCATGAGTTTTGAAACCGATGCCCATATCAAGGCGCTGACCAAGGCGTTCCGCGCTTGCACGCTGCCCAAGGAAAGATGGACCCACGCCGCCCATTGGGCCGGCGCGCTCTGCCTGCTGTCCGAGGATGAACACGCCGCTTTCCGTGACATGCCGGGAATGATCCGCGCCTTCAACGAATCTGTCGGCGGCCAGAACACCGACTGTGAAGGCTATCACGAGACCATTACCATCGCCTCACTGCGCGTGGCGGCCCATGCCCTGACAAGCGCGCCCGACGGCATGCCCCTGCATGAAATCCTGTCGCGCCTTCTGGCCGGTCCCTATGGAAAGCCCGACTGGCTGCTGGAATACTGGCGAAAGGATACGGTGTTCAACAAAAAGGCCCGGCGCGAATGGATCGAGCCGGACCTCAAGGATTTGCCATTCCCAAAGGCACCCGCATAGCGCGGGTGCCGTCAGGGGCATTTATTTGATGTCTTCTTCCAGCACCGTCATCTGGAACTGGTAAGAGGTCTCGCCCTCGTCCACATCCTTGTAAACGACGGCCAGAAATTCGGCGCCGAGATAGCATTCGACGGAATCATCGGTCTTGTCGCGGGCGACCAGGCGCAGGCCCGGATGCAGTTTTTCCTTGAGATAGGCTTCAAGGCGCAGCGTTTCTTCGCGCTCCATAATCGGGCTCCTTCAGGTCTTTCGGTTCGCGGCGCAACGTAGAGGTTTTCGATACGGTTGCAACCGCCATGCCTGTAAATCAGCTGCGCTCTGCTTCCAGCGCGCAATGGGCCGAAAGGCTTTCCAGCACAGTCTCAAACCGGCTCGGAAGCAAGCGCTGAAGTTCCGGCTTGTCGATCTGGTTGCACTCCATCAGGGACAGCACCATCGCGGTCTCATCCTGGATCATTTCCATATTTTCCAGAGCTTCCCGGCTCGCACCGGCCTGACGCAGGGCGATACCATTCTCGCGCGCAGCAATATGGCGAACCGTCAAATTCCAGGCGAGCGGAAGGATGTCGTCGATCCTCTTGGTATGGTCCAGCGCCGCAGGCCAATCCTCATCCAGAATGTGAATGAAACCGATATTCTCTTCAGTATAGGCAACGCCAACTTGTGTCGCGCCCCGCTCGGCCCGTATACGCGCGGCGATGCGAAGTTCCGACAAGGCTTCCTGCAGGGCTTCTTCATAGAGGCGCCCTTCCGGCAGCTGGCGTTGGGCAGCAAGGGCCACCAGAGTTGTCCCGACGCCGTGATGCGCCATCTGTTCCTGTTCCAGCGTGATGTCTTCAGGATCGGCCAGGATCAAATGCGCCGCCTCGCTGAAGGCCCGATAGGCGAGCAACGCATCCCCACGCTTGCGCAGGCACTGGCCTTTCCAGAGAAGCAGCATCGGCTCATCCAGATCACGGGCACTCGCCTGGTTCACATAGTCCACAACGGTGGAGCAGCCACCATTCCAGACAAGGGACGCATCATTGGCATCGCGGTATTCCAGCATGGCGAGCCCCGCTGCCCCGATCGCCTGATCGGATAATTGCTCGGCATCCATGAGTTGCTGAAAGGCTGCGCGAACATCGCTCGACTCGACCTCACCGCCCCAGTCGTTCAATGCAGCTTGCAGCAGCAGGTGCTCTTCATCCTTCAGCAGGCGAACTTCCCCATCATCGGCGCGCAGCACCATGCTGACCACTTGGGACGTCACATCATTCATCGTCTTCCCAAGCACATGGCTGCGCGCGATAGAGATGGCGCGGTCCTTGTAAGCCGCAATCTGGCGGGCAGATCCGGCCTGTTGGAGTTCGCGGGAAAGCTCGCCCTGACGACGGGCAGACTCATTCTCTTCGCGGATAGCCACCAGCTGCGCCTGCGTCGATTCCCGCTGGCGGCTGGCTTCCCCTGCCACAATGCGCAGGTTTATCTCGTTGAGGCGCGCTTGATAGGCATATTCGGATTTCAGCCCCTGTAGCGCCACATAGAAATAGATCACGCTGCCGACCGCGATCACCGCCGCCGTCACCAGCAGAACCGCCAGTGCCCGGATCAGGAAGCGAAAGGCTTTCTGCTCGCCTTGCAACTCACGAAGCAGGTCCAGTGACGTAACCGGGGTCTTGCCGATATCTGATTGCGGGCTCATGCCGGGCTCCTGTGAGCGAGAATGGGCGTGTCGGCTCCGTCCCAGACAGTTGGTCCGAATACGGGCTCCAACAGCAGACGAAGGCCGGTGTCCGCATCATCCTCCCGAATGAACGCCTCGGCGATCAGGAGTTTGATCCGCATCTGCCGTTTGCGCCACATGCGCAGCGCCGCGCCAATGGCGGTCGCCACGAAAAAATTGGACGCGCCGATCATGCGTTCCGGATTCTCCGCAAACAAATCCTCACCGAATGGCAGGGGATAATGCCCGAGCAGAGTGGAGATGAAGACACTGAAAGATACGAGTGCCATGAAGATCGCCCCGAGCAAGAGATAGCGGTTGAGCCGCGCCTCTGCCTTCAATTCAGCCCGGTGGTGGCTGATCAGGGGGCTGATCGTTTTCATCCGCTAGTCCCTGTCCCTCGCCACTCGGAAGCCGATCCCGTCATCGCGCCCAGTGTCCGGAAACCCGTCACGAAACGCTGAGCGCACATAGGAGGGCACCTTCTCCCAACTGCCACCCCGTACCGCACGGGTGCGGCATCCCGGTTCGTCATAAATGGTCGCCGTGCCGAACCGCCCCAGATACGACCGCACGCTGCAATCGGCGATCCATTCGGCGACATTGCCATGCATCTCGTGCAGGCCGAAAGCATTCGGGGGATAATAGCCCGCAGGCATCGGACGGCGTGGCCATGTGCCTTTGGGGCTGCCATTATAGACCCGTGATGCGTTGAAATTTGCTTGTGAGTCGCTGAGCGTCTCGCCGGTATGGAAAGGCGTGGTTGTGCCCGCCCGCGCCGCATATTCCCACTCGGCCTCGCTCAACAGGCGATAAGGCTCGCCCTCCACGCGAGTGTTCAGCCAGTCGATATAGGCCATCGCCTCAACCCAGGTGATATTGATCACCGGGATTGCTGGTTGCTGCCACTGATCGCTGCGTGTTTCGTCGCTCGCTTCATTGCCAACGCACCCTCCGGCCGCGATGCACGTATTGATCTGCCCCCAGGTGATCTCGGTTGCGGAAGCCGCAAAGGGTTCAATCGTGGCGCGCCATTGTGGGCCTTCATTATCCTTGCGCTCTTTCTCTCCGTCAGGTGAGCCCATCAGGAATTCGCCACCCGGAATGGCCACCATTTCCGGACAATCGGGGCAGTCCCGGAACTTGCGTTCGGAAATGTCCCCGCCCAGTGTGGCCGCATTGAAAGCCGCTGCGCGAAGCAGGCTGGAAACTTCCGTGAAGGCGGGCGTTGAAGCGCCGCCGCCTGTCTCTGCCGTGGCACCGCCTGCGCTACGCGCGGACGAGTTGCGCGCGCCATGCGGTGGCAGGCGGGGCGAGTTGCTGATCGGCGCCGGCTCGGGCGCTGCGCCGCCATCACATCCAGCAAAGCAGAAATCAGCACCTGTAAGGCCGGAATTGTAGAAAGGAGTCTGCAGGCCGTTGGTGGACTGGTTCACGCGATCCGCAACGCGTTTGAAAACCTGTTCAGCGATCAGATTCTGCTGACCAATCGTCTCGGCCAGCGCCAGGGCAAAGGTCGAATTTCCGCCCTCGCCATCATAGGCGACATAGCCGGGCGCCGTGGAATAGGAAATGAGCAGGCCGCGCGCAGGCTTCACCTCGGCCAGTCCGCCGGCAGCGCTGCGCGTTGCGCTGGGCAACGGATTGTCGCGACAGGCATCGAGAATGACCAAATTCACCGCATTGCCGGCATGCTCAACATAGCGCAGTGCATCCCCAAGACGTGGCGCCTGTCGCCATATGTCCTGCTCTGAACGGGCATTGGCGTCCACCGGAACAAGATAGTTCAGCCCCTGCGACTGCACGCCATGCCCGGCATAATAGATCAGGCCGACGGAGGCCGGTCCGCCAGCTTTGAGCCGCGCGCCATGACTGGCAAAGGCCTGCTCCATTTCTTCTTCAGTGCCATCCAGCACCAGATCGACGGAAAAGCCGACCTTGCCGAGCGTGTCCGCCATGAGCCGGGCGTCTCTTGCCGGATTGGCGAGCTGCCACCCGGTCTGCTGGTAGCCTGAATTCCCTATGATCAGGGCGTATCGAGGGGGATCGCCGCTTTCGGCCAAGGCAAATGGGCCCAGTATCAGGCATAGGAAAGCTGTCAGTACGGTCCGAAGCATTGCGGGCGTCCCCTTCCGCTGGTCGCTACATCGTCCCCCGAGCGCGCAGTGTTAACTAACCCCAATTCCCGGTTTGAGAAAAGGGGTCAGCTGGACCGATTTGCCAAAAGCCGGATCAGGCCTTGCCGGGACGTTGGGCAGCTTCCGGCTGTACCGCCAGCAATTTTGCCTGTCCGACCCAGTCATCGCGCTGGATACGGCCCTTGAAATGCTCGAGCTTGTCATCGACCCACTTGATCTCGTCCGGGCCCCATTCGGCAATCTGCCAGAAATAGAACACGCCGATTTCATTGAGCAATTCGGCCAGCATCGGGCCAATCCCGTTGATGCGCTCAAGATCGTCATCCTGACCGAAAGCGGCGCTGACCAGCAAGTTCGCCTTGTCATCCGGCCGACGGGCCGCCGCGATGGGATCGACGCCTCGGCGAACCTCAACTGTGCGGACGGTTTCGGCTGCAGCCGGAGGAGGAGGGGGTGGAGGCGGCGGTGGTGGCGCAGCCGGAGGCGTTTCGGCTTTTGGCGTGAAATGCGCCTGAGACAGCGGCACGCGCTGGCTATAGTCGATTTCGGTGCGGGAATAGGCCGTTTCCTGCAGGGTGCGCACCATATGGTGCATCGCGGCCATGCCATATTCGATGGAGGTCAACCGATCCTCGACGGCGCCCATGTTCAAGCGGGCCTCCATCTTGCGCAGCGAATTGGTGACGCTGGACAGGTCAGGATCCTGCAAGTTGAGGACAGATTCCTGAAGCGCAGCGAGACGACGTTCCAGCGGCGCAACATCGGGAAGCGACTGCATGTCGATGCGGAGCGCTGCCATCGACGATTCGAAGTTGGCGAGACGCGCCTGGATTGGCGTCAGGTCTACGGGCGTACGGTCCATCACCGACACATGGGCTTCGAGCGCCGCCAGTTTCGAATGCAGCGCTGCGGTGCCCCCCTCAAGATCGGCAAGTTTGTTATGGGTGATCCGCACATGGTCAGGTGCGCTCTTCATATCACGCTCGATCTGGCGAAGCGTTTCAGTAACCGGACCCAGATCAATTTCGGTCTGGGACAGCTCACCAATGGCGGTTTCAAGACGGGCCAACCGGTCACGCAGGCTGTCGACATCCGGCACGCGCAGCGACGCGAGCGACGACGACAAGGTCTGCAGACGGATGGTCATGCTTTCATTGTCTGCCTTGCGCTGGGCATCCAGCCCTTCCGCAAATTCGGCGAGGCGCGCCTCCATCTGGCCAAAATCACTGCGAATCGGCTCAAGATCCGTCATCGGCACGTCGAGATTTTCGAGTGCCAGTTCAAGCCGGGCAAGCCCGCTATGGATCGGTCCCAGATCAACTTCCGGCACTTCAGGAAATGCCGGCATTTCCTGTGGCTCTGAATTGACCAGAACGTTCACATTGTCCTCGATCCTCGACAGGCGTGCCTCCAGGCTTTCGAGGTCAGTGTTCTTCAACTGCCCCACGGCCATGTCGAGATCCGCCAGCCGCGAAATGACGGGGTCAAAGCTGGACCCGCTAGCGGTGAGCCGGGTCTCAATAGATTCAAGGCGGGAATTGATCGGAGATACGTCAGGGATGGGCAAAGCCGTCAGACGGTCGCCGAGACTGTGAATATTGGCGTGGAACTCATCTCGTGTGACGGGCGCGGGCAAACTCGAAAGCCGCTCCTCGATAGCCGCAAAATGCGCGAGCAGGTCATCGCGGGTCACACCTGACCGCATTTCCGAAAGCGCGCTGGTCTCCATCAGCTCTTCATAGCTCTCGGTGACATCCTCATAGCGATTGCGCATCCACCAATAGGCCAGCATTGCGCCCGCCAATGCGGCGAACAACATGAGCAGCAAGATCTGGATGAGAAGAAACCACATGATGTTTACTTTCGACGTATCAGGAGGAAATCATTCGGAAACACGGATCACCCGTATCTCTATTCGGCGGTTCAGGGCGCGACCCTGAGCGGTCGTGTTCGGCGCGACGGGGCTGGCATCGCCATAGCCGGTCGCGACCAGCCGGTTCTGCGGTACTCCCCGCGCGATCAGCGCGTTGCGGACAGCCTCGGCACGCGCCTGGCTCAGCTGGCGGTTGGTTTCAGGCAGACCCGTGCTGTCCGTGTAGCCCGCAATACGGAGCGAACCGGGACATGCTCGAACGGCTTCCGCCACATCATCCAGCAGACTGGCGCTTCCGGCTCCGATGACTGCGCTGGAGGACTGAAACTCGATCCGCGCATCACCCAACAGGTCGAACAGCGAGGACTCGCAGGAATCCACGGCCTCACGTGAAATGATATCGACCGCCCCGACTTCGCCCATGGGGACGGGCGCCAGCGCAATGTCGCGGACCGTTGCCGCATCCGCGGCAGGCAGTTCACAGCTGAGCGAGAAGCGGTTTGTGTTGAAGCCCGACACACCGCGATCGCAACGCGAAACCGTGTCCACGCCGCGCAGGGCGATTTCGAGGAAGCCGTCGGGTGACGGGTCATTGGTGATAGACAAGCTGTCCTGCACGGACACGATGCGCGGCGGATCGATTTCCGTGCGGGCCGCCGCAACCACCTGCTCCCGAACCGTATTGTTTGGCATGTCGCCGTCCAGCGTCAGCACTCCATTCGCGACCCGGAACGACCAATTGATGCTGCTGGCGGAGGCCGTCTCTCCCAAACCAGCCCAGTCGAATCCGTCGCGCACGCGCGTGACGGGCCTTGCCATTCCGAGCAGGGTCGAAGCACTCGCCTCGCGCACAGCGGCGAGGGCTCCTTCGGCGGCCTGCCGACTTGGCGGGCGGCCTTCCAATGTCACCCACTGGCCGGACACACGCGGCCGGGCCCAGGCCGCATCAATATCAGCAAGTGCCTGAGCAGCAGCGCGTTCGGTTGAAAGCTGAATGACACCAAACGCAAATGGCCAGAGTGCAAACGCCATGAGCAAGCCCAGCGCGATGATTGGCGCGCCACCATACGGGACAAATGGCAGCCGGTCGCTCTGTGCCCGACGCACCTTGCGCGTGCGCAGAAGCCGGCCTTCGGTGCTGGTGTTCTCACTCAAACTGCCGCCCTCGATTCACATGCAATCAACGCCCCACCCGATACCGGGCATTGCGCTAAACATTATCTGAAACAGAGGCGTGCAACAACATTCCGATCCCGAAATGAAACGCTGGTAGAGACAATAAAACTGCCAAAACTTGCTACAATTCAGCCGTGACGAGAGTTGTATTCACCGCGAACGCCTGTCAGGCGAAACTTGGGATTACTTGCCCATCTCGTCGGGAATCGTCTGGTCCATGGTCTGGGCCGGATGACAGCAGGATGGACCGCTGACAATCCGGGCCGGAACGCCCGCAACGGTGCACTTGGCGGGCACATCTTTCAGCACGACACTGCCGGCCGCAACCTTGGCTTCGTCACCGATATGGATGTTGCCCAAAACCTTGGCGCCGACCGAAAGCAAGACACCCTTGCCGATCTTCGGATGGCGGTCGCCGACTTCCTTGCCTGTACCGCCCAATGTCACACCGTGCAGGAGCGAACAGTCGTCGCCAACAATCGCTGTTTCACCAATCGTGATGCCGGACGCATGGTCCAGCATGACGCCGGTACCGATGCGGGCGGCGGGGTGAATGTCGACGCCGAACAGTTCCGAAGCGCGGCTCTGGAAATGGAAGGCCAGCGTTTCACGGCCTTCGCGCCAAAGATGATTGGCGACGCGATAGGTCTGAAGCGCGAGGAACCCCTTGAAGTAGAGGAAGGGTTGAAGCATGCCCCGGCAAGCCGGATCACGCTCGAGAACGGCCTGCATGTCGGCTTCCGCCGCAGTCACCAGAGAGCGGTGGGTATCATAGGTATCGCTGAGGATATGGCGCACCTGCTGGGTGCTCATGACCGGGCTCTTGAGCTTTTCAGCCAGATGAAATGACAGCGCCTGACACAAGGTTGAATGCGCCAGGATCGCGGAGTTCAGATAGCTCGACAGGGTCGGCTCATCCGCAGCAGCAGCGCGCGCTTCAAAACGCAGGCGGTTCCAGGCGGGCGCCGGGGCGCCGATATCCGGGTTCTCTGGCATGTCTCTTCCTTCCAGTCCCTGACTAAACGAGATGGGCGATTTTTGCCCGAGTGCAAGTGTTGGCAGCCAATTACTCAGCCGGCATTTCCGAGCGGTTAAACACATGACGCATCGCGGTGCGAACGGGTTTTGCTGTCGTGATGCGGAATATTGCGGGCGTGAAATACAGCGCCAGCAGCGCCGACCCACCAACTCCGCCTGAAATTCCCGCTGCCAGCGGCATCCAGAAAGAGTCCCCGGTCAGCAGGATCGGCACAAAACCACCCATGGTCGTCAGCGTCGTTGCCACGATGTGCCGGGTGGCGTCCACGACCACTTCGCGCTGGGCAATCACATCGTCGGCCATCGCTGCGGGATTGGCTCTCAACAGGGACAAGACCACAATCGAGCCGTTGATCGCGATCCCGAACAAGCCAAGCCCGCCAATGATGGCGTTGAAACCAAATGGCAGATTGAACAGCCAGACGCCGAAGAAGGCGAAACCGAGCGACAAGAAACCGGAGGCAAGCACAAGCAGCATCATGCGGAACGAGTTGAACACAAGCATGATCGCGCCCGCCATCACCATGACAAGCGGCACACCTACGGCGGCAAGATTGCCAACCGCATCGCTGGAGTTTTCTGCCTCGCCACCGACGACGACTTCATACCCTGCTGGCACATGAAAGCCGGTTTCCGCGAAACGGGCCTGATAGTCTTCCAGCACCGGTGCCGGCAGTGTGTAGGGATCCAGATAGGCCAGGATCTGATTCATCCGCTGGCCGTTCCGGCGCGTGATGACCGCTGTCTCCGGAACGAGCGTAACCTCGCCCAATGCGGAGATCGGTGTGCCTGAACCATTGCCAACCGTTGCCGAGCGCAAATCTGACATGCCCGACCGGCGCGACATCGGCGCGATGACTTTCACGGGCAATTCCTCGGTGCCTTCAAGGACCGATCCAGCCCGGACACCTTCGAGCTCTGCGCTGAGGTCTGCCGCAATATCAGTCAGGCGCTCGCCCGCCATTGCAGAGGCGGCTTCATCGGCCTGCAAGCGCATGGTCGGCGCGCCAAGCTCCAGCGAAGCCACGGTGTAGGTAACTCCGGGGGTTTGTCCGAGCACGGCGCGTGTCTGGTCCCCAATCATGTTCAGCGTGTCAAAGTCATTCCCCATGATGCGGAACTCAATCGGCGCATCCGCAGGCGGGCCCTGTTCGAATGGCAGCGCCAGGAAACGGGCGCTCGGAAATTCTTCGCGCACCCTGCGCTGGACTTCTCCGACGATTTCATGCGTCCGCTCATTCGAATCCAGCTGGACCCAGCCAGACGCAAAGCCTTCAACGCCTTCGGTATTGTTGATGATATTGTAATAGACGCGCGGAGAGGGCTGGCCGAGCACCCATGTCACATCCTCGACCCCCTCGATGCCACTGATCATCTCGGTCGCGCGATGGACCAAATCAACCGTATCGTGGATGTCGGCCTCGGGCGAGAGTTGCAGCGACACTTGAAACTGGTCACGTTCCGTTTGCGGAAAGAATTGTGATGGCAATTGACCAACGAGCCAGAAGCCGAACACCGCAGGGGCGACACCGGCCAGAATACCAAGCGGCGGATAGCGCAGCACCATCTCAATAGAGGCGCGATAACCATCGGAAATGAAATCACTGGTGAAGCCGTCGCGCCACCATCGACGCGGCCGCTTTGCATCCCCCGTCTCCCAGCCCCGCTTACGGTCAAACCAACCGGCCATGGCCGGGATGACGGTAATGGATACCACGAAGGAGGCTGTAATCGAGAACACGACTGACAGGCCGATCATGCCGACGAACTCTCCTGCCCCGCCGGGCAGCATGGCGATGGGCGCGAAAGCAAGCGCCGTTGTCAAGGTGGAGGCCGCGAGCGGTGCTGCCAGATGATTCAGGCTCTTGCGGATCGCTTCGAAACGGTTCTGCCCCTTGGCGCGCAACTGGTCGAATTCGTCCACCACAACGATCGCATTGTCGATCAACAGGCCAAGTGAAATGACAAGCCCCGTCACCGACATCTGGTGCAGCGGGTGACCAAAAAGGCTGAACAGGATCAGCACGAGGCTAACCGTCAACGGGATGGCCATGCCGACCACGATGGCCGAACGCCACCCCATCGTGACGAACAGGACGAGGACGACGATGAAGGCGGAAAACAACAGGCTCTGCGCAAGACCGTTAAGGCGGTCATTGGTGTAGAGACTCTGGTCGAAGATTGTCTCGACCTTGAGTCCTGGCGGCGCGGATGCCGCAAAATTTTCAGATATCTCACGCGCACCTTCAGCCCATTTATCGACGCGCTGGCCGGGCGAAATATAGACGCCGACCATGACCGTGCGGAGATTGTTCTCATAGGCCTGCTGAGTGGACGGATCGGCAAAGCCCTTCTCAACCCGGGCCACATCGGCCACGCGAACAGCCGATCCGTCGGCACGTTGCAAGAGCGGAACCTGGCGAACACGGGATATGCCATCGAATTCACCCCCGACCTCAAAGCCGATCTTGCCGCCTTCACCGCGCAAGCGGCCCGCTGGTGTCTTGCTGTCAGCCGAGGCGATCAATGCCGCGGCCTGCCGGAAAGACAGGCCGGATGCCGAAAGCGCTTGTGGGTCGACGACAACGCGCACTTCCTCGACGGGCATGCCATAGGTTTCGGTTTCTTCTGTTCCGGGCAGGCGTTGAAACTGGTCTTCGAGATCAAGCGCGAGACGCCGCATGACAGTGAGCGGCGGATCTCCCTCGCCGGTCCATGTCAGGCCCACCACAAGCGTCGCGGCGCCGACATAGAGGCGTTCGACTTCGGGCGTGCCGACGCCTGAGGGGAACTGCGCACGGGCCTCCTCAACCTGCCCTCGGATCAGAGTCCAGGTATCATCGACTTCGGCTTCGGACAGGTCTTCCCGAATTTCGACCCGGACCTGCGAGAAGCCCGACCTGCTGGTCGAGGTTACATCTTCGATTTCGGGCAATTCCATCAGCGCCGCTTCAACCGGTTCTGTTATCAGCGCCTCGATCCGCTCAGCGTCTGCGCCGGGGAATGGCGTCAGCACATAGCCATAGCGTTCAATCAGGGTCGGGTCTTCCTGACGCCCCAAAGTCAGCATCGCGCCCAGTCCGCCAATCAGGACTACGAGAATGGCAAGGATCGCCAGGCGCGGCAATTTGAAGAAGAGTGTCGACATCGGGTCTAGCCACCATTCACGGTGGAGGCGCGGTGAACATCCCGCGGCTCAACCGGCAAGCCAGGCACAATACGCTGCAGGCCATTGGTGATAACGCGCTCGCCATCCGTCACCGCGCCGCGCACGAAAGCGCGGTCACCATCAGTATGCACCATTTCGACCGGGCGCGTTGCAACCTGCCAGCCTGAGCCGACCGGCTCCGCCACATAGATGGTCCAGAGGCCGCGAGAAGCCGTCGACAATGCTTTCACCGGAACCCAGAAGCCCGGCTCGTCTATATCCCGCTCCATGGTCAGACGGACCACAGCGCCGGAAGCGACGATTTCGGCATCATTGATCTCGAACACAGCTGCGACCGTGCGCTGCGCCGGGTCGATCACGCCGGTCACGCTACGCAAGACGGCCTCAACCGCCCCTGTATCGGCCTGCAAAGTATACGCATCTCCAGGTATCAGACGCGCCGCGCTGTTGGCGGGTAGCCCGATGCGCGCTTCAAGATGCGCCGCTTCGACCAAGTCCAGAATCGGCTGGCCCGCGCCGGCAATCGCGCCTTCATCTGACCTGCGCGCCGTGACCACGCCATCGAACGGCGCCGGGATGCGGGACAGGTCAATCTGGACACGGAAAATATCGGCTTGCGCCTTGGCCGCTTCGACTCGGGCCAGCGCAGTATTCGCCTGGGCTTCGGCTTCATCGACCGCCTGCTGGGATACATGGCCTTGCATCTTGAGGGTACGTTGTCGCTCGACCGTGCTCAGGGCGAGAGAGTGCGCAGCGCGCGCCTCTTCGACCACAGCGGTGGCAGACGCGAGCTGGGCGCGCAGGCCGCGCGTGTCGAGGCTTGCCAGAATGCTGCCCCGCTTGACGCGGTCGCCCACATCAACGGCAATGGTCTCGATACGGCCACCAGTGGAAAAGCCCAGCGCAGAATTGCGTCGCGCTTCGGCAAGGCCGGAATAGGTTTCGTTCAGCGTGAAGGCCGTGGTCAACTCGACTGGCGCGACCTGCACCGCCATTGGCTCAGGCGCGACCGTAGCCACTTTGGGCCCCTCCTTGCTGCGCAACTGCGTCGCAGCCAGCACAAGGCCGCCGCAAACGAGCAACAGGATAATGAAGAAGAACAGCCCCTTCAGGGCCGTCGGCCGTTTGTCACGTGCGGTATCTCCGGCGGTGTGATCAATGTCGGTCATGGGTTTTGTCCTGACAGGCGGCCACTTCCAGTCCCGGCAGCAGGCTTTAGCAGCCCACGGATCTGAAGATCGGCATGGAATTCAATGAAGTCTGTTGCGGTCATCGGCTGTTGGTTCGGGACGAGCTGATGGAATTGCGGCATGTGGATGAGCAATTGCGCGAGCCCGTGAGAGGCGGCCCAGATTGATTTGGCCGCCATGACGGGATCAAGCGAGGGATCAAAAACCTCAAGCTCCTGCCCTTCAGTGACCATACTGATCAGCACACCAAAGGCCTGTCCTTTCTGAGACGCCACAAATCCGTCCCAGGATAATGGTGCGGCACAGCCTTCCGGGACGGTGCTCTGGATACTGGAAAAGGCTGCGGCGTAGTGGAAGGGGCGAGTTACTGCCGTCTCCACATAAGTTGCCACGCACGCCTTGGCGCGTTGCAGGAAAGGACGGTCTGCACTGGAGCTGCGATCAACCTTCTGAAGGAGCCGCTCGAAAAACGCCTCCTTCAACTCATCAATCAATTCGTCCTTCGAGCCGAAATACTTGTAGATTGCGGAGGGTGAGTAATCGATCTCATCGGCGAGCCGTCGAATTGACAAGCCGTTTTCGCCTTCCCTGGCGAAAACGCGCTCTGCAGCGGAAATAATCGATTCCCGCACGCGCAAGCGACGACGATCGGCTGGCGTCGCTTCGGAAGCGTTATCTGTCTGCATATGGCACATTACTCGCGCAAACCGTTCAGAAAGTGAACACTGTTCACTCTTGTACGCCTCCCCACGCAAATGCTCAAGCCTGCAATCGTTAATGACCGCCTTTAAGAACTAGTCTCACCCTCCTATGTTGCCGCAATGACAAAGCGATTCCCTCCCGCCCCAGCCATTACGACACCCATGCTGGCAACACGTCCAAGCGCCGAGGCGCGGCAGCTGCTCGCCTTGCGGCGCTCTGCCGGAAAACATTTCATTGGCGAGCCGGGGCCATCTCCCGAGGCGCTGGATGAATTGCTCGAAATTGCCGCGCGGGTACCAGACCACCGCCGGATGACCCCTTGGCGGTTCATCGTATTTGAAGGAAAATCCCGCGAAGATTTCGGGCAGGAGCTGGCGCGCATTCGGGGGGAAACGCTTGAAGGCGCTGAATCCCGGGATTTGCTGGAAGCCGCCGGTCTTTTTCTGCGCGCGCCCGTGGTTGTCGCAGTGATATCTGCTCCAACGGATGACGGTCGCACGCCCGTCTGGGAACAGGAACTCTCCGCCGGAGCGGTTTGCTACAATCTGCTGCTCGCTGCGAATGCGAGCGGATGGGCCGGGGCCTGGCTAAGCGAATGGCCAGCCTTCGATAAGCAGGTTGCGGGACGTCTTGGGCTGTCCGAGACCGAACGGGTCGCCGGCTTCATCTATCTCGGAACCTCAAAAATATCCCCACCAGAACGCGGACGGGCGGATCTGTCCAAACTCGTGACCCGCTGGACGCGCTAACCGCGACCACGATAGGAAGCAACGCCTGTATCCGGAACGTGAAGTCCGGCAGGCACCTCGCCGGACTGCCAGAACACGTCGATCGGGATGCCACCGCGCGGGTACCAATATCCCGAAATACGCAACCACGTCGCTTCCGTGAAATCGAAGATCTTCTTGCCGATGGAGACGGTGCAATCCTCATGGAAAGCGCCATGATTGCGGAAACTGGTAAGGTAGAGCTTCAGGCTCTTGGATTCCACCAGCCATTCGCCGGGCGCATAGTCGATTACAAGATGTGCGAAATCCGGCTGACCTGTCACCGGGCAAAGCGAGGTGAATTCGGGGGCCACGAAGCGTGTCAGATAGAGCGTGCCAACATGCGGGTTGGGCACGCGCTCCAGCTGGGCGTCTTCCGGGTTTTGCGGTTGGTGGGTCTGCTGGCCGAGTTGGTCCAGGCCCTGATAGATCGGATTGTCAGCCATATTATAGGATCGCCGGTACGGGAATGAGATTGAAGGTCAATCCCATATAGAGCGCATAGCCCAAAAGGAGAACTGCTCCTTCCCAGCGGGCGATCAGCTTGCCCGTGATGGCAAACAGCGCCATCAACGCAACCGACAGAACGAGCGCTGACATGTCGCCGACACTGATCAGGCTGTGGCCCGCGCCAGAGGCCAATGCATCCGTTGTCACATCTCCACTCGGCATACTGCGCACGCTGAACGGGTGGACGAGAGCCGTCAGGCCGAGAATACCCAATATATTGAATATGTTAGAGCCAATGATGTTGCCAAGCGCGACATCGGCCTTGCCGCGGAAAGCCGCGATGGCAGACGTGGCAAGCTCTGGCAGACTGGTCCCGACCGCCACGATAGAGAGCCCGATGACCGTCTCGCTGATGCCAAACTCTCGTGCAATGACTACGCCGCCGTCGACAAGCAGCTTCGCGCCGAACACCACGCCCACCAGGCCCGCCAGGGCAATGAATACCCCCTTCACCACGCCGTAATTGGCCTCAACCGTTTCGCCTTCCCCGGCGTGCATTTCAGCCACTTCGTCGCCAGCTGCCTGGTCGGCAAACACGGAGAAGGCAATATAGCCCAGCAAACATGCGACCAGCACAAATCCTGCAAGGCGTGAAAACAGGTCGAACCAGATCAACACGCACAGAAGGGCGGTAACAATGACCATGATCGATGTATCGCGCATCAGGGCGCATGGATTGGTAATGATGGGATGGATCAGGGCCGCCACACCGAGCACGAGAAGGATATTGGCGATGTTGGAACCAACGACATTGCCAACCGCTATGCCGACGGCGCCTTCATTTATCGCGCGCAAACTGGTCACAAGTTCAGGAACCGACGTACCGAAACCGACCAGAGTGAGGCCTATGACCAGTTCGGAAATGTTGAGCTTACGCGCAACACTGACCGATCCGCGAACCAGCCCCTCCCCTCCAATAAACAGGAGGACGAGGCCGCCCAGAACCATCAGATATGTCATGAAAATCCCCACGGGAAAGATTGAAGTTGTAAATATGGGGGACAGCCAGACATCGCGCAATCAGGCCCGTGAAGACTATTTTTGCGAGCTCGGGACGTATCGCCCATATGCAAAAAAACAGCTATCGGCTTGGAAGTGACAAATTTCAGCAAACTTGTTCACCGTACACTCAGCCAGAAGGCCCACATAACTCAATGAATAGGCAAGGATCGAGCACAGGATGGTAAACCGGGCAGAACGCCCAGCGGAGAGTCGTGCCCTGCCCTTTGGCAGGACTGCTGTCTGCTGTCTTGCGCTCAGCCTGATACCCGCCTGTGCCTATCTTCCTTTTACGGGCAACGACGAAACTCAAGCGTCCGACACGACCACAATTCCCGTCACGATCGAGGGGTTGCCGAGGAATCTGGAATCGGGTGCGCGCGACGCGGTGGAAATTCGCGCCGGAGCGCCGACCAGCCTTCTGGATGTGCGCCGCCGCGCCACGCAGGCCGCTGGCGCCCTTGAGGAATACCTCGCTTCCGAAGGCTATTTCACCGCCATTGTCAGCCCGGATCTCGTGGAAGACATGGACACGCGCCCGCGTCTTGATGTGGATTTGGGCGATCGGTTCACGATCGCATCGGTGGCCCTTTCCGGCGTGGATGACTTGCCCGCAGATGTCAGCAATCAGATCGACGCCGTTACAGATGAGTTGGGTATCGGCACATGGGCGGTCACCGAAGACATAGAGACGCTGGAGAAGCAGCTCGTCAGTCAGCTCCGCGATTCCGGATACGCGTTTGCAGAAAGCGAGGGCATCGATGCGCTCGCATCCCGCGCCGACAAGACCCTGGAGCTAACCTACAAGCTGGTTCCAGGCCCTCGCGTGAAACTTGGCGAACTCGTTGTTCCAGACTCGCTGAAAACCAAAGACAGCGCCATCAACATCCTCCGCAACTGGCAGTCTGGCGACTATTATGCCCCGGAGAAGATGGAAACCTTGCGAACGCGCGTAAGGGGAACAAATCTCTTCGACGGCATCGGCGTGAACATCCATAAGACAGCCGACAGCGATGGGCTGCATCCCGTCGAACTCCAGCTATCTGAAGGCAAGCGTCGCTCCGTTGGCGCCGGTGTCAGCGTCTCGACATCTGATGGTGTTGGCACGACCGCCAGCTGGGAGAGACGCAATCTGACCGGCATTGGCGACACACTCGGTGTCGATGCCCAGATCGCAACGCGCACAAGCGAGCTGACGCTGAGTTATGAGCGGCCGAATATCGGTCGCTATGGGCGTAACTTCTCCGCTGAGACAGGCGTGCGCGCAGAAGAAACCGACGCCTACGACCTACAAGGCGCGAGCGTCTCGGCCAGCCTGTCCCAGCCTTTCAACGAACAATTTACGCTGTCCGCTGGCACGACGCTGGACGCGACCCGCTCCACCGACTACGAGCTGCGGGCGCAGGGCGAGGACGACTATGTCGAGCAGGTTACCCTCTCGTTTCCGCTCGGCGCGACTTACAATACGGTGAAGGCACCGCTGGACCCACAGGCTGGTAACCGCGTTTCTCTTGGTGTTGAGCCGGGTATTTCGTTCGGGGACGGCGAAGCGTCGTATACGCGGATTACCAGTTCCGCCTCGACCTATCGAAAAATCTCCGACCGTCTGGTCGCGGCTGTGCGTGCCGAAGCTGGCACGTTCCTGGGCGACGAAGGCGTGCCGGTCGACCGGAAATTCTTTGCGGGCGGTGGTGGGTCCGTACGAGGTTTCGAGTACCAGTCTCTTTCACCGACAGATTCCGACGGCAACATCATTGGCGGCGACGCCATGTTCGCCGCCTCGCTTGAACTGCGCTGGCGAAAGTCCGAGCGGTGGGGCTACGTCGCCTTTGTCGACTCCGGCTATGCAGCTGACTCCATCGACGAGGCCTTCGGCGAGATGCGGACATCGTTTGGACTTGGTGTGCGCTTTTACCCTGGCTTCGGACCAGTCCGGTTTGACATTGCCACCCCACTCGACCGCCGCGATGGGGAAGACCCGGTTCAAATCTATGTTTCCATCGGACAATCTTTCTGATGGCGGCGCTCACATCTCTCCTGGGCATGATCCGCAGACGGAAATGGTTGATGGCCATCCTGTCGGCACTCATTGCGCTGGTCGTCTTGCTCATTGCTGCACGCCTCTGGATTGCCTCAGACGGCGGGCGGGCTTTTGTGGAGTCTCAGATCGATGGCCGTGAAGCGGGGCCATTGGGCACAATCCAGATCAATGGCCTCAGCGGCGACCCTTTGGACCGGCTCGGCGCATCACGCGTCACGCTGACCGATTCTGAAGGCGTGTGGCTGACCATGGAAAATGTCGCCATCGCCTGGTCACCTGCGCGGCTGATGTCGAAGACCGTGAAACTTGACCTTGTCAGCGCCGAGAAAATCGATGTGCGCCGCCGCCCCGTCCTGGAACGGGATGAGAATGAGAATTCGGAATCTTCCAGCAATTGGGCCGTGTCCCTCGATCAACTCAGTATCGCGGAGCTTCTGTTGCAGGAAGGCGTGGCCGGTCCACGCGCTGCTTTTGATATTGATGGCCAATTCCGTTTGCCGAAATCGCGCACGTTCGATCTATCCCTGACAGCGCTTCCGCTCGAAGGTGTCGGCGACCGGGTGGATGCCACATTGAAGCGCACAGCCTCAGGTGCCTACCGGCTAGACGCAGAAGTCGACGCTCCCGCTGGAGGTACCCTGGCCACACTCTCAAATCTCCCCGACGGCGATAGTGCGTCGCTCAGCGCCCGCGCCAGCGGAACGCTGGATGATGGCGATGGCTTTGCTCAGCTGAAGATCTCAGGAGCGACCGTCGCCGAATTGACGGGCAAGATCACGGCTGGCGGCTTGTTGGCCAGCGCGGACATCAACGCATCGCGCCTGCCGATCTCCGAACAGCTGCGAACACTAATAGGTCCCTCCGCCGCCCTGAAACTTGATGGAGATATTGAGAAGGCGAGCATTCCTTTCGAATTTTCCGGCACACTTGCATCCGGGTCCATATCCGCAAACGGTGTATATCGCAGCCGCCAGCGCGACTTCGACGGTCCGATCAATCTAGATGTGACGTTTTCTGGTCTCAAGGAACTGGTCAACCTCGATGCCGATCTGGTCTTTTCAGGCTCTCTGACTGATCCCCGCGAGGCTCCCGGACTGACTGGCAATGCTGCACTATGCGCCAATGCGGGTGCGGACCTGCCTTTCAAGAAAGTCGAAGGACCAGTGGAGATCGTATCTACCGGACGATATGTTAACTTCAAAGGGTCGCTGACGGGCACCGGCATCATGGCATCGAACGCGACGGGTCGCCGGATCGCAGGCCAATCACCGAAGGTGGATGTTGCAGGCGACTACAACCGGGACACCGGGGTCGTCACCCTTGACCCTTCGACTGCACGTCTTGCCAAAGGACGCATAGCGGCAAGCGGTGCGATCAGTATACGCGAGAAGACACTTGACGTTCAGGCGCGGCTTCAACAGGTGTCTGGCCTCCTGTCATCCGCGCCCGACTTATCCACCACCGGAAGCCTCGCGGTGACGGGTCCGTTTGCCGCCCCATCAATCGTCGCAGACGTCAACGCGCATGGCATAAACGAGATGAATGCGACGGCCGCCAAAGCTTTCGGAAATATCGCGCGGCTGCGCGCCACAGTTCAAAAGACAGACTCCTCTTATCGTGTACGGACCGCCAGAATAGATGGTGACAATGTGAACCTGTCCCTATCGGGCACTTACGCACCTGGCGGGGCCGCGAACCTGTCGGGCCAATTCACACAGTCCGATGCCATCCCTATCTCGGGTTCGGCAATCGACCTCAGCTCCGGCATCTTCCAACTCTCCGGCCCAAGAGGCGTGGATGCTATAAGCCTAGCATCCTCAGGCGGCGCGTTTAGCCGTGGCTCCATTGCTATCTCTGATTTGCAAACGTCCGTAGATCTCAGACGGTCGGGCGATGGCTGGGCGGGTCCGGTCGCCTTGCAAGGTATTGCCGGCGACCACCCTGTCGAGATCACCTCCATGGCATCCTGGTCTGACGGTGTGTTCGCACTGCGGGACATCCAATCCGACTATGAGACGGCCCAGCTTTCAGGGTCTCTCTTGTATGGCGGCGAGCGCGGGCTCGACCTCAAACTCAATATAGTCGGAGACCGATTTGATCTCGGGTCGCGGCATGTCGGTGCATTTGATGTCAAACTGAGCGTGGACCGGGCCCCGGATGAAGACATGTCGATCACCGCCTCTGGCCAGGTTCAGAATGTTTGGCTCTCGCCGTCGCTTCGCTTCGACTCGGTAGATGGACAAATTCGCAATGCCCCGGAAGGCTACAATTTCGCAATACAGGTCGAACGCGAACATACTGCCCGACCCACTTCGCTGAACATATTGGGTGAGGCGGACTTCGGGGCTGAGTATCCTAGCGGCCAGATAGAACTGGATGGCACCTTGCTTGGTGAGGCTGTCCGCTCCGTTCAGCCCGTCAGTTGGCGGTTGGGCGAAACTCCCTCGGTCGAGGCAAACATCGCCATCTTCGGCGGGAATATCGAAGCGCGCATTGCTGAGCGAACCCGTACGCCCCGCATGACCCTGACGGTCGACAGTGTTGACCTGGCTCCGGTCCTGGCTTCAGCGGGTATAGCGACGCGCCGGGTGATGGTAAATGGCAATGGAGACTTCCTGTTATTCGGAGCAAATCCGGAAGGCCAGTTTGACATGAATGTCGAGGGTCCGTTACCCGGGCTCGAGCGCGCCCTGGCCATTGATCTGGCAGGTCGACTGAGGAACGGAGCGCTGATCGTGGATGGCGCAGGCGATTATGGCGACTTGCGACTTGCGGGGTCGGCGACCCTGCCGGTCGCTGCCAATCCAGACGGTATCGCGCACCTGGACATGGAGCGCCCCGTGCAGGGAACGGCCAATCTTCAGGGCGACTTGTCGGATTTGAGATCGCTCGCCCTGGCATATGGACATGATATTGGCGGCGTCATAGACGCATCGGCCGACCTGACCGGAACACTCACAACACCCGCATTCAGCGCTGAAGCAAAGCTGACGGATGGCATTTATGAGTTCGGGGCAACAAGCCTCAGGCTCGTGAATTTGAATCTGGACACAGATTATGTCGACCAGGCCCTAACCTTGCGCGGAAGGGGCAAAGGGGCTGATGGCGGTACGGTGAGCGTGTCCGGTACACTCTCGGCAGACGACACCAAACTCACGACCGATTTTGCTGACCTGTTGGTCTATAATCGGGATGGCGACTCACTTCGCGTGGATGGCAAGGTCAATCTCGCTGGTGGCGCAGACAAGCGGACCGCTTCCGGAAATGTCGACGTACGATCGGCTCGGTTCAATCTCGACAACCTGCCATCATCCAAAGCACAGGCCATCGACGTGCGCTGGAAAGAGGATGGCGACGCAAGTGACGGCCAAAGCGCACTCAGGCATTCACTCGCGCTGGATATGCAGATCACAGCGGATCGCCGGGTCTTCATTGATGGTCGTGGACTGGAAAGCGAATGGGGAGCAGACCTGAAATTGACCGGGACGGCCGCCGATCCTCGCCTCAACGGCATAGCGACGATGCGCCGGGGAACACTGGACCTGGCCGGGCGCCCCTTCATATTCGACAGCGGTAACGTCTATTTTGACGGTCCTCTGCGGCGGGCCCGCCTGGAGGTAGAGGCAGACCGGACGGTGAACGGGTTTGAAGCGAATGTCGCCCTGACAGGCACACCCACGAGCCCCACGATTGAGCTAACAAGTTCTCCCGATTTGCCAGAGGATGAAATTCTGTCACGCCTGCTATTCGGGCGGTCCTCGGTGGACCTGTCAGCGCTGGAAGCAGCCCAACTGGCCAATTCAATTGCGCGACTCAGCGGTAACAGTTCTGGATTCGACCCCACATCCGGGCTTCAAGCCGCCCTTGGTGTGGACCGGCTATCATTCGGAACCAATGATGAAGGCTCGGCGCAAGTAGGAGTCGGACAATACATCGCAGACGATGTATATCTCGAGTTAAACTCGGCGGGCGCGGCAGGCAGTTCCGTTGAAGTTGAGTGGGAGCCAAGACCACAGGTCTCTGTTACTTCAGAAACTACTACAGATGGCGATGCCACGCTCTCAATAAAGTGGAAAAAAGATTATTAAAAATTGCAGAGGTTTAATCCATCTGAGGTAGGATCGGGGGCGATTTAACCTGGGTTAAGCAATAGCAGATGACGCTGCTTTTTATGGGTTTTTCAGTGTTTCAAACGGGTCCAATATTGGGGCAGCAATCAGGATGAAACGCAAAATTCAGTGTGCATTCCATTTTCTTGGGTAGTGGCATCCTTGCCATAACACCCTTTGCGGGAAAATTGGTTACCTCTGATGGATATATGGAGCGAGCAGGTCATGAAGCAATCTACTTCCAGAGCCCCTACGGCAGTCGATCAGATGGTTGGCGAAAAAATCCGAAAACTTCGTCTGGATCGAAACCTGACCCTCGCTGAACTTGGCTCTGAACTCGGCATCAGCCATCAACAGCTTCAGAAGTATGAGACCGGCACCAATCGATTGAGCGCCGGAATGCTTGCCAATGTCGCGGAAGTCCTGCGCGTCTCAATCGCCAGCCTTTTCGAAGACGAGAACGCTGACGATGACAAGGACGCTGATCCGTCCGCAAAGGTTCGCGCAGAATGCCATTCCTGGATCGACCGTACGCCCTCCAAAGAGCGCCTTTCGATGATGGCAAAAGTCTTGCGGGTCATGTCGAGCGACTGATCCCAAAAGGATCTACGTGCCGGTGACTCTTGGCACCGACACGCTTTCGTGAAATTCGGCTTCAGCTTCGATCCGCTGCTTTGGGTGATAGAACTCGTCCGTGAACCAGGGCGAGACCTGCTTGTCAAATAGCGACTTGATCCATTCGATCATGAGGTTGCCAAGCGGTGACCGCCGCGTCTGCTCCGTATACGCTATCCAGAACTGGATCGGCGCCACTTCCGACATGTCCAATGCGACGAGATCCGGGTAGACATCCTGGTGGTATGTCGGCAGCAGCGCGATCCCTCCACCTCTCCGGCACAACGTGATCATGGCGCTTGCCGAATTCGTGACGAACGCAAAATCGATCATTTTCTTCAGCTCATGCGCCTTGGGGGCCCATCGCTCAACTTGCTGAACATATGATTCGTGCAAAATGCACCTGTACTGATGATACTCGAACATGCTGGAAGGCTGACTCGTTTGCGCGTCGAGGTACTCTCTGGATGCGAAACCAATATAATGAAGTGTGCCCAGTTTGTGCGAGATAATCTCCGGGTCCCGAGGTTCGGTAAACTGGATCGAGATGTCCGCCTCGTCGTTCAGCAGGTCCGGCTCCTCTGCCTTAACGTGCATTCGAACTTGCGCCTTTGGATGCGCTGTCTGGAACTCGGCCAGGCGCGGGGCGATCCAGTACGGTCCGACACCGTCACCCGATCCAATCGTGATCCGGCCTTCGGTGCCATCGGTCTTGCCGATCGCCTTGCTGAGCACTTCATTGGCGGACTCTTCCATCTGCCGCGCATAGCGCAGCACCGTCTTCCCGGTCTCCGTCAGCTCCATGCCGCGAGTTGACCGGGTAAACAGTTTGCTGCTCAGAAATTCTTCGAGCTCATCAATCTTCCGACTTACTGTCGGAGGCGACTCCCTCAACCGCGCCGCGGCCGATGTCATGCTGCCCAGTTCAGCAACTACCTTGAAGACACGCAGTTTGTCCCAGTCGATCCGTTGGTTGGTCATACAGTTTCCAGAAGCCTCGAAGCTACTTGTTCAATCAATATGTTCGTCAGTCAAACGACTAGCCTGAACACAGATAGCTTCATGAATACTGAGAGAAATACTATCCTCAATACCAAGAAATACAACGGCGTGGCGTGACTTTAACTAGATTATGATCCGAGTTTGCTTATTTGACCGCGCCAGATTGCTATCAGGCAATCTGGAGGCCAAACGGATGCGCACCCTCGTCCACATGGAATTGGGAAATGCAATTCAGGGCCTACGCCCCGTTCGCTTCATTCGGGCCGGGCGGAAAACCTACTTGGCAAGCCCATGCTGCAGCACATGGTTTTTCACGTTTGAGCGACCCCATGCAGGATTGCGGCATCAACGATCACGCACCTTTTTCCATTTCCACGTCACCTGGAATTGATCTGCTACACAACCAGATTCACAGGGCACGTCTCCAGGCCGTAATTGAGCAGACCGCCTCTTTGGCGCACACGTTCACCTGCTGATTCCAGGCGGCTGTAGCGGTTGAGCAGGCTGTTGATCATCTGGGCAGCTTCATTGCGAGCAATCCCTGCCCCCATGCAATGATGGATACCATGCCCGAATGTGGCCTGCTTGATCATGTTCGGTCGCTTCAGAATAAACTCATCCGGCCTTTCAAAGACAGCCGGGTCCCGATTGGCAGAGGCGTGGAAGATCGCCACCCAATCTCCTTCTCTGATCTGCGCTCCCCCAAGTTCGTAGTCCTGCGTGCATACCCGGTGGAGACGCTGAACCGGCCCGTCCCGGCGCAGGCTTTCTTCGATGAAGGCCCGCACGAGTGAACGATCGGTCCGGAGCGTCGCATACATCTCGGGATCATCGGCCAGCACATCAATCAGATTTCCCAGGAGATAGCCCGTGGTCTCTGCGCCAGCCACGACCAGCGTCAGGCAAAATCGCACCACTTCCTCACGCGTCAGGCGGCTTCCGTTCGACTCAGTCTGGATGAAGGCAGACATCAAGTCGTTGGGAACCGGTTTGCCTGTCTCGATATCGGCGTAGCGCTGGTCGACCGCTGACTGATAGTAATTCCAGAGCTCGATATTGCATTGCTGGCGCTCCGCCAGGGTGAAGTCAGAGGTCACCATGAAGGCATTGGCCCAGCGACGCAAAAGGACATAGTCCTCCTCCGGCGTACCGATCAGTTTGGTCATTACGAGCGCGGGCAAATTCGGCGCCAAGTCTTGCATGAAATCTACCGTCCCGCCGCCGACCATGTCGAGCTGCGCTTCAACCGTTGTCTCCATCCATGGCGCCACGTCGCTCATGACCCGTTTGGGCGAAAACGCCATTTGGGCAATCTTGCGAAGCTCCGCGTGGCGAGGATCGTCATGATTGACCAGCATCAGGGTCGGCGCTTCGGATTCTTCCTGCATGATATCGCGCGACGAGAAGACATCTGCGCGCCGGCAAACTTCCTGGACATCGGCATGCTTCAGCACGACCCACGCGGGATACGGCTTGTCCAAGCCGGGTATGGTGCCCGGCGGATAATCTTCAAGGCCAAACTGGATCGGCTCGTCGCGCAGATGCGCGTAATACGGATAGGGGTTCGCCATTACGTCCGGGTGATAAAGATCCCGCACGTGAAATTCATCAGGAATGTAAGGCTTGGTGGACGCATGTGTCATCTGGTCTTCTCCCGGGTGCAGCGGCCCAGCGCGGTGCTGGCAACCGGCATGATTGTTGAGGGTATGGATCGCGCTCGAATTTGCGTGCGCTGGTTTATTGTGTCCTTAGGACCTTTTTGTTACATGGCGCAGTTCCTTCTTGTCGGGCATTCTGAAGACGCGATATGTGAAGGCAGATTCGACTTCGCTTATCGGCGAGGGCGCAGCAATGAACCGGAGACTGGATGGACCTTTCGAAGCGCAAACAATCGAGCAAGGATTTCCTCGACCTGTTTTTCCCGATCCACTATCTGGTCGGAATGCAGATTGAGGACGCCCTCAAATGCGGCGTGCTGACACGCCAGCAAGCCTGTCTCCTCTGGACCATCCATACGCGCGGCACTGATGGGAAGAAGATGCGTCGCAAGGACATCGCGCATGCGCTGGCGTCTTGGTACGAAGTAACGAGTTCGGCGATCTCGAAATCTCTCCGTGCGCTGTCCAAGCCGCCCCTCAACCTGATCACAATGGTCGAAGACCCCGAAAACGGACGCGAGAAGTTTGTCGTGTTGACGCCCCGCGGCGTTCAGTTTGTCGAAAGCATGATGCGCAACGGCACCGCCTTTGTGGAAACAATGGTCGAACGTCTCAGCGACGATGAAATCAGGTCCGGGATTCACTTCCTGGCCAGAGTAACCGAAATCCATCATGAGCTGGCCTCCGAGGCTGCCGCGAAGCAGAAACCGAAGCGCAACAGCGCGACAAAGCCAAAAGAGTTGAGCTGATAATCGAGGGCGGGACGCGCGTTCATTCCTAGCGTTCCGGCGTCGTCAGGTCGAACGCGACATGCACAGCCTGAGCGCTATCCTGAAAATCCCGGAAGCGGATGACCTGTCCATCCCGAATGGTAAGGATGTGCGCATAATCAGCCGCGTAAAGGCGCCCCGTCGCCTTCAGCACCATGCGTAGATGCCCGGTCACCGCCACCTTGTCGCGTTCCGCTATGAACTCGTCCTGACGAAACGTCTCGATGTCTACATCATTGCCAACATGGCCGAAAAAGATCTTGCACTTCTCCTTGCCGCGAAAAATTCCTGCAAAGGGGATGACGCTCGGACCGTAGAATTCGATCGTACAATCCTCGGCCATGACTCCGAACAATTTGTCGAAGTCACCTTCATGCACGCCGGCATACCAGGTCTGGGCGGTTTCCAATGGGGTCATCATCTTGTGAGGTTTCCTCTGGCTGAGCCTCTAGAACTGGGTGGAGAGTTCGATTCCGAACGTACACGGCGCACCGAGGGAACCGACGAATTCGGCGCCATAGGTTGTGCCCGTAAGAATCTGGTTGGTGAAATAGGTCTCGTCTGTCAGGTTTTCCCCAAACAACGCGACCTTGTATTGTCCGTGTCCCGGCGCATATGTCGCCCGCGCGCGCAGGACACCATAGCTATCCTGTGACGCCGCATTGATATTGAACACGGTAAAGAAGACCTGATCCTGCCAGGCATAGTCCGCCCGAAGGGTCAGATCGCCGCCAAATGCCGCAAAGTCTGCCTGAGCGCCGATATTCATTTTCCATTCCGGAGCCCGAGGCAGCCTCAAACCATCAAGATTGCGCAGAGTTGATCCCGGCTCATCCGTCAGCGGTGCGGGACGCAAGGGTTCAGTCAGCTCGCCTTCGGTAAAAACCGCGTCGAGATAGGTTACCGACCCGTCGAGTTGAAACACATTGCCGAGCAAGGCCGCAAACTCGACTTCAGCCCCTCTGACTTCCGCCTTGCCGACGTTCCGGATGATGGGCTGGTTGGCGATCGAGTCCTGCGCCTGCAGGTTTGTGTAATCATATATGAATGTCGCCGCGTTGAGACGCAGTCGCTTGTCGAGCAGTCCAGCTTTGAGGCCGGCTTCATAGGCCCAGATTTCCTCAGGCTCGTATGGGGTTCGCTGGCTGGATCCAATATTGTATCCGCCACTTTTGAAGCCACGCTGGGCGCTCGCATAAAGAAGCAGGTCATCCGTAGCCGTCCATTCGAGGGCGAACTTCGGCGTGGCCGCATCAAAGGTCGCAGGGCCCTCGACTGGTGCAACCACGAACCCAAACGGGTCTGGCTGGACACCATCACGGCTTTCACTTACGGCGTTGGGGAAAAATAGAACTTCCGGTGCAAACCTAACAAGAGACCCGCCCGGTGCTGACGGGAGAAAGGCGAGGTCGAAATTCTGGAAGCCGTCACGCTCTTCCTCGGAATATCGTAGACCGGCCTTCAATGTCAGCCTGTCGGTCAGATCGAAACTCGTATCAATGAAGATATTGAATGCTTCGGTTTCCTGACGCCCGTTCAGGTGCAGCTCGCAACATAGCGTGCTTTCCGGAATGCTGACCGGAAAGGGTGGCAGGACACCCGCAGTCTGCAGATCAAGCAGGCCTTGCGTAAGGATCGGCTCCCAGAAGTCGCCAAAGATGTTGTTCTGGATATCATTCTCTTCAGAAAAGTATCCGCCCCCGGCAATCCAGCTGAAACGTCCTCCGGACGGGGAGGATAGCTGGAAATCGGCGTTCCATTGCTCATGATCTTCGGCGCGATGGATGTAGGTATTGAACGTGTCTCCGAGATCAAACGAGTTCTGGAAGTCAGGATTTGAATTCTTGTAGCCGGTGATGACCTGAACATCATAGTCGCCGAGGGCCCAGTCGAGCCGCCCTGTGAGACCCCACACGCTTGTTTCGTTGAAATAGTCGACTGCCGAAAAGATGTCGCGAGAGGTGGGTGCCGAGATACGGCCACTATTCTTGATGCCGAAATAGGGCAGCGTCTGAGAGCCCTCGCGAGTCCCGAGCCAGCCCGACACTTCATCCTGGTACCCCAGGCTCGCAAAATGGAAGACGTTGGCGCGATCGTCCGCTTCGTAATAGTCCCCCGTCAGGGTGAGCATGGCGGTGGGCGTCAAATCGACCTCCACCGTGGCGCGGGCGGTGATGTCGTGCTTGTCCTCCGCATCGAATGTGCGATCGGGCTGGGATGCGGGGAGTGTCCCACGTGGCAGATGAACCGTCGTGTACCCGTCGCGATCCTCCTTCTGGACCGCCAGACGGGCCCGCACACGGTCATTGAGAGGGCCGCTCAGGGCGGCGAATGCGTGCGTGCGATCATAATTGCCAAGGATCAGTCGCGCTTCGCCGGCGAATTCATCGGTGGGGCGCTTGGTGATGATGTTGACGGCGCCACCGGTGGCGTTGCGCCCGTAGAGGGTTCCCTGTGGACCGCGCAAGACTTCCACGCGCTCTATGTCGAAGAAACCAGGACCAATTGCAGCCGCGCGCGACAAATAGACTCCGTCCAGATAGGTCGCCGTGGAACTGTCGGCACCGGCCACGATGACCGGCGTACCGATGCCACGAATAAAAATGGACGTGTCTCCCTGATAGTTGGAAACGTGAAGTCCCGGAACCATGTCTGCGACATCTTCGACGGACTGGACCGACCGGTCGAGCAATGCCTCGCTGTCGAGCGCCGAAACCGAAGCTCCCGTACTCTGAATATTTTCCTCTCGCCGCGTGGCCGTAACCGTGACCGTACTCAGAGTACGGGACTCCATCTCAGGCTCAGCCTCGCCTGAGACATCCTGCGCGGCGGCCGACTGCATGACCATGGCAAAAGCGCACACCGAAACGGTGGCGCCAAGAGCGCGTTTCAACATTGTTCCCTCCCTTACCCCCGCGGTGCGAGGGTTCTTTTTGTTATACCGCAAGATGTCCCTCGTTAATTGTTTCCGTCAAGACCCTTTTTGAAACCAAGATCACTCACCTTCACAAAATCGCGCGTCTGCGGATCACTTCGCCTCAATCACCCCTCAATTTACTGCTTTGTTTTAATTTTATTTTTTTATCACACATGCACCAGAGCGATTCCGGGCACCGAATCATTGTCAAAACTGGCACATTGAATAAAAGGGTCCTTACGACCTCTTTTGCATGTAAAGGACCTGAAATATGCCTGGATATACGATCGGACTGGACGCAGGAATCGCCCACCTCATATTGGAGCGCCCCCAGTCAGGGAATGCGTTGGGCGCCGGATTCTGGAATGGACTAGCACCCGATATCTCCGCGCTCGATCGCAGTGGGGAAGTACGCGCCATGGTTCTGTCATCAGGCGGACGAAATTTCTGCGCAGGAATGGATCTCGACGAATTTGCAGGCGGTATCCCCGAGCCTGACTCACCCGGTGCCCGCGAGAGCTTCTACCATCTCGCTCTTTCCTTGCAGGAGACTTTCTCTTGCCTGGAGCGCGCACGCTTCCCCGTTTTTGCGGCAATACAGGGCGCTTGCCTCGGCGCCGGCCTGGAGCTGGCCGCAGCATGCGATCTCAGATACGCGACCCGCGACTCCTATTTCCGGATTGAGGAAATCAATACAGGTATCATGGCGGATGTCGGGGCATTGCAGCGCCTGCCGAAAATCTTGCCTGAGCCGGTTGTAAAAGAGATGGCATTTTTGGGCGAGACACTGCATGCGGACGAAGCGGCCCAGCATGGCTTTGTGACCCGCCTTGCGGATACGCCGGATGCGGCGATCAAACTGGCCATGGCCGCCGCAGATCAGGTGTGCAGGAAGGCACCTGTCGCCATCGCAGGGACAAAGGCCGCCTTGCGATGGGCACGTGACCATTCTGTTGCGGATTCCCTGGAATGGTCTGCCCGTACGCAGTCGGCATTGTGGAGCACGCATGATATTTCCGCCGCCCTTCGTGCCAGAAAAACGCGCACTGATCCGTTATTTGAACCACTCTTGGCCAAGCCGGTTTTGGGTGGATCAACATCCAGTCCAGGGGGCGGCGACCCGCAACTTGACTGAATGCTAATCCTTATCCAGTGTGAGTGCCTCGTACCGGATAATCCTTCTTGCGAATAAAGGTAAGGCCATCCAGCAAGCCCTTCAGCGCAGGACGCGCAAACGGGGCATTCGATACGTCCACGATCTGCAACTTGCCATCATTCCTCACGACGAACGTCGCCGGCTCTGCAAAGGGGCGGTCAGTTTCCTCCGGGTTTCGGGGGTCAGAAACGAATAGGCCTAGCTCGGTCATCTGCGCAGTGCTGAGATCGTAACCGATCGTGCCCATGTAGCCGATATCGCTGGCAGAGGCTTTCGCCTTCTCTTCCGGATCAGCAGAAACCGCGATGACATCAACGTCGATCGCAGCAAAATCATCAAGCATGCCATTCAGCTCTGTCAGATAAGTCTTGCAGATGGGACAATGCTTCCCGCGATAGACTACAATCAGCCTCCAGTTCCCGTGCTCCCGGTTGGGGACGCCGAGCTTGGCGTCACCCCCACCCAGTGTGGCAACCTCGATGTCAGGAAACGATGCGGCGGGTGTCAGAGTATTGGGCATGAATTGTATCCTATGAGTATCTGCGGGCAGTTACACTAGCTCACAACTGAACAGCTTGTTCCGCTTCACGCGCGACGAAACACAGATTTGAGCCGCGCACACATCACGCAAGGTATCTGGAATTGCGCCACGGTCTTTCCAAATTCAACGGAGACAAGCAGGCAATCCGGATATGAAATGACGGTCCGACCGCCTTGCTCTGCTCGCCAGAAAAGATGGCCGGTGTGCGAAGTTGATGCCCGTGTCGGATAGTCCAGCCTCACGCAGGCGACCAGCGCGATCAATCTCATTTTTACCGGTTGCGGGCCAATTCCACATCGCACTTCCCGCGAAGCAGGGGATAGACCCTTGTTTTTGCTGGTGCCGGCTGAGGGACTCGAACCCCCGACCCTCTGATTACAAATCAGATGCTCTACCAGCTGAGCTAAGCCGGCCACGCTGGAATGGGTGTCACTACTTCGATCAGCGCGGCGGCGCAAGCGGGTGTTCCAGTCAAATTGTCATCAGTTCGCTCCGGAGCCGATTTCTTTCAAATTCCCCAACTCTGCCCCATTCGCCCTGATGGCCGCATATTTCCGCCTCAAAGGAAGTCTATCCAGTCCTTCAGGAGACCACACACCAAGATGTGGCGTTGATGGGTGTCAGACGACACGAGAGCCTGAAGGAATACTGGAAATGAAACGCGCACAGATACTGGCCGGCTTCAGCATCGCCGCAATCGCCTTGGCATTCCCTGCCATGTCGGACGCCCCGAAGGCTCCGCCCCTTGAGCCTGTTCATGTTCCTTACGAAAAGACCTGCCAGGATACTCAAATCACCGTCTATTTCTCAAAGCAGGAATCAGTCCTTTCCTCTTATGCGGTTCGCTCGCTCAACACGGCTGGCGACCAGCTTGCCGGATGCGCCGTATCGGACATCGAGGCTAGTGTCGTATCAGCCGATGCTATCGACGACATGGCGGCCACCAGCCTGTCTGAAGCTCGCGCCGCCGTGGTGCTGGAAGCCCTGAACGCCCGTGGAATCCGCGCGCGTGACATTCGCACGGCCTTTGTGTCGGCCGCTGAAGCCAACCCGTCAGATGCCCTCACATTCCCTATGGCGCGCCGCGTCGATCTTACCGTGACGGCCGCCACCGGCTACGGCCTGTAGGCCTACAAATTTTCCTCCCGGAAAGTCCAGGATTCCTCACCGCGTCCTGGAGCCCCTCGCCCCGAGCGCCTTGCAGCGTGTTCGGGGCGTTCTTTTTGACGGACTGCCCTGTTATTTAAGGCGTCACAATTCTTTCCTTTCCGGCGCGCATCGCTAAAAGGTGCAGGGCAACCGGGCACACGGCCCGACCTGCCCGCAACGCTATTTGGGAAAGACCGCATCTCCATGACGCAAACCCGGCGCATTCTCGTTACGTCCGCCCTGCCTTATATCAACGGCATCAAGCATCTCGGTAATCTGGCAGGCTCCATGCTGCCGGCGGATGTATATTCCCGCGTGATGCGACTGATGGGCCATGACGTGACCTATATCTGCGCCACAGACGAGCATGGCACGCCAGCTGAACTGGCTGCCCAGGCCGCCGAGATGAGCGTCCAGGCCTATTGCGACGAGCAGTACGAGATACAGCGCGCCGCAGGCGAGGGTTTCAACCTGTCCTATGACTGGTTTGGACGCTCCTCCCGCCCTGCCAACAGCGCACTGACCCAGCATTTCGCGCAAGTTCTGGAACAGAACGGCCTGATCGAAGAGCGCACATCCAAACAGGTCTATTCTGTCGATGATGGCCGCTTCCTGCCCGACCGCTACGTCGAGGGCACCTGCCCGACCTGTGGCTTCGAAAAGGCGCGCGGCGACCAGTGCGACAATTGCGGACGGCTCCTGGACCCGGTCGACCTGATTGACCCGTATTCCTCGGTCTCCGGCAGCAAGAATATCGAAATCCGCGACACCAACCATCTCTACCTGCTGCAAACGCAGATGCAGGACAAGATTCGCGACTGGGTGAACAGCAAGGGCGCCCAATGGCCTGGCCTTGCCGTTTCCATCGCCAACAAATGGCTGGATGAGGGCCTGATCGCCCGCGCCATCACGCGCGATCTGAGCTGGGGCGTGCCGGTGCTGGACGCCGATGGCAATCCGCGTCCGGGCTATGAAGACAAGGTCTTCTATGTCTGGTTCGACGCGCCTATCGAATACATCGCGGCCACGCAGGAATGGGCCGAAGCGACCGGGAATGATTGGGAAGCCCTCTGGCGCACCGACAAGGGCGCCGACGAAACTGAGTACGTCCAGTTCATGGGCAAGGACAATGTCGCCTTCCACACGGTCAGCTTCCCCGTGACGCTGCTCGGCTCCGGAGAACCATGGAAGACGGTCGACAAGCTGAAGGCCTTCAATTGGGTCACTTGGTATGGCGGCAAGTTCTCGACGTCGAACAAGCGCGGCGTCTTCATGGACCAGGCGCTGGAATTGCTGCCAGCCGATTACTGGCGGTGGTATCTGATCGCCAATGCCCCAGAAGGCTCGGATGCTGCCTTCACCTGGGAAGGTTTCCAATCTGCGGTGAATTCCGACCTCGCCAACGTACTCGGTAATTTCGTAAACCGGATCACCAAGTACACGGTGTCAAAGTTCGACGGCAAGGTTCCGGAGACAGGCGAGGCTGGCGACGCCGAAGCGTGGATGACGGCGGAGCTGCAGGAGCGCCTGCCACGTCTGATCGAACATTATGAGGCGATGGAGTTCCGCAAGGCCGCCGCCGAGACCCGCGCGATCTGGGCAGCCGGCAATGAGTATCTTACCAAGGCCGAGCCGTGGGTAAAGTACAAGTCAGATGTGGATGCGGCTGCTGTCGGCGTACGCACGGGCCTGAACCTCGCGGCCCTGTTTGGTATTCTCGCACTGCCGATCATTCCTGACGCGGGCAAGAAAATTCTCGATGCGCTCGGTATTCCCGACGAGCATCGGAGCTTCAGGTTCCGCGACATTCCCGGCCTGTTGAACAGCCTGCCTCCGGGCATGGACATTTCTCCGCCGGACGTGTTGTTCCAGAAGATCGAAGACAGCCAGGTCGAAGAGTGGACCGAACGTTTTGGCGGAAGTGATCAGGCCTGACGCTGGAATATGACGCTCAGATTGTTGGCCGGCATCTCGATGATTTTCGCGACGGACAGACCGACTTCTTCGGCTAGCGGGATGATCTGACGATCCAGGTCGCGGACTCCCCAAGCGGAATCTCGCGATTGCAGGCTCTCGGTGAATGCCGCGTTGGACGGTGCGATCTCGCCGTTCCGCGCAAAGGGTCCGTACAGGAACAGCTTACCGCCGGGCTTCAAAAGTCTTCCAGCGCCCGCAATGAGGCCGAACGCAGCCTCGAAAGGCGCAATGTGAATCATGTTGATTGAGACTATGGCGTCCCAATAGCCGGGCCGTTCCACGTCTCCCCACTGACCTTTGGAAGCGTCTACGACGACAGGCCCCGCCAGTCGATCATGCGAACTGGCGTCTCTCCATGCCTTCTGGCTGGCGCGGCTCTCCGCATCAATGTCGGAATAAGTCCAGTAGAGGTCGCCAAGCGCCTGGGTCAGGTAAGCCCCATGCTCGCCAGTGCCGGAAGCGACCTCGAGAACGTGCCCGCCTTTACAGACATGGTCACGAAACACGCTGAGGACCGGGTCGCGATTGCGCGCAACAGATGGCGAGTACCGCCGACCGTCTCCCTCGGTGCCACGGGCCTCCAGAGCGACTGGTTTGCCGCTTTCGGACTTTGGGTAGTCCCCATCAGTCCCATTTGTCATCGGGTTTGCTCGAAGGGGTACATTTCCGTAGTTACGACCGCCTGCCCCAAACGGTTATAGCGTGGACCAACGGCTTTCTCCGGCAAGAAGAATGCATCCAGCCGCGCAACCATATCTTCCGACAATTGGACGCTGCCTGCCTGCCAGTTCTCTTCAAGATGAGCGAGGTTGGTCGTACCCGGGATCGGGAGAATGTTATCTCCCTTGGCGAGCGTCCAGGCGAGCGCCAATTGCGCCACTGAACAGTCCACTTCTTTTGCGCAGGCCCGTGCCTCGTCCAACAGGGGCAGGTTCCGGGCATAGTTTTCTGGCGTGAAGCGCGGGAAGATGGATCCCCGCAAATCCGACTCATGGAATTTCGCCGGATCAACCGGCGGATCGGCAAGGAAGCCGCGCCCCACGGGCGAGAAGGCCACGAGCGCCACGCCCAGTTCTTCACACGCCGCCTTGATGGCGATTTCCGGGTTGCGAACCCAGAGGGAGTACTCGCTCTGCATAGCGGCTATCGGATGCACGGCGTGCGCGCGGCGCAAATCGGCTTCGCCCATTTCCGACAATCCGATCATGCGGATTTTGCCTTCTTGTACCAGGTCAGACAATGCGCCAACCGAGTCCTCGATCGGCACATTCGGATCCGGTCGGTGCATGTAGTAGAGATCAATCACGTCTGTCTGCAGGCGCTTCAGGCTGGCCTCGCAGGCGGCCTTTATGCTTTCCGGCCGCGCGTCCAGCGTCCGCTGGCCACCGTCAAACCCCAACACACATTTGCTGGCGAGAAAGTAACTGTCCCTTCTATCCTTCAGGGCCTGCCCGATCAGCTCCTCGCTGCGCCCGAAGCCGTAGAGCGTTGCCGTGTCGAGAAAGTCGTAGCCGAGGTCCAAGGCGCGCACGAGCAAGCCCTTGGCTTCCGCTTCATCCATCGGCGGGCCATACGCATGCGTAATGTTCATGCAACCAAGGCCAACCGGGTAAACCTCCCGGTCTCCAATACGTCGTTTCGCAGTCATGCTTTGGGTCCTTATGAGACGAACTGTTCCCGAAGGACGGGCTTGAGGATCTTGCCGTTCGCGTTGCGTGGCAGGGGCTCGGTCATGAAGAGGACCTTCACGGGTACCTTGAACGCAGCCAGGTGACTGGCGGCATGCGCTCTCAACTCATCTTCGGTAACATGCATGCCGGGTTTCAGTTGCACGACAGCGCCGACTTCCTCCCCAAGAATCTTGTGTGGGATGCCGACGACCGCCGCGTCCATCACAGCCGGGTGCTCATAAAGGGCATTCTCGACTTCGATACAGTAGACGTTCTCACCACCGCGAATCAGCATGTCCTTGGCCCGGTCAACGAGAAAGAGGAAGCCCTCTTCATCCAGACGCGCAAGGTCTCCTGTCACGACCCAGCCATCGCGGAAAGTCTCGGCAGTCGCTTCCGGTCGGTTCCAATAGGCCTTGCAGTTCATCGCGCCCTTACACCAGAGTTCACCAACTTCGCCCTGTGGCACAGGATTGCCATCAGGATCGCAGATTTTCAGCTCAACGGCTTTGGGCGGCGCCCCGGCACTGCCCGGACGGTTCACATAGTCTTCGCCGATGTTCAGCGTTGCCGTGGCACATGTTTCCGTCATGCCCCAGCCATTGCCAGGGGCGGCATCCGGGAAGCGCTTCTTGATGGTCGAGACAAGCTCCGGCGCCGACGGTGCGCCACCATAGGAAATAGCGGCGATAGAGGACAAATCATATTTGTCCCTGTCCGGATGTTCAAGCAATTGCCAGGCAATGGCAGGGACACCCCCGACAGCCGTAACCTTTTCTTCCTCGATGATCGGCAGGGCCTTACCCGCATCCCACTTGTACATGGAGACAATCTTGTCGCCGCGCAGCAGGGATGGGATCAGGATCGCGAAAGCCCCTGTGGCATGAAAAAACGGAATCGCCAGCAAGGTCGCGCGCTGTTCGTTTGGATCAGGCTCAGGTACAGGTTCGCCCTTGCGCAGGAACATACGGGCCTGGCAGGTCATGGAATTGAACATGTTGGAAACAACCGCGCGATGGGTGGCCAATGCGCCCTTTGGTTTCCCGGTCGTTCCCGACGTGTACATGATCGTTGCGTTGTCCTCCGGCTCCAGATCAATAGCTGGCCACGACACTTCTGGCAGATTGGCCCATTCATTGGCCCCGCCAACATATGTTTCCATCCGTGACACGCGCGGGTCGCCATACTCACCTTCCGGGTCGCGCGCGATGATGACGTTTTTCAGGTCCGGCAACTTTTCCCATTCCGTCCTGACACGCTCATAGATTTGTGGGTCAACGAAGGCGAGCTTCACGCCGGCGAAAGACAGACCGTATTCGAGCTCTTCACTCGTCCACCAGGAGTTCATTGGGGTGGCAATGGCGCCAAGCATGGAGGCAGCGAAGAAGGCGACGGGCCATTGCGGATAGTTACGCATGACGATGGCGACGCGGTCACCCTTCTCGATACCATACGTGTCGCGCATGACGGCAGCAAGTTTGACGACGGCTCGGGCGAGGGCATCAAATGTCACGCGCTCATCTTCATACACAATGAAGTCACGGTCGGCGTATTGCATGCTGGCGAGTTGAAGCACCAGTGGAATGGTCGGCGGCGCATTCTTGTAGATCTTCATTTCGACGCCATTGATGACAGCGTCCATGAGCTCTAGCGGGGAACCTTCGGCCGCGAGCATCTCATTCGCCTGAGCGATGGACATGGCGGGCCAGTTTGGCAAAGTGTCTGCGGGCATGGGTTTCCTCTGGATGTGTGTTTTGTCCACACAATCACGCCACCCCAAAGTATTGAAGGAAAAATTGACCGTTCATCCGACAATTTTTCGAGAGCGGGGGCAAAATCATGTCCCAAAGCGCAGTACGCCGCCGACACGCCCGTTCCGAAATAGAAACAGTCGTATCGACGGCGAAAAATTCTGGATCGATTAAGAGCGGTTACTTGCCGAAATCGCAGAAACGCAGCGCGTGGTTGGTGCCATCCGGCTCGACAGCATCGTAGCTGCGTCCGGTCAGCTCATCGCCCTCACAGAGATAGCCGATCTGGTACATGGCGATCAGTGTCTCATTGTCAGGCGTCAGGTCGCTGGCAATCATGAGATCGATAGCATCCTCATGGCGGCCCAGTTGCATCAGTATATCGAACTTTTGCTGGCGAGTGGTTTCGGGCTGGTTCAACACCGTCATCAGCGAATCTGCCTTGCCACGCGCCGTCGCGAGCGCAGGCACTGCCTTGGCATACACCGCTGTATCGTCGAGCGTGTTCACGATTTCTTCGAAATCCTCGATCGCGCCCATGACATCATAGCCTGACTGGCTGGCACGCAGCTCGCCGCGGCGCAGGAGTGTCTCGGCAAGTTGCTCTCGCGACAGTTCTGGATCGCCTGAAAGCTGGGTCAGGCGGTCGATGGCGGTCTGAGTGTTGCCAGCCTCCTCCAGACCCTCAACCGTGGTCATCGCCAGCGCGTAGCTGGACATGGTTTCAGTCATTGGTGCGACTGTGGCACCCGTTGCCTCGGTCGAGCCGGACGTGGAAGAACAAGCTGCAAGTGCCAGAGCGGAAGCAGCAGCGATTAGGCCGGAACGAATCATGGGACATCTCCAACAGGGAACAGAAGAAATTCAGTGCCTAGTCGTAGTCGCTCAAGGCGTGCGCTGACAGGGCGGTAATGTGGATTTTATGTGACCTTTCAACGGGTCAGGTCTGCACACCATTCCAGCCCGGTGAGATCATCCCGGTCTTCACCGAACTCGTGCAAGCGGACATCCGACTCGCCTGCCTCACAGATATAGCCTGCGGCGACCAGTGTTTCGACCTGCTCAGGGGTCGGCGGCAAGCCTGACGATCGATAGCGCGCAACGGCCTCTTCATGGCCACCCAAAGTCCAAGTTCCGTCAAACCATTGAGCGAGCGTAAGGAACCGGTTCATCGACACCTTGATTTGCTCTACATCGGTGCGGACATAATCGAGTTCCGTTCGCGCATTCGCCGCAAGGGCGTGATCCGGCGCGATCTTCAACAGGGCTTCGAAATCTTCAATCGCGCCCAGCCGATTATCTGCCGCCTGTCGGCGCAAGCTGCCCCGATGATACAAAGCCTGGACGCGTTGCTCGGCCGTCAGCGAATTGCGAGCGAGCAATTCGCTTAACATCGCTTCGGCGTCGTACGGGTTAGAATCCGCCAATGCCTGCGCAATGACCGTTTCCGGTGGCGGCCCTGTATCGGCTGCTTCCGGCGCAGTGGCGCAGGCAGCCAGCAATAGCGCGGCGCTGATCGAAGTATAGAATGGAAAGCGTCTCATGCGCGGCACATAAGACCGGTTCGCCGTGCGCCGCAAATTGCTTTTCAGATAGATATCAGGCCCGGGCCAACCGGTTGATCTCGGCAATGTCACCGCGGCCCAGAGCTTCAATCGCCTTGGCGGCAATGTGACGGGCATTAAGGCCAGCCGTTTCATACATCTGGTATGGGCTATCCTGATCCTGGAAGACATCTGGCAGCGTCATTGGGCGGATTTTCAGGCCAGTGTCGAGCGCGCCTACGCGGGCCAGGTGTTCCAGCACAAAGCTGCCGAAGCCGCCCGTCGCACCTTCTTCGATAGTGACCAGAACCTCATGCTCTCGCGCCAATCGTTCGACCAGTTCGGCGTCCAGCGGCTTGGCAAAGCGCGCATCCGCAACCGTGGCAGACAAGCCCTGCGCAGCCAGCATTTCAGCAGCCTTTTCAGCTTCGCCCAAGCGCGTGCCGTAAGACAGTATCGCAATCGTCGTGCCTTCGCGAATAATCCGGCCCTTGCCGATTTCGAGCGGCTCGGGGTTCTCCGGAACAGCCACGCCGGTGCCTTCACCGCGCGGATAGCGAAAGGCGGATGGGCCATCGTCGATCTGCGCCGAGGTCACGACCATGCGCGCGAGTTCTGCTTCGTCTGCAGCTGCCATACATATCATGCCCGGCAGCGCACCAAGATATCCGATATCAAAGCTGCCCGCATGCGTTGCGCCATCAGCGCCAACAAGGCCTGCGCGGTCGATCGCAAACCGGACCGGCAATTTCTGGATCGCCACATCATGCACGACCTGATCGTAGCCGCGCTGCAGGAAGGTAGAATAGATCGCCGCGAACGGTTTCATGCCGTCTGCCGCAAGGCCAGCGGCGAACGTCACAGCATGCTGTTCGGCAATGCCCACATCGAAATGGCGGTCCGGGAATTTCTTGGCGAAAATGTCGGTCGATGTGCCGGACGGCATGGCAGCCGTGATCGCGCAAATCTTGTCGTCAGTTTCTCCGAGTTTCGCCAAGGTCTGGCCAAACACTTTCTGGTAATTTGGCGCCTTGGGTTTTGGCTTCGATTGCTCGCCGGTGATTACGGAGAACTTCGAGACCCCGTGATATTTGTCCGCCGAATTTTCGGCCGGCGCATAGCCTTTGCCCTTTTGGGTAACGACGTGGATCAGGATCGGGCCGTCCTTCATCGCTTTCACATTCTCGAGAACCGGGAGAAGCGTATCGAGATCGTGACCATCGATTGGCCCGACATAATAGAATCCGAGTTCCTCGAACAGCGTGCCGCCCATGGCAAAGCCGCGCAAATACTCCTCCGCGCGCCTGGCCGGACTTTCCAGCCCGATGGGCGTGACCACTTTTTTGGCGATCCGACGCAAACCGCGATAGGGCCGCGAAGATACGAGTTTAGACAAGTAATTGCTCATCGCGCCGACCGGAGGCGCAATCGACATGTCATTATCGTTCAGGATTACGATCAGGCGGGATTTGTCCGCGCCGGCATTGTTCATGGCCTCATAGGCCATGCCAGCAGACATGGATCCGTCACCAATCACGCAGACAACATGCGTGTCGCCGCCTTGCAGGTCGCGCGCCTTCGCAAAGCCATGTCCCGCAGAAATGGAGGTGGATGCGTGCGCAGCGCCAAACGGGTCGTATTCGCTCTCAGCACGTTTCGTGAAGCCTGACAGGCCGCCAGGCTGTCGCAGTGTGCGCATCTGGTCGCGACGCTCTGTCAGGATCTTGTGCGGATAGCATTGGTGGCCGACATCGAAGATCAGCTTGTCTGCCGGTGTATCGAAAACGGAATGGATCGCGAGCGTCAACTCCACGACACCCAGCCCCGACCCCAGGTGGCCACCCGTAACCGAAACCACATCGATGACTTCGTCGCGCACTTCATCTGCGAGTTGTTTCAATTCCGCCCGCGAGCGGCCTTTAAGGTCGGCAGGAGAATTGATTGCATCCAGCAAACGATTGGGGCGGGCGTCGGTCATTCCAGTTTAAGCTCGATCTTTGAATTGTTATTCTGACCAGACCTTAATGCGTTCTATCGAGCACAAAATCGACTGATTGCAGCAGTATATGGGCCTTTTCGCGGAAAATTGCGAGGTGTTCCTTCGCCTGTGCGGCGAGAATGCGCACCCGCTGGCGTGCGCCCTCAATGCCAAGAATGGTCACAAAATTCGCTTTTCCTGCCGCCTCGTCAGTGCGTAGGGGCTTTCCAGCGCTGTCCTCGCTGCCGGTCGCATCGAGCAAATCATCAGCAATCTGGTAGGCCAAGCCAAGATCATTGGAGAAGCCCGCCAGTGCGTTGCGTTCAGCTTCCCGGGCGCGGCCGACAATCGCCGCCGCTTCTGTCGCGTAGGAAATCAGCGCGCCCGTTTTGAGGCGTTGCATGCGTGTGATTGTGTTCAAATCCCGCGGGCTGTCAGATTCCAACATGTCGATCATCTGGCCGCCGACCATGCCGCGCGCGCCGGATGCATCGGCAAGCCGCTCGATCAGCATGGCCCTTACGGATGCATCATCATGGGTCTCGGTTGATGCCAGGATCTTGAAGGCCAATGTCAGCAGCGCGTCTCCGGCCAACACCGCAGTCGCTTCATCAAAAGCCTTGTGAACAGTCGGCTGGCCACGCCGGAAATCATCATCATCCATGCAGGGAAGGTCATCATGGACGAGTGAATAGCAATGTACGCATTCAAGCGCCGCGGCAGCGCGCAGCAAGGTCTTCTCGGGCGCATCGAACATGGCGCCCGTTTCCAGCAGGAAGAAAGGCCGCATACGCTTGCCATTGGCCAGAGCGGCATGGCGCATCGCGCGCATCAAATTGGCTTCCGGGCCGCCTGCAGGCGGGATCAGCTGGTCAAGCGCAACGGTAACCCGGTCGGCCACCTCTTTCAGGCGCTGTTCGAACTCTTGGGCCTCGCCCATATCGAGGCCCCTTTAGTCGAAATTGGCGGACTCTGTGGTCGGCCCATTGGCCCCTTGGACAATCTGCTCAACCTTCAGCTCGGCGGATTTCAGACGGGATTCGCAGTGCGCTTTCAGCGCCGCGCCGCGTTCATAAATCGCGATGGATTTCTCCAGCTCGACTTCGCCTGCTTCCAGTTGGCGGACGATGATTTCGAGTTCGGCCAATGCCTCCTCGAAGGTAAGCTTGTCGACTGGTTTCTCTTTCGCATCAGCCATTCTTCGGCCTCATCTTCCTTGAAATTTCCGTGACACTAGAGCGGCGACCTGAGGTCCACAACCACTTCCCGACCAGATTTACCGGTATTCGTAGATGCGGTAGCTCCAATATGCGTCGCCGCCGTCATACGAACACTTCCAGCCCAGCTTCTTCATTTCCGGACGCAGCATTCGATTGAACCAGCCATGGGCCGCCAGATAGACCTTGCCCTCACTGGACGCCTCGTCGAGCTTAGACGCGGCGGCAGCGGCGCGCTGACGCGCCTGCTTCACGCTTTCGCCATCCAGCGCATGTCCGTTCAGCCAAGCAGCACGGGCGAGAATATTCCACGTTTTCGGCAGATAACGCACACCCGGCAGAAGGGGAGGAGGCAATGGCGCCTCATTAAATACCGGGTCAAACAGTGCCTGCATGTGCGGCGCCGCACGTGCAGCGGTCTGCTGGGCACGCAGGCGCGCAGAAGCAAATACAATGTCAGCATCGGCCACCGATTTGACCAGGCCGTCCGGCGGCGTCTGGTCATCGGCCAGAGGGCCAATCTCGTAACGTTCCCACCAGTCGCGATACTGTTTCCAGTTCAGTCGCGGGCCCGCCGTGCGGTCGAGGGCCGGGCGACCGTGACGCGAAATGATGATGGGACCGCGCTTCCGGTCTGTCGATGTCGTGTCTGGCATCGCCATACAAATCATACTCGTTGTTGCTGGCCCCGTGACCATTGTTCCAAAATTGCCCTAACGGGGTTGCCCCCGCCCGGCAAGGCGCGTTTGTACACCCATTCACTTGTCAGGTTGTGAAATTCGAAGGGCTCAGAGCCCCTTCCAGACACGCTTGCGGCAGGGTTCTTCGTCCTGCAGCTTGCATTTGTGGAAGGTGACGAGGACCGTTTCTGCGCGACCAATCATGTGATCCATCGGCACGAAACCAATTGATGCCACATCCGCAGGCACGCGCGGCTGACAGCCCGCCCGGTCAATTACGCCCTCTATGGCCGGGCAGTGCCCACTTGGAAAGCGACTGTCGAGCGAATTGTCCCGATTATCACCCATCATGAAGACATGCCCTTCCGGCACGATGAACAGGTCGGTATTGTCGCCCCGTCCACCTTTTTCCTGCCGGTGAGTGATCCACGTCTTGTCGCCAATCGTTTCCTGCCATTCATGCGCGATATCGATCGCCACGGCATTGTGCGGAACGTAACGGATGGTGCGCAGGTATTCGCTCTCAACCGCTTCGCCATTCAGATAGAGCTGCTCGCCAATCAGCTGGATCTGATCGCCTGGCAGACCAATCAGACGCTTGATCATGACGCGGCCCGTATGCGGATGCTCGAACACAACCACATCGCCGCGCTTGGGTGTGCTGGCAAAAATCCGGCCCTCGGGCAACGGAATGAAGCGCCCCATCGAAAACGGCAGAGAATAGCGGTCATAGCCATAGGCGAATTTTGCCACAGCGACCCGGTCGGTTACCTGTAGCGTCGGGACCATGCTTTCAGAGGGAATCACGCGCTGCTCGTAGGCGAGCCCCGAGAACAGCAGGAACACGGGTACAAAGACGGCGAGCGTAGCGCCCCATTCACGAAGCTCTTGTTTGAGCTTGGCGCCAAGGCCTGGCGCCTCGGCGACCTCATCGTTCGCCGCAGTGTTACCATCTGATGCCATGGGGACCTCATCCATCGTCTTCGTGACGTTTGATCTGTTTAGACGAAAGAAGTCCTGATTGCGAAGACGAAAACGCCTCCGCTGCTGCAAAAGCCGGGAATGCCCGCCTTAGCTCAGGCTGTACAGGTCTATTCCGGTTTCATTCCGTGTCACAGACACATCACCCCGATAAATGAGATAGTTGAGATGCGCCAATGCCTCACCCGTGGCCATGCTGACCTCGTCGTCGGAAATCGCTCGGCCGAACAGCGTGGTGAACGTATCCACTGCCTTCATGGGCCCACGCTCCAACCTCTGAAGCAATCTTGCGAGCCCCACATGATGACCGTCAATCAAGTGCTGCAGCCGTTTGTGGGCTCCGGTAAAGGGCTCATTATGAGCTGGCAGGACAAGCACGTCTTCCGGCAGCCGCTGTTTCAACTTTTCACAGCTTTCGAGCCAGTCGAGCAATGGATTCGCCGCAGGCTCAGTCGGGTGGACGGATATGTTGGAAGAGATCCGCGGCAGAATCTGGTCACCTGAGATCAGAATATTGAGATCGCGACTATAAAGACATGCATGCTCGGGCGAATGCCCACTGCCGGTGATGACTTCCCATTCCTGAGAGCCCATTTCGAAAGTATCGCCGTCAACAAGGCGGCGGTAGGAATCCGGCAACGGCATGACACCTTTTCCAAACCCGCCGAACTTTTCCTTGTACTGGTCGAGCTGGGTCTTGTTCCAGCCGGCACGCAAATAGAAGTCCAAACCAGCCTTTGGCGCACTGCGCCCGGTGTCAGATACCAGCATCCGGCATGTTGTATATTCCAGACGAGTCATCCACAGCTCAGCGCCCCATTTGTGACAGAGCCATCCAGCCGTTCCGATATGATCGGGGTGCATGTGGGTGACGATAACCCGCTTGAGAGGCTTCTGCTCACTGACCCGATCAGCCAACAATTTTCGCCAGACGTCACGCGTCTCATCATACGGAATCCCGGTGTCAACAATAGTCCAGCTATCGCCATCGTCGATCAGCCAGACATTGATGAATTTGAGAGAGAAATGCAGAGGCATAGCCAGCCAGAACAGGCCGGGCGCTATCTCCCTGATTTCGCCGGGAGCGGGCGCCGATTGTCCATGCGGATAATCAAGGCGCGGCCGTGTCGGCTTGCTGATTTCTGTACCATCCATGTCAGGAGGATACGCAGCTTCTTGCGTCCGTCGAGCCGTACCGCAAGGTCATGCCACAGCAAGACGCGTGCGAATATCCTCAACCAGAGCGATTGGAGCTGCCATGCCGTCGACCCGGATAACGTCTTCCGGCGGGACCAGCGCGGCCAGTTGGCTGTCGAGCAGGGAGACCGGCATGAAATGGTCGGCGCGCGAGGAAATCCGCTGCGCAAGCTCATCTTTGGGCACGTCCAGCAGGACGAACAGGCACGTCCGACCGCTCTGCTCGCGCAGACCTGTCTGGACAAAGGGCGTAAGCGCCGAACAGGCCAGGACCACCCGGTCCTCCGGCATGTCGGTCAGGGTTTTGCACAGGCTGCGCACCCAGTCGGCGCGATCTGCATCGGTCAGGGGTGTGCCGGAGGCCATCTTCTCCTTGTTGGCGGCGGAGTGGTAGTCATCCGCTTCCACAAACGGCCAACCCTCGGCCTTGGAGAGGGCTTCGGCAATGGACGTTTTTCCACTGCCCGCCACGCCCATGATGATGACCAGGTCCCTCACTTGATGGGTGTTCGCTTGCGAGGCTTGAGCTTGGTGCGCTTGAACTTCTCGCCTTTCAGCGGGGAGACTGTTTTCTCTCCAGAGGCCGGTCCCGGCTTCCCGCCTGAGCGGGGGGCGGTCCTGTCAGGGCGCCGGTCTGGCTTGCTTGACCGTTCGGGACGTTCAGCCCGCGCGGGACGATCCGGACGCCCACTCCGTTCTGCCCGATCTGAGCGCTCCGGCCGCTCCGGTCGCGGCTTGCGGGGACGGGGCATGTCACCTCTCAGCAAGGCTTCGCGTTCACGGCCACTGATCGGACGCCACTTGCCTTCCGGCAAACCTGCAAGCTCCAGCGGCCCGACACGCACACGCATCAGGTCCACAACATGCAGCTCTACCAGTTGGCACATACGCCGGATCTGGCGGTTGCGGCCTTCGTTCAGGATAAACTTCAACTCCTGCTGTTTCACTTGTTCGACGATGGCAGGTTTCAGCTGGCGACCATCCAGCTCGAGACCATGACGCAACTTGCCCAGCTTGTCGGGCGTAACATCGCCCTTCACCTTGACCAGATATTCCTTGTCGAGCTGACTCTCCGGCCCAATCACGGCCTTTGCCAACACGCCGTCTTCAGACATGATCAACAAACCGCGGGAATCCTTGTCCAGACGCCCGAGGGGCGCGAGCTTGTTGTAGCGCCCCGGAATGGCATGACTTTTTCCCGAAAGGCTATCGCCTGAGATGAGCCGCACAGCGGGAATTTCATCGCCCTCCGGCGTGCCCGAAACAATACCGATCGGTTTGTGGAACAGGATGGAAAGCTGATTATCGAGCCGACGTGCAGCCTTCTGCGCCAGATCCAACGTCTGACCGGTCTCGATCTTCTGGCCCGAAATCGCTTTCTCGCCGTCGACTTTCACCAGACCCTGCTCAATCAGGGAGTCCGCCTCGCGGCGTGAGCACACGCCTTCCAGCGCCAGCCATTTGTTGATCCGCAAGGGCTCGTCGCCGGAATAGGTTTTGGTCCAAGCCATGGCGTGTCGCGCCTCCTGATATAGTGCGGCCCGTCATATCGGCGCTGGCCGTTCCTCGCAACATTCAGTCGACATTGTGGGGCATTTCCGGCATAGGCGGGCGCCCCGCACGGAGATGATTGAATAATGACGGACCGCCGCACCGCAGCGCCCCTGCTCGCCTTTGGCCTGTTAGTCCTCGGGACCATTCTCGGCCTTGCCGGGACGGATTTGGTCCTACCTGCCGTTCCGTCCTTGCCGGAAACCTTGGGGGGCTCGCAGGCAATGGCGCAGCTGGTGCTGGCCGCCTTCGTGGCAGGTGGTTGTATCGGTCTGCTGGCCTTCGGTGAACTCGGCGCACGGATCGACCAGCGCAATTTGTTGGTCATCTCGCTTGCGGCCTATGCGCTGGTCTCGTTCGCCTGCATGGCCGCGCCGTCCCTGTCCGTTCTGGTTGGACTGCGGTTCTTGCAAGGTCTGACCGGATCTGCCGCAGCTGTGTTTGCTCCAGGCATGATCCGCGCCATGTTTTCCGAGGAGAAAGCCGTTGGCGCACTTGGCTTCATGGCGAGCATAGAATCCTTGATCCCTGCCCTCGCCCCCGTGCTCGGCGTCTGGCTGCTGCTGGCATTCGGCTGGAAAAGCTCTTTTCTCGCCCTGGGCATCTTGAGTCTAGGCGTTGCGGCGCTCGTCGCCATGCTGCGTCATCGCCTGCCCGCGCCGCCGTCGACGCGGGCGCCGGGTAGCTATCTGCGCCACGTGATCAATCCGGTCTTCCTGCGCTATGCCCTGAGTCAGGCCTTCACACTCGCCGGACTGCTTATCTTTGTGTTCGGCGCACCGGCCATGATCACCAAGGGCCTTGGCGGCGACCTGGGCGACTTCATCATCATGCAGGTTACAGGGATTGCGTTCTTCATTGCAGGATCGAACTTTGCCGGCAAGCTGTCCGCACGGTTCGAACCTGAACCGATGATCCTGTTCGGATCGACTATGTCCGCCGCAGGCCTGGCTGGTATTCTGATTTACGCACTGTTGGGTGGGACAGCACCACTGATGCTCGCCGCCCTGTTTGTGCCGGTCAATCTCGGCCTCGGCTTTCGGGGACCTCCCGGTTTCTATCGCGCGGTTGTCGCTGCGCGCGGAGATGATGCGCGCGGGTCGGCACTCGTCCTCGTGGCCATCCTTTCCACGACGGCTGCCGGCACCGCCATCGCCGCGCCGTTCGTCACATTTGGCATGGTACCACTTGCGGCGATTGGGACAGCAGTCTCCTGCGCCTCGGTCCTGTGCCTGATCGCCTTGCCGAAGCTCAGCGCCTGAGCCGAACTCACGCGATACCGAACAGAGCTTCGCTATTGTCGAGGAAAGGGGAACCGCCTTCGGTGATGCCGGAGACACGGCCCGGCGCGGTGGCCAGAACAGTCTCGGAAAAGAAGCCCGCAAGTGCCAGTTGGCGTGCCCGGAAGCTGCCTTCCTCACCGCGTGCAGCAACAGCTGCCCGCGTCAGGAAGTGCCCGCCAATCACGTCTCCCGCCAGCGCGAGATAGGCCGTCGCGCCCGCAAGCGCCTTGTCCTGATCGCGATCCTTCATCGCTTCCAGCATCCAGTCGCTGGCTTCGCGCAGGGCTTCGGCGCCAGCGCGCAACCGGTCTGCAATCTGCACAAGCTGTGGGTCATTGGTCGCGCGGGCATCTGCCGCCGTCGCCTCGACCTCACCCAGCATCACTCGCATGGACTCACCATTCGTGCCGGTCAGTTTACGCCCGACAAGGTCGATGGCCTGAATGCCATTCGTGCCTTCATAGATCGGGGCAATCCGGGAGTCGCGATAAAGTTGGCCTGCGAGTGTCTCACCCATAAAGCCCATGCCGCCATGTATTTGCACACCAAGGCTCGCCACATCGACGCCCATATCCGTGCACCATGCCTTGGCAATTGGCGTCAGCAGGTCTTCCCGCATCTTTGCAGCAGCGCGTGTGGTTTGATCCGGGGACGCCTCGGCGAGGTCTGCGGCGACCCCACAGGCATAACAGATCGAACGCGCTGCAGCGACGCGAGCGCGCATGGTCGTCAGGGTACGGCGCACGTCCGCATGGTGCAGGATTGGAGCGGGGCCCTCAATGCCCGGTGCCTTGCCTTGCTTGCGCTCCTGCGCATATTCGAGTGCCGTCTGGTAGGCCGCCTCGCCCACAGCAACTCCCTCAAGGCCGACATTCAGGCGTGCGGAATTCATCATGGTGAACATGCAGGCCAAGCCCTTGTTCTCCTGACCGATCAGCCATCCGGTCGCGCCATCATATTCCATCACACAGGTCGGCGAGGCGTGGATGCCCATCTTCTTTTCAAGACCGATACATTTGACGGCATTGCGTGCGCCAAGGCTACCATCCGCTTCAACCATAAACTTCGGCACGATGAAAAGAGAGATGCCGCGCGAACCTGCGGGCGCATCCGGCAAGCGCGCCAGGACCAGGTGTATGATGTTCTCGGCGACATCATGATCGCCCCATGTGATGAATATCTTCTGCCCACTGATGGCGTAGCTGCCATCTTCCTTCGGCACGGCTCTTGTCTTGAGCGCGCCAACATCCGAACCGGCCTGCGGCTCCGTCAAATTCATGGTGCCGGTCCAATTGCCGGCCACGAGGTTGGGAAGATATGCCTGCTTCTGGTCATCTGTGCCGTGCGCCAGCAGGGCCTCAACTGCGCCGAAGCTGAGCATAGGGCAGAGCCCGAACGACATGTTGGCCGCGTGGAACATTTCCATGACCGCCAAGGCGAGCGCCTTCGGCAGGCCCTGCCCGCCCCATTCCTCTGGCGCCGACAGGCCCATCCATCCACCCTCCCGGAATTGGGCGTAGGCATCAGCAAATCCCGGCGCGGCCTTCACCCCATCCTCGGTCAGTACGGCACCGTGCGCGTCGCCAGATGCATTGAGCGGCGCCAATACATCACGTGCCAGCTTGTTGGCTTCTTCCAGGATCGGCGTGATCAACTCGGGGTCATAATTGCCGAATGGCTCCAGCCCTTCCAATCGGGACAGGCCTGCAACGGACTGGAGCGCGAACGCCATATCGTTGAGCGGAGCGTCATAGGCCATGTATTTCTCCCAGAATCCGAATAGGTTATATCCTGAAGAGCATTTAGCGCGGGGATGGTGCCACGCCAACTGCGCCCTATAATCACCTGAACCGAACCTATAGATGTCCAGGAGACACGAATATGCGCAAAATCCTACTTTCCGCTTCCGTCCTCGCGCTCGCCGCTTGCGGCGCCGCCGAGACCACGGCCCCTGCAGCAGAGGCCCAGACGCCCGCCACTGAGACAAGTGAAACAGCTGCTCCGGCTGCAGAAGAGACCGCACCGGCCCCGGAAATGGCTCCGGCCGGCACGTATGTGCTCGATCCGACGCATGCGTCGCTTGTCTGGACGGTGAATCATTTCGGCCTGTCCAACTATACAGCCCGCTTCACCAAGATGGATGCCACACTGGAGTTCAATCCTGATGACGCGTCCGCCACATCGCTGACCGTCACGGTCGACCCGACATCGGTCGAAACAGACTATCCGGGCGATTTCAAAGCGACGCACGCCGATTCGCCGTACGACACGTTCGATGAAGAAATCGCGCAGGATCCAACCTATTTCAACGCAGGCGAATATCCCGAGATTACCTTCACCTCGACAGAAATCACAACAACCGGCCCGACCACCGGCACTGTCACAGGCGATCTGACCTTCCTTGGCGTGACCAAGCCAGTGACGCTGGATGTTACTTACAACGGCACCGCGACCTTCCCTTGGGCCCCGGAACAGCCAAAAATCGGCTTCTCCGCCACCGGCTCGCTCAATCGTTCCGAATTCGGCCTGTCGAAAATGGTGCCAAACCTGGGTGACACGATCCACCTGACCATCGAGGCGGAATTCGCCAAAGCTGCCGAATAAGACAGGAACATCCTCGACATGAAGACTGAAACGTCTCGTTACACGATCGTCGCCATCACCCTTCACTGGGTGATGGCAGCCCTTCTTCTGTTCATGATCTGGCTCGGCTGGAACATGGACGACAACGAAGTACGCTTTCAGCTTCACAAATCGATCGGGATCCTGCTTCTGTTCCTCACCTTGGTCCGGGTGATCTGGCGAGTCATGAACCCGCCACCGCCACTTCCGGAAGAGATGCCAGCCCATGAAAAGCTGGCGTCTCATCTTGTCCACATGGCATTCTATGGACTGATGATCATTCTGCCCCTGGCAGGATGGCTGCTTGTCTCCACTTCCAAATTCAAGGTGCCGACCGTCCTGTTTGAGACGGTCAGCTGGCCCCACTTGCCTGCGCCGGATTTTCTGCGCGGAGATATTGCGCACGTCATCATCGAGAACATCCATTCCAAAGGCGCTTGGGTTCTGATCATCCTGCTAGGCCTGCATGTGGCCGGCGCGGTGAAGCATGAATTCGCTGCTGAAGACGGAGTATTGAAGAAGATGTTGCCTGGCTTGTTCGGAAAGCCTGCGACACCCCCCACCGCACGAGGATATGTCCGCGCCTTCGGAACGGCGATCATTGCCTTTGCCCTCATCGCGATCATACCGATTGCCGGCTCAGGTCAATCCAGCAGCGCCACACCGCAAACTGACGAGGCCGTCGCCCCCGCAGACGAAACCATCGAAGCGAATTGGGATGTCGATTACGACACTTCTGAAATTCGGTTCACGGGTATGTATGATGGAGCCGAATTCACCGGCCCCTTTGACGATTGGTCAGCAGATGTGGAATTCCATCCTGAAGCACTCGATGAGTCTCGTGTGCTCGTAACGGTCCGGACCGCTACCGCCGATGCTGGCAAGAAGCTCTACAATGACAGCCTGAAGGGCCCGGAATGGTTCGACACGACCACCTATCCTGACGCCCAGATCAGCCTGAGCAACTTCAGCGAAACAGACACCGGCTATAGCGCAGATGCTGCAATATCGCTGAAGTCCGAGCTGGTCACGGTGCCGCTCGACTTCACGCTTGAAATCGATGGCGACACCGCGATGCTGGCTGGAAAAGCGGTCATGAGTCGCAAAGCCTTCAATCTCGGCCAGGACTCTGATCCCTCCGGAAGCTGGGTTGGCGATGAAATCACAATCTCCGTAACGGGAACCGCCACGCGCAAATAATGCGCTGATGGCTTCCGGGGCCGCGACGCGAATGCTAAGCCCGCGCGCATGACTGCCATCGCTCCTATCGAATCCAGCACACTCCAACTGGCTGCCAGCTTCCTGCGCAAGGGCGGGCTCGTCGCCATGCCGACCGAGACCGTCTACGGGCTCGCCTGCGATGCATCAAACCCTGACGCGGTGGCACGACTATACGCAGCCAAGGGGCGTCCCAGCTTCAACCCCCTGATCGCGCATGTTGCTTCACTGGAAATGGCGCAAGCCGAAGCCGTATTTTGTGACGCAGCGTTCAAACTCGCACATGCGTTCTGGCCTGGTCCGCTTACCTTGGTCTTGCCTGTGGCGTCGACCGGGACGGTTTGCGACCTGGCCCGGTCCGGCCTCGACACGATTGCACTACGCATGCCTGCCCACCCCGGCGCGCGTAGCCTGATCGCGGGTTTCGGTCGTCCGGTTGTCGCCCCGTCGGCCAACCGGTCCGGACATATCAGCCCGACGCTGGCCGAACACGTCAAAGCCGATCTCGAGGGCAAGGTCGACCTGATCCTCGACGGTGGGCCGTGCACGCAGGGCATCGAATCCACCATTGTCTCATTTATCGGTGACCAGCCAACACTCCTGCGAGCCGGCACGGTCGAAACCTCCGCCCTCGAAGCAGTCCTTGGCACGTCACTCGCCCGTGCAGACGAGGGCGATGGCATCTCCGCCCCTGGGCAACTGAAAAGCCACTATGCACCCAATGCCCGGTTGCGTCTCAATGCGAGCGCCCCCGAAGCAGGGGAGACCTGGCTGGGTTTCGGCCCGGATGAGGCAAATGGGCTCAACCTCTCGCCATCTGGCAACCTGACCGAGGCTGCTGCAAACCTATTCGCCATGCTGAGACAACTGGATGCAGAGGCCGACCGCATCGCCGTCGCGCACATTCCGAATGAGGGGCTTGGCGAAGCCATCAATGATCGTCTCGCTCGGGCCGCGCACCGAGATGACTGATGGAAGCAACAAACTCGAAATCGCGCAGGAAATGAGTAGGTTTACCCAATGACAGAGCTTAGCCCGGACTTCCTGACCGCTGCCCAAAACCTGCTCGGCCCGAGGGGGTGGAGCATGGCGGCGGAAGAGCTCGCCAAAGTGTCGTCGCCCTGGCGCGGCACCTACAAGGGCGAGACGCCTTTCCTCGCAAAGCCCGCCACAACGGAAGAGACCGCTGCACTGGTGCGACTTTGCAATGAACATGGCGTCGCGATCACACCTCAGGGCGGCAATACCGGCCTGGTTGATGCGGGCACGCCGCATGGCGAAATCTGTGTGTCGATGCAACGGATGAATGCGGTACGTGCACTCGATGCGTTCAACAATTCGCTCGTGATCGAGGCTGGCGCTCCCCTTGTCGTGGCGCAGCAAGCGGCCGACGACGCCCAGCGCTTGTTCCCGCTTTCACTCGGCTCGGAAGGCACCGCCACGATTGGCGGCCTGATTTCGACCAATGCTGGCGGGGTCGCGGTGCTGCGCTATGGCATGATGCGCGACCTGATCCTTGGCCTCGAAGTCGTGCTGCCGAATGGAGATATCTGGAACGGCCTGTCGGGCCTGCGCAAGAACAATACGGGCTACGATCTGAAACACTTGTTTGCTGGCGCAGAAGGTACGCTCGGTATCATCACGGCTGCGACCCTGAAACTGTTTCCCAAGGTTCAGCGCGCGAGCGCCTGGGTCACCTGCACAACAGCAAGCGACGTCGTGAAACTGCTCGCAATGGTTCGCGACCATGCCGGCGATACGGTTACGAGCTTCGAGATCATCCCCGCCAATGCCGTCGCCATGGTACAGGCAGACGTGCCGGACACGCGCGACCCACTTCCATCTGATTTGCCTTGGCGCGTGCTGATCGAAGTTTCCATGTCGCGCGCCGAACATGCCCGCGACGTTCTGGAAGGCGCACTCGCCTCAGCATATGAGAGCGAACTTGTGCAGGATGCCGTCATTGCCGAAAGCGTCGCGCAAGCCGAAAGCTTCTGGCACATCCGCGAGACAATCCCCCTGTCGAAACGAGCATATGGCACCGCGCTGAACCAGGACATCTCCGTACCGGTCAGCCGCATTCCCGAATTTATCGATGCTTGCAACGCGGCTGTTCTGGAAAAGGTGCCTTCAGCGGAGTTTGTGATCTTCGGTCATGTCGGCGATGGCAATCTCCATTATTCTGTTTGCGAGCCAGCCAGCGCAAAGCGTCCAGTTCTACGTGGTCAGGATGAAGCAATCTTTCGTATCATCTATGATCAGGTCATGAGCTTCGACGGATCCATTAGCGCCGAACACGGTGTTGGGCGGCTGAAACGTGATGAACTGGAACGCATTCGTCCGAAGGCAGCCACCGAAATGATGCGTGCCATCAAACATGCGCTAGACCCAAACAAGATCATGAACCCCGGTCGCGTCATCAATTCCTGATCGGGTTCCCAGTTGCCTTCCCGCCAGATCGCTGTAGCGTCCACAGACCAATGCGGGAGACATAAATGCGTACACACCTTGCCGCCATCGCGCTCATCGCGCCGCTGATCGCCTGTGAGCCTACGCCTCCAATCGTAGGCGGACCGTGCAGCTATGAAACCACAATCATCTCGGCAACGGTGACCGAAGTCGATGAAGACGGCGCTTTGTTCGATGGGCCCGAGGGAGAATTGTGGGTCCCGGCCTCCTACTTGGGCACGCTGCCGGAAGTCGGAGAGACACTCACGCTGAAACGCGATCAGATCACCCAGGGCACATGCACGCCGGAAATGTACGAAGTGGTCGCAGCCGATGTCAGCGACGAGGACTAACGTCCCGAGCGGCGACTGGAAACGACCATGAGAAGGCCGTCCAGCGTCGATGCACTTGCGGAGTTTGGACGTGCGCGCTTGTCACGCTCTTTCTTCATGCGCGACTTCCTGTATTCGGATATCGCCGCGCTTCACGGCTTCTCGAACGTTCCCGATGATCCGGACCTTGCCATTACCGCCGGCACGAAGCTCTGCACGGAATTGCTGGAACCCTTGCAGGACGTTTTCGGGCGCATCGCCATCCGGTCCGCCTATCGCTCTGCTGAAGTGAATGGATTTGGCAACCAGATGCAGCGGGACAAGAAGAAGGGCTACAATTGCGCCTCGAACGAAAGCAATTACGGCCATCATATCTGGGACCGGCGGGATGCCGAAGGAAACATGGGTGCAACCGCCTGCGTCGTTATTCCAGCCTTCTACGATGCTTTCCACGCAGAAGGGGACTGGCAGAAACTGGCCTGGTGGATCCACGACCATTTGCCTTATTCAACGCTATACTTCTTCCCGAAACTCTGGGCCGTGAACATTCAGTGGCGCGAAAATCCGGTTCGCCAGATCGACAGCTATACCCCGCCGCGTGGTCGGCTGACAGATGAGAGTAAGCCGAATTTTCACGGCTCACACGAAGCGGAGTGGGCATCCCTGCGTGACGTTTTCCCGAAAGCCTGAAAGGGTCAGCTGGCAAGCGCTGCAGATATCTCCGCATGCGACGCAAACACATCCTGCGCGCCCGCCGCCCTGAGCCGGTCGCCAAGCCCCGCATCGGCATGACCACCGCCCGTAAAGCCCCACGCTGTCATCCCGGCGGCGCGCGCGGCTGTCACACCATTCACGCTGTCTTCGAGTACGACACATTTGTCGGGCCGGGCACTGATCTGTTCGGCTGCGTGCAGAAACAGGTCAGGCGCAGGCTTTCCATTGGTCACGAGGTCTGAGGAATATATGTGCGGCGCAAAAGTATCGTACAGGCCAGTGAGACGAAGTTTACGGACGAGCTTTGGTGCCTCGGAAGACGACGCCACTGCCTGCGCCCCAGAGAACGCGGCGGAAATGTCCAACACACCTTCAATCGCGCGCAGATCCGTTTCGAAGTGTTGCCAGATGCGCGCCTGCAACTGGTCGGCAAAATCCGGAGGCAAGGGGCGTCCACGCTCAATGGCATCCGCCGCGAGAGCCGCATGGAAGTCCCGATTGTGCAGGCCGACAAAACGCGAAACGAAAATCTCGAACGGATAGTCGAGCCCCCAGCCAGAGAGCATTTCCCGTTCAGTGGCGATGGAGATTGTTTCGGAGTCGACCAACACCCCATCGCAATCAAAGATCAAGGCGTCCACAGAGCCTATCCCCGCCGCCCGAACAGGCGTTCGATGTCGGCGAGCTTCAGCTCCACATAGGTCGGCCGCCCATGATTGCACTGGCCGGAATGTGGCGTCGCTTCCATCTGGCGGAGCAGCGCATTCATCTCCTCGCCATTCAGTCGTCGTCCGGCTCGCACTGAACCGCGGCACGCCATGTTCCCCATGACTTCCTCGAACCGCTCCTTGAGCGCGAGGCCCGCATCATATTCGGCGAAGTCATCGGCGAGATCACGGATCAAGCCCATTGCGTCCATTTCCCCGAACAGGGCGGGGGTGGCCCGTACACAGATCGCGCCGGCCCCAAAAGGTTCGATTTCCAGACCCAGCCCAGCCAACTCGTCGGCGCGCTCGAGCACGCGGGTCGCCTCGTCCTCAGTAAGCTCCACCACATCCGGGATCAGCAGCGCCTGACGCCTTACCCCACCCGCAGCCATTTGGCGTTTCATGTCCTCGTAGACCAGCCGCTCATGAGCGGCATGCTGATCCACGATAACAATGCCATCCGCTGTCTGCGCAACGACATAGGTTTCGTGCAACTGAGCGCGGGCGACGCCGAGTGGAAAGTCAGAAGGCATACCTTGCGCGGGCGCGGCTTCCGGCTCCACCCGTGCGGACGGAGCGGCATCATATCGATAGGCAGGTGGTGGTGCTTCTTGCAGCCCCGCCATCACATCGCCAGAGGGCGGAAGAGGCTGGTCGAAATCAATGCCCGATGGCTGGCGATAATAGGAAGAGGGGGAAGCTTGTCGCTCTGGCGCAGATGGCAACGACCAGAGATTGGCTGACGTGGCCTCTTCGATCCGAACCTTGCCGAGCGCAGAATTCGCGACCGTGGTCGACGCTCTGTGTCCCGCCGCGGCCAGCGCATGACGCAGTGCGCCAATCATCAAACCTCTTACATTCCCCGCATCGCGGAAGCGCACCTCGGTCTTGGCGGGGTGCACGTTCACATCGACATATTCCGGGTCAAGATCAACAAACAGCGCCGCCAACGGGTGCCGGTCGCGCGCCAGGAAATCCTGATAGGCGGCGCGGATTACGCCATTCAGCATACGGTCCTTCACGGGCCGACCATTGACGAACAGGAATTGCATCTGGGCGTTGCCGCGATTGAGCGTCGGCAGGCCGGCAAAGCCAGCAAGGCGAACACCTTCGCGCTCGGCATCAATCTCCAGCGCGTTCTCACGGAAATCACGTCCCATGATTCCGCCGAGCCGGGCCAGTTGGCCGGAGGCGCCTTCGGCTTCAGCGGCATAGCGCAGCGAGTTCCGGCCATTATTTTCCAGCGAGAAAGCAACATGCGGATTGGCCATGGCGAGACGCTTGATCGTGTCAGTCACAGCCATGCTTTCGGCGCGCTCGCCCTTCATGAACTTCAACCGGGCGGGAGTCGCGTAGAACAGGTCGCGCACTTCGATGCGGGTGCCAGTCTCGCCGCGCCCGGTAAACGCCGCCGGGCGAGGGCCTTCCATCCGTCCCGCCTCAACAAAGACTTCGGCTGCGTCTTCGCCGGTCGCGCGGGATGAAATGCTGCAGCGGCTGACCGAGGCAATCGACGGCAACGCTTCACCCCGGAAGCCCATCGTGTGTATGTTCAGCAAATCCACTCGCCCGCCGGCATCCGGCACGAGCTTGGAGGTTGCATGGCGTTCCAGCGCGACGAGCAGATCGTCGGCAGACATGCCACAGCCATCATCTTCGATGATGATCCGTTTCAGGCCCCCCGCTTCGATGGAGACAGAAATACGGCGAGCGCCAGCGTCCAGAGCATTCTCGACCAATTCCTTGACGGCGGCCGCCGGGCGCTCGACCACTTCGCCCGCCGCGATCCGGTTCACGACATCAGGTGGCAGCTTGCGAATCTCGGGGCGAGGGCGGGCGGAATCAGGCATCTGGTTACAATACCCCGGCTGACGCGCTTTGTCCCCGCCTGCCCGCACGGTTTCAACAGAGACCAGCCAAGGCGGGTATGTCCGGCTCGCGCCCGGCGTCCAGTTGACGCAGGCCGGTTGCCTTCCGTGCGGTTACCCCACAAAGTGCGCCGGAACATTCCGGAGCCTGAAATTCCATGAAGTTGACTTCTTCCCTCGCCGTCGCCGCAATAGTGTTGCTCACCGCTTGTGGCGGCTCAGATGCGCCTGCAAATGACACCCCGGCCGAGGAAGCACCTCCGGCGAAGGCCCCGGCAGAAGCGGCGCCCGCCGCTGCCCCCGCTGAAGCGGCGGTTGATGCGGTATCACCGTTCGCGGCCCTGCCCGCCCCGTACAATACCGCCGATTATGCGCGCGGTCGCCGCACCTGGAAGCTCTGTCAATCCTGCCACATTACGGCGGAAGGCGGCGGTAATCTCGTTGGCCCGAACCTGCATGGGCTGTTCGGTCGTGAGGCCGGCACACTGGAGGGCTTTGCCTATTCCCCTGCCCTGCAAGAAGCCGACTTCATCTGGACGCCCGACAAGGTCGATCACTGGCTGGAGAACCCGCGCACTTTCCTGCCTGGCAACCGCATGACGTTTGCGGGTGTACGCAAACCGGACGACCGCCTGGCGGTTGTCGCCTATCTGATGAGTGAGACCGGCTTCACCGCCGAAGCTACCCCGGAAGACGTCCCTGCGGAATAGACTGGTGTGATTAATGCCGGAGGATAAGGGCGAGCAGCACAGCATGCTCGTCAAACTCTCCGGCAAATTCCTCTCGATACCCGATCGCCACATCGGCCCATCCGAAATGATAGCCAAGCTTGGTCTCATACTTGTTTGAATCCGCCGTTTCGTTCCCGCGCTCGACCCAAAGCTGCTGGCTTATAAAGAAGTCCTGCCAGATATCGACGCCATAGCCGAACTCGGCGCGCTGGCGGACACAGCCATCTTCATGACGGATCACAGCGGCATCCGCGAAGACATAGAAGTTACGACCGCCCCGCAGGCCAGACAGGCCGCCGCTGAGGCGGGCTTCGGCGCCCCACTCGTCGCATCCGAATACGCCGGCCAGGGAGCTGCCATGAACCAGGCCGCCTTCAACGCCGACGGCCCACCCCTTGTGGGTGACCAGTTGCCGACGCAGCGTGGCGCGCCAGAACTCCTTGTTGAACTGGCTGCCGACCTCATAGGCCACCGCCTCTGATTTTGCGGTAACCGTCCAATTCGGTGCGAAGCCATACTCGCCGTAGAGCGAAACGCGGTTTCCACGGACGCCTTCCAGCTCCTCTTCAGTGCCGACGGCCTCGGCATACCAACCTTCATGCGGTTGGGACCAAGGCCCTGCCGAAGCGGGTACGGCCCATGCCAGCCCGAGAAAAAGAACCCCAAATCCCCTCATCGCAGAGAAACCTAGTGAAGAAATCTGGGGTTGAAAACCATTTTCTGTCTCGCGTGGAATCCATGAAAATGAAAAAGCCCCCGCCAAATTGGCGAGGGCTTTTTTAGTCGTCCATGTAATCCGCGCGCTTAGAGGCGGAACCGGATCTGGTCGGACCAGAAGCGCTCAAGGCGAGAAATGGTCTTGTTCAGTTGCGACAGGTCATCCGGACGCACGCTGGCCGTTGGCTCAAGCGCGCCGGCCTGCTTCTCGAAGAGGGCCTCGACCCGTTTGCGAACCTTCAGACCGCGCTCGGTCAGGCTGAGCGTGACGGTGCGCTTGTCATCTTCGGAGCGGGTCTGGATCAGATAGCCGCCTTCCTGGAGTTTCTTGACGTTGTAGGAGAGGCTGGTGCCAGCAAAGGCGCCACGAGCCCGAAGAACAGATGCGGGGGCTTCGCCTTCGCCAATTTCATAAAGCAACAATGCCTGAACGCCGGTCAGCGACCGCTCGCCGCCGCGCTCCAGATCGTCCTTCACAACATCATGAAGACGACGGTGCGCCTGCTCAAGCAAAGACAAAGACTTCAGGAAAGACTCGCCCAACGAATTGTTCGCAGTATCCTGCGCTTCTGCAATCATCATTTTCATCACCACTCAACTATTCACTCAACTTTTGTTGTAGTTTGAGTAGAAATACACGAGCAATCCTAATGAATTGATAAGCATGCCCTTTTCTCAAGAGTAGAAGGTTAATATCCACGCGAATACATTAACCGTTACTATTACGTAACGATTTGGGCCTGTCAGGTTTGGATATCATGAAAGTATTCGCTCAAGCGAACGTGTCGACCGTGCCGCGAATGCCGTATTTCGGACTAGGCCCATGCACGTTCGGCTCTGCACGACTGTCGATCAGCATGAATACGAAAACGATCAGGCCGCCGACATAGGGAATCAAGTTCAGCAGGTACATCCAGCCGGACAGATCCTGATCATGGAAACGCCGTACGGTGACAGCTATACCCGGAATGATGGTATAAAGTATCCAAAGCGCGGTGAAGAGAGGGAGAAAGTATCCCTCGGAGTCGTCGACGCCAAATATTGATAGGGTAAGGATCGTGTCGACAACAAACGCCAAGATGAGCGCAAGTATCGAAAACAATATGTATCCCCAATACTCTTGGCGGCGTGCGCGGCCATTGAACTTGAAATAGCTGGATGACAGACATCTGAGAAAGTACGTCCAGATACCGTCACTCTTGACTGCCATGGGCTGCGCATAGGGTGCAGCCCCCGCATACCCCTGACTAACGGGCTGCGGCGGAACTGGCTGTGTAGAGGGTTGTCCGGTAGCCTGGAGCAAATAGATATCGCGCGCCTCGTCACCCATACCGACGAAATCGACAACATGCCCCTGGACGAGCCGATTGTTGTCCCGCACCTGTGCCTGAGAGAAATTGTAGCGCACACCATCGTCTCCGAGGATGAGGCCTAGCCCCTCCACAGAGTCAGCCTTCAATACTTGTCCGCGCATACATGCTCCTGAATCGCCCCAACTTTGAGTGTGGCCACTATTTCAAGGCCTTGGCTCGCGCTCAATCCCCAAAGGTCAACTCATCGTCGCCCAATGGTGCGAAATATCTCGCCACGTCCGCATCGCTGACCTCTTCCAGCGTGGCCGGCTTCCATTTCGGAGCATTGTCCTTGTCGATAATGACCGCGCGAACGCCTTCAAGGAAGTCATGACTTTGCACTTTACGCCAGCCAATGCGGTACTCCATCCGCATGTTCTCTTCAAAGTTATCAAGTTTGGCGCCATCTCGAACCTGACGAAGGGCAACCTTCACAGTCTCTGGGGACTTCGTTCGAATGGTCGCCGCCTGCTCGGATGCCCACTCATTGTCAGCCGCGTCCAACGCAGCAACAATCTCCTCGGCGGTGTCCTTTGCAAAGTAATCATCAATCAAATCGCTATGCGCCGCAAAGCTGCCCGCTGGCACAGGATGGGTCATGCCGCGCAGGATCTCGTTCAGCATTTCGGCGGCACCGACGGAGAAATCCGCGCCTTCGATCTGCTTTTTCAGGTTCGGCACCAATTCCGATGGCAGGAAATGCGTCGCCACCCGGGCCGCAGCGACATCTGCGCCCTTCAAACGCGCCCCCGTCAGCGCCAACCATGTACCAAGATAGCCCGACAGGCGCGGCAGGAACCAGCCACCCCCCACGTCCGGGAACAGGCCGATCCCGGTCTCCGGCATGGCGAACAGCGTGCGCTCGGTCGCAACCCGGTGAGAGCCATGCACAGACAGGCCGACCCCTCCGCCCATGGTCACACCATCCATGATCGCCAGCACCGGCTTGGGAAAGGTCTTCAGCGCGGCATTCATCCGATATTCGACATTGAAGAAAGCGCGCGCCTCGCTCGCATCCCCCGCGCCGCTATCGGCCAGCATGCGAATGTCACCGCCAGCGCAGAACCCCCGCGTTTCTTCTTCATGGTCGATCATGACCAAGTGAACGGTCGGGTCTGCCGCCCAGCGTTCCAAGGCGGCCAAGATAGTGTCGCACATAGGTGCGTTCAGCGCATGCAACGCCTTTGGCCGCGTCAGCGTAACTCGTCCCACACCGCGATGGGTCTCCACCGATACGTCATTCGACATGCTTTATCCCTTTGTCTCAGGCGCTTTACGCCGATCATTATCTGTTTCGCCTACCCCTACATTCGACGCCTCGCGGATCAAGCCCGACTCGTGCGTCAGGACGTTAACAGTCCGCAAATCCAGATTGGAAATTCCTGGCAATAGCAAACCGCGAATGTTTACTCGTTGAGACTATTCTTCGCCTATGAGACAGACCGACCTTCCCGGTGCAGAGCTGCGTGGACGCCGCACTCCGGTGATCGCCAAAGGTATTCTGAAACTGGGTTTCTTGCGCTCAGTGCCGTGCGATATTCGCAACATTTCATCCGGCGGAGTCCGCTTTGCGACCCGCAAGGAAATCAATCTGCCAGAAACCTTCTCGATCCGTCTGCCCAACAGTAAACAACCGCGCCTGTGTCAGCGGCGTTGGCAACTCGGTCGCGAGACCGGTGTCGAGTTTATCTGATCCATTCCCTTTGTAGCGGCAGGGTGAGGAGGCAGGAACTTCTCAAATGAACCCTCCGCCTAGCGTGGTAACAGCGCCGTATCGCAATGCCAGCAAGCTTCGGCGCTGCCTGCGCCAATGGGGCTGCCGGGCGGGATATCGACTTCAGGTGTGGACGGCATGACGGGTAGAGATGGCCTGTCGAGATGGGCTGTAATACGACGGGAGAGCTCGTCCCGCACTGCCACATCCGCTGGATCAGCTCGCCGCGAACGGGACACAATCCGGCGCGCCAGAGCGCTGAGATATGCATTGGTCTGGATCACCGTTTCAGTCGTCGCATTTGTGTTTGCGGCAAGGTCTATCAGTACGGAAACGTACCGCACTTGCTCGCGCCGCAGGATACTCGCCTGACGTGGCGTGTCAGCATCTTTGAACAGCGCCTCCTCCACTTCGCGCAAGACATCACCATAGCTCAGCGCGTTCGCGTCGCGGCGTTCAGTTTCGATCAGGCGTGCAACGCGCTGGGGATGCAGCAAGGCGCCCAAGGTTTGTGAGGCCGATGTGTCAGCGGCTGTCAGAAGATCAAACATCGCCCCGGTTTCGCCTGGGAAATATTCCGCCCCCGCGCCCGCCCCACGGAACGACACCAGCGGCGGCGTCAACAGGTCGAGCGTCCGGTCTGGCAGATCAAGCACGGCCGGATCCAGCGTTGCCACCAGCGCACTGAGCGCGCCGCGTTGCTGATCTGCCGGCACAGGCGCTCCGCCAATATTGGCCTGCCCCGTTTCGGCATAGTGGAAATCATAACCGCCGATCATCTTCGCCGCTGCGTTCACCTGATAACGATGATAAAGATAGACCGGCACGATCACCGCCCGCAGACGCGAGGTCGGCTCGCCTGGCTGCAGCGCGCCGAGGCCGAACCGTTCAAGCGCTACTTTCCGTACCCGCATCACCTCCGTCAGGGAGGCGACAGGGTCTGTGCCATTGTCCCAGACGCTCGCATAGGGATGCGCGGTACCCACGCCACGCCCCTGCGGATCATCGATGTATCGCAGTCCGCTTCCCCAGGCCGATTCCAACAGTTCGTCTCCTGCAGCATTCTCGTCCGTGCCATCAGGATATTGCCGGTAGAGCCACATTGCAGACACTATGTCCCACTCACCGATTCCGACATCATAGGCAGCTGAGAAATCCAGCTCCCCATTCTGGCCGACCCAAACAAGCGGTGCCGGATAATCCATCACCGACGCGCGCTCATTCGAGGACGCCGCAAAATTGTGGGCAAAGCCAAGCGTGTGGCCAACTTCATGCGCAGCCAATTGGCGAATACGGGACAGAGCGATCTGGACAGGATCATCCGCCGCGCCAGTGCCGGTCTTTGATGCGCCCGCCAGTCCTTCAAAAATCATCCTGTCCTGGCGCACACGCTGACTACCCAGAATAACGTTGGCTTTCAGCATTTCACCCGTACGCGGATCGGTCAGTCCACCACCATAGGACCAGCCGCGGGTCTGGCGGTGCACCCACTGGATCACATTATAGCGGACATCAAGTGGATGGGCGCCTTCGGGCAGGACTTGCACGCGATAGGAGTCCGGAAAACCAGCTGCCTCGAACACTTCGGCCCACCAGGATGCCCCTTCAATCAGGGCGGCACGGATTTCCTCTGGCGCACCGGAATCGACATAGAAGACAATCGGCTCTTTTGCGGGGCTGCTCGCGGCAGTGGGGTCCTGCTTTTCCAGCCGAAAGCGGCGTGCGAAGGACTGCCCAACCTGTCCGCTCAGGGGCGCGGAAAAATCATAGTAGCCGACGTCAATCGCACCGCTGCGTGGATCGAACATGCGGGGCGTGTAGCCGTCATCCGGCAAGCGCACGAGCGATGTGTGCTGCACCAGCGTCACAGAGCGCGCATCAGCCGCCGTGGCCCAGACTTCCGCTTTCGGTTCGTCACTGCTCAGCGTCAGAAAGGCATCAAACTCGACATTGTCCGGAAAGGCCAGCGCCGCCGAAACGTCCGGCATGGACAACTCCTTCGAGATCTGGAACGCGCCGCCCTTGGGATGCTGTTTCAGCCGCGCGCGCACATCCATCGTGTCGCGCGTCAGATAGGACGACAGGTCCACCAACAATTCGCCCTCCGGTCCGGTGCCGAGAATTTCACCCGACCAGACAAAGCTGCGCGCAAAGGAATCCCGCACGGCTTTGCGCTCCTGCGGATTGTCGGCGCTGGCGCGATAGGTCCAGTTCTCGATCTCCGCGATGACCTTGTCGCCCACCTTGCGGAAGGCAACGATCTCACCGGCATTGGCGCGGCCCCGGTCCAGCCCGATCGGATTGGACCCGAGTCCCGCCGTCAGCCCTGTCGCCTGGATCGCGCGCAGGGCAACGCCCTCCGCGTCCGGCGCAGGCAGCGCGACCAGAACGCGCCCGCCATCCGCATCCAGGTAGAGGTCAACAAATCCCTCCTTGTGAACAAGCGATCCGGTTTCCTCGGCCCAATTCCCAGACTGCGCCCACGCCAGTGGAAGGACGAGCGTCGCCACCATCGCCAAAACCAGACTCTTCAATCCCCGCACAAGCGCACCTCTTCCGATCAGCTGAACCACAGCCGCACGGTGCCGCATATCGGATTGAGGTTCAATCGCTTTCCGGGCTGACAGCCCGTCAGGGCTCAGTGTGCCACCTTACCCGTCACAAGTCTGGGTATCGCGCATGATGCCGACCTTGGTGACCTTGCCGCTCTTGTTGTCGACGCCGAAATAGATGTCGCTATAGTCGTACAGCGTCTCATCGCCCTTGGTGACCACGCATTTCGGCTTGCCATAGGCCCCACGCGCCAGGATTTGCTCCGCGCCGGTCCCCACACCTATATCCGTGCGATACCGCGGGTCACGCGCGATGATCCAATAGACATTTTCATCCGCTGCGATGATGAGTCCATCATAGGTGTAAGTCGTTGCCCGCGTGCCTTCGATCGGCGTTGTATGGCGCGGCGTACCCATCACGGCGAACAGTTCGATCAGGCTCATACCCAACTCGACCTCGCCGACGCGCTCACCCCGGACGATTTGATTGTCATTCAGATTGGGCGGCGCACTGGCGCACGCGCCCAGCACAGCGAATCCGGCCACAATCGACAGCTTACGGAACATACGCATCGCCAGTCCTCCTTCTCTTGCACTCTACCAGAATGAAAGAACAGCGCAGCCACCGCCGCTTGTCCAGATACGGACGGCATGAAAACCTTCCCCGCACCCGCGAAAACGCTATAAATATCGGTAATGTTTGAAAAATTGCCCGAAAGGCCTAATCCTTGAGCATGTCCCGCGAGATGATGACGCGCATGATCTCGTTCGTACCCTCCAGAATCTGGTGCACGCGCAAATCGCGCACGATCCGTTCAACACCATAATCGGCGAGGTAGCCGTATCCGCCGTGTATCTGCAGGGCGTCGTTCGCAACCTTGAACGCAGTATCCGTGACAAAGCGCTTGGCCATCGCGCACCAACGCGTCGCGTCCGGCGACTTGCCGTCCAGTCGTCCGGCCGCCTCGTACAGCATGACCCTTGCGGCCTGAAGCTCGGTTTCCATATCCGCCAGCTTGAACGCCGTGTTCTGGAAGGTCGCAATCGCCTTGCCGAACTGTTCGCGCTCTTTCGCGTAGGCCACCGCCTTGTCGAGCGCGAGTTGCGCACCGCCGAGGGCACACGCCGCAATATTCAGCCGCCCGCCATCCAGCCCTGCCATCGCAAATCGGAAGCCGTGACCTTCCTCGCCAATTCGGTTTGCCGCCGGCACGCGAACGCCGTCCAGCATCACCTGCCGCGTGGGCTGGCTCTTCCAGCCCATCTTGCGCTCATTCGCCCCAAAGCTCAGCCCCGGCGTGTCCTTCTCGATAATGAAGGCCGACACGCCCTTGGCGCCGTCGTCGGAAGTGCGCGCCATCAAGACGTAAACGTCAGACGTGCCCGCGCCGGAGATGAATTGTTTCGTGCCGGAGATGACATAATCATCGCCATCCTTCACTGCGCGCGTCTTCAGGCTGGCAGCATCCGATCCCGCACCGGGTTCGGTCAGGCAATATGATGCGATCAACTCCATACGCGTCAGCCGCGGCACCCACGCCTGGCGCTGCGCGTCCGATCCGAACGTGTCGATCATCCAACTGGCCATATTGTGAATGGAAATGAATGCCGCCGTGGAGACATCCCCATAGGACAACTGCTCGAAGATCATGGCCGCATCGGTGCGCGTCAGGGCGCTGCCGCCGACTTCTTCAGAGACATAAATGCCCGCAAAGCCAAGCTCGGCCGCCTGCTTGATAACATCGACCGGGAAGTGGCTGTCTCGGTCCCATGCTTCCGAATGCGGCAGCAATTGCGCCTCGGCAAATTTGCGGGCCATGTCCCGGATCATCAATTGTTCGTCGGAAAACAAAGCACTCATTGTTAATTCCCCGTTTTTTGGCGTAAGAGGTTTCCACGGGAATTGAATGGGCAGCGCGCAATGTCAATGCAACACGCCAGCACACGCTATGGAATCGATGATGCGGACGCGTCAGAAGTCGGCGTGTTGGCCGAAGTGGACCGCGCCGCCAGCGCCCTGTTTGCTCCAACCGGCCTATTGTCCGAAGAGGCCCTGAAAGACCATGTACCCATCGACATCCTTGCCAGCGCTGCAGAGAATGGCGACCTGTTCACCGCGCGGCTGGACACCGGCGCGCCGGTAGGATTCGCGCTGGTCTCCCTGCGCGGCGGCATGCTCTATCTTGACCAGATCAGCGTCCATCCGGATCAGGGCCAGCGCGGCATTGGCGCGGCTCTGCTGACCCGTGTGATCGACGAAGCGAAGCGTCGCAAGCTGCGCCGCGTTGCGCTGTCCACTTTCCGCGACCTGCCCTGGAACGCGCCGTTCTACGCCAAGCATGGCTTTCGCGAGATCAGACGCAGTGATATGGCCGAGTGGATGCTGGAACTGGAACGTATCCAGGCCGAAGAACTCGACGTTTCCAAACGCTGTTTCATGGTGCGTAAAATTGGCTGGTTGTAGCCATCCGGATTTTGGACCAATGAGGCTCACATGACCCAATTCCCCCAAGCCTTCCCCGCCACCCGCATGCGCCGCTTGCGCCAGGCCCCATGGATCCGTTCGCTCGCTGGCGAAAACGTGCTGACGCCCGCTGATTTGATCTGGGCCGTCTTCGTCCATGATGGCGAAGATCGCATGCCCGTCGGCTCCTTGCCCGGCATTGATCGGCTGAGCGTCAAGGACGCCGCCAAGGCCGCCATTCGCGCGCGAGAGCTTGGCATTCCGGCCATCGCGCTGTTTCCCTATATTGGCGCAGACGGCAAGGACGAGACCGGCTCCGGCGCGCTGGACCCGGACGGGCTCGTGCCGCGCGCCCTGAAGGCGATGAAGGATGCTGCGCCCGAAGTCGGCCTGATCACGGATGTGGCGCTCGACGCCTATACCAGCCACGGGCATGACGGCCTGCTGGACGAAGACGGCACCATCCCGAATGATGCGACTACGGATAAACTGGTCCAGCAGGCGCTGGTCCATATCGGCGCGGGCGCCGATATCGTCGCCCCGTCGGACATGATGGATGGCCGCATCGGCGCGATTCGTTCGGCATTCGAGGAAGAAGGCTTCACCAACCAGATGATCCTCGCCTATGCCGCCAAATATGCCAGCGGATTCTACGGCCCCTATCGCGACGCCATCGGCTCGGCCGCCGCGCTGAAGGGCGACAAGAAAACCTATCAGCAAGATCCGGCCAATTCCGATGAAGCCCTGCGCGAGGTCGCGCTCGATCTTGCCGAAGGCGCCGACATGGTCATGGTCAAGCCCGGCCTTCCGTATCTGGACATTGTGCAACGCGTCAGCTCCACTTTCGGTGTGCCGACCATCGCCTACCAGGTCTCCGGCGAATACGCCCAGATAAAGGCCGCCGCCCAGAATGGCTGGATCGACGGAGATCGCGTCATGATGGAGTCGCTCATGTGCTTCAAACGCGCGGGCGCGAGCGGCGTGATCACCTATTTTGCTGAAGAGGCGGCGGTAAAGCTCGGATGATCAAGCCCGTACCTACCGCTGTCCGGCAGCACCTGCTCAGAGCAGTCACGGTACGCAACGAATTTTCAATGCAAGTTGCCGCGTCAGATTTCTTCACGCAGGAACTGCATGAAGGCCTCCACTTTGTGAGGCACATAGCGCCTTGACGGATGAACCATCCAGGCTGCCGTTCCGAATTGATTTGCGGCGCACTCGAAATCGGGAAACAGGTCTACCAGATCACCAGCTTCCAGCTCCGGCTTGCAGAGCCAATCTGGTAGCAATGTTGGCCCCAACCCGGCCAGAGCGCATTGGGTCATCGTCAGACCATGCGAGACGAGTAGCCGTCCATTGACCGGAACTTCAAAAGCTTCGCCTGCGGCGTCACGAAACAGCCAGTGCGTGCGATATCCGGGGAGCGGAAACAGGACACACTCACGCTCTGACAAATCTCTTGGGTGAAGCAGCCCGCCATTGCGCTGGATATAAGACGGGCTCGCACAGATTTGAAATTTTCGCGGAACCAGTTTGGTGGCGCACATCTCGCCGTCCGGTTCGGGACCGAACCGAATCCCGAGATCGATCTGATCGGCGACGAGATCGACTTGTGAATCAGTCAGTACCAGTTCGAGTGACAGCGCCGGATACCGGTCCATGAACTTCTTGAGAAGCGGCGCGATTACGCGCTGCCCCAGCGACGTACAGGCCGTGATCCGCAGCAGGCCCTGTGGCTCTGTCGCCAGATCCTGCGCTTTCTGCCGCGCGTGATCGAGATCTTCGATAAGGTTTCTTATCTGCTCAAAATAGCTCTGACCAGCTTCCGTCGGTGCCAGCTTTCGCCGACTTCGCTGAAATAGTCGAAATCCCAACTCTTCTTCCAGTCCGGCAATCGCGCGGGACACTGATGATGGGTCGACGTCTCGGTAGCGGGCCGCATTGGCGAAACTGCCAAGCTTCATCACATCGACAAAGGTTTGAAGCGCCGTGATCTGCATGATGCAATTCCTGCATGAATATGATGCAACTGGCTAGGTTTATCTCGATAACTGCACGATCCATACTTTGCGCCTCAATGCTAGGAGCGCTTCGTATGTCAGTGAAATTTCACCATCAGTTCTTTTCGTCGCTTTCCGAGGTCATGGAAGACGTGCAACGAAATGGAACCTGGCCCACAACCTTCGTGTCTCTACCATCGGCTGGGTTGGACCCACATTGGCATTCCGAAGAAGTGCACGCCTACATCATGGAGGGGGAAACAGACTTCCTGGACGCGGGGACAGGTGTCCGCACAACCGTCGTGGCAGGCGACAAGGTCATCGTACCGGCCCGAACCCTGCACGCAGAAGGCGCGGTGAAAGATAAGGTCGTTTACATACTGGCCCTACCCGAAGCGCTGGATTCGGAGAGCTTCCTGAAAATGCGAGAACCGAACGACCTGCAATCGTAGTCCACCTTGTTGTCTGCCCGCCCGCGCTCGTGCTTCGACTTCGCTCAGCATGAGTGCTCACCTCTTTACCCCGCCAACCCCTCAAAATACCCCATCAGCATCTGCAGGGTCAGCTCCCGTGCGCGTTCGGGGGGCTTGTCGATCAGTGTGCCGAGGGACGGGCCGAACAGGCCGGTGCCGAGAGCGAGGGTCACGCTCATCAGGATCATGTCCTCGGCAAGCTCTGAGGGGATGCCGCCCTGCGAGATCTTTTTCTGCGCCACTTCCTGAACCGCCTCGCGCACCACGGTCAGGCGGCTGGTCTCATCCGTCAGTTCCAGCCAGGCAGCCAGCCGCGCCGCGCCGCGCGACTCCAGCGCATCAAACAAGGTCTTCAGGCCTATGGCGCGCGCCTCTGCCGGGGCATCGGCGGGAATTTCGATTGCCATGATCGCGTCCACGAGATCGGCAATCATCCGCTCCATGAGGGCCTGCTGAACGGCGTCGATGGATCCGAAATGATGCAGCACGGTGGCATTCGCCACGCCCGCCGCCTTTGCCACATCCGCAAGGCGCAGCGTCTGCGGCCCCTGTTCGACCAGCAGCGTCTCCGCCGCAGCAAGGATATTGGCGCGCGATTCCTCCGGCGTTCGACGGATTCTGGGCGAGGGTTCTTTTTTCTTTATTGACATTTTTGTCAGTAGTGTTACCTGTTGCGACAAGACGATTGCCAGTTCTGTACCAGAAAGCAGTAAACACAATGACGCGCAAACGCACCCCCGAAGACATCACCATCCAGCCGCGCGACCTGCGCTTTGACATGTCCGCCGCCGATGATGGCCGCCCCTGGCTGGACGGCAACCCCGTCGCCACCGCCGTTTACAATGCCATGTCGCTGACCTTCCCGGACGGCGAACGCATGTTCATGGATGCGGTGAAAGCCTATCGCGGTGAGGTTTCGGGCAAGCTGGCCGAGGATGTGAAAGATTTCATCACGCAGGAAGCCATCCATTCGCGCGAGCATCACCTGCTGAACAACAAGATCGACCGCGAAAAATATCCCGTTGCAGAGATTGAGGCGGAGATCCTGGAGCGGGTCAATTTCGGCCGCGCCGGCGGACCGATGCGTATGCTGATGGCCACGATCTGCCTCGAGCACTTCACCTCCATGATGGCCGACCTGATGTTCGATGCCGAGATCGATGGTGTGGCGATGTTCAGCAAGACAGACCCGGCGCTGGAGCGCCTCTGGCGCTGGCATGCGATGGAAGAGACTGAGCACAAGGCCGTTGCCTACGATGTCTTTCTGGAGGTCACCAAGGGCTGGTCACCGCTGAAACGCTATTTCCGGCGCAGCCTGTCCATGCTGCTGATCACGAAACACTTCACTGCCAATATCGCCAATTTCTCCGCCAAGCTGCTGGAAGCCGACGGCTATACACGCGAAGAGGCCGACCGCGCCGTGAAGCAATTCCTCTGGAAGAAACCGGCCCTGTTCGGACGCGGCTGGAAGGTCTGGCTGTCCTGGTTCAAGCCCGGCTTCCACCCCTGGGACCACGACAATCGTCACGCCATGGATGACTGGAAAGAGGCGCTCACGCCCGTCCCGGCAGAATGATCCATTAGCTGGCGGCCTCTTCCGCCAGCCGATCGAACGGCTCTACCAAATCCTCGACAAACCCGGCCAATTCTTCGCCGGACAGACCTCGTTGTAACTCGACCTGCAATGATGTCAGTGCCGCTTGGTATCGTCGTGCCAGACGCGCGGTGTCTGCAGCGTCCGGAAACTCGCCGGCAGCCTGCGCAGCGGAGAGCCCCGCTTCGAACTCGCCCTTCATCCGGTCCAGATAGTCTCGTGCAGGATCGGCAATCTCGGAATCCGTCGTTGTCGCCTCCAGCAATGTCTTGAGTAGCAGGCAGGCATGCACCCGCACGCTGGATCCATCCTCGGCATAGGCGCGCAGAAAGCTGGTCAGGCCATGCAGAGGCGAAGCTGCCTCTGCCATGTGCGCGCGAAACCCGGCTTGCATCTTCTCGAAATATCGCTCCATCGCCGCAAGGAACAGGGCCTGCTTGCTCTTGAACGCGGCATAGATGCTACCCGGCCGCATATTCAGGGCGTTTTCGAGATCCTTGAGCGAGGTCGCATGATAGCCCTTCGCCCAGAACAGGCGAATGGCGGCTTCCAGCGCGGCATCACGATCATAGGCAGGCATACGTGTCATGTTCTCAAGATAGGGCCGCAAACCGGTCTTGTCTCGCCTTTCCGCTCACATTTGAGTGATCGCTCAAAAAAAATCTTGGTTTCACAGCGCGGCCTCCCAGATGAGGTGGGCCCCGACGAACGGGCACACAATCATCCAATGCAAGGAGCCCCCCCGGATGACCGAATTTACTCGCCACACCGAAGACACCGCCCCCGCAGAAAGCCGCGAGATCCTCGCTGGCGCCAAGAAAAGCATGGGCATCGTCCCGAACCTCTACGCCGTCATGGCCGAGGCACCGGGCCTGCTGAAAGCCTACAAGGAACTGGGTGATCTGTTCCAGGCATCCAGCTTCGACAAGGATGAGCTGACCGTTGTCTGGCAGGCCATCAATGTCGAGCATAACTGCCACTATTGTGTCCCGGCCCACACCGCCATCGCGGGCAGCATGGGTGTCAGCCAAGACATTACTGACGCCCTGCGCAACGAAACGCCCCTGCCAAGCGACAAGCTCGAAGCGCTCCGCACCTTCACGCTCAGCGTCGTGCGCAATCGCGGCAATGTCGATGACGCCGCCGTGCAGGCTTTTCTCGATGCGGGCTACACCCAGCGCCAGATCCTCGAAGTCGTGCTGGGCGTTTCCCAGAAGACCATCTCGAACTACACCAATCATCTGGCGCAGACGCCGGTGGATGCGCCATTCGCAAAATTTGAATGGCACAAGGCCGGCTAACCCGCCGCCTTGACCTGGCCGGTGCGGTCCCCCTCCCGCACCGGCCCCTTTGTTCCTGGCCTCATGCCCCTTGCCCCACAGCCCAACGCTTGGAATGTAGGGGCATGACCAAGCTTCTCATCATCTATCATTCCCGCACCGGCGGCACGCGCCAGATGGCCGAGGCCGCCGCAGGCGCTGCACGCGACGAAACCGACACATTGCTGAAGCGGGCGGAAGACACCGGCCCAGAAGACCTGCTGACCGCTGAGGGTTATCTCTTCGCAGCGCCGGAAAACCTCGCGGCCTTGTCGGGCGAAATGAAGGAATTCTTCGACCGCTGCTACTATCCCGTCCTCGGCGAGATCGAAGGCCGGCCCTATGGCCTGATGATCTGCGCCGGTTCGGATGGCGAGAATGCAGCGCGTCAGGCGGCCCGCATTGCCACCGGATGGCGGCTGAAACAGGTCCAACCACCCCTGATCATCTGCACGCACGCCCAGACGGAAGCGGAAATCCTCGCGGAAAAGACGATACCCGAAGAAGACCTCGCCAAATGCCGCGAGCTTGGGGCTGCCCTCGGCGCAGGGATCGAGATGGGGGTTTTCTGACATTCCCTGTGCCCGTCCGAGGCTCCTGCTATCCCCCAAACCAGCCGCACAAACCCTTGAAATTGCTGGCGATCAAAAAACTTTATCCCACCCCTCCGTGCTCGGCCTATAATGCACGTCATGACAGACCCGCGTCACGCCCGCTATTATGCCTTTGTCTGGCCACTCTTCTGGCCCTGGCTCTGGCTGAATCTGCGCCGGCTCGAAGCCTGGCAGGAGGAGACCGGGCGCACTGTGCTGCTGCGCATTGACCGCTTCGGCAACATCTACATAACGGCGATGGCGGATGCGCCCAACCCACAGCGCTATCAATACACCGCGCCGGTGATCCCGGCATGGGAGCGCCCGTTACGCTGGAGCGATCTGCCCGAAAATCTCGTCGCGGGCGTGGTCCCGCTCGCAAAATGCTGTGCGGCAGCGGTGACACAGGCGAAAGCCGTCACCATCTCAGGAACCTCACCTGTTGCTCCCGACACATCCTGATACGGATGACCTTACCGAATTCAAATCGACCCAACCGGAAGGCCACCGCCTCGCCGGCCATTCCTGCTGTCTGAAACGAAAAACGGCGGACACCCACTCTGGGTACCCGCCGCTTTGAATTCGAGAACTCGGAAGAAATTAGGCAGCTTCGCCGATCTTTACCAGTTCGATGTTGAAGGTCAGGTCTTCGCCGGCCAATGGATGGTTGGCGTCCAGCGTTACAGATTCCTCTTCAACGGCAGCCACTGTCACAGGGATCACTTGCCCGTCCTGGGTCTGCATCTGAAGGCGTGAGCCAACTTCCAGCGGAATCTCCGCCGGAATATCTGCGCGAGGCACATCCTGGCGCATGGCCGGGTTCATCTGACCATAGGCGTCATCACACGCTACATTAACGGTCTTCTTGTCGCCAACGGTCATGCCCGGAATGGCAGAGTCGAGGCCAGGTATGATTTGGCCGGATCCGACTTCGAATGTCAGCGGCTCGCGCCCTTCTGAACTGTCGAATGTGGTGCCGTCATTGAGGGTGCCGGTGTAATGGATGTGTACGGTATCGCCCGTTTTCACTTGCGTCATGGTCTCGCTCCAATCGTGGTGGGTGGAATTTCAGAGGCCGCGTCGCGCGCACGGGTGCTCCGTTGAACTGAGGCCATACCTAGGGCTTCTGAGGCATATGTAAACCCGCCGAGCAGCAAATGGCCCGGCGGCGTGCCGGGCCAGTACATTGATCAGTATACGAAAACTGCTTTGACGTTGACGAATTCCTTCATGCCAAAGCCGCCATGTTCCCGGCCAAATCCGGAATCCTTCACGCCCCCAAACGGCATGTTTGGAGCGGCAATGCCAAACCCGTTGACCCTCACCATGCCGGTGTCGAAATGATTACAGGCCAGCTCAATCGCGCGGTCTTCATTACGCGAGAAAATGCCGCCGCCAAGGCCATACCGGCTGTCATTGGCAATCCGCATCGCATCGTCATCATCCTTGGCGCGGATTACCGAAGCCACGGGACCGAACAATTCATCGTCATAAGCGGGCTGGCCCGGCGCCACATCGGTCAACACGGTCGAGGGATAATAGGCGCCCTGCATGTCAGGGATTTCACCGCCACAGCGAATGGTCGCGCCTTTTTCAACACTGTCCTTGACCTGGTCATGCAGAGTTTCACGCAGGTCAGCGCGGGCCATTGGCCCCAGATCACTGTCTTCGGCAAACGGGTCGCCGAGCTTGATGTCCGCCATTGCCTTCACAAATTTCTCGGTGAACTCATCATAGACTTCCTCAGTCACAATGAAGCGCTTGGCGTTCACACAGGTCTCGCCATTGTTGAACAGCCGCCCTTTCACGCATGTCTCGACGGCGAGGTCCACATCGGCATCTTCCAGCACCAGATAAGCGTCGTTCGAGCCAAGCTCCAGCACAGTCTTCTTCAGTGCCTTGCCGGCTTTCTCACCCACCACGCGGCCGGCGCCGTCACTGCCGGTCAGGGTCACACCGCGTACAAGGTTATTCTCGATCACGGCATCGGACTGGTCATGCGAGATCAACAGAACGGTGAAGAGATGTTTCGGCAGGCCTGCGGCTTCATAAATATCGCGCAGCATCAATCCACTGCCCGTACAGGTCTCAGCGTGCTTCAGCAGAACACCGTTGCCCGCCATGAGGTTGGAGATGGAATAGCGGATCGCCTGATAGAGCGGGAAGTTCCATGGCTGGATGCCATAGACGATGCCAATCGGGGAATAGGTCACAATGCCTTTGCGACCCGACATGATATCGCGTTCTTCACTGGCCAGCTCTTTCGGGCCGTGCTCAGCAGTATAGTCGCAAATCCCGGCGCACAGTTTCACTTCTTCCTGCCCATCGCGATAGAGCTTTCCCATCTCCTTGGTCATAAGCTCGGCATAGTCATCGACATGCTTGCGCAACTCATCGCCGATGGCCTTGATGACTTTCGCGCGGTCTTCGAGACTGCGCTGGCGCCAGTCTTGGTAGGCAGCTTGGCACTGCTCGATAGCGAGCGCCATCTCGTCATCACTCATGCGGGCATAGGTCTTCAGCGTCTCGCCGGTGGCCGGGTTGATCGTCTTGAGAAGGTCGGTCATGCAGGGGGATCTCCAATCTTGCTTTCACAAGTTAAACGACCCGCCCCGCTGGCAGTTCCGATCACATTCCCGTTAGATACAGCCAGATTATTCCGGCCACGTATCGTAATTCTCTTTCATGTAAGAGAATCCATCCTCGACGATCTCGCGCAGGACCTCCATGTCGATGTCGGCGAGCTTGTTGATGTAAAGACAGCTCTTGCCGACCTTGTGCTTGCCCAGCCGGGCGAGCTTGTCGCTCATATCGCGATATCCCGGCATGATATACAGGACGAGATTGGCTTTGCGCGGCGAGAATCCGGTGATCAGCATGTCGCCTTCGCGACCGCTGTCATACTTGTAATGATAGCGGCCATACCCCACCAGGCTCGGTCCCCACATCCGGGGTGTATAGCCCGTGACTTCCTCGAACCAGCCCAGCAATTTTTCGCCATCAGCGCGGCGCGTGGGATGCTCGACCGCCGCGACGAATTCCGTTGGCGAAACTGGGGTCGGCTTGGTCTTGTTGTCCGATTTGGCCATGTGCCCCTCCCTGACCGGACGAGCCTAGCCGACCGACACCTCAGCGCCAAGGTCCAGCCAAAGGATCAATGCGGTGGCAGCGGCCAGCAGCAGGATCGAAAGTCCCGCATTGATCCACACGGCCCGGTCGGCATTCTTCTGGTCTATCCAGGCACGCGGCCGGATCTTCCGCAGCCGGAACACGATCAAGGCCGCCAGAACCAGGGCCACCACATTCAGAGACAGGAGCAAGCCTGCCCGCAATGCCAGTGTCCAGTGCCCTGCTCCCACAAAAAGACCCAGCGCCGCACCCGGCGGCAGCAAGGCAGCGGCGACCATCACGCCGACCAAAGCCGAGGCCTGCCCGCGCGTCAGGGACAGGGCCGCCGCACCACCAGCCGCCATGGCAAGAGCCAGCCCGTCCAGACGCACTTCAGCGCGTGACATCAGCTCCCGGCTTTGCAGGTCAATCTGGAGTACAAACGACAATAGCCATGCACAGACAAGCGCGATCGCGATTCCGGACCCCAGCGTGATCGAGGCCCGCTTCAGCAGTTTGAAATCGCCCAGCGCAGCGCCCATCGAAAAGCCAAGTACAGGCCCCAACAGAGGCGCGATCACCATGGCGCCGATCACGGCGGCGATGCCGTCAGAGTTCAGGCCAATCGCCGCCACAATGGTCGACAGCACGACCATGATGATGAAATCCCGGTCCAGCCGCGCGCCCGTGGAGACATCGGAATAGATCTCTTCCCGCGTCGCCTGAACCCGTTTGTCGGCCTTCTGGTCCGTCGCCTCTTCAATGTTTGGCGCAGTCGCCTCCACTGGAAGCACGGTGATCCGGAAATCATCGCACGTATCCAGCGCGGTCTGGATATTGTCGATCAGTGACTGGCCACTGCCTTCCCGCATGAAGACAGAGATCAGCTTGCGATCCTTGCGCTCAGTGTCCTGAACATAATAATCGATCGGGTCGGCCGCTTTCACCGCCCGGATTACGGTATCGTAGCGTTCGTCATTCGGCAGGTGAACTTCCAACAGGCGCATGATTATCTACCCGCGCTTCAAGCGTGCGATCAGGCTGGACGTGTCCCAGCGCTGACCACCCATGGCCTGAACATCTGCGTAATACTGGTCGACCGTCGCCGTCAGCGGCAGGCTCGCCCCATTCTCCCGCGCGGCTTCCAAAGTGATACGCAAATCCTTGCGCATCCAATCGACCGCGAAGCCGTGTTCGAAGTGGCCTTCGACCATTGTTTTCCAGCGGTTCTCCATTTGCCAGCTCTGGGCGGCCCCGCCGCTGATCGCTGCGATCACTTTCTCCGCGTCGAGCCCGGCCTTCTCGGCAAAGTGCAGGCCCTCCGACAAGCCCTGGACGATGCCAGCAATACATATCTGGTTGACCGATTTGGCCAGCTGGCCCGCGCCACTCTCACCGATCAGCGTCATATTTTTGCCGTAGGCCGCCATCACCGGTTCGGCAGAATTGAATGCCTTCTCTTCGCCGCCACACATGATGGTCAGCTTGCCATTGACCGCACCGGCCTCGCCGCCGCTGATCGGCGCATCCAGAAAGCGCGCGCCCTTCATACGGCAGCGCTCATCCAGTTCGCGCGCAAGATCCGCTGACGCCGTTGTATGGTCTACCACGATCATGCCCGCGCCGAGGCTGGGCTCCAACTGGTCGAAGACGGCACGAACATCCGGATCATCGCCCAGGCACAGGAAAACATATTCAGCGCCGAAAGCTGCGGCCGCCGGGTCCTTTGCGACCTCGCCCTTGTGCTGGGCGGTCCAATCCAGGCTCTTGGTCTCTGTCCGGTTCCAGACAGTCACTTGATGGCCCTTGGCCGCCAGATGCCCCGCCATATGGAAGCCCATCACCCCCAGACCAAGAAACGCCGTTTTTGCCATGCCAGATCTCCGTGTGTCCTGCGGACCCAATTAGATTGAATTTCAGGGAAATCACACCCTTTGTTCTCAACGCCCATAAACCAAGCCCTGCTACAAACCGGGTTCCTGTCAGAATGAAGGAACACGAAGCGCATGGCGATTGCCACCACTCATACGCAACGCTTTCCGGGCAGAAGGCCCGCTGCGCCCCGTCGCAAGATGGGGACATGGAAGATGGCTTATGCCGACTTCCTGACCGCGCTGATGGCCTTTTTCCTTGTGCTCTGGCTGGTCAGTGGCGTCTCCCCGGATTCGCGGAGCATGATCGCCGACTACTTCACAGGCAAAGACACGGCCGCCGCAAACGGTCCGCTGGTGGAAATTCGCCAGTCCGAGACGTTTCGCCTTTACGAGACGCTGCGAACAGACGAGTCGCTCGCGGCCGCAGGAAACAATCTGCAACTGATTCAGGCACCAGACGGCATTCGTCTCAACCTGGTTGATACCGATGCCCGCCCCTTGTTTGCCAGCGAAAGCGGCGCCCTGACCGAAGCGGGCGAAGCGCTGACCCTTCAGCTTGGCCAGGCCATTTCTGGCCTGGCAGGGCCAATCACCATTGAGGGCCACACGGACGCATTTCCCTCGCTGGACGCGAATCGCACCAATTGGGACATCTCTTCGGAGCGCGCGAATGCTGCGCGGCGCATCCTCGTCTCGGCAGGCGTTTCCACTGATCGTGTACGCGCCGTAACAGGTTTGGCCGACACCAGACCTCTCAATCCGGGTGAACCGCACTTGTCAGCCAATCGCCGGATAAGCATATTGCTACATTCTGACGGCTAGTCGTTCTGGCGACGTGTCGGGGCGTGCTGATGAACCGGAGCCGTAATGCTATCTGAATTCGTCCAAACTTGGCCGATGTGGGCGAGCCTCGCCATCGTCTGCGCCGCGATCACGTTCTACATGCTCGACCGGTGGTCGATGGAGTTCGTGTCGGTTTGCGTGATGGCAGCCCTGCTGCTGGTTTTCATCATTCCCGGTGCACGCGGGGTCGACGGCGAAGCCATCAGCGCGGCAGACCTGTTGTCAGGCTTTGGCAACCCGGCCCTCATCACCATCATGGCATTGCTCGTGGTCGGCCAGGGACTGTTCCAGACCGGAGCGCTGGAAGGGCCGACCAAGGCCTTGCTCGCGGGATATGACAAGCGGCCCGTCTCAACTCTGATTCTGGCCTTCCTTGCGGTCTTCGTGACCAGCGCATTCGTCAACAACACGCCCATCGTCATCATGTTCCTGCCCGTGATGACCGCCATCGCCATGCGTATGAACGCGCCGCAGTCGCGCCTGATGATGCCGCTTAGCTTTGCGTCGATCTTCGCCGGCATGACCACGCTGATCGGTACATCGACAAACCTGCTGGCGGCCGAATCCTATGACCGGATCACCGGCCAGCAACTCGGTTTCTTCGACCAGACCCCTATGGGCCTGATCCTTGCGGCCGCCGGCCTGCTTTACATCCTGATCTTTTCCAAATTCCTGTTGCCGAACCGGCGCGGTCTTTCCGATGACATCGTCCAGCCCTCCGGCAAACAATTCGTCGCTCAGATCGAAGTGACACATGGCCATTTCCTGCTTGGCAAGAAACCGGTCGCAGGCATGTTCGCTGACCTGCCCGACATGACCGTCCGCATGATCCAGCGTGGCGAACGGGCGATCCTGCCACCCTATGAGGATATCAGCCTGCAAGTTGGAGATCTGGTCATCATTGCCGCGACACGCGCCGCGCTCCAGAACGTGCTGGCGCGCCAACCGGATTTCCTGCAGCAGGTCTGGCAGGCGTCAGGCGCTGACCTTGAGGATTTCTCGCGCCCCGGCTCGCTGGCCCTCACCGAGGCCGTCATCGCCCCCGGCTCGCGCATGGTGGGCCGGACGGTCGAAATGCTCGGCTTTCGCCGCCTGACCCGCGCCGTGACGCTTGGTATCCAGCGCCGCAGCCGAATGATTCGGACGAAGCTTGGCGAAATCCGGCTGGAATCCGGTGATACGCTGCTTTTGTGTGGCCCGGTCGAAGCGTTTCGTGAGCTGCGCTCAAGCCGCGATCTGATCCTTCTGGAATGGTCCCAAACCGAAATCCCGCTCACGACCAAAGCGCTGGCAGCGCGCGTGATTGCCATCTCCATGGTGATCCTCGCGGCGACGGGCTTTGTGTCGATCCTGCACGCATCCGTTCTGGCCGCCGTCGCCATGCTGATCGCGGGCTGCCTGAACACACGCCAAGCCAGCCGGGCACTCGATCTGCGCATTTTTCTCGTGATTGGTGCGGCGCTGGCCATGGGCATGGCCCTGGAAAAGACCGGCGCGGCTGACCTGATCGCCCATTCGGTCGTCAATCTGGCTTCGCCCTATGGCACGCTGGCCGTCCTGTCGGCGATCTTTCTCGCGGTCGCCTTGCTGACTAATCTCCTGTCTAATGCGGCGACAGCCATCCTGTTTTCGCCAATCGCCTTGTCAGCCGCCGCGGAGCTGAAGGTCGAAGACCCGTTACCCTTCCTGCTGGCCGTTATTTATGGCGCCAATTGCTGCTTCGCGACGCCGATTGCGTACCAGACCAACATGCTGGTCATGGGTCCCGGGCACTACAAGTTCGGGGACTTCATGAAGTTCGGCGGGCCGTTGGTGATCATACTTTGGGTCGTCTTTACCATATTCGCCCCTTGGCGGTTCGATTTGTAAGTGTATCGTCGCACTTATGAAGTTCACTGACTCCCAGATCCTGCCCCCGGGGCTCGAGCGCTCGCTTCGGTTCTACGTGACCAATCCGAGCCCTTGCCCCTATCTGCCGGGCAAGAAAGAGCGGAAAGCGTTCACCAATCTGGCCATCGGGGAAGCAGATCTCGTCCACAACTCCTTGAGCCAGGCCGGGTTTCGGCGCAGTCAGACGATCGCATATCGCCCGGCTTGCCCGCGCTGCAATGCCTGTCGCAGCGTGCGCGTGCCGACGCGGGATTTCGAACTGTCGCGCAATGACCGGCGCACCCTGAACCGCAATGCCTCACTGATCCGCCGCCCGGTCGAGGCCCAGCCGAGCCGCGAGCAATACCGGCTGCTGAAATCCTATGTGAAAACCCGTCATGATGGCGCCGGCATGTCCGACATGTCTTATCGGGATTACAGCGCCATGGTTGGCGGCAGCCCGGTGCAAAGCCTGATCTTCGAGTATCGCGATGGCGTGGAAGAGGACGCGCCTCTGGTTGCCGCCTCGATCACAGATGTGCTCCGGGATGGCTTTTCGATGGTCTACACGTTCTTTGATCCGGAGCTGACCTCGAGGGGACTCGGCCATTACCTCATCCTCGATCACATTTTGCACGCGCAGGATCTGGGCCTGCCGCACGTGTATCTTGGCTACTGGGTGAAGGGCAGCCAGAAGATGGACTACAAGCGGCGCTACAAGCCGCTCGAAGTGCTTGATGGCGACGTGTGGCGTCCGCTGGGCGACGATGAATGACACGGTTTAGCCTTTAGCCCGGCCAAGACCGGGGAGGCATGGGGAGATAGATGATCCATAGACGCAACCTGCTGGGTGCAGGCGCACTCGGCCTTGCCGGCGCTGCTGCTGCTTTTGCCAATCCCGAAAAGGCGGCCGATCTCGCTGCGCCTGCAATTGCGCGCAATCGACGCCGATTAAACATGGTCACCACCTGGCCCAAGGGCCTGCCGGGGCTTGGCGAAGCGGCCGAGCGCGTAGCCCAGCGCATCCAGCAAATGTCCGAAGGCCTGATGGAAGTGAAGGTCTATGCGGCCGGCGAACTCGTCCCGCCTTTTGAGTGCTTCGATGCCGTCTCGAATGGTTCGGCCGATATGTATCATGGCGCCGAATACTACTGGACGGCCAAGTCCAGCGCCTATCCGTTTTTCACCGCTGTTCCCTTCGGTATGACCGCACAGGAACTTATGGGCTGGATTGATTTCGGCGGCGGCCAGAAATTATGGGATGAACTGTCAGCCCAGTTCGGAATCAAATCCATCCAGGCCGCAAATACCGGCCATCAGATGGGCGGCTGGTTCCGCAAGGAAATCAACACGCTGGATGATCTTGTCGGACTCAAGATGCGCATTCCGGGTCAGGGCGGCGACGTACTGCGTGCACTGGGCGGCTCCTCGGTCGCACTGCCGGGCGGGGAAATCTATCAATCCCTGCAAACCGGAGCGATCGACGCGACGGAATGGGTTGGCCCCTGGAACGACTATTATCTCGGCTTTCACCGCGAGGCGCCATACTACTACGGACCCGGTTTCCACGAACCGGGCGCAAGTCTCGCAGTTGGCATGAACCTCCGCGTCTGGGACGGTCTCACGCCTGGCGAACAACAGATCATCAAGGCCGCCTGCGAGAGCGTGAATCACACATCGCTTGGCGAGTTCACCTACCAGAATGCGGTCCATCTGGACCTGCTTAAACGCGAACATGGCGTCCAGATGCGCAGCTTTCCAGACGAAGTCGTCAGCCGTATGGCCGAAGCCGCCTGGGATGTCCGCGCGGCCTCCGGAAGGGATGGGATCGAGAAGCGTATCTATGAGAGTTTCGAGGCAGGCTTGAAGTTGATGCGTGGCTGGGCCGACGTGTCCGAAGGGCCGTACTACGCCGCCCGCAATTCGAACAAATAGGCCGGGGGCGGGCTGGGTATGTCTCCGGAGATCTTCCTCACCCTTGGCGGGGCATTGAAATGGCTGGGGCTTGCCCTGTCGCCGTTGCTCTTGCTGCCACTGATCGTCACGATCTGGCCAGACCCAGTCGAGCGGATCGCCAAATGGTTGAGCGCGCGCATTGATGCGGTCTCTGGCTGGGCGCTTGGCGGCGCGATCGCCGGCGCGATCATTCTTGTGGGCGCGCAATTGCTGGTTGTGCTGCTGCGCTATGCCTTTGGCCTCTCATTCACTTGGTTGAACGAGATCGTGATCTATGCCTTCGCCGCCATGTTCATGCTCGGCTCGGCCTCAGCTCTTCGAGACGATGCGCATGTGCGGGTCGATATTCTCAGGCCCCGCTTTGGCGCGCGCAGGCGCAACTGGATCGAATTGGCGGGCATATATCTGTTCCTCTTCCCCATCTGCATCCGCCTGCTGGCGATGACCGAACAAGGCCTTGCCCGCAGTTGGGCACTGTTCGAAGGCTCGCGGGAATCCGATGGCTTGCCCCTGCTCTTCCTGTTCAAGACGCTGTTGCCAGCCTTTGCCGTGCTGATGCTGGTTCAGGGCTTGTCAGAAGCGCTGAAAGCCGCTCTGCGCCTGACCGGAAAGCTGGATGATGTAGCCGAGGAAGAGCCCCATGGAGGCGTCCATGGAACTTGAAGTCATCCTGGCCCTCTCCATGTTCGTCTGCGCCATTCTCGCACTATTGGCAGGGTATCAGGTCGCGCTGACGCTTGGCGGCATAGCGTTGCTGTTCGCGCTGGTCGGAATTGGTCTTGGCGTGTTCGACGAGGCATTCTTGCGCAATCTGCCGAGCCGCATAATGGGCGGCTCGATCATGCAGAACCAGACCCTGATCGCGGTTCCACTTTTTGTGTTGATGGGCGTTATCCTTGAGCGCTCGCGTGTCGCGGAAGACCTGCTCCATATTGCCAGCCGCCTGTTGGGGAAAGTGCGCGGCGGGCTCGGCTATGCCGTGGTGCTGGTAGGCGCCTTGCTGGCGGCATCCACAGGCATTGTCGGCGCGACGGTCATCACGATGACGCTGATTGCCCTGCCCACCATGATCCGGCAGGGCTACGACCCGCGTCTCGCCACCGGCACGATTGCCGCATCGGGCACGCTGGGCCAGATCATCCCACCTTCTATTGTGCTCATCCTGCTGGCCGATGCGATTTCGAACGCCGCCAGCCAAGCGAGCCAGGCCACTGGCTCTGCCGGTTCTTTTGTCGTGTCGGTCGGAGACCTGTTCGCCGGCGCGCTGATTCCGGGCTTCCTGCTGGTGGGCCTCTATCTTGGCTGGATCGCACTGACCGCCATTCGCCACCCGGAGCGCTGCCCGCCGGTACAGGATGATGACAGTCCGCCGCTAACCACGAAGGAAGTTGCTTTCGGGCTCGGCGCGCCGCTCCTGTTGATCGTGGCCGTGCTCGGCGCCATCCTTGGCGGGGTTGCCCCGCCCACCGAAGCCGCCGCCATTGGCGTGGCTGGTGCCGTCCTGCTCGCAGGCCTGCGCCTTGCCGATGACGATCATGAGCGCCGCATCACATGGTTGCTCATGGCGGGCCTCGGCAGTGTCATCGCGATCATCCTGCTCCGGAACCTGTTTGATCTGCGCACCGGCGTGGCCACGATTGGCCGCACGAACGAGATTGGCATCCTCCTGACAATCCTTGCCTCAATCGTTTTCTTTGCCGGGGTCGCCACCGGTCTCGTCGTCTTGCGCCGGATGCGCCAGCTTCTACCCGCCCTCAAAAGCGCGACGCAGATCACCAGCATGGTGTTCCTGATCCTGATCGGCGCGTCGCTGTTCAGCCTCGTCTTCCGCGGCTATGGCGGCGATGACATCGTGGCCGACATCCTACACTCAATGCCGGGCGGTAAATGGGGCGCGCTGGTCATGACCATGATCGTCATGTTCGTCCTGGGGTTCTTCCTCGACTTCATCGAGATCGTCTTCGTGGTCGTGCCGCTGGTCGCGCCACCGCTGATTATCCTCGGCTTTGATCCTGTCTGGTTGGCCATCCTGATGGCGCTGAACCTGCAAACCAGCTTCCTGACGCCGCCTTTTGGCTTTGCCCTGTTCTATCTGCGCGGCGCGGCCCCGGCGAGCATCAAGACCCTGCAGATATGGCAGGGCGCGGTGCCCTTCATCATGCTTCAGCTTTTGTTGATCGGGCTGGTTGCCGCAATTCCCGCCTTGGCAACCTGGTTGCCGGCGGCTATCGCCCGATAGTATGGGACAAGACATTGACCCGTTCCGCGCGATTTCGGTCAGCAAGCGCGCACATGATTTGAAGACCGAGGGCCGCCGCATCCTGCATATGGAGTTCGGCCAACCCTCAACACCTGCGCCCAGAGGCGCGATTGCGCGAGCCCATGAAGTGCTCGACACAGATCCTATGGGGTATTGGGAAAGCCGTCCGCTCAAGGAACGCATTTGCCAACACTACAAGAATGAGTATGGTGTCGACCTGACGCCGGGGCGGGTGACGCTGACCTGCGGGGCCTCGCCCGCGCTCGTACTGGCGCTGTCAACGGCATTCAATCCAGGTGACCGGATCGCCCTCGCACGCCCCGGCTATGTGGCCTATCGCAACACATTGCGCGCGCTCAATCTCGACCCCGTGGAGATCGCTTGCGGCGCGGACGTGCGCTACCAGCTGACGGCCGACGCGCTGGACGCCCTCAACCCGGTCCCAGCAGGCGTCATCATCGCAAGCCCCGCCAATCCAACCGGCACAATCATTCCCGAGGATGACCTTGCGGCTATCGCCGCCGTCGCCAACGCGAAAAACATCCGCATCATCTCAGACGAAATCTATCATGGCCTCAGCTACGGGCCGGACATCCGCTCCATGCTGGAATTTGATCCGGATGCGTACATCGTAAACTCGTTTTCCAAATACTTCTCCATGCCAGCTTGGCGACTGGGCTGGCTGGTCTCGCCCAGGGATGGGGCCGCGCGGACCAGCGCCTATGTCGGAAACCGGTTTCTGACGCCGCCATCCCTGTCCCAGCATGCTGGCCTCGTGGCGATGGACAGCGCGGAGGAACTGGACGGCCATGTCGAGGTCTACCGCCGCAATCGCGAATTGATGCTTGAAGCCCTGCCGCGCCTCGGGCTTGAAAAGATCGCGCCGCCGGATGGAGCGTTCTACATCTATGCCGACATATCGAAGTATACCGATGACAGCCTGGCCTTCTGCCTGAAACTGCTCGAAGATACCGGCATTGCCACAGCCCCCGGTGTCGATTTCGATCCGGTTGAAGGCCATCGCTTCATGCGGTTTTCATTTGCGCTGTCGACAGCACAGATCGAAGAAGCGCTCAGCCTGCTGGAGCCATGGTTCGCGGCTCAGCCGCAATCATAGTCGGCCACGGCGCCGCCATCTGCGCTGCGCTCCAGAGACACGAAATTGCAGCCCTCCGGCGCTGCAGCCCTGGCGGCCTCGACCAGCGCATCTTCGGTCGGCGCTTCGGCCACGCCGAATGTGCCATCAGTCTTGACCGAGAATTTGAGTTTGAAGCCCTGACCCTCGGCCGGTGAGGCAAAGAAGCTGTAGCCGCCCCCCGCCACGGTGCGATCCGGCAGGCCGCTCCAGGTGGATGCACTCCACCCGGCAGAATTTGCGGCGCAAGACCCAAGGACAAGCGCCGCACTGATCGTAAGATATTTCATGGTCCCACCTCCTGATCCGGAGGCAGCAGTATAGCCTAGAACTTGACTTCTGGCACCGTGGACAAGGCTTCTCGTCCTTCGACACCAACATCGAAGAATTCGCGACCTTCGAAATTGAACATGCCCGCCACGATGGATCCGGGGAATTGTTCGCGGGAGGTGTTGTAGTCCTGAACAGCCGAATTGTAGAAGCGGCGCGCGGCGGCGAGCTTGTCTTCGATGGAAGACAGTTCCGACTGAAGTTCAAGGAAGTTCGTGTTCGCCTTGAGGTCCGGATAGGCTTCGGCAAGCGCAAACAGCTTGCCGAGCGATGCGGTCAGCATGCCTTCGGCCGCGGACATTTCCCCCGGTGTGCTCGCGCTTTGTGCGGCATTCCGCGCCGAAATGACGGCATCCAGAGTTTCCTTCTCATGGCTCGCATAGCCCTTCACGGTCTCCACGAGATTCGGGATCAGATTTTGACGCTGTTTCAGCTGGACATCCACGTCCGCGAAGGCCTGATTGACCCTCTGACGCTTCATCACAAGGCCGTTGTAGATCAGAATGACAAAGCCAGCGATCGCGACGATTGCGGCCAGAACTACTAGAATGGGGCTCATCGGGCGTCCCTCCATAAGAACCAGATTTAAAAGGGGTATCCGGGCCCGGCGCAGAGTGCAAGGGACGCTGCGATGCTCACGCGACCGTTTCAGTTTCCAGATCAGTTTTCAGGCGGTCCAGCAGGGCGACCGCACCAGAAGCATAGCCCCCGATCCAGCGCTCATGAATATGTTTGATCGGCAAGGCATTGAGATAATTCCAGCGCTGGCGACCAACCCGACGCACGAGCACAAGGTCAGCTTCTTCCAGCACTCCCAGATGCTGCATCACCGTGCACCGGTTGAGCTGGCTGAACTGCGCGCAGAGGTCACCCGTCGTCTGAGGTGCATCTTTCAGCGCATCCATCATGCTTCGCCGGACCGGCGCGGCCAGCGCCCTGAAAATCAGGTCAGTTTTATCATCGCTTGACATGTTGTCTTTTTATAACATTAACTTGGATTTGGCAAGCGATAGCGGGAGGCTACGATGAACCTGAAATTCGAAGTAAGCGGGCGTATCAATCGCCCTGTCGAGGACGTGTTCGAGGCCGTCGCAGACCCCAAACAGCTATCTGGTTATTTCACTACTGGCGGTGCGAAAGGCCGACTGAAGGCTGGCGCGACGGTCATATGGGATTTCCACGACTTTCCCGGTGCCTTCCCCGTCAATGTAGTAAACGTGGAGGAAAACAAATGCATCGTCCTGGAATGGGATGGAGATGGAACAGATGGCGTCAAAACAACCGTCACCATTCGGTTCGAACCGACCGAGGATGGCCGCACCATCGTCTCCATTTCAGAAGAGGGGTGGCCGTCAACGGATCAGGGCCTGTCGAATTCCTACGGCAATTGCATGGGCTGGTCACAAATGATTTGCGCCATGAAAGCCTGGCTCGAGCATGGCATCAACCTGCGCGACGGCATGTATACATAGCGCCTCCGATCTGATCTGCGTCAAGCCGGAGGCTTGACCCCCATGCCTATTTGTCGCCTGATTTCCCGGAACCAGGAGATGATCATGGCCTCACCCTTTCCGCTCGGCGAGCATCATTACAGCCACCGCATCGGCTGGCTGCGCGCCACGGTGCTTGGCGCGAATGACGGAATACTGTCGACCGCCAGCCTGATGATCGGCGTTGCGTCCGCTGCAGCCTCCACCGGCGCGATCCTGACCGCAGGCCTTGCAGGCTTGGTGGCGGGTGCGATGTCGATGGCAGCAGGGGAGTATGTTTCTGTCTCGTCACAGGCTGACACTGAACAAGCCGACCTCGAGATCGAGCGCGCAGCGCTGCGGGACCATCCCGAAGCCGAACTGGTTGAACTTGCGCACATCTACATGAATCGCGGTGTCGAAAAGGACACCGCTTATGAGGTCGCGCGGCAGTTGACCGAAAAGGATGCGCTGGAAGCCCATGCGAGAGACGAGCTTGGCATCAACGAAATTGTAGCAGCGCGGCCCATTCAGGCAGCTGTCAGTTCTGCGCTCAGCTTTTCCGTAGGCGCGGTCCTGCCTCTGTTGGCAGCCGTGTTCTCACCGGCGGATCTGGTCACACCTGTTGTGGCGGGCGTGTCCCTGCTGGCGCTGGTCCTGCTTGGTATGGCTTCGGCCAAGGCGGGCGGCGCGGGCAAGTTCAAAGCCATTGTGAGAATTGTATTCTGGGGGGCTGCTGCCATGCTTGTCACCGGCTTGATCGGTGCAGCCTTCGGTACGGTCGTTTAGAAATTCTCGGGCTTCTTCCCAACGGCCCGTCTTTACAAATTCTTTCAAATCTTTAGCTGCTAGTGAGGGGAGGCGCAGACAGTAATGCATAGAAGATGCTCATGACGGATTCAGGCCAACTCGCACGCATGATTTCAGACGCCCGCCGGGTGATGGTATTCACCGGAGCTGGCATCTCCACCGAGAGCGGCATTCCGGATTTCCGAAGTCCTGGCGGCGTTTGGAGCAAAATGTCCCCGATCTATTTCCAGGATTTCGTCGCCTCACGCGATGCGCGCCGGGAATCCTGGCGGCGCGTATTCAGTCGCGCCGAAGGTTGGACCGGTGCCAAACCGAATGTGGGCCACTATGCCATCGCCGATCTGGTGAAGCGCGGGAAGGTTAGCTCCGTAGTCACACAGAATGTGGACAACCTGCATCAGGATTCCGGCGTGCCAGACGATCAGGTCATCGAAATACATGGCAATGCGAGCTATGCCAAATGCCTGCAATGCGGAAAGCGCTACGAATTCGAGACGCTGAAGCCTCGCTGGGAACAAGACGAGGATCTGACCTGTATCTTCTGCACGGGCCTGCTTAAGAATGCGACCATCTCGTTCGGCCAATCGATGCCCGAAGACAAGATGCTGCGAGCCAGCGAGGAAGCGTTACTCTGCGACCTTGTGATCGTGCTCGGTTCGTCACTTGTGGTTTACCCGGCCTCGGCCATTCCGATGGAAGCCAAGCGCAACGGCGCGCGCATGGTGATCGTCAATCGTGAACCGACCGATCAGGACCCGTTCGCCGATCTCGTCCTTCATACCGAGATCGGCTCGCTAATGACGGACACAATGGCCTTGCTCGACCGGTAAGACATCTGCCCACGGTGTTTCCTTTCGGCCAAAATGGAATTTCAGCCACCCCGTCAACTCAATCGAAACTCTAGATTGCTATAGATCCAGAAGAAACCTTCATGGTGGGAGGCCTGGAATGCGCAATACTGTGCTGGCAACAACCCTTCTTTTCGCATCCGCATGCGGCAATGCGGGCGGTACATCCATCGAGGCCGCCACACCGCTCGTCATCGCGGAGGGGCAGGCCCCGGTCACCTATGGACAGGTCACAACAGGCACGCCCTCGCTGAGCCCATCAATCCTTCCCGCCCAGCCGGAGGCCGTGCGCACGAATGCATCCTGCCGGACTCCTAAGGCCGGCAACAATGCGCGTGCGGCCTATGTCTACACGTATGGTGGCGGGGTCCGGACGCCGCTGCACCATATCAACCGAAAGGACACGCCAGAAGCGATTGCCGAGCGCAAAGCCATGATCCGGGAGAGGACAAAAAACGCCAAGACGGCCGTGCAGCGCGAAGCGCTCGGTATGGCTATCGGAAATGCGGTAAACAACGCCCGCCAGATCGACGTCCTTGTGACGGAGACCGATACCCCGGTTTTCCTGTACCTCACATCCTATGACTCTGTTCTCTGGAACATTCAGCGCGCCCCCGGTGTGGAAATCGACGGTGTGGTCATCAACTCCTATGAAGCGGGTGCCATTGCCAATGGAGTGGATGCTTCGCGAACGGAGATCATCTCCTTCGACAATTCTCCAACCAGGAAATGTTACGTCTCAGCTCCGGGCCGCGTTATCCCGGTTGAGGATCGGGTCGCGTCAGCCCGGAAACTCAATCCGAACGTGGACCTCAGCCGGTACAAGAAACAATGGCAACAGGAGTACCGCGACGCGAAACGGTTTTACGGTCAGGATATCAAGAAGCTGACCGGCAAGCGACCGGAGTGGATTCTGGACAATGCGAGGGATGGCGAGTTCAACGCTGTACTGGTTGGCCCGAAACCTGCGACGCCGTTCGAGGCCCAACCGGTGACAAAGCTTCAGGTTCCCTCCCACATCACCCCATTTTGGGGTAGTCAAAAGGATGCCTACAAGGCTTTCGGGCTGGACCCGTCAGCCTAGCCGCTGAACGTGCCGCCGCGTGGGAAGCCCTTCGGTACGGCCTTGCCAGCCTGTGAGCGTTTGCCGATCCATTCTTCCCATTCCGGGAAGGCGCGGTGGCGACCGCCCGTCATGACAATCAGTCCGTCACGCTTGTCGAAGGTCATCAGGTCACGCAGCTTGAACTTGCCACTATAGGACTGCAGCTTGTTGCCCTTGCCGCGCGCCATCTCCGGCAACTCATCCAGAGGGAAAATCAACAGTTTCCGGTTCGATCCGACCACGGCCAGCATATCACCCTCTACCGGCACGCAGATGTTCAACTCACCCTTGCCGGTATTCACGGCCTGCTTGCCGGCCTTGCGGTTGGATTCCAGCTCTTTCTCTTCGACGACGAAACCATAGCCCTCGCTGGAAGCGACGACGCGTTTGCGGTCCGGCTCAAAGCGGAACATCGTGACAATGTCGACACTGTCTTCCAGATCAATGGACAGGCGGATCGGCTCGCCGTGTCCGCGTCCACCCGGCAGCTTGTCCGCCGGCAGCGTAAAGGCCCGTCCGTCGGATGCCATGAGGATAATCTTGTCCGTACTCATCACTTCTTCGGAAAGGTAGAGTTCGTCACCATCCTTGAACTTGGCTGATTCCGGATCGAGCCCGTGCCCCTTCATGCCGCGAATCCAGCCCTGTTGGGACAGCACAATAGTCAGCGGCTCCTTCGGCAGTGTGGCTTCCAGAGCGGCTGCGAGATCCACTTCCGCCATTTCGCCAAACGTCGCGCGGCGGCGACCGAGTTCAGAGTCAGGGTCGAAGGCCTCGCGGGCTTCTTTCAGCTCCTTGGAAACCTTGCTCCATTGGCGGCGTGTTGAGCCGATCAGCTTGATCAGGTCTTCGCGCTCTGCGCTGAGCCGGTCATGCTCGCCGCGAATTTCCATCTCTTCCAGTTTGCGCAATGCCCGCAAACGAAGATTGAGGATGGCTTCAGCCTGAATGTCCGTCAGACCGAAGGTCGACATCAACACAGCCTTGGGCTCGTCCTCATACCGGATTATGCGGATCACCTCATCAATGTTGAGATAGGCGATCAAATAGCCATCAAGCAGGTGCAATCGCTTCTCGATCTTGTCGAGACGGAACTCGGCCCGGCGCACAACGACTTCGCGGCGATGATCGAGATAGGCCTGCAGCACATCCTTCAGGCCCATGACTTGGGGCGCGCCCTTGTGCAGCACGTTCATGTTCAGGCTGAAGCGAGTTTCAAGGTCACAGACCTTGTAGAGGCTCTCCATCAAGACTTCTGGCTCGACGGTTTTCGAGCGCGGGACCAAGACGAGCCGCACATCTTCGGCGCTCTCGTCGCGCACGTCGTCGAGCAGGGGCAGTTTCTTCGCTTCGATCAGCTCGCCCAGCTTTTCGAGCAGGCGCGACTTCTGAACCTGGTAGGGAATCTCGGTGACGATGATCTGATAAGTGCCACGACCAGTGTCTTCGACTTCCCAGCGCGCGCGCATACGGAAGCTGCCGCGACCGGTCTCATAGGCCTGAAGCATGGCCTCCTTGGTTTCGACGATGATGCCACCGGTCGGGAAGTCTGGTCCCTGGACGAAATCCATCAGTTCCGCCGTCGTCGCCTTGGGCTTTTCGATCAGAAGACGCGCCGCATCGATCAGCTCGGCAGCGTTGTGGGGCGGGATGGAGGTGGCCATGCCAACCGCGATGCCGGTCGCACCATTGGCGAGCAAGTTCGGGAATCCGGCTGGCAAGACAACCGGCTCTTCATCATTCTCGGCATAATTGGCGCGAAAATCGACTGCGTTCTCGTTGAGGCCATCCAGCAACAGCTCGGCGGCAACCGTCATGCGCGCTTCGGTGTAACGATAGGCAGCGGCGCTATCGCCATCAATATTGCCGAAATTGCCCTGGCCATCGACCAGCGGATAGCGAACGGTGAAGTCCTGCGCGAGACGCACCAGCGTATCGTAGATCGAGCTGTCGCCATGCGGGTGGAAGTTACCCATCACGTCGCCAACGATCTTGGCGCATTTGCGATAGCCGCCCTCGGGGTCAAGCTTCAGGACGCGCATACCGTACAGGATACGGCGCTGGACGGGTTTCAGGCCGTCGCGCACATCAGGCAGCGCGCGGGACGTAATCGTCGACAGCGCGTAAGCGAGATAGCGCTTGGAAAGCGCCTCGCTCATCGGCTCGTTGATGATCCGGTCTTCCGGCGTCCCGTCAATCAAATCGGACATTCTGGCCTCTTTGCAGTTCGTGCCACATTCTGGTGCAGGCCCTTGATTAAAGTCAGCGACTCAAGGGCCGGAGCACGTTAACACAAACGTCGCTTTGGTTAAGGAAAGGAAAAGGGCGCAGCTGCTGATGAGTGCAATCCGGGCATGGATCCTGTTGATAAGCCTGCCGGCGCTGGTGTTGCTGGCCTTCTTCTGGCTGGCGCCTCCGCGCCACAATCCCTTTGCGCCGGTCGATTTGACCGAAACGCCCGGCATCGGGACATGGCACAAGCTGACCCGCACCAAGCGAAACCGCGAAGTGTGTTTTGCCGCGCTGGACGATGCGGGCGTGCTGTACACACCGCTGGAAGACCAGAAGCTGGACGGCGGTTGCGGGCTGACAAACGCCCTGACGCTGGACCAGACGCTGACGCCATATTCGGCGACGTTGCGCATGACGTGTGGTCAGGCGGCCGCGCTGTATTCCTGGGAACGCCATATTGCCCGCCCCGCAGCAATCGAGGTCCTTGGCTCGCCGATTGCGCGGATCGAGACCTATGGAAGCTTTTCCTGTCGCAACATCGCAGGCACCCGACGAATGTCCCAGCACGGGCTGGGCAATGCGATTGATGTATCGGGTTTCCGCCTTGAGGATGGCCGTCTCATCAGTGTGAAAACGCATTGGGATGCAGGAGGGGCGGAGCAGAAATTCCTGCGGCGTCTTCACAAGGGTGCGTGCGATTTGTTCTCGGTGACGCTGGGGCCTGAATACAATGCCGCCCATGCCGATCATTTTCATCTCGACATGGGCGGGGGGAAAGTATGCCGGTGACTAGCGCCGCAATGGGCTAGTCAATGCATTTGAAGCCGTCTTCATTGACTTCCTTCACACGGCCTTCGCCGCCGCAGACGCGGAGCGCAGTTTCGGTATTTTCATACATGGCGTCGCGGCCGTGTTCGTCGGCATCGACGTGAATGCAGCCCGCAAGAGTAAGCGTGGCAATGGCGGTTACGGCAAAAACAGTTTTCTTCATGGCATCAGCCTTTTCGTTTGCACGGAACGCCCCAGTCCTCACCGGCCACCTAACACATCAGAAAATGAACGGCTTCTGAATATGACAGCCCTTGCGCGCGTTATCTCGCCGCGCAACAGTCAGAGCCACAAGAGGGAAGGAAACAGAATGAAATTGTATAATTCCGTAGGCCCGAACCCGCACGTGGTGCGCATGTTCATGGCGGAACGCGGCATCGACCTGCCCAAAGAAGACATCGACCTGATGGCCGGAGAAAACCGGCAGGCGCCCTATACGACCAAGAACCCGGCTGGCCAGCTGCCCGCTCTTGAGCTTGATGATGGCAGCATCCTGACCGAGATCACTGCCATTTGCGAGTATCTGGACGAAACCCAGCCCGGCGACCGCCTGATGGGGGATACACCCGAAGCGCGCGCCCAGAACCGCCGCTGGACACGGTGGGTGGACCTCAAGATCGTTGAGCCGCTGACCACAGCTTTCCGCGCCGCTGAGGGCCTGCCCATGTTCCAGGACCGGATGCGCTGCCTGCCGGAAGCTGCTGATGGCCTGAAAGCCTGCGCACAGGATGGGCTCGTCTTCCTGGACGAACAGATGGCTGACGGCCGTGAGTTTGTGGCAGGCAAGGCATTCGGCCTGGCTGACATACTGCTGTTCTGTTTCCTGGCTTTTGGCAGTCAGGTGGGCCAGCCCCTCAACCCCGATCTGAAACACATCGGAAACTGGTATGCGCGGGTCAGCCAACGCCCAAGTGTGAGCGCCTAGGGCCGCTTCAGCATGCGGCCCACCAGTCGCAGGCGCTCTGCTGGAACGCCCCGATTGAGCCCCCCAAACAGACGCTCTTCCAGAAAATAGCCGGTGAGCTTCAAGCCATCGGCTATATCGGGCGGCGCAACATGGGCCGTGGATTCGACAAGAAAGAGCGGCAGGCGAAGGAGGCGGTCGACATATTCCTCGGCCTCCGACCCTCTCACGGCCCGGCCGGTCTTTGGAGATACATGGGTCAGGCCATCATTCGCGCCAGACAACGCGCATGCGTCCAGATCAAGCCCGAAACCCAGCGCGGAGAGCAGGCCCAGTTCCCAGCGCACATAGAGCGCCGGCCAGATTTCCTGCGCCTCAATCTGGTCTAGCAGAAGCTCGGTGGCCTCAAACAGTGCCGAACCGGCTGCATCGCCTTCGTCCAGTCCACCCCGCAGGATCGCGGTAATAGCCGAAATGGCGGCGAGGGCAGCTGGATCGTCCAATACACGCGCCGCTCGCTCCCGACTGGCCTCGGCCACATCAAACCGGCCCAGAGCCTCTTCAAGGCGACCGGTCCAACTGAGGGAAACGGAATTTCCGGCTTCATATTGCGCGCGGCGCTTGCGCGAGGAACCGCCATAGACAAGACCGGACCGACGCCCGCGCGTGCGGGTGAGAACGTCGAGGATGAGGCCACCTTCTCCAAAGCGGCGTGCGCCCAGGATTATGCCGTCATCCGACCAGTTCAAACATCGAACTCCAGGCCAAGCCCCTGATAACTCTCTCGGCGTTCCTGCCAGCGTTCATCCACCTTCACGAACAGGAAGAGGTGCACTTTGCGACCGAGCATTTCAGAGAGTTCTTCGCGGGCCTTGCGACCAACATCCTTGATCGCTGCGCCGCCCTTGCCGAGCACCATGGATTTGTGATTGTCGCGGCCGACGACCACAACCTGTTGCACACGGACGGAGCCATCCTTTTTCTCTTCCCAGCTCTCTGTTTCGACCATCAGCTGGTAAGGCAGTTCCTGGTGCAGGCGCAGCATTAGCTTTTCCCGCGTCACTTCGGCGGCAAGCAGGCGCATCGGCAGGTCGGCAATCTGGTCCGGCGGGTAGAGCGCCGGGCTTTCGGGCATCCGTTTCGCAAGCGCCTTTTCCAGCGCTTCGACGCCTTCGCCATTTTCGGCGGAGATCATGAAGACCTCTTCATAGACGCCCGTCTCGTTCAGTTCCGCAATGATCGGCAGGACCTGATCATGGGGAAACAGATCAATCTTGTTCAAGGCGAGGAAAGCTTGGCGGCCAATCTGCTGAAGTTGCTCGATGACCCGGCGGTCATCTTCCAGAGATTTCTTCTGCGCACCATCTACCTTGCCTTCGCGCTCCGCGACCCAGGCCGAAGCGTCGATCAGGTGCACAATGGCGTCCGCATCGTCAGCGCCGCTCCAGGCCGCCTTGACCATGGCGCGGTCGAGCCGGCGCTTGGCCGCGAAGATACCCGGAGTGTCCACAAGCACGATCTGCGTGCCGTCCACCTGCGCGACGCCGCGCACCGGGAAGCGTGTCGTCTGCACCTTGTGCGTGACGATTGCCACCTTAGTGCCGACCAGACGATTGGTCAGCGTGGACTTGCCCGCATTCGGCGCGCCGATAATGGCGGCAAATCCAGCATGGGTGATGGGGGTGTCTGTCATGGGGTTCCGGTCAGGCTTTCTAGGAGAAGGGCGGCAGCATTACGCTCAGCATCGCGCTTTGACGACCCCGCGGCAACAGCCGCACCCCGGTCGGCCACTTTAACTTCAACCTCATAAGTGGGTTCATGGTCCGGTCCCGACCGGCTCAGCACGTCATAATCCGGCAGTGGCAGGCCCTGCCCCTGGGCCCATTCCTGCAGCAGCGTCTTGGGATCCTTGGTCTGGGCCGGAGCCGCCTCGAATTGCGGCGCCCAACCTTTCTCAATGAATTTCCGGGCGGTGGAGAGCCCGGCATCCTGGTAGATTGCGCCTATAATGGCTTCGCAGGCATCGCCAAGGGTCGATTCCCGTTCGCGCCCACCGGCAGCTATCTCGCCATCCGACATGATAACGAATTCCGAAACGCCAAGATGGCGCATGGCATCCGCGCAGGCCCCCTTGCGAACAAGACTGTTGAGACGCGGAGCCAGATCGCCCTCACTCTCCATCCGGCGTCGGTCAATCAAGCGTTCGGCGATCACGAGGTTCAGGACCCGGTCACCCAGAAATTCGAGGCGCTGGTTGGACAGGCGGACTGATTCCGCAGAAGTTACAGCGCTTGGATGTGTCAGCGCACGGATTAGCGTCTCCGGGTTTTTGAATTTGTGGCCAAGAATGGACTCCAGTGTCCGGATATCCGTTTCGGCCAGTGAGGGCTGGCTCGCTTTTCCCTTCGACCGGAGGCGCGTGCGTTTGGGTCTTGCCGGTGTCATGCTGGCGTCACCGGAAGAGCTTCGATGATGACCTGGGCTTCAGCCCAGGGGTAATCATCCGTGATGGTCAGGTGAATAATCGCTTCATGGCCGGCGGGCATCATCGTGGCGAGGCGCTCCGCCGCGCCGCCAGTCAGCGCAAGAGTTGGCTTGCCCGTTGGCAAATTCACAACGCCGAGATGCTTCCAATGAACGCCGCGCCGCGGCACACCCGTACCGAGCGCCTTTGCACACGCCTCTTTGGCCGCAAATCGTTTGGCATACGTCTCAGCAGTCAGGCGACGGCGGCGCGCCAGCGCGATTTCGACATCGGTAAACACGCGTTTCTCAAACCGCTCACCAAATCGGGCAAGTGTCTTTTCCACACGCTCGATATTGCAGAGATCATTCCCGATACCAATGATCATGCGCGGGCCTCATCCATCAGTCGCCGCATTTCCCGGATTGCAGCATCAAGACCGATAAAGATGGCCTCACCAACAAGAAAGTGTCCAATGTTCAGTTCTGCGATCTCGTGGATTGCCGCCACGGGAGCAACGTTTTCAAATGTCAGGCCATGTCCGGCATGCGGTTCGACACCGCGCTTGCGCGCTTCTATCGCCGCGATCTTCAGCCGTTCGAGTTCTGGCGCCGCGGCCTCTGCACCGCCTTCGATCCATAGCTCAGCGTATTTGCCCGTATGGAGTTCGACCACAGGTGCCTGAAGCACTTCCGCAACTGCAATCTGAACAGGGTCGGGTTCGATGAAGAGTGACACCCGCGCACCCGATTCATTGAGGCGGCGAACAACGGGCGCAATTTGGTTATGCAGGCCCGCGACATCGAGCCCGCCTTCGGTCGTACGCTCTTCGCGCTTTTCGGGAACAATACAAGCTGCATGCGGACGGAACTTGCAGGCAATCTCCGTCATCTCGTCTGTCGCAGCCATTTCGAGATTGATCGGAAGGCTGGAAGCCGCACGTATGGCTTCGAGATCTCCATCGCGGATGTGGCGCCGATCCTCGCGCAAATGGATCGTGATGCCGTCTGCGCCTGCCTGAGCCGCAATCTGCGCCGCGCGCATCGGATCGGGATGATCCCCCCCGCGCGCATTGCGAATGGTTGCAACGTGATCAATGTTCACACCAAGGCGCAACGGGCTTGCCATCAGGCGAGGCCCCTGGAGCCAGGCTTGACGGCCTCCATCGCGGCAAGATCTGGTGGCAAATCATTGGCGTCATAGTCTGGGAAATCGACCGCCGCGAGCGAAATTAGCTTGCAGCCAACATCAGCGCGGCCGTTCGACCGGTCGATGATACAGGCACCACCCACGACCTCGCCGGGCAGCGCATCCAGCGCTTCAACGGTTTCACGAAAAGACAGCCCCGTCGTGACGATATCTTCCGCGATCAGCACACGTTCGCCTTCGGCAATGGAGAAGCCCCGGCGGAACTGAAGCTGGCCATCGACCCGCTCGGCAAAGATCGACCGTGCGCCAAGCTGGCGCGCCAATTCATAGCCCGGAATGATGCCGCCGACAGCTGGCCCAGCCACAACATCAATCTTGCCGAATTCGGCAGTCAGCTTCGCCGCAAGGGCCTTGCACAATTTTTCGGAGAGCGTGGGCTGGGAAAATACGAGGGCCTTCTGCAGGAAAACAGGACTGCGACGACCAGACGACAAAATGAAATGCCCCTCCAGCAAAGCCCCGGCCTCGCGGAATACATTCAGCACATCATCATTCGTCATCTTCGCCCTCCTGGTCGCGCACAGCTCTGTCGACCACAGCGATCGACCGGAGCGCGGCCAGTATCTGCGTCAGACGCTTGAGGTCTTCAACCTCAATTTCCATCAAGATTTCCGTGAAGTCCTCGTGGCGGTCTACCGTATGTATGGCTGTGATGTTGCCGCTGGCCTGTGCCACAGCAGCGCAGAGCTTGGCCAGTACGCCGCGCTCATTGGAGGCATTGATACGAATTCGCCCAATTGCCACCGCGCCCGTGCGCGCCAGTTCGGTCCAGCGCAGGTCCACCCAGAGCTCGGGTTTATCGTCATATTCGGCGAGCTTTGGACAACTCGCGACATGGACCACAATGCCCTTGCCCGGTTCATGAACCCCCATGATACGGTCCCCAGGCAACGGGCAGCAGCAATTTCCGAGATGAAGCGTCACGCCCGGTGACAGCTCCGTGCCGGATACCATGAGCGGCGTATGCTCACTGTCCATGCGGACCTTCGTGGGATCGTCCTCGCGTTCCGGCCGGTAACCCGGAAAGGCCGCCTGGATCACATCGTTTGACGAAATTCGACCGCGCCCCAGCGCTTCGGACATGTCTTCCATATCCTCAAAACCGGCGAGGCGGGCCGTATGGTTCATCTTTACATCAACCGGATCAATACCTGCCCGTCGCAGCGCCATATTGATCAGCCCCTGACCGAGGCGCCGGAACTCTGTTGTTTCCTTGTCGCGCACCAGCTTGCGCATCGCAGAGCGCGCGCGCCCGGTGATCGCCAGCGCTTCCCAGCCATGAATGGCGTGAGGCGCTTTGCCCCGGATGATCTCGACAACGTCTCCATTTTTCAGCGGGCGGCGTAACGGCTTCACCTCGCCATTGATCTTGGCGCCAACACATGTGTCACCCACCGCCGAGTGCACCGCATAGGCAAAGTCCAACGGCATGGCGCCGGCTGGCAGGATGATCAACTTGCCCTTCGGAGAGAAAGCAAAGACGTGCTCGCGATACATTTCGAGCTTGGCGTGCTCCATGAACTCGCTCGGGTCGCCGCCATCCTGAAGCAATTCTGCGAAGGCTTCGAGATTGGCGGCAGGGTCAAGACCGGCAGCACGCGCCGAATCGATGTCAAAGCCGTAGGCGCGGTTCTTGTAGCCCCAATGCGCAGCCACGCCGAACTCGGCGGTGCGGTCCATCTCTTCAGTGCGTATCTGGAGTTCGACACGCCGGTTGCCGGAAGCGCGTACGGTTGTGTGCAGGCTGGCATAACCGTTCGGCTTGGGCACGGAGATATAGTCACGGAAACGGTCAGGGATGCAGGCCCAGAGTCTGTGGATTTCTCCCAGAACCCGGTAGCAATCCTCAACACTCTCCACGATCACGCGAAAAGCGAACAAGTCAGCGACATCCCGAAAGGAAATCGATTTCTTCTCAAGCTTGCGCCATAGCGAATAAGGTTGTTTCCGACGACCCTTGATGCGGCAAGGAATTCCGGAAACCTCCATCAATTGCTCAAGGTCACCCCGGATACGCTCAAGATCATCGGCATTTTCGAGCGCAAGTTCGTCCTGACGATAGAGAATGGCACGACGCGCTTCTGGATTGAGCTCCTGGAAAGCCAGGTCCTCCATCTCGGCAGCAATCTGGTAAAGACCGACGCGGCGGGCGAGCGGGCCGTAAATGTCCATGGTTTCCCGCGCGGTGCGTTCGCGGCTGGATGCCTTCTTCCGAAAGTGCAGCGTGCGCATATTGTGAAGCCGGTCGGCCAGCTTCACCAACAGAACTCTAATGTCGCTGGTGGTTGCGAGAATGAACTTCTGGAAGTTCTCGGCCTGAGCCAATTCCTTGGAGCTGTATTCAAGCTTGTCGAGCTTCGTGACCCCATCGACCAGTTCGGCCACATCCGCACCAAAGCGCACTTCGACATCGCCGATATCGATCTCGGTGTCCTCGACCACATCGTGAAGGAGGCCCGCGACGATGGTGATCTCGTCGAGCTTGACGTCAGCCAGAAGGCTCGCGACTTCAACAGGATGCGAATAATACGCATCGCCCGAATCGCGCATCTGTTCGCCATGATGCGTTTTGGCAAAATCGTAAGCGGCACCGAGAAGTTCGGACTTCACCCGAGGGTGATAGGCGCGAACCTTATCGATCAGCTGCTGCCGGGTCAGGACATCTTTAGGTTTTTCCGCAGCCGGTCGCTCTGTGCCAGCCATGTCGCCAGCCCCTTCATCCTTTGCGGATAGGGTGCTGCCGTCCATCTGGCCTCCTACAGCCGGTCGTCCCGTCCGGACTCCAGCTCGGCCTGATAGGCCCGCATGACGTCTTCTTCGGTTGCAGCAGGTGCAGATTCCAGAGCCAAACGGTCGGCTTCGCGCTCGTTCTCTTCGCCTGGACGAATGTCCTGCAGATTGGAGATCAGCGCTTCCTTGACCACTTTCAGATCAATCGACTCGTCAGCAATCTCGCGCAGCGACACAACTGGGTCCTTGTCATTATCGCGGTCCACAGTAATCGGCGAACCTTCGCGGATCATGCGGGCACGATGTGCAGCAAGCAGGACAAGCTCGAAACGGTTTGGAACCTTTTCGACGCAGTCTTCAACGGTAACGCGGGCCATGAGCAGATAATCTCCTTTGGACCGCCCCTTATATGCAGCGCAGCACGCCGACGCAACCCGGCGATTGCCGTAGAATGCAGGACATTTTCGCCCCCTTGGCAGCGCTGAAAACGCCGCTACGGTGCCTTCTTACCTTAGCCGGAGGTCGAAACCCATGTTCCGTAATGTTGCCATCTCTTCTCTCGCGCTTGCGCTCGTTGCTTGCGGAAACGGAAATGACGCCGCTGAAACGCCGCAACCGGTCGCCTCCGACACGGGCGCAACGACCGAGGCCGAAGCATCGAATACGGTCGCCCCGGCCTCATCCGCGGCCACTCCTTCAGCAGAAACCAACTTGCCAAAGGCTGATGCAGAACTGATCGAAATCTACAAACAACTTCACGCCAATCCGGAACTTTCTTTCAAGGAAGCCAAATCGGCCGCTCTGATGGCCTCTGAACTTGAAAATCTCGACTTCGACGTTTCCACCGGCATTGGTCAGGACTGGGTGGTCGCCAAGGCAATGAAAGATGTAGGTGAGGTCAAGGATGGCGTCGGCGGACACGGCGTCGTTGGCGTATTGCGCAATGGGGATGGCCCGACCGTCATGATCCGCGCCGATATGGATGCCCTGCCCGTTCCTGACCAAACAGGTTTCCCGTTTGCCTCAGAGGTCCAGTCGACCACATGGACTGGCGTCGAGAGCCCGGTCATGCATGCCTGCGGCCACGACATCCACATGACCAGTTGGATCGGCACCGCCCGCGCACTGGCTGCCCGCAAGGATCAGTGGAGCGGCACGCTTGTAATGATCGCCCAGCCAGCCGAAGAGATCGGCCTTGGCGCCCAGGCCATGCTGGCCGATGGCCTCTACAGCCGCTTCCCTCAGCCGGACTACAATTTGGCGCTGCACGTTTCCGCAGCTGCGCCCGCTGGCACGGTTGTCTATACGAAGGGCTACGCCATGGCGAATGTCGACAGTGTCGACATCACCGTGAAAGGCGTCGGCGGGCATGGCGCCTACCCGCACACAACACGCGACCCGATCCTGATCGGATCTCACATCGTCGTAGCTCTGCAGAGCCTCGTCTCGCGTAATACGAACCCGCAAGACTCTGCCGTTGTTACAGTCGGCTCGTTCAAGGCCGGCGCAAAGCACAACATCATTTCCGACGAAGCAACGCTGCTCCTGACGGTGCGCTCCTATGACGACGCGACCCGTCAAATGTTGCTGAGCGGCATTGAGCGCATTGCCAAGGCGCAAGCCGAGGCCTTCGGGGCGCCTGAGCCAGAGATCACGATCGAGCAGGACTATACACCATCGCTCTTCAACAACGCCGACCTGGCCGAAACAGCCATGGCGGCCATTGCGGACGCAATCGGCGAAGACAATGTCAAGGAAGTAGCCCCGGTCATGGGCGGCGAGGATTTCAGCCAGTTCGGACGGACGGAAGAAAACATTCCAGGCCTCCTATTCTGGGTCGGCGCAGTGGAGCCTGCGCGCTATGAGGCCGCCAAAGACAGCTCCCTGCCCCTGCCCTCGCTGCATTCGCCCTTCTTCGCTCCGGATTACGACCCGACCATTGCCACAGGCGTCGAGGCTATGACTGCGGCCGCGTTGGAACTGTTCGAGGGGTGAGCCTGCGCCCCTAGCCGGACACGCAGGTGCGGCACGTGCTCCTCGCTTTCGCACAGCTAAACCTGAGTCCTCCTAAGCCTCGTCCATCTTGGCATACACTAGGCAAGGGAGCGCTGTCGCGAGCGGCGCGGGAAGATCGCCAGCTCCACGCCGTCCGGCAGGTCCGCCACAATTTTCGGCCCCCGCGCCTTCAAAGGCGCAAATACGATATGCAGCCTTGTCGCGAGTAGGACTATCAGCTGCCGGACGACCTGTTCCACCTGCTTCACCCGTCCATTCGCCTTCGCCCGCCGCTAGCGCGACATCTTTACCGGATGCAGCTTCAAATCATCGCCCGCGATTGATTCGATCAGCGCGCGGCACGCCTGCTGAAGGCTAAAGGAGAGGAAGTCTGTGTCCGCGCAAATGTGGAAGAGTATGAGGGCACAGATTCTCAGACGAATTCGCTAGGCACTTTCCCATGCGGCACAGGAAAGACGATATGGAGTGACCTAACGTCGAGGGTAGAAGCCACGCCCACCTTATCTTTATATGTCTTCCACAAGCTCCGAAATCTCAGAAATCCGGCGCGACAGGAGGGAGAATGCAACACAGAATGGGCGTAGGCCCTCTACTTGATGCGCGGGGGCGATTGGTCGAACGAGGATATGCGACCAGCGAGGTCAGGACTTATGATCGCTCTGCCATCAAAGCGGGCGCCCTGCGCATAAAGGAGTGGGACTATTACTGCATCCTGACACCTCGTTTCGGGCTGGCTCTGACTGTCGCTGACAATGGCTATCTTGGGTTCCTAGGCACATCCTGGCTCGACCTGGAACAGAAAACAGCCACCAATCATGGAGCTATCATCCCGTGGTCGATGGGCAAGATGAAGTTGCCAGCCAGCGCCGATAGTGGCGACATTTCCCAGCGCAAGGGCGATCTGGAATTGAGCTTTCGGCATGAGGCAGGAGGGCGGCGCCTGACGGTGAATGATCCGGCTTTCGCCAACGGAAAAGGACTGCACGGGGAATTATGGCTCGATCAGCCCGATATGGACCGGATGGTTGTTGCGACACCGTTTCCAAATGTCCCGAAGGCTTTTTATTACAATCAGAAAATCAACTGCATGCCCGCGCGCGGGAAGATCACCCTGGGCGAGGAGACGTATCAGTTCTCCCCTGAGAGTGCCTTTGCTGTACTGGATTGGGGCCGCGGCGTCTGGACGTATAACAACACATGGTATTGGGGCTCTGCTTCCGGCCTGGTCAAGGGGCGACCGTTTGGGTTTAACATCGGCTATGGGTTCGGCGACACATCCGCCGCCAGCGAAAACATGCTGTTCGTGGATGGTAAAGCCCACAAGCTCGACCATGTCACATTCCATATGCCTGAAGGTGCGCCTGATTCCGCGCTATGGAAATTTACCAGCAATGACAATCGATTTGAGATGGATTTCGCTCCCATCATCAATCGTCACCAGACGACCGACCTTGGCATATTGAAAACTGCGCAGGACCAGGTCTTTGGCCTGTTCTCAGGACGTGTCATTCTTGACGATGGCAGCCAGATGACCGTGAAGGACTTGCCCGGATTTGCCGAAGAAGTGCGAAATCGTTGGTGAGCGGAGAGCAGGCAAGGTGGCGTTGAGAGCTGTCATAGGGCGGATCATGACACGACCATCGCAGTGGTTGTGGCGGCCATGACAACCGCCGCGCTGGCACTGTTTGACGAAAGCTGACGCCGGGTTCACGCGTGTTTGAACTTGCCGGACGAGGCTGAAAGCGCTACTCCCCTTTTGCTCAGACTGCGCAAAAGCTTCAAGCTGCTGTCACAAGAGCCACCTGTCTGCGGACGTTTGAAGGCCGACCCCCTTGAAACGCGAGGCTTCAGGCCCATATTATACTCAGATCGAGCATAAGTCGGTCTGCTACGAAGGAGGACGACATGGCACGTCTTATTGATTCCGGCCCCGGCTGCCCCACGCCAACTCCGCTGCGCGGCGCTTCTGCCGCTGAAGCGCGCGGCCTCGTCTATGATGACGCGGTGAAAATGGAGACCGATGACCTGTACCCGCTGGTACAGGATTTCATCACTCCGATGGAATGGCCAGCCATTGCGCCCCTCGTGGCGGCAATCAATCGGCTCAAGAAAGAGAAGAACGCCGTCATCCTGGCGCACAATTACATGACGCCGGACATCTTCCAGCTTGTCGGCGATTTCCGTGGTGACAGCCTCCAGCTGGCCCGTGAAGCTGCCAATGTGGATGCCGATATCATCGTGCAGGCCGGAGTGCACTTCATGGCCGAGACCTCGAAGATCCTCGCGCCTGAAAAGACCGTCCTTATTCCGGATACCCGCGCGGGCTGTTCGCTCGCCGCCTCGATCACGGGCGCCGATGTGCGCCTGATCAAGGAGAAATTCCCGAATTACCCGGTCGTGACCTACGTAAACTGTACCGCTGAGGTAAAGGCCGAGTGCCACATCACCTGCACCAGTTCGAATGCGGCGCAGGTCGTCGAAGCCATCGCTGCTGAATGGAATACTGACACGGTTATCCTCGTGCCGGACCAATACCTTGCCAAGAACGTGGCTGCCCAGACCGGCATCCGCGTCATGACCTGGCCGGGCGCGTGTGAAGTGCACGAGATGTTCAGCGCCGACGATGTCGAGCAATTGCGCGAAGCCCACCCAGGCGTCGTCATCCTGGCTCACCCGGAATGTCCGCCGGATGTACTGGAAGCCGCCGACTTTGCCGGCTCGACGTCCGCGCTGGCCAATTACGTTGCAGAGGAAAGCCCGAACAAGGTCGTCCTGCTGACGGAATGCTCGATGAGTGACAATGTGGCGTCAGCCAATCCGAACGTGAACTTCATCCGTCCATGCAATCTCTGCCCGCACATGAAGCGTATCACGCTGGAAAACATCTATGATTGCCTGGTCACGGGCGAGTACGAGGTGCTCATCCCTGAGGATGTCCGCGTGCGCGCCAAGGAAGCCCTCGACGCCATGATGGCCCTGCCGAAAATGGTCAAGCCGCTCGCGTTCAAGACCGGTTTGAAACCACTTGAGCTTGAAATGGTCGTCTAGCAGCCAGACAGGTTGTGCAATCGCGGGGGAGCGGCGTAATGTGTCTCAGGGCGCAAGGAGAGGTAGAATGGTCCGAGGCATATACGGTCTCGCGGCAATGGCGATCGCAGGCCTTTTGGTCTGCACTCCCGCTCATGCCGACAGCAAACGCGAGGGAGATTCATCGGATGTCCTTGGCACCTGGAGCTTCCAGACAAAACCCTATCGCAATGGAGAGTGCATGATGTCTGGCACCATGTATCTTTCTCCGCACCCGGATGAAGGCCAATATAGCTGTGAGCTCACAGCGGTTGAAGTCTGCTCAATGTGGGGCCGGTCGGTTGTACGCCAATCCTGCAAGGCTCGCCGCTTCGGAGACCAAATTTCGATTCGGTCCCAGATCGAGGAAATGCTGGAAGCCAAGGTCGAGGGCCTGATCTATGTACCAGACAATTTCACGCTCACCATCCAATCCGCTGACCGGATGTTTGGCGCGCTGGTGTCTGCCGTGACCGCACCGGCGGAATTCCGCCGCGCGAATGACGGCATCTCCTGATCCGTGAGCGCCTCCATTCCGCAAACCCTGACGGCCAATGGGCCAGTCGATGATGACGTTCTGATCGTAGGCGCCGGCCTTGCTGGCCTGTTCCTGGCGCTGCAACTGGCGCCGCGCCCCTGCACCGTCATCTCCCCGGCTCCGCTTGGCCAAGCCGCATCCTCCGCATGGGCGCAAGGCGGCCTGGCCGCTGCCATGCACCCCCTGGACAGCCCCGAACAACATGCCGCAGACACCGTTGCGGCCGGCGCGGGACTCGTCGACCCAATTATCGCCCGCCTCATTGCAGAGGAAGGCCCGGCCCGGGTTCGCGATCTTGTCGCGCTGGGCGTTCCGTTTGACCGCACGCCGGATGGCGCATTGGCCTTGTCGCTTGAAGCCGCTCATTCTCACCCGCGCGTGGCACGCGTTGCCGGAGACCTTGCGGGCAAGGCCATCATGGATGCGCTGGTCGCGGCCGTTGCCGCCGCGCCACATATCACCATCATCGAAGGCGTCCGCGCCACCGGCCTGATGCAGGATGCCAATCTTCAGGTGGCAGGCGTCATATTGCGGGACAATGCCGGAACGCTCTCCACACGGACCGCGCGGGAAACGGTGCTGTGCACTGGCGGTTCCGGCGGCCTGTTCCAGGTTACCACCAACCCACCCGAAGCGCGCGGCGACGCTGTTGCGATGGCCTGGGAAGCGGGCGCACTGATTGCAGATCTAGAATTCGTCCAATTCCATCCTACGGCCATCGACATTGGCCGCGATCCTGCCCCCCTCGCGACCGAGGCCCTCCGCGGTGAAGGCGCCACGCTCCATAATCGAGACGGCACGGCCTTTATGGCAAGCTACCATGAATTGGCCGAACTCGCGCCGCGCGATGAAGTGGCGCGCGCCGTGCACACAGAGCGCTTGTCTGGCCGAGGCGCATTTCTCGATTGCCGCACGGCTGTGGGTGAACACTTCCCGGACCATTTCCCAACAGTATTTGGCACTTGCAAATCTGCCGGCATCGACCCACGCACCGAATTGATCCCGGTTGCTCCAGCGGCGCACTATCATATGGGTGGCATCGTCCCAGACTTCTGGGGGCGCAGCAGCCTCGATGGACTGTCCGTCTGCGGCGAATGTACATCTACCGGCGTACACGGCGCAAATCGCCTTGCATCCAACTCCTTGTTAGAAGCTGTCGTATTTGCCCACCGCATTGCCGAGCGCCTGCGCGAAGCTGAGTTCGCCACCCCTAACGCATCAACAGGTCATGTTCCAGGGGCGTTACCCGTTCCAGCCCTGCAGGAATTGCGCGGCGCCATGTCCGAAAAATGTGGAGTTGTGCGAAATGCCACCGGCATGACCAGCGTGCTTGAACTGATCGAGCGCTTGAACACCATACATGGGCCGGCTCGCGCGCTGACCACTGCGAGACTGATCGTTCAGGCCGCAATCAATCGCAAGGAAAGCCGGGGCGGACATTTCCGGTCTGACTATCCAGACATGATCGAGCCGGAACGCCAGTTCCTGCTGAAAGATTTTGAGGAGACCGTCCGCGTATGAAACTGCTCCCCCCGCCGCTGCCCGCGATCATCCTCGATCCCATCGTTCGGCTTGCCCTGTCAGAAGACCTTGGCCGCGCAGGTGATCTGACCACGGACGCGACCATTGCGCCGGAAACCCAACTCAGCGTCGTTATTGCAGCGCGCCAGCCCGGCGTGATCGCAGGTCTCGACGCTGCGGCCCACGCGCTTACCCTGATCGATCCAAGCGTGGAACTGGATGTTCGGATGGATGATGGCACGGCAGTAAAACCCGGCGATGTTGTCGCGCGCCTTGACGGCAGCGCGCGCTCTATCCTGACGGCTGAGCGCACGATGCTGAATTTTATTGGACGACTGTCAGCGGTCGCCACGATGACGCGCAACTATGTCGCAAAGATTTCTCACACGTCCGCAACAATTGTCTGCACCCGGAAAACGACCCCAGGTCACCGGGCGCTGGAGAAGCGCGCCGTTCGGTGCGGCGGAGGTACAGCACATCGCTACGGCCTGGATGATGCCATCCTGATCAAGGACAATCACATCGCCGCTTGCGGTGGCTCCGTGGCGCTCGCACTGGAACGCGCCAAGGCCTATGCGGGCCACCTGCGCATGATCGAAATTGAAGTCGATACACTCGACCAATTCGCGGAAGCGCTGAAACATGGGCCGCATGCCGTCCTGCTCGACAATATGGATACCGACACCTTGCGCCGCGCCGTTGAAATGAATCAGGGCCGCGTCACGCTCGAAGCATCTGGCGGAGTCAATCTGGGTACCGTTGCGGCAATCGCTGAGACCGGTGTGGACTTTATTTCCGTGGGGGCGCTAACGCATTCTGCTCCCAATCTTGACGTGGGTATGGATGTGGTCTGACACTGCTGCAAAGGGCGATCAGTCCCTGATATCAGCAGGAGGAAAAGCCCATGACGCGAGCGAGCGGGCGAAAGAGTATCTTTATTACGGGCGCAGCATCCGGCATCGGAGCAGAGACCGCGCGCTATTTTGCAAAACGCGGCTGGTTCTGCGGCCTTTATGACGTGAACACTGCTGGCCTCGATGCCGTCGAAGCCGAGATCGGATCCGAGAACTGCCTGAAAGCCAGGCTTGATGTTCGCAACCGCGAGGACTGGGCCGCTGCCATCAAGGATTTCAGCGAAGCCACTGAAGGGGCGATGAACGTACTCTTCAACAATGCGGGCATTGGACGTCATGGCTGGTTCGAAGACATCACAGGCGAGGATAATGACGCGATCATCGACATCAATGTGAAAGGTGTAGTGAACGGCGTGCAGGCGTCACTCTCCCTTCTGAAGGCGACATCAGGCGCACGCATTGTGAACACGGCCTCTACCGCGGGAGTTGTCGGCTCACCACAACTGGCTGTTTATTCTGCAACCAAGTTCGCTGTGCGTGGTCTGACCGAAGCGCTCGACGCCGAATTTCGCGATCTCGACATTCGCGTCACCAGTCTGATGCCGTGGTTCATTGAAACGCCGATCCTCGAAATGGGGGATCGCGACGGCTCGAACCACAAGATGTCTGACCAGCTCAAGGAAAACGGCATGAATGTGTATCCGGTTTCCATGGCTGCGGAACGCGCCTGGGACGCCGCTCATGGCAAAGATACACATTTCATGGTTGGCAAAGATGCTGAACGGGCACGTTTCATGGCGCGCTGGTTGCCAGGCGCTATCCAGAAGCGCGTGAAGGCGGGTGTGCCCCCACGCGACTGATGTTTCCTAGTTCATGGCGCCGGCGGCTGAAGCGGAGCTTCTTACCGCCGCCTGCGTCACCTGGGCTGCCGTATAGTCGGAGACCTCGGACGATTTACGCATCGTGTTGAACTTCGGGGCACCATTGGTGATCGTGCGCGTAGAGGTGATCACAGAGGCCGGCGACAGAGTTGGTGCCGGGGCATTCATGGCCACTTTCTCAACCTTGGCGTCGTCGGTGGTCTTGATCACAGACGTCGCCGCAGCATTCACATCAGCCTCAGCCGCAGCCGTGATGACGCGCTCACGCTTGCGATTGTAGTTCTGGCGCACTTGGGCCCATTCGGCGCCGCGCGGGAACCGATAGAAGATGTGCAAACCAATCTTGTCGGTCTTGATGAGGCCAGCGCTCCAGATCGGGTCAACATAAGTGGCGTGATAATGCGTCGCGCCGCCTGTGCGTTCCTCGTTGAGGTTCATCAGCACGTGAGCTGCGACCTTCTGGGCAGTATCCCAATTACGACCGCGTGGCTCGCGGGTCATGGCACCGTCACAGGTGAAGGTGAACTGGCAACCGGTTGTGCGAGTCGCACCCTGGAATACGACGTCACAGACACTGTCAGGATAGCGATGGTCGCGAACCCGATTCGCGATGACTTCGGCAACGGCCATCTTGCCGCCCAGCGATTCTGTTCCGGCCTCATAATAGATAGCCTGGGACAGACACTGTGCCTCGTCGTTAATCTTTTCGGCGCGTTTGATGTGCTCCGGACGGAACGAAACCAGCGATGAAAGTGCAGCACCATCGCGGTCGCGCATCGCATAACGGCTCATTGAAGCGCCGGTATCGCGCTTGAGAGTGTACTCGACGGTACGGATCCAAGGCGTATCCAGCAGGCTTGGCGTCATCGGATCAGCGCGCACGGTGACGCCGCCGTCTTCAATAGAAGCCAAGCGTACCGCTTCCGCATGGAAATCAGCTTCGGCGCGCTTCTCCATCTGGAGTTCGCCAATCAGGGGAAGAGTTACAGTCGCAGCCACAGCGCAGACCGCAACGGTCGCCCCGCGAATGACAATATCTCTCTGCTCTTCGTTCGTCATAGCCATCCACCAACGCTTGAGCTGCTCTTGGAGCCCACGCATTGGCGATAGAGTCGCCCTTCGTGGTTGAAGAACCCTTAACATCACCGCTCCCCAATCCCCCGGCAGACGGTATATTCCGTCCTACGAACCCCGGGTGTTGTTGGTTTGACTAAAAATTATGAGACCGTTTCTGGCCCCGCTTCGAGTTGGATATCCATCTCTCCCGGTACCTAGCAAGAAGCTGGCCAGATACGTGAGTGACTTTTCTGTCAGGATAGATACGCCCCGGATTTTCGATTTAAACCGTTACATTAGGAGAAAGCGGCCAAGCCTCTGTAATACAGTGGAATATTTCTGCAAATTTCGTGAAATATTTCGCACTGCACAAAAATGGGTGTTGCCCGGAAGCAACACCCAAATCCTGCCGGTTTCTAGCGGACAATCGTCTTTATTTGGCTTTCAACGCCGCATGTGCCGCAGCGAGACGCGCGATTGGCACACGATACGGAGAGCACGACACGTAATCGAGTCCCGCCAACTGACAAAAGTTAATCGAAGCCGGGTCGCCGCCATGCTCACCGCAGATTCCAAGCTTGATTCCAGGACGTGATTTACGACCCCGCTCAGTAGCGATTTTGACCAATTCTCCTACGCCGACCTGGTCGAGCGTCACGAATGGGTCTTTTTCGTATATGCCTTTGTCCTCATAAATCTTGAGGAAACGGCCTGCATCATCGCGCGAAATGCCGAGTGTCGTCTGGGTCAAGTCATTCGTGCCGAACGAGAAGAACGCGGCGGATTGTGCAATCTCAGCAGCCTGAAGCGCCGCGCGTGGCAGCTCGATCATCGTGCCGACCATATAGTCCAGCGTGACACCCGTCTCGGAAAACACCGATTGGGCAACCTCGTCCACAACCGCTTTCAGGATTGCGAGCTCCTTGTGCGTGGCGACCAGTGGGATCATCACTTCCGGAACTGGCTTGCGACCCGTCTCCTTTGAAACATTAACGGCGGCTTCGAAAATCGCGCGCGCCTGCATCTCATAGATTTCGGGATAGGTGATGCCGAGACGGCAGCCGCGATGGCCCAGCATGGGATTGCTCTCATGCAGTTCTGCAGCCCGGCGGCGCAACTCATCCGCGCTAACGCCAGAAGCCTTGGCCACTTCGTCCATGTCCGCATCTGTGTGCGGCAGGAATTCGTGGAGCGGTGGGTCGAGCAGTCGGATTGTGGCTGGCCGATCTTCCAGAATGCGGAAGATTTCCTCGAAATCGCTCCGTTGCATCGGCAGGAGTTTGTCGAGCGCAGCGCGACGGCCACTTTCGCCATCCGCAAGGATCATCGCCCGCACTTCGGGGATACGCTCTTCTTCAAAGAACATGTGCTCAGTGCGGCAGAGGCCAACGCCTTCGGCGCCAAATTCAACCGCCGTACGCGTATCCAGAGGCGTTTCAGCATTGGCGCGCACTTTCAGCGTGCGCACCTTGTCGGCCCAGCTCATCAGCAAACCGAAATCACCCGACAGATCAGGTTGGCGCATTTCGACGGCGCCCATCATCACCTGACCGGTCGCCCCGTCCACAGTGATCACGTCGCCTTTCTTGATTTCACGGCCCATCACGCGGAACACGCCCGCCTTGGTATCGATCTGCAGACCACCGGCGCCGCAGACACACGGCCGGCCCATGCCACGGGCCACAACGGCGGCGTGGCTGGTCATGCCGCCGCGTGCCGTAACAATGGCGCGGGAAGCATGCATGCCCTTGATGTCTTCCGGGCTGGTCTCGATGCGCACGAGGATCACGTCCTCGCCCTTTTCAGCCATGGCCCAGGCATCTTCTGACTCAAACACGACCTTCCCAACGGCCGCGCCGGGACTGGCGGGAAGGCCCATCACGATTACGTCGCGCTTGGCATCTTCAGAAATGGTTGGGTGAAGCAACTGGTCCAGCTGAGACGGTTCAAGGCGCAGGATGGCCTCCTCTTCCGTCACCAGGCCTTCGCGTGCCATGTCGACAGCGATCTTGAGCGCTGCGGCAGCGGTACGTTTGCCGTTACGGGTCTGCAGCATGTAGAGGCGGCCATCTTCGACCGTGAACTCGAGATCCTGCATATCCTTGTAGTGTTGCTCCAGCGTGTTCGCGACGTCGCGCAGCTGGGTATAGACTTCCGGCATCGACTCTTCGAGCGGCGCATCGGTCGAGCCCAGCGTATCTGCGCGCTCACGGGAGATCGGCGCGGGCGTACGGATGCCCGCCACCACGTCTTCGCCCTGAGCATTGATCAGATATTCGCCATAGAAGACCGGGTCACCATTCGACGGGTCGCGTGTGAACGCAACGCCTGTGGCAGACGTCTCGCCGAGATTACCGAACACCATGGCCTGCACATTGACCGCCGTGCCCCATTCTTCAGGAATATCATTCAGCTTGCGATAGGTGATCGCGCGGTCATTCATCCACGAACCGAACACCGCCGTGATGGCGCCCCAGAGCTGTTCCTTCGGATCATCCGGGAAAGGGCGACCAAGATTGTACTGAACCGCGTCCTTGTAGAGCGAGATGATCTGCTTCCAGTCATCGGCCGTCATCTCGGTATCGAGATCATAGCCCTGACGGTCTTTGTAATCGTCCAGAATGTGCTCAAACTCGTCATGGCTGATGTTCAACACGACATTGGAATACATCTGGATGAAGCGGCGATAGGAATCATAGGCGAAGCGTTCGCCGGCCTTTTTGGCCAGTCCTGCGGCAGCTGATTCGTTCAGGCCGAGGTTCAGGACCGTGTCCATCATGCCCGGCATCGAAGCGCGCGCGCCTGAGCGTACGGATACGAGCAGTGGATTTTCAGGGTCGCCGAAGCCCTTGCCGGTTTCCTGCTCGACGGCTGCGAGCGCGGCATCAACCTGCGCTTCCAGAGCTGCCGGATACTGGCGCTCCAATTCGTAATAAGCAGTACAGACTGCAGTCGTCAGCGTGAATCCCGGTGGCACGGGCAAACCCAACTTCGCCATTTCAGCGAGATTCGCGCCCTTGCCTCCGAGCAAATTCTTCATTGAGGCGTCGCCGTCTGCGCTCCCGCCTCCAAAAGCATACACCCAGGTTTCGTCTGCTGGCTTCAGTGCTGCTTCACCCATGAATTCTGCCTTCCGATACATATGTCGTGTCCCCCAAGTTAACGGGGGGCGAATTGCAATTCCTATGCTGCATTGCAGCGCCATTGGCCAGTGTCCGAAAGGGCACGCGGGGGGTGACAACGTTGTTCGTGACACATTGGCGCGTTCCCGTGCAGGCAGGCCGTTTCAGTCTGACACAAGGGCACGCGAGCGCCCTGACCTGCATCAGCCATCGATGCGGGAGAAATCCGCTACGCGGTGAAGTGTTCCACGGATTTTTGTGAGCAGCGCCAGACGATTTGCGCGCACAGCGGAATCCTCGTCATTGACCATGACCGCTTCGAAGAAAGCGTCCACCGGACCACGCAATTTGGCAAGTTCGGCCATAGCTGCGGTGAAATCCTCGGACTTCAGCGGATTTTCAATGGCGGCCTCGACATCGGACAGGGCTTTCGCGAGGGCTTTTTCCTCGGCTGGCCCCTTGGCGATGAGGGCGTCATTGACGGAGAGATCAGCAGGCAGATCGCCCTTTTTCTCCTCGGCCTTGAGGATGTTCGCGGCGCGCTTGTAGCCCGCGAGCAGGTTTGCGCCGTCTTCGGTATCCAGGAATGTGCCAAGCGCCTCGACGCGGCGCGTGATGAGCACAAGATCATCCTCACCGAGAGCGAACACGGCGTCGATGAGATCATGACGCTGACCTTCGTCTCGGAGGTGCTGTTTAAGACGGTCTGCGAAGAAGGAAAGGAGGTCGCTAGCTAGGTCTTTGCTATTCTCAATCAGCGTCTGCGGGGAAGAGACAACACCTTTATCTTCATCTGAATACTTTGAGGTGGGATCGTACCCCCATATCCAAAGTCCACTTTCGTCGCGACTGCCCAATCGTTCGCAATGATTCGTAAATTCGGATCTGAATTGGATTCGGTTTTCATTCTCCAAAACAATCCGCACCACGCCGAGTGCAGCGCGGCGGAGCGCGAACGGATCTTTCGATCCCGTCGGCTTTTCATTGATCGCCCAAAATCCAACCAGCGTATCCAGCTTGTCGGCGAGCGCGACGGCGATGCCCACCGGGTCGGTGGGCACGGAGTCGCTCGGGCCTTGCGGCTTGTAATGATCGCGGATGGCATCGGCGACGGCCGCCGGTTCGCCAGCCTCCAGCGCATAATACCGGCCCATGACACCCTGCAGTTCCGGGAATTCGCCGACCATCTCCGAGACAAGATCCGCCTTGGCAAGGCTCGCGGCCCGCTCGGCCAAATCCGGATCGGCGCCAACTTTGGGAGCAAGTTCACGGGCCAGCGCGGCGACGCGCTCTACCTTGTCCCCCAGGCTACCGAGTTCGGCCTTGAAGGCGATGGTCGAGAGTTTCTCGGCCATTTCTTCCAACAATGTTGCCTTGTCCTTCTCCCAGAAGAACCGCCCATCATCGAGGCGCGCCGACAGGACGCGCGAATTGCCTTCTGCCAGCTTCTTGCCGCCATCAGCGGCCTCGATGTTCGCGACCACGATGAAGTTCGGCGCGAGCTTCCCGGTCTTCTTGTCATTAACGGCGAAATATTTCTGGTGCGTCCGCATGGACAGCTGGATCACTTCCGGCGGCAGCGCCAGAAAGGCTGGATCCATATCGCCCAGCACAACGACCGGCCATTCGGCAAGGCCAACGACCTCTTCGAGAAGGCCCTTGTCTTCAATCCATTCGAGGCCCGCATCCGCGCAGACCTTTTCGATGCCGGCGAGGATCACCTCGCGTCGCGCATCGCGCGTCAGCTTCACATGGCCAGCGCCACTGAGCTGACTCTCATAGTCCTTGCGAGAGGTAATCTTGAACGGCCCACGGCCATGCACGCGGTGGCCTTCGGTCTCGTCGCCACTGGAAATGTCATCCACTTCAAATGGCACCACTTTTCCGTCCAGCACACAGACAATCCGCTGCAACGGGCGCACCCAGCGCAGGTCACCCGTGCCCCAGCGCATGCTCTTGGGCCAATGGAAACCGCGAATGATGGCAGGCACAGCTTCGGCAATGATGTCGGTCGCATCGCGGCCCGGCGTTTCGATCACAGCAACGTAGAAGTCGCCCCTCTTCGGATCGGAGCGCACTTCGGCCTGACTGATGTCACTCAGCCCCGCGCCACGCAGGAAGCCCTCGACCGCCTTGTCCGGCGCGCCGACCTTCGGGCCTTTGCGCTCTTCCTTCACATCCGCAGAGCGCTCTGTCAGGCCATCCATGAACACCGTCAGGCGACGTGGGCCAGAGGCCGTTTCCAGCTTCGACCAGTTCAGCCCCGCCTCGCCCAGCGCCTTTTCCAGTGCAGTACCGAGATCACTCTCAGCCTTCGCCTGCATGCGCGCGGGGATTTCCTCTGAAAAGAGTTCGAGAATCAGGTCTGCCATGAAGGGGTCCAGCCAGTAGTTACAAGCCTGCACGGCATACTAGCGCGGGCGGCAGGGTCAAGCACCGGACGTGCAGATGGGGCGCTTAGTCAGCCCCAAAAGTGAGCTGCCAGAGTTGCAATGCGCCGCCCTTCATGGACACGACCAGCTTCTTGCCATCCGGCGCAAACTCAATCCAGTTGGCGCCGAACATGCTCAGATCCTGCACCCCGGCAAGCAAGGCTCCGGTCTCGGCATCCCAGATCTTGCCGGACAAATCCATCGCACTGGTCGCCACGAATTCCCCGTCTGCACTGAAAGCGGCATTCCACAGCGGAGCATCATGGCCGGTCAGTTCGAGAACTTCACCGTCCGCGCTCCAAATACGGGCCGCCTTGTCCGCTGAGGCGACAAGAATGCGGTTTCCATCCTGGCTGAACGTGGCGTAAGTAGCCGGAACTTCTCCGGATTCGACCATGTGGAGCTGCTCGCCCGTCTCCGCATCCCAGACGCGGACCGTACCATCATTCGACGCTGTGACGATCCGGCTTGCATCAAAATTGAACCGTGCGGAACGGACTGCGCCGGAGTGCCCTGTCAGGCGCAACACCTCCTCGCCCGTTCGGGCGTCCCAGATACGTGCGGTTTCGTCATATGAGGCCGTAACCACCCGGTCTCCGAAGGGGCTGTATTCAGCATAGGAAACAACGCCCAGATGTCCATCAAGCACCAGCCGCGCCTCTTCGCCCAGCGCGCTCCAGATGCGCGCCGTGCCGTCTTCGGACGCCGTGATGAGGCGCTCTTCATTTGGGCTGAACCGCACAGTCAGGACCGGCGCGGTATGGCCTTTCAGTTCGGTCGACTGGCCATAAAGGCTTGGCGTCATGCCGACGATCCAGAGACGCGCCGTGTGATCGGCTGATGCACTTGCCACGTAGCGTCCGCTCAGGCTGTAGTCTACGCCATAGACTTCGTCCGTGTGGCCGTCCAGATCTCCGAACCAGGATACAGATTTCAGCTGCAACCGCGTTCGGGCACAGGGCGGATTAGCGAGGTTCCGGCGCGCCACCTCGGCGAACTTCCCGTCGGGATATTGCTCCAGATGGCGAGCGTATTTGGTGCAAGGATCGACGGTCGTATAGCCCACGCTGGAGATTTCGACCCAATCCATCGTCTCCTGGTCCAGCACCGTCTTCAGGCGGCACTCCCCGGAAAAACAATAGTCGAGCGAAACGTCGGAATAGATTGCGGGGCGCTGCTCATGATTTATGGAGGAGGCGAGCATCGCGACCTCGCTGCGAGTTTCGTCCACGCTGCGCAACAAGGGATTGGCCGGATCGCTGAGGCGCGGCAACAGGCTGCGCGTGAAGACCGAATACGGGGACTCATCCTCCGGCCCCAGCCGGTCGAGCGCCTTCTGGCGGGTGCCTGCCGCATAGACCACGAGTGTGCCCGGCACGATCTCCAGCCGCGACAGTCCGCGCGTCACGCTGCGGGTTCCTGTATCGAAGGGATTGTCCCGGCAAGCATCCACGATGGCAAACAACAGGCCCGGCTTGCGCGCCTTGATCTCTGCCAGCACGTCAGTCGATAGCGACACAGTCTGGCGGCGCAGCGCGAATTCAGACGATTCCAGCGGCGCATCGGTCATGGCCAGAAAATTGTCGGCGCCATCCGACCAGCCGTGTCCGGAAAAGATGAAAGCGACCTCGTCGCCGGGCTCAATGGATTGAAGAAAACCGTCCAGTGCCTCGAGAAAGTCGATCGTGCCAGGATCTATCAGGCGCGTGACTTCAAAGCCCAGCTCCCCCCCAAACGCTTCGGAATAGCCCGTGGCGTCTCCGGTCGTCTTTTGCAGGTCTGGCAATTGCTTATAGTCGCCGACACCGACGATCAGGGCACGTTTGGTCTTCGCGTCCGCGCCAAGCGCAAGACAGAGACCGACAAGGCAAACGAGCATCCAACGTAACATGACGCGTCCTCCCACACCGGAAGAGACTATCCCCATGAAGCCGAATGACCAAATCAGTCAGAGGTTAAATCTAGGCGGAAACGTCTTCCTGCTTGGCCCATTGCGCAGCGGCGCCGCGGGCGAGGTCTCGGACGCGGGCGATATAGGCCTGACGCTCGGTCGGGCTGATGGCGCCGCGTGCGTCGATCAGGTTAAACGTGTGCGAGGCTTTGAGGGCGTAATCATAAGCTGGCAACGGCTTGCCTGCATCGCGCAGGGCATTCGACTGGTTCTCGCAATCGGCAAACCAGCGCTTCAGCATCTCGACATCGGAATGCTCGAAATTGAACGCTGATTGTTGTTTCTCGTTTTCGAGGAACACGTCGCCATAGGAGAGCGGCACTGCGCTGTCCGGATCGTTAAAGGGCAGATCATAGACATTGTCGACGCCGAACACATACATGGCGAGGCGTTCGAGCCCGTAGGTCAATTCGCCAGAGACCGGGAACACATCCAGTCCGCCAACCTGCTGGAAGTAGGTGTACTGGCTGACTTCCATCCCGTCGCACCAGACTTCCCAGCCAAGGCCCCAGGCGCCGACAGTCGGGTTCTCCCAGTCGTCTTCGACGAAGCGAATATCGTGAACAGTCGGGTCGATGCCAATGGCGTAGAGACTTTCCAGATAGAGGTCCTGCAAATCGTCGGGATTAGGCTTCAGGATGACCTGGAACTGGTAATAATGGCCGAGCCGGTTGGGATTTTCCCCATAACGCGCATCCTTCGGCCGCCGCGAGGGCTGGACATAGGCAGCACGCCAGTTCTTTGGCCCCAATGCCCGCAGCACAGTCGCCGGGTGCAAGGTGCCGGCGCCGACTTCCATGTCATAGGGCTGCAGGATCGCGCAGCCCTTATCGGCCCAATAGGCCTGAAGTGTCAGGATGAGGTCCTGAAAGGATTTCGGTTTGGCGTGCGCTTTGGGTGCGGTCATGGGGCAGATCCGAATATCGATTGGGTGTCGGGTTACAGCCGTGCGCAGGGCGAAGCAAGCACGGGAATGCGATCAGAATGACCCACGAGATTCATCATGATCATTTGACCCTGCCCCGCGCCCGGTGACCATGCGGTAAAACCCGCCATGCCCCAGCAAGGCCAGGACCAGACCAATGAACAGAAAGCCGAAGAACAACAGGCCGAACATGGCCAACTCCTTTTTCTATGCCCTTACCTCAATTCAGACCCTAGCCTGCAAATGTGGCAATTCCCAGAAAATCTGGATTACCAGTCGATCGCCCTGCCATGACGGATCGCATCCAGCGCTGCACTGGCCTCACCGTCGGCAGTGTGAGTGACGAGGGGCGCGAGCAAACGTACCTCTCCCCGTCTCAATCCCTTGCGTCCCCGCACCAAAACCCGGCGCGCATCTTCGCCATGTTTCGGCGCGATGGGCAGAACGGTAATCTCTCCCGTCAGGCGATCCAGCACAGCGAGAATTCGGGCGAGTTCGGCAGCGCGATGAATTATCACAATGGGCGCACGCGGCTTGGCCGCAAACGCCATCGCCTTGATCCAACCATCGAGGCTGAGGGATTCGAGATATGCTCCAGCTTTCTCCGCTCCCGGCGCGGAGATCCTTCCTGGCTCGAAATATGGCGGGTTTGCAAAAACCAGATCGAACCGATTTTCCTTGTCGCGTACCCATTCGGCGGCATTGCCAGTCTCGACACTCACTCGGTCTTTGAAATTGTTTGACGAGACAGATTGCCGTGCGAGGTCAGTCATGACCGCATCAATATCCACGCCTGTCACCTGCATCTGCGACAATCGAAATGCGGCCGTCATCAGCGCCCCACCGCATCCACAGCCTATTTCTAGGGCCGCGCCGCCGGACTTTTCGGGAAGGGCCGCGGCCAGCATCAGCGAGTCTGTGCTGGCTCTGAAGCCCTTTTCAGGTTGGAACAGGGTGACCCGCCCTTGGTAAAGGGTATCTTCTGTGATCTGCCCCACTAGCCGCGTTCGACTTCGGCCAAGGCTGCCTCGGCAGCAGGCAACAATTCCTCCGGCACCATCACGCGCCTCGGAAACGCGCCGATATTGCCCTCGACAGCGGAGATATGCTGATCAACGATGAAATATTCGATGCCCGCCTCCCGCAGCAGGTGCTCAATATAGCTCAGCTTGACGACGTCATTGGTGCGAAAGACTTCCTTCATTCGGTCGCCGAACCGCGCAGATTGATGTCCACAGAGCGGGCATCATAGACACTCGGCCGATCAGGTTTGTCGCCTTTGCCGGTGACGATTTCGAGGACTTCGGTAACCGACCCGCTATTGCCACCCCCTAGCGGAATGCCGATCCCTACGCCGACCCCGACGCTGCTGTGGCCGCGAGAGCCCGACGAACCGCCAATGGAGACGCTGGAACCACCGCTACGGCTGTCTTCACTACGTTCGGCAAAGCTGCTGGTTATCTCAAACCAGTCAGAGCCCTCCAGAAGCGTCAGTTCAGCTGCACGCAGCAAGGCCCGGTCACGCGCCTTCGACGGACTGGAGTCGGTGTAGGAGACCTGGTATCGGCCCGTTTCGATCTGCTGGCTGGAATAGCCCATCGCTCCGGACTTGGATGCGGGCCCGTAGGCCGCGTTCGACGTACATGCAGCGAGCAGGCCAGCGGCGAGCAGAATTGCATATGGCTTCATGTGGGAACCCTTCCTTGTTGGAATATTCTCAACGGCCCAATTGCCTGAATGTTTCGCACACACGGCGAGGATTCGCCACAACACTTCGCTGTGAGATGCGTCGGGGTGCCACGTCGCGCTTGATGCGAACCCATCCTACGACTATTTCCCATTTCGTCAGAGAAATGATGGGAGCCAGTGAAAACGTGACCCTTGCGCCAAAACCAAGAGGCAAAGAGGCAGTCGGTTCCATTGTGGATCGGATGCAAACGCTCGTGGCCAAGGACCTCGGTGAGGTCGAGACCTTGCTGGCGACCCGCGCAGCAAGCCCGATATCGGTCATTCCGGATCTGTCCGGTTACATTGTGTCGGCGGGCGGCAAGCGCCTGCGACCATTGATAACCCTCATTTCTGCACATGCCGTGGGCACGCCGAACAAGGCAACACATGCTCTTGCAGCGGCCGTGGAGTTCATCCACACCGCCACGCTGTTGCACGATGACGTGGTGGACGAAAGCGATCTGCGACGCGGGAAACCTGCTGCCAAGGCAATTTGGGGCAACAAGGCCTCCATCCTGGTGGGGGACTTCCTGTTTGCGCGCGCGTTCAACCTGCTGGTTGAAACCAACAGTCTCGAAATCCTGAACCGGCTCGCCACAGCATCCACGGTGATTGCCGAAGGCGAAGTTCGCCAGTTGGCCGCGATGCAGGCCCGGGATCTGCCAACCGAAGACTATCTGGCAATTATTGAAGCGAAGACCGGCGCGCTGTTCGAGGCCGCTGCCGAGACCGGCGCCATGTCGGTCGGTAGTGATGATCACGCTCATGCGCTTGCCACATACGGCAAGAATCTTGGTCTCGCCTTCCAGATCATCGATGACGTGCTGGACTATGGTGGCACCACGTCGGTAATTGGCAAATCAGTTGGCGATGACTTCCGCGAATGCAAAATTACACTGCCCGTCATCGTCGCGAAGCGACGCGGCTCAGATGAAGACCGTCTGTTCTGGGACCGAGCCATGAATTCCGAAACGCAGCAGGACGCCGATCTGGCTCACGCTGTTCATCTGATCCGGGCCACTGGGGCTGCAGACGCCACCGTTCAGGAGGCCGAGGCCTATGCTGCGCTGGCCAAGGGCGCGCTGAGAACGCTCGAAGAGTCCCCCTATCGCAGCGCACTCGAAGATCTGGCCGATTTCTGCGTAAGCCGGGCCTACTGAGTCCGCGAGCGTTCGAGCCACCAAAAGACTGATCCGATAGCGGCAAGGGCAACCAGTGCCGTCAATTGCAGAACCGGGAAATCATCGGCCTGGTCAGTGGACTCTGCTGCGCCAAACATGGTGACCACACCCATCACCGCGCAAATCAGTGTCATACTCCACCAGAAGGTCGCGACACTGAGGTGGCCCCAACCGCGGGCAATCAGCCGCTGATAGGCGTGATCGGTGTGCGCCTGAAGAAGATTGCGCCCCTTGAATGTGCGCCACGCCAGCGTCAGCGAGACGTCAATCAGAAACGGCAGGGCAAGCGTGAGCGCCAGAAGCGCGGCGCGAACGCCGTCCATGCCGTCGCCAAGGTGGTAGACGGCCATCAAGCCAAACAGTCCCCCGGCGCCTAGAGATCCACAGTCTCCGGCATACAGCCCCCCTCGCAAGTTCCACACAAGAAAGCCGAGCACAGCTCCGAACATGGCGAACTGGGCGATTACGGCAAATTCCCCGATCGGGTCGGGTACACAGCTACCAAAGCACAGCATCAGCACGGCAAAGAGCGGGAACAAAGCCACATGCATGATCGCAATCGATCCCAGCGCCAGGCCGTTGGCGCCGTCCATGAAATTGACCGCATTCGTAATCACGATCAGCCAGACAATGACCGCAATACCAAGGAGCCATCCACCTGCCCCGCCCGACATGAAGAATGGTATGGCCGCAATGACAGCCCAACCGCACAGCAGCGCGAGCTTCAACAAGGCTGACAGGCCGAGCCAGTCATCGAGGAAGCCGATTGCCCAGGGCGTGACGGCTAGCGCAACTGCAAACAAAATCCTGCCCATGGGCATCTGAGCCAATGACGAGGGTTCCGCCATGACCGCGAACGCACCCAGTGTAATCAGGATCGCGCCGAAGATACCGATCCCGCCCGTGCGAGGCACAGGCGCTGCCTGCTGTTTACGGCCACCATCCGGAGCATCGAGCAGCGGCAAATGACGCGCCAGGGTGCACAGGACGAAAGAAATCAACGCCGCTCCGGCAACGAGGTAGAAAATCGTCATCGCGCGTCCCCCAAGCTTGTGGCACGAATCCACCACTTGGGATGGGCGCGCTCAAGATCCCTTGCCGCAGACTGTGCGTCGTCATCGGTTGCAAACAGCGCGAAACAGGTTGCGCCCGATCCACTCATTCTTACGAGACGACTTCTCGGCACCACATTGAGGACGTCAAGCACCTCCCCGATAGCTGGTACAAGGCGCACCGCTGGGGATTGAAGATCGTTACGTTGGTGCGCCAGCCATGCGATCAACTCTTCCGGCGAACGCATTTCAGGCACGGCTTCGAGGGCGCTGAAAGCACTTATGCCCCCTTCTGCGTCAAAGGCCCGGAAAACCGGCCCGGTCGGGCAATCGACCGCTGGATTCACCAGAACAGCTGGCAATCGAGGGAGGTTCTTTTGCGGGCGAACTTGTTCGCCTTCGCCCTGCATCAACGCCGTCCGCCCTTCCAGCGCAACAGGCACATCGCCGCCCAGCGGCACCGCGACCTGTCGGACAAGATCGCGCTCCAATGACCACAATTTCTGAAGAACGCGCAACGTCGCGCCGGCATCCGCCGAACCGCCGCCAATTCCCGCTGCCACGGGAAGATGCTTGTCAAGCGTCAGCGCAGCACCGTGCGATCTGCCCTCGGCCACGCACAGAGCTTGCGCTGCGCTCAGGACGAGATTGTCACCACCGACTTCCAGGCCGCTGGATCGTGGCCCCGCGACACTGAGGGTCAGAGTATCTGCGGACTCAGCAGATACCCGGTCGGCCGCTTCCGGCCCTGCGAACATGACGAGCGAATCGAGCGGATGACGGCCGTTTTTTTGTACGGTTCCGACATGCAGGAACAGGTTTACCTTGGCGGGCGCGAGAGATGTCGGCATGTCAGACTGCCACAGCGACTAGGGACGAACAGGCTTGGGAAGTTGCGCGCCTGCACCAGTTTCAGCCTGTTTGACCAATGGCACGTTCGGACCGGCGACCAGCTTGGCCTCAATTCGGTCGCGCTCGCCATCCGCAGGATCGAGTGTCAACGAACGCCGCCACTGGAATCGCGCCTCAAGCTTGCGGCCGGTCTGCCAATAGGCGTCACCCAAATGATCGTTCAGAACAGGATCGCCAGGCTCAAGCTCGACTGCGCGTTCCAGATGCTGCGTAGCAGTCTCGTAATCCCCCAGCCGGTAGTGCGCCCAGCCAAGGCTGTCGATGATGTAGCCTTCATTTGGCTCCATCTCCGCAGCCCGTCGGATCATATCCATGGCGAAGTCGAGGTGCTCACCCCGATCAACATAGGAATAGCCGACATAATTCAGCAGTGATGCGTCGTCCGGCTGCAGAGCCAAAGCCTTCAGCAAGTCGCGCTCACCTTCGGGCCAGTCGCCGAGCTCTCCACGTGATACACCGCGCGCATAGAACAATCGCCAGTCCTCACGCTTGTGGCTTGCATCATCGCGGATGATCTCTGTCAGCAAGGCCTCTGCCTGTTCCTGTCTCCCAACAGCGCGATAGAGGTCTGCAATCTGGATCTGCAAGCCCCTGTCCGGAGAATGGTCCAGGGCCTCGGCGGCAACGGCGAGGGCAGACTGACTGCGTCCACTGCGCTGCAGGGCCCAGGCGATCTGCCCCCGCGAAGTAGCATAGAAAGCTGACGTTTCAGGCACACGCGCCAGCACGCCAATGGCTTCGTCCCAGCGTTCCGCATTCGAGAGAGATTGTGCCCAGAGGGATCGCGCAACGTGAAGCTCCGGATCAAGTGCCAGCGCCAGCACGAAGTATACGGCTGAGACATCATCGCTTGTCTGGCTCATCAAAGCGGCCGCCGGAACATAGATGGCAAGCGCGGCCCCCTCATCCGGGGTCAGCCTCCGAACCTTGATCTTGTCGCCCGATGCAATCGCCTGGCTCAGGCGCGCAATAGAGGCGTTATGGCCAACTTGTTCGTCAAACGTATTCAGAATTTCCAACGCCCTGTCACGTTGGCCACGGGAGGCCAACAACTGGGCGTGTGCTTCCACACCAACGGCAAGGCGGGCGCTCGAATCCCACAGCGTGTCAAAAACCGACAGCGCGGCATCATCATTACCGGCCGACATCTCGATCAGCCCCATCATGTAGAGCGTTGCGCTGTCCAGCCGTGGATCGCCAGACAGGCCATCTTCGAGATACCGGACGGCAGCATCCGTCCCTTGTGTATCAACTACGCGCCAAGCCGACAGTCCGCGCGCAATCATGCGGTTGAACGGCCCGAAACGAGACTGCTCCAGCATTTGCTTCGCGTCATCTTCCCGACCGACCCGAAGAGCTTCCACAGCCAGGGTCAATCTAACGAGAGCGGCCTCGCTGCCGAGGGTGTTTGCCCGCTTCGCCACCCGCACGCCTTCGCGATAATCGCCAGACAGAAGCGACGCAAACAAGGCGCGATCAGCAATACCAGATTTCTCCGGTGCAGAATCAATCGCCAGAGCGTAATGCTCGGCCGCCTTTTGGGGATCATTGGTCATCGCCGCAAAGCGCGCGATCAGAAAATCGCTGTACGCCTCGGCTTCAGTCGGACGACCATTGTGGACGAGCGAAGAATCCAAATGGCTCAATCCACCACTTGAACACGACGCTGACAGCGCCAGAAGCGACGACGCCACAAGAAAACGCAACAATATCATAGGAGCCAACTTCTCAGTAACGGTGCGCCGCTGCAAGGGATTTCCCCCGCTCTAGCCCTGTCCCGCCAACAGAATATCCTGCTTGTCAAAAAAGCGGTCGATGCCGCGCTTGACCGCCGACATGGCATTGCGCAGGTCGCGGTCGGACTGCAGGCGCGTTGCGTCGGCCCGGTTCGTCACGAAGCCCATTTCCAGAAGCACCGCCGGAACATCCGGCGCCAGCAAAACATAGAAGCCTGCCTCGCGGTGTGTATTGCGCAGCACAGGGCCGGACTTCTCCAGTTCCGGCAGAAGCATTTCCGCAAATTCAGACGAGTGCGTCTTGGTTTCGCGTTTTACGAGATCTTCGAGGATGCCACTGACGCGTTGCGGGGCGCCGTCCTCGAGCGGAATGCGCCAATTGTTGCGATTGGCTTCCTTGTCGATCCGGCGCTCACCACTCGCGCTGATCGTATAGACGGATGCGCCGGCAACGTCGCGACTGGCCGCAGCGTCCGCATGTAAGGAAATGAACAGGTCAGCGCCCCAATCGCGCGCCATGCTGACGCGCACCTCATGGTCGACATAGACATCCGTGTCGCGCGTCAGCCGCACCGTATAGCGGGGGTCCGCCTGAAGGATATTCTTGAGTGCGAGTGCCGCCCGCAAGGTGATGTCCTTTTCCACACCGCCTGTAATCGCCATGGCACCCGGGTCCTTACCACCATGCCCCGCATCGATAACAACCGTGTAGGATTGGTTTGCGACGCGCTGGGACGCTGGCAACGGAGCATCAGGTCTCATTGATGCGAGTTCAATTGCGAGTTCTTCCTTGCGCTTTTTGGCCTGATAGGAGGCAAGCTTGCGCATATCTTTCTTCGCCACGCTGCTGAAGCGCGCGGCCGACACGGTCTGAAGGTCAACGATTACCCGGTAGGATGGCTCGTTGCCCGCAGGTGGCAGGGACAAGGTCCGCGCGACCATCAACGGGCGCTCAAGCGCGAAGCTGAGCGTTCCCTCGGAGAGCGCCCAGGTGGCAACACCACCACCCCCATCACCCACAGCAGGGGTCACTGGCCCATCAACTGGCAGCACGAGGCTGCGAGCGTTTCCCGATTCGGCAAGGAAGGCGCGACCTTCCTGCTCGGAATCTGCCCACACGGTGATTCGAGTCGGCTCTCCATTGCCAACAACCTGCACCCGGCTGACATCGGCGGATGCGGCAAAACCCGCACCCAGACAGGCAATCACAAGGCAAACAAAGCGTAAAATAGTCATCAGGATCGCATGTATTCCAGATTCGAAGGTTTTCCCTACCAGACCGATTATTAACCCAGCATTGACCACAGGTTACGTATTACACAGCCTCAGCGCCCTTTTTGGTCTTTTCTTGACGGTCAAAATTGGGCAGTATCATCCGGTAGCCGCCAATCAGGCCTACCAAGCAAGTTTCCCAACGTCGCGACAGCGATCCCGGCTTCACCGAAAAGGCAAGCGGGCGCCGCGCTCCGGAAAGCAGAGAAGATGTACGCGGGTGCAGTAGTCAAAACCGATTTTCCTGTACTGCCCATGGGGCAGTCGGGTCGGCGTGACCGTATCCTCCCCCTAAATTTACAGACCGGCCCTGCGGCTGGCTTGAGGTGCGTTGACGCATCCAAAGCTGCTGCGCCGGCTCATAAGGTTCCTTTACATGAGCAAACTCATGCTAATCGACGCCTCGCACACGGAAGAGACCCGTGTTGCGATCGTCAACAATGGTCAGGTCGACGACTTTGACTTTGAAACAACTGGCAACGAACAACTCCGCGGAAACATCTACCTCGCAAAAGTAACGCGTGTAGAGCCGTCGCTTCAGGCGGCATTCGTTGAGTATGGCGGCAATCGCCACGGTTTCCTGGCCTTCAGCGAAATCCACCCCGACTATTACCAGCTGCCCGCGGAAGACCGCGAAGCCCTGCTGAAGGAAGCAGCCGAAGAGGCCGCTGCCCAGATCGAAGACGACGATGATGAAGATGGCGATGCAGTCGACATCGACGATGAAGACGACGTCGACAACGATGCAAGCGACGATGACTCTGACGAGTCGGAAGACTCCACCGATAATGAAAGCGGTGAAGCCAAGGCTGCCGCCGCACCCCGCCGGAAGAAGTCCAGCCGGGCTTCGATCTCCAAGCGCTACAAGATCCAGGAAGTCATTCGTCGCCGTCAGGTGATGCTTGTCCAGGTCGTCAAGGAAGAACGTGGCAACAAGGGCGCAGCCCTGACCACCTATCTCTCCCTCGCCGGTCGCTACTCGGTCCTGATGCCGAACACGCCGCGCGGAGGCGGCATTTCCCGCAAGATCGTCAATGGCGCAGACCGCAAGCGCCTGAAATCCATCGTCTCCGAGCTGGATGTGCCGGACGGCATGGGCCTGATCGTGCGGACCGCAGGCGCCAAGCGCACCAAGGCCGAGATCAAGCGTGACTATGAATATCTTTCCAAGCTTTGGGAAAACATTGTCGAGAAGACACTGACATCCGAAGCTCCAATGCTGATCAATGCCGAGGGCGGTCTCGTCCACCGGGCAATGCGCGACATGTTCGACAAGGATATCGAGGAGGTCCTTGTTCATGGTGAAGAGGCCTATCGCGAAGCGAAGGATCTCGCCAAGCTCATCATGCCGAGCCAGTCCAAGAAGGTTCAGCAATGGAAAGAGGAAGACCCGCTTTTCGTGGCCGAAGCGGTCGAGCAGCAGCTCGATTCCATCTACTCCCCGACCGTCCAGCTGAAATCCGGCGGCTATCTCGTCATCAACCAGACCGAAGCCCTGGTTGCGATCGATGTGAACTCCGGCAAGTCGACACGTGAGCGCAACATTGAGCAGACGGCTGTGCGGACGAACCTCGAGGCAGCTGAGGAAGCCTGCCGCCAGATGCGCCTGCGCGACCTGGCTGGTCTCATCGTGATCGATTTCATCGACATGGACGAGAACAAGAACAATCGCGCCGTCGAGAAAAAGCTGAAGGATCACCTCAAGGTGGACCGGGCCCGCGTCCAGCATGGTCGCATCTCGCAGTTCGGCCTGATGGAAATCTCACGCCAGCGTCGCCGTCAGGGCGTGCTGCAGGCAACCTCCGATCCGTGCGAAGCGTGTAACGGCACTGGCCGTCGCCGCTCTATCCCGTCGGCGGCACTTCAGCTGATCCGGGCCATCGAGGCCCGCGCCTCCATGGGCGGCCTGAAAGCCATTTCCGTGAAGGCTCCGACCGATGTCGCGCTCTACCTGCTAAACAACAAGCGCGAAGCGCTGGTCGAAGTCGAACAGGTGGCCGGCTTTGCTGTCTCGATTCACTCGTCAGAAGACATGCTGCCAGGCGATTTCGTGATCGATGCAGAGCGCGACCCGAACGGAAAGCCGAAGAAGCGCAAGCCACCACGCTCGCTCGCCAAGCCGAGCAAGCAAATCGTCAGTGATGACGAAGATGAAGATGACGAGAGCGAAGACGACACGTCCGAAGCCTCTGCTGATCAAGATGACGAATCCACAGGCACCCGCCGCAAGCGCCGTCGGCGCCGAGGCGGTCGTGGCCGCAAACAAGAGGCAGCTGAGCCGCAAGACGATGAATCCCGGCTCGACGGCGAGGACGCCGAGGATGACGGCGATGACACCGCCGAGGCCGCGTCAGACAGTGACGACGACTCAGAGGATGGCGCCCCTCGCAAGCGCCGCCGCCGGGGCCGTCGCGGAGGTCGTCGGCGGCGCCGGTCTTCAGACACCCGCAACGAGGCAGCCGATGGAGCGCCAACAGATGGCGGCGCTTATCTGGACGGCCTCGCTGCGAGCGCTCCGGAAATGCTGGACGATGTTCCGCCGTCCGAGGCCAAAGTAGAGGAGCCGGTAACCGCAGAAGCTGAAACTGCTCCGGACGAACCGAAGACGGAAGAGACTTCTGGTGACAATGAGGAAAAGCCGGCCAAGCCGAAGCGTCCCCGCCGGTCCCGCAGCAAGAAGAAGGAACCCCCTGTGGCAGCCGACACCGGCGATGTACCAGAGACCAACGATCCTGTTGAAGCTGAACCCACTCCAGCATCTAAGCCTGCTTCAGAGCCAGAGCCTGTTGCAGAAACGCCAGCCCCGGAGCCTCAGCCTGAAGTGGCGCCCGCCATGGTCGAACAGGCTGCGCCAGACTCCACTCCTGAGCCTGCCGCAAAGCCCTCCAAGAAGGCCGAGCCAAAACGCGCCGGCTGGTGGTCCCGCGCCAAGCGCTAGGCGATCAGATTACTGACTAAATAAGAAGGCCGGAGCAGAGATGCTCCGGCCTTTCCTGATTGCAAGAGCAAACCGATCTATTGGGAAACAGCATCGTCCTTGTTCTGTTCTTTGATTACGTCGCCTAAATCTTCTTTGAACTGGATTTGACACTTCTTCATGATTGAAACCTCTGAGAGTGCATTGTATTCACCTCTCAAACGAGCGTACTCGGAAGCCTCCGGACCGTCTCCACCCTCTAGCATAAACAGAGCTGGCCAGAACAGGATTAGCCCCACACCCATTTGCCATTTATCTGCGTTAGCTTCCTTTTTTAGGCTCTGATAAAGCTCCCCAGTACGACGCTCTATGCGGTTTTGCTCCAATGCAATTTGTTCACAATCATAACCTTGGTAGGCCATTGGTGAAACGTACTGAGCGGCAATCTTATTCGGTGAAGAAGCGCACCCAACTGTAGCCAAAACAACAGCTGCACTGACAATCGTCAAATTTATTCGTTTCATTTGAACTCCAAATTACCCCCGCGACTCATATCGGTCGCATGGGCAAACGCTGGACACTCAAGAATGCGCTGTCAACTTTAAATCGTAATGAGGGCGGATGATATTGATCCGCCCCCATTGATTATGAGTCTAAACTTACTAAGACGGCGTGTTAAGCCGCAGCTTTCTCGGCTTTACCGGCTGGCGGGAAGCGATCGTAGAAGCCTTCGCCCTTGGATGCCATGTCGCGGAGCAGATCGCCCGGCCGGAACCGGTCACCATACTTGTCGGCGAGCTTATCGGCTTCGGCGACGAATTCCTTGATGCCCCACATCAGGTCGATATAGGAACAGCAACCGCCCGTATACGGTGCAAAGCCCCAAGCGAGGATGGAGCCAATGTCGGCATCGCGCGCATCGGTGATGACACCCTCTTCAAAGCAGCGGGCCACTTCCACGGCCTGACGGATCAGGAAGCGGTTGGTCAGCTCTTTTTTCAGGTCTGGTGGGCATTCGTCCACCTTCACTTCCAGCTGCGTGTTCAGGTCTGGCCAGAGGCGTTCCGGCTTGCCCTTTTCGTTGTAGTCGTAGAAGCCCTTTCCGGCCTTGCGGCCCACACGCTCCTGGTCTTCGACGAGCCAGGCGAGGAACTGCGTCCGGTCATCCGTCTGCAGATCCACGCCAGCAGCTTCGGCCGTTGCCCGTGTCACTTTCAGCGCGGTGTCGAGACCGACCGAGTCGGAAACTTCCAGCGGGCCCATCGGCATGCCGGACTGACGGCCGACATTCTCGATGATCGCTGGCTTGATGCCTTCTGCCAGCATTTCCATGCCCTCGCGCGTATAAGTGCCGAAGCAGCGGGACGTGTAGAAGCCGCGGCTATCATTGACGGCAATCGGCGTCTTGCGGATGGCGAGCACATAATCGACCGCCTTGGCGAGGGTCGCTTCGCTGGTCTTTTCACCGCTGATGATTTCGACAAGCCCCATACGCTCGACCGGCGAGAAGAAGTGGATGCCGATAAAGTTCTCAGGGCGCTCCGATGCTTCAGCCAAGCCTGTAATCGGCAATGTGGATGTGTTTGATCCGAAGACAGCATCCTTGTCGAGAACAGCTTCAGCCATCTTGGTGATCTTGGCTTTCAGTTCGACATTCTCGAACACGGCCTCGATGACCAGGTCAGCGCCTTTGACATCATCATAATTGTCGGTCGTCGTGATCAGGTCGAGCAGTGCGTCGCCCTTCTCCTGTGTGGACTTGCCACGCGAGACGGCCTTTTCGACGAGACGGCGGGAATAGTCCTTACCCTTCTCGGCATTCTCTTTCGAGACATCGACGAGAACAGTCGGGATACCAGCCTTGGCCTGCACATAGGCAATGCCCGCGCCCATCAGGCCCGCACCGACGACAGCGATCTTCTTGAATTCGGTCTTCGGATGACCGGCCGGGCGGTTGCCGCCCTTGGACAGTTCCTGCATCGACAGGAACAGGGACCGGATCATGGCTTTCGCTTCCGGGCGCTGCTGGGTGTTGATGAAGTAGCGGGTCTCGATCCGGAGACCTGCATCGATCGGCACCTGAATGCCTTCATAGATGCAGGACAGGATGTTCTTCTGGGCCGGATAGTTGCCATAGGTCTTGGCCATCAGCATGGCATTGGACATGGTCGCGACCTGGCCCGCACCGGGGCTACGATGCACGACGCCGCCCGGAACCTTGAAGCCCTTTTCATCCCACGGCGCCTGCGCCTTCGGATTGGCCTTGACCCAGGCCTTCGCCTTGTCGACCGTTTCGGACGATGGGGCGAGTTCCTGAACGACACCCATGGCGAGCGCCTTCTCGGCATTGAAGCTTTCACCTTGCAGGATCAGTGGCAGAGCGGCCTGAACGCCGATCAGGCGTGGCAGGCGCTGGGTGCCGCCAGCGCCTGGCAGGAGGCCGATCTTGGCTTCCGGCAGGCCGAATTGCAGCTTCGGATTGTCATTCGCCGCAACGCGATAATGACAGGCCAGCGCCACTTCGAGACCGCCGCCGAGGGCGAGGCCATTCAGCGCAACGGCCACCGGCTTGCCGCAGGTTTCCAGTTCGCGCAGCGTCTTGTTGAGCGAAAAGCCGCGATCGAATTGCGCCTTTTTCAGCTCTGCTTCGGACATGTCCGCAGGCGACTTTCCGGCGCCAGCGCTCTGGTTCATTTCACCAAGATCCGCCCCGGCGCAAAAGCCGCTCGGCTTGCCCGACGAGATCACCAGGCCCTTGATGGCGTCATTGGACGCGACTTCCTTGGAGATTGCGATGATATCAGCGACAGCTTTTGCCGTCAGCGTGTTCATGCTGCGGCCTGGCACATCAAAGACTGCGTGCGCAATGCCGTCACCATCGACGTCCCAACCGAATGTTTCGAGTTCCATATCGTGTATTCCGTTCGTCTGTATCTTGATTAAACGCGTTCGATGATCGTGGCGGTGCCCATGCCGGCGCCGACGCAGAGGGTGACAAGGGCGGTTTCCTTGCCGGAGCGCTCCAATTCGTCGACCATCGTGCCAAGGATCATGCCGCCGGTCGCGCCGAGCGGGTGGCCCATAGCGATGGCGCCGCCATTCACGTTCATCTTTTCATGCGGGATGTTGAGGTTCTGCATCATCAGCAGGACGACCGATGCGAAGGCTTCATTCAGTTCGTACAGGTCGATGTCACTGGCTTCCATGCCGGCCTTCTTAAGGACCTTCTGGGACACATAGGTCGGGCCGGTCAGCATGATGCCCGGCTCGGAACCGATGGACGCCATGGCGCGGATGCGTGCGCGCGGCTTGAGGCCGAACTTCTCGCCCATTTCCTTCGAGCCGAACAGGACCGCTGAAGCGCCATCCACGATACCGGACGAGTTACCGGCATGGTGCACATGATTGATCGCTTCCAATTCAGGATAGCGCTGCTTGATGACTTCATCGAAGCCCATCGCGCCCATGCCAGCGAAAGACGGGTTCAGTGCGGCGAGCGACTGCATGTCAGCGTCCGGGCGCATGTGTTCATCATGGGCCAGTTGGATGCCGCCCATCTGGTCTTTCACCGGAACGATGGATTTGGCAAAGCGGCCTTCTTTCCAAGCCGTTGCGGCGCGCTTCTGGCTCTCGACCGCAAACGCATCGACGTCATCGCGGGAGAAGCCATACTTGGTGGCGATCGTGTCAGCGCCAATGCCCTGTGGGGCAAAATAGGTCTTGAGGGCGACTTGCGGGTCGGAAGACCACGCGCCACCGGACGCGCCCATTGGCACGCGGCTCATGCTTTCAACACCGCCGCCGATGGCCATGTCGGCCTCTCCGGTCATGACTTTGGACGCAGCCATGTTACAGGCCTCGAGGCCGGAGGCGCAGAAGCGGTCAACCTGAACGCCCGCGGTCGTTTCAGCATAATCAGCATTCAGAACGGCGACGCGCGCGATGTCTGCGCCCTGCTCGCCCACCGGGCTGACGCAGCCAAGAACAACATCGTCCACCTTGGACGTGTCGAGTTCATTCCGGTCACGGATGGCCTGCAGGACTTGGGTCGCAAGGCTGAGCGCGGTGATCTCGTGCAGTGATCCGCTTTTCTTGCCTTTACCGCGGGGCGTACGCACCGCGTCGTAGATATAGGCTTCAGTCATTGGAGAGGCTCCTTCTAAACATAAGATCAGGTTGCCGGTTTCAGTACCGGATTGAGGGTCAGGCTCGCGGTGGAACGGGCAGCTTCCTTGCCGCGGGAATCAAACAGTTCGGCTTCCGCGAACAACATGGCGCGGCCGACATTCCTTAGACGCGCTGTAACTTCGATGACGCCCTTGCGGACAGGTCGTAGAAAATGGGTATGCAAATCAACCGTCGAAGGGAGCTTCGTCTTGCCCGCCTTCATTCCGGCGAGCATGCCAATCGTATCATCCATCATGGCGACAAGATAGCCGCCCTGGATAACGCCTGCCGGATTGCAGAACTCCGGGCGGCCTTCAAAGCGCACCCGGGTTGTCAGCGCTTTCATGTCGAGCGCCAGGAGTTCAAAGCCAAGCGATGTCGAGGACGGGCTCGGCTTCGGAAAGACATCACGAATGAGATGACTGTCAGGCATGGGAAACTAGAGCGTCCTCGCGATCAGCATTTTCATGACTTCATTGGCGCCGCCATAGATACGCTGAACGCGCGCATCTGCATACATCTGGGCGATCGGATATTCGTCCATGTAGCCGAACCCACCATGCAGCTGGAGACACTCGTCGACGATCTTGCACTGGAGATCAGAGATCCAGTATTTCGACATGGACGCGGTGGCGGCGTCGAGCTCTTCCTTGAGCAGGCGCTCCGTACAATGATCGGCAAACACTTTGGCGACGGTCGCTTCGGTCTTGCATTCGGCCAGTTTGAACTGGGTGTTCTGGAAATCGAAAATCGTACCGCCGAACGCCTTGCGGCCCTTCACATATTCGACGGTCTCGTGAATTGCACGCTCAATCATGCCGACGCCCTGAAGGCCGATTATGTGGCGCTCCTGCGGCAGTTTCTGCATCAGCTGGATGAAGCCCTTGCCCTCGACTTCGCCAAGAAGGTTGGAAGCTGGCACACGCACTTCATCGAAGAACAGCTCCGATGTATCCGCAGCATGCTGGCCAACCTTTTCAAGGTTCCGGCCGCGGCGGAAGCCTTCCACCTTGTCTGTCTCGACAACGGCAATCGAAATGCCCTTGGCGCCCTGGGTCGGGTCCGTCTTCACGCAAACGAGGATCAGGTTTGCGGTCTGGCCATTCGAGATGAAGGTCTTCGAGCCATTGATGACATATTCGTCGCCATCGCGCTTGGCGGTCGTTTTCATGCCCTGCAGGTCAGAGCCTGCACCGGGCTCCGTCATCGCAATGGCGGTTACGAGTTCGCCCGAACAAATGCCGGGCAGCCAACGCCGCTTTTGTTCTTCGGTACCATAGGCGACGATATAGGGTGCAATAATCGCATTGTGCAGGGTTATGCCGAATCCGTCGACACCCTTCCACTGCTGTTGTTCGATGATGATGGCTTCATGACGGAAATCACCACCCGCGCCGCCATATTCTTCGGGCACGGATGCGCCGAGCAGGCCCATTTCGCCAGCCTTTTTCCAGATTTCCATCGGAACAATACCGTCCTTGCGCCACTGGGGCACATGCGGCACGCATTCCTTTTCGAAGAACTGGCCAACAGCGTCAGAGAAAATCTCAAGCTCTTCGTCCTGGCGCCAATTGGCCTTCGGGACATCTAGTGGGCTGGCCTGCATTCGTCTTCCTCCGCTATGGGCGGCTTTTGCTTGCCGCTTACGTTCACGTAAACATGTAAGCGTCGCTCCGAGGAATTCCCAGCCCTCTCCCAACGTCAGAACGAGCGGAATCGCATAATTTTTTTGTGTGATAGCGCGTGAAACCCACTTATTTGGGCCACGCGCCATCAAAATCGGACTGGCGCGCTAAAACGCCTCCGCTGGCAACGCCATCATCGACTTCGCGCCGGTCTTCACCTTGGCCAGGTGTGCAGCACCATCCGGCACCATCCGGTCCACAAAATAATAGCCGGTTGTGAGCTTCTCTTCATAGAAGGGATCGCCCGCCGCCTTCTTCTCCAGCGCAATCTTGGCCATTTTCGCCCACATGAATGCCAAGCCTGTGAGGCCAAACAGGTGCAGGTAATCGTGGCTGGAAGCGCCCGCATTGTTGAAATCGGTCATGCCATTTTGCATCAGCCAGGTTGTGGCCTCCTGCAACTGGGCCTTCAGTGTCGTCAGGCCCTCGATAAACGGGGCCATATCGGCATCGCCATCGGCTGAATTGATGAATTCGTCAACTTCACCAAAGAAGCTGAAGACAGCCCGGCCACCATTGGACGCCAGCTTGCGGCCAACGAGGTCGAGCGCCTGCACGCCATTGGTGCCTTCGTAAATAAGAGTGATACGGCAATCGCGGACGATCTGCTCCAGACCCCATTCACGCGTAAAGCCAGAGCCGCCGTGAAGTTGCAGCGCCTGATTGGCTTTCTCAAAGCCCATATGGGTCAGGTATGCTTTGATGACCGGCGTCAGAAGGGCCATATAGTCGCCCGCCTTTTCCCGCACTTTTTCATCTGGAGATTTGTGCTGAAGGTCACCCTGGAAGGCCGTCCAGTAAGTCAGCGCGCGCGCGCCTTCGAGGAATGCCTTCTGGTCCATCAACATGCGGCGCACGTCCGGATGAACGATGATCGGATCGGCAGGCTTTTCAGGTGCTTTCGGCCCGGTCAGGGAACGCCCCTGAAGACGGTCCTTCGCAAAATCGACTGCATTCTGATAGGCGACGACGGCTTGGGACAGACCCTGCAGGCCCACGCCGAGGCGCGCCTCATTCATCATGACGAACATGGTGCGCATGCCTTTATGCTCTTCCCCAACAAGAAAGCCTGTCGCGCCGTCATAATTCATGACGCAGGTCGCATTCCCGTGAATGCCCATTTTTTCTTCGAGGCCACCGCAGGAACAGGCATTGCGCTCGCCCAGCGAGCCATCTTCACCCACCATGTATTTCGGCACAACGAACAGGGAAACGCCTTTGATGCCTTCTGGCGCGCCTTCGATGCGGGCGAGCACGAGGTGGATGATGTTCTCCGTCAGATCCTGCTCGCCGCCGGAAATCCAGATCTTCTGGCCTGTGATCTTGTAGGAGCCATCGCTCTGCGGCACGGCTTTTGTTTTCATCAGGCCCAGATCCGTGCCGCAATGCGGCTCGGTGAGGTTCATCGTACCGGCCCATTCGGCCGACGCCATCTTCGGCCCGTACTTGGCCTTGAGTTCATCGGAGCCACCCGCCATCAGCGCTTGATAGGCACCGTGCGTCAGCCCCGGATACATCCCGAACGCCATGTTCGACGATGATACCATTTCAGTCCAAGCAATGTTTACAACGTGCGGAAGCCCCTGACCGCCCATGGACGGATCGGCCGACAACAAAGGCCAGCCGTTTTCAACGAGTTGTTTATAAGCTTCTGGAAAGCCATCCGGGGTTTTTACACTGGCGTCATCGCCGCGCACACACCCTTGCTGGTCGCCCACAGCGTTGAGCGGAAACAGGACTTCCTTGGCGAATTTGCCTCCCTCCTCGAGGATGGCATTCACCAGGTCCGGCGTGGCCTCTTCGAAACCCGGCAGGTTTGAATAGTTCTGGATCTGCAACAGGTCCTGCAGGATGAATTGCATGTCGCGGATCGGCGCGTCGTAACGTGGCATTTTGTATTTCCTGTCAATAAAGCACGAAAATCGCAGATATCTGCGGCGCGCTTGTACAAATTAATTTGCCCCACCGTAGCATCTGCTGGGTGGGGCACAATTTGGTCGATGCAGATTCAGACTTCGTCGAGCTGCCTGCGGGCAATTTCGTCATATGCCGCAAGCTGTCGCTTGTTCTCATCAGACGGGCCGGTATTCGCTATTTGCGTTTCCAGCCATGAGATGCCCTTGCGCAACTCCGTCAGGGCGGTGTCGATGTCGCCTCTCTGAATTTCCAGCTCCTTCACTTGCTTGCGGAACTTGTCAAGCGACATTCGCATCTGAGCGCGCTGTCCGTCATCGAGCACGTAAAGGTCTAGGATTTCACGGATATCGGCAAGCGGCAGGCCGAGACGCTTTAGCCTCACGATGATGGTGAGCCGCGCGCGATCCCGATTGGAATAGACCCGGGTCATGCCATCCCGAGCGGGATGGAGCATGTCCTTGTCCTCGTAGAAACGCAGCGCCCGCGGCGTAACGCCAAACTCGCGAGCAAGCTCGGAAATTGTGTAGGTGCGGGAATCCGCAGCGGAAATCTTGGAGAGCTTGTTGTTCATCATTCCGCAAATCTAGATCAAGGCTTACGCGAACGTCAACGTAAACTTTTTTGGCATTCTTCGTTTCCCCGCAGATTCCCTTGGTAGAGTTACCGGATTTGGAGGTTTTCTTTACCTTTAACCTGCCCTTAATCCGGCTCCTGTCATCACCGATGCTGAATCTGAATGATTTTGCCCGAAGCATTAACAATCGCGGGCAAAATGAGTGCTTAGGAGAGTGGGGATGAGCCAGACGGGGCCTTGGAGCGTCAAAGGAATTGACCAGCGCGCGCGCGACGCCGCTCGCGAGGCAGCGCATGCTGAAGGCATCACCTTGGGGGAATATCTGAACCGGCTACTTATGTCGGTCGATGCCCCCCGGCCAAACGAAGTTGCGTATCCTTTCCAGAATCGCCGACCAACGGCAAACGCGGCGAACGACACGCTCGACACGTTGACGCGCCGCATTGAGGCAACAGAAGCGCGCTCCACACTTGCCATAACGGGTATGGACCACACGATCCTCGGCCTGGTGGCTCGCCTGGAAGAGGCCGAGCAAAATTCTGCTGCCGTAGCGGGCCATGTGGATAGCCTGATCGAAGAACTGAAGGACACACATTCCGCTTTGCAGGCAAAAGTGCAGAAGCTTGAAGCCGACGACACGACCCGCGAAAATCTCGAAGCGCTGAAATCACTCGAACAGGCGCTAGGCAAACTTGCCAGCCATGTCTTCGAAGAAAGCGAACTGGCTCAGAATGAGGCCCAAGCCATTCAGGGCCGGGTCGAGACAGGCTTCACCGAGTTGACCGACCGCGTTGAAAACATGGAAGTGAAGGTCGAACAGACCCTGTCCGATGCGGCCTCTCGCGTCGAGCGCGCCGTGGACCAAGCAGAGTTGCGCGCCGAGGGCACAGCCCGCGAGCTTGCCGATCGTCTATCCAATCTGGAAACGCATGTGAACTTGCGTCTGTCTGAGGTCGACAAGAGCGATGCACGTCTGGAAAGTGTCGAGACGAAGATTACGAAATCCGTGGCGACTGTCGAAACCACACTGGCTCAAACACAGGACCGGTTGAACCGAGCAGAAACCACAACGGATGCGGCCCTGCTCAGCCTTGAGTCCACATTCAACAATCTTGACGCCAAGATCGAGACCCTGTCGAAAACGGTCGAGCCTGATTTGGCGGACCGCCTTCGGGCAGAGTTTGAATCGCGCTTCGACGAAATCATGACGACTGTCCGCAGTACCGTCGACACGGCCCGCGCAGAACTGGCTGAAGAAATATCTCGTGCGGCCTCGGGCGCCAGTGAGGAAGCCGTTGCCGAACTTCAGACCGGTCTGAACGAAGTTCGCGAAAAACTGGTCGCAGGCGAAGATCGTCAGACTCAGTACATGAACAAGGTCTCGTCCGAGATCGGACGGATTGGTGACCTGGTCGGCACACGGATGGAAGAATTTGGCGCAAACCTCGACAAGCGGGTCAATGCAAGTGAGCAGCGTAGCGCCGAGGCAATTTCCCAGATTGGGGATCAGGTTGCGACCGTCGCCAACCGCCTGCAAGCGCGCCAGGACAAGGCCCTGCAGACCCTCGCTACCGAGATTGATGAGAACCGCAAGCGCGCAGACCTGAAGCTCTCCGAAGCGATATCAAGTGTCACCGATAAACTCGAGCAGGCGCAAACCCAGACCAGCGCATCCCTCTCGCCAATCCAGAAGGCGATGGCGTCACTCGCGACGCGATTGGAAATGCTCGAAGACACCGCTGCGCCCTCCAAGTCCGGTGCAGTCGAGCCAACTGATTTGGCAACCATGAATGCGCTGAACGAGACTGATCGCCTGCTCGAAGAATTCCAGGAAGAGGAAGACGCATCGTCTGATCTTCTCTCGGATGAATATGATGCAGTGTTTGAGCCCGGCCTGCCCGAGGACATTGCAGATGACGATACCAGCGACGCATTCCTCACAGACTGGACCGAAACAGAGGAAGTCGAAGAAGTCGAGATAGAAGCTGGGACGAACGCCAAGTCAAATGCTTATGAAGAAGACTACGATCTCGTCGAGGACGAATTCGAAGTTGACGCAGATCCGGACAATGCAGAAGACGATTTCTACGACGCATTCGCCGATGCTGATGAAGCTCCTTCCCCAGTCGGATTTGATGCACTTGCCGAGCTTGAGGACTACGGGGACAATTCTGCCGAGCCACGTGAATCGGATATTTTCGAAGACGATGAATTCGACACGGAAGTCGATCCGGCCGGAGAAACATTCGCCGACCCTGAGTTTACAGAGGCGCTAGAAGACGAGCCTGAGGCCGCCTCGCCGGCTGCGAACTATATCGACATGGCTCGCCGCGCTGCGATTGCGGCGTCGTCGGGTCGCAAGGATTCTTCCCCATCGCTTGCCCCCCCAAGTGATCAGGCTGACAAAGGCTTGCGCTTCGGAAACGGAAAGCTCCCACTCTATGCTGCGGCCTCAGCCGTTATCATCACGGGCGCCACTGTGGGCGGGTACCTTTATCTGCGCGGTAAGCAGGCCCCGACTTCGGTAACCGAACTGGCCGCGCCCGTCGATGGGGTGGCTGCGAGTCTAATTGAAACAGAATTGCCACCCGCAGAAGCCGCCGAGTCATCCGATGATGCCCTTCTGTTCGAAGATGATGTCGCGCCGCCAACTGACTTGGAGACTGCGGCCGCAGACAAGAGCGGCGAGGTTGCACCATCTGAAGAGCCATCCGACCCGATGGCTGAACTGATTGAACCAACGCCAATGATCGCGACCGCGCGTATTGAGCCGACCACGAGCTACCCGCCGATCCCGAAAGTCGACACGCTGGCAAATGCCGCAGCATCCGGGAACGGCATCGCGCAATTCCAACTAGCGCAACAGCAGCTTGCCGATGGCAACTTGAAAGGCGGCGCAGTCCTGATGCGGCAGGCCGCAGAGAAGGGCCTGCCAATTGCTCAGTACACGCTTTCAAAATTGCACGAAAAAGGTACGGGTGTACCGAAGGATCTGACACTGGCCCGGGAATGGACGGAACGGGCTGCAAACGGTGGCAACGTGAAAGCAATGCATGACCTTGCCGTCTTCATGGCTGAGGGCGAGGGCGGCGAGCAAACCTATGCCGGTGCCGTTGGATGGTTTCGAAAAGGCGCGGAGTTCGGCATTGTCGATAGCCAATACAATCTCGGCGTACTGTACGAGCAAGGCCTCGGCATCAGCCCAAATCTGACCGAAGCTCTTTACTGGTTCATGGTCGCTGCCAAGAATGGCGACGCAGGCGCACCGGCAAAAGTCATGGAAATTTCCAAGCGCGTCTCACCAGAAGCGGTGAACCATGCCCGTGTACAGTCTGAAGACTGGACCGCCTCCCGCGCCAACGCAGCAGCCAATGGCCGGTTCGGCGCGCAATCATGGAACATCGGGAATGCGGCTCAAGTACGCGCGACACAGCAGGCCCTGACCGTACTTGGCTACAACATTGGCTCCGCCGATGGAGCCCTTGGGCCGGATACAGCGACCGCCATTCGCGACTATCAAACCGCTCAGTCTCTCGTCGTCACAGGAACCATCACGCCGGAACTGATCGAAAGTCTGAACGCTCGCGCCAAGTCTTAGTGTTATGGCCGTGTAAAAGCGCGCGGCCGTTCACTCTCATCCAGGCTGAGATAACGGTCACGCAGTCGCGTTTGGCGGGACTCGAGTGACTGCTGCTCGCCGGCAATGATGACAGCGATGGGTGCAGACGCGACCTCCAAAGGATCCCCGTCCCAACCAACCACATCCGCGGGTGCGCCGGGCGCGAGGCGACCATACCCCGTCAGGCCGAACATGTCCGCCGGGGCGGTGGTCAACGCCGCCAAAGCATCATCGAAGCTCAGTCCGTTGGCGACTGCATTGCCGGCAAGCTGTGTCGCAAGCCGCGCCTGATGGCTGCTATCCCCAACATTGGCAATGGCAAATGTAACGCCTGCTGCGGCCAGTCGCGCTGCATTTTCAGATGTCGCTGCCAGTTTCTCAAACGAGCCCGGAAGATTGGAAAACGCATTGATGATCACCGGGATATCCATCTCGGCCAGCCGTGGCGCCACACGCCACGCTTCGTCCGCGCCGACAATCACGATCTTCAGTGACGGCTCCTCCTCGGCCAGATCCATCACGGCATTCAAGTCACTGGCACGACTCGCTTCAATCAAGATTAACTGCTGGCCCCGTGCGGCGGGCGACAGCGCTTGTGCATCAATCCGGTTCAGAACCGCACCATCATTCTGCGTGATGTAGCGCGCTGGATAGCTGCGCGCATCATCCAGCGCCGCCCGCAGCAGCGTCATGGCAGACTGCCGCGAGCCGCCAGCAAGACCCGCGCCTGCTTCACCGAGCTTGATGAAGGTGAACGCCTTCTCATCCAGCTCCGTATCGAGATCACCGCTCGTATCAGCTACGAAACCCTGCCCGGCAAATAGCGCATTGCCGGTGTTGGGTACAACCACCAGGCGCGTAAAACCTTCGATCCGGGTGACATCAATCGCAGTGGCGTCCGGATTGAACCCATCGGCTGCATTCAGCGCGGCTGAAAACGGAGACATTGCCGCCGCCGTGTCATTCGTAGAATCTTCCGCGCCAACTTCAACCAGGCCTGTTCGGGCAAAGGAGGCGATCAGACCAGGCGTGACCCATTCAGCGGAAATCTCGGTGGCGCCACCTGGCACTTCAGTATCTGCCCCGCCGACCGTGACAATCCGGTCGTCCTCGATGACAACAACGCCGTTTTCGATCATACCTTGAGCGGTGCCGGTCCAGACCGTTTCACCGCGAATGACGAACGTATCGGCGTACGCGGGCGCCGCTGCGAGACCCAAGGCGGCAACGCTTGTAAGTAGTGTACGGATCATTTGCGATCTCCTTCACCAGGTTGGCCTATTTCAAAATCCATCACAGGATTGGTCTCGGGATGGTCGCGGTCAAACATCAGCGCGCCGTCAATAAAGACTTGGTCTGCCTTGGCGTAGACGCTGAACGGGTCATCGGACCAGACGACGACATCCGCCATCTTGCCGGGCTTCAGGCTGCCCGTACGATCGTCAATGCCCAATGACTTGGCCGGGTTCAGCGAAAGCCACGTCCAAGCGACCTCTTTCGGAATATCGATACCTGCCCTCAAACCATCAGACCATGCCTTGGCGGCTTCCTGGTTGAGACGTTGAATACCGACATCACTGTCCGAATGGACGATGGCACACGCGCCGGCCTTGTGGACCATCGGGATGTTCTCACGGACGCCATCATAGGCTTCCATCTTGAAGCCCCACCAATCGGCCCACATGGAAGACCACGCACCATATTCGGCCAGCTTGTCGGCAATCTTGTAGCTCTCAACGGCGTGGTGAAAGGCGGTGACCTTGTAGCCAAACTCCTTCGACATATCCATGATTTGCGCCATCTCATCGGCGCGGTAGCAATGCATGTGCACGAGGATGTCGCCATTCAGCACACCCGCGAGCGTGTCCAGTTCGAGATCACGCGCAGGTGGTTCACCGCCTTCGTCCTCGTACTTCTCCCATTTGCGCTTGTATTCTGCAGCCTTGATCCAAGCTTGCCGGTACCCTGCCACATTGCCCATCCGAGAATAAGGGGCGCCACCAGGAAAACGCCCGCCGCCATAGCCATACACGCGCTTGGGATTCTCGCCGCAGGCCATCTTCAGCGTATAGGGCGCGTCCGGAAATTTCATGCCCTGAACGGTCCGGCTCGGCACGTTCTTGAGGATCACGCCGCGCCCGCCGAACAAGTTTGCGCTGCCCGGTAGCACCTGAAGCGAGGTGATGCCTCCGGCTATCGCCCGCGTGAAGCCTGGATCTTGCGGCCAGACACCGTGCTCCGACCACACTTCCGCTGTGACCGGCGCAGAAATTTCGTTGCCATCGCCGTGCGCGGTCACACCGGGCGAGGGATAGACGCCGAGATGGCTGTGATTGTCGATAATGCCCGGAGTCACCCAGCGACCTGTCGCATCAATGGTCTCGGCACCATCCGGGGCTTCGATATCGGCGCCTAGTGCGACGATCTTGCCATCCTGCAACAGCAGGCTGCCATCTTCGATCAGGTTACCTTCGCCATCGAGGATTGTGGCATTGGTGATCAGGACAGGCGCATTCGGATAGGGCGCATATGTGGAGGGATAGGGATTGCGGTCGAACGCGTCTTCCGACGACGCAGCCTTGTCGGCATCGTCGCCTCCACCGCACGCTGAAAGCAGGAGTGCCGCAGCGCAAACAGCTGCCAGCCCATAAAGTATTCGCATTTCATTTCGCCCCGTGTCCGCAGAAAGGTTTGGCGCATACTGCTGACATTTCTCCCGGCTTCAAGGCCTGAGCCGGAAACACGCGTGAAATTCTTGCCTGCCCGGCCGGATTTGCCGCAATTTGTTTCTACTGTTCCGGTTGAGACGGGTCTTTCTTGTCTCGGCCGAACACCAAGCGCATCAGCCAGTTTGGCGCAAACCGTTCGACCCGGGGATGCCTTGCCAACACGCTCTCCATCCACCGCCTGCCCCACATCGCGTTCCGCCCCAGCAGCACGACACCAAGAATGGCAATCGGCAAGCCAACAGGAATGATCGGCGTGACGAAAGCGATTGGAATGGCCACCACGATCATGATCAGACCGGTAAGCGCCAAAATCTGGCGGAACGCTACGTTCACACCATTGCGCAGCCCCGCCGCAGGCTTTGAGGAAGCTGCGGTCTGTTCCGTTTTCATGTGGGTTTCGTCATCGGCCATTAAGCTGAATATGGGAAAAGAAGCGGGCGCCGCCAGCGATATCGTCATGATGTGGTCAAAGTCTGGTGTCTGCGTTACCTGATTGCTACAGATTGCCCGCTCGTTCCGCGCGCAGGGCGGGATGAAGTGTTGCGTGAGGCCCGGAATGAAACTGCAGTCTATTCAGGTCCTGCGTGGAGTGGCGGCCCTCCTGGTCGTTCTCTATCACACCAGAGCCCACGAAACTCGCGGCATCGCCCATAATGGTGGCGGCGAGTTGGCTTGGCTTGGCGGCATTGTGACGAATGGTTTCGCCGGGGTCGACCTGTTCTTCGTGATCTCCGGCTTCATCATGGTCGCCGTGACCTACGAATTGAAGCCCGGCATCCAGACAGCTCTGAACTTCGTGTTCCGTCGGCTGACCCGGGTCTATCCGGTCTGGTGGCTGTTTGCCGGTATCACCACAGTCGGTCTGCTCGGCTATTTCCAGTTGGGCAATATGGTCGAAACGTTGCAAGTCACGTCGCGTCCGGAGCCAGACTGGATCTATATCATCAAGTCCTTCCTGCTGATTCCACAGGAAAAGGAGCCGGTACTTGTGGTGGGGTGGACGCTGATCCATGAAGTCTATTTCTATCTCGCGTTCAGCCTCGTCTTGCTGCTTCGCAGATCCTGGTGGCCCTATGCGTTGCTTGGCTGGGGAGCTGCAGTCATCGCAGGATGGATGTCTGGACTGTCCGGCCCGATCGTTACCGATTTCCTGGCGCTGTTTTTCTCGCCCATGACCATGGAATTTCTGTTCGGCGCCGCCACAGCAATGCTCGTCGCGTCCGGAGTTGCGTGGCGAGGTGGGATCGTGATGCTGGTCGCCACGCTATGGATGGTGGCGTCCCTGTGCCTGCAGGGGCCCCAAACCGATTACACACTTCAATGGGGCCGCGTCATGATGTTCGGCTTGCCGAGTGCCGCGCTCATCTACGGACTCGTCACGCTGGAACTTGAAGATCGTTTGGCATGGCTTGTCCCGGCGGGTGTCGGTGCTTTGCTGACTATCGCGGTTTTCCAGCTCTACGGACTGGGAGAAACAGCCCCTCTATCCGTGCGGGTCAATGCCACTATTGTTGCAGTTCTGGTGGGCGGCTTGGGCACACTTGCTACATTTTGGACAGGTTGGCTGGCTGGTCAGACCAAACCTCGCAGCGTGCGCGCCCTGTTTCCAGCCTTGCGCAAAATACTCGCTGCGATGGTCCGGCTCGGGGACGCCTCTTATTCGCTCTACCTCGTGCACACGATCGTCATCGTGGCCCTACGGGTCCTGTTCGGACGCCTCGGAGACATTCCCGTTCTCGCGCCTGTTTTCCAGCTCGGCCATCCCGGCCTGCTCGACAATGTCGCGTTTGCGCTTGCCTGCGTGACCGGATCGATTATCGCCTCGCTGCTCAGCTACACCTATTTTGAACGGCCAGTGGGCGCGCTCTTCCGAAAGTCACGCCCAACAGTGCAGAACGCTTCCTGATCCTTATTCCGCCGCGACGGAACTCGTTTCTGGCGGCGTCCACTTGAGCACAGGCTTGCGCGCTGCCTGCGTCTCGTCCAGGCGACGCATCGGGGCGAGATAGGGCGCGCCCTTCATCGTTTCATCGCCCTGTGCAGCACGCCGGGCAATCGCCTCCAGCGAGTCACAAAAGCGATCCAGCTCGGCTTTCGATTCTGACTCGGTCGGCTCAATCAGCATCGCCCCATGCACGACCAGCGGGAAGTACATGGTCATCGGGTGGTAGCCCTCATCGATCAGCGACTTGGCAATGTCGATGGTCTCGATCCCGTCTGCGGTGAACGCATCCGAGAACAGCGCCTCATGCATGCAATAGCCCTCGAAGGCTGGGGTCATGACGGATTTCAGGCGCGCCTGAATATAGTTGGCGTTCAGCACGGCATCTTCAGAGGCCTGCTTCAAGCCGTCTGCGCCGTGGCTGAGCATATAGGTCAGCGCCCGTACGAACATGCCCATCTGGCCATGAAAGGCCACCATGCGGCCAAAGCTCTCGCTCGCATCACCTTCCATGTCCTCCACGAGGCGGAAGACCCCGTCTTCATCCTTCACAACGAAGGGCACGGGCGCGTAAGGCGCGAGTGCATCTGACAACACAGTCGGGCCAGAGCCCGGTCCGCCGCCACCATGCGGGGTGGAGAAGGTCTTGTGGAGATTGATGTGCATCGCATCGACGCCAAGGTCACCGGGACGGACCCGGCCAACGATGGCGTTGAAGTTCGCACCGTCGCAATAGAAGTATCCGCCAGCCGCATGGATCAGGTCGGCGATCTCCTTGATGTCGGTCTCGAAGAGGCCGCACGTATTCGGATTGGTCAGCATGATGCCAGCGATATCATCAGACTTTTCAAGCTTCGCTTTCAACTCGTCCATGTCCACGCGGCCGCGCGCATTGGCCTTGATCTCGTCCACGATGAAGCCGCACTGAACCGCGGTTGCCGGATTCGTTCCGTGGGCGGAGGCGGGCACCAGAACGCGCTTGCGGGTCTCGGCCTCGCCGCGCGCGACCAGCGCCTGACGGATTGCCATCATGCCGCAGAACTCGCCATGCGCCCCGGCTTTGGGGCTCATCGCAACCGCAGGCATGCCGGTTAGTGTCTTCAGCCAAGTGGCCAATTCGTCGATCAGTTCCAGTGCGCCCTGCACGGTTGCCTGCGGCTGCAGCGGGTGGATATCCGCAAAGCCGGGCAAGCGCGCGAGCTTCTCGTTGAGACGCGGATTGTGTTTCATCGTACAGCTGCCCAGCGGGAATAGGCCAAGATCGATGGCATAGTTCTTCTGGCTGAGACGCATGTAGTGCCGCACAGTCTGCGGCTCCGAGAGGCCCGGCAGGCCGGTCGGCTGGCTGCGCGCAACGCCGCCGAGGCGACCGGTGCGGTTTTTCGGCTTTGGCAGGTCAACGCCGGTCGTGTCTTCGGTGCCAATCTCGAAGATCAGGCCCTCGGCCTGCAACAGGCCTTTCGAGCCGGACACAGTGTCCACGGACTGGCTGGCAGACGGAATGGGAGATGTCGGGCGGCCTTGCGTATTCATGGTCATGACGGCTTTCCATAAGGGTGAGCGTGAAAGGCTTTGTAGAGGCGCTCTTCGTTGAGCAGATCGTGTTCGGCATAATGGCGCAGCTGACCGCGCCGAAAACTCTCACTGGCCATAATCTCGACTGGCACGATTCTCAGCGCCAATTCGAGAGCCTGGTAAGCATCCACGCCCATCACAGGATATGATTTCTTATAACCTGGCCAATCAAGATCCAGTTCACAGCGCCAGTCCTCGCCATCAAGCTCCGGCTGCATGACCGCGATACGGCCCGCTCTCCATTCGTCGTCGACGAGGCATTCAATTCTGCGCTCCACGCATACCTCGCCCATCACACAATTTCCTTCAGCGCCGCGGCATAGGCGGCAATGTCTTCCGCCGTCGTGCATTCGGTGGCGGCGCAGAGAATGACGTCCCCCATATGCTCCTCGGGGAACAGGCGGCTGGCGCGGACGCCGCCGACCACGCCGGCTTCATCCAGCATGGCAAGCACAGCTTCGGCGTCCATCGGCGTGCGGAAGGCAAACTCGTTGAAGAAGCGCGGCGTCAGGATTTCTACGCCTGGCACGGCTTCCAGCGCATCGGCGAGATCACAGGCCGCCTCATGGTTCAGCAGGGCGAGCTGCTCCAGACCCTTCCCGCCGAGTAGCGTCATGTGCGCGGTGAAGGCCAGCGCGCAGAGGCCGGAATTGGTGCAGATATTCGAGGTCGCCTTGTCGCGACGAATATGCTGTTCGCGCGTCGAGAGCGTCAGCACGAACCCGCGATCACCGTTGGCGTCAACGGTCTCGCCGCACAGGCGCCCCGGCATCTGGCGCACCAGTTTTTGGGTACAGGCGAACAGGCCGACATAGGGCCCACCGAAATTGAGTCCGTTCCCGATGGACTGGCCCTCGCCCACGGCAATGTCTGCACCCATCTCACCCGGAGGTGTGATGAGGCCCAGAGAGACCGCTTCGGTGAAAACAGAGACGAGCAGCGCGCCTTTTTCATGCGCGGCGTCGGCAGATTTCGAAAGGTCCGTCACCGTGCCGAAAATGTTCGGGCTCTGGCCGATGACGCAGGCGGTCTGATCGTCTACCGCATCGGCCAGCGCATTCTCGCCATCCACAGTTGCGGGCAACTGGACCACTTCGAACCCTTGCGCCTCGCACACCATTTTGGTGGCGGCCGCATAATGCGGGTGCAGCCCGCCGGACAGGATCACCTTCTTCCGGCGCGTCACCCGCGTCGCCATGATGGCGGCCTCGGCACAGGCTGTGGAGCCGTCATACATGGAGGCATTTGCCACATCCATGGCGGTCATCGCCGCAACCTGGGTCTGGAATTCGAACAAGGTTTGCAGCGTGCCCTGCGCGATTTCTGGCTGGTAGGGCGTATAGGTCGTCAGGAATTCAGAGCGCTGGATCACCATGTCTACCGTAGCCGGAACATGATGCTTGTAGGCGCCCGCCCCGACAAAGAACGGACCGGACGAGGCCGACCGGTTCTTGGCCGCGAGATTCGACATGTGGCGCTCGACCGCGAGCTCCCCCTGATGGTCCGGCAAGCCTTCAATCGTGCTGCCGAGGCGCGCAGCTTCAGGTACGTCCGTGAAGAATTCATCGACTGTTTTGGCGCCGATGGTCGCCAGCATTTCTGCACGGTCTTCCGGGGTCAGGGGGAGGTATCTCATATGTGCTACTCCATCAACGCCTACAGGCCGTCACAAAATGCCTTGTAGGCATCCGCATTCATCAGCGATCCAAGTTCGCCGGCATCGGTCAGTTTCAACTTGCAAAACCAGCCTTTGCCTTCAGGGTCTTCGTTGACCGTCTCAGGTGCGTCAGCGAGGGCGGCATTGCCCTCCACGACTTCACCGCCGACGGGGGCATATACATCCGAAGCCGCCTTGACGCTTTCGACCACCGCCATGTCGTCGCCCTTGGCGAAGCTGGCACCCGCTTCCGGCACTTCGACAAACACAACATCGCCGAGCTGCTCGGCGGCGTATTTGGTGATCCCAACCGTGGCGACATCGCCATCCACGGTGATCCATTCATGGTCTTCAGTATAGTAAGTTGTCATGCCCAATTCCCTCTCAGCGTTTGTAATTGTGTGCCACGAAAGGCAGCGCGCACACTTCTGCGGGACGCGCCTTGCCTCTCACCATCAGATCGATTTTCGTGCCAGGCTCAGCCAGGTCTGCTCGCACATAACCCATTGCGATGGGCGCATCGACACTAGGTCCAAAGCCACCGGACGTGACAATGCCAACTGCTTCGCCACCAACTTCGATCACGGTTCCCTCGCGGGCTGGCGCGCGCTCCAGCGGCTGGATACCAACACGAACTTCAGCCGGGCCGGCGGCGAGAGCCTTCATAATACGTTCCGCCCCCGGAAAATCAGCGCGTTCACGGCGTTTCTTCTGGATCACCCAGGCAAGGTCTGCCTCGACCGGGTCGCGGGTCGTGTCCATGTCGTGGCCATAGAGGCAAAGCCCAGCCTCGAGACGCAGGGAATCCCGCGCGCCCAGACCGATCGGTTTCACCCGGTCGTCGGTCAGCATTTCCTTGACGAGCGGCAGGCCAGCCTCCGGCGAGACAAGCACTTCAAACCCATCCTCGCCCGTATAACCACAACGCGACACGATACAGCGCGATCCATTCAGCGCGAACGGCATGTGACGCATGAATTTCAGCTCTTCACAGCCCGGGAAGAAGTCGCTCATCACATCAGCGGCCTTCGGGCCTTGCAGGGCGAACAGGATACGGTCATCGGCGCGCGTCAATACGGCCTTGCCCTCAAAGCTCCGCTCAAAGAGCGCCCAGTCGGCTTCTTTCACGGCGCCGTTCACGACAATGTAGAGCGAACCTTGCGCATCTTCCCCGATTGGGCGGGTGATGATGAGGTCATCCAGAATGCCGCCCTCTTCATTGAGCAGCACGGTCAGGCGCGCCTGGCCCTCCTTGAGACTTGCAATATCTGACGGCACCAGCGTCTCGACCAGCGCGGCGATCTCGGCATGCGCGTCATCACCGCCGCCAATGCCATCGGCCAGCGACAGGAAGCATGGACCCATATGGGAGACATCAAACAGGCCCGCCTGCGTACGCGTCCAGAGATGCTCGTCCTTGACGCCCATTGGATACTGGACCGGCATTTCATAGCCGGCGAACGGCAAAAGCTTCGCGCCCAGCTCTTCGTGCAAGGCATGGAGCGGCGTGCGCTTCAAATTCTCTGTCGTCGTGTCGTCCATGACGCCCTTTCATAAGGAGACGGGGCAGCCTCAAGCTGCGCATCGTCGCCCCCGCTGTCCTGGGCGCCTGAGAGATTCCGCCCGGCATGCGGGCTTGCTCCTTCGGCGAGACGGCACCATCAGCCCGTCTCTTTCCAGCGTGTTGTCTCTCTCCCGGTCCTTTTGCCTGAGCGTTTCCGGGGCGGTTGCGCCTTCGGCGGCGGGGTTGGGTACCCGCTCTCTCCCGGGAGGAGTTCGTCTATACGAGTCGAACTAGCGCGGATTCTGATGGCCAGCAAGCGTGCCTGTCGCGAATCCCTGCCGAAAGCTCCCACCTGGCAAAAGTATGGGCATCAATTTACAGCTTCAACAGGAGCATCCCCCGTCGCCACGGCGCGTAAAGTGACCATGACAGGCTGGTGGTCCGTGTATTGGAAACTCAAATCCAGCCCTTTTGCGGAAACAATTTCGACATTGGGCGACACAATCAGCCCATCAATAATCGTGGTGTAGTTTACGCCTGCCTTGTAGGTCTGTTCATTGGTACGAACGCTCGGCGTGGAAGGGTCCACCGCGATTTGCCAGCCGTCGCCCAGTTCTTCCCGGGGGAAGTCATGAATCCAGAACTGGGCAGAATCATCGGCCGTGTAGGAAAAATCGGTTGGTGTGAGACGCATGTTCCAGTCACCTCCTACAGCCACGGCCTTGCCGGAGTCATAATAGGAGCGCGCCAGATCCAGAACCGCGCGCAATTGCTGCATCCTGGTGTTGGCTCCTTCATCGAAGGCCGAGAGATGAACATTGATGACCGCCCAGTCTGTCTCACCAAGTTTCAACTCCGTCACCTGGACATGATAGCGGCGGCGTATGAATCCCATCAGGGCTTCGGGCTCTTCCGGAATGCGGACAATTTTCGTGCCTTTGTTCGCGACGCGCAAGAACGTGCCCAGTCCATGTTTTAAAGAGATGGGGCCCGGAAAGAAGCGGGTCCGGATGTCCGAGGAGAAGAACATGGAATAATCTGCCAGCGAGTGCTTCACAGTACCCAGGACATTCACGCCGCGCGTCAGGAAGCCGTCCGCCGCCAGTTCTTGCATCAGGATGATGTCGGGCTGGTGATCTTTCAGGACTGCTGAAATGCCGGAGAGATTCTTTTCCACCACGGCCTTGCTGGGCGGACGCAACATGGTACCGCCATCCGCCTGAAAATCCGATTCCTCCCCCAGACCGGAATATCCGATATTCCAGGTCATGACATTCAACGTACCGCTCGCAGGCTGAAGCTCTGCCGCCGCAGCCGTCCGCTGCACTGGAATGGATTTGTCAGTCAATGTCACACACCCCGCTAGACCCAGGTACAAAGTGGCTAAGCCAATCACAAGGATCGGTATATAGAGTTTGCGCATTATGCCTCCGTGGCTTTCTCGGCGTGGGCCGGGCTCTCTTCCTGTTCCGGACGATTGAATTGCTCGACAATCCATTGCGTGACACCCAGCACGGCGGCGACACCGCCCCATTCATTGCTGATCCGCGTGACGAACCCCAGGAGGGTCTTCTGGCTGATCATCTGGACATAGATTTCCGAGTAGCGCTCCAGCACATCGGACCCTTCCTGCATGACCAGTTCCCGGAACTGCGCAAGGCTGGCAATGTAGTCGTCAATGAAAGACGAGTAATAGCCGATATAGGTCCATGCGCCGACCGCCATCACCGCAATCACGCCAATGATGGTCGAGACCATGGTCAGCAAGACTGCATTGTTGATGAACAGGCTGCGCAGCGGCGTCAGGCGCACGGCGAGATTGATGGCGAAAATGCCCGCCATGAAGACGAAGACCGGAGACATGCTGTCCTCCGCTTTCGACAGCAGCAATTGGGTATCGAGATAGGAAAGTTCCAGACCGCGCTGAATCGATTCCCCTGTCGCGCCGCCGCCTGTGGGAAGCTGGCCAATCGCGGCCTCCGAGAGCTCTGCGAAATGGCGCGCATCGGCAAGGGCCTGACAGACAAGCAGCGTGATGAGCGCCGCCCCACCTGCAAAGAAGATCGTGCTAAAAATCCCGTATATGGAATAGGTAAAAGCCAGCCGTCGCTTCTCGCCCGTTTCGGCTGCCATCGCGGTGCGCATACCGTGGACGTAAACGACTGCAGCGACCAGGGCGAGAAGCGTGAGCGAGGCCACAGGATTGGCCATCACGATCTCGTCGACAGACACGTCCGGGCTGGACTGATCGATCATGAAGACCAGCACGGCCCCGAATGTGACAAGCGCCATTTCGCCATACATGCCGCTGCACCGGCGAAGTGTATGCCCCACTCGGAAGCGCAGGGAGTGCCGCTTCACCCAGATTGGTCCTGCAATGATGTAACCGAATGCAACAGTTAAAATCGCTATCGCCCAGCCTGCCAACAGGATCATGTCCCCCCCCTTGTGCAATCCCCTCAGTCTGCTGACATGATAGCCAAAGTAATCAGCTTCACGCAATGGGTTTGCTATGCCAGAAACCTGATGCCTGCTCTCAGGCCTCCGTGGCCTTTCGCCCGAACCAACCCTGCACCATCGACCACGCATTTTTCGAGCCCGACATGGTCTGCTCTGCCGCCCAAGCGGCGCGGGAGGTTAGCCCGCCGCAACGCTTGAGCAAATCCGTCGCGACCGAGCCGGATTCCTTTTTCACGCGCGCAAGTGCTTCGGCAGAGATCGAGCGAGCCTGTCGCGCGGACCAGCCTTCAAAGGCCCGGCAGCGGCGCTTGGCGAGATACCCCATCTTCAGGGTCAGCATGGCGTTTACCGCTCCGTCCATGACCGGCCCGGCGATCAATCCGCCCATACGCCCCAACAGGCCGCCGATCACATCCCCCGTCATGTCGGTCACATCCTCCAGCGCGCGGCTCACCACGACGATAGCCGCCACATCTCGCAGGATCAGCAATGTGCCGCCCAGATGTGGGCGGCCAAAGTAGATCTGGGAAATCTTCGCGATCAGGTTCGCATTGCGCCACAGCACCACGAATGCATCAACGGTGCCGTTCATGGAGAAAGCCGTGGCCACGCCGACGCCGACCGCTTCGGCATGGATCAGCTTGTCGACCTTGGCGTCGAGTTTCTTGAGATGGATTTCGATATGGCGCTTCTGGAAAGCTTCAAGGTCTGCTGCGACCGTGGCGGCCTCTGTCATGTCCGCCGCCGCGAACCGGGCCAGCAAAGCGCGCCCGGCCACCATGCCTTCCTCGATAGACGCCACGTCCTCGACCAGGAGCGGATTGCGCTTCAGCATGGCAAGATATTTGAGGTCGTATTTCAGCCGCTGAGACAGGAGTGTGATGTCCGGATCATCCAGATCGAACGGCGTATGGGGCGGCTTCGCTGCGACGGGCATGGACAGGAATGACGCGAGGGGCCGCCCTACCAGCAAAAGCAACAATCCCGCCAGCAGCAGGATGAACGCGTACCCCAGCACCGGGTGCACATCGTCGAACAGGCGGTAGAACAGAAATCCCTGTCCGATCACGGTCAGGAAGGCGAGCGTCAGCAGCGCCGCTCCAGACCATTTGATGACTTTCCAGGCTTTCGACCATTGGGATGCAAATTCCCATTGGTACGCGCTGTCTGAACTGGTCTCCACCGGGACTGGCATGGTCTTGGCCATATCGGAACTCCTCTACTGACTGATCTCTCCGAAGAGGATCAGCGAGGAGTTGGGCCAAGGCAATACGTAGCTACATGCGCTCCGGAATGCGAATGCCGAGAAGGTCGAGGCCAGTTTCGAGTTGCTTGAGCACGGCGGCCGACAGGGCAAGCCGGCTGGCGCGAAGGTCAGGGTCTTCTTCGGACGCAATCGGCAGCGCAGCATAGAAGGCGCTGAACCCCTGCGCGAGATTGAAGACATGCTCGCAGAGGATGTGCGGCATACGCTTTTCACGCGCCTGCAGCAGCGTCGCCGCGAAGCCATCCAGTTGCAACACAAGCGCGCGTTCGGCGTCATGGCCGATCCGGATCTCGCCAGCCTTGTGGCCAGCCTCTTCTGCCTTGCGCAGGACCGATTTGATCCGCACGGCCGCATAGAGCAAATATGGCCCAGTCTTGCCCTCAAAGCTCGTGAAGCGGTCGAGATCAAAGACGTAGTTACTAGTCCGGGTGTTGTGCAGGTCCGAGAAGCGCAGTGCCGCCAGCGCCACCTTGGCGGCAACATCCCGGCGCTCGTCTTCCGACATGTCTTCCGGCAGCTTTCCGGCTTCCGCAATCTTCTTCTGGGCTTCTTCGAAGGCCATGGCGTTGAGGTCCGCCAGCCGAAGCACGCCGCCTTCGCGGGTCTTGAACGGCTTGCCGTCGGGACCGTTCACCGTGCCGAAGCCGATGTGTTCCATATGGCCTTCATCGATCAGGCCCAGCATTTCGGCGGCGCGGAAGACCTGTTCGAAATGCAGCGCCTGACGCTGGTCGACGACATAGAGCATCAGCTCGGGCGTCGGATGCATGTTTTCCATCCGGTCCATGATCGTGGCGAGGTCGGTCGTATGATAGCCCGTCCCGCCTTCCTTATTGACCAGCTTGGCCGGTGGCATTTCCTTTTTGTCGCTGTCCCGTGCGACGCGCACGATGAGTTCGCCGCGATCCATCTCTGACAATCCGGTCTTTTCATACCGCTCAAGCAATTCAGGGATCAGGTGGTCAACGTCGCTTTCGCCCTTCCAAAGGTCGAAATGGACATTGAGGAACTCATAGTCCACCTTGAGTGCCGCGACCGACACGTCAATGAAATGGCGCAGCAAAGCGCGGTAGCCTGCGCGGCCGGCTTGCATTTCGGATACGGTCTGGTCAGCACGAAGCTTGTACGCCTCGTCCTTTTTCGCCCGTTTCGAAGCGAGGGGGTAAAGGCGCGCGAGATCTTCAATCGTGATGGGTGGATCACTCGGATACGGCCCTTCAATTGATCCGTCGAAATAGATCAAGTCCGGCCTTTCATCCTGAAGCGCAATGATCAGAAGGCCCATCTGCAGGCCCCAATCCCCGAGATGCGTATCGCCCGTCACCTTGTCGCCGAGAAAACGGAGTAGTCGCACCAATGTGTCGCCGATCACGGCGGAGCGCAGATGTCCGACATGCATCGGCTTGGCCACGTTCGGGCCACCGAAGTCGATCACAGTGACCTTGGGGTCAGCCGCCAGTTCGCCGCCCGCCATGTCGTCCGACAGGATGCCCGCAGCACGCGCCGACATCGCCTCGTCGGAGACGCGGATATTGATGAAGCCCGGCCCGGCGACTTCTGCCGACAGGACCATGGGATGATCTTTCAATGTCGCCGCGATCTCACCGGCAATCTCGCGCGGGTTCTTGCCGGCCGACTTGGCCGCCCCCATTGCGCCGTTACACTGGAAGTCCGCGAATTCCGGCTTGTCAGAGCGGCGCACGGCGCCCCATTTCGACTCCAGCCCCATGGCTTCAAAGGCGGCGCTGGCGGCCACCGACAGATCATTGATCAGGCTGGCCATTGGTTACTGTCCGGCATCCATGCGGAAACGCTTGCCCGCGCGGTTGAATTCCAATTGCTCCTGGGTCAGTTCGAACCCCACGACGACTTCGAAGTTCGTGCCCGAAATCGACTCATCCACACGCGGAATTTCGATTGTGCCTATGACTTCGGTTTTTCCGGTCAGGTTCTGGCCCCGGAAATTGCCCTCGGTGTTGAAATATTTCTTTGCCAGCACCTTGCCGTTCCGGCGCGTGACCGCGACGTAGTAAGGGTAAGTGTGAGCACTGGAATCCGCTGCGGGGCCTTTGCCGAACGCGAAATCGATCTCGACTTCAGCTTCCAGTGGATTGTCCTCAACATAACGGCAGAACAGCCGTACATCGATGATTTCACCCGTGAATTCGATATTGGAATACAGCTCGCCACCACCATCAAATTCGACATAGCGCGACGAATCATAGAGGGCACCGACGGGTGGGCACGGGCCGGCATTCTGGCGCGTGTCGAAACTGTCCGCGATCTTTCCGGCACCACAGCCAGTGAGAATGACCGCGGCGAGAAGTGGGGCATATTTGATCATGCGTCGGCGTGTCCTTCTTGGCCTGATGCAAAGGCCTGTCCATCTGTTGCTGCAGATGTGTTAAAGGCCCAGACGTCTCGGCGCAACGCCCGCAGGCAGGAAGTAGGATGAAATGAACGACAGGCAGCCTCTTGTGATCCGACTTGCGGCGCCGCGCGGCTTCTGCGCTGGCGTTGATCGGGCCATCCAGATCGTCGAGGAAGCGCTCGAAAAGTGGGGCGCGCCGGTCTATGTGCGCCACGAAATCGTCCACAATGCCCATGTGGTGAGCCGACTCGAGGATCTGGGCGCTATCTTTGTCGAAGAACTGGACGAATGCCCGGAAGATCGCCCGGTGATATTCTCCGCCCATGGCGTGCCGAAATCCGTGCCGGCCGAAGCCCAGCGTCGCAACATGATCTTTGTCGACGCTACCTGCCCACTCGTCTCCAAAGTGCATGTCGAGGCTGAGCGCCATCACCGGGAAGGCCGTGAAATTGTGCTGATCGGCCATGCCGGACACCCGGAAGTGATTGGCACGATGGGCCAGTTGCCGGGTGATACAATCACCCTGATCGAGACCGTTGAAGACGTGGCGAGCTTCGCGCCGAAAAATCCGGACAATGTCGCTTTCGTGACCCAGACAACCCTCTCTGTTGACGATACAGCAGACATCGTGGCGGCGCTGCAGGCGCGCTTTCCGGGCATTTCGAGCCCTCACAAGGAAGATATCTGCTACGCCACGACCAATCGTCAGGAAGCGGTGAAGTCGTTCGCGCCCGGCACAGATCTCGTTCTCGTGATCGGGGCGACCACAAGCTCGAATTCGGTTCGCCTGGTCGAAGTGGCCAAACGTGCGGGCGCCGCACGAGCAGAACTGGTCGCGAGCGCCGAGAATATCGACTGGGCCTGGTTTGAAGGTGTGAGCATACTTGGCCTGACGGCTGGGGCGAGCGCGCCGGAAGACCTGGTGCAGGGCGTGATCAATGCCTGTTCCGAGCGCTTCGATGTGTCGGTTGAAAAGGTCGAAACAGCGCGTGAAACGGTAACTTTCAAATTGCCGCGGATATTGTCCGAGCCGGCTTAGGCGTCTGCCTGCTGCCGGATATTCAAATCGCTGCAACATTCTGGCATAAGGTCGCGCATGACCTACACTGTTGCTGCCTTCTACAAATTCTTTTCCTTTCCGGACTTTGAAGCCCGCCGGGCGGCGCTGGCGGAGACACTGTGCGGCGCGGACGTAAAAGGCACGGTGCTGCTTGCCTCTGAGGGCGTGAATGGCACGATTGCCGGGACAGCCAACGGCGTCGAGGCGGCGCTGGCCACTTTGCGTGCCCTGCCGGGCGCGGTCGACCTTGAAGCCAAGTTCTCCGAAACCGACGAGATGCCTTTCCTGCGCCTCAAAGTGCGCCTGAAAAAGGAAATCGTGACCATGGGCATACAGGGCACAGACCCGAATGCGCTGGTCGGCACCTATGTCGAGCCAACCGAGTGGAACGACCTCATCAGCGACCCGGACACTGTGCTGATCGATACGCGCAATGATTATGAATATTCCATCGGCACGTTCGAAGGCGCGATCGATCCGGAGACAAAAACTTTCCGCGAATTTCCGGACTGGTTCCGCAAGTTCCGTGAGCGGCTGGAAGCCGAAGGACGCACGCCCAAAGTTGCCATGTTCTGCACCGGCGGCATCCGCTGTGAAAAGGCGACCAGCTTTGTAAAGGCCGAAGGCATTGACGACGTGTTCCACCTGAAAGGCGGCATTCTGAAATATCTCGAGACCGTTCCGGAGACCGACAGCAAATGGCGCGGCGAATGTTTCGTCTTCGACGAACGCGTGTCGGTGCGCCATGATCTCACCCCCGGCAGCTATGATATGTGCCATGCCTGCAAACGGCCGATCACGGATGAAGACAAGGCGGAGGCCGCCTACGTGCCCGGCGTTTCCTGCCCGTACTGTATTGACGAAATGAGCGACGAACAGCGCGCACGTTTCGCCGAACGGCAGAAGCAAATCGACCTTGCCCGCAAACGAGGCCAGGAACATATGGGCCCGGAGGCGCGGCGGAGCGAAGACGCGTGAGCGCGCCAGGGCACATCCTCTATACGTTCCGGCGCTGTCCCTATGCGATGCGTGGACGAATGGGTCTGTCTATGGCAGGTCTACCGGTCCATGTTCGCGAAGTGGTGCTCCGCGACAAGCCCGCCGACATGCTGGCCGCCAGCCCCAAGGGCACGGTGCCGGTTCTGGTAACGACCTCTGGTGAGGTCGTGGACGAGAGCCTCGACGTGATGCGGTGGGCGCTGGCGCAGAATGACCCCGAGGGCTGGCTGGCGGCAGACCCGGAAACGACGGACATGTTGATCTCCCGCAATGATGGCGTGTTCAAACACGCGCTGGACCGCTATAAATACCCCAACCGGTATTCCGACGAAGATCTTGTCCCCGGCGCGGCGCGAGAGGCGGGGCTCGACATACTTCGGGACCTTAATTCAAGGCTGGAAGCACATGGCGGCCAGCTTGTGCGGCCAACGCGCAGCCTGGCCGATATGGCCATATTCCCCTTCGTCCGCCAGTATGCGCATACCGGCATGGACTGGTTCCGGGCGCAGGATTTGCCTGCGCTACAGGTCTGGCTGGACGGTCACAAGCAGAGCGCCCTGTTCAAGAGTGTGATGGCGAAATATGCCCAGTGGGAACCGGGCAGTGACGAGCCATTATTGCCCGCTGCCGCCTGACGACACAAAGCTTACCGTCTACCCACCAAAACCGGCTATCTGGTCTTGCTATCACCGGCACGGTCTGTCCCGATATCTTCCAGATTATAGGGCGTGGTCTGGTACATCTGATTGATCCAGTTTCCGAACAGCAGGAAGGCGTGGGATCGCCAGCGATTTTTCGGCTTGCGGCTGGGGTCGTCATCCGGGAAGTAATTGGCCGGCACAGCAATCTGCTTACCTGACGCCACATCTCGGCGATACTCATTCTCCAGAGAGGTTGAGTCATATTCGATGTGGTTGAAGATATAAAGCCGGTTGCCGCGGGCCTCATGCAACAGGCAGAGCCCGGTCTCGTCACTCTCCATCAGGACATTCAGACCACTGCCGGACGGAATATTTTCGCGGCGCACTTCGGTCCAGCGGGACACCGAGATCGAGAAATCATCCGAGAAGCCCGTGAGGAACGGAGATTCCGGTTTGCGGTTATGGTGACGATAGACACCAAACGCCTTCTCTTCGAGAGTATGCTTAGGCACGCCATGGAAATGATGCACGGCCGCCATGGCCCCCCAACAGATGAAGAAGCTGGAATGAACATGAGTCTCGGTCCAGTCGAGAATTTGCGTGAGTTCGTCCCAATAGGTGACGTCCTCGAACGGCAGGGTCTCAATCGGCGCACCGGTAATGATGAAGCCGTCAAACTTGCGATCCTTAACCTCATCCCAGGTATGGTAGAAGGAGATGAGGTGATCCTCCGGCGTGTTGCGCGCCACATGGCTGCCGATGCGCACCAGAGTCAACTCCACCTGCAGCGGCGTCGCGCCGACAAGGCGGGCGATCTGGGATTCAGTCTCGATCTTGTTCGGCATCAGATTGAGCAGCGCAATCCGCATCGGGCGAATATCCTGACGCGTTGCGATGGATTCATCGAGCACCTGCACGCCTTCACGTACGAGTAGGTCGCGCGCGGGCAAACCGTCAGGAATTCGAATGGGCATAGGCTCTACTCCGCTACCAGTTTCGGCCAGTCGGAATCTTGCTGTGAGCGTGTTCGGATTTCCCGCGCAGCCTTTTAGCAAGTTGTTTAACGTGGCTGCAAGCCGACCGACCAAATCACCACGGGGCCTCTACATAGGCGCCCCGTGGCGGGAGTCAATCGGTTCGCGTGAGGGGATCAGCCCGCAATCGCCGCGCGAACAGCGGCGAGCGCATCGTCGGCCTTGTCGGTATCAGGGCCGCCAGCCTGAGCCATGTCAGGCCGTCCGCCACCGCCCTTACCACCAAGCGCCTCGCTGGCCGCCTTGACAAGATCGACCGCCGAATAAGTGTCGGTCAGGTCCTTGGTCACCCCAACGGCAACACCGGCCTTGCCATCGGCGACGCCGACAAAGGCCACGATGCCAGATCCGATCTGGGCCTTGGCCTCATCCACCAGCGTGCGCAACTCCTTGCCGCCCACACCTTCAGCAATGCGCGCCATCAGTTTCACGCCATTGATCTCTTCCGGCCCGGCCGGCGCGCCACCGCCGCCGCCCATAGCGAGCTTACGCTTGACGTCGGCCAGTTCCTTTTCCAGCGACCTGCGCTCCTCGCCGAGCGCAGCCACTCGGCGCGGGACATCCTTGAGCGGAACTTTCAAGCTCTCGGCAAGGTCTACCGCAATCTGGGCGCGTCCCTTGAGATAGGCCAGCGCCTCGGCGCCTGTTGCCGCTTCGATTCGGCGCACACCTGCCGACACACCACTCTCTGACATGATCACGAATACGCCGATATCCCCGGCACGCTCGACATGGGTACCGCCGCACAGTTCAACTGAATAGCGCTGTGCATCGCCAGTGCCCATGGACAGCACACGGACTTCGTCGCCATACTTCTCACCGAACAATGCAAGTGCCCCCGCTTCGATGGCCTTGTCAGGTGAAGTTACCTGAATGCCCGTCGGGTGGTTTTCGCGAATCTGGGCATTGACTTCATCCTCGACCGCTTCGAGTTCTGCTGGCGTCATCGGACCATTGTGCGAAAAATCAAAACGAAAGCGATCAGCCTCGACCAGTGAGCCCTTCTGCGTGACATGTTCGCCGAGCACATTGCGCAAGGCAGCATGCATGATGTGGGTTGCCGAATGGTTGGCCATGATGGCGCGGCGACGGGCGGCATCGACATGCAGGCTGGCCGTGTCGCCGAGCCTGGCTTCGCCCGAGACAAGCTCCCCGATGTGAACGTGCAGATCACTTGCGCGCTTCTGGACATCGCGCACGATGAAGCGCGCGCCGTTACCGAACACTATCTCACCATGGTCGCCGGCCTGCCCACCGGATTCTGCATAGAAAGGCGTTGTGTCGAAAACGAGCTCAGCCGGGCCGGCAGACAGTGCATCAACCCGTGCGCCGCCAGCAGCGATTGCGACCAGCTTGCCCTTGCCTTCGGTGCCATCATAGCCGGTGAAACTTGTGGCGCCAGCATCGTCGCGGACGCGGAACCAGATATCATCCGTTGCCTGATCTCCGGAGGAGAACCCTGCTGCGCGGCTATCCTGGCGCTGTTGCTCGAGCGCGGTTTCAAAACCATCAACATCGACGCTCATCTCCCGCCCGCGCAGGATGTCCTGCGTGAGGTCGAGTGGGAAACCATACGTGTCGGACAGTTTGAAGGCGACGTCGCCCGGCAGCGCATCGCCGGCCTTCATGTCCGCCGTTTCCTTGTCGAGCAGCGACAAGCCATTGCCCAAAGTGCGCTGGAAGCGAGCCTCTTCCTGTTCGAGGGCAGACTCAATGGCGGCCTTGGCGCGGCCAAGCTCCGGATAGGCCTTGCCCATTTCCGAGATCAGCGCCGGGGCAAGTTTGTACATCAGCGGTTCGCGCGCGCCGAGCAGGTGTCCGTGGCGCATCGCGCGGCGCATGATGCGGCGCAGGACGTATCCCCGGCCCTCATTCGACGGCAGGACTCCATCAGCAATCAGGAAGGCCGATGTGCGCAAATGGTCGGCGATGACGCGGAAGGAGGCAAGCTGGTCGCCTGCAGCCTTCGCACCATAGAGGTCTTCCTCGGCCGCGATCAGCGATTTGAAGAGATCAATGTCGTAATTATTGTGGACGCCCTGCAGGACGGCCGAAATCCGCTCCAAACCCATGCCGGTATCAATGGAGGGCTTGGGGAGATTTTTGCGCGAGCCATCGGCCTGCTGGTCGAACTGCATGAAAACGAGGTTCCAGATCTCGATAAAGCGGTCGCCGTCCTCATCCGGGCTGCCGGGAGGGCCTCCGGGAACGCTTTCGCCATGATCATAGAAGATTTCGGAACATGGGCCGCACGGACCGGTGTCACCCATGGACCAGAAATTGTCCGATGTGCCGATCCGGATGATCCGGGAATCCTCGAGGCCGGCGATCTTTTTCCAGAGCGCCGCGGCTTCATCGTCTTCGGCATAGACCGTGACGAGGAGTTTTTTCGGGTCGAGCGCGAATTCCTTGGTGCACAGCTCCCAACCGAATTCGATTGCGTCTTCCTTGAAATAGTCGCCGAAGGAAAAATTCCCGAGCATTTCGAAAAAGGTATGGTGGCGGGCCGTGTAGCCGACATTGTCGAGGTCATTGTGCTTGCCGCCGGCGCGAACGCATTTCTGAGATGTCGTCGCGCGCGGGCCGGGGGGCGTCTCGGCACCGGTAAAGATGTTCTTAAACGGCACCATGCCAGCATTGACGAAGAGCAGGGTGGGATCGTTCTGCGGGATGAGCGGCGCAGATGCCTGACGCAGGTGCCCTCGCTTCTCGAAGAAGGAAAGAAAGGTCTCGCGAATCTCGTTTACGCCGGTCATGGGCAGCTCTGTGTCCTTGCGATCAGTGTTGCGGCCGAGTCAATCGACGCACTTATTACACCGGCGATATAAAGGTCCCTTTGCGGCACGCCAAGCGGGGTGCGCCACAAAGGGACAGTTCTCTGGAGAGAGAGAGGGTATTTCTGGCCTTGAAATGTGTATTTCAGGACCAGAAATCCTGTGGATCAGCCTTCTGCGGCGTCTGGCAGATCGTCTTCCTGTTCGGATTCCATGCCGGCATTCAGCAATTCATCCGCCAGAAGGCCTGCATTGCGCCGGATCGCATCCTCGATCTCGTCGGCGATGGCCGGGTTTTCCTTCAGGAAGTTACGGGTCTTCTCGCGGCCCTGCCCCATGCGCTCTCCCTTGTAGGAGTACCAGGAGCCAGCCTTTTCAACGACTTCAGCCTTCACGCCAAGATCAATGAGTTCACCCGTCTTGGAAATGCCTTCGCCATAAAGAATGTCAAATTCGACCTGGCGGAAGGGCGGCGCAACCTTGTTCTTGACTACTTTGACGCGTGTCTGGTTGCCGATCACTTCGTCCCGGTCCTTGATCGCGCCAATGCGGCGGATGTCGAGCCGGACCGAGGCGTAGAATTTCAGGGCGTTCCCGCCGGTCGTGGTCTCCGGGCTGCCGAACATGACGCCGATCTTCATGCGGATCTGGTTGATGAAGATCACCATACATTTGGATTTGGAGATCGAGCCGGTCAGCTTGCGCAGCGCCTGACTCATCAGGCGGGCCTGCAGACCTGGCAAAGAGTCGCCCATCTCGCCTTCGAGTTCAGCGCGTGGCGTGAGGGCCGCCACCGAGTCGATGACCAGTAGATCAACCGCGCCGGAACGGACCAGCGTGTCAGCGATTTCGAGCGCTTGTTCACCCGTGTCCGGCTGGGAGATCAGAAGGTCATCAAGGTCCACACCGAGCTTGCCCGCATAGAGCGGATCCAGCGCGTGTTCGGCGTCGATGAAGGCACAGACGCCGCCATTCTTCTGGGCTTCTGCCACGCTGTGCAGGGCCAGCGTCGTCTTGCCCGAGCTTTCCGGACCATAGATTTCGATGATACGGCCCTTGGGCAGGCCGCCAATGCCGAGCGCAATGTCGAGGCCGAGCGAACCGGTGGGCACCGCTTCGACATCCATCACCTTCTTGTCGCCAAGGCGCATGACCGAGCCCTTGCCGAAGGACCGCTCAATATTGCCCAAAGCTGTTTCAAGAGCTTTCTGCTTGTCCACGCCTGATTCCTTGTCCACGAGTTGTAGCGCCGCTTTGGCCATGAGTCGTCTCCTTAGGTCTACCATGGGGCCGCATTTGGCAAGGCCCCCGTTTGCCGTTGCTGAGTCGGATGTACCATATTTGTTCTGCGGAACAAAGGGGAAACCTCCTGCGCGCTACATCTTTTCTTTTGGTGCTGTTTCAGGCATGGTCGCGCATATGCTTAACCGATCCAGCCGCCCCGCCGGCGAAGCCCGCCTTCGCTATCTCGACGCCGACATCGAAATGATCGCGCCGGGAGACTATGTCACCTGCGCGGTGACCGGCCGGAAGATCCCGCTCCAGGCCCTACGCTATTGGAGCGTGGACCTGCAGGAAGCCTACTGGGATGCCGAGGCGGCGAGCCAGCGCATGGTCAAGGCTGGTCACTGATGCGCCGCGCGCTGCTGACGGGACTGGCAACATTTGTGGTGGCGTGTGCAGCGGCAGAGTCTCCTGCGCCAACGCCTGCGCCTGACATGGCACCTGTTCCTGCTGCGCCAGCCCCGGTGGCTGAGCCTGAAATTGAGACAGAGACACCTGTTCAGGTCATCGCGCCGACATGTGACGGCGTTCTGGTACAGGGCGGGCTGGTGATCTGTTCAGCCGAACCGGGCAGTACGTTCACGGTCGCGGGAACAAAGCTGACTGTCAGCGAAATGGGCACGGCGCAGTTCGGGCTCAGCACGCGCGCGCCGAGTGTTGTCGGCTGGTCGCATGACAGCGGCGCATTCGGGGATCTCCAGATTGCCGAGCGCCAGGATGAATACCGCGAAATTTCGGGCTTTGACTGCGACAAGGTCGATGCCCGCTCGGCTGAACAGAAGGCACATGCCTCGCGCAGCTGGGTGAAGAAGCAGGACTCGTTTGCCAGCTTCAATCCCGGCCCCGGCGCGCTGGAAGGTTTTGTGAAACCGGCCGATGCGCCAACTTCGTCGCCTTTCGGGCCGACGCGGAAATATACCGGCGTCTCGAAAGTGACCGGCGAGCCGTGTGAGAGCACATCGGTGCATCGCGGCTATGACATGGCTGCGCCGGTGGGCACCGAGGTTCGCGCGCCCGCGCCGGGCGTGGTGATCCTGGCCGATCCGGATCTCTATTATGAAGGCGGCACCGTGTTCCTGGACCATGGGCATGGCCTGGTCTCGGTGTTCATGCATCTGTCAGCAGTCGATGTGGCGGCGGGCGATGAGGTCGACACGGGCGACTTGTTGGCCAAGACCGGCAATACCGGCCGTACGACCGGGCCGCACCTGCATTGGGCGGTAAAGTGGCGCAATCCCGAAGCGCGCAGCCGGGACGGCGATTTCTATATCGACCCGGCCCTGTTGCTGGAGTTACAGCCCGCGCCTTAATCCTAAATGATGAATCAAGGTTACCGCAGGCTTGCCCGCGCCTGCGCAATTGCGCCCTTTGCGGAAACGCGCCCTTCAGACCTGTGGCGCATAATTCACCCGTAGCGCGAACACACACCCCTCTCCCGGATTCGCGCTGCGCCCCCCGGGTCTGCGGAACCTGTAATATCTGCAGCACACCGAACCTGCATGGGCGGTACCCATCAATTGCACCCAGCCGCCCATGGCTCCGCTCGCCCTTAGCCCCTCCCAAGGCGCGGGTGGGCGGAGATTGCAGCCTCCCCCAAATGACAGGAATTTAACGTTTAGCCGCCCCGGTCAGGCCGGGGCCAGCCCTGCTCCGGCGGGTCGCGCGGGCGGGTCCGTGGCCGTATCGGCCCAATGGCAGAACTGCCAGAAATCCCAGAGTTTTCGCTGCAGCGTGTCGCGCCTCAGCCGGTCTTTCACATAGCCCGGCGGCCGGCCCATGCGCAGCGGATGCATGCGCCCGCGCTTGCCGGCCTGAAGCTCGGCCCGGCGACGCGCCTGCCACAGCGCCATGCGCCGCGCCTCGGCGGCGGGGTCAGCGCAACTTGTGGTGAGCCGCTCCAGCCGCGCGAGCAGCGGCGCGGGATCCAGCGTTTCGGGCGGGCCTTCGGGCTCTGGCGCACGGGGCATGCCCAGCATCCAGATCGAGGGGCGAGGCCCGTATCTTGCCGGATGTGTTTCAAGCGGCTCCAACGGCGGGAAATAGAGCGTCAGCGTGTCGAGCATGGCGAGCTTTCGCGCCGGGGCCTGACGCGCGGGGCCGGTCTGGCTGGTCCGTAAAGTGTCCATAACTGGTCCAGATGGGTCCATAGCCGAAGCGCGCGGCGCTGGCGGGGTCCAGCTGACCTCCAGTTCCAGCGACATGAGATAGAGCATGCGGCGCACCAGAGATTCCAGGGCGCGCAGCGTACGGAGCGATGCATAATAAACCGCGCGCGGCACGGCGCCCTCGCCTGGCGCGGTGAGCGCGCCGCGCACTTCGTCCATCCGCCCGGCCACAAAAGGCCAGCCCGTCTCCAGCGCGCGTTTGATGAGGGAGTCCCGGTCGAACATGCCTGTAAGCATACGGCAGGGGTCAGAGGGGTGGGATAAGATTTATTTTGTTCGTCTGACTACCCAGACGGACTCACCCACATGCAGATCACGTTAACCTTTTAAGTTGAACATCCCCGGAGAATCTGCAACCAATGTTCCGCATATGTTCAAGGATCGAAATGGCCCAAGACACATCTATAGAATGGACTGACGCGACTTGGAATCCCGTTACGGGATGCACGAAAGTCGGTCCTGGCTGCGACAATTGTTATGCGGAACGCTTTGCCGAACGATGGCGTGGAATTGAAGGACATCCGTACGAGCAAGGATTTGACCTCCGAATTTGGCCATCACGATTGAGCCAGCCGCTAAAGTGGCGCAAGCCGCGAATGATTTTTGTTAACTCGATGAGCGACCTCTTCCACAAGGAAGTCGATAGATTGTTTGTCGATGCTGTTTTTGACTCGATGGAACAGGCAAACTGGCACGTCTATCAAATTCTCACGAAACGAAGTTCGTTGATGCGTGATTACATCAAAACCCGATACGGATCATCTACCGTCCCTTCCCACATATGGCTAGGCGTGTCTGTTGAAAATGACGCTCATAAGGGACGAATACGGCACCTCCAACAAATCAATAGCGAAGCCCGATTCATCTCATTCGAACCACTGCTCGGCCCAGTCCGAAACGTTGATTTAGCTGGTATTGCATGGGCGATTGTAGGCGGCGAAAGTGGACCGCGCGCTCGCCCTATGGCTGAGTCGTGGGCCATCCAACTACGTGATATGTGTCAAGGAAGCGACGTGTCGTTTTTCTTCAAGCAGTGGGGAGGCGCGAGACCGAAATCCGGCGGACGACTACTTGATGGCGAAGAATGGAACGGGTTTCCTTGGCAAATTGTCCCCGCTGAGATAATGGAAAGCTTGCAACGATAGGTGGACACCAAGATGAATGCACGGCTTGAGCACTATAAAGGTCGCGAACAGTCATTCATCAAACACATTTTTCTCACGAGATACCTAACAAACGCCGCATACAAAACGTTTCAAGGTCGGTCAAAGGTATTCAATTTTATAGACTCATTCGCTGGACCTTGGCGGGTAAATGATGATGCGAATTACTCGGATGCGTCTTTTAGTCAGGCGGTAGACACACTTGAAAATGTAAGGCGAAGCTTAGAAGCGCGAGGCGTGTCTGGCTTGAAAATTCGGTTTTGCTTTTGTGAAAAAAGGAACTCTTCTGTTGAGGAACTAAAAAAAATCGCTGAGACCAAAGACAGCCTTGAAATTCATGTTTTCGAAGGCGCGTTTGAAGACAATCTGGACGCCATTGCCAAAGTTTGCAGCGATGGGTTCAGCTTCACATTCATTGATCCTACAGGCTGGAATGTACGTACAGACGACATACTCAAATTCTTACAGCGCGTGGATGGTGAGTTTCTCCTGAACTTCATGTCAGAGCATATAAACAGGCACGCCGAATATTCAGAAGTCGCGGAATCCTTCGGTCGCTTTTGCGCCAATCCCGACTGGAAGAACGACTATGACAAACTGCCCTCTGATTGGAGCAACGAGCGCCGCATGCTCAAGTTGCTTAAAACCAAAATAAAAGTAACTAAAGCTGCAAGGTATACCCCCGACTTTCCCATCTTAAAGCCACGAGAAAACAGGATCAAAATGCGGCTAATCCTTGGTACGAACTCCGGCAAAGGTCTCGAAGTCTTCAGAGACACACAGCACAGCGTTGAGCAGGACGAAATCAAAACCCGCCACAGATTGAAGAACTCATCTGGGCACGAAGTGAGTCTTTTCTCTGAGAGCGAATTAACAGCCCTCGAACAGAATAATTCAGGAACTGGATGCCCCCAATTCGCGCGAAGAGCAGAAGAATTGATAGTTGCAGCACTTAGGAAGTTAGGACCCTCAACTTACTCAACTCTTCTACCTATCGTCCTCGAGCTTGTGCCAATCAAAAAGTCTCAGTTGAATAAACTTTTAGTAGATATGCGTAATCTCGATAGAATTAGATATCATTTACCCGACAAAAAGCGCGTTCCTCAGCCGTCTACAATTATAACACTAGCATAATACTACGGCACCAGCACCGTCGCGCCGGTCGTCGTGCCGCTCTCAATCGCTTCGTGGGCTTTTGCGGCTTCGGAGAGGGGGAAGCGTTGGCCGATGTCGGCATGGATCGTGCCGGATTTCAGGGCGCTGAAAAGGAGGCTGGCGCCACGGGCGAGGCTGTCCGCATCCGGAATGAAATGGAACAGGGTGGGCCGGGTCATGACCAGTGAGCCGCCCTGGGCCAGACGGCCGGGCGGGATCGGCTCAACCGGGCCGGAGGCGTTGCCATAGGTGACGAACCAGCCCGCAGGCCGCAGGCTGTTCAGGCTTTCCTCAGCGCTGATGCGGCCGACACTGTCATAGGCAACATCGACGCCGCGCCCGCCGGTCAATTCCTTCACCTTGTCCGCGACGCCCTCATAGCCAATGATCACGTCGGACGCGCCGAGCACCTTTGCCTTTTCGGCCTTGGCCTCAGTGGAGGTGACGGCGATGACACGCGCGCCGAGGCTGGCCGCCCATGGTACGAGCAGGCTGCCGACACCGCCGACCGGCGCCCAGACGAGAATCGTCTCCCCGGCCTGAAGCGGGCGGACCTCGAATAGGAGCGCCCAGGCGGTGAGGCCTTTCAGAAGGACGGCGGCGGCATCCTGCGGGCGGATGTCATCCGGCAGGAGCAACATGCGGTCGGCCGGGCCGGTGAAATGGCTGGCATAGGTGCCGCTGCCCAGATAGGCGACCTTGTCGCCGGGCTTCAGATGGGTGACGCCCTCGCCGACTTCCTGAACCGCGCCGGCGCCCTCCTGGCCGGGCGTGAAGGGAAAGCGCACGGGATAGAGGCCGGTGCGGTGATACGTGTCGATGAAGTTGAGGCCCGCCGCGCTCTGGCGCACGGTCACTTCGCCGGGGCCGGGCTTGCGGGGGATGAAATCCTCGACCTTGAGCACGTCTGGCCCGCCGGTCTCATGCATCTGGATGCGGTATGGCTGTGTCATGTGTGCAGTAGAAACCCGGAGCGCGCTGGAGCGCAAGAGCGACTCGCGTTTTGGTTGGGCGATGGCGACAGCACAGATCCTTATTGCGGGCGTGGACGAGGCCGGGCGCGGGCCCTGGGCGGGGCCGGTGACGGCAGGCGCGGTGATCCTCGACCCGGCGCGGCCGATCGACGGCCTGACCGATTCCAAGAAGCTGACCGAGGCAAAGCGCGACGCGCTGGCGCCGATGATCCGCGACCGGGCAGCGGCGTGGAGCGTGGCGCATGCGACCCCGGAAGAGATTGACCGGCTGAACATTCGCCAGGCGACGTTCCTCGCCATGGACCGGGCCGTGACGGGGCTGGGCCTGGCGCCGGGGCACATATTGGTGGATGGCAACGCCCTGCCCGCCGGCTTTCCGTGCGCGGCGACAGCGATTGTGAAGGGCGACCTGACCGAGCCCGCGATCTCGGCTGCCTCAATCCTCGCCAAGACGGTGCGCGACGCGCTGATGAAGGAGATGGATCTGGCGTTTCCGGCCTATGGCTTTGCCCGTCACAAGGGCTATGGCACGGCCGCCCATGCCGCGGCGCTGATGACGCACGGGCCCTGCGCCCACCACCGGAAGAGCTTTGCCCCGGTCAAGCGGGCACTGGCCACGAACGCCTGATTCGCCCCGGACCGCCCTGCCCGGCGCTCCCCCCTTGCTCTGGGGCCCGGAGCTTAACCAATTGGGCAAATCGGGAAGGAATTCTCCCCCTCAGGCCCCCGAAACCGCCACATTTTAACGGCTGATTAACCGTAGCAAGAGAGCTTCGCGCGAAATGGGAGGGCTCCGCATATGTGGATATTGTTCGGGTGGCATACTTGGTGGGGCGAGTCTGGCCGGCCCTATCGCTTCAAGATCACGCTGACGCCGAAGGGCCTGCCGAATGATGGCGGCATCTATGTCTTCGTGCAGCGCCGCTTCGTCTTCTTCCTGTTCCCGCTCTACATCGGCAAGGCCGCAAACTTCAAAAGCCGCCTGATCGGCCATGAACGCTGGTGGGAAGCCTGGTGGAAGCGCGGCGCGACCGAGCGGCACGTTCTGGTCCTGAAGAAGGAATCGGACCGGGCGCGCGTGGAGGAAGACCTGATCCGCCGCTACCAGCCGCGCATGAACAACATCCTCGTGCCTCGCGGCAGCAATGATGCTCCCAACAACAAGCGCCTGCGCTTCTGGTGGAGCATCAAGCGCTTCTTCCGCATTCCCTTCCTGGCGCGCTAGGCCGACTTTCAGCTTGGCCCATGCGCCCCTTTTGCTAGGGTGATGCCGGGGCTGGACCTGAAAGGACTGAACCATGTTCGAAATTTCCCGACTTGCGCTCGCGGGCTTGCTTGTCGCGTTGGGCGCTTGCACCAGCGTGCCGAGCGTAACGCAGGCCGATCTCGAACAGGAAGAGGCCGTATTGCGGGCCCTTAAATCAGACACCTGGCCCGGCCTCTATGCGGCAAACGATGCCGATGGACTGGCGGCATTCCTGGCCGATGATTTCGTCTTGATTGGCGGCGGTGTCCGCACCCGGGCCGATGAAGTGAACTGGATGCGCGAAAACAGCTGGGACGGGCCGGCGGATTTCGTGTTTGAAGTTGATGACGTCATTTTCCTCACGCCAGACTCTGCATTGGTCTACGGACGCGGCCTGAGCACGCGCATGGCTGAGGACGGCACACCTTGTCGACACAGTTACATGTCTTCCAACACGCTGCGAAGAACAGATGATGGCTGGCACCCCGTCTCGTCACACGTCTCCGATGCCACTTGCGACCCGGTTGCCTTGGAAGATTAGGCGTTCGACAGCCCTCTGGCGCCCCTGTGACGGGGCTCTGGCGGGCTTCTGGCGGCGCCGTGACGGCGTCAAGACGTGGTCGGCCAAGGGGTTTTTCCGCACTTTCATGGAGGTTACAAACAACCCGGAGAAAGGGGAACGCGATGCAGTATGATGCAGATGCCGCGAAGATCAAACGCTGGCGGGAAGAGCGCCACTGGTCGCAGGAACATCTGGCCGAACTCGCCGGAATTGGCGTGCGCACCGTTCAGCGGATCGAGACGGGGGACAAGGCGTCTGGCGACTCCCTGAAGGCGCTGGCGGCGGCATTCAATGTCGATGTCATGGCGCTGACGGTGGACGCAAAGACCGAAGCCGAGACGATGATCCGGGAAAAGAACGCCAAGGCGACCGCCGCCATGCGGCTCGGTTTCTTCATCCATCTGGCCAGCTATCTGTTCGGCATGATCGTGTTCGCCGGGATCAGCCTGACCGTTGGAGGTGATCGCTATGCCATGCTGACGCCCACCATATGGTGGACGGTCGGACTGGCCGGGCACGCCCTGGCGCTGGCCCTGGTCGAACTTACGGCCCGCTACCAGCAACAGGTCGGCGCGGCGGACTGATCCGATCGCGCGGATTGAAACCGGCACCATACGCCGTTAGGTTTATGGTCCCGAGGGCTTTCGAGGATTCCCATGAAGAAGACACTGATGGCGGCGGCGCTGATAGGCGCCGTTTCGTTTTTTGCGCTGCCCGCCTCCGCCCAGTCACAGGAATCGCTGCGCGCGGAGCTTCAGGCCGCGCTGACCGGGAACGATCTCGACGCGGCGCTGGACCTTGCCGACCGTCTGTATAACACGGCACGTGCGGAAAATGATGCGGCAGGCGCGGGCGCAGCGGCCTATTCGCGGGCTGAGATCCTGACGGCGCAGAACGCGCATGAAGACGCGGCCAGAGCGTATGAACAGTGCGAAGACCAGTATCGCGCGATCAGCGCGGCGGCGCAGTCTCTGCAATGCGCGCTGCGGGCCGCAACCTCGCTTCAGTCGGCCGGGAAACCGGGCAATGGCCTCGACAAGCTGCAGGATGTGGCGCGAGAGCTCGAAGACATAGGTCAGGACCAGTCCGGCTTTGCCGTCGGGGTCTATATGGCATTGGCACAGGCGACGCTGCCGCCGAAGTTTCACCGTTTGGAAGGCGCGCGCAGCAAGCGTGAAAAGACCATAGCCTACACCAACAAGACAATGCGCGCACTTGAGGCGATTGGGCAGGCAACAAGCGAACACTACGCCTCCGCCTTGATGCTCAGAGGCGAAGCTCAGGAAGACATGCAAGATTACGAGGCGGCCGCCGCGTCTTACAAAGCCTTTCTCGAACTTTACCCGAACTTGCCGAATGCTTCTGAGGGCGTGTACGAAAACGCCCGCAATCGCTATCAGATCACTCAGTCCGAGATGGATGACAGCGAGGACGACACGTTCACCGTCACTGGCAAGGATGGCGAAGAGATCGTCCTGACCATTGAGCGCAAGCGGGAGGTTCGTTCACCGCGCGCGGGCAAGGAAACCCGCTTGGCTGATGGGGCCAGCGTCCGTGCGAAGATTACATTAAAAGCAGATGGACGCGTGGAAGATATCGAAATCCTTTCGAGCAAGCCGAACGAAAAGTATGGCGAGTCGTTTGAAAACGGCGTGAAGCATTGGCGCTTCATTCCGCCGAAGGGTGTATCAGGGACGGATGTGCCCCCTTTCGAGTATGGCATGATTTTCTATGTGACGCGCCGCAACTCGGCCGAACGGCGTGAAATGCTTGCGCGGGAAACCCGGCCCGTGAGATAGGGCGCGTATGGCAGATGACACCTCCTCCTTTTCTGCGGCGCCGCCCCTGTTTGCGGATGCGCCGTCTGGCGTCAGCTTCAAGAAGCTGCGCAAGCGGCTGGTGCGCGGCGCGCTGAAGGCGATCGACGATTACAAGATGGTCGACCGGCGGGCCGTGGATGCCGGCGAGAGGCCCCGCCCGAAATGGTTGGTGTGCCTGTCGGGCGGCAAGGATTCCTATGGCCTTCTGGCCGTGTTGATGGACCTGCAATGGCAGGGCGCGTTGCCTGTGGACCTCGTGGCCTGCAATCTGGACCAGGGCCAGCCGGGCTTTCCGAAACATGTCCTGCCGGACTGGCTGGAGAGTGTCGGCGTAAAATACCGGATCGAGACCGAGGACACCTATTCCATCGTGACGGAAAAGGTCGAGGCGGGGCGGACCTATTGCTCGATGTGCTCGCGCCTGCGCCGGGGCATCCTCTATCGTATCGCGCGCGAAGAGGGCTGCGAGGCCATCGTTCTGGGCCATCACCGCGACGATGCGCTGGAAACCTTCATGATGAATTTCGTGCATGGTGGACGCATGGCCGCGATGCCGCCGAAACTGCTGAATGATGATGACGACGTATTCGTACTCCGCCCACTGATCACTGCTGCCGAGGACGATCTGGCCAAGTTCGCCACGGCGATGGAATTCCCGATCATCCCGTGCAATCTCTGCGGCAGCCAGGACGGGCTGCAGCGCGTGGCGATGAAGCAGATGCTGGACGAGTGGGAACGTAAGAAGCCCGGCGTGCGGCAGGTCATGGCGCATGCGCTGGCCACAGTGCGGCCGAGCCATTTGCACGATCCGCGCGTGTTCGACTTTGCGGGGCTGGAGATCGGCGGCGCGGGCGAAGACGACCCGAACGTGCCGTTCTAGGCGACGTCAGTCCGGCGCGTTCACGAACAACAGGACAATGCCGCTCGATATTGCGTACTGGAACGCGCCGCCTTGCGCAGCAGCGCCCAGCGGAGTCTGCCACATCTGGAAGTAGGCGCCTCCGATCACCATGAACAGACCGAACCAGACCAGGAGCGCCATGACACACCCCATGATCGCCCAGGTCTTTGCGTCGTTAAAACCTTCAGCTGATCCCCCCCGCACCCGGAACATGTCGTATGCTCCCTTGAACGAGAACGCGGCGACCAGAAGTTCCCCGAGAATGATGAAACACAGCACAATCGTGATCAGGACGGGCGACGAGATTGCGGGCCCGAAGGCGTTGGGATAGGCCTCGTTGCCCGCCATCGGCAGCACGCCCTGAACGAAACTGGTGGCCGCTTCGAAGTTGACGATGTTGTTGAGCGCGTAGAACAGACCCTGTAGCCCGACAAACAGGATCAGAATGATTTTGGAAATGCGTATCATGGCGTCCTCCCTACCAAGAGGATCACATTAAACGAGTTTTCTGGAAATTGCGAGAATTCGACCCGTGACGCAAAAAGGGCGGCCCAAAAAGCCGCCCTTCTCCAATATCCTTCTGAACCTCAAAGGCTATTTCCGCCAGACGGCGGCCATGGCCGGATCTTCCTCTTCGCCCGTATACTTGCGGGTTTCGGCACGGCCGACCACCATGTGGTGTACTTCATCCGGACCGTCCGCGAGGCGCAGGGTGCGCTGATTGGCGTACATGCGGGCCAGTGGCGTCCATTGGGACACACCGGCGGCGCCGTGCATCTGGATGGCATCGTCAATGATGGCGCAGACACGTTCCGGCACCATGGCCTTGACCATGGAAATCCAGACGCGAGCTTCCTTGTTGCCCAGCACGTCCATCGCCTTGGCAGCCTTCAGCACCATCATGCGCATGGACTCGATCTCGATGCGCGCGCGGGAGACCTTTTCAAGGTTTCCGCCCAGCTTGATCAGGTCACGGCCAAAGGCCTGACGCGTCATGCCGCGAACGACCATCAGGTCGAGTGCCTTCTCAGCCGCACCGAGCGACCGCATGCAGTGGTGGATGCGGCCAGGCCCCAGACGAAGCTGGGAAATCTCGAAGCCACGGCCTTCGCCGAGCAACATGTTTTCCTTCGGCACACGTACATTCTCGAAACGGATGTGCATGTGGCCATGCGGGGCATCCGGATCACCGAAGACGTGCATGGGGCCGAGAATGGTGACGCCCGGATGCGGCAGCGGCACCAGGATCTGGCTCTGCTGCTTGTTCGGGGCGGCGTCAGGGCTGGTTTTCACCATGGTGATCATGATCTTGCAGCGCGGGTCGCCAGCGCCGGAAATGTAGAACTTCTCGCCATTGATGACCCACTCGTCGCCTTCGAGCACGGCGCTCATGGAGACGTTCTTGGCATCCGACGATGGCAGGGCCGGCTCGGTCATGGCAAAGGCCGAGCGGATCTTGCCTTCGAGCAATGGCTTCAGCCAGCGCTCTTTCTGTTCGGGCGTGCCGACGCGCTCCAGAACTTCCATATTGCCGGTGTCCGGCGCGGAACAGTTCATGGACTCAGAGGCCAGCGGGTTCTTGCCGAGCTCAGCCGCGATATAGGCATAGTCGAGGTTCTTCAGGCCTTCGCCAGTTTCGGCGTCCGGCAGGAAAAAGTTCCAGAGGCCCTGCTTCTTGGCCTCGTCCTTTGCCTTTTCGAGCGCTTCCAGCTGGCCGGGCGCATAGGACCAGATGTCAGTCTTTCCTTCGCCAAGGCGATGGAATTCCTCACTCATGGGATTCACGACATCCTTGATGAAGCTTTTCACATGCTCGTAAAGCGGCACGGCTGCGTCTGACATGCGCAGATCGTTGAGCTCGTTTTGTGTGTCCTTGGACACTTCGGTATCCGCCATTTTGGGGTCTCCTCTCAGACTTTCTTGTTGGGGGAATGGTAGGCCTTGCGGCAACGGCACCGCAAATTGTTTCTTTGAAATGTTTTGTGTCGCGCATGTGGGCAGGGCTGCAAGATTTGGCGTTTGCCTGCAAACCGGTCTAGGCCAGCGCCATGACGTCGCTCGCCGCTTCCATCATCCTGGTGACCGTGCTGGCCACCAGTTTCCTGTCCGGCATCTTCGGCATGGCCGGCGGCGTGATCTTCATGGGCGTGCTGACTGCGCTGGTACCGGTTGCCACAGCCATGATCATTCATGGCGCGGTCCAGATGGTCTCCAATGGATATCGGGCGTATCTCTGGCGCCGTCATATTCACTGGAGCGTGTTTCGTCGCTATGCGCTGGGATCTGCCGCAGCGGTCCTGTTGCTGTTCGCGCTCAGCTGGCACCCGGACAAGCAGATGGTTTACCTGATGCTGGGGCTGGTGACCTTGCTCGTCTGGCTGCCCAAATCGATTGCCGATCTCGACATCCAGAAACCCTATCAGGCCGAAGGTGCGGGCTTTGTCGTACAAGCGCTCAACACGGTTGCGGGCGTGGCCGGGCCGTTGATGGACCAGTTCTTCGTTCACACGGACATGCATCGCCACGAAATCGTTGCGACCAAGGCCGTGACGCAGGTTCTGGCGCATTTCGTGAAGATCATTTTCTGGAGCGTCCCGGTCATCATGGCGACGGGCGCGCAATCCCTGCCGCCAGCCTGGCTGATCCTTGCGGCGGCACCGCTCTCCATGCTGGGAACAACATTGGGCGGCAAAGTGCTGGACCGGATGAGTGATGTGAACTTCAAGCGGGGCATGAAATATCTGGTCACGGCGGTCGGCGCAGTCATGCTGATGCGCGCCGCAGGCTGGCTCTAGGGCCACTGCGCTTACGTCTCTGATTGTCTGTGGCGTCAGCGCCGCGCTCATTCAGGATCCTCTACTCTGCAAATGAAAGTAGCGAGTCCTGTACCATTCGGGAAGTTTATTATATGAAGCCCATGCATCACTATTGGTGATGGTTTGGAGCGCATATGAATCTCAGATCATTGGACCTGAACCTGCTGCCGGTGCTGGAGGCAGTTTATTCCGAGCGCAGCCTGACCCGGGCCAGCGAGACGCTGCACATCACCCAACCCGCAGTGAGCAACGCCCTCGCCCGGCTACGCACCCATTTCGAGGATCCGCTTTTCGTACGCGAGGGACGCGGCGTGAAGCCCACGGCCATGGCCGAAGCCCTCATGCCTGCGGTGCGCGACGCGCTTGACCGGTTGCGCGCCGGGCTGGAGCCACGATCGGCGTTTGAACCGTCTCGCTCGACGCGCGTGTTCAATATCTCCGCCCGCGATGCCGGAGCCTTCATGATTGCACCAAGCCTTGCACGCCGCCTGCAGGACATTGCCCCCGGCGTGCGCATCGCCTGGACGCAACTGAACCGGGGCGCGATCTCCACCGAGCTGGCCTCGGGGCGGCTGGACCTGGCCATCGACGTCCCAGGCATTCGCGGCACCGACCTTGAGCGTGAGCCGCTGATGACGACGCCTTATGTCTGTGTTGTGTCGAAAGACCATCCGCTCTCGGGCCGCCAGATGACGTTTGAAGCCTTTTTGGAGTTGCGCCATGTCGTCGTCTCCAGCCGCCGCGAAGGACGTTCTTATGTCGAGGAAGTCGCCCGGTCGCATGGCGCGCGCATCACGCCGGTCATGCGACTGCCGACCTATATGCCAGCGCTGGAAATTGTGAAGTACACGGACCTTGCGCTCACCGCACCTGTCTTGCTCGCGCAATCACCGGGACTGGTCTCACATGACCTGCCCGGCGTCTTTCCCGCGCTCGACAGCGAGCTTTACTGGCGGCGGGAAAATTCTGAGGATGCTGCCCTGACCTGGCTGCGGGCTCTGATCCTTGATGCTGTGACAGAATTGGCGGGATGAGACTTGCGCCGGCAGGAGTGTGCCTATAACAGACGCGGGTCACTTGGGGAGTAGCCAGTCGGTCGATAGACCGGGCCTCCGCGTCAACATACTCGGCCTGCAGGTCGTGGCGCGAAGGGAACGGGACACCGTTCGGGCGAGACCAATGACGCCGCATTCCTGCTCGGGCCGGGCACGGAATGATGGTGTCATTGCGTCAGTTTTGCCCGGCCTGGAGACTGTCTCTCATGGAAGCCCTGTTCACCTCCACACTCGTGGTCGCCCTTGCCGAGATCGGCGACAAGACCCAGCTATTGGCTGTCTTGCTCGCGGTACAGTTCCGCAAGCCACTGACCATCATCACCGGCATATTGGCCGCAACCCTCGCCAACCATTTTCTGGCCGCACTGGTCGGCTCTCAGGCCGCCACGTTCCTCCAGGGGGACTGGTTTCGCTATCTGATCGCCGTATCGTTCATCCTGATGGCCGCCTGGACCCTCATCCCGGACAAGCTGGACGAGGATGAACGCCCCCGCATGCGAAATGGCGCTTTCCTGACAACGCTCATCACATTCTTTCTCGTCGAAATGGGCGACAAGACTCAGGTTGCGACGATTGCTCTGGGGGCACAATTCGAGCAAGTGATGCTGGTCACGCTCGGCACGACACTGGGCATGATGCTGGCCAATGTTCCCGCAGTCTATTTCGGAGAAGCCTTGATCCGGCGCGTGCCGCTCAGCCTCGTGCGACGGTTGGCGGCTCTGTTGTTCCTGGCAATCGGGCTATGGCTGCTGGCAGAAACGGCGGGGTGGCTCTGACGCAGCCATCAGATGGCAGCGCGCTCGTATTCCTCGTCGCGTTCGGCGGCCAGCCGGTCACGGATGGTTTCTTCATTGTATCCGAACTCATGAAGCGTACGTCCGGCCATTTGCAGGCCGGATTCAATGGCATCCGGGATCACTGACCGGGCCCCGGCATCGATGAGGCGCCGGGCGTGTTCATGGTCGCGGGCCCTGGCGATAATCGGCGCGTCAGGGCGCAATTTGTGAAAGGCTGACACCATCGCTTCTGCGGCGGTAACGTCATCCACCGTAACGACAAACATCATGGCACCGTCGACGCCTGCGCTATGCAGGATTTCCGGTCGCGCGGCGTCCCCCAGATAGGCGCGCCAACCAGCATTGCGGGCACGCGAAACATTGAAGGTACTGCGTTCCAGCGCGACGACTTCGGCGTCTTCCGCCGCGAGGATACGCGCGACGGCATGTCCGACCCGACCAAACCCGGCAATGATGACGTGGCCCTGAAGGTTTGAGAAATCTTCTTCCAGCGTATGCGCCGGTTCGGGCCCGGCCAACTTGTCTGACAAGAAGCCCCCGACCTTTCCGAGCACCGGAATGAGCAACATGGAGAGGCCTGCGATCGCGGCCATGAGCCCGGCAGGCTCCGGGGCGAGTACGCCTATGGCCGTGGCCGCGGCGATCACGACAAAGGCAAACTCTCCGGCAGGCGCGAGCAGGAAGGCGGCCTCGATGGACATCGGGGTCGGCCCGGCAAACAGACGCAGGGCCCCGAAACCGATGACCAGTTTCAGGATGAGCAGTGCACCAAGGCCGGACAGGATCACCCAAGGCTGAGACAGGATCGATGGCAGGTCGAGCCCCATGCCCACCGTCATGAAGAACAGGCCCAGCAAGATGCCTTTGAAGGGTTCTAGATCGACCTCTGTCTGATGCTTGAACTCGGTTTCGCCCAATAGCAGGCCCGCCAGGAACGCGCCGAGCGCAAGTGAAAGGCCCGCCGTTGCCGTGATGGCGGCCGCGCCCACGACGGTCAGCAGGGTCAGCGCCATCAGGAAATCCCGTCCGCCTGCCGCCGCCGCAAGGCGGAACATGTGCCGCAGACCAAAGCGGCCAATGATCACGATCACGATGATTGCAATGACACCGTTGAACAGGGCTTCGAGCAGAATTTTCGTGACGTCCTGACCGGCCTCTATGTTGGCAAATCCGACAAAGATCAGGATGGGGGCAACGAGGATGTCCTGAAACAATAGCACGCTGAGCGCGGCGCGCCCGACCGGTTGAGCGGCCTGCTTCTGCTCGATCAGCAGCTGCATGACGATAGCGGTCGACGACAGTGCAAGCGCCAGCCCGGCGATGATGGCGGCCTCTGCCGGCAGGCCGATCTGCCATCCGATGAGACCGATGGCGAGCGCGCTGATCCCTGCCTGAAGCCCCCCTGCGCCGAACACGGCCCGCCGCAGGGCCCACAGCTTTTCAAACGAAAACTCGAGCCCCAGCAGGAACAGGAGGAACAGCACGCCCAGTTCGGCAAAGGGCGCGGCGGCTTCCGGTTCCGAGATCGAGACAAATTCGAGTATGGGATAATTGTGGGAAAGCGAACCCAACGCGTAAGGGCCAAGCGCGATGCCGGACAACATGAATCCGACCACGGCGGGCAGTTTCAGATACCGGAAGACCGGAACCGCCACACCCGCCGCAAACAGGAAGACGATTGCGTCCTTGATCAGAATCTCGTGTCCTGGTTCTGCCATGCCTCGCTATGATTACCTTGTCTGGTTTGCCTCAGCTGCGCCGGGCCTTGAAGAAATCCTTGAGCAGCGCGCTCGCTGTCTCGCCCGCTGTCTCGTCCTGCTCGACCTCCGGCCGCCAGTGGCAGGTCGGTTGCTCGAAAAAGCGTGCGCCATGAATCACCGCACCGCCCTTCGGATCGCACGCCGCGAAGACGACCTTCCCGATCCGCGCAAGGCTGATCGCGCCTGCGCACATCGCGCAGGGTTCCAGTGTCACATAGAGGTGCAGGCCGGTCAGCCGGTAATTTCCCCTAGACGCCGCCGCAGCGCGCAGGGCGATAATTTCGGCATGGGCGGTCGGGTCATGCCCGGCAATAGGGCGGTTTGCACCCTCGGCCACGATCTCGCCTGTCTCCGGATCCACCACCACGGCGCCAACCGGCACTTCGCCCGCCTCGGCCGCCTCTCGCGCCAGTTCCAGCGCGCGGGTCATGGGATCAGCGAGAATTGTCATATGGATGGGATCGCCTTACACGGGCGCAAAGTAAAGGGATTGCCTGTCGAATGCGCATCATTGCCGGAGAGCACAAGGGGCGCGCCATTGCTGCGCCGAAGGGACAGGGCACGCGACCGACGGGAGACCGTGCGCGCGAGTCGATCTTCAACATGCTGGCCCATGCGGACTGGGCGCCCGAGATCGACGGCGCGCGGGTGATTGATCTGTTCGCGGGTTCCGGCGCGCTGGGCCTGGAAGCCATGAGCCGGGGCGCCGCCTTCTGCCTTTTCGTCGAGACCGATCATGGCGCGCGCGGCGCTATCCGCGACAATATCGAAACACTGGGACTGTTCGGAAACACGCGGCTTCACCGGCGGTCGGCGACCGATCTGGGCGAGAAGCCCGCCAGCGCCGGCGTCCCCTTCACGCTCGCCTTCCTCGACCCGCCCTATAGTAAGGGCCTCGTCGAACCCGCACTGGCCGGCCTGGTATCTGGAAAATGGCTGGCCGAGAATGCGCTTGCCGTGGTCGAGACCGGATCGGACGAAACGATCACGCCAGACGGATGGGAGCCGGTCGAGACACGCGACTATGGCGCAGCGCGGATCTGGTTCCTGAAGCGGGTCTAGCCCTCGAAAAATTCCCGGCGCAAATCGAGGTGGGTCTGGTTGGTGCCGATCAGTTCTCCGCATTCGCCAAGCCAACCTTCCGCCGCCGCCCGGCCAATGTCCCTCAGCTTGGTCAGGAAGTCCCAGCTCGTATCGTATTTGGTCCTTAGGCTGAACTCCATGAGGTCTTGCCCACCCTTGATGGCATGGATGTTCAGACGGCGGTATTTTTTGAGCATTGGCTCTTTCAACATGCCATCATCAAGCAATCGCTGGACAAAGGCGATGGCACGCAGCTCTCCGATCAGGGCGGCATTAAAACTGATCTCGTTCATCCGGTCTTGAATCTCCCCGGCACGTTTCGGAACACCGTCGCGGCGGATCGGGTTGAGCATGACCAGCAATACGTCACGCGGGGCGCCGGAATAGATCAGGGGAAAGAGGCTGGGATTGCCCATGAAGCCTCCGTCCCAATAAGCCTGCCCATCAATTTCCACGGCCTTGAAGGTTTGCGGCAGGCATGCCGAGGCGAGCACTGCGTCGAGGGAGATGTCCCCATCACTGAACACGGTGACATGGCCGGATTCGACATTCGTCGCCGACAGGAACAGTTGGATGCCCGACTCATCCACTTTCGAAAAGTCGATTACCTGCTCCACCACATCGCGGAGCGGGTTGATGTTGAATGGGTTGAGGTCATAAGGGCTCGCCAGGCTCGACATGGCACTGGCATAGGCGAACACAATCGGACTGAGCGCGCCATAAGGCGTGACATTGCGGGAAGATTTGGAGATCCCCTGCCAGAGGGCTTCCAGCGTATCCTTCGCACCCTGCACGCCGTTTTCAGCCATGCCCGCCGAGAATGCGACGGCATTCATCGCCCCGGCGGACGTCGCGGAGATCGCCTTGATTTCAAGATCATCTTCCTCGATCAGCCGATCGAGCACACCCCAAGTATAGGCGCCATGCGCACCGCCACCCTGGAGCGCGAGGCTGATCTGCCGCTGCTTCTGTTTTGCCATGGCGGTGTTCCTGTCACTTGAACCGAGATACTACTTTGCCGGTGCGGTCTTAATGAGACCTGACCACAGGCGTAGGATGCCTGTCCGGTCGGCGCCACGTCCGCAAAACAGGAATGTGGGTATTCATGTCGATTTTGGTCGATATTGGCACAGGCCTTGCGATAAAAGCGGGGTAACCAAGCAGGATGAACAGGTGGGCCGCCGTGGCGTATGAGATTCCGCAAAAACCCGTGATATCAGTCATCATGGCGAACTATAATTGCGAGGCATTTCTTGCCAGCGCTATAAGATCCGTCCTGAATCAGACCAATACGGCGCTGGAACTGATCCTTGTGGATGACGGGTCCAGCGACCGGAGCGTCGAGATTGCCCAGGAAATCGCGAAACAGGATGCGCGACTGAGCGTCTTCAGCGGCACGCGTTATGGCGGACCTGCCCCGGTTCGCAACCACGCACTCGAGCAGGCCAAAGGCGACTGGGTCGCCATCGTGGACAGCGATGACTTGATCCGTCCCGACCGGTTGGAGCGCATGCTGACCGCCGCCGAAGACACCGGCGCAGATATCCTGATCGACAATCTTGCCGTGTTCCAGTCCGACGGTCCCGCCAATATCTTCACGATGTTCGAGGGGGATTTGCGGGATCGCCCGGCCAGGATCATGGAGAGCGAATACATCAAGGCGAACATGCTTTATGGACGGGGCAGCAAGCTCGGTTATGCCAAGCCACTGATCCGCCGCAGCGCGCTGGAAGCCAATTCGCTTCGCTATAATGAGACGATGCGGATTGGCGAAGATTACGATCTGATCGTGCGGCTGTTATCGACCGGAGCGCGGATGATGAGCGTGCCGGACGTGATGTATTTCTATCGCAAGCATGGCAATTCCATATCTCACCGGCTTGATGCCGTGGCTCTGGACGCGCTCGAACAGACGGCCGGCGAAGCGCTTCGCCAACCGACCCCACACGCGGAAGTCACCGCCGCCCATGCCGCTCGCCTGAAGTCGATCCGGCGCGCCGTGATATTCGATCAGATCCTGACCGCACTCAAGCGCAAGAATGTGTTGGGCGCGGCCAAGCTCGTCGGGACAGAGCCATCTGTCATTCCACTGCTGAGGATGCCGCTAATCCATCGAATCCAGCAGCGCACGGGTAACCCGCTCGCACGCTCGGATCAGCATCTCGAGGCCGAATTGGTGAAACTGCGCGCCCTTTGCGAAGCTTGAGCGTGGCAAACGCCAGTTCCAGAAGCGTGGTCCCGGCGGTCGGCACGGTCTGCTTTCGGGGAGACGATGTTCTTCTGATCCAGCGGGGCACCAAACCCTTGCAAGGCGAATGGTCCCTGCCCGGCGGCCGGGTCGAAGTGGGCGAGCGCGCGCCGCTTGCGGCGTTGCGCGAGCTCGCCGAAGAGACCGGGATTACCGCACGGCTCGTGGGCTTGGTAGATGTCGTGGACGCGATCTTCACCTCGCGCCAGACCGGCGACGTGACCCGTCACTACCTGTTGTTCGACTATGCTGCGGTTTGGGTATCCGGAAACCCGGTGGCCGGGGACGACGCAGCCCATGCCGAGTGGATCAGTCCTGACAGGCTGTCCACCTTGCCGCTATGGGACGAAACCCGTCGCATCATCGATTCCGCGCGCCATATCGTTCACAGCTCAAACGAAGCTTGACCGCCCCTACGTCACCCGCTTGATCTGCTGCCCAAGCAAAAAAGTCGCGGAGGACACAATATGACATACGCCCCATTCAACTTGGCCGGAAAGGTCTGCGTCATCACTGGCGGCAACAAAGGCATTGGCCTCGGCATGGCCGAAGCGCTCGCTGCCTCCAACGCGGATGTCGTGATCTGGGGACGCAAGGAAGATGACAACGCTGCGGCCCTCAAAAAGCTCGAAGGTCTCGGAACTGGCAAAGCGTCTTCAAAGAAGGTCGACGTGGCCGAGGAAGACCAAATCGTGAAGGCCATGGCCGAAACCGAAGAAGAGTACGGTCGAATCGATACCTGTATCGCCAATGCCGGGATTGGGCGCGGCGCGGCCAATTTCCATGAAATGACTTTGGAAACGTGGCAGTTCAATCAACGCATCAACTCGGAAGGCGCCTTCCTGACCTTGCGCGAGGCCGCCAAATCCATGGTCAAGCGTGCCAAGGCTGGCGATCCAGGTGGCTCCCTGATCGGAACAGCCTCGCTCGCAGCGCTGTCGGGTGCAGCGCGCAATCAGGCATATGGCCATACCAAGGGCGGACTCATCGCCATGATGAATGCCATCGCCGTCGAATATGGCCGCTATCAAATCCGCGCAAATTCCATTCTGCCGGGCTGGATCGCGACTGACATGACGGATGGCGCGCAGGACAGCGACGTTTTCAACAGCAAGGTCATTGCGCGCGTTCCAATCCGTCGTTGGGGCAAGCCGGAGGATTTCGGCGGAATTGCCGTCTATCTGGCGTCTGACGCTTCGAGCTTCCACTCGGGCGACACGCTGCTGGTAGATGGCGCGTACCAGAAATTCTGATCGGCCGCCTGGTCTCACAAAAAAAGGGCTGCCCGAGGGCAGCCCTTTTCAATTCTGGTAGGACCAGACCGATTACTCGGTTGGCTCTTCTTCAAGTTCGTCCGCAGCGTCGTCGACAGCTTCTTCAGCGTCATCCATTGCTTCGTCCATTGCATCGCCTGCATCTTCCGCAGCCGCTTCAATGTCGTCGCCAGCTTCGCTGAGCGCGTCGCCTGCATCGGCAGCAGCTTCGTCCATTGCATCAGCAGCATCATCTGCAGCTTCTTCGATGGATTCAGCAGCCGTCGTATCTTCAGGAGCCGTTGTTTCTTCTGCAGCGCATGCAGCCAGTACGAGCGCAGCGGCACCGATAATCAGGAGTTGTTTCATGCTTTATTCCCCTACTTCAGGTCAAAGATGACCGGGCAGAGGTTTAACATCTGCCGACCACGACGCAAAGATGGTTTCAGCTGAAGGTCTGATGCAGCGCTTTTTGCGCGAACTGCGCCCAAAACAGCGAATTCGCGCTCGAACGGCGCGGATTTGGGCCGATTCGGGCACTTCTTCATCACCTTCCCCCCTAAATATCACCGTCTCCGATTCGCAAGCGAATGGTCTTTCAACCCGCCAATCGCGTTGAAACAGGGTCCGGTTCCACTTTGCGCCCGAATCACGTGGATAGGTTTGGAGCCAATCAGCGCCCCACACCCTGCCAAGAACGGCGCTTGGTCAAACAGCCTTGCGTTGACGCAAGGACGGCAAATTACGGTCTTTTCAGAAGAGTTCATAAAGTCAGGGAGACGCCGTCATGGCCATAAAAACCGCACTCACAGAAATGTTGAATACCGAACACCCCATCATGCTCGCGGGCATGGGCGGTGTGTCCTACGCCGAAGTTTGTGCGGCCATGTGCAATGCGGGCGGATACGGCGTGCTCGGCATGGCGGGGACGACCCCGGACTTCATTGAAGGCCAGATGAAGCGCGTGCGCGAACTGACCGACCGGCCCTTCGGCGTGGACTTGCTGGCCGCCAGCCCGGAAAGCCTTGAAGAAAGCGTGGACGTCATCATCAACAATGGTGCCGACAGTTTCATAGCCGGTCTCGGCGTTCCGATGCCGATCATGGAGCGCTTGCAAAAGGCGAATGTGAAAGTCATGGTCGTTGGCGGCGCGGTGAAGCATGCCATCAAGGCCGAACAGGCTGGCTGCGATGCGGTCATCCTGCAGGGCGGCGAAGGCGGCGGGCATACCGGTCTGGTGGGGACGATGCCGTTGGTGGCACAAGCCGTGGAAGCCGTGAACATTCCGGTCATCGCGGCAGGCGGCATTTATGATGGCCGCGGCCTCGCAGCAGCGCTCGCTCTGGGAGCCTGCGGCGTCTGGATGGGTACGCGATTCATCGCCTCGACCGAGGCCCATGCCGCGCAGATGTACAAGGACACGGTCGTCGGCGCGGGCGATACTGATACAACACGCACGCGGTGCTATTCCGGTAAGCCGATGCGTTGCCGCACGAATGACTATATCAATGACTGGGAAACGCGCCCGCAGGACATTCAGCCCTTCCCGCACCAGGCCATCCACTCTACCCGGACAGGCGTAATTGGCGGCATCGGGGGGATTACGGACGAAGCCAAACTCGATGCGGACACCTCCTGCTTCGCCATGGGCCAGTCGGCTGGCGGCGTGAGAGAGGTCAAGCCCGTCGCGGAGATCGTGGCGGACATCATGCGCGATGCCGAATCAGCCATCGACCGGATGGCCAGCCTGCGGACCAAAGCGACCGCATAGAAATCATCACGCCGGAAACATATACAGCCGGGCCCCCAGGCCCGGCTGTAATCGTTTTACTGCGCGGCGGCCGGTGTCAGCTTGATCAGGCGGCCACCTTCCTTGTCTTCCAGAACATAGAGCGCGCCGTCTGGTCCTTGCTCGACTTCGCGAATGCGTTTTCCCCATTCATAGCGCTCGGCTTCCCTGGCAACCGGCTCGGTTTGACCATCCTTGGGCGGTTGTCCGAGATTGTCAGTCGGCTCAGTCTCGAAGGAAACGCGGATCAACGCTTGCGAAGACAGCCCTCCGATGAATGCATTGCCCTGCCAATCGGCAAACATCTCTCCATCATAGAATACCAAACCGGCCGGGCTGATGGCTGGGACCCAAGCGATCGCCGGGTCCTCGAAAATCGGATTGCTTTCATGAGTCGGGATCGGCTTGCCGCTATAATGATCGCCCTCAGAAACTTCGGGATAACCGTAATTCTCGGACCGTACGATCAGGTTCAATTCGTCCCCGCCTTTCGGACCCATTTCAACCACCCAGAGGCGCTCTTGCCCGTCAAATGCAATGCCCAGCGGATTGCGATGACCAAGCGTCCATACCTGGTCCGCAACCGCGCCGTTTCCAAAGAAGGGGTTGTCCTCCGGAACAGACCCGTCCTGATTGACACGAACGACCTTGCCCAGATTCATGACCATATTTTGCGCCGGAGTGAATTTCTGGCGCTCTCCTGAGGCGATGAAGAGATGACCATCCGGTGCGATGGCAAGACGATGGCCGTAATGGCCGTTGCCTTTCACTTTTGGTGTCTGGCGCCAAATCACGTCGCGCCCCTCCAATGTGCCGCCCGTGGCGGTAAGGGTCAGCGTTGCCCGCTCAACGGCTGCTCCGCTCAAACTCTCATCCGTCTCATCGCGTTCAACGTAGGAAATGAAGACGGTGCCGTTCTCAGCGAAGTCCGGGTGGACGATGATGTCCCCCAGACCTCCCTGCCCCATTGCCGTGACCGAAGGGACATTGGCGATTTCGCCCAGTTTCTTGCCCGCGGTATCCAGCAGCCAGAGATCACCATCCTTTTCTGAAACAAGTGCGCGGCCATCCGGCAGGAAGGTCATCGCCCAGGCGCTGTCAAAGGTTTCGAGCGGGGTAGCGGTGAGCTGCGTGCCGCTTGTGCCAGTGACCGTCATGGCGTCGGGTGCAGTGGCCTCATGATGTTCAGCAGTCGCACAGCCCACAAGCATGATTGCGGCGCTGCCGCTCAGCAAGGAGCGCAGGATGAGTGATGACATGGGAATTCCTCCGGTGGCAGATGTCTGCCAACCGGAACGCCCGGCGGCCCAAGCAGTTCCACTGCTCAGTCAGCAAACGTCTCGCGCGGCACCACGTGCTTGAGCGGCTCATTGGCCAGGTAGCTCTTGAGATTGTCCAGAAAGGTCTCGTCCGCGCGAATATAGGTCGCCTGGGTCATGGCGCTGTTGTGCGGTGTGATCGCGACTTTGGGATGGCGCCAGAGCGGGCTGTCGCTTGGCAAAGGCTCTTCGGCGGTGACGTCAACTGAGGCGAAGGCCGGTCGCCCCGCATCCAGCGCCGCGACGAGCGCTGCCTCATCCACCAATTGCCCACGGCCAAGATTCATCAGCAGCGCATCCGGGCGCATGGCTGCCAGGAATTCCGCGTCCACCATGCCAGCCGTTTCATCTGTCAACGGAACGCTGAGCAGGACCACGTCGGCTTGCTCGAGTTCGCTCTTCACCAGCGCCATCGGCACAATATGATCAGCACCCTCAGCCGGACCAGGCGAGCGCCGTGCGCCCGTCACGTGACCGCCGAGTAGCTGGACCCGCTTGCCGACCGCCGACCCGATGGACCCAAACCCGACAATCAGCCAGCGCGACCCCATCATCTCACGCATCTCGAGCCGGTTCCAGTCAGCCTCGGCCTGTTGTGCGCGATGCTCCGGACCCTTCTTGAAAAAGTCGAAAGACTGCCAGAGCGCCCATTCGGCCATGGCTTCGGACTGCGTGTGGTTGGTACAAAACGTGCGGGAAATCTTGCCAACGGAGATCAGTGCCGGATTGTCGAGCCCAGCCGCGGAGGACTGGAACCAATCTATCCCGCCAGTCTTGAGTACGGCGATCATGAAGTCGCGGGCATGATCCCCGAACCAGACATCCGTATTCCCGAAGACAATATCGGGCCGAATATCGTGAACCACGGTGCCGTCCCCGGCATGGGAGAATAAACCGTCCTCATCCATGACAATGAACTCAATCTCATGTTCAAGGCCCTTGAGCCTTTCACGAATGCGCGCAAAAGTCGTCGCATGAAGCAAACAGGTTTTCATATTCTCCTGCTTAGCGCGGTGATGTTCTGCGGCGCAAGCACAGCGCAATCGGGATTGCCGATTCGTGGACCGGATTATTTCCGCGATGCGACCGATCTCGCAGCCACGCTGGGCGCCGCCCACGCGATCCGCGTAAAGTGCAATGGCCGCGATGACCAGTATTGGCGGCGCTACATGTCCGACATGCTGAAGTACGAAGCGCCCAATCGCGGCGCGGTCCGCAGCTCACTGGTCGACGCCTTCAATGAGGCCTTCACAAGCGCCGGGCGCATCTACCAGACCTGTGACAATCGCGCGGTCGAGGCTGAAGCTGATTTTGCCGTGAAGGGCCAGGAAATCGCCACGCGCATGGCCACCCATTACTTCCCTCAACCCCCAGAGCGCCAAGACTAGGTTTCGGTCGACACCACGCTGACATCCTCAAGCAGGAATCGCGGTCCTGTGCCGAGCCCACGCGCACGATCCTCCGGATTGTAAAGCTGGCATTTTTTCAGGGACAGGCAGCCACAACCGATACAGCCGTCCAGCTTCCGGCGCGTCCGCTCCATCAGCGCGATCCGTTCATCCAGCATGTGCCGGAAGGCCGTACTGATCCGGGTCCAGTCCCGCTTGGTCGGCGTACGCCGCTCCGGCAATGACGACAGGAGCTGGCTGATCTCTTCGATGGTCAGGCCAATCTGCTGGGCGATCAGGATAAAGGACAGGCGACGAATGTCCGAGCGCAGGAAGACACGCTGGCCGCCAGAGGACCGTTCTGGGTGAACCAATCCCCGCCCTTCGTAGAAACGGATCGCCGAGACCGACAGGCCGGTCCGCGCAGCCACATCTCCGATCGCCAAGCCCTTCGGAACTGCCATGAAAAAATCTCCTATTTCACGCTTGACCTCAACTTAAGTTGAGGAATTACGACAGCTTTATCAGAGATTTGATGAAGAAGAAATGGAGTTGAAAACAATGAGTATTGCCAAGTTCGAACATGTGAATGTGACCGTCAGTGATCCAAAGAAGACCGCGTCCATGCTGACCCGTTTGTTTGGCTGGAAAGTGCGTTGGGAGGGCCCATCCAAGTATGATGGCTATACGGTGCATGTCGGCACGGATGAGGATTACCTCGCACTGTATGCGCTGCCCCAGCAAGACCGGCCAGATGAGGAAAGCTATTACCGGACCGGCGCCGTCAATCATTTCGGCATCCTGGTGGATGATCTGGACGCGACCGAGCAGAAGATCCTCGCCGCCGGCTATCGCACCCATAGTCACCAGACCTACGATCCCGGCAGCCGGTTCTATTTCCACGACCATGACGACATCGAGTGGGAGGTGGTGAGCTATGCTTGATGGACTGATCCATTCCTATCTCGAAACCGTGGGCCGGGCATGGGAACCGCGCGACGCGTTTGTTCGGCCTCGCTGGGACTCGCTTCTGCCCCAAAGCGCGCTAAGCTCTCGTCAGATGAGAACAGGAGAGGCTGATGAGACCCATTCAGGCAATCGCCGCAACAGCGCTGGCTATCGGATTGTACGCGTGCGCTACACCGCCAGCGCAGGATGAGGCGCAAGTAGACGCCACCGCCAAGGTCACGCAGAAGAAAGTGGTCCGGATATCCATAGAAAAGGATGCCGAAGCCACGCCGCCGGGACCGGGAGACCGGATGATTACCGGACGGGACCTTGGCACGCGCTCTTCTGTGGTGGCCCCGAATGGCGCGGCCGCCACAGCCCATCCCCTCGCCACGCAGACGGCGCTTGATGTGCTGAAAGCCGGCGGATCAGCCGTGGATGCGGCCATTGCCGCAAATGCGATGCTGGGCCTTGTCGAGCCGACCGGAAACGGCATTGGCGGCGATCTGTTCGCGATTGTCTGGGACCCGGAAACCGAGCAGCTCTACGGCTATAATGGCTCCGGCCGCTCGCCCCAGGGCGCAACGCTGGACGACATGCAGGCCAAGGCCGACGAATTCATGCAAGGCGAGGAGATTCCGCCCTTCGGCGCCGCGCCGGTGACTGTGCCCGGCACAGTCGATGGCTGGTACGCACTGCATGGCAAATTCGGTAAGCGGCCGATGAACATGAACCTCGAACCGGCCATTCAGTATGCCCGTGATGGGGCGCCGATCCCGGAAGTCATCGCCTATTATTGGGGCCGCAACGCAACGCGCCTGCAGGAAGCGGCTGACAGCGGCATGCTGGAAGAGTTCGACAATGCGAAGGCGACCTATTTCTCGCCCGCCCCGAAAGAAGGCAGCCTGTTCCGCAATCCGGACCTTGCCGACACGCTGGAGCGGATAGCCTATAAAGGCCGCGACGAATTCTATTCCGGCGAAACCGCCCACATCATGGGCGACTATTTCGAGCGGATCGGCGGCTTCCTGACTTATGAGGATTTTGCCACCCATACCGGGGAGTGGGTCGAGCCGATCTGCGTGACCTATCGCGGCGACTACAAGGTCTGCGAACTGCCGCCGAACACGCAGGGAATTGCGGCGCTACAGATGTTACAAATGCTGGAACGGTTTGACCTGCGCGGCATGGGCTTCGGGTCGGCGGACTCAATCATGGCGCAAGTGGAAGCGAAGCGGTTGGCATTCGAAGATCGCGCGCGGGGGTATGCGGATCCCGCCTTTAGCGGTGTTGATCCAGACCTGTTTATTGATAAGCGCTACGCTAATTATCGCTCTCAACAAATCGACATCACCAAACCCACAAGTTTTGCAGGACAATCGGGGCGTGGATTCCGAATTTCATCTGAGGGGAAACCGCTCTTGCCGATAGCTAGTGATATAATTCTTGAGGCAGACAAAAAACTCCAAGACGGCGACACGACCTACCTAACCGTTACGGACAAGGACGGCATGATGGTGTCCCTTATCCAGTCGAACTATCGCGGCATGGGCACGGGTCTCGTTGCGGATGGCCTCGGCTTCATGTTCCAGGACCGGGGCCAGTTGTTCAGCCTCGACCCGGCCCATCCAAACGTCTTCGAGCCCGGCAAGCGGCCCTTCCATACGATCATCCCTGCTTTCGCCTTCAAGAAGGACATGCCGGGCTGCCAGGTGCGGGCCGTGCCCATCGAACAGGCCTGCCCGTTCGAACCCTGGCTCAGCTTCGGCCTGATGGGCGGCGGCATGCAGCCGCAGGGCCATGTGCAAGTCATCCTGAACCTCGTCGATTTCGACATGGGGCTTCAGGAGGCGGGCGATGCCGCGCGTTGGGAACATGTTGGCGGCTGCGAGCCGACGGATGATCTTGATGGCGATGCCTGTGAAACCGATATGGGCGTCGTGCATCTGGAGAGCGGCATCCCGCCTGAAACCCGCGCCGAACTGGAAGCGCGCGGCCATGCGGTGGAGTGCTGCAAGGCCAATGCGGGCGGCTATCAGGCGATCATGCGCGACTTCGAAAGCGGCACCTGGATCGCCGCCACCGAAATGCGCAAGGATGGCAGCGCGGATGGGCACTAGCCGTCTCGCTCCTCTCCCACTAGGGAGAGGGGCATGACGACGAAATTTGCACCTGAAGCGCCCGCCAATTGCCCCCTCTGTCCACGCCTTGTGGCGTATCGGGAAGAGGTCGCCGTGAAAGAGCCGGACTGGTTCAATGGCGCGGTGCCGAGCTTCGGGCCGGAGGATGCCGAATTGCTGATCATCGGCCTCGCGCCCGGCGTGACGGGGGCCAACCGGACGGGCCGGCCGTTTACCGGCGACTGGGCCGGAGACCTGCTCTATGCGACCATCGACAAGTTCGGCTTTTCCACCGGCACCTATGATGCGCGGCCGGATGACGGGCTGAAGCTGAAGCGCGCCATGATCACCAATGCAGTGCGCTGTGTGCCGCCACAGAACAAGCCGGTCGGCGCCGAGATCAATCAGTGCCGTCCCTTCCTCGCCGCGCGCATTGCGGCGCTGCCGAAGCTGAAGGCAATGATCTGCCTCGGCAAGATTTCCCATGATTCCACCGTGCGCACGCTCGACCTGAAACTGAAGGATTATCCCTTCGGCCACGGTACGCACTATGATGTGGAATTTGAGGGCCGCCCCCTGGCGCTCATCTCATCCTATCATTGCAGCCGGTACAACACGAACACCCGCCGCCTGACGCCGGAAATGTTCGAGGATGTGTTCGCGATGGCGAAGAAAGTGACAGATTCCGACTGAGGGGTTTGCAATAGCGAATTTTCCGTTTATCGATAATATTGATTTTCGATAAAGGTCTATTCCATGCCCCGATATGCCGTTCCGGTTCTGACATGCATTCTGGCACTGGCATTCCTCGGTGCCGGGGCCGCCCATGCCGCAAAACTTGAAGTCGGCCCGGACGCACCATTCTGGATCAGGCTGGCGACAGACGCCCTGCTCTATGCGCACATCGGCGGTGGGGCTGTCGGGCTCGTGTCCGGTGTTGCCGCGATTGCGACGCGCAAAGGCCGCCCTCTTCACAGGCTTGCCGGGCAGATCTTCTTCGTGTCCATGTTCATAACTTACCTGATCGGCGCGGGCGTCGCTCCATTCCTGGAGGAAGGGCAGCGACCCAATTTCGTGGCCGGCATTCTGGCCCTGTACCTGCTCGTCACGGCTCTGCTTACTGTTAGGCAGCGCGGGCCTGTCCGGGTCAATTGGCGGCATTATACAGGACTGGCGACAGCGCTCGGCATCACACTGATGGGTGTGGGATTCATGTATATGGGCGCGAACAGCCCAAGCGGCACCGTGGATGGTTCGCCGCCTCAAGCCTTCATCCTGTTCATTGTAGCTGGCAGCTTCGCCGCGTGTGGCGAACTGAACGTGATCCTACGACAGGCGCTGTCCTACACGGCGCGCATTTCCCGCCACCTCTGGCGCATGTGTTTCTCGATGTTCATCGCATCCGGCTCACTTTTCCTGGGGCAGCCGCAAATGTTTCCCGAAGGCTTCAACCAGACCGCCTGGCCTTTCCTGCTGGCGTTTGCCCCGTTGATTGCGCTGATTGTGTGGCAGGGCCTGCTGAGGCTTCGCGGCGGGAAATTGCGCGCTGCCTGACGGCTGAGATGTTCGAGGATGTGTTCGCAATGGCGAAGGGTGTGACGGGCTAGCGCTAGGAAAACTCTGCAACAACTTCAATCTTACCAACGATAGCATCGTTGAAAGCGTTTAACTCCTCTGCAGGCACCCATAATTCCTCACACTCGCGGCCTCCAACAACCTGGCGAGCGTATGAGTTGGCGACATCTGCAATTACGGAAAAACGAGTAACATAGCCCTTGTGATCGTCATTGTATTTGACGTTCCAGTCCCGCGCGATCATCTCTGCATACATCTGGTTTGTTACAGGATAGAATATGGGCTGATCCGGCAGTCGTGGAGGGAACGCTTTCCAACCGGACACCTCTATGAGTTCCAGTTCCTTGGTCCCACCCGGCCTGAACAGCACAACGGTTTCAAGTTCAGGCATTCCTCACCCTTCCTTCAGGATTCGCGCCTTCTGGCGTTGCCAGTCTCGCTTTGCTTCGACGTCACGCTTGTCATGGCTCTTGCGCCCGGTGGCGAGACCAATGAGGATCTTGGCCATACCACGCTCATTGAAATAGAGTTTCAACGGCACAATCGTGCGACCGGCCCGCTCAACCGATTGCGAGAGCTTGGCCAGTTCCCGTTTTGACACGAGCAGCTTCCGCTTGCGCTTTGGCTCATGATTGAACCGGTTGGCGGCGTTGTAGATCGGGATATCCGCATTGATCAGGTAGAGACCGCCATCTTCCGGGCTGACATAGGCTTCAGCGATATTGGCCTTGCCCTGGCGCAGCGATTTTACCTCGGAGCCGACCAGCATGATGCCGGCCTCTAGCGTGTCCTCGACCGCATAATCGCGGCGGGAGCGGCGGTTCTCCGCGACCAGCCCATCCGAGCGGCCCTTGGTCTGGTTTTTTTTCGACATGGCCCTGATTTAGGCGCTCAGGCCCGCAAGCGCCATGGCCTGATCTATTTCAGCCCGTTTTTCTGCAGATGGGCTGGTGATCGGCAGGCGCACCTCATCGGTGCAGAGGCCGAGCCGGAACAGGGCATATTTCGCCGGTCCGGGCGATGGCGAGCAGAACATGGCCTTGTGCAGCGCAATCAGCTTGCGCTCTATCGCGCGGGCCTCATCGAGATCTCCGGCGTGGAAAGCTGTGTGCATGGCGGCGCAGGCTTCCGGCATGACGTTCGCGGTGACCGAGATGCAACCCATGCCCCCCATGGCAAGGTGGCCGAGCGCGCTCGGGTCATCGCCCGACAGCTGAACAAATTGGGTGCCTTCAGGGATCGACGCGGCATGCTGACTAACGCGGTCCATATCGCCGGTCGCATCCTTGATGCCGACAATGTTCGGCAACTGGGCGAGGCGCGCTACGGAATCTGGTGCCAAGTCCACAACTGTGCGGCCGGGAACATTGTAGAGCAGCACCGGCATCGCCACGGCATCGTTGATGGCGCGGAAATGGGCCTCGAGGCCTTCCTGGTTGGGATTGTTGTAATAGGGGCAAACCACCAGCGCGGCGTCAGCGCCGACGGCCTTGGCGTGCTCGACCAGTTCGATCGCCTCGTCTGTGGCATTGGCCCCGGCCCCGGCAATCACGGGCACGCGACCTTTGGTAATTTCAACACAAAGCGTTACGACATCCTTATGCTCTTGGGTGGAGAGTGTGGACGTCTCGCCTGTTGTGCCGACCGGCACGAGCGCGCTGGAACCGCCAACAATCTGGCGCTCTACCAGCGCCGCAAAAGCGTCCCGGTCAATGGCACCATTCCTGAAAGGTGTGACGAGAGCTGGGATTGAGCCATGGAACATCGTAAATTTGCCGCGATTCAGGTGTTGTTTGTCTTGATCGAGTATGAATCGCCAATGCCTTCTCACGCTTTGGCCAAGAAATAAACTCTGCAGAGACGTTTCATGATGCGACCCGTTGCCATTTTTGCCTCTCTTGCCGTGCTGTCTCAGGCGGCTGCCGCCGCTGGCGTGCCGGAATCCCCGAGTCTGAAACCCGACCGACCCTATACGTCTTCCGTAACGGATGCCCGCAATGCGGAAATCCTGCACAAGGCACTCCGCGCGGCTGACCGCTATGACTGGCCGACTGTGGCACATCTGCAGACTCAGGCCTCTGATGCCGACGTGCGAAACCTCATTATGTGGATCCGGGCCAGCCGCGGCGTTCCGGGCATGAATTTCTCGGAAGTCTCGTTCGCGCTGGACAAGCTGCAAGACTGGCCGAAAACAACCTCCATGCGCCGCCGCGCCGAAGAGATTATCGGCGAATCGTCTTTCAGCCATAAGGAACGCATCGACTGGCTGACCGAGTCGGGTCCGATTACCGGAGCTGGCAAGATCGCGCTGGCCGATAGCTGGCGTGCGATTGGTGAACCCGGCAAGGCGCTGGAAGCCGTGCGCGACGCCTGGCACAATAATTCCCTCGAACGCGACGTCGAGCGCGAAGTCCTGTCCACTTATGGCAAACAGCTGACCCAGGATGATCACCGCGCCCGTGTCGAGTTCCTGCTATGGACCAACCAGCGCACGGCTGCATCGAAGCTCAAATACCTGCTCACGTCTGACTATCGTAAACTGGTCGACGCCCGCATCGCGCTCGCTGCGCGGTCGCGCAATGTCGATGCATTGGTCGATGCCGTCCCCGCCAACTTGCAGGACAATCCCGGCCTGCTTTACGAGCGCGCCAAATGGCGCCGCCAGAAACTGCGCAACCAGGATGTGGCGACCCCTCTGCTGACGGGCATCGACGGGAATGACATTCCGGAAGCTGGCCGCTCGCGCCTGTGGGACGAACGCAACATCGCCATCCGGACAGACCTGAAGGACGGCAACTGGAGCCGCGCCTACCAGCTGGCCTCACCGCATGGCATGGAAAGCGGCGGCGACTTCGCCGAGGCCGAATGGGTGTCGGGCTGGATCGCCCTGCGCCTGAAGAATGATGCGGATCGCAGCCTGCAGCATTTCGAGACCATGTCTGACGGCGTCTCAACACCGATCAGCCTTGCACGCGGCAAGTATTGGGCTGGTCGCGCCCGCGATGCGCTTGGCCAACCGGATGCCGCACGGACAGATTACACGGCAGCAGCTGAGCACAAGTTCACCTATTACGGACAACTTGCCGCCGAGCGTCTGGACGACAAGAAGCTCGCCTTCCCGAAGACCTCAGAGCCGACTGCAGAAGAGATTTCGGCCTTCGAGGACAAGCCAATGGTTCAGGCCCTGCGCCTGCTTGGCGAGAGCGGTGAGGAACGCCTGTTCCGTGAATTCGCCTATCACATGGACGACCTGCTTGAGACCGAGTCCGAATATCTGCTGCTCGCCCGCATTGCTACGGAGTATCAGGTGCCGGATGTCGGGGTTCGTGGTGCCAAGGCCGGTCTTGCCAAAGGCATTGTCTCTACCGATGCCGCCTACCCGGTGGTTGCCTATCCGCTTCTGCGCGAGCCACAGGTAGAGCGGCCGCTAATGCTGGCCCTGTCTCGGCAGGAAAGCGAAATGAACCCGAACGCGATCAGCCATGTTGGCGCACGCGGCCTGATGCAATTCATGCCGGCCACCGCTCGTAACGAAGCGCGGCTACGCGGCCTGCCTTACCGCACTTCCTGGCTGACCGATGATCCGGGCTATAACATGACCCTAGGCGGCCAGCATCTGGACACGCTGCTCTCGCGGTTCAATGGCAGCTACATCATGACAGCCGCCGCCTATAATGCCGGGCCTAGCCGACCGCGCCAGTGGATCCAGGACTATGGCGATCCCCGCACTGGTCAGGTCGATCCGATTGACTGGGTGGAATTCATTCCCTTCTCGGAAACCCGCAATTACGTCCAACGCGTCCTTGAGAACACTCAGGTTTACCGTCACCGCCTCAGCGGAGAGCCGATTGATATCGAGATTGAGGAAGATCTCGACCGAGGGCGGGAATAGGTCCTACCGCGCCGGAACGTGCGCCGCGATCAGCTGAGGCCCGTCCGCAGCAAACGCCCGCTCAAGCGCAAGATCGAACTCTTCCGCATTCGTGGCGTTGACTGCGGGTACACCCTGCGCCTCTGACAGCTTCACCCAATCGATCTCGGGATGGCCGAGGCCAAGCAGTTCCTGCGCGGCAGGCCCCGGATTGCCAGCGCCTGTCCGCGCCAGTTCTATATTCAGGATACGGTAGGAATGGTTGACGAAGACCACGTTGACCACATTCGCGCCTTCGCGCGCCATGCTCCAAAGTGCCTGATTGGTATACATGCCCGCACCGTCGCCGGTGATGCAGAGCGTCTTGCGGTCAGGCGCAGCGAGCGATGCCCCCAACGCGAGCGGCATGCCCTGCCCGATCGCGCCGCCCGTCAGCATCATCCAGTCATGCGGCCGGGCGCGCTGGGTCATCAGGAAGCTAGGCAGGCCATTGGAGACGCCATCATCCGAGACGAAACTGCCTTCCGGCATGTGGCGGGCAATGGATGCGCCAATCGTAGCAGCATTGAGAGCGCCTGTCGGTGCAGCGGGCAGGTCCAGCTCAGCCACTGGCGCGGCTTCCTTCGCACCGAGCGCATCTGCGAGCGCCTCAAGGATCGCGGCGCTGTCGGTCTCCGGTCCGCCAATCTTCATCGGTGTACATCCTTCCGGCACAAGCACGCTCGGCTTGCCGGGATAGGCGAAGAAGGCCACCGGCACCTGCGCACCTGCGATCAGCATCAGGTCCGAGCCTTCAAGGTCCGACATGGCGCCTTCGGCGAAGTATTGCATCCGGTCTGGAATGAACCGGCCTGCCCCGCGCGCCTGTCGCGGGAAGAACGTGTCGGTCAATACGCGAACGCCTGCGGCTTTTACCCGGGCCGCTTGAGCAAGCCCCGCTTCGGTCAGCGCGGTTCCGTTGATGATGATGATCGGGTTGCTGGCCGATTTGACGGCGGCAGCGGCGACATCGATCGCAATCGGATCAGGCTGGCGCAGGGATGGCCGGGCGCGCGTTGCGCCGGGCTTCCCGCCTTCCAGCCAGGCGGTGTCGGCGGGAAGGATCAGAGACACCGGACCAGGTTCGGGTCCAAAGCTCGCCTCCCATGCCTGCGCGGCCAGATCGCCGGCTTGCCCGACTTTGTCGGCGGATTTGATCCAGCGCGAATTCGGCCCCGCCATGCCGATGACGTCAGAGGCCAGCGGCGCGTCATAGCGCTGGTGCGGCACGGCATGGTCCCCGATCACATTGATCATAGGCGTCCAGGCCCGGCGGGCATTGTGAATGTTTGCGCCGCCATTGAGATATCCCGCACCGAGATGCAGCAACGTCATGGCCGGCGTTCCAGTCACGCGCGCATGGCCGTCGGCGGCGCCCGTCGCAACGCCCTCGAACAGGCAGAGCGTCGACTTGATGCGCGGCTCATGATCGAGCGCGGTGACGAGGTGCATTTCCGATGTGCCGGGATTCGCGAAGCACGCCGTCACGCCATGATCGGCCAGCGTGGATACGAGCGCTTCGGCGCCGGTCATGGACTGGGTTGGCTGGTCTGTCATCCGGATTCCCTTTGAGATTCTTGTTCGTGTTCGGTGTCGTGCACTACAGGATGAGCAAATTCGCTGGCGTCTCGCTAGATTCGGCAAACAGCGTGTCGACCTGGTCCTGCCTGAGGTCCTGCGTGCGCGATTGGTTGATGTAGCCCTTCTCGGTAATCTCACCATTGTCTGCCAACGGAGGATAAGTCTGAAGCAACACTCGCGCGACGCGAGCGGAAACATTCGGATGCGTCTTGTTGTGCAGGGCGATTCCTTCGCGAATTTTCTCATGTATGGCTGGGTGCACGACCAATTGGTCAAGAGGCAAATCCTCCCCAACCAGCCGGCGGCACCACGCCTCATTCAGGAAACCTAGGAGACGGACATCATTCTTGTTTAGGCCGCAGACGACGGCATCTGATAGTGCACCACCCGTCGCAGCCACGGCCTGCACGCGCACGGTGCCTGCCGAAACCCAGGTCCCGTTGGCGAGCTTGAACTCTTCGGCCGTGCGTCCATCAAAAGCGAGCCCCCGTTCGGGATTGTCGGGATCGACGAATTTCACCGCGTCGCCGAGCTTGTAGAAGCCTTCCTCGTCGAAAGCTTCAGCGGTCTTGGCTTCGTTGCGGAAATAGCCGGGCGTAACGTTTACCCCTTTAACCCGCAGCTCCATCTTTTCGGCGTTCGGCACCATCTTGAACGTGTTGCCTGGCAGCGGCAGGCCGATCAGGCCCATCCGGTCATTCGGCCAATGCACATTCGAGGCAGTTGGGGCGGTCTCAGTTGCGCCATAGCCTGCCGACAATGATATCCGTTCGCCAGTGATGCGCACGGCGACCGCCTGAATGCGCTCATAGATATCCTGCCCCATGGACGCGCCACCATAGGCCATGCAAACGAGCCGCCTGAAGAAAACCTCAGCCAACTGATCATCGCGCTCAAGCTCGGTCGCGAGCGCGGCCCATGCCGCCGGCACGGTCGTGTGCTGGGTGGTGGAGACCTCTTTCAGGTTGCGCAACATTTCCGGAAGTCGTGCCGGCGTCGGCGCGCCTTGGTCGATGTAGAGCGTGCCGCCCCAATCCAGCATGTTGTGCAGGATCGAATGTGCGCCATAAGTATGGCTCCATGGCAGGAAATTGCACATCACCTGCGTGCCGCCCGTGAGTTCATCCAGACGATCTTCATCCCAGATCGAGCGGATCATCCTGGCATTGGAGGCGACCATGCCGTGGAGATTGATGACCGCCTTGGGTTCACCTGTGGACCCAGACGTCATCATGTATTTTGCCACTGCGTCCGGCGTGAGACGGGCATAGGCTTCATCCACCGCCGAAGTCGACGACCGCATGAATTGTTCGAAACGTACCGCCTCGTAACGCTCGGGCGCGTTGCCGCTATAAATGACGAGGCGACCTTCGAGATCCAGCCCATCCAGCGCGCGCTGATAGTCCGTCCCATCCTCGACATAGATGAATTTCGGCTGGGTCAGGCCATCAATATACTTGAGGCGGCCAAGGTCTTCGCTGAGCAGCGCATAGGCCGGTGTGACGGGCACGGCCGGGCTGCCCGCCCACATGGCGGCATACATGATCAGGGCATTGGCAATGGAGTTCTTCGACAGGATCATCAGCGGCGCGTCCGGTCCGGCGCCGGCGTCGAGGAAGCCTTGCGCGAGCCGGCGCACGGTATCGAGTCCCACCGCATACGTGATCGTGTTCCAGCCTTCGGCACCCGGATTTTCCGGATCGCGCTCGGCGAGCCATACTGTGTCCGGCCGATGCTCGGCCCAATGGACAAGCGCTGCCAGCATATGTGGCGGGCAAGCTTTCAGAGGCTGGCCGTTGTCGAGGTAGATCGTGCCGTCGGGTCGCCGATCGATCTCCAGCTTTAGCGGCAGATAGGGTACTTCCCGAAAGGGCAGGTCCGACGTGTCAGGCATGATGTGCGCGTTTCTTCCCGTGTATTTTTTGTTCTTTCCGGCTCATTCAAAGCCGCTTGTGGGAATATGGATCACTTCTCCGCAGTGCTTGCAATGCACGGCATCGCGTTCGTGAAGCCGCAGGCCGCATTCCTCGCATTCCTGTTCCACCTTGTCGCGCGGCTCGATAATGGTGCGAATGAGCTGCAGGAAGAGGGTCAAACCCAGCACCATCACTATTATCGACAGAAGTCGTCCGCCAGGACCAACCATCAGAACATCGCCATAGCCAGTTGTGGTCAGGCTCGTGACCGTGAAATAGAGCGCGTCTATATAGGTGCGGATGCCGTCATTGATGCCGACCTGGGTCGAATAGACGACCGCAGCCATGATGAAGACGAACACAGCCAGGTTGGTCACCTTATCGATGATCCGCTCATGCCGCTGAAAGAAGGGGGTGATTACCTTCACCCGCTTGATAAAGGTGAACGCTCGAATGGCTCTGACCGCACGGAGCACGCGCAGGAAGGCGAAATTCGAAACCAGCAGCGGCGCAAACATGGTGATCACGACGACAAGATCCGCAATATTGATGGGCCGGACCACGAAATTCCAGCGGTGCCGCGCGATATAGAACCGCGCCAACAGGTCGGCGAGGATCACACTTCCAATCACGTAATCGACAGCGATATGCGTGCGGTCCCGCTGGTCAAAGGGCGCCCAGAGGAAATAGCCGATGGTAACGAAATCGAACGCCAGCATGGCCCAGCGAAACAGGAACGGCCATTTGCCTGTACCTTCATACAGCCAGAATAAAGCCCGGTTCAGCCCCTTGCGTTCGTGCTTCAACCGGCAGGCTCCAGCGTTTCGTTGAAGCGGACCGGCTGACCACCGCCCTTTTTCACGATCTCGCCGTCGCGCATGACGAAGCCGCCGCGGATGATGGTTGCGACCGGCCAGCCGGTTGCCTCGAAACCGTCATAGGGTGTCCAGCCACACTTGGACTTCGACCAGTCTTCCGTGATGGTCTCCTTGCGTTTGAGGTCCACCACCGTGAAGTCAGCATGATAGCCTTCGGCAATGCGGCCCTTGTCGGCGAGGCCGAAGACCCGTTGCGGCCCGGCGCTGGTCAGTTCGACAAAGCGCTGAAGGCTAAGCTTGCCATTGTTCACATGGGTCAGCATGACCGGCACCATCGTCTGCACGCCCGGCATGCCAGACGGCGACGCGGGATAGGGCCGCTCCTTTTCCTCGCGCGTATGCGGGGCGTGGTCCGTGGCCAGCACGTCAACAATACCCGCATTCAGCGCGCGCCACAGCGCATCCTGATGGCGCTGTTCGCGCACAGGCGGGTTCTGCTGGGCAAAGCCCTTGAGGCGTTCATAACAATCCGGGGCCGCGAGGGTGAGGTGATTGGGCAGCACTTCGACACTGGCCAGATCCTTTGCATCGCGCAGCAGCTCCATCTCTTCGGCGGTCGAGATATGCAGCACATGGATGCGCTTGCCGGTCTTGCGAGCGAGACGCAGCAGGCGTCGAGTCGAACTGACGGCCGCCTCGACATCGCGCACAACAATATGGCTCTGCCAGTCACCGGGCACAGCCAGGCCGCGCCGTTCTTCGAGGCGGTATTCGTCTTCGGAGTGGAAGGCCGCGCGGCGCTTGATCGCGCGCAGAACAGCTTCGACACCTTCATCATCCTTGATCAGGAGGTCGCCTGTAGAGGCGCCCATGAAGACTTTCACGCCACAGCAGCCGAGCATCTTTTCCATCTCGGGCAACAAGTCGATATTCTCGTGCGTCGCGCCCGCATAGAACGCATGGTCGGTATCCATGCGCCCCTTGGCGCGGGCCAGCTTGTCGGTCAGGGCCTCGGGCGTGGTCGTTGAGGGATTGGTGTTTGGCATCTCAAACACGGCAACGACGCCGCCAAGCGCGGCCGAGCGCGCTTCTGTTTCTAGGTCGGCCTTGTACTCCAGACCCGGCTCACGGAAGTGGACCTGGCTGTCGATGACGCCCGGCAGGATGTGCAAGCCGGCCGCATCATAAATCTCCCCGGCATCCACGCCGGTCAGATCGCCAATATGCGCAATACGCTCGCCGATCACGCCGACATCGGTTTGGGTCATGCCGCCGGGAGAAACGACGGTGCCGCCTTTAAGGATCAGATCATAGGTCATGACAGATGGGGTGTGACTCCGGAGGGGCTAAGTCAAGGGTGGTTTTTCGGTACAGGCAAATGGCGTCGCTCCCTTGAGGTGGGTCAAAACCATACTTACAAGAGGTAGATGAAACGCATTCTTCCAAACCGCGACATTATCCGCCTGACCGGACCGGACATGCTGCACCTGCTTGGGCGCACCGTGACCCATTCGGTCGACAACTGGCAGACTGGAGAAATGCGCTATGGCGCGCTGCTGACGCCGCAAGGCAAGGTGATCGCGGATTATCTCGCCATGCTGGCGCTCGAAAACATCTATATCGACGTCCATGCCGACGCCGCCGATGACCTGGAGAAGCGCCTGAAAATGTTCAGGATGCGCAATGACGTCGCAATTGACCGGCTCACCGAGGATGTCGTGACAGAAGGCAGCTGGATCGACATCCGCTCCCCCCAACTGCCGCATCGCGCGATTACACCTGTTGGCGTCTCCGGCATCGAAATGCCGGCCCAGGAATGGCATGCCGCACGGATCGCGGCGGGCGTGCCGGAATGGGGCGCGGACTATCGAGGATCAGAGGTTTTCCCGACCGATATCAACATGGATATGATGAACGGCATCGACTACAAGAAAGGCTGTTTCGTCGGTCAGGAAGTGGCGAGCCGCATGAAGCGCAAGGGCAAAATTCGCAAGCGCACGGTGAAAGTCACTGGCGACGCGCTGGAAGCCGGCATGGATATTCTCGCGGACGCCCCAATCGGCACCGTGACCAGCGTGGCTGGATCTGCCGGCCTTGCCCTCATCCGCACCGACCGACTGGCCAAAGCCGAACAGGATGGCAAATCATTCACTTGCAACGGCGCGGCCGTCACCTTTGACTTGACCGAATGGCAACGCGCCGAAGTCGACGCGCATCTGGCGGAACCAGCCCATGACTGAAACCTTTCCCTGCGCATGGGCCCCGCTTACCGACGAGCTATATCGGAACTACCACGATACCGAATGGGGTGTGCCTGAAAGGGATGGCCGCGCGCTCTGGGAAAAACTTCAACTGGACGGCATGCAGGCCGGGCTCGCCTGGATCACCATCCTCCGCAAGCGGGACAGCATTCGCGAAGAGTTCGATAACTTCGATCCGGAAAAGATTGCTCGCTGGACACCTGCCCGCGCCGCGAAGGCGCTGACAAACCCCGGCATCATCCGCAGCCCAAAAAAGGTCGAAGCCGTGATTGGCAATGCCCAGGCCTATCTCGCCATGGAAGAGGCAGGGGAAGGTTTTTCCGACTATTGCTGGCGCGTCGTGGGCGGAACGCCAACCATCAATAAATGGAAGCATTTCCGGGACGCACCAACCCAAACCAGTTGGTCAGCTGCAATGTCAAAAGACCTCAAGAAACGCGGGTTCAAATTTGTTGGCCCCACAATCGTCTACGCATGGGCGCAGGCGGTTGGCATGGTCAATGACCATGATGTAGCCTGCCCCCGACACATCGCCGTCCAGGAGACCTGATTCATGAAAGCCAGTTTGATTGCCGCTGCCCTCATCGCGCTGCCGACGCTGGTCGCGTGCGCAACTTCCTCAATCGATCAGACCAATCGAGCGGAAGCCTGGAGTCGGTGCCGCACAGCCCCCAACCCGGAAACCCGCGATCGATGCATTGAGACGGAAATGGCTCTGATGACGGCGCGACAGGAACGCGAAGCTGCGTCTCGCGCCGAAAGACGCAAGGCAGCTGAAGAAAGTCAGGCCATCCACGAGGCCCAGGGCATTTCGCGGGAAGACGCGCGTCAAACCACGGATTCCGGTCTGCGCCTGCCGGACGAGTGAACAGCCACCGGCTCTTGCCAAACCCGGCATCTCGTCCAACACTGTCGGACAAGCTAAACCTTTGTAGACTCAAACAGAATTGGTCCGCACTTCGGCGGTTCTGGAATAGAGGGCAGGAATGAATACACCCGTGATTTCGGCGACAGGTCTCTGGACGCCGCCCAACTCGATTTCCAATGAAGAATTGGTTCACAGCTACAATGTATGGGCTGACAACTGGAACCGGGAACGCGCGGCAGATATCAGCGCGGGATTGATCGAGCCGAAAACCCATTCATCGGTAGAGTTCATCCAGAAGGCATCCGGCATCAAATCGCGCTTCGTGATCGACAAGGCCGGCATCCTGGATCCTGACATCATGGCACCGCGCATTGCCGAGCGTCCGAATGATCGCATTTCCGTATTGGCCGAGATTGCGGTAAATGCCGCGCGCGATGCGCTGGAGCGTTCGGGCCGCAAAGCCGAAGACGTTGACGCCGTTATCTGCGCCGCGTCCAACATGCAGCGCGCCTATCCCGCCATGGCGGTCGAAGTGCAGGACGCATTGGGGTGTGGCGGCTTTGCCTTTGACATGAATGTGGCGTGCTCGTCGGCCACATTCGGCATTCAGACCGCAGCTGACTTCATTCGGTCCGGTAGCGCAAAATCCGTGCTGGTGGTGAATCCGGAAATCTGTTCCGGCCACCTGAATTTCACGGATCGCGACAGCCATTTCATCTTTGGCGACGTGGCCACAGCTATCCTTGTCGAGGAAGAGAGCATTGCACCGGTCGGCCATTGGAAGATTCTTGGCACCAAACTGAAGACCCAGTTCTCGAACAATATCCGCAACAATTTCGGGTTCCTGAACCGCGCCGCGCCAGAAGGCATCGACGCGCCGGACAAGCTGTTCGTTCAGGAAGGCCGCAAAGTGTTCAAGGAAGTCGTGCCGATGGTGGCGAACATGATCGCGTCGCAGATGGAAGAACTGGACATCAAGCCGGAAGGCCTGCGCCGCATGTGGCTGCATCAGGCAAATGCCAATATGAATCGCCTGATCTCGTCCAAGGTGCTGGGGCGCGAAGCGACGGAGGACGAAAGCCCCACCGTGCTCGACACATATGCGAACACCTCATCGGCAGGCTCTATCATTGCATTCCACAAGAATTCCGGCGACTTCAAGCATGGCCAGCGCGGGCTGATCTGCTCGTTTGGTGCTGGCTATTCTGCCGGAACGGTATTTGTTGAGAAAGCCGCTTGAGCGACCAAGACCTGAACTAGTCGTCCAGATCGTCCATGAACATGTCGCCCCAAAGGATTTCCTTGCTGGCACGGACCGCTTCTACAACGACGATGCTACACGCAATCAGCAATACGCCGAACGCAATGGCTTGGGTAGATACAACAGTCGTCAAAGAATCCAGCATGGTCACCTCTTGTTTGGGTCGGCCGCGAATTCGTGAACGCAGCCCTTGTTTACATCCCCCTTTTGCCCGAAACGCCTTAACAGCGCATTTGCCAATCAGGGCGAAAAAGGGACGAGTTCGTAACCGGAATGCCCTCGTTTCTTTACCCCTATTACAAATGGCTTAAAGAAGGGGGTGATGACGTCTCGAGTGAAGCATTCTGTTAAGGCCCCACGAGTCTGGCAACGCATGTTGTCCGGCCGCCGACTCGATTTGGCAAATCCCTCGCCCATGGATGTGGAAATCGAGGACATTGCCCACGGTCTGGCGCGCGTGGCCCGCTGGAACGGCCAAACCCGCGGCGAACATGCATTTTCAGTGGCCGAACATTCTGTCCTTGTGGAAAAGATCTGCCGCACCTTGCAGCCTGACCTGACACCACAGCAAAGCCTGACGGCCCTGCTGCATGACAGCCCTGAATACGTCATCGGCGATATGATCTCTCCTTTCAAAGCCTTGCTGGGAGAAAGCTACAAGAGCATTGAGGCGCGTCTGCAGGAAGCCATCCATATTCGGTTTGGCCTCGCTCCCGTAACACCGCAACGCCTGAAACGTCTGATCAAGAAAGCGGACCTGATCTGCGCATGGAGTGAGGCGATCCAGTTGGCCGGGTTTTCCGAGGACGAAGCAAACAAGCTGTTCGGCAAACCGCCCGAAGACACGAAATTGCGGTTGAAACCAAAAGCTGTACCGGACGCACAATCCACATTCCTGAAGCGCTATGCCCAGATCAACAAGCAAATAGAGACTGCCACATGACACAGTCATCCCCGTTGCTGATTGGTCTGTCTGCCGTGATGGTCGCCGTGGAGGCGGACGCACCACGTGTGTTGATCACCCAACGCGAGACAGGCGAGGATGCGCTCCCATTCGGCGTCTTCGACCCAGACAGGCACCGCACTTTTGACCTCTCGCTGAGAGGGTGGGTTCGGGAACAGACGGGTTTCGAACTCGGTTATGTTGAACAACTCTACACATTTGGGGACAAAGACCGGGAGACACCCGAAGCAACGCTGGCTGGCACAGCGCCAAATGCGCGTGTCATTTCTGTCGGCTATCTTGCGCTAACCCCCGAAGCGCGCCCGGCAGGTGACTCTTTTGAGGCGCGCTGGCAATCTTGGTACAGATTTTTTCCATGGGAAGACCATCGCAGTGGCAGACCCGCCATCATCGATGCTCATATTGCGCCGCGCCTGATGACCTGGGCGGCGGGAAACGAACGTAGACTGGAGCGCGCACGCGCCGCTTTCGCGCTGGATGGAATCCGTTGGATCGAAGAACGCGTGCTCGACCGCTATGAATTGCTCTATGAAGCTGGTCTGGTCATCGAATGCGCCCGTGACGCTGGCTTGCCTGAACCCGATGTACGCCTCGGCGAGCCTATGGCATCGGATCACCGCCGCATCCTCGCCACCGCCATCTCCCGCCTACGCGGCAAGATCAAATACCGACCGGTAGTGTTCGAGCTCATGCCTGACCGGTTTACACTGTCGTCCCTGCAACGCGCCGTCGAGGGTATCTTGGGTTTATCCCTGCACACACAAAATTTCCGGCGCGCCTTGGACAAGACCGGTTTTGTCATTGGAACAGGTGCGATGGAAACAAGCACCGGTGGCCGCCCGGCAGAGCTATATAGCTATAACCGGGACAGCGCCTTTGATGCATCGACTACCGGCCTGTCAGCGCCGCGAAAGACAGCGGATTAGGCGAGATGCCTAGTCAAGCCCTTCAGGCTGGCCCACCATAATGAAGCTGAAACGGTCCGGCTGGAGGAATTCCGCAGCAACGCGGTTTGCATCCTCGAGCGTGACAGCTTCGATCAGGGCATTGCGCCGGTCAAAATAATCCACTCCCAGCTCGTCCTGGCGGACACTCATCATCTGGCCCGCGATCTTGGCGTTCGAGTCGAAAGCCAATGGATAGGAGCCTGTGAGGTAAGCCTTCGCGTCAGCAAGCTCTTCCGCCGTAATGCCTTCTTCCGCGATCAAGGCGGTTTCGGCCAATAGTGCCTCGACGAATTCACCTACACTCTCATTCTTGGTTTGGCCGCTGCCACCCCAATTCTGATAGGTGTCGTCAAACGATAGCCAAGAGTAGACGCCATAGGTCAGCCCTTTTTGAACGCGCAGCGATTCCATCAGTCTGCTGCCAAATCCACCACCACCATATGTGTAGTTTACGACATAGGCCGTAAAGAAATCCGGATCTTCGCGTTTGAGGCCTGGTGCCAGAAAGCGCACAAGGCTTTGCGGCTGTGGCAGATCGATAAGCACAGGCTCAAATGCACCGTCTACCGTAAAGGTAATTTCCGGCGTTTCCGGAAGATCACTGCTCTCTGGCAGGCTCGCCGCGATCGCATCAAGCATGGGGGCGAGCTCTTCCGGCGTAATCGCACCGACGGCGGTCACAATCAGGCTGTCCTTCACCATCAGTTTGCGCATGTGCGCCTTGGCGAGTTCTGGCGTAAGGGCAGCGATACTCTCGGCGGACGTTTCGCGCGCATAAGGGTGGTCAGGATAGATAGCCTGAGCCTCAGCCCGACCCGCTAGATAGCGCGCATTCGTCTCGCGCGTGTTCAATGAAACTTCCCTTTCCCGCTGGAAGCGGGCGAACGGACCCGCATCGAAACGGGGTGCCTCGAAAGCTTGCGCCACAAGGCTCATTGCCTCATCCGCATTGTCGGTGAGCATGGATGCAGAGCAGGAGGTCCAGTCGCTCGAGGCGCTACAACCGAAGCTCATGTTCAGCTCTTCCATCCGGGTCTGGAAGGCAAGCGAGTCGAGATCGCCCGCGCCTTCATTCATGTGATAGACGACCGCGTCGGCCAGACCTTCCAGGCCCTCCGGATCGGCCGCTTCGCCGCCTTCCCAAGCCATCGCCACGGACAGGATCGGGATGGACGGCTCGGAAACCAGCCAGACAGACACGCCGCCGGGCGTGGTAAATTGTTGGATCTCGGCGAAATCCCCTTCGTGGACGACGATATCCAGACCGCTGTCTTCAACAAGTTCCGCGGGTGCCGTATCGGCAACACTGGCCAAGTCATCCTGCGTCTCGACAGAAGCGCACGCCGCAAGCCCGACACCAAGGGCCGCACCAATGATGAGGTCAAAAGGTTTCATCTCAGGAATCTCCCTCGGCAGGCAGCAAGTGTGCCTCAATATAGTGGCGGTCAGCGCCAAAGATTTCGCGCACAGCGGCAATTGCCTGTTCAGTGGTTATGGCACGCATCGCGTCCGGATAATCCAGCACGTCCTCAATCGAGCCACCAAGGGCTAGCGTGGAGCCGAATGTGTTGGCCATGTTGGATTGGCTGTCCCGGGCGTAAATCGCCTGCGCGGCAAGACTGTTACGTGCCCGCTCGACTTCGGCATCAGTGAAGCCCTCTTCCAGCACCTTCTCCACCTCGGCCATGATGGCCGCTTCCAACACATCCAGCGTGACGCCGGGTGCCGGGCTTGCCGTGATGATGGCGGGGCCTTCATCGTGAAGCGTCGTCCAGGCATACGTGTTGGCATTAATCGCAATCTGCTGGTCTTCGACCAGCGACTGGTAGAGGCGGCTGGTCATGCCGCCGCCGAGGACTTCGAGACCGACATCAAGCGCATAGGAAAGTTCACGGTCGCGGGTCTCGGAAGTGCCGGAATAATACCGGCTCCAGCTAGGCTGGCGAACCTTCGGATCTGAATAGACGAGTTCCTTGGTTTCGGTCAGAGGTGCAACGGGGGCCCATTTACGCTCGCCATGCGCCGTACCGGTTGGCGCAATCGTACCATAATGCTCTTCGGCCAGGACGCGCACTTCTTCGGGCGTCACATCACCAGCGACGACCAGAATCGCATTCTCAGGGCTGTAGTATTCCTTGTAGAAGGCCAATCCGTCCGCTGGCGTCAGAGCCGCCACTTCGTCCATATTGCCGATGATCGTGATCTCGTAAGGATGCCCCTTCCAGAGTTCGGACAGGACCATTTCCTGCAGGATCACGCCGGGATTGTTGTCGATGCGCTGGCGACGCTCTTCCTTCACGACATCGCGTTCGGAAATGAACGGACCGTCGGGATCGTCATTGATGACGAGATCGGTCATGCGCTCGGCCTCGAGCGCCATCATCGTACCGAGTTGGTCCTTGGCGACGCGCTCGAAATAGGCGGTGTAGTCCCAACTCGTGAAGGCATTGCTGACGCCGCCATTGCGCGAGACGATGCTGTCGAACTCACCTGGGGCGAGATCGTCAGTCTCCTTGAACATGACATGTTCAAACAGATGCGCGATGCCGGATTTTCCCTCGGCTTCGTCGACCGCGCCGACTTTGTACCACACCATATGAGTCACGACGGGCGCGCGATGGTCGGGAACGACAACGACTTCCATGCCATTGTCGAGATTGAACACGGTCGGAGTCCATGCGCTTTCGTCTGCGACGGCACTGGATGCGAAAGCCGAGAGCGCGAACAGCCCCCCGGCACATATCCGTTTCATGGGCGTTGTTCCTCTCAGGTGTTCGACTGACTCATTTTACGTAGATTGTATCAGGTTCCCGGCAACTTGATGCGCGGCGCATCGCTGGATTGCTCGATCACGACCGGTTCACCACCGGTGGCATTATCGGTGGCAACGCCTTCAGCGGTTTCCTCATCATCAGCCCGCCAGAACAGGATGCGGTCGGCAATGCTGGTCGATTTGCGGATCGTCTTGGTCTCTTCATAGTCGACCTGCGTGCGGATGACCGGATCAACCGCATTGGCGCCAGCAGCAGCCACTAGGGCTTTCTCGGACGCGCTGGCATTGCGGCCAATGGTCGAGCCGAAGGCGGCGGTGACTTCAGTGCGCGAGCCATCCAGTTCCGGTGGCAAGGCGCCGCCGGCTTCCGGCGGTCGCAGCTTGTAGTTCGGCGGAACGGTCAGAGGAGCCATGGTCACAACGCGGAACTCGTCCGGCGTACGCGAACCGCCACCGGATGACGTACAGGCCGTGGAAGCCGCCATTGCGACACCAGTAGCCAGAAGGATAATCTGTTTTTTCATATCAGGGCGTCCTCGCCATCACGATTAAAATACTCAGGACTGTTTCTTAGCCTGTTTCCGGCCCGACAGTAAGAACTGGTCGGCAAACAGCAATACCGCGCCCACACTAATTGCAGCATCGGCTACGTTGAAGACCCATGGGAACATCAACTCATTGGCATTGACGAAGTCCACAACGGCTCCGAACCGAACCCGGTCGATCAGATTGCCGAACGCGCCGCCAACGACCATGGCCAGCGACAACTTCAACAGCCAATGATCGGCATAGCGCACAAGCCAGTACAGGAAGCCCAGCGCGATCACCAACATGACGAGCGCCAACAGCCAGCGCCCGATGCCATCGGACTGGAACAGGCCATAGCTCATACCCCGGTTCCAAACCATGGTCAGGTCAATCGGACCGGGCAGCGGGATATGTCCGCAGCCCTGACGGGTCTCCAGGCAGGTGAGCGCGTTGAACCGGGGTTCTTCCAGCACAAGCCATTTGGACCACTGGTCTACCAGCACGAATACGGGAATGAGCGCCAGAGCCCAGAGTTTGGAGATTTTCAGTTTCATCCCGCGCAGATTGCAGCTTCAAGCAGGCTGATCAAGCGATTCTGAGCACTCATCCGGCGGCTTTGTCCCACGCCTTCACGGTCAATGCATCGCGCGGCGTGATATCTGGGAAAGCCGGATCAGCGGTCGCCGGGTCGAAATACTTCCAGCTACGTCGGCACTTGATACCATCCGCCTTCACCGGATAGACGACCACGCCATCTGTGTCGTCCAGCGTGAACCCGCCGCCATTACCATTGGATGTGTGGATCAGCTCGGCGCCGGATGTAATGAAGATATCGGCGGGACTTTCGCCCTTGAACGCATCGATCAGGTTCTGATCTGCAATGTGCACCTTGGGTGCCGCTTCCAGCGATGCCCCGATCCGCTTCTCGCGGCGCTCGACTTCCAATGCTCCGGTGACGACACGGCGAACCGTGAAGATCTTGGCCCAGCGCGCGGCCAGCGCCTCGTCTTTCCAGCCGTCTGGCGTATCAGCGAACTGCAGCAAGTGCACGGATTCCGCACGATCCTTGATGTGGCTCTCGAGAAACGCCTCCTCCATCGTGAACGGCATGATAGGCGCTAGCCATGTGAGCAGGCGTTCGAGCACGGCGGCCATGACGGTGCGCGCGGCGCGGCGGCGGTTGCCATAAGTCGCCGTCTTGTCGTCCCAGGCTGATTGGGTCTCAAATCGTGGGTCGCAATACAAGCTGTCCTTGCGGATGTCGAAATAAACCGCCGAAAGGTCGACGCCGCAGAAATTGATCAGCAGCGACATGATGCGCTTGAAGTCATAGACGTCATACGCAGCGCGGATATGGCCATCGAGTTCGGCAAGACGGTGCAACACCCAGCGTTCCAGGCTTGGCATCTCTTCGCGCGGCAGGGCTTCCGCTTCCGTCCAGCCGTCGAGCGCGCCGAGCATGTAGCGCACCGTGTTGCGCAGCTTGCGATAGGATTCCACCGAGCCCTTGATGATCTCGTCGGAGATGCGGAGGTCTTCGGTATAGTCGCCGGAGGCTGTCCAGATGCGCAGAATTTCGATTCCGTATTGCTTCTGAATTTGCTCGGGTTCGATCGTGTTGCCGATTGATTTCGACATCTTCTTGCCATCTGCATCGACGATGAAACCGTGGGTCAGCACCTGCTTGTAGGGTGCCATGCCGCGCGTCGCACAGCATTCCAGAAGTGATGACTGGAACCAGCCGCGATGCTGGTCCGAGCCTTCCATATAGAGGTCGGCCTGTCCGGTTTCTGCGTCGATGATGCCGCGCTCGCGCAGGGCGAAAGCATGCGTCGTGCCACTATCAAACCAGACGTCGAGGACGTCCGTGACCTTTTCCCACTCACTCGCAGGCAGGCCCAGCGGCGACAGGAAGTCTTCCGCAGGCGTATCGAACCAAGCCTCGACCCCGCCTTTGGCGATGGCCGCCTTGATGGCGTCATTGAGTTGTTCTGCCTGATCCGCTTCCAGCGCCGCCGTATGCGGCTGGCCATCCTTGTTGACGAAGATCGTGATCGGCACGCCCCAATTGCGCTGGCGAGAGATCAGCCAGTCCGGGCGCCCTTCGACCATGCTTTGCAGGCGGTTGCGCCCAACAGCCGGAAAGAATTCGGTATCTTCAATCGCCTTCAGCGCATTCTCGCGCAGGCTCTTGCCGTTTGGGCCGGGCTTGTCCATCGAGATGAACCATTGCGGCGTCGCGCGGCGGATCACCGGCGCCTTGGAGCGCCAAGAATGGGCATCGCGGATCGTCGTGATGCCGCGCGCCAGAAGGTTCCCGCTCTCGGCCAGCAGCTTGATGACTTCCGGGTTCGCCTTGCCCTGCTCGCCCCGCTTCTTGCCGGACGTGCGGATGATGTCGAGCCCTTGCAGCGCTTGGGGAAGGTCACGGTGCTGATAAGCGCCATCAGGGCTGACGATGTCGCGGATATCAGAGGCCCTGCGACCCGACGAGACCCAGGCATTGAAGTCATCCTCACCATGCGCCGGGGCCGTGTGGACAAATCCTGTACCGGCATCGTCGGTGACATGGTCACCTGCGAGCAGCGGCACGTCGTGCTGGAAGAAGGGGTCTAGCTTGGCCAGCGGGTGAACCAGCGAACCGAGTGAAGCCGGGTCCACATCTTCGACACGTTTGAAGGCGGAAACCTTGGCAGCATCGAGTACGTCCTGTGCCAGCTTGTCCGCAAGGATCAGCTTGTCACCTGCAGCCGCGTACGGAGGAAAGCCCAGTTCTTCCTCGCTCATCACGGTTTCGACCTCGAAGAGACCGTAGGAGATGTCCGTGCTGAAGGATACAGCTTGGTTGGCTGGGATGGTCCAGGGAGTTGTGGTCCAGATGACCAGCTTTGCACCGTCCTCGCGGGACGGGACTCCAAACTTCACCCAGATCACCGGAACTTTGCGGTCGTGATACTCTACTTCCGCTTCGGCCAGCGCGGTGCGCTCCACCGGGCTCCACATGATCGGCTTGGCGCCGCGCACCAGCGTACCGCCCATCGCCATGCGCAGGAATTCGCCAACGATGGAGGCTTCGCTCTCGAATTTCATGGTGAGATAGGGATTGTCCCACTCGCCCTCGATGCCGAGCGCGCGGAACTCCTTCGCCTGAACGTCTACCCATTTCTGGGCAAAGGCGCGACAGGCCGCGCGGAACTCGTCGCCCGGAACATCATCCTTTCCGCGGTTCTTGCTGCGGAACTCTTCTTCCACCTTCCACTCAATCGGCAGGCCGTGACAGTCCCAACCCGGCAGGTATGCCGCGTCATGGCCGGTCATCTGGTGCGAGCGCACGATGATGTCCTTGACGATCTTGTTCATCGCCGTGCCGAGATGGATGTGGCCGTTCGCGTAGGGCGGGCCATCATGCAGTATCCAGGGCTTGGCGCCGCGTTCTTTCGCATCGGCGCGCAGTTTCTCGTAAAGCTTGAGATCGTCCCAGCGCTTGATCCAGTCGGGCTCGCGCTTGGGCAAGCCTCCGCGCATCGGAAACTCGGTGGCGGGCAGGAACAGCGTGTCGCGATAATCGCGGTCGGTCAGGGAATCAGTCATGTCGGGCCTATGGCAGTTTTGGCGTGTTGTACGGAAATGCCGGGCAATGGCCACGGCTTTTTTCATGCGTTCAGAGCATGGGCTCCCGGCTTCGCGGCCCCGATGATCGGGTCAGCGCGCAGCCGGGCGGCTAATTCGAATGAAGCATATCCGTGCCATGGCGTTTCCGTAGCAGGCGCGGCTTAACGAGTCACTATTTCCACTCAGCCTTCGTTTCGGCCCCCGGGAGGCTCGCCAAACGCCCAGAAACCTTGCCGCAAAGCATCCGGAACACAGCCGCATTCTCCACGAGATTACTCCAGCTGATGCCGTGATCCAGTATCACATAGCGGGAAACCCGCACCTTCTGGCTGTCGGACTTGTAAAGAGAGATCGCCGGATAGTCGCGATCGATGCCCGAAATCACATCACTGCTCGCACTTGAACCATACACGGCCATCAGCTCGAGCCCCCGGCAATCCGTGCCATCCGGCCCGGCGCAAACGGCATATGCACCAAAGGTCAGGCCATCATCGAACTCACCGAATACGAAGGGTGCACCGTCGCCCGTGCGGCCGGCCGCTATGAACTGCGCGCCCATGTCGTCCAGCAGGAACCGAAGATCATCCATCGTGACCGCCCGGATGATCTGAATCGGTTCGATCTCCACCGGCTCGGATGGCTCAACAGGCGCCTCTTGCGCGATCGCAAGCGGCGCCATTGCCAGAGCAAGTCCGGTGATCACTAACCGTGTCAACATGGTCGTCCCTCTAACCAGTGCATCAGTTGTCTACGAATGGATTATGGCGGTGAATTGACAATAACCTGAGTTAATCAGGACGCTTTCAGCCGCCGCTTTGCTTCGATTTCGTCCTTCCCCATTTGAACCACCATCAGATCCAGACTGTCAAAGTTCAATTCTGGCCTCAGATAGGACAGCATCTGGACTTCAATCCAGCGACCATAGATATCCCCTACAAAATCAAAGATATGTGCCTCAAGCAGTGGGTCGCGCAGTCCCGTGGTGGGCGTGCGCCCGAAATTTGCGACGCCCGGCATCCAGTCACCTGTCCGGTCGATGCGCACCTTTACGGCATAGACGCCATATTTTGGATGGATCAAATCGCCGAGATTTGTATTGGCCGTCGGATAGCCAAATTTGCGTCCATTCTGTTCGCCCTTCATCACAGGGCCATCCGCGATCCAGGGCGAGCCCAGAATTTCCGCAGCTCGCTCCGGTTCGCCGGCTCTCAGCGCCTGTCTTATCGCGGTTGATGAGGCTTTTTCGTCTTCATTCTGGACTTCTTCGACAATGGTCACCCCAAAGCCGAGCGCGCGCCCAAGGCTCGACAAGCGCTGCGCATGGCCCATTCGGCCTCTGCCGAAACGGAAATCGAACCCTACGGAGACATGACTGACGCCCAGGCCATCTACCAGAACTTGCCGGACAAACTCTTCATCCGTCTTCGACGCCATTTCCCCATTGAACGGCAATTCAAAAACCGAATCCGCGCCTTCGTTCAATATCGTCTCGTTGCGCCGCTCAGGGCGGAATATCCGAAAAGGGGGATCCAACGGGCGGAAATAGGCATGAGGTGGCGGCTCAAAGGTCGCCACTGAAAAAGATCCTTCGCCAGCCTCGCGGGCAGCTGCAATCACGGCTTTGTGGCCCGCATGCAAGCCATCAAAATTGCCCAGAGCGATCGACGCGCCCCGTGCAGATTCAGGCAAACCGCGATAGTCAGCAAAGATGCTCATCAGCTCTCCCGGCGCGGTGCCACGACTTCAGCTTCACCCGTAATAACGCGCTTGCCGTCCACCGTACAATCAACCTTCAACGTCACACGGTTGCCACGCTCCTTCTTCTCGGACACTTCTGCGCGCACAATCACTTCGTCTCCGATGTGAACGGGGCGTTTGAAACGCATCGACAGGCCGATGAAAATCGCCCCAGGACCGGGAAGATTGTTGCCCAGAATGCCGGAGATATAGCTGGCCGTCAGCGCGCCATGCGCGATCCGTTTGCCGAAAATCGTCTTGGCGGCGAAGTCGTCCGACATGTGCAGCGGATTGAAGTCACCAGAGACTTCCGCAAAACGCTGAATATCATCCTCGGTAATCACATGCACGGTCTCGTGAGACATGCCGATGTCGAGGTCTTCATATTTGTAACCGGTGAATTCGCTCATCCCACTCGGGCTCCTGATTGCTTTTCGGCAGTTTGGTTACACGCTGCAGCGCAGCACGTCACCATCTGAGGCCAGTCATTGCGTAGGTTGCTTCCTCGCCATAGTCCGCCAGGAGGTCTGAAACTTCTGCCTGGAAGTCTGCACCATGCTCTGTCAGGCCAGTCCCGACATAGAGACCATCAAAGCCCTGAATTCGCGCACCGCGCATGTCGGTCGTGGGGCTGTCGCCAATGCACAGGACCCGTGACTTGTTTGCGGCGGCGTCACCCACACGGGAAACGGCGAGATCGTAAATCGCTGCGTGGGGCTTTCCGGGATAGACCACGGATCCGCCAAGGTCTTCATAGATTTCCGCCAGTGCGCCGGCACACCAGTGCAACTGGCCGCCGATCCGCACCTGCTTGTCCGGATTGGCACAGATCATCGGAATGTTCCGGTCGACCCCCTGTTTCAGCGTATCGGTATAATCGGACGGATGGTCCTTGAGGGAATCGCTCAGACCGATGCAGAGCAGGACATCGGACTCGTCCGGCTCGCCAAAGCTCAAGTTGAGCCCTTGATACAGGTACGGATCTCGCTCCCACCGCGCATTCGCGCCCATCGCCCAGAAAACCTTGTCCCGGCGCTTGGCCAGTTCTTCGCGGGTCGCATCTCCGGACGAGACGCAGTCATCATAGGCATCGGTTGGCACACCAAGCGGGAGGAAATAGTCGATCACCTGCTGCTTTGGCACGGGCGCATTCGTGATGAGACAGACTTTTCCGCCTTGTTCACGAAAGTTCACCAGCGCCCCGCAAGCCTCTTCAAAGGCATCGCGGCCATTATGGATCACGCCCCAGACATCGCACAGGATGGCGTCATACTGGCCAGCAATCTCGGACAGGCCGCCCGGAAATTTCAATTGTGTCATGCATTTGGACCTAGGCTGCACCGCCAAGCCGGTCAATCGCCAAAACCGCAAGCCTCTGCCGGCAAGGGATTGAGGCGCCAGTGCACAGCCGTTGGAATGGAAATGGCATGCGCAAAAAAACATCCCTTCAGACGGGTCATATGGCCAAACCCGTCATCAGAGATCAGGTTCGGATCATAATTGCAGGACAAGAGGTTTCCAGCGTGCTGCTCAGGGTCGCCTGTGCGCACTTCCAGGATCATGTGGTTAGACCCCGTTGCAACCATGACCATGTCTGCCTCAACCGGTCCGAATTCGCATCCGTCCAGACTGCCATAATTGCCATCCTTCAGGATGATAGCTGGTTCCAGCTCCGGCGCGATGCGCAGATCAAGCCAGACAACGCCTTCCGTCATGGCTTGCAGCGCCTCAGGCGCCTCAAATTCGATGGGGCCTGGCAAGTCCGCGTCGACGCGCTGAACGGCGCCTGACTCTGCCATAGCCGATGTCGCGAGAATTGATGCCGCAGTACCGATCTGTACGAAACGTTTCATTCTGCCACCTCCTTTACCGGAGATGACAGCTTGGAAATGGGGCATATTGAAGGTCGGGTGGCGGCCCTAGCCGAAATTCGACAGGCGCTGGACGAGCTCCTGTGGCGGCGCTGTGGCTTCCATCAGGGATGACTTGATCGGGCGCGGCGCGCCGAATACGTGGCCCTGGCCGTACGGGATGTCATATTCGAGAATCTCGACAACGCTGGCCTCATCCTCGATCTTCTCGGCAATCATTGTGATGCCATAGCGCGAGAACACGGCGCTGACTTCTTCTCCATCAACGCGGCGGTTGATCGACGAGACCGGGCGCGGACCGGTTGGGTCGCGCAGCTGGTCCATCAGACTCGTGCCATTCATCTTGACGAAACGAATGCCCGCCGATTGAAGCCGTGGCAGGTCGAGGCCCAGATTATCGGCGTGGTCAATTGAGAAGCGGAAACCAAGCGCCGTCAGCTTGTCCATATTGTCCCGCATGGCGCGCGAGCGTGTCTCGAACCGGTCTGCCGTGATCTCGAAGATCACCGCGCCGGACAGGTCACGATTCTCGGTGATGAATTCCAGGAACATCGGGAAGAAGGTTGTGTCTTCCAGCGACGCCGCAGAAATATTGCAGAATACGCCGACGCGACGGTCACGCTCAGCCAGGCGACGCACGATCTGGACACACCGGAACAGCGTGAAATTGTCGATGATGCCCATCAGTTTGGCGCGGCGCGCAGCATCAAGAAATTCCGCTGGCAGAACCAGGGAACCATCCGGACGACGCAGGCGGGTGAACCCCTCGTAGAAGGACACACGACGCTGGGGCAGAGACACGATCGGCTGCAGGTGCAGGTCAACACGACCATCCTTCAGCGCGTCGCGCACATCACGCAGGACAGCATCTTCTTCCGGTGCCACGACCGCGGTGCTGGTCGTTTCCGCCAACTTGTTTTCAAAGCTCTTGGACAGCCGGTCGATCAGGCTCTCCAGCTGCTTCATCTCGGTCACGAGCGCGTCGCGGCGCTCGGTCAATTCGTGCTTGACGGTCGCCTCGACGGCATCCGTGCGCGCTTCAATGACATCAACACGTTCCGCGGAATCGCGAACGGTCCGCTCCACCCGGTCGATGCGGTCATCGATGTCCTTGGTGGCGCGTCCTGAACTGGCGAGTAGGTGAATCTGCCCCAGCAAAGCCGTAGTGATGCCACCCGCCGCAATCGACATAGGCAAGCCGACATCCGTCAGCGTGAAGACGCCGTAGCCGACGCCGCCGCCGATGGCCGCGTATAGAAGGAACAGAACAAAAGTCATTACGTCAGCACCCGATACAACCCAATAATGTTAACAGCTAGGCCCAATTGGTTAACGAATTGCGAGGAATTGGAGGAATTTGTCGACCGCGGCAATCCTGTCACAGCGCCGTTGCAAACAAGCCACAATCCCCATCAAGTCGAGCATGGCAGGCGTCGCGCATGCGGACAAGGCGATTAGTGCTGGCATCACGGGCAGCTATCGCCGGCACAATGACGCATTTGCGGTCAGATCGACTGGCACAGACGCATCTGAACCCAAATCGGAGAACTGTGGAAAAGCAGGTCTGGATCCGATTTTCAGTTAACCACCCCATCACGAAACACGAAAACCGGATCTGCTGTTGGCCAATTCGATTCGCAATCAAGCACCAGATCAATTCCATCGGTTACCGAGTCGGGCAGTTCAATGCCACAGCCCGCGATCAGCGCCGTATGGTCAACATAGTCCACAACATAGAAGGCTCGGTCCGTCCCGGTTTCGAACTTGCTGATACGCAAATCGCCGGTATCGAAAACGGTTGCCACCTGCTCACCGTCTCCAGGCAACAAAGCGAGCAGCGCCGCATCGAACCCACCGGCTGGACGGTCCTCGACATAGATCAGCGCATCGGACACCTCATAGGCGCGATTAAGCAGTCCTAGAAAGTCACCCGTGCCGGATGGACCCGCCACCGGAAGAGAAGATTCCCGCCCGGCACGCCAAGCTGCGTTTCGCATCTCGTCCAGGCCTTCAATATCCTCACCGCGCAAGGATAGAAGCATGACGGCGTCGGTATTCCGCAAACTCGCTTGCGTCATATCGAGTGTCATGCCCGCCGGCGCGCCGAATACGACCCGTTTGCCGCCCGCCAGAACATGGACGCAGGCTCCGGGCAAACTCCGCTTTGAGCAAGGCAGCACCGCAAAATCTGTCGAATGCACAGTCAAATCCGCTCGTGCCGTCTCGGCATCTTTGGAAGTCACCGGATTGCATGCGGCGAGCGCAGTAGCGCATACGACAATTCCAAGAGCTCGAAATTTCATGATCGTACCCACCCTACCCGATCCGCGTGTCTCCGGGTTCGGTTACGATTTCGTTTTCGATGACACCGACCTGATCAATTTCCAGACGCACCCGGTCGCCCACCTTCAGCCACTTCGGTGGGGTGAACCCACCCCCAACACCCGCAGGCGTACCTGTGAAGATGAGGTCACCCGGCTCCAGCGTGAAGGCGGCAGTAAGATGCGCAATCTGCGCAGGAATGTCATGGATCATGTCGCGTACATGACCGGTCTGGCGCAACTCATCATTCACAAAGCTGCGCAGTTCCACCGAGGCCAGATCCTCGATTTCGTCCGGTGTCACAAGAGCCGGACCAAACGGAGCGTGGGTGTCGAACCCCTTGCCCATGATCATGGTCTGGCTCGCGCGCTGCCAGTCACGCACCGAGTAGTCACAGCCGACGCAAAAACCGGCGACGATTTCCATCGCCCGCTCACGTGGCACGTGCCGGCCATGCTTGCCGATGACAGCAACCAATTCGACTTCATAGTCCAGCTGATCAGAAACCTTGGGTAGATGCACGCGGCCGAAGGGCTTGTTGGCCGATGTCGCCTGCTTGTTGAACCATTTCTGCACCTGCGGAGATTTTGTATCCACAAAACTCACACTCTCGGCGGCATGGGCGGCATAGTTCACCCCAATCCCCAAAATCTTGCGGGGGCGCTCCACCGGCGCCAGCAGATCGAGCGTTTTCAACGGGACCGGCAAAGCGTCTAATCCTGTAATTGCCAGCGCATCTTGCAGAGTTGTCGCATCTGTCGGCCGGACGATGTCCCCGTCCAGAACTCCATAGCGAGCGGTACCATTTTCTGCGAACCGAACCAGCTTCATTGCGTTACTCTCCTGTCACACTTTTTCCGCAAACGCGTTGCAAGCCGTTCATGTGCCGTTGTGATGACACTTGGCAAGGGCTAGGCACAAAGCTTGTATAGAGGATGCCAGTATGGATCTCGGCGTACGTGCCCAGGAGAGCTCGCTCAAGAGTATTTTCGGCCCCAGCGAACGGCTCTGCATGCCGCCCTACCAGAGAAGTTACTCCTGGACGGAGCGCGAGGCTGGCGAACTCCTGACTGACCTTCTTGACGCCGCCGAAACCGGCACACCCCACTTTGTCGGGGCTGTGGTTCTGAACCGCGGCACGGAAGAAGGCTTGCTGGAGATTGTCGACGGCCAGCAGCGCCTCACGACGCTGACCATCCTGCTCTCCGTCCTGCGAGACATCGAATCCGACCCGTCGAAAAGTGCGGAAATTCACGCTCTGATTGCTGACGAGGCACGCCCCATGCTGGGAGAAGCCGCGAGTTGGCGCTTGCAACTGAACCATATGGACGGCCCGTTTTTCCGCCATATGATTCAGACTCCTGGGGCCACGCTTCGGTTGGATGGCGAGTCCGGGGACAGTGACAGCCAACGTCGCATGGTCCAAAATGCCCGCACGCTCCTGAAACGCGTGAAGGCCCTGTCAGACGCAGATCGAAATGCCTTGGCAGATGTCACGATGAATCGCTGCGCGCTGGTTCGCGTGGTGGTGAACGACAAGGACCAGGGCTTCAAGGTCTTCCGTGTACTCAACACGCGCGGCAAGGAGCCGGGCGCACACGACATCATCAAGACCGAACTGTTCCAAAGGTCAAAGTTCACAACTGAAGAAGCAAGCTTTTACTCTGAGCGCTGGGCCGAGCATGAGGCCGCTCTGGGCGGCAGCGCGTTTGACGACCTGCTTCGCCAGATCCGCTCAATCTATGACAAATCTTCAAAGGGTGAGTTGATCACCGGCTTCCTGAAAAACGTCATCCCCAAGATCACCGCACGCGGTTTCCTTGATGACGTCCTGCCCCGCTACGTGGCAGCTTACAAGATCATCACGACCGCCAATCTGGATACAGGCCCACACGCCAAACTGATCAGCGACAAGCTGAACCAGATGCGCGCGCTGGACCAGACGAGCTGGCGCGCTCCGGCGCTCAAATTCCTTGTCGAGCATGGCGTGGAACATGAGAGTGCGCCGGAATTCTTCACCAAGCTGGAGCGGCTTTCCTACATCATCATGCTGGTCCTCACGGATCGCGACCAACGCACGAAACGCTTCAACAAGGTGAACGAGAATATCGGCAACAGCCGCACGCTTTATGGCCGCGGCAGCCCTTTCAATATCACCAAGGATGAATCCCGCCGCGCCTTTGACAGGATGCTTGGTCGGTTCGCGACGTTCGGCCAGAGGCGCTCAATGGCGCTGCGCCTGAATGCGGCGCTGGATGGCGGTTTCACCATTGCCCCTCAGTCTGACGCGACGGTCGAACACGTCCTGCCCCGCAATATCAGCGAAGATAGCCACTGGATGATCACCTGGCCGGACCCGGCCAAACGACGCGAGCAGTGCGACACGCTCGGCAATTTCGTCTTGCTGACCAACAAGGTGAACCAGAAAGCCGACCGGCTCGACTATCGCGCCAAGAAGGAGGTCTATTTCAATGGCGGTGGCGGACAGGATTTTGCGCTGACACGGGATCTGGTTGATCAGGAAGCCTGGACGTCAGAAGTGGTTAGAAAACGCACAGAACGGCTCGCCGAAATCCTCATGATGGAATGGAGCCTCGCCTGATCGGCCTTTCCTAGCGTGACCCCTGTTCGAAGCGGCCTCCTGTGCTAACGAGTCTGCAAAGATGTACATTAGGGAGCCTCACCATGAGCTTGTTCGACCTCACCGGAAAAACTGCTGTCATCACCGGATCTTCGCGTGGCATAGGCAAGTCCATCGCCGAGCAGATGGCCGAACAAGGCGCACGCGTGGTGATCTCGTCCCGCAAGCCGGGCCCTTGCCAGGAGGTGGCTGACGCGTTGAACGCCAAGCATGGCGATGGGACGGCGATTGCGATCCCAGCCAATATTTCTTCGAAGGATGACCTGAAGAATCTTGCCGAAAAAACACGGGCCGAATTCGGCCAGATCGACATTCTCGTCTGCAATGCGGCGTCGAACCCGTATTATGGCCCGCTGGAAGAGATCGATGACGAATCCTTTGAGAAGATCTTGTCCAACAACATCATCTCAAACCACTGGCTGATCCAGTTGGTCGCACCTGAAATGAAAGAGCGCAAGGATGGCGCCATCGTCATCATCTCGTCGATCGGCGGCCTGAAAGGCTCAAGTACGATTGGCGCATACAATATTTCCAAGGCTGCCGACTTCCAGCTGGCCCGCAATTACGCACTCGAGCTCGGCCCTCACAATATTCGGGTGAACTGTGTCGCACCAGGCCTGATTAAGACAGATTTCGCCCGGGCCCTGTGGGAGAACCCCGAAATGGCGGCACGCGTAGAAAAAGGTACGCCCATGCGTCGCATCGGCGATCCGGAAGATATTGCCGGCGCCGCTGTCTTTCTCGCGTCCAAGGCGGGCGCCTACATGGCCGGCCAGATGGTGGTCGTGGACGGCGGGTCCGTGATCGTTTAATCCGTGCATCTTACAGACTCTCCTGAATCTGGCCCCGTCGACGAAACCAGTTTCGATACGTTTCGCCAGATCGACATTCGCGTCGGAACCATTATTGAGGCCGCGCCGTTGGAAGGCGCGCGCAAGCCTTCCATCCGTCTTCTGATCGATTTCGGACCGGGCGTCGGCAAAAAGAAATCGTCGGCGCAGATAACCGAACATTATTCCCCCGAACAACTGGTTGGGCGACAAGTCGCGGCCGTGGTCAATTTTCCGCCGCGCCAGATCGGCAAATTCATGTCCGAAGTCCTGACGCTAGGATTTCCGGACACGGATGACCGAATCGTCTTGTTCTCTCCAGATCATCCAGTCCCCAATGGCGCGAGACTCGCATGACAGAACGCACGCTTTCCACCCAAGCCAAAACCTTCCTCAGCAATTTGCAAGATGGCACCTGGCAACCTCCGCTCGGCCTCAAGAATCTCGGCATCCGCCCGGATCTCTGGCTGAAGGAATTCGACTATGGCTATACGCGCTACGAATGGCCAAACACGGGTGATCGCGACATCAGCGAGAACCGCGCCTTCGGCGGTTGGGTAGCTGGCTTTTCAGACCATATCGTATCCATCACAATGGCAAGCGCGCTGGCCGAAGGCGAATGGTTCACGACAATGGAATTGCAGACCCGCATTCTACGCCCTGTCGGCCACGGCCTGATCACGATCGAAGGTCGACTTGTCAGTCGCGGTCGCACGACTGGGCTCGTCGAAGCCGAGTGGAAAGATACCAATGGACGCCTGTTGGCAAAGATCACCGCCGCCAAGGCCATCCGGACGCGCGACGAGTTGGGCCAGCCTGCCATCTCGAAATAAGGCAATATCACGACATCAGGAACCTGAGCATTAGCGCTCCGTTTATAGCATAAGCTATTGAAGGAGCTGACCATGATGAAGTCATTGAAATATGTTGCCGCAGCTGGCGCCCTAGGCGCTGCAACCGCACTCGCCACATCTCCCGCATACGCTCAACTCGGCATCGGCGTAGGGGTAGACACCGATGTGGACGTCGGGGTCGGGGTAAGAACCGCTGATCCTCATCCGCGCCATCGACACGAAACATATGTTTACGATGGTTACGAGTCCGGTCATTGGCACACGCGCCATGAGATACGTCGTGAGCACCGCTGGAACGCGCGCTATAAAGGCTATGACTGCTACGAATCGTTCCAATATACTTGGGAAGACGGCGAGCGCGTTCGCTATGACACCACGTTCTGCTACAATGACAATGGCCGCAAGTATGAACCCGATGGCGTTCGTGCAACCGTGAAAGTGCGCTAGCAACTCGATGAACTGACCGTCAAATCCCCGTGCTTGAGGCGCGGGGATTTTACGTTGGGAGCAACAGGCATGCGTCGCCATACGAGTAGAAACGGTACTCGCTGGCAATAGCGCGCGCATAAGCCGCCTGCATGATCTCCGTCCCCATAAGGGCGCAGACCAGCATGAACAGGCTGGAGCCCGAAAGGTGGAAATTCGTCACGAGGGCGTCTGTTGCGCGAACGGCATCACCCGGCTTCAGGAAGATATCCGTAGGGCCGGTTGCCGCGTGCAGGATACCATCCGTATCAACACAACTCTCCAGTGTACGCATAGCCGTTGTGCCGACTGGCACCACACGGTGTCCACCGGCCCGCGCTGTGTTCAGCTTGGCCGCCACCTCCGGCGTCAGGCGTCGCCATTCCTCATGCAGCCGATTCGCTTCAAGCTGCGCCGCTTCCAGGGGTTTGAACGTGCCGAGTCCAACATGGAGGCGGACGGTCTCTCGCACAATGCCAGCCGCATCGATGTCAGCCAACAAGCGCGGTGTGAAGTGCAAACCGGCTGTAGGAGCGGCAACGGAAGCTGCATCCTCGCCAGCAAACCTGGTCTGATAAGTTTCCCGGTCCAAGGCATCCGCCGGGCGACGACGCGCGATATAAGGCGGCAACGGCATCGCGCCATGGGCATCGAGTGCATCGGTCAACTCATCGCCCGCAAGCGAGAAGCACAGTTCTATTTCGCCGCCTTCATGACGACCAGTGATCTCAGCGGAAAAGCCTTCGGCAAAGACAATCGTGTCGCATTCTTTCAGCCGACGACCCGGCCTTGCGAGTGCGCGCCAGCGCCGCGCATCCATCCGCTCTGTCAGATTGACATCGCACGCCACGTCCTGCCCAGACTCATCGCGCGCCGGACGGACGCCGGTCAATGCAGCGGGCAGCACACGCGTGTCATTGAAAACCATGACATCACCAGCCGACAGGTAGCGTGGCAGGTCACGTATAGTCGCATCTTCCAACCGCCCATCGCCATGCACCACCAGCAGACGCGCAGAATCCTGCGGATCGGCCGGGCGCAGCGCAATCAAGTGCTCCGGCAGGTCAAACTCGAATTCGGACAAGTCCATGCGGCGATGCCCCGACCAGAAAGTCTCTAGTCTTCAACGACCGTTGGAACGGGCGGCAGGCTACAAACATGCGGACGACCGGCCCCCGTGATGAGGCCGGCAAATAGGTCGCTGTCCGTGCGCATGACCCAAGCCTGGGGGCGCTCACCTTCCGGCAGGTCAGCCGCTACGGCGGCCGATTCCAACGTGTCCGGATCCGTGACCACTCCATCAGTGCCATCCGGACCTTTCTTGATCGACATGACCACATCCTGCCCGTCAAGCACACGGCCCCAGGCGGTGTACTGCTTGTCGAGATGTTCGGTATGTCCACGCATCAGGAAGAATTGCGAATTGCCGGAGTTCACATCATTGCCAAGGCGCGCAGTAGACACCACGCCCGCGCAATGCGGGATCCAGCTTTCGATGGTTTCGTTCCCGAGGTCTTGAGCCAGCCAAAGCGGGCGGGTCGCGATCGGAAAGCCGTTGATATAGCCATTGTCTGCGTCGTCGCGCTCACCAATCGCATAATCCAGCGGCATCTCCTCCGGATTGCGGCGGAACGTGAATTCAGCTTCGATGCCCGGCAGGCCAGAGCCCACACCATTGATGGCGCGAATGTCGCCACCTTGCGCCATGAAACCTTCGATCACGCGATGGAACTTGGTGCCCGCATAATCGCCAGACCGGATAATGGTGGAGAACTGCTCGAAATGCTTGGGAGCAACTTCCGGGAACGCTTCGATCAGGATGCGCCCCTTGTTGGTATTGAAAATGAACAGGCGCTCTGGGTCCACGGCACGCCAGCTGGCCCTATCGGCCTTGGCGTCTTCAACCGTATAAGTTGCCGGGGCGTCTTCCGCTGGCGCTGCGCTTTCTGTGGTATCGGCCGTGGCTGTCAGGGCGATGGCGGAAGCGGCAAGCGCGAAAGCGGCAAACTTCATTTTTCATACTTCTCCAGCAGGGCCCGTTTTACGTCGGGCGTTACAAACGGCGTGATATCTCCGCCCAGGCTCGCGATTTCCTTCACGAGCCGAGAGGCCACGGCCTGATGCCTAACATCGGCCATCAGAAACACGGTTTCAATGTCGGGATTCAGTTGCTCGTTCATGGCGGTCATCTGGAATTCGTATTCGAAATCCTGAACCGCGCGCAGGCCGCGCACGATAATGTGTGCTTCACAAGCCTCGGCGAACTTCATGAGCAATCCATGCATCGGCATGACCTTAATATCGGCCAGGCCCGGTCCGTTCATTTTGGCGCACTCCGACCGCACCATGTCGACACGCTCCTGTAGCGGGAACAGGGGTTTCTTGGCTTCATTGATCGCCACGCCGATAATCAGCGTGTCCACCAGCTTGCGGGCGCGGCCAATGATATCAAGATGGCCGTTCGTCGGCGGGTCGAATGTTCCTGGATATAGTCCAACGCGATGCAAAAGCCTGTCCTCCCCGCCTTTCAGGTCCGATTTACGTACGGGATTTAGTCTCCCGCATCTTCGGCATCATCCATAGCGGTTTCAGCGTCTTCCACAAGCCGTGCGACAGAAACCACGCGTTCGCCTTCGGCTGTGCGGAGCACCCAGACGCCCCCCGTCGACCGACCGGCGATGCGGATCTGCTCAACAGGCGTGCGGATCAGCTGGCCTGCATTGGTGACCAGCATGACCTGATCGCCGTCGCCCACCGTGAAGGATTGCGCAACCTTTTTGACCGGCCCCTGCTTCTTGTCGCGTCCCCAGATATTCTGGGCGACAAGGCCTTTGCCGCCGCGCCCGGTGACACGGTAGTCATAGGCCGACGAGCGCTTGCCCATGCCGTCATCGGCAATGGTCAGGATGAATTCCTCGGCGGCGCCAAGTTCGGCAATGCGTTCAGCGCTCAAGGCAGCCTCGTCGACGGCTTCTTCGCCATCATCGTCCGAGACTTCCTCTTCCTCGCCCGTCGCAGCGCGGCGCATCGCGGCGGCATGCTTCAGATAGCCGCGCGCTTCTTCCGACGTAACGTCCATATGACGCAGGATGCCCATGGAGATCACTTCATCTCCTTCACCCAGACGGATACCCCGGACACCGGTCGAATTGCGCCCCGCAAAGACACGGACATCCGGAACGGCAAAGCGGATACACTGGCCAAGCGCTGTGGTCAGCAGGATATCGTCCTTCTCGGAACAGATCTTCACTGACACGATGCCGTCATCATCTTCCAGCTTCATCGCGATCTTGCCGTTGCGGTTCACGCGAGTGAAATCTGACAACTTGTTACGGCGGACCGTGCCGGTCTTCGTCGCGAACATGACGTCCAGCTCATTGCGGGACTCATCGTCCTCCGGCAGCGGCATGACGCTTTCGATACGCTCATCGGCGGCCAGTGGGAAGATATTGACCAGCGCCTTGCCGCGCGAGTTCGGCCCACCAATCGGCAAGCGCCAGACCTTCTCCTTGTAGACCATGCCGGCCGAGGAGAAGAAGAGGACTTCAGTATGCGTGGTCGCCGAGAACACGTCCACGACGAAGTCCTCGTCCTTCATGTTCATGCCCGAGCGGCCCTTGCCGCCCCGATGTTGCGTACGATAGGTCGAGAGCGGGGTACGCTTGACGTAGCCGCCATGCGTCACGGCCACGACCATGTCTTCGACCTCGATCAGGTCTTCGTCTTCCATGTCGATGCCGCCAAAGGCGAATTCCGACCGACGTGGAACAGCGAATTTCTCTTTAACTTCAGAGAGCTCGCCCTTGATGATGTCCAGAACGCGTTGGCGCGACCGCAGGATGCTGAGGAATTCCTCGATCTTCTCGGACAGACCCTTGGCTTCATTGCCAATCTCGTCACGGCCGAGGCCCGTCAGACGGGACAGCTGCAGCGCAAGAATGGAGCGCGCTTGCTCATCGGACAGATAGATCGTGTCGCCGTCGCCCTTGCGGGTCCGGCGGTCCGCGATCAGATCCAGCAGCGGGCCCATATCCATGATCGGCCAAGCTTTCTCGAGCAGAGCTTCGCGGGCTGCATTCGGATCGGGCGAATAGCGTATGATGCGAATGACTTCGTCTATGTTGGCCACGGCCATGGCCAGGCCGACAAGGACGTGGGCGCGGTCGCGTGCCTTGTTCAATTCGTGCTTGGTGCGGCGAACCACGACTTCCTGACGGAAAGCCACAAAGCAATCGAGCACTTTGCGCAGGTTCATCAGCTCCGGGCGACCACCATTCAGGGCCAGCATGTTGACGCCGAAACTGGTTTGCATCTGGCTGAAACGGAAGAGCTGGTTCAGCACCACTTCCGCGCTCGCATCCTTTTTCAGTTCGACCACAACACGAATGCCGTTCCGGTCGGATTCGTCCCGCAGGTCAGCGATGCCTTCGATGCGCTTGTCACGCACGAGTTCCGCGATCTTTGTAATCATCGCGGCCTTGTTCACCTGATAGGGAATTTCGGTCACGATAATGGCCTGACGGCCATTCTTGGCTTCTTCGATATCGGTCTTGGCGCGCATGATCACGCTGCCGCGGCCGGTGGTCATCGCCTTGCGGCTGCCGGACATGCCCATGATCTGGCCGCCGGTCGGGAAGTCAGGACCAGGGACGATTTCGAGCAGGGCGTCTTCATCCAGCGTCGGGTCTTCGATGATTGCCAGTGTCGCGTCGATCACTTCGCCCAGATTGTGCGGCGGGATATTCGTCGCCATACCGACCGCGATGCCGCCAGCACCATTGACCAGCAGGTTCGGATACTGCGCCGGCAGGACAATCGGCTCTTTCTGGGATCCGTCGTAATTGTCCTGGAAGTCGACCGTATCCTTGTCGATATCGGCGAGCAGATAGGTCGCCTCCTTCGTCATGCGGCTTTCGGTATAACGCATGGCGGCTGGTGGATCATTGTCGATCGAGCCGAAATTGCCCTGACCGTCTACGAGCGTCACGCCCATCGAGAATGGTTGGGCCATGCGCACCAGCGCGTCATAGATCGCAGAGTCACCGTGCGGGTGGTAGTTACCCATCACCGCGCCGACGATATTTGCAGATTTCTTGTACGGCTTGCTGGGCGTATTGCCGCCCTCGTTCATCGCATAGAGAATGCGGCGATGAACAGGTTTCAGACCATCCCGCACATCCGGTAGTGCCCGACTCACGATGACGCTCATCGCATAGTCGAGATAGGAGCTTTTCAGCTCGGATTCGATAGAAATCAGCTCAATGCCGTCCGGAAGGAACGCGCTGCCCTCACCGCCATTTTCTGGCGTTTCCGGGTCGTCTGGCGGAGTTGTGTCGTCGCTCATGGAGAATTCGTCCTGGCTACGGTGAAATTAACGGGAATCACCTGTTCCGATACAGGAACATGTCTAGCATCCCGCCATGATTGAAACAAATGCGACAGGGCCAAAATAGCAGTAAATACGGGCGAAATCACCCTAAAACGGGGTCTCGGAAGCAGGGCTCAGCGCCCCGATGGTTTCGAGCGCTTTGCGGACCGCCTCTCTGCGCGTTTTCAGTGCCGGATTTTCAGCGTTCATGTCCAGATTGAACGCGAATGTATATGTACCCGGAGCGCCACCTTCGGTCTGTTCCAGCCAGCCAACATACCAGCCGATATCCGTTTCACCGGGCACACTCTTCCAACCCGTCTTGGCATGGATCGACCAGCCATCACCCGCCTCGGCGAGCATCATCGGAATCGCCTGCTCATAGGTCCGCGCCGAAAGCGGCAAAGTGCGGGCAGACAGTTTCGCGAGAAACACGGCTTGCTCCCGCGCGGAGGTCTTCAGCGGGCCCTTCAGCCAATAGGTCTGAATATCATCCTCGGTGCCCGTGTCAGCGTTCCCATAGCCAAAGCGCGCGAGCCAAGTGCTCAGCGCGACATTGCCGATACGCGGCGTGACCGTCTGGTAAATCCACACCGTGGAACGCTGGAAGGCCGAAGCGAAATCCTGACTTTCATTCCACCCCGGCAAGAACCGCGTCTCACCATCCCACTCAAACCAATCATCGGGGCCGCTGACAGCGCCTGTCTCCAAGGCAATCAGCGTGTGCGGGATCTTGGAGGTCGATGCGGCCACGAAACGCTCAGATGGCCGCTCACCGCTGGTGGTCCATGTTCGACTGTCTTCAAGCCGGTAGACGACGAGCGCCGCTGTATCCGGCGTCAGGGATTCGCTGGCAAGGACAGAATCAAGATTTCCGACCGGGACGATCGGCGGAGACTGGCATGCGCCCAGTAAGGCGACCACAGTCGCCGCCAACCAGTGCGCAGGATGCCAGCCTGCCCGCATAGCGCTAGAACGGGATCTCGTCGTCGAGGTCCTGGCTGAAACTTTCCTGCGGACCGCTCATCTGGCGCGGCGCGCCGGCCTGCCCCTGATAGCCGCCGAAATCATTGCCGGACGACCGGCCACCGCCTTCATTACGGCTGTCCAGCATGGTCAGCGTGGAATTGAAGCCGCGCAGCACGACTTCAGTCGTGTAGCGATCCTGGCCATCCTTGTCCTGCCATTTGCGGGTCTCGAGTTGGCCCTCGATATAGAGCTTGGAGCCCTTTTTGATATAATTCTGGACAACGCGGACAAGGCCTTCGCTGAAAACCGAAACGCGATGCCATTCGGTCTTTTCCTTGCGTTCGCCCGTATTCTTGTCCTTCCACGTCTCGGACGTGGCGAGCGAGAAGCTGGCGACCTGGCCGCCATTCTGGAACTGGCGGACTTCCGGGTCCTGTCCAACATTTCCGACAAGAATGACCTTGTTCACTGATCCTGCCATGGTTCCAACTCCGCTCCGGTCTGTTTCGCTTTCGATTCGAATCCGCTTTTACTCTGCTCAAGGCGGTGTGTCGCCCGCTGCGGTGAAAATTCCCCCGCCTTCGGCATGAAAAAGCAGCGCCCGCTGTATGTTCACATTTTGTTCTTGTCGTCAAGCTGGACTCAAGGCACACATAGGACCTAGCAGATATTTAGTCCCGTTTCGCTGGCGAAACGAGCATCAATCCAGCAGAGAGCCCGTCAATGGCAGAGTCTCCCTTCATCCGCGTGCGCGGCGCCAAGGAACACAATCTCAAGAATGTCGACGTGGATATCCCCCGCGGCGAGCTGGTCGTGATGACCGGCCTGTCTGGATCAGGCAAATCCTCGCTGGCATTCGACACGATCTATGCCGAAGGCCAGCGCCGTTATGTCGAGAGCCTTTCGGCCTATGCGCGCCAGTTCTTGGAGCTGATGCAGAAGCCGGATGTAGAGAGCATTGAGGGCCTGTCGCCCGCTATCTCGATTGAGCAGAAGACGACCAGCCGGAACCCGCGCTCGACTGTTGGTACGGTCACCGAGATTTACGACTACATGCGCCTGCTATGGGCACGCGTCGGCATCCCTTATTCGCCAGCCACCGGCCTGCCCATCGAGAGCCAGACCGTCAGCCAGATGGTCGACCGCACAATGGAACTGCCCGAAGGCACGCGGCTCTACCTGCTGGCGCCTATCGTCCGTGGCCGGAAAGGGGAGTACCGCAAGGAATTCGCCGAATTGCTCAAGAATGGCTACCAGCGGGTCAAGGTCGACGGCGAGTTTCACGAACTGGAAAACCCGCCCAAACTGGACAAGAAATTCAAGCATGACATCGACGTCGTGGTCGACCGGATCGTCGTGCGCGAGGGCATGGAACAGCGCCTCGCCGAAAGTTTCGAGACGGCGATCGGACTCGCCAATGGCATCGCTATCGGCGAATATGCCGATCTCGAAGACGGCGAGACCGAGCCGAAGCGCATCACCTACAGCGCCAATTTCGCCTGCCCGGTCTCCGGCTTCACAATCCCTGAAATCGAACCCCGCCTCTTCTCGTTCAACAATCCCTTCGGGGCCTGCCCGACCTGTGACGGCCTCGGACAGCAATTGAAGGTGGATGCCGGACTGGTTGTTCCGGACAAGGATCTTGACCTGCTGAACGGTGCGATCGCGCCCTGGGCCAAATCGACCTCACCCTACCAGACCCAGACTCTGCAGGCCTTGTCGGCGCACTACCGATTTGACCTGAAGAAGCCCTGGAACAAATTGTCGGAGGACATCCACCAGATGATCCTGTTCGGCACGGGCGAAGAAGAAATCAATTTTGTCTACGATGACGGCATGCGCCGTTATGAGGTGAAGAAGACGTTCGAAGGCGTCATCCCGAACCTTGAGCGCCGCTATCGCGAAACCGACAGCCAATGGGTGCGTGACGAGATCGCGAAATTTCAGGCAGCCGCACCCTGCCCGGCCTGCGGTGGCAAGCGTCTGAAACCTGAAGCGCTGGCGGTGAAGATCGACAGTCTCGACATTTCCGACGCCTCGGTCTTCTCGATCAAGCAGGCACATGACTGGTTCGCTGCCGTTCACAAGTCGCTGACGAAACAGCAGAATGAGATCGCCGGACGCATCCTGAAGGAAATCAATGACCGGCTCGACTTCCTCAATGATGTCGGCCTGGAATACCTCACGCTCAGCCGCGCCTCGGGCACGCTGTCTGGCGGGGAGAGCCAACGCATCCGGCTCGCCAGCCAGATCGGCTCCGGCCTGACCGGCGTGCTCTACGTGCTGGACGAGCCGAGCATTGGCCTGCACCAGCGCGACAATGATCGCCTGCTGGAAACGCTGAAACGCCTACGTGACCTTGGAAACTCCGTGATCGTCGTGGAACATGACGAGGATGCTATCCTGACCGCTGACCATGTTATCGACATGGGACCGGCCGCAGGTGTGCATGGCGGCCAGATCATTGCCGAGGGCACGCCCGATGAGGTGATGGCCAGTCCGAAAAGCCTGACAGCAGACTATCTGAACGGCACCAAGGAAATCCCGATTCCGACGCGCCGTCCGGTCGAGAAAGCCAAGCGCAAGGTGACCCTGAAGGGGGCCACCGGCAACAATCTGAAAAATGTCGACGCCACGATCCCGCTTGGCAGCTTCACCTGCATCACGGGCGTCTCCGGCGGCGGCAAATCCACGTTGATCATCGAAACGCTCTACAAAGCACTGGCTCGCAAGCTGAACGGCGCGTCCAGCCCGCCACAGCCGTACCAAAGCCTTGAAGGCCTGCAGCATCTCGACAAGGTCATCGACATTGACCAGAGCCCGATTGGCCGTACACCGCGCTCTAACCCGGCCACTTATACCGGTGCCTTCGGCCCGATCCGCGACTGGTTTGCCGGACTGCCCGAGGCCAAGGCGCGCGGCTACGCACCTGGCCGGTTCAGCTTCAACGTGAAGGGTGGGCGTTGTGAAGCCTGTCAGGGCGACGGCGTCATCAAGATCGAGATGCATTTCCTGCCAGACGTCTATGTCACGTGCGAAACCTGCAAGGGCAAGCGCTATAATCGCGAGACGCTGGAAGTCCTGTTCAAGGGCAAGTCGATTGCCGACGTGCTGGACATGACCGTGGAAGACGCCGCGAAATTCTTCTCCGCCGTGCCTGCGATTTCGACCAAGCTCGACACGTTGAACCAGGTCGGCCTTGGCTATGTGAAAGTCGGCCAGCAGGCGACGACTTTGTCGGGCGGCGAAGCCCAGCGGGTGAAGCTCGCCAAGGAACTCTCCAAGCGCGCCACCGGCAAGACGCTCTACATTCTCGACGAACCGACGACCGGCCTGCATTTCGAGGACGTTCGCAAGCTTCTCGAAGTGCTGCACTCCCTCGTCGACACCGGCAACACGGTCGTCGTGATCGAGCACAATCTGGATGTGGTGAAAACGGCGGACTGGGTGCTGGACCTCGGTCCTGAAGGCGGCGATGGCGGCGGCGAACTCGTCGCTTATGGCACACCGGAAGATATTGCTGCCTGCACCGACAGTTGGACCGGTAAACACCTCGCCGAGACGTTCCGACGTCAGGACGAGCGCCGCGCCGCGCGCAACAAGCGATTGCGAGCCGAAGGCACGAGCAAGGCAAAGCCTGCCGCCAAACCGAAAAAGGCCGCCGCAAAGGCGCCTGCGAAAGCCAAAGCTGCAGCTAGGCCGAAGGCCAAGGCCCCTGCAAAGGCCGCAACCAAGGCAACGCCAAAAGCCAAGAGCCCGGCAAAGCGGAAATCCCGCACGCCGAGCCCTGCCAAGTAATCGCCTGTCGCGCTAGACGAAGGTTTCGTTGATCGCCGCCGTGTCCGTCCAGTTCGGGTCGGTCTTCGCAGCCAGCGCTGCGGGGCCACCGAACACATGCATCATGATGCCAGCCAGCCCCATATAGATCAGCCCGAAGAAAATCGCGGGGATGATGAATCCCAGCGATGCAAAGGCAGCAAGTATCGCGGCCGGATCGTCCGATCCGCTCTGCATGACCGGCATCAACGCCAGGACAGCGGTCACCGCGAAGACCAGATACAAGACAAAGATGATCGCCATCATGATCAGCGCCAGGATCAGCCAGCTGCCGATCAACGTCCACACCTTGCCTTTGGTGGCGCGCCACGCACTGCCGAACCGAATCTTGCGATCCCGAATGGTCATGGCGGCCGCGGGTGAGAAGCGCACAGCAACCCATATTGCGAACACCATGTAGGCAAGCATGACAATCACCGCCACAGCTCCGGCGGCCAAGGCGCCATCACCGCCCGCGGCGGCTCCGATGATCATGGGGATCATCATCAATATGAACATCCCTATATAAAGCAGGATCAGCAGACCGAACCAGAACAGGCCGACCACGAACAGGCGGCCTTCATCACCGCCAAGCTTCAGGCTGAACCCGTCGGCGCGCATGTAGCGACGCTGGCTGGCGGCTTCGAACATGATCCACATCAGGATACCAAAGACAAAAGAGACCAGATAGCCGAGCGCCACCCGGCCCATATTCTCCAGCATCACCTGATCCATCATGTCGGGATCTTCCATGACGATGGGATTGAACGCAGCACCATAGATGGGCGCCATGAGGTAGAGGCTGAGCCCCTGCACAACAATTCCGATCAGCGCGTATGCCAACGCATACTTCCAGAGAAACCCTTTCGGTCCCCCGGTTTTGCGGAAGTGCCCCATCGCATTCCCGACTGAAAATTCCAGAGTATTCATCAGCTCGCCCTCTCTTTAGCTGAAAGTATCCACACGATACGTATCGTCCACACTGCCGCGCGGGTCATGCCTCGCCGCAAACGCAGCCGGCGCGCCAGCGACATGCATGAGCAGCCCCGACAGGAACAGGCGCGCGATCAGGTAGACGGCCAACACCACGATCACCCCACTGCTCATGAAGGCTGCGGCAATGTCATCGCCAGTCTGAACATTCTCAAATGCTGGCGCCATCATGAACATCATAGGCAACTGGAGCAGTTGGTCGGCGATGCTGACGACGATTCCGCCCACGATGGTGAGGATGAGATATGCACCGAGGATTGGCCAAAACCGGCCACGCGACACGTTCCAGGCATCGAAAAACCGGAAAGCCTTGTCTTTTATGGTGAGACCAAAACACGGTGCCAGCCGCGTCGCGAAAAACGCGTAGAAAAAAAACAGCACGATCCAGAGCCCGAATGCACCCAGGATCGTACCCACGACGCGGCTCGCGATCTGTGACTCGGTAACGCCATCGGCCGCAAGCCCCACTGCCGTGGACACGGCCCCAAAGAACATGAGCACTGGTACAATGATGAACAGGGTTTGCATCACGGCCCAACAGAGTCCGACCGCCATCATTCGTATTTCATCCCCTCCGAAACCGAGGGAAAATCGCTCATCGCGAACATATCGCCGTTGCGACGCGGCTTCGAACATTGCCCAGATGATCCAGCTGCCGAGCATGGCGAAGACCGCCCACCCGACCAGTGGCTCCATCGCACCCAATATCGCGGCGAATACGGCTTGAGGGTCCCCCCGACCGACCGAGGCCTGCTCCAGCATTTCTATGGTCTGGAATACTTGTAAAAAATCGTCTTTGGCGAAAATCAGGATCGCCAAGCTGAACAGGGTGAACACACCGGCAAAGGCGAGAGGAAAGACCCAGAGAAAGCTCCGCACATGCGCCGCACGGAACGCGAACATCAGCGCGCCATCAAATGAAAACCGGCTTGGCATGTGGCAGAGCCCCCCTGAACTGCTTATCAGGCGTCAGGATAGGACGATTTAGATGACAGGTGCAATCATTCGCTTGGCTCGGCACCAGGGTGCAGCTGGTGCAGGGTGGCCACCGCCAGGCCATGTCCGCCAAGCAGGAACGGCACCAGCAGGGCCATGCCAATCGCGCCTGACAGGAAGGCCCCAATGGCGCTATCGCCCCAGATATCCCGCAAGGTCCAGTTGATCAGAACCGCCACAGCAAATGGCAGGATGTGTGTCGCCAGTCCCGCGAGACCGAGTTTCACAGCGTGGCCCTTGGTCCATGGCCATGTGCGAAACACCAGTGTCTGGCCCGTCGCAACCGTTGCAGCGCCAACCAGCAACAGACGCAATGCCATGAAGAACAGTATGGCTGCACCCGCCAGACAGGCAAGGATCAGCACCGCGCCATAAGCGGTCGGCAGCATGTCGATCAGCGCGGCCTGCACGACTTCTGGTGGCGTCTCCGCATCAACATCCACCCGACCGGAAGCCTTGAGCAGGATTCCGGGCAGAATCAGGAGGAAGAACCCGATGAAGACACCCACAAACAGGAATGCCACGTAGATCGCCAGATTTGCATGGGCGAGGCGCAATCGGTCTCCCGTCCCGGTGTCCAGCATGGCGCGGTACACAACTAGCGAAAATTCGATGCCGACTACGAACACGACCAGCGCAGCAATGGCCGGCGCTGCATCGCCCATTGAAGACCCAGGTCCCACGGCGAACGTGTAAACCCCGCCTGCCACAATCAGGGCCAGCATGATGACCAAGCTGGGCCGCGCCGCTTTCAGCGCAAGGGACCAAGCCTCTGAAACAAGGCTGGGAATGGAGAGGTCACGAGTCATATCCGACTCCTTACACGCCTCACCGCGCGCTCGCCACGAGGAATCACGGCAAACGCCATCTTGACGGAGGGGCCGTCGCCCCGCACATCCGGCCCATGAGCATCAAACCCATTCATATTATCGGCGGCGGCATGGCCGGGTCGGAGGCCGCCTGGCAGGCCGCAAATGCAGGCGTGCCCGTCATCTTGCACGAAATGCGCGGCGTCAAAGGCACTGATGCGCACCAGACCGACAAACTGGCGGAGCTGGTCTGTTCCAATTCGTTCCGGTCGGACGATCACGTCTCGAATGCCGTCGGCGTGCTGCATGAGGAAATGCGCCGCGCGAATGGCCTGATCATGCATACGGCAGCCGAGCACCAAGTGCCCGCCGGCAGCGCGCTGGCCGTGGACCGCGAAGGTTTTGCAGAAGCTGTCACTGCCAAGCTGGAAGCCCATCCGAACGTCACCATCATCCGCGAGGAAATCGACGGTATCCCGCCCGAAGACTGGGACAGCGTGATCGTGGCCACCGGGCCGCTCACCTCGCTCAAGCTCGCGGAAGCCATCCACGCCCATACTGGCGAGGATGATCTCGCTTTCTTCGACGCCATCGCGCCAATCGTCTATTTCGACTCCGTCGACATGACCAAGGCTTGGCGCCAGAGCCGCTATGACAAGCCCGGACCCGGCGGTGACACAGCGGCGTATATCAACTGCCCGCTGGATGAAGACCAGTACAATGCCTTCATCGACGCGCTGATCTCGGGCGAGAAGACCGAGTTCAAGGAATGGGAAAAAAACACGCCTTACTTTGAAGGCTGCCTGCCGATTGAAGTCATGGCAGAGCGCGGTCGCGAGACGCTGCGATTCGGACCGATGAAACCGGTCGGCCTGACCAATCCACACCAGCCGGACATCAAGGCGCACGCCATCGTCCAGCTGCGCCAGGACAATGCCCACGGCACCTTGTGGAACATGGTCGGCTTCCAGACCAAGCTGAAATATGGCGCGCAGACCGATATCTTCCGGATGATCCCCGGCCTCGAAAAAGCAGAGTTTGCGCGGCTTGGCGGCATCCATCGCAATACGTTCCTGAATTCGCCGAAACTGCTCGACGAGCAGCTGCGCATGAAAACCCTGCCGCGCTTGCGCTTTGCTGGCCAGGTTACCGGCGTCGAAGGCTATGTCGAAAGCGCGGGCATGGGCTTGCTCGCCGGTCGCTTTGCCGCGGCAGAGCGCCTTGGCCGTCCATTGGCGCCGCCGCCCGAGACGACCGCACTCGGCTCGCTAATCCGCCACATCACCGGCGGACACCTTGAAGGCAAGGCGACGTTCCAACCGATGAACGTGAATTTCGGCCTGTTCCCTGAGATCACCGATTTCCCCAAACACGGGCCCGACGGCAAGCGCCTGCGCGGCAAGGACAAGGGCCGCGCCAAGAAACGCGCGCAGGCCGTACGCGCACTGGAAGACTTTGATTCCTGGCTGTCGGCCACCAGCCTGGTCCCGGCAGAATAAACATGCGCCTCGCCGTCACAGAGCCCGGCGTGCCCGAGATTTTCCATTCGCTACAAGGCGAGGGCGTCTCGGCCGGCAAGCCGAGTGTATTTGTGCGCTTTTCCCAGTGTAACCTGCACTGCCTCTGGTGCGACACGGCCTATACATGGAATTTTCTGGGGACCGAGTTTGCTCATCGCGATGACCTGCCGGGCGCCCCGAAAAAATTCGACCGCACAGCAGAGACCGTCGATGTATCTGTCGACGCCCTGACCGAGAGACTGATCAGCCAGCCTTGCCGCCGCATCATCTTCACCGGTGGTGAACCTTTGCTGCAACAACGCGAACTCGGTGAGTTAATCCAAAATCTCAAAACCTTCGACCCAGAGTTCTATATCGAGATCGAAACCAATGGCACGATCAAGCCTATTGGTCTCGCGGCGGAGCTGATCGACCAGTTCAATGTCTCGCCGAAGCTGGCCCATTCCGGCAATTCGGCCTCAATCCGTCTCAGGCCCGAAGTGCTCGACTTCTATGCGAGCGACCCGCGCGCGAACTTCAAGATCGTCGTCGCAAACCCGTCAGACCTCACAGAAGTTCACGCCCTTGTTGCACAATCCGGTATGCCCACCGGTCGCGTATGGCTGATGCCCGAGGGCCGTACGCCCGCCGAACTTCGTGCGCGAGAAACATGGCTTGCCGAGGCATGTCTTGAAGCTGGCTACAATTTCACTGACCGCCTGCACATCCATCTGTATGGCGATACACGCGGCACCTGAGCCTTATTTGGCCAGCATCCACACAGCCATTGCGATCATCATCAGGTTTTCGGTCAGGGAGACAAAGCCCAGCGGCACATTGCTGTCTCCGCCGACGCAGGCGCATTTCAGGTCTCGCTTCTCGATATAGACCGCACGGAAAACTGATACCGCACCAATCGTGCCGATGAACAGGGCGACCGGCGCCGCCAGAAAGATCAATGCGCCGGCAATCATCAGCACGCCTGCCAGCAATTCCGCAAACGGATAGATATCGGCATACCTGACCCATTTGCGTGCCAGCAGATCGTAGCCGAGAAATGAGTTCGAAAAGCTCTCAAGATCCCGCAATTTCTGGATGGCCAGGATGCACATGCTGATCGCGATGAACCATTCCGCTGCGCGGACGGTCAGCAAGCTGCCATAGGTGGCCCAGCTGACAGCTAGCGCCATCAGCGCAGCCGACGCGAAGATGGCGATGACCGGCTTATAGGTTTTCTTGTCCTTGTCCTTCACAGGCTGGCCGAAGAATTCCTTCAAGGCGTCGTATCCGCCGATCCGCTTTCCGTCGATGAAAGTCTGAGGCGTCGTCTTTACATCATGCTCTCGCTTGAAGGCATCGGTCTCCTCGCGGCTGGTCAGGAGATGATCATCCACCACATACCCTTTGCGGTTCAGAAGCGCCCGGCTTTTCAGCCCGAACGGACAGACATGCGACGGTGTTTTCATCCGGTAGAGATGGGCGACGGGTTTGGTCGTAGACATGGGAAACTCCGATTGTGGACTTCAGACCTTGCCTATATAACCCCCGTACCATGGTACGGTTGCAACACGATCTTCAAATCTCGATTGGAAAATTGGCCAAAGCTGGAGGCGTAGGTGTGGAAACCGTCCGCTATTATCAGCGTCTGGGTCTGATGCCGCTACCGGAGCGCCCACAAGGCAGCGGCGTCTCAGGTGGCATCCGCCAATATGGCCGTGCAGATATGGAACGCCTTCGCTTCATTCGCTCTGCGCAGGCCGCCGGCTTCACGTTGAAGCAAATTGCCCGCCTGATCGAACTCGACGCGATGACAGACCGCACGGAAGCCAGACAAATGGCAACAGATCGCCTCAAGGCGCTGGATGCCCAGATCAACGAGCTACAGCAGGCCCGGGCGTCATTGAAACGGCTTGCGGAAGAATGTGCATATGAGGATGGCGGCCCATGCCCCATCTTGAAGGCGTTCGAGCCCTAGACCTTGCCGCTACGGACCGCCTGCAGCACGCAGAGCCGTTTCTGGATCGCGTTCGGCGTCTTGCCCTCGGTGTAGAGTTTGCGCAGCCGGAAATGCGCAATGGCTGGCCGGATCGGCTTCGGTGCAGGCGGCAGGATCGGGCCGAATGCCTTGGAGTCAGAGCGGCGAGCGGCGGCAAAATAGGGCGCGACGTTCCGGATTTCCTCAGCCCAGTTATGCATCGGCGTCAGCACATGCGCCGCCGTCAGCGCAAGCCAGCCTTCCGGTTCCAATGCCCGGTCCTGCGCTTCAAAGGCAGCCTGATAACCATCAATCAGATCCTGCAAGGCGCGTGTTTTCAGGCGCCCGGCCTCGATCTCTTCTTTCAAGGCCCGCGCGACGTCATGTTCGCGCACTTTGCCCATTTCAATTTCGGAAATTGCATCCCGCCACCATTGGAACCGGATCAGGCCAAGACCCTCTTCCGAAACCACCAGGCGCACCCGTGCCAGCTCGTATGCCAGCGCATAAAGTGCCGTCAGCGCCTGTCGCTGATCGTCCTTCGCATAGCGGCTGGAAATCCAGCGGTCTTCGTCTGCCCGCAGAATCCGCTTGTCGATTGCGGCCCATTGAGATTTGGAAAGAGGGCTAGTCTGGTTTGACATGCAACCCATATGTGGGAAGACGCGTAATTAGACCAGATACTTTGCTGCAAGAAAGGACGCCCAAAATGGCATTTTCCCTCCCTGATCTCCCATACGGACGCGACGCCCTGGCGCCGCACATCTCCGAGGAGACCTTGAACTTTCACCACGGCAAGCACCACGCCGCTTATGTCAACAACCTCAACGGCCTGATCGAGGGCACCGACCTCGAAAACGAGTCGCTCGAATCCATCATCAAGAAAGCCGCAGCCGATAGCGGCAAGGCCGGCCTGTTCAACAATGCGGCCCAGGTCTGGAACCACACATTTTACTGGCACTGCATGAAACCGGGCGGCGGCGGCAAACCGCACGGCAAAGTGGCAGAACTGATCGACCGCGACCTGGGCGGCTACGACCAGTTCGTGAAGGACTTCAAAGCAGCAGGCGGCGGTCAGTTTGGCTCCGGTTGGGCCTGGCTGGTCTACAAGGGCGGCAAGCTGCACATCACCAAGACCCCGAACGCGGAAACGCCGGTCACAGATATCGACGCTACGCCGATCCTGACCATGGATGTCTGGGAGCACGCATACTACCTCGACTACCAGAACAGCCGCCCGAACTATATGGGCGCTTTCCTGGACAATCTCGTGAATTGGGATTTTGCGAACCAGAATCTCGCTGACGCGGGCGCCTGATTTGGGGTAAGGTCCTCTCGTCATATGGACGAGGGGACCGCCCATGTTTTGTACAAATTGCGGACAGAAGCTGGGAGATGGCCACCGCTTCTGCGCCAATTGCGGAACCGCTGTTACAGACGGCGCACACTCCGCCTCACCGCCATCCCTCCCTGCACAGAATGTTGATCCCAGCGTCGATTGGCGCAATTCGATGAATGTGGGAGAGATCATCAACCATCCCGATGTTCGAGCACGGGTCGTCCAAGTCACCGGGGCGACTCCCCAAGGGATGACCGCAGAACAGTTCTTCAAATATGCCGAGCCCGTCATGGCGGCGGCTGGCGCGGGCGGGGTCCCGCTGGCCGCGATGAAAGACATCGCCATCCCGCTTTATGCCAAGCTCGGCCTCAAGATGGACCGCGAACTGTCGCAAGGCTTTCGCAACACGTTCGGCGAAACGCTCGCTGCCGTGGTCTGTTCGCTCGCCAGCCGCAGCCAGCCAATCGTGGATATTTCAGAGGCAGGCGATGGCTGCATCATCAATTCCAAAATGGCCTCTTCTGTCTGGTCCTGGGAGGGCAACATGATCATCACTTTGGAATCCCGTGAGGAAGGCACATTGCTGAAAGGCACGATTACCGTGCCCGGACAGGCATTTGATTGGGGCCGATCCAAGCGCGTGCTGCAAAATCTGATCGATGACGTCCAGCGCTATCGCGTCTGACCTGCGCGCTCTCGGGCGAAAGCTGGGCGGCCCCCCTTCCATTTAGTCACAATTTGGCTTATGTGCAGCGCAACACGACGCTCCGGGCATGGAATTCGCCCGGCCCGCCAAAAGTGCACTAAGGCACTGAACGCGGGAAACTGCGGCCACCAAGGCCGCCGGGTTGAATCAGAAACCATTCCAGGAACCATAACATTGACTGACGTAACATTTGCAGACCTCGGCCTTGGGCCGAACGTACTTAAGGCTGTGGAAGAGGCAGGCTATACCACGCCCACGCCGATCCAGGCCGAAGCCATCCCCCATATCCTCGCCGGCGGCGACGTCACAGGCATCGCGCAAACCGGCACCGGCAAGACGGCGGCCTTCGTGCTCCCCATGATCCATCGCCTTGCGCGCGGACGGGCGAGGGCCCGCATGCCCCGTTGCCTGATCCTCTGCCCGACGCGCGAACTGGCCGCGCAGGTGGCCGAGAATTTCGAGAAATATGGCAAGCACCTGAAACTCACCATGGCCCTGCTCATTGGCGGTGTCAGCTTCAAGGAACAGGAAGGCCTGCTCCAACGCGGTGTCGACGTACTGATCGCCACACCGGGCCGCCTGATGGACCAGTTCGAACGCGGAAAGCTGCTGCTGATGGGGGTCGACTACCTCATCATTGACGAAGCCGACCGCATGCTCGACATGGGCTTCATTCCCGACATCGAGAAGATTGTCTCCAAAATTCCGGCGAAACGGCAGACTCTGCTATTCTCGGCAACCTTCCCGACCGATATTCAGAGACTGGCGAAGACCTTCCAGCGCGACCCGGTCAAGATCGAAGTTGCCCGTCCGACGGACGCCGCCAAGACGATCACGCAGCACGTGGTCCACATTCCGACTAATGACGCGAAGGCCAAGCGCACCGCGCTGCGCCGCGTGATCGAGTCCCGCGACGTGAAGAACGGCATCGTCTTCTGTAACCGGAAGGTCGAAGTCGATATCGTCGCGGCCTCTTTGCAAAAGCATGGCCACGACGCCGCCGCCATTCATGGCGACCTGCCACAGGCCTTCCGCACCCAGGTGCTGCAGCGTTTCCGTGACGGCGACCTGAAGCTGCTCGTAGCGTCGGATGTCGCCGCACGCGGGCTAGACATTCCGGACGTCGGGCATGTCTTCAACTATTCGCCGCCACCCAAAGACGAGGATTATGTTCACCGGATCGGGCGGACCGGCCGCGCCGGGCGTACGGGCGAAAGCTTCACGGTTGTGTCACCGTCGGACGAAAAATCCTGGGGCTTTGTCCTCAAGATGATCCAGCAGGATGTCGAGGACTATATGCCCGAGGGCCTGCTTGAGGAACTCGGAGACCTGCCACCGGATGAAAGTCGCAGCCGCGGACGTTCCCGGTCAGGCAGTCGTGACGACAAATCACGCGGCGGTCGCTCGCGCAGCCGTCGGCGCGACGAGAACACCGACAAGCTGGAAGAGGCAACTCCCGCCGAGTCCAAGCCTAAAGCCAAGGCCGAAGAGCCCAAGGCAAAGACTGAACCGAAGTCTGATGCCCAGACCGATGATCGCCCGGAAGAGAAGCCAAAGTGCGAGCGTGCGGCGAAGCCAAAACGCGATCGCGAACGGGACCGCAAGCGCAAGGATGACGACCCTATCCTCGATCCGGCTCCTGAAAAGGTCAAAGGCTTCGGCAGCGATATTCCAGCATTCCTGAAACGCTAGTTCGAACAGACCGCAAAAGAAAAAGCCCGCCAGCATTGCCGGCGGGCTTTCTTGTTTCCGGAAACAGAGCCTAGCGCTTGATGCGGCCTTTCACCTGACCCCGGAACTTGTCGCCATAAGGCGGGCGCATCATGGCCAGCATCTCACTGCCTATTTGCGTGTACACTGACTTCTTATGACTGAACTCCATGAAGCCGTCCCGACCGTGATAGCTGCCCATGCCGGATGGACCAACGCCGCCAAAGGGCAGGTCTTCCTGCGCGACATGGAAGATGACGTCATTCACGGTTACGCCCCCCGACGTCGTGTTGTTCAGCACATAGTCCTTCTCGGTCGAGTCCTCACCAAAATAGTAAAGCCCAAGCGGCCGGTCATGCGCGTTTACATATGCCACCGCATCTTTTGTTTCACCATAAGACTTGATGGGCAGGATCGGGCCGAAAATTTCATCCTGCATAACTTTCAGATCATCGCCCGGATTGACAATAATGTGCGGCGGGATCTTGCGGTGCGGCTGTTGGGAGAAGTTCTCGCTCGCCGGATTGATTTCGTGGACCTCCGCGCCCTTTTCGCGGGCTTCCTCGATATAGCTCATGATCCGGTCATAATGGCGCTGGTTCACGACTGACGTGTAGTCGTCATTGTCTTTCAGGCCCGACGGATACATCGTCTCAATGGCTTTGGTCGCCGCGCCCACAAATTCTGCGGTCTTTTCCTGCGGCACGAAGGCATAGTCTGGAGCCAGGCAGATTTGGCCTGCGTTCAAAGTCTTGCCCGCCATGATACGGCTTGCCGCTTTTTCCATATTGGCCGACCGCCCGAGGATGACCGGGCTTTTCCCGCCAAGCTCCAGCGTCAGCGGCACGAGATTGTCTGCTGCGGCGCGCATGACGTGGTGCGCAATCGACGTCGCGCCCGTGAAGACCATATGATCAAAAGCAAGCTTGGAGAATTCCGCGCCCACTTCCGGACCGCCCGTGATGACCGCCACTTCTTCTTCGTCATAATACTGACCAATCAGCTGTTTCATCAGCTCTGAGGTCGCCTCGGTGAATTCCGATGGCTTGATCATCGCGCGATTGCCAGCAGCGAACACGCCCGCCAGCGGCGCGAAGGTCAAATTGACCGGGAAGTTCCAGGGGCTGATCACACCGATCACGCCCTTTGGCTGGAACTGAAGCTCCGCGCGCGAGCCGAGCAAGCCAAGCGGAAATTCGACCTTGCGTTTCTCAGGCCGCATCCATTTGGCGACATGCTTCTTCGAGAATTTGAGCGCGCCGATAGACCCGGCAATATCGGTCAAATTTGACTGGTCCACAGATCGATGGCCAAAATCTTCCCGCATGGCTTCGGCCAGAGCGTCGCCATGCGTCACCAGGAGGTCGATGGACTTGTCCAGCCATTCGATTCGTTTCGAAACGGAGGGAATGCCGTCGCGAATATGTGCGGCTTTCTGGCGGCTCAGTATCGAGCTCATGCCGGATCCGGTAGCACTATCTAGGGCCATGTATTTCTTCCTTTGGGTCGTTTCCTCACCTGAGTGTAACGCGCATTGACCCCTGAACAAAATAAAAAACATTTCCGTTGGGTCAGGCGTTCACGCGGGCCAGACGACACAATAGGGTGGCAAAAAATGTCCATCGGGAGCGGAACACATGGCCTACACAAAAATTTCCTATGAGCTGAAAGGCGACATCGCCGTCATCAGCTTTGATGATCCAAGCACGCTGAATGCCTGCGGCGTCGATACAGCGCAGGAATTGCTCCACGCATTCGAAGTGGCAGCGGACGAGGCGCGTTGCACTATTCTGACCGGCTCAGGTCGTGGCTTCTGTTCCGGCGCGAATCTCGGCCCCGGCGGTCTCAGCGTACAACTCAGCCATGAAGGCTCCAAGCCAGATGCGGGGCGCGCCCTCACAACGCACTACAATCCGCTGATGCAGGCCATCAAGGAACATCCGCATCCGGTCATTACTGCCGTGAATGGTCCCGCTGCTGGCGTCGGCTGTTCACTCGCACTTGTTGGCGACATCGTGGTTTGCGCCCAGAGCGCCTATTTCCTTCAAGCCTTCCGCCGCATAGGCCTCGTACCAGATGGCGGATCGACCTGGCTTCTGGCCCGCACGATCGGCCGCGTGCGCGCAATGGAAATGGCGCTGTTCGGCGATAAGGTCCCTGCGGAAAAAGCGTTGGAATGGGGCATGGTCAATCGCATCGTTGAGGATGACCAATTGATGCCCACGGCTTTGGAAATGGCCGAGAAGTTGGCAACCGGCCCGACCATCGCCCTGTCTCTGGCACGCGAGCTGATCTGGAAAGCCTGCGAATCCGATTTCGATGAGGCCATCTATGACGAGCGCATCGCTCAACGCACTGCGGGGCGCACGGATGACTTCAAGGAAGGCGTTACCGCATTCCTCAAGAAACGCCCGGCAGAGTTTAAAGGGAAGTAGCCGGAAGGTTTATTTTTTGCCGTCCGTTTTCTCTTAACAATTGCGAAACGGCTTTGTCATATCCCTGTCCAAATTGGACGGGGACATTTCAATGACGACGGAATACCGATTGATTCACTTCAATTGCGCGCGCCCATTAGGCGCGTTCAACATGGAGAATGAATTCGTCCGGGTATTCATGGCAATTTTGCCCCGTATCTTCACTGACGCGGACTCGTTTGACGGCATGCATTGGCATACGCACGGCATCCGGCGCCCAAATGGTGACTGGTATGGCATGCAAGATGCCTTTCCTTATCCCCGCGACATGGCTGCGCCGGATGTGTGCACCATGGCTGGCTGGACATCGATCGAAGCCCTGAAAGAGTTCTCTTATAGTGGACGCACACACCCACCCGGGATGCGCCGTCTGTCCGACAGTCTGGACCGCAGTGACGGGGCCAGCTTCGTACTCTGGTGGGCCCCGCGGGGTGAGCGCTTCTCGATGCAGGATGGCTGGGAGAGGCTGCAATCCCTGAGGCAGAACGGTCCGACAGAATCTGCGTTTTCCCTTGAGCGCCCGATCAGCAAACCGGTGGCAGCCTGATGCTGACACGGAGACTTGCACTCGGGCTTTTGGCGTCGATCCCATTGGCGGCGTGCGCCTCGTCGCCTGCGCCAGATGCCCGCCATATCTATCTGGTCCGCCACGCAGAGAAAGCCGCCGGAGACGATCCGGACCTGACGGTTGTCGGTCGGGCCAGGGCTGATATTCTCGCAAACGAATTGAAGCAGGCCGGCCTTACAGCGATCTACTCAACCGATACCCGGCGCACGCGACAGACAGCTCTTCCAATTGCCAAGGCCACTGGCCTCACCGTGCTGCCCTATGACGCCGGCAATCTGGAGACCTTTGCGAACATGCTCCGCTCGACGCCCGGAAACATCCTCGTCGTGGGTCATTCCAACACCACGCCCGAACTCGTCAAAGCACTCGGCGGCAAACCCGGCGCGCCGATTGTCGAGGCCACTGAGTATGACCGCCTTTATGTACTGACTTCCAAGGGCCGCGGATTCCAGACAGAAATCCGCCGCTATGGAAACTAGCTCCGTCAGGCTGGAAGGCCCAGCCGATAGACGCCCTTGAACACATCCGGATCCTCGACAGGTTTGCCTTTCCGATAGATCAAGACTGTGCCCGCCTTGTGCAGGCGCACGGCTTCTGCCCGCACATCCTTCAGCACACGTTGAAAATTCGCATCACTCACGGCGCGCGCCGCCTGTTCAGCACTGATCGTCTTGCCTGGACCAGCTTCTGCGGTCAGGTCCAGGATAGCCTGCTTGACCGGGTTCGCTTTCTCCTCGCTCACCAGTCCACCGCCGCATAAACGAGTTGCTGCAATTGTGGCCTGATCGGATAGGTGCCTGAAGGGATCATCTGTGTCGCCTGGATGACGACCATTTCTTCTTCGGGATCAATCCAGAAGAAGGTGGACGCAAGGCCACCCCAGCTGAAATTGCCCAGACTGGAAGGCTGCATCGAGGCAACCGGATCAGTCAGCACAGAGCCCCCGAGCCCGAAACCATTGCCTTCCATCCGCGCTTCGGAGAACGTCTTGTCTCCCATCTCCTTGATCGTCTTGCCATCCGGAAGATGATTTTGGCGCATGAACTCCCACGTCTTCGGGCTGATGATGCGGGCGCCGTCCAGCGTACCGCCACGCATCAGCATCAGGCAGAAACGGTGATAATCCCGCACGGTAGAGGCCAGACCGCCGCCAGCATTCAGTAGTTTCGGACGCTTGCTATAGAGCTTCGATTCCTTGCCAGCGGCATCGGACATCGATATCTCGCCAGTCAACGGATGCTTGTTGTAGCATGCCATCAACCGGTCAATCTTGCTCTCCGGCACCCAGAAGTCGGTATCATCCATGCCAAGTGGACCAAAAATACGTTCCCGGAAGAACTCATCGAGAGGTTGCCCCGCAACGATTTCGACAATCGCGCCGAGCACGTCAATGGAATGCCCATATCCCCATTGTGTACCAGGCGAGAAGGAGAGCGGCAGTTTCGCGATCCGCTGGCTCATTTCCAGCAAGGTTTCGGTCGGCGCACCGATCTTGTGCTTGCGATAGATCGCGTCAGGTTCGTCCTGCATCAGGAAGCCGTACGTGATTCCCGATGTATGCGTGAACAAGTCCAGGATTGTCATCGGGCGGTCAGGTGCGCGGGTCGTATAATCCTCGCGATTGCCTCCGTCGAAAACCTGGACGTCCGCGAACTCGGGAATGAAGCGCGACACTTCATGGTCCAGGCGCAACTTGCCCTCCTCAAACAGCATCATCGCCGCCAGCGACGTGACTGGCTTGGTCATGGAATAGATTCGGAAGATCGTATGCGGACCGATCGGTTCGCCTTCGCCAATATGCGTGGTGCCGGAATAATCCTCCAGCGCCACCTCGCCCCCGCGTGACACCAATGTCGCCACGCATGGTAATTTGCCTCGGTCGATATAGTTCTGCTGGAAATATTGCGGAATGGCTGCAAGCCGTTCGGCATTCAGGCCCACATCATGCGGGTCGGTCAAATCGTGTTCGAACATGGCTTAAAGTCTCCCGGCTTTGGCCGCCTTGGCCAATTCGCGTGCGATGATGATCTGCTGGATCTGGCTGGTGCCTTCATACAGGCGGAAGATGCGCACGTCGCGGTAGAATCGCTCGATGCCATAGTCGGAGACATAGCCTGCGCCGCCAAACACCTGCACCGCACGATCAGCCACCCGGCCGCACGCCTCGGTGGCAAACAGTTTCGTGGAAGAGGCGAGTAGGGTGACATCCTCGCCCGCATCGCGCCGACGCGCGGCGTCCATGATCATGCATTCCGCCGCATAAGTCTCAGCTTGACTGTCAGCGATCATCGCCTGGATCATCTGGTGGTTCATGATGGCCGTGCCGAATTGCTTCCGCTCGAGGGCATAATTCACCATCTCGCGGATCAGGCGTTTCGACACGCCCGTCGCTACGGCTGAGATGTGCAGGCGTCCCTTGTCGAGCACGCTCATCGCAACCTTGAAGCCTTCGCCTTCCTTGCCGATGATGTTCTCGGCTGGCACGCGGGCATCTTCGAAGATCACGTCACAAATGTGCGCGCCCTGCTGGCCCATCTTCTTTTCCGGCACGCCAACCGACACGCCCGGTGTGTCGCGCTCCACGACAAAGGCTGACACGCCCTTTGGGCCCGGCGTATCCACATCGGTCCGCGCCATGACTGTGAACAGGTCCGCCTTGTTGGCATTGGTGATGTAGCGCTTGGTGCCGTTCAGCACATAATGATCGCCGTCACGGATTGCCTTTGTGGTCAGACTGCCCGCATCAGAGCCCGCTTCCGGCTCGGTCAGCGCAAAGCTCGCAATCAGATCGCCTGACGCGATGCCCGGCAGCCATTTTTCCTTCTGCGCGTCGGTCCCGAACAGGACGAGCGCCTGGCTCCCAATACCGATATTCGTGCCGGCCACACTGCGGAAGGCTGGAGAGGTCTGGCCGAGTTCAAACGCCACCAGCGCCTCGGTCTCCATGTCCAGCGCGAGGCCGCCATACTCTTCCGGCACCGCAATGCCGAACAGGCCGAGATTCTTCATCTCATCGACCACAGCCTGCGGAACTTCGTCCTCGTCGCCCACTTGCGCCTCGATCGGCACGCATTTCTCGGTCACGAAGCGGCGGACCTGCTCGATCAGCGCCGCGCGGATTTCGGCATCGAATGCCATACGATTTCCTCCGATTATATACCTTCCCGCGTAATCTATGCCCCAACGGCACGCTTGTCGAAGGGTGACTGTGCGGTATCGTGCCGGAAAAACAGCAGGGAGGCGGAATGACCGCAGAAACAGTCCAAACCGGGGAGTTTGCCGGCTGGCAGACATGGCCCGACGAGCCGTTTGAACACGATGCCGCCGGTCCGTTCTATTTCAAGATTGACGATGATGGCCCGGTCGCGGCCTTTCGGGCACAACGCAAGCATATGAATGCGGGCGGCGTGATGCATGGCGGCTGCCTGATGGCGTTCGGTGACTTCTCCCTGTTCGCGATCGCGCATGACGGCATGGAGGGCGAATATGGAGTCACGGTCGCCTTCACGTCTGAATTTCTGGATGGCGCGCTGGAAGGCGAATATATCGAGGCGCGCGGCGAAGTGCTCCGCAAGGGGGGCTCCATCACCTTCGTGCGCGGCCTTGTCACCGCGAATGGCCGACCCGTCCTCAACTTCTCCGGCACAATCAAGAAACGAAAGAAACGCACATGAGCCACCCGCCATATCAGGATCTCTCGCGCTCCATTGAAGGCAAGACCGCACTCATTACCGGCGCCGCCAGCGGCATGGGCCGCGCCACCGCCCACCTGTTCGCCCGCCAAGGCGCCAACGTCGCCGTGACAGACCTCAAGCAGGAAAATGTCGATGTCGTTGTTCAGGAAATCCGTGATGCTGGCTTCGCCAATGTGCAGGGCTGGGCGCTGGACGTAAGCGACAAGGACGCGATCAAGCGCGTCGTGGACGAGACGGCCGCGCATTTCGGCGGGCTGGAAATTCTCGTGAACAATGCCGGCTTCGCCAGGATGGCTGACGTTGCCGAGGAAAGCTATGAAGACGCATGGGCCGACAGCATCAATGTCATGCTGACCTCCCACCAGCGCGCCATCCGCGCAGCGCTCCCTTACATGCGCAAGGCAGGCTTTGGTCGCATCGTGAATATTGCGTCCACGGAAGGCCTTGGCGCCACGCCGGGCAATTCACCCTATGTCGCAGCCAAACATGGCGTCATCGGCCTGACCCGCGGGCTCGCCGTCGACCTTGGTCGTGAAGGCATCACCGTCAATGCGATCTGCCCCGGCCCGATCCATACGGGCATCACCGCTGGCATCCAGGACGAGCACAAGGAAATCTACGCCAAGCGCCGCGTGCCTTTGCGCCGTTACGGCATCCCGGAAGAGGTGGCCAATATGACGCTATCTCTCGTCCTGCCAGCGGCCAGCTTCCTGACCGGCGTGCATATCCCGGTCGATGGCGGGATGAACATCAAGAACGCCTAGCCCGCAAAACCGCGTGCCTTCATGGCGTCGTACCAGCGACCGAGATTCTCGTGCTCCTTGTGCGGCGCCCATTTCATCACGCGGCAGAAGCCACAGGTGATGAACAGCGTAATGTCCGCAATCGAGAACCGGTCGGCCGCGAGATATTCGTGGTCGGCAAGGTGGGCATCAAACCGCTCAGCCATGCGCTTGGCGTTCTTCTCACCCTTGGCAGCGGCCTCGGCGCTCTGCGGGACTTCCAGCGGCGCCATCATCTCATGCGCATTGCGGAACCAAGTCGCGAACTGCACCATGAACATCAGCTCGACCCGGCGATCCCACATCTCGATCAGGGCCTTTTCCTTCGCGTCCGTTCCCATCAGGTTCGGCTCCGGGAAGACATTCTCGAAATAAGTACAAATCGCCCGGCTTTCGGTGACCTTGGTCCCATCATCCAGCACCAGCGCCGGCACCTGCGCAAACGGAGAGACCTCGCGATATTCCTTCGTCCGGTGCTCCTGTTTCATGATGGAGACTTCTTCCAGATCCACCGCGTCCAATTTGCCTTTCGCGCGCAGGAAAAAGACAACCCGGTCCGGATTGGGGGCCATGGGGCTATGATAGAGTTTCATCGGTTTCCTCCTAGAATGTTTTTCTCATGCCCAGCGTCGCATTCAGAGGTTCGCCAGGGAAGTAGCGTTCATTGCCAAAGGCGAGATCTGCCCGGTCGGCATATTTTTCGTCTGTCAGATTCCGCACGATCAGGAACAACTCGGCCGTCTCGCTGAGGGCCCACGCGCCCCGCGCGCCCAGCACGGTGTGGCCGGGGTAAGTGGTCGTGTTCGCGGGATCCACGAAATACTCGCCGACATGATCAACATTCAGTGACAGTTTGATCGCGTCCGTCGCCTGCCAATCCAGCGAAACATTGGCCAGCCATTCCGGCGCCGTGTCGATCTCGTTGCCGTCGCGGATCGTCTCGGTGCCGGAGCCCGTGACCCGGTCGAATGTATAGGTCTGGTCAGACCAGCTGGCCGAGCCGGACACGCTCAGGGCAGGCGTCAGATCAAATGCCGCGGAGGCTTCCACGCCCTTGTGTTCGGTCGCCCCATCCGGAACGTTCAGCCCATCACTGTCACGGAAGAAGAAATTGTCCTTCTCCATCCAGTAGGCCGCAACATCATATACCAGCCGACCGTTCAGCGCATTGCCCCGCGCGCCAATCTCGACGCTGTCGAGCGTCTCTTCCTTCACCTGCCCGGCCACTTGCAGGCTTTGCAGGCGGTAGAGATCAGAGGCCTGTGGCGCGCGCTCGCCGCGGGCATAGTTCGCATAAAGATCGGTCACCTCCGTTACCGACCAGATCAGACCCAGCTTCGGCGTCAGGAGGTCAAAGTTATCGGTCCGGTCATCCGGCACATTGAACCGGCCATTGATGCCGGGCGCCACATCGGTCGAATAGTCATACTCATGCGCTTCCGCGCGCAGCCCAGCCAGCACGTGCACATCCTCACCCAGCGCAAAATCCAGCTCGCCCCAGACCGCCCCCATCAACGTGTCGACGGTGTAGTCATAGTGTTTGCCTTGCGGGAAACGCGAGTCGCCCGGAAAGAAGCCGAACGGTTCGGGCTGGATTTCAGTCAGCCAGCCGCTTGCAACATCAACATCCGCGCCCACGCGCCAGGTCAGGCTGTCGGAAGCCTCCCGCTCAAAGCGCGCCATCACACCCCCACCGGTCGAGCCATTCTTCTCCACGCCACCATTCGGCAGGAAGTGCTGTGCAAAGATCATCGACTGGGTGTGCGCATACGGCGTCAGGGTCAGCGTGCCGCCGCTGAGGTTTCGAGACAGCCGCGCGCCTGCCCGCGCCGACCACGCATCGCGGTAGGCTTCCGGGTTCGGATTGGATTTGGCAATGTCCTCATCCTTGTAGGCATCCGGCCCCTGTGCAAAGCCGGCCGTTTCCTGGTTGAGGTTTGACGCGGTGAGCCATGTCGTCGTGTCCCAGTCGCCCAGCATCCAGTCGCCGACCAGTGTCAGCTTCTGCTGGTCGACGCCGGTATTGTCGCGCCAGCCGGTATCCTTTTGTAGCGACACCGCCGCCAACCAGTGCTCTCCCTCGTCCAGCGTCACATCCGTGCGCCAGCGACCGAGTGTGCCATAGCTCGCGACCACCTGGCCGCCGCTGCCGACTTCCGGCAAGATGACATTGACCAGTCCGTGCACGGCATTGGAACCGTATTTCGCACTGCCCGGCCCGCGCACGACTTCAATCCCGCTCGCCACTTCATGATGTGGCTCGAACAGGCTGTTAACATTGCCAAAAGCGGGCGAGCGCACCGGGACGCCATTCTCCATGATCAGGAAACTTCCCTGCCCGGCCCCTCCGGTCAGGACGGGTGAGCGGATTGCAACCAGATGCTCCTGCCCGGAATTCATCTGAATGTTCACACCGGGTAATTTATTCAGGATTTCCGCCGGATGATCGGCGAGGATCTCGTCGATCTCAGCAGCGTCCAGACCCGCAAGGCTCCCAGGATCGGTCTCTGTCCGATCACCCCAGACGCTCACCGGCGCCAAGCGTTCCTGTGCCAAAGAAGGCATAGCCGTTGCCATACCGCAGGCGGCCAGCAACCCAATTCGAAATCGTCTCATCTTCATATCCCGCACTCGTGCCAATCCCAGCCCTGAAGTCTAGGCCTGACCGTGCGGGAGGCGAGCGGAAAGATCAGCCGCCCACACCTGCAAATAGCTGATATGGCAGCGCCCCGACCACCGCGCCAGAGAGACACGTCGCCAGCGTCCCCGCCAATAGCGTCCGCCAAGCCAGCGCCAGGAAATCATCCCGCCGCGCCGGTTCCACAATGCTCAGGCCGCCAATCAGGATGCCCATGGAGCCGAAATTCGCAAAACCGCAAATGGCGTGCGCCGTGATGATGCGCGTGCGCGGGTCCATCGCGTCCTGAGGCACTTCAGCGAGTTGCAGGAAGGCCACGAATTCGGTCAGCACCGTCTTCACGCCCATCAGCGAGCCCGATTGCGCCGCCTCGCCCATCGGCACGCCGATCATGTACATCAGCGGCGCGAAGATCCAGCCAAGGATACGCTCAATGGAGAGCGGTGCACCCGCCACATCCGGGAATGCGCCCAGCCCTGCATTGACCAGCCAGAGCAGCGCCAGCGCCGCGATCAGCATGGTCGCAATGTTCAGCACGATCTTCAGGCCGTCAGAGGCGCCCGTCGAAAAAGCATCCATCGTGGAAGAATAGCTGAAATCAGGTTCCTTCATCCGCTCGGTCGCGGGCGTCGTCTCCGGAATCAGGCAGAGCGCCACGGCCACCGCTGCCGGGGCCGCCATGATGGAGGCGGTCAGCAATTGTGCCAGCGGATTGTCCATCTTGCCTTCAAGGAACGCCCCGTACACCACAAGCACACTGCCTGCGATGGTCGCAAAGCCCGCCGTCATCATGATCAGCAGCTCAGACCGGGTCATACCCTTGATGTAGGGCCGGATCAGAACCGGCGCCTCGGTCATGCCCATGAACACATTGGCCGACACGGCGAGAGACGTCGCCCCGCCAAGGCCCATCGCGCGCTGAAAGATATAGGCGAACCCGTTTGTGACCCATTGAAGGATGCGCCAGTGCCAGAGAATGGCGGACAGCGCGGCAACGACGATCACGATTGGCAGAATCTGGAAGAAGAACAGCGGCGGCGGCGACCCATCCATCAATTGCTGCGCGGCCACATTGTCACCGACATACCCGAACACAAAGCTGGTGCCGGCCCGCGTCGCATTTTGCAGGCCATCGACCACGTCATTGGCCTTGAACAGGATCGCCCGCACAAAGGGGATGCCAAACAGGATCAGCGCAAATACGAATTGCATGATCGTCGCGCCGATGATCAGCCGGAACGGAAACAGTTTCCGCTTCTCTGACAACACCCAGCACACACCATAGATCAGCAAGATGCCGAGCAGTGCCCGCGCATTGTCCCAGCCCCATTCATACCCTGCGATGGAAAGCATTCGCCGCTCCCTTTCCCCAAAACTGTCACATTCAGGCTTAGCCGCGCCGTGGCCGAAGGGGAAGCATTCTTGTGCTCTACCGGGTGCAACTCCCCCAGCCTGCCCATCCTTCGACTTCCCTCACGACGAGCACTGTAATCTGGCAGCAGTGTGCAGACTCATCCTGAGCGAAGTCGAAGGATGGGCGAAGTCGAAGCACCGACGCGGAAGACCAGAGCCCGGCCCTCTCCCAACGTCCGGCTTGCGCGGCGCCCACCCGGCTGCTCAATTGGCGCGCATGGAAACACTCATCCCCATCGCGCAACAGATCGCAAACACGCTCAAGGCCCGCGGCGAGACCGTGGCCATTTCGGAATCCTCGGCTGGCGGCCTCATCTCGGCGGCGCTTCTCGCCGTGCCCGGCGCCTCGACCTATTATCGCGGGGGTGGCGTCATTTACACGCCCAAGGCATTCAAGCATCTGCTCGGCCTGACACGGGAAGATATTGGCGACATGCGCTCCTCGACCGAGCCCTATGCCCGTCTGCTGGCCAACACCATTCGCGGCAAGCTCGCCGCCGATTGGGGCCTCTGCGAGACCGGCGCCTCAGGCCCAACCGGCAATGGCTATGGCGACGCCGCAGGCCACACCTGCATCGCCGTAGTCGGCCCGAACCGGTTCGAGATCTCCACCACTTTGGAAACCGGCCTCAGCGACCGCCCGGAAAACATGCGCCTCTTTGCAAAAGAGACGCTCGAAGTCTTCCTGGCGGCGCTGGGCTGATACCTAGCCCAGCTTGCAGACGCAGAGCTTGTTGCCGTCGGGGTCCCGGAAATAGGCACCGTAGAAGTTTGGCAGGCGTTGGCCCGGCTCGCCTTCACAGGTGCCGCCCATTTCTAGCGCTTTCTTGTAGGCGCGGTCGACGGTCTCATTATCCTTGCAGCCAAGCGCTGGCATGACGCCGTTTCCGACCGTCGCCGCTTCGCCATCATAAGGACCGCCAATCGCGATCATCGGCTGGCCGGGGCCGGTGCCATAGAATTGCAGCCGGTCATTGGCGAAGACGCGTTGCCCGCCCAGCTCCCCCATGACCGCGTCATAGAATTCGACGGCCTTGTCCTTGTCGTTTGATCCCAGTGTTACATAAGCCAGCATGACGATCCTCCCTGGATACTTTTCTTCGGCTGGCCGAAACGCAATCACGGCGCGGCAATCCGCGCAAGAGGTGACGCTACGGGTATGCTTGACGTTTACGTCAGCGTTTGGTCTGACACGAGGCAGAACAGTCAAGGAATGAGGAATAGTCCCATGTCAGATATCCGTTTCGACGATCGCGTCGCCATTGTCACCGGAGCCGGCGGCGGTCTCGGCCGTTGCCACGCGCTGGAACTCGCCCGCCGCGGCGCGAAAGTTGTCATCAACGACCTCGGCGGCACGCTGGACGGCACCGGCGGTAATTCCGAAGCGGCCGAAGCCGTTGTGAAGGAAATCGAGGCCATGGGCGGCGAAGCCATCGCGAACGGATCGTCGGTTTCCGACGAGGCTGGCGTCAAGAAGATGATCGATGACACGATGGCCAAGTGGGGCCGCATCGACATCATCATCGCGAATGCCGGAATCCTGCGCGACAAATCTTTCTCCAAGATGACCCAGGCCGACATCGATCTCGTAATTGACGTCCATCTGCGCGGCAGCTTCATGCCGGTCCACGCAGCCTGGAACATCATGAAAGAGCAGAATTTCGGCCGCATCGTCGTGACCACATCCTCGACCGGCCTCTACGGCAATTTCGGCCAGGCCAACTATGGCGCTGCCAAGCTCGGCGTGGTGGGCATGATGAACACGCTGAAAATTGAAGGCGCGAAAAACAACATTAAAATCAACGCGGTTTGCCCGATTGCTGCAACTCGCATGACCGAAGGTCTGATGCCCGACGAAGTGCTCGCCCAGCTCAAGCCGGAATATGTCACGCCCGGCGTGATGAACCTCGTCAAGGATGAAGCCCCGACCGGCATGATCCTGTCAGCCGGTGCCGGTGCGTTCTCGATGGCGCGCATCGTTGAGACCGAAGGTGTGTTCGTTGGCCAGGGTGAAGGTCTGTCGGCTGAAGCCGTTGCGGCGAAATGGAACCAGATCACCGATGTCTCGACCACGAAGCCTGCCTTCCAGTCTGGCGGCGAGCACGGCCAGAACATCTTTGCGGCTGTCGCAGCCGGCATGAAAGGCTAGGCTCCGGCTTGCCAAATACGCGATTGGGGCGCAGGTACTTCCTGTAAACAGGGAGATCATCATGCGCCTCATCGCTCTTGTTTTGTCTATCACGCTCCTCACCGGCTGTGCCTGGTTCGAGAAGCCCCCGGAAGACCTGCCGCCGGTTGAAGCGGAGGCTCCGCCCCCCGCTCCAGAAGCGCCAGATGACACGCCTGCTCTGCCCCTGACCGCCGGAGTCGGAGAGACCTGTGGCGGCATAGCGGCCATTGCGTGCGAAGATGGCTTGTTCTGCAAAATGGATGACGGGGCCTGCCGCAACATTGCAGATGCGGCCGGCGTCTGCACCGAAGTCCGCCCGATGTGCACGCGCGAATATCGCCCGGTCTGCGGCTGTGACGGGAAGACCTATGGCAACAAGTGCGAAGCCCACGCCGCGATGACAAGCATCGCCAGCGAAGGCCCCTGCATGCTGGAAACGTCTGAGGAGTAATACCTCAGACTATTCCTGCATCGCCTTGAGATACATGGAATTTACCGGCTTCGAGAAGACGCGCTCGACCATCGGGATGAAGAATTCCAGCGGCTCGCTCTCATAGTCCGGATCGAAGGCGGCTTGGTCGTAGAGATGGCAGAACTGCGCGCAATATTCGTAATGCGGACTGTCCTTGAAATGCTCCCGCAGATTCCGGTCCAGCCCGATATGGTGGAAGAAGTAATAGCCCTGGAACGCGCCATGATTGGCCACCATCCAGAGATTGGCCTCTGACACGAACGGCTTCAGGATCGCGGCGGCCACATCCGGATGATTGTAGCTGCCCAGCGTGTCGCCAATATCGTGAAGCAGCGCGCAGACCACATATTCCTCGTCGCGGCCGTCGCGATGCGCGCGGGTCGCGGTCTGGATGGAATGTTCCAACCGGTCGATCGGGAAGCCACCATAATCGCCATCGAGCAGGCGCAGATGGTCGATCACGCGCTTGGCGAGCCCCTTGTTGAAGCTCTTGGAATGCTCAACGATGATATCCCAATCATCCTTGGTGCCTTCCAGCATTTCGCGAAACTTCGCGCGTTCGCCCATGTCGTGTCCGTCGGCCATGCTTTCCTCCTGATATTTTCAGGCAGAATACACCGATGACGCCCGCGTCACAAATGGAAACGCCCCCGAAGCCATAAGCTTCGAGGACGCCTCTATGCGATGCTGGCCTGCACTCAGTCCCAGAGAGAGCCAAGTGCCAAACGCTGGCGCCAGGTAGTGCGCGGTGGCAAATGCGCAGGCCCGCAATCCGGACAGACATGATCGTGCAACCGCTGGGACAAGGCCCAGGCGGATTCCCCGGTCCTGACACCAACCGCGGTGAGCACATCGATCAGCTGACGCAAATGTGCGTCACTCAGATCGTCATTGCCCTTCAGCAACGCCTCGGCCAGTCTCCAGCCGGCCACATCCTGGCGCAGGGCCAGAGCCACCGGTGGGCTGGACGATTTGCGAACCGCGTAAACCGCCATCCGGCCCATGGCGAGGTCGGCGGCAAAGTCTCGCAAGCAATTGCGGAACTCCAACGCCATCTCGTTCAGCGCCTTTCGGGTCCGGACCGGTTCGAACCAGTCCGGCAGGGCGGGTGGAGCCAGCACCCGTCCAAACTCGACCGGCTGCAGAGCTTCGGCGGCCATGTCGAATAGGACTAACGGGCTGTTTGCACGCTCCCAACGCTGGACCAGACGAGACGCTCCGCTCGCCCCGTGGATTAGCCGTGCGAGCTGGTAGGCTGCGGCAAGGTCTTCCACAGCTTGGGGCGTTTCGGGCAAGTTCGCCACGATACCCGGAACCCGCAAGGCTTCCGGCACCACCACGATCACGCCCAGACGATCGGCTCGAATGTGCGGCATGTGCCGCAAGACTTTCACCGCTTCAGGATCGGCAAACAGGCTGAGGAAGTTGGCATAGTCACCCACCTCCCACAATTGTTCACCCATCCGGCCGAGTGCCTTCATCAGGCCGCCCGGCGCATCGCCGCGCATCAGGATACGCGCAAGCTCGGCGTCGCGGGCGCGTTCCACCACTCGCACGATATCCATGCCATCATCTCTGGTGCTGCTCCAACGCCGCTCCAGCAGAATTGCCGCCGCATGGCGCCGTGCCGACGGCAGGGTCAGGAACCCGGCATGCGGCACAGGCCAGAAACGAGCAATCCGCTCTGCGTGGGGGCCGGCAATATAGCCCAACAATGGCGTCGCTGCCGACGGCTTGCCAAACAGCAAGACACCAGCACGGGTCATGGGCGCGCCCATGATCCACCTCCTTTCATATCTTCCGACAACTGAACTCTTCAGAATCGGACTATCGAAATTCAATCTGTGATTATATCAGGAGGCGACCGGCCAATGTGCGGGAGCCGCTGATAGCGCTCCCTGCATCTGCAAGGAGCTGTTTGTCGTATTACAACTCAGCTTCATCTTGTTTCTTTCGGTTGGTCTGCCAGGCCTTCCGTAAACGCACGAACGGCCTGACAGGAATTGGGCGTATAATCCAAAGCGCGACAATGTGTCAACCTTTGACGCAAACGATTTGTTTCAACGTGTGAACCACCTCCACCAGATCAGTCTGCGCCGCCATGACTGCGTCGATGTCCTTGTAGGCCATTGGCGTTTCGTCAATCACGCTGGAATCTTTCCGGCATTCGACGCCATCCGTTGCCGCCCGGTGGTCCTCGACCGAGAACCGCCGCTTGGCTTCAGTCCGGCTCATGGCACGGCCTGCCCCGTGCGAGCACGAGCAGAAGGAGTCGGCATTGCCCTTTCCGCGAACAATGAAGGATTTCGCCCCCATTGAACCGGGAATGATCCCCAGTTCGCCCTTCCCGGCACGGACGGCCCCCTTGCGGGTCACCCAGATGTCCGCCCCGAAATGGTGTTCCCGCTCCACATAATTGTGGTGGCAGTTCACCGCCTCTTTCTCCAGCGAGAAGGCCGGAAAATGCTCACGCAAGGCAAACAGGACACGGTCCATCATCACCTCGCGGTTCAGGCGAGCATAGTCCTGCGCCCAGCTGACCGCATAGGTATAGTCGTCGAACAGGTCTTCTCCTTCAACAAAGAAGGCGAGATCCTTGTCCGGGACATGATAGCCCAGCACGCGCCGCTCCAGTGCCTCACGCGCCTCCCGGATAAAGTAGGTGCCAAGAATGTTCCCGGTCCCGCGCGATCCCGAGTGCAGCATGACCCAAACACGGTCCACTTCATCGAGACACAGTTCGATGAAATGGTTCCCGCCGCCAAGCGTCCCCAGCTGTTTGGCGAAGGCCGTCCGCTGGATGCGCTTGTGCTTCTTCAGGATCACGTCGAGCCGCTCCACCATGCCGGAGGCCCGAAGCGCCGTGGCTGCACGCGCCGGAGTTTCCTTGTGGCTGCCACCGCGCCCATTTCCCACAGGCACCTTGCGTTCGATCTCACTACGGATGGCCGACAAGCTATCAGGCAAGTCAGTTGCCGTCAGGCTCGTCCGGATGGCCATCATCCCACAGCCAAGATCGACTCCGACCGCCGCCGGGATGATCGCCCCCTTGGTGGGAATGACCGAGCCGACCGTTGCGCCGCGCCCGAAGTGGACATCGGGCATCACGGCAAGGTGGCTGTGAATGAACGGCAAGCCTGCAACATTCTCAAGCTGTGTACGGGCTTGTGGTTCTACAGGCACACCCTTTACCCAGGCCTTGATACGTCCGCCGGCGCGGGTTTCGATCACTTCAAATTCACTCATTGGTCTCAGCTTCGTTTCACGAAGCTCCTCCTGACAAGCCCTCCACGCGTCTCCATCGGGTTCGAAAGACAAAAAAACCCTCCGGGCGAAAACGCGCGGAGGGCGGCATAAGACCGAAAAACGGTCCCCGGGCTGATGATCAGCCCTATCCAGCAACCTCCATGCGGCAGCATGCGCAACCCAGTTGTAGGGTGCGTTCATATGCCTGGAAATTTGAGTTTGGCCGTTTCATGGGTCCGTCCTCGGGCTGGAATGAGCGCGCCTTATGATCGTGAGAATACGAGGCGTCAACCAAAAACTGGAAAAGCCCCGAACGAAGATCATCCGAAGCCTGTCTAATTTTTCCGAATCCGCCTTGTGCGACAAGGCTCTATACACTTTGGCGGACAACCGGAAAAAATCTCGCCGCGTGGTCTATTCCGTTGCCGATGATGCCGATACCGCCAATGATCATGCCTTGCTGAAACAGGTATGTCATGAAGTCCGGCGATCGTGAAAACCTTATCCGGCGCAATCTGCGCCTGAATATCCGAGGTCATCAATTCGCCTCTCAGGGGTGTCTGGAACTCCCCGCTCGATTAACAGGCCTTGATGACGCTTTCTTTGGCCCCGCCAGGGCATTCCGACAAAACATGAAACATGCGCTTTTTCGCGACTATTGCAGCTGATCCTGACGGGATTTTACGTATTTCGTGCTAGTCTTAGAGGTTCAAGTAATGAATTGGAAAAGCAGAAGCGCTATCCTTGCAATCAAATTACTTTTTCTTGGCGGTCTTTTCGCCAGCGTAGCGTGAACACCAGAACGGGACCCTGTTGGAATGCAATCGACCTCGGTAGTCATTCCGACCTGCAACAGAGCGTCTCTTCTTGCGGATTCCCTGAAGTCCGTTTTTGCCCAGACCGTACAGCCGGATGAAGTCATCCTGATAGATGATGGATCGACCGACAACACGCCGGACGTCGCAGCGCGCTACCCGCAGGTGCGCTATGTGCGCACTGAAAACCAGGGCAAGTCCGCGGCCATCAATCTGGCCATGACGCTGATGACCGGCACCCGGCTCTGGGTTGTTGACGATGACGACATCGCCTGCCCGGACGCCCTCCAAAAACTGGGGGCTGCGCTCGACGCCAACCCGTCCGCTGGCTTCAGCTATGGACGCCATGACCGGTTCACCGACCCCGCAAATGGCGGCGAGCGAGTCTGGCAGGACACCGGCTATTGGCGGGAGTGTCACCTGCGTGACTTCCTGATCGCCACGATGGAAGACATGTTCACACACCAGTCTGGCATGCTGTTCCAAAAGACGCTGCTGGATGCGACTGGCCCGTTCGATACCGGGCTCAAGCGCTCGGTCGATTATGACTATATTCTCCGCGCAGCGCGGATCAGCACCAGCGCCGCCTGCCCCGCCATCGTCTTCCACCAGCGCCAGCATGATGGGGATCGCGGCTCAGGCGCGAACAGATTTCCAGCCTCGGAACTCGTGCGTCGCTGGATCCAGCATGACCAGATCATCTTCAAGCGCATCTACGAGACCTGGGCGCTCGACGAATTCCTGCCGCGGGGCGAGAGTGTTGTCGGCACCCCCAGTAAGCGTCAGGCGCTGATTCAACGAGGCGCCATCATGGCACGCAAGAAATTGTGGGATCATGCCATGCGGGACTTCGCGAATGCGGCGCTCCTGATGGATCTCGATCTGACTCAGGCAGAACGTGCAATCGCCCGGCGAGGGAGCCAGTCGAAATATGGTATCCAGGAATTGCTGGACGATCATGTGATTGGTCAGGGCTTGCGGGATGTCGCTGGCCTGTCCCGTAACGGCGCGGAACTCATTGGCGAACTCGCGACCGGTTTTCGGTGGCGTATCCGGGATGAGTTGACAAGCGGCCACCCCCGCAAGGCCTCGCGACTGCTCCAGCTCTATATCACGCTGACCTCGTCAGCCTTTCATAATTCCCGGCCAACTGATTCCCCTTGGTACCCGGACGACCTTCTGACAGAGCCACATAAATCGCCCGGCAAGTAGGCGTGGAACCGGGTCAGTGATCCCACGAATCCATCTCAGAGCACTTCTTCATAGAGCGCCAGCGCATCGTCATACGTGACAAGACGGGGGTTGTTCTTCATCAGGCGCTCATTCTTGACCGCATCCTCAGCCATTTTTGGCAAGTCATTGTGATTGACGCCAACCTCGGTCAGCTTCAGGGGCGTGCCGCTTTTCGCGCACAGCTCCACCATATGGTCGATAAAGGCACTCGCGTCCTGGGCCACGCCAACGACGGGGCCGAGATCCGCATAGTCCTTGGCGGCGACGACCGCATTGAACCGCAAGACCGGCGACAGCATCAGCGCATTCGACACACCATGCGGCACATGGAACAGCGCGCCCAGCGGATAGGCCATCGCATGCACGGCCGCGACCGGCGCATTGCTGAAGGCCTGCCCGGCGAGCGTTGCTCCGATGCACATGGCCTCGCGCGCCTCGATATCATCCGGGTGCTCACATGCGCGCAACAGATTCCCGGCCAGCAGGCGCAGGCCTTCCTTGGCGAGTGCACCCGAGATCGGATTGCGCAACAGCTTTGACGTATAGGATTCGATGGCATGAACCATCGCATCGATCCCGGTTGCCGCCGTCACACCGCGCGGCGCGGTCAGCGTCAGCATCGGATCGACAATGGCGAGATCAGCAAACAACTGGTCTGACACGACTCCGATCTTCTTCATGTCATCTGACGTGACGATAGAGATCGCGGTGACCTCTGACCCGGTCCCTGCTGTCGTTGGTAACAGCACCAGCGGTGGGCGCGAGCCTTTCACATTGCCGACGCCGTAGACGTCTTCCAGCGATTGCCCGGAATCCATCAGCACGGCAATCAGCTTTGCGGTATCCAGTGACGAGCCTCCGCCCAGCCCGATCACGCCATCGGCGCCATGTTCGCGAGCCGCAGCGACCGCATCGCGGATCGTGGCAGCGGGCGGGTCGGCAACGACCTTGTCATAGACAAACACTTCAAGACCCGCATCGCGCAGGCTTTCCAGCGCGCCCTCCACCAAGCCGGCTGCGATAACGCCCTGGTCCGTCACGAAGACCGGGCGTTTCATGCGATCACTGACCAGCTTGCCGAGTTGGGCAGCACTGCCCCGTTCGAACAGGATGTGCGGCGGCGTCTTGAAGCTGAATCCCATCGGTATTTCTCCCATTTTCACTACAGGCTTACGCCTATCGGGCCTGAACAGTAAATGTTGCAGATTGCCCGAAAATCGCACGGTCTGTCATGTCGTACACACGAAAACCCTTTGCCAAAATGCAAGAAACCCCGGACCAGCGGTCCGGGGCTCCTGAAACAATTCGAATACAGCGAGGAAAGACTAGCCTTCCATCGACTCCATTTCGGCTTCGTGACGTGCACGATCCGCAGCACCCTTGGCGCTCTCATCGCGGTCGACCAGTTCCAGCACGGCCACCGGTGCGTTGTCGCCATGGCGATAGCCGGCCTTCAGAACGCGGGTATAGCCGCCATTGCGATCCTTGTAGCGCTCGCCCATCACGTCGAACAGCTTGCGGACAGCGTCCTCGTTGCGAACCTTTGCCAGCGCCTGGCGGCGGGCCGTCAGGTCGCCCTTCTTGGCGAGGGTCACCAGCTTGTCCATGAGCGGAGCCATTTCCTTCGCCTTTGGAAGGGTGGTCACGATCTGCTCATGCTCGATGAGGCTGGCAGCCATGTTCGCGAACATCGCCTTGCGGTGCGATGTCGTCTTGTTCAGTTTACGGTATCCAAGGCGATGGCGCATTGTCGTGTTCCTTAAGGAGGTGGTCAGGCCCCCGATTACTCAGTGGGCTAGAGGTGGTCGTCGTATTTCTTGGCGAGGCCTTCAATGTCTTCCGGCGGCCAGTCCGGCACTTCCATGCCGAGGTGCAGGCCAAGACCGGCGAGAACTTCCTTGATCTCGTTCAGGGATTTGCGGCCGAAATTCGGTGTGCGCAGCATCTCTGCTTCGGACTTCTGGATGAGGTCACCAATGTAAACAATGTTGTCGTTCTTCAGGCAGTTTGCCGAGCGAACAGACAGTTCAAGTTCGTCGACTTTCTTGAGCAGGACAGGGTTGAAGCCGAGATCGGTTTCTTCTGTCTGTGCGCCCGTTTCCACGGTCGGCTCTTCGAAGTTGATGAACAGTTGCAGCTGATCCTGCAGGATACGCGCGGCATAGGCCACGGAATCTTCCGGCGTGACAGACCCGTCTGTCTCGATGTCGAGGGTCAGTTTGTCATAGTCGAGAACAGTACCCTCACGGGTGTCTTCGACCTGATAGCCAACGCGGCGGACCGGGCTGTAAATCGCGTCAATCGGAATATAACCGATTGGGGCATCTTCCGGACGGTGCGCCTCGGCCGGGACATAGCCCTTGCCGGTCGCAACGGTGAATTCCATGCGCACTTCAGCGCCATCATCCAGAGTACAGATCACGAGATCCGGGTTCAGGATCTTGGTGTCACCGGAGGTTTCGATCTGGCCGGCTTTGACTTCGCCCGGACCTTTCGCCTTCAGCACCATGCGCTTTGGCGTGTCGCTCTCCATGAAGATCGCAACCTGCTTCAGGTTCAGCACGATCGTCGTGACGTCTTCGCGAACACCCTGGATCGCAGAGAATTCGTGAACGACATTGTCGATCTGAACGCCGATGATCGCAGCACCTTGCAGGGACGACAGCAGAACGCGACGCAGCGCGTTGCCGAGAGTCGTACCATAGCCACGCTCCAGCGGCTCAATGACGAGCTTGGCTTTGCGCTTGGCATCGTATCCGGCCTGGACGACAGGACGGTTCGGGCGGATCAGCACTTTCCAGTTACGGTCGTTGACGTTGGTGGGTTCGATGTCTGCCATGGGCGACGGATCCTCAGAATGGGTCAGGCGACATGAAATTATGCCGCCAATAAATACGAACTAGACGCGGCGGCGCTTTGGTGGGCGGCATCCGTTGTGCGGAATTGGCGTCGTGTCTGTGATAGCCGTAACGGTCAGGCCAGCAGCCTGAAGAGCGCGCAGTGCGCTCTCGCGGCCCGAACCTGGTCCACGCACGCTGACTTCAACAGTCTGCATACCGTGATCCATGGCCTTCTTTGCGGCATCTTCTGCCGCCATCTGGGCTGCGTAAGGCGTCGACTTGCGCGAGCCCTTGAAGCCCATCATGCCGGAGGACGACCACGAAATCGTGTTGCCCTGGGCATCCGTGATGGTGACCATGGTGTTGTTGAAGCTGGAGTTCACGTGAACAACACCAGAGGTGATGTTCTTGCGCTCTCTCTTGCGGACGCGGGTCGTTTCACGAGCCATTGAAGACTATCCTATTTCTTCTTGCCGGCGATCGGCTTAGCCGGGCCCTTGCGGGTACGGGCGTTGGTATGCGTACGCTGACCGCGAACCGGCAGTTTACGGCGGTGACGCAGGCCACGGTAAGAACCGAGATCCATCAGGCGCTTGATGTTCATCGACGTATCGCGGCGAAGATCACCTTCGACGAGATAGTCGGCATCGATCGTTTCACGGATCTTGATGACTTCGGCATCCGTCAGCTCGTTCACGCGACGGGTCGACTCAACGCCAACCTTTTCGATGATCTCACGGGCCATGGATGGGCCGATGCCATGAATGTACCGCAGCGCGATTTCCACGCGCTTGTTGGTCGGGATGTTAACGCCTGCAATACGGGCCAAGGCCGATCTCCTAAGCGGACTGTTCATACATAAAGAGCGCGCCAAGGCGGAAACATCCGTCCTGCGCGCCGGCGATTAAGCCTAAAGCTAAGAAACGAGGCTTATAACGATGGAAATTAACGCGTCAACCGCGGAATCCCACCTTTACGCCGTCTCTTTCAGGGCCGCGTCGATTGCGGTTGCAACCGCCTCGATTGAGCCCATTCCGTCGACTTCCACGAGGATACCACGCTCGGCATAAATAGGCACCAGAGGCGCTGTATCTTCGTAGTATTTTTCGAGGCGTTTCGAGAACGTCTCGGGATTGTCATCCTTGCGGCCCTGTTCTTCGAACCGCTGGGTGACACGTGACAGCAGCTTGTCATCATCGACAAGGATGCGGATCACGCGATTGACGGCTTCACCGCGGGATTCGAGTAGACGATCCAGCGCTTCAGCCTGACCGACTGTGCGTGGGAAACCATCAAAGATGAATCCCGGCGCGCCGGCCTGAACTTCCAATTGCTCGTCGATCAGGGCGATGACGATCTCGTCGGAAACGAGGCTGCCTTCATCCATGATCTGGGCAACTCTTTCGCCGAGCTCGGAGCCAGACGCGCGCGCCGCGCGCAGCATGTCACCGGTAGAGAGTTGAACGAACCCCCGCTCTTCGACCAGGCGTTTCGCCTGCGTGCCTTTTCCGGCCGCTGGCGGCCCGAACAGAATTAGGTTCATCTCTTACGACCCCCGAGTTTCGACTTCTTGATCATGCCCTCATACTGGTGCGCGATCAAATGCGACTGAATCTGTGTCACTGTATCCATCGTAACAGATACAACGATCAGAAGAGAAGTACCGCCAATATAGAAAGGTATCTCTGGGAAATATCGCCGCAGCAGTTCGGGAAGGATACAGACGAACATCAGGTACAGGGCCCCAATGGTCGTCAGTCGGGTCAAAACATAGTCGATATAGGCCGCCGTGTTCGAGCCAGGACGGATACCGGGAATAAATCCGCCATACTTGCGCAGATTGTCCGCCGTCTCTTCCGGATTGAACATGATGGAGGTGTAGAAGAAGGCAAAGAAGATCACCATCGCCCCGTAAGACGTGATGTAGGTCCACGAGCCCGGCGCGAAATGCGTCGCCAGCCAGCCCAGAACGCCACTCACAGCGCCGGAGGCTTCGGCATCGGCCGGATTGCCACCCAGGAAGCCCACCGCCGTCAGCGGCAGCATCAGCAGCGCAGAGGCGAAGATTGGCGGGATAACACCAGACGTGTTGATCTTGAGCGGCAGGAAGCTCTTCTGGCCCTGGGCAACACCGTGGGCCTGCTGTCGCTTCGGATACTGGATCAGCAGCCGCCTTTGCGAGCGCTCCATGAAGACGATGAAGACAACCAGCGCGATCACCATGGCCGCAATCGCCACCACAAACGCCACATTCACAGAGGTCGTGCGCGCCTGCGAGATCAGGTTGAAGATCGCCTTTGGCATTTCAGCGATAATGCCCGCGAAGATGATCAGCGAGATACCGTTGCCGATGCCGCGCGCCGTGATCTGCTCACCCATCCACATCAGCAGCATCGTGCCGCCGGTCAGCGTCACAACGCCGGTCAGGATGAAGAACCAGGACGAGATGCCCTCAATGCGCACAGCGGCAAGGCCGCCAGCAATTGCAAAGGACTGGACCAGCGCGAATCCCAGTGTGAGGTAACGCGTATACTGGTTGATCTGCTTGCGGCCGGACTCGCCTTCCTTCTTCAACTTCTCAAGCGTTGGAGAGGTCGCGGTCAGCATCTGGATGATGATCGAGGCCGTGATGTAAGGCATCACGTTCAGGGCGAACACACCCATCCGTTCCACCGCGCCGCCGGCAAACATGTTCATGTTGCCAAGCAAGCCATCGGACTGGCTCTCGAAGAATTGGGCGTATTGCTGCGGGTCGAGTCCCGGCAGCGGGATGAACGTCCCGAGCCGGTAGAGGATCAAAATCCCGAGAGTAAACAGGATCCGGCTCTGCAGGTCCTTGGCTTTTGCAAAGCTCCGGAAATTCATGTTCCGAGCCATTTGTTCGGCAGCATTCGCCATGGGCCGCTTGACCTCCCTGAAAAAGCGTTCGCCGCCTAAATCGGCGGCGAAACAGTATTTGTGAAGGGGTTACCGGTAAAAACCGCCGATTATTCGTCAGCAGTCTCTTTAGCCGGCCCCGTGACGGTGACTTTACCGCCAGCCTTCTCAACAGCTTCAATAGCTGCCTTCGAGGCGCCTGTCACAGTGATATTCAGATTCTTTGGTGCGTCACCTTTGGCAAGCAGACGCACGCCATCGCGCACATTGCGAACCAGACCAGCGGCCACCAGCGACTCTTCGGTCACATCCTTGGCATCCAGCTTGCCAGCGGCAATCGCCTTGCCGAGACGGCCAAGGTTCACCCAGGCATGGGACTTGGAGTTACGCGCCGTGAAGCCGCGCTTTGGCAGACGCATGTAGATCGGCATCTGGCCGCCTTCAAAGCCATTCACGGCAACGCCGGAACGAGCCTTTTGGCCTTTGACACCGCGACCAGCCGTCTTGCCCTTGCCAGAGCCGACGCCGCGGCCAACGCGCAGGCGGTTCTTTGTTGAGCCCTCAGCGGGAGACAATTCGTTCAGTTTCATCGGTCTATCTTTCGATATCGTGCGGCTGCGAATGGTGGCGATTACTCGCCAACCACCTCAACCAGGTGAGCCACCTTGCGGATCATGCCCCGCACGGACGGCGTATCTTCGAGTTCCTTGGTGCGGCCGACCTTGTTCAGGCCCAGCCCCATCAGGGTCTGGCGCTGCTCAGGACGACGGCCAATCGGGCTGCCAACCTGGCGGACAGTGACTTTGCTTTTAGCCATTTTCGTGCCCTTCCCTAGTTCGTCGCGTCAGCCATGCCGGCTTCGGACGCGCCATCATTGCGGCGACCGACGACATCCTGAACCTTCAGGCCACGCTTGGACGCAACGGTCCGCGGGCTGTTCTGCTCTTTAAGCGCATCAAACGTTGCACGCACCATGTTGTAAGGGTTGGAGGAACCGATCGACTTGCCGACCACGTCCTGAACACCCAGAACTTCCATGACAGCACGCATCGGACCACCTGCGATCACGCCGGTACCTGGAGGTGCTGCACGCAGCACAACCTTGCCTGCGCCGTGACGGCCACGGCCATCATGATGCAGAGTGCGACCTTCGCGAAGCGGCACGCGAACCATGTTGCGCTTGGCTTCTTCTGTGGCTTTGCGGATCGCTTCAGGCACTTCGCGGGCTTTACCCTTGCCGAACCCTGCGCGGCCCTTCTGGTCACCAACGACAACCAGGGCTGCAAAACCGAAATTCTTACCGCCTTTGACCGTCTTCGCGACGCGGTTGATACCAACCAGCTTGTCGACGATGTCGGACTGCTCCTCGTCGCGATCGCGATTCCGGCGGCCTCTTCCTCTTTCTTCAGCCATAGGGCCTCTCCTTAGAATTTGAGACCGCCCTCACGGGCGGCGTCTGCCAGGGCTTTCACCCGGCCGTGGAACATGTAACCGCCACGATCAAAGACGACGTCTTCGACGCCTGCTTCTTTCGCGCGCTCTGCGAGCGTCTTGCCGACGAGGGCAGCCGCAGCGGCGTCACCACCGGTCTTGGCCGAGCCGAGCACATCCTTTTCCAGCGTCGAAGCCGAAGCGAGCGTAATGCCTTTTTCGTCATCGATGATCTGGGCGGAGATATTCTTGTGGCTGCGCGCAACCGACAGGCGTGGACGACCCTCAGCAACCTTGCGGAGCTTGGTACGAACCCGCTGGGCGCGGCGCAGCATCTTATCGCGTGAGCTTTTCATGGGCTTACTTCTTCTTGCCTTCCTTGCGGCGGACATATTCGCCCTGATAACGGATACCCTTGCCTTTGTATGGCTCAGGCGGACGGAATTCGCGGAGTTCGGCAGCAACCTGGCCAACAGACTGTTTGTCTGCACCAGAGACGATGATCTCGGTTGGCTTCGGCGCTTCCAGCTTGATGCCGTCCGGAGCCTTGAAGATCACATCGTGCGAGAAGCCGAGTGCGAGCTTGAGATCGGTACCCTGCATTTGGGCACGATAACCAACGCCAACCAGTTCCAGCGTCTTCGAATAACCATTCGAAACGCCTTCGACCATGTTCGCGGCGCGGGCACGAGCGGTGCCCCACTGCGTACGGGCTTTGGAATCAAGGGCTTCAGCGAAGGTTGGCAGGCGACGACCCCGAGCCTTTTCAGCCTCGATACGGTCATTTGCAGCCTGCACGAGATCTTCGCGCGGCGAAACGGTCAGCTCGTTGTTCTCGAGCTTTGGCGTGATCAGCTCAGACAGGACCAGCGAAAGCTCACCCTTGGAGCCTTTTGCCTTGATCGTCTGACCTTCGACCGAAACGGTCGTGCCATTCGGAACTTCGATCGGGAGTTTACCAATACGTGACATGATAGCTCTCCTAGAATACGCGGCAGAGCACTTCGCCGCCTACATTCTCGCTGCGGGCAGAATTGTCAGACATAACGCCTTTCGAAGTCGAAAGGATCGAAATGCCCAGACCATTGCGCACCAGCGGAATGTCGGAGACAGAAGAATACACCCGGCGACCTGGCTTGGAGACACGTTTGATCTCCGAAATCACTGGCTGACCTTCATAGTACTTCAGCTCGATATCAATATTCTTGTGACCGTCTTTTTCAACTTCGGTGTAGCCGCGGATGAAGCCCTCATTGATGAGAACCTCCAGGACGCGAATACGAAGTTTCGAAGACGGCGTGACGACTTTAGACATGCCGCGCATCTGAGCGTTGCGGATGCGTGTCAGCATATCTCCGAGGGGATCAGAAATGTTCATCTTTGATATCCTCCTCTCTTACCAGCTGGACTTCACGAGACCGGGGATCTGACCGTTTGAGCCAAGCTCACGCAGCGCGATCCGCGACATTTTGAGTTTGCGATAGTAGCCGCGCGGACGCCCGGTTACTTCACAGCGATTACGCACACGGTTTGGGGCCGAGTTACGTGGAAGTTCAGCAAGCTTGAGACGTGCCTTGAAGCGCTCTTCCAGTGAAAGGTCCTCATTCATGGCGACGGCCTTCAGCTCGGCACGCTTTGCAGCGTACTTTTCGACAAGCTTCTGACGCTTCTTGTTCTTCTCGATTGCGCTCTTCTTTGCCATATCAGCAGATCTCCTGGCGCTAGTTCCGGAACGGGAAGCCACACTCGGCGAGGAGTGCCTTGGCTTCTTCGTTGGTTTCAGCCGTGGTGCAGACGATGATGTCCATACCGCGAATATCTTCCACCTGATCGTAATTGATCTCCGGGAAAACGATGTGTTCTTTGAGGCCCATGGCGTAATTGCCCATGCCGTCGAAGCTCTTTCCGTTCAGTCCACGGAAATCCTTCACGCGCGGCAGCGCAATATTGGTGAGCCGGTCAAGGAACTCGTACATGCGCTCACGGCGCAGGGTCACTTTCGCACCGATCAGCATGCCTTCGCGCAGCTTGAAGCCAGCGATCGACTTGCGTGCCTTGGTGGCAACAGGCTTTTGGCCTGCGATCAGTTCGAGCTCGGCCAGGGCAGCCTTGATCTTCTTGGAGTCGGAGACAGCTTCGCCGACACCCATATTGATCACGACCTTGTCCAGTTTCGGAACCTTCATCGGGTTCGAATACTTGAACTGCTCCTGCAGCTTGGCCCGGATCTCTTCACGGTACTTCGTCTTGAGACGGGGTTCGTATGCCTTAGACATCGATGGACTCCCCTGAGCGTTTGGCAAAGCGCGTCTTGCGGCCATGCTCATCAGTTTTGAAACCAACACGCACTGCTTTTCCGTCGCGCGGATCGGCATGAGCCACGTTGGAAACGTGGATCGGTGCTTCGAAAGACTTCAGACCACCGGGGTCCATCTGGCTCGGCTTCTGGTGCTTCTTGACGACGTTCACACCGCGCACAACAACGCGATCCTCGTCGACCAGCACTTTCAGCACTTCGCCTTTGGTACCTTTGTCGCGGCCTGCGATCACGACAACGGAGTCGCCTTTTTTGATCTTAGCAGCCATCTTACAAGACCTCCGGGGCCATGTTCGCGATCTTGACCTGGTTCTTGCCGCGCAGTTCACGCGGGACCGGGCCAAACACACGAGTGCCGATTGGCTCACCATTGGTATTGATGAGAACGGCAGCGTTTGAGTCGAAACGAATGGTCGTGCCATCCGGGCGGTTGATGTCCTTTGCCACGCGAACGACGACAGCCTTGCGGACGTCACCCTTCTTCACGCGGCCCGTAGGAATTGCTTCCTTGATGGACACCACGATCACGTCACCAACCGATGCATACCGGCGGCCTGCGCCACCCAGCACCTTGATGCACTGAACGCGGCGCGCGCCGGAATTGTCGGCGACGCGAAGGTTTGATTGCATCTGGATCATGCGTCACCTTCCCCGCCGGTCACAAGTTCCCAGCGTTTCAGTTTGGAATGCGGAACGCACTCCTGGATCGTTACGATTTGACCCTCGACAGCCGCATTGGCTTCGTCATGGGCGTGATACTTCTTAGAGCGGCGAACAATCTTCTTCATCACAGAGTGTGTGAAGGTCCGCTCTACACGGACGATTGCGGTCTTGTTCTGCTTGGCAGAGACCACGACGCCTTCCATAATACGCTTTGGCATGATCTCTCTCCTACGCCTGACCTGCTTCGGCTTTTTCGCGAAGGATCGTCTTGACGCGTGCAATATCGCGGCGGACCTCCTTCACTCGGGCCGTTTTCTCCAGTTGGCCGGTGGCCGTCTGGAAACGCAGGTTGAACTGCTCTTTCTTCAGCTTGACGAGCTCATCCTTGAGCTGGTCGAGGCTTTTCGTTCTTACATCTTGGGCTTTCATGATCAGATACCCTCAATCCGCTTGACGACTTTCGTCTTGATCGGAAGCTTCGCAGCGCCGAGGCGCAGGGCCTCGCGTGCGACATCCTCAGACACGCCGTCGATTTCGAACAGGATGCGGCCAGGTGCGACACGGGCGACCCAACGGTCGACAGAGCCTTTACCTTTACCCATCCGGACTTCAATCGGCTTTGCCGACACTGGCAGGTCCGGGAATACACGGATCCACACTTTGCCCTGACGCTTCATGTGACGCGTGACAGCCCGACGGGTTGCCTCGATCTGGCGCGCTGTGACCCGTTCCGGCTCGAGAGCCTTCAGGCCAAACTCGCCGAATGCCAGCGATGAACCGCCCTTGGCATTGCCCCGGATCTGGCCCTTGAAGGCCTTACGGAATTTGGTTCGCTTCGGTTGACGCATCTCTTACGCTCCGGAGGCTTGCGCGCCGGTGGCCGGTCCGCGCTGGTTTGCATTGGCACGTGCACGGGACTGGCCGGAAGATTCCAGACGCTTGTCCTGAGCCATCGGGTCGTGCTCCATGATCTCGCCTTTGTAGACCCAGACCTTGATGCCGATGATGCCGTAAGTGGTGGCCGCTTCTGCAGTGCCGTAATCAATGTCGGCGCGCAGCGTGTGCAGCGGCACGGAGCCTTCTGCATACTTCTCGGTCCGCGCAATCTCTGCGCCGCCAAGACGACCGGACACCATGATCTTCACACCGTCAGCGCCGAGACGCATGGCGGACTGGATGGCCCGCTTCATGGTGCGACGGAACGAGGCACGGCGCTCAAGCTGGCGAGCAATGTCGTCGGCGATCAGTGTGGCATCGATTTCCGGCTTGCGGATTTCGACCAGGTTCACGCGAACTTCGTCGGTCGTCATCTTCGACAGAACTTTGCGAAGGGCTTCGATGTCGCCGCCCTTCTTGCCGATCACGAGACCCGGACGTGCCGTGTGGATCGTGATGAGGCATTTCTTGTGCGGACGCTCGATGATGATCTTCGAGATGCCGGCTTGCTTCAGACGCTTGCGGATTTCCTTGCGGATCGCGATGTCTTCGTGCAGCAGGCGACCGAAGTCGGCCGTATCGGCATACCAGCGGCTGTCAGACGTCCGGTTGATGCCCAGACGCAGGCCGATCGGATTTACTTTCTGACCCATTATGCGGCCTCCGCTTCAACTGAGGTGTCACGCAGGATGATGGTCATCTGCGAGAATGGCTTCTGGATGCGAGCAGCGCGGCCACGAGCACGGGCGCGAATACGCTTCATCACAAGGTTCTTGCCGACATGGGCTTCTGCAATGACGAGGCTGTCGATGTCGAGGCCGTGATTGTTCTCGGCGTTCGCGATGGCGCTCTGCAGCAGCTTGCGGACATCCTGGGCAGGACGCTTCGGCGAGAACTGCAGCTGAGCCAGCGCACGCTCGACCGGCATGCCGCGGATCTGCTGAGCCAGAAGGTTCAGCTTCTGCGGGCTTGAACGGTACATGCGCAGAACAGCGCGCGATTCATTCGAAGCCTGCTTCGGAGGATTCTTGGCTTTAGCCATGACTACTTCCTCTTCGCTTTCTTGTCCGCACCGTGGCCATAGTAGGACCGCGTTGGCGCGAACTCGCCGAACTTGTGACCGACCATTTCCTCAGAGACGGAAACCGGGATGAATTTGTTGCCATTGTGGACCTGGAAATTCAGGCCGACAAAGTTAGGCAGGATCGTTGAACGGCGCGACCAGGTCTTGATCACAACGCGCTTTTCAGAGGCGCGCGCTTCTTCTGCTTTCTTGAGCAGATAGCCGTCTACGAACGGGCCTTTCCAGACAGAACGTGGCATGTCTTGCGGCTCCTCTTAGCGTTTCGCGTTACGGCGACGGATGATCAGACGATCCGTTGCCTTGTTTTTACGGGTCTTGGGACCGCGTGTTTTCTTGCCCCATGGCGTCACTGGGTGACGTCCACCGGACGACTTGCCTTCACCACCACCGTGTGGGTGGTCGACCGGGTTCATGACAACACCGCGGACAGACGGGCGCTTGCCCATGTGACGCTTGCGGCCTGCCTTGGACAGAACCTGGTTCATGTTGTCCGGGTTGGACACGGCGCCGACGGTTGCCAGGCAGCTGTCCATCACCATGCGAAGTTCGCCGGAGGTCAGCTTGATCTGGGCATAGCCACCATCACGACCGACCAGCTGGGCATAGGTGCCAGCGGAGCGAACCATCTGCGCGCCCTTCTGGGGCTTCAGCTCGATGTTGTGAATGATCGTACCGACCGGAATGCTTTTCAGCGGAAGCGTGTTACCCGGCTTGATGTCAGCCGTCTTGGACGTGACCACCGTGTCACCGACTTCAAGGCGCTGTGGCGCGATGATGTAGGACAGCTGGCCGTCTTCGTACTTGATCAGTGCGATGAAGGCTGTGCGGTTCGGATCGTATTCCAGACGCTCAACAGTTGCCGGCATGTCCCAGCGGTTACGCTTGAAGTCGACCTTGCGGTACAGCTTCTTGGCGCCGCCACCGATGCGGCGAGCCGTGATACGACCCGTATTGTTGCGTCCACCCTTCTTGGTCAGACCTTCGGTCAGCGCCTTGACGGGCTTGCCCTTGTGAAGGTCGGACTTGTCCACCAGCACAAGCTGGCGACGCCCTGGGGAGGTTGGATTGAAAGTCTTAAGTGCCATGTTTCTCGTCCTTCTCCCCTAGAGGCCCGTCGTGATGTCGACGGACTGACCCTCGGCGAGCGTCACGATGGCTTTTTTCATGTCGTTGCGACGACCTTCATAGCCACGAAAACGCTTCGTCTTGCCCTTTTGGACCAGAGTGTTGACCTTGGTTACTTCGACCTTGAAGAGCGCCTCGACAGCGTCCTTGATCGCTTTCTTGTCAGCGTCGATCGCCACTTCGAAGACAATCTTGTTGTCTTCAGCCACCAGAGTCGATTTCTCGGTGATCAGTGGGCGACGGATGACGTCGTAGTGATGTTCTTTTACGTCGGCCATGATTACTTAGCCTCCTTCGCGCCATCGAAACGGGCCTTGATGCCTTCGGCCGCTTCCTTGGTGATGACGAGCTTCTTGCGGCGCAGGATGTCATAGACATTCAGGCCAGCAACCGGCAGCACGTCGACGTTCGGAATGTTGCGAGCTGCCTTGGCGAAATTCTCGTCCACGGTCGTGCCGGAGATGATCAGCGCGTTCTCGATACCGAGACCCGCGAACTGACCGACCAGCTCTTTCGTTTTCGGAGCCGACAGGATCGCCTCGTCCAGCACGATGACCGCATCCGCCTTCACCTTGGAAGACAGGGCGTGAGCCAGAGCCATCTTGCGGACCTTTTTAGGCAGGTCGTGAGCGTGGCTGCGAACTTTTGGTCCGTGCGCAACAGAACCACCAACAAAGATCGGCGCATTCCGGGAACCGTGACGCGCGCCGCCGGAACCTTTCTGGCGGATATACTTCTTCGTGGTGCGGCTGACTTCGCCGCGGGTCTGGGTCTTGTGCGTACCAGCCTGGCGCTTGGCCAGCTGCCAGCGAACCGTGCGCTGCAGGATGTCACCACGGATGTCTTCGATGCCGAAGATGGCATCATCAACCGTGATGTTTCCAGCGGCTTTGCCGGCAAGGGTTTTGACTGCGAGTTCCATTATTCAGCACCCTCTTGAGTTGCTTCAGCTGCTGGCGCGGCAGCCGCGCTCGCTGCCTTGAAGGAGCCAGCCGCTGGTGCGTCGGCCGGAAGAGGCTTCTTCACCGCGTCGCGGACTTCAACATAGCTGCCGTCATGGCCAGGCACAGCGCCCTTGACCAGGATGAGGCCGCGCTCAACGTCGGTGCGTACCACTTCCATATTCTGGGTGGTGACACGCTCAACGCCGTAATGACCGGCCATTTTCTTGTTCTTGAACACGCGGCCCGGATCCTGGTTCATACCCGTCGAACCGTGCGAACGGTGAGAGATGGACACACCGTGCGTGGCGCGCAGACCACCAAAGTTCCAGCGCTTCATCGCACCGGCAAAACCCTTACCGATCGTGATGCCGGCAATGTCAACTTTCTGACCCGGAACGAAATGGTCAGCCAGGACTTCAGCGCCAACTTCCGGCAGGTCGCCAGAGACGCGAAATTCGCGCAGCTTGCGCTTCGGTGCGACGCCGGCTTTTGCGAACTGGCCACGCAGCGCCTTGGACGTGCGCTTGGCTTTCTTTTCGCCGATGCCGAGAATGACAGCCTGGTAGCCGTCCGTGCGGGTGACGTCGCCACCCTTCTTGGTCTTCACGGCGCGCTCTTCTTCAGTGCGCACGCCAACAACCTGGCAGCCATCAAGCGACAGGACGGTGACCGGCACGTGGCGGCCGCTCTCGTCAAATACGCGTGTCATGCCAACCTTGCGGGCAAGCACGCCGGAACGGGGTGCTGGCAGAGCCATTAGCGGCCTCCCTCAAGTTTGATTTCAATGCCAACGCCGGACGACAGGTCGAGCTTCATCAGCGCGTCCACCGTCTGCGGGGTCGGGTCTACAATGTCGAGGATCCGCTTATGGGTCCGGATTTCAAACTGCTCGCGCGACTTCTTGTCGATGTGCGGCGAGCGGTTCACGGTGAAGCGCTCGATACGGGTCGGCAGCGGGATCGGGCCTTTGACCTCAGCGCCGGTGCGCTTGGCCGTGCTCACAATCTCTTTCGCCGACATGTCGAGGGCGCGGTGATCGAAGGCCTTGAGCCTGATCCGGATATTTTGTCGTTCCATCGTTCGGTCCGTCCGCACAAAACACGTTAGCCCCAACGTGGCGCAGAAGTGCGCCAGGGCGTAGCGTGGGATTAAATTGTCTGTTTCGAGGGAGCGTTCGCTCTATAAAGCGCTGCCATCCCGGCGAAGTCGGGGGTTTATGGGATCGATAGGCCCGCGTCAACTGAGTCGTGAAGCTTTTATGCAGAAAGACTCACAGGGGTAAAACTCTCAGTCTCTATCGCTCAGGCGGCATTTCCGAGACGGGTGGCAAATCGAACAGGGCCCGCAATTCGAATTGGGTGGATTTCAGCGTTCCAGCAGGCCAATTCTCGTTTCTCATGTCATCTTGCATGGCCGCCACAGCGGGTCCGGCGATACTGGCTCCCACCTGTTCGCCTATCTTCAGGCTTTCGCGCATAATCGCAGCGCTAGCCATAGAAATCTCCTGCCCCTCCGGCGTTTCCAGGAACGCACGATATGCCTCTAAAGCGTCAGGAGAAAGATTGTAGACATAGGCCTTTGCTATGGGCTCACGCATGCCTTCCAGCAAGGCGTCTGTCATGTGGGCTGTCAGCATTTGAATGGCCACGTCTGCGGCGTCATCGGATATGGTTTCACCATTCTTGGCAAGTTCATTCTGAAGATTTCCCAGCATGAGGTCGGCCATGGCCGCAAAGGCACCTTCGTATTGATCCCGCGTCGCGGTCTGTTCCACAATATAGTAGGCATCTTCCATGGGATCAGCCGCAACGGGTGCGCCAAACAGTAAGATCAGCACTATAGCGGGAAGAAGGCGTTTCATGAGGTGTCAGCTTTCCAGATGCAGTAGGCCGCAAGTCTACTGGGAGCCCTGGAAATGAAAAGCTACTTCCTTCGTTCTTGCATGGGACCGCCCCTCTCGCCCATGAGGCAAGAGGGCGTGGCGCCAGCCCTGCCCTTACACGCTCCATGCGCCTTGGTCCCAGCCCAGAAGGGCGCGGGTTTCGGCCGCGTCGTGCGCGAAGACACGGCGCAGATAGTCCCGGTCATCTGAACTCATCCGGTCGGCTTCGGGCGCCGCATTATACTGGGTGGAGACGTCAAATTTGCGCGCAGGCAAACCCATGAACTGGCAAACCGTGGCCAGCTCACGCTGCGGATCGGCTGCGAGGTCTTCGCTGCGCAGGAACAGGAGCTGATCATCCGGAAACAACCGCCTCAGCTCCCGGATCTGAGGCGCGTAATAGCTGCGCGCCAGGTAAGAGCGTTCCCGGTCCTGATTTGGCAAGGCCCGGCGGGCGCGTTCGCGCTCCTGGCGGATCGCAATCGGATAGGGCAGCGTTTCGCGTCCCAGCCGGCAATCCATGCGATAGTGAGACCAAGCACGCTCCACCGGATCGCGCAGGATCACGATGATCTGGATATCGGGATTATACACCCAGACCCGTTCCAGCGCGCCGCTCCACCAGCTGATGATCGGCGTCGCCTCGCCCAGCATGCACCCGTCGCGCCAAGCCTTCCAATCGAAGTGGCGATGATACAGCCAGTAGTCCAGCGGGCGGATGCCCGTTGGCGGGCGCGTGTCGAAGAAGTGGGGTTCCTTCTTCTTCGCCATGCAGATATCGGGGTGCTGGCGCAAGTATGCGTCCAGCGACGTGGTGCCGGCCTTTTGAACGCCGGCTATGATGAAATCGATGCGTCTTGCCATGCATCCGGAATAGCGCGGGTGTCTTGCCTGATTTTGCCGGAATGCGGTTCTTGTGTCGCAAAGTGTTGCAGGGTGAATGCGCGATTCACCTTGTTTAACCAAGGCCTCACGCTTTTCACGGACACTTCGGTCTTACCTGCCCCTCATCCGAAGGCCCCCGATGAAGCCTCCTCTGTCTTCCCTGCTCAGCCGCCCGGCCGTCCGCTATGGCTTGGCCAGCATTGCGGCCTTTGGCATGGATCTGGCGCTGACCATGGCATTGCGGCTTGGCGGCCAGCTCAGCCTTACCCTGTCGGCAGCGATCGCCTTCACCGTGACCGGGCTGGTTTTCTATTTTGTCCATGAATTCTGGACGTTCGGGCATGACAGTTCAACCGTTTCGTCAGGTCGGCTTGTTCGCAACCTGACCTCGCTCGGCGCAGCCTTCTGTGTGCGTGTCGGCATCATCGGCGCACTGGAACTGATGCGTTCGCCCGGTCCGCTTCTGGCGCTCGTCTATTTCGGATTGGGCGCGGCCGCATCGCTCACGGTCAATTTCCTGATCAACAAATACTGGGTCTTCACCCGCACCTGACGCCCGATAAAAAAGGCCGCCCCTTATGGGACGGCCTTCTCGTTACTGCCTGATGGGAACAGGGCTTACTTCTTGATGGCCGAGACCACGCCGGCGCCGACCGTACGGCCACCTTCGCGGATC